>JAESFO010000005.1_pt1 | contig 770353 bp, 761 predicted proteins | sample 9269421 | NCBI WGS metagenome assembly JAESFO01 (sample SAMN14502839, study PRJNA617101) | algae metagenome | isolation source: Nostoc desertorum CM1-VF14 and co-occurring heterotrophs from rocky... | place: USA: Clark Mountains, San Bernardino, California | collected 2000-06-05
TGCCCAGCCTGCCCAGCCTGCCCAGCCTGCCCAGCCTGCCCAGCCTGCCCAGCCTGCCCAGCCTGCCCAGCCTGCCCAGCCTGCCCAGCCTGCCCAGCCTGCCCAGCCTGCCCAGCCTGCCCAGCCTGCCCAGCCTCCGGGCCCGGTTTCTGCAAAAACATCTCTTCGGGAAAGACTGAAGGGTTTTTGGGCGTGGATGCAGCCCCACGCCGCCCGGCTGTCCCTTCTGACGGCGGGGGTCGCTATCGGCTCGGCGGGTCTGTTTTTCCTGATGGGCGAGACGGATGTGACCGACGATTACCTGCCCAAACGCTGGAACGAATCCATCCGCCGGTTGGGTATCACGCCGGTCTACCCGCCCCAGGAGGACATTTACGTTGGCGATATCATCGCCGAGGTCGTAGATTCAGGCCACAAGTTCAAATCCCTGCCGGACGACCTCCAGAGCGAATCCTTCATCGGCCGCTACGTCAAGGTGACGCAGATACCGGATCTTCGACGATACCTTTCCCTGAAATCGGAAGCCCCTTATTTCGGCGACAATACCTGGCAGCAGAGTGAGGAAAAGCTTGCTCTTTCGCAGCCGCGCACCGAAGTCCAGAATAATGGCAAGACGTCGGGTCTCGAGGTGAAGGATGTGCTTTTCCCGGTTATCAAGATCGAGCGACGAGAAGGTATGGCCGGGCTCTGGAACACTATCGGTTTCGGCGGCGCGCGTGCGGATGTCGAGGAAATCGAGCTGCAGAACGTTCAGACGTACGCCATCAATCCTTTTCACGCTCAATACGCATTGATTCAGTTTTGTGCCGGCGAGAAAACGCAGCTTCTTTGTAACGATGAATATCTGCGGGAGAAGCTGTCCTATATTCTCGGCCGCGACATTTTGAGAAGTGCGGAAACCAAGGATTGCGGTCTGCGCTACATCTACGACATCCGGCTGCTTGTGGTGCGCCAGGCATTCCTGACGCGTGGTGTGAAGGTCACCAACGGCCGTGGCCGGTTGGTTGAGGCCAATCTGGCCGGTAGCAAGCCAGACATGAAGCAATTGCAGGATGCCGTGAATTCGGCGGCAACCGACCGACCCAAGGAAACCCCGGCGAACGCCGCCGTGAAGGAAAAGCTCGCTGCTGAAAATACCATCCGCAGCGCCAATAGTTCGGGCCTGTTCTCCGAACGTCGTTTTGCCCGGCCCCTCGTTATTGGTTTCAATTCCGTTTCGCTGGGTATGCGCGGCAGTACACCTGCCTGGAGGGATGATCTGGCAAAGGCAGCCGCCGATGAGAAAGTAAAAGGCACGACGCTGGCATGCGCGACATCAACGGAGGCGCAGAAATGAAAAACGCATCGATTTTGTTCGGACTTTTCTGCTTCTTTCTCGCCAGTACTCAAAATGCCCTCTCGCAGCCTGTTGGTGGCAACGGTTCCCCGATCAACGCCGATTGCCAATTTGAGATTCCGCCTTGCGAAACTCCAATCGTCAGTGTTCCAGGTAAGCCTCCGGTCTCTCCACCACCGGCAGCAGGGGGAGGAGGCATTCACAATCTGCCTGGAGCCTCCGTTTTCAAGGAAACGATAATTATTCCCGGCAACAACATGTTCGAAGAATTCAAACTGGATCAGCCCAAGATGCTTGAGATGCAGAAGCAGCTTCAGAATCGGTCACCCTGAATATCGGATCGATACTATCCAGCCTGTGTCGCCGTCTCCACAGGGGCGGCGGCAGTCGAACCAAAGCCCACCCCGGTGGAGGCAATTTCTTCCCTGTCGCAGCACCCTATGGCCATGTCGCAATCAGGCGGCTGAACGGTCGACAAGCGCTTCATATTCCTCCCATCCAATGTCGGCGGAATAAGGCAAGGCCGGCGCTTTTCAGGGGTTCTGTAAATGAAGACACATGCACGGGCGGTGGTGATCGGTGGCGGCGTCGTCGGCGTTTCGACGCTTTATCATCTTGCCAAGAAGGGCTGGAGCGACAGCGTTCTCATCGAGCGCAAGGAGCTCACCTCGGGTTCCACCTGGCATGCCGCCGGGCTTCTGCCGCTGTTCAACATGAGCTATTCGGTCGGCCAGATCCACAAATATTCCGTCAAGTTCTATGAGGAGCTTCAGGAAGAGACCGGCATGAATGTCGGCTTCTCCAAGGTCTCCAACATCCGTCTCGCCCGCACCAAGGATCGCTGGGACGAATATATGTATTATGCCGGCATTGCCGAGACCATCGGTGTGCGGGTCAACATGCTGACGCCGGAGCAGGTGAAGGAAATCTGGCCGCTCTGCGAGACGGACGGCCTGCTGGGCGCCATCCAGCATCCGGATGACGGTTATATCCAGCCCGCCGATCTGACGCAGGCGCTGGCCAAGGGTGCGCGTGATCGTGGCGCGACCATCTATCGCAACACCACCGTCACCGCCATCGAGCAGCTGGAAGACGGTCACTGGAAGGTGACGACGGATAAGGGCGAGATCATCGCCGAACATATTATCTCCTGCACGGGCTCCTTTGCCCGCAAGACCGGCGAGATGGTCGGCATCAACATTCCGGTCATTCCGGTCGAACATCAGTATATCGTTACCGAGCCGCACCCGGCCATTCAGGAACGTCGCCGCCAGGGCCTGCCGGAAATGGGCGTTCTGCGCGAATCCGACTCGGCCTGGTATATGCGCGAAGAAGCGGGCGGTCTGATCCTCGGTCCTTACGAAGTCGGCGCGCCGGTCTGTTATGTCGACGGCCCCTCCGACGACAGCGAATATGAGCTGTTCCAGGAAGAACTCGACCGCCTGATGCCGCATATCGAAACCGCCATGGTGCGTGTTCCGGCCTTCGGCGAAGTGGGCATCAAGAAGGTCTATAACGGTGCTATCGCCTATACGCCCGACGGCAACCCGATTGTCGGTCCCGCACCGGGCCTGAAGAATTTCTGGCTGAACGAAGGCCATTCCTTCGGCATCACCGCCGCCGGCGGCGCCGGCTGGCAGCTGGCCGAATGGATCGTCGACGGCGAGCCGACGCTCGACCTGATGGGTGTCGATCCGCGCCGCTTCGGGCCTTACGCAACGGAAGGTTACCTCATCGCCAAGAACGAGGAAGCCTATGCCAACGTCTTCACCATGCATTATCCGGATGAGGAGCGTTCCGCCGCCCGTCCGCTGAAGACCACGCCGGTTTATGACCGCCTGAAGAAGCTCGGCGGCGTGTTCGGCTCGGTTTATGGCTGGGAACGTGCCAACTGGTATGCGCCGGAAGGTTATTCGCTGCGCGAGGAAGACTTGGGCGTGGGGGCCGATGTCATCACCAGCCACAATCATGCGCCGGCTCTGGATGATGGCCGTATCGTTGAAAAATGGTCCTTCCGCCGCTCGAATTATTTCGAACATGTCGGCAACGAGGTGAAGAACGTTCACCAGAATGTCGGCGTGCTTGATATGTCCGCCTTCGCGAAGATGGAGGTTTCCGGCCCCGGTGCACGGGCATGGCTCGACAGCATTCTCGCCAACATCGTGCCGAAGAAGCGTGGCCGCATCGCGCTCACCCATCTTCTGACGCCGACTGGCGGCGTGAAGGCGGAATTCACCGTCTATGAGTGGGCGCCGGGCCGCTTCTACATGGTTTCGGCCGGTGGTCTCGAGACGCATGACCATGACGTGCTGCGCCGCCTTGCGCCCACCGACGGGTCCGTGGTGCTGCAGCCGATCACGCAGAAATACGGCGTGCTGGTTCTGGCCGGTCCGAAGTCGCGCGATCTCCTGAAGAAGCTTACTCGCACCAGCCTTGATAACAAGGATTTCCCCTGGCTCACCGGCAAGCAGATTTCCGTCGGCGTGGCGACGGCGCATGCGCTGCGCGTCAACTTCGTGGGCGAACTGGGCTGGGAACTACACCATCCGATCGAGATGCAGAACTACATCTTCGACCGGCTGATGGAAGCGGGCGCCGAATTCGGCATCAAGCCTTTCGGTATTCGCGCCATGGTGTCCATGTCGCTCGAAAAATCCTACCGCAATATGGGCCGCGAACTGTCGGTTGAATATAACGCCTATGAATCCGGCCTCGACCGCTTCGTGCGCCCGGAAAAATCCTTCATCGGCCGCGATGCGCTGGTGGCTTACAAGGAAGCCGGCGCGAAATGGGTGTTCTCGACGCTGACCGTATCAGGCAATACGGATGTCGATGCGCGCGGTTCGGAAGCAATCGTTGATGAAAACGGCGTGCTTGCTGGCCGCGTGACAAGCGGCGGTTTCGGCTGGCGCATGGGCAAGTCAATTGCGCTCGCTATGCTCAAGCCGGATTATGCGGCCGTCGGCACCAAGCTCAAGATCCGCATTCTCGGCACGTCCTATGATGCCGAAGTGGTTGAAGAGAGCCCGTTCGACACCGAAAATGCGCTTCTGCGCGTATAAGACCACATCCCCTCCCAAAGTCGGAATACGGCCCCTCGCGGGCCGTATTTCCTTTTAAGTAAGCATGTGCTCAACTGGCTTTCACGCAAAAGTGTTATTAATCATTCTGAAAAATGAGCCTGCTATCTTTCCCTGACATACGATGGGGGATCGGGGCAGAATGAATTTCCTGGGCATTACGGGCATGCAATATTCTGGCGTGCCTTTTACCAACAGCCGCATCTTGCTGGCGGAAGATACAAATGTGTTCACCCAGATGGTGAGCATGCGCCTGAATGAATTACTGGGCGTTACCGTGGAAGTGTGCCGCAATTTCGAGGAGTTGCAGGCCTGTTACGAACATTCTCCCGAACCGGTGACGCTGGCGATTTCCAACATCAACCTGCCGGGGGCGGAAAAGGGCGAGGCGCTGGAATATCTGATCGATCTTTCGATCCCGACCATCGTTTTCACCAGCACCTTTCACGAGGGGACGCGCGAAACGCTGATCGCCAAGGATGTGGTCGATTATATCCTGAAGGACAATATTTTCGCCGTGGATATGCTGACGGAATCCGTCTGCCGCTTTCTCACCAACCACCGCCACCATGTGCTGATCGTTGATGACAGCCCGACGGCGCGGGCGCTGCTTTCGAGCCGTCTCAAGCGCTATAATTTCCGCGTCAGCCTGGCAGATAGCGGCGCCAAGGCGCTCGAAATCCTGAAGGCCAATTCCGATATTGGCCTCGTGGTGACCGACTATAACATGCCCGACATTGACGGCTTCGAACTGACGCGGCGCATCCGCACCGTGCGCGGGTCGCATGAGCTGCGCATCATCGGCGTGTCTTCCTCCACCAACCGGCTGCTTTCCGCACGGTTCCTGAAGGCGGGCGGCAATGATTTCATGCTGCGGCCCTTCATCGACGAGGAGTTCTATTGCCGCGTCAATCAGAACCTCGATACGCTGGTTCAGATACGGCTGGCGAAAGCGGGGGGCAGGCCGGCGGCCTGAAGGGGAGCGGCGTGACGGCCTGTCAAAGCTGCGATTCAAACGGCAGGAAGCGCATGATACCGGCGACGATGCGGCGGCTGATGGCGGCGTCGGGTTCGCGCCGGTAGGTTTTCGTCCGCCCCTGTTCTTCCGTCATCCAGACAATGTGCCTGCCTTTGTCGATTTCCAGCTCGAAGCTCATGGTGCGGCGGATTTCGTCGGCGAATATCTCATCCATGCGGGCAACCAGCGGGGCTGAGTTGAACACGACGCCCATTTCCGTATTGAGCGAGGCGGAGCGTGGATCGAAGTTGAGCGAGCCGATATAGCCGCTCTTGCCATCACGGGTGAAGGCCTTGGTGTGCAGGCTCGCCTGTCCCGAGCCGCGCAGGGTGAAGTTCGACTGATCCGCCTGCGCGCGCAGCTCATGCAGATGCACCCCGCCGGAGAGAAGCGGTTTTCGATAGCGGGCATAACCGGCGTGAACGGCGGCAACATCGGTCGCCGCCAGCGAATTGGTGAGGATGGCGACTGACACGCCATTTTCGGCGAGTTGCAGGAATATTCCCACCCCCTGTTTGCCGGGAATGAAATAGGGGGAGGTGATGTGCAGGCTGTCACCCGCCGCCTGCATCAGCGGCAGCAGGCTCTCCATCAGGAAGTTATGACCCTTGCGGCGTTTGCCCGCCGCTTTCTCCGGCGGGTCGGCGAGGATATCCGCCGCCTCGACCCAGTGCAGACGGTCCGACATCAGGAAATGGTCGCGGCCATGCTGGCTTTCGACGCGTTCCAGATAGGGTTTGGCCGCCTCGCTTTTCGGCAGGGCATCCAGTTCGCGGCGCAATTTGGCGAGTTTGTTTGGCCGTCTTGCCAGAAGCGACCGCACGGGAACGGAAACGGCGCTGTTCCAGTAATCGTCGAATATTTCGGTGGCGTCGGCGACGATCCTGCCGAAACCGAGAATATCGAAATCATGGAAATTCGCGCGCTCGGCGGCATCGAAATAGGCGTCGCCAATATTGCGTCCGCCGACGATCACGGCCCGCCCATCGGCAATCCACGCCTTGTTATGCATGCGCCGGTTGACGCTTCGGAAACGCAGCACCAGTTCGATGCCTCGATGCAGCATGTTTTCCCGCGCCCGGGTGGGATTGAACAGCCTGAGTTCGATATTGGGGTGGCTGTCGATGGCGTGGAAGATACGGTCTGAGATGGAAACGCCGAGATCGTCGAGGAGCAGACGCACGCGCACACCGCGATCGGCGGCGGCGATGACTTCGCGCATCATCAGCCGTCCGGTCAGGTCGGCATTCCACATGTAATACATGAGATCGAGGCTGCGCCCCGCCGCCCGGGCCGCCGCCACGCGCACCGCAAAGGCATCGAGATTGGAATGTAAGAGGCAGAGCGCATTCTTCTCGTTCCAGCCGTTTCTGATCGATTGCCAGTGCCGGTCCAGCGCCGTTTCATCTTCGGCAACGGGCAGGGCGGTGGAAGGGCGCTTGGGAATGGCCTTTTCCCGCTGCTTGCCGATGACGACGAACAGGCTCGGTCCTATGACCAGGAGAAGAATGATGATGATGAAGACCGTAAATGCAGTCACTTGTTTTGATCGCTCCCGGCCCGAAGAGTATCAGGCGCAGTGAAAACGCGCGAGGGGAGAAAGCGTTCACGGAATTGGACGCTGTGGATGAAAAACGCTGCCTTCCGCCCGCCGAAGGGACTTGTGAATCAGATAAGTGTGTGCTTATGTGTTGTCATGACTGAGAACGATATTTTCCGTGCGCTGGCCGATCCGACACGCCGCGCCATTTTCGAGAAGCTGGCGGACGGCGCCATGAACGCTTCCGCCTTGCGCGAAGGCATCGAGATTAGCCAGCCGGCCATGTCGCAGCATCTTTCTGTCCTGCGCGGGGCGGGGCTGGTGGTTGAAAGACGGCAGGGCCGTTTCGTCAATTATGAGGTCGATCCGGGAGGATTGACCCGCATTGCGGCATGGCTCGCCAAATATCGCGCCTATTGGCCGCAGCGCATCGAGGCTCTGAAGCTCCTGCTGAAGGATATGGATCAATGAACAGGCAAATACCGGAAGCACCGAAAAACGGTCTGGAGCTTGAATATGATCTGGACGAGCCGCCGCAGAAAGTGTGGCGTGCGATCAGCATTCCCGCTTTTCGCGAACACTGGTTGCCGAGGCAAGCCCTGGCGGAATCAGAGGCGATAAAAACCACGCCGGGGCAGGAGGTCTGCTACCGGCTGCGGGAGGATCATCCGCCATTTCTGGAAAGCACCGTCACGTTCCAGATCGCAGCGAATGACCGTGGCGGCACCAGCCTGCGCATCATTCATGACCTGCCCGTAAATACCGGCCGCATGACGAAGGCCGCCGCAAACCACAACGGTTCGCCGATCAAGCTCGCAGCCTGATCCGGCACGTTTCCCAATATTCTTAAACGACAGGAGTTCGCCGATGCGCGAAACGATGCAACTCGTCCCTATGGTAGTCGAACAGTCGTCAAGGGGAGAAAGGTCTTTCGACATCTACTCCCGCCTGTTGCGCGAGAGGATCATCTTCCTCAACGGAGAGGTGAACGATACGGTTTCCGCGCTGGTTTGCGCGCAATTGCTGTTTCTTGAAGCGGAAAACCCGAAGAAGCCGATCCATCTCTACATCAATTCGCCGGGTGGCATGGTGACCAGCGGTTTCGCCATGTATGACACGATGCGTTACATTCGCGCGCCGGTGCATACCTTGTGCATGGGGACGGCCCGTTCCATGGGCTCGTTCCTGCTGATGGCGGGCGAACCCGGCACGCGGACGGCGCTGCCCAATGCCAGCATCCTCATTCACCAGCCATCAGGCGGTTTTCAGGGGCAGGCGTCGGACATGCTTATCCACGCCGAGGAAATCAGGCAGACAAAACACCGCATGACGCGGCTTTATGCCGAACATTGCGGGCGCAGCTACGAGGAGTTCGAGAGGGCGATGGATCGCGACCGCTTCATGACGGTGCAGGAGGCTCTGGAATGGGGCCTGATCGACCGCATTCTGGAAGTCCGCGAGGATGCGGCGGCATAGGGCCGGACTTACTCGGATTTCCGGCTGATATTGGCGCCTGCTGGCAGGACTTCCAGGCTGCACCGGGCAAGCTCAGCCACTACTTCCTCGAAACCGAAGCGGGATGTCCAGCCCAGCCCCTCTGCGGCGCGTGCGGGTGAATAGATCCGGTCAATGGTCGCCGGCAACGTCCACCCCATCTGCGCGAAAGTGGCGGCGAGGGCCGGGGTCCGCTGCCGCAGGATGAAGGCTGCATCCCGAGCGAGAATGTCGCAGTCATCAGCGGAAAACGGGGTCGCGGCCGATATGATATAGCGTTGGAAATCGTCTCCAGCATTGCTCAGCGCCTGCACATGGGCATCGGCGACATCGCGGATATCGACGCCGCGATGCAGCCGGTAGGCCGCCATCACATCGGCGGGCTCCGGGAAACTTCTGGACATGCGCAGCACGCGCACGGCGAGATGCGGGCCGGCCATCTCCGCCAGCACCTGCTCGGCTTCGAGCTTGGTGCGGTGATAGATGCTTTTCGGCCGGGGCGGCGTCTCTTCATCGATAAATGTGCAGGACCCTGCAGATACCGCCTGTCCGTAAAGCGCCGTGGTGCTGGTGAAAACCAGCCGTGGCACACCCGCCGCCATGGCCGCTTCCGCCAGCATGCGCGTCCCGTCGACGTTGATGCGCTGAAATTCTGCGTCTGGAACGATGCCGACATGCGGTGCATGGAGCGCTGCCGCATGGATCACCGCATCCGCTCGCTCCAGAGCGGAACGCAGCAGTTTTATGTCCGCGAAATCGCCGACAATGTGAGTGGTGGAAAAGGGGGAGCGGTCAATGCCGGTAACATCGTGCCTGCCGGCCAGGGCGCTGAAAATCGCGCGGCCGACCCGACCGGAACTGCCCGTCAGCACTATCCGCATGAGGTTCCCTCCACATCAACACAAAAGGCAGCGCCATGCGCTGCCTTTCAGGGGTGCATCCGGATGATCAGATATCCAGATTATCCGCGAAGGCCGCTCGTTCCTGAATGAAACGGAAGCGGGCATCGGCCTTGGTGCCCATCAGATTGTCGACGGCCTCGCGGGTGCCTTCGAAATCCACATCGTCGATCTCGACGCGCAGCAAGGTGCGCTTTTCGGGATCCATGGTGGTTTCCTTCAGCTGCTGGGCCATCATTTCGCCAAGGCCTTTGAAGCGGCCGATTTCGACCTTCTTGCCCTTGAAGACGGTTTCCATCAGTTCGGCGCGGTGGGCGTCGTCGCGGGCATAGGCGCTCTTGGCGCCCTGACGGATGACGTAGAGCGGCGGCACCGCCAGATAGAGGTGATTGCCGCGAATGAGTTCCGGCATTTCCTGATAGAAGAAGGTGATGAGCAGCGAGGCGATATGGGCGCCGTCGACATCGGCATCGGTCATGATGATGATGCGTTCATACCGCAGGTCTTCTTCGCGGTATTTGGTGCGGGTGCCGCAGCCGAGCGCCTGGATGAGATCGGCGATCTGCTGGTTGGCCGAGAGCTTTTCGCGGCTGGCGCTGCCGACGTTGAGGATCTTGCCGCGCAGCGGCAGAATGGCCTGATTGGCGCGGTTGCGGGCCTGCTTGGCGGAGCCGCCCGCCGAGTCACCCTCGACGATGAAGAGTTCCGCATTTTCCGCCGTGTTCTGGGCGCAGTCCGCCAGCTTGCCGGGCAGGCGCAGCTTGCGCACCGCGGTCTTGCGGTTGACTTCTTTTTCCTTGCGGCGGCGCAGGCGCTCTTCGGCGCGCTCGATCACCCAGTCGAGCAGCTTCGCCGCTTCGCCCGGATTGCCGGCGAGATAGTGGTCGAAGGGATCGCGCAGCGCGTTTTCAACGATGCGCTGGGCCTCGACGGTGGCGAGCTTGTCCTTGGTCTGGCCGACGAATTCAGGCTCGCGGATGAAGACCGAGAGCATGCCGGCGGCAGAGATCATCACGTCGTCGGTGGTGATGTCCTTGGCGCGCTTGTTCTGCGTCAGATCAGCGTAATTTTTGAGGCCCTTGGTGAGCGCGATGCGGAAACCCGCCTCATGCGTGCCGCCTTCGGGCGTCGGGATGGTGTTGCAATAGGAATGAATCTGCGTATCGCCGCCATACCAGGTGACGGCCCATTCCAGCGCGCCGTGGCCGCCGGTCTTTTCGGTGCGGCCAGAGAAAATCTCGCGGGTGACGGTGAATTCCTTGCCGAGCGTGGCGGCAAGATAATCCTTGAGGCCGCCGGGGAAATGGAACACGGCCTTCTCAGGGATTTCGCCGCCGGCCGGCACCATGCCGGGATCGCAACTCCAGCGGATTTCGACGCCGCCGAAGAGATAGGCCTTGGAGCGGGCCATGCGGAAGATGCGGGCCGGTTCGAACTTGGCGTGATCGCCAAAGATTTGCGGGTCCGGATGGAAACGCACGCGGGTGCCGCGACGGTTGTGCACGTCGCCCAGCTCCTCCAGCCCGCCGATCGGCGCGCCGCGCGAAAAACGCTGGCGGTAAAGCTTGCGATTACGCGCCACTTCCACTTCCAGAAGATCGGACAGCGCATTGACCACGGACACGCCGACGCCGTGCAGGCCGCCCGATGTCTCATAGGCCTTGCCGTCGAACTTGCCGCCGGCATGCAGCTTGGTCATGATGACTTCGAGCGTCGACTTGCCCGGAACCTGCGGATGGTTTTCCACGGGAATACCACGGCCGTTATCGGTGACTGTCAGGAAACCTTCGGTATCGAGATGGACTTCGATGAAGTTGGCGTGGCCGGCGACGGCCTCGTCCATGGAGTTGTCGATGACTTCGGCAAAGAGGTGGTGCAGCGCCTTTTCATCGGTGCCGCCAATATACATGCCGGGGCGCATGCGCACCGGTTCCAGCCCTTCGAGCACGCGGATCGACGAAGCACCGTAGTCGTCACCAGAAGGAGACACGGGGGCAGGCGGCGTGACGGCCGCAACGGCTGCGGGTTTCGGCTGCACATTCAGGTTGGCGGGCACGTTGGCGGCCGCGGTCGCCGGCGTCTTCGCGGCGTCCTCGTTCGTTTCCGTATCGCTGTTTCGTGCTGCCGGAAGACCGGAGAAGAGATCGTTGCTGTCGTCCATCATGTCCAAAGTTCAAAAGCGTGTGTCAGAATTTCGCCATGCGAATCATTATGCCAGTAGCGTCAATCATAACGCCAAACGCGGTTCCCGTCCGATTGAAGTGGGTCCGTCGGGCAAACGCGGCGCATCCTATGCCACGATTGTGTCAGGGTTTCGCAACAGGAGGATTGCGCTGCCGGCCTTGCAATGGCAAGTCTCGCAGCCACGAATGAACGGTTAGCCAAGGCATGTCCACAGCTCATTTCACGTTTTGTACTCTTTTCAGCCTGACTGTTGCGGCCATGCCGGTTGCGGCTTCGGCCTCCGACGGGCCGCTGCGCCCCTTCAAGGATGAGCTGTTTTCCGCCCAGACGTTGCTTTCCACCGGAGATGGCGGCGCATCCGAGGTCATCGACTATCAGGAAATGCGCGACATCAACGGCCGCGACGAAGTGCCGGAGCGGCGGGTGAAGCGGCAATATGTCGATATGACGCCGAAGAAGGCGCAGGCGCTTGAAACCGTGTCGGTCGAGGGCAGGGCGCTCGAGGTGGGGCGCGTCGGGCCGGCAAGCGGTCAGGCATTCACCGTCATCTTCATCCACGGGCGCGGCGGTGACCGGCGGCTCGGCATGAATGACTACACCTTCGGCGGCAACTTCAACCGGCTGAAGAATCTGGCCGTCGCCAATGGTGGCACCTATTATGCGCCGAGCGTGCGTTCCTTCGATGAGAACGGCGTTGCAGATGTCGCGGCGCTGATTGCCGATGCGGCCAAAAAATCGGGCGGGAAGCCGGTCGTACTGACCTGTGCCTCGATGGGCAGCTTCATCTGCTATGGCATCAGCCGCGACAAGGCTGCTGTCGCCAACCTCAAGGGCATGGCGATCCTCGGTGGTGCGGTCGATCCCGATTTTCCGAAAAGTGCCTTTGCCAAGGCCAGGAAGCCGGTGTGGTTCACCCATGGCAGCGCCGACAAGGTCTATTCGGTCGATCAGCAGGCGACGATCTTCCGTACCCTGCTGAAGGCCGGTGAGCCGGCGCGGTTCACGCGGTATGAGACCGGCAGCCACGGCACGCCGGTGCGCATGACCGACTGGCGGGCGGTTTTGAACTGGATTTTGAGCCGCTGAGGCCTCAATTTGGGTCAGCGGCGGTGAAATTTGCGAAATCGGCCGTCGTTTTGAACCTAAGGGCCGCTTTTTTGTACCATTTGCGGCCTTCTGCGGTTAAAGGAATATCCCGGGATTTCCGGCAGTATTTCTGTCGTGATTAAGGGCCGCTTGCGGCTGAGGGATGGGGCGCCGCCAAAGGCGGGGCCAGAGACAAAGGGAATGGATACGCATGACGCCGAATGTTCGACCGCTTGTTGCCGGAAACTGGAAGATGAACGGCACCCGTGCCTCGCTCGATCAGATCAAGGCCATGGCAGAAGGCGTCAAGGGCGCGCTGTCCGAAAAGGTGGATGCGCTGATCTGCCCGCCCTCGACACTGCTCTATGTCGCAACAGCGCTCTGTGATGACAGCCCGCTGATGATCGGCGCGCAGGATTGCCACCAGAACGCATCCGGCGCTCATACCGGCGATATTTCCGCCGAGATGATCGCCGACTGCTTCGGCACCCATGTCATCGTCGGCCATTCCGAGCGCCGCACCGACCATGCCGAGACGGATCATCTGGTCCGCGCCAAGACCTCTGCCGCCCATCAGGCCGACCTCATCGCCATCGTCTGCATCGGCGAGACGGCGGATGAGCGCAAGGCGGGCCAGACGCTCGATATTCTCAAGCGCCAGCTTGCCGGCTCGCTGCCGGATGAGGCGACGGCCGAAAATACCGTCATCGCCTATGAGCCTGTCTGGGCAATCGGCACGGGCCTGACGCCGACGGTCGAAGACGTGCGCGAGGCCCATGCCTTCATGCGCGACGAACTCGTCAAGCGCTTCGGCGATGCCGGCAAGACCATGCGCATCCTCTATGGCGGCTCGGTAAAGCCGGCCAATGCGCTGGAACTGATGGGCGTCGAGAACGTCGATGGTGCGCTGATTGGCGGTGCGAGCTTGAAAGCTTCCGACTTCCTTTCCATCTATGCGGCATACGAGCAACTGACGGCTTGATCCAAGCTTTCCTGCACGAGTGGCGGGAAAGGGGCTTGGAATAAGCCGTCGCCTCATGTAAAGAGCCGCAAAACCTTCTTTATGGTGCTCCGCGCGGGGCATGGAATGGATTGTCATGCAGACCGTTTTGATTGTTATTCACCTCATGATCGTGCTGGCGCTTGTCGGCGTGGTCCTGATTCAGCGTTCCGAAGGCGGCGGCCTCGGTATCGGCGGCGGTTCGGGCTTCATGTCCGCGCGCGGAACGGCCAATGCGTTGACCCGCACAACCGGCATCCTCGCCGCGCTGTTCTTCCTGACGTCGCTCGGCCTTGGTCTTATGACCCGCTACGAATCGCGCCCGACCGACATCCTGAACCGTATTCCGGCCACGCAGGGTCAGGGCAACGGCATTCTCGACACGCTCGGTCCGGCAACGACGCCGGCCCCGGCTCCGGCTGAAAATGGCGTTCCGACAAATAATGGTGCGGCCGCTCCGGCGCAGACGACACCGGCCCCTGCCGCTTCCGGCACGGCCGCCCCGGCACCGGCGCAGCCCGCCGATCCGAACGCAGTTCCGACCGGTCAATAAGCCCGGTTTTGATTTAACGCTCCGGCAGGCCAAAAGCCTGCCGGTTTTCTTTTGTTCGCATTCCGGCTCGCCCCATCGCGGATTCGTCAACAGCGAATTTTCGAAACCATTAATTTTGGGCTGGCGGAATCAGAGGTAAAAAGGTATCCGGTGAATCCCATGGCGCGATATGTATTCATCACAGGCGGCGTGGTCTCCTCTCTAGGCAAGGGCATCGCCGCGGCAGCACTCGGAGCTTTGTTGCAATCCCGTGGTTATCGGGTGCGGCTTCGCAAACTCGACCCCTATCTGAACGTTGATCCCGGCACCATGAGCCCGACACAGCACGGCGAAGTGTTCGTGACGGATGACGGTGCCGAGACGGACCTCGACCTTGGCCACTATGAGCGCTTCACGGGGCGTTCGGCCACCAAGACCGACAACATCACGACCGGTCGTATCTACAAGAACATCATCGACAAGGAACGGCGCGGCGACTATCTCGGCGCAACCGTTCAGGTCATTCCGCATGTCACCAACGAGATCAAGGATTTCGTGATCGAAGGCAATGACGACTACGACTTCGTCATCTGCGAAATCGGTGGCACGGTGGGTGATATCGAGGCGATGCCGTTCATGGAGGCGATCCGCCAGCTCGGCAACGACCTGCCGCGCGGCACGGCGATCTATCTTCACCTGACGCTGATGCCTTACATTCCGGCAGCCGGCGAGCTGAAGACCAAGCCGACCCAGCATTCCGTGAAGGAACTGCAGGCGCTCGGCATTCACCCCGACATCCTGCTTGTGCGCGCCGACCGGGAAATCCCGGAAGCGGAACGCCGCAAGCTTTCGCTGTTCTGCAACGTGCGTCCTTCCGCCGTCATCCAGGCGCTGGATGTGGCGAATATCTATGACGTTCCGATTGCCTACCACAAGGAAGGTCTCGATTCGGAAGTGCTGGCCGCCTTCGGCATCGAGCCGGCGCCCAAGCCGCGTCTGGAGCCGTGGGAAGAGGTCTGCAACCGCATCCGCACGCCGGAAGGCGAAGTGACGATTGCGATCGTCGGCAAATACACCGGCCTCAAGGATGCCTACAAGTCGCTGATCGAGGCGCTGCATCACGGTGGTTTTGCCAATCGCGTCAAGGTCAAGCTGGAATGGATCGAGTCCGAGGTCTTCGAAAAGGAAGATCCCACACCCTATCTCGAAAAGGTCAACGGCATTCTCGTGCCTGGTGGTTTCGGTGAGCGTGGTTCCGAAGGCAAGATCATGGCGGCGCAGTTCGCGCGTGAGCGCAACGTGCCCTATTTCGGCATCTGCTTCGGCATGCAGATGGCGGTCGTGGAAGCGGCCCGTCACCTTGCCGGCATCGAAAATGCCTCCTCCACCGAATTCGGCCCGACTTCCGAGCCGGTCGTCGGCCTGATGACGGAATGGGTCAAGGGCAACGAGCTGGAGAAGCGCTCCTCCAAGGGCGATCTCGGCGGTACGATGCGTCTTGGCGCCTACAAGGCGGCGCTGAAGAAAGATACCAAGATCGCCGAAATCTACGGCACCACGGATATTTCCGAGCGCCACCGCCACCGCTACGAGGTGAACGTGGACTACAAGGACCGCCTGGAAAATTGCGGCCTCGTCTTCTCCGGCATGTCTCCGGATGGCGTCCTGCCGGAAACGGTGGAATATCCTGACCATCCGTGGTTCATCGGTGTGCAGTATCACCCGGAACTGAAGAGCCGCCCGCTTGATCCGCATCCGCTTTTCGCCAGCTTCGTTGAGGCGGCGGTGGAGCAGAGCCGGCTGGTTTGACAGTTTGAATGAGATGAAGAGGGCCGCTTTTGCGGCCCTTTTGTTTGGTGATAATGGGCTTGGGACGCGCGGTGCGCTGCGATGCGCCCCATGCATCAGGTCAGAAAGCTGCGTTTCTTAAGCCACGCTTCGTACCATGTCGGCCATGCTTCGGTGAGAGTTCCGGGCTTGCCCATGCCAAAGCCGTGACCGCCGGACGCGATTGGATGAAACTCGACATCCGCGCCGGCCTTTTCGCAGGCCTGCTGCATGATACGGCTGTTGGCCGGATCGGAAATGCGATCGTCATCGGCCTGCGTCAGGAAAATCGGCGGGCAATCCTTTCCCACATGGCTTTCCACCGACCATTGCCGCGTTGCCGCATCCGTCGGATGTCTGCCGACAAGCGATTTGCGGGTCGAGGTATCGTCATAGGGAGCCGATAGCGTGATGACCGGGTAGATCAGCGCTGCGATATCCGGCCGGGCTGATTGCCTGTCGATATCATCGAGGGCATCGTAAGATGAGAAGGCGGAGCGGGCCGCAGTCAGGCCCATCAGGTGGCCGCCCGCAGAAAAGCCAAGCGCGCCGATCTTGTGCGTATCGATCTGCCATTGCGAAGCGCGGGCGCGGATGAGCCTGATGGCACGCTGTGCATCCTGAAGCGGGGCAAGCGGACCGGCGACCCAGCCTTCGATCGGCAGGCGATAGGTGAGGACGAAGGCGTGGATACCCCTTGCGGCAAGCCAGCGTGCTGCAGGATAGGATTCCTTGCCTTCTTCGATGCGTTTATATCCACCGCCACCCGCGATAATGATGGCGGAACCGTTTGGTTTCTCGGGTGCGAATATTTCAAGGCTCGGCAGGCTGATATTGCTGACCGCGCCTTTCCTGCTGATCTCCAGAGCGCCACCCGGACCGCTGCCGCCGGGAGGTGGGCCGGGCCAGAGAGGTATTTGCAGCCGCCTGTCCCGGGCCAAGACATCTGGGATTTTCAAGGCCGCCGCGAAAAGCGCGCCGCCCAGCAGGAGATTGCGGCGGCATATCATGGCGTCATCCTCATCGCGCTTGGGGTTTCGGCATTTGCGCCGGAGACCGGCTCACAAGGACGATCTTCAAAACGGCAGGCGAGGTCAATACCGGACCATCGCAGCCTGTCCAGCTTGGAGCCTGTCCTTATCCATCCGGCAATAAAAAACGGGCCCGAAGGCCCGTTCCAATTCCAGCGATAAATCCCGACCGGCTTATTTCGGGCCGATCATGTTTTCCGGGCGTACAAACTGGTCGAATTCCTCGTTGGTGAGGTATCCGCCACCGACCGTTTCTTCGCGCAGGGTCGTGCCGTTCTTGTGCGCGGTCTTGGCGATCTTGGCGCAGATATCGTAGCCGAGCTTGCTGTTGAGCGCAGTCACCAGCATCAGCGAGTTTTCGACGCCCTTCCGGATGTTATCTTCGCGTGCCTCGATACCGACAACGCAATTGTCGGTGAAGGAGACGGCCGCATCGCCCAGAAGCTGGACCGACTGCAGGAAGTTGTAGGCCATCATCGGGTTATAGACGTTGAGCTCGAAGTGGCCCTGCGAACCGGCAAACGAGAGCGCTGCATTGTTGCCGAAGATGTGGGCGCAAACCTGCGTCAATGCTTCCGACTGGGTGGGGTTCACCTTGCCCGGCATGATCGACGAGCCGGGCTCGTTTTCCGGCAGCGACAATTCACCGAGACCGGCGCGCGGGCCGGAACCGAGGAAGCGGATGTCGTTGGCGATCTTGAACAGTGCTGCAGCGGCCGCATTGATCGCGCCATGGGAGAAGACCATGGAATCGTGCGAAGCGAGCGCTTCGAACTTGTTTGGCGCAGTGACGAAGGGCAGGCCGGTGATCTTGGAGATTTCTTCCGCGACCTTCTCGGCGAAGCCGATTGGGGCGTTGAGGCCCGTGCCTACAGCCGTGCCGCCCTGGGCGAGCTTGGAAAGTGCGGGCAGGGTGGTTTCGATATTGGCGATGGCCGAGGAGACCTGCGCGGCATAGCCGGAGAATTCCTGGCCGAGCGTCAGCGGCGTTGCATCCTGGGTGTGGGTGCGGCCGATCTTGATGATCTTTTCGAACTGCTTGACCTTGGCTTCCAGCGCCTTGTGCAGGTGCTTCAGGCTCGGCAGCAGGTGGTGAACGATCTCTTCCACGCAGGCGATGTGCATCGCCGTCGGGTAGGTGTCGTTCGAGGACTGGCTCATATTGACGTGGTCGTTGGGGTGAACCGGCTTCTTGGTGCCCATTTCGCCGCCGAGCATTTCGATTGCGCGGTTCGAAATCACCTCGTTGGCGTTCATGTTCGACTGCGTGCCGGAACCGGTCTGCCAGACGACGAGCGGGAAATGTTCGGTCAGCTTGCCGTCGATGACTTCCTGAGCAGCCGCGATGATGGCGTCGCCGACTTTCGGGTCGAGGCCGGCCAGGGCCATGTTGGCGCGGGCCGCTGCCTGCTTGACGATGCCGAGCGCGCGAACGACAGAGGCGGGCTGCTTTTCCCAGCCGATCTTGAAGTTGCCGAGCGAGCGCTGCGCCTGCGCGCCCCAATAGCGATCGGCCTGAACTTCAATGGGTCCAAATGTATCGGTTTCCGTGCGTGTGGCTGTCATCAGTATTGCCTTTTTACTCGTGTTCCTCCGCCAAAACGGCGCCTTCGCCCGCCTTGCGCGGCCGATATATAGAATCATCGCGCCGGCAATGAAAGCGCTGCAATGGGGCGGAGGCAGATATTTCCCGCCGTGCAAAAGCGATTTTACCGTGTGGCGTGGTGCGCGGAGAAAAAGGCGTCGGCGTGTCATTTTTACTACGACGCGAAATGGCCGGAAAACCGGGCTTTACCGGGTGCGCTGACGCTCCGTTGGGGCAGGGTAAAGTGAATGAAATAAATAGAAATTTAACCATTCTCGCCAATTCTGGAAATTACGTTTTTATGGCTTTGGCTGTATCATAAGGTTCATTTCGGCACGGTTGTGGGCTTTGGGCGTTTTCTTTTCAACGGGCCGGCGATCGGCTAGACAGGCATGAAACTGATGCCCGCCCTTTGCTGGCGGTGCTGGGTGCTACGAGGATCAAATTGCAAGTCACATCTGGAAAATCATCGGCAGCGCTGGTGCTGGCTCTCGGTCTTTCCGTTTCCACCGCTCTTCCCGGCAGCGCCGGGGCGGTAACGCTGATGGACCTCCTGCGCGGCGGCCCCGGCAAGATCGCGCGTGATCGCGGTGAATTGCCGCCGGCCGGCATCGTCACCTCGCCCTCGACCGCTGGACCGGGCGCAGGACAGAGTGCGGACGCTTCCGACCCCGAGCCTTTGCCGCGCGTTTCCGGCCCGCGCTATTACGACTACAAGGCGGATGCGGCGCGTGCGGTAAACACCGCGAATTTCGGCGAAGGTCTCGCCAATCTGAAGTTCAGCGCCACGCCTGAGATCGCCAAGGCGCTGGAAGCCTATTATGGAGCCGGCGGCAAGACGCTGTGGGTTTCGGAAGGTGAGCTTACCGCGCGTGCCAATGCCGTCATCGCCTTTTTCGAGACGGTGGGCGAAAGTGGCCTCGATCCGGCCGATTACAGCATTTCCGCACCGGCAAAGGACGTGACCGCCAGCATCAGCAGCAATGCTGCAGGCACGACTGCAACGGGTACGCCGGTCGAAACGGCCTCGGCACCCGTATCCGACGCCTATCAGCGGGCGCAGATGCAGTTCGAGCTGGCGCTCTCCGCCAAGGTTCTTGCCTATGTGCAGGATACGACCCGTGGCCGTGTCGATCCGAACCGGCTTTCCGGCTACCATGATTTCAAGCGCAAGACGGTGAACCTCGCACCCGTGCTGAAGCTTGCGGGCCTCAGCCCCGATGTCGCCGCGTATCTGCGCAGCCGCGAACCGTCTAGCGCCGAATATCTTGCGTTGAAGACCGAACTTGCCCGCCTGCGCGGCGAGGGTGATGCGGCACATGTCGTGCGCGTTCCCGCCGATCTGGTGCTGAAGCCCGGCAACAGCAGCGCGGATATGGCCAATGTCGTCAAGGCCATCGAACATCGTGCTTCGCCCGCCTTCAAGGCCGAGCATGCGGCGATCATTTCCGCCTATCAGCAGACGCCGGATTATACGCCTGATCTCGTCGATCTGGTGAAGGCGTTCCAGAGCGAAAACGGCCTGAAGCCGGATGGCGTGATTGGCCGCGCGACCGTGCGCGCCATGGTCGGCGAAAGCAATGACGCCAAGATCGCCAAGGTGCAGGTGGCCATGGAGCAGGTCCGCTGGCTGCCGGCCGATCTCGGCCAGCGTTACGTCTTCATCAACCAACCCGCTTTCATGGCCTATTACCACAATGACGGCCTCGAGCAGTTCGGCATGAAGGTGGTGGTCGGCTCGAAAGCCAACCAGACCTATTTCTTCCAGGATGAGATCCAGACCGTCGAGTTCAACCCCTATTGGGGCGTGCCGCAGTCGATCATCGTCAATGAGATGCTGCCGAAGCTGCGCCGTGATCCGTCCTATCTTGACCGGCTGGGTTACGAAGTGCAGGTGGGCGGCCGTGCCGTTTCTTCCACCAGCGTCAACTGGTACGGCTCGACCAACGCGATTTCCGTTCGTCAGCCGCCGAGCAGCGACAATGCGCTGGGCGACCTGAAGATCCTGTTCCCCAATGCGCATGCCATCTACATGCATGACACGCCGGCCAAGAGCTTCTTCAACCGCGACATGCGGGCGCTGAGCCATGGCTGTATCCGCCTGGTCGATCCGCGCCGCATGGCCGCGGCCGTTCTCGGCACCAGCGTCGACAAGGTTGGCGAGCAGATCGCATCCGGCAAGAACCGGGCCGTGCAGGTGCCGGAGAAGGTTCCTGTCTATGTGGCCTATTTCACCGCGTGGCCGGACAAGGACGGCAAGGTGCAATTCTTCGACGATGTCTATGATCGCGACAGCTATGTGCAGAAGGCATTCGCCGTGACGACGAAGGCGCGGGCCGCGTCGATCTGATCAGCATACCATCAAGAGAAAAAGCGCCGGAGACGGCGCTTTTTTGTTTGAAGGAAAGGCCTTCCCGATTTGTTTGGTGGTAGGGTCCGCCTGCTACATTTGGCGTTAACGGCAACACCGTACTCTGTCACCCCGGACTTGATCCGGGGTCCAGCGCGATCAAGTCCTTGATCGCGAGAGACTCTTCTCGCGGTGCAAACGCGCCGTGGCTGGATGCCGGATCAAGTCCGGCATGACGGAAGAAGGGGCGCGCAACCCTCAATGTGGTTGAGTGTGCCGCTCCCTCGCTTTTTCCGCCTAGCCCACAGCCTCTCAGGCCGCAGCCGCACCCTTAGCAACCAGTTCTTCGAACAGCGCCGGCGTCAATTCATTGAAATCGTCGATCACGACATCCGGCTCGAGTTTCACCATCGGCACATCCGTATAACCGAAGGTGACGCCGATCGATGGCACGCCAGCGTTCTTTGCGGCGAGGATGTCGTTGATGCTGTCGCCGACCATGACAGTGCGTTGCGTGTCACCGCCGGCCTTTTCGATGGTGCCGAGGATGTGGCGCGCATCGGGCTTGCGGTACTCAAAGGTATCGCCGCAGGTGATGGCGGCGAAATAGGGCGTGAGGCCGAGTTTTTCGAGTAGCGGCACAGCGAGGATTTCGGTCTTGTTGGTGCAGACGGCAAGCGTGATGCCGGCGGCCTTTAGCGCGTCCAGAGCCGCGACGATGCCCGGATAGGGAAGGCTTTCGCCGGGCATTTCGGCGCGGTAATGGGTGATGAAGCGCTCATAGAGCGGATCGATCTCGGCTTCCGGCAGTTCCGTCTCGCGCAGTGCGAAGGCGCGCTTGATCATCACCCGAGCGCCCTGGCCGACGAGATGCGTCAGGTCGTCATAGGTAACGGGGGCAAGCCCGGCTGCAGCGATGGTGTGGTTAAGGCTCGAGACGAGATCGGCGGCGGTATCGACCAGCGTGCCGTCGAGATCGAAAATGGCGAGCGGGGAGAGCGTGCGGGTTGTCACGGGAACTGGCCTCTTGGAGAATGCGGATGCTGGGATATGGGTGTTTTCATTTGCGCCAAGCCTAGGCAAACGGGCCTGTCTTTGCAACCGCGTCACAACGTTCTGTTCGTTGCCTTGAAAAAGGCTTTCGTTTGGCTTTCGACCCGTGTAAACAGCACGGCGACGACAAAGCTACCGGAGTTTCAGGCACATGGATGCCCGCCAGATGAAGATCAAGGCCGCCGAGGCCGCATTGTCCCACGTGCAGGACGGGATGCGGCTTGGTATCGGCACGGGTTCGACGGCCGAGGAATTTGTCCGGCTTCTGGCCGAAAAGGTCGCAGCCGGTCTCAAGGTCGAGGGCGTGCCGACATCCGAGCGCACCGCGCGCCTGTGCGTCGAGCTTGGCGTGCCGCTGAAATCCCTCGATGAATTGCCGGAACTCGATCTGACCATCGATGGCGCTGACGAGGTCGATCATGCGCTGCGTCTCGTCAAGGGCGGCGGCGGCGCGCTTCTGCGCGAAAAGATCGTGGCTGCGGCATCTGCCCGGGTGATCGTCATCGCCGACCAGAGCAAGGTCGTCGAGACGCTTGGCGCCTTTCCGCTTCCCATCGAAATCAACCCGTTCGGCCAGGTGGCAACGCGCATCGCCATCGAAAAACTGGCGGCACGATCCGGCCTTTCGGGCGAGTTGACGATGCGCTCATCCGGCGATGGCGCCTTCATGACCGACGGTGGACACCTCATCCTTGACGCATCTTTTGGCCGTATTCCTGATGCAGAAGCGCTAGCACGCGAGCTGAACACGATTCCCGGTGTCGTCGAGCACGGACTTTTCATAAATTTGGCATCGCTTGCCATCATCGCGGGTCCTGAAGGCGCCCGCGTGATGCAGGCAGTATAACAGGAGCGAGATTTTCATGGTCAAACTAGCGGGACTGGGCAAAGCTGCCGCTGCTTCGATCCTCATTTCCGGCATCGTGTTCGGTACTGCCGCACGCGCTCAGGAAATTTCGGAAGCGCATATCGCTGCCGCACGGCAGGCTATCACCTCTCTTGGCGTTACCGACCGTTTCGACGACATTCTGCCTGGACTGGCGGAGCGTCTGAAAGCCGAACTCATTCAGGCCTCACCGAATGTGCAGGACGCGATCACCGAGACCGTTGACGCGAAGGCGCTCGAGCTTGCGCCGCGCCGCGCCGATCTGGAACGCGAAGCCGCGCTAACCTACGCGCGCGCCTTCACCGTTGAAGAGCTGAACGCCATTTCCACCTTCTACAGCAGCGAAGCGGGCAAGAAGCTCCTGAAGGACGGCCCGATCGCCACGCGCGAACTGATGAAGGCCGCCGACATCTGGGCCGCTGGCGTCAACCGCGATCTGAACACCTCCAGCATGGCTGAGTTGCAGAAGGTAGCTGGCGCCGATCTGAAGCCGCTTCCGGCAGATCAGACCAATACGGGCGGCGCTCCGGCTCACAAGCCCTGAGTGCGTGACATAGAGCATTGGGCCCAAAAAGCTCAGGTTCAGAAATATTCAAAGCCCGGTCGCAAGACCGGGCTTTTCATTTGTGCGTCGCAGCACCTATATGTGCCGTGAATGCGCCGCCACCCGTCTCGAGGCTGAGGACGGCGGTTTTGATCAGGGGTTTTGACTATGACAGCTTATGACTACGATCTCTTCGTCATCGGTGGCGGTTCTGGCGGCGTGCGCAGCGGCCGTGTAGCGGCCTCGCTCGGCAAGCGCGTGGCAATCGCCGAAGAATACCGCTATGGCGGCACCTGCGTCATCCGCGGCTGCGTGCCGAAGAAGCTGTTCGTCTACGCCTCGCAATTCCCGGAACATTTCGAGGACTCGGAAGGATTTGGCTGGAGCGTCGGCGAACGCAGCTTCGACTGGAAGAAGCTGATCGCGGCGAAGGACAAGGAAATCACCCGTCTCGAAGGGCTCTATCGCAAGGGTCTTGAAAACGCCAAGGCGGACATTTTCGACAGCCGGGCGGAACTGGTTGACGCCCACACCGTGAAGCTCACGAAAACCGGCCAGACGTTCACGGCCGAGCGTATCGTGATCGCCGTCGGCGGCACGCCGAACGAGCACAAGGCGCTGCCCGGCCATGAGCTAACGATCTCGTCCAACGAGGCTTTCGATCTGGAAGAGCTGCCGAAATCGATCCTGATCGCCGGCGGCGGTTACATCGCCGTGGAATTCGCCAATATCTTCCACGGGCTTGGTGTCGAAACGACACTGATCTATCGCGGTAAGGAAATCCTCTCGCGGTTCGATCACGACATGCGCAAGGGCCTGCATGAGGCGATGGAGGCCAAGGGCATCCGCATCATTCTGGAAGACATCATCGAGGACGTCAGCAAGGATGGCGCCGGTGGCTTCGTGGCGCGCACGAAGCAGGGCGGCTCGCTGCATGTCGGCCTGGTGATGCTGGCGCTTGGCCGCGATCCGAACACCAAGGGCCTTGGCCTCGAAAATGCCGGGGTTAAACTCGATGCGCGGGGCGCGATCATCGTCGATGATTACTCGCGTACGAACGTGCCGAACATCTTCGCGCTGGGTGACGTCACCGACCGGGTACAGCTGACGCCGGTGGCGATCCACGAGGCCATGTGCTTCATCGAAACCGAATACAAGAACAACCCGACCAAGCCGGATCACGAACTGATCGCGACGGCGGTGTTTTCGCAGCCCGAAATCGGCACGGTCGGTCTTTCGGAAGAGGAAGCCGGCAGGAAATATCCGGAACTGGAGGTCTATCGCGCACAGTTCCGCCCGATGAAGGCGACCTTATCCGGCCGTCAGGAAAAGACGATCATGAAGCTGATCGTCAATGCTGCCGACCGCAAGGTTGTCGGCGTCCATATTCTCGGCCATGAGGCGGGTGAGATGGCGCAGCTTCTCGGCATCACGCTGAAAGCCGGCTGCACCAAGGATGATTTCGACCGCACCATGGCGGTGCATCCGACAGCGTCCGAGGAACTGGTGACGATGTATTCGCCGAGCTACCGCGTGGTGAACGGCGAAAAGGTCTAGTCACCCTCCACTTCGGCACATCATTGATTTTCGCCCGATTATCACCGACGCCCGCTGAACAGGCTCTCGTTGCTCTTCAAAAGGGCAACGAGACGGTCTATGGCGAGCCGCATTTCAGCGGCATGCCGGTCGTCATCGTTGACGACGATCCACAGCGGATGGGATAATTCTTCGATCGCCTCGCCATCGCGGACAAGGCCGGGCAGGGCATCGCCAACGAAACACGGCAGGACGCCTTTTCCCGCGCCGCTCTGGATAAGGCCCGGTAAAAGTGAGGGCGCGTTCGTCCAGGTGTGGATAAGCGGTTCCCGATGACGGAATACCCATTTCTCCGCGTCGGACGCCGCCACCTCGGTTCCAATTGAAATCCATTGCGTGAACTCTTCGCCCGAACTGTCCTGCGGGCGATAGGCGCAATAGGCGACGTCGACCGATTTGCGCACGGCAAAATTTCCGGTGGCTGGCTTGTCGTGCCTTATCGAAATCAGGCCACGCCGATAGGTCAGTTCGTCTTCGTTCTCGCATTGCTTGCAGCACAGCCGAAAAGCGTCGGATGGGCCCCGGATGGCTGCTGTATTGGCCGCTATGAAGCCCGCAATCCAGATGTCGCTCGATATCGAAACAATCGGCAGCGAGAAGGCCTCACCGTGCCATTGCGCGATCTCTGCCGCGCTTTGCCGCATGATCAGAACCTTTTCGAGCAGGACCTCGCCATCCGGGGCGAGCCTGTATCCGTTCTGGCTTCGAATGAAGAGCGTTCGTCCGATCTTGCGCTCCAAAAGGAGCATTTTTCGGCCAATCGTCGGCGCGCTGAGCCCGGCTCTGCCTGCAGCACCGGCCAAACCTCCCTCTGTCGCAACAATGTCGAAAAGCTTCAGATCGTCCCAGTCCACTTCCTTCACGGCATCTTCTCCAAATCACCGCAGCACCTTATGCGCATCAGGGGCCGCTTTCTCCGTTTTTGTATGAAACGGGTCTTTCAAACGTGCATCTATGCTCTCCCGCCGGGTCCGCTTAACTCGTCTCTCCACACCAAGGAGACAAAAATGTTGCCGGAAACCATGTTCCTGATGGAAAAGATGAGACGCACTGAAGCACTGTGCAGGCAAGGCGGGGGCGATGATGAGTGGGAGACCTGGCCATCCTCTGCCATGGACCGACTGGCGGTCTTTCTCTTCCATCTGCCTCTTTCCTTGCGCCAATACATCCGCACAAAACGGGGAATTTCTTGATTGCACGGGAGCAGGCGGACACCATCTTGTGATATTTTAATCGTTTGAAACGATTTTTCTGCGTCAGACGGCATCAAAAGGGTCGGAAAGGGAGGAGCGGGTGCACGAGTGTCTATGCAAACTCGGCGCTTGGAGCTATAAGCCGCTCAATTTTTCGAGGCGGTCGCGCCGCTGTTGCGCGGGCGAGAAAAGGGTAAGAACATGGCACAGAATTGGACCCCCGGCAGCTGGCGGCAAAAGCCAATCCAGCAGGTTCCCGAATATCCTAACGCGGCAGCGCTTGCGGCAACGGAAGCCACGCTTGCGACCTATCCGCCGCTCGTTTTTGCCGGTGAAGCCCGTCGCCTGAAAAAGCAGCTTGCCAATGTGGCTGAAGGCAACGCCTTCCTGCTGCAGGGCGGCGATTGCGCCGAAAGCTTCCTCGAGCATGGCGCGGACAATATCCGCGACTTCTTCCGCGCTTTCCTGCAGATGGCCGTCGTGCTGACCTATGGCGCGCAGCTGCCTGTCGTGAAGGTAGGACGCATTGCTGGCCAGTTCGCCAAGCCGCGCTCTTCCAACGTGGAAGTGCAGGATGGCGTTTCCCTGCCGTCCTACCGTGGCGACATCATCAACGGCATCGAATTCAACGAGGCTTCGCGCATTCCGAACCCGGAGCGTCAGCTCGACGCCTACCGCCAGTCGGCGGCGACGCTGAACCTGCTGCGCGCTTTCGCGATGGGTGGCTATGCCAACCTCGAAAACGTTCACCAGTGGATGCTCGGCTTCATCAAGGACAGCCCGCAGGCGGACCGTTATCGCAAGCTGGCCGACCGCATCTCCGAAACCATGGATTTCATGAAGGCGATAGGTATCTCGGCAGACAGCAATCCGAGCCTGCGTGAAACCGACTTCTTCACCAGCCATGAGGCGCTGCTGCTCGGTTACGAAGAGGCGTTGACCCGCGTCGATTCCACCTCCGGCGACTGGTACGCCACGTCCGGCCACATGATCTGGATCGGCGACCGCACGCGTCAGCTCGACCATGCGCATGTGGAATATTTCCGCGGCATCAAGAACCCGATCGGTTTGAAATGCGGACCGTCGCTGACGCCCGATAACCTGATCGAGCTGATCGATGCGCTGAACCCGGCGAACGAGGCTGGCCGCCTGACGCTGATTTGCCGTTTCGGCCACGACAAGGTGGCGGACAGCCTGCCGAAGCTCATCCGTGCGGTGGAAAAAGAAGGCCGCAAGGTCGTCTGGTCCTGCGATCCGATGCATGGCAACACGATCACGCTCAACCACTACAAGACGCGTCCGTTCGAGCGGATCCTGTCGGAAGTCGAAAGCTTCTTCCAGATCCACCGCGCCGAAGGCACGCATCCGGGCGGCATCCATATCGAGATGACCGGCAAGGATGTGACGGAATGCACGGGTGGTGCGCGCGCCGTGACGGCGGATTCGCTGTCCGACCGTTACCACACCCATTGCGACCCGCGCCTCAACGCCGATCAGGCGCTGGAGCTGGCGTTCCTGCTGTCCGAGCGCATGAAGAGCGGCCGCGACGAGAAGCGTCTGGCGATTGCCAACGCCTGATCTAACGAAATAAACAAAAAAGCCGCCGGGAGACCTTCCGGCGGCTTTTTCGTGTGCGGTGCTGAACTATTGCACCAGCGCTGGTTGCTGGCAGCGGACATCCGTGACCCGCACATCGGCTTCGCCGATCTTGACGCCGAGAACCAGCAGCACGTTATAGAGCAGCTGATCGACGGGGGCTGTGACCACCGCAAGCGTGTTGGCAAGCGCCGCCTGAATGCCCGCCAGACCTCCGAGATCAAGGTTGAGGAAGAGAAGCCTGATATCCAGATTAAGGTTCTTCAGCAGTGAACTGACAAGAGTGGTAACGGTGTCCTTGGTGGAGACACTCTTGATCTTGGCCTGGGTAATATCGGACTGAGTGAAGGTCAGCTTGGTCTTGGTCATGTTGGTGGCGTTGATGAGGGCGCTGCCATTGATGGAGAGCAGCGCCGAATCCACGATCGCCGCCTTGGTGACGCGCGGATCCTTGCCGAAATTGGCAAAGGCCGTGGTATCGACATTGCCAAGAGCGATTTCCGCAACGCCGGGAACGACCTCGACATCGACGGTTCCCTGTCCGCCGCCCGTGCAGCGAATATCGGCAAGCCGCGCTTCGGCATGGGCGACTTCCACATAGAGCGGAAGATTGACCTTGAGGCCTGCTATGGCCTGAAGCCCGTCAACCACGACATTGACCGCAAGCCGGGTCTGTGCGGTGCGCACCACGGTGCCCTGACCTCCGACGGCAAGCGACGGCGTTTCGACCGGCGGTTCACCGATGGCAAGCGTTGCCTTGACCGAGGCGAGACCGAGAAGATTGGCGTTGAGATTGAGGCCCAGCTGATTGCCGCCATTGCCGGCTACCGCTGCGGCATTGATGAGATCGAAGACACCGGCGGTGACCTTGAGGTTTTCACCCGTACCGATCAGCTTGTCCGAGAACGGGCCGAGATTGAGGATTTCCTCCAGCTTTATCTTGACGTTGCTCTTGTTGACGGTTTTTTGCAGCGTATTCAGAATGTTGACGACCGCCGGCTGCAATCCCGTTGTTTTCGTCAGCACGTCGAGGAATTTGCCGTAGCTGATTTCGGTCTTCAGAACATCCTTGTAGGTGCCGGCGGTGAGGTTGAGATCAATGGCCAGCGCCTCGACGATCTTCAGTGCGTTGACATCGGCGGCGAGAAGCGCCTGATAATCCATCAGCTTCAACGACACCGTGGTGCCAAGCAGGCCGCCGAGAAGGCTGTTGAGAATTCCCTCATCGAGGCTGGCGAGCCGCGATCCCACCGAAAATGCCGCGATCTTCTGGGATGAGGCCGTTCCGACCGCCGAAACCTTTGGCGGCTTGGTGAAGGCGGAGGCGAAGAATATCTGCCCCTGTTCGACGATGTTCACTTTTATCGCATTGGTGGGCAGGGCGTTATCGACAAAACGCTGGCCGACAGGGACCGTCGCATCCGGCTCATAGTGACCCTTGATGACTTCGGCATAACCCTTGCTGCTGGCGAATTCATTCAGGGGATCGAAGGGCTGGAGCCCCTTGGCGGTCAAAATGCCCTGGGCCGTCCGGACGCCGAGATCCATGCCGTTGAGGGCAAAATATTGCTGAACCGCTTTTTCGGCATCGGTGGCGTTGGCTGCCGCCGAGATGGCGGCGAGGTCGGCGGTCTGCTGCAATTGCCGTTTCTGTAATGTCAGGTAACCGTAATCGACACCGAGCGCCAATATGCCGATGAAGAGCGGTGCGGTGAGCCCCGCCGAGATGGCGATGTTGCCCGTTCTATCCCTAAGGAAGCGGGGGAGCAGGGAATGGATATCTCGCATGTCATGCTCCTCCGATCCGGATGGTGGAAAAACGCCGGATGACCGGCTCGGGCAGGGTGTAGCTGTAGAGGCTCCAGATCGGCAGGTTGCGGGCGTCATATTCGACCTTGACCGTGAACTGGTTGGCATTGGCGGGATCGGTGGCGACGTTGACGGTGAAACGCGTCTTGTCCATGAAGGCGTAGCTGAGATCGCTTTTGCTGACGAAATCGCGGGCAAGCTGCTGGCGTTCGGTGGTGTTCAGTCCGGCAACGGCCGTTCTTGCCGCATCGGCGGCGATCTGCTGCACCGAATAGGCGGCCATCAGATAAATGCCGTAGGCGATCATCGTGAGCAGGACGAGAAAGAATATCGGTGCGACGATGGCGAACTCGACAGCAGACGAGCCGGATCTATCGCGAAAGAAACGCACTCCATTAAACATAAAGCACCCCCGTTCCTTCAGGCATCAAGGTTCGATGCCTTGATTTATTATTTTCGGAAATGCTAATTTATAGGTGTTAATTTTGTATTGATGCCGCCTCTATGGGTTGCAGCTCGCGTTAAACTTTCGCGTTTGCTTCAGATCAGCCGAAGGCCCTTGAAGCTGGCGTGGCCATCCTTGCCGATGATGATATGGTCGTGAACGGCGATGCCGAGCGGCTTTGCCGTATCGATGATGGTTTTGGTCATCTCGATATCCGCTCGCGAAGGGGTGGGGTCTCCACTCGGGTGATTATGGATTAAAATCAATGCAGTAGAGGATAGTTCAAGCGCGCGCCGCACGATTTCGCGCGGGTAGACCGGCGTGTGGTCCACGGTTCCCTGACCCTGTACCTCGTCGGCGATCAGGACGTTGCGCTTGTCGAGGAAGAGGATGCGGAACTGTTCCCGCGTCTCGTGGGCCATGGCGGCATGGCAATAATCGATGACCGACGACCAGGAGCCGAGAACCTGCTTGTTGCGGATTTCGCTTTTCAGCATGCGCTGGGAAACGGAGGCGACAAGCTTCAGATCAAGCGCCACGGCTTCGCCCACGCCCTTCACTTCCTGCAGCAAGGCCAGAGGAGCACCGAGAACGCCGCCAAGGGTTCCGAACCGGGCAAGGAGGGCCTTGGCGATGGGTTTGGTATCGCGCCGCGGGATCAGCCGGAACAGCAGAAGCTCCAGCAACTCGTAATCGGCAAGCGCTGCATCGCCGCCATCGCGGTAACGCGCCCGCAGCCTGTCGCGGTGACCGTGATAATGGGCCGCATCCGCTTCCTGTTCTGAGATGGCTGCGGCCCGCTCGGGTTTCCTGGGCGCATTTCGCGGTTCTGCAAAAAAGCCGCGCTCATCCGCCCCTTCAAAGAGATCGCCTTCGCCCGCCTCAAAGCCTGACGTCGTGGAAAGATCGGCGGAAGGCGAGGCGGGGCGTTTTGCCATAGGCGGTCTGGCCTTATGCGGGGGGAAGCGGCGGCAGGCCCGGACGATCAAAACCACCCGGTGACAGCGTGAAGATTTCGCAGCCGGTGGCCGTGACACCAACGGCATGTTCATATTGGGCGGAAAGGGAACGGTCACGCGTCACCGCGGTCCAGCCGTCCGAAAGCACCTTCACATGCGGTTTGCCGAGATTGATCATCGGCTCGATGGTGAAGATCATGCCCTCGCGGATTTCCGGGCCTTCATCGGGGCGGCCGTAGTGCAGGATGTTGGGTGTGTCATGGAACAGGCGTCCGACGCCATGGCCGCAGAAATCACGCACCACGGAGCAGCGTTCCGCTTCCGCATAGGCCTGGATCGCAGCGCCGATCGCGCCGGTGCGTACGCCGGGCTTTACGGCCGCAATACCGCGCAGCAGGCATTCATAGGTCACTTCCATCAGCCGCTCGGCAGCGCGCTTGATCTGGCCGACCGGATACATGCGGCTCGAATCGCCATGCCAGCCGTCAAGCACATAGGTCACGTCGATATTGACGATATCGCCTTCGCGCAGCGGCTTCTCATCCGGAATGCCGTGGCAGACCACGTGGTTGATCGAGGTGCAGACGGATTTCGTATAACCACGATAATTCAGCGTCGCCGGCAGCGCGCCATGGTCGGCGCCGAATTCGAAGACGAAGCGGTCGATGGCGTCAGTCGTCACACCCGGCTTGACGATGGCTGCCAGTTCATCGAGGCAACGCGCCGTCAGCTGGCAGGCCTTGCGCATGCCATCAAAATCCTCAGGCGTATAAAGGCGGATGACGCCGGTATTCTTGAGGGGGGCGGAGGCTGCGTCGATATAGGTGACCATCATAGTGCTTTCTGTCTCTTTACGTCCCTGTTCATAAAACAGCCGGACGCCATTCGTCCATCTTAACCGTTCCGCTGACTGAAATTTGTGCCGGGGAGACCGTGCATTTCACCGCATAGGCCTCCACGCCGCGCGCCATCGCCCGCTGAAACGCCAGCGCATAGACGGGATCGAGATCGTCGCAGATACGCATCCGGTCGCAATCATCGCGCTGGATGAGATAGAGCATCACCGTACGGTAACCAGCTTCCGCTGCGTCACCCAGTTCTTCGAGATGTTTCGCGCCGCGTTTGGTGGCGGTGTCAGGGAATTCGGCCAGACCTTTTTCGCGCATGAAATGCACGTTCTTCACTTCCACATAGGCATCCGGCCGGCCGGGTTCCGACAGCAGGAAATCGATGCGGGAATTGCGGCCGTATTTCTGTTCGCGCCGGATCGTCGAATAGCCGTCAAGCTCAGGAATGCGGCCGTTCAGGATCGCCTCTTCCGCCAGCCGGTTCGGCATGCCGGTATTGATGCCGACCACGGTGCCATCGGCCTCGACCATTTCCAGCATGTGACGGTATTTGCGGGTGGGGCTGTCGTGTTCGGAAAGCCAGATGCGGGAGCCCGGTGTCGTCAGCCCGCGCATGGAGCCGGTATTGGGGCAGGAGCCCGTGATCGTCGTGCCGTCTTCCAGAACGGCATCGAACAGGAAACGCTTGTAGCGGGAGATCAACGTTGCGGGAATAAGCGGGGGCGTGAAGAACATGGGGCCTGAAAGATTAAGAGGTAGCGGGCGTGATCAGGACAGGACATAGGTTCCCGGCGCATCGCCGAGCACCGGACGCCTGCCATCTCCCGGTTTTCGCGCCTTCACCTTTTCGGCACTCTGGTTTTCGATCCAGCTCTGCCAGTGCACCCACCACGAGCCCTTATGGGCCGTGGCGGCGGCCTGCCAGGCGTCGAAGTCCCCAGCTGGTGACGGCCCCGTCCAATATTGGTATTTCTCAAGCTGCGGCGGGTTGACGACGCCGGCAATGTGGCCGGAAGCGCCGAGCACGAATTCCACCGGCCCGCCAAACAACGCAGCGCCCGTGAAGACCGATTTCGCCGGCGCGATATGGTCGTCGCGGGTGGCGAGATCGTAGACAGGGATATTGATATCGCCGAGATTGATCCGTTTGCCGGCAACGCGCATCAGTCCACGCGCGAGATTGTTCTCGAGATAACAATTGCGCAGATAAAACGAGTGGCTGGCGGCGGTCACCCGGGTCGAATCGGAGTTCCAGTAGAGCAGGTCGAAGGGCAGGGGCTCGGTGCCGCGCAGGTAATTATCGACCACATAGGGCCAGATGAGATCGGAGGCGCGCAGCATGTTGAAGACGGTCGCCATGATCGAGCCGTCGAGATAACCGACCGCCTGCATGTGCTTGTCCAGCGCCGCCAGCTGGCCTTCGTCAATGAAGACCTTGAGGTCGCCGGCATGGATGAAATCGGTCTGGGCGGCCAGCAGCGTGGCGCTACGGATGCGTTCATCGCCTTCCTGCGCATGCAGCGCCAGCGCCGAGGATAAAAGCGTACCGCCGACGCAATAACCTATGGCGTTGATTTGCCTCTCACCGGTCCGCTCCTCGATGGTATCAAGCGCAAAATCGATGCCTTCGCGGATGTAATCGTCCCAGCCCTTCTCGGCCAGACGGGCATCCGGATTGATCCAGGAGACCATGAACACGCTGTGGCCCTGCTCAAGGCACCAGCCGACGAAGGATTTCTGTGGGTTGAGATCGAGAATGTAGAATTTGTTGATCCATGGCGGCACGATCAGCAGCGGCCGCTTGAAGGCCTTCTGCGTCGTCGGCGCATAATGGATGATTTCGCAGAGCGGGCTTTTCGCCACCACCTTGCCCGGCGTGACGGCGATATTCTGGCCGATGACGAATTTGCTGTAATCGGTCTGGCGCAGTTTCAGGTGGCCATTGCCGGCTGCGACATCTTCCGCCAGCTGCGCCATGCCCTTGACGAGATTGGCGCCGCTGGAAGCCACCGTCTCGCGGAAGACCTGTGGATTGGTGAAGACGAAATTGGCCGGTGAAAGCGCCTCCGTTACCTGCCGCATATAGAACAGCGCCTTGGTGCGGGTATGTTCGTCAAGGCCTTCGGCTTCCGTCACCATCCGGTCGGCAAAACCGACGGTGGTCTGGTAGGCTTTCAGGAGAAAATCGAAGAAGGGATTGGCCTGCCAGTCGGCATCGGCAAAACGCCTGCTCCTGCGTTCGGCAGGACCGCTTTCGGCGGGTTTTTCAGAAGCCGAATCGGCGTCGTCGGAAAACTGCGCCACCGATTTAGCCCAAAGATCGTAATAGCTGGAAAGCAGATGGGTCTGCGCTTCGAGCGAGCGCTTCGGTTCGGCCATCCAGTATTCGGCGACATCGGAGAGCGTCTTGACCAGATCGGTCACGGGATCAGCGCTTGCCTGGGGGATTTCGCCGCGTTCGCGCGGCGCCAGCCATTCGGAGGCGGCCTTGCCGAGATTCTCGAGCGCGCGGGCGATATTGATCGCGAAGGTTTCCGGGTCGCGGATCAGGTAGGCTTCGGCGGAAGTAGCGTCGAAACCGGGCGTTTTTCCACCCTTTTTCTCTGCCCCGCCGTCAACACCTGCCATGCGCCATCCTCCACCAAATTTGTGTTTGCACATTCTGCATGAAAACGAATACAAGTTCCACCAGCAAGGGGAGGCCGCAAAGGGCCGAACCGCAGTCGAATTCGATATCGGCGATATCCTTACAGGCGGAACATGACGATGGGCAAGCACATGGGCACATGGGGAACATATGCGGAAAACGCCGCGAGAATCGCTGTTCTTTCGCTCTCTGGCACCTTGCTCGTCACCGCGCTTGCAGCCTGCAAGGCACCGGAGCCGATCGTTGCGCCCGCCCATATGCGCCGTCCGACGACTGAAATCGTCGGTCCGCGCCCCGTCAGCGACAATGCGGTGAGCCAGAAGCGCGATACCGGCACCTATCCGACCTTTTCGCAGCCGCTGACGGCCGCGGGCACCCAGATGGGTGAGGATGAGGCCTCCACCATGGAATCGAGCCTGTCGCGCCTCGGTGCGGCACGGCGCAACGGCCAGATTTCGGAAGCCGAATACAAGCGCCGGGTGGCCGAGCTGCGGGCGCTTGCCGAAAACCAGAAGCCGGTTGCGACGCCTGCAGCCTCGCAGTGAGATCATGCCGCGTATTTGCGCGGTTTCAGAGACTGGCCAGACCATCTTTGTTGACAAGACATGCCCCCCAAACGGTCGATTCCCTATGGAGCGAGCGGGTGTGCTTTGTTTCTTCTCTCTGGCGGAGAGAAGAAACATGCGGCGATGCCGAGCTTGTAACCCCTTCTTTACCCTGCCTTTGAACCATCCGCTTACCCAAGATGTTAAGCGGATGGATGAGGTTTGCCGCTATGATGCAGCCATAACAAACAGGCCGCTGAAAAAGCGGGGCACGGGGTGAAATATCATGAAATGCATCGCCGCTTTGCTGGTTCTTGCCGGTTTTGCGCTCGCACCCGCACAGGCGCGGGCGCCGCACATCAATTTCGGGACACCTGCACTTCAGGGGCAGTGAGAGGGCAAATTCCGTCAGTCGTTGCCGGCGGCTTCGCTCAGCACGTCGAGATCAGGCACCGTGATGTGACGGTTGTTTTCGATGCGGATAATGGCTTCCTTGCGCAGCTTTGTCATTTGCCGGCTAACCGTTTCGATGGTGAGGCCAAGGAAATCGGCGATGTCGGCGCGTGAAAGCGGCAAGTCGAAACAGGATTTGTCGTCGTTTTCCGGGTCGATATGGGTGGCGATCATATAAAGGAAGCTGGCAACCTTTTCCTGTGCCGATTTGCGACCCAGCGTCAGCATCCAGTCACGCGCCTCGTCCAGTTCCTTCAGGGACTGGTTGTGAAGCTTGCGTTCCATGTCAGGCACTTCGGACACCATGCGGTCGACAACGCGGCGCGGAAAGAGACAAATCTCCACATCGGTTGCGGCTTCCGCCGTCATCTTGCTTTCCGCCAGGAACGGACGGCCGAGGAAATCCGGTGCGAATTGCAGGCCGACGATCTGCTGACGGCCATCCGACATCATTTTCGACAGCTTCACCACGCCCTTCAGGATATTGCCATAGGAGGTGACGAGTTCGCCCTGGCCGAGAAGCTCGTTGCCGGCTTCCAGCTTTTTGCGGCTGGAATGGCGGTTGAGATCGCAGAGCTGCTGTGGTGTCAGCGTGCTGCAAAGACCGCCGTGACGCGCCTCGCAGGAGCGGCAAACAACGGGCTCTTCCGAATTGTGGATGGTCTTCTGCAGCGTGTCCATAAGCCTTTTCCAATGCTGGCTTTTCGGGACGATTGCGACCGTGGGTATCAAATACGGTCTCTTTGAAGGCTTGCGCCATGTAGCCGTCGTCCCCGCGTCTACTTTAGCAAGAACTTATGGCGCAATTTGATTGAAGTCAAAGTTGCAAACTGTCGCAGCCGTTACTGAAAGAGAGGAAATCGACATTTTCTTGATAAAAGGCAAATCGGGTGATGAATACCGAACTTCTTCACAAATATTCGGGTGCAGTGCCGCGTTACACGAGCTATCCGACCGCGCCGCATTTCCACGAGGGAATCGATAATGGCACTTATCGCGGCTGGCTCGGCGCGCTTGGCTACCGGAATCGCATATCGCTTTATCTGCATATTCCCTATTGCGACCGGCTGTGCTGGTTCTGCGCCTGTCACACCAAGCACACGCTGAAATACGAGCCGATTGCAGTTTATCTTGAAGCACTTAAGCAGGAGATTGCGGCGGTTGGCGCGCTTGTTTCGCCTGATGCGGTGGTGAGTGCTGTTCATTTCGGCGGCGGTTCGCCCACCATGCTGAAGCCGGAGGACATGCAGAGCCTGATGGACTGTCTGCGGCGTCACTTCACCTTCGGGCTCGCACCTGAAATCAGCGTCGAGATGGATCCCAATGATCTGGACGACAGCCGCTATGATGCGCTTGCCGCCATCGGCATGTCGCGGGCGAGCCTCGGCGTTCAGGACTTCGATGACAAAGTGCAAAAAACCATCAACCGCATCCAGTCCTTCGAACAGACGAAATCCGTCGTGGATGCCGTTCGGGCGAGGGGCGTGCATTCGGTCAACTGCGACATCCTCTATGGGCTGCCGTTCCAGACCTGTGAGACATTGGAAAGGACCGTCAACCAGATCGTGTCGCTCGATCCCGATCGCATCGCGCTTTTCGGTTATGCCCATGTTCCCTGGATGAAAAAACACCAGTCGCTGATCCCCGAACACGCGCTTCCGGATATTGCCGAGCGCTACCGCCAGATGACGATGGCGGGCGAGATGCTGAAACAGGCAGGCTACAAGGCGATCGGCATCGACCATTTCGCCAAGCCGACCGATACATTATGCCAGACCGCAGAAGCCGGCGCGCTGCGACGGAATTTCCAGGGCTACACGACCGACACCGCCGATGCGCTGATCGGGCTTGGTGCATCGTCGATCGGCAGGCTGCCGCAGGGTTATGTGCAGAACATGGTGGCGACGGGGGAATATCAGCGCATGGCGGGCGAGGGCGGTCTTGCCGTCGTCAAGGGCATTGAACTGTCGGAGGAGGATCATCTGCGCTCGCATGTCATTGAACGGCTGATGTGCGATTTTTCGATCGATCTTTCGGAATTGCAGCACCGTTTCGGTAAGGTGAGCCATTCCGTGAGGAATCAGGCACAGCTGTTCGCCGCAGGCGACAGGGATGGCGTGGTGCGTCTGGATGCCGATATTTTTGCCGTGACGGAGGCTGGAAAGCCGTTCGTGCGTAACATCGCGGCAATCTTCGACACCTATCTCGGTAACGGACGCGGCCGTCATTCGGTTGCTGTTTAGGCAACAGTTTTGGGGCAAATTACAAAGTTACGTCACGAAACCATTGGCTTTTTTGTGCGACTTGCCTATGTGGTGCGTCAGACAGGATAATTCATACGAACGACAATAAGGATTATGGGCGTGACAGCTACATTCGACAAGGTTGCCGACATTATCGCCGAAACCAGCGAAATCGACCGCGAAACCATTACGCCGGAGAGCCACACGATCGACGATCTGGGCATCGACAGCCTCGACTTTCTTGATATCGTTTTTGCGATCGACAAGGAATTCGGCATCAAGATTCCGCTCGAGCAGTGGACGCAGGAAGTCAACGAAGGCAAGGTTTCCACCGAAGAATATTTCGTGCTGAAGAACCTCTGCGCCAAGATCGATGAATTGCGCGCAGCCAAGGGCTGAAGCAACGATGCCCGCTTCAGGCGGGCATTTTTCTTTCTGGACCCAGCCTTTAAAGGCGGGTCGCAACCGACCAGAGACGGGCCGGACAGATGCTGCTTGAATATTTTCAGATGATCGACAAGGTCGAGGCCGTGGACATGGCGACGCGCACGTTGAAGGCGCAGTCGATCGTTCCCGACCAGAGCCCGGTATTCGAAGGTCACTTCCCCGGCATGCCGCTGGTTCCGGGTGTGCTGCTGATCGAAACCATGGCGCAGGCTTCCGGCATGCTGGTTCTGGCCTTCAGCGATTTTGCGTCCATGCCGTTCCTGATGTCGGTCGACGGCGCCAAGATGCGCACCTTCGTGGAGCCGGGCGCGGTTCTCGACATCGAGGCCGTGCTGGAGCATGACGGTTCCGGTTTTGCCGTCACCAAGGCGAAAATCACCTCGGACGGCAAGAAGGTCTGCGACGCGCAGCTTAAATTGCGCACCATGCCGTTCAGCGAAATTCCGCTCGGGCCTATCGTCAAGAAGCGGGCGGAAGAAGTCGGCCTGATGGCGGCGATTGCCGCGGATGCGCAGAAATAAGCGTTTCCACCCGTTTCGAAGGAGAGCGTTTTTCCCGTCGGCCCGGTTTTGACGCACGAAATTCGTGGGCTCGCGACGGCGGATCGGGCCTTCACCATTGCCAATCCGCATCGCGCGCTTTATTCCGCAACGCATGAAGTGGTTGTTCGCAACCGCTGTGGATAGCCGTGACCGTTTCTGCGGGGCCGGCTGCAAAGGATGACAGACGATGAAATCTGACAATGATGTGGTGATAACAGGGGTCGGCATCGTGACCTGTCACGGCGTTGGCAGCCAGGCGCATGTGGCGCTTCTTTCTGGAACCGCCGCGCCGGCGACGATTGTCGAGACCGAAAAATTCAAACCCTATCCGGTCCATCCCATGCCTGAGATCGACTGGTCCGCGCAGATTGCGAAGCGCGGCGACCAGCGCCAGATGGAAAACTGGCAGCGGCTTGGCGTTTTTGCCGCCGGTCTGGCGCTCGATGATGCCGGGCTGAAGGAAAATGCCGAAGCCTGCGCCACAATGGACATGATCGTTGCCGCCGGTGGTGGTGAGCGCGACATCAATGTCGATACGCTGATCGTCGACGAGGCGCTGAAGCGCAATGACCGCGAAAAGCTGCTCAACGAGAAGCTGACGACGGAACTGCGCCCGACGCTGTTTCTCGCCCAGCTTTCCAACCTGATGGCCGGCAACATCTCCATCGTGCACAAGGTTACCGGGTCTTCCCGCACTTTCATGGGCGAGGAAGCGGCGGGCATTTCCGCCGTCGAAACCGCATTCCACCGCATTCGCTCCGGCGAATCGAGCCACGCGCTGGTGGGCGGTGCTTTCTCTGCGGAACGTCCCGACATGATCCTGCTGTTTGAAGCCATCGGTGCACATGCGCAGGGCGGCTGGCAGCCGCTCTGGTCGCGTGGTGACCAGGACGGCGGCGGCATGGTTTCCGGTTCTCTCGGTGCGTTCCTTGTGCTGGAATCGCGCAAGCACGCCAGCGAGCGTGGCGCGCGCATCTATGCCCGCATCGACGCCATCGAGGGTGATCGCGGCAGCCGTGACGAAGGCAAGATGGAAAAGCGCATGGAGCGTCTGCTTGCCCCTGCCAAGGACGGCGCAGCCACTGTCATCTTCTCCGGCGCAAGCGGTTATGACGGTGTGACGGCCCGCGAGAAGGACATTCTCGAAAAGGCTCTGCCAAATGCTGTCATCCGCGGTTTCGGCGGTATCACCGGCCACGGGCTGGAAGCGCAGTTCCCGCTTGGGCTGGCGCTCGCGGCGCTGACCCTTGAAAGCGGCGCGAAGGTGCCGGCTTTCGACGCGGCCGAGGAAAAACCCATGGGCGAGGCGGCCAGCGAAGCCGTCGTCACCACCGTCGGCCATGTGCGCGGCGAAGGTGTCGCCGTTCTGTCCCGTGACGTGTGAGGAGAAAGACCATGACTTCCAACTTCAAGGATCATCTCGGTCGTCCCATCGTTGCCGTGACCGGCATGGGCATCATCACGTCGCTCGGGCAGGGGCTCGCCGATAACTGGGCGGCGCTGACATCAGGCAAATCGGGCATCCACAAGATCACCCGTTTCCCGACCGAGGGGCTTTCGACGCGGATCAGCGGCACGGTGGATTTCATCGATATCCCGGTTCCGAATTCGGTCGAGCGTTCCTATGCTTTTGCGCGTGAGACCACCATCGAGGCTCTGGCGCAGGCCGGTATATCAGGTGATTTCGACGGTCCGCTGTTTCTTGCAGCACCGCCAATCGAGCCGGAATGGAGCGCCCGTTTCGAGCTTGCCGACCGGTCGCCGCCGGCCGCCCAGCCGGGTGACGCCTATGAGCGGTTCCTGACGGCTTTCCGCCAGCGTCCCGATCCGGCATTCCAGGAAGCAGCACTTTTCGGCGCGATTTCCGAGCGTCTTTCCAACCGTTTTGGCACGCGCGGCCTGCCGGTCACGCTTTCGACCGCCTGTGCATCCGGCGCGACCGCGATCCAGCTTGGTGTCGAAGCAATCCGCCAGGGCCGCACCGAGCGGGCGCTGACGGTTGCGACAGACGGTTCGGTCAGCGCCGAAGCGCTGATCCGCTTCTCTTTGCTGTCGGCGCTTTCGACCCAGAACGATCCGCCGGAAAAGGCCTCCAAGCCATTCAGCAAGGACCGCGACGGTTTCGTGATCGCCGAAGGTGCGGCGACGCTGGTGCTGGAATCGCTCGAAGCCGCCGTTGCACGCGGTGCCAAGGTTCTCGGCATCATCAAGGGCGCCGGCGAAAAGGCCGACAGCTTCCACCGCACACGCTCTTCGCCCGATGGCGGCCCGGCGATCGCGACGATCCGCGCGGCACTTGCCGATGCGGGCGTGGCCGAAAGCGATATCGGTTATATCAACGCCCACGGCACCTCGACGCCGGAAAACGACAAGATGGAATATGGCTCCATGCTTGCCGTCTTCGGCGAGGGCCTGAAGAATATCCCGCTGTCGTCCAACAAGTCGATGATCGGCCATACCTTGACCGCCGCAGGCGCTGTGGAAGCGGTGTTTTCGCTGCAGACCATGCTGACCGGCACCCTGCCGCCGACAATCAACTACAACAATCCCGATCCGACCATCACGCTCGACGTGGTGCCGAATGTGAAGCGGGATGCTCAGGTGAGCGCGGTTCTGTCCAACTCCTTCGGATTTGGCGGGCAGAATGCAAGCCTTGTCATGACGCGGGAACCGGCCTGACCGGTTTCACCACTAACAGGAGCGTTTTCGCTTGAATTGCGAAAACGCTCTCGCTTCTTTGATTACGCATTCCGGCCGCAAAACCGTTACAGAGGTTTGCTGGAATAGCCCTTTAGATAAACGCCCTCGGGCGAAGGACTGATATATGCGCGCTCTTCAACTCGTGGACGACCGGAAGCTCGAAAAAGTGGACCTGCCCGAACCGGATGCTCCGGCACCGGGCGAGGTGACGCTGCGCGTCAAGGCGGTTGCGCTCAACCACATCGATGTGTGGGGCTGGCGCGGCATGGCTTTCGCCAAGCGCAAGATGCCGCTCACCATCGGTGCGGAAGCCTCCGGCGTGGTCGAAGCCATCGGTCCGGGCGTGTCGAACGTGCTGCCCGGCCAGCTCGTCGCAATCTATGGCGCGCGCACCTGCGGGCTGTGCAAACCCTGCCGCGAAGGCCGTGACAATCTGTGCGAACATGTGCAGGGCGTTCACGGTTTCCATCTCGATGGTTTTGCCCAGGAAAAGATCAATATTCCCGCCCGTCAGCTCGTGCCCGCGCCGCATGGCATCGATGCCGTTGCGGCTGCCCTTGCGCCTGTCACCTTTGGCACGGTCGAGCACATGCTGTTCGACAATGCCAAGCTCGAATCCGGTGAGACGATCCTCGTGCATGCCGGCGGTTCCGGCATCGGCACAGCGGCGATCCAGCTTGCCAAGAAGATGGGCTGCACCGTCATCACCACCGTCGGCTCCGACGACAAGATCGAACGGGCGAAGGCTCTGGGCGCCGACCACGTCATCAACTACCGGACCGACCGTTTTGAAGGCGTCGTGCGCAAGCTGACGAAAAAGAAGGGCGTCGACGTTGTATTCGAACATGTTGGCAAGGACACCTGGGCGGGCTCGATGTTCTCGCTGAAGCGCGGCGGCCGTCTCGTCACCTGCGGTTCTACGTCTGGTGTCTCCACCGATATCAACCTGATGATGCTGTTCCAGCAGCAGCTGAAGCTGCTCGGCTCGTTCGGCTGCCGCATGGAAAACATGGCCAACGCCATGCAGAAGATGGCGCGTGGCATCGTGCATCCTGTTATCGACACCGAAGTCACCTTCGACGATATCGACCGGGCGCTGGAACGTATGGAGACGCGTCAGGTGTTCGGTAAAATCGTTCTGCGGATGGATTGACCGTCTTGAAGCTTTTCCTGACACGGATCGTCCTGAAACTGGACCACTTCCGGCAGTGGCTGATCGCGACATTCGCCTTCGGCCTTCTCAACCTGCTGAAGCTCTTCCCCGCCGATGCGGGCATTCGCGCCGCCGACCGGCTGGCGCGCTGGGTGGGGCCGAAGACTGGTCGCCACAAGCTGATGCTTTATAATCTGGCACGCGCCTTTCCGGAGAAGTCAGAGGAAGAGCGGCTTGCGATCGCCATGGATAGCTGGGCCAATATGGGCCGGCTTGCGGCGGAATATGTGTTTCTCGACCGGCTGTTCGATTTCGATCCGGAAAAGAACGAGCCGGGCCGCATCGAGGTCGAGGGCACCTCGACCTTCCTCGAACTGCGCGACAATCCACGACCCTTCATCGTCTTTACCGCCCATAGCGGCAATTTCGAGCTGCTGCCGGTTGCCGGCTCGGCTTTTGGTCTCGATGTGACGGTGTTGTTCCGGCCGCCCAACAATCCCTTCGTGGCTGACAAGGTTTTCAATTTCCGCAAGGAGCGCATGGGTAATCTCGTGCCCTCGCATGCCGGCTCTTCCTTCGCGCTGGCGCGACAGCTGGAAAAGGGTGGCGGCGTGGGCGTGCTCGTCGACCAGAAATTCGGCAAGGGGCTGACGACGAAATTTTTCGGCCTTGAGGTTCGCACCAATCCGCTTCTCGCCAAGCTGGTGCGGCAGTTCAACTGCGATGTTTATCCTGCCCGCTGCGTGCGTCTTCCGGATAATCGCTACAGGCTGGAAATAGAGCCCAGGGTTGAAATTCCGCGCGATGAGAAGGGCAATGTCGATATTCAGGCGACGGCGCAGCTTCTGAACGACAAGGTGGAAAGCTGGGTGCGCGAATACCCCGGACAATGGCTGTGGTATCACGACCGCTGGGACGTGAAGCATCAGATTTGACGGGATCGTGTGCGGCCAGATTTTCGGTGATTCTCACGAAATTCGACGGGAAAATCGTGCGTTTCGGTACTTTTCCATATTTGCGGAACCTCATTTTTCGTTCATGGATTATCGAAATTGAAAAATTAGCGGCTGCTGTGATATTTTGAACAACAATCCTCGCGGCGTTCCTGCGTTTCGTTACGTCATTTTTAAGCGCAAAGACGCTACAATCAGGGGATAAAGGCTTAATCCGTTCGCATAGGTAGCGGGGTTATGCCCGTTCAGGGAGAGTTGGGTTGAAAGATTTGATTGAGTTGTTCTGGCTGCGTTATACGGAACTGCAATCTGCCGTTGGTAAAAACGAAGCCGACAAGATTGCCGTGCTGGAACGTGAACTGGAACAGCTCCTCGAGCGGGTTGTCGGACGCAAGACAGAAAACTCCGAAGATATCCGCGAGCAGTTCCGTTTTGCCATCGATCTCCTTAACCACGAGGCGGAAGACCTTGGCTGCGTGCAGCGCAACTCCGAGCTTCTTCGCACCCTTGTCGATCGCTACGTCGGCATGCCGTCAAAGGCGAAGGTCGTCGGTGACGAGGACGAAGACACTCTGGAGTGGCATCACCGCCATCTGATCCTCGATGAGGATATGCTCAACGATCTCGACGAGCCGGTGGTGATCGTTTCCCCTGGCTACCGCGTTTCCTTCGCCAATGCTCTCGATGCATTTCAGCGCAATGCCCCGGAAGGGCTTGTCGGCTGCCATATCGCCGAACTTGTCGGCGTTCACCGGTTCCAGAACAATCTCAGGGAAAAGCTCGACAATTGCTTCAAGGGCGATACGTCGAAATATACCTATGCGGAAGATCAGAATGGCCGCACGGTCGTCAAGTCGCTGGAAATGTCGCCGTGCTACTCGTCCGCCTACAAGCTCGTAGGTGCGATGGTGGTGATCCGCGAAATCGCCGATCGCCGTCGCCGCGCCGCTGGCTGAGGCAGCAGGGCGCCTTCCCATTGTCGGAATGACGGGAAAAGGCGCTCCACCATCCCTTATTTCGGGAATATGGTTTCCCAGACAGTGGCGATCGACCAGGCGGACGATGCGTCGACAAGAAGCTTCGTCGCCATGGCAAGGCATGACAGGACGAGCAGCGGGCGGATGATCTTTGCGCCGTTTTTCATCGCGAAACGGGATCCGATCTGCGCGCCGATGAACTGGCCGACCCCCATGGCCAGGCCGAGCTTCCACAAAACCGCGCCACCCATTGCAAAGACGAGAAAGCCGCCGAAATTCGAACCGAGGTTGAGAAGCTTCGTGTGGGCGGTCGCCTTCAGCATTCCGAAACCGGCAAGACCCACAAAGGCCAGCATGTAGAAGGACCCAGCGCCAGGGCCGAAAACACCGTCGTAAAAACCGATCAGCGGCGCGACCGCAAGCCCGAACACGAAGGGCGTGATGCGGCGGTGGCTGTCGACATCGCTGAGCTGCGGCTTGAAGGCAAAATAAAGCGCGATCGCAATCAACAGGAACGGCATGATGGCGCGCATGAGATCGGCCGGCACGAAGGCGGCTGTCAGCGCGCCGAGCATCCCGCCGGCCATGGCCATCAGCGCCATCGGCAATTGTTCTTTGAGATTCACATGGCCGCGTCTGGCATAGGCAAGGGTCGCAGAGGCGGAACCGAACTGCGCCTGCAGCTTGTTCGTGCCGAGCGTATCGAGTGGGGCGATGCCCATGATCATCATTGCGGGAATGACGATGAGGCCGCCACCACCGGCGATGGAATCGATAAATCCGGCAAAGATGGCGACGCAGAAGAGAACGATAAAAACGTTGAGGGCGATGTCTTGCACTGGGAATGTCCGGGCAGGCGAAGGAGAGGGCTTCTTCTTTCACCGAAAGGGCCACGGCGCAATCTCTTTCTGTGCGTTCAGCAGCGGGCAGGGGGATTGCGGTGTTGCCGCTTATCGTTATGTTTCCGTGGCGCGTCGCCGGAAGGACGGATGGCGCTTGAGACATATGGATGAGGGCATTATGCATAAAGTGATATTCGATACGGACCCCGGTGTGGATGACGCCATGGCGCTTCTGTTCCTGCACCGCCATCCCGATATCGATCTGATCGGCGTTACCACCGTTTTCGGCAATGCGCCCATTGATATCACCACCCGCAATGCGCTCTTCCTGAAGCGGGAATGGCAGATGACAGCACCGGTCGCCAGGGGCGCCGGCGTGACCTTCGATCCCGCCCGCAAGGAAGGCCACTGGCCGACCTTCATCCATGGCGAAAACGGTCTCGGCGATATCGATATCCCTGAGGCCATCGATCTGCCGCTCGACCCGCGCCCCGCACATCGTTTCATCATCGAGACGGTAAAGGCCAATCCCGGTGAGGTGACGCTGATTGCCGTCGGTCGCATGACCAATCTGGCGCTGGCGCTCAGCGAAGAACCTGACTTCGCGGCGCTGGTGAAGGAAGTGATCGTCATGGGCGGCGCCTTCGACATGAACGGCAATGTGTCGCCGGCGGCCGAGGCTAATATTCACGGCGATCCTGAAGCGGCCGATCTCGTCTTCACCGCGCCCTGGCGCGTGATCGTTGTCGGTCTCGATGTGACGATGAAAACGGTGATGACCAGCGCCTTCATGGCTGACATGGCAAAGGCCGGCGGCAAGCCGGTGCAGCTGCTTTCGGACCTGTCGCAGTTCTACATCGATTTCTACAAGACCCGCACCGGCGACGGCATGGTGGTGCATGACAGCTGCGCCTGCGTCTATCTTGTGGCGCCTGAGCTTTTTGAAACCCGCAGCGGCCCGGTACGCGTCGTCTGCGGCGGGCTTGCCGACGGCCAGACGATCCAGAAGCCGGATGGCCGCGCCTTTCCGCCCGGTGACTGGGATGGGCATCCGAGCCAGCTCGTCTGCACAAATATCGAGCCGGAGCGCGTGCTTTCGGTCATCCGTGCCGCAATTGTGACAGGGGAGCGCGGCTGAAGGGCGGGAATGGCCGTTCTTGAGCATGGCTTGCCTTGCATTTTCCAAGAATCTGGCGTTATGCAAGTTCCCTGATCGTAGTGCGCGATCCGCCATGCCTGAGGGGCTGAAAAGGCCGTGCCGGAAGGACGGGCGGATGGCCGCTATGCGGCGTGGGCCAAGAAAACCCCTGTAGGTTTTCCCGTGCTTTGCGCTACAATGAATAACGCCTGCCGGGTCGGTTCGTGTCGGCGGCGTTTAACAACAAAAAACGAACCTTCGTTATGGACCGGAAGAACCGGTCCATTCCCATGAGGAAAGAGATGGAAGAGTTTCATAAGGTCCGGCGTCTGCCGCAATACGTCTTCGAACAGGTCAACCGTTTGAAAGCGAGCGCGCGAGCGGCCGGGGCCGATATCATCGATCTCGGCATGGGCAATCCCGACCTTCCGACCCCCAAGGCGATCGTCGACAAGCTTTGCGAGGTCGTTCAGGATCCGCGTACCCATCGTTATTCCTCCTCCAAGGGCATTCCAGGCCTTCGCCGCGCGCAGGCCGGTTATTATGCCCGCCGTTTCGGCGTGAAGCTGAACCCCGATACGCAGGTCGTCGCGACCCTCGGCTCCAAGGAAGGCTTCGCCAATATGGCGCAGGCCATCACCGCGCCGGGCGACGTCATCCTGTGTCCGAACCCGACCTATCCGATCCATGCCTTCGGTTTCCTGATGGCGGGCGGTGTTATCCGTTCGATGAATGTCGAGCCTGATGACAGTTTCTTTGGCCCGCTGGAGCGCGCCGTGCGCCACTCCATCCCGAAGCCGCTGGCGCTGATCGTCAACTACCCGTCGAACCCGACGGCGCATGTCGCCTCGCTTGATTTCTACAAGGACGTGATCGCCTTTGCGAAGAAGCACGAGATCATTGTGTTGTCCGACCTTGCCTATTCGGAGATCTATTTCGACGACAACAATCCGCCGCCTTCGGTTCTGGAAGTTCCCGGTGCAATCGACGTTGCGGTGGAATTCACCTCCATGTCGAAGACCTTCTCCATGCCAGGCTGGCGTATGGGCTTTGCCGTCGGCAACGAGCGGCTGATCGCGGCGCTGACGCGTGTGAAGTCCTATCTCGACTACGGCGCCTTCACGCCGATCCAGGTTGCGGCAACGCATGCGCTGAACGGTGACGGCTCTGACATTGCCGAAGTGCGCAATGTCTATCGCCGCCGTCGCGATGTCATGGTCGACACGTTCGGCAAGGCCGGCTTCGAGGTTCCGCCGCCGGCGGCGACCATGTTCGCCTGGGCGAAAATCCCGGAAAAGTTCCGCCATCTCGGCAGCCTGGAATTCTCCAAGCTTCTGGTCGAGAAGGCCGATATTGCCGTTGCTCCCGGCATCGGCTTTGGCGAGATGGGCGATGATTACGTCCGTCTCGCGCTCGTGGAAAACGAGCACCGAATTCGTCAGGCAGCGCGCAATCTGAAGCGTTTCCTGTCGAGCGCAGACGAAACGATGCACAACGTCGTTTCGCTTAACGCCCACAGATAAGGGCAACCGAAGGCGGCCGGGCCTCGGCCGCCACCATCACCAGCAAATCAGGAACATACCCATGGCAGATTCATTGAGAATCGGCATAGCGGGGCTCGGCACTGTCGGCGCTTCGCTCGTGCGCATCCTCCAGCAGAGAAGCAACGAACTTGCGATTACCTGCGGACGCGCGATTGAGATTATTGCGGTGAGCGCGCGCGACCGTTCGCGCGACCGCGGCATCGATCTCAAGGGTATTACCTGGTTCGACACGCCGGAGCAGATGGCAAGCGAAGCCGATATCGACGTCTTCGTCGAACTGGTCGGCGGTGCTTCCGGCCAGGCGGAAAATGCGGTGCGGGCCGCACTCGCACGTGGTCTCCACGTGGTGACAGCCAACAAGGCGCTGCTGGCCAAGCATGGCGTCGAACTGGCGACCATTGCCGAAGACAAGGGGGCGCTTCTCAATTTCGAAGCGGCGGTGGCCGGCGGTATCCCCGTCATCAAGGCGCTGCGCGAATCCCTGACCGGCAACCATGTGTCGCGCATCTACGGCATCATGAACGGCACCTGCAATTACATCCTGACCAAGATGGAGAAGGAAGGGCTGTCCTTCGAGGCCTGTCTGAAGGAAGCGCAGCGGCTGGGCTATGCCGAAGCCGATCCGGCCTTCGATATCGAGGGCAACGACACCGCTCACAAGCTCGCCATTTTGACCACGCTTGCCTTCGGCAACAAGATTTCGGCTGATGACATCTATCTGGAAGGCATCACCAATATCTCCAGCGAGGACATTCAGGCGGCCGCCGAACTCGGTTACCGCATCAAGCTTCTCGGCGTGGCGCAGGTGACCGAATCCGGCATCGAGCAGCGCGTGCATCCGACCATGGTGCCGCTCGATTCCGTCATTGCCCAGGTGGACGGCGTGACCAATGCGGTGGCGATCGAATCCGACATTCTCGGCGAATTGCTGATGGTCGGCCCGGGTGCGGGCGGCAACGCCACGGCTTCCGCCGTGCTGGGCGACATTGCCGATATCGCCAAGAGCCGTCCGGGCGCCCAGCAGGTGCCTGTCCTCGGCCGTCCGGCGAAATCCCTGTCGGAGTATCGCCGCGCCAAGATGAAGAGCCATGAGGGCGGTTATTTCATCCGCCTGACGGTGAAGGACCAGGCGGGCGTCTTCGCCTCCATCGCCACCCGCATGGCTGACAATAACATCTCGCTGGAATCCATCGTGCAGCGCCAGCGCGTGCATGTGGAAGGCGCGCCGCAGACCATCATCCTTGTCACCCATGCGACGATGGAAGATGCGATCCGCAAGGCGGTAAAGGCGATCAAGAACGAGAAATATCTCGTCAGCGAGCCGCAGGTCATCCGCATCGAGCGGACCTGAGACGCTTCATTATTTTGATGACACCGAGAGCCGCGCTTCCATATGGAGGCGCGGTTTTTCGTTGTATGGCTGCCTGTATAGCGCCGGTGGTCCGGCGCCCATAAAATTTGAGGGGAAGGCGTCGGAAGCGCTGGAAAACAAGGCGATTCGGCACTATGGTTAATCCTGTTCACCAAGCGAGGGAGGCGTGGCCGTGACATCGATCATCCTGTTCAAGGACAATAAGCGCGCTGGCATTGCGGCGACCCATCACCGGGCGCGGCCTCACAATGCCAATGACAATATTCGCACTATGGAATTCGACATGGGGGAGCATGAGCGCAACTGGTGTTCGCTCGCCGTCTTCTCGCTGCTGCTGCTCGTTGGCGCTGTCTCGATCGTCAGCCCATTTTTCTCGATTTTTTCGGTGTGAAACCTCATATGCGCGTTTTTGCTTGAAAAACGCGCCACCGCCATTTAGCCCGTCTTAAGAGCGCGATCAGGCGCATGACAGGACGAATGGACAGGATGGCAATGATGGAGCCGGCCGATACCGTGGCCCGCGCATTTTTAAGCGTGGAGCGGTCGGCGACAGAACAGCGCTGGGTATCGCGGCTGGATCAGGCCGGGCAGAACCGCGCGCTGGCCATGTCCCAGATTCACGCCATTCCCGAATTGATCGCACGCGTTCTTGCCGGACGCGGGGTGGGTGTCGATGACGCCCTGGCGTTCCTTGATCCGACCATCCGCTCCCTGATGCCCGATCCGCATATGCTGACCGATTGCGAGAAGGCCGCCGAGCGGCTGGTACGCGCTATCGAGACCGGCGAGAAGGTGGCGATCTTCGGGGATTACGATGTCGACGGTGCAGCCTCTTCCGCACTGATGTATCGCTTTCTCGCGCATTTCGGTCTGACGCCGGAAATCTATATTCCCGACCGTATTTTTGAGGGCTACGGGCCGAACCCGGCGGCGATGCAGCAGCTTGCTGCCAATGGCGCGACGCTGATCGTGACGGTCGATTGCGGCTCAACCAGCCATGAATCGCTGCAGGCCGCCAAGGACGCGGGAACGGATGTCGTGGTGATCGATCACCACCAGGTCGGCACGGAGCTGCCGCCGGCGGTGGCGCTGGTCAATCCCAACCGCGAGGACGATCTTTCGGGGCAGGGGCATCTCTGTGCGGCAGGCGTGGTGTTCCTCGTGCTGGTCGCCACCCTGCGCCTATTGAAGGACAGGCGGAACCGGCAGGCCTTCACACTCGATCTGCTGTCCCTTCTCGATATCGTTGCGCTTGCCACCGTATGTGATGTGGTGCCGCTGAAGGGCCTCAACCGCGCCTATGTGGTCAAGGGGCTGATTGCCGCGCGCCACATGAACAATGCAGGTCTCGCTGCTCTGTTCAAGAAGGCGGGGCTTGGTGGCCCTGTCACACCCTATCATTTCGGTTTCCTGATCGGGCCGCGCATCAATGCCGGCGGCCGCATCGGTGATGCGGCACTCGGCAGCCGACTGCTGACGATAGATGATTCCTCGCAGGCCGAGGTGATCGCGGAGCGGCTGGATGAGCTGAACCGTGAGCGGCAGGCGATGGAAGCGGTGATGCTCGCGGAAGCCGAAGCGGAGGCTCTGTTCGAATATGGCGACGGCTCGGGTGCGGGCGTCATCGTCACCGCGCGCGAGAACTGGCATCCCGGCATTGTCGGCCTGCTCGCCTCGCGTCTGAAAGATCGTTTCCGCCGCCCGGCTTTCGCCATTGCTTTTGATCCCTCGGGCAAGGGCACCGGCTCCGGCCGTTCGATCAACGGTTTCGATATGGGGCGCATGGTGCGCGCCGCCGTGGAGGCCGGTTTGCTGGTCAAGGGCGGTGGGCATGCCATGGCGGCCGGTCTGACGGTTGAGCGCGCCAATCTCGGCAAGCTCAGGACCTTCTTCGAGGAGGCGGCCGCAAAGACCGTGAATGAGCTGGTGGAAAGCAGCGTGCTGAAGATCGACGGCGCCATCGGCGCCTCGGGCGCGACATTGCAGCTTGTCGACCAGTTGGAGCAGGCCGGTCCTTACGGATCAGGCCACTCGCAGCCGATCTTTGCCGTGCCGGCGCATCGCCTGCGCGACGTGCGGCTCGTGGGTACAGCTCACGTCAAGATCACGCTGGAGGCCATGGACGGCTCGCGGCTGGACGGTATCGCGTTTCGCGCTGCAGAAGCGCCTCTGGGGCAGATGCTGCTGAATGCACGCGGCAGGAACATTCACGTCGCAGGCACCGTGGGCGCCGATCTGTGGCAGGGCCAGAGGCGCGTGCAGCTGCGCGTTCTGGACGCGGCTTTCGCGCCCTGACGGGGCCTTGGAACTTACCCTGAATTTTGGGAACACTGTCTCTGACGAATGGCCGAGACACGCCAATGCGTCTTTACGCGATGCGTGAAGATTTTCGTGCAGACTACTGATTTTTATGGAGAAGCAAGTGGCACGCCCTAGGGGAGTCGAACCCCTCTTTTCAGAATGAAAATCTGACGTCCTAACCGATAGACGAAGGGCGCGTGCGCTTGTGGTGTGGCGCCCTTATAGTCAGGCTCCCGTTGCTCCGCAAGCGGAAAAATTGATTTTTTTCGCTTCACGACGAGTTTTTTTATGGAAGCCGAAAGGGCTGTGGAAAACTGAGCCGGGTCTGGCCAAGGCCTTGAAATTTCGCCGCTATCGCTGCGCGCCGGTAATGCCTTCATGCCTCGTGGAAGGCCGGGGGGTGCTTTTCCCAACCCTTAGCTGGCATCTGCCGCCCGCCGGAAAGAACCGACGCTATGACTTGTCTAAAGGGGGGAAAGGCAAGCCGGTCGATTTGCCCGCTGGCGCTTCATCCGGCTTGCCTTCCATCGGGGGGACAGCACTCTAACGTGCCGACCGGGAATCGGTTCCGGCGCATCGATCACGCGCGACGAATTCGCGATCTGTGAAGCTGCTTTATATTTTTGAAGAGGAAGAACACGAAGGCAAGTGGCACGCCCTAGGGGAGTCGAACCCCTCTTTTCAGAATGAAAATCTGACGTCCTAACCGATAGACGAAGGGCGCGTGCGCTTGTGGTGTGGCGCCCTTATAGTCAGGCTCCCGTTGCTCCGCAAGCGGAAAAATGCATGATTTGACAAAAAAATGACATGGACCGCCAGAAGCCCTGAGAAACAAGGATTCTTGTTTCGTAACAAATGGTTAAATGGTCGGGCTGTGGCTATTTTTGAGGCCTGTTGCTTTGGATGTGGGCTGTGAAACGACGACTCAGCACAAGCGTTGGCTTGATTGGAACTAACGGCGAGGCAGTGATGAGGTAGAACATATTTGCCGTCATCCTCGCCTCAGGGGCGAGGATGACGTTGGGTGTGGCCACTGTTTCTGCAATAAAAAACGGGGCCGAAACGGCCCCGTTGGATGATGCGTTGATGGCAAAAGTTCTCAGTGCAGAATCTGGCTGAGGAACAGCCGGGTGCGCTCGTGCTGTGGATTGTCGAAGAATTCGGCAGGCGAATTCTGTTCGACGATCTGGCCCTGGTCCATGAAGATGACGCGGTTTGCGACCTGGCGGGCAAAGCCCATTTCGTGGGTCACGCACAGCATCGTCATGCCGTCTTCGGCAAGGCTGACCATGGTGTCGAGCACTTCCTTGACCATTTCCGGGTCAAGCGCCGAGGTGGGTTCGTCGAACAGCATGATCTTCGGCTTCATGCAGAGCGAACGGGCAATCGCCACGCGCTGCTGCTGGCCGCCGGAGAGCTGGCCGGGATATTTATGAGCCTGCTCGGGGATCTTGACGCGCTTCAGATAGTGCATCGCCACTTCTTCGGCTTCCTTCTTGGGCATCTTGCGAACCCAGATCGGCGCCAGCGTGCAGTTCTCGAGGATCGTCAGATGCGGGAAGAGATTGAAGTGCTGGAACACCATGCCAACCTCGCGGCGCACCTCGTCGATCTTCTTCAGATCGTTGGTGAGCTCGATGCCATCGACATTGATCGTACCCGACTGATGTTCTTCCAGCCGGTTGATGCAGCGGATCATGGTCGACTTGCCCGACCCCGAAGGACCGGCGATGACGATGCGCTCGCCTTTCATGACCTTCAGGTTGATGTCGCGCAGTACGTGGAAGTCGCCATACCACTTGTTCATGCCGATGAGTTCGATCGCTACGTCCGTTGTCGAGACGGTCAGTTTTTTTGTTTGGGTTTCTGCCATTTGAGCGTCCCTTATCGTTTATGCCCGGTGTCGAGGTGCCGTTCCATGAACAGCGAATAACGCGACATGCCGAAGCAGAATATCCAGAATACGAAGCCTGCGAAAATATAGCCAGTCATGGCGGTGACGGGCGTCGCCCAGTTCGCATCCGACTGGTTGAGTGTGACAATGCCAAGCAGGTCAAACATGCCGATGATCGAGACCAGCGACGTGTCCTTGAAAAGACCGATGAAGGTGTTGACGATGCCCGGAATAACGAGCTTCAGCGCCTGCGGCAGCACGATCAGCCGGGTTTTCTGCCAATAGTTCAGGCCGAGCGAGTCTGCCCCTTCATATTGCCCCTTCGGGATGGCCTGCAAGCCGCCACGGATCACCTCCGCCATATAGGCGGACGAGAAGAGCGACACGCCGACCAGAGCTCGCAGGAACTTGTCGAAGGTCCAGCCGTCGGGAAGGAACAGCGGCAACATGATGCTGGCGAAGAACAGGACGGTGATCAGAGGAATACCTCTGATGACTTCAATGAAGAGCACGCAGAGCATCTTGATGACCGGCAGGTTCGACCGTCGGCCGAGCGCCAGGAGAATGCCGAAGGGGAGCGACACCGTGATCCCGAAGAAGGACAGGATGAGCGTCACCATCAGGCCGCCCCACAGCTGCGTTTCCACCTTCGGCAGGCCGAAGACGCCGCCGATGAGCAGGAAAAACGCAATGAAGGGCAGGATGATGAAAAGCACCAGCGCGTTGAGGCGCTTGAACGGCGCTTTTGGAATCAGCATCGGTATCAGCAGGATGGCGAACGTCACCATCACGAGGATGGGACGCCAGCGTTCGTCGATCGGATAGCGGCCGAAGACGAATTGTCCGAGCTTTGCCGAAACGAAAGCCCAGCACGCACCGGACTGGCCGTCCGGCAGCGCGCCGCCCTGCGAAGCGGTCAGGCAGGCGATACGATCGCTGCCGGTCCACACCGCGTCAATGAACAGCCACTTGATGACCGGCGGCACCAGATAGGCGAGCAGGGCAAGGGCGATCACCGTCAGGACCGTGTCCTTGGGGGTGGCGAAGAGTTTGGTGCGCAGCCAGTGACCGAAGCCGACGGCGCTCGAGGGCGCGGGTCTGGCGTCCTCGATGGTCTGCCGCACGAAAGCGTGATTGCTTGTTGTCATCGTCATCTCTCCACCAGGGCCATTTTCGCGTTGAACCAGTTCATGACCACGGCCGTGAGCAGGGACAGCGAGAGATAGATGACCAGCCAGATCGCAACGACTTCGACCGCCTGACCCGTCTGGTTCAGGATCGTGCCGCCGACGGAGACGATGTCGGCGAAGCCGACCGCGACCGCAAGCGAGGAGTTCTTGGTCAGGTTGAGATATTGACTTGTCAGCGGTGGGATGATGATGCGCATCGCCTGCGGAACGACGATCAGGCGCGTCGTGGTGCTGGAACGAAGCCCGAGCGCATCCGCAGCTTCCGTCTGGCCCTTCGCCACGGCCTTGATGCCGCCGCGAACGATCTCGGCGATGAAGGAGGCGGTGTAGAAGGAAAGCGCCAGAAACAGCGACATGAATTCAGGTGCGACGACCGCGCCGCCCGAGAGGTTGAACCGCCCGGCAATCGGGTAGTCGAAGGTCAGCGGTGAGCCGAGCGCGAGAAATGTCGCGGCCGGAAGGCCGATGATGAGAAGTGTAGCCGTGATCCCGGTGCGGAACTGCTGACCGGTCTTTTCCTGTCTCGCCTTTGCCCAGCGGTAAATGAAAAAGCTGATGACGATGGCGACCAGAAGGGCGAGCGGTATCAGCCACGTGCCTTCGCCCCAAAGGGGCTTCGGAAAGAAGAAACCGCGATTGTTGAGGTAGCTTCCGAGCGGAAGCTCCAGCGAATCACGCGCCTGCGGCAGGACTGAGATGACGCCCTTGTACCAGAAGAAGATGACGAGCAGGGGCGGGATGTTGCGGAAGATTTCCACATAGGCCTGCGCGAGCTTCGAAATCAGCCAGTTGCTGGACAGCCGGGCGATACCAACGATGAAACCGATGATCGAGGCGGCGATGATGCCAAAAAACGCAACCTGGATCGTGTTGAGAATGCCAACGAGCAAAGCCCGGCCATAGGTCGCGTCGCTGGTATAAGCGATCAGCGACTGGCCGATATCAAAACCGGCTCTTCCGTTGAGGAATCCGAAGCCGGACGAAATGTTTGACCGTTGAAGATTGGTGATCGTATTCGTCACGATGATCCAGACGAAGGCGGCCAGGATGACGACTGTCAGGACCTGATAGAAAATTCCGCGTATGCGTGGATCGTAGATAAGTGACGACGCGCTTTGCGAGCGCGATCGTTGCGAACTGACCGCGTTGCCTGCCATAGGCACCTTTCCCTTTTATATGCTCTTTGCGAGCTTATTTATATAATTTTAAAATGGAGGCCGGGCATTGCCCAGCCTCCTGTCATGATCTAGCCGATGATGGGGCCGATCAACGGACCGGCGGTGCGTATTGCAGGCCGCCCTTGGTCCACAGCGCGTTCTGGCCGCGCTCGATCTTCAGCGGAGAGCCTGCACCGACGTTGCGGTCGAAGACTTCGCCGTAGTTACCCACCAGCTTGATGATGTTGTAGGCCCAGTCGTTGGTCACGCCGAGATCGGTACCGATCTTGGTGCCTTCTTCCGTGCCGAGCAGGCGCTTGATATCAGGGTTGGCGCTGGTCTTCTGCTCATCGACGTTTTTCGAGGTGATGCCCAGTTCTTCGGCATTGACCATGGCGTAGTGAACCCAGGTCACGATGTCGAACCACTGGTCGTCGCCCTGGCGAACGGCCGGTCCAAGCGGCTCCTTGGAGATGACCTCAGGCAGAACGATGTTGTCGTCCGGGTTCTTCAGCTTGAGGCGGATGGCGTAAAGACCGGACTGGTCGGTGGTGTAGACGTCGCAACGGCCGGAATCATAGGCGGAGGTTGCGTCGGCTTCCTTTTCGAAAACGACCGGGTTGTACTGCAGATTGTTGGTCTTGAAGTAGTCGGCGAGATTGAGCTCGGTGGTCGTGCCGGTCTGAACGCAGACGGCGGCGCCGGAAAGCTCGAGCGCGGACTTAACATTCAAGCCCTTCTTGGCGATGAAACCCTGGCCGTCATAATAGTTGACGGTACGGAAGTTGAAGCCGAGCGACGTGTCGCGGCTGATCGTCCAGGTGGTGTTACGGGTCAGAACATCGACTTCACCGGACTGGAGAGCCGGGAAACGGTCCTTGCTCGAAAGGGCGACGAACTTGGCCTTGGAAGGATCGCCGAAAACCGCAGTGGCAATACCACGGCAATAGTCCACGTCGATACCGGACCATTCGCCCTTGTCATCGGGATTGGAAAATCCCGGAATGCCGGCGCTGACGCCGCAGGTGACGAAACCCTTGCCCTTCACATCCTGAAGCGTCGCAGCCGAAGCGACCGAGGCTCCTCCCAAAACTGCTGCGCCGATGGCGGCTGACAGAATTGCCTTTTTCATTTTTCCCAACCTTTGTTTGTTATCGTCACTTGGAAGAGGACCGGCATATTGTCTTGCCCCAGCTCCCCCTTCAGCGAGACCTTTTCGATCCGCTTTTTCTATCACAATCGCAATTGGCAGCGGGGTCAAGACGTGCGGGCAATAATTGTGCCTATAAAACGGAATTTTCCAAATTTTGGTCGGGAAGTGTGCAAAGGGTGAAAATATAAGCATATTTTTGCGAAAATTTGAACTTGCACAGTATTTGTATACTTGTTGTATGCTCGCTCTCGGCGGATCAATTCACCCTGTTTGACAGAACCCTGCGGGACTTGACCTTGCGGTCCGCTCTTAGCATTGTCGCACGCGTCAATGTTCCTTCGAAAGCTGATCTGAAATGACCAAGACAAATGACCTGCTTTCCGCCGCAGGTGTGAATACGCGCCTGACCCACGGCGGCAACGATCCCGCGGACTGCTTCGGTTTCGTCAATCCGCCCATCGTGCGTGGCTCTACAGTGCTTTTCCCCGATGCCGAGACGCTTTCGACCGAAAACCAGAAATACACCTATGGCACCCATGGCACGCCGACGACCGATGCGCTGTGCAGTCTCGTCGATGAGCTGGAAGGGTCTGCCGGAACCATTCTCGTGCCGTCGGGCCTTGCGGCGATTACCGTGCCGTTCCTCGCCTATCTCGGCGCCGGCGATCATGCGTTGATTGTCGATTCCGTCTATTATCCCACGCGCCGCTTCTGCAACATGATGCTGCGGAAGCTCGGCGTCGAGGTGGAATATTACGACCCGGCAATCGGCACGGGCATCGAGGCGCTGATCCGTCCGAATACCAAACTCGTGCATCTGGAAGCGCCGGGCTCCAATACCTTCGACATTCAGGATGTCCGGCTGATCACCGAGATCGCCCACAGGCATAATTGTGTGGTGACGATGGACAATACCTGGGCGACGCCGCTTTATTTCAGGCCGCTCGATTTCGGCGTCGATGTCTCCATTCACGCCGCCACCAAATATCCTTCGGGTCATTCGGACGTGCTGATGGGTTTCGTCTCGGCCAATGAAAAGCATTGGAAGACGCTTTATCAGGCCAATACCAATCTTGGCATCTGCGTCACCTCTGACGATGCCTATCAGATCCTGCGCGGCATGCGCACCATGGGAATCCGGCTGGCGCATCATCAGAAAAGCGCGCTTGAAATCGCCACATGGCTGGAGAGCCGTGACGACGTCATTCGTGTGCTGCATCCGGCCTTGCCGAGCTTTGCCGGGCACGAACTCTGGAAGCGCGATTTCAAGGGCGCAAGCGGTGTCTTCTCCTTCGTGCTGAAGGCGGAAGAGGGCAAATACAAGCAGACGGCGGCTGCCTTCCTTGATGCGCTGACGTTCTTCGGGCTCGGCTATTCCTGGGGCGGATACGAATCGCTTGCTGTTTCGGTGTCGCTTGTCGACAGGACCATCGCCAAGGGCCCCTCCGAAGGGCCGGTCATCCGCCTGCAGATCGGGCTCGAGGATGTCGCCGATCTCCAGAAGGACCTCGAAGCCGGGTTCGCGGCTGCCGCCGGAGTCTGATTTCAGACCCCGCACCCTTCAGCCCTTTGCGTGATAACCGTAGAGCCAGTCGAAGTCCTTCAGGAAGGCTTCCGTCGGACGTGTGGAAAACACGAAGTCCCGCGCGGTGCGGACCGGGCCTCTGGCATGATAGGCAAAACGATTGAGAGAGGCCCGCTTGCGGGCCTTTTCTATGCGCGGCAGGCGCAGGGCCTCGAAAGCGGCAAGGGCCTGCGGCACGGGCGGCGGGGCTCCGGCGTTGCTGCCTGCCATGGTTCCCGCAAGTTCAAACGCATCCTCGATCGCCATGGCCGCGCCCTGGGCGGCGAACGGCATCATGGCGTGCGCCGCGTCGCCGATCAGCACCGTGTCACGGCCGTTGTGCCAGCGGCCGGAGCCAGCCTGATAGAGCGGCCAGAAAGTCGGGTTTTCAGACGAATCAAGCAATCGGACGATGTCAGGGCTGAAGCCGCGAAACTGTTCCAGCAAGAGGGCTTTCTGCCGTCCGCTCGATTCCGCCCGCCATGTCGCGCCGGGGTCGGCGCCGAGCGCGATGGCGACGATGTTGAAGCCGCCGATTTCCTTCAGCGGATAGGCGACGATATGGCCGCCCGAGCCGAGATAGGCCGTGACGGCGCTTTTGTTGATGGCTGACGGCACGTCATTTGCCGTGACCGTGAAGCGCCAGGCCACATTGCCGGAGAAGGTGGCGGTGGGAGCGGAAGGCACGGCGAAGCGGGCCGCCGACCAGACGCCATCCGCGCCGACCATCAGATCATGGTCGCGGAAAGTGGTTGCGGCAATGATATCCGCTGTCGCATTTTCGATGCGTTTTCCGAGATGCAGGCGGCAAAGCGGGTTGCGTATCACCGCCTGGAGAAGTGCGTTTTGCAGCGTCGAGCGGTGCAGCACGCCATAGGGTGCGCCCCAGCGGCTGCGGGCCACCGCGCCCATCGGCAGGGAGAGCAGCGTGGCAAGCGATTTTCCGGAGGCGAGTTCGACGCTGAGAGGTTCGGTCCAGCGCGCCTCGATATCAGGCAGTACCCCGAGCGTGGCGAGAATGCGGGCGGCATTGGGGGAAAGCTGCAGGCCGGCGCCAACTTCCGCCAGTTCGCCGGCCTGTTCGATGATGTCACAGTCGATACCGTGCCGGGCAAAAGAAAGGGCAGCGGTGAGACCGGCAATGCCGGCACCGACAATGGCTACGGATTTTATGGGCATGGTGCGCCCCGATCAGAAAAGGTGGAAGGTCAGGCAGCCTTCACATGGAAGACGCAGCCCGGAGGATTGGTCTGCTCTGCCTTCAGCGACGGATTGTAGCGATAAAGGGTCGAGCAGTAGGAACAGACCTTCTCATTGTCGTCGCCCATATCGATGAAGATATGCGGATGATCGAAAGGCACGGAAGCGCCGGTGCACATGAATTCCTTGACGCCGATCTCGATCATGCGGTGTCCGCCATCGTTCTGGAAGTGGGGAATGGAATGGCCGGCCATGTTCGTCTCCAAATGCAACATCGTTATCGAGCCGCCGCTGGTTTTCGCGCATCGGCTCGTCGTTGCGGATATGTAGCCTCAAACGCATTGCATCTCCATAAAAATCGTCAGCAAAACATGTTCAACATTGCTAATTCCTGCCATATGGTCCGGCAAAAAGGATGTCCTTGATGAATCTCAACACGCCGCAGTTTTCCGATTTTTCCCATGACGGCCTTCGCCTTGCCTATTTCGACGAGGGTAATCCGGCGGGCGATCCGGTTTTGCTGATCCACGGCTTTGCCTCCAGCGCCAATGTCAACTGGGTGCATCCCGGCTGGCTGAAGACGCTGGGTGAAGCGGGTTACCGGGTGATCGCCATTGACAATCGTGGCCATGGCGCAAGCGACAAGCCGCATGATCCGGAAGCCTATTATCCGCCTGTCATGGCCGGCGATGCGGTGGCGCTGCTCAATCATCTCGGCATCGCCGAAGCCCATGTGATAGGATATTCCATGGGCGCGCGCATTTCCGCCTTCCTTGCCATGGCCCATCCTGAGCGTGTGCGTTCGCTGGTCTTCGGCGGGCTCGGCATCGGCATGGTCGAGGGTGTCGGCGACTGGGATCCGATTGCCGAGGCGCTTCTGGCACCTTCGCTCGATGTCGTGACGCACGAGCGCGGCCGTATGTTCCGCGCCTTTGCCGACCAGACGAAAAGCGACCGGCTGGCGCTGGCCGCCTGCATCGAGACATCGCGGGTTCTCGTCACGCGCGAACAGGCGGAAAAGATCGACGCCCCGACGCTGATCGCAGTCGGAACGAAAGACGACATCGCCGGATCCGGCGCGGAGCTTGCGGCGATCATGCCGCATGCGCGGGCAATCGATATTCCCGGCCGCGACCACATGCTGGCTGTCGGCGACCGGGTGTTCAAGGCGGCGGTGCTGGAATTTTACCGCTCGCTATGAGCGTGATGGCAAGAAACGGTTTTTCATGCTGCATGAAGAAAAACTGAAGCCTTGCCGCCTTTAAAGTCGTCATTCGAATCCCATTTCTAATGCACGTCTTTTTCTGTATAAAGAACGACTACTGCAAACGAGGAGACCATTCATGGTCGCACGTACCGAGGCCCGTCAGCCCGAACAGCTGGCGATCGTCGATCCGATCTGGGGCAGCCTGCTGCATGAGGCGCGTAGCGCCGCGGCACAGGATCCGCTGCTTTCGGCCTTCCTTTATTCGACGATCCTCAATCACCGGTCTCTCGAAGAATGTGTGATCTACCGTATCTGTGAACTCCTCGATCATCCCGACATGCAGGCCGTGCTTCTGCGCCAGACCTTCCAGGATATGCTGGATGACTGGCCGGAATGGGGAAGCGTGCTGCGCGTCGATATCCAGGCCGTTTACGACCGTGATCCGGCCTGCACGCGCTTCATGGAGCCGCTCCTCTATTTCAAGGGGTTCCAGGCCATCCAGACCCATCGCCTTGCCCATTGGCTGCTGCAAAAGGGCCGCAGGGATCTGGCGCTTTATCTGCAAAGCCGCTCATCGAGCATCTTCCAGACCGATATCAATCCGGCCGCGCGCATCGGCAAGGGCATCTTCCTCGACCATGCCACCGGGCTGGTGGTCGGCGAGACGGCCGTCATCGGTGACAACGTCTCCATCCTGCATGGCGTCACACTTGGCGGCACCGGCAAGGAGGGGGCGGATCGCCACCCGAAGATCGCCAATGGCGTGATGATCGGGGCGGGGGCGAAAATCCTCGGCAATATCGAAATCGGCAGCTGCTCGCGCATCGCCGCCGGTTCGGTGGTGCTGAAGCCGGTTCCGCCGAAGACTACCGTTGCCGGCGTGCCGGCGCGCGTGGTGGGAGAAGCAGGGTGTTCGGAGCCCTCGCGCCTGATGGACCAGCTTATCGGAGCCGATATCTGACCGGCCCTGTCGCGCTCTGATGGGGCCGGCATTTTCACGGTCGTCCGTGTGGAAGACGCGGATGACTTGCCGCTTTCACTTTACTTTGGCCTTTGTCCCATGCCAAAAGCGGCTCAACGCGAACCGCACAGGAGAATAGTGGTGAAAGCCGACGAAATCAAAAAACTCGACGCCTATTTCAAGCGCACCTTCAATGAAAAGATGATTGTGAAGGCGCGTCCGCGCAAGGACGATTCCGCCGAAGTGTATCTTGGCGAAGAGTTTCTCGGCGTCGTTTATATCGATGACGAAGACGGCGACCGTTCCTACAACTTCTCCATGGCGATCCTCGACGTCGATCTCTGATCGTCACCATTCGGTGACGGATGGAGTTTCGCACTAAATCAGTCGCCCGCGGTGGTTACGCCGCGGGCGATTTGTTTTGTCGCGGGCTCACCTGCATCATCAGGCGGTTTTCCGGCCGCAAGGTGACCCGCATCAGCGGCTCCGTATTTGCCGGGCTTTTGTTCTTGAGGTGGACGTCCTGCAAAAGCACGGCAAGGATTGCGACAGCCTCCATCATGGCAAAGGCGTTGCCGATGCAGACGCGCGGGCCCGCGCCGAAGGGCATATAGGCGTAGCGGTGGCGCGCCTTGATCTTTTCGGGTTCGAAACGTGACGGGTCGAAGCGGTCGGGTTCGTCCCACAGCGTGGTGTGCCGGTGGACGGCGTAGATCGGCACATAAAGAACGGTGCCCGCCGGGATATCGTGTTCGCCGAGCCTGAAGTCCTGCAATGCGGTGCGTGTCACGACAGGGGCGGGCGGGTAGAGCCGCATCGCTTCCGAAAATACCTGTCTGGTATAGGTCAGGCGGGCGATATGATCCGCCGCCACCGGTTCGCCGGCGGTAGCGGTTTCAATCTCGTCGATGACCTTGCTTTCCACGTCGCTGCTTTGGGAGAGCAGATGGAAAGTCCAGGCAAGGCCGAGGGCCGTGGTTTCATGACCGGCCGTGATGAAGGTCAGGAGATTGTCGATGATTTCCGTGTCGCTCATCATGCGTCCGGTTTCCGGGTCTTTCGCTTCGAGCAGCATGGAAACCAGATCGTTCCTTTCGATCGGATTCTGCCGTCTTTCGGAAATGACGGTCGCAAGGCTGGAACGAAGATAGCCGACCGCCGCGCGGGCCTTGCGCCGGCCCGGATGCGGAAGCCATTCCGGTGCGCCCAGCATGGCGAGCGCGAAGGTCCAGCCCGTGGGTTTCAGATAATCGGTGATGCTTTGCTCGACACGTCCTATATCGATGCCATGGCCGCCGGACATCATGGTTTCGACAATGATATCGAACGTCGTCCGCATCATCTCATGGCCGATATCGATATCACCGGCAGGTGAGCGCCAGCGCCCTTGCGTGCGACGCGCGGCGTCGATCATGACCGGTAGCAATTCCAGCAGCTTCTCGTGCCGAAAGGCCGCGGCGACGGATTGCCTTTGCCACTTCCAGTGATCGCCGTCGGCCGTCAGCAGGCCCTGGCCGAGTGCGGGGCCGAGGGCGCGGCGTACATCTTCGCCCTTGCCGAGCAGATGGGCGTTCTTGACCAGAGCTTCATGAATAAGTGCGGGGTCGGCAAGATGAACCCGCATGACACCGCCAAGGCGCGTAAAGACCGCCGGCTCGCTGAAAATTTCCGGCGGCAGAGCCTTCAACGGATTGCGGATGAGCGACAGGGCGACGCGTACCGTCGCGAATTTGGAGACGGGAGCGGTTCCGGGCGTATCGGGGGAGGCGGTGCGAATGTCGGTGCCGGTCATTTACAGGTCCTTTGTCCGCGTTGAACACTTACATTTTCTGTTAAGGTGTATACCTTATTTTTGGTATTTAAGGTGCATGCCTTAGGTTTCAATGGTTGGGTTCGACATCAATGAAAAAAATCAATACCGGACGCACGTCCGTTCGTCCCACGCGCCAGAGAATTCTCGACGCCGCACTTGTGCTGTTCAACGAGCGCGGGCCCGATCATGTGACGACGGCCGAAATCGCGCGAGCGGTAGAAATCAATGAGGGCAATCTCTATTACCACTTCCGCACCAAGGAAGCGCTGTTTCTGGCGCTGTTTGCACGATTCGAGGCCGATGCGCTGGCGATTGTCGGAAAGATTGACGGGGCGGATGAGGCGGCGGCGGCAACCTATGCCGGTTTTCTGCGGCTCTGGTTTTCGCTTGTATGGGACTATCGTTTCCTGTTTCGCGATCTGGTCGGCCTTATCTCTTCCGCCCCGGCGCTGGTGGAGCCTGTGCGAACCATAAGCGCCGCCATGCGTCTCGCTGTCGGCGATATCGTCGCCCGCATGGAGAAAGCGGGCCTGGCAGTTATTCCCGAGGAAGAACGGTCGGCCGTCCTGACAAATCTCTGGATCGTCTCCACCTATTGGGCGGCCTATCTCAACCTTCAGGAAGGTATCACCGAATTTGGATCGCAGCAGCTAGACTGGGGATTGGAGCAGGTCTCAAGCCTGTTCAGCCCCTATCTCTCCCCGGAAGCGAAAGCCGAACTGGAAGCGATGCTGATAGTGGAACCGTAAGTTTCACCTGACGGTGACAGGACGGGAAACAAAGACGCCCGCGACGATATCCGTCGCGGGCGCTTTTACGAGTATCAGCCGGGTGCCGCTGAAGTATCAGGCAGCCTTCAGCAGATCGCCATGCGGATCGAGGACGAACTTGGTTGCCGCACCCTGGTCGAAGCTTTCATAACCCTGCACGGCGTCATCAAGCGCGATGATCTTGGCGTTGACGATATCGGCAATCGGCAGGCGGTCATGCAGGATCGCCTGCATGAGCTGGCGGTTATATTTCAGCACTGGCGTCTGGCCGGTGTGGAAGGATTGCGCCTTTGCCCAGCCGAGGCCAAAGCGCAGCGAAAGGGCGCCCTGTTTTGCCGCATTGTCAACCGCGCCGGGATCTTCTGTGACATAAAGCCCGGGGATGCCGATAGAGCCGGCGGCGCGGGTGATTTCCATCATCTGGTTGAGAACGATGGCTGGCTGTTCACCGCCGGAATGGCCGCGTGCCTCGAAACCGACGGCGTCGATTGCACTATCAACCTCATTGGTGCCGACGATCTCGGCGATCATGTCGCCCAGCCGGTCGCCCTTGGAAAGATCGACGGGTTCGAAGCCGACTTTTGCTGCATGGGCAAGGCGATCCTTGTTGAAATCGCCGATCATGACGACGGCAGCACCCAGAATGCGGGCGGAGGCGGCAGCGGCGAGACCCACCGGGCCGGCGCCTGCGACATAGACCGTAGAGCCGACGCCGACGCCCGCCTTGACCGCGCCGTGGAAGCCGGTCGGCAGAATGTCCGACAGCATGGTGAGGTCGCGGATTTTCGACATCGCCTTGTCGCGGTCCGGGAACTTCAGCAGGTTGAAATCGGCATAGGGGATGGTGACATAGCGGGCCTGTCCGCCGATCCAGCCGCCCATATCGACATAACCGTACGCGCCGCCGGCGCGGGATGGGTTCACCGTCAGGCACACGCCGGTATCCTGCGACTTGCAGCAGCGGCAACGGCCGCAGGCGACGTTGAACGGCACGGATACGATATCACCGACCTGCAGCATCTCGACGTCGATGCCTTTTTCGATGACTTCACCGGTGATCTCATGGCCAAGAACGAGGCCCGGCATTGCCGTGGTGCGGCCGCGCACCATGTGCTGGTCGGAGCCGCAGATATTGGTGGAAATCACCTTGAGAATCACGCCGTGCTCGATACGGCGGCCATCCGGCGCCTCAAGCTTCGGGTCGTCGATGTCGCGGACTTCGACCTGACCCGGCCGCATGTAGACGACGCCTCTGTTCCTGCTCATATCCATCTCCTCCGTGGTTTGAACACCGTGCCTGTCCGCTCCTCCGCGGGCAGGTGACTCCATGGGTGCAGCAAACCATGTGAGGGGAGATGTGGCGTTCGGGAATACGACACTGGTTGTGGCCGTAACGACACCGGCTTTCATCCGGTGTCACGGTGGCGTTATCTGTCGAGTGGTTTTCTGAGGCGGCCGGCGGCATCCTGAATATATTGCCAGGCAACGCGGCCCGAGCGGCCGCCGCGGGTGGCTGCCCATTCCAGCGCTTCACGATGAAGCGTTTCGCGGTCCAGACCCAGATCGAAATGCGTGGCATAGCTGTCGATCATCGTCAGATAGTCTTCCTGGCCGCATTTGTGGAAACCGAGCCACAGGCCGAACCGGTCCGAAAGCGACACTTTTTCCTCAACCGCTTCCGAAGGGTTGATGGCGGTGGACTGCTCGTTTTCCATCATGTGGCGCGGCAGAAGATGGCGGCGGTTGGAGGTCGCATAAAACAGCACATTGTCCGGCCGTCCCTCGATGCCGCCGTCGAGTGCTGCCTTCAGCGATTTATAGGCTGTATCGTCATGGTCGAAGGAGAGGTCATCGCAGAAAACGATGACGCGCTGGCCTGACGCCTTCAGGATGTCGAGCAGGGCGGGCAGGGTGTGAATGTCCTCGCGGTGCACTTCCACCAGTTTGAGCGAAACGCCGCTTGCCGCGCGCACATCTTCGTGAACGGCCTTGACCAGCGAGGATTTACCCATGCCGCGCGCGCCCCACAGGAGCACGTTGTTGGCGGCAAAACCTTCCGCGAAGCGCAGCGTGTTTTCATGCAGGATGTCACGCACATGATCGACGCCACGGATCAGCTTCAGCGCGATGCGGTTGGGGCGGGGAACCGGCTGGATAAAGGAGTTGGTCGGCACCCAGACGAAACAATCGGCCGCATCCCAGTCGTTTACGGCGGGCGCGGGGCCGGCCAGCCGCTCCACGGCGAGGGTGAGCCGGCGCAGTTCTGAAAGAAGCAGGGAGGCCGTTTCTTCTCGAATCATGGTGTTTCTTCCGCTTGTCTGGTGTTCAAAACTCTGTTTTGCGCCCGGCCTAGCATGGTGTTTGGCGCCCATAAAGGTTAAGAGGTCCGGAATCGGTACGGCGTGGGCCCTGCATCTGTTGCAATCCCGGCGTTCCCCACTATATTCCGGCGGCTTGAAAGCTGGGGCGGCATCCAAGGTCGTGCCGTAATTCTGAGGAGTTTTATATGTTCATTAGTCAAGCTTTTGCCCAGGACGCAGCAGGCGGCGCATCTGCCTTCGGTTCCGGCCTTGAAATGCTTTTCCTGTTTGCGCCGCTTATGGTGGTCTGGTACTTTTTCCTTATCCGCCCGCAGCGCGCGCAGATGAAGAAGCGTCAGGAAACGCTCACCAATATTCGCCGTGGCGATCAGGTCGTTCTTGGTGGCGGCATCGTTGGCAAGGTGACCAAGGTCATCGATGACAATGAACTCGAAGTCGAAATCGCCGAAGGCGTGAAAATCCGTGCCGCCCGTGCTTACATTGCCGAAGTGCGCGTGAAGGGCGAAGTGGTCAAGACGGAAACCGCTTCCTGATCCTGCCGGACAACCGAATGCCCGATTGCGAATTTTGACGGGTTGCGCGGAGCGCGACCCCAACCCTGACCGAGATCGAAATGCTTCATTTTTCCCGTTGGAAAACAGTCTTCATCTGGCTGCTTGTGCTGGCAAGCGTCTTCATCGCCTCTCCCAACCTGTTTACGGACAAACAGCTGGAGGGCATGCCTGCCTGGTACAAGGACAACAAGGTAACGCTCGGTCTCGACCTTCAGGGCGGTTCGCACATCATGCTCAAGATCGAGCGTTCCGACATCGTCAAGGAACGGCTTGAAACGATCGTGGGCGATGTGCGCACGCAGCTTCGCGACGCCAACATTCGCTATTCGGGGCTCACCGGCAACGGCCAGCAAATTCAGGTCCGCATCAGCGATCCCGCTCAGGTGGAAGCCGCAAAGAACGCGCTTCGTGACCTGACGCAGCCGGTGTCCGCCGGCACGCTGGTCGGCGGCTCCATCACCGAAGTGACGATGAATGACGGCGGCGACAATCTGCTCCGGCTCAATCTGACGGATGAAGGCATCGATTACCGTCTGTCTTCGGCCGTTTCGCAGTCCATCGAAGTCGTGCGCCGCCGCGTTGACGAAGTCGGCACCACCGAGCCGCTCATCCAGCGTCAGGGTTCCGACCGCATCATCGTGCAGGTTCCGGGGCTTCAGGATCCGCAGCGTCTGAAGTCGCTTTTGAACCAGACGGCCAAGCTCTCCTTCCGCATGGTCGACACGACGATGCCGGTGCAGGAAGCCATGAACGGCCGTCCGCCGGCTACATCAGAGGTTCTGTACTCGCAGGACGATCCGCCGGTTCCCTATCTGGTGGAGCGCCGCGCGCTCGTTTCCGGCGACAATCTCGTCGACGCGCAGGCAAGCTTCAACCAGCAGACCAACGAACCCGTCGTTACCTTCCGCTTCGACAGCCGCGGCGCGCAGCGCTTTGCGCAGGCGACGCAGCAGAATGTCGGCAAGCCTTTCGCCATCGTGCTTGATAATCAGGTCATTTCCGCGCCTGTCATCCGCGAACCGATTATTGGCGGTTCGGGACAGATTTCAGGTAATTTCTCGGTGCAGGGCGCCAACGACCTTGCGGTTCTGCTGCGCGCCGGTGCACTGCCGGCCACGCTGACCGTGGTTGAAGAACGCACTGTCGGTCCGAGCCTTGGTAACGACTCCATCACCGCCGGTCTGACGGCCAGCGTCATCGGCGCCGTCGGCGTCCTCATCTTCATGTTCGTGTTCTATGGCTTCTTCGGCCTGCTCGCGAACATCGCACTCATCGTCAACGTCGTCATGCTGCTCGCTGTCCTCAGTGTGATAGGATCAACGCTGACCTTGCCAGGTATTGCCGGTATCGTTCTGACGATCGGTATGGCGGTGGATTCCAACGTTCTGATCTATGAGCGCATACGCGAGGAGGTGAAGAGCGGCAAACCGCTGATCCAGTCACTGGATAACGGCTTCACCCGCGCCTTTGCGACCATTATCGACGCCAACCTGACGACGCTGATCGTGGCGAGCGTGCTGTTCTACATGGGCACCGGCCCGGTCAAGGGCTTCGCGGTCACGCTGGCTGTCGGTATCATCACCACCGTCTTCACGGCCTATACGCTGACGGCGTGGATGTTCGGCTACTGGGTTCGCCGCAGCCGTCCGAAACATCTGCCGAAGGGTGTCCGCACCGCCATGTTCGACGGCCGCGACATTCCGTTCATGCGCTACCGTCGCGTGGTGTTCATGATCACCGGCGTCGTCATGCTCGCCTGTGTCGGTGGCTTCGTGGCCAAGGGCCTGAACCTCGGCATCGACTTCCAGGGCGGCTCGGTCATCGAAGTCCGCGCCAAGCAGGGTGAGGCCGATCTCGCCGATATCCGTGATCGCCTGAACCAGCTCAACCTCGGTGAAATCCAGGCGCAGAACTTCGGTACGCCGCAGGACGTTCTCATCCGCATCCAGGCGCAGGACGGCGGCGAAAATGCCGAGCAGTCTGCGATCACCATGGTGCGCGGCGAGCTTGAGGACAAATATGACTTCCGCCGCGTGGAAGTCGTCGGTCCGGCCGTTTCGGGTGACCTCACCTTCACCTCCACGGTTGGCATCCTGCTCGCCATGACGGCGATCATGATCTACATCTGGGTTCGCTTCGAATGGCAGTTCGCCTTGGGCGCCGTCATTTCGATGGTGCACGATGTGGTCTTCACCATCGGTCTCTTCGTGTTCCTGGGGATAGAATTCAACCTCACCAGTATCGCGGCGATCCTGACGATCATCGGTTATTCGCTGAACGACACCGTCGTCATCTATGACCGTATCCGCGAAAACCTCAGGCGTTATAAAAAGATGCCGCTGTCGATGATCATCGACGTGTCGCTGAACCAGACGCTGTCGCGTACGATCCTCACCGGTCTGACCGTGCTTCTGGCGCTGCTGTCGCTCTACCTCTTCGGTGGCGAAGTCATCCGCTCCTTCACCTTCGCCATGCTGTTTGGTGTCGGTATCGGCGTGTTCTCGTCGCTCTACATCGCCGCACCGGTGCTGATCGCCTTCAAGCTGCGTCCCGACAGCAAGGATGCGGAAGACGAGAAGGACGACAAGAAAGAAAACAACACCGGCGCCATTGGCGGCAAGCCTGCCGTCTGATGGCCGGCGGGATCGAAATACGCCCGGCCCATTTTCCCGGCCGGGCGCCCATCGATGCCTATGGTAATGGCGGTTTTCGCTTTGCCGACATGTCGCATCGCGGCTCTCTTCTCCTCCTGCCTTCGGGCATTTACGGGTGGGAGCCGGTTGATGCAAAAGAACTGACCGTCGGGCATTTCGAAAAGGTTCTGGCGGAAGCACAGGATATCGAAGTGCTGCTGATCGGCACGGGTGACGGCATGCGGGTCCTGCCGAAAGAACTGCGCGCCGCCTTTAAGGAGGCGGGCATTTCGGTTGATCCGATGAGTACGGGTGCTGCGGTGCGCACCTACAATATCATGCTTTCGGAATCGCGCGCCGTGGCCGCGGCGCTGATTGCCGTCGAAGGCTGACAGGACGTTTCGCGCGGGGAACCATGGCACCCACAGAAAATCTCGACGTCAGCCTCGCGACGCTGCGCGATACCGATCGCGACCGTTATCTTGCCTGCCTTCTGTCGCCTGCCGACAGGCGTAATGCCCTTGCCGCGCTTTATGCCTTCAACGCCGAAATCGCCCGCATCCGCGATTCCGTGCGCGAGGCGTTGCCCGGCGAAGTGCGCATGCAATGGTGGCGCGACCTTATCGATGGCAATCCGCACGGTGACAGCCAGTCCCACCCGGTGGCTGCAGCGCTTCTGACAACGATCGAGCAATATCGCCTGCCGCGCCCGGTTCTGGCCAATATGATCGAGGCCCGGATCTTCGATCTCTATGACGACCTGTTCGAGGATCGCAATGCGCTGGAAGGTTATGCTGGCGAAACCGCATCCGCTTTGATCCAGCTTGCAAGTCTCGTGCTTTCCGCTGAAGACGCCGCATCCAGCGCGGAAGGGGCAGGTCATGCGGGCGTCGCGCAGGCCATGGCCGGCATGTTGCTGCTTATGCCGCTGCACCGGCGTCGCGGGCAGGTCTATATTCCCGCCGATATGCTGGCTGCGGCCGGGCTCGACCGCGAGACTTTTCTGGAAGGTAAGGACAGGCAGCGCATCGGCATTGCCATCGAGATTTTTGCGACCCATGCGCTGGATCATATGGAGAGGGCACGACGCGCAAAGATCTCGAAAAATGTTTTTGCCGCCTATCTTCCCGTCGCCCTGTCCGGCCCTGTCATCGCTGCGGCGAGAAAGGCGGGGAGCGGTGTATTTGACGGCGACCTGCAACTGTCGCAGCTTCGCCGGCAATGGCTGCTGGCAAAGGCCTCCTTCCTCAAGCGTTTCTGATTGCGCAGACCGCGTAGCGCAGCGAAACGACGTCGATCCGGCAGAGCCACACTTCACACAAGCCTCGGTCTGTATGAACCTGAGCCGGGTTCGCGTCTTTTCGATTCGCGAATCGTGATGTTTCGATGCTGAGGGAGCGCCCCGGATGAGTATTGCGATCTGGATTATCGTTTTCGTGCTGCTTTCGGTCTTCGCTGTCTACGCCTGGCGCATGACGCGGGCGACGGATGAGGATAACAGTCATGATGTGGGGCAGGCGATCATGGATTTCGCCCGTGCCTTTCCCAATGAGGCGATCAGAAGTCTGCACATGACGGCGGATGGTGGTGCTGCCTTCGTGCGGCTGCACGACAACAAGGCCGGCTTCATGCGCAATATGGGGTCGCATTATGTGTGTGTGATGATCGATCCCGAGCGCATCAGGGTCGAAAGTCTGGAAAGCGGTGACGGTTTCGTCGTCACCTTTTTCGATATGCCGAAATATAGCGGCTCATACCGGTTCAAATCGGCCGGAGAGGCGGCCGAGGTTTCCCTTTGGCTGCTTGGCAGTCTTGTGGAGGCGCAGGATCATCACGACGACGGGCCGCCGCCCTCGGATAGTTGAGAGACGGCTAGGGTTGGCAGTCATTGCCCGTCAAGCGGCGGGTTTGCGCCGGTTTGCTGGCGCTCGCGCCAGATGATGAACAGGCCGGATGCGACGATGATGAGAATGCCGAGCCATTTTGATGGCGTCGGGAAATCGGAAAACAGCGCATAACCGAGGATAGTCGCCGAGATGATCTCGAAATACTGGAACGGCGCCAGCAGAGAAAGCGGCGCCAGCCGGAAGGCCCTGACGATCAACAGGTGCATGTAGCCGGATATCGATCCCAACAGGATTAGCAGGGTGAGGGCAAAGCCGGATTGCGGAAGCGAGACGGCAAAATCCTTGTCGCCGAGTGCATCACCGGCAAGAAGGGCCGCCCCCATGAACACCGTACCGGCAATGCCGGACATGGTCTGCATGACCAGCGGGCTGTCGGCATCGCCGATGGCGCGGTTCAGGAACAGGTAAAGTGTGTACAGAAAGGCGCAGGCAACCGGCAGAAGCGATGTCCAGCCGAAGATTTCGAAACTCGGCTGAATGACGATCAGGGCGCCGCCGAACCCGACTGCGATCGCCGTCCAGCGCTTCCAGCCCACCTTGTCGCCGAGGAAGATCGCCGACATCATCGTCAACATGAATGGTTCGACGAAATAGATCGCGAAGACATCCGCAAGCGGCATGTATTTGACGGCGGCGAAGAACATCAGGCTGGCCGAGGCGTGCAGCACACCGCGCAGGCAGTTCATCCATGGCCGTTTGGCGCTGAACAGCGCCCTGGGTGACACCACGAGCAGCAACGGCAGGGTGCAGAGCACCTGGAAAAAGAAGCGGTAGAAGGTCACTTGCGCCGGCGACATGCCGCCACTGACCGCCATGTATTTGGCGATCGCATCCATGACCGGCAGCACCAGCATGCAACCCGCCATGATGGTCATGCCCTTGGCGATATCGTTGAAACCGGTCTGGCTGGTCATGGATCAGGCTGCGCTTTCGACCCAAAGGTCCAACGGGAGAGGGGACGCCTGCAAGGTCGCCCCCCTTCAGGGGTCAGGCGGCCTTCTGGCGCGGCAGGCTCTTCATATCAATGACGAAGCGATAACGCACATCGCTTTTTATCATGCGTTCATAAGCGTCGTTGATCTGATCGATATTGATCATCTCGATCTCGGCGGTGATGCCTTTTTCGGCGCAGAAATCCAGCATGTCCTGCGTTTCGGGAATGCCGCCGATCATCGAGCCGGCAAACGTCTTGCGGCCGGGAATGAGACTGAAGGCCATCACCGAGAGCGGCTTTTCCGGTGCGCCCACCTGCACCAGCGCGCCGTCACGTTTCAGCAGTGCGAGATAGGCGTTGATATCGTGGTCGGCGGCCACAGCGTCGATGATGAGATCGAGACTGGAAGCGGCCTTGTTCATCTGTTCGGCATCACGCGAGATGATGACCTCGTGGGCGCCGAGTTTTTTAGCGTCCTCCGCCTTGCCGGGCGACGTCGTGATCATCACGACAGTCGCGCCCATGGCGTTGGCGAGCTTGACCGCCATATGGCCAAGGCCGCCGAGACCAACGACGCCGACACGCTTGCCGGGACCGGCATTCCAGTGCCGCAGCGGCGAGTAGGTGGTGATACCCGCGCAGAGCAGGGGTGCGGCGGCGGCCGGGTCGAGGCCTTCGGGAATGTTGAGGACGTAACGGTCATCGACGACCACATGGGCGGAATAACCACCAAGCGTATGCGCGCCGCCGCCCATCGCCTTGTCAGGCGAATTATAGGTGCCGGTCATGCCGTTTTCGCAATATTGCTCCAGACCTTCGGCGCAGCTCGCGCATTCACGGCAACTGTCGACGATACAGCCGACGCCGACGCGGTCGCCCACCTTGAATTTGGTGACCTGCGCACCCACCCGGCCGACACGGCCGATGATTTCGTGGCCGGGAACGCAGGGGTAGAGGGACCCCGGCCATTCGCTGCGGGCCGTATGAATATCGGAGTGGCAGACGCCACAGAATTCGATCTCGATTTCGACATCGCGCGGGCCGGGATCGCGACGCTTGATGGTCGCGAGCTTCATCGGCGAAGAACCGTCGTCGCAGGCATAGGCGGACGTTGTGAACATGGTCGTTCCTCCTCTTGTAGTGATCGATGCTGGAAACACCGGACTGCGGCAAAGGTTGCGCTGCAATCAGCCGCCAGCGCCGGTTTCGGGCACTGCAGGGCCAAAGACCTCCTCGAAGGCCTCGCGCAGCAGAACGTCGACGTCGCCGATCATAACCGGCAATCCGAGATCGACAAGGCTGGTGACGCCATAGGCGCTGATGCCGCAGGGAACGATGCCGGAAAAATGCGTGAGGTCGGGATCCACATTGATCGACAGCCCGTGAAAGCTCACCCATTTGCGCAGGCGGATGCCGAGCGCGGCGATCTTGTCCTCGGCCATGCCGCCATCGGGCAGAAGAGGTTTTTCCGGACGCCTGACCCAGACGCCGACGCGGTCCTCGCGCCGCTCGCCCCGGACATTCATCTTGTCGAGCGTGCGGATGATGACATCCTCCAGCGCCGCCACATAGGCGCGCACATCCTGCCGCCGCCGCTTCAGGTCGAGCATGACGTAGACGACCCGCTGTCCCGGCCCGTGATAGGTATATTCACCGCCGCGACCGGTGGCGAAGACGGGGAAACGATCAGGCTCAATGAGATCAACGGCATCGGCGCTTGTGCCCGCGGTATAGAGCGGCGGATGTTCCAGAAGCCAGACGAGTTCGTCAGACTCCCCGCTGGCAATGGCGGCCACTTCGCGTTCCATCTCCTCGATCGCCAGTTCGTAAGGCACGAGACCTTCCGAGATTCGCCAGCGGACGGGCGGCGAACCGGCGGCGGGAAGCATATTTGTCTCGATATCGGTGCGTGTGAGCATGAAAAAGTCCTTTCCACAGCCTTCTCGCAAAATGGCGACAGGGCCGCAACCCCAGCATTTCCGGGCTTCCTGCATATAGGATGGTGCAGTGCGATTTTTAATTTCAAAAAACTGTCACGACGCTCTTGTGCACCGAAAATCCTTTTGCTACATGCACCCCCGTCGGCGCAAGTCGACGCCTACCACGATGCGGTCGTGGCGGAATTGGTAGACGCGCAGCGTTGAGGTCGCTGTGGGGCAACCCGTGGAAGTTCGAGTCTTCTCGACCGCACCAAAAAAACCCGCTTCGGCGGGTTTTTTCTTTTTTAGCCAGTCGTTTAGCTAGCTCTCCGTTTTCTGCCCCGGGTTCGTTGGGCCGTATTGGAAGTCACCCGGGCTGCGTCGATGTGATTTGCGCCACTGCCCGGGCTTTATAATTTCGGTTCGGAAATTCCCGACTTGCTGCTACTTCAGCATAGTCGTCGCGATTTAGCGTCGAATGATATTTGAGGCCGTACCGTTTTCCTGATGGTTGCCATCTCCGACGCGATAAGGGTCCCCGTCCATGACCTGGTCCATCCGCCATCCGCTTCCGCGATATGGACTTTCCCATGTCTGGCACCCAGCGAGAACGACAGTTACCATCAGTAGTCCGAAAGTGAGAGCGGTTCGCAGCATATTGGCCTCCTTTGAAATTTCATCACAGCGCTATGTAGGAACAGGTTGGTGGCTTTGCGATATCTCTTAGGAACTTATCGCTCCTTTGAGCCCTTACTCCGATCAGGCCGTCATGAAATTTCGGTGGATATCAATGCACGCTCTGGTGGACGGCAGCTTCTCCCTAAAAAACGAGGGGTGGAATATTAGAGGTCTGATGTTAGCTTTTGTCAGGAAAAATGTCTGGGGGTTTTCGTGCTGGGGGACAAAACGGATTCAGACAATGCGCTCGGCTATTACATGTGGAGCATTTCCGACAACAGGCTGATCATGGATGCTGTCACCGCGGAATGTCATGGGTTTCCCGAACCAGTTGCGTCGCGCGGGGTGACGATTGAGGAGATTCTCGAAAGAATCGATGTCGAAATGCGCGATCAGGTGGCGCAGGCCATTTTTGAGAGCATCACCACCGGCGTGTTTTTCGATCAGCGCTACAAGGTCAATCTGCCGGATGGTTCAAGCCGGTGGATCGTGGCGAAGGGCAGGGCGATTTTTGATGCCGACAATACGCCGTTTCTCGGCATTGGCAGCGTCCGGGATATTACACTGAAAAAAGCCTATCAGTTCGAGCCTCGCCAATAGCGATCAGGCAGGTGAAAAACGCGCATAAAAAGAGGCGGCTTTCGCCGCCTTTTTCGTCTGCACTACGCCGGGACATCAGAAGACGGCGAGATATTTCAGCAGCGAAATAATGCCGATGATGATGACGATCACTTGAGCGATCTGTTTCGCACCGCCGCCGACCGGCAGTCGTGCGATAAGCCACAAGACAAGCACAATCACCAGGAAGGTGATCAGAATGCTGACGAGCGTAGATGTAACCATATGTCCCAGCTCCCTTTTTAATCAATATTCGACGGTCGTTCACCGTTGCGTGAGTAAAAGCGCGAGGTTAATTTTGGTTCCATCGGTGTAATCGCGGTGTGAGGTCGGGTGTGAATCAGTTCAGGGTTAAAAAGCGGCCGACAGGGGCTGTCGTTACACTTGGCCGCCTTGGGCATCCCGACGTCGTCACGGCCACCGGAGGCGCCCTGACGGTGGTGACGGGGGCCTCAGAGCCGGGTTTCAATCCGCTCGATCTTCTTTATTCGTCGCTGGCGGCCTGCCTGGCGCTTAGCGCCCGGATTGCGGCGAGCCGCATGGCTGTGCTCGACCGGTTCGAAAAGGTCACGGTGCATGTGTCGGGCGAAAAGGCCGATGAGGAGCCATCGCGGATCGTGCGTTTCGATGTCCGGATCGAGATAAAGGGGGATTTCGATGAGGCCACCCGCAGCGGCATCGCCCATATGGCCGAGGATATCTGTACCGTCAGCAACACGCTGAAGGGCGATGCGGAATTTGTGCTGTCGGTTACCGGCTGACCATCAAGTTTTTCGGGATTTTTCCCATTTTTTTACCAGCCGGTCGCGCTTGAGTTTCGAGAGGCGCTTCAGCCAGAAAATACCGTCCAGCTGGTCGATCTCGTGCTGGATACAGATGGCGTGAAACCCCTCGGCGTTCTGCCGGTGTTCGCCGCCGGATATATCCTGAAACCTCACCTCGACTTCGGAAGGCCGCTCAACCTCGTCGGTAAAGCCCGACATGGAGACGCTTCCTTCCATATGCCGCATCGTCTGTGCGGATTGGCTGACGATTTCAGGGTTGACGTAGGTGAGGACAGTTCCCGGCGTCAGCTCCAGAACGAAAACGCGCTGCTTGACGCCGATATGGGCGGCGGTGATGCCGACGCCGGGCGCGGCGCGCATCGTGTCGATCAGGTCGGTGACCAGATCGTGCAGCTGCTCGTCGAAAACCGTGACCGGCGCGCAGATTTCGGACAGACCGGGATGGGGATAGGGCAGGATCGGCCTGATTGCCAAGGAATGCTCCGTTCGTTTCAAATCCGGGATGAAGAGGCGGCGGCGAGCGCCTGTCCTTCTTCAGTCGTCTCTAGAAAGCTGCGCTGGGTGCGGGCGTCGCGTTTTATCACCCGTACGAAACGCGGTGACAGGAGAGTGATTTCGCGCAGAATAAGGGCGTGTGCAAGCCCAAGCCGGTTGGCGATGCTGCGGCTGTCGGCGGCGATGTTCAGATAAACCGCCAGAAGGATCGCCGCGCCCGTGGCCGTCAGCGCCTGTGAGGAGCTTTCCTGAACCCGCTCCACCGCCGCCATGAACGCAGCGGCGGATTGCTCCTCTTCCATCAGGAGGCGTTCGGGCGCAGGCGAACGGAGACGAGCACCGATTTCGATGTCGGCGTGAAGCTGCCTTCGCCATAGCTCGACAGCGGCACCAGCACGTTCAGTTCCGGGTAATAACCGCCGACGCTGCCGCGCGGGATATTATAGGGCACCAGTCGGAAATCTTCCGCGATACGCTCCATGCCATCGCCATATTCGCCGATGACATCAACGCGCTGGCGGGAATGGGCGCCGAGCGCTTCCATATCTCCAGGGTTCATGAATATGACGTGGCGTTCGCCATAGACGCCGCGATAGCGGTCATCCATGCCGTAGATCGTGGTGTTGTATTGATCGTGGCTGCGGAATGTCTGCAGCACGAAGAGGTTATCACGCATCAGCGCCTGCTGGTGTTCGGTCTGTTCCGGCAAGGGGCCGCTATAGAAGGTGGCCTTTTTTGCCGGCGTGTTCCATTCCCGTTCGGCCGCCGCATTGCGCAGATGAAAACCGCGGGGCACACGGACGCGTTCGTTGAAATTGTCGAAACCGGGAATGACCCGCTCGATCATGTCGCGGATGAGATCGTAATCATCGGCAAGCGCCTTCCAGTCGAGATGCGCATTGCCAAGCGTTGCTTCGGCGATGCCGGCAACGATGGCGACTTCCGAACGCAGCTCCTCCGAGGCCGGCGGATTGATGCCGCCGGAACCGTGCACCATGCTCATGGAATCTTCCACCGTAACGATCTGCGAGCGGCCGGCCGAATTGCGGTCGATTTCCGTTCGGCCGAGGCAGGGCAATACGAAGGAGGTTTCGCCCGGCACCAGATGCGAATGGTTGAGCTTGGTGGCGATGTTGACGGTCAGCTTCTGCTTTTCGAAAGCCTTGATAATCAGCGGGCTGTCGGGTGTCGCGCGCATGAAATTGCCGCCAAGCGCGATGAAGGCCTGAGCCTTGCCCTCCAGCATCGCGGCGACGGCTTCCACGGTATTGTGGCCGGGTCTGCGCGGCATAGGGGCGCCGAGTTCCTTCTCCAGCGCGTCGAGAAGCGCCGGCGGTGCTTTTTCGTCGATGCCGACGGTGCGGTCACCCTGCACGTTGGAATGGCCGCGCACCGGGCAAAGGCCAGCGCCGGGACGGCCGACATTGCCGCGCAGCAGCATGAAATTGGCGATTTCTCGAACGATGATGACGGAGTGACGGTGCTGGGTGACGCCCATGGCCCATGTGGTGATGACCGAGCCGGCATTCATGTAGATACGGGCGGCTTCCTCGATCTCCGCGCGGGTGAGGCCGGACTGGTCGAGGATGCTTTCCCAGCTCGTCGCTTCAACGGCGGCGCGATAGGCCTCGAACTCCGCCGCATGTTCGGCGATGAAGTCATAATCGATAATGGTAGGCTCGCCGGCCGCCCTTGCGGCCTCGTCGGCGGCGAAGACCGCCTTGCTCATGCCGCGCACCGCCGCCATGTCTCCGCCCTGCCGGGGCTGGTAATAATTGGTGGCGATGCGGGTGCTGCCACCGGTAATCATCTCCACCTTGTCCTGCGGGTCTGCAAAGCGCTCCAGACCCTTTTCGCGGATGGGGTTGAAGACGGCGATCCGGGCGCCGCGAAGGGCGGCGCGGCGCAGGTCGCCCAGCATGCGGGGATGGTTGGTGCCGGGATTTTGCCCGATGACGAAAATGGCGTCGGTCTGCTCGAAATCCTCAAGCAGCACGGTGCCCTTGCCGACGCCGATCGATTCCTTCAGGCCGACGCCGCTCGCTTCGTGGCACATGTTGGAGCAGTCGGGGAAATTATTGGTGCCGTAGAGCCGGACCATCAACTGATAGAGGAAGGCGGCCTCGTTGGAGGCGCGGCCGGAGGTATAGAACTCCGCCCGGTCCGGGCTGTCGAGACTGTTGAGGATGTCACCGATTTCGGCGAAGGCATCGTCCCAGGAAACGGGCAGATATCTGTCGCTTGCCCGGTCATAACGCATGGGATGGGTCAGGCGGCCCTGTTTTTCCAGATCGTAGTCAGACCAGCTGCGCAGTTCGGAGACGGTGCGGCTGGCGAAGAAATCCGGTGGTACGCGCGCCTCCGTCGCTTCCCATGACACTGCCTTGACGCCGTTTTCGCAGAATTCGAAAGAGGAGCCGTGTTCTGGGTCACCCCAGGCGCAGCCCGGGCAGTCGAAACCATCCGGCTGGTTGGTCTTCAAAAGTGTGCGGGCGCCGGAAATCGGTGCGCCGGATTCCAGAAGGCGTTTGCCGACGCTTTTGAGTGCGCCCCAGCCACCTGCGGCGGAGGATGCCTTGCCTATGAAATCCGTCTTGCTCATGGTTGTGATTCCCGGGATATGTCTTCTCGCGCCCGCCTGCCGGCGCTTGTCGTTTGTCAAAAGCAACTTCAAAAGCGCTGATCCACACCGCCTGTCAATGTCTTAATTGTGCATTGCGGTGAAACCCTTATTTGCCCGTTCGACATTTGAAATGGGAACGGCGTAAAGGGGGTGGACGTTGTCGCAAAGCAAGCCGCAAAGATTGGCTAAACATGCTTATGGCCGCTGGCTGAGACCCTGCCGGCCAATAGGAAGAGGAATGTTGAATGGATTTTGCGCCGCAGTCGGAAAGCTTGTTCATTTGCCGCTATCCGGTTGTTGACAATATACCTTTTAACGCCATTCTGCCTGCGCATCCGTGCACTGCGGCATTTGAATACGAGGGGACGCCAGATGACAGACCGTGACGACGATCCTGTCGCGCCCGAGGACGTGAAGCCGACGGAAGCGCCCTCCGATATTTACGCCGAAGATGGGTCTGTGCGCTCCGACTTTCTGACGATGGTGGGTGCGGCGATCGCTGACCGCGATCTGCTTTTCCTGCGCAAGAATGTGGCGCGGCTGCACGAATCGGAACTCGGCGACCTCCTGGAATCCATCCTGCCTGAACAGCGCCATGCGCTGGTGCGGCTTCTTGGTTCCGATTTCGACATGACGGCGCTGACCGAGGTGGATGAGGGCATCCGTCTCGATATCGTCGACCAGATGTCGAACGAGCAGATCGCCGCCGGTATCGGCGAGCTGGATTCGGACGACGCCGTCTATATTCTCGAGGACCTCGACGACGAAGACCGCGAGGATATTCTCTCGCAACTGCCGTTCACCGAACGCGTGCGGTTGATGCGGGCGCTGGATTATCCGGAAAGTTCGGCCGGCCGCCGCATGCAGACGGAATTCGTGGCCGTGCCGCCGTTCTGGACCGTGGGGCAGACCATCGATTATCTGCGCGAAGAAGAAGAACTGCCGGAATCGTTTTCGCAAATTTTCGTTATCGATCCCACGTTCAAGCTGGTCGGTGCGCTTGATCTCGATCGCGTGCTGCGCGCCAAGCGTCAGGTGAAGATCGAAACGATCATGCACGAGACCAACCACTCCATTCCGGCCGAGATGGACCAGGAAGAGGCCGCGCAGCTTTTTGAGCAATACGACCTTCTCTCCGCAGCCGTAGTCGATGACAACGGCCGGCTGGTGGGCGTGCTGACCATCGATGACGTGGTGGACGTCATTCAGGAAGAGGCCGAAGAGGATCTGTTGCGCCTTGGCGGTGTCGGTGACGAAGAGCTGTCTGATAGCATTGTCAGCACCTCGCGCTCGCGTGTGCCCTGGCTTGCCGTCAATCTCCTTACCGCCTTTCTGTCCGCCTCGGTCATCAGCCTGTTCGATGCGACGATCCAGCAGATTATCGCTCTGGCGATCCTGATGCCGGCGGTGGCCGGTATGGGCGGCAATGCCGGATCGCAGACCATGACGGTGTCGGTGCGGGCGCTCGCCACCAAAAGCCTCGATATTCACAACGCCGCCCGCATCATCAGGCGCGAGGCGGGTGTGGGTATCCTGAACGGCATGCTGTTCGGTTGCGCCATCGGCATTGTCGCCGGTGTCTGGTTTCAGGATATCCATATCGGTGGCATCATCGCCACGGCCATGTGTCTCAACATGCTGGCGGCGGCGCTGGCGGGCATTCTCATTCCGCTGGTGCTCGACAAGTTCGGAGCGGACCCGGCCGTCTCCTCGGCAGTCTTCGTCACGGCGGTGACCGATATTGTCGGCTTTTTCGCCTTTCTGGGGATCGCGACCTGGTGGTACGGTATTTCCGGATAGGGGAAGCGGGCGAAAATTGACTTTTACGTGAAGGTCAAATAATATTATCCGGTTATGAATCGGATAGGCCCTTGGACAAGTATTATAGCATAACCGAACTGACACGCGAATTCGGTGTTTCCACCCGTACCTTGAGATTTTATGAGGACGAGGGGCTTATTCACCCTGAGCGTCGTGGGCGCACCCGGCTTTTCAGGGCTGCGGACCGCCGCCTCATTCAGGAAATCCTGCGCGGCCGCCGTATCGGTTTCACCATCTCCGAAATTCGCGAAATCATTCACGTCTACAAGGAGCCGCCGGGCGAATCGGGCCAACTGGTGCTTCTGATGAAGAAGGTCGATGAAAAGCGCGCCGATCTCAGGCAAAAACGCAAGGACATCGAGGAGACGCTGGCGGAACTCGACAATGTCGAAGAAGCCTGTCTGACGCGGCTTGCCGAAATCGGCGTGGGGACGTGAACCCCGCCCTGTAGCGGTTTGGCTACTCCGTTAACGTAACGTCGAGAATGGCTCTGAAGTCTTTCCACTTTTGCTGCATATGGAACGAGCGGGTTTCGCTCATTTCTTCTCCCCACCGGGGAGAAGGTCGCGGCAGCGGGATAAGGGGCGAGGGTAAAGATAGTTCGGCGAGGGTTCCCCCTCATCCGGCCCTTCGGGCCACCTTCTCCCCGGCGGGGAGAAGAAATGGATCGTAAGCCCTGACGTTTATCCCTATTGCGCCTCAGCCGTACACTGCTGCGCCACTTCGCTGACCTTCGTCTGCTGATCCGCGCTGAGTTTGCCTTCCATCATCATATCGAACAGGTCTTCGGCCTGCAGCTTCTCCAGCGTGCAGCCGCAGAAACGCTGGCATAGTTCCAGCCCGTTTGCCTGCTCGACGCAGCTTTTTTCACAGCTCGATTTGTACAGCTCGACCTGATCGACAGGCGGAGGCGGAGCGATGAGCGACAGGGTGTAAACGAGGCCGATCAGCACCGGCTGGTGGATAAGGTAAAAGGCGAGGCTGTGGCGGCCGGCGCTGGCGATCAGGTTGCGAGGTGAACTCGGGCTTCGAAAGCGATCGAGCCAATCGCGCGGCGTGACGAATTGCGAAACCGCAAGCCCGGCGAGGAAGGGCGCAAGCCAGGGCAGCAGTGGAACATAATCGTTCGAGCGGGGCGGCATGGTGGAAAAACCGATCCAGGCCAGCCATTTTGCGTTGAACAGTTCGGATTGCAGATATTGCGGCAGGATGAAAGCGATCACCGCAAAAAGCAGCGTCACGACTGCAGGGGCTCGCAGGAACAGCAGCCCCACGAGGCTTGCGGCGGCGATATTGTGCAATATACCGAAGAAGATGAAACTGTCCGGAAAGGCAAAATAGGTCGCGACGGTAATGAGCAGCGCCGAACCGGCCACCATCGCAAAACGTTTGCCGAAAGACGGCCAGTTCACGCCCTTGCCATGGGCGAGAAACAGGCTGAAACCGGCCAGGAACAGGAACGAGCTGGCGATGCCGCGCGCATAGAGTTTCCACAGGCCTGTCGTCGCCGTGCCGGGTTCGAGATAGCCGAAATATTCCAGGTTCCATGTGAAGTGATAGGACGCCATGGCGATGAGGGCCAGCCCGCGCAGGGTGTCGAGACCGCCGATGCGGCCCTTGCGGCGGTTTTCGTTTGCGGCTGCGTCTGTGTCCATGTTTCCCGCTTTTTTCAGCTTTCGAGGGAGCTAACATTCACTTGGATTCGCTCGAAATGACCCGAGGGCTTGGCCCTTGAAGTGCGGCTATTTCAAGGCTGGTTTTCTTCCATGATCGCGCGCCGGGCCTCGGAAAAGAACTGGCGGCGCAACAGCGCCACGATGATGATGACCGTACTGGCAATGAAGACATAGGGGCTGATGAACCAGCCGAGATAACCGATGGACAGAAAGATCGTCCGCAGGCCGTCATTGAAGTTCTTAGCAGCGATGATGTTCATCTTTATGACGTTTTCGGCCGCCCGCTCCGCTGCCTCGCGATCCGCGTTGACATCGTGGACCATGGGGATGGCGCCGAAAAGGATTGTGCAATAGTTGAACAGGCGGTAGGACCAGCCGAATTTGAAGAAGGAGTAACCGAAAAGACAGGTGAGCCCTATGACCTTCAGTTCGAAGGCCGTGCGCCCGGCATAATGCACGAAAGGCATGTCGCGAAACACCGATTCGACCTGTTCGGTCGCGCCCAGAAGAGCGAAACATCCACCGATGGCGAAGATGGAGGTGGAGGCGAAAAAGGCGGTGCCGTTCTGCAGGCCGGCCATGATCTGCGTGTCGATCATCTTCAGGTCGCGCTTCAGCGAATTCATAATCCAGTGGCGACGGCGCTCGGCCATGGCCTGATTGAGGCTGGCTCTCGAAAACAGCCTCGTTCCCGTCGTTACATGGGTATAGATGGCCCATAGCAGGATGAAAACGACGATCGAGATATAGTCCATGACGGTCATCACGGGCAGGCCACCTTACTGTTTGCGAATCTTCGAAAGCATATTGATTTGAAGGCCATGGCAAGGCAATGGCGGTGACTGCCGTCACTCGATATTCTCCTTCGGCGTTGCGGTTTCATCATTCGGTTTTTCGCTAACTTTCCGGTAACCAAGTCGCTTTATCAATCCACTTGCGGACGACAGGTCTGCCGGTTCCGGGTAAGGTTTTGCGTACCGGTTCCGCGTAAATCCCGGCACGGTCACCCGCCGATTGACAGGATGGCATTTCGCACCTAGCCTTTCATCAGGACCGGTGTTTCCGGTATCCGGGGTAATCAGGGCTTTCCATGTCCCGCATCCTGCGGGCAGGTCTTGTTTCTCCGGTCCGGTATCAGCGGCAGTCCGGCATGAACAACCGGGGGACGCCTTTTTCTACGAATCGTTCCCTTCATGACCGCCTGTCCCTGGCTTGCGTCACCGCAAAGATGCCGGTCCGATTCATTCTTTTCCTTCAGGTTTCCCATGACAGATAAAAACCGCTCCGTTTTCATTCTTGGCGGCGCGCGCTCCGGCAAATCGCGTTTTGCCGAGGAACTTGCGGGAAAATCCGGCGGACGCCTGCATTACCTCGCCACCGGGCGAGCATGGGATGACGAGATGCGCGACCGCATCAGCCATCATCAGGAGCGGCGCGGCGGGGAATGGACCACCCATGAAGCGCCGGTCGATATCGCCGCCGTTCTGCAGCGGCTCGACGACGCGGGAAATGTCATTCTCATCGACTGCCTCACCCTGTGGCTCACCAATCTGATGATGGAGAATGCCGATATCGAGGCTGCCTTCACCGCAGTTGAGGCGGCGATCATATCGTCGCAGGCGACGCTGATATTCGTCTCCAATGAAGTGGGTCTCGGCATCGTGCCTGAAAATCGCATGGCGCGTGAATTCCGCGATCACGCCGGCCGCCTGCATCAGCGAATCGCGGCAATTGCCGGCGAGGTCTATTTTGTCGCCGCCGGGCTGCCCCTGAAGATGAAGGGCTGAGACGACACCCTGGTCGATATCGCCCTGCGTTTTTTGCTTTTACGCAAATTCCTCTCGTAGAGCCGCGCCCTGTTTTGCCGGGGCTGCGACAGCTTTGCATTCTTGATCTGGATCAAGGTGGGCTTTCCCGCGCGGTGGCAATGCTCCAACCGACGCAAAGGCGCGTTCCCGCTCTCCCAGGCGCGTGCCGTGCCTTTCGTCGGTCGGCTTGCACGTTGGGGGAAACCAACAATGAATTACACGTTAGAAACCGCGATCGTGGCCCTCGGGGCCTTTCTCGCGTTGCTCGGGGCAGCCTTTGCCCATGACAGTCTTTTCGCTGCCCATATGTGGGTGCTGTTCTTTACACTTCTGGTCAGCACGGTGCTTCTGCTGCGCCGTGTCTCCTTTGCGCCTGTCGATCAGGCGGCGCGTGCGCGCCTCAAGTCGGAATATTTCGATGAGGTGGTGAAATACGGCGTCATCGCCACCGTGTTCTGGGGTGTCGTCGGTTTTCTGGTGGGTGTCGTGGTGGCGCTGCAACTCGCCTTTCCCGATCTCAACATCGCGCCCTATTTCAATTTCGGCCGCATGCGGCCGCTGCACACATCAGCGGTGATCTTCGCTTTCGGGGGAAATGCGCTGATTGCCACGTCTTTCTACGTGGTGCAGAGAACCTGTCGCGCGCGCCTCTTCGGCGGCAATCTCGGCTGGTTCGTGTTCTGGGGATATAATCTCTTCATCGTCATGGCCGCCACCGGCTACCTGCTCGGTATTACCCAGGGTCGCGAATATGCGGAGCCGGAATGGTATGTCGATATCTGGCTGACCATCGTCTGGGTTGCCTATCTCGTCGCCTTCCTTGGCACGATCTTCATGCGCAAGGAGCCGCATATCTATGTGGCGAACTGGTTCTACCTGGGATTCATCGTAACGATTGCCATGCTGCATATCGTCAATAATCTCGCCATTCCGGTCTCGTTCCTTGGCGTCAAGAGCTACTCGGCCTTTTCGGGCGTGCAGGATGCGCTGACGCAATGGTGGTATGGCCACAATGCCGTCGGCTTCTTCCTCACCGCCGGCTTCCTCGGCATGATGTATTATTTCATTCCGAAGCAGGTGAACCGTCCGGTCTATTCCTACCGCCTGTCGATCATTCACTTCTGGGCGCTGATCTTCATGTATATCTGGGCCGGCCCCCACCATCTGCATTATACCGCGCTGCCGGACTGGGCGCAGACGCTCGGCATGGTGTTCTCGGTCATGCTGTGGATGCCCTCGTGGGGCGGCATGATCAACGGTCTGATGACGCTTTCGGGCGCATGGGACAAGATCCGCACGGACCCTGTCGTGCGCATGATGGTGATGGCCGTTGCCTTCTACGGCATGGCGACCTTCGAAGGTCCGATGATGTCGATCAAGGCCGTCAATTCGCTCAGCCACTATACCGACTGGACCATTGGCCACGTGCATTCCGGCGCACTCGGCTGGAACGGCATGATCACCTTCGGCGCGATCTATTACCTGACGCCGAAACTATGGGGCAGGGAGCGTCTCTACAGCCTGCAGCTGGTCAACTGGCACTTCTGGCTCGCCACGCTCGGCATCGTCGTCTACGCCGCCGTCATGTGGGTGGCCGGCATCCAGCAGGCGCTGATGTGGCGCGAATATGATAGCCAGGGCTTCCTCGTCTATTCCTTCGCGGAATCGGTCGCAGCGCTGTTCCCCTATTACGTGATGCGTGCATTGGGCGGCCTGATGTTCCTCAGCGGCGCGCTGATCATGGCCTACAACGTCACGATGACCATCCTCGGTCATCAACGCGACGAAGGCGTCCGCAAGGATGCCGAAGTTTCGGCGCAGCCCGCCGAAACCCGTTCGCTGCAGCCTGCTGAATAAGGAGAGGCCGATGTCCATACTCGACAAACACGGCGTCATCGAACGCAACGCCACGCTGCTTCTGGTCGGCTCCCTGCTGGTCGTCTCGATCGGCGGCATCGTGGAAATCGCACCGCTCTTCTATCTCGAAAACACCATCGAGAAGGTGGAGGGCATGCGGCCCTACACGCCGCTGGAGCTGGCCGGGCGCAACATCTACATCCGCGAGGGATGTTATGTCTGCCACAGCCAGATGATCCGTCCGTTCCGCGACGAGGTGGAGCGTTACGGGCACTATAGCCTGGCGGCGGAATCCATGTATGACCATCCGTTCCAGTGGGGTTCCAAGCGCACGGGGCCGGACCTCGCGCGCGTCGGTGACCGCTATTCGAACGAATGGCACGTGCAGCATCTGGCCGATCCGCGCTCGGTGGTGCCGGAATCGATCATGCCGTCCTATGCGTTCCTCAAGACCACGCCGCTGAAGATCACCGACGTCTCCATGGAGCTGAAGGCCAACCGCGCCGTTGGTGTGCCCTATAGCGACGAGATGATCGAGAAATCCGCGGCCGATCTTGCCGCCCAGGCCGACCCGAATGCGGATTCGTCGGAACTCCTGGCGCGGTATCCCAAGGCGAAGGTGGGCGATTTCGATGGCGACCCGACCAAGCTTACCGAAATGGATGCGCTGGTCGCCTATCTGCAGATGCTCGGCACGCTGGTCGATTTTTCGACCTATGACGATGCCGCCGGATACCGGTGAGGAGGTGTAAGCCATGGAAACCTACACGGCCATGCGCCACTTCGCCGACAGCTGGGGCCTGCTTGCCATGACCCTGTTCTTCGCCGGCGTCGTCGTTTTCACCCTTCGCCCCGGCTCGAAGAAGGCCGCGGACGATGCCGCCAGCATTCCGCTCAAGGAGGACTAGGATATGTCCGAAAAACACATTGATGACATCAGCGGCGTCGAAACCACCGGCCATGAATGGGACGGTATCCGTGAGCTGAACAATCCCATGCCGCGCTGGTGGGTCTGGACCTTCTACTTCACGATCCTCTGGGCCATCGGCTATACCATCGCCTATCCGGCATGGCCGCTGATCAACGGGGCGACGCAAGGGCTGCTCGGTTGGAGCAGCCGTGGTGAGATCGCCGCCGAAATCGCCGATGCAAAACAGTCGCAGAGCGTTTTTGTCGACAAGATCGCCAAGTCGTCGCTTGCCGATATTCAGGCCGATCCGACCCTGATGCAATTTGCCCTTTCCGGCGGTGCGGCCGCTTTCAAGGTCAATTGCATTCAGTGTCACGGTTCTGGTGCGGAAGGCGGGCAGGGTTATCCCAACCTCAATGATGACGACTGGATGTGGGGCGGCAGCGTTGACGACATCTACACGACGGTGAAGCACGGCATCCGTTTTGCAGATGATGCTGACACGCGCGCGTCGGAAATGCCGGCCTTCGGCGATATTCTCAAGTCGGACGAAATCCGCGAGGTTGCGGCTTACGTCGTCAGCCTGACGGGAAAGCCCGCCAACCCGGCGCTGGTGGAACCCGGCAAGCAGGTCTTTGCCGACAATTGCGCTTCGTGCCACGGCGAGGATGCCAAGGGTAACCGCGAGTTCGGTGCACCGAACCTCGCCGATGCGATCTGGCTGAAGGCGCATGGAGAAGAGGGCATCGTCGCGCAGATCCGTTCGCCCAAGCATGGCGTCATGCCCGCCTGGGGTGAGCGCCTTGGCGATACGACGGTCAAGCAGTTGGCGATCTTCGTGCATTCGCTTGGTGGGGGCGAGTGAAGCAAGCGGAATGTAAAGAAGGGGCGCCGGGGAGGCGCCCTTTTTTATTGTTTAGATCAGGCGTTTTCCGCCCGTCCATCCGGATATTCGGCTGGTCCCTTCAACTCGATCTTGTTGCCGAAGGGATCACGGAAATAGAACGAATGTCCCATTCCTCTCGCGCCGCCGTGAAAGGCTTCCTGTTCTATCGTGACGTTAAATTTCGCCAGATGTGCGCGAAGTGCATCATGGTTCAGAGGACCGGTCGCTATGCAGATGTGATCGACATTACGTCCTCCGGCGACGGGCGGAGCAGCCTTTGTGCCACCGGGATGCGTGACATCCCACAGCACGATCAAGGCATTTCCGCACCAGACTTGTTCCATCCCGAGAGCAGGGTAAGAGTAACCATCCCTACACCCCAGCACGTTCCGGTAAAAATCGAGCGCCCGCATCATGTCGTCGACGATGAAGACGATATGATCGATACCGACCAACGAAAAAGGCGGCGTTGTCAAAGTCATGACGGGCTCCTGCCAATCAGTTTTTCGACCAGACTGCTAGTTCGTATCCATCCGGATCGGTGAAATGAAAACGGCGTCCGCCGGGAAACTCGAAAAGCGCGACGCTGATCTGGCCGCCGGCGGCCTCGACGCGGCGCTGGGCATCCTCGATATCGGCGGCGTAGAGAATCACGAGCGGCCCGCCTTTGGCCGAGACGGGTGCCGTGGTGGTAAAACCGCCGGTCAGCCGGCCGTCGGAAAACTCGCAATATTGCGGACCGTAATCCTTGAAGGACCAGCCGAAGGCGCCGCCGTAAAATTCCTTGCTGCGCTCGATATCGGTGACGTTGAATTCGACATAGTCGATCCGCCGGTCGTTTGTATTCGTGGTCATCGTTCCTCCATCAGTCCTTTTCGAGCAGCACCTTCAGCGTTTCGAGATCGGCCGTGATCGCTCTTGCATCCTGCTCGAAATCCTCGTCCGTCATGTCCTGAAGGCGAAGGAGGGTGAAACTCACCTCCGTACCGCTGCCGTTCGGCGTCACCCGTAGCGCGTTATAAACCTTGATGCCATCCGGCAATGTCACGACATGGTCGATGACGCCGAATTCGTTTGCGGGCGCAAAATTGACGCGCACCTCGCCAAGCGGTCCGCCCTCGGCGATCCAGTCCTCGCCATCGGATTTGAGGCCGCCCGCAAGGCCTGCGGCCCAGCTGGGCATGTTCTGCGGGTCGGAGGCGAAGTCGTAGACCTGGGCCCAGGGTTTTTCGATCGACAGATGAATGATTCTCGACTGCATGACAGGCATTTCATCCTCCCTTGGCGGCGCGTTCCCATACTGCGCCACTTTGTCGTCACTTGATGTAAGTCAAGGATGTTTCACCGGGGAGATGGGAGAAAGCAAGGAGATAAAAACGGACATCTTACCATGAACATCTATCGCGCCGGACAGGACAGCCCGCAACAGCCCGTCGAAAGGCTGGAGGCGGAAGCCGTCAATTCCGCAAAAACGCGCAAACCGCTCTACGAAGCCCGCAAGAAGATTTTTCCCAAGCGCGCGGAAGGTCGGTTCCGGCGGTTCAAATGGCTGGTGATGCTCGTCACCCTCGGCATCTATTATCTGACGCCGTTCCTGCGCTGGGACAGGGGGCCTTATGCACCCGATCAGGCAGTGCTGATCGATATCGCCAACCGGCGCTTTTATTTCTTCTTCATCGAAATCTGGCCGCAGGAGTTCTTTTTCGTTGCGGGATTGCTGGTCATGGCGGGGCTGGGGCTGTTTCTCGTCACCTCAGCCGTGGGGCGCGCATGGTGCGGTTATACCTGTCCACAGACCGTCTGGGTCGATCTGTTTCTGGTGGTTGAACGGGCGATAGAGGGTGACAGGAACGCCCGCATGAAACTGGACGCCGCGCCCCTTACATTCGGCAAATTGCGCAAGCGCGTGCTGAAACATGCGATCTGGCTGGTGATTGGCGTTCTGACCGGCGGCGCCTGGATTTTCTATTTCGCCGATGCGCCGACGCTGGCGATGCAGTTCATGACGGGACAGGCGCCGATGATCGCCTATTCGACCGTCGCCACGCTTACCGCCACCACCTATGTTTTCGGCGGGCTGATGCGGGAGCAGGTCTGTACCTACATGTGTCCCTGGCCACGCATCCAGGCGGCGATGCTGGATGAGAATTCGCTTGTTGTCACCTATAATGACTGGCGCGGCGAACCGCGCTCGCGGCACGCCAAAAAAGCCGCTGCGGCGGGCGAGAGCATCGGCGATTGCGTCGATTGCAACGCCTGTGTCGCCGTCTGTCCCATGGGCATCGACATCAGGGACGGGCAACAGCTGGAATGCATCACCTGCGCGCTCTGCATCGACGCCTGCGACGGGGTGATGGACAAGATCGGCAAACCGCGCGGGCTGATCGCCTATGCGACGCTTGCGGAATACCAGTCCAACATGGCGCTGGCGACCGGCAACGGTGCGCACGCCATCCGGCCTGCCAATGTGCGCGAGGAGGATGGCAGCTTCAGGAAGAGCATCCGCCACTTCAACTGGCGCATCGTCTTCCGGCCGCGCACGCTGCTTTATACGGCCATCTGGTCGGCGGTCGGCATCGGCATGCTGTTTGCGCTGGTGACGCGCGAGCGGCTGGCGCTCAACGTCCTGCACGACCGCAATCCGCAATATGTGCTGGAATCGAACGGTTCGATCCGCAACGGCTATACCGTGCGCATTCTCAACATGGTGCCGCAGCCGCGCATGATGAGCCTCACCATCGAGGGCATCCCGAATGCGGTGATGAAGATAAACGGCATGCCGGATACGGTCTCGCGCACTTTCAACGTTACGGTCGAACCGGATGAGGCGACGACGCTGAAGGTCTTTGTCACCCTGCCTGGCAAGGATGTCGCGCGAACGGCTGAAAATTTCGAATTCATCGTCAGCGATACGGGCGGCCATGAGACGGCCCGTTACGATGCTGTCTTCAACGCTCCGGGAGTGAAAAAATGACCGTGAACAATCGCCAGACATCCGGCTTCACTTTTACCGGCTGGCACATGCTCGGCGTCATGCTGCTGTTCTTCGGCACCATCATCACGGTCAACATGATCATGGCCTGGAATGCGGTGAACAGCTGGAGCGGGCTTGTCGTGCCCAATACCTATGTCGCCAGCCAGCAGTTCAACGCCAAGGCGGAAGCCGCCAAGGCACGGGCCGCGACTGGCATCAAGGGCAAGCTCGTGGTGGACGAAAAGACCGTACGCTATGAGGTTTTCCATCCGGATAAGGGGCCCGTCGATACGGATACGGTGACGGCGCATTTCCGCCGGCCGGTCGGTGAAAGCCAGAATTTCGACATGGAGCTCACCCCGCTTTCCACCGGCGTCTTCACCGGTGTGCATGACATGCTGCCCGGCCAGTGGATCGTCGAGGTCACCGCCGTCAAGGATGGCCGGATCATCGTGCATGAGGGGACGCGGATCGCCGTCATCAGGGGGCGCAAATGAGCTGCTGCGCACCGGGAACGGAAGGTTCGCTTCAGCTTGGCGAACCGGTCAATCCACCATCGTCGGAGGAATTGCTGCTGGCGAGCCGCGATCTGGGGCAGGGGCTGCGGCAGACTGATCTCAGCGTGCCGGATGTCTATTGCGGCGCCTGCATCACCACCATCGAAACCGCGCTTAGCCGTCTCCGCCAGGTGGAGCGGGCGCGCGTGAACCTGTCGTCCAAACGCGTCGCAATCGTCTGGAAGGAAGAGGTCGATGGCGTCAGGACCGATCCTTCCGATCTCGCCCGCGCCATTCTTTCGACCGGATATCGCACGCATCTTTTCGCCAGCGGTCAGGATGCTTCCGACGCCTTGCGTTCGCAATTGATCAGGGCGGTGGCGCTGTGCGGTTTTGCCTCCGCCAATATCATGCTCCTTTCCGTCTCCGTCTGGTCAGGCGCGGATGCGGCGACGCGCGACATGTTCCACTGGATTTCGGCGATGATCGCCGCGCCGGCGCTGATCTATGGTGGCCGCTTCTTTTACCAGTCGGCCTGGAATGCGCTGAAACACGGCCGCACCAATATGGATGTGCCGATTGCGCTCGCCATCACGCTCTCCTATGCCGTTTCGCTGTGGGAAACGATCCATCACGGTGAACATGCGTGGTTCGACGCGACCGTGTCGCTGCTGTTCTTCCTGCTGATCGGCCGCACGCTTGACCATATCATGCGCGACAAGGCGCGTTCGGCCATTGCCGGGCTTGCAAGGCTTTCGCCGCGCGGCGCGACCGTGATCGGTGAGGATGGAACGCGGGAATACCGCCAGCTTGCCGATGTCCAACCCGGAATGTCGATAACGATTGCCGCCGGGGACCGTGTGGCGGTGGATGCCGTGGTCGTCTCCGGCAGCAGCGATCTCGACATGTCCATCGTCAACGGCGAAAGCGCACCGCGCCGCGTTACGGCAGGTGACAGCCTGCAGGCCGGTACGCTCAACCTCACCGGTTCGCTGATCGCGCGGGTAACCGCCTCGGCAAAGGAGTCCTTCCTGTCGGAGGTGATCGGGCTTATGGAGGCGGCGGAAGGCGGCCGGGCGCGGTATCGGCGCATCGCTGATCGCGCCGCGAGCTATTATTCGCCCGTCGTGCATCTTCTCGCGCTGGTGACATTTCTTGGCTGGGGCTTTTTCGGCGGCGACTGGAAACAGGCGATGCTGATCGCCATAGCGGTTCTCATCATAACCTGCCCCTGTGCGCTTGGCCTTGCCGTTCCCGTCGTGCAGGTGGTGGCGGCAGGCAGGCTCTTCCGGCACGGCATCATGGTCAAGGAAGGCTCGGCCATGGAGCGGCTGGCCGAAATCGATACCGTGCTGTTCGACAAGACAGGCACCCTGACCGTTGGAAAGCCGAGACTGGTCGAGACAGGTGATGTGAAGCCGGCCACCATGGCGATTGCTGCGGGGCTTGCCGCCCATTCGCGCCATCCCCTCTCGAAAGCCCTGTATGCCGCCTATAACGGCGCCATGACGACCTATGAGGCAGTGCGGGAAATTCCCGGCTCCGGCGTTGAGGCTGAGACGGAAGCCGGAACCTACCGGCTCGGCAATCGCCGTTTCGCCTGCCCGGATGACGACGCGGGCGTCGACAATGGCGATGCGCGGTCGGAAGTCGTGCTGTCCCTTGACGGCCGGCATCTGGCGAGCTTCGGCTTCGAGGACAATCCGCGCGCAGGTGCAGTTGCGGCATTGCGCAGCCTCTCAGTGCGGGGCCTTGCGCAGGAAATCGTCTCGGGTGACCGGGCGGCGGCTGTCAGCGCCATGGCGCAGCGGCTGGGGATCGGCAACTGGAGTGCAGACCTTTCGCCGAGGGACAAGGCGGCGCGCTGCGCTGCGCTCGCCGGCGAGGGTCGCAGGGTGCTGATGGTGGGAGACGGCATCAACGATGCGCCGGCGCTTGCCGCCGCCCATGTTTCCATGGCGCCCGCCACCGCCGCCGATATCGGCCGGCAGGCCGCTGATTTCGTGTTCATGCAGGAGGATCTCGATGCCGTGCCCTTTGCGATCGAGACGTCGCAGCGGGCCGGAAGGCTCATCCGGCAGAACTTCGCTCTCGCCATCGGCTATAATGTCATCGCCGTGCCGATTGCGATTGCCGGTTATGCGACGCCGATGATCGCGGCCATCGCCATGTCGACATCCTCGCTGATCGTCGTCGCCAATGCGTTGCGTCTTGCCGGCACGGCTGAAACCGTGCGTCCTCGGAACAACGTAAAAACAGGATATGCGGGAGAGGGGGCGCAACTGGCATGAACATGCTGATCTATCTCATTCCGGTCGCGCTGTTTCTGGGGGCGCTCGGCCTTTTCGCCTTCCTCTGGTCGGTGCGCTCTGGCCAGTATGAGGATATGGACGGGGCCGCCTGGCGTGCGCTGGATGACGGCGACGACCGACCCCGGCGATCATAGGAGGCGAGGTGGGCCTGTCGTTTAGAGCCGGCTCTGACCTGTCGCAAATATGCAAAGCTGATTTGCGTCATCAAAATTTAATCGTTTCAGTCGCGGCTAGCCTTGCCGTTTGTTCATTACAGTGCCACAACACGACCACCTTAAAGCAAGATGGAGGCACATCCGTGGAACAGGCAGAAATCGGTTTGATCGGTCTCGGCGTCATGGGCTCGAACCTGGCGTTGAACATCGCGGAAAAGGGCAACAAGATTGCCGTATTCAACCGAACCCCTGAAGCGACGAAAAAATTCTACGCTGAAGCCGGGGACTTGCAGGGACAGCTGATCCCCTGCGAAACCATCGAGGAATTCGTCGCCGCCATTCGTCCTCCGCGCCCGATCATCATCATGATCAAGGCTGGTGACCCTGTCGACCAGCAGATGGAAATCCTTAAACCCCATCTTTCTAACGGCGACATCATGATCGATGCGGGCAATGCGAATTTCCGCGATACGATCCGCCGTTTCGACAATCTGAAGGATAGCGGCCTGACCTTTATCGGCATGGGTGTTTCCGGCGGCGAAGAAGGTGCCCGCCATGGACCGTCGATCATGGTTGGCGGGACCGAGGATAGCTGGAAGCGTGTCGAGAAGGTGCTGACCTCCATTTCCGCCAAGTACAACGATGATCCGTGCGTGGCATGGCTCGGCAATGACGGCGCCGGCCATTTCGTCAAGACGATCCATAACGGCATCGAATATGCCGACATGCAGATGATCGCCGAAATCTACGGCATCCTGCGTGACGGCCTTGGCATGAGCGCAGTCGAAATCGCCGACGTGTTCGCCGAATGGAACAAGGGCCGCCTGAACTCCTACCTGATCGAAATCACCGAGAAGGTTCTGCGCGCCGCCGATCCGATCACCGGCAAGCCGATGGTCGATCTGATCCTCGACAAGGCCGGCCAGAAGGGCACCGGCAAGTGGTCGGTCATCGAGGCGCAGAACATGGGCGTCGCCGCAACCGCCATCGAGGCGGCTGTGGCTGCCCGTATTCTCTCCTCGCAGAAGGACGAGCGCGAAGCTGCCGAGAAGATCTTCGGTCTACCGACCGTTGCACCGGCACCCGCTGACAAAAAGGCCTTCATCGCCGATCTCGAAAGCGCGCTTCTGGCCGCCAAGGTCGGCGCCTATGCGCAGGGCTTCGCCATCATGTCGGCCGCATCGAAGGAGTTCAACTGGAACCTGCCGATGCCGACGATCGCCCGCATCTGGCGCGCCGGCTGCATCATCCGCTCGGAATTCCTCGATGAGATCACCTCGGCCTTCACCAAGGACCCGCATGTGGCCAACCTCATCGTGACGCCGGCCTTCTCCGGCATCGTCAAGGATACCGACGCACCGCTGCGCCGTGTTGTTTCCTATGCCGTTCTCTCCGGCCTGCCGGTTTCGGCACTGGCTTCGGCGCTTGGCTATTTCGACGCCTATCGCCGTGGTCGCGGCAGCGCCAACCTCATCCAGGCGCAACGCGACTTCTTTGGCGCACATGGTTTCGAACGCACCGACGGCGTCGACAAGCCGCATGGCCCGTGGGGCAGCGGCGCCGATATCTTCTGATCGGCTGAAACTATAAACGACAAAAGGGTCGGCTTTGAGCCGACCCTTTTTGCTTGGTGGATATGTCGAAACCTCTCCTTCGTCATTCTCGGGCTTGACCAGAGAATCCACAGCCCATTGCGATCAATGGATCCTCGGGTCAAGCCCGGGGATGACGTCGAATTTGGAGCGATATTCGCAAGAATTATCAGGCCCGCATAAGCGGGCCTTTTCCACGGCATCCGATGATTTCACTCAGCGTGCGGCAGAGAGGCCGACGATCAAGCCTGTGACGGCGTTGATGAGCAGGAACTGGTTGTCGACGCGCACCCAGCGCTGGTCACGGCGCGGCTCGGCAAGACGGTAGCGGCGATAGTCGCGGCGGTCGACCGTGTGGCGGCGTTCGCCTGCAGACAGGCGCTGGCCGCGATCCCAGCGGTGCTTCTTGACGATGACCTTTTTCGTGGTGATCTGGCGCTCGACGGTAACGCCACGGTGGCGATCGTCATGACGGCTCTGTGCCTGCGCCATCGGAGCAGCGAGAACGGTGGCAGCCAGAAGAATGGTGATGAACTTTTTCATGAATGTTTCCTCGTGTTTCGATGAGGAGAACTTACGAATAAACGAATGAACGGAAACTGAATTTAAAATTACATTTATGTAATGGTTGTTAATGGTTAGGAGCGTGAGTTAATCTTTTATTTTGAGTTTTTCGGGGTAGCCAGACCGCCCGGCGGAACCGGGCGGTCTCTTCTGCATCAGATGCGTTCGGCGGATTTTGCCCAGAGGTTGATATCCGCTTCCTTGGCATAACGGTCGATTTCCGCAAGCTCTTCGGCCGTGAAATCCGGCCGCTCAAGCGCCTTCACGCAATCCTCAACCTGTTCGACGCGGCTTGCCCCGATCAGCGCCGAGGTGATGCGGCCGCCGCGCAGAACCCAGGCAATCGCCATCTGCGCCAGCGTCTGGCCGCGCCGCTCGGCAATGCTGTTGAGCGCCCGGATGTTCTCGACGTTGCGTTCGTTGAGGAAGGCCGGGTTCAGCGACTTGCGCTGCGCCGCGCGGCTGCCATCAGGCACGCCGCCGAGATATTTCGTCGTCAGCATGCCCTGCGCCAGCGGCGAGAAGACGATGGAGCCGATGCCCAGTTCTTCCAGCGTATCGACGAGACCATCCTCTTCGATCCAGCGGTTGATCATCGAATAGCTCGGCTGGTGGATGATGCAGGGCGTGCCGAGGTCCTTCAGGATGGCGGCGGCTTCACGGGTGCGCTTCGAGTTGTAGGACGAGATGCCGGCATAAAGCGCTTTGCCCGAGCGCACGATCTGGTCCAGCGCGCCACAGGTTTCCTCAAGCGGCGTGTTGGGGTCGAAACGGTGGGAATAGAAGATATCGACGTAATCCAGACCCATGCGCTTCAGGCTCTGGTCGCAGGAGGCGATTACGTATTTGCGGCTGCCCCATTCGCCATAGGGGCCGGGCCACATGTTGTAACCAGCCTTGGAGGAGATGATCATCTCGTCGCGATAACCTCTGAAATCCGTCTTCAGGATTTCACCGAAGGCGGTTTCGGCGCTGCCGGGCGGCGGGCCGTAATTATTGGCGAGATCGAAATGGGTGATGCCGAGATCGAAGGCGCGGCGGCAGATGGCCTGTTTGGTCTGGTGCGGCGTGTCGTTGCCGAAATTGTGCCAGAGGCCGAGCGAAATCGCCGGCAGTTTCAGGCCGGTCTTGCCGCAATGATTATATTTCATGGACGCGTATCGGTTTTCGGCCGGTTGCCAAACCATGGGTCTTCCTCCACTTGCTGATGACTGGCTGCCGGAGAACCCGGCAACTTTTTGAAGCGATGAAAACAGGCGCAGGTTCACCTGTCATTCCCGAGAGGGATGGTTATGCCTTTCTCCGCATGGTTTCAATGCGAGGATTGGCAGGTATGAAGATCGAAGATGCGGAAATGCGGCTGGGGGCCGCCCGCCTTCGGCGTGAAGATGATACGGCGCGTTTCGCCGGCGGCCAGATCGAAGAGATTGTCGGAATAACGGCCGGGCTGATCTGCCTCCAGCATGACGAAGAGCGCGAGACCTGCAGCGGCGACATCGATTTCGTACTGGCCGTTTTTCAACGGGCCGACGGAAAATTCGAGCCCTGCAGGCTGAAGCTCCAGCGCCTTGTAGGTGTCGCGCACATGGTGGCCTTCGCCGGTCATACCGTTGGAAGCGATGAAGCTCCAGGCGAGGATGGCGCCGTCGGGCAGGCTATCCATGTCTATCTCGGTCAGCGTTGCGGCCCTGTCCGTTGCGCAGGTGCCGTTGGCGGATTTCAGCGGCACGCGGTTGCCGTCCATGGTCAGCGCAACGATGTTCATGTCGATTTCGACGTCTTCCGCCGTGTCGTTGACCATGGAGAAGCTCACCCGGCGCCCATCCTCGGAGGGAATGGCCGAGACGGTCACCGCCTGGAAGAAGCGGCGGGCGGCATAATGCAGCGCTTTCCAGCCGCCGCCATAATCGAGGCTGGACCATGAGGCTACCGGCCAGGTGTCGTTGAGCTGCCAATAAAGCGTGCCCATGCAATGGGGCTTCAGCGAACGCCAGTAGTCCACAGCCGTGCGGATGGCGAGCGCCTGCTGGACCTGGCTCAGATAAACGAAATTCTCGAAATCCTTCGGGAAACGGAAATAGCGGAACATGGTGCCGGCGATCCGCTCATTGCCGCCGACATTCTTCTGGTGCAGCTCAATGACCGGGGAGGCGATGTTCATGTCCTTTTCTTCCGCATAGGTGCGGATGACGGGCATGGATGTGTAGGACTGGAAACCGAATTCGGAGCAGAAACGCGGCTTGACCGAGCGGTAATTGTCGAACGACTTGTTTTCGTGCCAGACGGACCAGTAGTGCATGTCACCGGAACCATCCGCGTGCCAGGCGTCACCATAATCGAGATAACCGGAGGCCGGGCTGGAGGGCCACCAGAGCGCTTCCGGTGCTGCTTTTTTCAGGGCTCTTTCGATCGTGCGGTTCAGGCGGTCGTAAGCCACGAGATAACGGTCGCGATTGTTGCGGGATTCATCGAACCAGGTCAGCGCACCCACCAGCTCGTTGTCGCCGCACCAGAGCGCGATGGACGGATGCGAGGAGAGGCGTTTCACCTGGTAGTCGACCTCATGTTCGACATTGTCGAGAAAGTCCTCGCTGCAGGGATAGAGATTGCAGGCAAACATGAAGTCCTGCCAGACCAGCAGGCCGAGCCGGTCGCAGAGATCGTAGAACCAGTCCTCCTCATAAAAACCGCCGCCCCAGACGCGGATCATGTTCATATTGGCCTCCACCGCAGAGCAGAGGAGATCTTCGGTCTTTTCCCGGCTGGCGAGCGAATAAAGTGCATCTGCGGGGATCCAGTTGGCGCCGCGGCAGAAGATCTCGCGGCCGTTGATGCGGAAGGCGAAGCGGCTTCCGGCTTCGTCCTTGTCCGTCAGAAGCTCGATCGTCCTCAAGCCGATCTGGCGGGTGACGGTCTCATCAGGCAGTTCCACCGTCAGCTTGTAGAGCGTCTGTTCGCCACTGCCGGCCGGCCACCAGAGCTCCGGATTCTCCACAAAGAAGACGTGGCGCACCACCGTTTCGCCGGTACCGACGCCGCAATCGAGTCTCAGCCTTTCATCGTTGAGGGACAGGTAGACCGGCAGGCTCGCCGGTCCCTCGGCAAACAGCGTGACAGCCACATGCAGCTCGACGCCGCCTTCGACATGGTGCTGTGAGGTGACGACATGTTCAATGCGGGCCGTATCGAGCCGCTTCAGCAGGATTTTGCCGTAGAGGCCGAGCGGCGCAATTGCGATGTTCCAGTCCCAACCGAAATGGCATTGCGGCTTGCGCAGCATGTTGCCGTTGGCAATGGGTGAATTGCCGGGGTGATAGGGGATGTAAAAAGGCTGCCGCGCCTGCCGTTCTGCGCCGGCCGCGATGTTAGAATGGAAATGGATGCGGATGGTGTTTTCACCCGGCCGCACCGCGCGTGAGATATCCGGGCGGTAGCGGCGGAAGCAATTGTCGGCGGTCAAGACCGGGACGTCGTTGACGAAGACGATGGCGACGGTGTCGAGGTAGTCGATATCGAGATACCAGCTGGAATCCGCCTCATCGAGAATGAATGTGCGCTCGATGAGCCAGTCGCGCTCAGCCACCCATTGCACCACCTTTTCATTGGCGCCGTGATAGGGATCGGGAATGATGCCCGCATTTTTGAGCGCGCTGTGAATATCGCCCGGTACGGAAAGCTGGGTGGTATGGTCTCCTTCCACCGAGGTCAGGCGCCAGGGCCCAGCCAGATCAATGACAGTTTCGGGCGAGGAAGAAGAAATCATAATCGGACCCTGCATAGTATGAATTCGAAGAAGACTGGCCGGCATTATGGTGCAGGCTTGTGTCAGAATCTGGGGGAATGGATGCCCGCAAAGCGGCTGCGACACGCTTATCCGGCTTTGCTATTTCCTCCCTCCGGCAACGTTACCGTAAAACAATCGTTCCGTCATTCCTTTGAGTGACAACGAGCGACATGAATAATGACGGGCACATCTGCGTCGGGATGACCAGGTCAAATCCCAAGAAAAATTATAAACTTTATATTTTTATATCAGTGATTTGCATCAAGATATTAATCTTGTCAGTTAAGATGTGTATCCGTGGATTTCTGGAAATTCTGTGCCGGAAGAAGGGGGAAGTACCGTGAAATATTTTCCGGACCTATATCGTTTTAGCTGAATTGGCGGATAGTCGGACAAGACCGGCCGTTGACCGCGGACCTTTGCCTTTGCAACAGAGAAAAAGCTATCTATGATTATCGTTCGGTAAAGCGTGGCGAAATGACATGAACGATACTGGCAAATCCGGCGGGGGCGAAACTCCTGCAACGACGGGCGAGCGTCCGACCTTGAAGACGATCGCCTATATGACGGGTCTTGGCATCACCACCGTCTCGCGCGCGCTGAAGGATGCGCCAGACATCGGCGCTGAAACCAAGGAGCGTGTGCGGCTGATCGCCCGGCAGATCGGCTACCAGCCAAACCGCGCCGGCGTGCGCCTTCGCACCGGCAAGACCAATGTGATTGCCCTTGTTCTGAGCGTCGATGAAGAGCTGATGGGTTTCACCAGCCAGATGGTATTTGGCATCACCGAGGTTCTTTCCACGACACAATATCATCTGGTCGTGACGCCCCATATCCACGCCAAGGATTCGATGGTGCCGATCCGCTATATTCTCGATACCGGTTCGGCGGATGGGGTCATTATTTCGAAGATCGAGCCCAACGATCAGCGCGTCCGTTTCATGACTGAGCGTAACATGCCCTTCGTCACCCATGGGCGTTCGGATATGGGTATCGAACACGCCTTTCATGATTTCGACAATGAGGCCTATGCCTATGAGGCGGTCGAGCGGCTGGCGCAATGCGGACGCAAAAGGATCGCGGTCATCGTGCCACCATCGCGGTTTTCGTTCCACGATCACGCCCGCAAGGGGTTCAACAGGGGGATCAGGGATTTTGGTCTTACCGAATTCCCGCTGGACACCATCACCATCGAAACGCCGCTTGAGAAAATCCGCGATTTCGGTCAGCGGCTGATGCAGTCGGATGACCGCCCCGACGGTATCGTTTCGATCAGCGGTAGCAGCACCATCGCGCTGGTGGCCGGTTTCGAGGCGGCGGGTGTGAGGATCGGTGAGGATATCGATATCGTTTCGAAACAGTCCGCGGAGTTCCTGAACTGGATCAAACCGCAGATCCACACCGTCAATGAGGATATCAAACTGGCGGGCAGGGAGCTTGCAAAGGCCCTTCTGGCGCGCATCAACGGCGCGCCGCCGGAAACCTTGCAGAGCATCAGCAGCCCGGTCTGGTCTTCGATGGCGCCGAAGCCGTAGATGGCTCGCTTCGCAATAGGTGCTGCAAGTCTTGACCCCGTTGCGTTCGCGGCTTTTTTAAAGTTTGACTTTAATATGTTGGCGTAAGATGTTGGTATAAATGATATTTTTATCGTGCGCTGACTGGCTTTCGGCTGAATGCCCGGAATGACAGCCGGGGCGTCAGCGCACGACAATACGCATCAGGACAGGCAATCCTTCAGAGAGCCCGCAATGCCGCGCATCAGCTTGAAATAGAGATCGGGACCGGGCTCCAGCGTCGCTGCCTCCGGGTCGAGCGTCGCCGATTTTGCTGCAGTACCCTCAGTGATGACCGAAATCAGCTTCGGCTCGAATTGCGGTTCAGCGAAGACGCAGGTTGCGCCGAGCTGACGGACCTTTTCCTGCATCTGTTTGACACGGTCAGCACCTGGAAGGGTTTCGGGGCTGACGGTGATCGATCCCGCCGTCTTCACACCGTAACGGTGCTCGAAATACTGATAGGCATCGTGGAAGACGATGAAGGGCTTGTCCTTCACCGGCTCGACCGTTTCCTTGAGTTCGGCATCGAGCGCATTGAGATCGTCGATCAGTTTTTTGGTGTTGGCCTGATAGGTCGCGGCATTGCCGGCATCGGTTGCAATCAGCGCGGTTTCTATCGTCTGCGCCATGGCCTTGGCATTGGCGGGATCGAGCCAGAGATGGGTGTCGTATGCGCCATGGTCATGGTCCTCGTGACCCTCCGCATGGTCGTGTCCATGATCGTGTGCGCCTTCCTCTTCGGCGTGACCGTCATGCGCATCATGGCCTTCGTCGCCATGGTCATGTGCTTCAAAGGGGCCGCCTTCGCGGAAGGGCAGCTTCTCCAGCCCCTTGGCGTCCTCCAGTTCCACCACGGTTGCCTTGCTGGCAAGCGCTTCCAGCGGCTTTTCCAGGAACGCTTCAAGGCCCGGCCCAACCCAGAAGACCACATCCGCCTTTTCCAGCTTGCGCGCATTGGACGGTCTGAGATTATAGGTGTGCGGAGAGGCCGCGCCGTCGACGATGAGCTGGGGTTCGCCGACGCCCCGCATGATTGCGGCGACGAGGGAATGGATGGGCTTGATCGAGACCACGACATCGGGCGCGGCGGTGGCGCCGGAAGCGGCGGCCGCTATTGCCACCGATGCCATGAGCGGGATCAGGAACGATTTCATGAAATGCACTCCACTTGAAGAAGTATAGTTATGTTATTACATTTATTGCGTTACTCTATAACGTATGCAATAGCGGTAAGCAACATCGCCGAACGGACAATCCCATGCTTCATTCCGCCCATCGGGGCAACGAGATACTGGTTTCCCTTGCCAATGCCGGCGTGCAGCGCAACGGCCGCTGGCTGGTGCGCGGCGTGGAGTTTTCCGTCAGCAAAGGCGAGATCGTCACGCTGATCGGGCCGAACGGTTCCGGCAAATCAACGAGCGCAAAAATGGCGATCGGTGTGGTGAAGCCGACCGAGGGCGAGGTCTCGCGCATTGTCGGTCTGAGGGTTGGTTATGTGCCGCAGAAGCTCTCCGTTGATTGGACCATGCCGCTTTCGGTGCGCCGGCTGATGACGCTGACCGGGCCGCTGCCAGCCCGTGAAATCGACGCGGCGCTGAATGCGACTGGCATTGCGCATCTCGCCAACGCCGAGGTCCAGCACCTTTCTGGCGGCGAGTTCCAGCGCGCGCTCCTGGCCCGCGCCATCGCCCGCAAGCCCGATCTGCTGGTTCTTGACGAGCCCGTGCAGGGCGTCGATTTCTCCGGCGAGATAGCTCTCTATGATCTGATAAAAAATATCAGAAATTCAAATAATTGCGGAATTCTGTTAATCTCGCATGATCTGCATGTGGTGATGGCGGAAACCGACACCGTCATATGCCTGAACGGCCATGTCTGCTGCCGGGGCACGCCACAGGCGGTGAGCCAGAGCCCGGAATATATGCGGCTGTTCGGCGGCTCGGCAGCCAAGGCGCTTGCCGTCTATAGCCACCATCACGATCATACCCATTTGCCCGATGGCCGGGTGCAGCATGCGGATGGTTCCGTAACCGATCATTGCCACCCCGAGGATGGCCACCACCATATGCATGACCATGGCCGCCATCATGACGACCATGGCGAATGCGGCTGCGGCCACCAGCATGAGCATGAGCATGAGGATCATATTTCCTCCAGCCAGCGGCAGGGAGAGCGCCATGTTTGACGATTTCTTCATTCGCGCCATGGTCGCCGGTATCGGCGTCGCGCTCACTGCCGGTCCTCTCGGCTGTTTCGTCGTCTGGCGGCGCATGGCCTACTTCGGTGATACGATGGCCCATTCGGCGCTGCTCGGCGTCGCGCTGTCGCTGCTGTTGCAACTCAACCTCATCGTCAGCGTTTTTCTGGTGGCATCGGCCGTTTCGATCCTTTTGATTTTCCTGCAACGCCGGCAGGCTCTCTCCTCCGATGCACTACTTGGCATATTGTCCCATTCGGCGCTGGCGATCGGTCTTGTCATCGTCGCTTTCATGAGCTGGGTGCGTATCGACCTCGTCTCCTTCCTGTTCGGCGATATTCTCGCCGTCACCCGCAGCGATATCGCCCTGATCTGGGGCGGTGGACTGGTGGTCATCGTTTCCATGGTCTTCCTGTGGCGGTCGCTGCTCGCCTCCACCGTCAATACAGAATTGGCTGAGGCCGAGGGGTTGAACCCGGAGCGCGCGAAGCTGATCTTTACGCTCTTGATGGCGCTGGTGATCGCCATTGCCATGAAGGTGGTCGGCATCATGCTCATTACCTCGCTGCTCATCATACCGGCGGCGACCGCCAGACGTTTTTCCGCGACGCCTGAGGTGATGGCGGTGGTGGCTTCGCTGATCGGTGCTGTTGCCGTTGTCGGCGGCCTGTTCGGCTCGCTCACCTACGATACGCCGTCCGGCCCTTCCATCGTGGTTGCCGCGGTGATCCTCTTCGTTATAAGCCTGTTGCCGGCGCCGGGTTTTTCCCGCGCCGCGGATGAAGGAGGCAAGTCATGAATGTGCAGACCCAGCAGAACCTCACCAAGAACCAGTCGCTGGTCATGAATGCTCTCTCAAACGCGCATCAGCCGCTCAGCGCCTATATGATTCTCGACAAGCTGCGCGACGATGGTTTTCGCGCGCCGCTGCAGGTTTACCGGGCGCTGGAAAAGCTGGTGGAATTTGGTCTCGTGCACCGGCTTGAGAGCCTCAACGCCTTTGTTGCCTGCACCCATACGCAGGCGGAGTGCTGCTCGCACCACCATGGGACTGTCGCTTTCGCCATCTGCGAATCCTGCGGGCAGGTGACGGAGTTTCACGATCATGAGATCGACCACCGCCTTGAGCGCTGGGTAAAGGACAGCAAGTTCAAGGCGGAAAAGACAACCATTGAAATTCGCGGTCTCTGCGCCGCCTGCTCGGCTTAGTCTCGAGGCGGGGCGGGCGTGGATGCCCGCCGTTTCCTATCCCTCGACGATCGCCAGATCCTTCGAAAAACGCTTCCAGTTTTCGATGTATTTTTCCGCCGAGCGGCGGAGCCCTGCGACGGCTTCATCGTCCAGCGTCCGGATGGCGCGCGCCGGCGAGCCGACAATCAGGGAATTGTCCGGGAATTCCTTGCCCTCCGTCACCAGCGCATTGGCGCCAACGAGGCAGTTGCGGCCGATCTTTGCGCCGTTCAGGATCGTCGCCCCCATGCCGATGAGCGAATTATCGCCGATGGTGCAGCCATGTACGATGGCGTGGTGGCCGATGGTGCACATTTCGCCGATGACAGCGGCAAAGCCGGGATCACTGTGCACCATCACGCCTTCCTGAATATTGGTGCCGCGCCCGACGCTGATCGGCTCGTTATCGCCGCGCAGCGTTGCGCCGAACCAGATGCCGACATCATCGCCGAGCGTGACCGAGCCGATGACATTGGCGTCGGGCGCTACCCAGTAGCTATCCGGGGCAGGGGTCTGCGGCACCCGGTCGGCAAGGCGGTAAAGCGGCATGGTGGTGTCCTCCCTTTTGGTTTTTTCTGACTGCGGTCAGGCAACCGTCACGGCAAGTGTGCCGACACCCTCGACGCCGCATTCGATCCGGTCGCCGCGCACGATGGGGCCGACGCCGGCCGGCGTGCCGGTCATGATGACGTCACCGGCGGCAAGCGTGAACAGCTTGGAAAGCTCGGCAATCACTTCCGGCACTTTCCAGATCATCTGGGCGAGGTCGCCCGTCTGCTTGCGTTCGCCATTGACGTCGAGCCAGATCGCACCGGTAGCGGGATAGCCGATCTTGTCTGCGGGGACGATGGCCGAAATCGGCGCGGAATATTCGAAAGCCTTCGCGCCTTCCCAGGAACGCCCCATCTTCTTAAGACCGTCCTGAAGATCCCGACGGGTCATGTCTATGCCGACGGCGTAACCCCAGACATGGTTCAGCGCCTCGTCCGCCGGAATATCAGCGCCGCCGCTTTTCAGCACCACGACGCATTCGACTTCGTAATGTACGTTGGATGACAGCGGCGGATAGGGGAAATCCCGTCCTGATGGCAGCAGATTGTCCGGGTTTTTCTGGAAATAAAAGGGCGGCTCGCGCGAAGGATCGTGGCCCATCTCTATGGCGTGATCGGCATAATTGCGGCCGACACAATAGACCCGCCGTACGGGGAACAGGGCGTCCGTGCCTTCAACGGGCAGGAGAACGGGTTTCGGAGCGGGGATGACGGTGGCGGCCATGTGGATTTCCTGTCGTCTTTTTGGGTGCAATTCTTGTCCCGCAATTCCGGGGCGATTTCCAGTTCAAAATGACCCTGCCTGCAAAACTGGCTTTTTACGGTCCTTTGCTGTAGAAGCCGCCGCAAAGAGGTTAATCCATGTACAGACAAGCGCTTGCAAGCGGCGAAAAAATCTTCGCCGTTGCCCCCATGATCGACTGGACCGACACGAGGTGCAGATTTCTGCACCGGCAATTGTCGAAGCGTGCGCTGCTTTATACCGAAATGATCGTCGCCGACGCCATTATCCATGGTCAGCGTGACAGGCTGCTCGGCTATCACCCTCAGGAACATCCCGTCGCGCTGCAGCTTGGTGGGTCTGATCCGGCCAAGCTTGCCGAGGCGGTGAGGATCGCCGGGGACTACGCCTATGATGAGATCAATCTCAATGTCGGCTGTCCCTCGGATCGGGTGCAATCTGGTACCTTTGGTGCATGCCTGATGCGCGAGCCTGATGTGGTGGCGCAATGTGTCTCGGCAATGAAGGCTGTCGCCCGCGTGCCGGTTACGGTGAAATGCCGGATCGGCGTGGATGATCAGCAGCCGGAAGCGGTTCTGCCGGATTTTCTGAAGCGGGTTGTTGCGGCAGGCGCGGACGCCGTCTGGGTTCATGCGCGAAAAGCCTGGCTGCAAGGGCTTTCGCCGAAGGAAAACCGCGAAGTGCCGCCGCTAGATTATGATCTCGTCTATCGCATGAAGCGGGAAAACCCTGACGTCTTTATCGGCATCAATGGCGGTATCGCCGATCTCGATCAGGCGAGCGGGCACCTCCAACATATGGATGGTGTGATGCTCGGCCGGGCGGCCTATCATAACACGTCCATCCTTGCCGATGTCGACCATCGCATCTATGGCGAAGAGGCCCGGCAGCCGGACTGGATGGCGCTGCGTGACGCCATGATGGCCTATGCCGCCGACTATATCGCCGCGGGTGGACGTCTCAACCACGTCACTCGCCATATGGTCGGACTGTTTCAGGGCATGCCCGGCGCGCGCCGTTTCCGGCAAATCCTCTCCAGCGATGCCACCCGGCCGGGGGCTGGCCCGGAGGTGATCGAGGCCGCTTTCGCGGCCATAGATTTCAGCCCGACGAAAGAAATGGCGGGCTGAAAGCGCTCAGACCGCCTTTTGCAGTTCCTGCGCACCATTGGGCGCATTGACCTTGCCGCCGGTGATGAAGAAGGCGAAGACGTCGCGCGGTGTCTTTTCGACTTTTCGCTCGGCGGCGATCAGCGGTAGATCGTCCGGCATGCCGCCCTTGGCATAGGTCTTTACCCGCTCGGCCCAGTGGTCGATTTCTTTTTTCGGATAACAGGTCTTGATGTCGTCCTCGCCCTTCTGCAGGCGGCAATAGACGAAATCGGCCGTCACGTCAGGCAGCATCGGATAGTCATGATGGTCGGCGCAGACGACGGCGACCTTGTGCTTGGCGAGAAGATCGATGAATTCCGGAACCTGAAATGTCGGGTTGCGCACCTCGACGACATGGCGAAGACGAATACCGTCCTGCTTCTCAGGTAACAGGGACAAAAATGCGCCGAAATCCTCCGCGTCGAATTTTTTCGTCGGTGCGAATTGCCAGAGGATGGGACCGAGATGGGATCCGAGTTCGGTCAGCCCCTGCGTCAGGAACTTCGTCATCGATTCACCGGCTTCGGCCAGAACCCTGCGGTTGGTGACAAAGCGGCTTGCCTTTAGCGAGAAGACGAAATCCTCGGGCACTTCGGAAGCCCATTTGGCGAAGGTCTCCGGTTTCTGGCTGCTGTAATAGGTGCCGTTCACCTCAATGGCCGTGAGCTGCCGGCTGGCGTGCTCCAATTGGCGCTTCTTCGGCAATTTTTCGGGGTAAAACGTGCCTTCCCAGGGCTCGAAGGTCCAGCCGCCGATACCGGTGCGGATCGTGCCTGATGTCGACATATGCTGTTCCTCCTCCGGCCTTCGGCCTTTCGAACCTTTGCGACGAAAGCTGCGGATTACTCCGCAGCCTCCCGTTTTCCGGCCGGCCGGCGCTCCAGAAGCTCCTTCAGGAAGTGACCGGTATAGGAACGCTCGACTTTCACGATGTCTTCCGGCGTACCGGTCGCCACCACTTCGCCGCCGCCCGTGCCGCCCTCAGGCCCGATATCGATGATCCAGTCCGCCGTCTTGATGACTTCGAGATTGTGCTCGATCACCACGACGGAATTACCCTGTTCCACCAGCGCATGCAGCATTTCGAGCAGCTTGTTGACATCGTGGAAATGCAGGCCGGTCGTCGGCTCGTCGAGAATGTAGAGCGTGCGACCGGTGGAGCGCTTGGACAGTTCCTTGGCGAGCTTGACGCGCTGCGCTTCGCCACCGGAGAGGGTATTGGCCTGCTGGCCGACCTTGATATAACCGAGGCCGACATCGAAGAGCGATTGCAGCTTGTCGCGCACAGCCGGCACGGCGGCGAAGAATTCCACACCTTCCTCCACCGTCATATCCAGCACATCGGCGATGGATTTGCCCTTGAAGGTAACGTCCAGCGTTTCGCGATTATAACGCTTGCCGTGGCAGACATCGCAGGTGACGTAAACGTCAGGCAGGAAGTGCATCTCGATCTTGATGACGCCGTCACCCTGGCAGGCCTCGCAGCGGCCGCCCTTGACGTTGAAGGAGAAACGGCCCGGCGCGTAACCGCGCGCCTTGGCTTCCGGCAGACCGGCGAACCAGTCGCGGATCGGCGTGAACGCACCGGTATAGGTGGCCGGGTTGGAACGCGGCGTGCGGCCAATCGGCGACTGGTCGATATCGATCACCTTGTCGATGAATTCGAAACCATCGATGCGGTCGTGCTCGGCCGGGATTTCGCGCGCACCCATCACCCGGCGCGCCGCCGATTTATAAAGCGTCTCGATCAGGAATGTGGATTTGCCGCCGCCCGAAACGCCGGTTACGGCAGTGAAAACACCGAGCGGCACAGCTGCCGTGACATTCTTCAGGTTGTTGCCGCGCGCGCCAAACACCTTGATTTCGCGGCCCTTCTTGGGCTTGCGACGCTCAGCCGGCACGGCGACGCCGAGTTCGCCCGAAAGATATTTGCCGGTCAGCGATTTCGGATTGGCCATCACCTCCTGCGGTGATCCTTCGGCAATCACCTGACCGCCATGAATGCCGGCGGCCGGGCCGATATCGACCACGTAATCCGCCGTCAGAATGGCGTCCTCATCATGTTCGACCACGATGACCGTATTGCCGATATCGCGCAGATGTTTCAGCGTATCGAGTAGACGGGCATTATCGCGCTGATGCAGGCCGATCGAGGGCTCGTCGAGAACATAGAGAACGCCCGTGAGGCCCGAGCCGATCTGCGAGGCCAGACGGATACGCTGGCTTTCACCGCCGGAAAGCGTGCCGGAATTGCGCGACAGGCTGAGATAATCCAGCCCGACATCGTTGAGGAAGCGCAGGCGCTCACGGATTTCCTTGAGGATTCGGACCGCGATTTCGTTCTGCTTGGCGTTGAGGCTTTCCGGCAGCACTTCAAACCAGTCGCGCGCCATGCGGATCGACATTTCGGTGACTTCACCAATATGCAGCTTGTTGATCTTGACGGCGAGCGCTTCCGGCTTCAGGCGATAACCGGCGCAGGCCGGGCAGGGGGCCGCCGACATGTAGCGTTCGATTTCCTCACGCGCCCAGGCGCTGTCGGTCTCTTTCCAGCGACGCTCGAGATTGGGCACGATGCCTTCGAAATTCTTCACCGTCTTGTAGGAGCGGGCGCCGTCCTGGTAGTTGAATTCGATCTTTTCCTCGGTGCCCTGCAGGATGGCGTTCTGTGCGTCCTTCGAAAGATCGGACCATTTGCTGGAGAGCTTGAAGCCGAAGGCCTTGCCGAGCGCTTCCAGCGTCTGGTTATAATAGGGCGAGGAGGATTTGGCCCAGGGCGCAATCGCGCCGTCGCGCAGCGTGCGGGCGGGCTCCGGCACGATGAGGTTTTCATCCACCTTCTGCTGCGAGCCGAGACCGTCACAGCTCGGGCAGGCGCCGAAGGGGTTGTTGAAGGAGAAAAGCCGCGGCTCGATTTCCGGAATGGTGAAGCCGGAAACGGGGCAGGCGAATTTTTCCGAAAACAGCACCCGCTCATGGGTCTCGTTGAGCGATTTGTTGGCGGAACCGCCGGCGGCGGTTTCTTCCGGCGGCAGGGGCTTGTCAGCAAATTCCGCAATCGCCAGCCCGTCGGCGAGCTTGAGGCAGGTCTCGAGACTATCGGCAAGGCGTGCTGCCATGTCCGGGCGCACGACGGCGCGATCGACCACCACGTCGATGTCGTGCTTGTATTTCTTGTCGAGAGCAGGAACGTCGGCGATTTCGTAGAACTGGCCATCCACCTTGACGCGCTGGAAGCCCTTCTTCATCAGATCGGCGAGTTCCTTCTTATATTCGCCTTTGCGGCCGCGGACTATCGGCGCAAGAATATAAAGACGCGTACCTTCCTCGAAAGCGAGAATGCGATCGACCATCTGGCTGACCGTCTGGCTTTCGATCGGCAGGCCGGTGGCTGGCGAATAGGGGACACCGACACGCGCGAAGAGAAGGCGCATATAATCGTAGATCTCGGTGACCGTGCCGACCGTGGAGCGCGGGTTGCGCGAGGTGGTCTTCTGCTCGATGGAGATTGCCGGCGACAGGCCGTCGATCTGGTCGACATCCGGCTTCTGCATCATCTCCAAGAACTGGCGCGCATAGGCCGAGAGGCTTTCGACATAACGGCGCTGGCCTTCGGCATAGATCGTATCGAAGGCAAGCGAAGACTTGCCCGAGCCGGAAAGGCCGGTCATGACGATCAGCTTGTTGCGCGGCAAATCCAGATCGATGCCCTTGAGGTTATGCTCGCGGGCGCCACGGATGGAAATCGTCTTCAGTTCACTCATGACAAGGCTCGGACAAAAATAACAGGCTTGATGGCAGCGCGTCCTTATGTAGTGACGCAGCCGGGTGTGTCGAGGTCTATTCCCTCTCGGTCGCAGCTTTTCGGAAAGCTTGACTCGAAATCTGCGATTTAATAGAACAAAAAAGGAACGAAATGCAAGCGCGAATGTCCGCTCCCGCAGCTTAAGATTATTCTTTGTGGATAGTTCCATGCTTGCGGTGCCCTTTGCGGGCGGCGGCAGCTATTGTGTGGCAAATTTTTTGAAATGCAATTGCCGGTCATGATGGCCGGCGGACAGGATGACGAGATGGCTGGTAGCGTAAACAAGGTAATTCTGATCGGGAACGTGGGCGCTGATCCCGAAATCCGCCGGACGCAGGATGGCCGCCCCATCGCCAACCTGCGCATCGCCACCTCGGAGACCTGGCGTGACCGCAACAGCGGCGAGCGCAAGGAAAAGACCGAATGGCACACCGTCGTGGTTTTCAACGAAGGCCTGTGCAAGGTCGTCGAGCAATATGTCAAGAAGGGCGCCAAGCTCTATATCGAAGGCCAGCTGCAGACCCGCAAATGGCAGGACCAGACCGGTAACGACCGTTACTCCACCGAAATCGTGCTGCAGGGCTTCAACTCCACGCTGACCATGCTTGACGGTCGCGGCGAGGGCGGCGGTGCTGCCCGCAGCGGCGGTGGCGATTTCGGCGGCGGCAACGATTATGGCAGCGGCGGCGGCTCCAGCTATGGCGGCGGTTACGACCAGCAGCCCTCGTCGCGCGGCGGCTCTGCCCGTGGCGGCAGCCAGCCCTCCGGCGGCTTCTCCAATGACATGGACGACGACATCCCGTTCTGATCGGACGGTGGATCCAGAAACGCGTGACAGGAGGTGAGCTTGACTGACGAAACCGTGCAGCCGAAACAGCCCGCCACCTGGCGCATCATTCTCGCTTTTTTCCTCGATTTCTGGACGGCGTTTTTCGCCGCCGGATTTCTGGTCGCGACGGTCGCGGGTGGGCGAACGCCTGAAGGTTTTGCCCTCAACGGCGCGCCCGCCTTTATCGCCTTCGCGCTGATCATCGCCTATTTTGTCGTGCTCGGTCGGTTCTTCGGCGGCACGCTGTGGCAGCGCCTGCTGAAGGCGAGACGCTGACTTCAGGCTTTGCCGGTTCCTCCTGAGAGGAGGATACTTCCACGTCGCGGCAAGCTATGCCGCGACTTTGTCCGCCAGCATCGCGACCATGACATCGGATTGCGACACGATGCCCACCATCTTGCCCCTGGCATCGATCACCGGCAGATAATGCAACCCTTCCTCCGCAAAGCGGATGATGGCTTCCTCGATGGAGGTTTCCGGTCGCACGGTTTTCACCGGTGATGTCATGATGTCCTTGACCGTATCATTGGGTGCGCTTGCGCCGGACAGGATGAGGCGCAGCCGCTGCAGGAAACCGATGGAGGGACGACCGTTTCTCCAGCTCGCCTTTTCCAGAAAGTCCGTCTGGGTGACGATGCCGACGATTTCGGCCCTGTCATTGGTGACGGGCAGCGCCTTGAAATGATGGCTGTGCATCAGCGCATGGGCGTGGCGCAGGCTGTCGTCAGGAGCAACGCCGACCACGTCCCGCGACATGACGCTTTCGCAATCGAGATGCAGCGCGCGACGCCGGTAGGAACGCAACTCGGTCCTGCGCAGGATGGTTTCCAGCGCATCGCGGTCGATATCGATGAACTCGTCATATTCCTTCAGCACTTCGTCGAGATCGGTGGAGGAAAAGCCGATTTTCTGGATGGGTGTCGGATCCGTGGTGCCGTGGGCGGCCTTGCCGAGCTTCAGGCCGTGCGGATAGGCGCGACCGGTGGCATTGTTATAGGCGAGGGCCAAAGCAAGAAGGATCAGCGAGTTTCCGGCGACCGGCCACAGCAGGAAACCATAGCCGAGGCTGTGCACGGCAGGGCCGCCGAGGACGGCAGTCAGTGCGACAGCACCGCTTGGCGGGTGCAGGCAGCGCAGCGCCATCATGGCGGCGATGGCGAGGCTGATGGCGAGCGCGCTGGCAAGAAACAAATCCGGAACCAACAGCGCCACGGTCACACCAACGAAAGCCGAAACGAGGTTGCCGCAGAGGATCGACCATGGCTGCGCCAGCGGGCTGGAGGGCACGGCAAACAAAAGCACGGCCGAAGCGCCCATCGGCGCGATCATGGCTGGCAGGGTGGGATCGAAACGGAGAGCGAGACTTCCCAAAAGGCCGGTCAGCAGGATGCCGACAAAGGCGCCGGTTGCGGAGCGCAGCCTTTCCCTGTTGCTGACGGGTGCGGCATCCGGGATGAGGCGACGCAGCGTGGAACGCATGGAGATAACTTTCGAATCCGAAAAAACATGCGTCTTTTAGCCGAAGCAGAGGGCGGATTTAAAGGGAGGATTTTCCGGCATTTCAGCGGTTGGCGGGAATTTATTGCGCTGGTGTCGCGAAACGCCTCAGAAAGCGAAGGCTGATTTTATGCCATCGACCACGAATTGCACGGAAAGCGCCGCAAGCAGAACGCCGAGTAGTCGGGTAAGGATCGCGCGGCCGGTATTGCCGAGAAAGCGGTCCATCCGCTCCGAAACGATGAGCGCGGCATAAACAAGGGCCATGGCGAAAGCGAGGATCAGGATGAGCACCACCATCTCGACGGTGGTCTTCATTGAGCCGGCAAGCAGCACGGTGGCGGAAATGGCGCCTGGTCCGGCGATCAGGGGCAACGCCAGCGGAAAGACCGCCAGATTGTGGAGGTGGTCCTTGGTGATGGCGATTTCGGAGGTCTTTTCCTTCCGTTCCTGGCGCTTCTCGAAAATCATCTCGAAGGAGATCCAGAACAGCAGAAGGCCGCCGGCGATGCGGAAGGCGCCGAGCGAAATGCCGAGCAGGTTGAGGATCGCAAGGCCGAAGAGCGCGAAGACGGCGAGAATGCCGAAGGCGATGATGGAACCGCGCAGCGCCACCTGGCTGCGCTGGTCGCGGTTCATGCCGGCGGTGAGCGCCAGGAAGACGGGGGCGAGACCCGGCGGATCGAGTGTGACCAGAAGTGTGGTAAGCGCGTTGATGAGCGTTTCGCTGCTGGCCATTTTTTCCCCGCTTATTGCCTTTTTGCGCGTGAGACTACGCAAGTCGCAATCGCTTTAAAAGGGAGTGGCGACGCTTTTGCTGACCTAAATGGCGAAAAGCGGTGTATGTCTTGCAAATGACGCAAAAGACTGTTCAAAACTCGCCGGGAAATTGGCTTAACGTGGCTGTTTCCGCTATAAAAATCCATCCGATTCTTAACAGAGAATGTGATCCGTTTTGACTGACCAGAGCCCCCCCGGCGGCGGAAAACTTCCGCCAGGCATTGAACCGATTTCCATCATGGAGGAAATGCAGCGGTCGTATCTCGATTACGCCATGAGCGTTATCGTTTCCCGCGCGCTTCCCGATGTGCGAGACGGCCTGAAGCCGGTTCATCGCCGTATTCTTTACGGCATGTCCGAACTCGGCATCGACTGGAACAAGAAATACGTCAAATGCGCCCGCGTTACCGGTGACGTGATGGGTAAATTCCATCCGCACGGCAATTCGGCGATTTATGACGCGCTGGCGCGTATGGCGCAGGACTGGTCGCTCCGCCTGCCACTGATTGACGGGCAGGGTAACTTCGGCTCCATCGACGGGGATCCGCCGGCGGCCGAACGTTATACCGAATGCCGTCTGGAAAAGGCCGCCCATTCGCTGCTCGACGATCTCGACAAGGAAACGGTCGATTTCCGCGACAACTATGACGGCACCTTGCAGGAACCGGTCGTCATTCCGGCCAAGTTCCCGAACCTCCTGGTCAACGGGGCAGGCGGCATCGCCGTCGGCATGGCTACCAATATTCCGCCGCACAATCTGTCCGAAGTCATCGACGGCTGTATCGCGCTGATCGAAAATCCGGCGATCGAGCTGCCCGAACTGATGCAGATCATTCCCGGCCCGGATTTCCCGACCGGTGCTCTGATCATGGGCCGCTCCGGCATCCGCTCGGCTTACGAGACGGGCCGCGGTTCGGTCATCATGCGCGGCCGCGCGACCATCGAACCGATGCGTGGCGACCGCGAGCAGATCATCATCACCGAAGTTCCCTATCAGGTGAACAAGTCGTCGATGATCGAGAAGATGGCTGAACTGGTCAAGGAAAAGCGCATCGAGGGCATTTCCGACCTGCGCGACGAATCCGACCGCCAGGGTTATCGCGTCGTCATCGAGCTGAAGCGCGACGCCAATGCCGATGTCATCCTGAACCAGCTTTATCGCTACACACCGCTGCAGACCTCCTTCGGCTGCAACATGGTGGCGCTGAACGGCGGCAAGCCGGAACAGATGACGCTGCTCGACATGCTGCGCGCTTTCGTCTCCTTCCGCGAGGATGTCGTCAGCCGCCGCACGAAGTACCTGCTGCGCAAGGCGCGCGAGCGTGCGCATGTGTTGGTCGGTCTGGCGATTTCCGTCGCCAATATCGATGAGGTCATCCGCGTTATCCGTCACGCTCCCGATCCGGCTTCGGCCCGCGAGGAGTTGATGACCCGGCGCTGGCCGGCGCAGGAAGTGGAAAGCCTGATCCGCCTGATCGACGATCCGCGTCACCGCATCAATGAAGACGGCACCTACAATCTCTCCGAAGAGCAGGCGCGCGCCATTCTCGAATTGCGCCTTGCCCGCCTCACCGCACTTGGTCGCGATGAAATCGGCGACGAGCTGAACAAGATCGGCGCGGAAATCAGCGAATATCTTGAGATCCTGTCGTCACGCCTGCGCATCATGCAGATCGTCACGGAAGAGCTCATCGCGATCCGCAACGAGTTCGGCACGCCGCGTCGTTCCGAGATTGTCGAGGGCGGCCCCGACATGGACGATGAAGACCTCATCGCCCGCGAAGACATGGTCGTCACCGTTTCGCATCTCGGCTACATCAAGCGTGTGCCGCTGACCACCTACCGGGCGCAGCGTCGCGGCGGCAAGGGCCGTTCTGGCATGGCGACGCGCGACGAGGATTTCGTCAATCGCCTCTTCGTTGCCAATACCCATACGCCGGTACTGTTCTTCTCCTCGCGTGGCATCGTCTACAAGGAAAAGGTCTGGCGTCTGCCGATCGGCACGCCGCAGTCCAAGGGCAAGGCCCTGATCAACATGTTGCCGCTGGAGCCCGGCGAGCGCATCACCACCATCATGCCGTTGCCCGAGGATGAGACCACCTGGGAAACGCTTGACGTGATGTTCTCGACGACACGCGGCACGGTTCGCCGCAACAAGCTCGGCGATTTCGTGCAGGTCAACCGCAATGGCAAGATCGCCATGAAGCTGGACGAGGAGGGCGATGAAATCCTCTCCGTCGAAACCTGTACGGACCGCGATGACGTGCTGCTGACGACCGCGCTCGGCCAGTGCATCCGCTTCCCCGTGGACGATGTGCGCGTCTTTGCCGGCCGCAACTCCGTCGGTGTGCGCGGCATCAACATGGCCGAAGGCGACCGCATCATCTCCATGACCATTGTCGGGCATGTGGAAGCGGAGCCGTGGGAGCGTGCAGCCTATCTGAAGCGCTCGGCTGCTGAGCGGCGTGCCGCAGGCGTCGATGAGGACGATATCGCACTCGTTGGCGAGGAAGTGACGGAAGAGGGTGAACTGAGCGAAGAGCGTTATCAGGAACTGAAGGCACGTGAAGAATTCGTGCTGACGGTTTCCGTGAAGGGCTTCGGCAAGCGCTCCTCCTCTTACGACTTCCGCACCTCGGGCCGCGGCGGCAAGGGTATCCGCGCCACTGACACCTCGAAGACCAACGAGATCGGCGAACTGGTTGCGGCCTTCCCCGTGGACGAAGGCGACCAGATCATGCTGGTGTCCGATGGCGGGCAGCTCATCCGCGTGCCGGTCAACGGCATCCGCATCGCCAGCCGCGCCACCAAGGGTGTGACGATCTTCTCTACCGCGAAGGATGAGAAGGTGGTTTCCGTGGAGCGCATCAACGAGCCGGAAGGCGACGACGAAGCAGAGAACGGTAATGGCGAAGATGCCGCCGACGATCTGCCGGATACGCCGGAGGCACCGGAGAACGAGGCGTAAGCCGCCTCGTCATCTTCGGGTACCAATCAAGAAAAACCCCGCGGTGCTCAGGCTCCGCGGGGTTTTTCTTTTGTCGTATCAGCTACGTTTGATTTTCAGCGAATCCGAATATGGACCGGAGCGCGACCCGAACGGCTCGCGACATGAAGGTGGATGTTTGCTTCCGGCTGATTGGAGCGCCAGGCGCGGGCGCCATGCGACAGAAGCAGCGCCACGAGATCGCGTGTTTTTGCCTTGGAACGGTTGAGACCGAGATCGGCGATACGCATTGCCGCCTCGTGAATGGGATGCAGAACCGACAGGCTGCCATGCCCATTGCCAGACGCAATGTCCGAATAATTCTCGTTGACTGCCATCTTGGAAAGCCTCGCTACTCATTACACAATTCGAGGAGACAGGCGATGTTTCGACAATGAAGCACCGCCTGCGGAAACATCAGTTACTGGAGTGACGCCCAGCAGCTGACGCCTTTCTTTTTCAGTACATTACATGCATTCACCGCAGCGTTCTGGCCATCAAAGCCGCCGAAACGGGCGCGGTAGATCTGGGAGCCGTCCTTGCTGAAGGCGACCGTGAAGGGTTTTGCGGAGCGCAATGCCGCGCCGCCTTTTTCCTGCGCGTTCTGCAACAGGCCGCGGGCGGAATTTTCGTCCGGTGATGCGCCGATCTGGATTACCCAGCCGCCTTGCGGAGCCTCGGATCGAGCCGAAACAGAAGGGGCGGAGGCGACAGACGCCGTGGTAATATTGTCCACCTTGGTTGAGTTGGTGATCAACTTGCGGTCCGGTGCAGCGGGTGCCTGAGCAATCGGATCCTTGCCCTTCTGCCAGGTGGCGGCTTCCATGGCCTTGACGGCTGCATTGGAAGAGGAGCCCGCAAAGGCGGTGACCGGCGCTTCCTCGTAACGGGTTTGCGGAACGGGACCTGCATGCGGAAGACCGGAATCGGTCGCTGCGACGGCCACGGAAGGCACAGCTGCAGCCACGGCAACGGGTTCTTCGACCGGAGCAGAACGCGTCTGCGCGATCAGGTTGCTGTTGCCGCCGCGCGATGCCTGCGGCAGGTAAGTAGCAACAAGCTTGCGCATGGTCGCGTCACGGGCAGCACTCGAACGGCCGCCGAGAACGACAGCGACGATCGAGCGACCGTCGATCTGCGCCGACGTGGCAAGGTTGCTGCCGGCTGCGCGGGTGTAGCCCGTCTTGATGCCATCCACGCCCTTCACGGTTCCGACGAGGCGGTTATGGTTGCCGATAACCTGCTTGCCGAAGTTGAAGGTGCGGGTGGAGAAATAGCCGTAATATTGCGGAAAATGCTGGCGAAGGGCGACGCCGAGGCGGGCCTGGTCGCGTGCCGTCGTCATCTGCGCCGTGTTGGGCAGGCCGTTGGCGTTGCGATAGGTCGTGCGGGTCATGCCGAGTGCACGGGCTTTGGCGGTCATCATTCTGGCAAAGCGGTCTTCCGAGCCGCCGATATATTCGCCGAGCGCGGTTGCCATGTCATTTGCAGAACGGGTGACGAGCGCAAGGATAGCCTGTTCCACGGTGATGCTGCCGCCGGCGCGCACGCCGAGCTTGGATGGCGGCTCCTTGGCGGCATTGGCGGAAACCGGCACCTTGGAATCAAGCGAGATGCGTCCGGTATTGAGTGCTTCGAACGTCAGGTAAAGCGTCATCATCTTCGTCAGCGAGGCTGGATAACGCAGGCCGTCAGGATCCTCACCATAGAGGACCTTGCCGGTCTTGGCGTCGATGACGATACCCGCATATTTCGGGTCGGCCTTTGCGGTCTGAACGGATGTTGCGGTTATGAACGCCGCAGCAAGGGTTAACGCAATAAACCTCACGAAAGACGTTGCACCCGCTTTGCGCGAATGTGCTCCAGATAGACTTTTCAACACTGCTGAACTCTTCAATCGCATATTTATGTTCCGCTCGGACACGCCCCGCCCGATGCTCCGAGACGAAACTTTATCGGGATGGCGTTACCAAGTGGTTTATGAAAGGTGTCTGCCTTCCATAAAATGCGACTTTTCGCACACAATCTGTGCCGTGCCGTGTCACGGATTTCCGTCTTTTACGAGGCGTCGCTCGATATAGTTTTTCACATCCGCATCCAGCTTTTGCCATTGTGGCAGCAGGGCGGAGGAGAAACGGTAGAACAGGCTGAGATCCTGTCCTGTGTGAATATCCCTCTGGCAATCGCTGCCAGTGGCCTCCTGCGGCGGTTGCGGCAGGAGGCAGCGCACCACATAGGCGTTGCCGCCATCACGCTCGCCCGTCAATATGACTTCCTTGCCGTAGCCGGAATCGGCGCGCAGACGGTGCAGCACGAGGCCGTGCTTCAGCGGCACCGTCTCTCCCTCTGTCAGGCGTGAATAGATCGGCGCGAAGCGACCGGACATATCCTCCGACATGGTGCTTTGCGAAAGCTGGATGAAAATCAACCCCGCAGCCTGCGTCGGATCATCGAAAACAGAGCGATTCGCATCCTCATAGCCCCTGAGGTCCGGCCAGCTTAGATAAAGATCGACGCGTTCGCGTTCTCCGCTGAGGCGCTCGGAAGGCGCTCGTAGGGTGTTTTTCGCAAGCTTCAGCCGGTCGTTGCCGATGACGATCTCCACGTCCTCGGTGGCCGTCGTATGGCCCGCCTGGAGAATCCGCTCGCCGTACCATTTGATGCCGACATTGAGCGCGCCGAGAAAGATGAGAAGAATTCCGGCGATGAGGGCGGTCCGGAGCATGACTGACGATGAAAGCAGGGGTTTCTGGTCTTTCATGGACTTCCATATTCGGTTGGCCGCCGGATGATTTTCCGGGACGGGAAATAGCCGTGCAAAGCTTTAACCTGAGGCGATCGGCATTGAAATGATGTTTTGCCGCTGCTACCTGATAACCACCAAGCAAAGGACGGCATATGGCAGCGCGCGACAGATATTCCCGGAAGCTCGAATGTTCCAAATGTGGTCATCAGGGTTTTGCCGAAGCGTCGGAATCGGATGACAAGAGCCGCCGGGACGTCGATTTTCGCATCGATGAAATGCCTAGGGGATTTCGCGCTGAGCGCGTCTCGGGCGATCCGACGGATTTCATGATCCGCTGCGCCCAGTGCGGCAATATATTCCGTTTCCTGCAGAAAACCGCCTATGCGCCGGGAGGCGAGCCGCGCGTGAAGGCCTGAACGGGAGGTGCCCGCATGACTTTACCGCAACAACCTGATGGAGCGCCGCAAAGGCGCAAACCGATCTGGCCGTGGATTCTGCTTCTGGTGCTCACACTCTGCGCCATCTATTCCTATAATCGCGCCAATGAAATCATCGCGGAATTGTCAGACACCTTGCCGCCCGCTCTGCTGAACCTGTTCGAGGATATTCTTCGCGGCGACGGCCGGCAGGGCAATGGCGGGCCGGGTATCGGCGTCTGAAGCGAGGACGTCTGGCGCGTAGCCGGCCCCTCGGGCGTGCTTCAGCTTCTGTGATCGCAAATAAAAAAAAGCCCCGCAAATAGGCGGGGCAGGTTGATCGCTCGGGGAAAGTTGGGCAATGCCCGGGAGCGATGGCTTGATATAAGTGACAAGAGTGCTGACGCGATAGGCCACTTCCGACCCAAACAGTACGCTCGCGCATAAATTTTGTTCAATCAGCAGATTTTCAAAAGATGAGCTCGGTAAATCTGTAAGACAACTTGACAGACTTTCCCCTTATTCTTTGCATTGCCTCGAATTGCACATATTCGCCTTTAACATAACGTGACATGAGCAGACGCATGGATAAATCCGGAATTTTCTTCGTGGCGCTTTTGCTAGTGCTGATCGCAATTGTTTTGAGCCTGACGCTGTTCGATTCGGCCCAGCAGGTGCCGTCGATACCTTCAGGCGACGGATCCCTGCTGCCGCCGGCAACGACCCCGGGGCAATGATCTGCCAACCATAAAGAGAAGGACGACGCCGCTCGCCCGGGCGGGATTGACGGCCTTTTTCAAACCGCTATAAAGCCTCACCACCGATGGATGGGTGTCCGAGTGGTTTAAGGAACCGGTCTTGAAAACCGGCGTGCGTGAGAGCGTACCGTGGGTTCGAATCCCACCCCATCTGCCATTCAGTCCGAAAATGATTCTAAAAGAGCAGCGACGAAGGATGCTTCGATCGCGTTGCTTTGCTTTGGAATGGCTGGAGATCGGCGTGAATGGGAAACCCGCCTTTCGGCGGGTTCCGAGCGGCTAATTTGATCAGATTTCCGGACAACCCCGTTCATTCGCGAAGGTGATGCGATCCGGTCCCCGGCGCGTGAAGCCTTCAACGACGACACGACCCGGCGTGACGCGTACGACCTCGGGATCGCGTAAACCTGCCTCACGGGCAGCGGCACGGGCTTCGCGTTCGCTGCAACCGCGCATGCGGGGCGGGCCACGGCGGTCCATATCCCGGTCACGATCTCGGATGACGGGGCGAACGCCGTCAGGGCCGATTCTGAGCTCCATGTCCTGTGCACCTGCAGGGATTGGTGCGGCGAAGGATACGAGGGCGATGCCAATCGCCAGACCTGTGGTTTTCATAAACTTGATCATGTTTCCTCCCTCAGCCGAAACCGGCGGAAGCTCGTTGTTTGCGGGGAGAAAACGCGGTCGTCGTCCGTTTGTTCCTTGAGGATGCGGTCGGGAAGGGAGGCCGAGGTGGGTAGATTGGGCCCGACAGGCGGGCTTAAAAGATAGAAATCATTAACCACGTTCGTTACAATTTTATCGAATTTGCAGAAGTCGTTCGCATTTTCGCCACGTTATGCACAAGATTAAGCGACTGTTAGGTGCTTCGATGGCAGGGGCAATTATCGAGGCAAGTGAGGGTGCGGTTCTCCGAGCCAATAGCAGCGTGGGGCAGACGATTTGAATTCTTCGGTCAAGAAACTCGGCATCAACGCCAGGTCGGGCGTGAAGTGGCTCGCAATTTCCGTGCTTTGCGCTGCGACTGCATCGTGTTCCACGACGTCCGAGACCAAGCCTAAACCCAAGCGCAGCAAGGAATATTTTTCCGAATCCGAATATGGCGTCAAAGCCAGCCCGCGTGTGGCCGATGGCAAAAGCATTCCCAAGGGCGGCGGGCGCGAGCTGGTCGGCAATGCCTATACCGTCAAGGGCCGCCGTTATTTCCCGAAGGAAGAGCCGGGTTACAACAAGACCGGTCTTGCTTCCTGGTACGGTTCCGCCTTTCATGGTCGCCTGACCGCCAATGGCGAAGTCTACGACAAAGAACATCTTTCTGCCGCACATCCGACATTTCCCCTGCCGAGCTACGCGCGCATCACCAACATGGAGAATGGCGCTTCGGTTCTCGTGCGCGTCAACGATCGCGGACCGTTCCATGAAGGCCGCCTGATCGACGTTTCCAGCAAGACGGCCGATCTTCTGGACATGAAGGCCACTGGAACGGCGAATGTGCGGGTGCAATATGCCGGCCGCGCACCGCTTGACGGTCACGACATGCCCTATCTGATGGCATCTTACATTCCGAAGGGATCGCGTTCGCCGGGTGTAGCACCGGAAGGGCAGATCGCAACGGGCGTGATGGTGGCTTCGGCCTCTCCGAATTTCGTTCCCGCGCCCACCTCCAACCCGAATTATGGCGGCTCTACCCAGACGGCGCTCGTCGGTTCCAAGAAGAATGCGGCGCTTCAGGCCATGCCGCTGGTCAATGGCCCGGCGCCGGTTTTCGAACAATTCTCGATCCTGCCGGAAATCGGCCCTATCCTGGCCGAGCGTCCGGAAGGCAATTTCATGCGTGAGCCGGCTGCCCCCGGCGGCAATTATCTGCGCGTGCCGACGCCGTCTTCCAAATTTGCCGCGGCCTATTCCGAAGAATCTGCTACGGTTTCCAGGACCGCGAGCGCCTTTGACAGCGTGCTCGTCGATCGTGGCGCGCTCAATGAGCAATCGATACTCGCCCATGTGAAGCGTCAGCAGGCGAAGTCGCGCTGACGGATTGAAGGATACGGCCGGCCTCTCGCCTTTATCGCGGGCAGCCGGTTGCGGCAGGCAGGACTGGGCGGTTTCATGCGCAAGGCCATTCATCGCTCCTATTGTTCGGTCGTCACGGCGGCTGCGCTTGCGTTTTTCAGTGCAGGCCCGGCGCAATCACAGACAGCCCCCTTCATCGCCAAGGCCGAACAGGCCTATATGATCGATGCCGAAACGGGAACGGTGCTTCTTTCGCAGAATGAGAATCAGCCTTTTCCACCTGCATCGCTCGCCAAGCTGATGACGGTGGAGGTGGTGCTGGATGCGCTGTCCAAGGGGCAGGTGACGCCTGAGACCGCTTATCCAGTGTCGGAATATGCCTGGCGCACGGGCGGTGCGCCGTCGCGCACCTCGACCATGTTCGCGGCGTTGAAATCCTCCGTCAGCATCAATGATCTCTTGACCGGCATCATCGTCCAGAACGCCAATGATGGCTGCATTGTCATCGCCGAAGGCATGACGGGCTCGGACGCCGCCTTTGCCAAGCGCATGACGGCGCGGGCGGGCGAACTTGGCATGAGCCGCAGCACCTTTACTAATTCCACGGGGCTTCCCGATCCCGACAACCAGACGACGGCCAGGGACATGGTGCGCCTTGCCCAGCATCTGCATGACACCTATCCCGACCGTTACGGGCTCTTCACCAAGCCGGATTTCGAATGGAACCGGATTTTCCAGCGCAATAAAAACACGCTGTTGATGCCGGGCAGCGGTATCGATGGTCTCGGGCTTGGTTTTGCCGAAGGCAGCGGTTTTGCCGCCGTCGTCTCGGCCGAGAGGGAAGGCCGCCGGGTCTATTTGGCGCTTTCAGGCATCGTGGACGACAAGACGCGGCAGGAAGAAGCCCGCCGGGTGGTGGACTGGGGCCTGACGGCCTTTGAGAAACGCCATCTTTTCAGCAAGGACGAGGCTGTCGGGTCGGTCAGCGTCTATGGCGGCGATGTCGCGCATATCGATCTTTCGCCGAAGGAAGATGTCAGCGTGCTGGTGCCGGTCAATAATCCGGAGCGTATTTCCGGACGAATCGTCTATCGCTGGCCGCTGAATGCACCTTTGGACGTTGGCGCAAATGCCGGAACGCTCAGGATTTTTTCGGGTGAGCGCCTGTTGCGGGAGGTTCCGCTTTATACGAAGGCGGCGGTCGGCAAGGGATCGCTTACCCAGAATGCAACGGGTGCGCTGAAGGAACTGCTGCTGTTCTGGCTCTGAAAGCCTGCTCCACGCACCGCCTTGTTCCTATGCTTTTGTTCAGGCACCGGTTTTTCTGAAAAGCGCTTCACACATTTCGGTTCGATGCTGTAAACAGGCATTTCGAATTCCAGAAAACCCGTGCAGGACGTGACATTGGCCGAAAAGACCGGATTGTTCATCAGCTTCGAAGGCGGCGAAGGCGCCGGCAAGTCGACGCAGATTCGCACCCTTGCCGAGGCGCTTCGCGGCCGTGGTTTCGAGGTGGTCGTGACGCGCGAGCCGGGTGGCTCGCCGGGTGCGGAGGCTGTCCGGCATGTGATCCTGTCGGGTGCGGCCGAATCCTTCGGCGTGCGCATGGAAGCAATCCTGTTTGCGGCTGCCCGCAACGACCATGTCGAAGAGGTCATTCGCCCGGCGCTCGCGCGCGGCGAGATCGTCCTCTGCGACCGGTTTCTCGATTCTTCTCGCGTTTATCAGGGCACGACCGGCAATCTGGAGCCGGACTTCATCGAAACCCTGCAACGCATCGCGATTGACGGCGTCGTGCCCGAACTGACACTGATTTTCGATATCGCCGCCGAAAAGGGGCTCGCCCGCGCCAGAAAGCGTGCGGATGAGGGCGCTGCGCCTGATCGGTTCGAGAAAGAGGAAATCGAAACCCACGAGAAGCGGCGGGAAGCCTATCTGGATATTGCGCTCGCCGAACCGCGTCGCTGCCGGATCGTCAATGCCGACCAACCGGAAGGAAAGGTGGCGGAGGATGTCCTGTCCTTCGTCGAGCCTTTGCTTGAACAGCTGGGAACAGCAGCGGGCGCGGCGCATGAGTGAGGTTCAGGGCGTTCTCGACGGCGCGATTGCACCGCAGCAGAACACGAAGCTTTTTGGCCATGAAGAGGCGGAAGCGTTTCTCACGCAATCCTATCGTTCCGGCAAGGGCCATCATGCCATTCTGATCGAGGGGCCGGAGGGGATCGGCAAGGCGACGCTTGCCTTCCGTTTTGCCAATCATGTGCTCAGCCATCCCGATCCGTCGCTGGCGCCGGATTTTCTCGCTGATCCTGATCCGCAATCGCTGGTCAGCCGGCAGATCACCGCCGGGGCCTCGCATAATCTCCTGCATCTCACCCGTCCGGTGGACGAAAAGACCGGCCGCGTGAAATCAGCCATCACCGTGGACGAGGTGCGGCGGGCAGGGCACTTCTTTTCGCAGACCTCGGGCACCGGCAACTGGCGCATCGTCATCATCGATCCCGCCGACGATCTCAACCGCAATGCCGCGAATGCGATCCTCAAAATACTGGAGGAGCCGCCAAAGCGGGCGATGTTCCTCGTCCTGTCGCACGCGCCGGGAAAATTGCTGCCGACCATCCGCTCGCGCTGCATGCCGCTCCGGCTCCTGCCGCTTTCCGACGCGGCCATGGTGCAATCGCTCGATCATCTCGGCATCAGCCCATCGGGTGAAAAACGCGACGCCCTGCTTGCCGCCTCCAAGGGCAGCGTCGCGCAGGCGCTCAAGCTGCTGAATTACGGCGGCTCGGACATCGTCGAGGCCTTTGCCGAGGTCATGGGAGCCGAAGGGCCGGGCGCGCGCAAGCAGATGCACAAGCTTGCCGAGATTCTCGCGCAGAAGGACGGAGACATCGTCCTCGGCTTCTTCATGGAGCATGTGACGGAAGAGCTGATGGAGCGCGCACGGGCAGCGGCGGTGGCAGGCGATATCGCGGCGGCGGAAAAGCATGCGCGGCTTTCCTCGGCGCTTTCGGAACGCATTACCGTGGCGCAGGCCTATAATCTCGACAAGAAGCAGATGGTGCTCTCCATTCTGGAAGATATCCGTTCGGTTTAGGTGCCGGGATCAGGAATCATACCCGAAATGGGGAAGTTGTTGTTTCGCTGCTGCGCACAATGGTTTAAGAGCGGTCTATCCAAAAAACAGCCTGTAAAGTCGATAGACCGTCATGACAGACAAGACACCATTCTACATCACCACCGCGATCTCCTATCCTAACGGCAAGCCGCATATCGGCCATGCCTATGAGTTGATTGCGACGGACGCCATGGCACGCTTTCAGCGCCTGGATGGAATGGATGTTTTCTTCCTGACCGGCACCGACGAACACGGCCAGAAGATGCAGCAGACAGCGCGGGCGGAAGGTATTTCGCCGGAAGAGCTGGCGCAGCGCAATTCCGATCAGTTCCGCGAGATGGGCAAGCTGCTCAACGCCTCGAACGATGATTTCATCCGTACCACGGAAGAGCGTCACCACGAGACCTCGCGCAATATCTGGAACCTGATGGCCGATAGCGGCGATATCTACAAGGACAGCTATGCCGGCTGGTATTCCGTGCGCGACGAGGCCTATTACGGCGAGGACGAGACGGAAGTGCGCGCGGACGGCGTTCGTTACGGGCCGCAGGGCACGCCGGTCGAGTGGGTGGAAGAGGAAAGCTACTTCTTCAAGCTCTCCGAATATCAGGACAAGCTGCTGAAGCTTTACGAGAAAAACCCTGAATTCATCGGTCCGTCGGAACGACGCAACGAAATCATCTCCTTCGTGAAATCCGGCCTCAAGGACCTGTCGATTTCCCGCACCACCTTCGACTGGGGCATCAAGGTTCCGAACGACCCGAAGCACGTCATGTATGTCTGGGTCGATGCGCTGACCAACTACATCACCGCCACCGGTTACATCGAAGACAAGAACGGTCCGCGCGCCAAATATTGGCCTGCCGACGTGCATATCATCGGCAAGGACATCATCCGCTTCCACGCGGTCTACTGGCCAGCCTTCCTGATGAGCGCCAAGTTGCCGCTGCCCAAGCGGGTCTATGCCCATGGCTTCCTGCTCAACAAGGGCGAGAAGATGTCGAAGTCGCTCGGCAATGTCGTCGATCCGGCCAATCTGGTGAACCATTTCGGTCTCGATCAGGTCCGTTATTTCTTCCTGCGCGAAGTCTCCTTCGGCCAGGACGGCAGCTATAGCGAAGAGGGTATCGCCACCCGCATCAATGCCGATCTCGCCAATGGCATCGGCAATCTCGCCAGCCGTTCGCTGTCGATGATCGTCAAGAATTGCGACGGCCAGATACCGACACCCGGTGAGTTCACCGATGAAGACAAAGCGATGCTCGCCTCCGCCGACGGGTTGCTGGCGATTTGCCGTGAGGAGATGGGCAAGCAGCTCATCCACCGCGCGCTTGCGGCCATTATCGCCGTCGTCTCGGAAACCGACCGTTATTTCGCGTCGCAAGAGCCTTGGGCGCTGAAGAAGACCGATCCCGAGCGCATGGGAACCGTGCTTTACGTGACGGCGGAAGTGGTGCGCCAGATCGGCATTCTCTTGCAGCCCTTCATGCCGGAATCCTGCGAAAAGCTGCTTGATCTCGTTGCGGCTCCCGCCGACAAGCGTGATTTCGCTGCATTGGGCGAAGCCGGCCGTCTGGTTCCGGGCACGCCGCTCGAAGCGCCGAAGCCGGTTTTCCCGCGTTACGTCGCGCCGGAAGCGTGAAGGCGACAACCATGCTGATCGATACCCATTGCCATCTGGATTTTCCCGATTTCGAGGCTGAGCGCGACGATATCATCGCCCGCGCCCATGCTTCGGGTGTCAGCCAGATGGTGACGATCTCGACCCGGGTGCGCCGGCTGCCCGAACTTTTGAAGATCACGGAAAAATATCCGTCGGTCTTCTGCTCGGTCGGCACGCATCCCAACAGCGCGGCCGAGGAACTGGATATCTCTGCTGATGATCTGGTGCGGCTGGCGGAGAGCCACGACAAGATTGTGGCGATCGGCGAGGCGGGTCTGGATTATTTCTACGACACGCAGAAGCCGGAAGACCAGAAGACCGGCCTCATCCGCCATATCGAGGCGGCAAGGAGAACGAAGCTGCCGCTCGTCATTCACAGCCGCAGTGCCGATGACGACATGGCCTCTATTTTGCGCGCCGAGAGCGAAAAGGGAGCATTCCCCTTCATTCTGCACTGCTTCTCCGCTGGTCCTGAGCTGGCGAAAACCGGTGTCGAACTCGGCGGTTATGTTTCCTTCTCCGGCATTCTGACCTTCCCGAAATCGCAGGATATCCGCGACATCGCCGCCACCGTGCCGCTGGACCGTCTGCTGGTGGAGACGGACGCGCCTTATCTTGCGCCGAAGCGCTGGCGCGGCAAACGCAACGAACCTTCCTACGTGGTCAACACCGCGGAGGTTCTGGCCGAGGTACATGGCGTTTCCTATGAGCGCATGGCCGAAATCACCACCGAAAACGCCTTCCGCTGCTTTTCGAAGATGACAAGGGTGTAGGCGTGGCAATCTACCGTCGCCGCTTCACGGTTCTCGGATGCGCGTCGTCGCCCGGCGTGCCGCGCATCAACGGCGACTGGGGTGCCTGCGACCCTGACAACCCCAGGAACAGGCGCACGCGCACCGCCTTCATGGTGGAGCAGATCGGCCCGGATGGCGGCAGGACAACTGTCGTCATCGATACCGGCCCGGATTTTCGTGAGCAGATGATCGCGGCGAAGGTGGAGGCGGTCGATGCGGTGCTTTACACCCACGCCCATGCCGACCATCTGCACGGCATCGACGATCTGCGCATCTATTTCGCCATTCAGCAAAACCGCATTCCGATCTATGCCGATCCCGTCACCATGGCGCGCATATGGGACGGTTTCGCCTATTGCCTGGAGACGCCGCCGGGCAGCAGCTATCCGCCCATCGTCGAACCCCGGATCATCGCGGATATCGACGCGCCTGTTATCATCGACGGGGCAGGCGGGCCGATACCTTTTGGCGTGCATATGCAGCAACATGGTGATGTGCATTCGCTGGGATTCCGCATTGGTGACGTTGCCTATTGTACCGATGTCAGCGATTTTCCGGCCGAGAGCCTGCCGAAGCTTGCGGGTCTCGATGTCCTCGTCATCGACGCGCTGCAGCACCGTTACCACCCCAGCCATCTTTCGCTGGAGCAGGCGCTCGGCTGGATCGAGAAATTCGCACCCAGACGGGCGATCTTGACCCACATGCATATTCCGCTCGATTATGACACGGTGATGCGTGAAACGCCTGATAATGTTGAACCGGCTTATGATCAGATGCGTTTCGAGATCGAGATCGAAGCAGCCTGACGCCGCCTGAAAAGGAACAGCATGTCGACCAAGCCTTTCCGTGCACCCAGTATGGCGAGCTTCTTCGACAATCTGCGCGCCAGCCGGTTGCGGGCCATGTTCCGCCGCGGCGAACTGGGGCTGGTGAGCCTCGCCGTTTTCATCGGCATCGCCGCGGGTCTCCTGGTGGCGCTGATCGGCGCTCTTAGCACGGCGCTGCATGTGCTGGTCTTCGGCGTCGAGCGGCTGAGTAGCAGCGATCTTTCCGGGCGGATCGTCCTCGCTGGCCCGATAATCGGCGGCATCGTGCTTGGCCTGATCATCTTCATTCTATCGAAGACCCGCAAGAAACCCATGGTCGACCCGATCGAGGCGAATGCGCTGCATGGCGGTCGCCTGTCGCTGACGGACAGTATCATTGTCTGCGTGCAGAATATCGTCTCCAACGGTTTCGGCGCCTCCGTCGGGCTCGAGGCCGGTTACACCCAGATCGCCAGCGGCGTTGCCTCGAAGATCGGCATCAAGCTGAAACTGAGGCGAGGGGACATGCGCATCCTCGTCGGCTGCGGCGCCGCAGGGGCGATTGCAGCAGCGTTCAATGCGCCTCTGACCGGGGCGTTCTACGCCATTGAACTCATCATAGGCACTTATACCGTCGTAACGCTTGCGCCGCTCATCGTTTCGGCGCTGGTGGCGACGACCGTTATCGGTGTTATCGGCGGCCATGGCCTCTCCATCGATATTGTCGATGCCAGCCGCGTGACGCCGGCGGATTATGTGCCTGCCATCTTTCTCGGCGTCGTGTGCGCGGCCATCGGCATCACGCTGATGCAGGCGGTGTCCTTCATCGAGGAGACGGCCCGCAAAAGCGCCATTCCCGGCTGGCTACGCCCTGCAATTGGCGGCGTGGCGGTGGGTGGGCTTGCGCTGATTTCACCGCAGGTGCTGTCGAGCGGCCACGGCGCGCTGCATCTCAATATCGACGCAGAACTGACGATATACGGGCTGGCCGGACTGTTCCTGCTGAAGGCGGCGGCCAGCGCCATTTCCATCGGTTCGAATTTCCGCGGCGGCCTGTTTTTCGCCTCGCTGTTCATGGGATCGCTGCTCGGCAAGATTTTCGCGCTTTGTGCCCCCTATATCGGTTATGGTTCGACAGCACCCATCGTTTATGCCGTGATCGGCATGAGCGCCTTTGCCGCCGCCATCATCGGTGGCCCGCTGACCATGACGTTTCTGGCGCTGGAACTGACCGGTGACTTCCAGATCACGGCTCTGGTGCTTGCCGCCGTCATCACCACCTCGCTCGTGGTACGCACCACGTTCGGTTACTCTTTCGCCACCTGGCGTTTTCACCTGCGTGGCGAGAGCATTCGCAGCGCCCACGATATCGGCTGGATCCGCGACCTGACGGTCGGCAAGATGATGCGCGCCGATATCCGCAAGGCCAATGTCAGCATGGGGCTTCCGGCCTTCAGGGAGAAGTTCCCGCTCGGTTCAACGCAACGGGTAATCATGACCCATGATGACGGGCGTTATGCTGGCGTCGTCCTTGTCCCGGAAATCTATGCCGACCCGATGGATCGCGACCCCAGCAAGATCAGCCTCGAAACCTATCTGCACTACAAGAACGACGTGCTGCTGCCGACCATGAATGCCCGTCAGGCGGCGGCGGCCTTCGATGCGGCGGAGAGCGAGGCGCTGGTGGTCGTCAATGACAAGATCGAAAATCGGCCGGTGGGCCTGCTCACGGAAAGCCATACATTGAGACGTTATAGCGAAGAGCTGGATCTTAGGCGTCGCGAGGCATCCGGTGAATTATAATATACATTAGGAAATTTATTTAAATTATTGATAATATTAATTTTTGCATTCATTTCTGCTGTCTCGTTTGTTTTCTTGACAATCCTTTTGTATCCGTTATTCTGGATATATGGATAATTTAACCGCAATAACAGCGCTTGGCGCTTTGGCTCAATCCACCCGTCTGGAGACATTCCGGATACTCGTGCGGCACGAGCCGGACGGCGTTCCCGCCGGTGAACTTGCGCGCCTTATCGATGTTCCCCAGAACACGATGTCGGCGCATCTCGCCACGCTTTCGCGGGCGGGTCTGGTCAAGAGCGAGCGGCAAAGCCGGTCTATCATCTATCGCGCCGATCTAGACGGGTTGCGCCTGTTGACCCTGTTTCTGCTGAAGGATTGCTGCGGTGGTTCGACCGAACTTTGTGCACCGCTGATTGCCGAACTGACACCCTGCTGCAGCCCGGAGGCGACACCATCGCCGGGCCTGTAAGACCACCGATCTAACCACGGACCGAAACCATGACCGACAAGATTTATAACGTGCTCTTTCTGTGCACGGGCAATTCCGCTCGTTCCATTCTTGCCGAATCCATTCTCGCGAGGGAAGGTGAGGGGAGGTTCAACGCCTATTCGGCCGGCAGCCAGCCGAAGGGGGAGGTGAACCCTCACGCCCTGAAGGAACTGGCGGTGCTGGGTTATCCTGCTGCTGGTTTCACCTCGAAAAGCTGGGATGTTTTTGCCGGGCCCGATGCTCCCCAGATGGATTTCATCTTCACGGTCTGCGACAGCGCCGCAGGTGAAGCCTGTCCCGTCTGGATCGGTCATCCGATGACGGCCCATTGGGGTATAGAGGACCCCGCCGCCGTGGTCGGCTCTGAGGCCGAGGTTCAACGCGCCTTTGCGCAGGCTGCCCGTTTCCTCAAGAACAGGATCGCGGCTTTCGTCAGCCTGCCCCTGCAATCGATCGATCGAATGGCGCTGGAAACCAGGCTCCGGCAGATCGGCGCTTTGGAAGGAACCACCAATCGTGAAGGAAAATCGGCCTGATGTCCGTCTTCGAACGTTATCTGACCGTCTGGGTGTTCCTGTGCATCGTTGTCGGTGTCGCGCTCGGCCATTGGATGCCCGGCGTCTTTCAGCTCATCGCTGCTGCCGAGATCGCCAGGGTGAATATCCCGGTTGCGGTCCTGATCTGGCTGATGATCATCCCGATGCTGCTCAGAATCGATTTCCGCTCCCTCTCGCAGGTCGGCACATTCTGGCGCGGCATTGGCGTGACGTTGTTCATCAACTGGGCCGTCAAGCCGTTCTCGATGGCGCTGCTCGGCTGGTTTTTCATCGGCTGGCTATTCCGTCCTTATCTTCCGGCTGGTGAGATCGACTCCTATATTGCCGGGCTGATCATCCTTGCCGCTGCTCCATGCACCGCCATGGTCTTCGTCTGGAGCAACCTGACACGGGGTGAACCGCTGTTTACATTGTCGCAGGTCGCGCTCAACGATGCGATCATGGTCGTGGCCTTTGCTCCCATTGTCGGGCTGCTGCTAGGCCTTTCGGCCATCACCGTGCCCTGGGATACGCTCGTTCTCTCTGTCGCGCTCTATATTGTCGTTCCCGTCATCCTCGCGCAGCTGATCAGGCGGTGGCTCATGACTGACGGAACGTCACGAATGCTGGATCGCGTTCTTGCAAGGCTGCAGCCGTTTTCGCTGGTGGCTTTGCTTACGACGCTGGTTCTTCTCTTCGCCTTCCAGGGCGAGCAAATCATCGCCCAGCCAGCCGTCATCGGTCTGCTTGCCATCCCGATCCTCATCCAGGTCTATCTGAATTCGGGGCTTGCCTACCTCCTGAACCGGATGACGGGTGAGCGCCATTGCGTCGCCGGGCCTTCGGCCCTCATCGGCGCCAGCAATTTCTTCGAGCTGGCCGTCGCGGCCGCCATCAGCCTGTTCGGCTTTCAATCAGGCGCGGCACTCGCAACCGTTGTCGGTGTTCTCATCGAAGTCCCGGTCATGCTTTCGGTCGTCTGGATCGTGAACCGCTCGAAGGATTGGTATGAGGCTGCCCCCGCCGTTTCCCGAACGATAATGACTGAAAGGCAATGACCATGGATGCCACGATTTTTCACAATCCGTCCTGCGGAACGTCTCGCAACACGCTGGCGCTGATCCGCGCGGCAGGGATCGAGCCGACCGTGGTCGAATATCTGCGGGAACCGCCGACGCGCGAACGGCTCGCAAAAATGATAGCGGATGCGGGCCTGACGGTGCGCGAAGCCATGCGCGAGAAGGGGACACCCTATACCGAACTCGGTCTCGACAATCCTGATCTGACCGACGATCAGCTGCTTGATGCGATGATAGAAACACCGATCCTCATCAATCGCCCTTTCGTGGTGACACCGCTCGGCACCAGGCTCGCCCGTCCGTCGGAAGTCGTGCTGGATATTCTGCCCAAGACTTTCAACGGACCGTTCTTCAAGGAGGATGGTGAGCAGGTCCTCGACAATGAAGGAAAGCGCATTGCCTGAGACATTTCCCGCGTTGCAGGCGCAACACCTGCACAGCATTGACCCGGATGCACTGCGTCCGGCGTTTTCGACCCACAAGCCGCGCATCCTGATCCTTTACGGCTCGCTGCGCGAGGTTTCGTATAGCCGTCTGCTTGCATTCGAAGCCGGGCGGCTGCTCGAACGGCTCGGTTGTGAGGTTCGGATATTCGATCCGAAAGGCCTGCCTTTGCCCGATGAAGCGCCGGCCAGCCACCCGAAGGTGAAGGAGTTGCGTGAACTCTCCCAATGGTCGGAGGGACAGGTCTGGGTAAGTCCCGAACGCCACGGCGCGATGACCGGCATCATGAAGTCGCAGATCGACTGGATTCCTCTCGCGGTCGGATCGGTCCGGCCAACACAGGGCAAGACGCTCGCCGTCATGGAGGTTTCCGGCGGAAGCCAGTCCTTCAACGCGGTGAACCAGATGCGAATTCTCGGCAGATGGATGCGGATGATCACCATCCCAAACCAGTCCTCGGTGGCAAGGGCCTATCAGGAATTCGATGCTGAAGGCCGGATGAAGCCATCATCCTATTATGACCGGGTCGTGGATGTCTGCGAGGAACTGGTGAAATTCACGCTACTGACACGTGACGCTTCCAGCTATCTGACAGATCGCTACAGTGAACGCAAAGAGCAGGCAGAGGAGCTTGAAAAACGAGTCTCGCTAAAATCGATCTGATCGGTTGGCGCTGGTGGTGTTTCGTGCTTTTCAGATATGATCACATCGATCGCGCAGTGGCATCTGTAGCGAGCAACAACCGCACAAATCCAAAGCCACACCACCAAATAAGTTCCATAATATATGTTATGCGATTATTGTGTGTAGCCGCAAAGTTAGAATGTCCTGTTTCTGCAAAGTTGGAATGTCACACTCCCCTGGTCTGATTGACGTCTGGGAGATTGCAGATGGGATTGATTACGATGACCGAGCGTGATCTGCAGCGGATCGAGACTTTGTCGAAGGTGATTGCCGGTCGGATGACTATGGTGTCGGCGTCGCATGTGCTTGATCTGAGCGAGCGCCAGGTCCGCCGTCTTCTGGAATGGTCGGCTTTCAGCCGGAAGCCGCAGCCTGTCGATGGCGAAGGCCCGGTTTCAAGGTTCGCGGCGCGGGCCGCTCATGTCGCATTGCTGTTCCTTACCCTTGCCGTTCCCCTCGCCGGCTGGGCCGTCGCTTTGACGGCTCCCCTGCAAATCCCAAGTTACGTCTTCGATCTCGTGGTCGTGCCGGGGTTGCCTCTGGCGATTTCCGATCAGGCGGAGGCGTTCTGGACAGAGGTTCATGCCACCCTCGCCTATCTCGCCGTAGCCATCGTATTTCTACATGTGACGGCAGCGCTATGGCACCATTTCATCCGCAAAGATTCAACCCTCCGGCGTATGCTTCCGTCTCCGGCAGCCGCGAATAACAGGCGCAAAACTGTGTCCTCCCGGAAATAGAGTCGCAGCCCATCTGGTGACATCGTTTTGACCGCGGAATGGGCAGGCTACCCGAAGTTGCGCAAAAGTCACATCGCAGTGGCTTTCGGCCGCTGAGCGCGCCGCATGCTTCCATTTCTGACCGATCATTTGTTATCGTTACCGCCGAAGAGCATTGGCGCATCGAGGTAGACTTTGCCTAAGTAAATACCGGTCTCAATCCAGTTTCACCCGTACTGCGGATGGCCACAGGCTGTCGGCGTATGATCACGTTCATCGGGTGGTGGCAAGAGACCGGTCTGGCATTGTTAAAATGTGCCCTGCGCAGCTTTGCTGTCTCAGCTCTTCACCCACCCGAAACATCGCCACGCCGTTCCCGTCAGGGTTTTCTCCTGCACCATCTTGGTGGACTTCCAAATGGAAGACCAAGACAATATGTGCAATGTACTTCGGGTCCAATGGACCATTACACCACGAACGGCGCCCCAGCCCTGGCTTGCATGCAGCGGATGTGGCGACCTGAGGGCGTTTCAAGCCAGCGGCAAGATCCGGCTTAATGCCAACGGCCGCAAACTGGATGCCTGGCTCATCTATAAATGCCTGATCTGCGACAAAAGCTGGAACCGGCCGATTTTCGAGCGGCAGAACGTCCGCGACATCAGCCCTTCCGTTATGGAAGCGCTGCAGTCGAACGATCCGCAATGGATAAGAGCGGAAACATTCAACCTCGAAGCCCTGAGACGCAAATCGCAACGCATCGACGAGTTTCCCGAGTTCGATATCGAGAAAAAGATCAAGGACGAACCTCCCGACTGGACCAAGGCCGAGATTGATCTCACGGTTCCGCTCCAGACCGGCATACGCCTTGATCGTCTGCTGGCGTCCGAACTGGGGCTTTCACGGTCGATGCTGCAGAAGCTTCACGATGGCGGCACCATACGGGCACCATCCGACCTTCTGCGGCGACGTCTCAAGAACGGCACCCGCATTGTGATCGAGTGCTGCGATGGTTTCGATCGGGAGCTATTCTTGAAACCCGTGACGGTGGGTTTCTAAAGGTGTCGCGAGGGTCTGTTAGGTCAGACCCTCGCGCTGAGACTGGGTTAGACCGCAGCGGCAGTCTTTCCGACCGTCGCTCAGCCGTTCGACGCAGCCTTGAAAATCGCCAATTGGTCGGCAAATGCGCGTTTATAGGCGGGGCGCGCTTCGCCCCGGGCGACGTAGGCCGAGAGGTTCTCATATTCGTCGAGGATGCCTGAGCTTTTTATCCTTTGCAGCACGGACACCATCAGCAGATCGCCGGCGCTGAATCCGCCGTCGAGCCAGTCGGCGTCACCGAGGCGGTGGGACAGTTCGCCAAGCCGCTTGCGAATACGGTCATGGACGATCTGCAGGCGCTCGCTGTGCCAGCTCTTGTCCCTTTCGAGAAAGCCGGCGACAAAATGCTCGACGATGGGCGGCTCCATCGTGCTGAGTGCGGCGAACATCCACATGATCGCACGCGCCCGCGCATCCGCATCCTCTGGCAACAGGCCGGCATGACGTTCGGCTATATGCAGCACGATCGCCCCGGATTCAAACAGGACGAGTTCACCCTCCTCATAGGTCGGGATCTGCCCGAAGGGTTGAAGCGCAAGGTGCGCCGGCTCCCGCATCGCCTTGAAGGAAAGAAGGCGGACATCATAGGGCTGGCCCACTTCTTCGAACGCCCAGCGGACGCGCATATCGCGGGCGAGACCCTTGCCGCCATCGGGCGAGTGTTCAAAGGCGGTAATGGTGATTGTCATTGCTGTTCTCCATCACTCCCTGTGCGGAAACGCCCCGGAATGCCGTCGCCTGACGTGGCGTCACAATATGCGCTGGGATGAGCGAAAACAACGCCGGGATCGCCTTTCGAGTAATCCTGTCCTCCTGAAACAATCAACCGGGTGGAAATCACGCAACTGCGACAAACGATGGAAATCAGGGTCATCAAATCTCTGTGGGGCTGAAGCAAACGCCACTGAGGCCAGATGAAAAGGCTGGCCATTTCATGCAAAAACTCTAAGCTCCAGCGCCGGACACGAATTGTCGAAAACCATCAGATTTTCACTTCAAATCATCAGGGAGAAAGCATCAGATGAGCCTGCGTATCAACGATATAGCACCAGACTTCACCGCCGAGACCACCCATGGTCCGGTGAGCTTTCACGACTGGATCGGCGACGGTTGGGCGGTCCTGTTTTCGCATCCGAAAAATTTCACGCCCGTCTGCACGACGGAACTTGGCGCGATGGGCGGCCTGCAGCCGGAATTCGAAAAACGCGGCGTGAAGATCATCGGCATTTCGGTCGATCCGGTTGAAAGCCATGAAAAATGGAAGAACGACATTCGCACCGCGACCGGTTTCAACGTCGATTATCCGCTGATCGGCGACAAGGACCTGAAGGTCGCGAAGCTCTACGACATGCTGCCGGCCGGCGCCGGCGACAGTTCCGAAGGCCGCACGCCTGCCGATAACGCCACCGTGCGCTCCGTCTTTGTCATCGGTCCCGACAAGAAGATCAAGCTGGTCCTCACCTACCCGATGACCACAGGCCGCAATTTCGAGGAAATTCTCCGCGCCATCGATTCCATTCAGCTCACCTCCAAACACCAGGTGGCGACACCTGCCAACTGGAAGCAGGGCGAGGATGTCATCATCACCGCAGCCGTTTCCAACGAAGATGCGATTGCTCGTTTCGGCTCCTACGACACGGTTCTTCCCTATCTGCGCAAGACAAAGCAGCCCGGCTGATTTTGAAACCTGTGATGGGGCGGTGAAAACGCATCGCCCCATCCGTTCCTGGGTATGACGGCGCGCCCTAGCCGGCTTCCTGCTTCGCGACGAGCAGCATTGGCCGGTCATCGAGTTCGGCGGGGGTGAAACGCGCAAGAAGATCGAACGATGTTATGGCTTCACCGGCGGCGAAGCGTCGTCCGTTGACGACGAGATGCCCGAGGCCGAATATCGTAAGAAGCGCTTCCGTCGCATCTCCCGACGAGCTGTCGAAAAGCAGATTTGTCTGGCCTAAATGCTCCAGACCCGTTGTCCAGGCCCTGATCTTTTCCCCCTCCTCCGTCACAAAGGCTCCGAAGGCCAGCATCGTCGCCATTTGCTGCGGCTGATCCAGATGGCTGTTTGCATAGTTCAGATAGTCATCGAGATTGGCGCGGCCGACGATCATGTCCAGATAATGCAACGCAACCGCCCGCATGGGGGCGAGCTGGTGGATGCCGAGCAGGGTCGAGGCGATCTCGTTATGTGCGATTTCTGGATCATCCTCATCCGCCAGGATGAGAAATCTGAACTCGCATTGGTGTGTCGCACGGGTGAAATCGTCATATGCCGCTTTTGCATCGATACAAAAGGTCTTTGACCAGTCGACCCTCGCCCTCGCAACTGCCGGATATTGGGCCGGCGCAACCGGCGTCGCCACGACCGGCTCGGGAGTACCGACAAAAACCCTGGTTGCACCGCGCAGTCCGTCAAAAACGCCTTTTTCGCCCACCCGCTCGCATTCATATCCCTCCTCGCCCCACGCTTCTATCAGGGTCATATCCGAGATCGCGGGTTTGCTGTCGAAATAGAGTGTCGCCTTGAAAAATTGAGCGTCGCCATTTGCCATTGTAGTTCCTGTCCATGGCATTTCTTGCGCTCTATGGCTTTATGATCCCGCCATGATAGTCAAGCCGGTATGTCTCGACATGTCCGCGGTAAATGCGCTCGACGCCGGTGAAGGACCGGAATTCACCCGCATTCGTATCGACATAGACCAGATTTTCCACCGGGTGGGTGAAGCCGCCGAGAAAGCGGCCCTCCCGATAGAGGGTGGAAAGCGACTGCTGAATGACCATGCCGGCTGTCGCGCCGTCGATCATATCGGGCCGGAGGATACGGCCGTAATAACTCATCGCCCAGAGGGCCGTCCCCTGATGCCAGACGACCTCCTGACCGATGAAATCGGTTCCCCCGAAATAGCTGTCGATATAGTGCCAGTCGCCGTTCTGATAGCCGAGATCGTGCGATCCCTTGCGCGTGGGCGTCGCGGATTTGTTACCGCCGCCAACATACGTGGCAGACTTGGCCTGCACGATGAACTCTTCCAGCATGGTATCCCTCGAAAACAAGAACATAAAGGGAACATATGCCGTTTTTACGATCGTCGCAAGTACCACCTGCGCCCACCATCCATCCCGTATTTCAGCTGTCGTGGGCTTGGTAATCGCGGCATTTGCGCTTAGAAGCGTGGCAGGAAATATCCGAAAAGAGTGTCCATGCCGCAAAACCCGCAAATCTATGTCGATGCCGATGCATGCCCCGTGAAGCCGGAGATTCTCAAGGTGGCGGAACGGCATGGGCTGGAAGTGACCTTTGTCGCCAATTCCGGTCTGCGCCCGTCGCGAGATCCCATGGTGAAAAACGTCATTGTTTCCACCGGTTTCGACGCTGCGGACGACTGGATCGCCGATCATGCCGGCGAAAACGATATCGTCATCACCGCCGATGTGCCGCTCGCTGGACGCTGTGTCGCCAAGGGTGCGTTGGTCACCGGGCCGACGGGTCGCGTTTTTGACCAGTCGAATATCGGGATGGCGACGGCAATGCGCGACCTTGGTGCACATCTGCGTGAAACCGGTGAAAGCAAGGGATATAACGCGGCTTTTTCACCGCGCGACCGCTCCGCCTTTCTGGAGACGCTTGACCGTTTCTGCCGCCGTGTCAAAAAGTGACGGTGCCAACAGAAAGATGCCGCCCATGACCACGGCCAATATGAAAAGCAGCAGCTATCGCCGCCATCAACCTTTCGTCATTGCTTTTCTCGTCGGCGCCATAGGCCTTGGGCTGGCTCTGGTTCTGGCGCCACCGCTGGCGATCGAGATCGCGGCCGTTCTGTTCTTCCTGACCTATCTCACTTTGATTGGCTTTCGCCTGTCGGGCCTGACGGCGCAGCATCTGAAGGCCCATGCCGATAGTGACGATCTGCCTGCAGTCGCCATCATCGCCGTCACGCTGCTAGCCGTCGCTGTCGCTGTGGTATCACTGTTCCAGGCGCTCAACCACACAGGCGAGACGGTCTGGACGCTGCTCATCGCCTTTGCCTCGGTGATCTTGGGCTGGCTGACCATCCACACCATGACAGCCCTGCACTACGCTCATCTTTACTGGCGGCCTGCCACGGTGGACGGCAAGCGGCAGCATCGCGGCGGCATGGATTTTCCGGCGACCAAGGAACCCTGCGGTTACGACTTTCTCTACTTCGCCGTGGTGATCGGCATGACGGCGCAGACATCGGATGTGGGAATAACCACGACCGCCATGCGGAAGGTCACGCTGCTGCATTCCATCGTTTCTTTCTTCTTCAACACGGTTCTGGTGGCGGCGGCGGTCAATGCCGCGGTCTCGCTTGCGGGCTGAGCCGGATTTTTTCACAAGGAATGTCTTCATGAACATCATTTCGCAAAATACGGCCTTTGGCGGCATGCAGGGCGTATTTTCGCACGTATCGGAAACCCTGAAATGTGAGATGACCTTTGCGGTTTACGTGCCGCCGAAGGCGATCCATGAGCCCTGCCCCGTTCTGTGGTATCTTTCCGGCCTCACCTGCACCCATGCCAACGTCATGGAAAAAGGCGAATATCGCCGCATGGCCGCCGAACTCGGGCTCATCATCGTCTGCCCGGACACCAGCCCGCGCGGCAATGACGTGCCGGACGAACTGACCAACTGGCAGATGGGCAAGGGCGCCGGATTTTATCTCGATGCCACGCAGGAACCCTGGTCCGAGCATTACCAGATGTACAGCTATGTCACGGAAGAACTACCCGCCCTCATCGGCCAGCATTTCCGTGCGGATATGAGCCGCCAGAGTATTTTCGGCCATTCGATGGGCGGCCATGGCGCGATGACCATGGCGCTCAAGAATCCCAGCCGTTTCAAAAGCTGCTCTGCCTTTGCACCGATCGTGGCTCCCTCGTCAGCCGACTGGTCAGAACCGGCGCTGGAAAAATATCTCGGTGCGGACAAGGCCGCATGGCGTCAATACGACGCCTGTGCGCTGGTCGAGGATGGCGCGCGTTTTCCCGAGTTCCTGATCGACCAGGGCAAGGCTGATAGTTTCCTTGAAAAAGGCCTGCGTCCCTGGCTCTTCGAAGAGGCGATCAAGGGCACGGATATCAGCCTGACGTTGCGCATGCATGACCGCTACGACCACTCCTACTACTTCATTTCCACCTTCATGGATGACCATCTGAAATGGCATGCCGAGCGGCTTGGATAAGGGTGGAGAAGCAAGCCGGCGGCGCCCTGTGAGCGCCGCCGTTTCAGGTTTGACCCGCTATTAAGGGATACGGGCAATGACCTTGATCTCGAAATCGAAGCCCGCGAGCCAGTTGACGCCGACAGCGGTCCAGTTCGGGTAAGGCTTTTGGCTGAAAATCTCCTGCTTGACGGTCATGATCGTTCCAAACTGGTTTTCCGGATCCGTGTGGAACGTCGTGATATCCACAATGTCGTCGAAAGTGCAGCCCGCCGCCTCGAGCGTTGCCTTGAGATTTTCGAAGGCCAGCCGGACCTGCCGTTCAAAATCAGGTTCAGGCGTTCCATCGGCACGGCTGCCGACCTGGCCGGAAACGAATAGCAGATCACCGGATTTGATGGCAGCAGAGTAGCCATGCTCTTCGTAAAGCGCGTGCCTGTGGGCGGGAAAAATTGCTTCGCGTTTACTCATTTCCATCTCTCTTTCAGCTGAGTGACGATGCCGCGCTCTATAGCGTCAGCGTCCAGTTTACATACGTTGCGTATGCGAGATAGGAACATACACTGCGTATGTCAAATAAATATACGCAATGTATGTGAGTGCGACGCGGAACCAATGGTGGCGCGACATTGAGAAACGACGCATCGTGATTGTGCCACCGCTTCCGCGGACGTTACGGGAAGAGCGCCGTCGCAAGCGTCGTCGGGCCGGATCGGCTGAGCCTGAATTCGCGGATCACCCGTTCTGCAACGCCATAGGCGAGTTCCTGCTCGATAGACTGATTGTCGAAGCTGACGACAGTGGCGGTGAATTTGGCTTCGGCGATCACTTCTCCCGTCGCCACGGCGGCGGCGCGGACGATGACCTTGGCCGACGCCCTTTCTCCGAACAGGAAGGGGCCGCGCGTAACGGATGCGAGACGGATGGTCAGCACCACGCGCGGGCGGGTCTCTCCACGCGCCGTGGTCTTGATCGCATTCTGCACCTGCGCATGAATGGACTGCATCAGCGCCGGAGCGACATCCGGGCGGGCGGCGACGAATGCGCCGCGCACATCGTAAAGCAGCCGGTCGGTATTGGTCGCTTGCGGTTCCAGCCTGAAAGACATGAGCGTGAAACACGCCAGCACAAGAATGCCAAGGCGTTTCAGCGTGGTGATCATGATCAGCGGCTCCCCTTACGTGAGGTAACCGCATATTCGGCCATCAGGGTTAGAAAAGCGTTAAGAAGCGCTCTTCAGGGACTCCAGAACATTGAGTGCCGCGCGCATGTCGACAAGCCTCACGGCGCGGCGCTCCAGCGCCTCCTCGTCCTCCCCCCATTGCTCGGCGGTCCAGTCCTCATCGAGATGGGCAAGCGCCCATGCTTCCTCCTGCGTCAGCTGCCCTTCCGCCAGCGCAAGCGCCAGAATGGCGGAGCCGGTCAGCGACGTCATGGTGTGAAGAGCGGCAAGTGCGATCGGTGTGTCATATTTCTTCAGCGTTACCGCGAAAGCCGCGATGGCTTCGCGTGGCTGGTCTTGATGCATTACGCCTTCAACGAGAATGAAGCGCGCGCCGAGCACATTGGCCGCCCAGTCCAGCACGGGATCCCAATGGTCCGTCTGTCGCGCAACCAGCGCTTCCGGGTCACCGGCGCGGTAACAAAGAAGATCGGAAGAAGAAAACCGGAGGATATCCTCGAAAACCGCCTGGGTGTCGTTGGCGACGCCATCGATGGCGGTATTCACATGGCGCGATACCGGCATGACCACCGGGTTCACCACCTCCTTCTGGGCATCCCACTCATCGCGAAGCAGTTCAGCCAGCGCGTGCGACGGGACGGTCAGCGGCTTCTTGGCGGGCGTGCGCAGCGGCTTGCCATCGAGAAGGATGGCAAAGCCACCCTCCTCCACCTCTCCGACGGTGACATCCTTGTAGAACCGCTTCGGCAAAGGTTTCTGCATCTGGATTTGCGCGCGCAGGATCGGGTCGGGGTGGCTCAGGCCCTCCGAAAGGTCGTTCAGGAGATCACGCATGGCACGTCCTCATCAGTCGGATAGAAAGGTTAGAGATTATCGGCAGGAACATAGGCCGGAATTTCACGCGGATGGCTGACTACCGCATCTGCGCCCGCCGTCCAGAGTTCATCGACGGAAGCATAACCCCAGGCGACGCCGATCGCTTTTGCGCCCGCAGCCTTGGCCATCTGCATGTCATAGACCGCATCGCCGATCACGATAGTATCGGCCGGAACCATGCCGGTTTCGTGGCAACACTCCATGACCATGGCCGGATGCGGCTTTGACGGGCAATCATCCGCCGTGCGCGAAACGATGAAGTGCTCGGCAAAGCCGTGGGTTTCGAGAATATGGGTGAGCCCGCGCCTTCCCTTGCCGGTCACCGCGCCGATCAGCACGTCGTCCCGTTTCGACAGTGTGTCGATCAGCGGCGCGATACCGTCGAAGAGCGGCGTCGTCATTTCGGGACGCTCGCGCAGGGGATGATAAACTTCCCTGTAACGCTGCGTCATCGCCTGCGCCTCCTCATCCACATGCGCCTTGCCGAGCATGCGGGCGATGGCGATATCCAGCGTCAGCCCGATGATTGCCTTGGTCTGTGAGATATCAGGCCGCGGCTTGCCAAAATCGGCAAAGGTTTCGACCATGACCGCATGGATCAGGCCGGCGCTGTCCACCAATGTGCCGTCGCAATCGAAAAGAACGAGCTTCATAGCTTTCAGTCTTCCCTGTCGCCATCGGCCACGTCGAGGCCGAGCAGGTTCCAGGTCTGCACCATATGCGGCGGCAAAGGTGCGCTGACCCGAAGCCGGCCCCCATTCGGATGCGGAATGTCGATATGGCGCGCATGCAGATGCAGGCGCTTCTGGATGCCGCCTGGGAAATCCCAGTTCGGATCGTCGATATAATATTTGGGATCACCGATGATCGGGTGGCCCATATGCAGCGCGTGAACGCGGAGCTGATGGGTGCGGCCGGTATAGGGTTCCATCTCCAGCCAGGCGAGGTTCTGCGCGGCGGTATCGATGACACGGTAATAGGAAACGGCGTGATCGGCCCCCTCCTCGCCATGCTTGGCGATACGCATGCGGTCGCCATCCATGGTCTGTTCCTTGACCAGCCAGGTAGAAATCTTGTCCTGGTGCTTGCGCGGAACGCCTTTGACCAGCGCCCAATAGGTCTTCTTGGTGTCGCGCTCGCGGAAGGCGGCCGTCAGCTTCTGCGCAGCACCGCGGGTGCGGGCAACCACCAGCACGCCGGAGGTATCGCGGTCGAGGCGGTGCACCAGACGCGGCTTTTCGCCCTTAGGGCTGGTCCAGGCTTCCAGAAGCCCGTCGATATGGCGGTTGACGCCGGAACCGCCCTGAACGGCAATGCCGGCCGGCTTGTTGAAAACGAAAACCTTGTCGTCTTCATGCAAGAGCATGCGCGCCAGAAGTTCCGCGTCTTCCGAATGTTTGAGATCCCTTGATCCGATCGGTCCGCTTTTGACCTTGAGATCGGAATCGACCGGCGGCACGCGCACCATCTGTCCCGGCTGCACCCGCGCATCCGTCTTCACCCGGCCGCCATCCACGCGCACCTGTCCGGATCGCAACAGCTTCTGCAATTGCCCGAAACCAAGTCCCGGATAGTGAATCTTGAACCAGCGATCGAGGCGCATACCGGCCTCGTCGGCCCCTACCTTGATATGCTCGATACCTGCCATGAAATTTCCAGTCTCTCTGTCTTGATCGCGCGCCCGTTGTTCGGCGCGCCGTTTGGATCAAGCCTTTAGAACAAGTTGCGGCCCAAGGCCAGCCCGGCGAAAACCGCAGCAATGGAAACCACAAGACTTGCAAGGACGTAAACGGCCGAAAGGCCGAGCGCACCGCGTTCGAAAAGCGCCACCGCATCGAGCGAGAAGGACGAAAATGTCGTGAACCCGCCGAGCACGCCGGTGACGAGAAACAGGCGCATTTCCATCGAGGCGTTCAGCCGCCGCGCCACAAGCTCGACCAGCAGACCGATGAGGAAAGACCCGACCACATTAACCGCAAGCGTTCCCCAGGGGAAATTGGGCCCGGCCAGCCGCACGCTCCAGACGCCGACCAGATAACGAAACACGGAACCGATGGCGCCGCCTGTCGCGACAAGAGCGATATTGATCATGGGAATGGTATCTCCGGAAATTGCCGGACCTGTGAAGTCCGACGCATTTCTAGACCAAGGGCACAGCGGACGAAAGCCCTTTGGCAGGCGTCTTCGTCCACTAAAATACGATTAAATTGCAGCGTCGCGATTTAGCCTTCCAACAAGATGCGGCTGCTAATCTCGTTTTTTTAAGGGTCGGCGACAATTGCCGGGGGTTGGATGACACAGGTTCTTTCTGTTTCCGCGAATACGGCAGCCTATGCGCTGGAAGCCGTGAAGCCATCGCAGCGCGTTCCGCGCAAAAGCGAAGTGGAAGAGGCCATTCACGAATTGGCGCGCAAGGCCGAAGGTGGGGATGACTTCCAGCTGCGCGGCATGATGACGGTGATCAAGCCACCCGCCCTGACGCTCTATTTCCTGACCGTTGCCAGCCAGCGCCACGAGCCGCAGGCGACACTGGAGCAGGCCGTTGAGGCCTATGAGGAAAACAGCACCACACAAAAACCAAGAAATGACGTGTTAGATCATACCGATATATAGGTATCTTAATTTGGTTTCTCGGTCTCTTGACCACGTCGAACGGACATTCGCGTTCAGCTTGGTGTCAGCTTGATTTTCTAGATATTTTCGACCGAATTCGGAAAATCGCGATGGCAGATGCCCTCTCCCTTTTTTCATCATGGCGCTGAAGAACAAATACAATATATGAAAAATCTTGCGGCTACCGGACCTGTCACGCGTTCCGGTAGCCGCTTTTCATTGGTCAATTATGCTTGTGGTCGCTGCCGCCCTTGGCTGCGCCAGTGGAGAGCACGATCTCGACCTTGCCGGCCTTTTCGAAGATCAGCGTCACCGGCACCTTGTCGCCTTCGGCAAAGGGCTTCTTTACGTCAAAGAACATCATGTGCAGGCCGCCGGGCTTCAGCTCCACTGTCTGCCCTGCGGGAATGACGATGCCGTCATCCAGCTTGCGCATTTTCATGACGTCGTTGACCATGGCCATCTCATGGATTTCGGCACGACCGGCAGCCGAGGATTCAACGCCGACCAGCTTGTCGTCGCTATCGCCGGTATTCTTGATCGACACATAGCCGCCGCCCACGGGCTGGCCCGGCAACATGGCCTTGGTCGTGCCGCCAGACACTTCGAGACTGCCGCCCTTCACGACATCCATATCCATGCTCATGCCGGCATGATCGTGGCCGCCCGCATGCGCCTTGGCCGCAACCTTGATGGTCGGCGCCGGGCTTTTCAGGGAATGGGGATCGACGCCGGCCGCCGCTACCTCATCCCAGGATACCTTGCCCTTGTCACCGCAAAGCTGTGTTACCTTGAAAGGCAGGTCCTGCCCCGCTTCGATACCGGAAATCTTACCCTGTACCGCGAAGGTATCGTAAAACTCGTCCGGCAGGTTGCCGCCCTTCCAGCGGATTTCGATCGGGCCGCTTTTGATCTCCTTGCCGTGGTTCTTATAGGCCTTCTGGTAGTCGCCCTTGATGATCTCCAGCTCCCAACCGGCCTTGGGCTGCGGCTTGGCGGAAATGAAGCCTTCCGGCAGCTTGATCTGTACTTCGGTGGTGGCGAGCCCGCCGTCACAGCCATGCGGCACCTGAAGGGCGGCAATGACGGTGCTGTCCTGTTCGGCCGAACCCTCAACGAATGTGGCATGGGCAAAAGCCTGTGCAGTCGAAACCGAGGCGACGAAAAGGCCGCAGGTGATGATCTTGGTGGTTTTCATTTGCTTGTCCCTGCGACTGCTACCCTCTGGGTCTGCGCAGCCGCTCCGTGCCGCCAAAGACGGCGATTATCCCGTTAAAACGAAAAATCAGGCGGACTGGGGTGGCGGGCCGCGCGCGGCGGGTTGCTGGATCGTCAGGACGGAGCGGAAGCTCCATTCCGCAGAGAGACGATTGTCGAGCCAGGCAAATTGGGTCTTCAGCCAACCTTCCGTATCGGGCATGGGCAGAAGAATGGACGATGCCAGCAGGCACGCCTCGCAGAAGAGGATGGCGTCACCCGAATGGGTCGGGCTGTCCTTGGTGTGGGAGGCATTCAAACCGCCGGCGTGGCCGAGGCAGATTTCGGCAAAGGTGCCATCCGGAAGCCGGTAGCTCTCGTCGAGGACAACCTCCGGGGCGACGGCAAGTGCGGGCTTGTGGGCAAAACCGAGCGACAACATCAGGGTCGCGCAGAAAATGCGAAGCACCTTCTCCATCCCTGTCAGCCATCGTTTTTGATTTGCATCCATAATCCCATGCGATATCCCGCTTTCCTGCCGATTTCAAAGGGGAATTTTGCCGCAGGCTTAACAGTTGCAAGGGAACAATCGCCGCAAGGCGGCATTTCCCCGTCGGAACCACCGTTTCAAGGGAGATCCGACATGCCAGCCAAATCGAAAGCCCAGCAGAAAGCCGCCGGCGCCGCACTCGCCGCCAAACGGGGTGAGACGAAGAAATCCAGTTTACAAGGTGCTTCAAAAAGCATGGAGAAGTCCATGACAGAAAAGGAACTTGAGGATTTCGCCTCGACGAAACGCAAAGGCCTGCCGGAGAAAAAATCCGATTAGCGCCGCCCCTTCCAGCCAGCCTGAAGCCGTACGCTGAAAAAGCCTCGTCGCGCCCATGCGAGCCGCATCGACCGGACTACTCCGACGAGTACGAAACGCGGTCTTAAAACCGTTATACCGGACAGGATAGATGTTGATGGCGCAGATGGAGCAAGAATCTGTTCAGATGCGTCATTTGGTCCTTGCCAATAGCGGGCCTTCGAAGATAATGAGCGTCGCATCATCGTTGGGAGAAACCGCTTCAATGCGGTGCCGAAGGAGCAACCGCCCCGGAAACTCTCAGGCAAAAGGACCAGCGGTGAAGACGAAACTCTGGAGAGAAGCCACCTTTAAACAGGACGGCTCGCCGAAGGGATAACAATCTCAGGCGACAAGGACAGAGGGGGCTCTTGAACCGGCGCTTCGCGCCATGACCTGAGCCCGCGCGATCATTCGCGCAACCCTGGAGGCGTCCTTGGACGATAACGCCGAGCTTCAAATCACGCCGCTCAATTCCCTGCATATTTCGCTTGGCGCCCGCATGGTGCCTTTTGCCGGTTACGATATGCCGGTGCAATATCCGGCCGGCGTTCTGAAGGAACATCTTCAGACCCGCACCTCAGCCGGCCTGTTCGACGTATCCCACATGGGCCAGGTGATCGTGAAGGCGAAGTCCGGCAACAATGCCGACGCAGCGCTTGCACTGGAAAAGCTGGTGCCGGTCGATATTCTCGGTCTCAAGGAAGGCCGCCAGCGCTACGGTTTCTTCACCGATGAAAACGGCTGCATCCTAGATGACCTGATGATCACCAATCGCGGCGATCATCTTTTCGTCGTCGTCAACGCGGCCTGCAAGGACGCCGATGTCGCTCATATGAAGGCGCATCTTTCCGGCGACTGCGAAATTACCCTTCTCGATGATCGGGCGCTGATCGCGCTGCAGGGACCACGCGCGGAAGCGGTTCTGGCCGAACTTTGGGCCGGCGTGTCTGAAATGAAGTTCATGGACGTGCTGGAAGTTCCGCTGCACGACGTCCCCTGCATCGTTTCCCGCTCCGGTTATTCCGGTGAGGACGGTTTTGAAATTTCCGTGCCCGCCGCAAAGGCGGAAGAGATTGCCAGGGCCCTGCTCGAACATCCCGATTGCGAGCCGATAGGTCTTGGCGCGCGCGACAGCCTGCGTCTGGAAGCCGGCCTTTGTCTTTATGGCAATGATATCGACACCACGACCTCCCCCATCGAAGCTTCGCTCGAATGGGCGATCCAGAAGGCGCGCCGCGCCGGTGGCGATCGCGAGGGCGGCTTTCCGGGTGCGGAGCGCATTCTCGGCGAACTGAAAGACGGCACATCACGCCGCCGTGTCGGCCTGAAGCCCGAGGGCAAGGCGCCGGTGCGCGGCCATTCCAAGCTTTTCGCGGATGCCGAGGGCAAGACGGAAATCGGCGAAGTGACTTCCGGCGGCTTCGGCCCGTCGGTCGAAGGTCCCGTCGCCATGGGTTACGTGCCAACGGCCTATACGGCTCCCGGTATGGCGATCTTTGCGGAAGTGCGCGGCAAATATCTGCCCGTCACCGTCGCTGCCCTGCCCTTCATCAAGCCCACCTACAAACGATAATCTTCATCCCATCTCCGGAGAAAATACGATGCTGAAATTTACCGCAGAACACGAATGGCTGAAGTTCGAAGGCGATATCGCCACCGTTGGCATTACCAGCCACGCCGCTGAACAGCTTGGCGATCTCGTCTTCGTCGAATTGCCGGAAGTGGGCGCCACCTTCTCCAAGGATGGCGACGCGGCGACCGTTGAATCCGTCAAGGCGGCTTCCGATGTCTATTGTCCGCTGGATGGCGAAGTGGTGGAAATCAACCAGGCCATCGTCGACGATCCCTCGCTGGTCAATTCGGACCCGCAGGGCGCCGGCTGGTTCTTCAAGCTGAAGCTTTCCAACGTCGCGGATGCCGATACGCTGCTCGACGAAGCAGCCTACAGGGAGCTGATCGCGTAATGACGACGCCCACAGAATTCCATTTCACCGACTATCAGCCCTATGATTTCGCCAATCGACGTCACATCGGGCCGTCGCCGTCGGAAATGGCTGACATGCTGAAGGTCGTTGGCTACAAGAGCCTCGACGCCCTGATCGACGCCACCGTTCCCTCCTCCATCCGCCAGAAGGTGCCGCTGACCTGGGGTGCAGCGCTGACCGAACGCGAGGCGCTCGACCGCCTGCGCGAAACGGCCAACAAGAACCAGGTGCTGACCTCGCTGATCGGCCAGGGCTATTACGGTACAATCACCCCGCCGGTGATCCAGCGCAACATTCTGGAAAACCCGGCCTGGTACACCGCCTATACGCCTTACCAGCCAGAAATCAGCCAGGGCCGTCTTGAGGCGCTGCTGAACTACCAGACCATGGTCTGCGATCTGACCGGCCTCGATGTCGCCAATGCATCGCTGCTCGATGAAGCGACCGCCGCTGCCGAAGCAATGGCCATGTGCCAGCGCGTTGCCAAGTCCAAGGCGACCGCCTTCTTCGTGGACGCCAATTGCCACCCGCAGACTATCGCGCTGATTGAGACCCGTGCAGCCCCGCTCGGCTGGAAGGTGATCGTTGGCAACCCGTTCACCGATCTCGATCCGGTCGACGTGTTCGGCGCTATCTTCCAGTATCCCGGCACCCACGGCCATGTCAGCGACTTCTCGGGCCTGATTTCCCGCCTGCACCAGACCGGTGCCATCGCCGCCGTCGCCGCCGATCTTCTGGCGCTGACGCTGTTGAAGTCACCCGGTGAAATGGGCGCGGATATCGCCATCGGCACCTCGCAGCGTTTCGGCGTTCCGGTCGGTTACGGCGGTCCGCATGCGGCTTACATGGCCGTCAAGGATGCGCATAAGCGCTCCATGCCTGGCCGTCTGGTCGGGGTCTCGGTCGATGCGCGCGGCAATCGCGCCTATCGCCTGTCGCTACAGACCCGCGAGCAGCATATCCGCCGCGAAAAGGCCACCTCCAACATCTGCACCGCACAGGTGCTCTTGGCCGTCATGGCGTCGATGTACGGCGTCTTCCACGGCCCGCAGGGCATCAAGGCCATAGCCCAGCAGACCCACCAGAAGGCCGTTCTGATGGCCAAGGGGCTGGAAAAGCTCGGCTACGTCATCGAGCCGGAGACCTTCTTCGACACCATCACCGTCGAAGTCGGTCATATGCAGGGCGTCATCCTGCGCTCTGCTGTTGCGGAAGGCGTGAACCTGCGCAAGGTCGGCGCGACCAAGATCGGCATGAGCCTTGACGAGCGCACGCGCCCTGCGACGCTTGAGGCCGTCTGGCGCGCATTCGGCGGCAATTTCTCGATCTCGGATTTCGAGCCGGAGTATCGTCTGCCGAAGGAACTGCTGCGCACCAGCCAGTACATGACGCATCCGATCTTCCACATGAACCGTGCCGAAAGCGAGATGACCCGTTACATCCGCCGTCTTTCGGACCGTGATCTGGCGCTCGACCGCTCGATGATCCCGCTCGGTTCCTGCACCATGAAGCTGAACGCAACTGCGGAGATGCTGCCGATCACCTGGCCGGAATTTTCCGACATCCATCCCTTCGTGCCGGCCAATCAGGCGCTCGGCTACAAGGAGATGATCGATGACCTCTCGGAAAAGCTGTGCTCGGTCACCGGTTACGACGCCTTCTCCATGCAGCCGAATTCCGGCGCGCAAGGGGAATATGCGGGGCTCCTGACCATCCGCAACTACCACATCGCCAATGGCGGCGCACATCGCGACGTTTGCCTCATTCCAACCTCGGCGCATGGCACCAATCCAGCCTCCGCGCAGATGGTCGGCATGAAAGTGGTGCCGGTGAAAGTGCGGGAAAATGGCGATATTGATATCGACGATTTCCGAGCAAAAGCAGAGCAGTATGCGGAAAACCTCTCGTGCTGCATGATCACCTATCCGTCCACCCATGGCGTGTTTGAGGAGACGGTTCGCGAGATTTGCGAGATCACCCATAAACACGGTGGTCAGGTCTATCTCGACGGCGCCAACATGAACGCCATGGTCGGTCTTGCCCGTCCCGGCGATATCGGTTCCGACGTCAGCCACCTCAACCTGCACAAGACCTTCTGCATCCCGCATGGCGGCGGCGGTCCGGGCATGGGGCCGATCGGCGTCAAGGCGCATCTTGCTCCCTATCTTCCCGGCCATCCGACGACGGACGGTCGTGAAGGTGCGGTTTCGGCTGCCCCCTTCGGCTCGCCGTCGATCCTGCCGATTTCCTGGAGCTACTGCCTGATGATGGGCGGCGAAGGGCTGACGCAGGCGACCAAGGTTGCGATCCTCAACGCCAACTACATCGCCGAACGGCTGAAGGGCGCTTACGACGTGCTCTACAAGTCCGAAACGGGACGTGTGGCGCATGAGTGCATCATCGACACCCGCCCGCTGGCAGACAGCTGCGGCGTGACGGTGGACGACGTTGCAAAGCGTCTCGTCGACTGCGGTTTCCATGCGCCGACCATGAGCTGGCCGGTTGCCGGCACGCTGATGATCGAGCCGACGGAATCCGAGACCAAGGCGGAAATCGACCGTTTCTGCGATGCCATGCTGGCGATCCGCGAGGAAGCCCGCGACATCGAGGAAGGCCGTGCGGACAAGACCAACAATCCGCTGAAGAACGCGCCGCACACGGTGGAAGATCTCGTCGGCGAGTGGGATCGTCCCTACAGCCGCGAACAGGGTTGCTTCCCGCCCGGCGCCTTCCGCATCGACAAATACTGGTCGCCGGTCAACCGCATTGACAATGTCTATGGCGACCGCAACCTCATCTGCACCTGCCCGCCGATGGAGGCTTATGCCGAGGCCGCCGAATAAAGGCATCGGTACGAACGAACTTATGAAGGCCCGGAGCGATCCGGGCCTTTTTCGTTCCGGACACAAGCCCCAAGACTGCGCTACCACGTCACATGCGATTGATCGTAACCCGTTCCATGCTAAACCGGATGCTGCAATTTAAGCGGTGATGGAGTTTGAATGCGTTTGATTTGCCTGAATGGTTGGGGCGGAAAGCTCCATGACGAGCTTGTTCCCTATATCTCCGCGTCCGATCCCGACATTCTATGTTTGCAGGAAGTGGTGCATACACCGGCAGCCGAAGAGGACTGGCTGAGCTATCGCGATGACGGTAGGGACCTGCCACAAAGGGCGAACTTCCTTCGCGATGTCGAAGAAGCCCTACCCGATCATCTTGCAATCTTTTGCCCGGCGGCACAGGGTGACCTCTGGCACGGGGAGACACGATATCCCTCACAATGGGGGCTGGCGACTTTCGTGCGTAAATCCATCGCGATTGTTGCGCAGGCTCAAGGTTTTGTGCACGGCTGCTTTTCTGCGAATGGATACGGAGATCACCCGCGTTCGCGCACGGGCCATGCTGTCAGGGTTTTCGACTTCACGACCGGCCAGCCAGCCGTCATCGCCCATATGCATGGGCTGCGTGACCCCAACGGTAAACAGGATATTCCCGCCCGTCTGATGCAGGCAAAACGCCTCGTGAAACTCGTCAAAGACATCGCGGAGGATGGTGACCGGATCATCGTCTGCGGCGATTTTAATGTTCTGCCTGAGAGCGACACCTTCACGGTATTGAAGGAACTGGATCTCATCGAACTCGTCACAACACGTGGTTTCACAGACACGCGCACCTCGCACTATGCCAAACAAAACCGTTTTGCAGATTACATGCTGGTCAATCCGGTTGTGCAGGTCGATCACTTTGATGTGGTGAGACAGCCAGAAGTCTCGGATCATTGCCCCTTGCTGCTCGAATTCAGCTAGAGGCTTAAGCCGCCTTATCGGTCGTTGCCTCACGTCGCGGCTGGGTCAGCGCACCAGCCGGATATCGCTCGTCACCACCGTCTTGCCGCTCCTGCCGTCCTTGTCGGTCGTGCGAAGCCGCAGGCCGTTTTGCCCGACTTTTTCGATTGTCATGGCTGCGACGCGGTCACCGTTGATGTCGCGGTGCCAGCGAACCGTCAGATTGATTGCATTTCCCTGTCGCGTACCGGAAAGGGCAGACGGTCGGCCGGAGGGTCCGGTGTAAGCGCCGCTGTAACGTCCACCTTTCTCCGACAGGTCGGCCGCAATTGCGCGCCTGACCACCAGAAGGCCACGGCATGTGCCGGACATATTGAGCGACGAGGTCCCCGCTTTGGAATTCAGCGTACAATTGACGTTGATTGGCGGCGTGCCAATCCGGGTGATCACGGTTCCCTTCCCCGCCCATGTGCCTTTCAGCGACGAGAGGAATTCGCGTTCGTCCGCTAATGCCGGCTGCACACCGAGCAGCCCTGCAAAAAATAAACTCGTGATAGCCTTCGTTTTCATGGCGCGTATCCAATTTTTCACGAAGACTAACTCGCTTGCGCCGTCAAACGTTCCTCCGGTTTATTTAGCAACTGTCAAAAAATTCGAGAGGCTCATGTTTCTGTCGTGCCGATGCAACCAAATGCAGGCATAGATGTTTCTCGCCAGCGTCGATCAATTTCTGATCACCTACCGCATATTTTTCGGAGCATATTTCATGACGACGATCGGCGTTTTGGCACCGCGCGGCAGCCTCCCCTCCGGCGGTCTGCCTCGCAGCGGTGGTATGTCAGACCGCACGCTTTTTGCCCTTGCGGCGCTTAATTTCTTTCTGGCCGATGCCCGCGACGGGCTAGGTCCGTTCCTGGACGCATTTTTGGCGACACAGGGCTGGTCATCGCTTTCGCTGGGGATGATCGCCACGGTCGGCGGCCTCGTCGGTCTGCTTGCCACACCGCTCTGCGGCGCGTTGGTGGACGGCACGACGTGGAAAAGAACGTTGATTGCCATCCCCGTCGTTCTCGTGACCGTCGGAGCGCTGATTACGCTGATTTTTCCCGATGCGTGGATCGTCTGGACCGGCCAGATCATGACTGCGGTTGTCGGCGCCGTCGTGGGACCGGCTCTGGCCGGACTGACGCTTGGTCTGGTCGGTGAACGCCTGTTCTCCCGTCAGATATCGCAAAACGAATTCTGGAACCATGGCGGCAATTTCGCATCGCTCTTCGCCACTTACGTTGCCGTTTCCTTCTTCGGCCTGCATGGCGTCATCGGACTGATGCTTCTGACGGCTGCCGGCGCACTTGTTGCCGCCGCCGCCATCGACCCCGACAGGATCGACCACAAGGTGGCGCGAGGCCTTGGCGAAGACAAGGGCGAACCGGGGCCCTCAGGCATCAACGTGCTGCTTCACGAACGCGGTCTGATATTCCTCGCGATCATTCTTCTCATCTTCCACTTCGGCAACGCGCCGATGGGGCGGCTTATCGCGCAGAATTTTGCCATCGAACTGCAGACACCATTCCGCACGACAGCGATCATTACTGGCGTCGCGCAATTTGCCATGATCTTCGTTGCGGCCCTGGCGCCGTGGCTTATCCGTCGCTTCGGTCTTGCGACGGTGTTCCTGATCGCGCTTGCGGCCCTGCCGATCCGCGGTCTGCTGGCTTCCGCCTTCACCGATTTCTGGGTAATCTTTCCGGTACAGTTGCTTGATGGTATCGGTGCCGGCCTTCTGGGCATCGTGACGCCTGTGGCCGCCGAACGCATTCTCAAGGGAACCGGCCGGTTCAATGTCGGCCTTGCAAGCGTCATGATGGTGCAAGGCATTGGTGCGTCCCTCAGCAACGTCGTTGCCGGCTGGCTGGTCACCAAAGGCGGTTACGCCCTTTCGCACTTGGTCGGCGGCGGCATATCGGCCATCGCTATCGCCCTCTTCTTCATCTACCGAAACGAGATCGCCCCGAAGCAGGCCGACGAAGCACTGCCTCAGTAAAACCGTACAAATAAAAAAGGAGGCCTCACGGCCTCCTTAATCCAACCCGTGCAAATTTCGGTTTTACCCGACGAAAGCGCGCTCGATGACGAACTCGGCAGGCTTGTTATTCGCACCTTCGTTAAGGCCGGCCTTTTCAAGAAGCTCCTTCGTGTCCTTCAGCATGGCCGAAGAACCGCAGATCATGCCGCGATCGATCGCGGGATCGAGTGCGGGAACACCCAGATCCGCAAACAGCTTGCCGTTCTCAATCAGCGAGGTGATGCGGCCCTTGAAGGGATAATCCTCGCGCGTGACAGTCGCATAGTGCTTGAGCTTGTCGCCGACGATCTCGTTCAGGAATTCATGGTTCCTGATTTCCTCGACCAGGTCGAAACCGTATTTCAATTCGGCCACATCGCGGCAGGTATGGGTGAGGATGACCTCTTCAAACTTTTCATAGGTCTCCGGATCGCGGATCAGGCTTGCGAAAGGTGCGATGCCGGTGCCGGTCGAGAACATATAGAGCCGTCTGCCTGGTGTCAGCGCATCCAGAACCAGAGTGCCTGTCGGCTTCTTGCGCATAAGCACGGTGTCGCCGGGCTTGATCGCCTGAAGATGCGAGGTCAACGGGCCATCCGGAACCTTGATCGAGAAGAATTCAAGTTCCTCGTCCCAGGCAGGGCTGGCGATGGAATAGGCGCGGTAGATCGGCTTTTCGCCGACCATCAGGCCGATCATGGCGAATTCGCCGGAGCGGAAGCGGAAGCCGGCCGGACGCGTCATGCGGAAGCGGAACAGGTGATCCGTATAGTGTTCCACCGACAAAACTGTCTCGGCGTAAACACCATCGGGTATCTTGATCGCGAAATCTTCCGTCTTGGCTGGCGCGTTCATTTCAGGTTCCGTCCATTCATTCGATAAGCGACATTCTTCGACCGGGCAATTATACCATTTTTGCCGCGGTTTGAAGGCATGAGAATATCAATACTGCCATGCGCGCAGAAAATATGCATCTAAAACTCATATTTCCGCGCAACGCGTCATTGGGCCGCACGGCGGCGCCAGCTATAGGCCTCTCCACCGTTGGCCGGAAGGGCCGCCGGCTGGTAATAGACCGGGATTTCCGGCAGGCGATTTTCGGACAGGCGGCGGATCGCCGTCTCGTTCGTGACCGCAAAGCTGGTGAAGCCGGTGCGCAGCATCAGCGGCACCTGGTCGATCAAAACATCGCCAACCGCCCTCACCTCGCCGGCAAAATCAAGACGGCTGCGCAGCAACGAGGCATGGCTGAAACCCCGCCCGTCATTGAAGGCCGGGAAGCTGACGGCGACAAGGTCGATGCGGTCGAGATAGGGCTCGAGCCGGGTGACATCGTCGGCAGGCGCAATCAGAACGCCGAGGCCGACATCATTGCTTTCGGCCGCCCGGACAAGGAAATCAGCGAGCGGCAGCACCGGTTTCTGCTCGGCAGTTGCGTTCACTTCTTCCGTTTCGATCACCCAGGGATCGTTTTCCACGAAGCCGTCGCGGTTCCAGATTTTCGTCATGGCAATCTCCTCAGGCGGCTTCAGCGGCGGAACCGTAGAGCGCATCCTTGAACGGCTGCGGTCCGACGCGGCGATAGGCTTCGAGGAAGGTTTCTTCCTTCGAAAGACGCAAGCCCAGATAGGTGTCGACGATGGTTTCCACCGCGTCGGTGACTTTTTCCGGCTCGAAACCGCGGCCAATAATCTCACCAATCGAGGTGTTTTCATCACCCGATCCGCCAAGCGTGATCTGGTAGAGTTCCGCACCCTTCTTCTCAACACCCAGAAGGCCGATATGGCCGACATGGTGGTGGCCGCAGGCATTGATGCAGCCGGAAATCTTGATCTTAAGCTCGCCGATTTCCGCCTGACGTTCCGGCGCGCCAAAACGGGTAGAGATTTCCTGCGCCACCGGAATGGAGCGCGCATTGGCAAGCGCGCAATAGTCCAGCCCAGGACAGGCAATGATATCGGTGATCAGCCCGGCATTGGCAGTCGCCAGTCCGGCTCCTACAAGTGCGCGATAGACCGGCTCGAGATCGGCCAGCGCCACATGCGGCAGGATGATGTTCTGCTCGTGGCTGATGCGGATTTCGTCAAACGCGTATTCGGCGGCGATATCGGCGACGAGTTCCATCTGCTCGTCGGTCGCATCGCCGGGAATGCCGCCAATCGGCTTCAGGGAAATCGTCACCATGCCGTAGTCCGGATGCTTATGCGGCTGGACGTTCTGCTCGACAAAACGGGCAAAACCTTCATCCGCCCGCTTCCAGCGCGCCAGGCTCTCCCAGCCTTCAGGGCGGTCCTTCAGTGCTGGCGGTGCAAAATAGGCGGTGATGGCTGCAATATCGGCATCCGGCAGCTTCAATTCCGTGTTTTTCAGCTCCGCGAATTCAACCTCAACCTGGCGGGCCAGTTCTTCTGCGCCGGTTTCATGCACGAGGATCTTGATACGCGCCTTGTATTTGTTGTCGCGGCGGCCGTGCAGGTTGTAAACGCGCATGACGGCCGTGGTATAGGACAGCAGGTCTTCTTCCGGCAGGAAGTCGCGGATCTTCTTGGCGATCATCGGCGTACGGCCCTGCCCGCCGCCGACATAGACGGCAAAACCAATCTCGCCCTTGTCGTTCTTTTTCAGATGCAGGCCGATATCGTGAACCTGAATCGCGGCGCGGTCGCGCTCGGCGCCCGTTACAGCGATTTTGAACTTGCGCGGCAGGAACGAGAACTCCGGATGCACGGAAGACCATTGACGCAGGATTTCCGCATAAGGACGCGGATCGGCGACCTCGTCTGCGGCGGCGCCCGCGAAATGGTCGGCGGTCACGTTGCGAATGCAGTTACCCGAGGTCTGCAGCGCATGCATTTCCACGCTTGCCAGTTCGGAGAGGATATCGGGCGTGTCGGACAGGCGCGGCCAGTTGTACTGAATGTTCTGGCGGGTGGTGAAGTGGCCGTAACCCCGGTCATATTTGCGGGCGATATGGGCCAGCATCCGCATCTGCTGCGAATTCAGCGTGCCGTAGGGAATGGCGACGCGCAGCATATAGGCATGGAGCTGGAGATAGACACCGTTCATAAGGCGCAGCGGCTTGAACGCGTCCTCGGCAAGCTCGCCGGACAACCGGCGCTCGACCTGATCGCGAAACTGTGCCACGCGGCCTTCAACAAATGCGTGATCGAACTCGTCGTAACGGTACATATTCTTCCTCAGACTGCGATGAATGCTGCATCGGCCGGCTTGAAGCCGTTGGCATAGTGCATGGTCGGGCCAGCGGCGCGAATACGCTCACGAAGCCGCGTCGGCCAAAGCTTGCCATTCTCCTCCACCACGTCGATGACATTCACGTCAACGACCTTGTTGGCGGAAAAATCCCGCTTGCCGATTTCCTCGAACGAAGCGACGGCCTCTGCGTGGCGGGCGACGATTGCGTCCTGCAGGTTCTCCGTCCATTCGCCATTGGCATCGAGCCATACAGCGATCCCATCGCCCAGGCGGTTGGCGGTCAAAACCTTGTCAGCCATTTGCATACTCCCTTTTAAGGTTCGCTGGCCGCGCAACAAGCGCGAGCGCCTCGGACCTGTCAAAATTGGCGCCCGCCACCGCATCGCCGATGATGACCATGACCGGACCGGTCAGTTCGTCGCGATGTTCGAGGTCGGGCAGATCGTTCAAAGTGCCATGCAGCAGGCGGCGATCCGCGCGGCTGGCATTTTCGATGACGGCCACCGTCGTTTCCACGCCGAGACCTGCCTCGATCAGCCTTGTCGCGACCGAAGCGGCAACGCTGCGGCCCATATAGACGGCAATCGTCGCACCAGAGACGGCAAGACGCGCCCAATCGGGCAGGACATCGCCGGTCAGATCGTGGCCGGTGGTGAAAATCAGCGACGAGGCGACACCGCGCAGCGTCAGCGGCAATTCGAAATCCGCAGCGGCGGCAAAGGCCGAAGTGATGCCGGGCACGATCTCGTAACCGATGCCAGCGTCACGCAACGCCGCCATCTCCTCGCCCGCCCGGCCATAAACCAGCGGATCACCGGATTTGAGGCGAACGACGCGCTTGCCATCCTTGCCGAGACGCACCAGCAGGTGGTTGATCTCATCCTGCGACTTCGTATGGCAGCCCTTGCGCTTGCCGACAGACAGTCTTTCGGCATCGCGGCGACCCATATCGACGATCGCCTGCGGTACCAGCGCATCATAAACGATGACGTCGGCCTCCATCAACACGCGCTGCGCGCGCAGCGTCAACAGGTCTTCCGCACCGGGGCCAGCGCCGACAAGCCAGACGCGGCCTTCACTGCGTTCGGGCGATTGCAACAGACGGTTGGCGGCATCGCGGGCGGAAAGCGTATCGCCGAGAGCGACGGCATCTGCGACAGCACCGGAAAAGAACCGCCGCCAGAAATTGCGTCTCAATGCTCCCTTGGGCACGTTTTTTTCCGCCGCATCACGATACTGCACCGCAAGGCGGGCAAGCTTGCCAAGCGACGGTGACAGCATCTGGTCGATACGCACGCGGATCATCTGGGCGAGAACCGGCCCTGCCCCTTCGGTGCCAATGGCGATGGCGACGGGCGCGCGGGCGACAAGCGCCGGGGTGAAGAAATCGCAAAATTCCGGCTGGTCCACCGCATTGGCGGGGATTTTCTTAGCGCGCGCAGCCGTAACTATCTCGCGGTCCAGCGCCTCGTCCCCGGTGGCGGCAAAAACCAGCGTCGCGCCTTCGATCAACTGGCTGGAGAAACCCAAAGCCCGATGATCAATGCCGTTCTCGCGGAGATAGCGCACAAAATCCGCTTCCGGCTTGTTGGCATAGGCAATGATATGCGCATTGGTATTGGCGAGAAGCCTCACCTTCGCGAACGCTTCATCACCATTACCGAACACAGCGACCTGCCGTCCCTCAACCCGGAAGAAGGCGGGGAAGGTAGAAAGGCGGTCGCCAGCAGCGGAAAAATCATGTTCGTTGTGCATTGGACATATATCTCGCATTGCGGTGCAAGATTGAAGAAACAGAAATTCAAGCCTTTCCGACACCTGGATTTTTATTTCTCGAAGACCCCGGTTTTGGAGGAAAACAAACCGGTAGCCCTTTTTCGCGCCTGCGCGAGGCCTGAGAATCCACTCAGAATCCCTTGACAAAGCGGGTACCCGCGCCGAACAAGGAGCAACGATTACCAGTCGATTTCTCCATGCGAAGACCGCTTTTCCTTGAGGCGGCACGAAGGATCAGACCCTTGACCAGCCACACCCTCGCCAACCGCCTTCTTGATGTCATCGAACACGATATTCTGCCCTTGACGGCGCGCGGCGTCAGCCTCGGCAACAAGGTCTTCGGTGCGGCTATCCTGCGCAAATCCGATCTGTCGCTGGTGATAGCGGAGACCAACAACGAGCTGGAAAATCCGCTCTGGCATGGCGAGGTGCACACGCTGAAGCGGTTTTACGAACTCGGCGAAAAACCGAACACCAAGGACCTGATTTTTCTTTCCACCCATGAACCCTGCACCATGTGCATGTCCGCCATCACCTGGGCCGGTTTCGACAATTTCTATTCCTTTTTCAGCCATGAGGATTCCCGCGACGCTTTCGCGATCCCGCACGATCTGAAAATCCTGAAGGAAATTTTTGGGCTGGAGCCGGGCGGATATCGCCGCAGTAACGCCTTCTGGAACTCTTTCTTCATCGCCGATCTGGTGGAGGGCGAAGATGATCCGCTCAAAACCACGCTGAAGGCGCAGACGGCCCGTATCAAGGCCGCTTATGACGATCTTTCCACCAGCTATCAGTCGTCAAAAAGCGGTAACGACATTCCGTTGAATTAGAGCCCTTCCAGGCGGTTTTCCGTCAGGATAATGCGCAAAAAAGCGAAGAACGAAGGTTTGAGACATATGGAAGCCTCGAAGGATATTTCCCGCCTGATCGAGATCATGGAAGCCCTGCGCCGGCCGGAAACCGGTTGCCCGTGGGATGTTGTGCAAACCTTCGAGACGATCAAGCCCTATACCATTGAAGAAGCTTATGAAGTCGCCGACGCCATCGAGCGCAAGGACATGGACGATCTTTGCGAGGAACTGGGCGACCTTCTCTTGCAGGTGGTTTTCCACGCCCGCATTGCCGAGGAACGGGGTGAATTCGCCTTTGGCGACGTGGTTGAGGCCGTCACCTCGAAGATGATCCGCCGCCATCCGCATGTCTTTGCCGTTTCCGAGGCCGATACACCTGACAGCGTCAAGCTGCAATGGGACCGGATCAAGGCCGAGGAAAAGCGCGAACGGGCTGAGCGCCGCGCGCGGCGGGGCATCACCGAGGATTTCAAGGCCGGGTTTCTGGGCGGCGTGCAGCGCAGCCAGCCGGCGCTCACCGAGGCCCTGAAGCTGCAGGAACAGGCCGCGCGCGCCGGTTTCGACTGGTCAGATCCCGCTCCCATTCTCGACAAGATCGAGGAGGAAATCGCCGAATTGCGTGAGGCGCTGGCGGAGGGGAAACCGGAGAAAGTTTCGGACGAACTCGGCGATCTGATCTTTGCCCTCGTCAATATTGGCCGGCATGTCAAAGCCGATCCGGAAGATGCGCTGCGCGGCACCAATACGAAATTCCGTAGGCGTTTCAATCACATCGAAACGTCGCTCACCGAAAATGGCGAGACGCTGGAAGAAGCGAGCCTTGAGCGGATGGAAGACCTGTGGCAGGCGGCAAAACGCATCGAGCGCTCGCTCGATACCGTTTCGTCCTAATCACCGGATATGCCCGAAAAATAGGAGCGCCCGGCGCTCCCGAGACTGGTGACGTGAGGGAAGCTCCGCCATCGTTCTCGAAGCCCTCAGCGCTCCCAGTCCTCGCGTTCGCGGATGGTAACTTTACCAAGCTTGCGCTCCAGCTCGGCGGCCTGCGTTTCCGACAGGCGCACATCGAGCGCCACCGATCCGTCCTCATGGTCTTCACGGGCATCCACGATGGAATTGCTGTAGACCCAGGAAATCAGCGACAGCTGCTCAACGGAAAGCACGACGGTCGTTTCCGTCAGCACACCGGAGAGGCGCTTTGAAATCTCGTCCATCAGGGCATCGACGCCCTCACCCGTGATTGCCGAAACGGCGCGAATATCCGAGCGGCCTTCGGCGCGCTGCATGATGGCGTCATGCGCTTCCGGCTCGAGACGGTCGACCTTGTTCCAGACCTCGATGATGCGCTTTTCGGCCTCCTTCTCGTCAATGCCGAGATCGCCGAGAATACGTAGCACATCCGCAGACTGTGCGGCATTATCCGGATCGGACATGTCGCGCACATGCAGAACGAGATCGGCTTCAAGCACTTCTTCCAGCGTTGCACGGAAGGCGGCGACGAGATGCGTCGGCAGGTCGGAAATGAAGCCCACCGTGTCGGACAGGATGACGGTGCGGCCATGCGGCAGCTTCATCCGGCGCAGCGTCGGATCGAGCGTCGCGAACAGCATGTCCTCCGCCAGAACGCCCGCGCCGGTGATACGGTTGAACAGCGTGGATTTACCGGCATTGGTGTAACCGACCAGCGCCACGATCGGATGCGGCACCTTGCGGCGCTTGGCGCGGTGAAGCTGGCGGGTGCGCACCACCTGCTCCAGTTCCTTCTCGAGCTTGACGATGCGATCCTGCAGCAATCGTCTGTCGGCCTCGATCTGAGTTTCACCCGGACCACCCATGAAGCCCGCACCACCGCGCTGGCGCTCAAGGTGGGTCCAGCTCCTGACGAGGCGGCCCTTCTGGTAGTTCAGATGCGCGAGATCAACCTGCAACGTGCCCTCCTTGGTGGAGGCGCGGCGGCCGAAGATTTCAAGGATGAGACCCGTGCGGTCGATGACCTTGGCATTCCACTGCTTTTCGAGATTTCGCTGCTGCACCGGGGTCAGCGGATGATCGACGATCACCAGGCCGGAATCCGTCTCATCGAGCAGATGGCCAATTTCCTCGATCTTGCCGGTGCCGAACAATGTCGCCGGGCGCGGCTGGTTCACCGAAACGATGAGACCCTGCGTCACCTCCAGATCGATGGCGAGCGCCAGACCCTTGGCTTCCTCAAGCTTGGCTTCAACGGAACGGCCGGGAGCGACGGGGCCTGCCGCCGCATCGCGATTTTCGCGCTGCTGCTTGAGGACGGGCACGAGGACAACCGCGCGCATGTCGTCGCGGCGCTTTTCCTGCTCCGGAATGATCGATTCGTTCGAAGTGTCGCGCGTCGAAATGGGCTCAGCCTTATCCAGAAAGAAGATTGCGGCCGACCGCATCCGCGCGGGCGGCCATGGGAATTAACCTGACGGAACGGGAAATGTTCCCGGTCCGGGTCAGTCTATATCGAATATCCGTCGAGGGAGCCGATCAGGCCGCGCCTTCTTCGCTTTCGAACATCTGCATCGGCTGGCCCGGCATGATGGTGGAGATCGCATGCTTGTAGACCAGCTGCGAATGACCGTCACGGCGCAAAAGCACGCAGAAATTGTCGAAGGAGGTGACAACGCCCGTCAGCTTGACGCCGTTGATCAGGAAAATCGTGAGCGAAATCTTCTGCTTACGAACGGTATTGAGGAAGAGATCCTGAAGGTTTTGAGAACGTTCCGCCATAGCGCCGCTTCTTTCTTTTTTGCCGGCAGGGATACCGGAAAATAATCAATCAATAATAAGCCGGCCAAGTCTTGTCCCCCGCTTGGCTGACCTCAAACTCTGGTATCAAATCATGTTCCGTTCCGCAACGGTCAAAACAGCCTGACGGGTACGAGTATTGACCCGCATTTTCGATTCGGGACAGTCAAAAATATTGTATCGAAACACGGAAAAGTTGTTCCACGTCGCGCACCGCATCGGCGGATGCAAAGAGCACGACACGGTCCTTCGCCTTGATTTTCGTGCTGCCGTCAGGACGGATCACCACACCGTCGCGATAGATCGCGCCGATGCGCACGCCTTCGGGCATATCGATGTCGCGGAAGGATTGGCCGACCAGCGGCGATGTCTCCAGCGCCTCCGCCTCGATTACCTCCGCCGAACCGCGCTGGACGGCGTAGACAGAGCGGATGCGACCCTTGCGCACGTGCTGAAGCACACGGGAGATCGTCACGGCCCTGGGGTTGATATAGGCATCGAGCCCCAGAGAACGGGCGACATCGTGGAATGACGTGCTGTTCAAGAGCGCCAGATTCGATTTGCAGCCGAGCTGCTTTGCAATGACGGCGGCCAGAATATTGGTCTGGTCATTGTTGGTGAGCGTTACAATCAGGTCGGCGTCCTGAATATCGGCCTGCATCAGGATTTTCTGATCGAGCGCCGAACCATGCATGACGATGGTGTGGCTCAACTGCTCAGATGCGGCAACCGCCCTGTCGCGGTCCGACTCGATGATCTTCACCCGCGTCTTCGGCTGCATCTCCTCGATCTTGTGCGCGACGAAATGGCCGATATTACCGGCACCCGCAATCACGATGCGCTGCGCTTCCTGCTCCTCGTGACCGAAGAGGCTTAAGGTACGGCGGGCGTGCTGGCGCTGGCAGATGACATAGGCAAGGTCGCCCACCCGCAACTGTTCCGAAGAATGCGCCACCTTCAGAATACCATCCCGGTAAACGCCAACCACTGTGGCGATAAGGTCGGGAAAGAGGCTGGAGAGTTGCTGCAGCGGTGTGTTGATGACAGGGCAATCTTCCATGCACTCGATGGCCAGCATGTAGATCGTATCTTCCGCGAACCGCACAACGTCGGTTGCGCCCGGAAAAGCGATACGCCGCAGTACCATCTTGCCGACTTCAACTTCCGGAGAAATCGTCACATCGATGGACATGTTCTCGCGGCTGAAGAGATCGGCATATTCCGGCTTCAGATAGCTCTGGTCGCGGATGCGGGCGATCTTGGTCGGCACGCTGAAGAGCGCATGCGCCACCTCACAGGCGACGATATTGATCTCGTCATGCAGCGTAACGGCGATGATCATGTCGGCCTGGTCGGCACCGGCCTTGGCCAGCATGTCGGGATGGGCGCCATGGCCGACATAACCGCGCACGTCCAGCGTCTCGGTTATGGCGGTAATAAGCGGCGCAGCGGTATCGATGACCGATACCTCATTATCCTCCCGTGACAATTGTTCGGCGATGCCGTAACCCACCTGCCCTGCGCCGCAAATGATGACTTTCATGCTGTCTCTCTGACGGAATAATCGGTTACGGCAAAGCGCCTAGATTCCTTATACGCCGAGAGATTTCAGTTTGCGATGCAGCGCCGACCGTTCCATGCCGACAAATTCCGCCGTGCGCGAAATATTGCCGCCGAAGCGGTTGATCTGGGCCATCAGGTAGTCCCGCTCGAACATTTCACGCGCTTCGCGCAGCGGCAGGGTCATGATGTGCTGATCGCCCTGCGCCGAAATCTTCGGCAGCATGTCGCCAATATCCGCCGGCAGCATGTCGGCCGAGATCGGCGCTTCGCCGCCTTCGGGCCGCGCCAGAATCATCAGCCGCTCGATATTGTTGCGGAGCTGGCGGATGTTGCCCGGCCAGTCATGGGTCTGGAGAACGGCCATGGCGTCATCCCCGATCTTGCGCGGGCGAATGCCAGCCTGTTCGGAAATCTGCCGCATGAACATGTCGACGAGGAAGGGGATATCTTCGCGGCGCTCGGAAAGCGCCGGCACCTTCACCGGCACCACCGCGAGGCGATGATAGAGGTCCTCGCGGAACTGGCCTTCGGCGATCAGGCTTTCGAGATGGTGGGCGGTCGAGGAAATGATGCGCACATCCACCTTCACCCGCTTGCCGCCGCCGACACGCTCGAATTGCTGGTCGACCAGCACGCGCAGGATTTTGTTCTGCGTCTCGCGCGGCATTTCGCCGACTTCATCGAGATAAAGAACGCCGCGATGGGCTTCTTCCAAGGCGCCTACCTTGCGTGGCTGTCCGGGCAGGCCTTCCGTGCCGAAAAGCGCGATTTCCATGCGGTCGGGCGTGATCGTCGCGGCATTGAGCGCCACGAAAGGTCCTGTAGCGCGCGAGGATTTCTTGTGCACCATGCGCGCCACCAGCTCCTTGCCGGAGCCGGAGGGGCCGAGGATCATGATGCGGCTGTTGGTGGGGGCCACCCTGTCAATGGTCTGGCGAAGCTGCGACACGGCAAGTGACGCACCAACGAGTTCAACCGCGTCACCGGTGCGTTTCTTGAGTTCCTGAACCTCGCGCTTCAGCTTGGAGTTTTCCAGCGCCCGCTCGGCGATCAGGATCAGCCGGTCGGCCTTGAACGGCTTTTCGATAAAGTCGAAAGCGCCACGCTTGATGGCGTTGACGGCGGTTTCGATATTGCCGTGACCGGAAATCATGACGACAGGAATTTCGGGATGGCGGCTCTTGATTTCGTCCAGCAGCGCCAGACCGTCGAGCTTCGAACCCTGCATCCAGATATCGAGAAAGATCAGGCGCGGCACCCGTTCCGAAATGGCGGCCAGCGCGCTGTCGCTGTCGAACGCCATGCGGGTCTCGTGTCCCTCGTCGGAAAGAATGCCCGCTACGATTTCGCGAATGTCCGCCTCGTCATCCACGACCAGAATATCAGACGCCATATGCTGCTTCCTTGTTATTTTCGCTGCCGACCGCCTCGATATAGGGCAGCAGCACTCGGATCATGGCGCCATGGCCATGGTCGAATTCGGCCGGGGCATCATGGAGCTCCAGATACCCGCCATGTTCTTCGATGATTTTCTTGACGATGGCGAGGCCGAGGCCTGTGCCCTTGTCCCGCATCGTCATATAGGGTTCGAGAATGCGGTGACGGTTCTCGACGGGAAGGCCGCGGCCATTGTCGATGATGTCAGCCACGAAACGGGAATTGGCTTCGTCGAAGGATGCACGCACCAGGATTTTACCCGGACGCTTGTCGCCTTCCACCGCCTCGATGGCTTCCGTCGCATTCTTGATGAGATTGCCGAACGCCTGTCCCAGCATGCGGGCATCGAACATGCCCTCCAGCGGGATGTCGCCCAGTTCCGTTGAGAATTTCGTGTCGGCGGCGCTGATTTCGCGCAGGAACGCCGCGTCCTTCAAAATCGAACGCAGGTCCGATTTTTCCTTCGTTGGTTTGGGCATACGCGCAAAAGCGGAGAATTCATCCACCATCCGGCCGATATCACCGACCTGCCGGACGATGGTGTCCGTACACTGGTCGAAAATGGCGCGGTCACTCTCATCGATCTGCTTGCCGAAACGGCGCTTGATGCGCTCGGCAGAAAGCTGGATCGGCGTCAGCGGGTTCTTGATTTCATGAGCGATGCGCCGCGCCACATCCGACCATGCGGTGGAGCGTTGGGCGATGACGAGATCGGTGATGTCGTCGAGCGTGATGACATAGCTGTCGCGGCTGTCGCGGGCGTCCTCGCGGGTCACCTGCACATTGAGGGTACGCTCCTTGCCGCGCCGCATGATATTGATCTGCTTGCGGAAGTTGCCGCGCGACCAGGTGTTGGCCTCGGTCACGACCTCTTCGATTTCAGGCGCAATCTCCGACAGTTGCGCACCGATAAGCTGCTCGGAGGTCTGCGCCAAGAACTCTTCGCCCGAGGGATTGACGATGGTGATCTTGCGGTTCTCGTCAACGCCGATAACAGCGGCGGTAACGCCCGACAGCACCGCCTCGATGAAGCGGCGGCGATCGTCGATATCGTCTTTCGCCTCGATGATCTGTTCCTGCTGGCTGCGCAGTTCCGAGACCATCTTGTTGAAGGTGCGCGACAGACGCCCGACGTCGCCATCAACGGCGCGAACGGGCACCAGCACATGCATGTTGCCGGTGGCGACACTGTCTGCGGCGCTGATGAGAAGCCGGATCGGGCGCACGATACGGTCGGCGACTGCGATCGCCGTCCAGATCGCCGCCAGAAGCACGATCAGCGCAAAACCGAGATAGAGGATCGCAAAGGCGATCTGCAGCGGCGCACGGCCTGCCTCCATCGCCTTGTATTCGGCGCGGTTCTCTTCCATCAGCCGCATTGCGCCCATGACCTTGGGATCGACGGCGCGTACCGTGTAAAGGAAGGTTCCGCTAATGCCTTCGAGCTTGATAATCGCGCCAACGAGGTTGGTGATGCCAGGCGGGATCAGCGTCGGCTGACCGGCGGCGGCCTTTTCAAGCGCGTCATGCGGAATGGCGGGAAGCGGTTTTTCCGTCTTGATATCGGCCTGCGCGACGGCGTCGCCGTCTTCCTGCACCAGAAACGCGCCAAGCAGGCCGCGTCCCTTGGCCTGACGGGTCATGAGATCAACGAAGCCGGTGCGGTCTAGATAAAAAAGCGCGCGGTTGCGGTCGAGGTCGGTGGCCATCGACAGGGTCTGACCCTGAAGATAACCGGCATTTTCCATCATATAAGCTTGGGCGATGTTGCTCGACGAATCGACGATCGACTGCGTGCGCAGCGAAAACCAGCGGTCGAGACCGACATTCAGCGTCAGGCTGGCGAAGATGGCGACAAGCACGGCGGGCGTGATCGCCACGATGGAGAAAAGCACGACGATGCGCACGTGCAGACGCGCTGCCGCCCTGCCCTTTTTCCGGGCTTTTAGCAGGCGGTTGATTTCGCGGCCGATCAGAAAGATCAGGCCGATCACGAAGATCGAATTGATGACGACGGAAGCGATGACGACGTTGGATGTCGGCGCAATCGGGGTCACGCCGAGCAGCACGAAGAGGGTAATGATGGCGCAGACGAGGGCGACGCCGGCGAGCACCAGCCCCGGCAGAGCGAAAGACATCCTGCGATCGGCAACCACCATGCCCGCGGCTTCGTCAGCAACGGCGTTTTCGGCGGCGGGTTTCCGCATCAACTACTCCCAATCGCTGGCCAGCCAGCACCACATTCCTGAAGTCAGGCAAGATTCACCGCAGTTCGGCGAATCTCCCTCCCTCCTAGTGTTTTCCAAGCAACACAATGTGGCGAAAATGCAACGACAGATGCGGCCTTGTCAACATTCTCAGCTGGGGCGGGAGCTGCGATACACGGAAACTCCAAGCTCGCGGATTTTCTTGCGTAGCGTATTGCGGTTGAGGCCAAGAAGATCAGCAGCCTTGATCTGGTTGCCGCGTGTCGCCGTCAAGGCGGCGAGAATCAGCGGATATTCCAGTTCGCGCAGCACGCGGTCGTAAAGACCCGGCGGCGGCAAGCCATCACCAAAGCTTGAGAAATAATCCCGCATGTTTTCCTCGACCGCCTGCGAAATGGTGAGCGAGCCGGTACGGACCGCCATCTTGTCGAGCGGGCTGTCCGGGACATCCGACTGCAATTCCTGCTCGATGATTTCGCGGGTGATGACTTCCTGCGGATAAAGCGCCATCAGGCGGCGGATCAGGTTTTCCAGTTCACGCACGTTGCCCGGCCAGGCATAGGCCTTCATGACTTCCAGCGCCTCGGTCTCGAAACGCTTGCCTTCCAGACCTTCCTTTTCACCCTGCTGGATGAAATGGCGCACGAGATCGGGAATATCCTCGGCGCGGTCACGCAGCGGCGGCAGCCGAAGCGGCACGACGTTGAGGCGATAATAGAGGTCCTCGCGGAAGAGGCCCTGATTGATTGACTGCTTCAGATCCTTGTTGGTGGCGGCAACGATGCGGACATCGGTGCGGATCGGCGTGCGCCCACCCACCGTCGTATATTCGCCCTGCTGCAACACGCGCAGCAGGCGTGTCTGGGCATCCATCGGCATATCGCCGATTTCATCGAGGAACAGCGTACCACCTTCGGCCTGTTCAAAACGGCCGGTCGAGCGGTTCTGCGCACCAGTGAAGGCGCCCTTTTCATGGCCGAAAAGTTCGGATTCGATCAGGTCGCGCGGGATTGCCGCCATGTTGATGGCAACGAAGGGGCCGTTGCGGCGCTTGCCGTAATCATGCAGCGCCCGCGCCACCAGCTCCTTGCCGGTGCCGGATTCGCCGGTGATCATCAGCGTCAGGTCGGTCTGCATCAGGCGGGCGAGAACGCGGTAGATTTCCTGCATCGCCGCGGAACGGCCAACGAGCGGCATGCCGTCCTGCATGTCGTCATCAAGCTTGGCCGGCTTGCGCTTCGGCTCCGACAGGGCGCGGCCGATGATGGCGATCAGTTCCGTCAGGTCGAAGGGCTTCGGCAGATAGTCGTAAGCGCCTTTTTCCGAGGCCTTGATGGCGGTCATGAAGGTGTTCTGCGCGCTCATGACAAGAACCGGCAGGTCTGGACGGGCCTTCTTGATGCGCGGCAGAAGGTCGAAGGCGTTTTCATCCGGCATCACGACATCGGTCACGACAAGATCGCCCTCGCCCGCCGAAACCCAGCGCCAGAGCGTTGCGGCATTGGAGGTGATGCGCACGTCGTAACCGGCGCGGCTCAGCGCCTGGTTCAGAACGGTGCGGATTGCGGCATCATCATCGGCGACGAGGATCGTAGCTGTCATAGGTCATTTCCTGTCGTGTTCGGCAAGGTGATGTCGTCGAGCGCCACTTCCGGCGAGACGGGCATCAATACGCGGAAAGTCGTGCGATGGTTCTGGCTGTCGCATTCGACGATGCCGCCATGGGCGCCGATCAGCTTGGCGACAAGCGCTAGGCCCAGGCCCGAACCATTCGTCTTGGTGGTGATGAAGGGATCGAAGAGATGCGGTAAGAGATCGGCCGGAACGCCCGGGCCATTGTCATGCACGCAGAATTCAAGCGGCAGCGAAATGCGCTCGCGGCTGCCGGCGACGGAAAGCCGCATGCCGGGACGGTAGGCGGTGGTCAGCAATATCTCGCCATCCGACTGGTTGCCCACGGCTTCCGCCGCATTCTTCACCAGATTGAGGAAGACCTGAACCAGCTGGTCGCGATTGGCATAGACCGGCGGCAGCGACGGGTCATAGTTCTCGGAAATCTTGATATTGCGGGCAAAACCGGCCTTGGCGATTGCCTTCACATGATCGAGCACGGAATGGATGTTGACCGGTACGCGATCTACCGGCCGCTCGTCGGAAAACACCTCCATGCGGTCGACCAGCGAAACGATGCGGTCGGTCTCATCGCAGATCAGCCGCGTCAGCGCCCGGTCCTCATCGGCAACCGATGTCTCCAGAAGCTGGGCAGCGCCGCGAATGCCTGACAGCGGGTTCTTGATCTCATGCGCGAGCATCGAGGCAAGGCCGGTTACGGAACGGGCAGCCGCGCGATGGGTCAATTGCCGGTCGATCTTGTCGGCCATCGACCGCTCCTGAAAGACGACAACAACCGAACCCGGCTCGCTGACAACGGGCGCCACATAGAGATCGACGAGCTTGTCCTGTCCAAGCCGTGGCGAACTCAGATCGACGCGATATTCATTGACCGGCGCGCGGCGCTCCCGCACCTGATCGATCAGCGCCAGAAGCGGGCTGCCGAAGGGAATGAAGGTGGAAACGCGGTAGCGGGCGAGATGGGAGGCGCTTGCCCCGAAAAAGGCTTCGGCTTCCCAATTGGCAAACGCGATGAAACCTTCGGCATCCACCAGAATGACGGGGTTCTGCACCGCGTTCAGAACCGCCATGGCGAGCGGGTTTGCATCTGCCGGGCTGTGTTTGTCAGCGCTCATGCGGCCTTCCTTGCGGCTTCGCCCGCATTTTTGCAAAGGGCGGAGCGCAGCAGATCGGCCACCTCCACCGTGTCACGCGATGTCATGATTTGAGCCTTGTCGGGCGTGGCGATCTCTGGCGCGAAACGGTCGAGATACCAGCCCAGATGTTTGCGGGCATGCCGGAGACCGGCTTCCCTTCCGTAAAATTCCAGCATCATCTCGTAATGCTCGATGGCAATGGCGGGAATATCGTCGCGGTGCGGCGCTGCATGTCCGGCGAGCACTGCCGGCAGCCAGGGTTGTCCCTGTGCGCCGCGCCCGACCATGACGGCATCCGCACCCGAACGGCGCAAGATTTCGCGCGCATCTTCGGCCGTCTCCACATCTCCATTGGCGATGAGAGGCACGGAAATCACCTCGCGCACGGCGCGGATGGCGTTCCAGTCCGCTCGTCCCTCGTAAAACTGCATGCGGGTGCGCCCATGAATGGTGATGAGCTGAACACCTGCCGCCTCGGCGCGGCGGGCGATATCAGGCGCATTGATGGTGTTTTCGTCCCAGCCGAGCCGCATCTTCAGCGTCACAGGCACGTCGACCGCATTGACCGTCGCCTCGATCAGCGAGAGCGCATGATCGGGATCGCGCATCAGCGCCGAGCCGGAATAACCGCCCGTTACCTTCTTGGCCGGGCATCCCATATTGATATCGATGATGCCGGCGCCGTTATCGGCCGCGATCTTCGCCGCCTCGGCCATGAAATGCGCCTCACGCCCGGCAAGCTGCACCATATGCGGAACCATGCCGGCATTTTTCAGCCGCGCCCAGGATTCTCCCCTGTTAGCGACAAGTTCGCGGCTCGCCACCATTTCCGTCACGACGAGACCCGCACCATAACGCCAGGCAAGCTGCCGAAACGGCAGATCCGTCACGCCCGACATGGGCGCCAGCACGGCACGATTACGGATCGTAACTGAGCCGATGCTGAACGGTTCTGACAACTCCGGAAGATGCAATTGATGATCTTTCATGCAGAAGGGTTATTTGCATTATTTTTAGACAGTGTTTGCGCGGTTGCCAAGCACTTTTAGAGGGTTGCACCTTTTATTTGCTGGGCGACTGCCTGCCTGTTTTGCTGTCGGCAGCAATTTGTGCAGGTTCAAAGGCCAATGATGATCGATCCTGCGTCATGCAGGGGCGAATGCGCGTCTTATCGGGCTGGCCATCCGGGTTTTGAAACGCTAGAGCAGGACTGTCAACCGCTAAGGGTTGCGCGCAAAGCATATGACCAATGCAGGAAAGTACTATGAAACTCGGCATCGTCATCGTCGCCGCGGGACGCGGTGAAAGGGCAGGCTCGCCCGAGGAAGGGCCGAAGCAATATCGCCCGATCGGCGGCAGGGCCGTGATCGAGCATACATTGGCGACGTTCCTCGGCTGGAATGGCGCCTCCCCCATCGTGGTCGTCAGCCATGCCGACGATACAGCACTGCTGTCACCAATTCTGCAGCGACTGGATGCGGGTGAGCGGATTGTCACCGTAACAGGCGGCGCGACGCGCCAGCAATCGGTGCTGGCCGGGCTGGAGGCGCTCGCCTCGGAAGAGCTGACGCATGTTATGATCCATGACGCCGTGCGGCCTTTCGTCGCCGTGGACATGCTGGAACGCATCATCGCCCTGCATCAGGCTGGCGCCACCGGCGTTCTGCCTGCCCTGCCCGTCACCGATACACTGAAGCGCGGCTCTGACGACCTCGTCGTACTACAGACAGTTTCCCGGCAGGGTCTTTATGCGGCGCAGACACCGCAGAGCTTCAATTACGGTGATATTCTTCGCGCGCATCGCGCTGCTGCTGCTTCCGGCAAAACGGATTTCACCGATGACGCATCCATCGCCGAATGGGCCGGGCTGACGGTGACGCTGACCGAAGGTTCGGTCGACAACGTAAAACTCACTCTCAAGCGGGATATCGCCATGGCCGATGAAAAGCTTTCTCACGGATTGCCCGACGTGCGCACCGGCAATGGTTACGACGTGCATCAGCTGGAGGCCGGGGATGGCGTCACCCTCTGCGGCATCTTCATCGAGCATGACCAGAGACTGAAAGGTCATTCGGATGCCGATGTGGCGCTGCATGCGCTGACCGATGCGCTGCTCGCCACCTGCGGCGCCGGCGATATCGGCGACCATTTCCCGCCCTCGGATCCGCAATGGAAGGGTGCGGCCTCCCGTATCTTCCTCGAACACGCGGCCAAGGTGGTGCGTGACAATGGCGGCACGATCATGAATGCCGACGTTTCGCTGATCGCCGAAGCGCCACGCATCGGTCCGCACCGCCAGGCCATGCGGGAAGCGCTTTCGGACATGCTCGGCATCGCGCTGGAGCGCTGCTCGGTGAAAGCGACGACCAACGAGACGATTGGCTTCGTCGGCCGCCGGGAGGGCATTGCGGCGATCGCCACCGCCACCGTTGTCTACCGGGGCAGACCGCTATGAGCCTTTTTCCCGCTGACATAGAAGAACTGGCGCGGCGGATCATCACCGATTTCACCGCCCGCGGTTTCATGGTCTCGACAGCCGAGAGCTGCACGGGCGGCCTGATCGCCGGCGCGCTGACGGAGATTGCCGGCTCCTCCGCCGTCGTCGATCGTGGTTTCGTCACCTATACCAATGAAGCCAAGATGGACATGCTGGGGGTTGGCGTCGGGACACTGGCGAATTTCGGCGCGGTATCCCGGCAGACGGCGCTGCAGATGGCGCATGGCGCGCTGTTCCGTTCACGGGCGGATTTTGCCGTGGCCGTAACCGGCATTGCAGGCCCGGGCGGCGGCTCTTCGGAAAAACCGGTGGGACTGGTGCATCTGGCGGCCAAGGCGCGCAACGGCCACAGCCTGCATAAGGAGATGCATTACGGCGATATCGGTCGCACCGAAATCCGTCTTGCGACGGTTAAGACAGCGCTCGAGATGCTGACTGCACTTAATCAGGCCGGGTCGGCATAAATCTTGTCGGCGCGGGTCTCGAAAGCTTCCGCGAACATGCGGAACGCCCGGTCGAACATCGATCCCATGACCGCGCCGAGCAGTCGGTTCTTGAATTCATAGTCGATGAAGAAATGAATGGCTGAGCCGTCCTCGTCCGAGGCCTCGAAACGCCAGCGATTTTCGAGATATTTGAACGGTCCGTCGATATATTTCACATCAATGGCGCGCTCCGCAGGGTTCAGCAGCACCTGGGTGGTGAAGGTCTCACGAATGGCCTTGTAACCAACCGTCATATCCGCCACCAGCAGTATCTTGCCGTCGCGTTCCTTGCGCGAGCGGACGGTGAGCGCCTCGCAAAGGGGAAGAAACTGCGGATATTTCTCCACATCGGCGACGAGGTCGTACATGCGGTCGGGCGAGTGTTTGACAAGGCGATGCGTTTCGAACTGTGGCATGAGCGGCAGTTAATCCTCGATAACGAGAAGATCAAGAAGGCGGCGAAACTGTTTTCGGCTTTTCAGCTGGAATACCGGCACATCAGGACCATAAAGCGCGAAATTCTGCTCAAAAATCGGGGCGTGGCGGCGTTCGAAATTCCAGATATAGCGCAGGAAATCGATGTCTATCCTTTCGGGACATCCCTCCGCCATTTCGGGCCGCGCCTTGCCGTAACCCTTGATCGCCCGGGTGACGGCACCCCACAGGCAGAGCCAGCGCGGCATGCGCACCCAGAGAACGATGTGGGACCTCGGCAGGCGCATATCGAAAGACGACGGGTTGCTGCCGTCCATCAGCCAGCGCTCTTCGGTGATGATGGCGGCTATCCTCTGCCGCTGCTCATGGCGGGCGCGCGCCTGCCAGCCGGGCAGCCAGAAAATCTCCCGATCCATGGAGATATAACGAAGCCCGAAATTGCCCGCGAGCTTCTGCGAAAGCGTCGACTTGCCGCCGCCGGAACAGCCAACGACCAATATGCGCTGCGCGCCGGCGATAATCGCGGCAGCATCTTCTACCCTGTGAAGATAGTTCGGCATTTGATAGACCTCATCCAACCGCTGGATATATTTCTGCCACCCGGTCATAACCCTTGAGCGATATCGTTACCGCGCATGGCAGTTACGGAAAATTGACTATTGTAACTCCGTCGCAGGGATTGCTATTTATTTGCGACTAATATTACACCCATTGGATGCAACGGCGCTGGAAGCTCCCAATTTCACCCAGCGTATTCATCCTTGGGTTCAGACCCGATACATAACCGCTTTGAGCCACTGAGTGAGCCGATGGACGATTTTTCCAACATCATCAACCTTCTCGAATCCGCAAAACAACTCGCATCGATGAACGGCATGCCGGTGCTTGCCTATCTTATCGATGTCGCGAAATGCGAGGCGAGAGAAAACAAGCCGGTTCTGCGCAAGCGCAAACGCGGCGAATCGACCGCCAAGGAAGACTGTTAATTGCCGGCGCGCAGAGCCGACGGATAAAGCCGACTGGCCCAATCTTCAAGACGATGTCATAATCAAACAATGAAACCGGCCGCTTTTTCGAGGCGGCCATTTCTTTGCACAATGGAAACGACAGCGTCATGACAGCCGCATCCGCCGATATCAGAACCTACAGGGAAGAAAGACCGAAGGAACGGCATGGCTTCGTTCAGATCGTTCTTCCGGTCTCCGGGCGTCTGCTGATCGATGTAGCCGGACGGCAGGATGAATTGTCGACCGGGCGCGGCGTCTTCATCCATCGCGACACACCGCATACCCAGGAAGCGACAGCGAGCAATCACTCACTGGTGGTCGATATCGATGAAAGCGCCCTTCCCGCGCAAACCCTCGAAAAATTCGCCCGTTCGCCGTTTCTCGACATAGCGCAGGATACCCGGCAATTGATCGCCTATATGCGCGGCATCATCGGAGCGGATGGGCGGCGCGACGATATTGCCGGTCTGTGGGCGCCGCTGCTGATCGACAGCCTGGCCGACGAACGAACCGATATCCGCCAACGCCTGCACAGGCTCGCCGCGGTCGTCAGGGCGGAACCGTTCTTCCCCTGGACCATCGGGATGCTTGCCTCCTGCGTGACGATCAGCGACAGCCGTCTGCATGCTCTGTTTCTCGAAGAATTCGGCCTCCCGCCTCACCGCTGGCTGGCCGGGCTGCGCATGGACAAGGTCTTTGCATTGCTCGACGATTCCGCCCTGCCAATTGCCGAGATTGCCCTACGGGCCGGCTTTTCCGACCAGACGGCACTGACGCGCGCCATGCGCAATGCGGTGGGTGAAACGCCCGCTGCCTATCGCCGAAACCGCGGCATTCATTAGAACCGTCTACACGGTCATCAGGAGTTTTTGTCAAGACAGCCGGAAGGGGCTGTGGCACATCGCAGGCAAATGCGAATGCGGATGTGACAGGACATGAACAGGACAGGTCTCGGTGTTTTTTATGGCATGCTGGCGGGAGCGATGTGGGGAGGCATCTTTCTCGCCCCCAAACTCGTGCCGGATTTTTCCGCCCTACAACTGTCGACGGCGCGTTACCTCACCTACGGGCTGATTTCCCTCATCATCATCGGACCGCGCATCAGGCGGGTTTCCGCCCGTTTTGGCGTGCGGGAATGGTTTGCGCTCGGCTGGCTGAGCATGATCGGCAATATCGCCTATTATGTCTTCATATCGACAGCCGTTAAACTCAGCGGTGTCGCTTTCACCTCCATCATCATCGGTTTCCTGCCCGTCGCCGTCACCATCATCGGCAGTCGCGACCACGGCGCGGTATCGCTCCGGCGGCTATGGCCGTCGCTTGTTTTCGGCGCAATCGGCATTGTCGGCATTTCCTGGCAATCGCTGGTGCAAGGCGATGGTGGGCTCGATTTTTCACGCGTCATCGGCCTTGCCTGCGCGCTCGGGGCACTGGCCTCCTGGACGGCCTTTGCCGTCGGCAACGCCCGCTGGCTTTCCCGCCTCCACGATGTCAGCGCCGATGACTGGAACATGATGACGGGTGTGGTGACCGGCGCACTGGCGCTGGCGCTGGCAATTCCGGCTTTCGGCTTTGGTGGCGCAAGCCACGCTTCCGGGGATTGGCTGCATTTCGCCGCCGTTGCCGCAGGCCTCGGCGTCACCGCCTCCATTATCGGCAATGCGCTATGGAACCGCATGAGCCGACTTCTGCCGCTCACCATGGTCGGACAGATGATCCTGTTCGAAACGCTGTTTGCGCTGCTTTACGGTTTTCTCTGGGAGGGACGTGGCCCGACGCTGGTTGAGGTCGTCGCGATCTGCTCAGTAGTGCTGAGCGTGGTGCTGTGCATGCGGGCGCATCGCCCGAAGAAGGTTGTGGCGTAATTAGCTTAAGGGCCGAAGACAGGCGATTGAGCCATTTCGTAAGGATCGCCTCCAGCTCAACGTCATCCTCGGGCCCGTCCCGAGAATCCAATCACGTATCGTAAAGTACAGAGGTTGCAGATGCTCGGGACAAGCCCGAGCATGAGAGCGTGCAAAACGTGCGATGACACGTCGTTTTGCCCAGCCTTTCCGCCCCTGATTACTCAGCAGCAGCCAGCAGCTTCTTCTCGCGGGCAGCACGCAGGCGCTCGAAATCGTCGCCGGCATGGTGCGAGGAGCGGGTCAGCGGGCTCGACGACACCATCAGGAAGCCCTTGGTATAGGCCACCGTCTCGTAGGACTTGAATTCCTCCGGCGTCACGAAGGCCTCGACCTTGTGGTGCTTGCGGGTCGGCTGCAGATATTGGCCGATGGTCAGGAAGTCCACGTCGGCGCTGCGCAGGTCGTCCATCAGCTGCAGCACTTCGTTGCGCTCTTCGCCAAGGCCGACCATGATGCCCGACTTGGTGAACATGGTGGGATCGAGTTCCTTCACCCGCTGCAGGAGGCGCACGGAGTGGAAATAGCGCGCGCCGGGGCGAACCGTCAGATAGTTGCCAGGAACGGTTTCCATATTGTGGTTGAAGACATCGGGCTTGGCGGCAACAACACGTTCCAGCGCGCCCGGCTTCTTCAGGAAGTCAGGCGTGAGGATTTCGATGGTCGTCGTCGGAGACGCGGCGCGGATCGCCCAGATCACCTTCTCGAAATGTTCAGCGCCGCCATCGGCGAGGTCATCGCGGTCGACCGAGGTGATGACGACGTGCGACAGGCCCATCTGCTTGACGGCCTTGGCGACGTTCTCGGGCTCATCCATGTCAAGCGGATTGGGTTTGCCGGTCGCGACGTTGCAGAAGGCGCAGGCGCGGGTGCAGATTTCACCCATGATCATGAAGGTCGCGTGCTTCTTGTCCCAGCACTCGCCGATATTCGGACAGCCGGCTTCCTCGCACACCGTGACCAGCTTGTGCGAACGCACCAGTTCGCGCGTCTCGTGATAGCCCTTGGAGGTCGGCGCCTTGACGCGGATCCATTCCGGCTTGCGCATGACCTCGGTATCGGGCTTATGCGCCTTTTCCGGGTGGCGAATACGCTTTTCTTCGGACGAAGTCCTGTCGAGAATAGTGACCATTTAAAACCTGCTTCCATCGCCTTTAGCGATCTAAACATCTGTTGGCCGGATGCTTTAGAACAATTCCAGAAAAAGCGTAAGCCCCTTCCGGTCACGAAGCCTTGTCAGCGCCGCACCAGCTTCGCCAGGAACAGCAGCAGGCTGGCGCCGAGGAAAGACGTGACAAAGTAGCCGAGCCTGCTGTCCTGCACGAAAACATCGAAGGTTCTCAGCACCGCAACAGCCACCACCGAACCGACGATGCCGAGGACGATGTTCATGAAAACGCCGAAGCGCATGTCCATGAGCTTGCCCGCAAGCCAGCCGGCGAGACCGCCGATGATGATTGCTGCAATCCAGCCTACACTTTCCATTCCACGCTCCCTGAAAGAACCGGCCCCTTGAGCAGCCTGCATCGAGACATATGGGACACCCGGCAGGGTTAGACAATGCCGGGTATCACGGAGCACTTATGCATTCAGAACACGCCCATAGGCGTCGAGCACGCTTTCCTTCATCGACTCCGAAATCGTCGGATGCGGGAAGATCGTGTGCATCAGGTCTTCTTCCGTCGTCTCGAGATTCATGGCGACAACGAAGCCCTGAATGAGCTCGGTCACTTCCGCACCGACCATATGCGCGCCGAGCAGTTCACCGGTCTTTTTATCGAAGATAGTCTTGACCATACCCTGATCTTCGCCGAGTGCCACGGCCTTGCCGTTCGCAGCAAAGGAGAAGCGACCGACGCGGATATCGCGGCCCTGTTCCTTCGCCTTGGCTTCGGTGAGGCCGACAGAAGCGACCTGCGGGTTGCAATAGGTGCAGCCGGGAATCTTGAGCTTGTCCATCGGATGGACATTCGGCAGACCTGCAATCTTTTCGACGCAGATGACGGCCTCATGCTCCGCCTTGTGGGCGAGCAGCGGCGGGCCAGCAACATCGCCGATGGCGTAGATACCAGGTACATTGGTCTTGCCGTAACCGTCGATGACGATGAAGCCGCGATCGGTCTTCACGCCGGCAGCCTCAAGCCCGATACCTTCGATATTGGCGACGACGCCGACGGCGGAAATCATGCGGTCGGCCGTGATCTTTTCGGAAGAACCATCCTTCTTCTCAAGCGTCGCGGTGATGGAGTTCGCGCCCTTCTCGACCTTGGAAACCTTGGTCTCCAGATGGATTTTCATGCCCTGCTTTTCGAGCTGCTTCTTGGCGAAGGTGGAGATTTCCGCGTCTTCAACCGGCATGACCTGGCTCATGATTTCGACGACGGTGACGTCGACGCCCATGGTGCGGTAGAAGCTGGCGAATTCGATGCCGATGGCGCCCGACCCCATGACGAGCAGCGACTTCGGCAGTTCTTCCGGCTTCATCGCCTCGAAATAGGTCCAGATCAGCTTGCCATCCGGCTCGATGCCCGGAAGCGCGCGCGGGCGTGCGCCGGTGGCGACGATGATGTGCTTGGTGGTATAGGTGCCCTCGCCCAGCGTGTTTTTCGGCACGGGACCCTGCGGCTGAACCACCGGCTTGGTGGACTTTCCGACAACGATTTCGCCCGGCTTGGTGATCTTGGCTTCACCCCAGATGATATCGACCTTGTTCTTCTTGAACAGGAAACCGACGCCATTGTTCATGCGCGCAGCAATGCCGCGCGAGCGCGCCACAATCGCCTTGACGTCAGGCTTGATCGAGCCTTCCAGCGTCAGACCGTAATCCTTGGCGTGGGTGGCGGTGTGCATGACATCGGCGGTGCGCAGCAGCGCCTTGGTGGGAATGCAGCCCCAGTTGGAGCAGATGCCGGCCAGATGCTCGCGCTCCACGACCGCAACCTTCATGCCGAGCTGGGCTGCGCGGATCGCGGCAATGTAACCGCCTGGTCCCGAACCGATGATGATGACGTCATAAGATTGAGCCATTGGAAATCCTGCCTTGTCTTATTCGGGTGACGGCAAACCGCCCCGAAACGAGAATGAGTGTCAAAGTCCGAGCATCATGCGGACGACAGGCTCCAGCCCGCGCCCGATGGCCCGCGTGTTTTCAGCGTCGAGATGGACGCCGTCCACCGGCGTCGTGCGGGCGACAGACCCGGCATCGAAAAATCCGCAGTCGAGGTCGTCGGCAAGGTCCCGGTAAACGGAAGCCAGCATCGCCGACTCATCGATTGCATCGCGAAAGATCGCGCCCATGACAGGGTTTGCCGTCTCACTGAGTTGCGGTGGCGCGACGATCAGCACGTCAGGCGCTTCCCAGTCCGTAACTTGCCAGACATGGTTGCGCGTGAGCTTCACCAGCCGCTCGATACCCTTCATGGCGACAATCGCCGAGCCGTGGATCGACGGTTTCATGTCGTTGGTGCCGAGCATGATGATGACGAGATCAAGCGGCGCATGGCTGTGCAGCAGCGTCGGCAGAAGCCGCGCGCCGTTGCGGTCGCAATCGGCCGTCAGGTCGTCATAGGCGGTGGTGCGGCCGCCAAGACCCTCATGGATCACATGCACGTCGGAACCGAGCGCCTTCTGCAAGACGCTCGGCCAAAGATCGTCATGGCTGTGCCGGCCACCCGTTTCCGCATCAGATCCCCAGGTCAGGGAATCGCCAAAGCAGAGGACCGACTTCACCATGTTATTCTCCGATCAAACCAGCATGCCCATCGGGTTTTCGATGTAGCGCTTGAAGGCGCCGATCAGTTCGGCTCCGAGCGCGCCATCGACGCAGCGGTGGTCGGTGGAAAGCGTGACCGTCATGACATTGGCGATCTTGATCTCGCCCTTCTTCACGATAGCCCGCTCCTCACCCGCGCCGACCGCCAGAATGGTGGCATGCGGCGGGTTGATGACGGCGGAGAAGCTCTTGACGCCCATCATGCCCATGTTGGACACGGCCGTCGTACCGCCCTGATACTCCTCGGGCTTCAGCTTGCGCTCTTTCGCGCGCTTGCCGTAGTCCTTCATCTCATTGGAGATGGTGGAGAGCGACTTCTCTTCCGCCTTGCGGATGATCGGCGTGATCAGGCCACCCGGAATGGAAACGGCAACGCCGACATCCGAATGCTTGTGCTTGACCATGTTGCTTTCCGTCCAGGAGACGTTGGCGTCAGGCACGTCGCGTAGCGCCAGAGCCAGCGCCTTGATGACCATGTCGTTGACCGAAAGCTTGTAGGCCGGCTTGCCGTCCTTTTCGGGTGCTGCAGCATTGAGCTGGGCGCGCAACGCCAGAAGCGTATCCAGTTCGCAATCCACGGAAACGTAGAAATGCGGAACGGTCTGCTTGGATTCGACCAGACGCTTGGCGATGACCTTGCGCATGCCGTCGTGCGGCACCAGCTCGTAGGAACCCGGCTCGAACAGCTTGAGAACGGCTTCGTCGGACGGACCCTTGGCAAGTGCCGGAGCCGGTGCGCCTGCGGATGCTGCGGCGGCAGGAGCTGCCTTCGCACCACCGGAAGCGGCAGCCTTTTCCACGTCGGTCTTGACGATGCGGCCATGCGGGCCGGACCCGGAGACGGCCGTGAGGTCGAGACCGGCTTCCTTGGCAAGACGACGGGCAAGCGGCGAAGCGAAAATGCGCTCGCCGGACTTTGCAACCGGGGCCGGGGTGGAAGGTGCGGAGGCTTGGTCGGCAGCTGGCTTTTCAGCCTTGGCCGGGGCAGCTTCTTCCTTTGGCGCTTCAGCCTTTGCAGCTTCCTGCTTCGGTGCCTCGGCTTTGGCCTGAGACGGAGCAGGAGCGGCATTGCCGCCCTTTGCCGCCTCGGCCACATCTTCGCCTTCTGCGGCAAGGATGGCGATCAGGGCGTTGACCTTGACCGCTTCAGTGCCGGCGGGAACGACCAGCTTGGCGACCGTGCCCTCATCGACGGCTTCCACTTCCATGGTTGCCTTGTCGGTCTCGATCTCGGCGATCACGTCACCGGGTGCGACCTTGTCGCCTTCCTTGACCAGCCACTTGGCCAGATTGCCCTCTTCCATGGTAGGAGAAAGGGCAGGCATGGTGATGTTTATCGGCATCGAAACGCCTCCCCTTACTTGTAGCAGACGGTTTTGACGGCCTGAACGACTTCATCGACGTTCGGCAGAGCCAGCTTTTCGAGGTTTGCCGCGTAAGGCATCGGAACATCCTTGCCGGCGATCGTCAGGATCGGCGCATCGAGATAGTCGAAAGCGGCGCGCATGACCTGGTTGGCGATGAAGTCACCGACCGATGACTGCGGGAAACCTTCCTCGACCGTGACCAGACGACCGGTCTTCTTGACCGATTCGATGACGGTGGGCAGATCCATCGGACGGATGGTGCGCAGATCGATCAGTTCGACGTCGATGCCGAGCTTTTCGAGTTCCGCAACCGCCTTGATCGCGTAGGTCATGCCGATGCCGAAGGAAACGATGGTCGCGTCCGTGCCCTTGCGATGAATGCGCGCCTTGCCGATTGGCAGCACGAAATCATCGAGCTTCGGTACTTCGAAGCTCTGGCCGTAGAGAATTTCGTTCTCAAGGAAGATGACCGGGTTCGGATCGCGGATAGCCGCCTTCAGAAGACCCTTCGCGTCCGCTGCCGTGTAAGGCATGACGACCTTGAGGCCCGGAATATGGCTGTACCAGGCGGCATAACACTGCGAATGCTGAGCGCCAACGCGGGCGGCAGCACCCGAAGGACCGCGGAACACCATCGGCGCACCCATCTGGCCACCCGACATGTAAAGTGTCTTCGCTGCCGAGTTGACGATCTGGTCGATCGCCTGCATGGCAAAGTTGAAGGTCATGAATTCGACGATAGGCCGCAGGCCCGTCATTGCCGCACCAACGCCGATACCGGCAAAACCGTGCTCGGTGATCGGGGTGTCGATGACGCGGCGTTCACCGAATTCCTGCAACAGGCCTTGGGTGATCTTGTAGGCGCCCTGATATTCGGCGACTTCCTCACCCATGACAAAAACTTTTTCGTCGGCGCGCATTTCTTCGGCCATGGCGTCACGCAGCGCTTCACGCACCGTCGTCATCACCATTTCAGTACCGGCAGGAATATCCGGATCGGCAGCAACTTCGATCTTGGGTGCTGCCGGAACCTTGGCGGCTTCCTTTGCAGTGCTCGGCTCTTCGGATGCTTCGCGGGTCTTGCCGCCTGCGGCGTCCGAACCGGAATTTGCGGCCTCTGCCTTCGGCTCTTCCTTCCTGGCGGAGGAAGAGATGTCGGCGGCGCTTTCGCCTTCCTGAATGAGAACGGCGATCGGCGTGTTGACCTTGACGCCTTCGGTGCCGGCATCGATCAGCAGCTTGCCGATGACGCCTTCATCCACGGCTTCCACTTCCATGGTCGCCTTGTCGGTCTCGATCTCGGCAATCACGTCGCCGGAGGTGACCTTGTCGCCTTCCTTTTTAAGCCATTTGGAAAGCGTGCCTTCCTCCATGGTCGGGGAAAGGGCGGGCATAAGAATTTCTACTGGCATGGGTTTCCCTTTCCCGATCAGAGCAGAATGTCGGTGTAGAGCTCGGATACATCCGGCTCGGGGTCGTTCTGGGCGAAGTCAGCGCTGTCGGCAACGATGTCACGGACATCCTTGTCGATGGCCTTCAGTTCGTCCTCGCTTGCCCAGCCATGGTCGATGAGCCGTGCCTTGACCTGCTCGATCGGGTCGTGTTCGGAGCGCATCTTCTGCACTTCGTCTTTCGAACGGTATTTTGCCGGGTCGGACATGGAGTGACCACGGTAACGGTAGGTCAGCATCTCCAGAATGATCGGACCCTTGCCGGAGCGGCAATGTTCCAGTGCCTGATCGGCAGCCGCCTTGACGGCGCGCACATCCATGCCATCCACCTGAATGCCGGGAATGCCGAAGGACTGGCCGCGCAGCGAATAGTTCGACTGGGCGGTGGCGCGGGCGGTCGAGGTGCCCATGGCGTAACGGTTGTTTTCGACGATATAGATGATCGGCAGCTTCCAGAGAGCAGCCATGTTGAAGCTCTCGTAGACCTGACCCTGGTTGGCCGCGCCGTCACCGAAATAAGTCACGGAAACATTGTCGTTGCCGCGATAACGGTTGGCGAAGGCAAGACCGGTTCCAAGCGAAACCTGCGCACCGACGATGCCGTGACCGCCGTAGAAATGCTTCTCCTTGGAGAACATGTGCATGGAGCCGCCCTTGCCTTTCGACAAGCCGCCCCTGCGGCCGGTCAACTCGGCCATGACGCCACGCGCGCTCATGCCCAGAGCGAGCATGTGGCCGTGGTCACGGTAAGCGGTGATGACCTGATCGCCTTCCTTCTGCGACATCTGCATGCCAACAACAACGGCTTCCTGACCGATGTAGAGGTGACAGAAACCGCCGATGAAGCCCATACCATAAAGCTGGCCGGCCTTTTCTTCGAAACGGCGGATAAGAAGCATTTCACGATAAGCGTGAAGCTCTTCTTCCTTCGAGAAGTCCGGGCTGTTCTTGCCGGTAAATTCGGTTGCAGCCTTTGCCGTTGTCTTGCGGCCGGATACGGTCGCTGGTTTTCGCGGCGCCATTCATCCCTCCCTGAGTTGCCGTTTGAATGGATAGAGTGGCGCGTACCATATGCAAGAAAATGCCATGCAGCAATGCTTTAAACGCATGGCACATATTCACGCTAAAGCGCTGTGAATAAATCACAAATGATTAATTAACTTGATTTAGGTTAATCAGAAATAGGTGTTCATGATGACGATTTCGTCCGTGCGGGACATATTGAGCTGATAGCGCGAAATCTCGTCGATCATGTCCCGCTCAAGCGAGCCGTCGCTCATCAATTCCACCTGCCGCTCAAGCGCCACACGCGCCTGCGTGAGCTTTGCGAGCTCCGCGGTGCGGGTAATGCGCTGCCGCTCCAGCCGCTCCGTCGCCTGCAGGCCGAAGTCGCCATGAATGGAATGATACCCGAAATAGGAAAGAAAAGCGATCGTGATGGCCGGAACGATCAAACGGCCGAATCGTCTCTTTTTATGATGTCTGGTCCACATGCCGGAGAGAAGCCTTAAAACGCACAACGTGATTCTGAGACTAAGCCGGATTGTTTAACTATCCGTTGACCTTAAATTCCTGTCGGCTGACGGACGCAAAAAAGCCCGCCGGAAGGCGGGCTACGTTTGCAAAGAGAGTTCTCCTCTCAACTTCGTCATCCTCGCCCTTGGGACGAGGATCTATAAGTGGTTTGGAAGGTGGATCCTCGGGTCAGGCCCGAGGACGACGTCTCATGCGTGGACACGTCTTTCACCAACCTCAGCCCGCCAAGCGGCGGGCCACGTCGCCAAACCTGAACGCGAATTATCCGCGCAGGATCGAACGGCCGGCGTAAGCGGCCTGCGGGCCCAGCATTTCCTCGATACGGATCAGCTGGTTGTACTTCGCGAGCCGGTCGGAACGGGCAAGCGAACCGGTCTTGATCTGACCGCAATTGGTGGCAACCGCGAGATCGGCGATGGTGGAATCTTCCGTTTCGCCCGAGCGGTGCGACATGACGGCGGTGTAACCGGCCTTGTGCGCCGTTTCGACCGCATCCAGCGTCTCGGAAAGCGAACCGATCTGGTTGACCTTGACGAGGATGGAGTTGGCAACCCCCATCTTGATGCCGTCGCGAAGACGTGCGGAGTTGGTGACGAAAAGATCGTCGCCCACCAGCTGGCACTTGTTGCCGACGAGATCGGTCAGCGTCTTCCAGCCTTCCCAGTCGTCTTCAGCCATGCCGTCTTCGATGGAGATGATCGGATACTTGCCGACCAGATCGGCGAGATATTCAGCCATCGCGCCCGGCTCCAGCGTGCGGCCTTCGCCTTCGAGAACGTATTTTCCGTCCTTGAAGAATTCGGTCGATGCACAGTCAAGACCAACGAACATGTCGTCGCCCGGACGGTAACCGGCCTTTTCAATCGACTTCATGATGAAATCGAGCGCAGCCGGCGCACTTTCGAGGCCCGGTGCAAAACCGCCCTCGTCGCCGACGTTGGTGTTGTGGCCCTGCGCCGACAGTTCTTTTTTCAGCGTATGGAACACTTCCGAACCCATGCGCACGGCTTCGCGGATGTTTTCCGCGCCGACCGGCAGGATCATGAATTCCTGGAAATCGATCGGGTTGTCTGCATGCGCGCCGCCATTGATGATGTTCATCATCGGAACCGGCAGCAGATGTGCGTTCGGGCCGCCGACATAACGGTAAAGCGGCAGGCCGGAAGCTTCAGCGGCAGCCTTGGCGACTGCAAGCGATACGCCGAGGATGGCGTTCGCGCCAATGCGCGACTTGTTCGGCGTGCCGTCAAGCGCGATCATCATCTGGTCGATCTGAATCTGGTTTTCGGCATCAAAACCGCCGATGGCGTCGAAGATTTCCGTATTGACGGCTTCGACCGCCTTTTCCACGCCCTTGCCGAGATAACGCTTGCCGCCATCGCGCAGCTCAACCGCCTCATGCGCGCCGGTGGAGGCGCCGGAGGGAACGGCGGCACGGCCCATGGAGCCGTCTTCGAGATAAACGTCGACTTCAACGGTCGGGTTGCCGCGGCTGTCGAGGATTTCGCGCGCGATGATATCGGTAATGGCAGTCATGGTCTCTCCCTTGGGAATGGAACAGATATTTTCCGTCGCCTGTCTTAGACGATGGCGAAGAAATTACAATGACGGTGGGCAGCGGAAACGGCCCGCCCGCCATTAAAATCGATTGGCACAAACGGCGCCCGCCGCAGCGGCCAGCCCTCAGGCTTTGGTGATGGCGTCGAAAGCCAGAAGCTTTTCGAGCAGTTTCGGCATGTCCTTCAGGTGCACCATGTTGGGGCCGTCAGACGGCGCATTATCAGGGTCCTCATGGGTCTCGATGAAGAGGCCGGCCACGCCGACGGCGACCGCCGCGCGTGCCAAGGTCTCGACGAATTCGCGCTGGCCGCCCGTGGAGCCACCCTGCCCGCCCGGCTGCTGCACCGAGTGGGTGGCGTCAAACACGACCGGCGCGCCAAGCGATGCCATGATCGGCAGGGAGCGCATGTCGGAGACCAGCGTATTGTAACCGAAGGAAGCGCCGCGCTCGCACAGAAGCACATTCGGGTTGCCGCTCTCATTAAGCTTGGCGAGCACGTTCTTCATGTCCCAGGGCGCCAGGAACTGGCCCTTCTTGACGTTGATGACACGGCCGGTTTTGGCGGCGGCGACGAGAAGATCGGTCTGGCGGCTGAGGAAAGCCGGAATCTGCAGCACATCCACCACCTCGGAAACGATGGCGCATTGCTCCTCGGTGTGAATGTCGGTCAGAACAGGAAAGCCGAATTCCTTCTTGAGATCAGCGAAAACCTGCATCGCACTGTCAAGGCCGATGCCGCGCTTGCCGGAAAGCGAGGTGCGGTTCGCCTTGTCGAAGGAGGACTTATAAACGAGCCCGATCCCCAGCTTGTCGCAAAGCTCCTTCAGGATGCCAGCGATCATGAAAGCATGTTCCCGGCTTTCCATCTGGCAGGGGCCGGCGATCAGCGAAAAACGCTCGGTATTGGAAAAGGAAACCTTGCTGGCGCCGTCGCCGGCGGTGACTTTGAGATTGTTCGTAACGCTCATCATTTTTCCTCGAAGGCGAAGGCAACGCCCTGACCAGGTGCTGCGGGCACCACCAGGCGACCGCCCGCTTTTGCGCAGGACACGCCATTAGCAGCAAGCGCCGCCTCTGTCACGGCAAGATCGTGTGACGAAAAGACGATGCCCGCACCGCGCAATCCGCCGCCTCTCCAATCAGGAGTATTCGGAGCCTGTCCGCTGAAATCAGGTTTTCCGGTCAATCTGATGCGCGCATTGCCAGTCGCGAAAACCATATCACCATCCGGAGATATTCTGCCCTCACAACCAAACACCGTTTCGATCAAGCGCGCCGCGTTCGGATCATCACCGGAGAACAGAACGATTTCACTGAGGCCGGAGACACCGTTGGCATGGCGCTCCAGCACTGTTCGATCGCCCGGCAGGGCCTGCAGCCGCTGACAACTAAACAGAAAGAAATCCGCCGCCCCGCTTGCCGCAAAAGCCAGCCGGAACGCCGCCTCGCTTTCCGATCCATCCGGCATCCGCACAGGCCGCGAAAACTGGAACACATCGCCCGCTGACACGCCAGACGTCAGAAACCTGTCATGGTCGGCAAGGGCATCTTCGGTTTTGGCGACAAGAGCCGAAAAACCCTCCCGCCCGTCACGTTGCCGGAAGGCCCTGTCCCTGCCCGTGAACACATCTCCCCTGTCTGCCGACGCATTATATTTAGCCGGATCAGCAATTACGAGCGGCTCCAGATAGGTCCCGTCGGTAAAAAAAACACAGGCATTTCGGGTGCCGAAAGGATGCAAAGCCTCCGGTGAGACCGTAAATCCAAGGCTGGCGAGACGTTTCGCGGCAACGCCGATATCCTGCACCGGCAGAACGAGATGATCGACGCTATGGGATTTCATCATGACCTGTTTCCTGCGCTGGCACTCCGCCCGGACATGCCTGGACGATTTGGGCCGCAGAAAAGCACAATCGTAGGCCAAGAAGCAAATCATCAAAACAACAGATAGCAGCTTCACGAAATTTTAGGGGATTGCGGAACACATATGGAACATATAGTGTTCGTTCTGTATTTGTTTCGCGACTTCCACTACGATTCTAAAGGGTGTTTTCCTCATGCTCACGCGCAAACAGCAGGAATTGCTTCTCTTCATTCATGAACGAATGAAAGAGTCCGGCGTGCCGCCATCCTTCGATGAAATGAAGGACGCACTCGATCTTGCCTCGAAATCTGGCATCCACCGCCTGATCACCGCCCTCGAAGAGCGCGGGTTTATTCGCCGGCTACCAAATAGAGCGCGAGCGCTGGAAGTCATCAAGCTGCCTGAGGCCTATACGCCGGGTGCAAGGCCGCAGCGCGGCTTTTCGCCGAGCGTCATCGAAGGCAGCCTTGGCAAGGCCAAGGCGCCGGAAGCGGCCCCTGCCCCCAAGACGCCGGCCAATGATCTCGTCGGGGCCGTCACCGTGCCGGTCATGGGCCGCATTGCCGCCGGTGTGCCGATTTCCGCCATCCAGAACAATACCCACGATGTGGCCGTGCCTGTTGATATGCTCGGTTCGGGCGAACATTACGCTCTTGAGGTCAAGGGCGACTCGATGATCGAGGCCGGCATTTTTGATGGCGATACCGTCATCATCCGCAATGGCAATACGGCGAATCCGGGTGATATCGTCGTAGCGCTGGTGGATGATGAGGAAGCCACCCTGAAGCGTTTCCGTCGCAAGGGCGCCTCCATTGCGCTCGAGGCGGCAAACCCAGCCTATGAAACGCGTATTTTTGGACCGGACCGGGTGAAAATCCAGGGCAAGCTGGTAGGGCTGATCCGCCGTTACCATTGATTCAAGGCATGGGGCCGCAATTCCTTTTGCTGCGGGCACCATCAAGATTATGGCGCTCCCCTTATGGAGCATTGCAGCTTGCTCCTTGGAACGATGCGGCTCTGCATAAGTGAGAAACGACATCGTCTGGCAGGTCCGCACATCTTTTATCGCGAAGGCCAGCAGGCAGCGGTAAGAAACAGATGATTGAAAATGAGCATCCTTAATTTCGTTGAGAAAGGATGCAGGTCATCAGTCTCGTCGCGGTGTGTTTCGTCGTCATCTCCGAATGGTGACGTGCAGGTGCTTCTTTTCTTCCTGCCCCACTCATCAATGCGGCTTATGGGAGCCATGGATTATTTGCAATATTCCTGGGCCCATCCGCCGGTATAGAAATGCGCATCATATCGGGGAACACGCCATGTACGATCTTTATATCGCCAACAAGAACTATTCCTCATGGTCACTGCGGCCATGGGTATTGATGCGCACGCTCGGCATTGCTTTCGATGAAAAACTCGTTCCCTTCGGCGAAGGCGTTTCCTTCTCCACCTTTTCGCCAACCGGCAAGGTGCCTTGCCTCGTTGATGAAGGCGTGACGGTTTGGGAATCGTTGTCGATCGCCGAATATCTGGCGGAGCGACATCAGGGCGTCTGGGCGAGCGACAAGCAGGCAAGAGCCTGGTCGCGTTCGGCTGCGAGCGAAATGCATGCGGGCTTTTTCTCGCTGCGCAATCTCTACCCCATGTCGGTCGGCATTCGCGTAAAACCGAAGGGTGGTGATACCGGGCTAGCGGCCGACATAAAGCGCGTTGATGCGCTGTGGAGCGAAGGCCTGGCAAAATTTGGCGGGCCCTTTCTTGCCGGCCAGAAATTTACGGCGGTCGATGCCTTCTTCTGCCCGGTGGCTTTCCGTTTCCAGACCTATGGCGCGGAACTTTCGCCCGCAGCGAAAGCCTATTGTGACCGGCTGCTCGCCCTGCCCGCCATGCGCGAATGGTACGAGGCCGGACTGAAGGAAACCTGGCGCGACGCGGCGCATGAAGAGGAAATCGGCGGGATCGGCGAATTGACGACGGATCTGCGCATCAAGGCCTGACGATCCAGGCTGGCGGCCCTCATTGTGGTGCCGCCAGCAACCGCGTGACGGCATCAGGGACCTCATGGTCAAAACGGCCGCTTTTCCAGTCGTAATAGCGATGTTCGCTCCAGGGCCTGTCCATGCCGGCTATCGCGGCGCGCAACCTGCCGACTACCGCTACCTGATCGCTGCCGGCAAAGTCTATTTCCAGTGAACCGATCCGCCGCAGGATATCGCGGTTAAGCAAGAGTGCGCCCGAGCGGCATTGGGAGAAGGATGTTCTGCGGGAAACGACGACAATATCGGCGATATCACAAGCCTTTCCGGCAAATCGACCATCTTCCAGAACGATGATCCATTCGCCGCTTCCCGCGCGTGCGGCACACCATATGCCTTTGCTGCAGGTGAAAATACCGGGCTCCGCGTCTCTCAGGGCCACCGTCATCTGCCGTGTAACCGCCCTCATCTTTTCCGGATCAAGCTTCGCCTTGGTCAAAGCCACGGTGGTTGCCGCAGCCTCGCTCTTGAGAAAGACCGGCGGAACTGGCTGTTCCGGCAGCAGCAGTGCCCTTTGCCACTGGTCATAAACGAAACCCTGCGGCCGTGTTTTCGTCGTGTAGGCTTTGCCATCCTCCAGCAGCGCCACCAGCATGCCATCCTCATGAACAAGCAGATGAGGCGGATTGCGATAGGCCGTGGCCGCCGACAGGCCAAAGGCGAGGACCAGAAACGGCAAACCAAGAAGCGCCAGCCGGCTGCGTAACAATGCCAGCAGCAGAAAACCAACGGAGGCAAGCCCCAGGAACCAGCCATGTGGCCGCCCCGTCGCAGCGCTTCCTCCCCAGGAGGCCACCTCCCGGGAAACTTCGATCACGAGAGCCATACCGTAACCCATGACCTTGAGGAACGGAGCATCAAGCCCGAAAGGCATCAGCAGCATGGCGACAAGGCCGAAAGGCATGACGATCAGCGACATGAGCGGCATGGCGGCCAGATTGGCAAAAAGTCCATAGGTGGTGACACGCTGAAAATGCTCGGCGGAATAGATCGCAGTCGAAAGACCGCCGATCAACGAGGTCGTGATGACGCCGCCGATGATGGCGCCCGCCGTTTGCGCCACCGTCATCCATGCCGGTTTGCGCCCGATGAACAGCCGCTCGCGATCAACACGCCAGCGGCTCCAGGCGGCATAGGAGGCGACGAGCGCGATGGTTGCGGCAAAGGACATCTGGAAGCTCGGGCCCATGATTTCCGAGGGCGACAAGGCAAGAATGACCAGAGCGGAAAGCGCAACATTCCTGAGACTGAGCGAGGGTTGATCGAAGAGAACAGCGATCAGCATCACCGACATCATCAGCCAGGCGCGTTCGGCGGAGACGGCGAAACCGGAAATCAGATAATAGGCAAGCGTCATCAGGAGTGCGGCGAAAGCCGAGATTTTCTTGACGGGCCAGCGCTGCGCAAAGGCCGGAAAAAGGCTGAAGGCAAGCCTCAGCCCCACAAAGAATATGCCTGACGCCAGCGCCATGTTGAGCCCGGATATGGCAACGATATGGGCAAGGCCGGAAAGCCGCAGCGCTTCCATCGTCCCGGCGGATATGGCCTGTCTCTCATCGGTGACGATGGAGGCGGCAAAGGCTCCGGCATCACCGCCGATGGTGTTGCGGATGCGTTCGGCAATGGCGGTGCGCAGGCCGTAAAGCCGCATATCGGCCCATTCCAGCCAGTCCGTTCCGGCCCTGACGTCATCTTCGGGTGATATGACCGTCTGTGGCGGCTTATAAAAGAAGCCCGTCGCGCCTATGCCCCTGAAATAGGAGGCAAAGGCGAAATCGTTGAGCCCCGGCAAAGCCGGGCCGGATGGTGGCGAAAGCCGCGCCTTGCCACGAATGGTCGCGCCCAGTGCGACAGGTTCACCTCCCCCGCGTGAGAGAAGCGAGACCTTTTCCGGCGGGCGTGACAATGCCGGCGCCTCCGTAGCGGCAAGCCGCACCACATATCGCCAATCCCCGCGTGCATCGACCTCCCGGCGCGTCACCGTGCCTGTAATGGTGGTGGTGACGGGTGTATCCAGCACCACGGTTCCCACCCGCCGCGTTTCTACCTCGGCGAAAAGCATGCCCAGCAAGAACAGCGCGAAAAAGCCGCAGGCCGTCGCTGCCAGGCCCGAACGATATTTCGTGAAGGATGCCAGACCCGCGGCAATGAGACATGTGATCGCCAGAACAGGGAATGAAGGCGAGGTGTCGAGGGAAAACCAGAAGATCGCACCACAACCGATAAAGACCGGAACGAAAAGAAAATCGTGGCCGAATGAGCGCTCCTCGGCGAAGCACGCGGCGATTTTTTGAGGGGCGATAGCTCGCAGTTTTGGCCTGCTGACAAGGGCGGGCGTATCATATGTCGCGACATCCCCGGTTCTGCGTAGCGGAAACAGAATCTCCGCCGTGCCGGGCAAGCCGCCCTGCATCGTTTCCGCATATCCGAAATGCTTTTTTTCCCCTTGACCAAGCACTCTGCGCCGCGCCCCTGCCGCACCGGAAACAGGTTTGCAGGCGGATGCGAGGGATTGCAATGCTTTCCTTTAACCCTGCGTTGACCGAGATCGAATTGCTATGATGATAAAGCGAAAAGCAACGCAATTGCGTATGCCGCAATGCACAATTTGACCTTTGGATAGCTTGGCATCGGCGCAAGGATCATATAGCTAATCGGTAGACGCTTAACCGCGGGGCGTGTCTCAACGCCCCCACCCGCATGTTTTCGGAGGATCAGTATGACGGAAAAAAGCGCTACAGTGACACTTGGCGAAAAACAGGTCGAACTCCCGGTCAGGGAAGGCACGATTGGACCAAGCGTCGTCGATATCGCCACGCTGTACAAGCACACGGGCTCCTTCACCTACGACCCGGGCTTCACGTCGACGGCCTCCTGCGAATCCAAGATCACCTATATCGATGGTGACGAAGGCGTTCTCCTTCACCGCGGCTTCCCGATCGAGCAGCTTGCCGAACAGGGCGATTTCCTGGAAACCTGCTACCTGCTGCTCTACGGCGAACTGCCGACGGCTGCGCAGAAGAAGGATTTCGACACCCGCGTCACGCGTCACACCATGGTGCATGAGCAGATGAGCCGCTTCTTCACCGGCTACCGTCGCGACGCGCATCCGATGGCCGTCATGTGCGGCACGGTCGGCGCTCTCTCGGCCTTCTATCACGACTCGACCGACATTACCGATCCGCACCAGCGCATGGTCGCTTCGCTGCGTATGATCGCAAAAATGCCGACGATCGCCGCCATGGCCTACAAGTACCATATCGGCCAGCCTTTCGTTTACCCGAAGAACGATCTCGATTACGCCTCCAACTTCCTGCATATGTGCTTTGCCGTACCGTGCGAGGACTACAAGGTTGATCCGGTTCTGGCCCGCGCCATGGACCGTATCTTCATCCTGCATGCCGATCACGAGCAAAACGCCTCCACTTCCACGGTGCGTCTTGCCGGTTCTTCGGGCGCCAACCCGTTCGCCTGTATTGCGGCTGGCATTGCCTGCCTCTGGGGCCCGGCTCATGGCGGCGCCAACGAAGCGGCGCTCAACATGCTCAACGAGATCGGCACGGTTGACCGTATTCCGGAATATATCGCCCGCGCCAAGGACAAGAACGATCCGTTCCGCCTGATGGGCTTTGGCCACCGCGTCTACAAGAACTACGACCCGCGCGCCAAGATCATGCAGAAGACGATGTACGAAGTGCTGGAAGCCACTGGCAACTCCGACGATCCAATCATGCAGGTTGCTCTGGAACTGGAAAAGATCGCCCTTTCCGACCCTTATTTCGTCGAGAAGAAGCTCTACCCGAATGTCGACTTCTATTCGGGCATCACGCTGAAGGCGCTCGGCTTCCCCACGACCATGTTCACCGTTCTCTTCGCTCTCGCCCGCACCGTCGGCTGGATCGCACAGTGGAACGAAATGATCGAAGATCCGCAGCAGCGCATCGGTCGTCCGCGCCAGCTCTACACGGGCGCCGGCAAGCGCGACTACGTTCCGGTTTCCAAGCGCTAAGCCGCGAAACCATTTGAGATCAAAGGCCGGCAGGTTTTCACCCGCCGGCCTTTTTTTTGTTGGGCGTCTGAGTGGTTCTTAGTGGCGCGCCGCAACGCCCAGGAACTGCTTGAGTTCGGGGGTTTCGGGATTGGCGAACACCTCTTCCGGCGGGCCAATTTCATGCACCCTGCCCTCATGCATGAAGACGACGCGAGAGCAGACGTCGCGCGCGAACTTCATTTCATGCGTCACCATCAAGAGCGTCATGCCTTCGGCGGCGAGTTCCCGCACCACGGCAAGCACTTCCGCAACCAGTTCGGGATCGAGCGCCGAGGTGATCTCATCGCAGAGCAAAGCGATCGGCTGCATGGCGAGGGCGCGGGCAATGGCGACGCGCTGTTGCTGGCCACCTGACAACTCATCGGGATAGGCATCGAATTTATGCGCTAGGCCAACCCGTTCCAGCATCTTGCGGGCAACGGCTTCCGCCTCCGGTTTCGACGTCTTCTTGACCACCATCTGTGACAGCATGACATTGCCGCCGACGGTCTGGTGCGGGAAGAGATTGAACTGCTGGAAGATCATGCCGACCTTCAATCGAAGTGCCTTGAGATGGAGATCGTCTTCGAGAAGCTGTGCGCCGGCGACCGATATGGAACCGGCCGAAATCGTCTCCAGCCCGTTGATGCAACGAAGCAGGGTCGATTTTCCCGATCCGCTCTTGCCGATGATGGCGATGACCTCGCCCGGCTCGACATCGAGATTGATGCCCTTCAGAACCTCGTTGCTGCCATAGCTTTTGCGGACTTCAGTGATTTCGATGAGCGACATTGAGCTTCCTTTCGAGGATCTGGCTGCTCTTCGACAGAGGCCAGCACAGCGCGAAATAGATGAGGGCCACGAGGCCATAAACGGTGAAGGGCTGGAAGGTGGCGTTGGTGACGACCGTGCCGGCCTTGGACAGTTCCACGAAGCCTATGATCGAGGTCACCGCCGTTCCCTTGATGACCTGCACGAAAAAACCGACGGTCGGCGGAATGGCGACCCGCATGGCCTGCGGCAGGATGACGTAACGCATCTGCTGCAGGCGGCCCATGGCAAGGCTTGCCGACGCCTCCCATTGCCCCTTGGCGACAGATTCGACGCAGCCACGCCAGATTTCGGTCAGGAAGGCTGCTGCCCACAGGATCAGCGTCAGACCCGCCGCGAGCCAGGCCGGCACATCGATACCGAAGAGACCAAGGCCGAAAAAGGCGATGAAGAGCTGCATCAGCAGCGGCGTTCCCTGAAAAAGCTCGACATAATAGCGCGCGAAAACCCGCATCGATTTTTTCCGGGAAATGCGCATGAAGAGCAGAAGCAGCGCCACCAAGCCGCCGCCCGCAAAGGAGACGAGCGAGAGCAGCACGGTCCAGCGCGTGGCGAGCAGCAGGTTTCTGAGAATATCCCAGGTGGAGAACTCGATCATCGGACACTCCTGCGCGGAAAAATGAGGTTGCCGCCCGTCAGCAGCACCTGCCGGAGAAGAATGGCCAGCACGAGATAGATGACGGTGGAGACCATGTAGGCTTCGAAGGCGCGGAAGGTGCGCGACTGGATGAAATTGGCCGCGAAGGTCAGGTCCTCGGCGGCGATCTGCGACACGACCGACGAACCGAGCATGACGATTACCACCTGCGAGGAGAGCGCCGGCCATATTCGTTGCAGGGAGGGAACCAGCACCACGTGGCGGAAGGTTTCGAAACGGGTCATGGCAAGGCTTGCGCCGGCCTCGAACTGCCCCTTCGGCGTCGCCTGAATGCCGGCGCGGATGATCTCGCAGCTATAGGCCCCGAGATTGACCACCATGGCGATATTGGCAGCGCTCAGTTCCGACAGTTGCAGGCCAAGCGAGGGCAGGCCGAAAAAGATAAAAAACAATTGTATGAGAAACGGCGTATTGCGAATGAGTTCCACATAGGTCGCGACCGGCGGCCGCAGCCATTTCGGGCCAAGCGCGCGCACCCAGGCACAGAATATGCCGAGCGCGATGCCGAGAACGCCGCCGACGGCGATCAATTCAAGCGTGACGGCGATACCCTTGGCGATCTGCGGATAATATTCGAGGAGCCATCCAAAATCGAATGTGTATTTCACCCGATGTTTCCTTCGGAAGAGGACAAACCATGCGCCGGGCCGGGATCAAACGGGACCGGCGCATGTGTTTGCCGGGTTGGTCACAGATCCTTCGGAAGATCGGTTTTCAGCCACTTCTGCGCGATGGTGTTCAGCGAACCGTCGGTCTTTGCGGTGGCGATGATGGCGTTGACCTTCTCCAGCAGCGCCGGCTGCTCCTTGTTCAGGCCGATATAGCAGGGAGAATTTTTGATCAGGAACTTAAGCTCGGGGCGCTTCGGTGGGTTCTTCGCGAGAATGGCGGCGGCCACGACATTGCCCGTGGCGACGGCTTCCACCTGACCGGCGAGGAAGGCAGAGATAGTGCCGTTATTGTCCTCGTAGCGCTTGATGGTCGTATCAGCGGGAGCGACCTTGGTCAGTTCCAGATCCTCGACGGCGCCACGGGTAACGCCGATGGTCTTGCCGGCCAAATCTTCCGCCTTGGTGACAGCAAGCGAGTCCGGAGCGAACACACCGTTGAAGAAAGGCGCATAGGCAGTGGAGAAGTCGATGACCTTTTCACGGTCCGGGTTCTTGCCGAGGCTCGAAATGACGAGATCGACCTTGTTGGTCTGCAGATAGGGAACGCGGTTGGCGCTGGTGACCGGCACCAGCTCGACCTTCACCCCGAGCTTCTCGCCGATCAGGTTGGCGACGTCGATATCGTAACCCTGCGGCGCCATATCGGTGCCAACGCTGCCGAACGGCGGAAAATCCTGCGGGACGGCGACGCGGATCGTGCCTCGGGAAGTGATATCGCCGAGCGCGTCGGCAAAGGCTGCGGGCGAAAAACCAAGTGTTGCGGAAATCGCGGCAATGGCAAGCAATGAACGTCTGGAAAACATTGGGAATTACTCCTTGGGGCTTGAGGAAAGAGGCTGCAGTGAAAGCGAATTGCGAAGCTCGTAGAGCGGGTCCGGCCTGCGGGTGAGATCGAGACCGGTTTCGACTTCGTCGAGATGGCGGATGGCGAGTTCGGCGGCGCCGTGAAAATCAGCCGCCTTGATCGCCTCGAAGATGCGGCAGTGCCCGTCATGCGATTGCTGCGCATGGAAATCGGACTGATAGAGCATGGAGATGAGGATGGTTCTGGCCGTCAGGTCGCGCAGCGTTTCGACGATGATGTCATTTCCGGCGATTTCGGCGATGCGGATGTGGAAATCGCCCATCAGGCAGGTCAGGCGCTGGCGGTCGCCTTTGACAATCGCCGCCTTTTCTTCATCGAGATGATTGGCAAGGATCGTTATGCCTTCCGCGCTGATGGCGGAAAGGTTGCGCAAAAGTCCATATTCGATGATGCGCCGTGCCTCATAGACCTTGATGGATTCTTCGGCGGAAGGCTCCACCACGAACCAGCCGCGGCGCGGGCTGACGGTGACGATGCCGCGCGTCTCCAGCCGCATCATCGCCTCGCGGATGCGCGTGCGCGACACGCTGAAAAGGCTGGCGAGCTGGTTCTCGCTGAGGCGGGTGCCCGGGCGGATCCGCGCGGAAAGAATGCCTGAGATGATGGCGTCTTCTACCGCGCTCTGGGCGCTTTCTGATGTATGGCTATCTTGCATACAAGATTGAAAGCAAGAGGTGTGCCAGACGTAAATTCGCGGGCCGCGGACCCTATAAAAGCCTGGGGATTGCCGCCCTAACGATCAAATGCGTTAAAACCAACCCCTCGCCTGCCTGCATTGGCGGCAAGGCGGCAGCTGGCTTAACCTTGTCGGAAAACCGCTATTTCCGCCGCCTGAGGACAGGATGGCTGCGATTATACCGAGGAGCTATTCTTGTTTTTGAGGACATCGAGAAGAATGCGCGCGCCGGTTTCGCCCGGCGGTACATCCGTGTGCAAACGCCGCTGCACCAGCGCATAACCTTCGAGCATCGCCCGCCGCTCGGTGGTATCGGACGACAGACGCTCGGCCCAGCGCAGCATCGAGCCTGCCCTGACGACCTCGTTGAAATATTCCGGAATGATGGCGTAATCGGCGATCAGGTTCGGCAGGGCGCCGGTCCAGGTTTTCACCCGCTTGCTCAGCATGGTGAAAATCCAGTCGGTCTTGTAGACCGAGATGGTCGGTACGCCCGCGAGTGCGAGTTCCAGAATGACCGTGCCGGAAGCGGCGATGGCCGCATCGGCTTCAGCAAACGCGTTCCATTTGAAGGCGGAATCGATGCCGATTTCGGGCCTTATATCCTCCGGCCATGATGCCGCCAGTTCGTGGATGCGTTTTTCCTGACGTGGCACAGTGGGCAAAAGAAACCGCGTCGGACCGTTGCGCTCTACAAAAGCTCTCGCTGCCACCTGAAAAGGCTCCATCAGCCGCGTCGTTTCAGTGGAGCGCGAGCCCGGCAGGAGGAGGATGGTTTTCGGCTGGCCATCTGCCGGCAGAGAGCGTTCCGCCCGCTTCTGCCGCACAGAGAGCACATCGGCATCGACGCTGAGCCGATGGCCGACAAAGGTCGTCGGGGGACCGCCGAGACGGCGCATCGCTTCCGGCTCGAAGGGCAGCAGGGCCAGAACATGATCGACATAGGACAGCATCGCGGTGGCGCGATATTCCTTCCACGCCCAGACGCTGGGGCAGACATAATTGACAACAGGCAGATGCGGTAATTGCCGGCGAACTTTTTTCGCCACGCGATGGGTGAAATCCGGACTGTCGATGATCAGCAGAATATCGGGCTTTGCAGCGGCGATTGCCTGGGCGGTCTGGTTGATCCGCGCAATGAGCTTCGGCAGCTTTTTCAGAACCTGCGTGAAGCCCATGATCGAGAGTTCGGAATAGTCGAACAGGGAAACCAGACCCTGTGCTTCCAGCGCATCGCCGCCGACACCCACCAGCTCGACGGGGCCCGCATATCGGGCCTTGAGCGACCGGATCAGATCCGCACCCAGAAGATCACCGGATACCTCTCCGGCAATGACCGCCACTTTTAATGCCGCCGTCATCCGATCAACTCTCCTCCATCATGTCTCCGCCGAGTGACGTATCGATGCCGCAGACGAATATGCCCGCCTCATCGGCCGCCTTCAACATCGCCTCGCGATCAAGCACCAGCGCCCGTCCGGCTTCGACGGCGATGCCGGCCAATCCCGCCTTGCGTGCATTCTCCACCGTTTCCACACCGATTGTCGGCAGGTCGGCGCGCACATCCTGCTGCGGCTTGCACAGCTTTACGAGTACACCCTTGCGGCGCGGGGATATACGTCCTTTGGCGCGCAATGCCGCGACGCGCGCCAGCATGGCATCCGTGCCCTCAACGCCTTCCAGCGCGACGATACGGCCACCCACGGCGACTGCTCCCTGCCCCACATCCAGCTTACCGAGTGCAAGTGCCGCCTCAGCCGCCTTGCGTATGTCACGCAGATCTTCCTCGGCGGGCTTTTGTGCACCGAAAGGGCCTGTCGCAGCCAGCAGGCCGGGCGCGATCTCGTGCGCGCCGATGACTTTTGCGCCAAGTGTGCCAATGATCTTGATGACCATCTGCAAAACGGCGTCATCGCCGCTCGACAGCAGAGTCCTGACAATGGACGGCAGTTTGAGCAGGATGCCGACCGTGGGGCGGATCTCCCGCCATTCCGGCCGTCGCGCCACGCCGCCGGAAAGCACGACACGGTCTACCTGATTTTCACGCAGCAGACGGCCCAGCCCGGCGACATCACCGACACTGATGACGGCATTGTCGAAACCGCTCCAGTCGAAACGGGAATCGTCGCGCAAGCGCACGATGAAAGGGTTCTCGCCCATCTCACGGGCGGCGGCCGCCACATAAAGCGGCAGCTGGCCGCTGCCGGCCACGATGGCGAGACGCCCGCCGCCTGTCACGGCTCACTTGCCCCGGTTGGGCGAAGAGATCGCGCGGTCGCTATCCGCGCCGATGAAATCGAGGATTTCAAGCGCCTGCGGGCAGTCCAGATAGTCGTTGCGGTCGAGGGCTGCGGCATTGCCGCGGATCGTGCCTTCGGCCTCGAAAATCGCCTTGTAGACGCGTCTGACCTTGTGGATATCCGCACGCTCGATGCCTGCACGTGTCATGCCGACAACGTTCAGCCCGCCTAGAATGCCGGGATTGCCATTCAGCATGCCATAGGGAATGACGTCGTAATTGACCGCCGACAGCCCGCCGATGAAAGCCTGGCGGCCGATACGGGTGAACTGGTGCACGGCGCAGCCACCGCCCAGAATAGCGCGGTCCTCGATGGTAACATGGCCCGCCAGCATCACATTGTTGGACAGGATGATGTGGCTGCCGAGGCGGCAATCATGCGCCACATGCGAATTGGCGAGGAAGAGATTGTCATCACCGATAATGGTCTTGCCGCTGCCATCGGAACTGCCGGCGTTCATCGTTACGCCTTCACGCATGACGCAGCGCTCACCGATCTCAAGCGTCGTTTCCGAACCGTCATGGCGAACCGCCTGCGGTGTGCCGCCGATGACCGCCATGGGATGGACGACCGAACCGCGGCCGATGACGGTCCGGCCGGAAACAACGGCGTGATTATGCAGCCAGACACCGTCATGCAGCGTGACTTTCGCGCCGACATAGCTCAGCGCGCCGATGACGACGTTTTCACCGATCACCGCGCCGTCTTCGATGACGGCCGTCGGGTGAATTCTGGCCGAGGCGGCAATCGTGCTCATTGCTGGTCCTCGGGGATCATCATGGCGCCGACATCGGCTTCCGCCACCAGCGCGCCGTCCACCTTCGCCTCGCAATGGAATTTAAAAACATTGCCGCGCTGGCGCTGCTTGACCACGTGGATTTCCAGACGATCACCGGGAACGACGGGTCTACGGAAGCGCGCATTGTCGATGGTCATGAAATAGACGAGGTAACCGCCCTCACCCTGGCTACGGGCGCAGATCGCGCCTGCCGTCTGCGCCATGGCTTCGACGATCAGAACGCCCGGCATGATCGGGCGATCCGGGAAATGGCCGGTGAAATGCGGTTCGTTGACCGTGACGTTCTTGATGCCGATCGCCGAGTTGTTACCATCGATCTCGATGATCTTGTCGATCAGCAGGAATGGGTAACGATGCGGCAGAAGCTTCATGACTTCCAGAATGTCAGCCGCGCCGAGCGTCGTCTTCGTTTCTTCAGTCATTGTTTTTCTCTCCTGTTTTTTTATCACGCCCTTCAGCGCGTGCCAGAATTTCGGCCATGTCGCGCAGGAAATATTTCATTGGACGCGCAGGCGTTCCGCCATAACGGGCGCCTGCCGGTACGTCCGCTACAACACCGCTCATCGCCGCAATCTGCACGCCGTCGCCAATGTTGATATGGCCATTGATGCCGGCCGCGCCGCCAATCATCACACCGTCGCCGATGCGGGTGCTGCCCGCAATGCCAACCTTGCTGACGATGCCGCAATGGCGGCCGATACGAACGTTGTGGCCAATCTGGACCTGATTGTCGATCTTGGTGCCTTCGCCAATGACCGTGTCATCCATGGTGCCGCGATCGATCGTGGTGTTGGCGCCAATCTCGACATTGTCCTGAATGATGACACGACCGATCTGCACGATCTTCAGCATGCCGCGTGGACCGGGGGCATAACCGAAACCGTCCTGACCGATGCGCGCGCCGTTGTGGATAATCACATTATTACCGATGAGCGCGGCAAGAACGCTTGCGCCGCCCGCAATGGTGCAATCACGCCCTATCTGCACATCCTGCCCGATGATGACGCCGGGGCCAATCCGCGTGCCAGCGCCAATATGGGCGCCGGCTCCGATCACGGCAAGCGCCTCGACAATGACGCCCGCTTCCAGTTTCGCGGATGGATCGACATGGGCAGCATGGGAAATTTCGGCGTCCATCCGCGCGATCGGACCGGGTCGCATGGCGGAAGGATGCAACAATGCACCGACCTGCGCAAAAAGGGTGTGGGGGTTTTTCGATATCAGCGCGGGGGTGTGAGACAGAAGCATGTCTACAAGCGCTGCATCACAAATGACGGCGCCAGCTTCGCAGGTCTGCAACTCATCGCGGCTCTTGCGCGAAAGAATATAGCAGAGCTGATCGGGCTTTGCCCTATAGACCGGCGAAACGGACCTGATAATCCGTTCTCCCGCCGCATCGTCAGACAGTTCCGCCCCAAAATTATCTGCGATATCTTTCAATCGCAGTCCCTCGTGGGGCGGAAAAAAGGCATTGTATTCCATCAGCCGGAAACTCCAGAACGTTCAAAGTTGCAGTTCTGGACTGCCGATATCAGAAAGTGTTGGACATGCCAAACCGGAAACGCTGTTCCTCGTCGTAGTCTTCCTTGGCGATCGGTACCGCGTAGTCGACTCGGATCGGACCAAAGGGCGACGCCCACATCACGCCGATACCAGCGGATGCACGGATGGAGTTGTCGTCCTTCACACCTGCGCTGTTGGCAACCTTGTTGCCATAGAGCGTGCCGGCATCAACGAAGCCTGCGAGGCGCAGACCGAAATCTTCCGGAACGCCAGGCATCGGAGCCGTGACTTCAGCAGACGCGGCGAAATAGGTCGTGCCGCCGATGGAGTCGGAGCCGATACGCGGACCGATACCGTCGTTCTTGAAGCCGCGAACCTGACGGCCGCCGAACTTGAACTGATCGAAGACCAGCAGATTGTCGCCCGTCGGCACTACGTGACCGGCCTGACCCGTGAGCGAGCCGATGACATCGTATTCGTCAGACAGCGTATAGAAGAAACGAGCCTTGGCGTAGATCTTGTAATATTCGGAATCGCCGCCGAGGCCTGCAAATTCGTTCGTCAGAGCAGCCTGCCAGCCTTCACGCGGCATGTTGCGGTCGTCGAGCGTATTGTAGTTCAGCGTGTTCGAAATGATGGACTGCGTCCAGTCACCGCCACGGATCAGGTCTTTATAAGGCGCTGCAAGGTTGCTGCCGGTTTCCCAGTCGCCTTCGCCATCATAGTTGAGCTGCTTGTAGGTGTACTTGAACGTTGTCGAGAGGTCCTCGGTGATCGGCGCGGTTACACGCAGCGCGAAACCCTGCTCGTCGTAGTCGTAATAATCTTCGCTGCGGCTCTGGCTCTTGAACAGGTCGAAACCTGCGGCAAGACGATAGCCGAGGAAGTAAGGCTCGGTGAAGGACAGCGTGTAGCTACGTGCATCGTCTTCACCCGCACCAGCGGCGAGACGAATGTACTGGCCACGACCGAGGAAGTTCTTTTCTTCGATGGAGGCTTCGAGCAGAACGCCGTCGTTCTGCGAGTAACCTGCACCGATACCGAACGAACCCGTCGACTGGTCTTCCACATCGACAACAATCACGACGCGGTCAGGCGCGCTGCCGCCGGCGGTCGAGATATTGACCTTCGAGAAATAGCCGAGCGCCTCGAGACGGCGCTTTGCAGCCGTGATGACCGTCTGGTTGAACGCGTCGCCTTCGGAGATATCGAACTCGCGACGAATGACGTAGTCACGCGTACGGGTGTTGCCACGGATTTCGATGCGCTCGACATAGGCGCGCTCGCCCTGATCGACGATATAGGTTACGCCGATGGTGTTGCCAGCCATGTCACGGTCGCCGCGCGGCGTTACGCGGGCAAAGGGATAACCTTCGCCGGCCACGCGCTTGGAAATCGCTTCCATGCTCTGCTGAACTTCCTTGGCGCTGTAGCTGCCACCCTGACGGGTTTCCACGAGGCCCTGAAGTTCGGAACCATCGACGCCCGGAACGGTCGATTCGACCGCAACGTTGCCGAAGTTATAACGCTGACCTTCATCGACCGTGATGGAGACGGTGTATTCGTTCTTGGACTCGTCCAGCACCGCCTCGGAGGACACGACCCGGAAGTCGGCGTAACCGCGGTTGTAATAGAACTGGCGCAGCGCCTCTTCGTCGGCGCGCAGCTTGTCCTCGTTATAAACGTCCTTACGCGTCAGGAACGACAGCATGTTGGACTTCTTGGTATTGATGACAGCGGCCAGACGACCATCGCTGTAGGCATTGTTGCCGACGAAATCGATACGGCCGATCTTCGTGCGCTCGCCTTCATTGATGACGAAAGCAATGTTCACACGGCCCTGACCGACGGAAACGGTCTGCGTGGTGATTTCGACGTCACTACGGCCGATCGCGGCATAGGCTTCCTTGATGCGGGCGATATCCGCCGTCACGATAGCCTGATTGAAGGGGCCAAGCGCCTGTGTCTGTACGACGCCGGCGAGCTTGTCGTCCTTGATCTTGCGGTTACCGTTGAAGACCACCTGGTTGACCAGCTGGTTCTCGTTAACAGTGACGACCAGCGTGCTGCCGGAAACGCGCATGGAGACATTCGAGAAGTAACCGGTGGCGTAAAGACGCTTCACCGATTCATCGATATCCGAATTGGAAAAGTTCTTACCCGGCGCAATGGTGATGTTGGAGCGCACGGAGTCCGCACCGGACCTCTCGGCCCCGCGAACATCGATCTTGCTGATGACGGCTGCATTCGCAACACCAGCAGAGGCAAGCACGCCAAGGCCCGCAACCGAAGAAACACCAGCAGACAGCGCAACCGCCGACACCGCGTTCAAAAATCTTGAACCAGCCTTCATTTCAATTCTTACCTTTTTACGTTGTCCCTCAGCGGGCGGAACCCGACTCCGGCCATGTGCGTCGTTTTACCTGCTTTTCCCCTACAAGCAAGTCAGAACGTTAAATTCTGTTTACTTCGTGATCCAGAGTGGCGCATTCGCCACTTCGGCATAAAAACAAGGTAAACAAACAACTAACAAAACCGTTAAAACACAATCCTCAGCCGATCAAGCTGCTGATATCATTCCATGTTGCAAAAACCATAAGACCCAAAATCATCATCATGCCGATACGGAACGCGACTTCCTGCGCGCCCGCGCCGAGCGGCCTGCCGCGAATGGCCTCGATCGCGTAAAACACCAGATGGCCGCCGTCCAGAACCGGGACGGGCATCAGGTTCAGCAGACCGATCGAAACGGAAAGGACTGCGGCAAGCTGGATAACGGCGGAAATGCCGAGCGTCGCCATCTGGCCGGATGCCTGCGCGACACGCACCGGACCGCCCAGCTGATCGGCATTCATGCGGCCGGTCACGAGGTTGCCGATATAGTTGAAGGTGCCGGTAATGACGTGGCCCGTTTCGCGCACGCCTTCAACCAGCGCCTCGGTCGGCGAATATTCGATGTGGCGGAAATTGCCGCTGGTCTGGTCGGTGACGATGCCGATAATGCCCATTTCCAGCTTGTTGCCGAACTGGTCAGTGGTTTCCGTGCGCGTCGGAACCATCGGCAGCTTCAGCTCCTCGCCTGCCCTTTCGACAGTTACGGTGATCGGCGTGCCCGGGCGGATGCCGACGTAACGACGGACATCCTCGAAAGTCATCACCTTTTCGCCATCGATCGCGACCAGTCGGTCGCCGGGCCGCACGCCAGCTGCGGCGGCAGCGCTGTTTTCGCGCACTTCCGCCACGACTGGATCGGCAATCATCCGACCATAAATGCCGAAAAGCACCGCGAAGATGAGAATGGCGAGAATGAAATTTGCGATCGGGCCCGCAGCAACCGTGGCCGCTCTTTTCCACAGCTTTGCGCCGGAAAGCGTCTGCGCCCTCTCCTCCAGCGACATATGCGACAGGCCGGAACTATCCGGTTTGCTGGCGGCATCCTCATCACCGAAGAACTTGACGTAACCGCCGAGCGGGATCGCGGAAATCTTCCATCTCGTGCCGCGCTTGTCGGTGAAACCGATCAGCTCCGGGCCGAAGCCGATGGAAAATGCCGTGGAACGGATGCCGCACCAGCGCCCGACCAGATAGTGGCCCATTTCATGGACAAAAACGAGCAGGGACAGCACCAGGATGAAGGGCACGATATAGCCGGTCAGAAAGCCGGTCGCCGCCATTACTGTGTTCATGACAATCTGCCCTTTATGTCGTGACCTTTCGCGCCGCTCAGAAACCCGGCAACAGACCGCCGCCCGATCCGGGCACGTCGCCGGTTGCCGCCGCATGCACGAAAGCAATGAGGAATACCGTAAAGCAGGCGAAAACAAGACCGTCAACACGGTCCATGAAGCCGCCATGGCCCGGAATGAGATGGCTGGAATCCTTGACCTGGAAACGTCGTTTCACGAAGGATTCAAAGAGATCACCTATCTGGCTGAATACCGACAGGATGAACGCGAGCCCCAGCACCAGCAGGCTGATTCTGCCGTGATAGGCCATGGACACCGCGCCGCCGCCGATCACAGCCGCCGCTGCCCCGCCGATCGCACCCGACCAGGTCTTGCCGGGCGAAATCGAAGGCGCAAGCTTCGGCCCGCCAATGGCGCGTCCAACGAAATAGGCGAGAATATCCGTCGACCAGACAACGGCGAAGATGAAAAGGATGGACACGAAGCCCGTCAGCTCATCACCGCGAATGGCCGCCAGCGATATGCCGCTCAGACCCGCATAAAAAATGCCACCCACCAGCCACCAGTTCCTGCCGCGCAAAACCGGAAACAGGGCTGCGGTCAGCGTGAAGCCGGATAAAAGCGGCAGATCGAGCGAGGATTCGCCGAAAATCGTGTTGCCGGCGATAACGGCGACCGCGAACCAGCCCCAGGCATTGCCGGTCGGGTTGGCCTCCGACAGCCGGGTAATCGTCGACCATTCATAATAGATGAGGATCGCCAGAAGACCCGCGACGATGCGGAACAGAATGCCGCCATACCAGGTCGCGGCCAGAATGACCGCTGCCATGACGATTGCGGAGACGATCCGCAGTCTGAGTTCACGGCTCATCAGGCGCCTGCCACGGCAACCTGCTCGGTGAGTGCACCAAAGCGGCGGTCACGCGTTGCATATTGCTCGATTGCGGAGAAGAATCGCTGGCGGTCGAAGTCGGGCCAATATTCGGGAACGAAGAGGAACTCAGAATAAGCGGCCTGCCAGAGCAGGAAGTTCGACAGGCGCTCTTCGCCACTGGTGCGGATGATAAGATCCGGATCCGGCATGCCCGACGTGTCAAGCCGGGCCGAAATCATCTCCGGCGTGATCGAAGCGGCATCGAGCCGGCCTTCGGCGACATCGCGGGCGATTGCCACCGTCGCGCGCGCAATCTCGTCACGGCTTCCATAGTTGAAGGCGATCACCAGCGTCAGCTTGGTATTGCCAGCCGTCATCTGCTCCGCCTCTTCGAGGAGAGAGCGTATGTCGGTCTTCAGCCCCTGCCGGTCACCGATGATCCGCACGCGGACATTTTCGCGATGCAGTTCGGCAAGGTCACGCCGGATGAAAGCCTTCAAAAGCCCCATCAGGTCACTCACCTCGGATTCGGGCCTGCGCCAGTTTTCCGACGAGAAGGCAAACAGCGTGAGATAGCGTATTCCGCAATCACCGGCCGCGCGCACGGTCTCGCGTACGGCCTCCACCCCGCGGCGATGCCCCATCACGCGCGGAAGACCGCGCTGCTTTGCCCAGCGTCCATTGCCATCCATGATGATGGCGACGTGCTCGGGTATGGAGGAACGTGTCGTCGTCGGCATATCGATCCAGTAACAGGGCAGCGCGGAATTAAAACGAATAAAATACAGGTCTATCGCAAGCGATATCAGACCTGCATGATTTCCTTTTCCTTCTCGGCAAGCAAGCGGTCAATTTCCGAAATCGTGTCGTCGGTCATTTTCTGCACCTTTTCCGACTGTCCACGGCTTTCGTCCTGACCGATGTCACCATCCTTTTCGGCTTTTTTCAGACCATCCATGCCGTCGCGGCGCACATGGCGAATCGCGACCTTGGACTTTTCGGCATAATCATGAGCGACCTTGACGAGCGACTTGCGGCGCTCTTCGTTCAGTTCAGGCAGCGGAATTCTGAGGTTCTGACCATCGACGATCGGGTTGAGGCCGAGATTGGATTCGCGTATCGCGCGATCGACGGCATTGACCATCGACTTGTCCCAGATGTTGACGCCGAGCATCCGCGGCTCCGGAACCGTGATGTTTGCGACCTGGTTGAGCGGCACACGCGAACCGTAAGCTTCAATGGTGACCGGATCGAGAATGTTTGCCGAAGCCCGGCCGGTGCGCAGCGATGCGATATCGCTCTTGAATGCGTTGATGGCGCCATCCATGCGGCGCTTGATATCGTTGAGGTCAATACCACTCATCTTGATACTCCGTCTCTGTCGGCTGTGGCCGGAATTCGCCCAGGGGGCGGCGTCTTTTTTGATTACTTGTCGTGCACGATGGTCTTGCGGCCACCGCCGGTCAATATCTGCGCGAAACCGCCCTTCTCGTGGATCGAGAAGACGATGATCGGAATATGGTTCTCGCGAGCAAGCGCGACAGCGGCGATATCCATGACCGCCAGGCCCTTGCCGAGCACTTCGCTATGGGTCAGCTCGTCGAAACGGGTAGCTGTCGGATCCTTCTTCGGGTCGGCGGAGTAGATGCCATCCACCTGGGTACCCTTGAAGATCGCCTCGGCGCCCATTTCCGCGGCGCGAAGCGCTGCAGCAGAATCGGTGGTGAAGAACGGGTTGCCCGTACCGCCGGCGAAAATCACCACACGCCCCTGTGCGAGATGGTGAAGGGCGGCGCGCTGGGAGAAGCTCTCACAGATTTCAGGCATCGCGATTGCCGAGAGAACGACGGTGTCGATGCTGAGCTTGCGCAGCGACGTGGCGAGCGCCAGTGCATTGATGACGGTCGCCAGCATGCCCATATGGTCGCCGGTAACGCGGTCGCCCCCCTTGGAGGCCACGGCCACGCCGCGGAAAATATTACCGCCGCCGACGACAACGCCGACTTCAACACCCATCGCCCTCGCCTCGGCGATATCGGAGGCGATACGGTCGGCCACCGCCACATCGATACCGAAACCCTGATCGCCCATAAGGGCTTCACCGGAAGCCTTGAGAAGAACACGTTTGTAGATCGGCTTGGAAGACATCATGACTCCTCGGAAATGTAACCGAAACGCGGATACACGAAGGGCACCGCGTTGTCACGCGATGCCCTCCCGTTTTCCCAAGATTGGGTAAATATAATCAGCCCTTGGCGACTGCGGCGACTTCTGCTGCGAAATCGCTTTCTTCCTTTTCGACGCCTTCGCCGAGCAGCAGGCGAACCATGCCCGTCACTTCGATGGAAGCGCCGGCTTCCTTTTCGGCTTCCTTGACGGCAGCGCCGACAGTGATGTCGGGGTTGATGACGAAAGCCTGCGACAGAAGAGCTACTTCTTCGAAGAACTTGCGCATACGGCCATCAACCATCTTTTCGATGATGGCTTCCGGCTTGCCGGATTCGCGGGCCTGTTCGATGAAGACGTTGCGCTCGCGCTCGGCCACGGCAGCGTCGACTTCTTCAGCGCGGATGGCGAGCGGGTTGGTCGCAGCGATGTGCATGGCAACCTGGCGGCCGATCGAGTTCAGAACGGCCTTGTCGCCGTCCGACTTCAGGGCAACGAGAACGCCGAGCTTGCCGATGCCGTCGCCGGCAGCGTTGTGGATGTAGGTCGCAACAACACCGTGCGGCACTTCGAGTGCAGCCGAGCGGCGCAGCGTCATGTTTTCACCGATCGTAGCGATCGCGTCCTTGATGCTGTCGGAAACGGACTTGCCGGTTGCCGGATAGGTCGCAGCGGAAACAGCGTCAACGGTGCCGTCGGTGGTGAGGGCAACCTGGGCGATACCGCGGATGAGGTCCTGGAACGCATCGTTGCGGGCAACGAAGTCGGTTTCGGAGTTCAGCTCGACAACAACAGCCTTGTGACCCATGGTGGCAACGCCGACCAAACCTTCGGCAGCCGTACGGCCGGACTTCTTGTCGGCCTTTGCGATGCCCTTGGCGCGCAGCCAGTCGATCGCCGCTTCCATGTCGCCATTGGTCTCAGCAAGAGCCTTCTTGCAGTCCATCATGCCTGCGCCAGACTTCTCGCGCAGTTCCTTCACCATTGCGGCTGTGATTTCGGTCATTGTTTGCCTCTTATCGGTTCGATCGGTCAGCCGGCGGAATTTGCCGTGCCGAAGTTCTGGGTGATGACTGTACCCGGCCGCACACCCTTTGAAACCGAAGAGGATTTCAGGAAAGGGGCATGCGCATTCCCAAGTGCTGCGGCGTCTCCATACATCGAAATGATGGGTGCCGCCGAAGTGTGACAGCGTTATGAAGACTGCCTTGCGTTTCAACCACGTCAGACGCCAGCGGTTTCCAAAAAACGTGGCGGAGCGCTTGAAACGAACAAGGCCGTCAACCCATTGAAGGTCTTTGACGGCCTTGTCATATCCTGGTCGAGGAGACGGCGATTAAGAAATCGCCGCCAGACAGGGCCTAAATCAGGCGCCAGCCTCGTCTTCGAGAGCGGGCTCGATCGGAGCTTCTTCAGAAGCGCCGATGTCGCGGCCGGAAGCACCCTGCTGACGGGCAATACCGTCGATGGCAGCGCGGGCAATCAGGTCGCAGTAGAGCGAGATGGCGCGCGAAGCATCGTCGTTACCCGGGATCGGGTAGTCGATATGGTCCGGGTCGCAGTTGCTGTCGATGATCGCAACGACCGGAATGCCAAGACGCTTGGCTTCTTCGATCGCGATCTTTTCCTTGTTGGTGTCGATGATGAACATCAGGTCCGGAACGCCGCCCATATCGCGGATACCGCCGAGAGCCTTTTCAAGCTTTTCGCGCTCGCGCTCAAGGTTCAGGCGTTCCTTCTTGGAGTAGCCGGAGCCTTCCGAGTTCAGGATTTCGTCAACCTTGCGCAGACGCTGGATCGAGTTCGAAATGGTCTTCCAGTTGGTCATCATGCCGCCGAGCCAGCGGGAGTTGACGTAGTACTGGGCCGAACGCTTTGCGCTGTCGGCGATGATTTCGGACGCCTGACGCTTGGTGCCGACGAACAGAACGCGGCCGCCACGGGCAACGGTGTCGGACACGACCTGAAGGGCGCGCGACAGCATCGGAACGGTCTGAGCCAGGTCGATGATGTGGATGTTGTTACGGTCGCCGAAGATGTACGGCTTCATCTTCGGGTTCCAGCGGTGCGTCTGGTGGCCGAAGTGAACACCAGCTTCCAGAAGCTGACGCATAGAAAAATCGGGCAATGCCATGCCTTGTTACTCCTTTTCCGGTTTAACCCCCGCGAAGCGAACAGCGCCGATTTTCATCGACACCACCGGGCGGAACGGACCGGATTTCTCCCGGAACATCCCAAGCTTCGCGTGTGGAATGGTGAGCCGCATACAGTCGCCCGCGTGAAAATGCAAGCATTTATGCGAAAAAACCGGCGAAATAGCCGCGTTTCAGCGAACCGGCTTGTTTTCGCAGGTTTCGGGCTTGAGAATATCGAGCTTCGCAAGCTTTCCCGTCAGAACGAAATCGCCGTAATCCATCGTCAGATCGCGGGTGATTCCGTTTTCGTAAAGCTTGAACGACATGCGGTAGATCGGCAGGGCGTCGGTGCCGGTCTTGTCGTTGTAATAGGCGATCGTCACCGGCCAGAAGGCAGCCTTGGCGAATTCGCCCGCCTTGCCGGCGTCGGCATCGCCATCCTTCGGCATTTGCGACTTGCCGACCAGCGTGGAGGTGATCAGGCTTTCATCGCCATCATCAGAACCGTCGAATATCCGGGATTCGAAAATACGCTTTCCCTGTTTCGCATGTTCGATGACCTGAAACATGTGCTGTGTCGGGAATTCGCTGGCGACGAGACTGATCTGGCGGGCATCCGGCCGGGTCAGATCGACCTTCACGCCCTCGGTGCTGTCGGTTGCGGCCCCCTGCACTTCCTTGTCCAGCTTGTCGTCGGTGTAGGATTTGGTCTCGAAGGTGAATTTCTTCGCGGCAAGGTCTTCGAAAGTCGTGGTCTGCTGGTCGGTCATGCGTACGGCGTCGCCGGTGTTGATCTGCGTCACGAAACGGAAATCGGTCTTGTAACCCTGACAGGATGAGCCGGTGAATTCATAGACCATGCGGCCGGTCATGCCCTCGATGCCGGAGCGATCCGACGCATCCTTGAGTTCGAGATCGTAGACGGCGCGGTGGGCGACGAGATCCGGAACCGTGACGGGCAAGGCATTGGCAGCGCTTGACAGGCCGGTCATAAGCCCTGTTGCGGCAACGAAACCAAGCGTCCTGACAAACATGCAATATCTCCTGTTGGACTCGCCGCTCATATTGTACAAGCAACCGCCCGGCTTTTGGATCAACATCTTCTGAATGCCGGATTCTTGAAGGATTTACAACAAAACCGGAGACGAAAATGTCGGACGTCATCGAAGGCCGCCTCAAGGAACTTGGCTTCACGCTTCCCGTCGCCGCGGCGCCAGCCGCAAACTACGTTCCGTTCACCATCAGCGGCAATCTTCTTTATGTATCGGGTCAACTGCCGATGGAATCAGGCAAGATTGCGGTGACGGGCCTCGTTGGCCGCGATGTCGACGTGCCAGGCGCCCAGCGCGCGGCCGAATTATGCGCCGTCAACATTCTCGCACAGGTCAAGGCCGCTTTGAATGGTGACCTCTCGAAAATCCGCCGTGTCATCAAGTTGAATGGCTTTGTTGCCTCGGTTCCGGAATTCGTGGAACAGCACCTCGTCATCAACGGCGCCTCCAATCTTCTCGCCAATGTTCTCGGTGATGCCGGCAAACATGCCCGCGCCGCCGTCGGCATGGCCTGCCTGCCCTTCAACGCATCAGTCGAAATCGACGCCATCGTGGAAATCGACGTATGACGCTCAAGCTTTCCTGGCTGACGGCTGAGCCCGTCGCCCATCGCGGTTATCATGATCTCAACAAGGCGGTCTGGGAAAACACGCTTTCCGCCTTTTCCCGCGCCATCGAGGCCGGTTTCGCCATCGAATGCGACGTTCAGCTGGCAGCCGACAGCGTTCCGGTGATTTTTCACGACGACGACATGGCCCGCCTGACGGGCATCAAGGGCGACGTGCGCGAACGCACATCGGCCGAGCTGTCCCTTCTTGCCGTCGGTCAGACCAAGGATCGGGTTCCAACGCTCAAGCAGCTTCTGACGCTCTGCGCCGGCAAGGTGCCGCTGGTGATCGAGCTGAAGGGCCGTGCCGGCGAAGGCGTCGATGACGGTTTTGCCGAGGGGGTTCTGGAAGACCTTGAGGGCTATAAGGGCCATGTGGCGCTGATGAGCTTCGACCATCACCTGCTGAAGGACCTGAAGGCTGCGGGCTCGCCCTGGCCGCTGGGCCTCACCGCCGAGGGCGACAAGCCGGAAGACTTCTTCAAACATGATGAAGCGATGCAGCTGGGGCTCGATTTCATCTCCTATCATTGGGGTCATCTGCCCAACAGCTTCATCGAAGCGCAAAGAAAACTCGGGCTTCCGGTGATTACCTGGACGGTCAGGGATGAAAATGCGCGCGAGACTACCTATAAATATGCGGACCAGATGACATTCGAAGGTTTCGACCCGAGAGAGAACCCATCCGCGACGGCATGACAGAAGACTATTCCATCAGCATTGCGCAATCCTTTGGGGATATCGATCCGGAAAGCTGGAAACGGCTTTCCGGAACATCGCTCAATACATCAGGAAAACCGTACAACCCTTTTATTTCCCACGAATTTCTATCGTCTATGGAAGAGTCCGGCTCGGCGACAGCCAAAACCGGCTGGCTTGGCCACCATCTTCTTCTCGAAAACGCCTCCGGTGTGCTCGTCGGCGCAGTGCCGGCCTATCTGAAAAACCACAGCAAGGGCGAATACGTCTTCGACCACGGCTGGGCGGATGCTTTCGAGCGGGCCGGCGGCCATTATTATCCGAAGCTGCAATGCTCGGTGCCCTTCACGCCGGCAACCGGGCCACGCCTGCTCGTTTCCGAAGCGGTGGACGAAACGCGCTTTAAACCGCTTCTTGCCTCCGGCCTCGCCCAGGTGGCCGAAAAGATCGGCGTCTCTTCCGCCCATGTCACGTTTCTCGAAGAAGACGATCTGTCTGCCCTTCTGCCCCGCGATTTCCTGCACAGGACAGACCAGCAGTTCCACTTCATCAATGATGGCTATCGCGACCACGATGATTTTCTCGATGCCCTTTCTTCGCGCAAGCGAAAGGGGCTGAAAAAGGAACGCCGTGCGGCGCTGGAACACGGTATCGAGATCGACTGGTTGACCGGAAGCGACCTCACCGAAGACATCTGGGACCAGTTCTTCGCCTTCTACATGGATACCGGCAGCCGTAAATGGGGCCGGCCTTATCTCACGCGGGAGTTCTATTCGCTGATCGGCGAGCGCATGGCCGATGATGTGCTGCTGGTGATGGCGAAACGCGATGGGCGCTATATTGCGGGGGCAATCAACTTCATAGGCTCGGATGCGCTTTATGGTCGCCATTGGGGCTGCATCGAGGATCATCCCTTCCTGCATTTCGAGGTCTGTTACCATCAGGCAATCGATTTTGCGCTGGCGAAGGGGTTGAAACGGGTGGAAGCGGGCGCCCAGGGCGAGCACAAGCTGGCGCGTGGTTACGTGCCGGTGACCACCCATTCGGCGCATTTCATCGCCCATCCGGGCCTGCGCCGCGCCATTGCCGATTATCTTCAGCGCGAACGCGAAGAGGTCGAACATATCGGCGATTATCTTGATGAACACACGCCCTTCCGCAAGGGCGAGAGACAGGAACCGGACGTATAGTCCGCTACGAGGAGAGATCACGATGACGGCCAGCGCCTATGACGACAACAATATCTTCGCAAAAATCCTGCGTGGCGAAATTCCGAGCCACAAGCTTTACGAAGACGAGCATACGCTTGCTTTCATGGATGTGATGCCGCAGGCCCCCGGCCATCTGCTCGTCGTTCCCAAGACCGGCTCGCGCAATCTGCTCGATGCCGACCCCGAGGTTCTGGCAAGGACAATTCCCGTGGTGCAGAAACTGGCCGTCGCGGCCAAGGAAGCCTTCGATGCAGACGGCGTCTTCGTCGCCCAGTTCAATGAGCCGGCGGCCGGGCAGACCGTTTTCCATCTGCATTTCCACGTCATTCCGCGCAAGGAAGGCGAGCCGTTGAAGCCGCATTCCGGCGTGATGGCCGATGGCGAGGTACTGAAGGCCCACGCGGCGAAGATAAAGGCTGCGCTTGCTTCGTGATGCGTGCCAAGACGCCAACGCGTCTGGCAGAACCGCAGCTTCCGCAGATCGTCACCCCGGACTGGATCCGGGGTCCAGCGCGATCAAGTCCTTGATCGCAAAGACTATCCTTACGGCGCCGACGCGCCGTGACTGGATGCCGGATCTAGTCCGGCATGACGGCGGTGGTGCTTATCATCATTCCACAGGCTGATACGCATTCCTCTGCGGCCATGGCCAGCCTTCAAGCACCGCCATATCCGGCCGGAATATCTCCACCTTCAACGGATAACAGGCCGCCGTATCGCTGGAATGCGTGGCGCTGCAATCGCCGCCCGGACAGGCGGACAGCGCGCCGATAAGATCGATCTCCGCAAAAAGCTCCAGATAATCTCCCGGCCGCACCGGGCTCGCTTTCATGAAATATTGATGCGTGTCGCGGGTAAAGCCCGTGCACATGAACACGTTCAGCACGTCGTGCACATGCGGCTCCGCCTCCGCGAACGACAGGCCCTTGGCCGCGGCGAGCGCATTCGTCAGGTTCGAATGACAGCAATGGTGATAGTCGCCGCCGCTCAAAAGCCTGTTGGTATAGGGATCGCAGCGGGTGCCGATCACGTCATGCACGCCGCCGCCGTCTTCGTCGAAGCCATACCATGACAGCGTGTCGTGCGTGATGGTCGCCATTGGCCGCAGCGATGGCAGGTTGCTCCAAAGCCGATTGCCGACCGAAACGTGGGTGGCGTGCAGGGCGCGGGTCTTGCCGCTGAAAAACCGCTCGGTCAGATCATGGGCGTTCCAGAGGTTCAGGTCTCCCACCTGCGGACCTTCAATGCTCACGATGCGAAAGAAATGTCCCTTCGGCACATGAAAGGTGCGACCGTCACGCGGCGGCACGATGACCTCATCGATCTTTTCCATTCCATTCTTTGCCTGCGCCAGGCGCGCGAGGTCCGGCGTCTCAAGCGTGCCGTTCGGATAAACGACAACGGGACGGACGGCGCGGCGCGCAGCGGCGTCAGCGGGTTCGGCGACGGGCATGGGGGTCATGAAATCCTCTGAGCGATGAAAATACCGATGCGAAATTGCGTCAGGAATACCCGCCTGACAAGACGGGTTTTTCTTGCGCTCAGGCCAAGTCTGACTTAGCCTTGGCAATCATGAAGCTGCCTCCCCTTGCCACCCTCCGCGCATTCGAAGCCGCCGCCAGAAGAACGAGTTTTTCTCTGGCCGGGCAGGAACTCGGCATGACGGCGACTGCCGTGAGCCAGCATGTGCGCAATCTGGAGGCCTGGCTTGGCGTGGCCCTGTTCGAGCGGCATGCTAGAGGCGTGAGGCTCACCCCGGCCGGCCGGGAATTCGGTCTTACGGTTTCGTCAGGCCTGCGGCAGATCGCCTCCGGCGCAGAGCGGATCAGCCGCGGCCGTGACCGCATGACCGTCCGCCTTGCCAGCCTGCCCTCCGTCGTGGCGCATTTTCTGACTCCCCGCCTGCCCCGCTTCCGGGCGCTTTACGCGGATATCCAGGTATCCATCAGCTATTCCGGAGCACATCATGCAGTGCCGGCTGATCTGACCATAGAGCATGGGGTGGTCTCCGGGGAAAATGCCGTAGCTCTCTTTAGCGCTGAGACCCGGCCGACATGCGCGCCAAGCTATGCCGCCGAATTCGGTCCTTTCGACGACGTTGACAGCCTGTTGCGAGCGGAATTGCTACATGACGATACCGAAGCGGCATGGCAGAACTGGTTCGCAGCCGACGGGATATCCCTCCCCGATAATGCCGGCCCCGTTTTCGCGGATTTCAATCTGCTCGTGACCGCACTCAAAGCCGGACAAGGCGTCGGCCTTTGCCCGACGGCGCTTCTTCACGACGAGATTGCCAACGGTCAACTGACCGTGCTTTTCGACCGGGCCGCCGATACGGAGAAATATTACTGGCTCATGGAAGCAGAGGAGATAACCGCCCCGGCCCGCATATTATCGGACTGGCTTGTTGCGGAAGCCCGGGAGAGCGAAACGCGTCGCAATTATTCTGCCGCAACGATCTGAATACGGGAGGCGGCCGCCGCTTCGGTCAGTTCCCTTGCCGACAGCCGGTTGAGCAGGCGGGACGATACAGCACAAATGACGACAAAAGCAGCGAGACCGCCGAAAACATCCGAAAGATGGTGTCCACCCTGAACAAGAACGGCCAGCGGCATCAACAGGTTTATCGGCAAGATCGCTGCCATCACCGCCCAGTGACGCGGCATGAACCAGACTGACATTGCCGCCATGAAGATATGAAACGATGGAAAGCCGATCAGCCCCAGGACATTTTTGGGAGAAAGATAGACCACTCCCTCGGTTATAAGGCGGTTCAACTCTTGGCCGTAATTATTATCAACGGCCAGGGGGATAGCCTGTGATACCCACTGCGGCAATTGCACATAGGCTGAAGGTCCGAATGTCGGGAAGAATATCCAAAAGACGATACATGCAAACGCCCCCAGCACTCCCGTCACCAGAAAGTGGTGCAGCATCCGCTGGTTGCCGGTGAAGCCGAGCGTAAGGACGATCACCAGAAGCTGCGGCAACGATGAGGCATAGACGAAAAACAGTCCGGTTCCGATCCATGGATGGGTTGCCGCCCACAGGACGACGCCCGTCCAACTGTAGCCAAACGCTGCATCCACACCGAAAAGCACATGATCAATCGCTGGAAAGGCGACAGGTAGGAACATGTAGTTGAAAATCGAAGCGGCAAGCGTGAACAGGATGAATAGCCCGCCAGAAATCAGGGCGACTGCGATGCGAAGATCGCGCCCGCTAGTGCGATATAGCTGACCGAGGATAAAAACGCCGACGCCTGCCAGAACGCACAGAAGATATCCGGCGTAATCGACACGAATGCCTTTGATCGCAATCAATACCGCATCGATAACGAATAATGTTGCGATAAATCCAAGTACAAGACGCTCTGCCGCAAAGAGTCGCATTGAATTTCGGTCCCTGTTTCAACCAGCGGCAAAGTAGGGCAATGAGCTTAATATTCGGATAAAGCGAGCATCAGAAACCGAGTGCGAACAATCCACCCGCCAGAAGCAGGATCGGAACCGCCACACCGACGATGACCCGCTGGCCCGCCAGCAGAAATGCGATGAAACCGAGCGTGGCGGCTCCAATGCGCAGCCATAGGGGTGACGCCTCAAGTGTACCGGTTGGAAAGACGATCAGCTTGGCGGTGACGGCCATGACGAGTGCGGTGGCAACCGCCCTTACCCAGTGCAGGGCCTCGGAATCTTCCTTCAGGCGGTTACCGGCGAGAACGCCGAGCCAGCGCCAGAGATCGGTCGCCAGCCAGCCGGCAATCGCGATGAAAAGATAGGGCGCCCACCAATGTTCGGTCATCATGGTTCGCTCTCCGGCGAGACGGGCTTTATCCGGCGACGAAACACCAGGCGGTCGATCAGATAGGCCGCCGTACCGCCGCCGATCCCGGCATAGAGAATGTCGAATTCCGGTGCAATCACCGCGAAGGCGGGTCCGGCGATGACGCCGATGACGAAGGCGACCTTGACGACGGAATGACGGGCCGAAGCCCAGATCGACGCCACGAAATAGACCGGCGTGAGAAAAAACAGCACACCGGCGACGAGAGGCGGAAAGGCGGCGACGATGCCGTAACACAGGCCGACGATGACGGCATTGACCACGGTGAGCGTAATACCAAAACCGGCAAACCAGGCGGCGCGGGCTTCACGCGGCACCTTGGAAAGATTCTGCGTGGCAAAGACCCAGGCGGTGATTGCAACGAAATGTGAGAGGAACAGTAAAATCCATGTCGGCGTCTTCGCGCCGCGCATTTCCGGAACGATGGAGGCGACCATCGGCATCATGCGGACCGAAGACAGCGTCACCGCCAGAAAACAGGCGGCGAGATTGGCGCCGCCGACCATGGAACCAATCAGGATCATCTTGGCCGGCAAGGCCCAGATGACAAGCGTCATGAACACGGCTTCGCCGCGCGCAACCCCGGATTCGAGTGCGAAAGCGCTGAAACCGACGAAAGATGTCATGAGAATGAGCGAGGGCAGCGAGAATATGCCCCGCATCCCCCGGAAAAACCAGCCGCGCAATGGGATGGTATCGCTGTCGGCAGTGTGCATTGCTGACCCACTCGAGCATGTCGCCCGAAAATGCCGTGGCCTCGGGGTAACGTCATGCATGAAACAAAAATGAAACGCGCCGCAGGTATCAGGTAAAACGCGACGCATTTCATACATGAAAATGCCGGGCTTTCGCCCGGCACCGGTTTATAGATCAAAGACCGTGATCATTTTTTCTTCGGCACTTTCGGCACCGTATTGGTCTTGCGCCGCGGCTTGCTGGCCTCATCGGACTTATCGGCCTCGGCAACAAGGACATCCGCCTCTTCCTTGGCTTTTGCCGCCTTGGAAGCAGTTTTTGCCTTTGCCTTGCCCGGCGATTTGGCCGCCTTCAGTTCGGCCTCCGGCTGCGGCTTAACGGGCGCGGTTTCCGGCAGAACCTCAAGCTTGAGGCCGTCGGAGCCGTCATCCTTCTTGCCGACGGTGACGCTGACGACGCCGCCCTTCTTGAGCTTGCCAAAGAGGATTTCGTTGGCGAGCGGCTTCTTGATGTGCTCCTGGATCACGCGCGACAGCGGGCGTGCGCCCATCTTTTCGTCGTAACCCTTTTCCGCCAGCCAGGAGATCGCGTCTTCGTGCAGGTCAAAGGTGACGTTGCGCTCGGAGAGCTGGGTTTCCAGCTGCATGACGAACTTCTGCACCACCTTGTGGATAACGGCAGTCGGCAGCGGCGAGAACGGAATGATCGCATCCAGACGGTTGCGGAACTCCGGCGTGAACAGGCGGTTGATCGCCTCTTCATCCTCACCCGTGCGGCGTGAAGAGCCGAAACCGATCGCCGATTTCGCCATTTCGGACGCACCCGCATTGGTCGTCATGATGAGGATGACGTTGCGGAAGTCGATCTTCTTGCCGTTATGGTCGGTCAGCGAGCCGTGGTCCATCACCTGCAACAGGATGTTGTAGATATCCGGATGCGCCTTCTCGATTTCATCTAGCAGCACCACGGAATGCGGATGCTGGTCGACGCCGTCGGTCAGAAGACCGCCCTGATCGAAGCCGACATAACCGGGAGGTGCGCCGAGCAGACGCGACACGGTATGGCGTTCCATATATTCCGACATGTCAAACCGTAGCATCTCGACGCCAAGCGAGGCGGCAAGCTGCTTGGCCACCTCCGTCTTGCCCACGCCCGTCGGGCCGGAGAAGACATAGGAGCCGATCGGCTTGTTCGGTTCGCGAAGTCCGGCACGCGCCAGCTTGATCGCCGTGGCGAGAGCCTCGATGGCGATATCCTGACCGTAAACAACCGAGCGCAGTTCCTTTTCAAGGTTGGCGAGGACCATCTCGTCATCCTTGGAAACCGTCTTCGCGGGAATGCGGGCCATCGTCGCGATGGTGACCTCGATTTCCTTTTCGGTTATCAGCTTGCGGCGCTTGGACGCTGGCAGCAACATCTGCGCCGCACCGGTTTCGTCGATCACGTCGATTGCCTTGTCCGGCAGTTTCCGGTCGGAAATGTAGCGGGCCGACAATTCAACGGCCGCCTTGATCGCATCGTTGGAATATCGCAGGTGGTGATATTCCTCAAAATAGGGCTTCAGGCCCTTCATGATCGCGATGGTGTCATCGATAGAAGGCTCGTTGACGTCGATCTTCTGGAAGCGGCGCACGAGCGCACGATCCTTCTCGAAGAACTGGCGATATTCCTTATAGGTGGTCGAACCGATGCAGCGGATCGCACCCGAAGACAGGGCCGGCTTCAGCAGGTTCGAAGCATCCATTGCGCCGCCGGAGGTGGCGCCCGCGCCGATGACGGTGTGAATTTCATCGATGAACAGAACCGCGCCCGGATACTCTTCGAGTTCCTTGACGACCTGCTTCAGACGCTCTTCGAAATCACCGCGATAACGGGTTCCGGCGAGCAGCGTGCCCATGTCGAGCGAGAAGATCGTGTCATTGGCCAGCGCTTCCGGCACCTTGCCTTCAACGATACGCTTGGCCAGACCTTCGGCGATCGCCGTCTTGCCCACGCCGGGATCGCCCACATAAAGCGGGTTGTTCTTGGAGCGGCGGCAGAGAATCTGGATCGTGCGGTTGACCTCGTCGTGACGGCCGATCAACGGATCGATCTTGCCGTTTTTCGCCTTTTCATTGAGGTTGACGCAATACGCCTTCAGCGCATCCTGCTGCTTCTTGGCGGAAGATCCCTCTTCCTCGGGATTGCTGCGGCTCGCCTTGTTTTCACCTTCGGGCTCATCAGCACCGCGCGGCGCGCGCGTCTGCGACGTGCCCGGACGCTTGCCGATGCCGTGGGAGATGTAATTGACCGCATCGTAACGGGTCATCTCCTGCTCCTGCAGGAAATAGGCGGCGTGGCTTTCGCGCTCGGCGAAAATGGCGACGAGCACGTTCGCGCCGGTCACTTCCTCGCGGCCGGATGATTGCACGTGAATGACGGCCCGCTGGATGACCCGCTGGAAGCCGGATGTGGGCTTGGAATCCTCGTCGTAACCGGTCACGAGGTTGGTCAGTTCGTTGTCGACGTAATCGCTGACAGTCTTGCGCAGCGCATCGAGATCGACGTTGCAGGCGCCCATCACGGCAGCGGCATCCGCGTCGTCGATCAGCGCCAGAAGGAGATGTTCAAGCGTCGCATATTCGTGGTGACGCTCATTTGCAAAGGTCAGTGCCTGGTGCAGCGCCTTCTCGAGACTCGGGGAAAAAGTTGGCACGTTGCGATCCTCATTTCTTTTCCATGACGCATTGCAGCGGATGCTGGTGCTGTCGGGCGAAATCCATGACCTGGCTTACTTTCGTCTCTGCGACCTCATATGTAAACACCCCGCATTCGCCCACGCCGTGCTGGTGCACGTGCAGCATGATACGGGTTGCCGCTTCGCGATCCTTCTGGAAAAAACGCTCCAGAATATGGATGACAAACTCCATGGGAGTGTAGTCGTCATTCAGTAAAAGAACACGGTACAAATTCGGTCTTTTCGTCTTAGGCTTGACGCGGGTGATAACAGACGTTCCGCGGTTGGTGCCGCCGCCGTCTTCCCCTTCGCCCTCGCCCTGCATGTAGATCGGCTTAGCGATCATCTTTCATCATTCTCCAAACTGTTCTCAAACCGACAGTTCTTTGCCAGGAGGGAGAACTTCGCCTCTTCATATCTAGGTCGTTAAGACGCGATTTTAAGCCCCTTGCGAAACGGTGCAATCACTATTGCGTTTGCGAAGAGGCAAACCTCGGGAAAAGTGCGGATATGGAGGCAGCTAAAGCGCGGGAAGACATGAGCCAGCATTGTCGGCACGTTTTCAGGCCGGACGCAAATGGGTACGACAGGTCTCAGCGCTGCCGAATCCGGTTCGCCGCCGCTGGCCTTACTCCTTGTCGTCGAGCATTTCGCGGACGGCGATGGCGAGCTGCTTCAGCGAGAACGGTTTCGGCAGGAAGCCGAACTTGGCGTCCGCCGGAAGGTTCTTTGCGAAGGCATCCTCGGCATAACCCGAAACGAAGATGAATTTCAGGTCGGGATAGGACTTGCGCAATTCTCTCAGCAGCGATGGACCATCCATTTCCGGCATCACGACGTCGGAAACGACGATATCGACCTTGCCCTCCAGTTCCTCCATCACCTCCAGCGCCTCGGTGCCGGAGCCGGCCTCGTGCACAGTGTAGCCGCGGGTTTCCAGCATGCGCTTGCCGCCGCGCCGCACCGCCTCCTCGTCTTCCACCAGAAGCACGACGGCGGAGTTGCCGGTCAGGTCCAGCGGCTCTTCCTTCACGGGTTCGGGCGCAGCCACGGGGGCGAGAGCCGCCTGACCGGGCTGCTGGCCGGCAACGGCTTCCACCACATGGCGAGGCAGGTAGATACGGAAAGCCGTTCCCTTGCCCACTTCCGATTCGGGATAGATGTAACCGCCCGACTGCTTGACGATGCCATAGACCATAGAGAGACCAAGACCCGTGCCCTTGCCCACTTCCTTGGTTGTGAAGAAGGGCTCGAAAATCTTGTCCATGATCTCGGGCGGAATACCCGTGCCGTTATCGGCAACTTCCACCATCACCATGTCTTCGGCCGGGAATTCCGGACGGCCAAGCGCTGCGATCTCTTTCGCGTCGACGTTGCGCGTCCTGATGGTGATCTTGCCGCCGTCAGGCATGGCGTCGCGCGCATTGACGCAGAGATTGATGAGCACCTGCTCGAATTGCGACAGGTCGGTCTTCACCGGCCACAGATCACGGCCGTAATCGACTTCCAGCTTGACATTGGTGCCTGATATCAACCGGTCGACCAGCATGCGCAGATCGCCGATCACGTCAGTCAGGTTGAGGATGGCCGGACGCATGGTCTGCTTGCGCGAGAATGCCAGCAGCTGGCGCACCAGCACCGCTGCGCGATTGGCGTTGCGCTTGATCTCCATGAGGTCGGCAAAGCTCGGATCGGCCGGCCTCGCCTGCAGCAGCAGATGGTCGGACGACAGCAGGATGGCGGTCAACACGTTGTTGAAATCGTGGGCGATGCCGCCTGCGAGCGTGCCCACCGCATTCATCTTCTGCGTCTGCGCCATCTGGGTTTCGAGCGCCTTCTGCTCGGTCACCTCTATAGCGTAAACGATCGCCACCTCTTCCGGGGCTTCATCATCCTGATCGATCACGGCATTGACGTAGAAACGGAAATGCCTGCCCTCGTCGCTCGGATGGCGGGAATCGAAGGGCGCGATATCGCCCTGACGATCCTTGGCTTCGGCCAGCGCCTGTTCGAGCCGCGGCTTTTCGTTGTCGTGAAGCACGGTTTCAAGCGCCACGCCACGGTCGATATCATCGCGCCCGACAACGCCGGAGAACAGCTTGAGGAAAGGCGCGTTGATGCGCAGGATGCGGCCATCGCCGTCGAGCGAGGCAATCGCCATCGGCGTGTTGTTGAAAAAGCGGGTAAAGCGCATGGCGGAGGAGGATTCGGTGTCCTCCTGCCCCTTCGGACGCATAAGCACAATGGTCCGGCTCTCACCCGGCGCGCCGTCCTTTGCGGTGACCTGATGCACGAGGCGGGCCGGCATGCTCTGGCCGTTGACGCGGCGCATGTCGAGATCAAGGATTTCGGTGCGCTTGGCAGAACCCTGGGGCTGGACGGATTCGATCAGCGCCATGCCTTCGCCGGCGACGATGTCGGAAACGGTCATCGAACCGGGTGAAAACTGCGCGAGATCGATGCCGAGCCATTCGGACAGGGTGGCGTTCAGATAAACGATCTCGCCCTTGCGCCCGGCGGAAAAGAAACCGGCCGGCGCATGATCGAGGTAATCGATGGCGTTCTGCAATTCGCGGAAAAAGCGCTCCTGATCCTCGCGCTCCGGCGTGATGTCGGCGATCTGGAAGACGTGCAGCCCCTCGCCGCCCGCATCCTTCAGCACCCGGCCCTTCAGCCGGTACCAGTGCGGCCCCGCATTGGAATCCCCGCCCAGCGGTTTCAGCAGCCGGAATTCTTCGTAGCCATCGCGGCCTTCGCGCAGCACGTTGATGAGCCGGTAAAGCGCTTCGGTGGATTCCCGGCTGCGCGACAGAAGCGTCTCGAGGCTCTGGATATCGCTCGCCTTCGTGGTGCCGCTCATGCGGCAATAGGTGGCGTTGGCATAGACCATATGCCCCTTGGCGTCGGTAATCAGCGTACCTTCGGGGTGAGCCGACAGGAAGCGGCGGGCAAGCCCGTCAGATTGCGACTGCGGCATGACCTCGATGAAGCCGATGATCGACGACACCAGAAAGAAGATGCCCATCATCGCCAGCACGCCGAGAATGCCGAGCACGATTTCGTTTTCCAGCGAATCCTTGAAATAGACAAAGGCGGCGGCAGCCGCGATCAGAACCAGCGCCAGAAGCAGAATGCGCAGCACCGTGCCGGAACGGGCACGCCTGTCCACCAGCGGAAGGTCGTTGTCGCTTGTCTCGCGCACCCGTGTCATCTTGGCCTCGCAGTCGTGCAGGTCGTCATTCGGTCAGCCTTATTTCCTTGACGGAATCGGGCAGCAGAATTTCTTGTAGCAACTCGCTTGACCGGCAAAAAGCTCCGCCAGGACACAAAGGCTTAAAAACGCACAGCGAAAACGGCCTGAAAGGTGTATAAAAGCGTTGAGAGACTACTGCCTGGTACAGGTAAGCTCCTTCACCTGACATTGGATGCGTGGCGCGGAACAGACGATCTTGCCGTCAGCGACGGTGCAAACCGAGCATCCGTCAGTGAAGTCGAGGCAGGAGGGATTATCGCGCACGAACTCCGCCATGGTCGCTCCGTTGTCCGGCGCCTTGTCTTCGGCCCTCACGATCGAATGCGGGAACGCGAAAGAGGATAGCAACAGCAAAACAACAATGAAATGCCGAGCAAGGGAGCCGTCAATGCGCAATGCTTGGAACATTCAGAACCGCTCCTTCGTCAAAAGAATTGCAACTTTCACTGTTTCTCAGCATTGAAGGACGAGATGAGGCGCTTTGGTGGCGTCTTCACGTTTGAGGCGGCAATCCTGTGGGGCGAAATGAATAAACCTTGTATCGCGCCCAAAAAAATCGTCTTTTCCTGCTTGATGTTCACAATATAAGAACCACGGCAATATTAATTGCCCAAGAAATTAAAAAGCCAGAAAATCTGAAGGGATGATCTCCATGATGGAAGATTTTATCGGCACCTATGGAAACCGTCTCATCGTCGCCGTTGTTGGTGTGGGCGTGGCCCTGCTCATTCTGGCGATTGCGCTGTGGCTTATGCGCAGACGCAGCGGTTCGGCCCCATTCATTCGAGGCGGGCGCAACCGGCAGCCGCGCCTGCAGGTTCTCGACGCAACGGCCGTGGATGCGCGCCGCCGTCTGGTGCTGGTGCGCCGCGACAATGTCGAGCATCTGGTCATGATCGGCGGCCCGACGGATATCGTCATCGAAAGCGGCATAGGCGCGATCCCAATCGTCAGGGATGTGCAGGAGCCGGAACTGAAGGCGCTGCCGCGTCAGGAAAGCGAACAGAAGAGAGCCGAGCCGACGATCCAGCAGGAACGTCGCCCCGCCCCGCCGCAACAGCAGCCCGTTGCCGCTGCGGCCCCCGTTTCCGTGCCTGAAGAACCAGCAAGGCAACCACAACGGCCGGAGCCGCCGGCACCTGCGCCGCGTCCCGCACCCGTTGCAGCAGCAGCCGCTCAGGTTCCGCCACGCCCATCAACCCCGCCGCAACCCGTCTCCACGCCTGTAACGGCGCGCGAACCCGCTCCGCCGGCAAGACAGGCCGCGCCCGAGCGGGAGACAGTTCGGCCCACGCCGCCGCCAATACCGGTTGCAGCGGCTCCGGCTGCTGCCGTCTTGCCCATGGCGGCTGCATCGCTAGACATGGCCGCAGCCCGGACGGAACCCAGGCGTGCCGAACCTGTCGTGCCGGCCCCGGCACCCGTCGCACCGCCGATCCCGGCACAGACGCCCGTACAGGCAAAGGCGGAAGAACGGACTGCGGAATTCGCCCCGCCGGTTTTTGCCGCACGCGAGCCGGTGATCGACCAATCCATCGCCGCTGATTTTCTCGACGCGGCCCGGGAGCGTGTCCTTCCCGACCTGAATCCAGGGCAGACGACGCCCCCCGCACCGTTTCCGCCCAGACCTGAAAATCCGGCTGTGGCTTCCAATGACGCCGAACCGAAATTTTCCGACGAGCTCGCCAGCGATTTCGAGAGCTTCCTCGAGGCGGAGATCGCCAAGAGCAAGGAGGCGGATAACGAACCGTCCATCGCCCCTGTCGCGGAAAAGCAGGCCAAGATCCAGCCCGCTTCCCCGCCTGTCACCGGCGCTTCACCGGATGGAGACATGCAGAAGGAAATGGCGCGTATCTTCGGAGAACTTTCCGTTACCCGTGACCGCTGACGGGCGCGGGCCTTTCGACCAGAAATTCGAAATAGAAAAAGGGCACGGAAGCGAATTCCGTGCCCTCTTATTTGTCTGCGATTTGAAGGCTTGCTTGCCGCAGCGCCTTATTCGTCGCGGTAGACTTTTTCGCGACGCTCGTGACGCTCCTGCGCCTCGATGGAGAGCGTTGCAATCGGGCGGGCGTCCAGACGCTTGAGGCCGATAGGCTCGCCCGTTTCCTCACAGTAACCGTAAGTGCCGTCTTCGATCCGCTGAAGGGCTGCATCGATCTTTGAAATCAGCTTGCGCTGACGGTCGCGGGCGCGAAGTTCGATCGCCCGGTCAGTTTCGGAAGAAGCCCGATCAGCGAGATCGGGGTGGTTGGCGCTTTCTTCAGCGAGATGTCCGAGGGTCTCGCGCGCTTCTCTAAGGATGTCATTTTTCCAGGCGACCAGCTTCGCGCGGAAGTATGCCCGCTGGCTGGCATTCATGAACTCATCGTCTTCCGAGAGCACATATTTGCTAAGATCGATCTTCTCACTCAACGCGATTCTCCTCGAAGAACATCTCAATGCGGCGGTGTATACTCCAATGATAGTGGCCGATTCAAGTCTGCAGATCAGTTTTCAGGCATTTTTAAAACTGACACAAAAATCATCTAAATGACTAATTTTTATTCTTTATTCGTATTGAAGCGAACTCTTCTTCAATCACGTCAACGCGACTTACCAACAGGAAAGAGGACTTGCGGTCCTGCAACCCTATCCTGTAGCATTCATACCGTGCCCTGACATTCGAACGCCGGTCCCCGCCCTTGACAGCATCTTCCCCGAGCCGAGTTTATCTTCTGCGCCACGCCAAGGCCGCCTGGGCGGCACCTGGAGAACGGGATTTCGACCGGGGATTGAACGAAGCCGGTTTTGCCGAGGCGGAGGTCATCGCCGACCTCGCCGCCGACCGGCATTACCGCCCCGATCTGCTTCTGTCATCCACGGCCGCGCGCTGCCGGCAAACCACGCAGGCCTGGCAACGGGCCTTCAACGAAGGCATAGACATCTTCTACGTCGATGAGATGTATAATGCGCGCAGCGAGACCTATCTGTCGCTTATTGCCGCTCTGGCGGAGGCGCAGTCGGTGATGCTGGTGGGTCACAACCCCACCATGGAGGCGACGCTGGAGGCGATGATCGGCGAGGACCTGCTGCATGCCGCCCTGCCCTCGGGCTTTCCGACATCGGGCCTTGCAGTTCTCGACCATGATGACAGCGCCGCAAACGGTAAAAATCGCTGGCGGCTGGTCGATTTCCTCGCACCGGGCAAATAATCGCTGCGGCCTTTCATAAGAATTTTGCAGAGCGGCCTTCTGAAAATCCGCTGAAGCGCTTCTTTTTTGGGCAGCCGCAGCTCCCTATATTGCAGCGGTGACCGTTAAACACAGCCAGGAAACTGCCATTGTCGCCTTCTCTTACGTCCCTGACAGACAGCGCGCTGATCGCTTTCGATAATCTGGCCGACCGTGCGAGCAACCTCACCCATCCGACATTGCGGCTTGGCGTCACCGGCCTTTCGCGGGCGGGAAAGACGGTTTTCATCTCATCCCTCGTCCATAATCTTCTGAATGGCGGGCGATTGCCGCTGTTCGAGGCCATGCGGTCCGGGCGCGTCTCGAATGTGCGTCTCGAACCGCAGCCGGACGACGCCATTCCCCGTTTTCAATATGAGGATCATATTCAGGCGCTGGTGCGCGACAGGCTGTGGCCGGATTCGACGCGGGCGATATCGGAACTCAGGATCACGCTGGATTACCAGAGCGCCAGCGGCTGGGGCCGGTGGTTTTCCGCCGGCAAGCTTTCCATTGATATCGTTGATTATCCCGGCGAATGGCTGCTCGACCTGCCGCTTCTATCGCAGGATTACAAACAGTTCAGCGATGCGACCGTCGCCCTTGCCGGAAGCGGCGTTCGTGCCGAACTGGCGCAGGAATGGCTGGCGATCGCGTCTTCGCTCGACATCAACGCGCCGGCAGACGAGATGACGGCCCGACGTCTGGCCGAAAGTTTCGCAGCCTATCTGAAAGCCTGCAAGTCCGACGAGAGATCACTCTCAACCCTGCCGCCCGGCCGTTTCCTGATGCCCGGCGATCTGGAAGGGTCGCCCGCACTGACCTTCGCGCCGCTTCCGGGCCTCACCGACGAGAAAGCGCCCAAGGGCTCGCTGCGCGCCATGATGGAACGGCGCTACGACGCTTATAAGTCGATCGTTGTCAAACCCTTCTTCCGCGAGCATTTTGCCCGCCTCGACCGGCAGATCGTCCTGATCGACACGCTGCAGGCCGTCAATCGCGGGCCGGAAGCCGTGCAGGATCTGGAGCGTGCGCTCGGTGATGTGCTTGCCTGTTTCCGCCCCGGCACCAACAGCCTGCTGTCGTCGCTGATCGGCAGGCGAATCGACAGGGTGCTGATTGCCGCCACCAAGGCCGACCATCTGCACCATGAAAGCCATGACCGGCTGGAGCGCTTGACCCGCCGTCTGGTGGACCGCGCCATCACGACAATCGGCATGAACGGCGCCGGCATCGAGGTCATGGCGCTGGCTTCCGTGCGCGCCACCCGCGAGGCGAGCGTGCGCCAGGACGGCCACGAGCTGCCTGTCATCGTCGGCACGCCGATAGCAGGTGAAACCATCAATGGCGAGACCTTCGATGGCAATCGCAAGACGGCGATCTTTCCCGGCGACCTGCCCGAGGATCCGGAACCGCTGTTCCGCAGCATCGACCGGGATGGCGACAAGGCATCGCTGCCCGACGTCAATGTCGTGCGCTTCCGCCCGCCGAACATAGATGAGCCGGGCAGCGGCGGCATCCGGCTTTCCGTTCCCCATATCAGGCTCGACCGCGCCATGCAGTTCCTGTTCGGAGACAAGCTCGCATGAAGGCTCCCACACAAAACGATCCGCAGACACGCCGCCCCGCGGCTTTCACGTTCGATACCGAGGAGACGACACGGTCGTCCGCCACACAGAAGCGCGCGCCGCGAAGCTTCGACGCCGAGATTTCACTGACACCCGACGAGGACGATCCGTTTCTGGCGCCCGAGGGAATCGATGCCAATGCGCTGCCGGTCGCGACGCCGAAGAAAAGCCGCTTCTCCTTCGGTAAGCTCGCGCTCGGTGCGCTGGGTGTCCTGTTCTCGCTTGCCTTCGGGCTGTGGGCGGATCAGCTTATCCGCAATCTCTTCTCCCGCTCCGACTGGCTGGGTTATACCGCGACGATCGCCCTCATCGTGGCGCTTTTTGCGGTTCTTGCCCTCGTCGGCCGCGAAGTCTTCGGCATCATGCGGCTCAATGCCGTGCAGTCTCTCAAGGCGGATGCTGAGACGGCGAGCCTCGACAAGAGCCCGAAACCTGCGCGCGCCATCGTCACCCGTCTGAATGCCGTCCTCTCCCACCGGGCCGAAACGGCCAAGGGGCGAGCGGCGCTGAAGGAAACGGAAAGTGACGTCATCGACGGCCCGCATCTGATCGAGCTTGCCGAACGCGAGCTGCTCGTGCCGCTCGACCGGCAAGCGCGGGCACTGATTCTAAATTCGTCCAAGCGCGTCTCCGTCGTCACTGCCGTCAGCCCACGCGCTGTCGTCGATCTCGCTTATGTGCTGTTTGAAGTCACGCGGCTGGTGCGCGCCATGGCGGAGCTTTATGGCGGCCGCCCCGGCACGCTCGGCATGCTCAAGCTTCTGCGGGATGTCGTCGCACATCTCGCCGTCACGGGGTCGATTGCCGTCGGTGACGGCCTTGCCCAACAGGTTCTCGGTCACGGCCTTGCCTCGAAACTCTCCGCCCGCCTCGGCGAAGGCGTCATCAACGGCCTGATGACGGCGCGAATCGGCATTGCGGCGATGGATCTGTGCCGTCCGCTGCCGTTCAGGGCGGTGAAGCGTCCGGGGATCGGCGATTTCATGTCCGACCTCACACCCGATCTAAGCGGGGGAAAAACCGGTGAAAAAGCCTGATCTACCGGGCATTGACGGTTCAAAAGGTTACGGACAAAGCCGCGAATGAGAGTGAAATAAACCAAGCATTAACCATTCCGCCGGTAGATTGCAGCCTATCGAACAGGCTTCTTCGCCGGGGAAAGTATCATGTATTCGCGCTTCTTTTCGCTTGTGGGCGGGCTTGCCGCCATATTGTCCGTCAGCGGTGGTTTCGGCATGTCTGACGTCCATGCCGCATCGCGCGATCGCGACGACGCGTTTTTCCGCTCCGTAGCCGGTGTCTGGAAAGGTCCGGGCGAAATCGTTGCCGGCAAATACAAAGGCACCAAATTCACCTGCGACCTGACGGGCGAACCGCTCGACGACAAGCAGACCGGCATCAAGCTCGGCGGCACCTGCCGCGTCGGCGTCTTCAGCCAGCCCATGTCGGCCGTCATCAGCCAGAACGGCAACAGCTACGAGGGCAAGTTCCTCGACGGCGCCGAAGGCAAGGGACTGGACATCACCTCCGGACAGGTGAGCGGTGACAAGGTCGTCGTCGGCATCAACCGCGCCAAGCTCAACGGCGCCATGGTCGCCCGCGTCTCCAAAGACAATTCGATGAACATCACCATTTCCGTCAAGGTCGCCGACCAGATGATCCCGGTCATCGGCGTGACACTGGCGCGCGATATTGATCAGATCGCTGTCGGCTCCATCAAGCCGTAAACGCCATACTCTTCTCAGCCATCACCAAGCGGGAGTGTCCACCACTCCCGCTTTTCGTTTGCGCTGACAATGCCTGTTTTGTCCGCCTGCCGTAGCCATTCCCGCACGGCCTTGCCCCTGACTTCGAGATCGGATGCAATATCGGCGAGCGGCATCAGCACGAAAGCGCGTTCCGTCATGCGTGGATGCGGTACTTCAATGCTTTCCGTTACGAGAGACTCATTCCCATAGGTAAGCACATCAATATCGATGGTGCGTGGACCCCAGCGCTCCGTCCGCACGCGCTTCATGCCCTTTTCGATATCAAGGCACAATTGCAAGAGCGCGGGCGCTGAAAGCGAGGTTTCGACCAAAGCGCAGCAATTGAAGAAATCCGCCTGATCCGTCTTGCCCCAGGGCGGCGTGCGATAAAGCCCGGAAACGGCCAGCACGCGGCAATCCTCGTGTGCATCGAGTTCGCGGAGCGCCCTTGCCATGGCGGCGGCGGGATCGCCGATATTGCCGCCAAGGCCCAATGCGGCGACGGTCCTCTTCTCAGGCACGGTGTTCAACGCTCACCTGCGCATAATCGAGAATGCCGGGAACGGGCGCGGAGGGTTTGCGCACCGTGATCCTGAGCCAGACGATCTGCGGATAACGGGCACGCAGCGCCTTGGCGATATCGTTCGCCAGCGCCTCGATGAGATAGCGGCGCTGCCCCACGACGATTTTTTCGATGACGGCAAAGGCCACGCCGTAATCGACGGTATTTTCAATATCGTCGGTTTCCAGCGCATCACCCGCCTCGACTTCCATCTCGGCATCGACGAAAAAGCGCTGGCCCAGCACCTCCTCCTGCTCAAGAAGACCATGACGGGCGAAGAAAGAACAGTTTTTCAGGATGATGGTATAGCGGCTCATCGCATCGCCTCCATGGCAGGACTGTTTCTCCAGAAAGCCGCCCCCTCTTGGGGACATGGCATTCCGGCACTCATTGATCTACGCATCGGCCTTTGCCGACGTTTTGGCAAGAACCGCATCGGCGATTGCCAGTGCATCGCGCGTTGCAGCGACATTGTGCACGCGAAAAATCGAAGCACCCGCCAACCTCAGGATCGCGGTGGTCGCAGCCGTTCCGATATCGCGTTCCGCTGCCGCATCCCGGCCCGTCAGCGACCCGATGAAACGCTTGCGCGACGTACCGGCGAGAACCGGAAGGCCGAAAGCGGCAAGCTCGCCGAAACGTGCCATCAGTTCGACATTTTCCCGCTCGTCCTTGGCAAAACCAAAACCGGGATCGAGCACGACGGCATCGCGGGCAATACCCGCATCCTCGGCGATCTCGAGCGAGCGATTGAGGAATTCGAACTGGTCGGCGACCACATCGGCAAGCTTCTGCCGGTCGCGGCCGGTATGCATGATGCAGACCCCGGCGCGGGTGGCGGCGACCACGCCGGCCATTTCCATGTCCTTCTGCAGGCCGAAGACGTCATTGACGATATGTGCGCCGGCGCTGATCGCCAGCTTCGCCGTCGAAGCGCGGTAGGTATCGACGGAAATCAGCACATCCGTCTCGCGGCGCAGCTTCTCGATGACGGGCAGCACCCGGTCCTGCTCCTCGGCTTCCGTCACCGCGGCGGCACCCGGCCGCGTGGATTCGCCGCCGATATCGATGATGTCAGCACCCTCTTCCACGCAGGTCAGCGCATGGGAAAAAGCCGAATCGACGGCAAGATAACGGCCGCCATCGGAAAAGGAATCGGGCGTCGCGTTGACGATGGCCATAATACGGCCACGCCCATCAAGTTTCAGGGAGCGACCATGGGCCGCTTGCCACGCGTTGCTGCCGGCTGTTATCACGTAACACGCGCCTTTCGGGAATAACGGAGTGTTATGCCAATTCTTATAAGTTCCGCTCCGCCTATGCAGCAAACCTTTTTGAAGTTCAACCGGAAGGCCGGGTCATGACTAAATCATCACGTGCTCTTTGCGTCGCTTTGGCGGGCGCAATGGCACTTTCCCTACCCGGATCGGCATTTTCCGACACCATCGTCCGCAAGACCTATTCCTATTTTTCGATTGGCGGCAAAACGGCGGCCGATCTCGACCAGCAGCTTTCCAAGCACGGCCCCCTGACCCGCAATACCGGCGCGCGCCATCCCGGCGCTACCGAAATCAAATTCGGGGGCGAGCTCACCTATGTGGAGAAAAACGGCCTTTGCAGCGTCGGAACCGCCAAGGTGGTGCTGAACACCCGCATTCTCCTGCCGCAATGGAAAAACCGTCGCCGCACCACGGCGGAGCTGGCTTTCATCTGGGATACGCTGCTTGCCGATATCAAGCGCCACGAGGAACGCCATGCGGAAATCGCCCGCACCCATGCCCGTTCGCTTGAAAGACAGCTGACCTCGCTTCGGCCGCAGAAAAGCTGCGAGACACTGCAGGAAATGGTCGGCAAGATCACCCAGACGGTGATGGACGAGCATGACCGGGACCAGATGCGCTTCGACGTCGTGGAATCGAAAAATTTCGATGCCCGCATGACCCGGCTTTTGAAAAACCGGCTCGAGCAGGGCCAGAATCGTCGCTGACGGTCATTGGCCGTACCTTCCAGAATCTCGGGGAAAATCACGGACATGACGTAACGTCATGTCCTATATCACCCGTGAATTCTCGCCGTGGTGCGGTCGGCAAGACTCATTGTAGCTTGTTCATACGGTTTGAAATGGTTGCGGCCCAAGGCGGGTCCGGCGGTTGCAACCGTCTCCGGTTCTCCCGGTGCGCACTTGAGGGCTCGCAGGTGTTTCCTCCCTCGCCTGCATGCGCGTACCCGCCTCGCCCCGCTCCCCGCTACTAGGTGAGCGGGGCTTTTTCTGCGTGAAGCAATACGGAAATTTTCAGCCCTGACGCTCGGGAACATGAACGACGAGACCATCAAGCTCGTCATTCATCTTGATCTGACAGGAGAGCCGCGAGGTGGGGCGCACGTCGAAGGCGAAGTCCAGCATGTCCTCTTCCATCGGTTCCGGTCCGCCGACGCGCTCGGCCCAGGCGTCGTCGACATAGACATGACAGGTCGCACAGGCGCAGGCGCCGCCGCATTCCGCATCGATGCCGGGAATGGAGTTGCGCACCGCATTCTCCATGACGGTGGAGCCGTTGCTCACGTCGAGTTCATGGGGCGTGCCGTCAAAGGCAACGATGGTCAGTTTTGTCATGCCGGAAATCCAAAATGTGATCTAAGAACTGTTCTAAACACATAGAAAGGCCGCTCCGCCTTGGCAACCCGCTTCGAGGGCGCTTAGACGCAACCGGCCTTGCAAAATGGCAAATTTGATGGATTACGCCTCAGCGGCAAAGCTTGAGGATGAAATTTTCGGCTTCGACAATGGTTGCTGCGAGTTTTGCGATCGCCGCGCTGTCCTTGCCCCTGTCTTCCACTGCTGCCGCGGCTGCGGAAACGGCGGATGCGCCGACGGCCTGCGCCGACCCCTTCAGACGGTGGGCCGTCGCCATGACGGTCTTGTCGTCCGCACCCGCCATTTCATGCAGGGCGGCGCGGGCGTTGCGGCTGAAGAGTTGCAGCACCTCGATCTCCAGATCCTTGTCGCCCATCGTCTGCCGGGCGAGATGATCGAAATCGATCGGTTTTTTACCGGTGGCAGGCGCGCCGCCGCAATTATCGGGAGCTTCGAAAACAATACTGACCGCTGCCATGGCTGAAATCCTGTCTCACCGTTTCCTGTTTCGTGTCACATCTGTGTCGTATTCACGCATCCGGGCGGCTGCTATCAGCTTAAATTACGGCGTGACGCGGGCGAAAATCTTCTGCTATGGTTAATTTATGTTAAACTTATGCGAAACAAGGCGTTCAGCGTGAAACTCAGGTTTAAAAACTGTTAAAAAGCCGACACTTCGCCACCGCCGCAAATCCGCATTAATTGTTTCGAACACCTAAATGTGTCACTACGGTACTGCCGTTCCCGCAGGGCTTAAGCTCAAGCTTTGTTATTGCGGCACAGTGATGTAATTTCGCCCGAAAGCTGGACCACCAGCAATTCGGGATTTGGTAAATGGCGGAATTGTTCTCTCTTCAAGGGATAATGTTCCGCTGGCATGATGGCGGCAGTCTGCTTGCGGATCGCAAGTGGTCAACGGCATGAAGCCGGGCGTATGTGTAACGAGGCGTAACCGCATGGCGAATAACAAGATCAGCGACTCTGTCGACGAGACTGCATTTCAGGCATTGGAAGATGCCCTGCAGCTTGGCGCTTTCGAAGAAAAGCCGGAGACGCGGAAAACTGCAGCGCCGAAGCAGCCGGAGGCCAGATTGAAGGAAGCAAGCAGACAGACCCCTGCTCCCGAGGCCGCGCGCGCGCCTGCCGAACAGACACCCAGATCGCCCAATCTCGAAGCGGCCAATGACGGTTCCAAGCGCAGCCCGGCCATGATCCTGAAATCGCTGGAAGGCGGCTCCATCGGCGGCGCGCTGCGCAACGCCACGATCATGTCGGTCATCTGGGCGCTCGGCGGCCTTGGTATCGCACATCTTCTCTATGGCAATGCGCTCTGGAACATCGCCTCGCTGGCTGATCTCACCGCTATCCCCGGCCTGATGGCAATCGTCGTCGGCATCCTTGTTCCCATCATGCTATTCTTCGCCTTCGCGATCATGATGGCGCGTGCCCGCGATCTGCGGAACGCCGCCCGCTCCATGGCCGAAGTCGCCCTTCGTCTTGCCGAGCCCGAAACGGTAGCGTCCGACCGCATCATGTCCGTTGGTCAGGCGGTGCGCCGCGAAGTCTCGGCCATGAATGACGGCATCGAGCGCACAATCGCCCGCGCGACGGAACTCGAAACCCTCGTTCATTCCGAAGTCAACGCGCTCGAACGCAGCTATGCCGACAATGAACTGCGCGTGCGCAGCCTCGTGCAGGAACTGACCGCCGAGCGTGACGCCATCGTCAATCACGCCGAGCGCATCCGCTCCTCCATCGTCGGCGCGCAGGAACAGATTAAAGAAGAGCTTTCCATCGTCGGCGAAGAGCTTTCGATGCGGATCGCCACGACCGGCGAGGCTTTCGCCTCTATGATCGACACGCGTTCGGCTGCGCTGCTCGAAAAATCGCGCGCCTCGACCGAAGCGATGGGCAGCCTGATCGCCGCCAAGACCGAAAACCTGCTCCAGGCGCTGAACTCCTCGGGCTCGACGATCTCCAACGAATTCGACATGCGCCTGCATAATCTCACCTCGACGCTGGACGAGCGCGGTGAAGTGCTGCTGGAGCGTTTCGCGATCCATGCTTCGACGCTGGATAGCGGCGTGGAAAGCCTCAACAGCGCGCTTGAGGAACGCACTCGCCAGCTCAACGAGACGCTGTCCAACCGCACGCTGGAACTCAATCGCAATATCGAACGCGGCCAGCAGGTCATCGGCGGTTCGCTCGATACGGTTCTCGACAAGCTGTCCACGACGCTTGAAGAAAAGGGCCTCTCCTTCCGCCAGAGCCTGCAGAGCACGGCTGACGATGCGATCATGGATCTCGATCTTCGCTCCGGCCTTTACGAGGAGCGCATGCAGGCGACGGTAGGCCAGGTCAACTCGGCCTTCGACGTGCATGTGGCGCAATTCGCCAGCGCCTTCGACCAGCGCGCCGGCAGCCTCGACAGCAAGCTGATGGAAAGTCTCGCCCGCATCAACGAAACCGTTGCCGGCGGCTCCGAAGCGCTCGACACCATGCTGAGCGCCGGTCTGGAGCGTATCGGCACCACCATGACCGATCAGTCGCTGGCGCTCGCAACTGCGCTGGGCACGGGTCAGGAAATGCTGGAAAGCGCGCTTGAAATCCGGACTCAGGCCTTCAGCGACGCGATCGGCCAGCGCACCGCCGAAATCACCGACGCCTTCGCCAATTCTCACGAGAAGATCGACGCTGTGCTGTCGGAACGCAGCAACGCCCTGTTCGGCGCGCTCTCAGCCAGCCAGAACCGTTTCGACGAGGCACTCGCCAGCCGTTCGATGGCGATTACCGGCTCCGTCTCCGGCACGGCCGAACGCCTTGCCGCCATGCTCGACGAACGCGCCGCCGCGATCAACAGTGTCGTTGCCGATGTCGAGCGCCGCCTTTCGGAAACGCTCGAAACCCGGGCTGCCGCCATCACCGGTGCTGTTTCCGGCATCGAGGATCGTATTTCCGATACGCTGGAAAGCCGCACGGCTGCCCTGCACGACGTCGTCGCCGGTGCGGAAAGCCGTATCGCCGATACGCTTGACGGCCGCACGGCCGCTCTTTCCAGCGCCATTTCCGGCGTCGAGGAACGCATCGCCGATACGATGGACAGCCGCACCCTTTCGCTCGACATGACCTTTGCCAATGTCGAGGAAAGACTGTCCGAGACGCTCGACAACCGTACCTCTGCCCTCACCGGCATTGTGGCGAGCGCTGAAGAGAAAATCGCCGGCGCGCTCGACAGCCGCACGGCCACCTTCGGCGACGTGGTCGCCGGTGCTGAAACCCGTATCGCGGAAACGCTGGATGGCCGCACCGCCGCTCTCAACGCCGTGGTCTCCGGCGCTGAAGAACGCATCGCCGATGCGCTCGACAGCCGTACCATGGCGCTCGACATGGCATTCTCCGGCGCGGAGGAAAAAATCACCGAAGCGCTCGACACGCGCACCGCAGCCCTTGGCGAACTGGTGGCCGGCGCCGAGACCCGTATTGCCAGCGCGCTTGACAGCCGCACGGATTCGCTGAAGACCGTCGTTTCCGGCGCCGAAGAGCGGATTACGGATGTTCTCGACAGCCGCACCATGGCGCTCGACATGAGCTTCTCCGGCGTCGAGGAAAAGATCGCCGATATCCTCGATGGTCGCACCACGGCCCTGCAGAACGCCGTTTCCGGTGTCGAAGACCGCATTGCAGACGCATTGGACAGCCGTACCGCTGCCCTTTCCGGCATCGTGGCAGGCGCGGAAGAACGCATCGCGGATGCGCTGGACAGCCGCACTCTTGCGCTCGATATGACGATTTCTGGTGTCGAGGAGCGTATCGCCGAGGCGATGGATGCCAGAGCATCGTCGCTTTCGCTTGCGGCGGCCGGTGTCGGCCAGCGTCTCGAATCCACCGCATTCACGCTTGAGAACGCGCTTGCCAGCGGTCACGAGCGGCTCGAAACCATGCTCGGCTCACAGGCCGAGCGCATTGCCGGCTCGCTGGAGCGCAATAGCGGCCTGATCGAGCAGAGTGTCTCGGGCGCGGCCAACCGCATCGAAAGCGTCGTTGAAGACGGCAGCACCCGTTTTGCCCAGACGGTGGAAGAAGGTGTGTCCCGCCTCGAAACCAACCTCTCGCAATCGCATGAGGATATTCGCACGGCGCTCGACCAGCGCCAGGCGGACCTTGCTGCGACGCTCAGCTCCGCCACGACGCAGATGGGCGACATGCTTTCCGAGCAGGCTATGATGATCGGCACCACGGTCGCCTCCAGCGCCAGCATGCTTGAACTGTCGCTCGAGACCCAGCAGGACACGCTGCAGAAGGCAATCGACGGCAGTGCTGCGACGCTGGAAGAGCGTCTTCGCAACAGCGCCGGTGATATCGCCGTCAAGATCGGCGAGGCAGCCCGCGAAATCGGCGGGGCCACCGACGCCCTCTCCGCCCGCATCGAAACATCGATCGGCAATGTCACAACCCGTCTCGACGAGACAGGCGCCCGCATCGAGACATCTCTCGACACCCTGCAGACCCGCGTCGGTGGCGATCTCGCCAACGTCAACAGCTCGATCGAGGATGCCGGCCGCCGCTTCGCCGACGCGCTGGAAGACAAGACGGCCGTGTTCGCCCGCACCAGCGACGAGGCCGCCGAGCGCATCACCGGCATTCTGGACGAACAGACCACGCGTGTCGCAGATACGCTGGAAAGCCGCACCAGCCGCCTGGCAGAAACCTTCGATAGCGGCACGGCCCGCATCGATGAGCGCCTCGGCACCATGGACCGTGCGCTGACGATCGGCCTCGAAAACGTCAACCGCACCATTGAAGGCAAGGCGAGCGATCTCGCTGTCAGCCTGCGCGGCGCGGTCACGTCGGCCACCCAGAGCATCGGCGATGAAGCGGCCCGCTCATCCGCCCTGCTCTCGAAATCCGGTTCGGAATTTGCAGAACAGGTGCAGGCGCAGAACGAAGCCTTCACCAAGGCCATCGAAGAGCGCTCCGGCGAGATCGTTAACCGCATCTCGGATGCGCAGACCCGTCTCTCCGGCCAGGCCGCCGCCGTGGCCCAGACCTTCTCCGAGGCAGGCAACATTATCGTCAACAAGGTTGCCGAGGCTGAAGCCGTCGTCCGCTCTCAGGTCGGTGTCATTTCCGAAACGCTGACGGGTGTCGAATCGGCCCTCGACGCGCGCGGCGAATCCATCCGCTCGGCGCTGGACAACCGCACCCGCGAACTCAACTCGATGCTGGCCAGCCGCTCTGCGGAGCTGTCTCGCCTGATCGAGGAGAAAGCCAAGCCTATCGTCGACGAATATGCCACCATCGGCCGCGAAGCCGCCGAGAAGATCGTTTCCGCCGCCCAGCAGAGCGCCGAGCTTCTCTCGCAGAGCAACAGCGGCATGGTCGGCATGGTGGAACAGGCGATCAGTGACTATGCCGCTGCCGGAACGGATGCGGCGGGCAAGCTCGTCGCAGCCACCCGCCAGAGCACGGATATGCTGTCCGAGACCCATACTGCTATGGCGGACGCCGTCGAACAGGGCATCGACAAATATGCCCGCGCCGGCAGCGATGCCGCCAACAAGCTGGTCGCCGCCACCCGCCAGAGCACGGACATGCTGTCGCAGACCCATAACAGCATGGCCGAGATCGTTGAACAGTCGGCAACCAACTTCAATTCCGCCGTTGAGCGCGCCGCACAGGGCTTCGGCGCGGCAGATGAGGCATTGAACGCCTCGGCGACCCGCTTCTCCGAATCCGCCTCGCAGGCCGCCGACATGGTGTCCAGCTCCAGCCGTCTGCTCGAAGGAAAGATCGACCGCCTGTCGAATATTTCCGGCCAGACGCTGGCGCAGGTTGCCGGTATCGTCGGACGCTTCGAAGAACATTCGAAGGTGCTGAGCCAGGCATCCGAACTGCTCAATGCCGCACAGTCGAGCCTCGTCGGCACGCTGGAGGAACGCCAGGATGCGCTGCGCAGCCTGTCCGTCGGCCTCGTCAAGCGCTCCGAGGAAATCGAAAGCGCCATGCGCAACGTCGTCGGCGTCGTGGAAACCACGCTCAACGAAGCCGAAGAGCGTTCGCAGAATGTCGCCGGCAATCTGCGTGACAATCTGCAGGCGTCCTTCACCGATATCGGCCGCTCGCTCGACGAGACCGAACAGCGCGCCCGCTCGGCGGCACAGACCATGCGGGGCGCCCTGCTCTCCGCCGGTCAGGATGCCAGCCGCTCGATCGAAAGCACGCTCTCCGACGCGCAGAAATACTCCGACGAGCTGGTGAACCGCCTGCGCGGCGGTGTCGAGTCCTCGCTTTCGGAAGTCGACAATCTTCTGGGCAGCGCCTCGGAAAAATCGAATGCCGCCGCCGCCAACCTCAAGGAAACGCTGCGTCAGGCCGTCGAGGAAGCCGTTAGCCGCTTTGCCGGTGCAACGGACGAAATCCGCCGCTCCAGCCACGACATCCGCCGCGAGCTGGATGCGACACGCGCCGAACTGAAGCGCGGCGCCTTCGACCTGCCGGAAGAAGCCAAGGAAAGCGCTGCCGCCATGCGCCGCGCCGTTTCCGAGCAGATCAAGGCCCTGCAGGATATTTCCCACCTTGTCGGTCGTTCGACCCACCAGATGGAAGTGTCCGAACCGGTCGCCCGTGCCATCGCCGCGACCCAGCCTGCCGCAGAACGCCGCGTCGAGGCCCGTCCGCAGCCGGCAGCAGCGGCTCCGGTGCAGCAGCAGCGCCCGGCACAGCCGCAGCAGCCTGCCCCCGCGCCGGCCCTGCGTGGCACCCTGCCGCTTGAAAACCGCCAGGTCGAAAACCGTCAGGCTCCTGCGCCGACCCAGCCGGTCGCAACCAACCCGGCCGGACGCCGGGAAGAAGGTGGCGGCTGGATCAGCGACCTGCTGCGCGGTGCATCACAGGAGACGCCAGCGGCGTCCACACCACGCGCCAGCGCCGAGCAGCAGCCGACCCGTGCGGCCGACACCCGCAATCCGCGCCACATGGTGGAATCGCTGAATTCGCTTTCCGTAGATATCGCCCGCGCCATCGATCACGATGCATCGGTGGAACTGTGGCGCCGTTACCAGCGCGGCGAGCGCGACGTCTTCACCCGTCGCCTCTACACGCTGAAGGGCCAGACGACCTTTGACGAGATCAAGCGCAAATACGAGCGGGAGGCTGAATTCCGCACCGCCGTGGACCGCTACATCACCGATTTCGAAAAGCTGCTCGCCGATGTGGCCCGCACGGATCGCGACCGGACAGTCACCCAGTCCTACCTCACATCTGATACCGGCAAGGTCTATACGATGCTTGCCCATGCGGCCGGTCGGTTCAACTGACAGGAGGTCACGCGGAGAGCATCCCTCTCCGCGTTGCCTGTTCAAGTCTGATGTGAAAAATGACCGTCGCGGAATATTTGATTTCTGCGGCGGTCATTCTGCATTTCGGCGCAGGCCCAGCAGATAATCACGCTCATTGAACGGATCAGCACCCGACCGGCGGCGCGGCGGTGGCGGATTATCCGCCCGCTCATAGTGGCTGAACGACGTTTCCATCGCGCCCGTGCCACCCGTCAGCCCCGGCACCTGCTGCTGAACACCCTGAACCATTGCCGACGCTATCGTCCCTTCAAGCCTTGTCATGCCGCCGGAGATAACGGCGTTTCTGATGACTGCACCCGCTTTGGCGAGAACGGTGCTCAGGCGTGTCATCGTTGCCGCCGGCGCTTCGAGGTGGAAGTGATCGATCGGTTCACAAACGTAGGTTTGCGCTTCGGTCAGCGCCATTGCCAGCACCCATGGTGTCAGCTGCCGGAAATCGGCAGCCGTGCTTGACGGTGCACTCTGCCGGGCGGCCGTCATGGCGACATGGCAATCCACCACCCGCCAACCGAATATGCCCTGCTTCAGCGTTTCGAATACGGTCTCCTCGACCGCTCGATAAAAGCTTGCGGGCATCTGGCCCACCTCCACCTCCAGTGCGAAGCTGTTGCCCGCACCATCCGGTCTTGGCTCGACCCGCAATCCGACAGTGGCGATAAAGGGGTTTGGTGCCTTGAAGATGGTTTGAAGTCCGTGCCCGATACCTGCCAGCCTTTCCACGCAGATAATCGTGCTGTCCTCAAATTCGGCCTCGATGCCAAACCCCGTCAACAGTTCCGATTTGATGATCTCCTTTTGCACCTCGCCATAGAGCGATACGAAAACCTCGTTCGTCTCGTCGTTCCTTCGCAATCCGATAAGCGGATCCTGCTCGGTCAGCTGGTTCAGCGCCAGCCAGAGCGCCGCGTGCTCAGCCGGACGGCGGGAAACGACTCGTGTTTCAAGCGTGGGTGGAGCGAAATGAAACGGGCTGTCGGCAACCGCGTCCGCGCCAACCCTGTCGCCGATCCGGGCACTCGTAAGGCCGGTGACGCGGGCGATCTGACCGGCGCGGAGATGCGTCGAATTGTGAACGTGACCGTCCTCGAACAGCTGTATTCCGGTCACTCTTACCGGTCCCTGCGGCAAAGGCAGATACTGCCGGAGCTGGATCGTTCCGGATGTCAAATGCAGATATGACAGCTTTTCACCGCCCCATCCGCGTTCGATCTTGAAGATTTTTCCCGAGACTTCTCCCTCGGGGTCGGGTTGACGAGCGGGCAGCATGTCGACAATGGCCGATATCAAAGCCGGCAGGCCGGCTCCCGTCATCGCCGCACCGGCAAAAGCCGGATGCACCAGCCCATGGGCGGTCTGATGCGCGAGCGATTGGAGGAGTCTTTCGGCCTCCACACCGTCGGGCGTCAAAAGATAGTCGCGCAACAGGTCCTCGTCATTCTCGGCAAGGATTTCGCAGAGGATGGAGAAAAATGGCTCGCTCTTCACATCCGGAGCCTCCACCCGCGCGGACTTGCCGCCAGCGCCAGTGACAGTCGACATGGCGATCGGGCGCACCCTCAACTGATCGGCGAGGTTCTGCACGACCTCATCATAGCGCGCGCCGGGGCGATCGACCTTGTTGATGAAGAATACGAACGGGACTGCGAGACGTTGCAACGCCCGAACAAGTATCCGCGTTTGCGCCTGCACGCCTTCCACGGCCGAAACCACAACCACCGCTGCATCAAGCAGCCCCAACACACGCTCGACTTCCGCAATGAAATCGGGATGGCCGGGCGTATCGATGAGATTGACGACGGTATCGCCAATGGTGAAGGACACGACAGCGGCCCTGATGGTGATGCCGCGCTGCCGTTCCAGTTCGAGGCTGTCTGTCTGCGTATTGCCGGTATCGACGCTGCCCAGCCTGTCGATTACGCCGGTGTCAAATAGGAGACGCTCCGTAAGGCTAGTCTTGCCTGCGTCTACGTGGGCGAGGATGCCCAGATTCAAAGTGCGCATGAACCCTCAACTTCTCAGAAACTCCAAGGTGATTTTCGTGAGAAGGGACTCGGCGCATTGGGACCTCTATGTGCTAAAAACCATGATCTGGTGCGCAAATCTCCGCCGGTTCGCGGAGATGCGCGCGAATTTAAAACCCTCGTCGGGATATATGTCAAGGACGGCCATCCCGGTGTCCGCTCCATCAGGCGTCGCGCGGCGCGCGATCACAGAAGCCACCGGTACGGGATGTTACCGGACAATCAAACGACCGTTCGCCTCAAATCTCGAACGTGCCCGACGCCACACGCACCGCATGACCGCCGATGCGCGCGCGGGCTATTTCGTTGTCCTTGATGTCCATGCGTAGATGGATGTGGGACGGTCTTTCCATCTCCACGCCCTGCTCTATCAGGAGCGGATGATGGCCGTCCGTCAGCCCGTCGAAATGGTGGATCGCGCCGGACAGGGCGGCGGCGGCGGAACCGGTTGCGGGGTCTTCCGAAATGCCCATATCCGGGGAGAACATGCGGGCGTGGAACTTTGCCGCGTGATTGACGCCGCCGCGACAGTAGATATAGGCCGCCGCCAGGCGTCCCTCGACCAGCGGCGCGGTGCGCAGCCAAAGATTGGCGTCGAAATCCATGTCCCTGATCGCGGCGATATTGTGCAGCGGTACGAGCAGGAACGGCACGCCTGCTGTCCAGATAGACGGCACATGATTCTCAAAGCCGAGATGTCCTTCGCTGACGCCGAGCGCATCGGCAAGCGCGGTGTGATCGAGCGGCAGGTCAACTCGGGATGATTTGCGCGGCAGGTCGAATTCCGCGAAGCTGACGGCTCCCGCGCGCATCTTCACCGCGCAACGCACCGGCCCCACCTTCTCCTCCAGCACGCAGACCATATCGATGTCGTCATCACCCTCGCCGCGATTTCGCTCGGCGATGGCGACTGCGGCGCCCACCGTCGGATGGCCGGCAAAGGGCAATTCGCCTGATGGCGTGAAGATGCGCAGCGAAGCCGCATGCGCCGGGTTGGTGGAGCCGTTAACGAAAACCGTCTCGGAGAGGTTCATTTCCCGCGCAATCGCCTGCATCGTGGCTTGGGAAAGATCATCGGCGTCATACATGACCGCCAGCGGATTTCCCGCCATTTTCGTCTCGGTAAAGACATCATAGATATCGTAGTTCAGCGCCACATCCGTCTCCTGCCACTCGTCATTCCGGCTGCCTTGGCAAACTGCATCAGGCCGTCCCGCATCGCAACCCTTGTCGGTGGGCGCAAATCAAGAAGCTGTGGACCGGAGCGGTGCGGTCCGCCTCCAGGGAACGCCTGCGTCTGCGAAAGGCCTTGTCGCCAGCCGCCGTCTTCATGTACCAAGGGTGCGTCTGGCGGCATGTTATCCACCTCCTTGTTGAGGTTTAAAGATTTCAAGCCGCTTCAACAGGTTACAGTGCCTTGCTCGGACCGGCCCGGTCTGCGCCGTTGTCGAGGGAAGCGAATGTCGCATTCTACCTATTCACTGTCCTTCGTCGCCTCCGCAACAGAGGAGGCGCAGACAGCGCTGAAAGAGCTGAAAGGCATTTACGGCGATACGCCGTTTGCAGAGGCGGAGGTGATCGTTGCACTCGGCGGCGATGGCTTCATGCTGCAGATTCTCAACGAGACGATGAATTCCGGCAAGCGTGTCTATGGCATGAACCGGGGGTCCGTCGGCTTCCTGATGAATGACTACCGGGTGGAAGGCCTGCTCGAGCGCATCGCGGTGGCGAGCGGCAATGATTTTCACCCCTTGCGCATGACGACAACGGATTCCGACGGCGACGAGTTCACCGCCCTCGCCATGAACGAGGTCAGCCTGTTTCGCCAGTCCCATCAGGCCGCCAAGCTTCGTGTCGAGGTGGACGGCAAGGTGCGGCTGGAAGAGCTGATCTGCGACGGCATGATGGTGGCGACCCCGGCTGGTTCGACAGCCTACAATTTCTCCGCCCATGGACCGATCCTGCCGCTGGAATCACCGCTTCTGGCGCTGACCCCCGTCAGTGCTTTCCGGCCGCGACGCTGGCGCGGCGCGCTTTTGCCGAATAAGGTAACGGTCGACATTCATGTTCTCGAACGCGACAAGCGCCCGGTGAACGCGGTGGCCGACCACACCGAGGTGAAATCCGTTCGTCACGTTAGGATCGCACAATCGCAGGACAGGACGGCCAGAATTCTCTCGGATCCGGATCGTTCATGGTCGGACCGGGTTCTCGCCGAACAGTTCAACAATTGACGCCCACAATCGATAATGGCCATGCAACTGACAAGACCTATCCTCGCTGCTTTCCTTTTCGCCGCCGCCGTGCTTCCTGCGCGGGCGCAGACGGAAGCGATCGACGCCTTGCCGGTTTCGGCAATCTTCGTCGTCAGCAGCGGCATGTGGGAAGATCGGAATCTTGAGCCGGTGAAAGGTCCTGACGGACAGCTGCGGCCGCCGCCTGCCTCGCCCACACGCGGTTATTACAAGGTCATCGCCATCCGCCAGCGCGACGGCACGGCGAAGATCTACCTGCAGCGCATCGTCTTTACGGCCGATGGGCCGAATCTCCTCGAAAATATCGAGCTGGAAGAATTCAGCCAGATGAAATCCTACGTCACGGATATTCGTCCTGAAAGCTCGAATGGCACCCCCGCCTCGCCCGGCTTGTTCGTAACCGTTTATCTGAAGACGGACCCGATGAGCAAGGAAGCGGAAAGCTGGACGATCCTGATCGACGAGCTGGGTGAGATGAAGATCGAAAAAGCTTCGAACTGATCGGACCGGATACGCGGCCGGGCAAGGCTATGCTTCCAGTGCCTCCGGCCCGGCAAGAACCGCTCCAAAATGATGTTTCCATAATCTTGCACCGAGTTCACCACTGCGGTCGAGACTGGAGCCCACCGTTAGCCACGGCAACAGCGTGGGATGCAGCCCCGCATCAAAAAGGGCAAAACCAGCGGCCAGCACGCAGGTATCAGCCTGAATGCCGCAGACCAGCACCCTGTCGAGTTTCAGCGACAGGAGATAGTCGATGACCTCCCGTGGAGGCGCATAACCGTGTTTGATGAATATGCGATCTGCCGCAACAAGCGACTCGTCATCCCTGCCCGGCTTCCAGCCGAGTTGCCGCTCGAAGGGCGTCACACTTTCATCATGACGCTCGACGGTGGCGATGCTGGGCATGGTCAGGGCGAGTGCGGATATCTCCGCCACCAGCCCAGCCGGCGGATTGAAGCTCGGCTGGACGTCGACGATATAGAGCGCCTGTTTCATGCTAGTCCTCCAACGAAAAACCCCTCGCAATAGGTTTGCGAGGGGTAATTTTCCAATCGGCGCGCCGGACGCCTTAATCGATATCCGAGACTTCCACATCCGCGCCGCCGCTGATGCGGTGGGCGAGTGCGGCTTCCATGAATTCGTTCAGGTCGCCATCCAGCACGTTGCCGGGTGCTGTACTTTCCACGCCGGTGCGCAGATCCTTGACCAGCTGGTAAGGCTGCAGAACGTAGGAACGGATCTGGTGGCCCCAGCCGATATCCGTCTTGGACGCGGCCTGGGCGTTTGCCGCCTCTTCCCGCTTCTGCAGCTCCACCTCATAGAGGCGGGCGCGCAGCATGTCCCACGCCTTGGCGCGGTTCTTGTGCTGCGAACGCTCCTGCTGGCAGGCAACGGCAATACCGGTCGGGATATGCGTGATACGCACGGCCGAGTCTGTCGTGTTGACGTGCTGGCCGCCCGCACCGGACGAACGATAGGTATCGATACGGCAATCGCTCTCATTGATGTCGATCTGGATCGAATCATCGACGACGGGGTAAACCCAGACGGAAGAGAACGATGTGTGGCGACGCGCATTGCTGTCATAGGGCGAAATACGAACGAGGCGGTGCACGCCCGATTCCGTTTTCATCCAGCCGAATGCATTGTGGCCCTTGACGAGGATCGTCGCGGACTTGATGCCGGCTTCTTCGCCGTCGTGAACTTCGAGAACCTCGACCTTGAAACCTTCGCGGTCGGCCCAGCGGGTATACATGCGCAGAAGCATGTTCGCCCAGTCCTGGCTTTCGGTGCCGCCGGCTCCGGAATGCACTTCGACATAGGTGTCGTTGCCATCGGCCTCGCCTGAAAGCATGGCTTCCACCTGGCGGCGGTTCGCCTCGCTCTTCAGCGCCTTCAGCGCATCTTCGGCGTCCTTGACGATTTCGTCATCGCCTTCCATCTCGCCGAGTTCGATCAGCTCGATATTGTCGCGGAGCTGCTGCTCCAGCGCCTTGACGCCGTTGATGCTGTCATCCAGCTGCTGGCGTTCGCGCATCAGCTTCTGGGCCTCAGTGGCATCGTTCCAGAGGGTCGGGTCCTCTGCCTTGTTATTCAACCAGTCCAGCCGTCTTATCGCCTGGTCCCAGTCAAAGATGCCTCCTCAGCAGGCTTATGGCCTGCTTGATTTCGTCGACTACGTTCACGATTTCATTGCGCATTTCGCTGGTTCTTCACCTTCATTGAAACTCGTTGCTCAAATAAATGCGGGGGGCGCGGATGTAAAGACCCGCGCCCCAGCCAAACGTCAGGACTGATGTCAATAAAGACCGCCGCCACCGCCGGTGATGGCCTGCTGCGCCTGCGGCGAGGTCTTCAGAATGTCTTCCTGCGACATGTATCCGTCATCGCCGATGACAGAGAAGGTAGAGGCGGGACCCGTGCCCGGCTTGAAGGCTTCCATGATGGTGTCCGGCTCGCCCTCGACCGCCGCCATGCCGGTCTTGCGGTTGACGGCGACGAAGTTCATGCCAGCAGGCACGATGAACTTGCTCGGTTCCATGTGCTTGGCCGCATCGGCGATAAATTCACCGAAGATCGGTGCCGACAGCGAACCGCCGGTACCGCCGCGACCGAGAGGTGCGGGCGAATCGAAACCGATATAGAGGCCGGCAACCATGTCCGGCGTGTAACCGACGAACCAGGCGTCCTTTTCATCATTGGTGGTGCCCGTCTTGCCGGCAACCGGCAGATCGACCTTGATCTTGCCCGCCGCCGTGCCGCGCTGCACGACGCCTTCCAGCATAGAGGTCGTCTGGTATGCCGTCATCGGGTCGAGAACCTGTTCGCGATTGTCGACGATGACAGGCTCGTCCTGGTTCTGCCAGCTGGTCGCGTTGCAGCCCTCGCAGGCGCGCTCCTCGTGGCGGAAGATCGTCTTGCCGTAGCGGTCCTGAATACGGTCGATCAGCGTCGGCTTGATCTGCTTGCCACCATTGGCGATGACCGAATAGGCAGAAACCATGCGCATGACGGTCGTTTCGCCCGAACCAAGCGACATGGACAGAAGCGGCGGCATCTTGTCGTAAATGCCGAAGCGTTCGGCATATTCCGCGACCAGATTCATGCCCATGTCCTGCGCCAGACGCACGGTCATGAGGTTACGGGATTTTTCAATACCGAGACGCAGGGTCGAAGGACCGGCGGAACCCCCGCCGTAATTCTGCGGCTTCCAGACCTGATTGCCCGAAACCACCTCGATCGGCGCGTCGAGAATGACCGATGCGGGCGTATAGCCGTTGTCGAGCGCTGCCGCATAGATGAACGGCTTGAAGGAGGAGCCCGGCTGGCGCATGGCCTGCGTCGAGCGGTTGAATTCCGACTGCGCGTAGGAGAAGCCGCCGACCATGGCCAGAACACGGCCGGTATGCGGGTCCATCACCACCATGCCGCCCTGCACTTTTGGCGGCTGGCGCAGGCGATATTCGTTGCCGGAGCCGGAAAGCGGCTGCGCATAAACGACGTCGCCCGCGGTCACGACACCGACCGGCGACTTGGCGGTCGCTCTTTTGCCGCTTGCATCACGGAAGGCCCAGCGCATGTTTTCAGCAGAGATATGGCCGCGCGTGCGCTTGTCGCCATCTTCCGCATCGGGATCGGCCTGAACGCCGATATCGACGCCATCGGCGGCGACTGCGAGCACGACCGCGACCTTCCATTCCGGAACGTCCCGGAGACCCTTGACCTTGGCCAGTGCCGCCGTCCAGTCGCCGGCCGTCTCGATCTTTTCCACCGGTCCGCGGAAGCCGCGGCGCTCGTCATATTGCACAAGCCCGTCCTGAAGCGCCTTGCGCGCCTCCATCTGGATTTGCGGGTCGAAAGAGGTACGGACCGAGAGCCCCCCTTCAAGAAGGGCTTCCTCGCCATATTTCTCGACGATCTGGCGGCGGACTTCCTCAGCGAAATAATCGGACGCGAAAATATGCGCGCCACCGCGGCGCAGATTGACGCCGAGCGGCTGCTTTTTGGCGTCGGTGGCGTCGGCGACGGTGATGTAGCCGTTTTCGGCCATGCGGTCGATCACCCAGTCGCGGCGCTCCAGAGCAGCCTTTTCGCGGCGGATGGGATGATAGTTGTTCGGTCCCTTCGGCAGCGATGCGAGATAAGCGGTCTCAGCGATCGTCAGTTCTGTTACCGACTTGTTGAAATAGGTGAGTGCCGCACCGGCGATGCCGTAGGAATTCAGGCCGAAAAAGATCTCGTTGAGATAAAGCTCGAGAATCTTGTCCTTGGAATAGGTCTGCTCGATGCGGAAGGAGAGAATGGCTTCCTTGAGCTTGCGGTCGATGGTCTGGTCGTTGGTCAGAAGGAAGTTCTTCGCCACCTGCTGGGTGATGGTGGATGCGCCGACCGGACGACGGCCGGAGCCGACATTCTGGAGATTGACGAGAATGGCGCGGCCGAGACCGAAGATGTCGACACCCGGGTGGTTGTAGAAATTCTTGTCTTCGGCGGACAGGAAAGCGGCCTTCACACGGTCGGGAATGGCCTGGATCGGCAGGAACAAGCGCTTTTCATGCGCGTATTCCGCCATCAGCGCACCGTTGCCGGCGTGCACGCGGGTCGTTACCGGCGGCTCATAGGTGCTCAGAACTGCGTAATCCGGCAGGTCCTTCGTCACGCCGTGCAAATAAATCGCACCGACGACGGCGGCGCACAGGAAGAGCACGCTGGCCAAGCCGAAAAAATATCCAATCAGTCTGATCATACCAAGCTACCGATAATTCGAATCGTAACCATCAACGCCCGACGATTTACGGGCGCATCCTTGCATATCGCGTGCCGTTTTGCACACCATACCTTCGATGACAAGCCGGATACGGCAGCATTCGCTGATATGTTACCGGGCGGCAGGCCCGCAATTGCGTTGCGGACGCTTGCGGATCGCCACCGAATCCGCGCTTCGAGTAACGCGGCGAATGTGAGTAAAATAGGGCTTCGCCTCCGCAATCGTCCGCAAGGCCCAAGAATTGAACAGCTTTTCGGCGGTCAATGGCAGGGCGGCAACAGCACCGTCGCTCCGCTGGCTACCTTCTCAGCCGCCGTTCGCCATGGCCTTGGCGCGGTATCGCCCGACGGCCGTTGCCAGCGTATCGGCCACCTTCTTGCGCCATTCCCCGTCGAGAAGCAGCTTTTCGTCTTCCGCATTGGAGAGGAAACCGAGTTCCAGCAGCACAGATGGCACATCATGAGCGCGCAGCACCATGAAACCGGCATAACGGTGCGGATTGTTGATGAGGCCCACCTGCCCCTCGAAGGATGAGACGATGTTTTCGGCGAGCGTCACCGAAAAGGCCTGAGTTTCGCGGCGGGTGAAATCGAGAAGAATATCGGCGACCTCCGGCGGCTCGCTGGAGGCCGCAACACCCGCAATCTGGTCGGACTTGTTTTCGCGCTCCGCCAGTTCCTGCGCCTGCCGGTCCGACGCCCGGTCTGACAATGTATAAACGGTCGCGCCGCGGATACCCTTTTGCTTCAATGTATCCGCATGCAGCGATATAAAGAGGTTGGCATTGTTCTGGCGGGCAATCGTCACCCGTTCGGACAGGGCAAGGAATGTATCGGAATCGCGCGTCAGAAACGCCTTGATGCCGGGTTCGCGGTTCAACCGTTCCGCGAGTTCCTTCGCAAAGGTCAAAGTGATGACCTTTTCCTCGGTGCCCGTCGTGCCGCCGGTGGCGCCGGCATCGATGCCGCCATGACCGGCATCGACCGCGATGACAAATTCCGCAGGACGCGATGTCTTGTCGTCAGGCGTGATCGCGGCAGTCGTTACCGGGGCGGGCGCCTGCCATTGCTGATCCTTCACCAGTTCCGCGAACTTGCCCTTGGTGGTGATCTCGGCATCGAGCACGAAACGGAAAGATTGTCCGTCGTCAGCCTTCTTCGTTTCGGCAACAGTCACCTGTACCGGCTTTTTCGCCGTCAGCACGATGCGGGCGCTGTTCTGGCCCATGGTGCCGAAGCGGATATCCGAGAAAAGACCTGTTGGCTTGAGGTCGGATGTGGGGAAAGCGAAATTCACCGCGGGAAAGTCCACGACGATGCGCGCGGGCGAATCGAGATAGTGAACGTCGAATTCCGGCTCTTCTGCAAAATCGAGAACGATGCGCGTGCGCGCCTCATCACCGATGATACGCGCCTGATGGGCGACAAGCGGCTCCACGGCATGGGCTGCCGGCACGACGGAAACAGAGGCGGCGACGGAAAATGCCAGAGCCGCCAAAGCCCGCGCGATTCGCGCGCCAAGCCGCCCTGCCCCGCCTGATATCGCTGCGTTGCGCGTGAAATCCATGGTCCTCAAGAAATTCCGTATGTCAGTCATTTTCGATAAACGGCGCGGAAAAACGCCGGCAACAGCGCCGTTTCAACCACGCCGTACGATAGTTTGCGTGTTTGCGCCCCACAATCGCAGGCCTTGGTGAACCAATTGTTAACCCGGAAATTCCACCAATAATATGGCATATTTAGCCAGCCTATTGCTATTATGACAGAGAAAACATACAACACGGATGAGGGTTAAAAGTGTTGACGGGATAGATGCCCGCCGGCTGCCAATCGGAAAAGACGCTGGCGCTGCAAAACGGGCAATCATCTGCCGTCGTTACATTTATCCTGAAACTGGATCAATTCCGGCCGTGGCCGGAGACCTACCCGGTGGCGCTGCCACCGCTGCTCTGAGGAGAGCAAATTCATCGGACCCCAAGGGGTCTATATATTATTGTCGTTCCGCCTGGCCAATGATGTCGCAGCAGTTTTCACATGAACCGGATACCAGGAGCAGGCCAAATGCCTCGCCGTCGGTCCGGATGCTGCCAGTTTACAGAGGCCCGGCTGGAGACTTCATTTCCGGCACATCCTTGCACTCATATGAAAGGCTCGTCCGTGTGGCGGGCCTGTTCTCGTATAAAACAAGGCTGCGCCGAGGAGCACAGCTTACATGGCAGACAAAATGCTTATCGACGCCTCCCACGAAGAGGAGACACGCGTAGTCGTTGTCCGTGGGAACCGGATCGAAGAATTCGATTTCGAATCGGAGCACAAAAAACAGATCCGCGGCAATATCTATCTTGCCAAGGTCACTCGCGTTGAGCCCTCCCTTCAGGCGGCCTTCGTCGATTACGGTGGAAACCGTCACGGCTTTCTCGCTTTCGCGGAAATCCATCCGGATTATTACCAGATCCCGCTTGCCGACCGTCAGGCTCTCCTGAAGGCGGAAGCCGAGGATCATCGCCGCAGCGACGACTTCGAATCCGCTGATGCACCCGAGCCCGGCGCCCCCATGATCGACCTTTCGCAGGTGGATCAGCCGGATGTCGGCATTGTTTCCGCCAGCGAAACCACTGAAACGGTCGTCGTGGAAGAGACTGCGCCTGTCGCGGAAGAGGTTTCCGAGGAAACCGCCGTCGAGGCCGTAGCCGTGGAAGCGCCCGCCGAGGAAGAAAAGCCGAAGAAGCGCACCCGCCGCCCCCGCGCGAAGAAGAAGACCGCCGAAGAAGAAGCCGCAGCAGCCGAGGCCGCCGAAGCTTCTTCCGAAGACGACGGCAGCACCGGTGGCGAAATGGCCGCCATGGTCGACACCGACACGATTTCCGAGGAAGTCGAGGGTCTTCGTCGTGGCAATGACGATGATGACGACGATGATGACGATCATCACGAAAAGGAAGTGATCGAATCCGTCGGCGCCGAAGACGCCATGGAAGAAGTTCCGGACCGCGTTGCCCGCAAGCCGCGCAAGCAGTATCGCATTCAGGAAGTCATCAAGCGCCGTCAGATCCTTCTGGTGCAGGTGGCCAAGGAAGAACGCGGCAACAAGGGTGCCGCACTCACCACCTATCTGTCGCTTGCCGGTCGTTATTCCGTGCTGATGCCGAACACGGCGCGCGGCGGTGGTATTTCCCGCAAGATCACCCAGCCGACCGACCGCAAGCGCCTGAAGGAAATCGCGCGCGATCTGGAGGTTCCGCAGGGCATGGGCGTCATTCTGCGTACCGCAGGCGCCAACCGCACCCGCGTCGAAATCAAGCGCGACTTCGAATATCTGATGCGCCTGTGGGAAAATGTCCGCACGCTGACGCTGAACTCCACGGCCCCCTGCCTCGTTTATGAGGAAGGCTCGCTCATCAAGCGTTCAATCCGCGACCTTTACAACAAGGATATAGGCGAGATCATCGTTTCGGGCGAAGAAGGCTATCGTGAAGCCAAAGACTTCATGAAGATGCTGATGCCGAGCCACGCCAAGGTGGTTCAGCCTTACCGCGACATTCATCCGATCTTCTCGCGCTCCGGTATCGAAGCCCAGCTCGACCGGATGCTGCAGCCGCAGGTCACGCTGAAGTCCGGCGGTTACCTCATCATCAACCAGACGGAAGCGCTGGTTTCCATCGACGTCAACTCCGGCCGTTCGACGCGCGAGCATTCCATTGAGGAAACTGCGCTGACGACGAACCTCGAGGCTGCGGAAGAAGTGGCGCGCCAGCTGCGCCTGCGCGACCTTGCCGGTCTTGTCGTCATCGACTTCATCGACATGGAAGAAAAGCGCAACAACCGCTCTGTCGAAAAGAAGCTCAAGGATTGCCTGAAGAACGACCGCGCCCGCATCCAGGTCGGCCGCATTTCGCATTTCGGCCTTCTGGAAATGTCGCGCCAGCGCATCCGCGCTTCGGTGCTGGAATCGACCACGCAGGTCTGCCAGCATTGTGGCGGCACGGGTCATGTCCGCTCGGAATCCTCCATCGCCCTGCATGTTCTGCGCGGCGTCGAGGAATATCTGCTGCGCAACACCACGCATAACATCACCGTGCGCTGCACGCCGGAAACGGCGCTTTACCTGCTCAACCACAAGCGCGGCACGATCGTCGATTATGAAGGCCGCTTCGGCGTGTCCATCATCATCGCTGCTGACGCCGGCGTCGGCGCGCAGCATTTCGCCATCGACCGTGGTGAAGCCGTCGAAAATCCGGTGAAGATCGAAAGCCTCATCCAGATGCTGCCGAGCTTCGTGGAAGAGGAAGACGATTTCGTCGCCGAGGTGGAAGAGGACGAAGACGAGGAAGAAATCGTCAAGGCGCAGACCTCCGAGCCACGCCAGCAGCAGCCACAGGGCGACAATAGTGAAGAAGGCAAGCGCAAGCGCAAGCGTCGTCGTCGCCGTCGCGGCAAGGGTGGCCAGGGCGACCAAAACGGTGCGCTCGACGCCCAGTCCGGCGATGCGGAAGGCGATGATGCCGAAGGTGACGACGATGGCATCGAAACCGATGAGGCCGATGCTGAAAACGAAAACGATGCAGCGGAAGCAGTAGGTTCCGAAGAGGATGGCAAGCGCAAGCGCCGCCGTCGCGGCAAGCGCGGTGGACGCCGCAACCGTGCGGAAGACGAAGCTCTTGATGCTGCCGGCTCGGAAGCTGAAGGTGAGAGCGAAAGCGAAGAGGTTTCCGTTGAAGCATCTGTAACCGAAGAACCGACCGCCGCCGCCGCGGTGGAAGGTGTGGTTGCCGAGGTTGCGGAAGAGGAAGTGCCGAAGAAGCCACGCCGTACCCGCAAGGCGAAGGTCAAGACTGAAACCGAGGAAGCGCCGAAAGCTGAAGCCGTTGAAACGGTGGAGCCGGTGATCGTCGAGGAAACAGTCGCCGAGGTCGCGGTTGAAGAAGCTGGTGAGGCTTTGGCCGATCTGGCTCCGGAAGCGGAAGCACCGGCCACGGAAGAAAAAGTCCGCGCCAACCGGGGTAGCAATGTCTCCAGTTCGGAGCCGGTGGTGACCTCGTCTTCGCCGAACCCCGATGGCGACGAGCCTAAGCCGCGCAAGGGCGGCTGGTGGCAGCGCAAAGGCTTCTTCTGAGAGAAGAAAGACTGAATGAAAAACGCCCGCAACGATGTTGCGGGCGTTTTGTTTTGTCGATGCAAAGAACGGGCGTTTTCTTGAGCCGCTGACATTTCCTCATTCCTGTGCTTGTCACAGGAATCCAGTCGACGCGCGTCCGCGTGGCGGGAGTGTCCTTTCAGCCCAAGGACTTGGGCTTGCTGGATCCCTGTGACAAGCACAGGGATGAGAGTTGGGAAGGCCAGCCCGTCAAACAGACCGCGTCAGGCCACCATCAACCCGGATATTCTGGCCGGTAATATACCCCGCCCCTTCCGACGCGAGGAATGCTACGGTGGCGGCGATTTCCTCGCTCTTGCCGTAACGCTGCATCGGCACGGCCTCTCGGCGTTCTTCCGTGGCCGGCAGGCTGTCGATCCAGCCGGGCAGCACATTGTTCATGCGCACGTTGTCGGCCGCGTAGGTATCGGCAAATATCTTGGTGTAGGAGGCAAGGCCGGCGCGGAACACGGCGGATGTCGGAAACATGCTGCTGGGTTCAAAAGCCCAGGCCGTCGAGATATTGACGATCGCGCCCGCCTTTTGCTTCACCATGACGGGGGCGATGATACGCGTCGGGCGGATGACGTTCATCAGATAGACATCGAGGCCGGTGTGCCATTGCTCGTCGGTAATATCGAGAATGGAGGCGCGCGGGCCATGCCCGGCGCTGTTCACCAGCACGTCGATGCGGCCGAATGTTTCGAGTGTCCTGTCCGCCAGCCGCTGGAGATCGTCATTGGACTGGTTGGAACCGGTGACCCCGATGCCGCCCAGTTCCTTTGCCAGCGCCTCTCCCTTGCCGGAGGATGACAGGATCGCCAGTTTGTAACCGTCCGCGGCCAGCCGTTTCGCCACAGCTGCGCCCATGCCGCTGCCACCCGCCGTTACAATCGCCACTTTTTCTGCCGACATCGTTTTTCTCCATTTCCAGGCCTGCATCCATAAACTGCCCCATCTATAACGGGTTTCAACGACGAGTTCGAACCAGAAAGGCTTGGAGCGGCGTGCAGAAAAACTGATGCTGGAAATGTCAGCCTGACACACTCCCCTCTGCCGGATATGCTACCCTGCTGTCGGCTGGTGCCTCCTCCCTGTCCTGCAAGCCGTAGTCGCGTATCACATGCGCGATGCGCAGGCGATAATCGGAAAAAACACCGGACCGGCCCAGCGACTGCGCGGTGCGATGCGGCAGGGTATTACGCCACGCTTTCACCGCCTCCTCATCCCGGAAAAACGACAAAGACAGCATCTTTTCCGGATTGCTGATGCTCTGGAACCGTTCGACGGAGAGGAACCCATCAATGGTTTCGAGTCCGGCCCGCAGGCTGGCGGCGATATCGAGATAATGCTGTTTTTCGCCGTCGGCCGGCCAGACCTCGAAGATGACGGCGATCATTGCCCGCCTCCGGCATGCGGGGCGGAAGCGAGACGTAGAAACAGCCGGTCCTCGCGGCGGATGAACTGCTCGCGCCGGGCGAATTCATAATTTTCCCGCCCGGCCGGATCGGCGGCAAGACGCGCCCTGTAGGCTTCGTAAGCGGCGAGGTTTTCGATGTTGTAAACACCATAGGCGATCGTGCTCGATCCCTCCTTCGGTGCGTAATAACCAATGAGATCGGCGCCGCAGCGTGGGATCGCCTCACCCCAGTTGCGGGCATATTGTTCGAAGGCATCGACCTTGAAGGGGTCGATCTCGTAGCGGATGAAACAGGTCAGCATCGTCACTCTCCTTAGTGTTCTGCCGCATCTTTTTACGCTATTGCCTAGCATCAATGCTTCGGCTATCATCGAAGTATGAAAGACGGACCTCTCATCGCCAACGTCGCCGCCCTGATCGGCGACCCTGCCCGCGCCAATATCCTGACGGCGCTGATGGATGGGCGCGCGCTCACCGCAAGCGAGCTTGCGGAAGCCGCTGGTGTAACCCTGCAGACCGCGAGCGGGCACCTGTCCAAACTCTCAGAAGCACAATTATTGAAGGCAGAAAAACAGGGGCGGCATCGTTACTTCCGTCTGTCAGACGAGGATGTTGCACAGGTTCTAGAAGCACTTATGGGCCTTGCCCAACGCACAGGGGCAATCCGCGTCCGCACCGGACCGAAGGACAAGGCTCTGCGTGAAGCGCGCATCTGCTACGACCATCTGGCCGGAGAAAGCGGCGTGGCGCTGCTTGCCGCTATTACCGCGAAGGGGCTCGTGACGTTAGGTGACGATCCCGCCCTAACGGATAGCGGACGCGACTTCTTCTCGAGCTTCGGCATCGACCTTTCGCCACTGGAAAAGGCGCGCCGCCCGGTCTGCCTGCATTGTCTTGACTGGAGCGAACGCCGCCATCACCTCGGCGGCGGGCTTGGCGCGTCTCTTCTGGAAGCCATGCAGCAGCGTGACTGGCTGCGGCGCGGAAACGGCCGGGTGCTGACCTTCACCGCAAAGGGTGAAAAGGCATTCAACAGCACCTTTAGCTGCACACCCGCCTGATCTCCCCGAGCGGATGATCCGGGCTTATTTCAGCCAGCCGGCAATACGTCCAACGGCCTCGGCAATGTCAGACACGGAACCCGCATAGGAAATGCGCAGCGCGCGATGGCCTTCTTCGGGATCGAAATCCATGCCTGGCGTCGCCGCCACATCGATTTCCGCCAGCATGCGCTTGGCGAAATCCATGCTGTCGTTGGAGAAGCGGCTTGTATCGACATAGGCGTAAAAAGCGCCATCCATGGGCGATGCCAGCGGCAGGCCGATTTCCGGCAGGCGCGCCATCAGGAAATCGCGGTTGGTGCGATAGCTTTCCCTGTAGACATCCAGTTCCTCCGCCGCCGAAAAGGCTGCAGTCGCCGCAAGCTGCGAAAGTTCCGGCGGGGAAATATAGAGGCTCTGGGCCAGACACTCGACCGGACGGACGAGATTCTCCGGCAGCACCATCCAGCCAATGCGCCAGCCGGTCATGCAATAATATTTGGAAAAGGAATTGATGATCACGGCATTATCGGTGATTTCGAGCGCGCTCGTCTCTTCGCCGACGAAGGTCAGGCCGTGATAGATTTCGTCGGAAATAAAAGCCATATCACGGCTTTCGCAATAGCCCGCCAGCCGCTTCAGCGCCTCGCGGCCGGTGACGGTGCCGGTCGGATTGGCCGGGCTTGCCAGCAACACGCCCTTCAGCTTGCAGCCGGCTCTTGTTTCCGCGCGCTCCAGGCTTGCCGGCGTCAGCGTATAACCGGTTTCGGCCGTGACCGGCACTTCCACGACATTGAGGCCGAGAGCCTTCAGAATATTGCGATAGGCCGGATAACCGGGCCTCGCGATGGCGACATGGTCTCCGGCATCGAAAAGGCTGAGGAAGGCGAGATTGAAGGCAGCAGACGAACCGGTGGTCACCGCGATGCGGCCCGGATCGATGGCGACCTGGTGACGCAGCCGGTAATGGCCGGCGATCGCCTCACGCAATTCGCGCAGGCCGAGCGCATCGGTATAACCGATCCGCCCGTGTTTCAGCGCGGCCTCAGCGGCTTCGAGCGACGCTTTCGGCGCGGGATGGGAGGGCTGGCCGACCGCCATGGAAATGACGGGGCGTCCCGCCTGCCTGCGCCTGTTCGCTTCCGCCAGAATATCCATGGCGTGAAAGGGTTCGACTGCGCTCCGCTTCGACATCGTGATCAAGGGCATGCTCTTTCCTGAACCGTATTTCAGAGACTTGCCGCAGAATCACAATCTTCACAATCATGCGATCATAATGCGGACAAGTATTTTTGCCGTATGGCATTTGGCTTAAAGTAAGGTAATTGCCTTCATAAGATTTCAAGAGGCTCCGGCCGCACAGAATGAGGACCGATATGGCGCATTTTCTCCGTTCCACCCTTCTCGCCAGCGTGACGGCCCTTTCGACGGTATTCGCCTCCCTGCCCGCCCATGCGCTCGATGAGCAGCAGAAGAAGGAAATGGGCGAGTTCATCAAGCAATATCTCATCGAGAACCCGGAAATCATGCTCGAGGTTCAGGATGCGCTTGAACGCAAGCAATATGCGACGCGTAACGCCAAGGCGGCGGAAGCCGTCGCCGACAACAAGAAGGCCATCTTCGAATCGAAATTCGATCTGGCGCTCGGCAATCCGGATGGCGACGTCACGCTGGTCGAGTTCTTCGATTACAATTGCGGTTATTGCAAACGCGCCATGGCTGACATGGATAAAATCCTGAAGGGCGACAAGAAGGTGCGCGTCGTTCTTAAGGAGTTCCCGATTCTGGGACCGGAATCGGTCGCCGCGCACCGCGTTTCCAACGCCGTCAAACTGCTTGCTCCGGCCAAGTACCCCGAGTTCCAGCGCACCCTGCTCGGTGGCCGCGGACGGGCGAATGAAGACAGCGCCATGGAAGTCGCGACCTCGCTCGGTCTCAAGGAAGCCGACATCCGCAAATCGATGGCGGAAAACCCCAATGACGAGCAGGTGCAGGAGACTTACAAGCTGGCAACCAGCCTCGGCATCACCGGAACGCCGTCCTATATCGTCGGCGACGAAGCGGTTTTCGGCGCGGTCGGTGCCGACCCGCTGAAGGAAAAAATCGCCAATATGCGCAGCTGTGGAAAAGCCACCTGCTCCTGATTGCTAAAAAAGCCACTGCATTCCCTGTGAGATGCCCGCCAAGCGGGCTGTTTACGGCTTGCGGGGGCTTTTCCTTGACGTCTGCGCAGTCTATAGGTGTCGCTGATTTTCTTATGGAAACGTGAATGAGCAACATCATCATCGTCATCAACGGCCCCAATCTCAACATGCTGGGAAAAAGGGAACCGGGTATCTATGGTGGCAAGACGCTGAAGGACATCGAGAATGATTGTCTTGCGGCCGGTGCCGATCTCGGTTTCGCAGTGGAATTCCGCCAGTCCAACCACGAAGGCGTGCTGGTGGACTGGTTGCAGGAGGCGGGCGAGCGGGCGGCGGGCGTCGTCATCAATCCCGGCGCCTACAGCCACACGTCGATCGCGTTGCATGACGCCATTCGCGCGATTTCCACGCCCGTCGTGGAAGTGCACATTTCCAACATCCACGCCCGGGAAGAGTTCCGTCACAAATCGATGGTATCACCCGCGGCGAAGGGCATGGTCTGCGGTTTCGGGCCATATGGATATATCATGGCGCTTCACGCGCTGAAAAACATCACGGCATAAAAAGAAACAAAGAATAGGGTTTGTCATGTCTGAAAAGAAACAGGGTATCGACAAGGAACTGATCCGCGAGCTCGCGAATATCCTCAACGATACCGACCTTTCGGAAATCGAAGTGGAGCAGGAAGATCTGCGCATCCGCGTCTCCCGCGCTGCTCCCGCTCCCGCCACGGTCTATGCTGCAGCGCCCGCCGCTTATGCGCCGGCACCTGCCCCGGCCGCCGCGCCGGCGATCGCCGCACCTGCTGCTCCCGCAGCGGCCGCAGCACCGGCCCGTAACCCGGCCAACACCGTGTCCTCGCCGATGGTCGGCACGGTCTATCTTTCGCCTGCCCCGGGCGCACGTCCCTTCATCGAAGTGGGCGCGACCGTCAAGGAAGGCCAGACCATTCTCATCGTCGAAGCTATGAAGACCATGAACCAGATCCCGGCTCCCAAGTCCGGCAAGGTCGTGGAAATCGTCGTCAACGACGCTCAGCCCGTGGAGTATGGCGAAGCCCTCGTGGTCATCGAATAAAGGCGGTTCAGCATGGTTTCGAAGATCCTCATAGCCAACCGCGGCGAGATCGCGCTACGCGTCCTGCGCGCCGCGAAAGAGCTTGGCATTCCGACGGTAGCCGTACATTCCACGGCCGACGCAGACGCCATGCATGTGCGCCTTGCCGACGAAAGCGTTTGCATCGGCCCGCCGCCCTCGCGTGACAGCTACCTCAACATCCACCAGATCGTTGCGGCCTGCGAAATAACAGGTGCGGACGCGGTTCACCCCGGTTACGGCTTCCTGTCGGAAAATGCCAAGTTCGCCGATATTCTCGACGCACACGGCATCACCTTCATCGGACCGACCGCCGAACATATCCGCATCATGGGCGACAAGATCACCGCCAAGCAGACGGCGCAGGAACTCGGCATTCCCGTCGTTCCCGGCTCTGATGGCGAAGTGAAGCCTGAAAACGCGCTCGAAATTGCCCGCACGATCGGCTTCCCAGTCCTCATCAAGGCAACGGCGGGCGGTGGCGGTCGCGGCATGAAGGTGGCGAAGACCGAGGCCGATCTGGAAGAGGCGGTTGCGACTGCCCGCTCCGAAGCGGCGGCAGCCTTCGGCAACGACGCCGTCTACATGGAAAAATACCTCGGCAAGCCGCGCCATATCGAAGTGCAGGTTTTCGGCGATGGCGAAGGCAATGCCGTTCACCTTGGCGAACGCGATTGCTCGTTGCAGCGCCGTCACCAGAAGGTGCTGGAAGAAGCCAATTCGCCGGCTTTGACCGTCGAACAGCGCATGAAGATCGGCGAGATTTGCGCCGACGCCATGCGCAAGCTGAAATATCGCGGTGCAGGCACCATCGAGTTCCTTTATGAAAACGGCGAGTTCTATTTCATCGAAATGAACACCCGTCTTCAGGTGGAGCATCCGGTCACGGAAGCGATCACCGGTATGGATCTCGTGCAGGAACAGATCAGGGTCGCTTCGGGCCAGGGTCTGTCGGTCACGCAGGCTGATATCGAATTCCATGGCCATGCCATCGAATGCCGAATCAATGCCGAAGACCCGCGCACCTTCGTTCCCTCGCCGGGCACGCTGACCTATTTCCATACGCCGGGCGGTCTTGGCGTGCGCGTCGATTCTGGCGCCTATCAGGGCTACAAGATCCCGCCCTACTACGACAGCATGATCGGCAAGCTGATTGTTCACGGCCGCGACCGTGACGAGTGCATTCGCCGCCTGCGTCGGGCGTTGGACGAATTCGTCGTCGATGGCATCAAGACCACGCTGCCGCTTTTCCAGGATCTTCTCGAAAACGAGGATATTCTGAAGGGCGATTACGACATTCACTGGCTGGAGAAATACCTGGCCGGTGACGCGTCTCACTAAGACGCTATGGTTGGGCGGCGCAGCAGAAATAATGGCATAACGGTCGATATTCTGCTGCGCGCCTATTCCGCCGGCCTGTTTCCCATGGCCGATTCGGCTGACGATCCCGAGCTGTTCTGGGTCGAGCCGGAGATTCGGGGTATCATTCCCCTCGCCTCCTTCCATATTTCCAAAAGCCTCGCCAAGGCGATGCGCAGGAAGCCGTTCGAGATACGCTTCAACACTGCCTTCGAAGCTGTCATGGCCGGATGCGCGGCGGAAGCGCCAGATAGACCAAGCACGTGGATCAACGCCACCATCCGCCGGCTCTATACCGAGTTGCACCAGATCGGCCATGCACACAGCGTGGAGGCATGGGAGGGCGAAGAGCTTGTCGGCGGGCTTTATGGCGTCTCGCTTGGTGGTGCCTTCTTCGGCGAGAGCATGTTTTCCCGCCGCACCAATGCATCGAAGATATGCCTCGTGCATCTGGTGGAGCGTTTGCGGCAGCAGGGGTTTACGCTGCTCGACACGCAATTTACGACCGAACATTTAAAGACATTCGGGGCAATCGATATTCCAAAGTCGGAATATGCGACGATACTGGAAGCGGCTGTCGATAGGCCGGATGTGCCCTTCGAAAATTTGCCTGCGCAAGAAAATCCACGCTGAAAACAACCTGAGATTTTGCTTGCAACCCTCAAAAACATGACTTATCCGGTCATGATATTTTATTCATCGGGGGTTGGTCATGCGCTGGATTGCGGCCTTGTTATTGATGCTGACGCTGGCGGTGAATGTCACCGCTGCTGAACAGCTCCCGAACCCGCTGGCCGCCTGGCGAAACGAAGTTTCCCGAGCCTTGACGGGCACAACCGGCCGCCCGGAATTCAAGGTCGTGCGGACAAACAAGCGGCAGGTCCTCCTTGTTACTTTCCGCGTTGACCCGGCGGGGAAAATACAGGCCGTTCAAGTCAAAAACGTAAGGGATAGCACCTATCAAACCCGAACGGCCGTGAAGAGGGCATTTTCTGAAATCAGATTCCCCTCACCTCCCGCCGGCGATCGACCCAATAAGTTCACCGTGCCGATCGCGATCGACCCCGAACTGACACGGGAAGAAATGATCGAACAATTGGAAAGCAAAAGCAAAGCACTGGCCGATTTGGCCGAGAAGCTCAGACGCCAGAAATAGGCGCGGTCGTGGGTTAAATTACTTGCTTGCCGTAGAGGGAGCAGGAACTTCCGAGTCCTGCTTGCAGCCTGTCAGCCACACGTCGTAAATTGGGTGTTCCACGGCATTGAGGCCGGGGCTGTCGGCGAACATCCAGCCTGTGAAAATCCGCTTGATCTTGCGGTCGAGCGTGATCTCATCGACCTCGATAAAAGCATCGATCTTCTGGGTTTCCGTCTGGTCGCGGGAATAACAGACCTTCGGCGTCACCTGAAGCGCGCCGAACTGCACAGTCTCATCGATATAGACATCGAAGGAGGTGATGCGGCCGGTGATCTTGTCGATGCCGGAAAACACGGCGACGCGGTTCTCCAGACGAGCGGCGGAGACGGGCGACACGAGGAGAACAGCAGAGACCGCCGCAAACAGCGACACTGTCAGCGCACGCAAAGAACGATCCCGCGTGATTTTCCTCATATAGTGGTCTCCAAAATTTGCCTGTGTCGCGATGCCGACCGGATCAACGCCTAAGGGCGGAATGTGGCAAAAACCGGTGAGGCCAGATGCAAGCGCGGTGTTTTGCACAACACCGCGCGTCACAAAAGCTTAGTTGCCAGGGGTCCAGGCGTCGTAGTCGCCGGTCACACGCGGGCGCTCGCCGGCAACAGCCAGCGATCCCTGAGGCCGATAGGCCTTGGACGTGCCAGTATGGTTCGGCTGGTGCGGCTTCTGCCACTCGCGCGCAACGTAGCTTTCCTGGCTTGGCGGCACGTCGGTGCGGTAATGCATCCAGCCATGCCAGCCGGGCGGAATGGCCGACGCTTCGGCATAACCATTATAGATTACCCAGCGCCGCGGCATGCCCCAGGACGTGGTGCCGCCTTCATAATAGGTGTTGCCCAACTCGTCCTGCCCGACCTTCTTGCCGAAACGCCAGGTGTGAAACCGCGTTCCGATCGTCTGGCCGTTCCACCAGGTGAAGATTTGCGTCAGGAGAGTCTTCATTATGCGTTCCTCGGGCTTGAATGCGCCGCAGCGATTTTCCGTGCACGGCACAAGACATGCTTATGCCGCCCCTCACGGCAATTGTCCAGCATTTCGAGATATATCCGTGCTATTTCAGCTTCATCCTGAAGCCCAGATGCCGCTTCTCGAACCCCAGCCGCTCGTAGAAGCGATGCGCGTCCAGCCGGGCCGCGTTGGACGTCAGTTGCGCAGCGTTGAGACCCTGGCGGCGGGCTTCTTCCAGGCAATGATTGATCATCACCGCGCCGATACCGCGACCGCGCATGTCGGTGCGCGTCTGTACCGCCTCGATCACCATGGACTTTGCCCCTCGCCCGACGAGCTTGGTCAGGATCGCCGTCTGGAAGGTGCCGACCACCTCACCATCCAGTTCCGCCACATAGAGCGTTTCGCTCGGCGATGCCTCGATGGCGCGGAAGGCCGCAAGATAATCCGGCTGCGCTGATTCTTCCGCCGTATCGCCATGGCCGCCGATCTCGTCGGCGGCAAAAATGGCGGCAAGGGCGGGAAGGTCGTCCTCGCGCGCCGTGCGGATAATGAGATTCTGCAATGTCGCATTCATCGGGTCAGGCTCTTTTCCATAACGATGCCGGGCAGACCCTCGATGCCCGCCATGCGCTCGATTCGGTCCACCTCGACAAATCCGACGCCTTCATAAAAGGCGATTGCGACAGTATTTTTAGGCTCGACTTCAAGCCGCATGATTTCCGCATCCGGAAAACAGGTTTCCAGTTCCGCGAACAGATCACGGCCGACGCCCTGGCGCTGAAGGTCGGGCGCGACGTAAAGCTGGTGCAACAGGGCCGTCTTCGCCATCTTGGTGGACATGGAGCCATAGGCCATGCCGCCAATCCGCTTGCCGTCATCAGCCACCAGAAACTCGCCGCCCTTTTTCTCGATACGGTCCTTCATGGCCTGCGGCGAATGCCATGCGAGGATCAGCTGGTTCACCTTGTCGACGCCATAGATCGCATCATAGGTCGCGTGCCATGTCGTGGCGAGCAAGGTGCGGACCGGCTCGATGTCCCGCAGACTTGCCGTGCGGATGAAAAACATGTTTGGGCTCCGTCTTGAAACAGAAAAGCCGGGCGTTGATCCCGGCAGATATATGTCGAGCCTCCCGCACTCTCGACGTGATCCTCGGGCTTGTCCCGAGGATCTGAGCACGTTTGGCCTTGTGGGTATCTAGATCCTCGGGACAGGCCCGAGGATGACGAAGGAGAGCTTTGTGCCTCGATGCCTCCTACCGGCAGGAAGCAGCTTTCGCTTACTCTTCCTCGATACCGAGCTTGGCCTTCACCAGCGCCTGCACCGCCTGCGGGTTGGCCTTGCCGCCCGTCGCTTTCATGACCTGGCCGACGAACCAGCCGGCAAGCGTCGGCTTTGCCTTCACCTTCTCGACCTGATCCGGGTTGGCGGCGATAATCTCGTCCACGGCCTTTTCGATGGCGCCGGTATCCGTCACCTGTTTCATGCCGCGCGCCTCGACGATTTCGGCCGGGTTGCCGCCCTCGTTCCAGACGATCTCGAACAGGTCCTTGGCGATCTTGCCCGAAATGGTCTCAGACTTGATGAGATCGATGATGCCACCGAGCTGTTCCGGCGAAACCGGCGTCGTCTCGATATCCTTGCCTGATTTGTTCAGCGCACCGAGAAGATCGTTGATGACCCAGTTGGCGGCGGCCTTCGCATCGCGGCCGGCGGCGACGGCCTCGTAATAATCGGCGATCGCCTTTTCCGAAACGAGGATCGAGGCATCATAGACCGACAGGCCGAGATCGGCCACGAAGCGCGCCTTCTTGTCGTCGGGAAGCTCCGGCAGATCGACCTTCAGCGCCTCGACGAAAGCATCGTCGAATTCGAGCGGCAGCAGATCCGGATCGGGGAAATAACGATAGTCATGCGCGTCTTCCTTGGAGCGCATGGAACGCGTCTCGCCCTTGCCGGGATCGAACAGGCGGGTTTCCTGATCGATGACGCCGCCATCTTCCAGAATTGCGACCTGGCGGCGCGCCTCATATTCGATGGCCTGACCAACGAAACGGATGGAGTTGACGTTCTTGATTTCACAGCGCGTGCCGAAACCTTCGCCCGGACGGCGCACGGAAACGTTGACGTCGGCGCGCATCGAGCCTTCATCCATGTTGCCGTCGCAGGTGCCGAGATAACGCACGATCGAGCGCAGCTTGGTCAGATAGGCCTTGGCCTCATCCGACGAGCGCATGTCCGGCTTGGAAACGATTTCCATCAGCGCCACGCCCGAACGGTTCAGGTCCACGAAGGACATGGTCGGATGCTGGTCGTGCATGGACTTGCCGGCGTCCTGCTCCAGATGCAGACGCTCGATGCCGATCTCGATATCCTCGAAATTGCCCTGACGGTCCGGACCGAGCGAAATGGTGATAGTGCCCTCACCGATGATCGGATCTTTGAACTGCGAAATCTGGTAGCCCTGCGGCAGGTCCGGATAGAAGTAGTTCTTACGGTCGAAGATCGAACGGTTGTTGATCTTCGCCTTCAGGCCGAGACCGGTACGCACCGCCTGCTTGACGCATTCCTCGTTGATGACGGGCAACATGCCGGGCATGGCGGCATCCACCAGCGACACGTTGGAGTTTGGCGCATTGCCGAAGGTGGTCGATGCACCGGAAAACAGCTTGGAATTGGAGAGAACCTGCGCATGCACCTCCATGCCGATCACGATTTCCCAATCGCCGGTGGCGCCGGGAATGAAGCGTTTCGGGTCGGGGGTGCGCACGTCTACAAGGGTCATCTGAAGCTCACGATATACGGGTTCTTTGGCCTTGGTGGGTAGAACAAATGGAGCGCGGGCGCAAGACATCTTGCACCCTGTCACGCCAGGCCCGGGATTTTAGCCAATACCGGATACGCGTTTTTTACGCTTCCCGGTTTCAATTCACGCCATGGTGACGATCGCTCTCTGCTTCACGGCCTATATCGCCTTCAATCTTTTCGTCTTTCTTGTCTATTGGTGGGACAAGCAAGCGGCGAGGAATGGCGAATGGCGTATCCGGGAAAGCACGCTGTTATCGCTTGCGCTCATTGGCGGCAGCTTGGGCGCGATCTCGGCACAACGCCTGCTGCGGCACAAGACGCGCAAGGAACCCTTCCGCAGCATCCTGATATCAATCGTGATATTGCAGGTAGGCCTTGTCGCATCGCTTGCCATCATGCCAGACTGGCCGATGCGGCTGGTGGATGCTCTGCAAACTCTGTCTCAGAAAGCCGGCCCATAAAGACCACTCTCGACCTCCGCCAATTGCTTCTGCAGGCCTACCGACTGCACTTCGCGATCGAGCTTTGGCGCATAGGAAACGGAGAGCCAGCGGACGCTATAGCCATGGTGGCGAAAAAAGGCGACGGCCGGTTCGTTCTGGGCGTGAGTTTCAAGCCGGATGGTCTCGAATCCCCTGTCCTCTATCAGCCTTTCCACATCACCCAGCAGACGACTGCCGACCCGCCGGCGCTGAAAATCCGGATCGATCCAGAAATCGGAAATCGTCTCGTCAAAATGTTCGCGCGCCGCCCAGCCCGCAACCGAGCCACCGAACTCCGCCACCCTGATTGCCAGCCATGACGAACGGGTAAAATTGGAAAAGGCGCTGGCCGCATTGTCGTAAAGGGTCGGGGTGATGCCGAGAGCTGCGGTTGCCTGTCGCCATGCCCTGAGGCCGATGGCCGCCAGAACCTCCGCTTCCTGCTCATGCGCATTGCGAATGACGATCAAGCCGCGCCCTCCATGGCCATTGAAATTAAACCATTGCCAGCGCGATTCGACCAGCATGGTTTTCTCGCGCCTAGCGGGACTTGACCGCGCCGGGTTCGCCCGCTACCCAAAAGGAGCAAGAACGGAGTTTTTATGTTCGCTCAATCGGAGTCCCGGTAAAGGCCCTGCCCGCAAGTTTATTGCGCGCCGGGCCATGCTGAAACCGAGCCGGATGCCTTAATGGCACCCGGATTTGTTTTCACGCGTCTATATGACGCCGACCGGACTTCCAAAAATGGACATTTCCCGCGCCGAACAGCGCATTCTTCACCTGCTCGCCCAAGGCGGCAGAATTGAACTCGTTCGAGATGACGCCCACAAAATCGAAAAACTCGCGCTTTATACGCGTGATGGCTGGATTTTCAGCGGCCTCAATCTCCTCACCTTCCGCAAGCTGAAACGGAAGAGAGCCATTGCCTCCTCGGGCGGCAAGCCCTACCTCATCACCACGCGCGGGCTGGAACTCGTGCGGGGTGAGCTGGACAACAGATAAATCGACCGGGCGGCGGCAGCGCTGTCGCCCGGCATTTCGCCGAGAATCAGCTGCGGCCGTAAAAGCGGGTTATGGCGAGAGCCTGCGCTCGAGCTTCACCTTTTCAAGCTCGACTTTCATGATGTCGGACCATTCCATACCGCGCCAGACGATCTCAAATCCGCAACGCTCGTAAAGACCGATAGCGGCGCGATTTCTGGCATGGGTGTCGATGGTGGCTAGCGGCAGGCCTTGCGCGCGCATCCTGTCTAGAAAATGAAGGATCAGGGCTTTGCCGATCCCCTTGCCCTGCCGGTTCGGGTCCACCCAGAGATCGGAAATGTGATGCGGTGCCACATCGCATGCGCCCCAGCCGGCAATCACGCCTTCCATCTCAGCGACGACGACGTCACCAGTCGGAGACTTGGCGAAACTCTCGAATTCGCTACTCACCCGCTCGATGACATCAGGATCGAGATAGCTGTCGTCGAAGGCCTCGCCGGAACGCCAGGCGGCAAAACCGACAAAGCCGACCGCATGGCGATCGGCTTCGTTCATCTGTCTAAGCTTGAGGCCGCTTACCACCACTTGGCGGGGGTAAACTTGCCGGCGGCCTGCTCGATGGCGTGCGCCGTCTTGAACAACGTTTCTTCCTCGAATGGCTTGCCGATGAGCTGCAGGCCAAGCGGCAGGCCCTTGCCGTCAAGGCCGGCCGGAACCGAAAGGCCGGGAAGGCCGGCCATGTTGACGGTGATGGTGAAAACGTCCTGCAGATACATCTTCACCGGATCGGAGGCGAGTTCCTCGTCGCCGACTGCGAAGGCGGAGGACGGGGTGATCGGCGCCAGAATGGCGTCGACGCCTTCGTGGAAGACGTTTTCGAAGTCACGCTTGATCAGCGTGCGAACCTTCTGCGCCTTCAGGTAATAGGCGTCGTAATACCCGGCCGACAGCACATAGGTGCCGACCATGATGCGGCGCTGCACTTCCTTGCCGAAACCGGCAGCGCGGCTCTTTTCGTACATGTCGGCAATGTCCTTGCCGTCGACGCGCAGGCCGTAACGAACGCCGTCATAACGGGCAAGGTTGGACGAGGCTTCCGCCGGTGCGACGATGTAATAGGCAGGCAGCGCGTATTTGGTATGCGGCAGCGAGATATCGACAACCTCGGCGCCGGCATCGCGCAGCCATTCCACGCCCTTGGCCCAGAGCTTTTCGATTTCTTCCGGCATGCCGTCAACGCGGTATTCCCTGGGGATACCGATCTTCAGGCCCTTCAGCGACTGGCCGATGGCCTTTTCGTAATCCGGCACCGGCAGGTCAACCGAGGTCGTATCCTTGGCGTCAACGCTTGCCATGGTCTTCAGCAGGATAGCGGCGTCGCGCACGTCACGGGCGATCGGGCCGGCCTGATCCAGCGAAGAGGCATAGGCGACGATGCCGAAGCGCGAGCAACGGCCATAGGTGGGCTTGATGCCAACGGTGCCGGTGAAGGCTGCCGGCTGGCGAATGGAGCCGCCCGTGTCGGTTGCGGTGGCGCCGGCGCAGAGATGAGCAGCGACGGCAGCGGCCGAACCGCCGGAGGAGCCGCCGGGTACGAGCTTCTGCGCGGAACCGTTGGCGCGCCACGGGTTGATGGCTGGGCCGTACCAGGAGCTTTCATTGGACGAGCCCATGGCGAATTCGTCCATGTTGAGCTTACCGAGCATGACGGCGCCCTGATCCCAGAGATTTTGGGTAACGGTGGATTCATATTTCGGCTTGAAGCCATCGAGAACATGCGAACACGCCTGCGTGTGGATGTCACGGGTGGCGAAAAGGTCCTTCACACCAAGCGGAACGCCTTCCAGCTCGCCAGCCGAACCGGACGCGATACGGCCATCGGAGGCTTTCGCCATGTCACGCGCCTTTTCAGACGTGGTTACGACATAGGCGTTCAGCGCGCCGTTCGCCGCGTCGATGGCGGAGAGATAGGCGTTGGTCAGCTCCAGGGCGGAAAACTCTTTGGCCTTCAGCTTTTCGCGGGCTTCGGCAATGGTCAGGCTCGTCAGATCGGTCATGGTCGGCAACGGCTTTCGAAATCTTGGAAAAATCGGGCGGCAAACGGCGGTCGGATTATTCGACCACTTTCGGGACCATGAAGAAGTCCCGGTCGGTCGCGGGCGCATTGGCGACAATGTCTTCCGCCTTGTTGCCGTCGGTCACCACGTCGGCACGCTTTTTCATCTCCACCGGGGTGACTGATGTCATCGGCTCGACGCCGTCGACATTCACTTCCGAAAGCTGCTCCACGAAACCGAGTATGCCGTTCAGCTGGCCGAGCATATTCTGTGCTTCTTCTTCGCTGACTGCGATACGGGCAAGGCGCGCAACGCGCTTTACGGTGGCGAGATCGACGGACATGGTTCTACTCCGGTCAGAATTTTCCTACCCGCTATAATCACCATGTCCGCCATTCGCAACGGTAGAAAGCATGTCGCGTCAAAGTGTGAGGTGCTTTTGCGGTCACGACATGCCTGAGCAAAACGTCAGAAGGACAGCGTATCGCCCGCCTTAGGCGTGTGGACACGGGCTTCCGACCCCTCCATGCCGGTCACGAACTTCTCCGGCGTCTGGTCGATGATCGGGAAGGAACCATAGTGGCAGGGAATGACATTCTCGAACTTGAAGAAGCGCTGGCAGGCAAGCGCCGCGACGGCTCCGCCCATGGTGAAGCGGTCACCAATCGGCACGAGGCCGATATCCGGCTGGTGCAGTTCATTGATCAGCTTCATGTCGGAAAAGATGTCGGTATCGCCCATGTGATAAACGGCCGGGCCGTCTTCGAAATGCAGCATCAGGCCATTGGCACTGCCGAGCGAATGGGAGACGCCATCCTCGGTGATCTGGGCGGAGGAATGCAGCGCATTGGTGAAGGTGACGGAAAAACCGTCAAAATGCACCGTGCCACCGGTATTACCCATATCGACCTTCGCGACACCCTTGGCGGAAAGCCATGCGGCAAGATCGGCATTGGCCAGTACGGTTGCACCCGTCTCGCGCGCAAGCTGAACGGTGTCGCCGACATGGTCGCCATGGCCGTGGGTCAGGAGAATATGAGTGATGCCTTCGGCCGCCGACTTCCCATCCTGTCCGGCAAAACCGGGGTTGCCGGTGAAGAACGGATCGATGAGGATCTTCGCGCTACCGTTTTCGAGGCGGAAGGCGGAATGGCCGAGCCAGGTGATTTTCATGGGAAGTTCTCCTTTGTATTACCGGTATATTATGACATAGGACGGCCTGAACAACCGCACTACCAATATTTAAGAGAGGCGACCATGGCCGCAAATGATGACGAGTACGTGTATGACGAGGCGACCGGTGAATGGCGACCGGCCTCCGAACTGGCTGCAGAAGCGGCGCGTGCGAATGAAGTACGCGATGCGGCGGGCAATGTGCTTGAAGATGGCGATTCCGTCACCCTGATCAAGGATTTGAAGGTCAAGGGCACCAACACGGTCATCAAGCAGGGCACCGTCATCAAGTCGATCCGCCTGACAGACAATCCGGAAGAGATCGATTGCAGGCATGATGCGGTCAAGGGTCTGGTGCTGCGCACTGAATTCGTCCGCAAACGGTAAGGACAGCGCGCGACATGGCGATACTCACCATCGAGGAACTGGCGCAGACGCTTCAGCCCGCGCAGGCAATTGCCGGCCTCGACCTCGGCACAAAGACCATCGGGCTTGCCATGTCGGACCTGTCGCGGCGCTTTGCAACGCCGCGTCCGGTCATCAAACGGGTGAAATTCACGCAGGATGCGGAAGTGCTGCTGGCCTTCGCCGAAAAGGAAAAAGTTTCCGCTTTCATCATAGGCCTGCCCATGAACATGGATGGTTCGGCCGGTCCCCGCGTACAGGCGACGCGTGCCTTCGTACGCACCATGGGCGAAAAAACCGCCCTGCCCTTCATCTTCTGGGATGAGCGGCTTTCAACAGTCGCGGCCGAGCGCGCATTGCTGGAAATGGACGTCTCACGCGCCAAGCGGGCCGAACGTATCGATTCGGCCGCCGCGAGCTTCATTCTTCAGGGCGCGCTGGACAGGCTTTCCGCACTCACCCGCGCGGCCGACTGACGGCCCTGCCACCAGGCGGCAATCTGCTTTCTCTTGCGGAATGCGAGAATCGCAAAAACGATCAGACTGTCTAGCGCGATGGCGCGCGCCACCAGCGGCGGCAGGCTTTCCGGCGACAGGCCGAGAATATTGCCGTATATCTCGAACACCAGATCATGGGTCTGCCGCGTCAGCATGTAGAAGCCGAAGCTCATGTCGTAATAGGAAAGCCAGTACCAGCTGCCCAGCAATGCGACGGGACCGGCCCAGAGTATCAGAAACCACTTCATGCCACCTGCCCCCGCGCCAACACCGCATCGGGAAAGCCAGCAAGCACCGCCCAGCGCGCCACGGCCATCAGGCAGAGGTTCAGCGCCGGCACGTCGATATCCAACGGCAGCATCACAAAAAACGTCATCATGACGCCTAAAGCTGTCCAGCGGCTCACTTGCGGCTCCCTTATGCGCAGTCATTGCGCATGGTTAACATTTCGTTAATCCACACTGGACCGGCAGCCCGGGCGAGGCAAATGAAAGCTGTCATTATGGTTAATGACGGGCGGCCGGCATGTGGAAAAGCATGTGATCCCGTGAACGACCGGATGCGCCGGGCGGTTGCCGACCGGGTGAAAACATGGCTGATTTTTCTTTAACGCGCTGGTCCTGAACGTGACCGCCCTACACCTGCTGAAGCCGGTTCAGCCGTAAACGCCACGCACCAGTCTTTTGACGGCAGTGGAGATCTTGTCCCAGTCCCGGTCCGATTTGAGCGGCACGCCGGCAAACTGGCCGCTGGTGGCAGCGGAGATGACGAGGTGCTGGATGGCGGCGAACAGCACGGCATTGACCGCCGCTGTATCCACGCCCTTCGGCGCCGCCAGCGAACCGCGCATGCGCTCCAGCCACTTGCCCAGCGACTTGGCGCGGGCTTCGGCCAGCTGACGCACCTGCGGTGAACCGTCAGAGACTTCCCAGGCGATGATCTTGCAGACGAGAGGATCGCTGCGCAGCGCATCCATGAAATAAAGCGCCAGCTTTTCCATGAGATCGCCATAGGTCAAAAGAAACATGCCGCCGGTGTCCTCGGGAATGCGATCCTTCACCCAGGAGCCGAGATCCTCGCCGATCGCCTCGATCAAGCCATCGAGGCCGCCGAAATAACGGTAGATCAGCTGCTTGTCGCAGCCGGCGCGGCGGGCGACGGCGTTGATGCCGAAACCCTGAAATCCCTCTTCGGCGAGCAGCGATCGCGCCGCGTTAAAAATCGCCTTCTCGGTCTGAGCGCGATCCTTGATGCGCTTTTCCGGTCTGTCGGCTGAAATCGCCTCTGCGGTCGCCAGCATGATTCCCTACCCGTTTTCTGAAAGGCCTTCTCAACGGGTTAACAAAGCATGAAGGGAAGAACAATGTGGCGGGGCGGATGGACGGAAGGTTCCTGTGGATGAAGGGTAGCCGACGTGAACAATCCCGAACCCATGCTCCGCGGAATCAGCCGGTTTATTCCAGCGCCATGCCGAACCACACGCTGCCGGGCGTTTCGTGGCTTTCGAGGCGTTTGAAGCCGCGGGTTTCCCAGAAGCGCATGCCCGCATGGTTGCGTTCGCTGGCGCCGAGGTGGATGCCGTAGACGTTGTTCTGTCTTGCCATATCGAGCCAGCGCGACAGAAGCCGGGTGCCGCCGCCCTTGCCCTGCGTGCGCGGCAGCAGGTTCATGTGAATATGGGCCGGAAACGGATCGGTGAGCCAGGTGGGCGTGCGGCGCGGATGGTGGATGAACTGGGCCCGGCGCTGATCGGCGTCCCATGTCTGCTGGTCGCCGCCGGGATCGGGGTAAAGAGTACGCAGATGCGGCCACCATTCCCGCTCCAGCCGCTCTTCGTGCACCGCCGTATCGAGCGCGCCGACAATATAACCGCACACACCCTCCTCATCCTCAGCCACAAAAACGGCATCGGGCCAGAGATGCAGATAGGGCACGGAATAGATGTGCCCGACCATGCGGCCATCATTGTAAAGCGGGGTAGCATCCTGCCCGGCATCGCCGGTGGCAAGGCTTATGGCGTAGAGCGCGTCTTCATCCTCAGCGCGGGCGGAACGGAAGGTCAGCATTGGCAGCCGCCTTCCCTTGCCGCGCATCGATGCGCGAAGCTGTCGTGACAGATAAGAACACGCCTTACGCCATTGCTGTTTGTCAAATCCGAGACCCCTCCCGCCAGGACTGCAAAACCTTCATCCGCATGCATCGGTCAAGATGCAGGCGGATAAAGAAGATCGATTATATAATTCGGATCGAAGCGGGAATCGAGCATGCCGTAAGTATGCCGCCAGCCGCCCGCCAGACGGGTTTCGAGGAAGGCATCGGCGATCTTGCCGGCGCCAAGGCGGCAAAGCTCGGCGGCAGCGGCCGCGAGTGCAAACTGCTCCACCAATAGACGGGCCGCCCCCTCGTCACGTTCGGCAAGGGCGATCGCGGCGCGCAGCACGTCGGTGGTCTTCTTGCCGGCAGGTCCGAGATCACGCTCCAGCGTCTGGAAGACGAGATCGAACAGGTCCTTGCCGCGCTGGAGAACCCGCAGCACATCCAGCGCCATGACGTTGCCGGAGCCTTCCCAGATGGCGTTGACGGGCGCTTCGCGATAGTGGCGGGCAATCGGCCGCTCTTCAACGTAACCATTGCCGCCAAGGCACTCCATGGCCTCGTAGATGAGGGCCGGCGCGATCTTGCAGCACCAGTATTTCACGATGGGCGTCATCACCCGCGCATAGGCGGCTTCGGCCGGATTGTTGCGGGCGGCATCAAACGCCGTCGCCAGCCGGAAGGAGAGCGCAGTGGAGGCCGCCACATCCAGCGCCATGTCGGCGAGAACGCGCGTCATGATCGGCTGGGTAACCAGCATCTTGCCAAAAACCGAACGACCGCGGGCGTAATGCACCGCTTCGGCAAGCGAGGCGCGCATCATGCCTGATGATGCCAGCGCGCAGTCCAGCCGCGTCAGCGTCACCATGTCGAGGATCGTGCGGATGCCGCTGCCGGGATCGCCCAGCAGATAACCGAACGCATCGGTGAATTCGACTTCGGCTGATGCATTGGAGCGGTTGCCGAGCTTGTCCTTCAGGCGCTGGAAGTGCAGGCCGTTCTTCGAACCATCCTCCAGATAACGCGGCACAAGGAAGCAGCCCATGCCGTCGCCCATCTGGGCGAGCATGACGAAACCATCGCTCATCGGCGCAGAGAGGAACCATTTATGGCCGGACAGACGATAGATGCCCTCACCCACCCGCTCCGCCGTGGTGCGATTGGCGCGCACATCCGTGCCGCCCTGCTTTTCCGTCATGCCCATGCCGATGGTGACGGCGGTTTTCTGCAGGCCCGGTTTCTGCGAGGAATCATATTTGCGCGACAGGATCTTCGGCGCCCATTCCTTCTGCACGCGCGGCGAGGCCATGATGGCGGCAACGGAGGCGCTGGTCATGGTGAGCGGGCAGAGATGGCCAGCCTCGAGCTGCGAGGTCAGGTAGAATTTCGTGGCGCGCGCCTTGTGTTCATTGCCGCGCGTATCGGGAGAGTTCTCCCAGACGCTGGAATGCAGGCCCGATGACATGGAACGACGCATCAGCGCGTGCCAGGCGGGATGGAACTCCACCTGATCCAGACGTTCGCCGCGCGGGCCGTGGGTGTGCAGCTGCGGCACGCCCTGATTGGCCATGCGCGCCAGCTCCTGCGCCTCATGCGAAGTGACGTAGCGGCCGAGCTGGTCGAACTCGTCCCTCAGATTGCGCGACAGGCCGGACGTGAGATCGACGATCAGCGGATCGGAACGATAGGCGTTGATACCGGACCAGAGGCTTGGCTGGTTCAGTTCGGCGAGCGTTTCTTCTGTCCGGGAATTCTGGGTCATCCGCTGCTTCTAGCTGTTTTGTACTGGCGTTGCATAGTGGGGTGATATTGCATAATTCCACCCGCAGGAAGCGATTGAGACGATTAAACCGCCGCTTTCAGCATTTTTCGGGAGTGCCCCTGATTTAGGTATCCGGCCTAGAGAATGCCAAACACGTTTCCGGCAAGACCGAGCGACAGCACCAGAAGGAAGCCCGAGGCGGTGCCGCGCACGAGCCGCGGCGAAGACTGGCCCGCATGGCGGATGAGAAGCGCCCCTGCAAACAGCCACACAAGCGCCGCGAAAGCCACGAGAGCAGAAAACAGCAGGATATATGGCCATATCTGGGTCAGCGGCGCCTGTGGCAACAAGACAAGGCCGACGATCAGCCCCTTCGGGTTGAGACAGGTGGTGACGAAAACCCGACGAGGAGTGATCGCCTCGCCGATTGGCGCCGAAGACGGCAGGGTCCACAGCCGAACGGCCAGAAATGCGACCCAAATGGCGGCACAGAGCTTGATGGCCTGCGCAAGGCCCGTATGCATCTTCAGAAAATCGGAAAACAGCACAGCAAGCGCAAGGATGACCAGCAGATAGCCGGCGATTTCACCGATCATCAAAGGCAGCGACGCTCGGACACCACGGCCGGCACCGGAAAGCGCCAGAAGCGTGTTCGTCGGGCCAGGCGTCAAAAGCAGGGCCAGTACGGCCAGGGCGAAAACAGAATAGGAATGCATTGCGATAATTCCAGTCAACTGCGTCAAAGGCCGGATCTGGCCGGAGAATTCCACCCGAAACTGCCCAATGCCGCAGGGCGGCGCCTTGATATAAAGCAAGCGGCGAAACTTCCCAACCCGGACCAAATGTCGGGTTCCGCACGGTCAATCCGCTCCGCTTGCGGCAGGCATCCGATCCCGTTCGAAGCACCATCGTCAGGGATTCTGCATAGGCCGCCGCCTGATATGGAACTTGCGACGGGCTTTTTCGGTTGGCGACTTGCTGAACGGCTACACAGGGAGAGGAAACCATGGAGGCCAGCGTGAGAAAGCTCTTCGAGCGGTATGAGCGATTTTTCAACAAGTCTCTCAAAGGCGACATGGATATGGAGGAGGTCGCCTCCCTCTATGCCTCCGACTTCATCGCCGCATCCCCAGCCGGGGTGATGACCGGAAAGAACGATGATCACTTAAAGCAGGTCATGAAGAAGGGTTATGACCGCTATCGAGCGATCGGAACGAAGGAGATTCGGATCCGCAATATCCGTATCTCGCCGATCGATGAACATCATTGCGTCGCCCACGTTGCCTGGACAGCGAACTTTACCCGCAAGCAACAATCGGATGTCGCAATCAACTTCGACGTTCACTATTTCGTCCAGAGGCTGGAAGGAGCGCCGAGAGTTTTCGGCTGGGCGTCAGGCGACGAGCAGGCCCTTTTGAAGGAGCATGGCGTCATCTGACGCATGCTCGGACCATCGTCAGGCCACTTGTCCGCTAGGGTTGGGGAAACATCGCCATGTTTTCATTTCAGGGGTTGCGGGCGCTTGCCCCGCGACCGTGCAATCTCTATAGAGCGCAGGACCGAATTCCGCGGCACTCCTGAGGCGTGTTCACAGCGAATGGGAGCGCACGGATCAGCATTCGGGCGTTCCGGGCATTTTCACGGGAAAATGCGGCGCCCGTCAGGAGGCAAACCGCATGGTCTTCTTCCCCCATCGCCATCTCCTCGGCATCAAGGGGCTTTCCCATCAGGATATCACCCTGCTTCTCGACAAGGCCGATGAGGCGGTGAAAATCAGCCGCCAGCGCGAGAAAAAGACCTCGACGCTCCGGGGCCTCACCCAGATCAATCTGTTCTTCGAAGCCTCGACGCGCACGCAATCCTCCTTCGAGCTTGCCGGAAAACGTCTCGGCGCAGACGTGATGAACATGTCAGTCGGCAATTCCTCGGTGAAGAAGGGCGAAACGCTGATCGACACGGCGATGACGCTGAACGCCATGCGCCCGGATGTGCTGGTCGTGCGCCACTCCTCCGCCGGCGCCGCCGCTCTTCTCGCACAGAAGGTCGCCTGCTCCGTGGTCAATGCCGGCGACGGCCAGCATGAGCACCCGACACAGGCCCTGCTCGATGCGCTGACCATCCGTCGCGCCAAGGGCGAGCTTTCGGGTATCACGGTGGCGATCTGCGGCGACGTGCTGCATTCGCGCGTGGCTCGCTCCAACATCATCCTGCTCAACCAGATGGGGGCGCGCGTGCGCGTCGTCGCCCCTGCCACGCTTCTACCATCAGGCATTCGCGACATGAGCGTGGAAGTCTTCCACGACATGAAGGAAGGGCTGAAGAATGCCGACGTGGTGATGATGCTGCGGCTGCAGCGTGAACGCATGTCCGGTTCCTTCGTGCCTTCGGTGCGCGAGTATTTCCATTACTACGGTCTCGATGCCGAGAAGCTGAAAGCGGCGAAAGAGGATGCGCTGGTCATGCATCCCGGCCCGATGAACCGCGGCGTGGAAATCGCCTCAGAAGTGGCCGACGGTCCGCAGAGCGTCATCGAAAGCCAGGTGGAAATGGGGGTTGCCGTTCGCATGGCCGTCATGGAAACCCTGCTTGTCTCGCAAAATCAGGGTGAGCGCGTATGAGTGCCGTTACCGTTCTCAACAATCTCCGCATCGTCGATCCTTCCCGTAATCTCGACGAGACCGGCAGCATCGTCATCGGTTCCGATGGCGCTATTCTCGCAGCCGGCAAGGATGCGCATAATCAGGGCGCACCTGAGGGTGCGACGGTGCGCGACTGCGAGGGGCTGCTGGCCGTTCCCGGCCTGGTGGACGCCCGCGTCTTCGTCGGAGAACCCGGTGCCGAACACCGCGAAACCATCGAATCCGCCTCGCGTGCGGCAGCGGCCGGCGGCGTCACCAGCATCATCATGATGCCCGACACCGATCCAGTCATCGACGATATCGCGCTGGTCGAATATGTGAAAAAGACGGCGCGCGACAAGGCGCTCGTCAACGTCCATCCCGCAGCAGCCCTGACCAAGGGTCTGAACGGCGAAGAAATGACCGAGATCGGCATGTTGAAGGAAGCCGGTGCAGTTGCCTTCACCAACGGCCGCAGGGCGCTTTCCGATACGCTGGTGCTGCGCCGCGCCATGACCTATGCGCGCGAACTGGGCGCTGTCATCGCGCTCGAGACACGCGACAAATATATCGGCGGCGGTGACATGAACGAGGGGCTTTTCGCAAGCTGGCTCGGTCTGTCAGGCATTCCGAAGGAAGCCGAGATCATTCCGCTGGAGCGCGACCTGCGCATTGCCGGACTGACGCAGGCGATCTACCACGCCGCCAAGATTTCCGTTCCGGAATCGGCAGAAGCGATCCGCGTTGCGCGGCAGCGGGGCGTAAAGGCTACCTGCGGCATCTCGATCAATCACCTCACCCTCAATGAGAACGATATCGGCGAGTACCGGACCTTCTTCAAACTCTCGCCACCGCTGCGCGCCGAAGACGACCGCAAAGCCATGGTGGAAGCGCTGAAGGACGGCACGATCGATATCATCGTCTCCTCGCACGACCCGCAGGATGTCGACACCAAACGCCTGCCGTTTTCGGATGCGGCGAGTGGCGCGATCGGGCTTGAAACCCTGCTGGCGGCGGCGCTGCGCCTGCATCACAGCGGCGAGGTTCCGCTGATACGGTTGATCGATGCGCTCTCCACCCGCCCGGCCAAGATTTTCGGACTGGATGCGGGAACGCTGAAGGCTGGCGCGAAGGCCGATATCACCCTGATCGACCTCGACGAACCGTGGCTTGTGGCCAAGGAACAGCTGGTCTCGAAATCCAAGAACACGCCGTTCGAGGATGCCCGTTTCAGCGGCCGCGCGGTCGCCACTTATGTGGCTGGCAAAGCCGTTCATTCCTTGGCATAAGATCACCAACAGAGATCACGCGGCCGGCGCGACAGAGGGGACGTTTGAATGAGTGCTTTGACTGACTGGCAGACGGCGCCTGCCCTTCTCGCGCTGGCAGCGCTGATTGGCTATCTGTTCGGTTCCATCCCCTTTGGCCTCATTCTCACCCGCATGGCGGGGCTGGGCGACGTGCGCAAGATTGGCTCCGGCAATATCGGCGCGACCAATGTGCTGCGCACCGGCAACAAGAAACTTGCGGCGGCTACCCTGCTGCTTGACGCGCTGAAGGGCACGGCGGCCGTGCTGGTCGCCAATGCGCTCTGGGGTTATGAGGCTTCGCTGGTCGCCGGTTTCTTCGCCTTTCTCGGCCACCTGTTTCCGGTTTGGCTCGGCTTCAAGGGCGGTAAGGGTGTGGCCACCTATATCGGCGTGCTCCTGGGCGTAGCCCCGCTGATGATGCTGGCCTTTGCCCTGATCTGGCTCGCGACCGCCTTCATCACCCGTTATTCCTCGCTGTCGGCGCTGCTTGCCATGCTGGTTATTCCTGTGGCCCTCTGGGTGCTCGGACCTGAAAAGACGGCGCTGCTGGTGACGCTGCTCAGCGTTATTTCCTGGTGGAAACACCGCGAGAATATTACGCGCCTGCTGGCAGGCACTGAAAGCAGGATCGGGCAAAAGGGCTGAGACCCATTTGAGGATATGCCATGCCGCATGAGGAAACGACACGGCAGGGCATAGAGCTTTCCGCGCGGCAGCGTGTCGCCTGGCTGAGGCTGATCCGCAGCGACAATATCGGTCCCGTTACCTTCCGCGAACTCATCAATCATTTCGGCAGCGCCGAAAAGGCGCTCGACGCCCTGCCCGAGCTTTCACGGCGGGGCGGCTCCTCCCGCAGCCCGCGCATCGCCACACAGGCGGAAGCGGAAGGCGAGATCGAAATCGCTGACAAATTCGGCGCGCGTTTCATCGGCATCGGCGAACCGGATTACCCGCCTGCCCTGCGACATCTGGATGGCGCACCACCGCTGATCGCCATGAAGGGATCGGCGGACGCGGCGACAAGGCCCTGCGTCGGCATCGTCGGCTCGCGCAACGCCTCCATCAACGGTGCTAAATTCGCCGCCATGCTGGCGCGCGATTGCGGGCGGGCCGGTTATGCGATCGCCTCCGGTCTGGCGCGCGGCATCGATGCGGCGGCGCACCGGGCAAGCCTTGCAACCGGCACGGTTGCCATGCTGGCTGGCGGTCTCGACCGTCCTTACCCGCAGGAAAATTTCGGGCTGTTGCAGGAGATATACGATCAGGGCGGCGCGACGATCAGTGAAATGCCCTTCGGCTGGGAACCGCGCGCACGGGATTTTCCCCGTCGCAACCGGCTGATATCAGGCGTCTCGCTCGGCGTCGTCATCGTGGAGGCGGCGGAGCGCTCAGGTTCGCTGATCACGGCGCGTCTCGCCGGCGAAGCGGGACGGCTGGTTTTTGCCGTGCCCGGCTCCCCACTTGATGCACGCTGCGAGGGCACCAACCGGCTGATCAAGGAGGGGGCGATGCTGACCACGGGTGCCAACGATATTCTCGAGGCGCTGCGACCGCTGATGGAGCCACAACTGCCCTATGACCGCAAGATCGAGGAACCGAGATCCGACACGGAGATGTCACCACCAGGGGACGACGAGCGCAGCATCATCGCCGCCGCTCTCGGTCCCTCGCCCGTGGAAACGGACGATATCATCCGTCACACGGGTTTCTCCGCTGCCACCGTTCATCTGGTGCTGCTGGAGCTTGATATTGCAGGACGTCTAAACCGGCATGCCGGGGGGCGCGTGTCGCTCTTCATCGCGGATTGACAGCTTGCGTCGTCCGCTCTGGATATCACCGACTTCGACATAAGCCATCTCGATCAGATAACACAGCATGTCGGCGCCCTCGCGGCTGGCGACCTGGCGCAGCTCCGCCAGCATCTGGCGAATGTAAGCCAAGTTCTCTCTGGTCCCTTCATTGTCGGCATTATTGTTTGTTGCGTTCGGGACCATATATTTATCCTAAGAATTACGCCTGAAACGAAGAGCATTAAGTAGATTCAAATGATGTTGCCCATCATAACCAATTTACCAAAGATTGCAATACAACAATAGATTATCCATAGGTTGCAATCACCTTGGAGTGATAAAATCGGCCTTGCCTCTTGACCCGCGCGCATTACCTGTCCATGTCGAAATATAAAGAAGGCCAATTGCGGCATCGCGCGGCGATCCGGCCATGTTAACGGACCAGTTCCAGAGAAAAACAATATGAATGTCGTCGTCGTAGAATCTCCTGCCAAAGCCAAGACGATCAATAAGTATCTTGGCCCGGGCTATAAGGTTCTTGCATCCTTTGGCCATGTGAGGGATCTTCCTGCCAAGGACGGATCGGTGCTGCCCGACCAGGATTTCGAAATGTCCTGGGAAGTCGACAGCGCTTCCGCCAAGCGCATGAAGGATATTGCCGATGCGGTAAAATCCTCCGACGGCCTCTTTCTCGCAACCGACCCGGATCGCGAAGGTGAAGCCATTTCCTGGCACGTTCTCGATCTTTTGAAGAAGAAGCGCGTTCTCGGCGACAAGCCGGTCAAGCGCGTGGTCTTCAACGCCATCACCAAAAAGGCGGTGCTGGATGCCATGGCGAACCCGCGCGACATCGACATTCCGCTGGTAGACGCCTATCTCGCCCGCCGTGCGCTGGATTATCTCGTCGGCTTCAACCTGTCGCCGGTGCTGTGGCGCAAGCTGCCCGGCGCGCGCTCGGCCGGCCGCGTGCAGTCCGTTGCGCTGCGTCTCGTCTGTGACCGCGAATCCGAGATCGAGCGTTTCGTTTCCGAAGAGTACTGGAATATCAGCGCGCTTTTGAAGACCCCGCGCGGTGACGAGTTCGAGGCCAAGCTGGTTTCCGCTGACGGCAAGCGATTGCAGAACCGCGCGATCAAGACCGGCGAAGACGCGAACCGGCTGAAGACGCTGCTGGACGGCGCGACTTATGTGGTCGACAGCGTCGAGGCGAAGCCCGTCAAGCGCAATCCCGGCCCGCCCTTCACCACATCGACGCTGCAGCAGGCGGCCTCCTCGCGCATGGGCTTTTCCGCCTCGCGCACCATGCAGGTGGCGCAGAAGCTTTACGAAGGCATCGATATCGGCGGCGAGACCGTCGGTCTGATCACCTATATGCGTACCGACGGCGTGCAGATGGCGCCGGAAGCGATCGATGCCGCCCGCCTTGCCATCGGCGAGCAGTTCGGCGACCGTTACGTCCCGGAAAAGGCGCGTTTCTATTCCACCAAGGCCAAGAACGCCCAGGAAGCGCACGAAGCGATCCGCCCGACCGATTTCAACCGCACGCCGGATCAGGTGAAGCGTTACCTCGATCCCGATCAGCTGCGCCTTTACGACCTGATCTGGAAGCGCGGCATTGCGAGCCAGATGGCCTCTGCCGAAATCGAACGCACCACGGTGGAAATCCTTGCCGACAAGAACGGCGAAAAGGCCGGTCTTCGTGCCGTCGGCTCGGTGATCCGTTTCGACGGTTTCATCGCCGCCTATACCGACCAGAAGGAAGATGGCGAGCAGAGCGACGACGGTGATGACGAAGGCCGTCTGCCGCCGATCAACGAACGCGAAAACCTCGCCAAGCAGAAGATCAATGCCAGCCAGCATTTCACCGAACCGCCGCCGCGTTATTCGGAAGCCTCGCTGATCAAGAAGATGGAAGAGCTCGGCATCGGCCGTCCTTCCACCTATGCGGCGACGCTGAAAACGCTGAGCGACCGCGAATATATCGTCGTCGACAAACGCAAGCTGATACCGCATTCGCGCGGCCGGCTGGTGACGGCTTTCCTCGAAAGCTTCTTCACCAAGTACGTCGAATACGATTTCACCGCAGCCCTTGAAGAAAAGCTCGACCGCATCTCCGCCGGCGAACTGGACTGGAAGCAGGTTCTGCGTGATTTCTGGAAGGATTTCTTCGCCCAGATCGAAGATACCAAGGAACTGCGCGTCACCAACGTTCTCGATGCGCTGAACGAGGTTCTGGCGCCGCTGGTCTTCCCCAAGCGCGAGGACGGGTCCGATCCGCGCATCTGTCAGGTTTGCGGCACCGGCAATCTTTCGCTGAAGCTCGGCAAATATGGTGCTTTTGTCGGTTGCTCCAACTATCCGGAATGCAACTATACACGCCAGCTGACCTCGGACGGTTCGGAAGCCGAAGCTGCCGCATCGAACGAGCCGAAGGCGCTGGGCGCCGATCCGATGACTGGAGAAGAGCTCACGCTCCGCTCTGGCCGTTTCGGGCCCTATATCCAGCGTGGCGACGGCAAGGAGGCCAAGCGCTCCTCGCTGCCCAAGGGCTGGAAGCCTGAAGATATCGACCACGAAAAGGCTCTGGCGCTCATCAACCTGCCGCGCGATATCGGCAAGCACCCCGAAACCGGCAAGATGATCTCGGCCGGTCTCGGCCGCTACGGACCATTCCTGCTGCATGACGGTTCCTACGCGAACCTCGAAAGCATCGAGGACGTGTTCGCGATCGGCCTCAACCGGGCAGTAACCGTCATTGCCGAGAAACAGAGCAAGGGACCGGGACGCGGCCGCAGCGGCACGCCGGCTGCTCTGAAGGAACTGGGCGACCACCCCGATGGCGGCGCGATCACTGTTCGTGACGGGCGTTACGGCGCTTATGTGAACTGGGGCAAGGTCAACGCGACCATTCCAAAGGGACAGGACCCGGCTTCGGTGACGCTGGACGAGGCGTTGGTGTTGATTGCCGAGCGTATTGCCAAGACCGGCACCGGCGGCAAGCCTGTAAAGGCCAAGAAGGCCGATGGTGACGCCGCGGCGAAGCCGAAGGCGACCAAGGCCAAGGCGGCAACAAAGAGCAAAACGGCCGCCAAGCCGAAGGCAGCGGCCAAACCCAAGAAGGCAGCAGAGTGAGCAAGGCGCCGCGTCAGAGACAGGGTTCCGCCAGCGACGGTTTCGGACGCACCGGGCGCGGCAAGCGTGTGAATGAAGGTGAAGGCATCATCCATGGCGAGGTGCCTTCCCGCGAAGTGCTGCTGAAATTCATCGCCGACCACCCGCAGCAGGCCTCCAAACGCGAAATCGCCAAGGCTTTCGGCCTGAAGGGTGAAAACCGCGTGGTCCTGAAGGCGCTGCTGAAGGAGCTTGAAACCGACGGCATGGTCCAGAAGAGCCGCAAGTCTCTGACACGCCCGGGCGGCCTGCCGCCTGTGACGGTTCTCGACATCACCACCCGTGACAAGGACGGCGAACTGATCGGCCGGCCGGCGGAATGGCCGGAGGATCAGGGCGCGGCACCCGCCGTACTCATCCGCCAGTCATCGCAGGACCGCGGCAAGAAGGCCCCGGCAGCGGGTCTTGGCGATCGTATTCTGGCGAAGATCTTCCCCTCCAAGGAAAGCGCCGGCCCGGCCTATACGGCCCGTGTCGTGAAGCTGATCGACCGCCGCCAGAACGCGCTGCTCGGCGTATTCAAGGAGACGGCAGGCGGCGGCGGACGGCTGATGCCGATCGACCGGCGTGGCGAGGAAATGGTCATCGACCCCGATGGCGTCGGCGATGCAAAGGATGGCGATCTGATCGAGGTGGAAACCTCGCGCAACAGCGGTCGTTATGGCCTGACGCGCGCCAAGGTTCTGTCGGTCATCGGCTCTGTCGCCTCCGAAAAGGCGATCTCGATGATCGCGATCCATTCCCACGGCATTCCGCATATCTTCCCCTCGAACGTTCTTGCCGAGGCGGATGCCGCCAAGGCAGCCAGCATGTCGCACCGCGAGGACTGGCGCGACCTGCCGCTCATAACCATCGATCCGGCCGACGCCAAGGATCATGACGATGCGGTCTATGCCGAGCCCGACACGTCTCCCGACAATCCTGACGGCGTCATCGTCACCGTCGCCATTGCCGATGTCTCCTGGTATGTGCGGCCCGGTTCGCCGCTGGACCGCGAGGCGCTGAAGCGTGGCAATTCCGTCTATTTCCCCGATCGCGTCGTGCCGATGTTGCCGGAGCGCATTTCCAACGATCTCTGCTCGCTGAAGGAAGGCGTTGACCGCCCTGCCCTTGCGGTGCGGATGACCTTTTCGAAGGAAGGCCGCAAGGCGGGCCACACCTTCCACCGCATCATGATGAAGAGCGCGGCGAAGCTTTCCTACCAACAGGCACAGGCAGCCATTGACGGCAGGCCGGACGACAAGACCGGTACGCTGCTGGAACCTATCCTGAAGCCGCTGTGGCATGCCTATGAGGTGATGAAGCGCGGCCGTGACCGCCGCCAGCCGCTGGAACTCGACATGCCGGAGCGCAAGATCCTGCTTCGGCCTGATGGTACGGTGGACAAGGTCGTCATTCCCGAACGCCTCGATGCGCATAAGCTGATCGAAGAAATGATGATCCAGGCGAACGTCGCCGCCGCCGAGACGCTGGAAAAGAAAAAGCAGCCGCTGGTCTATCGCATCCACGATGCGCCCACGCTTTCCAAGCAGGAGGTTTTGCGCGAATTCCTTGGTACCATCGGCATTACCATGGCCAAGGGAGCGGCCATGCGCGCCAATTCCTTCAATGGCATTCTGGCTCGCGCACTCGACACGCCGCACCAGATCATGGTCAACGAGATGGTGCTGCGCAGCCAGAGCCAGGCGATCTACAGCCCTGAGAATATCGGTCACTTCGGCCTCAACCTGATGAAATACGCGCATTTCACCTCGCCGATCCGCCGTTATGCCGACCTGATCGTGCATCGCGCGCTGGTGGGCTCTCTGGGGCTCGGCGAAGGCGGCATCACCCCGCAGGAAGAAGCGACGCTGGACGATATCGCCGCCGAAATCTCCACCTTCGAGCGGCGCGCCATGGCCGCCGAGCGCGACACCATCAACCGCCTCATCGCGCATCATCTGTCTGAACGGGTGGGCGAAGAATTCGAGGGCCGCGTCGGCGGTGTCACCAAGGCGGGACTTTTTGTCGCGCTGCCGCAGTTTGGTGCTGATGGTTTTGTTCCTATATCTACACTCGGAACCGATTATTTCCTCTATGATGAGGCCCATCAGGCCCTGACAGGGGAAAAGACCGGCCTCGGCTACCAGCTTGGCGATACGGTTCAGGTGCGGCTTGCGGAAGCGGTGCCTTTGGCAGGTGCGCTGCGTTTCGATATGCTGAGCCCGGGGCGCAAGATGCCGGTCGGCTCGCGGTCGTTCCACAAGGCAGGCCGGCGGACATCTCGTCTTGCCGCCAAGCCTGGAACACGTCCGCCGAGAAGGCGACGATAACAAGACCGCTGCAGGCGGTTGAACGAACGGGAGAAGGACTTAAGGATGAGTGCACATCAGGGCTCGGAAACGGTCACCTTCGGAGACGATAGCGCGGAACGGCCGCTTGGCCGCTCGATCATGCGGGGAATGGCCAATCGTTGCCCGGCCTGCGGCAGCGGCCGCCTGTTCCGGGCCTGGCTGAAGCCGGTGGACGCCTGCGCGGCCTGCGGCGAAGAAATGCATCATCACCGTTCGGACGACCTGCCGCCCTATATCTCCATCGTCATCATCGGCCATATCGCCGTTGGCGGCTTCATGATGACGGATATGGTCCTCAACATTCCCATGTGGGCGCATTTCGCCATCTGGGTGCCGATCACCATTCTGTCCGCACTTTTGACGCTGCAACCGATCAAGGGCGGCGTCATCGGCCTGCAATGGGCGCTGCGAATGCACGGTTTTGATCGAAAACAGCAAAAAGTGCAGATAGACGGCTCGTCTCACTGACGTGAGCAGGACCTTGCACGTGCCTGAGCTTTCCCGGGACCCCGAAACGGTGAGCGCTCCCATGCGGCCGCGAGACGCTGCCTCCATCATCCTCTTCGACCGTTCCGGCTCAGGACCCAGGGTCCTGATGGGCCAGCGCAGCAGCGCCCACGTCTTCATGCCGGGCGCCTATGTCTTTCCCGGCGGCAAACGCGATCCGCGCGACCATGCGTTGCCCTTTTCCGGTGATCTGCACCCTGCCGTCCTCAACAGCCTCACCGCTTCGGCGGCGCGCCGCCTGAGTGCCGCTGGCGCGCGGGCTCTGGCGCTGGCCGCCGCGCGCGAGCTTTTCGAGGAAACCGGCGTGAACCTCGGAATGGGTGCCGAAGGTCCTGATCTCTCCCGTTTCCGATATGTGGCTCGCGCCATCACCCCACCCGGTAATGTGCGGCGCTACGACACGCGATTCTTCTGCTGTTATGCCGATGAGTTGGGGCTCGATGTCAGGCTCACCCGTGATTCCGACGAGCTCTCCAACGTGCAATGGCTTGACATGACAGACCTTTCCGGTCTGAACATGCCCAAAATCACACGTACGGTTCTCGAAGATGTCACAAAACTCATGATAGGTGATCCCTCACTGCCCTTTGAAAGCCCCGCGCGGCTCTATATCACGCGCCACGGCCGGTTCATTCGAGACTTTGTATAAAGGCCGTCATGTCACAAATGAAATGCGAAGAAGCGGACGCCATTCACTGGCCCTCACTGATCGCCGCCATTTCCGCCATCAGTGCGGTGGGTGTCGCCATCGGTCTCGGCCTGCCGCTCCTGTCGATCATCCTTGAGAAGCGCGGCATCTCCTCGACCATGATCGGGGTGAATTCGGCCATGGCGGGTGTCGCGGCGATGATGGCCGCCTCGGTGACCAGCAAGATCGCCCATGATTTCGGCGTGGCGCGAACCATGCTTCTCGCGGTCCTGATTTCGGCGCTGAGCGCACTCGGCTTTTATTTCGCCGAAGCCTTCTGGATGTGGTTTCCGCTGCGAATCGTCTTCCATGGCGCGACCACGACGCTGTTCATTCTCTCCGAATACTGGATCAACATGACCGCGCCGCCGAAAAAACGCGGCATGGTTCTCGGCATTTACGCGACCGGCCTTGCGGTCGGTTTCGCGGTTGGTCCATTGCTGTTTTCCGTCGTCGGCAGCGAAGGCATCCTGCCCTTCTTCGTCGGCGCGGCGATCATCCTTCTGGCCGCTATCCCCATCTTCATGGCGCGCGGCGAGAGCCCGGAGCTGGACGAGCGGCCCAATCACCACTTCGTCCGCTACGTCTGGCTGGTGCCGATGGCGTCGGCCGCGGCTTTCGTGTTCGGTTCGGTGCAGGCAGGCGGCCTGTCGCTCTTTCCCATCTACGCCACCCGTGAGGGCTTCAACGAATCGCAGGCGGCGCTGCTGCTGACCGTCATGGGAATCGGCAACATGGTCTTCCAGATACCGATCGGCCTGCTTTCCGACCGGATGAAGGATCGGCGCACCATGCTCGCCCTCATGGCCTTTGCGGGCGTTTGCGGCACGCTGGCGCTGCCGGTTCTGGTGGAAAGCTGGCTTCTGGTGGCGGCGCTGCTGCTGTTCTGGGGTGGCCTCGTCTCCGGCATGTATACCGTCGGCCTCACCCATCTCGGCTCGCGCCTCAAGGGCGCAGATCTCGTGGCCGCCAATGCCGCCTTCATCTTCTGTTACGCCATGGGTACCATTGCAGGACCACAGGCCGTCGGCATTTCCATGGATGTTGCGGGCACCGATGGTTTCGCCTGGGCGCTTGCCGTATTTTTCGGGCTTTACGTGGTGCTTTATGGGTTCCGTTTTGTTTTCCGGGCAAAACAGGCTTGACTTTTCGGGCGCGATACGTAGTTTCGCGCCAGATTTAGCCGAGGTGAGAAGCGCCTGCGGCTTCTCTTTTGTTTAAAGGCAGGACGACCATGGCGAAAGCTACAACAATCAAGATCAAGCTGCTGTCGACAGCCGACACCGGTACCTTCTACGTCACCACCAAGAACAGCCGTACGTTCACGGACAAGATGACGAAGACGAAGTATGACCCGGTTGTACGCAAGCACGTTGAATTCAAGGAAACCAAGATCAAGTAATTTCTTGATCGGGTCTCCGGCAAAAAGCGCGCCCAATGGGCGCGTTTTTTGTTTGTACCCAGCAGAAGAAGTGGCCACAAGCCCTTTGCGCCCAGAGGCTTCCCAGCGGGAAAACAAGGGGCCTGCCTCCTGCCGCCGCGGAAATTGTGCAGTCATTGGCAACGTGTGGACGCAGGTTATCGATGAGTCCGACCACATGGTCTGACGCACCACTCACCACTGCAATCGTTCATGTGTTCAGAGGGTATGCTGGGGGTTACCGCCATCCGCCCCTGCCGCGTCACGACCTCGTCGCGTAAGGAAGACGACTGCGCAAGCCGCTACGCTGCAACGCGTGTACCAAGAGCAGGCAATTTTCGGAAATAAGGCGGTCGGCCAACGATGTGATTACGGCACGAGGAACCGATTCGGACATCGTCAGCCGACCGACCCCACGATTCAGGAGATGCGGCGGACCTGAGCATCATGGGGCATTCAAACTACGCAATACCAGCCCCTGACGAGCGAAATCGCGACGGCTAAGCCGCAATCATTCATCATCGCAAGACGGATAAACCGCCGGAAGAACTGTTATTCTCGATTGTGAGTGTGCGCAGAAGTAAAATAAAAATCAAGAAATTCTTAAGCCAGAGACATATCACCTGGGAAACATGGTTAAGTATACAAAGCTGGCACACTATAGTTGCCGGAGAGATTGAATTCAACGTGTTTTTCAACTTGAACTCTATTTATATCGTTAAGCTGCACCCTTTCATTGCAAAACGATAAAATACATCCAAGGTCAATGGCTTGCAGTCTGGCGGTGTCCATGCCCGATTTCCGAGCGAATATTTCGCCGGGACATGACGGAGAGATTGCGGAATATTTTTAGTTAATCCGCCGCCGCCGGTTCAAGCGGCGGCCGCCACGACGCGGTTGCGGCCGGCGTGTTTCGCCTCGTAAAGCGCCTTGTCCGCATGTTTCAGGATTTCGTCCGGCGCACCGAAGGCGCCGCTGCTGGTGGCTATGCCGAGAGAGGCGGTAATGCTCAATTCCCGATCGATGGAACGGACATAAAAGGGCTTGTCCTCCACGATCGCCCTCAGGCGCTCGGCGACACTTGCCGCAAGCTCTATCGGCGTATCGGGCATGACGACGACGAACTCCTCGCCGCCATAGCGGCAGGCAAGATCCGCACCGCGCACCGTGCTGCGGATGCGTGCCGCAAACTCCCGTAGCACCTCATCGCCGACATCATGGCCATAGGTATCATTGACCAGCTTGAAGCGGTCTATATCGGTCATGCAGATGGAGATCGGACGGCCGCGAACGGCGGCGCGGTCGAACAGTATCTTCAGGTGGTTGTCGAGGTAGCGGCGATTGTTGAGGCCAGTCAGCCCGTCGACAATGGCAAGTTCCATCGTGTGCTGGAGATTGAGCCGCAGATGCTCGTTATAACGCTTGCGCCTGATCTGCGTCAGCGAGCGGGCGACGAGTTCGTTCGGATCGATCGGGCGGAGAATATAATCGTTCACGCCGAGATCGAGCGCGCGCGCCACCATCTCATCCGCCCCCTGCTCCGCCACCAGAAGCAGCGGCAGGAAACGGGTGCGTTCCAGCGAGCGAAGCTGCGAGCACAGCCGCAGCGGATCGTAGTCCTCGAAATTGGAATTGACGATGACGAGTTCGAAGGGATTGCTCGCCGCCTTGAGCAGCGCCGCCTGCGGCTCCGTGACAGCATCGACCTCTGCAATCGGCTTGAGCGCCCGGACGATACGTTCCTGCGAGCTGGCGCGGCCGTCCGCCACCAATACGCGGCCGGGCGTCTGCATCAGGCCATCGCTGCGCAGCATCTCCTCGATGCCGATCTGCCGTGCGGTCTCGGCGCGCAGCCGCAGCTCATCGCTGACGGCCTTGAGGCGGACCAGGCTTTTGACGCGGGCGATCAGCTGCAGGTCGTTGACCGGTTTGGTCAGAAAATCGTCGGCGCCGGCTTTGAGGCCGCGCACGCGATCCGACGGCTGATCGAGTGCGGTGACCATCACGACCGGAATATGCGCCGTATTCGGATTGGCCTTCAGCCTTTCGCAGACCTCGAACCCGTCCATGCCCGGCATCATGATATCGAGCAGGATGATATCGACCTGCTCCTCGTCGCAGATGGCCAGCGCCTTGAAGCCATCCTCGGCGGTGACGACATCGAAATATTCCGCCACAAGACGCGCTTCGAGAAGCTTCACATTGGCCGGGATATCGTCAACAACCAGAACTCTCGCCGTCATAACCGTTCCCCAGTCGCCTCACGCATCGCCCAGATAAGTCTTGATGATTTCGATGAACTTCGGAACGGAAATCGGCTTCGACACATAGGCCTCGCATCCGCCCTGGCGAATACGTTCCTCGTCGCCCTTCATGGCGAAAGCCGTGACCGCGATGACCGGAATGACATGCAGCTCGTCATCCTCCTTCAGCCATTTCGTCACCTCCAGCCCCGAAACTTCCGGTAGCTGGATATCCATGAGGATGAGGTCCGGGCGGTGCTTGCGGGCGAGATCGAGCGCTTCCATGCCGTTGCGCGTCTGGATCGTCGTATAACCAGACGCCTCGATCAGGTCGCGAAAGAGCTTCATGTTCAGCTCGTTATCTTCGACTATCATGACCTGCTTGGGCATGGTGAGCAGTCCCCGTTTCGCTTTGAAACCTTCATCCAGACATATAGGGTGTCAGAGAACCGATTCCATCGTCCATTTGTTGCGCAAGGCTAGAGGGATTTGGTTTCAAAATAGGTAACTTCGGGGAAGAAATGCTGCGCGATACGAAAAACAAAGGCAATGCCGCTCAGGATCCGCAAGAAACGGCGGCCGCCATACTTGGCTGGCTGGCAAACGAGCCGGACATGCTGGCGCGTTTTCTGGCGCTGAGTGGATTGCAGGCCAACATGCTGCGCCAGGCCGTCAACGATCCCGGCTTTCTGGCAGGGCTCACCGATTTTCTTATGAGCCACGAACCCGATCTCATGGCATTTTGCGCCGCGACCGACACGTCACCCGAAACAGTGGCGGCCGCCTGGCATCACTTTTCCGGCCCGGGGCTCGATTCGGGCGTGTATTGACGGACGAGGCCCTTGAGCCGTCGTCACGGCCGGAGTATGGTCGGCGACGTTCTGGTTTTGTTTTCGGCTCATGTCCACGTCGCACCCTTATGATCCCGGTTTTTGCCGCGACTGTCTGGCCGGCCAGCCAGAAGGGTTGAGGCGTTGCCGCGCCTGTGGCAGCCCGCGCCTTGTTTATCACGCCGAACTCTACGATCTGAGCATCGCCCATATCGACTGCGACGCCTTTTATGCCTCTGTTGAAAAACGGGATAATCCGGAACTGGCCGACAAGCCTGTCATCATTGGCGGCGGCAAGCGCGGGGTCGTTTCCACCGCCTGTTATATCGCCCGCATTCAGGGCGTGCGCTCCGCAATGCCCATGTTCAAGGCGCTGGAAGCCTGTCCTGACGCGGTGGTCATCAAGCCGGACATGGAGAAATACAGCCGTGTCGGGCGCGAAATCCGGGCGATGATGCAGGAATTGACGCCGCTCGTGCAGCCAATTTCCATAGACGAGGCCTTTCTCGATCTTTACGGCACCGAGAGGCTGCATCACGATCCACCGGCCCGTGTGCTGGCGAAATTCGCCCGTCGCGTGGAAAAGGAAGTGGGCGTGACCGTTTCAGCCGGGCTTTCCTATTGCAAATTTCTCGCCAAGGTCGCGTCCGACCTGCAAAAACCGCGCGGCTTTTCAGTGATCGGTGAAGCGGAAGCGCTGTCCTTTCTGGCGGCGCGGCCGGTAACCACCATCTGGGGCGTGGGCAAGGCCTTTGCGGCGACGCTGGAAGCGGACGGTATCCGCATGATCGCGCAGCTGCAAGAGATGGAGGAAAGCGAGCTGATGCGCCGTTATGGCGTGATGGGGCAGCGCCTCTTCCGGCTTTCCCGCGGCATTGACGAGCGGCACGTGCATAATAACGACCCCGTCAAAAGCGTGTCTTCCGAAACCACCTTTTTCAACGATATTTCCCGCCATGAGGATCTGGTGCCGATCCTGCGCTCTCTATCCGAAAAGGTTGCCTGGCGGCTGAAGAAAAGCGGCATTGCCGGTCAGACGGTGGTGCTGAAGATGAAGACGGCCGACTTCAAGCTCCGCACCCGCAACCGCAGGCTGGACGATCCCACGCAGCTTGCCGACCGGATTTTCCGCACCGGCCTCTCGCTGCTGGAGAAAGAAACCGACGGCACCAAATTTCGCCTCATCGGCATTGGCGTCAGCGATCTGCGCGATGCGGGCCTCGCCGACCCTCCCGATCTCGTCGACAGACAGGCGGGACGGCGGGCGGCGGCGGAAGCGGCGATGGACAAGCTGCGCGACAAGTTCGGCAAGGGCAGCGTCGAGACCGGCTATACTTTCGGAACACGCAAATAATGCCCGCTGGGTTGTGCGAAGGGTCGCGCAATCTGGCCCCCGTCACGTCGTGCCCGATATATTTTAGATTTTACACAAATTAGTGATGTTCGGGATAAGCCGTCCTTAAACTTCATTAAACTTCGCGTGGTTGAGTGAGGCAAGTTTTGTGCATGTGGTGTATTGCGTCATGTCCCTTCGCCTCCGTCTTATGGCTGGCATGCTGTCGGCCAGCATTCTCGCCTTTCCGGCGCTTGCCGCTGACAGCCGCGCGCTGCAGATTCTGGTATCAAAAAGCGATCAGTCGCTCTCGCTTTATGAAAATGGCGAAATCATCGCCACCTCGAAAGTCTCCACCGGCAAGGCCGGTCATGAGACGCCGAGCGGCATATTCTCCATTCTGGAAAAGCGGAAATACCACGAGTCGAATATCTATTCGGCTGCACCCATGCCCTTCATGCAGCGGCTGACATGGTCCGGTATCGCGCTGCACGAAGGCAAGGTGCCGAACTATGCGGCCTCGCATGGCTGCGTGCGCCTGCCTTCCAAATTCGCCAAGTCACTTTTCGGCGACACGCGCACTGGCGTCCATGTCATCATCACCGACCGCCCGGTCTCGTTGCGTTTCGTACAGCACCCGGCGCTGTTTGTTCCACGCGACGATGCCGATGACGGCAAGCTGCTTCTTTCGGATGTGGAGTTGCGCCCGGCGACATTCGATGCAGCCTTGGGCACGGTTGAGGTTGCCGTCAATGAAAAGACCCAGTCCCTCAAGCCGGCGGCGAAGGCCAGAGAACCCTCACCCCTGCGCATTCTCATCACCCGGCGTGGCGAGCGCGAAAAGGTGATGGATATTCAAACCGTGCTGACCCGTCTCGGCTTCGATGCTGGTTCTGCCGATGGTTACACCGGAGAGATGACGATCAGCGCAATCAATGGTTTCAAGCGCTGGAAGGGGCTGAAGACCACCGGGCCGCTTCTGACCGACGCCTTCGTGGCGGCGCTTTATGCCTCCGCCGGTGAAGACCATCCGCCGACCGGCCAGATCATGGTGCGGCAGGATTTCAAACCGCTGTTCGAAGCAGCCATCGACATCAAGGACCCGGAAGTGGCGCTCGGAACCCACTTCTTCGAGGCTGTTACCGTGGACCGCGCGGCTGGAACTGCCGAATGGAACGGCGTGACGCTCGAAAACCACCTGCCGGCGGCAGCCCGCAAGCGGCTCGGAATCACCGTTACCGAAGCCCCTGGCGGCTTCGATCAATTGAGCGCCGTGCTCAGCCGCCTCGAAATACCCGCAGAGATACGCAGCCGTATCGAACAGGAGCTTTCAAGCGGCAGCTCGATCACCGTTTCCGACATTAGTCACCAGATGGAAACAGGCGCCGGAACGGACTTCATCACCGTTACGAAAGAAGGGCCGGTATGAGCGACGTGTGAGGCGCGAGCCTCACACCAGTTCCACGTCAACGACACCGGGTGCGGACCGCAGCGCAGCGGCGATTTCCGGCGAGATACGGTATTTCTCCGTCAGTTCCACCTCGATCTCGCGGCTGCCTTCATCCTTGATGACGATGAAATAGACCGAGCCGTCACCCTTGGTGTTGAGATGGCGGGCGACCGTTTTCAGCGGACCGGAATCGCGCACATAAACGCGCAGAGCCTTCTGCATCTGCACGGATTTCTCTTCAAGCGACTGCGCCGTCTGTATACGCAGGCCGATGCCTTCCGGGCGCTCTTCCGCCTGCACGGTGATAACAAGCGATTTGCCGACTTCCAGCAGATCCCGGAACTGGCCGAGCCCTTCGGAAAACAGCACCGCCTCATATTGCCCTGATGCATCCGAGAAGGTGACGATTCCCATCTTGTTGCCGGTGCGGGTCTTGCGTTCCTGCTTGCCGGTGACGGTGCCGGCCAGACGCCCGGCGGTCGCACCCTGTTTCACCGCCGCTGAAAAATCGGCGAAATTCTGCACCCGCAACTTTTCCAGCACGGGGCGATAGGTATCGAGAGGATGGGCGGTGAGGTAAAAACCGAGAACCTGATATTCACGCAGCAGTTTTTCCGAAGCGAGCCAGGGCTGGAAAGCGGGCAGGACAAGCTTTTCCGGGCCGTTGCCGCCGCCGGAACCGAACATGTCCGACTGGCCGATGGTGCGATTGTTCTGCGCCATCTGCGCATAACCGATAATGCGGTCCAGCCCGCCGATCAGTTCGGCGCGGTCGCGGCCGAAACAATCGAAAGCGCCGGCATTGATCAGGCTTTCCAGCACACGGCGGTTGATCTGTTTGGGGTCAATGCGCAGGCAGAAATCCTCAAGGCTCGTGAACGGCTTGCCGTCGCGAACCTGGACGATGTGTTCCACCGCACCCTCGCCTACGCCCTTGATGGCGGCCAGCGAATAATAGATGCGGTTTTCACCCGTCTCGAACTGGCGGAAGGACGTCTGCACCGAAGGTGCGACGACCTCGATGCCAAGGCGGCCTGCATCCTGCCGGAAATCGTTGAGCTTTTCCGTGTTCGCCATATCGAGCGTCATGGAGGCCGCGAGGAACTCTACCGGATAATGCGCCTTCATATAGGCGGTCTGGTAGGACACGATGGCGTAGGCGGCGGCATGACTCTTGTTGAAGCCGTAATTGGCGAATTTCGCCAGAAGGTCGAAGATGGTGTTGGCTTGCGGCTTCGAGACGCCATTCTTGATGGCGCCATCGACGAAGCGCTCACGCTGCTGGTCCATCTCCTCCTTGATCTTCTTGCCCATGGCGCGGCGCAGAAGATCGGCTTCGCCGAGCGAATAACCTGACAGGACCTGGGCGATCTGCATCACCTGTTCCTGATAGACGATAACGCCCTGCGTTTCCTTGAGCAGATGGTCGATGGTCGGGTGGATTGATTCCAGCTCCTCCTCGCCATGTTTGCGGGCGTTATAAACCGGGATGTTTTCCATCGGGCCGGGACGATAAAGCGCCACCAGCGCGATGATGTCCTCGATGCAGTCCGGCCGCATGCCGATCAGCGCCTTGCGCATGCCGGCACTTTCCACCTGGAACACGCCGATGGTTTCGCCGCGCGACAGCATCTCGTAAGTTTTGGCGTCATCCAGCGGGATGGCGGCAAGATCAACCTTGATGCCGCGCTTGGCGACGAAATCCACCGCCACCTTCAGCACCGTCAGCGTCTTCAGACCGAGGAAGTCGAATTTGACGAGGCCGGCGCTTTCCACCCATTTCATGTTGAACTGGGTGACCGGCATATCGGATCGCGGATCGCGATACATCGGCACCAGCTTGGAGAGCGGCCGATCGCCAATGACGATACCGGCGGCGTGGGTGGAGGCGTGACGGTAAAGCCCCTCAATCTTCTGGGCGATATCCAAGAGGCGGGCGACGACCGGCTCCTTGTCCGCCTCTTCCTGCAGGCGCGGCTCTTCCTCGATCGCTTTTGACAGCGGCGTCGGATTGGCCGGGTTGTTGGGCACCAGCTTGCAGATCTTGTCCACCTGCCCATAGGGCATTTCCAGCACGCGGCCGACATCACGCAAGGCCGCGCGCGCCTGCAGCGAACCGAAGGTGATGATCTGCGCCACCTGCTCACGGCCATATTTGGCCTGCACGTAACGGATCACCTCTTCACGGCGGTCCTGGCAGAAGTCGATATCGAAGTCGGGCATCGATACGCGTTCGGGATTGAGAAAGCGTTCGAACAGCAGCGAGAAGCGCAGGGGGTCGACGTCGGTAATGGTAAGCGCGTAAGCGACAAGCGAACCCGCACCCGAACCACGGCCAGGGCCTACCGGAATATCATGCTGCTTGGCCCATTTGATGAAGTCGGCAACGATCAGGAAGTAACCGGGAAACTTCATGCGCGAGATGACGCCGAGTTCGAAATCCAGCCTGTCGCGATACTCCTGCTCCGTATAACCGGCCGCCATGCCGAGCGCTGCCAGCCGCTGATCCAGCCCCTCTACTGCCTGGCGGCGAAGCTCCTCGGCTTCAGCGCGTTCCGCCGCTTCGGGGTCGTCGCTGGCGCCGGTGAAGCGCGGCAGGATCGGGCCACGCTTCTTCAGCACGAAGGAGCAGCGGAGCGCGATCTCGACAGTGTTTTCGAGCGCCTCGGGAATGTCGGCAAAAAGCGCCACCATCTCCTCACGACTCTTGAGGTAATGGTCGGGCGTCAACCGAAACCGGCTGTCATCGGAGACGATGGCGTTGTGCGCCACCGCCATCAGCGCATCATGCGCCTCGTAATCAGCCTTGGAGGGGAAGAACGCTTCATTGGTGGCAACCAGCGGAATATCATGCTCGTAAGCAAGGCCGATCATGCGCCGTTCATGGGAACGGTCGTAGCCGGACTGGCGCTGCAATTCGATGTAGAGACTGTCCCCGAAGAGTGACTTCAATGTCAGCAGCCGCTCTTTCGCCTGCGCTGCATGGCCTTCCTTCAAGGCCATATCCACCGGTCCGCCAGAAGCGCCCGTCAGCGCGATCAAGCCGGCATTGGAGGCTTCCTCCAGCCATGCGCGGGTAATATGCACGGAATGACCGCCACTGCCCTCGCCTTCCAGATAGGCGCGGCTGACGATATCCACCAGCCGCTCATAACCTTCGGCATTGGCGGCCAGTAGAACGATGGCGGGAAGTTTCTGAAGATGGCTGTTGTGGTTGCGGCGATCCTCCGCCGCATCCTGCATGTCGATCGACAGCTGGCAGCCGATGATCGGCTGCAGACCCTCATCGCGCGCCTTTTCGGAAAACTCCAGCGCGACGAAGAGGTTGTTGGTGTCGGTAATGGCAATGGCCGGCTGGCCGTCGGCGACGGCCTTGGACATGATTTTCTTGAGGGGCAACGCCCCCTCAAGCAGGGAATAAGCGGAATGAACCCGAAGATGGACGAAACCGGGCGTCTTCAACGTTTCGCCAGAGATCTCTCCACGCATAACCGTATCGCCCATATCATCATCCTGTCATTCTGAATCGAGGGGGCGATTTTCCGATTTCCGGCGCTTAATGTCCACCGCTTTGCGGCGTCCATACAGGCTTCTGCGCCGGTGTCTTCTTCACAGGGCGGTGAGGATCACCGAGAAGCTGGCAACAAAGACAGCGATGGAAGCGAAAGCAGCAACGTCACGGATGAAATCAGTCATTGGTCTCTCCTTACTCGTTATGTTCCAACTTTGTTCTCATTTTGTTCGATTGTCAACAGGGTTCTGCTGATATTCCTCTTGCTAATGTACGAGAATCGCCTTCGGTTCCGATCAAGGGAACGGCAAGCCGCTGACTCCAAAGCGAAAAACCCGAAGGCAAAAAACGCCTCCGGGTTCGGAAAAAAATCAAATTCAGAGAACAGCTATTCTTCAGGAGGCGCCGGAGAGATTGATCCGGGCTCGCGACGGTTCGTCCTCGTTCCCTCACGGCAACGACCAGCGTAGTCGTTCCGGTCGCTCCGGAAGGCATGGTGATGCGCGAGGATCATCCCCGCGCAATCCCATGGTCAGAAATCGACGATCTTCCCGTCGGCGAGCGTTACGCGCCGGTCCATGCGGGCGGCGAGTTCATGATTGTGGGTGGCAATCAGCGCCGCGAGGCCAGATTGGCGCACCAGCGCCTCCAGCGCGTCGAATACATAATGCGCGGTCTCCGGATCGAGATTGCCGGTCGGCTCGTCGGCGAGCAGCAGGAGCGGCGCGTTGGCGACGGCGCGGGCAATGGCGACACGCTGCTGTTCACCGCCCGAGAGTTCGGCCGGACGGTGTTCGCCGCGATGCCCCACACGCATATAGTCGAGCAGCGCGCTGGCGCGCTTGCGAGCTTCAGCCTGGGTGAGACCGGCGATGAGCTGCGGCATCATCACATTTTCCACCGCCGAGAATTCCGGCAGGAGGTGATGGAACTGATAAACGAAGCCGATATCGCTGCGGCGGATCGCGGTGCGCGTTTCATCCGGCAGGCCGTTGCAGGGCGCGTCGTTAATATAGACCTCGCCGGCATCGGGATGTTCCAGCAGGCCTGCCAGATGCAGCAGCGTCGATTTGCCGGTGCCTGAAGGGGCGACCAGCGCCACCATCTCACCGCTCTTCAATTCAAAATCGGCCTTGCGCAGAATGGAAAGCGACGTCTCGCCCTGACCATAGGTTCTCTCAACGCCGGTGAGCCGCAGCACTGTTTTTTTTGCCATATTGCGAAGCGGTCCTTATTCGTAACGCAGGGCCTGCACCGGATCGAGCTTGGAAGCCCGCCATGCCGGGAAGATCGTTGCCAGGAAAGAGAGCGTGAGCGCCATGATGACAACGGAAATCGTTTCGCTGATATCCATTTCTGCCGGAAGCTGGCTCAAGAAATAAAGCTGCGGGTCAAACAGCACCGTGCCCGAAATCCAGGAGAAGAACTGCCGGATGGATTCCACGTTGAGGCAGACGATGACGCCGAGCGCCACACCGGCGAAGGTGCCGACCATACCGATGGCCGCACCTGTCATGAAGAAGATGCGCATCACCGCGCCCGAACTTGCGCCCATGGTGCGCAGAATGGCGATATCGCTGCCCTTGTCCTTCACCAGCATGATGAGGCCGGAAATGATGTTCAGCGCCGCCACCAACACGATGAGGGTGAGGATCATGAACATGACGTTTCGTTCCACCTGCAGGGCGGAGAAGAAGGTCTGGTTCCGCTGCCTCCAGTCGGTAATGTAGATCTGCCTTTCGGCCGCCTGCTCCACCAGCGGACGGATGCCATCGACATCATCCGGGCGGCTCACATAAAGCTCGATGGATTGCACGATGCCGTCGGCATTGAAATAAAGCTGGGCTTCGGACAGAGGCATATAGATCATCGATGCGTCGTATTCCGACATGCCGATCTCGAAGACACCGGAAATCTTGTAAGATTTGACGCGCGGATTGACGCCCATCGGCGTTACGTCACCTTCTGGTGATATGAGGGTGATATCGTCACCCGCCGTAACACCAAGCTGGGCGGCGAGCCTGGAGCCGACGAGAACGCCGTCACCCGCCATGAAGCCGACGAGGTCGCCGGTCTTGATGTTGGTGGCGACTTCCTTGACCTTGTCGATATCCTCCTGGCGCACACCGCGCACCAGAGCGCCGGAACCCGCACCGCCACGACCGGAAGCCAATGTCTGGCCCTCCACCAGCGGCAGAGCCATGGTGACGCCGGGTACGGCGGCGAATTTCTTAGCCAGCTCATCATAATTATTGAAGGGCTGGTCAATCGGCTGCACGATCATATGGCCGTTGATACCGAGAATGCGGGAAATCAGCTCCGTGCGGAACCCGTTCATGACAGCCATGACGATGATAAGCGTCGCCACGCCCAGCATGATGCCGACAAAGGAAAAACCGGCGATGACGGAAATGAATGCTTCCTTGCGCCGCGATCGCAGATAGCGCCAGGCCACCATACGTTCGAAAGCGGAAAACGGCCGGGCGGTCTTTGCCCCGGCGGAAACAGCCGCACCCTTGTCAGCCTCGGCTTGTGCCATGTCGTCTCCCTGATCTCAAACTGCAAGGCCGGTCTTTTCCGAAAACCGGCCCATATTTCTGCTGCATCTGCGCTACGAAACCGGAGCGGACTTCGGGTGAAGCCGCTCCGTCTTCCATTCGCGCTTAGGCGAGCACCTTGTTCATCGCCGCCTCGATCGTCACGGTCTCCCGCTCGCCGGTCTTGCGATCCTTCACTTCGACTTCGCCATTCGCGACCGAACGCGGGCCGACGATGATCTGCAGCGGCACGCCGATCAGATCAGCGGTGGCGAATTTCTGGCCCGCCCGGTCGTCCGTATCGTCGTAGAGAACATCCTTGCCGGCGTTGGAGAGCTGATAATACAGCTTTTCACAGGCCGCATCGCAGGCCGCATCGCCAGCCTTCATGTTGATGATCACGACGTCGAAAGGAGCGACCGAGGCCGGCCAGATGATTCCGTTCTCGTCATGCGATGCTTCAATGATGGCGGGAACAAGGCGTGTCGGCCCGATGCCATAAGAACCCATGTGGACGGGGTGTTCCTTGCCGTCCTTGCCCTGCACTTTCGCGCCCATCGGCTCGGAATATTTGGTGCCGAAATAGAAGATGTGCCCAACCTCGATGCCGCGCGCGGAAAGGCGCTCGCCTTCGGGAATGGCGTCATAGGCGGCTTCGTCGTGCATTTCGGACGTGGCTGCGTAATCGGTCGTCCACTCGTCGAACACGCCCTGCAGCGCCGCGACATCGTCGAAATCGGTGCTTTCAGCTGGAATGCCTCGGTCGAGGAAGCTCTTGTGGCAGAAGACTTCGGATTCGCCGGTATCGGCCAGAATGATGAACTCATGGCTGTGATTGCCGCCGATCGGGCCGGTATCGGCGCGCATGGGAATAGCGCGCAGGCCAAGGCGCTCAAAGGTCCGCAGGTAAGCCACGAACATCTTGTTATAGGAATGGATCGCGTCTTCCTTGGTCAGGTCGAAGGAATAGGCGTCCTTCATCAGGAACTCGCGCGAACGCATCGTGCCGAAACGGGGACGCACCTCGTCGCGGAACTTCAGCTGGATATGATAGAGGTTCAGCGGCAGGTTCTTGTAGGACTTCACATAGGAACGGAAGATGTCGGTGATCATCTCCTCGTTGGTGGGGCCATAGAGCATCTGGCGGTCCTGGCGGTCCTTGATGCGCAGCATTTCCTTGCCATAGTCGTCATAACGGCCGCTCTCCTGCCAGAGTTCGGCGGTCTGCAGCGTCGGCATCAGAAGCTCGATGGCGCCGGAACGGTCCTGCTCCTCGCGGATGATCTTGTTGACCTTGTCCAGCACGCGCTTGCCGAGCGGCAACCAGGAATAGATGCCAGCCGATTGCTGCCGGATCATGCCGGCGCGCAGCATGAGGCGGTGAGAGACAATCTCGGCTTCCTTGGGGTTTTCCTTCAGGATGGGCAGGAAATAACGGCTAAGACGCATGACGGCTTCCATTGATGTGGACGACAGCGCCAAAAGGCGCGGGAATCGCCCCGAATAGAGGGATATTGGCGCCGGATATAGCGGTTTCTGACCCAGATGAAAACCCGCCATGCAAAGAGCGTTAAGGCGATTTTGTGGTATTTTCACGATAGCTAATTCGCGTCAAAACGCTTTGGCCGGAATATTATTCTTGATCCGGTGCGACAAATTGCACCACAGAGAATTTTTTGCCGACTGTAACAAATATGCAAAAAATGAGATGACAAGCATGGGGGTTTGAGCTAGCTTTAGCTTACAAAAGAGGCAGGAAGTTTAAATTCTTGTCATTTTCGCGGTCAGTCTTGGGAGGATCAGATCTTAGGCGCGCTCGTTCGCAGCCCCGGTAACGGTTACAGATCACGCGAAACCTGAAAACAAGGCTGAAAGGCCTTGTTTTTTTTTGCTTCTGCACGCATTTCCCTGCTCCCGGCCATCAATCCCAGTAGAATTACGGCGATGAATCAGGCACCCGGCAAGCTCCTGCTGTGTGCACGATAGATATGACATCCATATGACAGAGTCTCAGCCAGATTCACGGCAGACTGCCCCTTGCATAGGCAGGCGCTTCGGCTTGCTATCAGGTTGAGGGCGCAGATGTAGGCGGGGGCGGACATTGCCCGCGCTTTTTTCAGTCGAAAACGGGAATAATTCTCGGCAGGTCATCAAGGCTGACACCGAACCACCAGGTTCCGCCATACCAGATCCCGCAGATCAAGGCCGAGATCAGGGTCGTCCACAACACGATACGTCCGCCCTTGAAGCTGGATGGCGCGCTGGCAACCGTCCCCAGCGCCACATCGCCCTCATCGTCCTGGGTGCGCAGGCCAATCGGCAGCACGATAAAAAGCACCGTCCACCAGACGATGAAATAAACGGCGAAGACCGAAAGAAGCGGCATGTGATCCTCCTGCACAATGCGCTTCTTGTAACGCATTCATCCGCAAACCGGAATCAATTCCCTGCAAGATGCATAAAAAGCCTTGGAAAGAGGAACAGAACCGCGCTTTGAGCAGGCACACTCAGGTCGCCGACAAAGGCGGACGATCTCTCTTCCGTCATGCCGGCCCCCGGAACAAGCCCGAGGATGATCCGGCATCCAGCCACGGCGCGTCTGCGCCGTGAAAGGAGTCTTTACGCGATCAAGGACTTGATCGCGCTGGACCCCGGATCTAGTCCGGGGTGACGGCATGCGGATGATACCCCGCTTTCCGGCTCAGACCTTCGTGACGAAAACCGTCACGATCGGCTTCTTGCCCCAGCTCTGATTGGCGGCGGCGCGCACGGCGCGGCGCACCGCTTCACGCAGCAGCTCCAGATCCTTGCGGCGGGCGCGCGGAATGCTTTCGACAGCGCCGAGCACGGCGTCATAAAGCGTGTCTTCCATCGCCTCATCCTCGTCATCGAATTCCGGCAGGCCGAAAGGCACCACATCGGGATCGCCGAGGAAATCGTAACGGCTGTCCAGCACGACATTGACCGCAACATGGCCGGCGAAAGAAAGCTTGCGGCGATTGCTGATGCCCATCTCGTCCATGTCACCGACGAGATTGCCGTCCTTGAAGACGCGGCCATGCGGCACGTCGTCGATAACCTCGGCCGGGCCGGGAGCAAGGCGCAGAACATTTCCGTTGCGCACCTTCGGTACCTGCGAAATGCCGGCCTGTTCGGCCAGTTCCTTCTGCGCCACCAGATGCGCCGCCTCACCATGCACAGGCACGACGATCTGCGGCTTCGTCCACTCATACATCTTCAGAAGTTCATTACGGCGCGGATGGCCGGAGACATGCACCAGCGCCTCATTGTCCGTGACAATGTGCACGCCCTGCTCGATCAGGCCGTTCTTGATCTCGATGATCGCCTTTTCGTTGCCGGGAATGGCGCGTGAGGAAAATACGACAGTATCTCCCGACGCGAGCGCCACATTGCGCATCTCGTCGCGGGAAAGCTTGGCGAGCGCTGCGCGCGGTTCGCCCTGCGAACCGGTCAGGATCAGCACCACACGGTCGCGCGGAATATAACCATATTCATCTTCTGCGAGGAACGGCTTGATGCCTTCCATGATGCCGAGATCCTGCGAGACATTGACGACCCGCTTCAGCGACGAGCCCAGCAGCAGCACCTCGCGGCCCGCGGCCTCAGCAGCCTGCGCAATCGAACGGATGCGCCCGACATTGGAGGAGAAGGTGGTGACCGCCACGCGGCCTTCGGCATTTTCGATGATCTGGCGCAGGCCTTCGGAAACCTCGTGTTCGGAGGGCGACACACCATCGCGCACCGAATTGGTGCTGTCGCACATCAATGCCAGCACACCCTCTTCGCCGATGGCGCGGAAGCGCGCCTCATCCGTCAACGGCCCGAGCGACGGCGCTTCGTCGATCTTCCAGTCACCGGTGTGGATGACATTGCCGAGCGGCGTGCGAATGACCAGCGACATCGGCTCGGGAATGGAGTGGTTGACGCCAACAGCTTCGATTTCGAACGGCCCGACATTGATACGGTCGCCAGCCTTGAAGATCGTTACCGGAATTTCGGCGCGCGTGCCCTCATAAGCGCGCTTGGCTTCCAGCATGCCGGCGGTGAAAGGCGAGGCATAAACCGGGACATTGAGGCCGGGCCACAGATCATTCAGCGCGCCATAATGGTCCTCATGGGCGTGGGTGATGATGATGCCCTTGAGGTTCTTCTTCTGCTCGGCGATATAGCTGATGTCAGGCAGAACGAGATCGACGCCCGGCAGATCGAGACCGGCGAATGTCACGCCGCAATCCACCATGATCCATTGGCGCTTGCTTTCCGGCCCATAGCCGTAAAGCGCCAGATTCATGCCGATTTCACCCACACCGCCGAGCGGTATAAAGACCAGTTCGTCCTGTTTAGCCATTATTTTTCTTATCCATTCACGAAAGCACGCGGACGACGGCATTTTGCCGTGCCCACCGCCTCTATCCAGCATCGGACCTGTTAAACCATCTGATCGACCGGGCCGATGCGGAACCGGTTTGTCACCCTGCATTTCATGAGCCGCAGGAAAGCTCCAACCTCTGGAACCGGTTCGGCGCGGCTTCCTGGGCCGCGCCGTTCACCTCATCCGAAAAATACGTCGCCGGCGGCGATGGAGCGCCTGGCGCCCTCGTCTTCATCCAGCAGCAGATAACCATTATCATCAATTCCGACGAAACGCCCGCCAATCGAACGATCAGGGAAATTGACGGTGATATGTTCGCCAATACCGCAAGCGGCCGCCCGCCAGCCGGTCATTATGCCGGAAACACCCCTGCCCTCGTCCCAGTCCCGCAGCACATCAGCCGTCTCGCGGAAGAGATGGGCGAACAGCTCGTCGGGCGAGCAGGACGCGCCATGTTCGGAGAGCATGGTGACGGGATAAAGCGGATTGTCCGGCTTATGGGCGATATTGATACCGATGCCGATGACGATGGCGCGCCGGCCGTCAGGCAGCAGCTCCGCTTCCATCAGGATGCCGCAGGTCTTGCGGCGACCGATCAGCACGTCATTCGGCCATTTGATCTCCAGCGGTTCACCATTCGTCGGCAGCACCGCGCGAACGGCGCGATAGACTGCAAGCGCAAAAGCGAGCGGCAGGGAGCCGATGCGGTCCATCGGCGCGAGATCGATCAGAAGAAGCGATGCGTAGAGATTGCCGGGTTCGGAAACCCATGGCCGGCCGCGACGGCCGCGGCCGCCGGTCTGGCGGATGGCGGTAACCCACAGATTGCCGCCATCGCCTGCCCTTGCCCGGGCAAAACATTCCAGATTGGTCGATGGCGTTTCCGCCATCGCCTCGTGCCGGAAATCATCGATGGACATCCGACCCGTATGCTTGTGTGTGCTGCTCAAAAGAAGGTCTTCGCCGCAACAGTCACCGCGTTGCCGAGCGCACCGCCAAAGACGATGAAGGCGACAACGAACAGGGCCGAAAGCGCATAAACGACTTTCAGTTCGCCAGCCGGACGCTCGAACTTGTCCTTGGCCTCATCGAACCACATGACCTTGACGACGCGGATATAGTAGTAGGCGCCGACCACGGAGCCGATCACGCCGATGATGGCGAGCGGATAGAGCTTCGCTTCAATGGCGGCGAGGAAGACGTAATACTTGCCGAAGAAGCCGGCGAGCGGTGGAATGCCGGCAAGCGAGAACATCAGGATCGTCAGCACAACCGCCATGAAGGGGTTGGAAGATGAAAGACCGGCGAGATCCTCGACAGTCTCGACATTGCCGATTTCCTTGCGGCGCATGGAGAGAATGCAGGCGAAGGTGCCGAGCGTCATGACCATGTAGATAGTCATGTAGAGAATAACGCCCGAGATACCGGCTTCGGTGCCGGCGGCAAGACCAACCAGCGCGTAACCCATGTGACCGATGGAGGAATAGGCCATCAGGCGCTTGATGTTCTTCTGGCCGATCGCGGCGAAGGAGCCGAGCAGCATGGAGGCGATGGAAATGAAGACGACAATCTGCTGCCAGTCGGCAAAGACCGGCTGGAAAGCCTCGATGACGATGCGCACGAGGATCGCCATGGCGCCGATCTTGGGCGCGGCCGAGAGGAATGCCGTGACCGGGGTCGGCGCACCTTCATAGACGTCCGGCGTCCACATGTGGAACGGCACGGCCGAGATCTTGAATGCCAGACCGGCGAGAACGAAGACCAGGCCGAAAACGAGGCCGAGCGAACGGGTTTCGGCCGCCAGAACCTGCGCGATTTCGGTGAAGCCGGTATTGCCGGTGAAGCCGTAGACCAGCGACATGCCATAGAGCAGCATGCCGGAGGAGAGCGCGCCGAGCACGAAGTACTTCAGACCCGCTTCCGTGGAGCGCAGGCTTTCGCGGTTGATGGCGCAGACGACGTAGAGCGCCAGCGACTGCAGTTCCAGCGCCATATAGAGCGAGATCAGGTTGTTGGCCGAGATCATCAGCAGGATGCCGAGGGTCGCGAGAACCAGCAATACCGGATATTCGAAACGGCCGATCGGCTCGAAACGGCCCTGGCCGACGGCCAGGATCATGGCGGTGATGGAGCCGATCAGCGCCAGTACCTTCATGAAGTTGCCGAAGGCATCGGCGATGTAGACACCGCCGAAAGCCACGCCCGATGCGGGGGCAAAGATGATCCAGAGACCGACGACGAGCAGGAGGGCAACGGCAAGGCCGGTGACCGTCGTTGTCGACTTGTCGCCCGAGAAGACACCAATCATGAGCAGCGCCAGCGCGCCGACCGCAAGGATCAGCTCGGGCGTCGCAATGTGCAGACTGGCAAAAAGGATTTCAGCGGTCATGTCCAACGGGTCCTGTCGTCAATTCATAGTGAGCGCAACATTTTGCGCCGCCTGCAGTGCAGCCGTATAGTTGTTTACCAGAAGATCGACCGATGCGGCGGTGGCATCGAAAACCGGAGCCGGATAGACGCCGAAGAAGATCGTCAGGACAACCAGCGGGTAAAGGATGACCTTTTCGCGGGTCGAAAGGTCGAGCATGCTTTTAAGGCTTTCCTTCTCCAGCGCGCCGAAAATCACGCGGCGGTAAAGCCACAGCGCATAAGCGGCCGAGAGGATAACGCCGGTTGCCGCAAAGAGCGCGACCAGCGTGTTGGCGCGGAATACGCCGATCAGCGTCAGGAATTCACCGACGAAGCCGGAGGTGCCGGGCAGACCGACATTGGCCATGGTGAAGATCATGAAGGCGACGGCATATTTCGGCATATTGTTGACGAGACCGCCATAGGCCGAAATCTCGCGGGTGTGCAGCCGGTCATAAACCACGCCGACGCAGAGGAAGAGCGCGCCCGACACGATGCCGTGCGACAGCATCTGGAAGATTGCGCCCTGCACGCCCTGCACGTTGGCGGCGAAGATACCCATGGTCACGTAACCCATGTGGGCAACGGAGGAATAGGCGATCAGCTTCTTGATGTCGTCCTGCATCATCGCCACCAGCGAGGTGTAGATGATGGCGAGAACCGACAGCGTGAAGACGAAGGGTGCGAAATAATCAGACGCCAGCGGGAACATCGACAGCGAGAAACGGATGAAACCATAACCGCCGAGCTTCAGCATGACGCCGGCAAGGATGACAGAACCTGCGGTCGGCGCCTGAACGTGGGCATCCGGCAGCCAGGTGTGAACCGGCCACATCGGCATCTTGACCGAGAATGCTGCGAAACAGGCAAGCCATAGCCAGGTCTGCATGCCGGCCGGGAAGCCGTACTTCAGAAGTTCGGTCATGTCGGTCGTACCCGCCTGCCAGTACATCGCCATGATGGCGAGCATGGTCAGAACCGAGCCGAGAAGCGTGTAGAGGAAGAACTTGTAGGATGCGTAGACGCGATCCTTGCCGCCCCAGACGCCGATGATGATGAACATCGGGATCAGCGTCGCTTCGAAGAAAACGTAGAAGAGAACCGTATCCAGCGCCACAAAGACGCCGATCATGACCACTTCCAGAAGCAGGAAGGCAATCATGTATTCCTTGATGCGCTTTTCGATCGAATCCCAGCTTGCCAGCACGCAGAAGGGCATGAGGAAGGTGGTGAGGATGACGAACAGCATGGAGATGCCGTCGACACCGAGATGATAGGCGGCAATGTTGCCGAACCAGGCATGCTTCTCGACCATCTGGAAGCCGGGGTTCGAATTGTCGAAACCGATCCAGATGAACAGCGACACGATGAAGGTGAAGACGGTCGTCAGCAGCGAGACATTGAGAATGTTGCGGCGACCATAGGGGCCGTTCTCATTCGTCAGAAGCAGCAGCACCACGCCGACGAGCGGCAGAAAGGTGACCGTTGAAAGAATGGGCCAATCGGTCATCAGAGGGCACTCCCGAGCATCATCCAGGTGACAAGCGCCGCGATGCCGATCAGCATCGCAAAGGCATAGTGATAAAGGTAACCGGATTGCAGGCGGACCATGCGGTTGGTCACGTCAACCACACGCGCTGCAATGCCGTTCGGTCCATAGTGGTCGATGACGGCGACGTCGCCCTTCTTCCACAGGAAGCGGCCAAGCGCCTTTGCGGAGCGAACGAAGAGGAAGTCATAGAGTTCGTCGAAGTACCACTTGTTGAGAAGGAACTGGTAGAGGCCACGATGGGTCTCGGCCAGACGCTTCGGCGTCTCGGGCGACTTGATGTACATGTACCAGGCGGTCACGAAACCAAGGGCCATGGCGAAGAACGGGCTCCACTTCACCCACAGCGGAACATGGTGGAACTCTTCGAGGATCTCGTTTTCCGGAAGCGTGAACAAAGCGCCCTTCCAGAACTCGGCATATTCATGGCCGAAGAAATAACCTTCGAAGGCCACACCGGCGAAGATCGCACCGACGGTGAGGATGAAGAGCGGGATCAGCATGACCATCGGCGATTCATGCACATGGTGCATGACGTCGGCGGAAGCGCGCGGCTTGCCGAAGAAGGTCATGAAGGCCAGACGCCAGGAGTAGAAGCTGGTGAAGAGCGCCGCGATGACCAGCAGCGTAAAGGCGACGCCCGAGAGAACCGAATGCGAAGCATAAGCGGACTCGATGATGACGTCCTTCGAGAAGAAGCCGGCAAAACCGATCATCGTGCCCGGAATACCAACGCCGGTCAGCGCCAGCGTGCCGACGGTCATGGTCCAGAAGGTGATGGGGATATGCTTGCGCAGGCCGCCCATGTAACGCATGTCCTGCTCGCCATCGACGGCATGGATGACCGAGCCGGCGCACAAGAACAGCAGGGCCTTGAAGAAGGCGTGCGTGAAGAGGTGGAACACGGCAGCGCCATAAGCGCCGACGCCGAGCGCCACGAACATGTAACCGAGCTGCGAGCAGGTCGAATAGGCGATGACGCGCTTGATGTCGTTCTGTACGAGGCCGACGGTTGCCGCGAAGAAGGCGGTGATCGCACCGATCAGCGTCACGACGGTCAGCGCATCATGCGACAGTTCGAAGAGCGGCGACATGCGGGCGACGAGGAAGACGCCGGCGGTGACCATGGTTGCGGCGTGAATGAGGGCAGACACCGGGGTCGGGCCCTCCATCGCGTCCGGCAGCCAGGTGTGCAGCAGGAACTGCGCCGATTTACCCATCGCGCCCATGAAGAGCAGCAGGCACACGCCCGTCATCGCATTGGCCTTGTCCAGCTGCATGCCGAACAGGTTGATGACGGTTTCCGAGGAGGCAGCGCCTTCAGCCGGCAGATAGGTCGCAGCGGCAGCGAAGATCGTTTCGAAATTGATCGAGCCGAACAGCACGAACACGCCACCAATGCCGAGAATGAAGCCGAAGTCACCCACGCGGTTGACGATGAAGGCCTTCATGGCGGCAGCCGATGCGGACGGCTTCTTGAACCAGAAACCGATCAGCAGATAGGACGCCAGACCCACGCCTTCCCAGCCGAAGAACATCTGCAGCAGGTTGTCGGAGGTCACCAGCATCAGCATGGCGAAGGTGAAGAGCGACAGATAGGCGAAGAAACGCGGACGATGCGGATCGTGGTGCATGTATCCGATCGAATAGAGATGCACCAGCGTCGAAACCGTGTTGACGACGACGAACATGACGGCCGTCAGCGTGTCGATGCGGAAGGCCCATTCGACATCGATGCCGCCGGACTGGATCCAGCGCAGCACGGTGACCTTAATCACCTCGCCCGGCTCGCCATGGGCGAGCGCGACGGTGAAGAAGACGATCCAGGACAGGATGGCGACCACGATCATCAGACCGGTGGTGACATATTCCGAAGCCTTGGCGCCGATGGAGCGGCCGAACAGGCCGGCGATCAGGAAGCCGATCAGTGGAAGAAAGACGATAGCCTTGTAGATCATAGCCTTATCAGCCCTTCATCATATTGACGTCTTCGACGGCGATCGATCCGCGGTTGCGGTAGAAGACAACGAGTATTGCAAGACCGATGGCCGCTTCGGCGGCTGCGACGGTCAGAATGAACAAAGCGAAGACCTGACCGACGATATCGTTCAGGAAGGCCGAGAAGGCCACCATGTTGATGTTGACCGCAAGCAGGATGAGTTCGATCGACATGAGGATGACGATGACGTTCTTCCGGTTGAGGAAGATGCCGAAGACGCCGATCGTGAAGAGGATCGCGCTGACCGTCAGATAGTGGGAAAGACCGATTACCATATTGTGTTTCCTTGAATCCGTTCGCGCCTTCAGATGCCCTGACCCGGCTTGACCTTGACCGTGGTGACGGCGGTCTTCGGGTCACGGCCGACCTGCGTGGATACATCCTGCCGCTTGATGTCAGTGCGATGACGCAGCGTCAGCACGATGGCGCCGATCATGGCCACCAGCAGCACGAGACCGGCGAGCTGGAAGAAGTAGATGTAATTGGTATAGAGCACATCACCCAGCGCGGCCGTATTGGTGCGCTCGGTCACCGGCGGGATCGGCATGGTGATCGATTTCGCCGCCTGCGGGTTGAGCACGCTGCCGCCGACAACGACGATCAGCTCCGCCGCGAGGATGACGCCGATCAGCGCGCCGATCGGGGCGTATTGCAGCACGCCGGAGCGCAGCTCCGCAAAATCCACATCCAGCATCATGACGACGAAGAGGAAGAGCACCGCGACAGCGCCGACATAAACCACCAGCAGGATCATGCCGAGGAACTCGGCTCCCGTCAGCAGGAACAGCGCGGCTGCGTTGAAGAAGGTCAAAATCAGAAACAGCACCGAATGAACAGGGTTCTTCGATGCAATGACCATGAACGCAGACGCCACGGCGACGAAAGCGAATATATAAAAGAATACAGCGTGCAGACCCATCTTGGTGCCTTCTTGTCCTCATCGGGAGAAGATGGCCGAAAGCCCCCTCACCCGTTTCGTCCCCGCCGGCGAAAACCGCGCAGGCATTTTACTTTTCATCGCTTTCCGGAGGCTCCCCCGGAAAGACGGTTGCGCCTTAACGGTAAGGCGCATCCAGTGCGAGGTTGCGTGCGATTTCACGCTCCCAGCGGTCGCCATTGTCGAGAAGCTTCTGCTTGTCGAAATAAAGCTCCTCGCGGGTTTCCGTCGCGAATTCGAAGTTCGGGCCTTCGACGATGGCGTCGACCGGGCAGGCTTCCTGGCAGAAGCCGCAATAGATGCACTTCACCATGTCGATGTCGTAACGCACCGTGCGGCGGGTGCCGTCGTTGCGGCGCGGGCCGGCTTCGATGGTGATCGCCTGAGCAGGACAGATAGCTTCACACAGCTTGCAGGCGATGCAGCGTTCCTCACCGTTGGGATAACGGCGCAGCGCATGTTCGCCGCGGAAGCGCGGAGACACCGGGCCCTTTTCAAAGGGATAGTTCACCGTCGCCTTCTGTTTGAAGAAGTGGCGCATCGTCAGGAAGATCGCACCGACGAACTCCTTGAGGAACAGTGAATTGACGGCTTGGGAAAGGCTTGCCATCTCAAACTCCAGATTTCTGAGCGAGGCGTACGGACATCAACCGGCCCACCCCGTCAGCTTCAATACGAATGCAACAATAACGACCATGGCGAGCGACAGCGGCAGGAACACCTTCCAGCCGAGGCGCATGAGCTGGTCATAACGATAACGCGGAACGAAAGCCTTGGTCAGCGCGATCATGAAGAAGACCATGCAGCCCTTGAGCGCGAACCAGACAATGCCCGGAACCCAGTTCAGGAACCACACATCCACGATCGGCAGCCAGCCGCCCATGAACAGGATCGTCGTCAGGCAGCAGATCAGGACGATCGCAGCATATTCGCCGAGCATGAACATCATGTAAGGCGTGGAGCCATATTCGACCATGTGACCGGCAACCAGTTCCGATTCCGCTTCCGGAAGGTCGAAGGGCGGACGGTTGGTTTCGGCAAGGCCCGAGATGAAGAACACGATGAACATCGGGAACAGCGACAGCCAGTGCCAGTCGAGGAACGAGGCCGGCAGGCCGAGCATCGTACCAAGGCCGGTCTTCTGGGCAAGCACGATATCCGTCAGGTTCAGCGAACCGACGCAGAGCAGCACGGTGACGATGACGAGGCCGATCGACACTTCATAGGACACCATCTGCGCGGCGGAACGAAGCGCGCCGAGGAACGGATACTTCGAGTTGGAAGCCCAACCGCCCATGATGATACCGTACACTTCAAGCGAGGAAATCGCGAAGATGTAGAGGATGCCGACATTGATATTGGCGACGACCCAGCCTTCATTGAACGGAATGACGGCATAGGTGGCAAGCGCCAGCGTCACGGCGACCAGCGGCGCCAGAAGGAAGACGGCCTTGTTGGCGCCGGCCGGAATGACCGGTTCCTTGAGGATGAACTTCAAAAGGTCGGCGAAGGACTGGAAGAGACCGAAGGGACCAACCACGTTCGGACCACGGCGCAGCTGCACGGCTGCCCAGACCTTGCGGTCGGCAAGCAGAAGGAAGGCGATGGCCACCAGAAGGCAAACGAGAAGCAGCAGGGACTGGCCGACCATGATCAGCGCGGGCCAGACGTAGCTCCAGAAAAACGATTCCATAATCCCCTACCCTTACTCTGCCGCAGCCTGGAAATTGTTGCGGGCCAATGCGGAACACTCGGCCATGACGGCGGATGCGCGCGCAATCGGGTTCGTCAAATAAAAGTCTTTTACCGGCGAGGCAAACGCAGACTTATTGAGGCTGCCCGCGCGAGCGGCAAGTGCCTCGACATCCGCGCCGTTGCCGGCAACGATCTCATCGGTTTCCGCCAGATGCGGATGTGCGACATAAAGCTGGCCGCGCAGCGCCGACAGCGAATCGAACGGCAGCTTCTTGCCGAGCACGTCGGAAAGCGCACGCAGGATCGCCCAGTCTTCACGGGCCTCGCCCGGTGCGAAACCGGCGCGGTTGCCCACCTGAACGCGGCCTTCGGTGTTGACCCAGATACCGGATTTTTCGGTATAGGCCGCACCCGGAAGGATGACGTCGGCGTTCATCGCGCCATGGTCGCCGTGGCTGCCGATGTAGACGGTGAACTTGGCTCCCTTGTTCGACAGGTCGATTTCATCGGCGCCGAGCAGGAAGAGAACGTCCATGGACGTTACCATTTCGGCAGCAGCAACACCGCCCTCGCCCGGCACGAAGCCGATGTCGAGACCACCGACGCGGGCAGCGGCAGTGTGAAGCACCGAGAAGCCGTTCCACTCTTCGCTGATTGCGCCAACCGAAACGGCAAGCTTCGCAGCGGCCGCGAGAACGGCTGCACCATCGGCGCGTGCCAGAGCGCCCTGGCCGATGATGATCAGCGGGTTCTTGGCGGACTTCAGCTTCTCAACGAAGCTGTGAGAGCCATTGGCGAGATCGGAAAGCGTTTCCGCGCCGGAGCCGAGATATTCATAATTGTAGCGCAGCTCACCGGCTTCGCCGATCACGCCGATCGGGAAACCACCGCGACGCCAGCGCTTGCGGATACGTGCATTGAGCACGGCCGCTTCATAACGCGGGTTGGCGCCGACGATCAGCAGCGCATCCGCGTGCTCAATGCCTTCGATTGTGGAATTGAACAGGTAGCTGGCGCGACCCAAAGACGGATCAAGCGCTGCGCCATCCTGACGGCAATCGACATTGGCCGAGCCGAGCGACGCCAGAAGCGACTTCAGCGCGAACATTTCCTCGACGGAAGCAAGGTCACCGGCAATCGCGCCGATCTTGCTGCCGCTGGTCGCGGCAACCGCCTGCTTGATAGCGCCGAAGGCTTCGCCCCAGCTTGCGGGCTGCAAGCGGCCATCCTTGCGGACGTAAGGGCGGTCGAGACGCTGCGTCTTCAGGCCGTCCCAGATGAAGCGGCTCTTGTCGGAAATCCACTCTTCGTTGATTGCCTCGTTGACACGCGGCATGACGCGCATGACTTCGCGGCCACGGGTATCGACGCGGATTGCCGAACCGAGAGCGTCCATCACGTCGATGGTTTCGGTCTTGTTCAGTTCCCACGGACGGGCAGTGAAAGCGAAAGGCTTGGAGGTCAGCGCACCGACCGGGCAAAGATCGACGACGTTGCCCTGAAGCTCGGAGGTCATCGCCTGCTCGAGATAGGTGGTGATTTCAGCGTCCTCGCCGCGGCCGATGAGGCCGAGTTCGGCGATGCCGGCAACTTCCGTGGTGAAACGGACGCAGCGCGTGCAGTGGATGCAGCGGTTCATCACCGTCTTGACGAGCGGACCGATATATTTGTCTTCAACCGCACGCTTGTTTTCCGCGTAACGCGAACCGGCAATACCGAAGGCCATAGCCTGGTCCTGCAGGTCGCATTCGCCGCCCTGGTCGCAGATCGGGCAATCGAGCGGGTGGTTGATGAGAAGGAACTCCATCACGCCTTCGCGGGCCTTCTTGACCATCGGCGTGTTGGTGAAAACTTCAGGCAATTCGCCATTCGGGCCGCCGCGAACGTCGCGCACGCCCATGGCGCAGGATGCGGCGGGCTTGGGCGGTCCGCCCTTCACCTCAATCAGACACATGCGGCAGTTACCCGCGACCGACAAGCGCTCATGAAAACAAAAGCGCGGAACTTCAGCACCAGCCTCCTCGCACGCCTGCAACAGCGTGAAATGATCCGGAACCTCGATCTCTTTACCGTCAACCTTGAGCTTTGCCATGGTTCTACTTACGTCCTGTTGCCTGTTCGTCCCGTGTCTCTCACACGGTCCGCAACAAATCCTTAATCGCGCCCGAGACTTCATCTCGTCGGTCAGGCGCTTCATGGTTTTCCGGCGCCGGGATCATCCCCGCGCCGCATGCAAACTGCGAAAGCTTATTCGGCAGCTTCCAGAACAGCGCCATCATCCATGGCCCTGTAGGTATATTGGTCGATGCGCTTTTCGATTTCCGGACGGAAATTGCGGATCAGCGCCTGTACCGGCCATGCGGCGGCGTCGCCGAGCGCACAGATGGTGTGGCCTTCGATCTGCTTCGTCACTTCGAACAGCATGTCGATTTCGCGCTTCTGCGCGTTGCCCTTCACCATGCGTTCCAGCACGCGCCACATCCAGCCGGTGCCTTCACGGCACGGCGTGCACTGGCCGCAGCTTTCATGCTTGAAGAACGCCGCGATGCGGGCGATCGCCTTGATGACGTCGGTGGACTTGTCCATGACGATCATGCCGCCGGTGCCGAAGGACGACTTCACTTCGCGCATGCCGTCGAAGTCCATGATGGCGTCCTTCATGTCCTCACCGCGCACGATGGGGCAGGATGCGCCGCCGGGGATGACGCCAAGCAGATTGTCCCAGCCGCCGCGAATGCCACCGCAATGGTGTTCGATCAGTTCACGGAAGGACAGGCCCAGCGCATCTTCGAAGGTGCATGGACGCTCGACATGGCCGGAGACCATGAACAGCTTGGTGCCGACATTGTTCGGACGGCCAATAGACGAGAACCATGCCGCACCTCGGCGCAGAATGGTCGGAGCAACGGCGATGGATTCGACGTTGTTGACGGTCGTCGGGCAACCGTAAAGACCCATATTGGCCGGGAACGGCGGCTTCAGGCGCGGCTGGCCCTTCTTGCCCTCGAGGCTTTCAAGCAGTGCTGTCTCTTCGCCGCAGATATAGGCACCTGCGCCGTGATGGACGTAGATGTCGAAATCCCAGCCGTTCTTGTTGTTCTTGCCGAGCAGGCCCGCATCGTAACATTCGTCGATGGCGGCCTGAAGCGCCTCACGTTCGCGCATATATTCGCCGCGCACGTAGATATAGGCGGTGTGTGCACCCATGGCGAAACCGGCGATAACGCAGCCTTCGATCAACGTATGCGGATCGTTGCGCAGGATTTCGCGGTCCTTGCAGGTGCCGGGCTCGGATTCGTCGGCGTTGACCACGAGATAATGCGGACGGCCGTCGCTTTCCTTGGGCATGAAGGACCACTTGAGACCCGTCGGGAAGCCTGCGCCGCCGCGACCGCGAAGGCCGGAAGCCTTCATCTCGTTGATGATCCAGTCACGACCCTTTTCGATGATCTGCTTGGTGCCATCCCAATGGCCGCGCGCCATCACGCCCTTCAGGGACTTGTCCTTGAGGCCGTAGAGATTGGTAAAGATGCGATCCTGATCTTTTAACATGCTTCACCCTTTACCGCGGCTTCTTGCCGAAGACCCTGATATACTCGGCTTCGCCACCCTTGGCGAGCGCCTCGGCCTGCTTGATCCACTCATCGCGTTCGATGCGGCCCTTGAAATTCAGATAACCGTCGACCCAGTCGCATTCAGCCTTTTTCCAGCCGGTAATCTGCGCGTAGGTGAAGATGCCGAGCTCGTGCAGCGTGCCTTCGATCTTCGGACCGACGCCGGAAATGAGCTTCAGGTCGTCGGGCGTTGCGGGCTTTTCGATGCCGGCCGGACGATCCTTGGAATCGAGTGACGGCTTCGCAGATCCCGAAGCTTCCTTTTCGGCGGCCTTGACGTTCGCTTCAGCAGCCTTCGGCTCGTTGGCCGGCGTCTTCAGCTTCGGATCGGTTTCCGGCGCGTCCGTCTTCGGCTTGGCGGCATTGGCCGGCGGAACCGGTGCGGCATCAGCCACGACTTCGGCAGGCTTGTCGAGATTGGAACGATCCGGCTTGATCTCTTCCGTCAGGGTCGTCAGGCCACCGACCGGGACCGACTCGTGACGGTCGATCTGCGGGCCGGTCTTGACCGTATCGCCCTTGCCTGCCTCGAACGTGTCGATGATCTCTTCCAGACGCTCGGGCGTCAGGTCCTCATAGGCATCCTTGAAGATGATGACCATCGGCGCGTTGACGCAGGCGCCCTGACATTCCACTTCTTCCCAGGAGAGCGTGCCGCTCTCATTGGTATGCAGCGGATCGTGATGGATCTTCTTGCGGCAGACGTCCATCAGCGCTTCCGAGCCGCGCAGCATGCAGGGCGTAGTGCCGCAGACCTGAACGTGGGCGCGTGTGCCAACCGGCTTCAGCTGGAACTGCGTATAGAAGGTCGCCACTTCCATGACGCGGATATAGGCCATATCCAGCATGTCGGCGATTTTCTCGATGGCGGCGCGGGTAACCCAGCCGTCCTGCTCCTGCGCACGCATGAGCAGCGGGATGACCGCTGATTGCTGGCGTCCCTCGGGATATTTCAGAATCGTCTTTTCCGCCCATGCGGTATTTTCCGCATTGAAGGCAAATGCCACGGGCTGGAACTGATCTTCGGCTAGTCGACGAACGGACATACTTCCTCACGCCTTTTCAGTTTAACGTCTCACAACGCGATCTCGCCACCGTGACGAATTCGCAGGCGTAAGCCGCCTTGTCTTTCTGCATGAACACGATGAACTTGCTGCCATTGGGAACCGAGGCCTTGATCTCGTATCCCGATGACAGAAGCAGCTTGATGGTCGAAGAGCCGCCGCTCGACAGCGATACCTCAGGCTCGCTCGTCGCCGTCTGGGCGAGAACGGGTGCCGACATCGCAGCGAGAAAAGCCGGTATGGCCAGCGGCAGACGCATCAGCGGTCGACCTCCCCGAACACGATGTCGAGGGAGCCGAGCACGGCTGTAACGTCAGCAAGCTGATGGCCCTTGCACAGGAAATCCATGGCCTGCAGGTGTGCGTAGCCCGGAGCGCGGATCTTGCAGCGGTAGGGCTTGTTGGAACCATCGGCGACCACATAGACGCCGAATTCGCCCTTCGGCGCTTCGACGGCGGCGTAAACTTCGCCGGCCGGAACGTGATAGCCTTCGGTATAGAGCTTGAAGTGATGGATAAGAGCTTCCATCGAACGCTTCATCTCGCCGCGCTTGGGCGGAACCACCTTGCCATCCAGCGAGGAGACCGGGCCGATGCGGTGCTTGCCGGAGAGAAGATCGACGCACTGCTTCATGATCTTCACCGATTCGCGCATTTCCTGCATGCGGATCAGGTAACGGTCATAGCAGTCGCCGTTCTTGCCGACGGGGATATCGAACTCCAGATCGGAATAGCACTCGTAGGGCTGCGCGCGACGCAAATCCCAGGCAGCACCCGAACCGCGCACCATCACGCCGGTGAAACCCCAGGCGAAGGCGTCTTCAAGCGAGACCACGCCGATATCGACGTTACGCTGCTTGTAGATGCGGTTGTCGGTCAACAGACCTTCGATATTATCGAGCACGGTCAGGAACGGATCGCACCACTTGCCGATATCATCGACCAGTTCCGGCGGCAGGTCCTGATGAACACCGCCCGGACGGACATAGGCCGAGTGCATGCGGGCGCCGCAGGCGCGCTCATAGAACACCATCAGCTTTTCGCGCTCTTCGAAGCCCCAGACCGGCGGCGTCATCGCGCCGACGTCCATTGCCTGCGTCGTCACGTTCATGATGTGCGACAGGATGCGGCCGATTTCAGAATAAAGCACGCGGATCAGCTGGCCGCGCATCGGGATTTCGAGGCCCAGCAGCTTTTCGACGGCGAGCGCAAAAGCGTGTTCCTGGTTCATCGGCGCGACGTAGTCGAGACGGTCGAAATAGGGAACGGCCTGCAGATAGGTCTTGGTCTCGATCAGCTTTTCGGTGCCGCGATGCAAAAGACCGATATGCGGATCGACGCGCTCGACGATTTCGCCGTCCAGTTCCAGAACCAGGCGCAGCACGCCGTGCGCGGAAGGGTGTTCCGGACCGAAGTTGATCGTGAAATTGCGGACGTTATGCTCAGTCATTCTAGTGCTCCGCCGAGGTGATCATGGCGATGAATTCGGGGCCGGTCATGTTCTGCGTGGTTTGCGCGAAAGAATAGCTCGAAGGCTTCTCATCCGTGAAAATCTGCGACGCAAAATGGAAACTGGAAGGGTTGTCGAAAGCCTGCAACGAGACGGCAAAATGCTTGCCATCCTTGGAGCGCCACATCAGCGTGCTGCCGCAATTCTTGCAGAAGCAGCGCTCACCCCACTCAGACGAGGAATAGACGCCGAGGTTCTCTTCGTTTTCGACGGAGATATCAGCGCATTCGACAGCCAGAAACGCACCGCCGGACCAGCGGCGGCACATGGAGCAATGGCAGACGCCGAATTCGCGGGCACCGATCGCGGCCTTGAGGCCGACGGCACCGCAAAGACATTGGGCACGCTCTGTCGCAGGGGCTTCGCTCATTGCTTGGCCTTTTCGTCACCCGGGAGAACATATTCAGTCCCCTCCCAAGGAGAGAGGAAATCGAAATTGCGGAATTCCTGCTTCAGTTCGACCGGTTCATAAAGAACCCGTTTCAGCACGTCATCGTAACGTACTTCCACAAAGCCGGTAACCGGAAAATCCTTGCGCAGCGGGTGGCCTTCGAAACCGTAGTCGGTGAGAATACGGCGAAGGTCCTTATGGCCTTCAAACGGAATACCATACATGTCCCAGGCTTCGCGCTCGAACCATTCCGCGCCCATATAAACGGGGGTCGAAGACGGAACACCCTCGTCTTCCGCCACCTGCAGCTTGACGCGCACGCGCAGGTTCTGGCGCGGCGACAGCAGGTGATAGACGACATCAAAACGCTTCTCGCGCTGCGGCCAGTCGACACCGCAGATATCGATGATGTTGACGAAACCGCACTGCACATCGTCACGCAGGAAGGTCAAAAGCGCGATCACGCTTTCAGGCGTCGTGTTCAGCGTCAGTTCGCCATAGGCAATATCAGCCGACACCACGAGGGAACCGCGCGCTTCCTTAACGTAAGCAGCAAGATCGTTGAGAGCTTCGCTCATTACTTAATCCGTCCTTTGCCCTTAACGCTCGATCGTACCGGTACGCCGGATCTTCTTCTGCAGCAGAAGTACGCCGTAAAGCAGCGCCTCCGCCGTGGGGGGACAGCCCGGAACGTAGATATCCACCGGCACGACGCGGTCGCAACCGCGCACGACAGCGTAGGAATAGTGGTAATAGCCGCCGCCATTGGCGCAGGAGCCCATGGAGATGACGTAACGGGGCTCAGGCATCTGGTCATAGACCTTGCGCAGAGCGGGCGCCATCTTGTTGGTCAGCGTGCCGGCGACGATCATGACGTCCGACTGGCGCGGTGAGGCGCGCGGGGCAACGCCGAAGCGCTCCATGTCGTAACGCGGGCCGGAAGCCTGCATCAGGCCTTCGACGGCGCAGCAGGCAAGACCGAACTGCATCCACATCAGGGAGCCGGTACGCGCCCAGGTGATCAGCTCGTCGGTCGAGGTAACGAGAAAGCCCTTATCGGCCAGCTCGTCGTTGATGTCCGTGAAGTAGGCGTCGTTGCTGCCAACCGGCTTGCCGGTCGAGGGATCGATGATCCCCTTCGGCTGCGGCGCAACGAGCGTGGTGTTGTTCTGGCTCATGCCCATTCCAGCGCTCCCTTCTTCCACTCATAGATAAAGCCGATGGTGAGGACGAGAAGGAACACCATCATCGACCAGAAACCGAACCAGCCCATCTCGCCGAAAGACACCGCCCAGGGGAACAGGAAGGCGACTTCCAGATCGAAGATGATGAACAGAATCGACACCAGATAAAAGCGGATATCGAACTTCATGCGGGCATCGTCGAAGGCGTTGAAACCGCACTCGAAAGCGGAGAGCTTTTCCGGGTCCGGCGCCTTGTAGGCGACCGCAAAGGGCGCAATGAGAAGCGCCAGGCCGATGACGAGAGCGATACCGATGAAGATTGCGATCGGAATGTAGGAACTGAGGAGTTCAGTCATGGTCTCTTCCCTGTCCGGCCGGGTGCCGGACCTGCCTTTGTGACCTTAAGTCTCAAAGAGCGGACAAATATGTTGCAACGCCAAAGTGGTTAGCGCAGCCGCGCCCTCTCTGCAAGAGTTTAGGCACCATTTCAAGACACCTGCCGCATTGATTGGCAACAATATTGCCGGAATTGACGCAAATTTGGGCCACAATTCCGACCTAAGCCCCTCAAATACAATAATAATCGATTGAACGACGCAACCGCAAAAAAGTCACACGAATTTTACGTCGAAACGGCGGTGAAGTGACGATATCCCGATATCGAAACTTGACTAAAAAAAGCAGGAAAAATCGCGTTTGAAACGGCCGGAATCAAGCATCGGAATCGTCAAAAATCGAGGCGTGCAAACAGCGCGTCGATCTGGTTTTGAGGAGACATTTCAAGAGAAAGAAATGGCGCGAGTGACGGGGCTCGAACCCGCGACCTCCGGCGTGACAGGCCGGCACTCTAACCGACTGAGCTACACCCGCGCTCCACAGACATTCATCTGCGTTTTTTCCGAGGAACAGGATGGCGCGAGTGACGGGGCTCGAACCCGCGACCTCCGGCGTGACAGGCCGGCACTCTAACCAACTGAGCTACACCCGCTTATCCTGACGGACAGGACCTTGTCCCGCCGTACGAACCAGCCTCGGCTGTTCGTTGAGCGGCTAACTACGGCGTTCGTGCGGGGGTGTCAAGCAGGTTTCACGACAAAAGAATAAGCTTTTTGATTTTGATCGGGAAAAACCCTGGGGCCTTTGATCGGCGTTCCAGCAAACGCCCTGTTTTGCGGGCTTTTCCCAACGAAAACAAAAAACTTGTCCACAGCGAGCGGCTTCCCCGACGGCATTTCCCCAGGGCCATCAAGGCGTCATTGGTTTCTGATTTCACCAAAAAGCCCGCAGTTCCCGGCTTTTTGCCCCTCCCCTTCGACGGAGGGAAAAGCCGCTCCGAAAAAAAACAAAAAAACTTCACAAAAGCCCTTGCGGTTTTTTTCCGATCCGAATACATCACGGCCACCGACGCGGCGGACATGATCCGCAGGACGCGAAGGGCGATTAGCTCAGTTGGTAGAGCGCCTCGTTTACACCGAGGATGTCGGGAGTTCGAGTCTCTCATCGCCCACCATTCCACAAATTCCCCCTTGATTACATTTCACTTTCTGCCCCTTTTGTCTCATGGCGCTTTTTCGTCGCTGATTTTGAGACACTTTGAGTTTTCCTGTGGGCCGCTAGGCGCTCTTGCGCGTTGGCTGCCATGCGCCGTTTATCGGCCTGCGCGATGTAGATTTGCGCTGTTTTCATGTTGCTCCAGCCGAACAGCGCCATAAGCTCCGGCGCGGTCGCTTGGCTCTCCGCATAAATCACGGCCGCCGCTTTGCGCAGACCGTGCGAGGAACATTCCAACAGCCCTGCTTTCACACACCAGCGCTTGAAGGCGTTGCTGAAGCTTTCCTTCGTGTACGGCCGGTTCAGCTCTGACATTATATATATGTCTTTGCCGTGAGGCGTTTTCTCAAGCGCCTCGATCAGCTCGGGAGTAAGCTGCGCATCAATCACTGTTGGGTACAGGTTGCGGCCCTTGTGGGCGGTGAAGCGTATCCAGCGATTTCCGTCGCGGCCGCGATATTCGTTGCTTGGCCCGATCCGGTGCGCGTCGGAACGCCGAGCGCCCGTGTTGATCATAACCTCCATCGCAAGGCGCGGTATCGATCCCAACGGCCAAAAGGCGCGGAACCGGTCAATCTCGTCCGGCGTCCACGTGTGAAAGCCTTCAGTGCTGCGATTGACCTTTGCAACCCGTGCGGCAGGGTTGAACGTCGCCAGCGGCGGGTTTTGCTCCATGGCCCAAGTGAACAGCGCTCGAATCACCTTCACCAGCTTATCGCCGGCTCCGGGCGTCCGCTTGCGCTGACTGGCCTCCATATCGGCCCGCTTATACTTCTTATATGGCAGCTTGCCCGCCGCCTCGCAGAAACGATCCAAAACGCTTCGCTTGTCGCGCTGGGTGTCCGGCTCATAGGACTTGAATTTCGCGGACCGGTAATACTGGTCGCAAAGCCAGTCCCAAGTTTCCTCACGCGGCGGCTCAACTGATTTTACGGCAGCTTCGCCGCGCAGCTCAGCCAGAGCTGCCCAGTAGGCATCCATGAAGTTTTTTGTAATTTCACCATTTGCATCCGTGAACGTCTCACGAATGCGCTTTTTCTTGCCATCAAGGCGCACGTAGAACCGATCCCTCCCCTTTCGGTCAGGATCGTTCAGGCAATAGCGAAGTCGGGTTTGCATCAGATAACAATACCCTCATACGGGTTATCGCTATCCGGCTGCTGGTCCTCGATCTCGGCAAGGCTTAGCCAGGCGCTCCGGATGCTCTCGGCATCCCAAAGCGTGACGCCGCCAATCTTGCGGCCCTTCGGCATTCTCCCCTCCCCGACCCAGTTATCGAAGGTCGAGGGCGAGATAGCGAGTGAGGCCGCAGCCTCATCCCGCCGAAGGGCAAAACGCGGTATGGAGAGTTCGCGAAGGCTCGCCGCACCCATAATTATGCATCCTTCAAGCACATGAATGACGAAAGCAGCATGCGAACCATATCCGACTCTTCGCCCAACCATTCCACGAGGAAGTTTTCCGAGAGAATGAAGCCGACCTTGCGAACCATTTCTTCCGGTGTCGCGCACGGATCCAATAAAATCCGGCCCACCACTTCACGCAAAACCAGAATGCCCGATGCCTCATCCGATACGGCGTGCTCGAAGTTATCTTGGTAGAACGCAGAAGCCGTCTTGTATTCTTTGATCAACTCATAAAATTCGGCGTGAGAGCGCGTCATGCTACACCGCCTTTCGCGGCCGCCGATTCCACGATGTCAACGATAGTATTCAGTAAAGCAATGGCTTCGGCTTGCTGCTTATGGGCAATGTCAAGAATGCAATACAGACCACTGGTGGCCACGTTGCGCCGGGCGGCGTCGTCAATGTCCGTCACAACATCCGCCAGAATTGTGGCGGCCTGTATCAGGGACGATCCCACAAGGGCGCTATCGTAAGCCGCCCGCAGTTCCACGCTTTCCAGCATTTTTTCGTGCGCGATGGAGCTTGCACAACCGTCGCGTTGTATTGTAAGTTTCATTCGCATAAGTTGACCTTTCACAGGGTTATGAAAAAGCCGACGCTGGTTCCTAGGCCAGAGCGTCGGCTTTTTCGGTTTCTCGGTCTATCTTCTCGCGAATCGCAAGAATTATCTCGGAAGTCTGAGAACGCAAATTTTGGCGGGCCTGCGCTTCAAGCCAACCCTTAACATCTGCCGGAAGATTGATCTTCAATTGGACTTTTTCACGGGCCACAGTGCGAATCCCTTAACGGACCTAATTGGTTCATTAATGGGTACCTATTAGGTCCAATTGCGTCAAGGACCTTTCTGGTTCATTGATAAAAAATGGCACCCAAGCAAACCGATCCACAGTTTAAATTACGCCTGACTCCCGAAATTAAGGATGCGGTCGAAAAGGCCGCCACCGCAAACGGGCGTTCAATGAACGCTGAAATACTGTTTCGGTTGGAGTACAGCTTTAAACTCGGGTTCGCTGGGATGAACGGATACTCGTTCTTTGGCGAAGTGACACACGATGACGGACTTCAGATGAGCGAGACGCTCAACGCGGAGCTGGCGAATGCTGCAGAGGCAAAAGGAATATCCGTCCGTGAAGAAATCGAAGAACGGCTGTGGTTTTCTTTAAAGCCGCAAAATGAGATCAACCAACGCTTAGCGGAACACCTGTTAGATAGCAGCATGGCGCTTCAACAGGCAAATTTTGATCTGGAGCAGGCGCGGCGGCTTTTAGATACACTGTCGCCACAAGAGAAACTTCTTTTGGAGGAGCGGGCAGAAATCATGGAATCGAAGGCCCCAACTTCCCAACGACAAAAAGCCCTCATCGAACACATTAGCAATTCGCCCCTCGCCTCCGGTAAAAGCGAAAAATGACCGACGATGTGTTCGAGGTTGGTGATATCGTTGCACTTCAGCACGATTTCAACTTTTCCATGACGGTATCCGACATTCGTCCAAACGGAGCAGTTGGCTGTATCTGGTGGGCTAACAGCCTACTTCAGTACCAGTTGTTTCCACCGAAGACATTGCTAAAGTTGAATGGTGCCCTCCGTCATACGTCGCAACAGTGAGATGAGATGAGAGACATTCGCCGCCAACCATCCCATCCCGGCGCGCTTCTGGCGGATATCTTGCCAGATACAGGCATGACGCTTGCAGAACTGGCGGATGCTACCGGCGTTCCCCTGCCCCAGCTTGAAAGCATCATGAAAGAAGAAGCGCCGATAACCGCGGATGTTGCCGAAAAAATTGGCGCGTACTTCGGGGACGGCCCGGGCATCTGGCTACGAATGCAAGTCGAACATAACGTGTGGGGAAAACTGAACGCGGCCGACCACGAAGCGGTTGATTTGGGGGAATATCCAACAATCAATGAACCACACTGCGAGAACGCCAGCTACCGATGCCCGTGCTGCAAATGCCTAACCCTTCAAGAGCGAGGCGGCTACGAAATATGCCCCGTCTGCTTTTGGGAGGACGATGGGCAGGATGACCCCTACGCGGACCAAATAAGCGGCGGAGCAAACGGAGAGACTTCCCTCACGCAAGGGCGAGCTAATTACGCCAAATACGGAGCCATGGAAGAACGGTTTATAAAATCCGTTCGCAAGCCGACCGAAGATGAAGCTGCACCACAAATTTCTGAAGAATAGACAGTGGGGAAATTCCCCACCGAAATCAACTGGGGATTTTCCCCAGTGCGGATAAATCAACGGGGTTCCCATGGCGAGCGTGAAGTACTTCTACGTCGAAGACGATACAGCAATTCTGTTCGGCGCGAACGGCACAGCACTAACGGCAACCTTAGCCGCCGTCGCCGGCATGATCTCCGATATCAAATTCGCGATTCCCACGTTTCCACTATGGGCATACTTCGCCGGGCTGATTTTCGCATTCATCTCCAAATCTGTGATCATGATCTATAACGGCGACGTAAAAGAGCGAGAAAAAAGCCAAGCCGTCCGCGATTTCCTACTCGAAGCTCTGCCTGAAAAAGAAGCCCTCGCAAAGGAGGGCTTTGATTGGGACAAAGGATGGGCGGATATGGTCGAAAGGCGAAAAACGCTTTTGTCGCTCAAAACCACCTATCGTCTGAATTACGTAAGAGCATATGCGTTTTTTGCATCCGCTATCTGCTTCGTCCTAGGCACCGGAAGCATACTTTGGTTCGTCGGCACCAAGGCTTCTCTGTGAGAAGGGGTCGATGACGTCCCCAATCACATCCGGCCAATAGTGCAATATGCTGCCGGCATGATGACCATCGGGACCGATCTCAATATGAAAAATCCCACCGCCGATGGAATATCCCATATTCGGGGTTTCGCGCTCCCCGCAATGCAGATCACAAACAGCCTCCCGGCCTCGCTGGAATGCCGCAATCGCATCTTCGGGAACGAAATCCGCAGGATCTGGCAACCCTTCCAGCTCGACGCCGAAAGCGATCATGCCGGCATCCCACTTGTAGCAGACGCCACGCGGCAAGCCGGCGTCGTCGCGGTGAGACTGTCGGGCATAAACTTCCGGTCGATTGCGGCTCTCTGACCAGCCCGCCACTACGATTTCCGAACCAGCCGCCCCTATCTCAGCCAAAAGCGCGTCATGCGCTTCCAGCACACCCGGAAGCGCCGAAACAACATCATCGAAAGTTGCGAAACCGAATTCGCGGCAAAGCTGCTCGAACAGCGGAAACGCGGCCTCGATTCCTCGGCTGGAATAGACCGCATTCACCCCAGGTATCGCCCGCACCTTGCAATCAGCGCCAGTTAGAACGCCGGTTTCCGGGTCATAGAACGCGCCATCCGCCATGACGTGCACGCGGTCTTTCTGAATTACTGCCAGTATCGCACTCATGCGTATATCTCCGCTTTGTGGGTTGATGTGATGAAGCCGACTGGGCCACCGTCAGCGAAACCTTTGCCGCCGCCGAACAACCCGCCGAAAAGGTTTCCGAAAATCCCGCCGCCCCCGGCGCTGTTGACCTTGAACATGCTGTTGAGAACGTCATCGATTAGGGCATCGCCAATCTTCTTGAGGCTGTTCACAAGGATGTCGGCGGCACTGGCCCCCTCAATAAGGCCGTCGATAACGCCGCGCGTAACGTCTTTCGCGGTCGCCATCGCCTCTTCCGCCCGCTCCCTGATTTCGTTCTGTTTTTCAGAGAGTTTTTCGGATTGAACAACGGCGTCAGCATATCCGGCCGCCAGTTTCTCAATCGAGGCGGTCAATTGCGGCGTGACCTTCACGCCGGCCTCTTTCGCCGCCGTCAGAAGCTCTTGTTTCGACCGAGCATACTCTACCGAATAGCCATAATCGTTCACCAGAGGATTGAGAGACGCGTAAGCCTGCGTTTCGGCATTCAGGGCGTCCGTGCGCTTCTGCATTTGCTCTACTTCGCGCTGGTACTCATTCAGGCGGGCTTTACTCCCCTTGCCGTCTTTGTCATCGGCAACCTTGTACTGCGCATCATTCAAATCAATCGGCGTGAATTTATTACCGTTGACGCTTTGTTTTGTCGGCGGCTTGAAGCGGTTATAGTCCAGCTCGCCGCCAACAATCGTCGGTTCGATCAATGCCGCCTTGTCGTTAAGCGCCCGGAGCTGACCTTCCAACTGGCGAATGCGCGCCGGCCCGAGAACATCCATCGGATTGTTGCGAGTCTCGGCAATTTCCTTTTCGATGGAAAGCCGCTGTTCAGCCAGCCTGTTGAGCTTGTCATTGTTCTTGACTGTCGACTCGATGTTGAGCGCGCCGCCAAGAAGCGAAATTTTGCCGTTTTCCCCGAGCGCGTTCACCAGCCCCGAACCGATATTCTCAAGCCCGCTTATCCGGCCGACCCATTCACCGAAATTCTGCGCGGCCGTAGCGCCCTCATTCAACAATTTGATGATGGCGCCGATGTCTGAGGCGAGGCCATCCATATTCACGCTGTTGATGAACGAAGCCACATTGTCGATTGAGGAACCGAAAGTGTTTGCCGCCTGCGAGGATGTATTGAACCGCCGCGCCGCGTCCGTGAGCGACGTTTTCAGATTTTCAAACCGCTGGTCAATGGTGAGAACCGCGCTCGATACCTTTTGCTCAATCACCGGAGCGCCAGCGCCGATACCATCGAAAAGCGCCTTCGACGACAATCCACCAGCCAGCATAATTTTGCGAAGCTCGGCAACCGAACCGCCGGCCTGCTTGATGCCGGCCGCCGCAGCTTGCAGGATCGTCGGCGCGCCTTCCTGAATTGAGTTGAATTCTTCGGCTCGCACGGTTCCCGACCCGAGCGCCTGCGACAGCTGAAGCAAAGCGCCGCTCGCCTCCTGAGACGACTTTCCGGACGCCCGAAGCGCAACAGCAATATTGTCGGTGAAGGAAATCAGCTCGTCACTCGAAACACCCAGCTCTTTTTGCACCAGCGAGGCGCGGCCGTACAATTCAACGAGCGTCTCCAATGGCGCGGCGTTCTTCTGCGCACTGACGAGAAGCTTTTGATAGACCGAATCCAGCTCTTGCCCGGAGAGGCCCGCCACCTTCAGCGCATTATCGATCCGTGTCGCACTGTCGGAAAGGGTTCGGAACCCCTGAGCGCCGCCAATGAGCGCAAACGCCTTCATGAAGCCCGCCGCAGCTTCCGACGCGCCTGTAGACAGACTCTTGTTCATTTTGGCAAAACGCGTCTCGATTTGCCGCATATTCCGGTTGGTCATGCCAACCGCTCGTTTCATGGCATTCTCATAGCCCTTTATGTCGGCCGAGAGTTGCACCAATAGCTTTTCAACATCCGTCGCCATTTGACACCTGTGAATGGAAGGAAAGAGGCCGCCGACCCGATGCGCATCGGATCGGCGGAGGACGCGGTTTTTCGGCATTCGCGTACCGGGACACTCACGCCTTGTCCCAGCCGGCCGAGGGCGATGGAAAACCCTCGGCCAGCCAAAAGGGGAACGATTATCCGGCGTTTCGGATGGCTGTGAGAATGGTATTGAAATCGCCCTTGATGAGGGCGGCCGCTCGTTTCACAGCGAAGGCAAGACGGCTCTCACCACGAATGGTCAGCATGTTTTTGATGAAGTTGTCTCGATCCTCAGAGGAAACGAGAACTTCGGGCTGCATCCGGTCGAAAATCTGCGTTGCGGTTTCGAAAGCACCAACAAGAAACTCACCGACTGGCATAGCGTTGGTGTAAACCACCGGGAGGCCCCAGATATCGGACGTATCAACGGGAAGAATGTAATTTCCATCGCCGTCTTTGATGCCCAGAAGGTTCCAGAAATCACGCGTGTTGAGGATGATACCAGATGACGGGAGGTCAGCCTCTGCCGCCTGCCCTGCAGCGTCCCTGAGAACATCAAGCCGGGTGTATTTTGTAGGATCACCCCCCGCCGTGGCGTTGATATCAACGCGGGCAGTGTCGAACGCCGTTGCCTGAGGCATCATGCCGTGCAGGTTTTGGCCCTGACCGTCGCCAAACAGGAACTGCTGTTCTTCCTTCAGCGCGAGGCCGTAACGCAACGAGCTGTCAACGAGTGTCTGAAGCTGGGGCGCATCGTCCATCAACTGGCGAGAAGCGGGAACCCAGTGCGCAATAGTGCGTACCGGCGCACTAGCCAGCTCGTAGGTGATTTCCGATTCCGGCTTCTCTGTCGTTTCAGCCACCATGCCGGCGTTGTTCACGAACGTCTTTTCCTTGAAGTATTCGACAAGGTTCGATCCGGTGGAACCCGCACCCAGCAGTGCGCGGATCGTCAAACGACGACGCGGAAGCATAACACCTTCAGCGCTGCGATCCGGACGAACAAGCGCCCCGCCAGATGCTCCGACTGACGTAAGCGCATTTTCAACCGGAATACGCTGAGAGCCTTTGCAGCTACTGGACACGAAATCCTTGTAACCGCTGCTGTGAACAACAGTTTCACCCCAGGACATCGAGGCAGCGCCACCGCCGCCGCCGCGCCGTTGGCGACCGGCGACGGATTGCTCTACATCGCTCTGACGCGTGGAAACCTGCTCGATCCGCTCCTCAAGCCGGTCGTAACGCGCCGATAGACTGGAATTCATATCCGTCACCGCCGATTTCACTTTAGTCAGAATGTCTGCGAAATCCGCTTCATTGCGAACCTGAGAGGAAAGCGCTTCGGGAGCCGAGGTAGCCAGCAAGGCTGCGATAGGCGCAACAGGCATAGAACGGGTAATATTTTTCATGATTTTGCCTCATGTTGAGGCGGCGCATATTGGTCGGGGAGTTTCGTAGCCGCACATACCAGTCCGCCGCCGTCGATTAAAACGGGTCATCACGCACTCAAGGTGCGATTTGAATTGCGACTGGTTCGGCTAGCGCTGAGCATAACCAAGGGGCCAGACGAAACCGGGGGAACCGATTTCTAGGCAGCGTTCCGCATACCGTGATTCCGAAATACGCCACGTCACTGATTTGCGCAAGTCTCATCCTCCAACAAATCCACAATCGATTGATCAGCGCCACCGCATTTGAGAGCGTTCAGCATCTTGCGGCGCGCACCCCTCGACCATCCCGCGACGGCAAGAGCGTCATCGACAACCCGGATGACAGGAGGAATTTTGCCGTTGAAGCTTGGCAATTCGAACCCGCCACTCACTTTTTGGCCGAGCTTGCGTTTCATTGAACCGGGCCTTTCGGCTCGACGGCGGCGAAGATGCCGTTGTCGATTTGCTCCGCGATTGCACGGAACGCAGCAGACGCGGCCGCACGGCCATCTGTAGCGCAACTCTGCGCGGCCGCGAAAGTCAGCATGCGATCCACCATTTGCGGGACCGTGATGCCGACTTCATGGACGATGATCCGAGCAGCGCCGGTGATAATTTCATCGCAGGCGTCGCGGCGAGCTGCCGGCAATGCTGGATGATCGCATGTGTTGTTGGTGATTTTCATGTGGCTTTTTCTCTCCAATTTCGACTTTGAACAAAGTAAGGGATGACGCCGGTGTGCGGTCGGGAGGGCGTCTGACTTTTGACCCGCCCCTCCCCGTCGCGGCGGCCCTCGAATGCGGCGCAAATCATGCATCGTGAGCCACCGAGCCATTGCGGGACCGCCATGAATTGGATTGAACACGGTCGATCAGGTACGGCAGGCCAGCGCCTTGCCGCTTCTGTTCCTCGATAACCGCCGCCTGCCGCATCGCCTCATCAACGGCTGCGGCCAGCATCGTCCGCATGGTTTCGCTCAAACTATCGATTTGCGCGGCAAGGCGATCAGACGCCGCCGCTGTGGCTGCTGCAACCGATGATGGCAATCGATAGGGATTGCGAGGCCGCCGCAAGCTGCCCCTCACAAGCCCATTCACCCTCTCGGCATCCACTGACGCCGGCTTGTCTTCCGAACGCTTGGAACGGACGTATCCGATAGCACCGTCGCTATCAGTGAGTTTCTTAGGTGAGTTTCTTATATGAGTTAGGGTGCACGGATTTGCACTGTCTAAGTGCACGTTATTGCACCGAGTAGATGCACGTTCTTGCACTACCTCGTCGTCATTCTCGCCGCTTTCAAAGTCAGCAACAAGCTGCCGGAAGCCGACCCAGTTCGGCTGGTATCGAGAACGGAAACCATTCCCACCGTGGTGTATCTTCACAATCAAACCGCGTGCGTGAAGCTCATTGGTGGCATTCACGACCGTTCGTTTGCTGACACCAGCCCGAGCCATCAGGCGGTCAGTTCCGGGGTCGCACTGGCCTGTCCTCGCATTGAAGTGCGAGAGGATAACCGCGCCCACAGTCTTAGCATCGCCCGACAACCCACGTGCCAGAGCAATCGCTTTGTACGCGACGGCGAAGTCTTTTTGGGAGGGAAGCTCAGGCTTGTCGTTCATGGCTCGACAACCCCATGAACGGCGCCTGAAAACGCGAGACACTCAAAATTACGAAACGTTGAATTTGCTCAACATTTGTATTTGTCTCAAGTCCGGCTATGTGTTTGGGATTGCTGCGTACTGGTGGGTTCTCATCGCCCACCATTTTCCAAATTTCTCAAATTCACATGTTATGAGCTGAATGTTCTTCAGCTGGCGCGGTCTTTTGTCCTGCATTTTCCGCATCTGGAATCAGCCGGCCCTGCCCCGCATCTCGTCGCTGGGCGTATCAATCCGAGCCCGGAACCACCGGAATCGTTTTCCAGCCCTCATCTATTCCAAATCGATACGTCCGTTTCGGATTCCGACAGCTTCACCGAATCCCTGTGCCACCGTGTAACATACCGAAAAATAAGCGGATTCAGACTTTTTAAAGAGATTTCGGGCATTGTTTGCGCACCGTTTCATGATGAACGGTTGAACTGATGGATGAAACCATGTCGATCGACGCGTTTGTAACACTCGCGCTTATTGCGCTGCCTGTTTATATTTTTTTCCGCTGGGTCCAGCAGGACTCAGAAAAACAAGATACTCCCAAAAGCAAAAATTCCATGGGGCGGTGATCCGTTACGGTCGACCCGCAGTATTTTCCCGGACGGTCTCCGGACGAAATCCTCCACAATCCGATATCCAAGCGGCAATGCTGATTTCAATAGCTAGCCATCGCCAGGAATCGCGCAAAATCGGGGAACCCGGCCCGGGGGGCCCTCGCCGCACAAAAAAGCCGGGCATAGCCCGGCTTTTCTCATTTACAGCGCCTTTCGGCTCGATCAGTTGATCGCCTTCATGTTGACGGTGAAGAACAGCGTCTCGCCGGAAGAATCGTCCACGCCGTCATTGTCGGTCACGGCATAGGCCGTTCCAGCCTTGTCGAAGGTGAAGCCTTCCAGCTTGTCAACGACGTAGCCGTTGGTCTGGGCCTTGAGGTCGGGCAGGAAGTCATGGGCTTCCTGCTTGGCCACCAGCGGCAGTTCGCCGCCGATCTTGCCCGGCTTCAGATCCGCGATCGCAACGCGGTAGAGCTTCTTGATCTTGGCCTTGTCGCCGATCTGGTTGTCGCGCTCGACGATATAGACATAGTCGCCCTGCGCGGTGATTTCGGAAAGGCCAATCCAGCCTGCCTCGGTCTTGTCGAGCGGATAACGCACGGTGCCCCACTCCTTGGACTTCGGATTGTAGGAGACGAGCTTGACGAAGCCCTTCTCATCCGTGCCCCACTCGCGTTGCACAGCCATCCACAGCGTGGCGTCGTCGCCCTTGCCGATCATGGTCACGCCTTCGAAACCGAAGCGGGTATCGCCGGAAAGGAGTTCCTTCGGCAGAGCGATCTCGGCCTTGATTTCGCCCTTGGCGTTGACGTTATAGAGCGCGTGCGGAACAAGCTTGGCGCTGTCGCCTTCAGAGGCCAGCCAGAAACCGCCCTTGCCATCAAGCGTGATGCCTTCGATGTCGAGCTTCTGAACAGCAATGCCGTCACGCTTGACGCGCAGCACGCTGGTGATGGTGGCAGGCTTCTTCGTGGCGTCGATGGTGAAGATCGACGGCTGGTTGCCATAGACCGAGTCGGAGACGGCATAGAGAATGCCGGGCTTCTCAGCATCGCCGACCAGGCCGGAAAGAGCGCCCCAGCCGATCGGCGCGCCGTCGACGGTGGCGGAAACGAGCTGCGGATAGGCAGGCTGGCCTTCGGCGCGCTCATAAAGCATGACATGCGAGCGGACACCGCCGTCTTCGATCAGATCGACCTCATTGGCCGTAGCAAGGAGATTGCGCGACGGAATGGCGACGGCGCCTTCCGGCGAGACGCCCGAAGGCAGGAGCTGCGTCAGCTGCGGCTCCGCACCGGTATCCTTGTAGACGGCGACCACCGAAGCGCGCTCGGCAAGCACGAAGAAATACTTCTGGCCATCGAAGGTCGCCGCTTCCAGACCTTCGGGCTCAATGCCCTTGGCCTTGGAGCGCTTTTCCGGATAGTGGCCGATGGCGGCAACCGCGCGCTCGAGCGAAGCACCGGCTTCATAGAGAAGCTTGCCGGTCTTGTCGAAAATGGTGAAGCCGCGCGAACCGCCCTGCCAGTCGCCTTCATTGGCGATGACGATACGGTCATTGTCCAGCCACTTTACAGCGTCCGGCTCGCGCTTGCGGCCTTCCTGCTTGTCGGTGAATTTCAGCTGACCGTCGGTCTTCGTGTCGACGCCTTCCAGATCAACCTTGCCGACGGAGAAATGCGTCTTCACCGTGCCGGTCTTGCCATCGATGATGACGATATGGTTGTTTTCCTGCAGCGTCAGAGCGATCTCGCCATTGGCGTTGATCGAGACGAATTCCGGCTCCGGATCCTCAGGGGAAATTTCGGCGAGACCGGTAACGTCAATCTTCTTCAGCGTCGCGCAGTCGGCCACGCCGTCCTTCAGGCCGACCGTTACCAAATAGCCGGCGGGCATCTGCGGCAGTGCGCCTTCGTTCACATCTTCATCACGCTCGTTTTCGATCGCGATGGCGGCAAAGGTTTTATCAGGGGAAACGGCGACGGAATCGGGCTGGCCGCCGAGATCACAGCTTGCCTCGATCTTCTTCGTGGCAATATCGACTGTCACCAGCTTGCCGGACGGGTTGGCGCGGTTTTCCGACGTATTGACGCCGGCGAGAACCTTAAGGCCAGCAACGGCAACAGAGGTCGGCTCGCCTTCCAGCAGCAATGCGCCGCCGGCCTTGGGGGCCTTCGCGTCGGTGATGTCGATGAAACCGATGCCGCCGAGCGGGCTGTCCGAATAGATCAGCGTCTTGCCGTCTTCACTGGCGGTGATGATTTCAGCCGAGGTGACGGACTTGGCGTCCTTGTCCGCGGGAAGGTTTTTCGCCACCGGGAAAGACGCGATGCGGTTGAAAACCGGCTCGGCAGCGGCCGGCAAGGCCACGGACGTGAGCAGAGCAGCGGTCAAGGCCATTTGAGAAAATCGGAACGCCATTTTAATCCCCCTTGGGTCCAGAAATACCCCATGGCTTCTGCGTCAAAGACATGACAGTGGCATGACATTTCCTGTCGGGAATCAAAAAGCCCGGCCATGGAGACCGGGCTTTCTTGTTTCTGCGCACATTCCGCGTATCGGAGCACCGTGTGACCGGATGGAGGCTGCACAGGCGCGCTCCCTACTTTCGTTTACATCCTGCCGGATTGAGAACCAGGCTGTCCGAAAAGCATTTCGAAAAACCGCCCGGTTTTGGGCCGGCATGATGGCGTCAGCGCGTCAAAACATGTTTCCTCGTGAACCTGAAAAGCCGCCCGCCCGCCGCCGGGCGTTGCGGCTTTCCGGAAACCTTACGAGTTGACGGCGTCCTTCAGGCCCTTGCCTGCGGAAAACTTCGGTACGTTGCGAGCCGGGATATCGACTTCAGCACCCGTAGAAGGGTTACGGCCCTTGGAGGCTTCACGGCGGCTAACGGAGAAGCTGCCGAAGCCAGCGAGGCGAATGTCGCCACCGTTCTTCAGTTCGCTCTGTACGGTTTCGAATACGGCATCAACAGCGGAAGCAGCATCTGCCTTCGTGAGACCAGCCTTTTCGGCAACAGCAGAGACGAGCTCGTTCTTGTTCATGTTTCCACCCCTTTCAATGGTTTGAAACGACTCAAATTAAGCCGGCGCAGAATACGTTTGCATCCGCGCGCAGCAACCCAAAAGCGCTGGAATCGCCTGAAAAACAAGGGGTCTGCGATTTTTTTCACAAAAAAGGCCGACATTTCTGCCGGCCTTCCACATATTCGTGCCAAATTCGCATCACTTGCCCGGAGCTGAGCGCAGAATGCGCCTTCCGACACCTAACATATTGAATCTATGCAGCACCCGTCGCGAAAGGCGATTCCCGCCCCTCGCGACGAAGCACGTATCAATGTGCGATGGTCTGGCTGCCGTCGTCGACGCCTTCGACCGTAGCGATAACAGGCGTCTCGATGCTGCCGTCCCACTCGATGGGCTCCGGCTGGCGCAGAAGGGCGTGCCTGATGACCTCGCCCATGCGCGAAACCGGGATGATTTCCATCTCGTTCTTCACATTGTCCGGAATCTCCGCCAGATCCTTGGCGTTCTCTTCCGGGATCAGTACCTTCTTGATGCCGCCGCGAAGGGCTGCGAGCAGCTTTTCCTTCAGGCCGCCGATCGGCAGCACGCGACCACGAAGCGTGATCTCGCCCGTCATCGCAACATCCTTGGAGACCGGAATGCCGGTCATGATGGAGACGATGGCGGTTGCCATGGCAACACCGGCGGACGGTCCGTCCTTCGGGGTTGCCCCTTCCGGAACGTGAACGTGGATGTCGCTCTTGTCGAAACGCGGCGGTTCGATGCCGAAGTCCACGGCGCGCGAGCGGACATAGGATGCCGCTGCCGAAATGGATTCCTTCATCACTTCCTTGAGGTTGCCGGTGACCGTCATGCGGCCCTTGCCCGGCATCATCACGCCTTCGATGGTGAGCAACTCACCGCCGACTTCCGTCCATGCCAGACCGGTGACAACACCAACCTGATCCTCACGCTCGGCTTCGCCGTGGCGGAACCGCGGAACGCCCAGATAATCCGGAACGTTGGCTGCTGTGACTTCCACGGACTTGACCTTGCCCTTGATGATCTCGGTCACGGCCTTTCGCGCAAGCTTCATCAACTCGCGCTCGAAGCTGCGCACGCCCGCCTCGCGGGTGTACTGCTGGATCACGATCATCAGAGCGTCATCGCTGACCGAGAACTCTTCCGGACGCAGGGCATGTTCCTTGATCGCCTTCGGCAACAGGTGACGCTTGGCGATTTCGCGCTTTTCGTCTTCGGTGTAGCCGGCGATGCGGATCACTTCCATACGGTCCATCAGGGGACCCGGAATGTTCAGCGTGTTGGCCGTGGTCACGAACATCACGTCGGACAGGTCGTATTCCACTTCAAGATAGTGGTCCATGAAGGTGGAGTTCTGTTCCGGATCGAGAACCTCCAGCAGTGCGGAAGACGGATCGCCACGGAAATCCATGCCCATCTTGTCGATCTCGTCGAGCAGGAAGAGCGGATTGGACTTCTTGGCCTTCTTCATTGACTGCACGATCTTGCCAGGCATGGAGCCGATATAGGTACGGCGGTGACCGCGGATTTCCGCCTCGTCACGCACGCCGCCCAGCGCCATGCGCACATATTCGCGGCCGGTCGCCTTGGCGATCGACTTGGCGAGCGAGGTCTTGCCGACGCCGGGAGGGCCGACGAGGCACAGGATGGGGCCGCGAATCTTCGAGGCGCGCGCCTGCACGGCCAGATATTCGACGATGCGTTCCTTGACCTTGTCGAGACCGAAATGATCCTGATCGAGGATTTTCTCGGCCGCGTTGAGGTCAACCTTGACCTTCGACTTCTTGCCCCAGGGCAGACCGAGCAGCCAATCCAGATAGTTGCGCACGACGGTCGCTTCCGCGGACATCGGGCTCATCTGGCGAAGCTTCTTCATTTCCGCTTCGGCCTTTTCCTTGGCCTCCTTGGAAAGCTTGGTCTTGGCGATGCGCTCTTCCAGTTCGGCCATCTCGTCACGGCCGTCCTCGCCGTCGCCGAGTTCCTTCTGGATCGCCTTCATCTGCTCGTTCAGGTAATATTCGCGCTGGGTCTTCTCCATCTGGCGCTTGACACGCGAGCGGATACGCTTTTCGACCTGCAGCACGGAAATCTCGCCTTCCATGAAGCCAAGCGCCTTTTCAAGCCGCTGCTTCACGCTGACGGTTTCCAGCATTTCCTGCTTTTCGGTAATCTTGATCGACAGGTGCGAAGCGACCGTATCAGCGAGCTTCGAATAATCGTCGATCTGGCCGGCAGCGCCGACAACCTCGGGCGAAATCTTCTTGTTGAGCTTCACATAGCTTTCGAATTCCGAAACGACCGAACGCGACAGCGCCTCGATCTCGACCGGATCTTCGGCAGGCTCCTGCAACGGCGTCGCGGTGGCTTCATAGAAGTCTTCACGGCCGGTGTAGCTGTCGATCTGGGCGCGGCCCTTGCCTTCCACCAGCACCTTCACGGTGCCGTCGGGAAGCTTCAGAAGCTGCAGGACATTTGCGACCGTGCCGACCTTGTGGATGGCTTCGGGAGCCGGATCGTCATCGCTGGCGTTGATCTGGGTGACAAGCATGATCTGCTTGTCCGAACCCATGACTTCCTCGAGCGCACGAATGGATTTTTCCCGCCCGACGAACAGGGGAACGATCATATGCGGGAAAACGACAATGTCGCGCAGGGGAAGTACCGGATAGGTACCACCAGATGCCGCAGACGTGATGTTCGTCATATCATTTCCTTTCATGGTCCCTTTCGGGACACTTTGCCGGACAGCTTGGGGCATCCGGCACATTCATTTCTCGAGACTGAAAATGGAGTTTCGAAACACCGATTTCAAGTCGCCGGAACAGACGATCCCGCTGAGCGGCAAGACCGTGAAATTCAACAAAACCCAGCGCCGGCTAGTACTCCCGACATTTCCGGTTATCCTTGAAGGTCAGGAACCGGGTCGCCGACGGGAATTCACATTTCCGTCATATCGCGCTGCAAATCAGTTGTAAGACTTTATCAGCAAAGCGCAATCCGCTCCAAACGCAAAATCGGGCTTCGCCAAGTTAGGCGCAAGTTTCACGCCCGGCCACAACAGAAAAGGCCCGCACGGGATGCGGGCCTTTTGATTTCATCAAAGTACCGGATCGGTCGATCAGGCCGAAACGTTGGTCTTTTCTTCCTGACGATCCGCATAGATGTAGAGCGGACGGGCGACGCCGCTGACGACGTCGTTGGAAATGACCACTTCGCGTACGCCTTCCAGCGTCGGCAGTTCGAACATGGTATCCAGCAGGATCTTCTCCATGATCGAGCGCAGGCCGCGGGCGCCGGTCTTGCGGGTGATCGCCTTGCGGGCGATTTCGCGCAGAGCGTCCTCGTGGAAGGTCAGTTCCACATCTTCCATCTCGAACAGGCGCTGATACTGCTTGACCAGCGCGTTCTTCGGCTCGGACAGGATCTGGATCAGCGCATCCTCGTCGAGGTCCTCCAGCGTCGCCAGAACCGGCAGACGGCCGATGAATTCCGGGATGAGACCGAACTTCACCAGGTCTTCGGGCTCCAGTTCGCGCAGAACCTCGCCAACGCGGCGATCGTCTTCCGCCTTGACGGTCGCACCAAAGCCGATCGAGGTCTTTTCACCACGGGCCGAGATGATCTTGTCGAGGCCGGCAAACGCGCCGCCGCAGATGAACAGGATGTTGGTCGTATCCACCTGCAGGAATTCCTGCTGCGGATGCTTGCGGCCGCCCTGCGGCGGAACGGAAGCGACCGTGCCTTCCATGATCTTCAGAAGCGCCTGCTGAACGCCCTCGCCCGACACGTCGCGCGTGATGGACGGGTTGTCCGACTTGCGGGAAATCTTGTCGACTTCGTCGATATAGACGATGCCGCGCTGGGCGCGTTCGACATTGTAATCCGCAGACTGCAACAGCTTCAGGATGATGTTTTCCACGTCCTCGCCGACATAACCGGCTTCGGTCAGCGTCGTTGCGTCCGCCATGGTGAAGGGAACGTCGATGATGCGGGCGAGCGTCTGGGCAAGATAGGTCTTGCCGCAACCCGTCGGACCGACGAGCATGATGTTCGACTTCGCAAGCTCGACATCGCCGTTCTTGGAGGCGTGCGCGAGGCGCTTGTAGTGGTTGTGAACGGCCACCGACAGGATTTTCTTCGCCTGCTTCTGGCCGATGACATATTCGTCGAGGATCTTGATGATGTCCTGCGGGGTGGGAACACCCTCGCGCGACTTCACCATCGACGTCTTGTTCTCCTCGCGGATGATGTCCATGCACAATTCGACGCATTCATCGCAGATGAATACCGTCGGTCCGGCAATGAGTTTCCGGACTTCGTGCTGGCTCTTGCCGCAGAATGAACAATAGAGTGTATTCTTAGAGTCGCCGCCGTTGCTGCCGCTGACTTTGCTCATATCTCTTTCCTTCCAGCACGCCGCAGGTCCGCCAAACGGATCGCGGTCAACTTACCGCCCGCCGATACGGCAGCCCTTGGGGTGCATCGCCGTATCCGCCTCGTTTCCCGGGGTACTAACCGGTATCAGATACATGAGCTGACAACCGGCTGCAACGAATTCCCCATCAAACCAAAGGCCACGTCATAAAAATTCAACATAGCCTTTATATATACTAATATCGCTTTCTGTTGCGGTTGAAAGCCCCGAAATTACTTTTGCGGGTTCAAACAAACGTCAAAAAGCGGCGCGCCTCAATTCGCGGCGGCGCCTTCGATTTCCTGGCGCGAGGTCAGGATCTTGTCGATCACGCCCCATTCCTTCGCCTCGTCTGCATCCATGAAATGGTCGCGATCAAGGGTTTTTTCAACCTCTTCGAGCGTGCGGCCAGTATGCTTCACGTAGACTTCATTCAGGCGACGCTTCATCTTGATGATGTCACGGGCGTGGCGCTCGATATCCGATGCCTGGCCCTGGAAACCGCCGGACGGCTGGTGAACCATGATGCGGGCGTTCGGGGTGGCGAAACGCATTCCCTTTTCACCGGCAGCCAGAAGCAGCGAGCCCATGGACGCGGCCTGACCGACGCAGAGCGTGGAAACCGCAGGGCGGATGAACTGCATCGTATCGTAGATCGCCATGCCGGCGGTCACGACGCCACCCGGCGAATTGATGTAGAGCGCGATTTCCTTCTTCGGGTTTTCAGCCTCGAGGAAAAGAAGCTGCGCGCAGACGAGCGACGCCATCTGGTCTTCCACCGGGCCGGTAAGGAAAATGATGCGTTCCTTGAGAAGACGGGAAAATATGTCGTAGGAGCGTTCGCCGCGATTGGTCTGCTCTACGACCATCGGCACCAGAGCCATGGCGGTATCAACTGGATTTTTCATGTCCGTCCTTTGTCAAACTCTGCCCTTCGCGGAAAACCGCTCCGGAATCACTTCTAACCTTCATACTCCCTACATAGAGTGTCCCTGCCCCGTACTTCAAGACACGAAGCCGCATATCCTTAACGGCTCAACAGCGTTTGCAGGCCGTCGAGGGCCGACTTGGCAAGGGTTTCGAACCGGGCGGGGCCGGCCGGGCCTCTTTCCCTCACCGCCACCATTTTTTTACTATGGCGCGCGGCGGGGGCAAAAATCGTCCGCCATACACAGATATAACTTCTCACCGGCAAGAACTCGTTAGTATTTGCTGCTGATACTGGCCAGCGAATTTCCGGTTCCCGTTGGGGAATGGGCCCATCCGGGCGAAATGGCAGCTCAACAATTCCAGCGGGCATAACGCACCTTGTGCGAGATGGCCCGCTTTTACCGCATGATGGCGCAGATAGGATTTTGCAATGCTGGATGCAAAGACGAGCACGCTACTGTGGGCGGCGGAAACGTTCACCCTTGCCGTGCTTTTGGGAACGCTGTGGCTGCACCGCCCTTCCCGCCGGCATAATCTCTATTTCGCCGCAGGTTTCCTCACCACAGGCATCGGCACTGTCATGGTGGCGTTTCGCGGCGATATTTCCAGTTTTCTGTCCATTCAGGTCGGCAATACGTTGGCGCTTTCCGCCTTTGGTTTCTGGCTGGCTGGCCTGCTCTGCTTCGAGCAGCGCAAACTCGGCGGCTGGGTTGCTATTCCGGCCCTGCTGTGGATCGCCGGAATGTTCGTGCCGCCCGTGCGCGAAGACATGGTCGCCCGCATCCTGCTTTATCATGCCAGCGCGGCCACGGGCTATTTCATGCTCGCGGGCGTGCTTCTGGCCAGCAGGGCGCGCGCATCTCGCAGCCGAAAGGTTCTGGCCACGATCCTGATCCTGCAGGCTTTTGCCGGAGCGATCGTCGCATCCATCGTCATCCCGGCCAATGCCGCAATCCCCAATGCCATTCCCATGACATCGGCGCTCTCCATTTCCGGCATGCTCGGCTTCACGGCGATCATCATGATCAGCGCCAAGATCATCATGGAAGACACGGAGATTCGTCTTCACCGGCTCGCCATGACCGATCATCTGACCGGCGTTCTCAACCGGCGCGGTCTGCTGGAGGAGTTCGAGCGCATCAAGAAAAGGTCGCCGGCCTCCAGCCGTTATGTGGCGTTGGTGCTGTTCGACATCGACCATTTCAAGAAGATCAACGACAGATACGGCCATCAGTCCGGGGATGCGGTCCTCGTGCATTTCTGCAATATCGCCCAGCGTGTGATCGGCGATCGCGGCCTTTTCGTCAGAATGGGAGGCGAGGAATTCGCGCTGGTCGCCGAAGTCGAAAGCCCTTCCAGCACAGCGACGCTTGCAGAAGCCATCCGCGGCAATCTACGCCTGTCGAAGATCAGTTCGCGTGGTGAAAGCATCGAGGTGACCACCAGCGTCGGCATCGCCGAAGCCATGATCAGGGATGCCGACCTCAACACAATGATGACGGAAGCCGACCGTGCGCTCTATGCTGCCAAGAAGGCCGGGCGCAACCGGACCGTCATCCACGTCAATTCGGCCAATGTCGTCGTGCCCGCCTCGGACCGCGACGAAAACCCGATGGACAACAATGCCGACCGCCAGGTTGCGGCGCTGAACCGGATATCCGCCATCGCCAGTCGATGACGATGTAACCATCCAGTGACAGACGGAGGGGAGTTCCCCTCCCTTCCCAAAGCGCCACGCGCGGAATAAACCATGGGCATGACAGCGACATTTCCCTTTCTCAAAATCGATCCCGCCACCCGCCGCGTTTCACTCGACGCCCGCGACCCGGCCTTCTACAACGATCCGAACCCGGTTTATGCCGCCCTGCATGGGCAATGTCCCACCTTTTACTGGGAGGAGCAGCGGCAATGGTTCTTCACCGGTTACGACCATGTCAGCGCACTTCTGCGCGACCGCCGCTTCGGACGGCAGATCCTGCATGTGGCTAGCCGCGAGGAAATCGGCCTGCCGCAACCGCTGGAACATGTGAAGCATTTCGACGCCGCCGAGCAGCATTCGCTTCTGGAGCTGGAGCCGCCGGAACACACGCGGCTGCGCACGCTCATCAACCGCGCCTTCGTCTCTCGGCATGTCGACAAGATGAAACCGGAAATCGAGGAACTCGCCAACCGCCTGATCGATGCCTTCGAGAGCAAGGGCGAAACCGAGCTGCTCTCCTCTTATGCCGATATCATCCCGGTGACGATGATCGCCCGCATGATCGGCATTCCCGAAGAGATGGGGCCGCAGCTTCTGAAATGGTCGCATGCCTATGTCGGCATGTACATGTTCAAGCGCACGCCCGAGGACGAGCTTCTGGCCGACAGGGCCGCGCATGAATTTTCAGAGTATGTGCGCAGCGTGATCGCCGAGCGGCGGGCGGAGCCGAAGGATGACCTGCTGAGCCACATGATCCATACGGAGCACAAGGGCCAGTACCTGACCGACGACGAGCTCATCTCCACCACCATCGTGCTGCTGAATGCCGGGCACGAGGCGACCGTGCACCAGATCGGCAATTCCGTGCGCATCATTCTGGAAAGCGGCATTTCTCCGGAGACCCTGTTCCACGACGAGGCCGCCACGGAACGCACGGTGGAAGAAACCCTGCGCATCTGCGCCCCGGTTCATATTTTCCAGCGCTGGGTTCTGGAACCGGTCGAAATCGACGGCGTCGCATTCAAGCGCGGCGACAAGGTCAGCCTCATCCTGGCAGCCGCCAATCTCGACCCGGCAAAATTTTCCGATCCGCTGACCTTCCGGCCGGACCGGAACGAAGGCGCCAACGTCTCTTTCGGCGCCGGCATCCATTTCTGCATCGGCGCACCGCTTGCACGGCTGGAGCTTAATCTCGCCTTGCCCCTGCTTTTCAAACGCCTGCCGGGCCTGAAGATTGCCGAGCCGCCCAAGGTCAAGGATGTCTATCATTTCCATGGCCTCGAGCGGCTCGATCTCAGCTGGTAAGGCAGAGGGAGGATTCGGCCTTAAATCTGGGCCAGACCGCCATCAACCGAGAGCTCGACGCCGGTGATATAGCTGGCCTTGGAAGATGCCAGAAACAACACCGCCTCGGCGATTTCGTCGGGGTCGGCCATACGGCCGATCGGTGCCGCATCCTTCAGATAGGCCTTGAAACCGGCGATCTTCTCATCGTCCATCTTCAGGCCATTTTCCATGATCGGCGTGCGGGTAACGCCCGGGCTCACCGTATTGACGCGGATTTCCCGCGCTTTCAGATCATTGGCAAAACTGCGGGCGAATGAGCGAACCGCCGCTTTCGAAGCATTGTAAGCGCTCAGCTTTTCCATACCCTTGTTGCCGACGATCGACCCCGTCAATACGATCGAACCGCCGTCCTTCAGCACCGGCAACAACGTCTGCACCGTGTAAAACACGCCCTTCACGTTGATGTCGAAAATCCGGTCGTAGAGCGCCTCATGGGTCGCACCAAGATCGTTGTTCTCGGCGATGCCGGCATTGGCGACCAGCACATCCACCTTTCGCCCGTCGGCTTCAATGCGAGCCTTGAGCTGTTCCAGATCCGAAAGCTTGGCAACATCGGAAACGAAGCCGATTGCCCCTTCCCCGAGCTTGGCGACGGCGGCGTCGAGATTGGCTGAATTGCGGCCCGTCACATAAACCGCAGAGGCGCCGCCCTCCAGAAACAACCTGGCGACTGAAAAGCCGATGCCTGTCGATCCGCCCGTGACGACGACCACCTGTCCGCTGAATAGTCCAGACATTGCAAACTCCATGAATATCGTAATTTCCGAATTACCATAATTCGGTATTTCGGTTTTATTGAAATATTGAAGCTTGTCAATCCATATGCTACAGGCGGTCCATGGTTCAGTTTTTTCATCCCGCTCGCGAGGACATATCGCTTACCGCCGTGCTGTCCGCCCTTGGCGAGCCCGCGCGCATGGGCATCATCCGCAAATTATGGGGGTCGGAGGCCGGGCAGAATTGCGGTGCGGCAGCGCCCTGTCAGGATATGCCGCGCTCCACCCTGTCCAGCCATATGCGAATCCTGCGTGAGGCAGGATTGATCCGCACCCATAAACAGGGCGTCGAAAATATCAGCGTTGTGCGCATTGAGGATATGGAAGCCCGCTTTCCCGGACTCCTTCCATCGATTCTCAAATTCGATGAGCAGTAAGCACCAAACCGCATCCGGCCTCAGAGCCGGATGACGTAGTCTTTGCGCGTCGTTTCCACGACCTCCCACGTGCCGGCAAAGCCCGGACGCAGGATAACGCGGTCACCGGGTTTCAGATCGCGTGGCGCACCGCCATCTTCGGTCAGGATGGAATGGCCTTCGAGAATGTTGAAATATTCCCACTCGTCATAAACAACCCGCCATTTGCCGGGGGTGGACTGCCAGATGCCGGCATAGATGCCGCCGGGAGCCTCCTCGATATTCCATGTGGTGAATCTCGGATCGCCGGAGATCAGCCTTTCCGGCGCAGGCGCGCCATGCTCCACCTCGGTAACATCATCAAAGGACAGAAAATTCGCCATGACATCCAGATCCATCAAATGTGGTTGGTAAAATAGCTTTGCTCATTTGTGAGCGCTTCGTCAAACGTCTTCAACTTCAAATACAACTTAAAATTGATTTCATGGGCAGCGAACGCTTGCTCGTTGCCCCGTTTCCCGTCGCGGCCTTGCAGCGGGAGAAGATGCGGTTCACTCCATCCTCGTCCAGCCAAAAACCAGCCAGGTATATTTCGACTTCTTGTCGGGTTCGGCGGTGTAGGTCATCTGTATATCGCCGTCCTTCGCATAAATATCGAGCCTGGGCGCCGTATCCAGCTTCAGCCAAAGCGAACTCTTGTTGAAAGACCATGTTCCGCACCAGACGCATGAACCCGCGGGATCACCGGCCTGATGGAAATTATAACGACCGTCCGCCGTGATCTCCAGATAGTCGAACGCCGAGTAAAATGTCGTTACCGTCTCCTGGAACAGTGTCGCATCCGCTTCCTGCTGCGAGGTGGGCGCGGTCTTCATATCGCGCGGCGGGCGGCTGGTCGCACCGCTGAGTTTCCACTTTCCGACAAAATCCTTCTGAGTCGGGAAATATTCCGCCTCCGCCTTTGCCGGCGAAACCGAAGCGACGACAGGTATATCAGCCATACCTGCGACCCCGATCGCAAGGAGAAGGGTGACGATGCGGAGCATTCCGGTTCGGTTTTTCATATGGCCTATCTTTCGCAATGGGAGTGCAAGGGCCTGTTCTAGGCAGATTCGATGCTTTGAGTAAGATGGTAACCGATGAACGGAAGCGGCGCGCCAATCGTCCATCAGGCTCACCAACTGCCTTCCGGCACTGACACCAAAGTTTTATCCACAAACCGAAGTGACAACCTCAGTTTCCCGCTGATTTCACCCGCGCAATGAACGGGAATATCACCGCAGGAAATTCGAAGGGGAGTCACGCGAGTACCAAACTCGCGTGACCAACCACGTCACAGCTTGGCAAGCGATTGTTCGAGATCGGCGATGATGTCCTTGACGTCCTCGATGCCGATCGACAGGCGAACCACATCCGGCCCTGCACCGGCGGCCGTCTGCTGTTCCGGTGTCAATTGCGCATGGGTGGTGGAGGCCGGGTGGATGACGAGGGAGCGCGTATCGCCGATATTGGCGAGATGGGAGAAGAGCTGCAGCCCTTCCACCAGCGCCTTGCCGGCCGCATAACCGCCCTTGACGCCGAAAGTGAAGACGGAGCCTGCGCCCTTTGGCGAATATCGCTGCTGGAGGGCGTAGTTGTCGCTGTCCTCCAGCCCGGCATAATGCACCCAGCTGACTTTGGGATGCGCCTTCAGCCATTTCGCGACGGCCAGCGCATTGTCGGAATGGCGCTGAACGCGCAGCGGCAGTGTCTCGATGCCCGTCAGGATGAGGAAGGCGTTGAAGGGCGAAATGGCCGGTCCGAGGTCACGCAATCCCAGAACGCGGCAAGCGATGGCGAAGGCGAAATTGCCGAAGGTCTGGTGCAGCACGACGCCGGAATACTCCGGCCGGGGCTGCGACAGCGCCGGATATCTATCCGTCGCCGACCAGTCGAAGGTCCCGCCGTCAACGATGATGCCGCCCATGGAATTGCCGTGCCCGCCAAGGAATTTCGTCAGCGAATGCAGCACGATGTCAGCGCCGTGTTCCAGCGGCCGCAGCAGATAGGGGCTCGCCATGGTGTTGTCGACGATCAGCGGCAGGCCGTGCCGGTGGGCGACATCGGCAATCGCGGCTATATCCACGAAAGTACCGCCGGGATTGGCAAGGCTTTCGATGAAGACGGCGCGTGTGCGGTCGTCGATCTGCGCCTCGAAGCTGGCCGGATCGGTGGCGTCAGCCCAGCGCACCTGCCAGTCGAAGCCCTTGAAGGCGTGACCAAACTGGTTGATCGAGCCGCCATAAAGCTGACGAGCGGCGACGAAATTGTCGCCGGGCTGCAGGAGCGTATGGAAGACCAGCAATTGCGCGGCATGGCCGGACGCCACGGCAAGCGCCGCCGTGCCGCCTTCCAGCGCCGCCACGCGCTCTTCCAGAACAGCCTGGGTGGGGTTCATGATTCGCGTGTAGATATTGCCGAACTCTTTCAATCCGAACAGGGCGGCGGCGTGATCGGCGTCGCGGAAAGCAAAGGCCGTCGTCTGATAAATGGGTGTCGCACGCGCGCCGGTGGTCGGATCAGGTTGTGCGCCCGCGTGGACGGCCAGCGTTGAAAACCCGGGATTGCTGCTCGGCATGATGTTTCCTCCAATGGAATTTTGAAGGGATCATAATGCCTTGCCGCCAAATGATAAGTCCGATCCGTACCAACTATCGCACAATATTGAGACGCGGATACTCAATTGCAGGGCAACGGTCCATCACAACCTCTATGCCATAGGCTTCCGCCTTGGCGGCGGCATTGTCATCGCGAACGGAAAGCTGGCCCCAGATCACCGATGGTCGCTCGGGCAGCAATATCGCCTCTTCGACGATTGCCGATAAATATTCCGGCGCGCGGAAAACATCGATCATGTCCACCGGCTCGGGAACATCGGCGAGCCTGGCGTAGACCTTCTGTCCCAATATCTCCTTGCCTGCCTGGCCGGGATTGACCGGAAACACGCGGTAACCCTTGGACAGCAGGAAGCGCATGACGCCGTGGCTCGGCCTGTCCGGGTTGGGCGAAGCGCCGAGCAGCGCGATGGTTTTGACGTCAGTCAGAATTTTTCTGAGGTAGTCGGGCTCGTAACTATCATGCTGCATGTCAACTTATCCCTCTTGGAACGTCACATGGTTTGAAGAATACCAATGCAGATGCGCCATTTGAAAGCTGCGCGAGCATAGCCTCGTCTGCATAATTCCACCGACGCATTCCTGACACTGCCGAATGCGCCTGCCCTTCCCATCTAGGAAGCTTCCCTGCTGTCTTGAACCCTTGCCCGGCCGAAAATCGCTGCCACGACAGACCTATCGTCGCGCAGTGGCACGTTTTCGTCCACGCAAAATGATTTCACCAAAATACCAGAATCCCGGTTCTATTGACTAATTTTGTCCAGTTTTCAAAATGGCGCAAACCGGCACAAAAGCGGCTCAAACAACATTAGCGTGCAAGTTATGCGCCCTTCGTCTCCTGTTTGTTTTCATTCCGTTCGCAGGTGAATTAGAGTTATCTAATTTTCAGAAAGTTATTCTGTAAATCAATCTACAAACAAACCTGCAACGTTACAGCAAGCCGTTCATAGCAGATATGAAATTTCTTTTCATGTACATCCCATCCAATTGATATACCTTCCGACCGAAGCGCCCAGCGGAGCTATTTGACAAAACAGGTAGTATTATGGGCCAAAACACGCTCCGAATCGAAACCACAAGCTGTGCGCCCAGCGCTCATGCCACCATCTGACGGATGAAATCCTGAGCAGAATACCATATCGCGCCGGAGCAAAATCATTCCGCGCGCGCCTGACATGCACAAAGCAAGAGTTTTACGCGTGTTGCAATATCAGCCGCAGTCACATGTCGTTTGTGGGTGGTTCCACCGGCGCAAAACGCTCACTCGAACAATTCGCAGGGGCGTGTCGCCCTCACCGAAAATCGATTCCGGTTTTCAGGCCGATGCTGTAGGTTGCCCAAAGTAGCCCGCGAGCGAGTCTCTATTGTGACATTTGACATTCTTCTTCTGGTGCTCCTGGGCGCGATGCTGCATGCCGGATGGAATGCGCTGGTCAAATCCGGATCCGACAAATCACTGGACGCCTCACTGATTGCGGCGGGAGCTGCGGCCTGTTCACTGCCGTTTCTGCCTTTCCTGCCCTTCCCCGCACCGGTCGCCATTCCCTTCCTGATCGCTTCGGCCGTTCTACAATTCGCCTATTTCCGCCTTGTCGCCGCCGCCTATACGATCGGCGATATCGGCCTTGTTTATCCCGTCATGCGCGGTGTGGCTCCCTTGATCGTCGCGGCGACGAGCAGCCTGTTCCTGAGCGAGGTTTTGAGCCCGCTGGCCCTTGCCGGGATCGCGATCATCTCCGGCGGCATCCTGACACTCGTATTCGAGGCAAGGCGTGGCGGCGGAAAGGCTATTCTAGTCGCGCTGCTCAACGCCTTCGTGATCGCGTCCTACACCTTCGTCGACGGCGTCGGCGCAAGACTTTCCGGCAACGCCATCTCCTATACGCTCTGGATGTCGCTTTTGCCGCCGGTGCTGCTTTTCGGTTTTGCCTTTTTCCAGCGCGGCGTCGGCCCTGTCGTCCAGCATGTCCGACGCAACTGGTGGCGCGGCCTGATCGGCGGCGGCGGCTCCATTCTGTCCTACGGACTTGCGCTTTACGCCATGACCAAGGCGCCCGTCGCCGTCGTCGCGGCGCTGCGGGAAACCTCCATTCTCTTCGCGTTGGTAATCTCCGTGGTGATCCTCAAAGAACGCGCCAGCATCTGGCGTTATCTTGCCGGAGGCATCATTGCAGCGGGCGTTCTGGTGATGCGACTGGGGTAAAACGGGTTTGTTTGGTGAGGTAAAATAATACCCCATTATCAAGTCATTGTTTTTACTATATTATTTTTACGACCTCCAAAATCCGTCATATTGACGCTTTCGCTCGCGCACCGTATAAGCGCGCCAGATCGGATTCCAGCCGGAATAGGGTCATTTGCGGTTGTCCTTGATGGCAACCAAACCAAGCAACAAGAAACGCCCGTATGCTCTTTCATGAAGAGGATGACGGGTCCACGTTAGAAAGTGAAATCTATGTCTACTTTCGTTCAGAAGCCCGCTGAGGTGGAGAAGAAGTGGGTCATCATCGACGCCGAAGGCCTCGTTGTTGGTCGCCTCGCCACCATCGTTGCAACCCGCCTGCGCGGCAAGCACAAGGCTACCTACACCCCCCACGTTGATGATGGCGACAACGTCATCGTTATCAACGCTGAAAAGGTTGCCTTCACCGGCAACAAGTACTCCGACAAGAAGTACTACTGGCACACCGGTCACCCGGGTGGCATCAAGGAGCGTACGGCTCGCCAGATCATCGAAGGCCGCTTCCCGGAGCGCGTCGTTGAAAAGGCCATCGAGCGCATGATCCCGCGCGGCCCGCTCGGCCGTCGCCAGATGAAGAACCTGCGCGTTTACGCCGGCTCGAACCATCCGCACGAAGCACAGCAGCCCACCGTTCTCGACGTGGCCGCGCTTAACAAGAAGAACGTAAGGAGCGCCTGATAATGGCCGATCTTTCCTCTCTGAAAGACCTCGCCCCGGCATCGGAAGCTTCGGCTCCCGTGCACGTCCGCAAGGTTGATACCCTCGGCCGCTCCTACGCGACCGGCAAGCGCAAGAACGCTGTAGCCCGCGTATGGGTGAAGGCCGGTTCTGGCAAGATCATCATCAACGGCCGCGATTTCACCACGTATTTCGCACGTCCGGTTCTGCAGATGATCCTCCAGCAGCCGCTGGTCGCAGCTGCCCGCTCCGGCCAGTTCGACATCATTGCAACGGTTGCAGGCGGCGGTCTTTCCGGCCAGGCCGGCGCCGTACGTCACGGTGTTTCCAAGGCGCTCACCTACTTCGAACCGGGCCTGCGCTCCGTTCTGAAGAAGGGTGGCTTCCTGACCCGCGACAGCCGCGTTGTCGAGCGTAAGAAGTACGGTAAGGCCAAGGCCCGCCGTTCGTTCCAGTTCTCCAAGCGCTAATCGCTTCTCGGAACGGTTCGCTCAGAACTTCGAAAGGCGGGGCTTTGGCTCCGCCTTTTTTCATGTCTGCTCCCTTGTTTTTTCGGCGCGAAGACAGCACCTTCAGCGCAAAACGCGATGGGGTGACATATGCCGGCCAAAACAATCGACCATGCCATTACCGCCACGACGCTGACATCTGCCGCCACCGACCCGACCCATGCGGGTGTCCTCTCCTTCATGCGGCGCAAATACACCAAGAACCTCAAGGGCGTATCGACTGCCATCTGGGGCATTCCCTTCGATGCAGCAACCTCCAACCGGCCGGGCGCGCGCTTCGGGCCGCAGGCGATCCGCCGGGCTTCGGCGATTTTCGACAACGACCCGCAATATCCCTTCGCGCACGATCTCTTCGCCCATATGCCCACCATCGATTACGGCGACTGTCTGCTCGACTATGGCAACCACTGGAAAACGCCTGACACGATCGAAAAGGAAGCGCGCCGGATCATCTCCAAGACGGATTATCTGCTGACGCTCGGCGGCGATCATTTCATTACCTGGCCGCTCCTGAAGGCGCATGTCGCCAAACACGGGCCGCTGGCGCTGGTGCAGTTCGATGCGCATCAGGACACCTGGTTCGATGACGGCAAGCGCATCGACCACGGCTCCTTCGTGGCGCGCGCCGTGCGCGATGGCCTGATCGATCCCGACCGTTCGATCCAGATCGGCATCCGCACCCATGCGCCTGACGATTTTGGCATTCGCATTCTCCATGGGTACGAGGTGGAGGAAATGCGGGCGAGCGATATCGCCTCGCTGATCGTCAAGCACACGGCCGGCATGCCCACCTATCTGACCTTCGATATCGATTGCCTCGATCCAGCCTTTGCGCCGGGAACCGGCACGCCTGTCGCCGGCGGGCCGACCAGTGCGAAAATTCTCTCCGTTCTGCGCGGGCTTGGCCAGCTGGATATTCGCGGTTCCGATGTCGTGGAAGTCGCCCCCGCTTACGACCACGCTGATATTACCGCCATTGCCGGAGCCACCGTTGCAATGTATATGCTTGGCCTGCGTGCCGAACGGCTGGCGAAGGCTGGCTGACAAAGAAAACGGCGCTTACCGAACTGATTCCGAATACCCTCGCAACCCTTTGAAAAGTCAGGACAAGGACATGACAGCGAAGATCTTCATCGATGGCGAACACGGCACCACGGGTCTGCAGATCCGCACGCGCCTTGCCGGTCGCCGCGATATCGAGCTGCTGTCCATACCCGAAGCCGAGCGCCGCAATGCGGCGATGCGCGAGGACATGCTCAACAACGCCGACATTTCGATCCTCTGCCTGCCCGACGATGCCTCGAAAGAAGCCGTCTCCATGGTGGCCGGCAACAATAATGTCCGTATCATCGATACCTCGACCGCCTATCGCGTCCATCAGGACTGGGCTTATGGCTTTGCCGAAATGGATAAGGAACAGGGCGAAAAGGTTCGTTCCGCCCGCCTCGTCGCCAATCCGGGCTGCTACCCGACCGGCGCGATCGCCCTTCTGCGCCCGCTGCGCGCCGCAGGCCTCCTGCCGGACGGTTATCCGGTCAGCGTCAATGCGGTTTCCGGCTACACCGGCGGCGGCAAGCAGATGATCGCACAGATGGAAGACCAGAGCCGCGATGACTCAATCAGCGCCAATAATTTCCTTTATGGCCTGACGCTCAAGCACAAGCATGTGCCGGAGATGACCATTCACGGTCAGCTCGACCGTGCACCGCTGTTTTCGCCCTCCGTCGGTCGTTTCCCGCAGGGCATGATCGTGCAGGTGCCGCTGTTTGCCGCTGACCTGAAGGAAGGCGCGACCATCGAAACGATCCATGCGGCGCTGAGCGCCCACTACGCGGGACAGGACATCGTCAGCGTCGTGCCGCTGGCCGAAAGCAAGGGCCTCGCGCGCATTGACGCCGAAGAACTGGCGGGCAAGGACACGATGAAGCTCTTCGTTTTCGGCACGCCGGGCGGCGAGCATATCAATCTCGTCGCGCTGCTCGACAATCTCGGAAAGGGTGCGTCTGGCGCGGCCGTCCAGAACATGGAACTGATGCTTTCCGCATGAGACTTGCATGAACAGCACCACGCCATCTTTTCCGGCCTCGTGGAATATCGAGGCCGCAAAACGCATCGCCGATACACCAGCCGGCATCGTTTACGAACTGACGCGCAAGGACGGTTCCCTTGCCGTTGCCAAGGTCCTGAAAAAGAAAGTGCTGAAAGACAGCCTTCGCGGTGCGGATTTCATCGCATGGCGCGCAGGTGTCGGCTGCGTGGAGCTGCTCGACCGCTCGGACGACATTCTGCTGATGGAGCATGCCGGAACCGAGACGCTGCGCGACGTGCTGTTCCGCGACGGTGACGACGATGCCACCACGGAAATCGCCGCTAACGTTCTGCTGGAATATCATCAGCCATCGCAGCAGACGCCGCCCTCAAGCCTGCTGACGCTGCCGCTCTATTTCGAAAGCCTGTTCCGCAAGGCCGAACAGGGCCGCACTGACGGCGTGGAAAGCCCCTATATCGAGGCGGCCACGCTTGCGCAGGAACTGATCGGCAAGCAGCGGGATATCAAGCCGCTGCACGGCGATCTGCACCATGAGAACATCATGCGCAGCGAACGCGGCTGGATCATCATCGACCCGTCAGGCCTGATCGGCGATGCGGCATTCGACGTCGCCAACATGTTCTCCAATCCGCTGGACCGTTTCGACCTCACCCGTAGCGAGGCGCGCATCGCCTCCATGGCGGCGATTTTCGCGAAGACGCTGCAACGGGATGAACGGCTGTTGCTGCAATATGCCTTCGCCTATGGCTGCCTTTCGGCCACGTGGCACGAAGAGGACGATAATGCGGAAGAGCGCGACAACGAACTCGCCGTCGCGGCAACCATCAAGGCCGTCCTGAAACAGTTCTGAGCAGGCTCAGAGTTTGTCAGGGAAAAGTGGAACCCGGTTTTCCCGAAAAGACAAACGAAAACAAAAGAATCTAGAGTATGCAGGTTCAGAATGAACCTGCATACTCTAGTCCCTGATTTCGACCGAAACCGGCGCAGGATATTCGCCGATGAACCCGCGCCAGTGGGCGACGGAAAAACCAAGCACGATCAGCGCCATGCCCTGATGGGCAAGCGCAACATGAATATCCACATGCATCAAAAGCGTGGTGATGCCGAGCGCCGCCTGAATGGAAACCAGCACGAAGAACAGTACGGCGCGGCGGGCGTGTGGCGTATTCGGCAGCGCGCGCGCCATCGACACCATATGCCACAGCGTGGCGGCAAACAGCGTATAGGCGCCGAGGCGGTGGATGAACTGCACCGTCTTGGGGTTTTCGAAGAGGTTGATCCACCAGGGCTGTTGCAGGAAGAGATCGCCCGGCACCAGCGAGCCGTCCATCAGCGGCCAGGTATTATAGGAAAGGCCGGCATTCAGCCCCGCAACCAATGCGCCGAGATAGATCTGGAACAGACAGAGCACCGTCAGCAACGCAGCAAAGCCCCTGCCCGTCTTTTCGTCGGCGGCGTCGGGCGAATGATGCGACAGGCCGCGCAATATCCACATGCAGCCCGCGAAGATGAGGCAGGCGATGGTCAGATGCGTGGCAAGGCGATATTGCGAGACATCCGTGCGGTTGACGAGGCCTGACGATACCATCCACCAGCCGATGAAGCCCTGAAAGCCGCCAAGCGCCAGAAGGCCGACCAGCGGCAGGCGCAGACGCTTTTCGATGCGGCCGGTCAGCCAGAAGAAGGCGAGCGGCAGTGCGAAGATGATGCCGATGGTGCGGGCAAGCAGGCGATGCGCCCATTCCCACCAGAAAATCGTCTTGAACTCGTCAAGCGACATGCCCTTGTTGATTTCCTGATATTGGGGAATGCGCTTGTAGAGCTGGAACTCTTCTTCCCATTCAGCAACGGAAAGCGGCGGGATGGCGCCATGGATCGGCTTCCATTCGGTAATCGACAGGCCGGATTCGGTAAGCCGCGTGGCGCCGCCGACGAGGACCAGACAGACGAGCGTGAAAAGCACGACGCGCAGCCAGATGCGCAGCAGGCGGCGGTCCTTCTCCTGTTTCTGCAGGGCAGCCTCCACCACCATTTCCGCAGAACCATTTGCCATCGTCATGCCGCTCGAACGCATCTTTCAGGTCTCCCTCATACAGTCATGTTGATTAGCCCCAACCGGCACCACAAAACAAGACCTCAGGGTTTGCGGCATGCGGTCGCGGCGGTATAGTCGCAACAGCTGTTCAATCACGGAAGATTTCATGCATCCTCGCCTCAGATCGCTCATCGGCACCGTCGTCATCATCTGCCTCGTCGTCGTTTACGCCGTGGTGGCGACGGCCATTGCATCGGCGACTCTGGCGCAATCGCCCTGGTGGGTGCATCTCGCTTATTTCGTGTTCACCGGAATTTTGTGGATTTTGCCGGCGATGCTGATCATCAAATGGATGGCCGGACCTAAAAAACAGGGCTGAGCGCCAGCCGTTGTATAACATCCACAGGTCGCAATATTATAAACCGATTGTTTGCCGCTGAACGATATAGTCCGACCGAAACAACCGGAGAGAGTGGATGGCGGCTGAGGAGCCGGTCTTTATCAGCGACAAGCAAGCGCCGACCGCCGTGCAAAACGAGCGGCGGAGTGCTGATCGTCTGTTGATCGATCTCGTCGATGACGCCGCAACCATCCGCTCCGACTGGGAGCAGCTGGAAGGCGACCCGCTCAATTCGCTGCATCAGGGTTTTGGCTGGTGCTCCATCTGGGCGCAAACGCAGGACAGCGCGCTCCTGACACTTCGCGGCCGGCAGGGCGGCAAGACGATCTTCCTGCTTCCGCTCGAAATCGTGCTGGAAGGCGGCATCCGCAAGGCACGTTTTCCCGGCGGCCGTTTCAACAATATCAATACGGGGCTTTTCGACCCCGCCTTTGCCGAACAGGCCGGACAGGAAATCGCGGCGGCAATTGCCCGCGAGGCGCGGAAGCTGCTGCATGGTCGGGCCGATATTCTGGCTTTGCAGAACATACCGCTGACGTGGCGCGGCAGGACCAATCCCCTCTCGCATCTTGCTTCCGTCGAAAACCAGAATCCGGCCTTCCAGCTTCCCCTGCTCGAGAGCTTCGAGGCCACGCTTCGGCAGGTCAATGCCAAGAGGCGACGGAAGAAATTCCGCATCCAGAGCCGAAGGGCCGAGGAAATGGGCGGTTACAGCCATGTGATCGCGCGTTCGCCACAGGAAAGATGCGAATTGTTGCAGGCGTTTTTCCGCCAGAAGGCCGCCCGTTTCGCCTCGCAGGGCATTCCGGATGTCTTTCGCAATCAATCGGTGAAGGATTTCTTCTACGATCTCGCCAATTTTCCCGAGACGGGCACAGGCAGCCTGCTGGAACTGCATGCCATTCGCCTGCATGGGGAAAACGAGGGCGTCATTGCCGCGATAGCCGGCCTTTCGCGCAAGCAGGATCACATCATCTGCCAGTTCGGCTCGATTGACGAGTCCGTTTCGGAACTCAGCCCCGGCGAATTGCTGTTCTGGCTGATGATCGAAAGGGCGTGTCGCGAGAAGGCGGCGATCTTCGATTTCGGCGTCGGCGACCAGCTCTATAAGCGCAGCTGGTGCCCGCTTTTTACCGTGCAGCACGATATATTCCTACCGGTGACATTGAAGGGTCGCGCAGCGGCCTCGGTCTATGTCGCCATTGCCCGGACGAAGAGCCTGATCAAATCCAATCCGGCGCTTTATGCGTTGATTCAGCGTTTTCGTGCCGGACGGCCGAAGACGGACATCGCTGCCGACTGAGCGCAGATCACGCCGCGCTCAGACGGTCCGGCTTGCGCATACCGGTCATCGGCAATGCCTGTTCATAGCCTTGGGCAACCAGTTCACCGAGCGTCTTTTCCAGCAATTCGCTATCCTTGCCGGGCACCGAGACGATGATTTCCGCCGGCAGGTTGCGCAGCATTTTCCCAAGGCTCGAAATCTGCACCGCGCCGCATTCGACGAGAACCGTATCATAGGCGTCGGAGAGCGCGCCGAGGATCATCGTCAGGCGATCTATCGCGCGCATGGCCTCGCGCGGCTGCGCATTGCCGCGCGGCACGATATGGGCGTCGGACAGGCGGTCACTGTGAATGGTTTCACCGAAGGCGGCCGCACCCGCCAGAAGGTCCATGACACCGGGAAGCCCGGCTTCCGGCGCCATCAGCCGCGTCGGACAGGCAGACGCCGTCATGTCAACGAGAACGACCGAACGGCCCATCTCGGACAAAGCGCGCGCCAGCATGACGGTCGTTGTCGAACCGCTATCACCGGCTGGAGATACAATGGCGGCAACCGGTTTGGCAAGACGGCTGGCCAGGAAACCTGCGACAGCATCGATCGAGAAATCGTCAGAAGTGTCGACGTCCTCTTCCACTGCCTCTTCCTTCGCAGCCGCGACAGCTTCCACCGGCGGGGCCAGCGTGGCGGTAGCGGCTACAGCCGGCAGGTGCCGTTGCTCCTTTTCGGCAGCGGGCTGGTATGCCGCAACCGGCATGGCCCGCGCAGCAGACGGTATGCTCTCATGATGCACGGCAACAGGCTGTTCCGGCATATCCGTTGCCTTGTCCGGATCGGCTGGAGCACGCGAAGGGGAAGGCGGATCGGAGAGCGGCGGAACCTGCTTCCGGCCCATCGGCTTCAAGGCCCGGCCGGTGAAAAGCTCCACCAGCATGACCACGATGCAGGACAGCAGAAAGGCCGCCAGAGTAACGACGATGGTAATGGCGCCGGTCTTCGGGAAATAGGGTTCGCGCGGCTCCACCGCCGTCGAAATGACACGAGCATCGGCCGGCGTGGAATCCACCGAGCCGGCGCGCGACGTCGCTTCCCGATAACGAGCAAGATAGGTTTCCAGAAGTTGCCTCTGCGCCGAAGCTTCCCGCTCCAGATCGTTGAGGCCGACCTGCTGTTCACCCGCACGCACGCTTTCCGATTTCAGCATGTTCAGTTGCTGGATCAGCTGCCGTTCCCGCAGACGCGAAACATTGGCCTCGTTTTCGAGACTTGCCAGCACCTTGCGGGTTTCCTCCTGAATCTGCCGCTGTATGCCGTCGAGCTGGTTGCGCAGCGCCCGGATGCGCGGATGGCCTTCCAGCATTGAAGACGAGAGATCGGAAATCTGGCTGCGGATCGTGGTTTCGTTTTCCTTCAGCCTCTGGATCGTCGGGGAACCGACGACATCGGGGAAAGTATCAAGCGGACGGCCGGTAGCAAGCGCGTTGCGCACGCCTTCCGCCCGCGCCTCCGCATTGGCGCGCTCTCCGCGGATACGGCCAAGTTCGGTGGAGATATCGCTGAGCTGGCGGGTGGCGAGGGTTTCGCCCTGCCCCGCCGAGAGAAGATCGGACGAAGCGCGGTAATCTGCGACCTTCCTGTCGGCGTCGCGCACCTTTTCGCGCAGACTGGCGATTTCCGGTTCCAGCCAGCGCGCCGCTTCCGTGCTTGTATCCAGTTTCGCGCCGCTCTGCAGGGCGATATAGGCCTTCATCATCTCATTGGGGATGGCGGCGGCAAGCTTGGGGTCCTGCGAGGAGAACTCGACGGTGATGACGCGCGAGCTTTCGACCTGATAGACCTGCAGCTTCTCCCGGAAGGCCTTCAGCACCCGTTCTTCGGGCAGCACCTGAAGCGGGTCCTTCTTGACGCCGACGGCGACCAGCAGCTGCGAAATGAGCGAAGGATGGGCTTCAGGATCGAATTCATCCAGCTCGTAGAGCTTCATGTCTTTGGCGACCTGCTTGATGAGATCGACCGACTGCAGGATCTGCACCTGGCTGGAAACGGTCAATTCATCGAGCACGGGCTCGGCGGGCGCATTGGACTGCTGCGAAGCGCCGAAGGAGGCGGTGCGGGATTCGATGAGCACGCGCGCCTCGCCCTTGTAGGCAGGCGACATCATGCTTGATATCACGAAGGCGGAGCCTCCGGCCAGAAGCGTGATCGCCGCGATCCGTCCCTTGCGCTGCCATATGGCTGCGACAAGCTGCGCAAGATCGATATCCACATCCCTGTCGTCAATGCGATCGCCGTTCATGCAGGCTCCGTAACCGAGACAAACCTCGGGCGCTCAAATATAGATGGCCAATTTTCGCGAAGCTTAAGTCTTGCCGGTAACACAACAGTTAATCCCGGAGAATCCGACGAAATAAAGCTGATATTACCATCGCTCGCCCGGGTTGTTTACCGCACATTAACCCTAACAGAACGATAAGAATGATCAAAGATCGACTCGGAGCCAGATCAGATGCCGCTCGCCGGATCACGACATGTCACCGCACTGACGCTTGCCGTTCTGACGGCCCTTTCCGGCTGCGCGGCATATCAACCCGCGCCGAGGTCCTTCAATGAGGCTGCCCTGCAACCCTATCATGTCGATAGCGGCGACAGGCTGCGCATCAACGTGTTCGAGCAGGCCGGACTGACCAATACCTATACGGTCGATCAGGCCGGCTATGTCGCCTTCCCGCTCGTCGGCCAGGTTCCTGCCCGCGGCAAGACGCTGCCGCAGCTCGAAGCGGCCATTGCCGCCAAGCTGCGCCAGGGCTATCTGCGCGATCCCGATGTGACGATCGAGATCGACCGTTATCGTCCGGTCTTCATCATGGGCGAAGTTGGCCGTCCCGGCCAATATTCCTATGTGCCTGGTATGACGGTCCAGAACGCCATCGCCATTGCCGGCGGCTTCACCCCGCGCGCCAACCAGGCCGATGTCGACATCACCCGCAAGATCAATGCCGAGGTGATGACCGGCCGGATCGGGATTACCGCCCCCATTCTGGCGGGTGACACCGTCTATGTACGCGAACGCTTCTTCTGAAAACGGAGCGGCGAACGTGTCGGATGACGGCCCACCCCTGCGCATCATTCACTGCTTCCGCTCCCCGGTGGGCGGCGTTTTCCGCCATGTACGTGACCTTATCGAGGAACATGTCAAACAGGGCCACAAGGTTGGCATCGTCTGCGACAGTTCCACCGGCGGTGCGCATGAGGAACGGCTTTTCGCACAGATCACCCCGATGCTGGAACTTGGCCTCACCCGCCTGCCCATCCGGCGGTCCATCAGCCCCGGCGACCTCATGGCGCTGTGGAAATCCTACAAGCACATCAAAAGTTTGCGGCCGGACATTCTGCACGGGCACAGCGCCAAGGGTGGCGCTCTTGCCCGGCTGATCGGCTCACTCCTGCGGGCGAACAGGTATCGCGTAGCCCGCCTCTATTCCCCGCATGGCGGCAGCCTGCATTATGCCAGAAACAGCCTGAAGGGGCAGCTCTTCCTGCGGCTGGAGCGGTTTCAGGAGCATTTCACCGATGCGCTCTGTTTCGTCTGCAATTTCGAGCAGACGACTTACGAAGCCAAGGTCGGCAAGCCGCGCACCCACACCGCGATGATTTATAACGGCGTGCAGGAAAGCGAGTTCGAAACCGTCCCCGCCCGCGATGATACGGCCCGTTTCCTCTACATCGGCATGCTCCGTGATCTCAAGGGACCGGATGTCTTCATCAGGGCATTCGCGAAAATGGAACGCAGCCTCGGCCAGCCCATGTCCGGCGTGATCGTCGGCGATGGACCGGACAGGGACAAATATGCCGCGATGATCGACAAGGCCGGGCTTTCCCGGCGGATTTCCATGCATGCGGCCATGCCCGCCAGACAGGCTTTCGAACTGGCGACGACGGTGGTGGTGCCTTCGCGCGCCGAAGCCATGCCCTATATCGTGCTGGAAGCGCTTGCGGCGGGAAAGACGGTCATTGCCTCGCATGTCGGCGGCATTCCCGAAATCCTCGGAGAAGACAGCGAGGCGCTCGTCCCGGCGGGCGATGCCGATGCGCTGGCGCGGATCATGGTCAAGGATGCCGAGGATGCCGACTGGGCGCAGCGGGTCATGCCGCACCCCGACAGCTTCAAGGCGAAATTTTCAACCCCTGTTATGGCCGATGAGATGATGAAGCTCTATCGCGACCTGCTGACGAGCTAAAGTTATTTAAAAACACGATTTTTAATTGTATATTCCAGCCGTCCTGTAGAAACTGATCATAAACGTTTCTTAGCATGTTTCGGCTAGTTTTCTGCTCGTAGAGCGCGGCCATCCACCCGGATGCACAAAGGGCGCTCTACCACTTTGAGGTTGCGTATCGTTCCGGTTGAAAATCTGTGCGGTTTTCAGGTCGATGCGCTGGAGGGTGCGGACCAAAGCAATGACCAAGACTGACAAGGACAGACTGCAATTCGATCTGGCGTCATTGCGCAAGAAAATCTCCGAGCGTCAAACCGGAGAATCCTCCGCATCCGAACCCGTCGTTCTCAATCCGCTTGCTCGGCAGATCGCCAACCAGCTTCGCGCCGGCAATCATTCGCCCAATATGGTGATCGGGCAATTGCGGCTTCTCGAATTTACGATGCTCGTGGTCATCGCCGCCATCGTCAACGGCATCGCGGCCGATCGCGGTCTCGAAACATTTCTGGCGGTTTTCGGCGGCGGCGTGCTGGGGGCGGCGCTCTGCGTCTTTCTTCTGCAGGCGGGTGATTGTTATCAGCTTCCGACACTGCGCACGCCGCTGAAGATGTTCGCCCGCATTCAGGGCGCCGTCTGTCTCTCCTTCGTGGGAATTGGCTGTTTCCTTCTCCTCTTCTTTCCCGATGCGCTGCACTCCTGGCAAGCCTTCGGCATCTGGTACGCAACGGGTGCGATCGCGATCTTCGCCGGTCGACTGATCCTCGGTTTTGCCATTCGCCACTGGGGCCGCAACGGCGTCATGGAGCGCCGCGCCGTCATCGTCGGCGGTGGCGATACCGCTAAGGACCTTATCCGCTCGCTGGAGCAGCAATCCGATAACGATATCCGCATCTGCGGTATCTTTGACGACCGGAAAAGCGCCCGCTCTCCCGAAGTTGTCGCCGGTTATCCCAAACTTGGCACCTTTGCTGAACTGGTGGAGTTTGCCCGTCTGACGAAGCTTGACATGCTGATCATCGCCCTGCCGCTCAGTGCCGAGGCGCGCATTCTCCAGCTCCTGCACAAGCTCTGGATACTGCCAGTCGATATCCGCATCGCGGCGCATGCCAATAAATTGCGTTTCCGTCCCCGCGCCTATTCCCATGTGGGCAAGGTGCCGATGCTCGATGTGTTCGACAAGCCGATCCGTGACTGGGATTCGGTGGCGAAACGGGTGTTCGACATTACTTTCAGCCTCATCGGTATCGCCATTTTGTGGCCGGTGATGCTGGGGGCGGGAATTGCGGTGAAAACGACCTCGAAAGGCCCTGTTCTCTTCAAGCAGAAGCGCCACGGCTTCAACAATGAAACGATCAATGTCTGGAAGTTCCGTTCCATGTATACGGAACTCAGCGATCCGACCGCCAAAAAAGCCGTGACGAAGAACGACCCCCGCGTCACACCGGTCGGCCGCTTCCTGCGCAAATCCTCGATGGACGAGCTGCCGCAGCTCTTCAACGTTCTCTATGGCGATCTTTCGCTCGTTGGGCCGCGCCCGCACGCCGTTCATGCCCAGACGGGCGATCTGAAATATACCGAGGTGGTGGAGCATTATTTCGCGCGCCACAAGGTGAAGCCCGGCGTTACCGGCTGGGCGCAGATCAACGGCTGGCGCGGCGAGATCGACCACGGCGACAAGATCAAGTTCCGCACCGAATATGATCTCTATTACATCGAGAACTGGTCACTGTTCCTCGATCTGAAGATCCTGTTCCTCACGCCGATACGGCTGCTCAAATCGGAAAACGCCTATTGACCCACACCGGTTACCAGCACGCGGCGAATTTCGACGCACCGTTGGCCACCATGCGGCTCATCGGATCGTTCTTCATCGCCTTCGGCGTGTTCCTTTCCGGCTTCGTCATCTCCGAACCGGCCCCTTATGAATTGATGATGGTGGGACAGGTGGCCGTGTGGTTCCTGCTTGGCCTTCGCCTTTCGCGCACCGTCGTCCTGCTTCTGTGCCTGCTGCTTGCCTTTAATGTCGGCGGTTATCTTTCGCTCACCACCATGGCCGATCTGGATGAGGGACCGCTCTATCTCGCCGTCTCGACCTTCCTGGCGCTGACCTCGGTTTTTTATGCGGCGATCGTGGAGGACAAGTACCAGCGGCTGCTTTTGATTTTCCGAGCCTGGCTTACGGCAGCGCTGATCACAGCGCTGCTCGGCATCATCGGATATTTCCACGCCATCCCGGGTTTTGAGGTCTTCACTCTTTACGACCGCGCAAAAGGCGCTTTTCAGGACCCGAACGTCTTCGGTCCCTTTCTGGTGACACCGTCGCTTTACCTGATCTACGGCCTTCTCACCGGCAAGGCGATGCATGCGCCCTGGCGGATCGCCGGGCTGCTCATCCTGTCGCTTGGCGTGTTCCTGTCGTTCTCGCGCGCGGCCTGGGGCCTGTTTCTGTTCGCCACCATCCTCCTCGTCTTCGTCATGCTGCTGAAGGAACGGACGGCTGCGTTTCGTCTGAAAATCCTCGTGCTGTTTCTCGTCGCCGCCGGGCTGATGGTTGCGGCGGTCATCATCGCGCTGCAGTTCAAGCAGGTGGCGGATCTATTCTCCAGCCGCGCTTCGGCGGTGCAATCTTATGATGGCGGCCATCTCGGGCGTTTTGCACGCCACTATCTCGGCTTCCTGCTCGCCATGGAACACCCGCTCGGCATCGGCCCCATGGTGTTCGACAATATCTTCCCCGCCGCCGAACATAATATCTGGCTGAAGAGCCTGACCACGCATGGCTGGTTCGGTTTCGTCATCTATCTGGTCCTGATCTGCTGGACCATTGCCGCAGGTTTCAGGCATCTGCTGCGGCCACGCCCGTGGCAGCCGTTCCTGATCATTTCCTGGGTGACCTTCGTCGGACACGTAATGATCGGCGCCGTCATTGATACCGACCACTGGCGGCATTTCTTCCTGCTGCTGGGCATATTGTGGGGATGCATGGCGCTTGAGAAGCGCGAAAGCCTGCGCCGCCGCGCGCGGGCCGCCTAAAACGCTTCACCTTACGGAACCTTACGCCATTTCATGCGTTTAGCCCCCGATTCTGACTGTCAAACGGGGAGACATCTTATGACGCAGACCAATAATCTCTATCTCATCATCGGCGCACTCCTGGTGGTCCTTGTTGGCCTTGGGGCTTATGTCTGGCACGAGGAAAGCAAGCCGAAGGGGATCGAGATGAATATCGGCCCGAACGGCGTTTCCGTTCAGGAGAATTGATCCGCAAGCGTCGCGCAAAGTCCGGCCATTAAGACCGGGTGCATCCCACGCCGAACACGGCCGGGATGTACCCGGTCTTCTTATGAGAGAGGACGAAAGGCGGGATCGATGCCCGCTGCGCCGGTTCGGTACGAATGATCCGTATCGCCCGATCAAGGAAACAGCTAGCGCAATGGTCTCCTCCATCGACCTGTCCACACGCCTCACCGCCACCAGGCTCGCCCTCAAGGCCATCAAGGAGCAGGAAGACAATTCCCCTGCCACATCCTCCTCGACGCGGGCGGCTCTCATCGATTCCTACGGGCTCGACACCTCATCTTCTTCCACCAATACGCGCCTCACCCAGCTTCTGGCGCAATATTCCCAGACCTCGAGCGAAGACACGCAGACCGACGATACCGATACGCAGCTTTCTTCCGGCGATATTAGCAAGGCCGATTTCATGAAGGAGCTGAAGGAGATGCTGGAAGAACTGACCAGGGACCCGGACAAGGCTTCGCAGGCCAAGGCCATGCTGGAGGCTTTGACAACAGGCACGCTGACGGTCTCCGATCCCGCCGAGGGCGCCCAAATCAAGGCGTGGGACGTGGCCTCCGATACAAAAACCACCTCCAAGCCGACGACGGAGATCACCACGACGGGATGGAGCGACTTTCTGAAAGACCATCTCAAACGCGACGGCTCGGCTTATGCCAGAAGCGAGACCGGCGCCTATGTCGACACTGTTTCCGGCGACAACGCGTTTTTCGGCAGCGTCGGCAGCCGTTATTATTATCTCACCTGGCCACAGGCGAAAAACGGCACCCTGACCGTATAAAGCCAGATTTCCCGAGGACTGAACGGATCGCTGCGACATGGAACATGCCGCAGCGTCGCTTTTTCGTCTGCTCAGACGGCAGGCGCGGTGGCCGGTTCGGTTCCACCAGAGAGCGCCTTTTGCAGCTGCGCTTCCTGCGCCGGCGACAGCGAGGTCTTGATGACCCGCCCGCGCAGGCCTTCGAATTCTGCCAGCACCTTTTCCGGCTGCACCTTGCGGATCAGCACGAATAGCGCCGAAGAACCATTGGGAATGGTCTCGCCGAGTGATTTGATGAAATCATCGTCGATACCGAAATCCGTCAGCGAACCCGCAAGGGCGCCCGTGCCGGCACCAATCGCGCCGCCGATGGCAAATCCCGCCAGCGGATTGAGGAACAGCAGGCCGACAAGGCCGCCCCACAGACCGCCAGACAGGAAACCGGAGCTTGCGCCGATTGCCGTCAGATTGACGCTCTGCTTCAGATGCACCTTGCCGTCTTCATCGCGAACGACGACCACGGCATCTTCCAGATCAACCAGATATTCCTTTTTCAGGCCTGCAAGCTTCAGAAGCACCCTGTCGGCCACTTCCGTTCCGTCAAAACCAACAACGACGAGTTCGGACATAGTTCGTCTCCCTGAGTTTCAATTCCGCTGCGATTGAACGCCGAAGAACGCAGCTTGTTCCGGCAATGATGGAAAGAGGATGTGTCACGCGTTTGACGGTCGCCCATGCCGGAAAGCATCACCCTGCCCCGGCCCCTTCCTGCCGTCCACACCCTTTGTTCCTTTTTTTATGAAAAGACCATTTTCCGCTTGCACCCTAACAGGCTTATATATAAACGGCTTTCAGGTTCGGAGCGTAGCGCAGCCCGGTAGCGCACTTGACTGGGGGTCAAGGGGTCGTGGGTTCGAATCCCGCCGCTCCGACCATTAAAATCAGATAGATAGCCAGTTCCCCCAGAGCTGGCTATATTTGTTTTAGCTCTCTAGTAATGAGCGCTATGCGCGAGTTTAAAAGACCCTGTTCGGGTGTGCATTTATCCAAGCCTTGAGAACGAAGTGTGCTGAGATGGCAAAAAAACCGAAAATAGAACACTCAGAATTCTCGGGCGAGTTTGAAGACGAGGGCATCACTGTCCTTGTTGATATCTACCGGCCGGCTGGCACCCAGCAGGATTGGACGCTCGAGGTTATCAGCGAGCATGACGATGTCACCACCTGGGACGAACCTTTCGCTACCGACAAAGACGCCTGGGAAGAATTCCTGGCCACTTGTGAGAAGGATGGGATTCGCAGCTTCCTGGATGGCGAGGATCCGTCGGTTCATTAACGTTTGATTCCACGGCACCAAGTCGTCGGGGTTGTGGGCCGGAATCCCGTGCTCCGACCATTCTCTTCTTGATCCGCCATTTTTGATTGAGAGCGTCCTCCGGTTAAATTTCCGAGAATACAGGCTCAAGTGTAAAGCCGCTCGCCATCGAAGGACGGCGCGCATTGCCTTGTTGACTCTCCGCTAAAATTAGAACATTTAGTGAACAAAAGAGAGGTCATCCACTATGCCCGACGCTGAAAAAATCACCCCTACACGGCCCGACGACATAGCGGGATATGTCATCCAGTGTCATGACGGCGATGCGAAGGCGGCTGTCAAAGCGCTTCTCGGCGAAATCGAGCATTTGCAGGAACAGCTTTCCCTTGCGGTCGCCATCATGGGAAATGGATATACGCGCGGTTGGAAGCCCGACGCGAGGCGGGATTAGAATCGTCTCCGCCACAGTCTTTGGGCGCGATGACGCATGCCGGCAAGCCAGATAGTCAATTGAGCCTTAGACAAAAATCCCTCGCCATGTCGGCTGCCGGGGCGGAGAGATGAGTTTAAGGCTGCGTGGTAGCCCGCTGGGTGGGCGGTAGCCGGCAGGGTGTCCCTACGAAGGGCGGTGCCGGCATCTGTTGCCTACACCGCCTGCTCCACGCGATGTTCAATATTCGTTGGACGCGATCGCGAAATCGTCGATGACTGGCATCTTTTCCGCGTTTTCCCACGTCCGGTCCATGGCGTAGGTTTGCGACAGATAAGGAATGCCGATATGGCCGAAGCGGAAGGAAAGCTGGCTTTCCGCCTGCTCCTCATCAAACCGTGCGACGCGGCTGAGATAGAGAGCGGTGGCGAGGCCTGTCCTGTCCGCACCGGCCTTGCAATGAATGAGAATGGGTTTCGGCGCATCGCGCATGATCGCGACCAGCTCGTTGACCCTGTTCATGTCAAGCTCCTGGCTGGCCGACATGCCGAAATCGATGTGATTCAATCCGAGCTCGCGGGAGGTCTCGACCTCATCCCGATACCAAGCCTTGGCTTCATTCGCACCGCGCAGATTGATGACCGTCCTGATACCATGGTCCCTGGTATAGCGGACGAGCTGCTCATTGCTCGGCTGGTTGGAGCGATAAAGCTGCCCCGCGACTACCTCGTGAAAATTGCCGAGGAGCTGAATGGCGTAGAGATAACCGCCCGTGGCAAGCACAGCAATACCCATGCCCCAAAAGGAGCACTTCCAGAATCTTCGCATAATAAAACGGTTCCCTCATTCGACGAGAGAACCGATACAGGTGGATTCTGACAGTAAGCTGAAAGTTCTGCGACAGTATTGTAAGAGTAGAAAATTTGCGCTTGATCAACGCACAAAAACGTAGACCGCATAGACCGCAATGAGTGCGGCCGCCGCCGCCGCGGTGATGGCGCCAAGACGTTTCTCGATGAAATGGCGTACCGGTTCACCGTATTTCTGCAGCAACCCGGCCAGGATGAAAAAGCGCGCACCGCGCGTGACGACAGCCGAAAGAATGAAGAGGCCGAGGCTGATATTGGCAGCACCGGAGAGAATTGTGACGACCTTGATCGGCGGCAGATGCGCGAGCCCCGATGTCACCAGCAGGAGAACGATTGTCTCGTAATCCACCGAGTTCTTCAGATGCTCGAAGCTGTCGAGCTTGCCGTAAAATTCGAGAATGGGCCGGGCAAGGCTCTCAAAAGCATAATGACCGAGGAACCAGCCGGCGATGCCGCCGAGAACCGAGGCGACGGTTGCAACGAGTGCATAAAACATCGCCTTTTTCGGCTTGGCCAGCACCATGGGCAGGAAAAGCACATCCGCAGGTACGACGAAGACGGAGCTTTCCACGAAAGCCACGATCGCCAGCCACCATACGGCGGTTTTGCGCGCAGCGAGCGCCATCGTCCAGGCATAGATGTTTTTCAGCATTTCATGTCCCCGGGGAAGAGTGTTGCGGAGTGAAGACAGGCAGGAGCCAGGGTAGGCCGGCGGTAATTCATGTGGTTTGCCGACGGCGGCCGGCGGGCCGGAGAGACCGAACCCGAATGAGAATTAGAGACAACGCAAGAGAATGGCAAATGTTGGAAAATTTATTTTTGCATCGCAAAAAATCATAATGACAAGCATTTCCCGCCCATACCGAGAGCCGGTTGCTGCAATGCAAAATTTCACCCTGTGGTAGATAAGTTCGCCTTTTTGCTGTAGAATGAAGGCGGACGGAAGAGGAGGAAGTTATCATGGAATATGTAAGCTTCGTTACATCGATCAATCCGGTCATACTTGTCATTCTGCTGGTGGTTCTTCTTGCAGGGGCTTACAGCAGCTGGGTTTCGCACTGAGCAGGACGGAACCACTCGACCAAATGTGAAAGGCTCCGTTTCTATCAATGATAGGCATTGGGCTGGATGAATGTTATCAAGCCCGGAGTTAAAACAACTCCCGGGAAGCCGTATGACGAACGAATTCGCATTCACTGATACGTCTGAAAAGCTCAGCACGACGCTTGAGAAGCTAATAGGAAAGCTGCAGGGTCAGACGATCACGTTGCGCGAGTTGATGGAAGCAATCGGCGAACAGGGCCTGTTGCTCATCTGCGCGATCGCATCCCTACCCTTTCTCATTCCGGTTTCCATTCCCGGCGTCAGCACGGTCTTTGGCGCAGCGATCATCCTTGTCAGCCTGGCAATCACCCTCAATCGCCTGCCATGGTTGCCGGCAAAAATTCTTGACCGGCAGATGGAAACGGCAAAGCTTGTTCCCGCCCTTCAAAAAGGCGTCGCCATTGTCTCCAAGCTCGATGGTTTCATCCGTCCGCGCATTCCCGCGCTGACGACGGGCATCATCGCCAACCGGATAAACGGGCTTGCGCTGATGACGGCGGGCGTATTGCTGATGATGCCGCTCGGCTTCATTCCCTTCTCCAACACCCTTCCGGGTGTCGCGATCCTGCTTTTTTCGGCCGGGATGATTCAGCGGGATGGCGTCACCGTGCTCGGCGGCTATCTCTTCCTGGGTCTGACGACGATTTATTTCGCAGCGCTCGCCTATGCGGCTTTCTGGGCCGGCCAGGGCATCAGCAGCTCCATCGGCGCTTAAGACCTATCGCCGGCCGCCATTACGGCTGTCGCGGCCGTTCTGCCGCGACGCCCACCAGACCGCCAGCCGTCGCCGCTGGCGGCGAACCACGGGCAGATCGTGGGAAAGCACGATGAGACCAAGCGGAATCATCCAGAAACCAAGGACGGGCAGGAAACCCAGCGTTCCGCCCACCACCAGAGCCGAGCCCGTCGCGATCCTGCCGACGCGCGAACGCGGCATGGCAAGGCTCCATTTTCCGACATGGAGACGATGCGTTCTGTGGTCGATACCGAATTTCATTCCATCCTGCCCTTTTTCATCTGGCCTGTGGATAATTTTTTCACCGTCGACAAGCCCGGAAAATCGGGACTCTGGAGGGATAAAACAAGAGGAATGCGTTTTTTTTGAAAAAACCGCTTGGCAAATCGGAAAAGCATTTGTATTACCCCGCTCACACCGCGCCAAGCGGTGCACGTTCCCTGGTAGCTCAGCGGTAGAGCATTCGACTGTTAATCGACAGGTCGCCGGTTCGAATCCGGCCCGGGGAGCCATCTCTCTCAAAAACATGTTTTGAAGAGCGAAGTGCCGCTGCAATTCGCTCGATTTGGATCGGGGATTTTCCTGCATTCCCGGTTATTCAGCCGTCAAACGGTCAGGTCTTCTTGATCGCCCGTTTCGTCGCCCTTGTGGCGTTGGTCAGTGCCGGCGGATCACTTGCCGGAAAACTCTCCTCAAGGCTCTCGGTCAAATCGTCGTCCTTGTTTCTGACCGTAGATTTCTGCTCCTTCTCAAGCGATTTTACCGCCGGGGATTTGGCCTTTGCCGAGGCTGCCTTTTTCGCTGGCATTTTCTTCGCAGGCGCCTTCTCCGCTGACGCCTTCGCGGCAGCTGGCTTCTTCACGCCATTCCCGCTTTTGGACTTTGCCGCTTCCGCATCTGCGGAAAGTTCCCGTTCTGCCTCGATCCAGTGTCTTTCATGATGCCCGTCGGGTCTTCCTTCCCTCTCCCATATTGCGCGCGCTTTTTCACGGATTACGGCTTCGCGGTCATGGCTCATAACGGACCTCCCTCTTCGTGTTGCACCGGTTTTGATTGTGCCACTGAAAAAACAAAAAAAGCCAGAGTTTGTTCCGCGCGGTTTCGTCGCGGGTGAGCATTTCCGCGTGAAAGGGAACCGTTGTCGACCGCGGATCGTTTGCCCTGCAGAAACCCGCAGGAGACCATTTCATGAACACCCCGCAAAAGCCGAAAACCGAACCGCTTGATATTCGCGACGAGGATGTCGCGCGTTTCGAAACCGACAGCGAGCTGAAAGCAAAGGACGGCGAGATTTACCCGGACGAGAGCATGAGCCTGCGTGCACGCCGGCAGGCGGCAAGGCAGCATGAGGACGCCTTCATCGTCGCCACGGACCTTGAGGACGATGACCAGCGCGAGGCGGCGCCGGGCACCAGAGAGCAGCCATAGGCCGAAAATGGAAAAGGCGGGTCAAAGCCCGCCTTTATCAAAGGAATGCCTGGAGATTTTATCGACGGACCGACACGATGGCCTTGCGATTGAAGTTCGACACCTGCACCCGGCCGGACTGATTGCCGCCGAGGATCTGGGCGGTCTTGCCGCTCATGCTTTTCAAAATGCCGGCGTGATAACCGCGGCCGTTGCGAATGACAACGACATCGCCCGGCTTGGCCTGGCCCACCGGAACGGCATAACCGAAGGATGTCCAGGACTTCGCAAATCCATAGGATTTGGGAGACTGCCGGCCGGCCTTGCTGGCGACAGCATGCAGGAAAAGGCCGCACCATGGGGTGCTGCGGGGATTTGCGCCAAGAATATTCTTGAGGCTCTTGTTGTTCTTGGACTCGTGCAGCCCGGTGTATTTTTCCGCCTGGTTCAGCATGCCGGCCGAGGCCGATGCAACGACTGTAAAAGACAAGGCAACGGATAGAATTAACGCGGATACTCTCAAACGTCTCGCCCTTATGTTAGAGGGCGCCCGTGTATTGTGACAATTTAGCGACAATTTGACGAGAAATGGGCAGAAATCAGACACCTATTCATGTGCGCTGATCTGTCATTGCTTCAGAACAGGCTGCCCTGCACCTCATCGGCGCGGCTGCGGCCGGCATTTTCGAGATCCAGCATGCGCAATTTGGTGGTGGTTCCGCCCGGTGCGGAGAAGCCGCCAAGCCTGCCGCCGGCAGCGAGAACCCGGTGGCAGGGAATGATCAGCGGCACCGGATTTTTCGCCATGGCCTGACCGACATCGCGGGCCTTTTCCATGCCGAGACCAAGCGTTTTTACGATGCCGCCATAGGTCGTGGTGTCGCCCCAGCCGATCTGCCGCGCAACGGCGTAAACATCGAGGAAAAATCGCTCCTGTCCGGCGAGGTCGAGTTCTACGGTCGTAAAATCGATCTGCTCGCCGCCGAAATAACGGGTGATCATTGCAATCACCTCACGCGTGCGTGTTTCCGGAACGGCGATGGAGGCGGATGGCAGGCGCTTCTGGAGAAGTTTTTCAGTCTCACCGGCGTCAGGGCTGGGCAATTGCAGACGCGCGATACCGCGCCCCGCCCAGGCAAGGCCGCAATGGCCGAGGGCCGTCGGAAAAACAATATAGCCGTAGTTATTGCTCATTGCCGTCACTCATTCGCCTTTTCGCATGCACGATGCCATATCCCGCATTCGAAACAACCCGTTTCCTGCCTCTCAACAAACAAGGCCACCCGTTTTTGCCGGGTGGCCTTTTACACGTCAGTCCTGAAAATCCGCTCAGGATGCGATTTTGCCCTGCTCTTCGACAAGGCATTGCGCCTGCCGGCTGGCGGCAACGAAGGCCGTGCGGGCGATTTCTCCCGCCACATCGCCCATCAGCGAGGCGCGGCACAGACGCAGCGCCTGTTCATGCGCCTTGTCGCCACGTTCGGGCCATTCGTGCTGAAGAAAATCGAAGGCTTCGTAAACGCCATTGAAAATCCGGGGAGCACCGTTTTCAAGGGAGATGGTAACGGGCTTTTCCCACTTAACGTCGTTCAGCAACATTGATTGCACTTCCATGCTCTATTAACCCGCGACAAACGCCGGCCCCTCCAGTTGGTTCCCTTCATCAGCGGTTTCAAGGGCGAAAAAATAACCCTCGAGAAACCATGTACCTCCATCTTTCCATTCTAGCCGATTTGCGGAACAAAGCGTCTCAACACTCGTTCAAGCGGAAGTGAACCGGGTCCTTTCATGCCGACAACAGCCTCCCCCGTCATCGTCTGGTTCCGCAAGGACCTGCGCCTTTCGGACAATCTTGCCCTGCTTGCCGCCGTGGAGCATGGCGGCCCCGTCATCCCCGTCTATGTCAGGGAAAAATCCTGCGGCCCGCTCGGCGGCGCGCAGGGATGGTGGCTTCACCACTCCCTCGCCTGCCTTTCCGCCGCGCTGGAAAAAATCGGCGGTCGCCTTGTTCTTGCCAGCGGCGACGCCGGCGAGACGCTGCGCCAGCTGATATCCGAAACCGGTGCTGACGCAGTATTCTGGAACCGCCGTTACGATCCGGCAGGCATGGCGACAGACAAGGCGCTGAAGCAGAAGCTGCGCGACGATGGCCTGACGGTTCGCAGTTTTTCCGGGCACCTGCTGCACGAGCCATCCCGGCTCCAGACGAAATCCGGCGGTCCCTACCGGGTCTATACGCCCTTCTGGCGGGCGCTGGAGGGCGGCGAGGAGCCGCATGCGCCGACGGACGCGCCGAAGAGCCTGAAAGCGCCGAAGGCATGGCCGGAATCTGAGAAGCTCTCCGATTGGAAGCTCTTGCCCACTAAACCAGACTGGGCGAAACACTTCAGCGACATCTGGGCTCCCGGCGAGGGTGGCGCGCAGGAGAAACTCGATGATTTCATCGATGGCGCCCTGAAAGGCTATGAAGAAGGTCGCGATTTTCCGGCAAAGGACGCAACCTCCATGCTCTCGCCGCATCTGGCCCTGGGTGAAATATCACCTGCCACCGTCTGGCACGCGACGAAGGGGCTTTCCCGCAATATCGCCTCAAACGATATCAGCCGTTTCCGCAAGGAAATCGTCTGGCGGGAATTCTGCTATCACCTGCTGTTTCATTTCCCTGGGTTGGACGAGAAGAACTGGAACGAGAGTTTCGACGCCTTCGGCTGGTGGGACGACGAGACATCCTTCAAGGCCTGGACACGCGGCATGACGGGTTATCCGATCGTGGATGCCGGCATGCGGCAATTGTGGCGACACGGCACCATGCATAACCGGGTGCGCATGATCGTTGCCTCCTTCCTCATCAAACATCTGCTGATCGATTGGCGGAAGGGCGAGAAATGGTTCCGCGATACGCTTGTTGATGCCGACCCGGCCTCAAATGCCGCCAACTGGCAATGGGTGGCGGGTTCAGGCGCGGACGCCTCGCCGTTTTTCCGCATTTTCAACCCCATCCTGCAGGGCGAGAAATTCGACGCCGATGGCAACTATGTGCGCCGCTTCGTGCCGGAGCTTGAAAAGCTCGACCGGAAATACATCCACAAGCCGTTCGAAGCGCCCAAAGAGGTCTTGAAGAAGGCGGGCATCGAGCTTGGCAAGACCTATCCGCTGCCGATCGTCGACCATGGAAAGGCGCGGGAAAGAGCGCTTGCCGCCTATGCCGAAGTCAAGAAAAACGCATAAAATTGGGTATCGGCAAAATTTTGCGTGGCTAAGCCAAAGCCGGGAAGATAATTTCTTGCGTTGAAGCGGTTGTAACGGGACATAACGGCACCTAATTTCCGCTCAGACAAGAAGGCTCAATCATGACCATTCACTCCTCTGCGCTCAGTGCTATTGGCAACACGCCGCTCATCCGTCTGAAAGCCGCCTCTGAAGCGACGGGGTGTGAAATCCTCGGCAAGGCGGAGTTCCTCAATCCCGGCCAGTCGGTGAAGGATCGCGCCGCGCTCTACATCATCCGCGACGCCGAACGGCGCGGGCAGTTGCGGCCGGGTGGCACTATTGTGGAAGGCACGGCGGGCAATACCGGCATCGGCCTGTCGCTGGTCGCCAATGCGCTCGGCTACAAGACGGTCATCGTCATTCCCGAGACGCAGAGCCAGGAAAAGAAGGACGCGCTGAAACTTCTTGGCGCGAAGCTGGTCGAAGTTCCGGCAGCACCCTATTCCAACCCGAACAATTACGTGAAGGTCTCCGGCCGGCTGGCGAAACAGCTTGCCGCAACCGATGAAAACGGCGCGATCTGGGCCAACCAGTTCGACAATATCGCCAACCGTCAGGCCCATATCGAAACGACCGCTCCTGAAATTTGGGACCAGACGGATGGCAAGGTCGATGGTTTCATATGCTCGGTCGGTTCCGGCGGAACACTTGCGGGCGTTGCTGATGGCCTGCGCGATTTCAATCCTGACATCAAGATCGGCCTTGCCGATCCCGAAGGTGCCGCCCTCTACGAATTTTACAAGCACGGCGTCCTGAAGTCGGAAGGGTCCTCCATTACCGAGGGTATTGGACAGGGCCGCATCACCGCCAATCTGGAAGGTTTCACGCCTGACTTTTCCTATCGCGTCTCCGATGCAGAGGCGCTGCCGGTTCTGTTCGATCTGGTCACGAAAGAAGGGCTTTGCCTCGGCGGCTCCTCCGGCATCAACATTGCCGGCGCAATCCGCCTTGCCCGCGAGCTCGGTCCGGGGCATACAATCGTGACGATATTGTGCGACTACGGCAATCGTTATCAGTCGAAGCTCTTCAATCCGGATTTCCTGCGTTCCAAGGGACTTCCGATTCCACAGTGGCTGGCGACGAAAAGCGAGATTGCGGTTCCGTACGAAACCGTTTGAGGACATGCCGAAATGCCTGTGAATGCCCTGTTCCGTGACGATTTTTATCTTTCCACCGCAGAAGCGATCGTCACGGCGGTGCATGAGGATGGCGGCATAGAGCTGGATCAGACCTGCTTTTACGCCACCTCCGGCGGCCAGCCGGGCGATAGCGGCTTTCTCGAGCGGGCAGACGGGTCGCGCATCGAACTCGGCATCACCAAAAACGGTGCCGACAAGAGCGTGATCGTCCATGTGCCGCTCGAAGGCCAGCCTTCTCCGGAGATCGGCGAAAAGCTGACCCTGCATGTAGACTGGCCACGCCGCTACAAGCTGATGCGCATGCATACCGCCTGCCACCTTCTGTCCGTTGTCTGCCAATGGCCGATCACCGGAGCTGCCGTCGGCGAGGACGAATCGCGTGTCGATTTCGATATGTCGGAGACCATCGACAAGGATGAGGTCACGGCAAAGCTGATGGACCTGGTGAAAGCCAACCATCCCGTCTTCCTGCAATGGATTACCGACGAGGAGCTGCAGGCCAATCCGGGCATCGTCAAATCCAAGAATGTTCGCCCGCCAATGGGCCTCGGCCGGGTCAGCCTTGTCTGCATCGGCGAAAATTCTGCCATCGACAGCCAGCCCTGCGGCGGCACCCATGTTTCCGAAACGCAGGAAGTGGGCGATATTCACATTGCCAAGATAGAAAAAAAGGGCAAGGAGAACAGGCGGTTCCGCATTCGTTTCGGCGCGCCTGAAGCTGCTGCCTGAAATCAGGAGAGACATCGTGAGCACGGATAAGAGCCGTTTCGTCGTTTCGGCGGACTGGGTAGAAAAACAGCTCGGCACGGCCGGGTTTCGTCTCGTTGATGCCTCGTGGTATCTGCCGGCGCATAAACGCAACGGCGCGGAGGAATTTGCGGCCGATCACCTGCCCGGCGCCGTGTTCTTCGATCAGGACAAGATCGCCAATCATACGACCGGCCTGCCGCATTCCCTGCCCTCGCCGGAGTTCTTTGCCGAACAGGCTGGCGAGCTAGGGCTCAGCGATACCGACACGATCGTGGTCTATGACGGCCCCGGTTTCTTTTCCGCACCGCGCGTCTGGTGGATGCTGCGGGTGATGGGCGTGCGCAAGGCCTATGTGCTGGATGGCGGTCTGGACGGCTGGAAGCGCGAGGGCCGGCCGCTCGAAACCGGCACGCCGGAAATCGAACCCGCAACCTTCACACCCGATTTCAACGAAAAGCGCGTGACGTCGCTGTCAACGATGCGCGGCATCGTCGACAGCGGTGAAAAGCAGATCGCCGATGCTCGCGGCGCAGGCCGCTTCACCGGCGACGAGGCCGAGCCGCGTGCCGGCATGCGTGCCGGCCATATGCCCGGCGCGCGCAGCCTGCCCGCGACCGCCTTTTCCGAGAACGGTCATTTCAAGGACCTCACCGCCATCCGCAAGATGGTGACCGACGCCGGCATCGATCTCGGCAAGCCCGTTGTCACCAGCTGCGGCTCGGGCGTTACCGCAGCCGTCATCACGCTGGCGCTTGAATCACTCGGCCATCAGGACAATTCGCTCTATGATGGCTCGTGGTCGGAATGGGGCGGACTGGAAGATACGCCTATTGTTGCCGGCCCCGCCGAGCCTGTTCCCGTGGTGTCGCATGGGCCTTTGAAGGCGCATGTGACACAGCTGGAAATGACCGCGCCGCCGAAGGTCAGCCTGCCGATCCCCGTCAACATTCAGACGGCGCTGATGCGGGTCAACAATATTCCCCTGCATTTCTACCGTTATCTCTACTGGCGGGTGGGGAAACGCTGGCACTGGCAAAAGCGCATGCGCATGAGCGATGCGGAGCTTTCCGCCATCCTGCGCGATCCAAAAAACAGCGTCACGGTCCTTTATATGAACGGTGCGCCCGCCGGTTTCTTCGAACTGAACAAGGCGAGCGACGAGGTGACAGAGCTGTCCTATTTCGGCCTGCTCGAAGAGGCGATCGGTGCCGGTGTCGGCAAGTGGTTCCTCCTGCAGGCGCTTTATGCCGCCTGGCAAGACAATCCGCAGCGGGTGACGGTGACCACCAATACGCTCGACCATCCGCGCGCGTTGCAGCTTTACCAGATGATGGGCTTTTCGCCCGTCGGCACCTATGAAGCCTGGGTGGAGCCGCTCGCCGATACGGAACTTCTGGAAATCTCGATGCGCAATTGAGGGGTGGCTGGCCTCCTCCCCGTTCAGGAGGCCAGATCACCAGCGTCCGGCAATCTACCTCAGATTTCCCGTTCGAGATTGACCGCCGTCGGAATATGGCCGCCGGCGGCCCCCTTGTCTTCCGTGACCGTGTTCAGCAGATGATCGGCAATCAGCTCCGCCTGGAATTTACCAAGCTCGTAGCAATAGGTGATTTCGCGCTTTTCGGCTGACCAGTAGACATCGGGGCGGCCGCAGGACCTGGCCGTCAGCTTGACGTCTCCCTTCAGGCCATAGCCGCCAAAGCTGCGGCTGATGAGATCGAGAATCTTCGATTCCTTGACCATGATGGCATAGGGCTCAAGTTCTGGATCACGCGGCGGCACATAGCTGACGGCAAATCTGGATGGCGTCTGGCTGCGGTGGGTGCTCAGAAAATTCTCCCAGGCCGACGCAACGCCGGGATAGGCGGCGGCGCATTTGTCGAACTCGGCATTGTTGAGCCCCATCATGGCAGCCAGATCGCCATAACCATCCTTGTCGCGACCGACCATCAGGCAGGCCATGTTGCGGTCGCGGCTCCTGTCGGGCACCAGCGCGGAAAAGACCGGAGCCTCGTGCTCCGGCAGGGTCTCCGTCTCACGTGCGAGATACCAGCTGTCGGTGGCGTTGACGAGCGCGGTGTCGAGCCATTCCTCATTGGCCTGAAGGATGAGCGTGCCGGCCAGCTGATCGGCCGGGGCCTGAACACTTGCCGTGTCCGCTGTCCCGAAATCCGAGATCAGCATGCGTGCGCCTTCGTGATAAAGCGAGAAGATCGCGTTGCCGATAACGAAATTGACCGCCTGCTGAAGCTGATCGTCGGACAGGCCGTCGAGACCGGAGGCGACCTGCGCCTCGGCCTGCATCGGAGCCGTCAACGATACGAAAGCCAGCGGAACGGCGGCCAGAAAACGACGGAACATAAAATCAGACCTTCCGGGAACGAGGAGCGTCACTGATTCCCGAAGCTAACGAGTCACGCAATGGGCTGGTTGCATCGCCTGTCAAGAATCGGGTGGATAGTGATCCGTTTCGGGACCATAGCTGCAAAGAAGCAACGCCGATCCCAACCCAGGAGGCCCCGACATGACCGATCTCGTTTTTACCGCAATGCCGGCTAAGGAAGCCGAGGCCTTCCGGGCGGGAGCCGCCGACGCCTATGGCAATCCGCCGGAAAAAGCCGTTTCTCCAGGCGGCATGCCCTGCCGCCACTGCCTTCGCCAGATCGGCGAAGGCGACGGGATGCTGATCCTCGCCTACCGGCCTTTCCCCTCGCTACAGCCTTATGCGGAAACGGGACCGGTTTTTCTGCATGCCGAGGCCTGTGAGCGCTATCCCCAGACACAGGCTGTCCCGCCGATGCTGGACAGCCCGGATTACATCGTGCGGGGTTATGGAGCCGATGACCGCATCGTCTACGGCACCGGCGCGGTGACGGCGACGGGCGAGATCGTGTCGCGCGCACTGCGCCTTCTGGAGCGCGCGGATGTCGCTTATGTCCATGTGCGATCCGCCCGTAATAATTGCTATCAGTGCCGTATCGACACAGCATAATCGGCAATTACCTGCAATTTTAAGAGAAGAACTAAACGGCTCTCAAGCTTTTTGCGCCATGATGCATGGTATCGGAAACAATTGATTTGAGCAGCAACATGACAAATAACCTCAATATGGCGACCCGGACTGCGCCCCGCAGCAAAACCAGAATTTTTGCGACCGTGCATTATTTCAGCCAGTCGACCAGGGGACGCGTGGTCGATCTTTCGGCGACGGGGATGGCGCTCGAACTGGACGGCCCTTTCGCCGCCGCCAAGGGCAGCCGGGTCAAGGTGCAGAGTGAAGATCTGGGCTTCATCGAAGGCGTCGTGCAGTGGCAGCACATGAACCGCCTCGGCCTGCAGCTCAAGCTTTCCACCAACACACTGGCGCAGCTCTCCTCCTATTTCCGCTTCTTCCATGAAGACGTGAAACCGACCCTCGCCCGCTAATCCGCTGGTCCAACGAAGAGGAATGCGCAGGGCGGACGATGCGTATTCTCCGGTACGGCGACACCCGTGCCGCGCTGCCGTGACAAAAAATTTATCAAACGGTTGAAAACAGGCCCATCCGTCACGGGCCTGTCATTTTGGTGATGGACTCCTCTGCGATTGCTTCTACCCTGTCGTTTTTCATGACAGAGCAAGCTTCATTCGAAGGAGTTCCCATGTCGTCGCTTCTCGCTCTCCACCCCATCACCCGACGTTCGCTTCTGGGCGGCATCGCGGCCTCCTCGGCGCTGGTGCTGCTGCACCCTTTTGCTGCGCGCGCAGCGACCAACCAGGCGCATCTGCGCATCATGGAAACGACTGACATCCATGTTCATGTCTTTCCCTATGATTATTACGCCGACAAGCCGAACGACACGATGGGGCTCGCCCGCACCGCCTCGATCATCGACACCATCCGCGCCGAAGCTGGTAACTCGATGCTGGTGGACAATGGCGACTTCCTGCAGGGCAATCCGCTCGGCGACTATATCGCCTATGAGCGCGGTATGAAGGCCGGCGACAAGCACCCCGTGATCAATGCCATGAATGTGCTGGGCTATGATTGCGGCACGCTCGGCAACCACGAATTCAATTACGGCCTCGACTATATGTCGAACACGCTGGCCGGCGCGGGTTTCCCTTACGTCTGCGCCAACCTCACCAAGGGCCAGCTTGCTTCCGATCCGAAAAACGACGAGCTGTTCTTCAAGCCCTATGTCGTTCTGGAAAAACAGATCCGCGACGGCGGCGGCGTGACGAGCCCGGTCAAGGTCGGCATCATCGGCTTCGTGCCGCCGCAGATCATGATGTGGGATTCCAAGAACCTCGAGGGCAAGGCGCAGACGCGTGACATCGTCGAGGCTGCGAAAGCCTGGGTGCCTGTCATGAAGGAAGAAGGCGCTGATATCATCATCGCCCTTTCCCATTCCGGCATCGACGGCAAGGGCCAGACGGAGCGCATGGAAAACGCCTCGCTTTATCTGGCTGCCGTCGAAGGCGTCGACGCCATCTTCACCGGCCACCAGCATCTCGTTTTCCCCGGTCCGAAGACCTGGGACGGCATTGAGGGTGCGGATGCGGTCAAGGGCACGCTGATGGGCAAGCCGGCGGTGATGGCCGGTTTCTGGGGCTCGCATATGGGCCTCATCGACCTGCTGCTTGAAAAGGACGGCAAAAGCTGGAAGATCGTAGACTTCACCTCCGAAGCCCGGCCGATCTATCACCGTGACGAAAACCGCAAGGTCGTCGCCGATTTCACGGATAAAGCGGAAGTCCTCGCCGCCGCCAAAGCCGATCATGAGGCGGCACTTGCCTATGTGCGCCGTCCGGTCGGTAAAACCTCCGCGCCGCTCTATTCCTATTTCGCACTGGTAGCGGACGATCCATCCGTGCAGATCGTTTCCAATGCCCAGACCTGGTATATCAAGGACATGCTGAAGGAAGGACAATACAAGGATCTGCCCGTGCTTTCGGCAGCAGCACCCTTCAAGTCGGGCGGCCGCGGCGGCGCGGATTATTACACCGATGTCCCCGCCGGTGACATCGCCATCAAGAACGTCGCCGATCTCTATCTCTACCCCAACACGGTGCAGGCGGTGCTGATCAACGGCGCGCAGGTGAAGAACTGGCTGGAAATGTCGGCCGGCATGTTCAACACGGTTGAGGCCGGCGCAAAGGATGCGCCGCTGCTGAACGCGGATTTCCCGTCCTATAATTTCGATGTCATCGACGGTGTGACCTATCAGATCGACATTTCCAAACCGGCGAAATTCGACAAGGACGGCAAGGCCGTCAACCCTGATAGCAACCGCATCGTCAACCTGCAATTTGAAGGCAAGCCGATCGATCCCGAGCAGAAATTCGTGGTCGCCACCAATAATTACCGGGCAAGCGGCGGCGGCAAATTCCCCGATATCGCCGGCGACAAGGTGATCTTCGTGGCGCCCGATACCAACCGCGACGTGATCGTGCGCTATATCATCGATCAGGGCACCATCAACCCGTCTGCGGATGCCAACTGGTCCTTCGCGCCTGTCGCCAATACCACGGCGATCTTCGAGACCGGCCCCAAGGGCCGTCACTATGCGGCTGAGATCAAGGGCGCGAAAATCGAGGATGCCGGTGACGGCGCGGAAGGTTTCGCGAAGTTCCGTCTGGTTCTCTAAAAGCTTCGCCCTCCCGGCTGAAACCGGCCGGGAGGGCGAGACTGTCACTCAGCGGCGACAGCAATGGTCCTCTGCTTGCTGGCCGCAAGCATCCCGTTGAAATCCTTGTGGTTCGGGCAGGCAGACAGGCGCTGCTGAAATGCTTCGGCAAGCCACTGGCCTGCGGGGCCTGCCGGTGAATCCACCCGCCGCAGCGCAAAGAGCGGATATTCGCCCTGCTCATAGGCCTCCAGCTCAAGCGCTTTCAGGCTGCCATTGGTCAGATCATTGCGCACGATCGATGCGGGCAGACCGCCCCAGCCAAGACCACCCTTGATGAGCTGGTATTTCGTGGCGATGTCGCTGACCCGCCATGTCTTGTAAGAGAGAACATTGAAATCGCGGCCCTTGGTGAGGCCCGATGCATCGGTGACAACAAGCTGGACCTCCTCGCGCACGTCGGCGAGAACCAGAGGCCGCTCGATCTGCGCCAGCGGGTGATCCGACGCGACGACGGGCAACATGAAGGAATGGCCCACCTTTTCGACAACGAGCTCATCATCCTGGCGCAGCATCGCCCCGCCGATGCCGATGCCTGCCTTGCGGGAGAGCACCATATCCATGACCATGCCCAATTCGCCGACATTGAGGCTGAGGGTGACGGTCGGGAACTGTGTGCGAAAATCGCGCAGCACGGCCACCACGGCCTCCGCTGGCACCATGGTACTGATGGCGACCAAGAGTTCCGCCTCAAGCCCCTGCTTCAACCCTTTGGCGCGGGCGCGCATCTCCTGCAGGCCGGCGACGATGCGCCTTGCATCCTCAAGCATGGCGCGGCCCTCATCCGTCAGTTTCGGCTGGCGCACGCCGCTGCGCTCAAACAGCGTGACTTCAAGCTGCGCCTCGAGATTGGCAATCGTGTAGCTGACCACCGACTGCGCGCGATTGAGCGCCCGTGACGCAGCGGAAAAGCTGCCGGTCTCGGCAACCGTCAAAAACACCTGCAATTGGTCGAGCGTCGGGTTCGCGTCCATGTTCCATCCATTTCATCGATAGATTGCTTCCATATTATCACAGTTTTCTTGATGGCAGTAATTTTTCATATAGAGCGCAAAGGAAGGGCATCGTGCTCTCCCGCCCTCCCAAGGCGCCCGTCAATTCATCGCTTATGCAAGGAAAGACCATGTCCAACATTCTGCTCATCACCTCCAGCCCGCGTGGCGACGAATCGGTTTCCAACAAGTTTTCGGGTGAGCTCGCAAACAAGCTGAAGGCCAAGTCGGCTTCCAACACCCTTGTCCACCGCGATCTCGCCGCTGACCCGATCCCGCACCTCGACACCGTCAAGACCGCAGCGATCCGCAAGCCGGCCGACCAGCGCACCGCCGAAGAAGCGGTTGCCGCCGATTATTCCGACAAGCTGGTTACAGAGCTTCTTGCAGCCGACACGGTCGTCATCGGCACCGGCCTCATCAACTTCAACATCTATTCCGGCCTGAAGTCGTGGATCGACAACGTCGCCCGCGCCGGCCAGACCTTCAAATACACCGAAACCGGCCCGGTTGGCCTTGCCACCGGCAAGAAGGTCTACATCGTGCTGGCCGCCGCCGGCGTTTATTCCGAAGGCCCGGCCGTATCGATGAACCATGCCGTTCCCTACCTCAAGACCGTTCTCGGCTTCATGGGTATGACGGATGTGGAAGTCATCTATGTCGAAGGCCTGGCATTTGGTCCGGAAGCCGTCGAAAAGGCTGTGGCCGCCGCCGAAGCCAAGGTTGAAGAGCTGGCCCAGGCCGCCTGAGACAATTGAACGGAGGCTGATACCGACAAGGTATCAGCCGACCCACATTCCGTAACGGCCGTGGACCTGATCCCGGCCGTTATTTTTTGCCGCATAGAGCCGCGAGTCGGCTTCGGAAAGAAGTTCGAGGAATACCCGCCCATCCTCCAGACCGGTCGCGACACCGATACTGACAGTCAGGGGCGTTCCGTCGGGCCGGCGCAGACCCGTCAGCACGGCTGCACGAAGACCTTCGGAAAAGGCAAGTGCGGCCTCGTGCGTCATCGCCGGAAGCAGGGCCACAAATTCCTCGCCGCCGAAACGGTAGAGATGGCCATGTGGTTGAACCGACCGCTTCATGACTGCTGCGAATTCCCGAAGAATTTCATCGCCCCGCAGATGGCCGAACGTATCGTTGACAGTCTTGAAATGGTCGATATCGACGATAAGCACGCTGATCGCCCGCCTCTTCTCGGCGCAGTCAAGCACGATGGAGGGCGCGTCGAGCTCCATGCGGGCGCGGTCCGAAACACCCGTCAGCATGTCCCGTCCGGAGCGAGATAACAGCTCTTCGTAGCGCTCACGGAAGGTCAGATCGTTGAAGACATCCGCAATGTTGCGGCGTATCAGGAAACGGCCCTTGGCCGATGTCAGCCACAGATAGATGGCGAAGAGCAGCGAATAGACCGCGACGGCCGCCATCTTCGCCTTCCAGCCATCATAAAACACATCGACCGGCGCGTTGAACAGAAGCCGCAGCGCACCGTAAAAACCCGCCTGATCGAGACTGAGGATGACGACACCGCAGATGCCGAAACGCAGGACGATATGGCGCTGCAGATACCGCCCCAGTTTTTCATAAAACAGGATGATGGCGATGGCGTCGATGTAAAGCAGACTGGTGCCCCAGACCATCAGCACACCCATCTCGTCCAGAAAGCCGGTACTGACAGACTGCCCGGGCACGATCGCCACCGTCTGATGAAAGCGGATGATCTGGGCCATGATGACGGTCAATATGTTGCCGAGAAAAAGGCCATAGATCGGCTGGCGCACCACCGCAGCATCCTCGCGCATATAGAGCATGAGGATCATCATCAGCTTGCCGGCAAAAAGAATCGAGGAACCGGGCGACGCCACGCCGAAAGGCAGCTGCACGTAAAAGACGGCCGCCAGATAGGTTTCCAGAAAATGCATGACCCCCAGCGCGGTGAGAAAAACACCGATGCCGAGAATATGCCGGTAATGAAGGAAGGCCGTCATTACCGAAAAATAGACGATGGCCTCCGTCAAAAAGAGGGCCAGATTTGCCCACTGCATCGGCACATGCCTTATCGATTCACGTCGCGCGGGTTGATTGGCGCGACTCCATGCCCTTCAGAGACGATAGGCCGAAGCAAACAACGGAATCTTAATGTGCGGGGCAAGAAAACGTCATCATTTTCCTGGGAAAAGCGATGCGCCGTTCTGATCGATGATGAGCTTCGCTTTGCGGATCGTGAACTCCACCGCATCGTCCAGGCTGCTGAAGACATCGGCGCGCACGAATTCATGCACCAGCACCTCGTCGCCGGCCTTTTTCTCAATGCGGCCGGCCAGGCGGAACTGACCGCCTTCCTTGATCGGCGTCGCATAGATCAGATAGTCGCCATGCGCATGCGGCTCAGCCTGCGACACCTTCTGCGGCGCGTCCGAGGACGGCTGGCCGGAGCCGAAGGCCGAGAGGATTTTGGAAAAAAACGATGCCATGGCTTTCACTCCCTCAATCTATGTCACGTTTGAAGGGCGGAGGTGATCCGCCCTTCCCTGTCTTTAACTCCCCGATCAGATGATCAGGTTCGACAGGATGTCGTTTTCGGTGATGTCTTCATAACCGAGACCGGCGGCCTCGAAGCGCTCCAGCAGGCCGGCGAAATTTTCCGGCGCGTTGGTTTCAATGCCGATCAGGATCGAACCGAAATTGCGGGCCGATTTCTTCAGATATTCGAAACGGGCGATATCGTCGTCCGGACCGAGCAGGTTGAGGAAATCGCGCAGCGCGCCAGGGCGCTGCGGCAGGCGCAGGATGAAATATTTTTTCACGCCGGTGTAACGCATTGCGCGTTCCTTCACATCCGGCAGGCGCTCGAAATCGAAATTGCCGCCGGAGACCACGGCGATAACCGTCTTGCCTTCCAGCCTCTCACGACCGAGCTTCTCCAGCGCGGCGATGGAGAGCGCACCCGCAGGCTCCAGCACCACGCCTTCGAGGTTCAGCATCTCGATGATCGTCACGCAGATGGCGTTTTCCGGAATGAGCATGACCTGCTCGGCCGGGAAATCCTTCAGCGCCTTGAAGTTCAGGTCGCCGATGCGGGCGACGGCGGCGCCATCGACGAAATTGTCGACCTTGGTGAGCGTCACCGGTTCACCGCGCTCCAGGCTCTTCTTCAGGCTCGGCGCACCCTCGGGCTCGCAGAATACGAAGTTCTCCTTGCGGACGGTGCCCGCCAGAAAGCCGGTGAGGCCAGCCGAAAGACCGCCGCCACCAACAGGCATGACGACGATGTCAGGCTTCGTGCCTTCCGGAAGCTGGTCCATGATCTCGGCAGCAACCGTAGCCTGACCCTCGATGATGTCTTCATGATCGAAGGGCGGCACCATGTAGCCGTCATTATCCTGTACGTGCTGGCGGGCAGCGGCGTAACACTGGTCGAATATATCGCCCACGAGACGGATGCTGATGAATTCACCGCCGAAGATGCGGGTCTTCTCGATCTTCTGCTGCGGTGTCGTCACCGGCATGAAAACAACGCCGTGAACGCCGAAATGGCGGCAGGCGAAAGCAAAGCCCTGCGCATGGTTGCCGGCCGAGGCGCAGACGAAAATCTTGTCCTTGCCGGCCTTGGCCACCGCCTTGCGCAGAAAGTTGAATGCGCCTCTAATCTTGTAGGAACGAACCGGGGACAGATCCTCACGCTTCAGCCAAATCGACGCGCCATACCGACGGCTGAGATGTTCATTCAACTGCAGCGGCGTTTCCGGAAATATCTCCCGCACTTCCCGCCGCGCTGCTTCCACAAGCTGCTTGTCCACGATAGTCAATCCATTGAAATTCATAATGGCACCCGCTATGCCATAGGAAGGCGTCCGAGACAAAGACTCATTTCAGCGCGGCAACGAACTCCGGGTTTCATTTCTTGAACAGCAACCTTCTGCGCTCGGTCATATATGTGGCGTCCATCTTCGGGCTCTACCTTGCGACGGCCATGTTTCTGCCGGCACTGACCGATCTTTATTACGGCAATGATGACTGGATGGTGTTTGCGCTTTCGGGTTTCATGTGCGGCGGCTTTGCACTTGCATGCGCGCTCGCGACCCGCGGACCGATCACCTCCTTCAACAAACGTTTCGGCTTTCTGCTCGTCAACCTGCTCTGGCTGGTGTTTTCCATCATCGGCGCGGTTCCGCTTTATCTGTCGGAACTCGACCTGACGCCCGGTCAGGCGATCTTCGAATCCGTTTCGGCCATCACCACGACAGGATCGACGGCCATATCCGGCCTCGACAACGCGCCGCAGGGCATCCTTCTGTGGCGATCCCTGCTCTGCTGGCTCGGCGGCATCGGTATCGTCGCCCTCGGTCTCTTCATCCTGCCCCTGCTCCGCGTCGGCGGCATGACCTTCTTTCGCATGGAATCTTCCGATACCGGCAACGACCGGCCCTTCGCGCGTCTGGCGAGCTTCACACGGGCTTTCGTGGCGATCTACATCATCATGACAATCGCCTGCACGGTGGCCTTCGATTTTGCCGGCATGTCGCATTTCGATGCGCTGAACCACGCCATGTCGACCGTCGCGACCGGCGGCTTTTCCACCCATGACGCCTCATTCGCCTATTTTGACAATACCGCGCTGCTGTGGATCGCCACGATCTTCCTGATCTTCGGCAGCCTGCCCTTTTCGGTGATGATCCTGCTTGCCGTCCGCCGCCGGCTGGAGACGCTGCGCGACCCGCAGATCGCCGTCTTCCTCGGTTATCTCTGCGCGATCTCCATTGCGGTGGGCGTCTATCATCACCTTAGAAACGGTGTACCGCTGGACGACGCGCTCAGCCATTCCTTCTTCAACATGACCTCTATCCTGTCGACCGGAGGTTTTGCCAGCGACGACTATACGCTCTGGGGTCCGTTCGTCGTCGTCGTCGCCTTTTTCGCGACCTTCATGGGCGGCTGTTCCGGCTCGACTGCGGGCGGTATCAAGGCCTATCGTTTCCTCATCATCTTCAATGTGGCGCGCGCGGGCCTCAAGAAGCTGATCTATCCGAATGCCGTCTATTCGGTGCGCTACGGCCAGCAGGTGGTCGATCCGGAAACCATCCGCACCATCTTTCTGTTCATCAGCTGTTTCATCGCGCTGTGGATCGCCGGCAGCCTTGCCATGAGCCTGATGGGTTATGATTTCCTCACCGCCACATCGGGTGTTGCGACGGCGCTTGCCAATGTCGGACCCGGCATCGGCCCGATCATCGGGCCTGTCGGCAATTTCTCCACAATCAGCGACCCGGCGCTCTATCTCCTGTCGGTCCTGATGCTGCTCGGGCGTCTGGAAATCCTGACGGTTCTGGTGCTGCTGATGCCGATCTTCTGGCGCAGCTGATCCGGCGATACACATGTTGCGCATGCGCGAATAAAGCGCTTGACCTTCCCACGTTGGAATAGTTCAGGCTCCTCCTGTTACGAATTCCAAACCATGGAGAACCGCCTATGTGCACCGCCCATCAGCATCACCCCGAAACCACTGCCGCACCCGTCGATGCCGACCTTTCTTTCCACGTTGAAGACATGACCTGCGGTCACTGCGCCGGTGTGATCAAGGGCGCGATCGAAAAGACCGTTCCCGGCGCTGCCGTGCATGCCGATCCGGCAAGCCGCACGGTCGTGGTTGGCGGCGTCTCCGATGCAGCGCGTATTGCCGAAATCATCACCGCCGCTGGCTATACGCCGGAAGCACGCGCCTGATCCGAAGAGATACCGGCGGCGCTTCCATCCTGCCGCCGCCGGGTCGCCCCGCCTGCCCCGCTTCGCGCTGAACCTGCGTGACAGCCGTCGGACGAGATCAAGCTTCGTCCTTTCACACCTCCCGAACAGATATCTCTACCGAAGCCGGCGGCGAAGGCTTCACGCCTCTCGCGTCATCCTCGGGACAAGCCCGAGGATGACGCCGGAGTGTTTGGCGTAGCTCGTCATTCCAAATCAATGTCACGCACATTGTCCAGAAATTTGGCCCGGACGGCAGTGGGCCTGATCCGGCATCCAACCCCGGCGTGGCGGCACCATATCAGCAATATGGCCCAGCTCTTGCGAGCCGGGCCATACCTCGTCAGCAATGTCATGTCGGCTTATTTCACCGCCAGATCCTTGGTCATGATGAAGTAGTTGATCGGATGCGGCTTGAAGTTTTCGACCTTGTCCGAATAGGCATCGAAAGCGGTCTCGTGGATGAGGTAGACGGTGACGGCTTCGTCGTAAACCCTCTTCGCCGCCTCGGCATAGATGGCGTAACGCTTGGCCGGCTCAGCCGCCGCATAGGCGGATTTGATCAGCTTGTCCGTCTCCTCACTGCAATAATGCGAGATGTTGTAGCCGCCTCCACAGGTGTAGTCGGCGTTGAGGAAACCGATCGGTTCTGCAACATCAGTGGCATAACCGCGTGACAGAAGAACCATGTCGAAATTGCCGGCCAGGAGATCGGGCTCGATCGCAGTGTAATCGGCAACGCGCACATCGACCTTGATGCCGATTTCCTGCAACTGGGCCTGGATAACGGCGGCAACATCCTTGAGTTCGGTTCTTTCAGTGTAGGCCAGAAGCGTCAGCTTCAGGCTGCCGGGAGCAATTCCCGCCTCTTTCAGCAGAGCCTTTGCCTTCTCTACGTCATAAGCGGGCGTGACGTCTTGCGGCGCCCACGGCTCTCCGGGTGCGAAGGGCATCGTTGCGGGCTTTACCACGCCTTCATAGATGCTGTCGGCAATACCGGCGGTGTCGATGGCAGCCCGGATCGCCTGCCGAACCTTGATATCCTTGAACGGCGGCTTCGAATTATTGAGCAGCATTTCCGTAATCCGGGGTACGGTAATCGGCGCAACCTTCACACCCTTCGTGGCTTCAATGGTCTTTACCGCCCAGGGTGGAATCACGCGCGAAATCTGCACTTCACCGCTTCTTATCTGGGTGGCGCGCGTATCGGCATCCGGAATAAAGTTTACGCGGCCGCCCGAGAGCTTCGGCATGCCGTTCCAATAGTCATGGTTCGCGGTCAGCTCCATATATTGGTTGGCATCGACCTTGGTGATCTTGAATGGCCCGGTGCAGGTTCCGATCGGATCGACCTTGCCATCCTTATAGGCGGATGGCGCGAGGATCGAAGTCGCCGGGCTTGCCATTTGCGCCGGCAGCAGCACCGATGGCTCGATGGTCGTGATCTTCACGATATCGTCGCCACCAGCATCGACGGCAGCGATCAGCTTGGGCGAAAAGGCCCGAGCCGGAACGGGCGCCTTGAGAAGATTGGTGAGTGCATTGACTGCGGCCGCAGCGTTAAGCGGCTCGCCGTTCTGGAACTTCACGCCCTTGCGCAGCTTGAATTCCCAGACCTTCGGCGAGGTCTGTGTCCAGGATTCGGCCAGCCCCGGCTCCAGTGCGGTGTCATAGCCGACGCGGACCAGGCTTTCGAAACACCCCGCGCGCGAACCGAGATAGGCATCGTCGGAGGCCATCTGCCAGCCGGTCTTGACGCCGGTATAATCGTCATAGGTGATCGTTCCGGCTGTCGCCGCCTGCGTCCCAAACGAGACCACAACGGCGCACGTCGCCAAAAGTGCGTGCTTCATCATAGAAGATTCCCCTTTTATTTTTGATGACAACGCTCACAATTCGTACATTTTCTCGAAATTTCACTCAATAATTACGAAGACAACAAGAATACTCTATGGATATCTATCGATTATCCATTCGAATATTATCTATTTTACGTTTTATACTCGGAATTTTATTCCGATATTAATTCGCAAACACACGATTCATCTGTTTTTACAGCAACAGAAAACTGTAACTGCGTTGTCCTTCAGCCCAATTCCCGCCAGCGATGGCAGCGGGCAAAATGCTCGCCGGAAACGCCTTCCAGAACGGGTTCCACCTCGCCGCATATCTCGGTCGCATATTTGCAGCGGGTGTGGAATTTGCATCCGTCAGGAGGATTGAGAGGGCTCGGCAAATCGCCGTCAAGAAGCATTTCCGGTGCATATAACCCCGTCTCGTCCAGCATCGACGATGCTATGAGAGCCTTGGTGTAGGGATGCTTCGGCGCCCGGAAAAGCTCCTCCCGGTCAGCGATTTCAACAACGCGCCCGAGATACATCACCGCGATGCGATCGCAGAGATAACGCACCACGCGCAGATCGTGGGAAATCATCAGAACCGTCAAACCGTGACGGCGCTTCATGTCCATCAGAAGGTTCAGTATCTGCGTCCGCATCGAGGCATCGAGCGCCGATGTCGGCTCGTCGCAGACGAGGAAGCTCGGATTGAGAAGCAGCGCACGGCCGATGACGACGCGCTGCAACTGGCCGCCGGAACACTGGCTCGGATAGCGATCATAAAAAGAGCCGTCGAGACCGACCTCTTCCAGCATCCGGAAAACCCGCGCCGTACGTTCCTCGCGGGTGCCGATGCCATGCTGGGCAAGCGGCGCTTCCATGCTCTGGCCGATACGCATGCGCGGATCGAGTGCCGAATAAGGGTCCTGAAACACCAGCTGCACCACCCGGCGCATGCGCCGCAGCGCCTCGCCCTGCATGTGCAGCATATCGTTCTGCCCGATGCTGACCTCGCCTTTGGTTGCGTGGGTCAGCCGCGTGATCAGCCCGGCAACCGTGCTTTTGCCGCATCCGGATTCACCAACGAGGCCCAGCACTTCCCCCTCGCCGATCGTCAGGGAAACATCGTCGACGGATTTCACCACACGGTGACCAAAGCCCGATATGGGATAATATTTGCAGAGGTTCTTTGCGACCACAAAGGGCCGGCTCCTGTTTTCCGCCGGTGACGGGGTCTGTGTCGTCGCTGTCGATAACATTGTCGCCCTCCCTCAGCAGACCGTGTGGCTGGCATGATCATGAGCGGCATGATCGTGACCGACCGCCCAGCATCGCGCCTTGCGCCCTTCGGGCAAGGCATTCAGATCCGGTTCCGACGCCATGCAGCGGCCGCCCATGCCTGCCGAGTTGGCAAGCGTGCAGCGCGGATGAAACCGGCAGCCGCAGGACATGTCATGGGCCTGCGCGCTCGAACCGGGGATCGTCAGCAATTGCCCCTCGCTGTCGGTGGTCAGGAGTGAACAGCTGATGAGCGCCTTGGTATAGGGGTGCTGCGGCGCCTTGAGGATCGCCTGGGTCGGCCCCTCTTCGACGATGCGGCCGGCATACATGACCGCAATCCGGTCCGCGAAAGCGGCGACGACCGAGAGGTCATGGGTGATGAGCAACGTGGCAAGCCGGCGCTTGCGGCGTTCGTCATCAAGCAGGCGGAGTATCTGTGCCTGAACGGTGACATCGAGCGCCGTCGTCGGTTCGTCGGCGATCAGAAGCTGCGGATTGCCTGACAGTGCGGCGGCAATCATGACACGTTGCGCCATACCGCCGGAAAGCTCGTGCGCGAAGCATTGCGCCCGTGCTGAGGGATCGGGAATGCCGACATCGGACAGGAGACCGACGACCCGGTCAAGCGCCGCGTGCCGGCTCATTTTACGGTGGATCCAGAGCGGCTCGGCAACCTGCGTCCTCACCCGGCTGGTCGGGTCGAGCATGGCCTGCGGCTGCTGGAACAGCATGCCGATATCGGCACCGCGCAGTGCATCGAGTTCGGAGGATGAAAGAGCGAGAATATCGCGCCCGGCAAAGGAAATGCGGCCGGAATTGATTTCCGCGCCCTGCGGCAAAAGCCGCATCAGCGACAGGGCCGTCATGCTCTTACCCGATCCGGATTCGCCGACGAGAGCGACGACTTCTCCGGCGTTGACGGAAAGCGTCAGGCCCGAAATAACAAACTTGCGGCCGTTTTGCGCCGGCACAGAAACGTGCAGATCCTCGATCTCCAGAAGCGGTGCGCATTCGGGAGACATGGCCGTCTTGGCAAGCGTTTGTCCTTCGATATTCATAAGAGTTCCCCTTATTTTTATTGAATCGGAGGCATTCACGAATTTTCATGCGGCTTCAGACGATATTACTCTCCTTCCTGTTCCGTTGCGTCACGTATGTTTGACAATCGTCAAATCCGTCATTGCCCGCCCGCAGGCGTCAATGACCGTTGGTTTTCTTTGTTTCCAGATTGAGGCCATGGCCGATCCACGTCACGCTGAGCGCTGCAAGGAAGATCGCCAGACCCGGTGCGATGACGAGGACGGGCATCCGCTCCGCATAGGCCTGCGCGTCGGCCAGCATCAGCGCCCAGTCTGCGGCCGGCGGCTGTACGCCAAGGCCCAGAAATGACAATCCGCCCACCGTGATCAGCTTGTGGCCAAAGCGCAGGAACGCCACGGCCGCAATCGGCCAGATCGTGTTGGGAATGATATGCCGGAAGATGATGAAGCGCCTTGTGCAGCCGAGTACCTCGGCGGCACGGATATATTCACGCGAATTGATCGAGAGCGTCAGCCCCCGCGCCAGCCGCGCAAAAGGTGTCCAGCCGACGATGGTCAGCGACGCGATCAGCGTTCCGTATCCCGGGCCGAAGATGGCCACGAGGAAAATCGCGATCACGACGTCAGGTATGGCGATGAGCAGGTCCACGATGCGCATCAGCACCTCGTCGAGGATGCCGCGGTTGCGGCCGCTGATGATGCCGATGAAGGTCCCGATCACGACAGAAAGAATGACGGTGATGGCGGCAATGGTGACCGTGAAGCGGCCGCCGATCAGCAGCCGGCTGAGCACATCGCGGCCCAGGTGGTCCGTTCCCAGCCAGTAGAGGGCGCTTGGCGCATTCAACCGCAGACGAAGGTTCTGCTTTGCCGGATCATAGGGTGAAATCCACGGCGCGATCACCAGCAGCAGGATGATGACGAGAAAAATCGCCGCTCCCGCATAGAAGGTCCAGTGCCGGCAGCGGATGAAATCCGTGAAGCGGGACAGGCTCGAGGGGCGCTTGGGCATGGTCATCGGCATGGCAGCGGCTGGCGCGCTCGGAAAGAGGCTAGTGGTCATGGTGACCTCGCATTGCTGGATTGATCAGGACATAGAAGCTGTCGGCCAGGGTATTGACCAGGATGGACAGGGCCACGATGCAGATGAAACCACCCTGCAGCATCGGGATGTCGCGATTGACCACGGCGTCGTAGAGAAGCCGGCCCATGCCGGGAATGGCGAAGATCACTTCCACGACCACCGATCCGCCAAGCAGCCCCGCAAGCCACAGGGCAAAGAAGGTGACCACCGGCAGCGAGCCGTTGCGGATGCCGTGGCGCATGACCGTGCCATGCATGCCAAGGCCGCGGCTGCGCGCCGCCGTGATATAGGGCGCGCGCAAAACCTCGGCCATGGCGGCGCGCGTCACCTGCGTGAAATAGGCGAGCGGCCGCAGCGTCAGGGTCAGCGCAGGAAGCACCAGCGAGCGCCAGCTATCCCATCCGGCCGAGGGCAACCAGCCGAGATAGAGCGCAAAGACCAGCGCCGACATGGGCGCGAACCAGTATTCGGGCGTTGCGACGAATGTCTGGATCATCAGCGTCGCGAAATTGTCCAGACGACCGCCCGGACGCATCGCCGCCAATGTGCCGAGCGGCAGGGCGACGGCGATCGCGAACGCCAGCGCCGTCAGCGCCAGCGTCACCGACACCCAGAGCGACCGCATAAGCTCGGCAGCGACAGGCTGGCTGCTGGTGAAGGAAAACCCAAGGTCGCCACGCAACGCATTCGACAGCCATGCGAAATATTGCACGTAAAGCGGCCGGTCGAGCCCGAGACTGGCCCGGAGCGCCTCCACTGCATGTGGATCAAGTGCCGTATCGCGCATGCGTGAAAACAGGATGGTGCGGGCCGGATCACCGCCCGCCATATAGGGCAGAAGAAACGCGATGACGGAAACGATCGCCAGCATCAGGCACAGAATAAAGAAGCGCTGTATTATCTGTATCCACATGGCCCTGTCTCCTTCACAGCAATTGGCATTTCCACTGCAATCGACGCTCGCCCCCAAAGGGAAAAGCCGCTTATTTCGCCAGGCGATGTAAATCCATCACCGGCCCGGACGTACCCTTCAGCATGCCGGGCCGCTTGGGCACGACAGCCACCGGTGCAAAATCGACATTTTCGGAATGGGCCAGATCCTGAATGATCGGGCACTCCGGCTCACCATTGTCGGGGCAATAGGTTGCAAGGTTTCGAAGCGTGTCTGCCATCTCCCGAAGCGTGTGCATCTTCGCTTCCAGATCGACGACATGTTCCATGACGATGCGTTTGACATCGCAGGAGGCGCCACCCGGATCGCGCCACAGGGTCATGAGCTGCCTGATCTTTTCGATGGAAAAACCGAGATCGCGTCCGCGGCGGATGAAGCGCAGCGTTTCCAGATCATTGGCCGTATAGACCCGGTATCCGGAATCCGTGCGGTTTGCCGATTTGATCAGGCCGATCATCTCGTAATGCCTGATCATCTTTGCAGAAACACCGGAGGCGGTGGCGGCTGTGCCAATGTTCATCGATCCTGCTCCTATCTTTCCAGGGTGAAAAACACGTCTGCATGAATGTCGGCGGTGCGCATGCCGCGCGCCAGAAGCTGCGGCACCGTCGCCTCGATCATGGCCGGCGGTCCGGCAATATAGGCTTTCCAGCCATCGAGATCGTCGAAATCATCCGCCACCGCCGCACCGACATAACCGCACCTGATATCGGCATGGTCTTCATGCGAGAGAACCGGAACGAAGCTCAGATTGCCATGCCGCGCGGCAAGATCTCCGAAGCGGTCGAGCATATAGAGATCACGCTGAGCGCGCGCGCCGAAATAGACATGAACCGGGCGTTCACGGCCCGTTGCAAGTGCTGCCTCGACAACCGCCTTGACGGGGGCAAGCCCCGACCCGCCGGCAATGCCGAGGATGGGCCCACAATGTTTTTCCCGCAGGAACGAAGAACCGAAAGGCCCCACGATCGTCACGGGGTCACCAGCCCTGGCGAGCGAAAAGATGCGGCCGCTCGTCATGCCGCCGGGAACGTGCCGGATGTGAAATTCGATCAATTCCTCATCCACCCGACTGGCGATGGAATAGTCACGCGGCGAACAGTCCGCATAAAGCAGGCGCACATATTGTCCGGGCTTGAAGGCAAACTGCCCGCGCTCGTTGAGCCGGATACGGATGAGCTTGATATCATGTGTCGCATCCACCACTTCCGCCACCACGCCCTCAAAGCGGCCGGTCGGAATATCGGCGATCTCATCCGCCCCATCGAGCCAGCTGATCGTCATGTCGCTTAACGGCACGGCCCGGCAGGCGAGCGTCAGACCATCCGCCTTTTCCTCTTCGGTCAAGGAGAAGGGCGTATGCTTGAGAAGATCGATCTTGCCGGAAATGAGATGCGATTTGCAGGCCCCGCAGCGGCCCATGCGACAGCCATGCGGATAGGTGACGCCAGCGGCCAACGCGGCCTGAAGCACGGTTTCACCCTGCGCCGCCATGATGCTGCGCCCGATCTGCGGCAGATAGATTGTGTTGCCAGGCGTCATCACATCCGCCTCCTATTCGGCCGCTGCGAGCTGCATGCCCGCCGGTCTGTCCACCAGCGGTGCACGGAAGCTTTTCAGGCGCAGCGCGTTCGTCAATACGAAGACGCTGGAAAGCGCCATGGCTCCGGCAGCAAGGACAGGCGACAGCAGAACGCCGTTGACAGGATACAATATTCCAGCCGCCACCGGAACGAGTGCAGCGTTGTAAGCGAAGGCCCAGAACAGATTCTGGCCGATATTGCGGATGGTCGCCTTGGAGAGCGCGATGGCGTTGGCAACACCGCGCAGATCGCCAGACATCAAGACCACATCGGCACTTTCAATCGCGACATCCGTACCCGTGCCGATGGCAAGCCCGACATCGGCCGCAGCAAGCGCCGGTGCATCATTGATCCCATCCCCGACAAAGGCGACACGTCGCCCGCCGGCAGCAAGCCTTTTGACGGCCTCGACCTTGCCGTCGGGCAGCACTTCCGCCACCACCTCATCAATACCGAGACGGCGGGCTATAGCTTCGGCAGTGCGGCGATTGTCACCGGTGATCATCGTGACCTTGAGGCCCAGCGCATGCAGCGCCGCAATCGCCTCCGGGGTCGTCTGCTTGATCGGATCGGCAACGGCGATGATCGCGGCCAGCCTGCCATCGACGGCGGCATAAAGCGGCGACTGCCCTTCCCTGCCCAGCCTTTCGGCATCATCGGCAAACATCGCGACGTCATAACCGAGCTTGATCATGAACCGGTCTGCGCCCGCTTCGACCCTGCGGCCGTCAACCATGGCTGCAACACCAAAACCGGGGGTCGCCTCGAAGCCTTCCGCATTGGCAAGCGTCAGGCCGCCATGTTTCGCCGCCTCGACGATCGCCTCCGCAATCGGATGTTCGGAATGGTTCTCCAGCGAGGCGACGAGGCGAAGCACCTCATCCGCATCGAAGCCCTGCGTCGTGGTGAAATGCACCAGCTTCGGCTTGCCGAGCGTCAGGGTGCCGGTCTTGTCAACGGCAATCACGTCGGCATCGCGCAGCGTCTGAAGCGCATCGCCGCGGCGGAACAGCACGCCCATCTCGGCGGCGCGGCCGGTGCCGACCATGATCGAGGTCGGCGTGGCAAGGCCCATGGCGCAGGGACAGGCGATGATGAGAACCGCAACCGCGTTGACGAGCGCGAAGGTCAAGGCCGGATCAGGCCCAAAGATGAACCAGACGGTGAAAGTGGCGAGTGCGGCCAGCATGACAGCCGGCACGAACCAGTTGGTGACCTTGTCGACCAGCGCCTGAATGGGCAGCTTGTCGGCCTGCGCCTCCTCCACCATGCGGATGATCTGGGCGATCAGCGTATCGGCACCCACCTTGGTTGCACGGAAGGTGAAGGAGCCATTGCGGTTCACCGTGCCGCCGACAACCTCGGAACCCGCCGCCTTGGTGACCGGGACCGGCTCGCCAGTGATCATCGATTCATCGACATAAGAAGAACCGCTGAGAACCAGCCCATCGACCGGCACTTTCTCGCCGGGGCGAACGACGATCACATCGCCGGTGCGCACATCCTGCAACGGCACATCAACGGTTTCGCCATCGCGCAGCACGCGGGCGGACTTCGCCTGCAGGCCGACGAGGCGCTTTATCGCCTCGCTGGTGCGGCCTTTGGCGCGCGCTTCGAGGAATCGGCCGAGAAGGATGAGCGTGACGATAACCGCCGCCGCCTCATAATAGACATTGGCCGTGCCACGCGGCAGGATTTCGGGCAGGAAGGTTGCCACCACCGAAAATCCCCAGGCGGCGGCGGTGCCCAGTACGACGAGCGAATTCATGTCCGGCGCCAGCCTTAGCAGTGCGGGTATGCCCTTTTTAAAGAAGCGCAGGCCGGGCCCGAACAGGACCAGTGTCGTCAGCACAAATTGCAGATACCAGCTTTCCTGCATGCCGACCGTTTCCATCACAAAATCATGGATGGCGGGCACCAGATGCGAGCCCATCTCCAGCACGAAGACTGGCAACGTCAGCGCAGCGGCCACGGCAAGGCTGATTTTCAGGCCGCGCAGTTCCGTAGCGCGTCTATCCTGCTCCACATCACCGGCCTTGTCGGCGATGATTTCGCTCGCCGTATAGCCCGCCCGCTTGATCGCCTCCGCCAGGGTGGCTGCAGAGGCGGCATTGCCGGCAACGCGGATGGTGGCACGCTCGGTCGCCAGATTGACGGTCGCATCGGAAACACCGGAAACAGCCTTCAGCGCCTTTTCAACACGACCGACGCAGGAGGCGCAGGTCATACCCTCGATATCGAGTTCGATGGTTTTTTCTTCGACGCCATACCCAGCATTCCGGACCGCCGCGATCACGGCCGGCACGTCGGGCGATCCGGAAAAGGAGATATCAGCGCGTTCCGTCGCGAGATTGACCGAGGCCTTCAGAACGCCCGGCACCTTGGCAATCGCCTTTTCCACGCGGCCGACACAGGAGGCGCATGTCATGCCATCGATCGCAATCTGGTGACTCGCCCGGATCTCCATTTGTGACATGCGTACGACCCCTCTTTTCTTGTGTTAAAAAAAAGATAGGGCTTCCCATCGTGGCAAGGTCAATAGGTTCTTTTGGGTGATTTTCGAAGAAATATGCCGCTTGCTTGAGCAGGATTATTTTTTGGGCGCACCACTAGGAACAAAAGCAACCAACGCCTGAATATCAACGCGAATTGGCAATCTATCCTTGCCGCATCTGCGCTGCAGGGGCGCACTTTGTTTGTGGGTGAAGGTGGTGCGGACGGCGGGACTTGAACCCGCAAGACCAATGGTCGGCAGATTTTAAGTCTGCTGCGTCTACCGATTTCGCCACGTCCGCATTGCCGCGCCTTGCACCATTGCGGTCAAGTCGCTGCAAAAAGTCGTCATCCTTCGGGTGTCCGGCACGAGGCCTCGATCCCAAACGCGACTGAGCCTCATCTACACAGGCCGGACCGTTTCGGTCAATTGGGCCTTAGCCACACCAGGACTGATTTTTTGCCGATACCGGATGGGCGAGCCCTTCTCGCACGAGTTGATCGGCGAAGGAGACGCCCGAACGCGAAAGCCGTTTGCGTTCCGTGGCTTGCCCGCCCGCAGTCCCGGAAGAGGTCACATCGAAGGCGCCGGCATTCAGCATGTCGCGAAGCCTGACCTTTGCAACGAAACCGCGCTGGCGCTCTTCCATGCAGCGCGCCCGGTCGATCTGCGGAACCTCGATGCCGGCGAGCTGCGTCTTCACGCCCTTCATCCAGAAGGTGTTGCCATCGGCCACGCAATTATTGAGGCCCGAACGGCCGCAGAAGGCAAAGGCGCCGCTTTTTTCACCGAGCGAGATTTTTTCGACCGAAGGACGCGTTTCCGGCAGGATAGCTGCAACCTGGCTCGGCTGCGAGACGGATGGCATGGCGATCGGGCGCGGCGGCACCGGTCCATTGCCGGGCAGAGCCGGCGATGCGGGGCGGATGGATGCGACTTTCTCGGTCGTGACCGCATCGCGCTTGGCGGTTGTCGCGACTTTCGGGGAATTCGCGGCTGAGGATGTCGCCTTCGCAACATGGCGCTGCGGCAGAAGGCTGTCTCGATGTTCGTAAGCCTGAATGCCGCCGGCAACGACGCCCAGCATCAACACCCATGGCCAAACGCTGCCGCCGCTCGATTTCTTCGCCGTGCGGCGTCGTGCTGTCGGTTTTCGGTTGCTCACGATCGGACTCCTTTCAACGGAGCCGCATTATCGGCGAAAGGAGTTTCCGAAAAGTTGGCATTCGCGATCGTTTTCGTTTTTCAGAGAAACGGGAAAACGCTCTAACTCTTTGTTTTCTCGAATTCCCGGATGGGAAACGCTTAAAAGACCTGTGGATAAATCGTCAGCGAACCTGATCGAGCAGGCGTTTGCACTCGAGGAGATCGAACAGGGCTTCCTGCAAAAGCGCCTGGTCGTCCTTGCCGATGCTCGACTTGCCGACCGATATTTCGGCATCGCTGTTGCCGCCGCCGAAGCCGAAAAACCGGCCGCTCGGCTTGGCCTTCGGACGGCCGACAACCTCGTCCCCATCGGTATCGATGACACGCGGCTCGGCGACTTCCTTTTCCCCGCTCGCCGCCATGATGGCTTCCATGGTCGCGAGATCACCGGAGGCGATTGCCGCCACGAAGCGGTTACCATTGGCTTTCAGGAGCTTCTGCACGCCCTTGATGGTGTAGCCATGGTCATAAAGAAGATGACGGATGCCCTTCAGGAGATCGATATCGTCAGGGCGGTAATAACGGCGGCCCCCGCCCCGTTTCATCGGCTTGATCTGCGGAAAACGCGTTTCCCAGAAACGCAGCACATGCTGCGGCAGGTTCAGCTCATCCGCCACTTCACTGATCGTCCGAAACGCGTCGGGGCTTTTATCCAAATTTCCACTCCCATCCGAACCGGAGCACCATGCATCCGGCCGGACACTGAACGAGAACGCTTTTCACCCGCCGGTCAAACACCACGCTAAGTCGGTTACGACCCCGCGCCGACGCCGTTGCGGCGAGATACAAATCACTAAAATTGATTATGATGTGAGTCGACCGGATTTCAACGGCTTGCACGTTGAAATTCAAGTATGTTCACAAGAAGAATGGGGAAAAGGGCTTGCGATATGGCAAAAAAGGCGTGTCGCTACGACCTTGAGTGAGGGATTATGCCCCCGCCTTCTGGCCCTTCTGCTTGGCCTTGCGGGCCGTATGGGCCTTCAGAATCCGCTGCTTCAGCACATTCGAGGCCTTGAAGGTCATGACGCGGCGCGGCGAAATCGGAACTTCCTCACCCGTTTTCGGGTTGCGGCCGATGCGCTCGTTCTTTTCCCTGATCTGGAAAGTTGCGAAGGACGAAAGCTTGACGACCTCGCCGCGGGTGATCGCGTTGCAAATCTCGTCGATGATCGTTTCGACCAGTTCGGCGGATTCGGTGCGGGACAGCCCGACTTTACGAAACACAGATTCTGCAAGATCTGCGCGTGTCACTGTCTTCCCGGCCATTTTTCCCCACAAACCGTGTCTGAATTTTTCTCTAGGAGCCGCCGAGATTATTTCCCTTGTGGCGACCGGTCAAGGGATTGTTCCAGATTCATTTGAGGCTTTCGGCAATCAGTGCAAGGGCTTAGACTGACTGATACGGTTTTGACACAGGCTCGGGTCGCCCGGGCGCTTCTGACCGGGGCGTGAGCGCGAAAATCACAACCGATTTCGCCCCGGCGCCCCGGCAAACGCGCAAATCACGCCCTTACCAGCGCAGCAGCACCGCACCCCAGGTGAAGCCGCCGCCCATGGCCTCCAGCATGACAAGATCGCCCTTCTTGATGCGTCCGTCGCCGGCCGCAACGGCGAGCGCCAGCGGAATGGAGGCGGCCGAGGTATTGCCGTGCTGATCGACGGTGATGACGACCTTTTCCGGGGCGATGTTAAGCTTCTTCGCCGATCCGTCGATGATGCGCTTGTTGGCCTGGTGCGGAACCAGCCAGTCGAGGTCATCAGACGTCGTGCCCGTCGCCTCAAAGGCCTGTTCGATCACGTCGGTGATCATGCCGACGGCGTGCTTGAACACTTCCCGGCCTTCCATGCGCAGATGACCAACGGTACCTGTCGTGGAAGGTCCGCCATCGACATAGAGCTTTTCCTTGTGCGAACCGTCGGAACGCAGCTGCGCGGTCAGAACGCCGCGATCGGCGGACGTCCCCTCGCCTTCGCCGGCTTCAAGAATCAGCGCGCCGGCGCCATCTCCGAAGAGAACGCAGGTGGTGCGGTCCTTCCAGTCGAGAATGCGCGAGAAGGTTTCGGAACCGATCACCAGGACGCGCTTGGCCATGCCGCCGCGAATATAGAGGTCGGCGGTCGATACGGCATAAACGAAGCCGGAACAGACGGCCTGCATGTCGAAGGCGAAGCCGTGGGTCATGCCAAGACGGTTCTGGATGTTCACCGCCGTTGCCGGAAAAGTGTTATCAGGGGTCGAGGTGGCCAGAATGATGAGGTCGATATCATCAGGTGTCAGGCCGGCATTGTCGAGCGCGGCACGCGCAGCAGCTTCGCCGAGGGACGCGGTGGTTTCACCTTCGCCGGCGATATAGCGCTGCTTGATGCCCGTGCGCTGCACGATCCATTCGTCTGATGTCTCGACGACACCTTCGATTTCGCTGTTGGTCATGACACGCTTCGGAAGCGCTGCCCCGAAACCACGAACTATAGAGCGGATCATTCCCTTATTCCTCGTCAGCCACGAGAGCTTCGGGCGCCGGGGGCGGAAGCCGTCTTGCGTGGTAAATCTTCAGATCATTTTCAATCTTGGCCGTCAGGCCGTTGTGAACCATGTCGTAACCGACATCGACAGCCGACGCAAAACCAACGGCGTCCGTACCCCCGTGGCTCTTGATGACAATGCCGTTCAGGCCCAGAAACACGCCGCCATTGACCTTGCGCGGGTCCATTTTTTCCCGAAGCACATCAAAGGCGCTTTTCGCCAGGACATAACCGATCTTGGCGAAGAAGCTGCGCGAGATCGCCTCACGCAGAAGCGTGGTGATCTGGCGCGCCGTGCCTTCTGCGGCTTTGAGCGCAATGTTGCCGGTGAAACCTTCCGTCACCACCACATCCACCGTACCCTTGCCGATATCATCGCCTTCGACGAAACCGCGATAGTCGATGGTGCCGAGATCGGCCTCACGGATAAGCCGTCCGGCCTCACGTACCTCTTCCTGGCCCTTGACTTCCTCGACACCGACATTGAGCAGGCCGACGGTAGGGCGGTCGATATCGAAAAGCGCGCGCGCCATGGCGCCGCCCATCAGGGCAAAATCCAGAAGCTGCTGGGAATCGGCGCCGATCGTCGCACCGATGTCGAGCACGATGCTTTCGCCCTTCAGCGTCGGCCAGATGCCGGCAATCGCCGGTCGTTCCACCCGCGCCATGGTGCGCAAACAGAATTTGGCCATGGCCATCAGCGCGCCGGTATTGCCGGCGGAAACGGCGACATCCGCCTCGCCGAGCTTCACCGCCTCGATGGCGCGCCACATGCTGGAAACATAGCGGCCACGGCGCAGCGCCTGGCTCGGTTTCTCGTCCATGCTGACCGAGACTTCACAATCGTGAAAGACCGACTTTTCCCGAAGTGCGGGATATTGTGCCAGAATGGGGTCGCATTTGCTCTTCTGCCCGTAGAGCAGAAAAGTTACATCGTTGTGCCGTTCAAGCGCCTTGGCGGCACCGGGTATGGCAACATCTGGGCCGAAATCGCCACCCATGACGTCAATTGCAATTCTGATCACTCGTCCCTTATCCTTACTTGCCGCCAATCAAGCGGATTTTGCGCGAAAATACCTTTTCCGGCTCTTGTTACAATAAAATTATTTCAGCCCGGCTGGGCCATTCAGTCTTTTTTCCAATCTTTCAGCACGGCAAAGGGCGATGGGCGCTTTTCTTCTTCGGGCTCTTTTTCAGCCGCTTCGGCAAATTCCGCATCCGCTTTGCGCGGATAGGGATCGATCGCAAGCGCGGCAAATTCGGCAACCACGGCGCCGACATCGATGCTGTCGCCGGTGAACTGATCGGGAATATCGGGGCCATCAGGATCAAGCACGATCTCGCCTTCCTCATTGGTCACCATCCGCGCCAGTTTCGATCCTTCCGGGACGAAAATCTGCTCCACCGTCTCGTCGATCTTGCTCGAGACCGGCTCCAGCGTGACGATGCAGGATTGGGTCACAGCCGCATGCACCTCACCCTTGATCTTCACGCCATCCTTCTTCCAGCGGGAAACCTGCAGCTCCGCCTTCAGATATTCGACGGAAACCACATCCCAGAATTTCGCCAGCGCCTTCAGTTCCTCGGCACTGGCTTCGAGACCAATCCTGACGGGATTGGCGGAAATATGGCCTACCTTTACGGGATAGGAAAAAGGCAGGTCGTCATTTGCGGCGTGTCGCGCGTTCATCGTGAACCTCATCGTAAAGGCAAGGGCAGCGTCAGGCTTCCGGTTGCTATTGTCTCTTCGGACTGGGCGGCAAGGGCTGCGGATGCTTCCATCATCCAGCCCGCCAACCCCTCCATATCAGGGGCCTTGTCGTCTACCTGCGGATATATATTGCGCCGGAGCGCTGCGGCAAGAGCGGGGCGGTCGGAAGCATCCAGCGCCGCCGCGTAGGATTCGAGCCGCCCATAAAACATACCGGCGAATTTCTTCATGCGTTTCGGCACGCCCTGGTCACCGATTCCCAGCTCACGGATGGAATGATCGATATCTTGAAAAAAGGCGTCGACGATCTCCTGGGCGATTTCCTGCCCGCTGACACCTGATGATTTGGTGCGGCGGAAATAGAGAATCATGATCGCCGAGAGCATCTCGAAACGGCCCATGACCGTGTCGGGCACACCGAGGTCAAGATAAAATCCGGGCGTGCGGGCGGCAGCCGTCAAGGTCGCATATTGCCGGTCAACTATGGCGCGATTGTTGTTTTTCTTCTTGAACAGCCCGAATATCATCTTTTTTTTCCGAACCGGACGGGTGAATTCGCTTACCGCCCATCGCACTTGTTGCATGATTGTCAAAGCTGGTTTACCGAAGCATCCACGAATTGCAATGCTGTCACGGTCACGTTCGTCTTTGGGCTGAAACAGTCGAAGAGAACCGGAGGAGTTCCAAAAGGCCGGGAAAGCATTGAATTTGGGGGGTGATCGGGATTTTCCGTCCCCGGATTGACACAATCATGTGCACAGACACTGTGCACCACGCAATGCCGGAAGGTGCCATTCATGATCGCAGTCGGGGAAAAGCAGTTGAGCAAGCAGAAATCCGCAAGTCACGGCAAAATTCTGAGCAAGACCGCCATCGCAATCGTGCTCGCATCCGGCCTGCTTTCCGCCTGCAGCAGCACAACCGATGTGTTCCATAACGGCTATGTCATGGACGAGCAGTCGCTCCAGCTGATCCCTGAGGGTTCCAGCCGTGAGCAGGTTCTGCTGACCATGGGCACGCCCTCCACGACGGCGACCTTCGGCAACGAGGTTTTCTATTACATCTCGCAGAAGCGCGTGCGCCGCGCGGCCTTCATGAAGCCGGCGCTGGTCGAACAGAACATTCTTGCGATCTATTTCAACAAGGACGGCGTCATCGAGCGCAAGGCCAACTACACGCTGCAGGACGGCAAGGTCTTCGACACGATTTCGCGCACAACGCCGACCGGCGGCAAGGACCTCACCTTCCTGCAGCAGCTGCTCTCCGGCGGCACCTCCGGCGCCAACATCGCCAAGAGCATTCTCGGTCAGGGCAACAACACCCCCTGACCTCAGCAGGAACGGAAAAATCAAAGGCCCGGGGATCACTCCCCGGGCCTTTTTCATTCGTCGGAACCTCAGCCCTCAGTGGGCAAGAACAGCAAGCAGCAACAGCGCCACGATATTGGTGATCTTGATCGCCGGGTTGACGGCGGGACCGGCGGTATCCTTGTAGGGATCGCCGACCGTATCACCCGTCACCGACGCCTTGTGGGCGTCCGAACCCTTGACGTGGCGCACGCCGTCCTTGTCGATGAAGCCGTCTTCGAAGCTCTTTTTGGCGTTGTCCCATGCACCGCCACCTGAGGTCATGGAAATCGCCACGAAGAGGCCGTTGATGATGACGCCGAGCAGCGATGCGCCAAGTGCCGCGAAGGCCGACGCCTTGGAGCCCGAAATCAGCAGCACGCCGAAATAAACGACGAGCGGCGCCAGAACCGGCAGGAGCGACGGGATGACCATTTCCTTGATCGCCGCGCGTGTCAGCAGGTCCACGGCCCTGCCATAATCAGGCTTTTCCGTCCCAGCCATGATGCCCGGTTTTTCGCGAAACTGGCGGCGCACTTCCTCGACAATCGAGCTTGCCGCCTTGCCCACCGCCGTCATGGCGATGCCGCCGAAGAGATAGGGGATGAGGCCGCCGAACAGCAGGCCGGCAACCACATAAGGGTTGGCGAGGCTGAAGGAAATCTCGCCTATATCCTTGAAGTAGGGATAAGTATCGCCATTGGCGGCGAAATAGGACAGGTCGTTGGAATAGGCCGCAAACAGCACCAGCGCGCCGAGACCGGCCGAACCGATGGCGTAACCCTTGGTGACGGCCTTGGTGGTGTTGCCGACGGCATCCAGCGCATCCGTCGCCTTGCGCACGTCAGGATCGAGACCGGCCATTTCAGCGATACCACCGGCATTATCAGTCACCGGGCCGAAGGCGTCGAGCGCCACGATCATGCCCGCGAGACCAAGCATGGCGGTGACCGCGATGCCCGTGCCGAACAGGCCGGCCAACTGATAGGTTCCGATGATGCCGCCAACGATGACGAGAGCCGGCAGCGCCGTCGATTCCAGCGAAACCGCAAGGCCCTGGATGACGTTGGTGCCGTGACCGGTGACCGACGCCTGGGCGATGGAGTTGACCGGCCGCTTGTTGGTGCCGGTATAATATTCGGTGATGACGACGATAAGCGCCGTCACGACGAGGCCGACCAATCCGCAGAAGAAGAGGTTGGTGCCGGTGATCTCCATTCCGGCCACCGTGCCCACCACTCCCCAGCCGACCGTCGCATGAGTAGCGACCGCAAGACCGGCAACCGAGAAAACGCCGGTGGCGATGAGCCCTTTGTAGAGCGCGCCCATGATGGAATTGTTGGTGCCGAGCTTCACGAAGAAGGTGCCGGCAATCGAGGTCAGGATGCAGGCGCCGCAAATCGCCAGCGGATAGACCATGGCGCTTTCCAGTATCGGCGTTCCCGCAAAAAAGATCGCGGCAAGAACCATGGTCGCGACCACGGAGACGGCATAGGTCTCGAAGAGGTCTGCCGCCATGCCGGCGCAGTCGCCGACGTTGTCGCCGACATTGTCGGCGATCGTTGCCGGGTTGCGCGGGTCGTCCTCGGGAATGCCGGCCTCGACCTTGCCGACGAGATCGCCGCCGACATCTGCACCCTTGGTGAAGATGCCGCCGCCGAGACGGGCGAAGATGGAGATCAGCGATGCGCCGAAGCCGAGCGACACCAGCGCATCGATCACCTCACGCGATCCGGCCGGATGGCCCATCACCGAGGTCAGGACGAAATAATAGATGGAGACGCCGAGCAGCGCGAGACCTGCGACCAGCATGCCGGTGATGGCGCCCGACTTGAAGGCGATATCGAGACCGGCGGAAAGGCTGTGGGACGCCGCCTGCGCGGTGCGCAGATTGGCGCGCACCGACACATGCATGCCGACGAAACCGGCCGCGCCCGAAAGCACCGCGCCGATGAGGAAGCCGATGGCCGCCATGGCCGATAGCAGATACCAGGCAAGAACAGCGACGATCAATCCGACGACGGCGATGGTGAGATATTGACGGGTGAGATAAGCCTGCGCACCTTCACGGATAAAACCTGCTATTTCACGCATACGCTCGTTGCCCTGATCGGCATCGAGAACGCTTTTGGTGGCCCATACCGCGTAAACCACGGACAGGACACCGCATAAAATTACTATGGGTATTACGGTCATGCGCACTTACCTCCCAAAAGGCCGGGTCTCACTCCCTCCCCGGCGCGGCGAAACCTTGTGCAGGGAGATGCGGACGGCCTGTCCCAAATCCCGTCTTGGGCATTTGTTCCCCTCCCAAGGAAAAATGTCCTCGGAGCGGAGATTGCGTTGGCGCAAGGTGCCGCGTCAAGCCCACAAATTTGCCTGAAACTTGAAAGGCGTAGAGAGCGGCGCAGAACTCAGGCGGCTTTTTTTTGCTTCGTGAGGATGAGCGACAGGACGAGCAGGAGGCAAAGCCCGGCAACCGGCCAGATGACGAGGTTCATCACCGACCAGCCCCAGGCCGTAAACACCTTGCCGGAAGAGAAGGACGACAACGCCACCGTGCCGAAGAGCACGATATCATGGAAGCCCTGCACCTTGTCCGCCTCATGCGGGCGGTAGCTTGACGTGATGATGGCGGTTGCACCGATGAAACCGAAATTCCAGCCGAGGCCAAGCAAAATGAGCGCCGCCCAGAAATTCCACAGCTCTATGCCCATATGGGCGACAATGGCGCAGGCCATCAGCACGATGAGGCCGCAAGCAACGATTTTTTCCGCGCCGATTCGGGAAATCAGCATGCCGGTGAAGAAGCTCGGGCCGAACATGGCCAGCACATGCCACTGGATGCCGAGCGTGGCGAGTTCGGTCGGGAAACCGCAGCCGATCACCATGGCAAGCGGTGCGCCCGTCATCATGAAGGTCATCAACGCATAAGAGCCGATGCCGCAGATCATGCCGGTGACGAAACGCTGCGTGCGGACAATCTCCGAAAGCGGCCTCACCGATTCGACATGGGCGGTGGCAGCCTTGGGGTCGGGCAATTTCAGAAACGCCAGAATGGCAATCGAAACGAGGCCGAGCGGAACGAGGGCCAGAAAAGCGCCGGCAAAGGTAACCGGCGCAAGTAAATCCTTGCCGAAGATGGCGAGTTGCGGCCCGACGATGGCGGAAATGATGCCGCCAGCCAGAATCCAGGAGATCGCCTTCGGTTTGTAGAAGGATGGCGAGGCATCGGCTGCGGCGAAGCGGATTTTCTGCGTGAAACCGCCAGAAATGCCAATCAGCAGCAGGCCCACGGCAAACAGCCAGAAATCCGACCGGAAGAGCGCCACCGCAGCAATGCCGCCGCCGATGGAGCACATCAGCGCGCCGACCATGAAGCCTGCCTTGCGGCCAAGAAAGCGGGAGGCGGCCGCCACGCAGATCGCGCCGAGCGCGACACCGACATTAAAGCCGGTGAGCGGCGCGGTTGCCAGTGACTTGTCCGCACCGAGCAGCTGATAACCGGCAAGCGCGCCGACCGAAAAGCTCAAGGGCGCGGCCGATCCCATGATCGCCTGCGCCATGGTGAGAAGGAAGACGTTGCGCTTCGCCTCGTCCAGTTGAACTTCAAGTCCGGGGAGGGAAACTGCGCTCATCTCTTCCTCACCTGTTTTACTTCAGCGTTTTGCCTCGCCGCGCACCTGCTTGGCAATGCGGTCCAGAACCGCATTCACCAGCTTAGGCTCGTCATGCTCGAAGAAAGCACGGGCGATTTCAACATATTCCGTGACGATGACGGCGACCGGCACGTCCTTGCGCTCGAGAATCTCGAAAGCGCCGGCACGCAGGATGGCGCGCACGGTGGCATCGAGGCGCGACAGCGGCCAATCTTCCAGAAGGGCGGAGCGCACCAAGGGGTCGATCTTCGTCTGATCGCGCACCACACCGGCGACGATCGAACGGAACCACGAAGGGTCAGCCTTCAGGTAGGTATCGCCATCGACTTCCTGGCCGAGACGATGCGCCTCATATTCGGCGACGACTTCCATCACGCCGGTTCCGCCGACATCCATCTGGTAAAGCGCCTGCACGGCCGCAAGGCGGGCCGCGCCGCGCTGGTTGGCGGGCTTTACCGAAGGCTGGCGCGGTTCGCCGCCATTATCAACATTCGACATGCGTTCAGCCACCCAGTTTTTTCTTGAGCTTGATCATGGTCAGCGCCGCGCGGGCGGCGAAACCGCCCTTGTCCTTGTCGGAACGGCGTACACGCGCCCAGGCCTGCTCGTCATTCTCGACGGTGAGGATGCCGTTGCCGATCGGCAGCGATTCGCTGACCGCGAGGTCCATCAGCGCGCGGGAGGATTCGTTGGCGACGATGTCGAAGTGGTAAGTCTCGCCGCGAATGACCATGCCAAGCGCGACAAAACCGTCATATTCCGTGCCGTCATTGTCTGCACCGTCAAGCGCCATGGCGATGGCGGCAGGGATTTCCAGCGCGCCGGGAACGGTGATGACGTCATAGGTGGCGCCGGCTTCATCGAGCGCGAATTTCGCGCCTTCGAGAAGAGCATCGGCCATATCGTTGTAAAAACGTGCTTCCACGATAAGAAGATGAGGTTTGGACATGTGAGGGTTCCTGGGGATTTTCCCGAAAAGCTTAACGCCGGATCATACCGGCTTTTGCGGCGGTCAAACCACGGCTGACTGTTTTTGGCAAGTAATTTCATATGTCAGCGGCGCAAGGGGCCGCTTCTGCAGGGCACTTGGCCGGGTTTTGCACCTCCCGGCGCGGCTCCGCGAGAATCAGGTTTTCTGGAAGGCCAGATGGACGCCGAGCCCCATCAGCACCGTTCCGGCAGCGCGGCGGACAAGCATCTGCACCGCGCTGGAACGCTTCAAACGCCCGACCATCGCCCCTGCCAGAAGCACGCCGACCAGATCGGCAGAGGAAAAGATGAAATTGACGGCGATGCCGAGGATCAGCAATTGCAGCCAGACTGGAAAGGCTGCTGCCGGATCGACGAATTGCGGTAGAAAGGCTAGAAAGAACAGCGCGGTCTTCGGATTGAGCACATCGATGATGATGCTGTCGAAAAAGGCGCGGCGCGCCGACTTCGGCTCGATGGTCAGATTGACCGCCTCACCTTCAAGCTTGCTGCGCAGCATCGAAAAACCGAGCCATACGAGATAAAGCGCGCCGCAGAGCTTCACGGCGAGATAGAGCCAGGGAACGGCCTGAAACAGCACCGAAAGCCCCGCCGCAGAGGCAAAAATGTGGAAATAGCAGCCGACATGGATGCCAAGCACCGCCATCAGCCCGGCAAACCGGCCGCGCGCCATGGTCTGCGCCGCCGCATAAAGCATGGCCGGACCGGGGATATAGGCGAACAAAGCGGTGGTTACGAAAAAGGCTGTCAGCAGTTCAAAAGACGGCATGATGTATGTCCCCTACCCCCGTTTGGATGAAAACGGCTGAAGAGACGTCTTATAGTGTTTTGAGCTTCATCGGAAGCAAGGCAGCGACCATTATGCGATTTGGCGTACTCGTCGCTTCCGTTCCGTCATGCCGGCTTTGAGTCGGAATGACGGGAGGAGGAGGCGTCAGCGGGCACAATAACCCGCCGAGTCACCTTTTCGGTTTACGCCGACGGAAATTCCGCAAGCCTTGCGGCATAACGCGCCATGGTGTCGACCTCGAAATTGACGAAATCGCCCGGCTGACGTTCGCCCCAGGTGGTGACGGTGAGCGTATGGCGGATCAGCAGAACGTCAAAATCCGTGCCTTCGACGGCGTTGACGGTCAGCGAGGTGCCATCGAGCGCAATGGAACCCTTAGGCGCCACAAATTTCGCCAGATGCTCCGGGGCGCGCAGGCGGATACGCACCGCCTCACCTTCCGGTTCGACAGCCAATATTTCCGCCTTGCCGTCGACATGGCCGGAGACGATGTGGCCGCCAAGCTCGTCGCCGATCTTGAGCGCCCGCTCGAGATTGACGTGAGTACCCTTCTGCCAGCTGGCGATCGTCGTCAGGCGCAGCGCCTCTTCCCAGGCCTCGACTTCGTACCAGCGCTCGTTGCTGCCATCATCAGGCAGCCTCGTCACCGTCAGGCACACGCCGCCATGGGAGATGGACGCCCCCATATCGATGGTCTTGGGATCGTAATTCGTCGCCACCCGCAGACGAATGCCTTCAGCCAGGGCTTCCAGCTCGGAAACGGTTCCGACGTCGGTGACAATTCCGGTAAACATCAAATTGGCCTTTCATAATCGAAGCAGCGATCCGGCCCATAGGCGGTTTCGCTGATCAGCGCATAATCGCCCGTGATATCGGCACGGTTGAGCGGCGTTTCAATGCCGCCCTCACCGATCACAACAGGGCTTTCGAACAGCATGATACGGTCCACCAGCCCGGCTTCAAGGAATGATTTTGCGGCAAAGGCGCCGCCTTCGACCAGAAGTTCCGACATGCCGCTTTCGGCGAGGATGTGGAGGAGGTTTTCGAGCGTGGAGGCTTCGAGGATCTGGATGCCGGCGTCGGTCAGTAGTTGGCGCTTTGACTCGGAGCTACCCCCCTCTGCCCTGCCGGGCATCTCCCCCTCAAGGGGGGAGATCGATGGGGCGCTACCTTGCCCGACATTGAAGGTAGACGAATGAGAGGTGGAGTCGAAACTTGAGCGAGCGGCCAGCCCCTTGCCGATCTCCCCCCTTGAGGGGGAGATGCCCGGCAGGGCAGAGGGGGGTAACGCCGCAATCACCACCGGAACTTCGCGCGCCGTCTTCACCAGCTTCGATGTCAGCGGCAATTCAAAATGTCGGTCTAGCACGATGCGCACCGGCGAACGCTCCTCCAAACCGGCAACGCGCACTGTCAGTTCCGGATCATCCGCAATCGCAGTCCCGATACCCACAAGAATGCAATCACAGCGCGCCCGGAGTTCATGCACGGCGTGGCGAGCCTCATGCCCGGTGATCGCCACCTGCCCCTCGCCTCTCCTGCCGATCATACCATCGGCGGAAATGGCAAGCTTCAGAATCACATGCGGGCGTTTTTTCATCTGCCGTGTGAGGTAACCGGCAAGCGCTCTCTTGCCTTCGTCGCGCAGCAGGCCGGTTTCCACGACAATGCCCGCATCGCGCAGGATGGAGTAACCACGGCCGGAAACCCGCTCATCCGGATCATCCACCGCCACCACGACACGGGCGACGCCGTATTCCACCAGCGCATTGGCGCAGGGCGGGGTTTTGCCCCAATGGGAACAGGGTTCGAGCGTGACATAGGCGGTTGCGCCACGGGCCGCCTCGCCGGCGATTTCCAGCGCCTGGCGTTCGGCATGGGGCCGGCCGCCGATGGCCGTCACCGCTTCGGCGATGATTTGTCCGTCCTTGACGAGGACGCAGCCGACCGAGGGATTGGTCAGCGTCTGACCCTGGTGGCGAAGCGAAACCTCGATGGCCCGCGCCATGAATTTTTCGTCATCGGCACGGCTCGTCACGTCTATGCTCCACCGTCCGTATCACGGGCGATCTTGGCGTTGATTTCGGCAATCACGTTCTCGAAATCCTCGGCGTGGCTGAAATCGCGATAGACCGAGGCGTAACGCACAAAGGCCACGTCATCGAGGCTTTTCAGCGCTTCCAGAACCTGCAGGCCGATTTCTTCCGAGGGAATTTCCGTCTCGCCGGAACTTTCCAGACGACGAGCGATGCCGGAGACGGCCCGCTCGATCCGGTCGCGGTCAACCGGGCGCTTGCGCAGCGCGATCTCGAAGGATCGCACCAGTTTTTCCCGGTCGAAGGGCAGCTTGCGGCCGCTTTTCTTGATGACCATCAGCTCGCGCAATTGCACGCGCTCATAGGTCGTGAAGCGACCGCCGCAATCCGGGCAGATGCGCCGCCGGCGGATGGAGGTATTGTCCTCCGCCGGACGCGAGTCCTTGACCTGTGTGTCTTCGGAACCGCAGAATGGGCAGCGCATCGTCTCTTTTCCTTACATATACGGATACATCGGGAAACGGTCCGTCAGGCCGACGACCTTTTCACGTACCGCAGCTTCAACGGCAGCGTTGCCCTCATCCGAATTGGCAACCTTCAGACCATCGAGAACCTCGACGATCAGCTTGCCGATTTCGCGGAATTCCGCTTCCTTGAAACCGCGCGTCGTGCCGGCCGGCGTGCCGAGACGCACACCCGAGGTGACGAAGGGCTTTTCCGGATCGAAAGGAATACCGTTCTTGTTGCAGGTGACGTAAGCGCGGCCGAGTGCTGCTTCCGCACGCTTGCCGGTGGCGTTCTTCTTGCGAAGATCGACCAGCATCAGGTGGTTGTCGGTGCCGCCTGAGACCACGTCCAGACCGCCTTCGATCAACGTTTCGGCCAGCGCCTTGGCGTTCTTGACGACCTGTGCGGCATAGTCCTTGAATTCCGGCTGCAACGCTTCACCGAAGGCGACTGCCTTGGCGGCGATGACGTGCATCAGCGGGCCGCCCTGAAGACCGGGGAAAACGGCGGAGTTGAACTTCTTGGCCAGATCCTCGTCATTGGTGAGGATCATGCCGCCACGCGGGCCGCGCAGCGACTTGTGCGTCGTCGTCGTGGCAACGTGGCAATGCGGGAACGGCGACGGATGCTGGCCACCGGCAACGAGGCCGGCGATGTGGGCCATATCGACCATCAGATAGGCACCGACTTCATCGGCAATCTCGCGGAAACGCTTCCAGTCCCAGATACGGGAATAGGCGGTGCCGCCAGCGAGGATAAGCTTCGGCCGGGTTTCCTTGGCCTTGCGCTCCACTTCGTCCATGTCGAGCAGGTTGTCGCCTTCACGCACGCCGTAAGACACGACGTTGAACCACTTGCCGGACATGTTGACCGGCGAACCGTGCGTCAAATGGCCTCCCGAGTTCAGGTCGAGACCCATGAAAGTGTCGCCCGGCTGCAAGAGCGCGAGGAACACGGCCTGGTTCATCTGCGAACCGGAATTCGGCTGGACGTTGGCGAAGTTGACGCCGAACAGCTTCTTGGCGCGCTCAATGGCAAGCTCTTCAGCGATGTCTACGAACTGGCAGCCGCCATAATAACGCTTGCCCGGATAACCTTCGGCATATTTGTTGGTCATGATCGAACCCTGCGCTTCAAGCACGGCGCGGGAAACGATGTTTTCCGAGGCGATCAGTTCGATCTCGTGGCGCTGGCGACCCAGTTCCTTCTCGATCGCGCCGAAAATATCCGGATCGACTTCGGCAAGCGGACGGGAGAAGAAAGCATCTGTGTTCGACATGGTGAAGGCTCCTGAAACAGTAATGCGATGGCGTCTTAGCGCCCTGCCCGAACAAGAGCAATACGGGCAGCGAGATTTGCCCGTCAAACTGCGACGTTGCGACAAAAAACGGCAGCTGTTTTTTTCAAAACCAGCAGCGAAAATGAAAAAAGCCGCACCCGACGGGGTGCGGCCTTTCACTTAAATATAAAAACCTGACGGCAGCGCCGGATCAGTTGCGCGGCAACAGGTCGTCGTCGACAGGTCCAGCCGGCTGTTCGATGCCGGTGGTGGTGTTGAGCGCCAGTTCGGCGTTGCCGTCCTTTTCATAGATGTCGTCGCGGAACTGCACCACGCCGTCCTTCGCCGACCATGCGGTGATGTAGACGAAATAGACAGGCACTTCCTGCGCCAGCTTGATCGGTGTGTTGACGCGGGTGGCGATGACGCGTTCCATTTCCTGACGCGACCAGCCGGGCGTGTCGCGCAGCAGCCAGCTTGTGAGGTCGCGCACGTTCTGTACGCGCACGCAGCCGGACGATTCGAACCGCATCAGCTTGTTGAACAGACCCTGCTGCGGCGTGTCGTGCATATATTCGTTGTTCGGATTGTGGAAGTTGATCTTCGTCGAGGACATGGCGTTGATCTTGCCGGGGTCCTGGCGGAACATCAGGTTCGGCGCCTTTGGCGCAAACCAGTCGACCGCCGTCGGCGAAACTTCCTGTCCCTTGCCGTCGATGAGGCGGATGTTGTTCCGCTCCAGATAGGTCGGGTCCTTCTGCATCAGCGGCACGATGTCCTTTTCGACGATCGAGCGCGGCGCTGTCCAGTAAGGGTTGAGGATGACTTCGTAAATCTTGGAATTGATGACGTGCGTCGGGCGGCTGGCGCGACCGACGACGGCGGTGTTGCGCAGCACGACGCGTTCATTCTCCACTGCTTCGATGGCGGCGGCCGGGATATTCACCATCAGGTGACGCTGGCCGAGATCACCCGACATGGACTGGATGCGCACGAGGTTGGTCTGCAGTTGCGCCAGACGGATCTGCGCGGAAACATTGAGCGCCTTCGTGGTATATTCGCCGCTGACACCGTCAGCCGGAAGGCCATGACGGGCCTGGAAACGCTTCAGTGCGCCATCAACGTAAGAGTCAAAGGCACTGGAAATGCCGGCTTCGCGCGGCAGATCGCCGGATACCATCAGTCGCTGGCGCAGCGCCTGTACGGAAGGATCGGAGACGCCGATCTGGAGGCGCTGCTGGGACGCAGGCACTTCCGGCCAGCCGCCATTCTGCACGATCTGCTGATATTGCATGATCGCCTGCTGCATATAGACAGGTGCTTCGCGTCCGAGAACCGGATTGTTTGAAACGACACCCACGGCCGAACGCGATGAATTGGCGTCGAACTGGTCATCCCAGTTGCCGCGGCGCGAAGAGCCCATGAGATCGTTAAGCGCGTTCTGCGCAAAGGCCGGCGCGGCAAGTGCTGCAGCACCAACGGAAACGGCCGAACGCAGAAGCGCGCGGCGCGATACGGAATCGGAAACGGATTTCTTTGTCATTCTACCTACCAGCCACTCTCTTCGGCATCCTCAACGATGCCTAAATCAATATGATTAACAAACACGTACAACGTGTCTGCCGGCCGGTAATGCTCGATACGCCATGATCTTGGCGCTGGTGTCTGGCACAGCAGTCGAGGCTTGCCACGACAGCAGGAGAAACCGCCGGCTCCTATGCCTTTGCGCCTCCCATATCAATATGGCCGATTCGTGTCACGGTCCTCTTCTCACGAAGCTGTGTTCGCCTGCAAAACAGGGCGAAGGCCGGATGAAGGGGCGGACTTGACAGGTAAAATGCGTGGCGGGTGACCTGCGGAATCCGCAAGCCGGGAGCAAAGGATGCCCCCGGCTTAAACAGTGAAACCGTCGCGGTATTACAGGCGGTAAGCGATCGAGTCGTTCCAGAAGCGATCAAGGCGCTGCAGCAGCTTGTTCATTTCGGAGAACTCGCCGGTGCCGATGCCGCCGACCTTTTCGATCGAACCGACGTGGCGTTCATAAAGGCGGGCAACCGTTTCGGCGATTTCCTGGCCCTTTTCCGTCAGGCTGATGCGGACCGAGCGGCGGTCGACACGCGAGCGCTGGTGGTTGATGAGACCGAGGTCGACCAGCTTCTTGACGTTATAGGAGACGTTCGAGCCGAGGTAATAACCACGCGAACGAAGCTCGCCGGCCGTCAGTTCGGAATTGCCGATGTTGAACAGCAGCAGGGCCTGAACGGCGTTGACGTCATCACGACCCTGACGGTCGAACTCGTCCTTGATGACATCGAGGAGGCGGCGGTGGAGACGTTCCACCAGGTGCAGCGACTCCATGTAGAGCGAGCGGATGGTATCTTCATGTGCATCGGCAACAACGGCCTGGGGCTTAACTTTGCTATTGATCATGACTGCCTCACTGTTTTGTTTGGCGGTGTGTTTGTTTGTCTCCCGCCTTGAGTGAGAACCTAATCAATGCGCATAAAATTCTACTTAAAAGCTACGATTAACAAATGGTTACATGCATTTTCCCCAGCGGGCCGAATCTGTGGCGAAGCGGGAATGGGTCTTAGTCATCCGTTATAATTCAATGACTTAACGATAAAATTCGGCAGGAAAACGGGGCGAATTGCTTTATTATTATGGTAAATCAATTCTTGCGCGCTCTTCATTCTGGCGCTGATCCAGCCAGAAAGCGACCAGGAATAGTATATAAATGGTTGCCACGAGACCGTGCATCACGGGCACAAGCGTGTTGGCACCGAAGATATGTGGCCAAACCTTATACATGGCGATCTGCGCGCCCGCGCCCATGACCCACATGACGGCACCCCAGGAGGCGCCGAGCCAGAGACCCAGCGCCGCAACCGGGAAAATAACCGCCAGCGCACTGCCCGCCACGCGCCAGGGCAGGTTCAGCATATCGAAGCGCCCATGGCCGCCAAGCGAATAGCCCGTCAGCATCGCCCAATATTGCAGGCCGAACCAGAAACAGGAAACCGCAACCAGTCTCATGAAGACCAGAAAGAGGATTTCGGCAAGCGGACGCTTCGGCAGAGGTTGAGAATCAGGTTCCATGGCCGGAAGATACGGTCTCGATGGGCGGGCGACCAGTCCATATTGAATTCCGCCATCTGCCTTGTCAAAGCATGATCGCCGGCGCTGTGCCTCAATGAGGGAAGATTGTCGCATTCGCATGGCCCACGCTTCATGATATGCAGCTTTCGAAATTTGACCGAAGGACATTCTGACATGCAGGACAAAACGCATCTGGTCGACGAGATCACCGGCCATCGCCGCATGCGGCGCAATCGCAAGGCGGATTGGACGCGCCGTCTGGTTCAGGAAAACCACCTGACCGTTGACGACCTCATCTGGCCGGTATTCATCGTGCCGGGCAGCAATATTCTCGAGCCCATTCCCGCCATGCCCGGCGTCAACCGCATGAGCGTCGACCGGCTGGTGGAAGCGGCAAAGGAAGCCGCCGATCTCGGCATTCCCGCCATCGCGACCTTCCCGAATATCGAGATGGAGTTGCGGGACGAGACCGGCTCGAACGCGCTCGAAGCAAACAATCTCATCAATCAGGCGACTATCGCGGTCAAAAAAGCCGTGCCAAATATCGGCTTGATCACCGATGTCGCGCTCGATCCCTTCACCAGCCACGGGCATGACGGCATTCTGCGCGGCGACGAGATCGTCAATGACGAAACGGTCGAACAGGTTGTCAAGGCGGCCATCCTGCAGGCGGATGCCGGTTCGGACATTATCTCACCGTCGGAGATGATGGATGGGCGCATCGGCGCCATCCGCCGGGGGCTCGACGCCGCCGGACACCAGAATGTCGGCATCATGTCCTATGCGACGAAATTTTCCTCCGGCTATTATGGCCCCTATCGCGAGGCCATCTCCACCGCCGGCCTGCTGAAGGGTGACAAGGCGAGCTATTACATCAGCCCAGCCAATAGCATGGAGGCGATCCGCGACGCAGCACTCGACGTTGAGGAAGGCGCCGACATGCTGATGGTCAAACCCGGCCTGCCCTATCTCGACATCTGCTGGCGGCTGAAGGAGAATTTCGGCCTGCCGACCTTCGCCTATCAGGTGTCCGGCGAATATACCCAGATCAAGGCTGCGGCCATAAATGGCTGGATCGACGGCGAGCGGGTGATGATGGAAACGCTTCTCTGTTTCAAGCGTGCGGGCTGCGATGGTGTTCTCACCTATTTCGCCATGGAGGCCGCACGCAAACTGGCAAAGGGCTGAGGCCGGCGCTTATTGTATTCGGTCGTTTTCTTCCCATATTGTCTGCTGACACGGCACTCATGCCGCGCTGTCATACCCTCTCAGGAGAAAACGACCGATGAGCCTCGACCAGAACCCCACCTATGCCGCACCGGATGACTGGCGCGCCTATAGCGGCGTCCTGAGCCGGCGCGTCTTCGCGTTCGTGATCGATTACGCGATCGTTCTGCTTCTGTGCATCCCGGCCGCGGTCATCGTCTTCTTTCTCGGCGTGATCACGCTTGGCCTGGGATTCTTCCTTTACCCGGCGCTGTTCGTCATCGTTGCGGTGCTTTATTTCGGCATGACGCTTGGCGGCCCGTCGCAGGCCACTCCCGGCATGCGGGCGATGGGGATCGCGATGGCGCGCATGGACGGGCGGCGAATCGATTTCCTGCTGTCGACGGTGCATATCGTGCTTTTCTGGGTCATCAACTCGGTTTTGACGCCGCTGATCCTGCTTGCAGGCCTGTTTACCGAGCGCTCGCGCCTCGTTCATGACTTCCTGCTCGGCACCGTTATCGTCAGAACGCGCTGATATCGATGAAAGCCACGGAAACGTGGCTTTCATCGCGTCAAATACCTCATCCCGCAGTTGACGTTTTCCGTCATTTTGCCATTCTGTGACATTATGCATGTCGCTTGAAGCGCCGCCGCCAACCCCGTGAAATCGCGGCGCGCTTTCATAACAGACGCAGGAGGCGATCACGGTTCGATGAACACGCAGGCGACGCCCTCTCCTCAATTCTATCTTACGGCGCCGGCCACCTGCCCCTATCTGCCGAACCAGATGGAGCGGAAGGTCTTCACCCATCTGGTCGGCCCGCGCGCTTCGGAAATGAACGATCTTCTGACCCAGGGCGGTTTCAGGCGCTCGCAGAACATCGCCTATCGCCCGGCCTGCGAAAACTGCCGCGCCTGCGTCTCCGTACGCATCCTCACCGAACAGTTCCAGCCGACGAAATCGATGCGGCGTGTACTTGCCGCCAACCGGGATGTCGTGGCCACGGTGCACGCCGCCGAGCCCTCCACCGAACAATTCGCGCTGTTTCGCCGTTATCTCGACCACCGCCACCAGTCCGGCGGCATGTCCGACATGTCGGCGCTGGACTACGCGATCATGGTGGAAGACACGCATGTCAACACCCGCATCATCGAATACCGCGTGCGCGAACCCGGCTCCGGCATCGATTCCAGCAAGCGCGGCGAACTTCTGGCGGTGGCGCTCAGCGACGTGATGAGCGACGGTCTGTCGATGGTCTATTCCTTCTTCAATCCCGATCTCGAAAAACGCTCGCTCGGCACTTTCATGATCATCGATCACATCACCCGCACGCGCGCGCTCGGCCTGCCGCATGTCTATCTCGGCTACTGGGTCGATGGTTCGGAAAAGATGGGGTACAAGACCCGCTATCATCCGCAGGAGCATCTGACGCCGCGTGGGTGGGAGGTTTACCATCCCGAAGGAGAATAATGGGTTCGCCAAGTCCTGAAGCACATGTTCGGCTTGGACAGCAAAACAAAGGCGGGAAAGACGCCCCCAGACAATCTCCGAGGACGTCTTTCAGATATTACCCACCAAATTTCCCGCTGCGCGGAAAGCCCTTCGGCACGGTGCGGCCAACGGTGGCGCGGTCCGCCAGCCATTCGCGCAGTTCCTCACCGACCTTGGTGAACAGACGCCCGGCCGTGTCGGACCAGCTCAGACCCTCGGCGAGCGCGAAGCATTTCACATCGACAACGCCGCCATCCTTGTAGCGCTGCAGGCGCACGCCCTTACCGCGTGACATTTCCGGCACCTGCGACAGCGGGAAGGCCAGAAGCTTGCGGTTCTCGCCGACCACGGCGACATGATCGCCCGTTACCGGAACCGCGAGCTTCGCTTCATCAGGCATGGAGACATTCATGATCTGCTTGCCCTTGCGGGTATTGGCGACCATTTCGCTCTCGGGCACGATGAAGCCATTACCGGCGGTGGAGACGAGCAGCAGCTTGCGCGACGGATCATGCACGAAGGCGGTCAGGATGTCCTGATCGTTCTCCATATCGACCATGATGCGGATCGGCTCGCCATGACCGCGCCCCCCCGGCAGCTTGTCAGCGCCGAGCGTATAGGCCTTGCCGCCTGTCGTCAGCAGCAGCAGCTTGTCGGTCGTCTGCGCCGGGAAGGCGATCTTGGGTCCGTCGCCTTCCTTGAAGGTCAGGGCCGACGTATCGGACATGTGACCCTTCAGCGCCCTGATCCAACCCTTCTGCGAGATGACGATGGTGACCGGTTCCTTCTCGATCATCGCCTGCTGGATGGCCTCGATATCGGCATCCGGGGCATCCGCGAACTGCGTGCGGCGACGGCCGATCTCGGTAGCCTTGGCATACTTCTTTTTGACCTCGCCGATTTCCCAGGCGACGGTCTGCCACTGCTTTTCATCGGAGGCGAGCAGCGACTCGATTTCGGCCTTCTCGCTGCTGAGTTCATCGAATTCCTTGCGGATTTCGAATTCCTCGAGCTTGCGCAGATTACGCAGCCGCATGTTGAGGATGGCTTCGGCCTGATTGTCGGTGAGCGACCACTTCGCCATCATCACCTGTTTCGGCTCATCCTCCTCACGGATGATGCGGATCACCTCGTCGAGATTGAGATAGGCGACCAGCAGGCCGCCGAGAATCTCGAGCCTGCGGTCGATGGCGGCAAGACGGTGGCGGGAACGGCGGACCAGCACGTCCTTGCGGTGCGCCAGCCATTCGCTCAGCACCTCGTTCAACGCCATCACCTTCGGCACCTTGCCGAGCGACAGCACGTTCATGTTGAGCGGCAGGCGGCTTTCAAGGTCGGAGAGGCGGAACAGCGATTCCATCAACAGCGTCGCATCGACGGTGCGGCTCTTCGGCACCAGCACGATGCGCACGTCTTCGGCGGATTCGTCTCTGACATCCTCGAGCAGCGGCAGTTTGCGTGCGAGCAGCAGCTCGGCGATCTTTTCGATCAGCCGCGATTTCTGCACCTGGAACGGTATTTCGGTGATGACGATCTGATAGCCGCCACGTCCGAGGTCTTCCGTTTCCCATTTTGCGCGCACGCGGAAACCACCGCGCCCGGTCTTATAGGCATCGAGAATATTCTCGCGGCTTTCGATGATCACGCCACCGGTCGGCAGGTCAGGGCCGGGAATGAATTCCACCAGCTTTTCAACCGTCGCATCGGGATGCTTGATGAGATGGAGCGCCGCATCGCAAAGTTCATGGGCGTTGTGCGGCGGGATCGATGTCGCCATGCCGACTGCGATGCCTGAGGCACCGTTGGCAAGCAGATTGGGGAAGGCGCCCGGCAGGACAACCGGCTCTTCGTCTTCCTCATTATAGGTGGCGCGGAAATCCACCGCATCCTCGCCGATGCCTTCCAGCAGCAGCGCCGCCACGTCAGTCATGCGCGCTTCGGTGTAACGATAGGCAGCAGCACCGTCGCCATCGATGTTGCCGAAATTGCCCTGCCCGTCGACGATCGGATAACGTTGTGAGAAATCCTGCGCGAGACGCACCAGCGCATCATAGACCGACTGGTCGCCGTGCGGGTGGAACTTACCGATAACGTCACCGACGATACGGGCGCATTTCTTGAAGGCCGAGTTGGGGCGGATGCCCATTTCACTCATGGCATGAATGATGCGGCGGTGAACCGGCTTCAGGCCGTCGCGCACATCCGGCAGCGCACGATGCATGATCGTGGACAAGGCGTAAGCAAGGTAGCGCTCTTCAAGCGCCGCCTTCAAATCGACCGGATGAATGTTATCGTCTCCGCCGGACGGAGGTACAAGATTTTTTCCCATGGTGCTTGACTAGCGGAAATGCCGATTCCCGGCAAGAAATTCAGGGGTGTGCCCTGTGGATGAAAGCACCCCTTTCATGCGATTTTTTGTTAACCGCGTTGCAAATGCCGCAATGCCGCCGTCATGGGAATCGATCTAAATCCTATAGACCTTTGAATAATCGCGAATATAAGTATCACCATTCGAATTCGGACACGGTGCACAGCCGTACGTTGAGGGAAGAAACATCATGAGACTGAAATCCACCCGGCAGGTTCTTTTCGCGAGCGCCGCGCTTCTTACGCTTTCGGCACCGGCTTTCGCGCTGGATGGCGGGGATGTGCTGAAGAAAATCAACGCAGCCTATGCCGCGCAGGGAGGCGAGATCGCCGCCGGTTCCGTCGCCGTCAACGGCACGACGGTGACGCTGAACAGCGTGACCTTCAACTCCGTCGCCGATCCTGCCAAGAAGATCCCCGTTGGCAATGTGTCGCTCGAAGGCGTCGAGGAAAACAACGGCGGCTACAAGATCAAGAACGCCCGTTTCGATAATATCGACTACAAGCAGGACAAGGTTGAGATCAAGGCGAGCGACATCTACATGTCCGGCCTCGTCATTCCGGGCGATGCGACCACCGGCACCGTCGACGCCCTGATGTTCTACGATGAAGCCCATAGCGGTCCGATTTCCGTTTCCGTCGACGGAAAGCCGGCTTTCTCGCTTGAGGAAAGCAGCGCGACGATGTCCGTCAGCGACGACAAGAACTCGATCGGTTTCGAACTCGACGCCTCCGGCTTCAAGGCCGATCTCAGCGAAGCCACCGATCCGGCCACCAAGGACGCGATTGAAAAGCTCAATCTGCAGGCGCTTTCCGGCAACATGACCATGAGCGGCAGCTGGGAAGTTGCCTCCGGCACCGTCGACGTCGAGGAATACGCCATCGACCTCGACAATGTCGGCCGTCTCAACATGTCGTTTGGTTTCTCCGGCTACACGCTCGACTTCATCAAGTCGATGCAGGAGACGGTAAAGGCGCAGGCCGCCAATCCGAACAAGGAACAGGCGGACCAGGCAGCAAGCCTCGCCATGCTCGGCCTGATGCAGCAGCTTTCCTTCATCAACGCCGAAATCAGCTTCGAAGACGCCAGCATCACCAAGCGCGCCATCGACTATGCGGCAAGCCAGCAGGGCATGACGAGCGACCAGCTTGCCCAGACCATCAAGGGCATGGCGCCGATCATGATGGCTTCGCTCAACGTTCCAGAGCTGCAGAACATGGTGTCGGCGGCCATCAACGCCTATATCGACAATCCGAAGAACCTCTCGATCACGGCAGAGCCGGAGAAGCCGGTTCCTTTCCCGATGATCATGGGCGCCGCAATGGGCGCGCCGAACACCCTGCCGAAAATGCTCGGCGTCACGGTGACGGCAAACGAATAAAACCAAAAAGCCCCGGTCTTGCCGGGGCTTTTTTTTTGCGCTCAGTGCAGCGGTGCGGCAGCGCCGTCCTGTTTATCGTGCAGGGCAAAGCGGTCGATCATGTGGGCGCTAGCCTCGTTGACACCGATCACCTCGACCTTCTTGCCGGTCTTGCGGAATTTCAGAACCACCTTGTCCAGCGCACCAACTGCCGAAATATCCCACAGATGCGCCTCGGTGACATCAATCGTCACGGCGTCCACCTCATCGGCGAAATCGAAGGCGGCGATGAAGCTTTCGGTCGAGGCGAAGAAAATCTGGCCATCGACGCGATAAATCCGCTCGCGGCCATCGGCAGAAAGCTCCGGCCGGACGTGGAAGAGTTTCGACACCTTGCCCGCAAAAAATACGCCGGAGAGAAGCACGCCGGCCAGCACGCCTTTTGCGAGATCATGGGTGGCAAGCACCGTGCCGACCGTCACCAGCATGACGATGCTCGATGATGGCGGGTTGCGTCTAAGATCAAGGATGGAGCGCCACGAGAATGTGCCGATGGAGACCATGATCATCACCGCCACCAGGGCTGCCATCGGGATGATGCGCACGAGATCATCAAGCACCAGAATGAGGAACAGCAGGAAAGCGCCCGCCACGAAGGTGGAGAGCCGGCCCCTGCCGCCGGAGCGGACATTGATGACGGACTGGCCGATCATGGCGCAGCCGCCCATGCCGCCGATGAGGGCGGAGGCGATGTTGCTCGTCCCCTGCCCGATGCATTCCTGGCTCTTGTTGCTGCCCGTATCCGTCATGTCGTCGACAATCTGCGCCGTCAGCAGCGATTCCAAGAGACCGACGGCGGCGAGCGCCACGGAATAGGGAAAGATGATCTGCAGCGTCTCGAAGGTCAGCGGCACCTGCGGCAGGGCGAATATCGGCAGCGTCGAGGGCAACTCACCGAGATCGCCGACCGTGCGGATATCCATGCCAGAGAAGACGGCAACACAGGTGAGAACGACGATGGCGACCAGCGGTGACGGAATGATCTTCGTGACCAGGGGGAAAAGATAGATGATCGCAAGGCCGGCGGCGATCATGACGTAGGTTTCGACCGGCACGCCGATCAGCTCAGGCAATTGCGCCATGAAAATCAGGATCGCCAGCGCATTGACGAAGCCGGTCATGACCGAGCGCGAGACGAAGCGCATCACCCGGCCGAGTTTCACAAGACCCGCCAGGATTTGCAGCACGCCCATGAGGATGGTGGCGGCGAAGAGATATTGCAGCCCGTGTTCCTTGACGAGCGTAACCATCAGGACGGCTGTCGCGGCGGTTGCCGCTGAGATCATGCCCGGACGGCCACCGGTGAAAGCAGAAACGCAGGCAATGGCGAAGGAGGCGAACAGCCCCACTTTGGGGTCGACACCGGCGATGACGGAAAAGCCGATGGCTTCGGGAATGAGGGCAAGCGCCACGACAATGCCGGAAAGAACATCGCCGCGAATATTGGAAAACCACTCACGTCTGTAAGTCTGAAATCTGTTCATCTGATTTTTTCGCAAAGAATGACGCACCGGCCGGAACCGTGTCCGGTAGATTGAAAACGAATGTCGGTGCTTTGCGTTATCTGGCGGATCGGCGGCCAGAAGAGCCACCCGGAATTTCACCGGGTCCGTGGTGAGTGGCCCAGCTATAAACGGCAAAAAAGCGGGCCGCAAGTTGCGCGCCCGCTTTTCGATGACTGCTGTCGCGTCTCAGGCCGCTTCGCGCCCGCCATAGCCCCTCGCCTCCACGTCGCTCAGCCGGAACTGATGAACCAGTTCCTTGAGACGCGCGGTCTCGCCCGCCAGCATGGCGCTCGCGGCATTGTTTTCCTCGACCATGGCGGCGTTCTGCTGTGTGCCCTGATCCAGATGGTTGACGGCGGTGTTGATTTCGGCAAGGCCCAGTGACTGCTCGTGCGTGGCAGCGGCAATGGCTTCGATATGGCCGTTGATCGTCTTCACCGAGCCGCCGATGCGCGACAGGGCAGCACCCGTTTCCCGCACGAAGCGCGCGCCCTCCTTCACCTCTGTACCGGAGGTCTGGATAAGCGCCTTGATTTCGGCAGCGGCCCTTGCCGAGCGCTGTGCGAGTTCCCTCACCTCCTGCGCAACGACGGCGAAACCGCGTCCCGCCTCACCCGCGCGCGCAGCCTCCACCCCGGCATTGAGGGCAAGAAGGTTGGTCTGGAAGGCGATCTCGTCGATAACGCCAATGATATTGCCGATCTTGCCGGAGGATTGCTCGATCTTTTCCATCGCGCTTACTGTGTCAACGACGAGATTGGCCGTGCGGTTGGCATCCTTGTCGGCCGAATGGGCGACTGCGCGGGCTTCCACGGCGCGCTCCGCCGAGATGCGGATATTCGCCGTCAATTCATCCAGCGCGGCAGCGGTTTCCTCCAGTGAGGCCGCCTGCTGCTCGGTACGGCGGGCAAGATCGGCAGCGCTCTGACTGATTTCCTGGCTGCCGCCGTCGATGGCCACGCTCGACTGCACGACGCCGGACATGGCGGCATCGAGCTGGCGGATCGTCTGGTTGAGATCATGGCGCAGCGCCTCGAAATCCGGGGCAAAAGGCTCGTTCAGCTCGAAAGAGAGATCGCCGCCTGCGAGGCGGCGAAGCGCCGCCGCAAGCCCCGTGGTCGCCTGCATCAGCCGCGCCTGCGCTTCGGATTCCGCCTCAAGCTGGAACCGCACCTTTTCGGCTTCGGCCTGTTGCCGGGCTGCGTGCGCCTGCGCCTCCAGTTCGATCTTTGCGATGGCGGCCTGTCGGAAGATTTCCAGCGCATGCGCCATGGCGCCGAACTCATCTCCACGCTGGAGACCGGGAACGGCAAATTCGGTTTCACCGTCGGCCAGACGACGCATAGCCCCCGTGATCGCGGTCGCCGGGCGGGTGATCGAGCGGCCGATGAGGTAGACCCCGGCAAAAAGACTTACCACGGTCAGGGCGATAAGAGCGACGACGATCGAAACCGTTCTTTCCGCCGCAGCGCTGTTCGCGAGAGCGCTTGCGTCCCGCTCCTGCCGGTAATTGGTGGAGATTTCGGCGACGACAGGCAACAGGGCACTATAGGCGGAGGCGACAGTTTCGCGCGCCTTCTCCTCCTCCAGCACGGCGGCGGCGTAAAAGCGGAACGAGGCGGTATATATTTCCAGTGCATCCATGATGCGCTGACGCTCAGCGCCTGGCCGGTATTCCAGCTTCACCAGCGCCTTGAAGGTTTCCACTTCCGCCGCATGTTTCGTCACATAGGCCGCTTCGCGCCGCAGGATGAAATCCTTCTCGTGCCGTCGCATCATCAGCATGCTGGCGCGGATTTCGGCATTGGCGACGACGTCGACGAGTTTCTCGATGGAATGCACGCCATTGCGCATGGCGCCTTCGAGACCTTCCGCGGGGGTTAGGCCCAGTTCCCTGTTCTTGGCGACAAGGGCCTTCATGCTATCGGAATAGACCACCGCGCCCTCAGCGAGCGCTTCGAGCCGCGTACGGGCCTGCGATGTCGCGCTGCCTTCGAGATGGCTCAATGACTGCCGGATCTGGTCCATCGTCTGGTCAAACTGCCCGACGGATTTCATATCGCGGGTCAGCAGGAAGTCTCTCTGGTGAACACGGCTTTCATGCAAACCGTCCTCCAGCGCCGCCAGCACTCCGTCTCGCTCGATCAGCGTCTCTTCAGCGACGCGATAACGCGCCTCCATGTGTCCTTGCCAGAGCAGCATGCCCGCGATGACGGCGATCCCGCACAGAGCAGCCAGGGCCAGCATGGATACGCGATGCGCAATTTTGAACGTCGAGACCAGCGAAAACATTCAACCCTCGTTTGCAGATTTCACGATGGGATGAATGATCGAGAAGGCTTAAGAACTCCTCTACCGGATTTGTCAGTTTAATTAAGGTTTTATGACAAGATCGCTAGAGCTTCAGCCGCTCGCGAAAGAAGACCAGCGCAACGACCACACCCGTCGCCACGCCCACGATCACATCGACAAAACGGACAAAACCGGCAACCTGCGGTCCCATCAAAAGAACGAGCATGGCCGAAGCCCCGGCCTGTATCGGCACCACCGCCGGCAGGCCGAACATGGTGGCGAGGATCATGGCGATGAAGGTCGCCGAGGCGAGCCGGATTTCGGCGAAGTCATGCGGGACGAGAAGAGCGACCTCCCCGACGAGGATGCCGATGGTGACGCCGACCATCAGCCCAAGCCCCTGACGGACATGGCTTGGAATGCCGGGGGACAGGCAGATCAGCGCGCTTATTGCGGCAAAGACGGGCTGTGGGTGCCCGAGCCAGCGATGAGCGACCCAGAACGCAAAAGCGGCCGCAAGCGCGGCCGCCAATGCACGGGTGAAGGCTGCACGAACCCGGTCGAGCAGCGTCTTCAACATATCAGTCCTTCTTGGACGGAACGACGCGCAGCGCCAGTTCGCGAAGCTGCGTCGGCGTTGCCGGCGACGGCGCGTTCATCAGCAGGTCCTGCGCCTGCTGGTTCATTGGGAACAGCGTGATTTCGCGCAGGTTCTTCGCACCAACCAGAAGCATGACCACACGGTCGATGCCGAAGGCGCAACCGCCATGCGGAGGCGCACCGTACTGGAAGGCGCGGTAGAGACCGCCGAAGCGCTCTTCCACGTCGCTCTGCGACAGGCCAACCTTTTCGAAAGCCTTGACCATCAGCTCGGGCGACTGGTTACGGATCGAGCCGGAGGCGATTTCGAAGCCGTTGCAGACCGCGTCATACTGGAATGCCTTGATGGAGAGCGGATCCTGGCCCTCCAGCGCTTCCATGCCACCCTGCGGCATGGAGAAGGGGTTGTGAGCAAAGTCGATCTTCTTTTCTTCCTCGTTATATTCGAAGAAGGGGAAATCGACGATCCAGCACATTTCAAAACGGTCGCGGTCGATGAGGTTCAGCTCGTCGGCAGCGCGAGTGCGCGCCTCGCCGGCGAACTTGTAGAACTTCGCGGGATCACCGGCAACGAAGAAGCAGGCGTCGCCCGCCTCAAGGCCGAGCTGCTGACGCAGCGCCTCGGTGCGTTCCTCGCCAATGTTCTTCGCAAGCGGGCCGGAGCCGGCAATCTTGCCGTCTTCTTCCTTCCAGAAGATGTAGCCGAGGCCAGGCTGGCCCTGGCTCTGCGCCCAGGCGTTCATGCGATCGCAGAAAGCGCGCGAACCACCGGTTTTGGCCGGGATCGCCCAGACCTGAACCTTGGGGTTGGAGGCGATCATGTTGGCGAAGACCTTGAAGCCCGAACCGTCGAAATGTTCGGTCACAGCTTCCATGACGATCGGGTTGCGCAGGTCGGGCTTGTCGGAACCGTATTTGCGGATCGCCTCGTCATAGGGAATGCGCGGCCACTGCTTGGTGACAGGCTTGCCTTCGGCAAACTTCTCGAACACGGCCGTCATCATCGGTTCCATCGTGGTCCAGACATCTTCCTGGGTCACGAAGCTCATTTCGACGTCGAGCTGGTAGAATTCGCCCGGGAGACGGTCGGCACGCGGGTCTTCATCGCGGAAGCACGGCGCGATCTGGAAGTAGCGGTCGAAACCGGCCACCATCAGAAGCTGCTTGTACTGCTGCGGCGCCTGCGGCAGCGCGAAGAACTTGCCTTCGTGGATGCGCGAGGGAACGAGGAAATCGCGCGCGCCTTCCGGCGAGGATGCGGTAAGGATCGGCGTCGTATATTCGGCAAAGCCCATATCGCCCATGCCGGTACGCATAGCGGAGATGATCTGCGTGCGCTTGACGATGTTCCTGTGCAGGGTTTCGCGGCGCAGGTCGAGGAAGCGGTACTTCAGGCGAACGTCTTCCGGATATTCCGGCTCACCGAAGACCGGCAGCGGCAGTTCCTTGGCAACACCAAGAACCTCGATCTCCTGCGCGTAAAGCTCGATCTCGCCGGTCGCCATGCCCTTGTTGACGGTGTCTTCCGAGCGCGCCTTGACGAGGCCGTCGATGCAGATGACCCATTCGCCGCGTACGGTCTCGGCGACCTTGAAGGCCGGGCTATCAGGATCGGCCACCACCTGGGTGATGCCGTAATGGTCGCGAAGGTCGATGAAGAGAACGCCGCCATGATCTCGCACGCGGTGAACCCAACCGGAAAGGCGAACGGTTTCGCCGACGTCGGACTTGCGGAGAGCGGCACAGGTGTGGCTGCGGTAACGATGCATTTTTATATCCTGGAACGTGTCGTGGGCCAGATGGGCGGCACTGTCGAAATTTGCCGGAAAAGCGCATGGTCAGCCTGATTTGTCAAGGCAAAGCACAAGATTGTCGCCTTGCGCCTGTCCTTTCCCCCGCCTTCGCTTTAGATAGGGTTCAATCCAGCCCGCCAAACCGAGTCGGCCCGCAATGAGCCAGATCAGACCTCTCATCCCGCTTCTCGTCACCGCCGGCATTCTGATCGGCGGCAACGGCCTGCAGGGAACCTATATCGCGCTGCGCGGCCTCTCCGAAGGGTTCTCGGCCAGCACCATCGGCCTCATCAGCGCGGCCTACAGCCTCGGTTTCGCGCTTGGCTGCATTTCGGTGACGCGCCTGCTGCGCAAGATCGGCCACATCCGCACTTTCGCCACCATGGCGGCCGTTGCATCAGCCGCCTCGATCGCCATGCCGCTCATCACCCATCCGCTCTTCTGGCTGGCGATGCGTTTTGTGATCGGCATCGCGGTCGCCTGTCTTTTCGCCGCCATCGAAAGCTGGATCAACGCGCAGGTGACGAATTCCAATCGCGCCCGCACGCTCTCCATCTATCGTTTCGTTGATCTCGGCTCCGTGACGCTCGCCCAATATATCATTCCCGTCGCCGGCATCGACGGGCCCATCGTATTCTCACTGATCGCCATGGCGCTCACCCTGTCGCTGGTGCCGATCTCGATTGCCGACAAATCCAATCCCGCGCCGCCGAAACAGATTCCCTTCAATCTTTTCGCCGTCTGGCGTATCTCGCCGCTCGCCGTCGTCGGCTGCGTGGCCGTCGGCCTCAGCATGGCGGCGTTCCGTAATATCGGCCCGATCTATGCCGAACAGATCGGCTTGTCCGTTACCGCCATCGCCACCTTCATGAGTGCGGGCATCATCGGCGGCGTGGTGCTGCAATATCCGCTCGGCGTCTATTCCGACCGTTATGATCGCCGCATCATCATTCTCGCCACTACCGCTGGTTCTGTTATCGTCGGCCTGTTCCTCGCCTTCTTCGCCGGCACGGACGAATGGAGCAACATCATCGGCGTCTTCATCTTCGGCGCCTTTGCGCTGCCGCTCTATTCCCTCAGCTCCGCGCACGGCAACGACCATGCGAAAGAGGGCGAACATGCGATGGTTTCCGCCGGGCTTTTGTTCTTCTGGTCGGTCGGCGCAACCGTCGGGCCGCTGCTCGCTTCCGTGCTGATCGACCAGTTCGGGCCGAAGGCGTTGTTCAGCTATACGGCCGCGATCCAGATCGTTTTCATCGCCTACACCATCTACCGGCTGCAGGTGCGCGAGGGCGTTCCGGTTGAGGAGAGGAACTGGCGGTTCCGCTCGCTTTTGCGCACCTCGGCCTATTTTCAGAAGCTCGCCGCGCCCCCGCCGCCCAAAAACGATGGGCCGGAGCCAAATCCGCCCGAGAAAAACGATCCTTGAGCCTTCAAAAGCGGGCTTTGTATTGACATGCGCCCGGCAAAGGGAAAGTAAGACGGATAATTTTCACGAGTGGCCATTTGCAATGATTGAAACGACTGCCGCCCTCGCCGAAGCCTGCACGGAACTGGCGAAATCGGAATTCATTACTATCGACACCGAGTTTCTGCGCGAAACCACCTTCTGGCCGGAACTCTGCCTCGTGCAGATGGCAAGCCCGACGCTTGAGGTGCTGGTCGATCCGCTCGCAAAAGGTATCGATCTCACCCCGCTGTTCGAGCTGATGGCCAATCCTGATGTCGTGAAGGTTTTCCACGCCGCGCGGCAGGATATCGAAATCATCTACCATCTGGGCGGGCTTATTCCCCATCCGATCTTCGATACGCAGGTCGCCGCCATGGTCTGCGGTTTCGGCGATTCGATCTCCTACGACCAGCTGGTTCAGAAGATCAAGAATGTGCAGATCGACAAATCCTCGCGTTTCACCGACTGGAGCCGCCGCCCGCTGACCGAAAAGCAGCTGGACTACGCGCTCGCCGACGTGACCCATCTGCGCGATGTCTATCTGGCGCTGAAGGCGCAGCTGGAGCGCGAAGGTCGCTCGCTGTGGCTGACCGAAGAGATGGACATCCTGGAATCGCGCGACACCTATGACATGCATCCCGACGATGCATGGCTGCGGTTGAAATCGCGCCTGCGCAAGCCAACGGAACTCGCCATCCTCAAATTCGTCGCCGCCTGGCGCGAGCGTGAAGCGCGTTCGCGCAACGTGCCGCGTTCGCGCGTCCTGAAAGACGATGCAATCTTCGAAATCGCCCAGCAGCAGCCGAAGGATGCCGAGGCGCTGTCGCGTCTGCGCACCATCCCCAAGGGCTGGGAACGATCCGCCTCCGGCACCGCCATCATCGAGACAGTGAATGCAGCGCTGGCGCTTCCGAAAGAGGAAATGCCGAAGGCGCCGCGCCACAGCCATGCACCGGAAGGTTCCGGCGCTGCCGTGGAGCTGCTCAAGGTTCTCCTGAAGCTCACCGCAGATAAGCACGGCGTCGCCGCCAAGGTCATCGCTAATAGCGACGATCTGGACAAGATCGCCTCCGAAGGCGAGAAGGCGACCGTTGCGGCGCTGACCGGCTGGCGGCGAGAACTCTTCGGTGATGTGGCCTTGAAGCTCATCAATGGCGAAGTGGCATTGCGTTTCGCCGGCAAGAAGGTCGAGGCGGTGGAGGTTGCGGCAAGCGAGGCGTAATCGCCCGCTGCTTTCTCCCCAATTTTGCCCGCATCGCGTCCCATCTCTTAACCGATGGTCGCGCGATTTGAGGGTATTGCCATGAAACCTGCCCACACTCTGCTGCTCGCCGCCCTTTTTACCGCGGCCGGCATTCTTCCCTCTCTTCCCGCCCGGGCCGCCGAAGAGAAGGTCGATCTTCAGGGCGAATGGACGACCGACTGCCTTAAGATCGGCAAGAACGACCGTCATGGCATCGTCACCCGCATCACCATTCGCGACAATCGCATGCACGCGGTCTCGCAGATCTATGCCCGCAGCGGCTGCCAGCAGCCCACGGTTCAGGTGCGTTATGAAGGCACGCTGGATGGCGGCCTGAAAGATCAGGACAGCCTGCTATTTGCCCATACCGTCACCGCCATCACCATGACGCCGAATGACGGCGACGTCGTTGACCACTATAATCGCGACCCGAAAGGCATGGGCTGCGGCTTGAGCGGCTGGAAGGAAAACATTCCCTTCGATGTCGACGGCCGCACCTGCGCCGCCATCGCCTTCGCCCGCAAGGGCGAAACCCTGTTCGACCGGGCATGGATCGACGGTAACAAGCTGCGTTTTGCCGCCTTTCCCGTCAAATGGTCGAACCGCTCGCCGGACGACCGGCCGCAATCCCCGCTTGAAACCGTCTATTACAGAACATCCTATTAGACGTAGAGCGGCGGCGGTGCCGATTTTGCGGCAACGGCGCAACAGCCTTACCAATCCTTCATGCAACCTTACCGATTGCTCACTTTTTGCAGCGCTTTTTCCACACTAATGTCGCATATGACCTGAACAGAAGCTTCGCCCGAAGGGAGCGCGGGGCCTCGCCTTCCCGAGATCAAGAACCGACATGAAAAAATTGCTGCCCATTCTGGATTACGTGGTGCTGTTCGTTGCCGTGGCCGGCAGCGGCGTGGCCTACGCCTTTCTGGAATATGGCGGCGGCGCGCTGATCGGCGCGACCTATGCGCTCTTCGCCTGCGCACCGATTCTTGCTTTTGAACGCGGTTACATCATGCCCGGCCTGTCGCGGCAGGTCAGCGCTTTGCCCACGCCCGCCTATATCGCCGTCGGTCTCATCATATACGCCATCCTCGTCTTTTGCGGATTCGGGCTTGGCGGCACCATCCTGTGGTTGAGCGGGATATTTCCCGGCACCTGGAAACGGGCGGTGCACGCCGAAGTGCAGACGCTGATCTTTACCCTCATCGTCTGCGGCATCATCGTCTTCATCATGCGCGTACGCGAACTTCTCGGCCGCGATATCTTCATCGATCTCATTCTCGGTCGCTATCGTCGCCCCGTCAGCGAAGACCGCGTCTTCATCTTCATCGATCTCGTCGGTTCCACCTCCTTTGCCGAAACCCATGGCGACCTGAAAGCCCAGGAGTTTCTCGGCGAAATTTTCGCAAGTTATGCCGCGCCGGTCAGAAAACACGGCGGTGTCATCGACGATTATATTGGCGACGCCGCCATCATCACCTGGCCCTATCACATGGCGATCAGGCGGGCGGCCTGCGTGCGCTGCGTATTCGATATTCAGGCGACCGTTGAAAGCAACCGAGACATGTGGCTCTCCCGCTTCGGCGAAGTGCCGCGCCTGCGCTTCGCCATCCATGGCGGGCCGGTCATCACGGCGGAAATCGGCGTCGATCATCACAAGATCACCTATTTCGGCGATACCGTGAACACCACATCGCGTCTCGAATCGCTCAGCAAGATGCTCGGTCATCCGGTGCTCATATCGGCAGACCTCGCTCATCAGCTGGTGCTTCCGAAAGACGTTCGCAGCGAATATCTGGGCGAACATGCCGTGAAAGGTCGTGGCCAGACGCTGGGCGTCTGCACACTCAGCCAATACCAGCCCCCTGTGGTTTAAGGGGTAAACGGCTGCAAAATGCCGCGCCGTTCCATTTACCGCTACGGCCGTCATCAAAATTCATCAAAGCTTCAAACGGCAATCACCTGCCTGTCATGCGACGACCCTATCGCCTCAATCCTATCTTCAACAGGTATTGAGAGGGGTCTCCATCATGAAGCACATTCTTTTTGCATCCTGCGCCATTCTTGCGCTCGCCTCCGCGTCGCATGCGGCGGAACAGGAGTTTCCGGCAAAGCTGGTCTCCCACGCCATCCTGCCGGCCAATACCATCATCGCAGCACCTGCTGACGCGCCTGAACATCTCAAGACCTCCGCCAAGTTCACGACCGCTGATCGCAAGCGCGCCGAAGGTCTCGGCACCGTGCCCGGCAAGGATGGCGTGCGCCTGACCGGCCTTTCCATGCCGTTCAACGGCCAGCCGATGCAGGGTTTTTCCGGCATCAAGGCCATGCCCGACGGCAGCTTCTGGAGCCTTTCCGACAATGGCTTTGGCTCCAAGCTCAATTCCAGCGACGCCATGCTGATGCTTCACCATCTGAAGTTCGACTGGGACGCCGGCAAGGTCAACGCGCTTGAAACCGTGTTCCTCTCCGATCCCGACATGAAGGCGCCTTTCCCCATCGTTCTCGAAGGCTCGAGCAAGCGCTACCTGACGGGCGCCGATTTCGACGTCGAATCCATTCAGCCCGTCGCCGATGGTTTCTGGGTCGGCGAGGAATTCGGCCCTTACATCCTGAAATTCACCCGTGACGGCAAGCTGACCGACGTGATCTCCACCAAGGCCGGCGACATCGAGGTGAAGTCTCCCGATCACCCCACTCTCGCCCTGCCCGGCAACCCCACGCAGAAGATGGCGGCCTTCAACCTGAAGCGCTCGGGCGGTTATGAAGGCATGGCGCTCTCCAAGGACGGCTCCAAGCTCTACGGCCTGCTGGAAGGCCCGCTTTACATGGCTGACGGCCAGGTGGAGAAGACCGAAGACGGCGCGACCGCACTGCGCATCATCGAGCTCGATACCGCCAAGAAGGAATGGACCGGCCGCACGTGGCTCTATCCGCTGGCGCAGGGCGGCGAAGCCATCGGTGACTTCAACATGCTGGATGACAGCACCGCGCTGGTCATCGAGCGTGACAATGGCGCCGGCACCGCCGACAAGGCCTGCGCCGACCCGAAGAAGCCGGAAGCAAACTGCTTTGCCGTGCCTTCCAAGGTGAAGCGCATCTACAAGATCGAATTCAATGACGCCAATGTCGGCAAGGCCGCGCGCAAGATCGGTTATATCGATCTTCTGAAAATCTCCGATCCTGATAACAAGAAGCGTCAGGGTGGTGGCAATGGCTATTACGACATGCCTTTCGTCACTATCGAGAATGTCGATCGCGTCGATGCCACGCATATCATCGTCGGCAACGACAACAACCTGCCCTTCTCGGCCGGCCGTGCTCTGGACAAGGCTGACGACAACGAGTTCGTCCTGCTTGAGGTCAAGGACCTGCTCGACGCGAAGTAAGACCACGGCCGCTGCCAATCGCCCTGGCAGCTGCAAATGATCCGGACGGAGCGCCCGGTAGACCAGATGGTCTGCATGGCGCTCCGTTCCGATTCTCGTATTCCAACCGAAACATGCTTGCGGAAAAGAAGACGTTTGATGCAGGACCACGCAGAGAGACTTTATTACGCCCTGAAGAAAAGCTGGTCGGGTGAGACCAGCAGCCTCTGGTCACGCGAAAACCCAGCCAGAGGACAAGGCAGCGTCACCGCGCTGGTGGTGCAGGATATTTTCGGCGGCGAGCTTGCCAAAACCGCCGTCAGCGGCGCCGACCATTTTTACAATATCCTTGAAGGCACCCGCTGGGATTTCACCTTCAGCCAGTTCGATATTCCTGTCGGTTACCAGGACAGACTTGCCAGCCGCACGGAAGCCATGGCGACGATAACGCCCCTGCAATATGCCTATCTCAGCGCCTGCATCCGGAAAGCACTGGGGCACGGCTGAGCCGTTTGCAAAGCAGTGCCAGCCCATTGCCGTTTCGCCCGCGAACCCGGTATGTGGTCAATCATTGCGCCATGCTTCAGCACCATCATTTCAATCTTTCCCGTAAAGCGGACACAATCCATGCGATAATATCGCTCAGCGAAATGGTTGCACCGACAGGAGAGACATTCGATGAGCGAGAGTTGCCCGGTTCTGACACCGGCGGAGCGGCAGGTTCAGGACATATTGCAGCGCAAGGAAGCGGCAATGATGGCCACCATTCACGCAGCGCTTGAGCGCGCCAGCAAAGAGGTCGCCGAGGCATTCCAGGCCACCGATTCAGACATGCAGCCACCGCCCAGCGATTATTTTGTCGCTGTCGCTCATCAGCAGCTCTTCCTGCTGTTATGCGGTGCCGACCCGGAAACATTCAAGGGTGGAGACCCTGACATCGCTGGTCACATCATTCGAAACGCTCAAAACATCACCGAACACTACTGGAAGAAACGAGATCCCGCCGCCAATATCTCCAATGAGTGACATACGTCCGTAAAGACAGGATTTCGCTCTCCCACGCAAACCACATGATGCGTATTTGCGAGGGAGCGGCCGGCCCGCTTGAACCGCTTTTGCCGTCGTCACAGGCCTTTCATCATCCCCGGTTAAGTAGGCGCAAATCCGGAGGCTGGAATGGATTCGACCACACAGATCAAGCGCCCGAAAATCGCGGAAACCGTCATCCATGCGACGGCGAGCATAAGAGATTCAAACGTCGGCGAGTGCTGCGAAATTCTGGCGGATACATCCCTGCACAATGTCGAACTCGGGAATTATTCCTACCTTGGACCCCGCTGCATGGTCGGTGACGCGATCGTCGGAAAATTCTGCGCCATCGCTGCGGAGGTCCGGATAGGCGCGCCGAACCATCCGATGGACCGGCCATCCATGCATCGTTTCAGCTACTGCCCGGAATATTACTCTGCCGATGCGGTGCGCGATGACGCCTTTTTCGACCAGCGCAAGCAGGACCGCGCCATTATCGGTCACGATGTCTGGATTGGTCACGGGGTTATCGTCTTGCCGGGCGTGACAGTCGGAGACGGTGCAGTGCTTGCCGCCGGCGCCGTCGTCACCAGGGATGTGCCGCCCTACACCATTGTCGGCGGTGTGCCCGAGAAAATCATCCGCGAGCGGTTTTCGCGATCCATCGCGGAAAAGCTTACGTCCATCGCCTGGTGGGACTGGCCATTCGAAACGATCATGGCGCGGCTTTCCGACTTTCAGTCGAACGATATCGAAGCCTTTTGCGAGCGCTGGTCCTAGCCTGCGCCGCAAAACAGATCGTTCCCGTTCTTTACTCGAACACGAATGCCAGCCGCTTGCCGGTCAGCTTCGCCAGCTGCTGCAAACGCCCGTCCAGCCGCTCGCCGGCGAAATCGCAATAATCGTGCGGCACCACGAATTCGAGATCGAGGTCCGGATTGTCGGACTTGCGGAATTTCAGGTGATCAACGACACCGGGCATCGAGGCCGAGAAGAGGTAAACCACGCGCAGCAGGCCGCCGAGCAGCTTGCCAAGTTCCTGCAACCGGTCGCCTGCCATCGCCGCGAGCGGCTCGGTAGTGCCGTTGTCGTTCAGACCTTCGAAACGATAATAATTGGCAAGCGCAATATAGGCGCGGCCGGGATGGGTGATCGCCACGAAGGAGGAATGGGCGATGATGTTGAGCGCCTGCAGGCCACGATAATCCGGATGGGCGCGCCAGCTGATATCGGCGAGAAGGCAGGCCGCCTGCCGGTAACGGCTTTCCTCTTCCGTCTCGTCGACGCCGAAAACCGGAAAGGTGCGGCCGCTCCAGTCCGCCAGTTCGCGCGCATGTTCCGGCGAGCGGGCGCGCAGAATGGCAAGTTCATCAGCCGCGACCAGCAGCGGATCGGATTCACGCTCGGCTTCCGTCAACAGCGAATAGAGATAACCTTCGCGCACACCCTGCGCAGAGAAGGCGATCTTTGCCGGTTTCATCGCCTTCAGAACTTCGCGCATGGCGATGGCGCCAAACGGCAGAAGCGAACGGCGGTTCTTGGAAACCGCCTGCCAGGCCGGGTCCTTGCTGTCCCGGGAGACGATGACCTCCTCGAGAAAATTCAGCATTTCCTCGAGCGGCAATTCATAACCCTGCATCATGTGCAGCGGATAGCCTGATATTTCCATGTGCAGCTTGGCAATGTTTCGCCAGGTGCCGCCGACTGCATAGAAGGTGCGTCCCTCGCCCGCCGCCAACAGCTTCGCAAAGGATTTGACATGTTTTCTGGCGATGGTCGTCGCCTTTTCCAGCGAGCCATCCGACTGTTCCGACAGCCGCAGGCCGCCGAGCGGCAGGGTGATGCCCTGGCCGCAGCTCTTGCCCTTTATGTCGATGAGTTCGAGCGAACCGCCACCGAGGTCACCCGCGATGCCGTCTGGATCATGGAAACCGCTGATCACGCCATAGGCGGAATAAAGCGCTTCCTTTTCGCCTGAGAGCACCTCGATCTCGCAGCCGAGAATGGCTTCGGCCTCACGGATGAAATCCGGGCCGTTTTCCGCTTCACGCGCCGCCGCCGTCGCCAGCACATAAAGCTTCTGCGCCTGCGCCTGCTCGGAAAGTACATGAAAACGCCTGAGCGCCATCAGCGCCCGGCTGACGCCTTCCTCATGCATGCGGCCCGTCAGCGCCAGTCCCTTGCCAAGGCCGCACAGGACCTTTTCGTTGAACAGCACCGCGGGCGCGCGGGAAAGACCTTCATATACAACAAGACGAACGGAGTTCGAACCAATATCTATGACGGAAACGGGGGCAAGGCCGGTCAGCCGCCCCTGTGCTTCTGATCGAGTCATTCAGCCTGTTTCTTGCGGGACGAAATCAACCCGGCAATCAATTTGGGCGCACTGGATTTCAGGGCTTCACCACGTCCGGAAAGGCTGGGATTGGTCATGAAATAGTGCTGCGCGTTGAACGGTTCTTCGCCTTTACGCACCTCGATGCGCCTCGACGTTCCGTCCGCAAGTATCTCGTAGCTCTGCTGGTTGTCAATGAGATTGCCCAGCATAATCTGTGAAAGAACCTGCTCGTGCACCGTGGGATTGGTGAGCGGGACAAGCGTTTCCACGCGCCGATCAAGGTTGCGCGGCATCATGTCGGCCGAGCCGATATAGACCAGCGCCTTGTCCGACGGCAGGCCGAAACCATTGCCGAAGCAGAAGATGCGGCTGTGTTCGAGGAAGCGGCCGACGATGGATTTGACGCGGATATTATCCGACAGGCCGGGCACCTGCGGGCGCAGGCAGCAGATGCCGCGTACAACGAGATCGACCTCCACGCCCGCAGCACTTGCGCGGTAAAGGGAATCGATGATTTCAGGGTCGACCAGCGAATTCATCTTCATCCAGATCGCCGCCGGCGCACCGCGCTTGGCGTGCTCGATCTCTTCATTGATGTGCTTTACGATACGTGCGCGCAGCGTATAGGGCGAAATCGCCAGCTTCATGCCCTCTTCCGGCTCGCCGTAACCCGTGATGAAGTTGAAGATATTCGCCATGTCGTGGGCGATCTTCGGGTTGCAGGTGAAGAAGGACAGGTCGGTGTAAATCTTGGCCGTGATCGGGTGATAGTTGCCGGTGCCGAGGTGGCAATAGGTTCTGAGCTTGCCGTCCTCGCGACGCACCACCATCGACATCTTGGCATGGGTCTTGAGTTCGATGAAGCCGAAGACGACCTGCACGCCGGCGCGCTCCAGGTCGCGCGCCCAGCGGATGTTCGCCTCTTCGTCGAAACGCGCCTTCAACTCCACCAGCGCGGTGACGGATTTACCGGCTTCCGCCGCATCGATCAGCGCGCGAACGATCGGGCTGTCATTGGAGGTGCGGTAAAGCGTCTGCTTGATGGCGAGCACTTCGGGATCGCGCGCGGCCTGCAGCAGGAACTGCACGACCACGTCGAAGCTTTCATAGGGGTGGTGAACCACCATGTCCTTTTCGCGGATCGCGGCAAGGCAATCGCCGGCATGTTCGCGCACGCGCTCGGGGAAACGGGCGTTGTAAGGCTCGAACTTCAGGTCATCGCGCGGCGCGCGGACAATTTCCGAAATGGTGTTGAGTGCCAGAAGGCCAGGCAGAACGGCGACGCGATTATCCGGAACGCCAAGTTCATGCACCACGAACTGGCGCAGCGACTGCGGCATTTCGCTGTCGGTCTCGATACGGATCACCGAACCACGGCGGCGGCGCTTCAGCGCGCTTTCGAAGAAACGGACCAGATCTTCCGCCTCTTCCTCCACCTCGATATCGCTGTCACGGATAATGCGGAACGTGCCGAATCCCCGGACGGTATAGCCCGGATAAAGCCGGTGAATGAACAGGCCGACCACATCTTCAAGCGTGATGTAGCGGATGGCGTTTTTCTCATCAGGCAAACGAACGAAGCGGTCGAGCGCGGTCGGAAGACGCAACAACGCCGTCATCGGCTCGCGGCCGTTGACGCTGTCGAGTTGCAGGCCCATCGAGAAGCCGAGGTTCGGAATGAAGGGGAACGGATGCGCAGGGTCGATGGACAGCGGCGTCAGCACCGGGAAAATACGCTCTTCGAATTCCGTGCCCAGCCAGGTCCGATCCGCTTCGGAAAGTGCCGCCGGACGCACGATGAAGATTTCTTCCTTGGCGAGATATTGCTGCAGAACGGCAAGCGAAGCCTGCTGCTCCATCTGCAGATTGTCGATTTCCTTCAGAATATCTTCGAGCTGCTCGGCCGGCGTCTTGCCGTCGGGCGTCTTGACGGTGATCTTCTGACGTACCTGGCCTTCAAGACCGGCGACGCGGACCATGAAGAATTCATCGAGATTGGCGGCCGAGATGGAAAGGAAACGCAGACGCTCCAGAAGCGGGTGATCCGTGTTCAGCGTTTCCTCGAGAACGCGGCGATTGAACTGGAGCCAGGAAAATTCGCGGTTGATGAAACGCGCCGGGCTGTCCCAAAGGCTCTCGCCCTCAGTCACCGGCTGAACCTTGTTGAAGTCGTCCTGCGCGATAGCGTCCATTCCCTGTTCCATCCCCTGACCTATTTCCGTCCCGTGATCCTGCTGCATCGCGCGATCGTCCTTCTTGCCCGTATAACAGTTTGACGACGGAACTGTGACAGTCAATCGACGTCCAGTCCGCTATCCGCTCTCGCATTGTCCATCGCATTGAGGACCTCAGCTACCAGCGGACGTGTAATTCTCGTTCCACGCGCAAGCGCCAGCCGGTCGATCCGGTCCACGATCGTCTGCGCCGTATCGAGCGAACGCTCCATTCTATTGACGATGTAACCTATGAGTTTGTCATCCATGTAAAGCTGCCGGTCGGCGAAGAGTTTCACCAGCACCTGCGCGAGCAGCCCTTCGTCCGGTTCACCGGTTTCCACCACCGTCACGGCTTTCAGGCGAGAGCGCAGGTCCGGCAGCGTCACCGGCCATGCCGCCGGCCATTGCCGGCTGGTCATCAAAAGCGTCGTGCCATGCTGGCGCACGCTGTTGATGACATGGAAGAGCTCGGTCTCGTCGAAACCGCGCCGGTCGGCATCTTCGAAAAGAACCGGTCCCGTTTCGGCCGCGCGCGCGGCATCCGCGCCGGCTTCGGGGTGAATGTCTCGCGCGTCGCTGATATTTTTCCAGATATTGGCGAGATGCGATTTTCCCGAGCCCGGCGGCCCGGCGAGCACGACGACGGGCGAGCGCCAGTTCGGCCACTCATCGATGAGGCTGACGGCAGCCGCAAGCGAGGCGGAGACGAGGAGATCGTCCCTGCCGGAAGCGGACTGGTGCGAGAATGCGAGCGGCAGCTGCTCGGCCTTCGACCGGGCATTGTCGGTTTTGATTTGGTCAGTCATCGTCAGCTCTGAGAGTCAACCTTGCCGGAGGATGTTTCCCCTTCTTCCGGGGCAGTATTTGTGTCCCAGGGAAGGTTGGCGGCATGCCCATGGTAAAGATCGCTTTCAAGATACCGCGACAAGGCGAAGCGGACAAGCACGCCGACCGCCGCCGCAGCCGGCACCGCCACGAGAAGCCCGACGAAACCGAAAAGCGCACCGAAAGCGAAGAGGGCGAACATCAGCCAGACCGGATGCAGGCCGACGCTTTTGCCGACAAGCTTCGGCTGCAGGATGTTGCCTTCGATGAACTGGCCGGAAAAGAACACGACGAGCGTCAGAAAGACATAAATATAGTCCGGCCAGAATTGCACGATGGCGACGCCGACGGCGAGGATGAGGCCGACCATGGATCCGATATAGGGAACGAAGCTGATGAGACCCGAAAAAAGGCCGATCAGCAGGCCGAAATTCAAGCCCACCAGCGACAGGCCGACGGCGTAATAAACCCCGAGAATGATGCAGAGCGACCCCTGCCCGCGCACGAAACCGGCAATGGTCTTGTCCATGTCGCGGGCGATCTGGCGGACGGTATGGACATAGTCGCGCGGTATCCAGCTGTCGACCTTGTCGATCATCCGGTCCCAGTCAAGCAGAAGGTAGAAGGCGACGACGGGCGTGACGACCAGCAGCGACATGACATCGACCAGCGATTTGCCGGAATTCCATATCTGCGTCAAAAGCGTGCCGATGAAGCCTGCGCCCTCTGTCAGGAGCTTTGAAAAGTTCTCCTTTACCGAGTTGATCTGGCTGCTCACCCAATCCGGCAGGAGGTTGGTATCCGCGCCGGCGATCAGCTGCTGCAGCGACGAAATATATTGCGGAATGCGCGTGATGAATTCCGAGGCCTGAGCGGCAATCAGCGGAATGATGATGATGAGCGACAGCGCGAAGATCAGCACGAAGGAGACGAGGATGACGACGGTCGCCATCAACCGGCTCAAACCGCGCCGCTCCAGCCAGTCGGCCACCGGATCGAGAAAATAGGCAAGCGCCATGCCCGCCACGAAAGGCAGGAGAATGGAGCTGAAGACCATCAGGAAAAGGATAAAGACGGCAAGCACGCCGATCCAGAAAAACACCTGCCGACGCAGGTTCATACCACTCACATGGGGTTGCATCCGTTCATCCTTTGTCGCCGTACCGTCACTGCCCATGATGGAGATAGGATGGGCATGTGCACATGGTCAAGACCGGCGCTTTGGCGCGACCGCAGAAGGAGACTGCCCGCACAGCGATAAAATCCCTCATTTCCGGTCAACCCCTCGCAACGGCAGGTTGACCGGCGGAAAATATTAGACAACTATCAAATATTGCCGGGCGGGCCAGCGTCGCCCCTTCACGCCCGGTGGCCGGAGGCACGATGCAAAGTACCAGTGAAAATGGCATCGCGGACTATAATGCCGGTCTCTTCGATAATCCCGAAGTTGCCGAATGGTACGACAACCAGCAGCTTTACCCCGCTGAACGCATCATTCTCGATCAGTTCCGCCATGCCTATGCGGGCAAGCGGCTGCTGGATCTCGGCGTCGGCACCGGCCGAACGACGAAGCCGCTTCTGCCGCTGGTGGGTGAATATATCGGTATCGACCGCTCGCAGCCCATGCTTGCGCTTGCGCGGCGCAATTTTCCCGCTGCCACGTTTCTGGACATGGATGTGCGGGCGATCGACCAATTCGGCGCGGAGCGTTTCGATTGCGTGCTCGGCGCGCTCGCCATCTTAAGCGCCTTCGGCCATGAGGACCGGCTTGCCATCATCAATGCCGTCCGAAGCATTCTGTCACCGGGCGGTTACTTCATCTTTTCGTTTCATAACCGGCAATGGAAGCGGGCTGGCGGCATGCCGCTGCATCGGCGTTCCTGGCACCCGCGCGAGGTGGTGAATTCGCTGCATCCGCAAAGCTGGATCAACTATCTGCGTCTGCAACCTCAGACAAGGCGGACGCCGGAATATGCAATTCTCGCGGATCAGGCGCACCGCTGGAGCGGCCTGTTTTATTTCATCGACCTTGCCGCCCAGACCCGGCAGCTGGAAGCGGCGGGCTTGGAGATCGTCGCGCGTTATGGCGAAAACGGTCGGCCGATAGAGGAAAATTCCGATACCTCCAATGACGGCCTGCTCAATCTCGTCTGTCGCGCCGCTCCGCAGCCATCGTGAGCACTCAATCCGGCAAGCCCCGCCAAAGCCGTTAAAAACCGGAGCTTTTGCCACTCAAACCCTTGCATCAGGTCCCGTCCCGTGCGAATGGCGACGCCAAAGGAACCAGCGGAGACGAGAGCCATGAGCCAGTCGGGCAAGAACGGTCTTACCTATAGTGATGCAGGTGTGGATATCGACGCCGGCAACCTGATGGTCGAAAAGATCAAACCGGCGGTGCGTTCGACGCGGCGTCCCGGCGCGGATGGCGAAATCGGCGGCTTCGGCGGCCTGTTCGATCTGAAGGCCGCAGGCTTCACCGATCCGGTTCTGGTGGCCGCCAATGACGGCGTCGGCACCAAGCTGAAGATCGCCATCGACGCTGACTACCACGACACCGTCGGCATTGATCTCGTCGCCATGTGCGTCAACGATCTCGTTGTCCAGGGCGCAGAACCGCTGTTCTTCCTCGATTATTTCGCAACCGGCAAGCTGGACCCGGATCAGGGCGCCGCCATCGTTTCCGGCATTGCCGCCGGTTGCCGCGAATCCGGCTGCGCGCTGATCGGCGGAGAAACCGCTGAAATGCCGGGCATGTATTCCGATGGCGACTACGATCTCGCGGGTTTTGCCGTAGGTGCTGCCGAACGCGGACAGCTTCTGCCCGCTGGCGATATTTCCGAAGGCGACGTCATTCTCGGGCTCTCTTCCTCCGGTGTTCATTCGAACGGCTTTTCGCTGGTACGCAAGATCGTATCGGTTTCCGGTCTTGGCTGGGACGCCCCTGCCCCCTTCGCGGATGGCAAGAAGCTTGGCGAAGCGCTGCTGACGCCGACCCGCATCTATGTGAAGCCGCTTTTGAAGGCGATCCGCGAGACCGGCGCACTGAAGGCGCTGGCGCACATCACCGGCGGCGGTTTCCCCGAAAACATTCCGCGCGTTCTGCCCAAGCATCTCGCCGCCGAGATTGATCTCGACGCGATCAAGGTTCCGGCCGTCTTCTCGTGGCTCGCAAAAACCGGCGGCGTTGAAGCGAAGGAAATGTTGCGTACCTTCAATTGCGGCGTCGGCATGATTGTGGTCGTTTCGGCTGAAAATGCCGAGAAGGTCACCGACGCCCTGACGGCGGAAGGTGAAACCGTCTTCCCGCTCGGCCGCATGGTCGCCCGTGAAGAAGGTGCACACGGTACGATCTACAAGGGCACTCTCGGCCTATGATGAGCGCCGCCTTCTCGTCCGGCCGCAAACGCGTCGTCGTTTTCATTTCCGGCAGCGGCTCCAACATGGTGTCGCTGGCCAAGGCCTGCCAGGCGGTGGATTTTCCGGCGGAAATCGTCTGCGTGATTTCGGACAAGGCATCTGCGGGCGGACTGGAAAAGGCACGGGATCTCGGTATTCCGACGCTCGTTTTCGAACGCAAGACTTATCCCAGCAAGGCGGAGCATGAGGGCGCCATACTGGCCGCACTTGGCGAGATTGCGCCTGATATCATCTGCCTTGCCGGTTACATGCGACTGATATCGGGGGATTTCATTGCCCCCTATGAAGGCCGCATCATCAATATCCACCCTTCCCTGCTGCCGCTTTTCCCCGGCCTGCACACTCATCAGCGCGCCATCGACAGCGGCATGAAGATTTCCGGCTGCACCGTGCATTTCGTCACCGAAGGCATGGATGAAGGCCCGACCATCGCGCAGGGCGCGGTGCCGGTCATTTCCGGCGATACGGCCGACACCCTCGCGGCACGGATACTGACCGTAGAGCACCAGCTCTATCCGCTGACCCTGAAGCGGCTTGCCGAAGGCAAGGTACGAATGGAAGACGGTAAGGCCGTCTTCACGGAAAGAGAAAGTAAAGCCGAGTATTCCAACCTCATTTCCGCTTCCTGATAGAGTTATTCCTAAAGTACAAAAATACCTGAAATGGTATTTTTGGAAAAATAAACCGATCATTTACCATAATCACCTTTAATGCCCGCAACGGCCCTTATTTCGGGCTCTCCGGCCATTCAGGAGCGATTATGCCATTTTCGAGATTTTCCCTGCCGCTTTCGGTTGTTCTGCTGGCGGGCGCCAGCCTGCCTGTTGCGGCTGAGCAAAGCGGCATTACGGCCTCGGTGGATGCCGGCGTTCTCAATCTTCGAGCGACCGAAACCGTCCATATCGGTGGCCGCAAGCTGAGCGAACTCGAATGGGAAACCAAAAACGCCGTGGCATTGCGCGGCTCGCTCGGGCTTGAACTTGCGCCCGGCTGGCGCGTCAAGGCGGAAGGCCGCGTCGGCTTTGAAGGCGATGGCTACATGACCGACTATGACTGGGTCTGGCCTTTTTCCAGAGACAGCTCCAAGGACAATTGGAGCCACCGTTCTCAGCATGACGACACGCGGCTCGACCATTATTTTTCGGGAAACCTCGAACTCAATCGCATGTTGCTGGACGATCCGCAGCAATATCTCAGCGCCGGCGTCGGCTTTCGTTATACGGATGTGCAATGGTCGGCCTATGGCGGCAACGCCGTTTACAGCGTTTTCTCCCCCCGTGATCTCTCGGGCAAATTCAAGGATGGCCTCAAGGGAATCACCTATCGCCAGAAAATCCCTGTCTTCTACGGCAACCTGACGGGCGGCCAGAGGTTCGGCAACTGGTCGCTCAACGTTGGCCTCGAAGGTGGCGCCATGGTCTACGGCAAGGCGACGGACGATCACTGGCTGCGCGATATGCGCTTCACCGACAAATTCGACGTTGCCGGTATGTTCGGGGTGAAAGCGGGCGTCGCCTATGACCTGACCGAGAATGCCTCGATCTATCTCGATGGCGCGTATGACTATACCAGTCTCGGACGCGGAGACACCCACTATAGTGGCGCAGGTGCCGGAGGCCTATCATCGGAAAAGAATGCCGGCGGCGGTGACTTGCAGTCGATTTTCGTGGGGATGGGCGTCAAAGGTCGCTTCTAGTATTGACGGCTTCACCCGAAGGACAAGTTTACCAGATACGCTCGGATAACCCCGCCCTCAAAGCCGGGCGCGATTTAACATCGCCCATTGCAGGAGAATGATCGTCTTGGAATCGGTAATTTCACCCGATGCGATCATCGCGAAGGCCTCGTCCAGTCCGTAGGTCAGAACCTCCAGATCCTCGCCTTCGTCCTCCAGCCCGCCGCCGCTGCCGGCCTGTACGTCGAGATCGATGCGGGCGACGAAGAGGCTGACCTTTTCCGTCAGCGTGCCGGGGCTGGCATACATATCGAAGAGGTAATCGACCTTTTCGACCGCGTAGCCGGATTCTTCCATTGCCTCACGGCGGATGGCATGCGCCGCATCGTCATCATCGAGAAGCCCTGCCGGCACTTCGACCATGAAGCTTGGATCGCCGTTCACGAAGGCGGCGGGGCGAAACTGGCGAACCAGCACCACGCTGTCGCGCTTCGGGTCGTAAAGGAGAATGGCGGCCGCGCTGCCGTGGTCGTGGACTTCCCGGACAATGCGGATCGTTTTACCATCAGGCATGCGCTGGTCGAAAACGAGCTTCTGCATATGCACGAAGCCCTTCCACACCGTTTCCTTTTCCACCAGCCGGATTCTGCCCGCGTCCGTGTCGGCCGGAACGTTTTTCGCCTGCGTCTGTGTCACCGGATATGTCCTTGCCTGTCGTGGGATTTCAGCCTGCCCGTGTTGCGGCGCGATATCAAGCCTCGCGGCTCTCATCTTCGCGGCGGAGCCACACCTTGTTGTCGTGGAATGCCGCGCCGCCATAAGGCGCAACGGCATCGGCGCCGGTCAGCACATTGATGCCCTCGCCATCCAGATGCGCCTTGTTGGGCCACAGCCCTTCGGCAATCAGCACACCCGGTCTTGCTCCCTCCACGATTTTCGCGTGGAGCCGCACTTCACCGCGGCCATTGCCGATGCGGACGACGTCGCCATCGGCGATACCGCTGGTGGCGGCATCCTCGGGACAGATCATCAATTCCGGGCGGCCTTCCTTCTGCACGGAGGTCTTCGTTTCCGCGAAGGTGGAGTTCAGGAAATTCCGCGCCGGCGATGTCGCCAGCCGGAACGGATGATCGCCATCCACGGTTTCGATGACGTCGACCTGATCCGGGAATTTCGGAAATTGCGAGACCGGCCCCATGACGCCGATGTTTTTCGGCGGCTTGTTCGGAGACGGTCCGGTCGCCCATTCGGGGCTGAAACGGAATTTGCCGTCACCGTAACCGAAACCTTCGAGATAATGCGCCACCTCGAAGGAGGGCTGCGCATCGATCCATTTTTCTTCCGCCAGCGTGTCGAAATCGCCCCAGCCGCTGACTTTGAGCATACGGTCGACATGATCACGGGCCGAAAGGCCAAAGCCCGGCATATGGTCGACACCGAGACGTTTCGCCAGTTCTTCGATCACGAAGAGGTTGGTGCGCACCGTTTCGGGCGGCTCCACCAGTTTCGGACCAAGCAGAATGTGGTTCTGGCCGCCGGCGCGGTAGATGTCGTCATGTTCAAGGAACATGGTGGCAGGCAGCACGATATCGGCCACCTCCGCCGTTTCGGTCATGAATTGCTCATGCACGGCGACGAAGAGATCGTCGCGCAGGAAACCCTGTTTCACCAGCCGCTGTTCGGGGGCGACATTGACGGGATTGGTGTTCTGGATCAGCAGCGCCGTCACCGGGCCGCCATGGCGCAGCGCTTCAGCGTCTCCGGTCAGCACGCGGCCGATCTGTGACTGGTCGAGCTGGCGTACCTCGGGGTCGGCGTAAGAACTGCCCATCAACTCCGACTTGTTGAGCCGGAAGATATCGCCATTATTGTGGAAAGCGCCGCCGCCCTCATATTGCCAGGAGCCGAGGACGGTGGCGATGGAAAGGGCCGCATGCATGGCGACAGCGCCGTTGCGCTGGCGGGCAAAACCATATCCAAGCCGGAAGAAGGTCTTTTTCGTGGTGCCGACCAGCCGGGCGAAATCCTCGATCTCGTCGACGGAAAGACCGGTGATTTCCGATGCCCATTGCGGCGTCTTCGTCTTCAGGTGCGCCTCAAGCCCGGCCGGATCATCGGCGAAACGCGCCATATAATCACGATCGGCGTAACCGTCGCGGAAGGCGATGTGCATCACGGCGCAGGCGAGCGCCGCGTCCGTGCCGGGGCGGACAACGAGGCGCATATCCGCCTGCTTCATGGTCGGATTGTCGTAGATATCGACCACGACGATCTTCGCGCCGCGCTCCTTGCGGGCTTTCACCGCATGGCTCATGACATTGACCTGCGTGGCGACCGCGTTGGTACCCCAGATGACGACGACATCGGCCTTGGCGATCTCGCGCGGATCGGGGCCACGCAGTGCGCCGGTGCCCATCACGTAGCCGGTCCAGGCCATGTTGGTGCAGATCGATCCGAAGAAGCCGGAATATTTCTTGGCGTGGCGCAGCCGCTCGATGGAATCGCGCTGCACCTGCCCCATGGTGCCGGCGTAGAAATAGGGCCAGATGGCTTCGGCACCACACCGCGCTTCAGCCTTGACGAAAGCGTCCGCCACCTCGTCCAGAGCCGCGTCCCAGGAAATTTCCTGCCAGTCGCCCGCGCCCTTCGCGCCCTTGCGGCGCTTCGGGGTCAGCAATCGGCCGGGATGATAGATGCGCTCGGAATAACGCGCCACCTTGGCGCAGATCACGCCGGCGGTGTAAGTATTGGCGTTGGCCCCGCGCACGCGGCCGATCCGGCCATCGGCATTGATGTCGACCTCCAGCGCGCAGGCGCTCGGACAGTCATGCGGGCAGACCGTGTGTCCGATACGGACTTCGGGCTTCGGGGCGGCTTTTTCAGCGGAAATCGGGGTCGCAACGTTCATGTCTTTTGTATATTGCATCAACGATGCGGCAAAAAGGCCGAAGTGACGTCCATCAAGAATATTCATCCTGACCATTCACCCCGATAAGCCGCAAGCGAGACATATCCATGAACTACCGCCACATCTATCACGCCGGCAATTTCGCGGATGTCCTCAAACATGCCGTTCTTGCCCGCCTCGTGCGCTACCTGCAGAACAAGGACAAGGCATTTCGGGTGCTGGACACCCATGCCGGCATCGGTCTTTACGACCTGACCTCGGAAGAGGCGCAGAAGACGGGCGAATGGCAGACCGGCATCGGCAAGCTGATGGAGGGTGATCTGCCCGCCCCCATTGCCGAATTGCTGGAGCCCTATCTTGACGCCGTGAAGGAACTGAACCCGGAAGGCGGCGTGAAATTTTATCCCGGTTCGCCGAAACTCGCACGCATGCTGTTTCGCCCGCAGGACCGGCTTTCGGCCATGGAACTGCACCCGGATGACAGCCGCGCTCTGGCACGGCTCTTCGAGGGCGATTATCAGGTTCGCGTCACCGAGCTGGATGGCTGGCTGTCGCTCGGCGCGCATCTGCCGCCGAAGGAAAAGCGCGGCCTCATCCTCGTTGATCCGCCGTTCGAGCTTGAGAATGAATATCAGCGTCTGGCCGATGGCCTGAACAAGGCCTATCGGCGTTTTTCCACCGGCACCTATTGCCTGTGGTATCCCCTGAAGAAAGGCGCGCCGATCAAGGACTTCCATGAGCGGCTGCAATCCTTCGACATTCCGAAGATGCTGTGCGCGGAACTGTCAGTCAGAAGCGACCGGCTGGATGGCCTGAGCGGCTCAGGCCTCATCATCGTCAATCCGCCCTATACGCTGAAGGACGAGTTGCACACGCTGCTGCCTTACCTGAAGACAACGCTGGCGCAGGACAGGTTCGCCTCGCAGCGCGCGTTCTGGCTGCGCGGCGAGGAAAAGCCGGAAGAAAGCTGAGGGCTATCTCAACCCTTCCCTTTTCTGCGCCGCCGCAAGCTGTGATCGTTCGAAGAACAGGATCACGAACAGCGCCATGATGAAGGGGATGATGAGATAGAACAGCCGGAAGACCAGCAGCGCCGCGATCACATCCGCCGGGTTCATATCCGGCAGGCCGGTGACGAAGACCAGCTCCAGCACCCCCAGTCCGCCCGGCGCGTGCGAGATGAGCGCCGCCGAGAAGGAAACCAGAAATATGCCGAGAATAACCATATAACCGGGATTTCCGGCTTCCGGCAGCGCGAAATAGATGATGCCCGCCGCGCCGATCAGCTCGATTGGGCCGATGACGAGTTGTTGCGCAACAAGCTTCGGCGCGGGGTAAGGCAGCACGAAAGAGCCGATTTTCAGGGGCTTCAGCCTGAGCAGGCTGCCGAGAACATAAAGCCCGACAACAAGGAGCAGCAGGACGCCCGTGGTCGTGGAGGCTTCGACGGGCAGGATTCCGGTAAACCGTTCGGTGATGTCGGGCTCGTAAAGCAGCACCATGCCGATGAGCATGATCGTGCCGATGAGGAAGGTGAAGGAGCAGAGCCCCACGAGGACGCCCACTTCCGCGACACTCAGTCCCTTGGACGTATAAGCCCTGTATCGCACCACCGCTCCCGAAAACACCGAGGCCCCTACATTGTGGGACAACGCATAGGTGGTGAAAGAGGTGAGCGTGATGAAGAACCAGTTCACCTTGCGGCCAAGATGCTGCAGGGCGATGCGGTCGTAACCGGCAAGCGCGGCATAGGCCAGCAGGGTCGCAAGACCCGAACACAGCCAGTCCCGCACGCGAATGGCTTTCAGGCTGTCCCAGAGATCATCGAGCGACAGGCCACGCAATTCGTGAAAGAGCAACCAGGCGGAAAAACCGATCGTCGCAAAACCAACGACGGGCCAGATGTATTTCTTGAATTTCATGCGGTCATGCCGCCTATTACCCCCAGCCCTGTTTCCGTCTTTTGCGGAAGATTCGTTCGACTCTATTCGTTATGCGGCGAAGCTTTCAACCTTTTTGCCCGTTTGCCTCGTTCACAAATTTATGTAAGACCGGATCGTCGCCCGACGGCGGTATGAACTGGTCCAGTTTCCGGGGAACGTGCACGGAATGAAACGTTACGCAGGTTTCATCGCCTTGGGTCTTCTATCGCTTGCGGCGCTGTGGTTTGCACAGGAAAAACCCGCCCCGAAAGGACCCGTGAACGATCAGCAGGCGCAAGCCTCGCCGCAATCCGCGGGACACCCGCAGCAAGAGACACCACGGAGAAATACGGGCAATAATCCGGCACCTCGCGGAACGGGTTTCGATTTCTACGTGCTTTCCTTGTCCTGGTCTCCGGCCTTCTGCGCCAGTTCCGAAGGCTCGGGTAACCGTCAGCAATGCGGCAGCGACAGGCGTTACGGTTTCGTCGCGCACGGGCTTTGGCCGCAGAACGAAAACGGCTATCCCGAATTCTGCCGAAGCAGCGAGCCTGAGCGTGTTCCTGACGCGATCGGCCGCAGTATGTTCGATATCATGCCGTCTATGGGCCTTATCGGCCACCAGTGGCGCAAGCACGGCTCCTGCTCCGGCCTGTCGCAGAGGGATTATTTCTCGGCAACGCGGGCCGCCTTCGAGGCCGTCCGGCTGCCGGAAAAGATCGCCTCGGGCGCCGCGGCCTCCACACTGTCCGCCGACGCCATAGAAAACGCTTTCACCGACGCCAATCCGGGCCTGTCGAAACGTGGCATCTCCATCAGCTGCGACGGCAAACGCCTTGAGGAAGTACGCATCTGCCTCAACCGGGACATGACGTTCCGCGATTGCCCCGAGCTTGACCGCAAGGGCTGCCGCGCCAACGCCGCAGAAATCATCCCCATTCGCTAGAGCGCATCGAATGCGCTCTATTTCTCGTCTGTACACATTTTCCAGACATAAAACCGCTATCCAGTTTTACTGAATACTCCAGTCCCCAGACGACAACCCATAGGACCTGACCATGGAACTGCTTTACTCGCCCGCCTCCCCCTACTCCGCCAAGGTGCGCATGGCCGCCCGCCATCTCGGCATCGACATCACCTCGGTACGCGTCGACACCAATGCCGAGCCCGCAACGCTGATGGACAACAATCCGCTCGGCAAGATTCCCGTCCTGCTTCTGGATGGAGGCGGCTCGGTCTATGACAGCGTGGCGATCATGCACTATCTCGACCGTCTTTCAGGCGGCAAGCTCTACCCGAAAAAGAACGGCAAGCGCACGGATGTGGAAATTCTGGAGGCGCTGTGCGACGGCATCATGGATTGCCTGCTTGCCATCGTTTACGAGCGCCGTTTCCGCCCGGAAGACAAGATCCATCAGCCCTGGATCGACAAGCAGTGGAGCAAGGTGGTACGCGGACTTGATTACCTCAACGCCAACCTGCCCAAAACCGGCAAGAAGCTGCATGGCGGCCATTTCGCCCTTGCGGCGATGATCGGTTATCTCGACCTGCGTTTTGCCGGCGAATGGGCCGAAGGGCGCGATGCGCTGGCCGCCTGGCCTGAAACCTTCGGCAAGCGTTTCGAAGCCTACACGGAAATGAAGGCCGCCGCCTGAGGTTAGCGAAAGAACAATGCCCGGCCTGATCGCCGGGCATTTATTTCGGCGGTATGCCACAAAACAAAAAGCCGGGGCATAAACCCCGGCTTTTCTTTAACCGATCCAAAAAGGATCAGAACTTGACGCCGATACCGGCCTTGACCGAGTGATCGTCGAAACCACGCGAGAACGCGCCGGAGTCGAGACCGTAGTCCTTCTTCTGGTAGTCGCTGTAGCGATATTCCAGACGGGCGGTGATGTTATCGGTCACCATGGCTTCTACACCGGCACCGACAGTGTAACCGAGGGCGGTGGCGCTGTCCTTGGAGGTCGCGTCACGTACCTTGTTGTCGGAGACGGCAAGACCAGCCGTACCGTAAAGCAGGAACGGGTTCATGTCGTAACCAACGCGGCCGCGCAGCGAGCCGTTGACGCCCTGCTTGCCTTCGATGGCGTTGCCGGCAACCGTACCGGCAGAACCCTTCTCGTCGCCGAGGTTGACGTCTGCTTCGGCGCCGTAAACGATCTGGCCGCTCTGCATGTTGTAACCACCGTACAGACCGCCGCCGAAGCCCTTGGCGTCACGGCCGTCATTGCTGGAGCTGAAACGGCCCCAGTCATAGTTGACCGTACCACCGAGGTAAGCGCCGGACCAATCCTTGACCGGTGCGGGCTGGTCGTAGGACACCGGTGCCTGCGGCACTTCATTTACGGCGTCAGCGGCGTGAGCAGCCGAAAAGCCGGCGGCTGCCATGGTCGAAGCCATAAGGGTTGCTACGAAAATACGCATGCTATTCTCCTTTCAGGACCGCTCTGCACTCAAAACATTGTTTTCAGACGCGGCATAATTCGTCGGGTTAATCGCCCCTCTGGAAACTGAACTTGATGGGAGAATGCGGAGATCAAAGAGCCAAAATGTGAATTGTTTGGGGCAGAGGCGTGACTAGAATTAGACGTTGCCTAATTGCCACAAGGGTTTTATTAACCATAACAGAAGCCTAACCAGCAATAGATCGCCTTTAAACTTAGTTATATTCAAATTAAACCGAAATTGCATTGTGAATAAAAAATCGCCCAATTCTTTTGGGGCTGACGGACAGCTTGCGATTTGCATTTATATCCAGCAAATAGGGCTGAGATGAGCAAATGCAGGTCCGCCGTGAAAGAAAATATACCGAAGACAGTCTTGATAACGGGGGCCGCCCGCCGGCTTGGGCGGGCAATCGCCACCGATCTGGCCGCCCATGGCTTCGCGATCGCCGTCCATGCCAATGAATCGATGGCGCAGGCCGAGGAATTCGCTAACGAAATAAGGCAAAAAGGCGGCAAAGCCGTTGCCGTCCAGGCGGATCTGACACAGTCCGGGCCCACTTCTGGGCTCATCGAACAGGCTTCTTCGGCGCTGGGACCTATCGGCGTCGTTATCAATAATGCATCGGTTTTTCTGGACGACTCGGCGGATAAACCCGATCCCGCGATCTTCGACGCGCATTTCGCCGTGCATGTGCGGGCCCCTTCACTCATCGCCGCCGCCTTTGTCGAACAATTGCCTGCCGACAATTCCGGGCTGATCGTCAATATCATCGACCAGCGCGTGCTTGCCCTCACGCCGCGTTTTTATTCCTACACACTTTCTAAATCCGCCCTGTGGACGGCCACGCGGACGATGGCGCAGAGCTTCGCACCGCGCGTGCGGGTCAATGCCATCGGGCCGGGTCCTACCTTCAAAAGCGAAAGACAGACGCCCGAGGACTTTCAGGCGCAGATCGACGGCCTTATATTAAAGCGAGGTCCCGCACCGGATGAGTTCGGGCGAACGATTCGCTTTCTTTTCGACACGCCGTCGGTCACCGGACAAATGATCGCGCTCGACGGCGGCCAGCACCTCGGCTGGGAAACCCCTGACGTGGCGGAGATAAATGAATGAACGGAAAGAAGCTGCCTGATGGCGGTATTCTCTTCGATGAAACCGACGACGAAGACGACGATGCAAACCTTGCCGCACCGGAAGCGGCCGAGGCTCCGCGCGACGTTGCCGGCATGGATTGGAATGCAGGCTGGAAGAACGAATCCGGCCTGAAGGGCATGGATCTGATCGGCGAATTCGTCAAACACCTGCCGAACTCGCCGGGTGTCTATCGCATGTTCAACGATGCGGGCGACGTACTTTACGTCGGCAAGGCGCGCTCGCTGAAGAAGCGCGTCGGCAATTACGCGCAGGGCCGCGTGCATTCCAACCGCATCGCCCAGATGGTGCGTTTCACCACCCATATGGAATTCGTCACCACCCGCACGGAGACGGAAGCGCTTCTGCTGGAAGCGAATCTGATCAAGCGTTTGCGGCCGCGCTTTAATGTGCTTTTGCGAGACGACAAATCGTTTCCCTATATTCTCATCACCGCCGACAACCGCGCACCGGCGATTTTCAAACACCGTGGCGCCCGGGCGCGCAAGGGCGACTATTTCGGCCCCTTTGCGTCGGCTGGCGCGGTCGGCCGCACGATCAATTCACTGCAGCGCGCCTTTTTGATCCGCACCTGCACCGACAGCGTGTTCGAGACCCGCACGCGCCCCTGTCTTCTTTACCAGATCAAGCGCTGTTCCGGCCCCTGCACGCATGAGGTCAGCGATCAGGGGTATGCGGAACTCGTCAAGGAAGCCAAGGATTTCCTGTCCGGCAAGAGCCAGAGCGTCAAGACCGCGATTGCGCGGCAGATGAACGAGGCGGCCGAAGACCTCGATTTCGAGCGGGCCGCCGTCTATCGCGACCGGCTGGCCGCACTTTCCCATGTCCAGAGCCATCAGGGCATCAACCCGGCTGGCATCGAGGAAGCGGATGTTTTCGCCATCCACCATGAGGGCGGCATCTCCTGCATTCAGGTATTCTTTTTCCGCACCGGCCAGAACTGGGGCAACCGCGCCTATTTCCCGAAGGCCGATCCTTCCCTGCCCGGCTCGGAAATTCTCAACGCGTTTCTGGCGCAGTTTTACGACGACAAGCCCGTGCCGAAACAGATCCTGCTTTCCGAAACGGTGGAGGAGCAGGAACTGCTGGCCGCCGCTCTCGGTGAAAAGGCGGGACACAAGGTCACGATCAGCGTGCCGCAGCGCGGTGAGAAGAAGGACATTACCGACCACGTGCTTGCCAATGCCCGCGAGGCGCATGGCCGCAAGCTGGCGGAAACCTCGTCCCAGGCGCGGCTGCTGAAGGGTTTTGCGGAAACCTTCGGCCTTTCCTATGTGCCGCGACGGATCGAGATTTACGACAACTCGCATATCATGGGCACCAATGCCGTGGGCGGCATGGTGGTGGCGGGGCCGGAAGGTTTCGTGAAGAACCAGTACCGCAAGTTCAACATCAAATCGACCGACATCACCCCCGGCGATGACTTCGGCATGATGCGTGAGGTGATGACCCGCCGTTTCTCCCGTCTGTTGAAGGAAGAAGGCAAGCCCGACCGCGAGCGGACACCGACACCGGAGGAAGCGGCCGACATGCCCTTCCCCGCCTGGCCGGATGTGATCCTGATCGACGGCGGCCAAGGCCAGATGACGGCGGTGCGCGCCATTCTCGACGAACTCGGCATTCGCGACTGTGTGACGGCCATCGGCGTCGCCAAGGGTGTGGACCGCGAGGCGGGCCGCGAGCGCTTCTTCGCGGACGGGCGCAGCGATTTCTCGCTGCCGCCGCGCGATCCCGTGCTTTATTTCATCCAGCGCATGCGCGACGAAGCGCACCGTTTTGCCATCGGCTCGCACCGGGCGCGGCGCAAGAAGGAAATGGTGCGCAATCCGCTGGATGAAATTTCGGGAATCGGGCCGGGCCGCAAACGCTCCCTGCTGCAGCATTTCGGCACGGCCAAGGCGGTTTCCCGCGCCGGTCTCAACGATTTGATGGCTGTCAGCGGTATTTCCGAGACGGTGGCGCGACAAATCTATAATCACTTCCACGAGAGCGGCAGTGATTGATACCGCGACGTCGTGGCGAACTGCTAAAAAAACATAATCACATGTTGACGCTATGCCCTAGCGGCGGCATCAAGGCAGCTGATCTTAGACTGACAGGTTTCCCATGGCTTCGCGCGCATATAGCATTCCCAACCTTCTCACCTATGGCCGCATCCTCGCGGTTCCTGTCATTGTTCTTTGCTTTTTCATCGAAGGAAAGCTGGAAAGCTCGGATTTCGCGCGCTGGACAGCCTTGTGGCTGTTTATCATCGCGTCGCTGACCGATTTCCTCGATGGTTATCTGGCGCGTATCTGGAACCAGACGTCGAATATCGGCCGCATGCTGGATCCGATTGCCGACAAGCTGCTGGTCGCCTCCGTGCTGCTCCTGATGGCGGCTGATGGCACCATTGCCGGCTGGTCGCTCTGGGCGGCCATCACCATTCTCTGCCGTGAAATTCTGGTCTCCGGCCTGCGCGAATATCTGGCAGCACTGAAGGTCAGTGTTCCCGTTACCCGCATCGCCAAATGGAAGACCACCATCCAGATGGTGGCCATCGCCTTTCTGCTTGCGGGTCCTGCGGGCGACAAGGTTCTGCCCTACACGACCGAGATGGGAATTACGCTTCTCTGGCTCGCCGCGGCACTCACCATGTATACCGGTTATGATTATTTCAAGGCCGGCCTCAAGCACATCGTGGACGAAGAATGATGGCACGGATCGTTTATTTCGCCTGGGTGCGCGAGAAGATCGGCACGGATGAAGAAGAGCTGGATATCCCCTCCTCCGTCACCACGGCCGGCGAGCTGATCGCCTGGCTTGCGACACGCGGCGAAAATTACGAAGCCGCCTTCGAGTTTCCCAATGTGATCCGTGTTGCCGTCAATCAGGAACATGTCGAGCATGACGAAAGCATTGTCGGCGCACGCGAGATCGGCATTTTCCCACCGATGACGGGGGGATGAGCGGATGCAGCCGACAGTCCGCGTCCAGGCACAGGATTTCGATGCTGCGGAAGAAACCCGCCGGCTGACGGAAAGTGACAGGAGCATCGGCGCGGTGGTGGCCTTCACCGGGCTCTGCCGGGATGATGGCGGCACACTCGCGGCGCTGGAGCTAGAACATTATCCCGGCATGGCGGAAGCGGAAATAACCCGCATTGCCAAACTTGCCATGGAGCGTTTCGGCCTGCTTGGCCTCACCGCCATCCATCGCCACGGCAAGATCGCCACCGGCGAAAATATCGTCCTCGTCATTGCAACCTCGTCTCATCGACAGGCGGCCTTTGATGGCGCCAATTTCGTGATGGACTATCTCAAGACATCCGCCCCGTTCTGGAAAAAGGAACATGGCAGGGATGGCTCGACGGGCGACTGGGTTGCAGCAAAGACAACCGATGATACGGCCAAGGACAAGTGGCGATAGTGCTTGTTCTTTTCTCGCATTTCCGGATGGACAACCGACGTCCACTTTTTCCGGAGATGCTCTAGGGCGCTTCAACCCTGCTGCGCATGATGATCAGCCAGCCGACCAGCATCGCCAGAACCGCTGCGTCGCGCCAGGCGGCCGGGCCGTAACCGACCCAGAAAGTTTCCGCAAAACCAACGGCGGCGGCCCCAAGGCCGCAGATGAGCGGGCTGGCATAACCGCCCGCCGCTGAAATCAGCACCACCTTCAGTCCAAAGACCAGACCGGCCCCGAAATCCATGGTGCCGTAATAAAAAGTGGCCAGCACACCGGCGATGGCGGCGACGAGGCCCGCCGCGCAATAGGACAGCAGAAATATCCTGCCCGCATTCACCCCGCATAAAGCGGCGGCAAAAGCATCGTCCGACACCGCCTTCCAACGCCTGCCGAAAGCGGAAAGGCTGAGATAAAACGACCCCGCGAGAATGAGCAGGCAGAACGCCGCCGTGTTCAGCATCTGCATCGGTGTCAGGGTTACGGCAAATCCCCCGTCGGCCCAGAAACGCACCGGCTCAGACAGAAGCGGCGGCAGCCATAACTGCCTTGTGTCGGCGACCAGCCTCGCGCTTTCCGTGAGGGCGATCAGCACGCCGACCGAGGCGACGGTCACCGCATTGGGAGAGGCTTTCGCCAGCGGCCGCATCACCGCCCTGCCGACAAAACCCGCCGCCCATAGCCCACCGAACACACCCGCCCCTGCCCCGAGCGCAAGTGTTGCCGGCAGAACCAGCCACAGCCGGTTCCAGCCGAAATCGGCAAACAGCAGGCAGGTCTGACCGGCAAAGGCGAATATGGCGCCATAGGTGACATCGGCGCGTCTGGTGACCGAAAAGGCGATGGCATAGCCAAAGGCCAGAACCGCATAAAGCGAGGCGACCGGCACGGCATTCAGCAATTGTTGCAGGAAATAGGCCAAGCGCGTCCTCCCGCCATTATTATAACTGTTAAAACCTGTTTTGATAGTTATAATGTGCGATATGACCTTTCGCTGGACAGAACATCGTTTCGCAGGCGGCGCATTGGCGCTGGATGTCGCCAATAGCGTGATCCTGCGCTCGGAGGCGGCAAAATCAGTCGACCGTTTTGCTGTGCCGGCGCAGATCGCTGCCTTTGCCGAAGCGGCGACAAGGCTCGGTGCGGAGCGCCACAGGTTTCCCACGCTCATCGCGCCCGAAGCGGAAAGGCGGCCGATTTTTCTAGAGCTTCGCGAGGCTGTCGACGATTATTTCCGCACGTCCATCAGCGGCAGCGGCGATGGCGACGGCAAACTAGCCGGGCTTCTTTTCGCCTGCGGCACGGCGCTGCGGACGTTTCCGCTTGCCGAAAGCCTCGGCAATGCCACCGCCCATTCCGCCCTCTCGCTACTTGCGGGCGAGACGCAGGAACGGCTGCGCATCTGCGGCAATTGCGGCTGGCTGTTTATCGATCGCAGCAAGAACAAGAGCCGCATCTGGTGCGATATGGCGGTGTGCGGCAACCGGCAGAAAGCCAACCGGCACTATCACCGGAAAAAGGAGGCGCGGACATGAAAGGAATCGCCCTTCCATTGCTGGCGATTGCAGGGATGCTCGCCCTTTCCGGCTGCCAACGGGACGAACCGCGTGAGGTGGCGAAGATTTCCGGCCGGATGTTTGTGTTTAACTACCGCGTGGCCATCGCCACCTATCTGGTGACCCTTCAGCGCATCGCCCCCATTCGCGACGGCAGCACCATTGAGGCGACGTTCGAGAACCCGCGCGGTGGTCCAGACCTCACCAGCCGCGAGAAGATTTTTCCGAAAGACGAAAAGATCACGGTTCAGAGCCCACCGGTGGAATGCGTGAAGCAGGACCGGCCCTATAAGGTCACCATCCGTATCAAAGGGCCGGAAGGCGACATTCTCCAGACCATCGAAACAGCGATCCGTTCCGACACCGACCAGTCACTTCTGCCCGCCAAGCCGCTGGTGGTTGGCCCGCTTTATACGCCCAATCCTGAGGTGTTCAAACCGGATGGCACGACGGATATGCGGCCGGTTCAGGATTGTCCGGCGTCGTAGGGACTGACGGAATGAATGACGTGAAGGCGTCCCATCCCTCATTCCTGTGCTCGTCACAGGGATGAGGAAGGTGGGAATGGCTGCAGCCTAACCCTTTACCCCTATCAAAACAAAAAAACGGAGCCTTTCGGCTCCGTTTCCTCGAGTCTTTTCAGCAGCTTCACGTAATCGCCTGCAACAGCGATTCAAGCCGTTGAGATTTTGAATCAGCCGACGATTTCGGTTTCGGCGAACCAGTAGGCGATTTCCTGTGCAGCGGTTTCCGGAGCGTCGGACCCGTGAACGGAGTTTTCGCCGATGGAGAGCGCGAAGCTCTTGCGGATGGTGCCTTCCGCAGCCTGGGCCGGGTTGGTGGCGCCCATGATTTCGCGGTTCTTGAGGATGGCGTTTTCGCCTTCCAGAACCTGAACGATGGTCGGGCCGGAGGTCATGCCTTCAACGAGTTCGCCGAAGAAGGGACGCTCTTTGTGAACGGCGTAGAAGCCTTCGGCTTCGCGCTTGCTCATCCAGACGCGCTTGGAGGCGACGATGCGCAGACCGTTGTCTTCAAATACCTTGGTGATCGCGCCCGTGAGGTTACGCTTGGTTGCGTCCGGCTTGATCATCGAAAATGTGCGTTCAATCGCCATGTGTCCGTTTCCTTTTCCTTCAGAGAAAGTGGGCGGTCTTTACCCGCCCAAAGGCCCGAAAACAAGGGGGATCAACGAGATTGCGACTGTCACCGCAGACATTTCACGCCGCTGTCACACTGCGGCCTCTCGCATCATAGAGATCGAGGCAGCCTTCGAACCAGTCCCGCACCGGATCGTTATCGGCAAACAGATCCAGCCCAGTGGTGATCCGCGCCCATTGCAGCGCGCCGAACACGATGTAATCCGCAAAGAGCGGCGACGTACCGCCGATGAAAGGCTGGAAGCTCAGCATACGCCGGATCGGTGCGAGCAATGCCGGAAATGCTGCGATCTCCGCCTCGCGGTTCGCCACCACGTCCTCGAGCGGACGGCCGAGCGCTTTCGTGCGGCTATCGCGGAAATAATGGCGATCCGGCTCATCCAGCATATTGTGGATATCGAGCACGGCAATGCGGACGATGGCGGGGTGAAGCACCGTCTGCGACCAGCTTTCGACGAAACGGGCCATTGCCTTGCCACCCTCGCCGTTAAACAGCGAGGGGCGCTCCGGGTAAGTCTCGTCAAGATAAAGCGCAATTTCGAAACTGTCGCTCACCAGTTCGTCACCATCGCGCAGGATGGGCACGGTCTTCGAAAAACCATCCTCCACCGTGGGGATCACCGTAAAAGGCAAAGGCCTTTCCTCGAAATCCAGCCCCTTATGCGCCAGCGAAAGCACGGTTTTCCAGCAATGGGGAGAAAATGGCCGGGAAGTGTCGCTTCCGCATAGCGAATAGAGCGTTCTGGAAGTCGTCATGGGCTGCCCCTCTTCTGCAACATCGATGAAGCGATATAAAAACGGTCGCCACCCGAAATCAAATCAGGATTTGTCATATTATCGATCAAGGTGCGCCAATGCGGATTCATGCTTCGTGACGGCAAAATTCCCTTCTGGGTTTATTCTATTTTAAACCGTTGCTTGTAAGAATAGCGCCGTTCAACAATCGGTTATCGCCGGTCTATTCATAATAATCCATTGGTATTGGGGCTGTCAGTGACGACATCGGCGGGCGATAAAAAACGCGAGCATGCAAGAAGTGCACTTGTCGTTACCAAAATCACGCAGTTCATCGCCAAGATGAACATTGCGCCTTTGCCGCGCAATTACGAATTGATCTATGAAATATTGTCTGGACACAACCCGGCCATGGGCCGCGACATTCTCGCGCTCGGCAACGCGCCGCAGCAGCATGAAATCGACCTCATCGGCCAGCGGCACAATCTGCCCGGTTTTTCGCGGATCGAGGCGGAACAGATGGCAAGCGAAGCCTTCGAGACACTGACGCAGATTTCCGTGCGACTGGATGCGAGCCTTGAACGCACTGAAACCTTTCTGGGCAGCCTTGAGCAGGACGAAGATGGCGAGCCGCCCGCAACGGAGCGTTTCGTGGAGTTGCTGGGTGATATTCGCGAGGAACAGACAAGCCTTCGGCATTTCATCGCCATGGGGCTGGTGAAAATCCGCGAGGTTGAAAGGAACCGCGCGGAGCTTCAGGCCGCGTCGCTGCGCGATGCGCTGACGGCATTGCCAAACCGAGCCGCCTTTCTCGAAAAGCTTGGCGCTCTTTTCGCGAAGGACCGGGCTGCATCCGCCACCTCGCTGGTGCTGCTGGATATCGACCATTTCCGGGAAATCAACGGCAAATATGGCTCGTCTGCAGGCAACAAGGCATTGCGACGTCTCGCCGCCCTGTTTCGCAAGACCATCAAGAAGGACGATTTCGTCGCCCGTATCGGTGGCGATGAATTTGCCTTTCTGTTTGCCGGCGTGCCGCAAAACACGGCCGAGGCCATTGCCGAGCGGCTGCGGCAGAGCGTGGAGGCATTGCGCTTCGCAACCACTGGCGGCGATGGCGAACATCTGACGGTTTCGATCGGCGTCGCGGAAGTGGATGGCACCGCCACGCCGGCCGAGTTTTTCGGCCATGCGGAACTCGCCCTTCTTTCGGCCCGCTGCGGCGCGCGCAACTGCGTCGTCGGTTATTCGCGGGAGGTGTCGCAGCACAGCCGCAGCAGCTATCTGGCGCAACTCGGCTCCTGAGACAGCATTCTCTCATGGTGTGGCGCGGGCGCTCTTGCCTTGGCCAGACAGTTCGGCCAAAACGGCGCCATGATTACGATTACCGATCTTTCCGCCCGCATCGCCGGGCGTCTGCTTCTTGACCATGCCAGCGTGACGCTTCCCGCCGGCGTGAAGGCGGGCCTTGTTGGCCGCAACGGCGCCGGCAAATCCACTCTGTTCCGGGTCATCACCGGCGATTTTTCGGCTGAAAGCGGTTCGGTGACGATCCCGAAGATGGCGCGCATCGGCCAGGTCGCGCAGGAAGCGCCGGGCACCGAGGAATCGCTGATTTCCATCGTGCTTTCCGCCGACAAGGAACGCAGCGCGCTTCTCGCCGAGGCGGAAACCGCAACCGATCCGCATCGTATCGCGGAAATCCAGATGCGGCTTGTCGACATCGACGCCCATTCGGCCGAAGCGCGCGCGTCAAGCATTCTTGCCGGTCTCGGTTTTGATCACGAGGCGCAGCTTCGCCCCGCCTCCTCCTTCTCCGGCGGCTGGCGCATGCGGGTGGCGCTTGCGTCGGTGCTGTTTGCCGAACCCGACCTTTTGCTGCTCGACGAGCCGACCAACTATCTCGACCTCGAAGGCACGCTCTGGCTGGAAGATTACATCAGGCGTTATCCGCATACCGTCATCATCATCAGCCATGATCGCGATCTTCTCAACAACGCCGTCAATTCCATCGTGCATCTGGACCAGAAGAAGCTGACCTTCTATCGCGGTGGTTACGACCAGTTCGAGCGGCAGAAGGCCGAGGCCGACGAATTACAGATGAAGGCGAAGGTAAAGAACGACGCCGCCCGCAAACATCTGCAAAGCTTCATCGACCGTTTCCGCGCCAAGGCGACAAAAGCGCGACAGGCGCAGAGCCGCATCAAGGCGCTGGAGCGCATGGGCACCGTCGCCGCCGTGATCGAGGATCACGTCCAGCCGATCACCTTCCCCGAGCCGGAAAAGCAGCCGGCCTCGCCCATCGTCGCCATCAATGGTGGTGCTGTGGGTTACGAGCCGGGAAAATCCATCCTGAAGCAGCTCAATCTGCGGATCGACAATGACGATCGCATCGCGCTGCTCGGCTCGAACGGCAACGGCAAATCGACCTTTGCGAAATTCATCTCCGGCCGTCTTGCGCCGCAGGCGGGCGATCTTCGTGTCGCGCCCGGCATGAAGATCGGCTTCTTCGCGCAGCACCAGCTCGATGACCTCGTGCCGGATGAAACCCCGGTCGAGCATGTGCGCAAGTTGATGCCGCTGGCGCCCGAAGCGCAGGTGCGCTCCCGCGTGGCCCAGATGGGACTTGCGACGGAAAAGATGGCGACGGCGGCGAAGGATCTGTCCGGTGGCGAGAAAGCTCGCCTGCTGATGGGGCTTGCGGCCTTCCATGCGCCGAACCTGCTGATCCTCGACGAACCGACCAACCACCTCGACATCGACAGCCGCCGCGCGCTGATCGAGGCGCTGAATGATTATAGCGGTGCGGTCATCCTCATTTCGCACGACCGCCACCTCATCGAGGCGACGGTGGACAGGCTGTGGCTGGTCGCCGACGGCACGGTCAAGACCTTCGAAGGCGACATGGAGGAATATCGCGATCTCGTCGTTTCCTCCGGCAGGAAGAAGGAAGACAAGACCGAGGCCGCTGCCGATCAGGCGTCGAAGGCGGATCAGCGCAAGGCCAACGCAGAAAAGCGCGCCCAGCTTGCGCCGCTCAAGAAAAAGATTAACGAAATCGAGTCCCTGACGGCAAAGCTTGAGAAACTGATTCAGTCGCTCGACACCGAACTGGCTGACCCGGCGCTATACGAAAAAGCCCCTGCCAAGGCCGCGCAGAAAGTCAAAGAGCGTGGCGAAGCCGCTTCCAGGCTTTCGGATGCGGAGGAGCAATGGCTGATGCTTTCCAGTGAATACGAGGATGCGATGGCGGGTTGATGCGCGACAGCGCAGAGCCGGCGGCCTCTTGCGAAGCCGCCGTATCGCATTGACGCAGTTTACTTCGCGCCGATCGTGTTGAGACCTTCACGGGCGCATTCGGCATCGATCGCGCCCGATGGCGCGCCGCCGACACCGATACCGCCGACCAGGGCGTCGCCGATCTTGATCGGCAGGCCGCCGGCCTGGATGACCATGCGCTCATCCATGTTGCGAAGGCCATCATTGGCGGGCTTGGAGGCGATGAATTCCGCGATCTCGCCAATATCACGGCCGAGCGATGCGGCGGCAAAGGCCTTGCCGGTTGCGCTGGAGACCGTGTGTGGACCGGAGCCATCCGCCTTCAGCACAATCTTGGTAGCACCATCGCGGGCGACGATGGCAACGGTGACGGCGCTGCCCTTGGCGGAGCAAGCCTGAAGCGCTGCCTTGGCTGCCTTTTCCGCCATTTCGAGCGGCAGATAGGGCGCGGTCGGCAGCGTCTGCGCCAATGCGGCCGAAGGAGCGATCAGGGCGGAAGCGATGAGAAGGGTGCGGATCATGGAAAGTCCTCTTGCTTGATGAGGACTGCAGCTTAAGCGGATGGCGCTCGGCCGCGAATCCGTAAGACTTGCCGGCTGCTCGGTAGTTCTACCGATCCGCACCGGCTTCCAGCCAGAGCCTTGTCATTTCCGCCTGCGAGGTGGTGCCGAGCTTGAGGCCGATGGCGGCACGATGGCTGTCCACCGTGCGCGGCGAAAGGCCAAGCCCGTCGGCGATCTGGCGTGTGGTAAACCCAAGTGCGATGCGTTCGAGTATTTCCCGCTCCCGCGCGGTCAGCAGCGATAAAAGCGCCATATTCTCCGCCTGCAGTGCCTTTGCATCGAGTGTGCGGGCCAATATCCGGTGAGCCTTCTGGATCGCGTCGATGAGATCCTGCTCATCCACGGGCTTGGAGAGAAAATCCACCGCGCCGTTGTGAAAGGCCCGGCGGCAGGCTTCGATATTGCCGTGACCGGAAATGATGATGACAGGCCAGTCGATCCCCTCTTCCGTCAGCTTCTCCTGCAGCTTCAATCCGGTGATAGCAGGCATGCGGATATCGAAGATGAGGCAGCCCGGTTCGAGCCCGGAGAGCTGACCGAGAAACACCACCGGATCGGCAAAGCCCTTCGCCTTGATGCCGACGGTGGACAGGAGCAATATCAGCGCCTTGCGTACGGCGTCATCATCATCCACGAGATAAACGGGGAGCGTCATGGGGTCTGTGCCTCCGCTGCAAGCGGAAGGACAACCCGGAAAAGCGCACCATTCTCACTCTCGACATAAAGGATTTCACCGTCGGCGCGCTCCACCAGCCGTTGGCTGAGGGCAAGTCCCAGACCCATGCCGTTCGTTTTCGTGGTGGCGAAAGGCGTGAACAGCCGGTCGCGAAGGCCCGGTGCGACGCCGGGGCCGTTATCGGCAACGTCGAGAACGGCGAAATCATCGCTCCGGCTCAATCTGGCGGTGATGGCGCGCCTGCCTTCGATGGCGGTGAGCGCATCAAGCGCGTTGCGCAGCAGATTGAACATGACCTGTTCTATTTCGACGGGGTCGACCCGCACCAAGAGCGGTGTATCGGGCATGGCGATGTCGATGCTGGCTTCGTGCCGGGCCGCTTCTCCGGCAAGCAGCGCATCGACATTGCGCAGAGCCGCGCGCAGATCATGCGCCGCCACCGGCTTGCGGTGCGGCAGCGACCAGTTGCGAAACCGGTCGAGCATATTGGCGGCGCATCGCGCCTGATCGATCATATCGTCGAGAGCACCGGAAAGGGCCGTGACATCCTGACGGGCAAGCAGCCGCCGTCCGGCCTGCGCCTGCGCCAATATCGCCGTCAGAGGCTGGGTCAGCTCATGGGCAAGACCGCTTGCCATTTCTCCGAGTGCATTGACCCGCGAAGCATGGGTGAGCCGCGCCTCCATGCCGCTCAGTTCGGCCCGTCTTTCGGCGGCGCGCATGCGCGTCCTCTGTCTTGCCATGACAGTGCCGAGCAGGAAAACGATGCTCGCGCCGGCCATGCCCGCCAACAGGGCGCGGCCGGGTAAAAGATCGCGCCAGGTGATCGAGAGCGCGACTTCGAGCATAAGCGGCTGGGTAGCGCTGCTCAGTTGCCGGACATATTGCGGTGCTTCCGGTAGCGAGGGCGGGCCGAACAGGACTGTACCGTCAGGCATTTTGAGGCGGATCACCGCCTGTTTCGCCGACCAGAACGGAGCATCGGACGCCAGAAGCCGCGCGGCATCGACGGCAAGCACCAGCGCTTTCGAGGCGGTCTCGTTATTGGGGCTGCGCTTGACGATCATGTAATGGCCGGGCCTGAGACCGCTCGCCACCAGGGCGGGCCGGCCGGTAAAGACCGATGCCGCCTTGCGGATCGCCGCTGCCAGCTCGTTTTCCAGCGGTCGGGTGCCGATAACAGGCCCCGCCTCGTTGAGGGGAACCAGCTGAACCTCATCGATGCGCGGGTAAAATTGCAGAATGGGTGCGGCGACATCAAGCAGCAGGCCGTAGTCCGCCCCCTGCTCCGCCTGCGCTACCGCCGAAAGCGCCGTCACATGGGCATCATGCTGATCGGCGCGGCGGGATGCCTCGGCCTGCAACGCGTCGCTCTCTCGCCCCAGCTCGCCGAGCAGGCTGACATATTGATAAGCCGCCAAAGCGGAAATGACGGCCGCCATGAACAGTGCCCAGACCAGAAACAACCTGAGAAAAGGCCATCCTGAAAGCGGCTGCGGATTGTCCGCCGTAGGCCGGTCGCCTGATACGGCATGGGCGGCCGCGCGAAGCGAGCGGCCGGCGCCACCCTCGCCCTTGGCCGATTCATTCGGCAAGTGCTGAGCCGGCTTTCCGGGCATGTCGTTCCATGCGTCATTGTTTTCAAGCATCGGCTCGCCCGCATGATCTTTAAAAAGGATCATGACATTCGTTCATCAAAGGAGTTTCTCAGCACAGACCGGGAAAACATTCAATGCAGCAGTCGCCGAATTCCCTTTGATGGCCATTGGCCGCAGCAAGGGCCTCGATCGGTCTCCACGCGTTAGGCGCACGCCCTGCGAGGCTGCAGCCGGGCGAGCGGCACGGCAGGGGAATAAAGATAACCCTGCCCGAAGCGTATGCCCATCTGCATGAGAAGCCGGCTCTGCTCCTCCGTTTCGATGCCTTCCGTTACCAGCTTTGCGCCGTAGCGCTCGGCGCTCTCGAAAGCGAGTGCGATGGCCTCCCTGAACCGCGATTGGTCGAGCCTCGACGTCATCCAGTGATCGATCTTGACCTCTTCGAAAGGGAACCGCGCCAGCAAAGTAAGCGCGGCATAACCGGTGCCGAAATCATCGAGCGCCAGCCGGACGCCTGCGGCGACCAGCGCATCGAAATTCTGCTGCACGACATCAGTGGTCGGTATCCTGCTCATCTCCGTCACTTCGATCGAGAGGCGATGCGTCGGCACTGCCATTTCGCGTAGAAGCGTCACGACCCGGTCTCCGAAACGCGCAGTCGCAAAAGACGACGCGGAAATATTCACGGCCAGATGAAAATCCGCGTCAAGGCCGTGCAGGTCACGAAGGTCGCGCACGACGGCTTCGATCGTCGACCATTCGAATTCCACCAGCAGCCGATGGCGTTCGGCGATCTCCAGTACATAATAAGGCGAAAGCGCCTGTCCGTGTGCATCGACCGCGCGCAGCAGCGCTTCAGCGCCGATCATGCGGCGATCACGCATTTCGAATTTCGGCTGATAACAAATGGGCGGTCTGCCGGATTTAACCCAGTTGACCAGCATCTGCCGCACCGCCTCGTCCCGTGTCGCTTTCTCGGCAAAGGAGAAAGGGAAAATCTGCACCGGATGATCGCTTCCCTTCAGCGCCAGACTGAGGTGCCTGAGGAAGGAGGCGACATTTTGCCGGGAAAGCTGGTCCAGATTTGCCGCACCGATTTTGAGATGCGGAACCGGCCCCGCCTCCGCCGAGCGGCAAAACGTGCTCAATCCATCATGCAGATGCATCATGAGTTTCGCACTTTCCGACTTCTCCAGCGAAACCCCCTGCATGACGACCGCAAGTGTCGTATCGCCGAACATGAAGCTGCAGGGCGTGCTGGACCTGCACAGCAGACCGTCTTCGGTATCGCAGATTTCCCGCGCCAGCCTGGGCCAGAAAAGATCGCTCCAGTCCTCGCCCTCGCAGGCGGCGACATCGGCAATATTGATGATTTCGATGAGAATGAGAGCATGCGGAACGGCCGGCTCCTGCCGCATCGTTGTTTCTATGTGGTCTTTGAGGGCACGCCTGTTGGGCAGGCCGGTCAATGAATCGGTCCGCGCCGCAACGTCGCGCTTCTTTGCCTCGTCCCGCGCCCGCGCCTCGCTGCGCAGAAGGATGAACAGGCAGACGATCATCGGCAGACCGACGGCGACCGCGCCGAGGGTTCGGCGGCCGACTGCACTCAAAAACAGCGCCTGATCGACCAGACCAAGCGCGAATGAGGCCGCGATGGCAAGCAGCACGGCAATGAACCTGACCGCAAAGACGGTGAGGATATCCCGAATTCCAAGGTCGGCGAGACGGCGCTTGCGCATCCAGCCATACATGATGATGCCGCAGGCCGAAATGACGACCATGTCCTGCAGGGCCGCAAAAAACAGCACGGGACCACCGAACACAAAACGCCCGGCCGCCACGAGGAAGAGGCTGATCAGTCCGCCCTGCCAGGAGCCGAGCACCCCGGCGAGAAACAGCAGGTCGGAGCGGATATAAGGTTTGGAAGGCAGCTTGATGAATTCGGAAACCAGCAGCGTCAGCAGAAAGCCCGTCATTCCGAACACGATGCCATAATAGATTTTATAGCGGGGGTCCTCGAGGGCGATATTTCGCCGCAGGAGGATCAACACGGACACCATGCCAACGACGGCGGCCGCCTGAAGCAGGAGGAATGGAAGTTCGGCAGCGGATGCTGCCGCTTGTGAGGCGATCAATTCCATCATCTGCATTCCCCGGTTATTATGTGTTCTGGGGCCGGATTTCCGGCACATGGCCTTCACAGATCCCGCTTCGCGCAGGACACAACTTATAACACATCGCCTAGCCTTCAGTGCCCTATGCCGACATTGCGGCTTCGACGCCGTAAAGTTCCGCTGGCCCGACAATCGTTCCCATATGCCCCGAGGCCAGCACCAGCCGGTCGCGGCCCTGGCGCTTCGCCTCGTAAAGCGCCATGTCGGCCCGGTTGACCATCTCGTATATGATCTCCCTGCCGTCACCGGAAACCGCAATGCCGAGGCTGACGGTGACGATTTCCCGCCCGTCGGGGCGGTTGAGATGGGGTATGGCCTCGTCGATCACAGCCAATCTCAGTCTTTCACCGATGGCGAGTGCAGCGGAAACAACGCAATTGTCGAGCAGAACCACAAATTCCTCGCCACCATAACGCGCGACGAAACTTCTGTCGCCATCGTCCCTGCGCAGGGCGCTGCGCAGCCTGCCGGCGATCCTGCGCAGGCAATCATCGCCGGCCACATGGCCTTCTGAGTCATTGTAGTTCTTGAAATAATCGACATCGAGAAGGATGAGCGCCCGCGGCCTGCCGTTGCCGCCCGAAGCCTCGTTCGCCGCCTCGTCAAAGCTGCGGCGATTGCGGATGCCGGTGAGCTGGTCGGTATTGGAAAGCTGCTGAAGCTCGTGATTTGCGTTTTGAATCCGCTGCAGCAACGTCTTCTCGCGCAGCGACGCCAGATAGTCCCGTCTTTCCACCTGCTCGATACGATAGGCCGCAAACAGTGAGACGGCGCTGATTCCGACGGAACACATGATCGCGGGGAGCTTGGCCACCTCGCTCGTCACGGTGACATATTCCATGCCGATGATGAAAACCGCCATGCAGCCGACCGTGCCCATGACCGCAAGCGGAAACGGTTTGCGATGTATCGTATTCATATAGAGGACGACGGTGACGATCCCCATGTAATATTCGCTGGCCGATGACGTCTGCGCATTGGCATAGATGAACATGATCGAGGCGACGACCATCATGCAGCCCAGCCCGTGAAGCACCTCATGCACCACCGCATCCGGCCGCACACTGATCGCATAATAGCGCGCGGGAAAATAAAGAAACAGAAGCGGCGTGATGATAAACAGGCGGACTGTAAGATCCAGCCAGATGATCTCCGGCACCAGACTTATGTCCACAAGCACGTAGAGATTGTAGAGGGTGACGCCGAAAATCAATCCATATGTATTGAATTGCCGGCTGTTTTCGTTGACTTTCTGAACGAAGCCAGACAAACGGTCATCTCTAAGTAAAACCAACACACACCTGCTATTCAGAAAATCTATTCAAGTGAAATATAAAATTACCGCTAACATCCATGGAATATACCTGAAAAAATCAACATTAAAACCGCTGACTGATAAAAAAAATAACACTAAAAACTCAAAAATAATGTTTTTTAATCTCAAATATTACACAACAAAAGAATGCCCATACCGAAAAATTGTTATGAAGTTACAACTTGAAAAAAGACGCGCCGGGCGGAAACGATCACCTTGCTCCTTCGAGCGTTTCTGCTAAAAACTTGTAAAAATCACACTTTATCCCATGCAGCACTCACACGGGTTCCACTTCATGTCAGCCACCAAGCTTGCCATCGTCGGCGTCGGCAAAATCGTTCGTGACCAGCATCTTCCGGCCATCGCAGGTAATCCGGATTTTGAATTGATCTGCACCGCGAGCCGTCATGGCACGGTGGACGGCGTCGCTTCCTATGGCACCATCGAGGCCATGCTGGAGGCTGTGCCTGCTATCGATGCGGTATCGCTGTGCATGCCGCCGCAATATCGTTACGAGGCCGCCTATGCGGCACTGAATGCCGGCAAGCACGTCTTCCTCGAAAAGCCGCCCGGCGCCACTCTTTCGGAAGTGCAGGATCTCGTGCGGCTTGCGGATTCAAAGGGCCTGTCGCTGTTTGCAAGCTGGCATTCGCGTTATGCGCCGGCGGTCGAGGCTGCGAAGGCGTTTCTGGCCTCGACGAAGATCGACAGCGTTCATGTCATCTGGAAAGAGGATGTGCGCCACTGGCACCCGAACCAGGCCTGGATCTGGCAGGCGGGCGGTCTCGGCGTGTTCGATCCCGGCATCAACGCGCTTTCGATCATCACGCATATCCTGCCGCACGCGCTGTTCCTGACCAAGGCGACGCTTGAATTCCCGGAAAACCGTGACGCGCCGATCGCCGCCGACCTGCATTTTTCCGACGTGACGCAAACGCCCGTCCATGCGGAATTCGACTGGCGCCAGACCGGCAAGCAGAGCTGGGATATCGTCGCCGAGACGGCAGCGGGACGGATGGTGCTTTCGGAGGGGGGCGCGAAGCTCTCGATCAACGGCGAAGAAAAACTGTCCGAGCCTGAGCGGGAATATCCGGCCCTTTACGAGCGTTTCTCCGAGATCATCAAGGCAGGCCGCTCCGACGTCGATCTCGCGCCACTGACCCACGTGGCCGACGCCTTCCTGCTCGGCCGCCACAAATTCGTGGATTCCTTCTACGACTGAGAAGCGGAAACGCTTCCCGAAGGACAATGCCTTAGAGGGCGCGGCTGACGAAACGGTCGCGCCCTGATTTTTTGGCCTGATACAGCGCTTCGTCGACGCTCTGCAGCAGCGTCGCGCGGTCTGCTCCGGCCTGTGGGGCCAGCGCGCCGCCTATGCTGAGGCGGGCACCCACCTCGTTCCCATCGACATCAAAAGGTTTGCGGAAGGCGGCAAGCAACTGGTCCGCCAATCCGTTCAGCACCTCGGAGGCGCTCGGCCGGGGCATGAAAATCGCGAATTCGTCGCCGCCCATACGCACCACGATATCCTCGCTGCGGACCGTTTTGCGAATGCGCCCCGCAGCTTCGGTCAGAACTCGGTCTCCCGCCGGGTGGCCGAACGTATCGTTGATGGTCTTGAAACCATCAAGATCGAGATAGAGGACACCGAAGGCCTCGTTTGCACCGAGGGCCGCGCCGAGCTGGCTATCGACGATCGCCTCCAGAGCCTTGCGATTATAAAAACCGGTCAGCGGGTCGGTCATCGCGGCGTCGCGCAGCTCGCGTTCGGCAAGACTCATGGTGAAATTGGCTTTCTGGAGCCGCAGAAGCGCGGCGGCCAACAATGCAAAACGTCTTAAGCTGTCGATTTCCGTACGAGAGAATTTCCGCGGTACCGTATCGACCAGGCAGAAGGCGCCAACGACGAGGCCCGGCTCCAGCTCGATCGGCGCACCGGCATAGGAACGCAACCCGGGACCGCCCTTTACATAGGGCATGAAACGGAAATCCGGATGCTCGGTCAGATCGGAGATGATCACCACATCCCTCTTGGTGATGACGCGGCTGCAGATCGACAGGTCACGCGAGCATTCTGAAAGCTCCATACCCGCCTGTTCCGCGATATGAAGCCAATCCTCGTCAACGATGTGGACGGCCGCCCGTGGCACGCCGAAAACGCCCTGCCCCAATTGCGACAGCACTTTCAGTTCCGGCATGTCGGCATTCTTGAAGGACATGATCGACCGCACCGCGACCAGACGCTCCATTTCCCCGTCCGGTCGTGAAATTGCCTGCCCCATGCTCATGTCCCTCTGCTGTTTCGTCCGCGGCACCCGCCTTTGACCGGATGAAAAGACCACACCATGAAAGCCGCGTCTGTTTCGCGGCTTTCCTTTCGGCGCATAATGCAAAAACCGGCAATTGACGCCACATGCGAAATTTTGCCGGTCTGTTTGCGTATGGAACCAATCGTGGGGTTACAAACCTGCTGTGCGATCAGGCCTTCTTCTGCCAGCGGCCTTCAGGCGACTGCTGCCAGTAAGTCAGAGAATGCCCCTCTGTTTTCAGCCTCTTCCAGTGATTTCGCGCCATTTCAAGCTGGTAGGCATCGTATCCGTCGAACATGAACACGATACGCTCATAGGCTTCCACCGCTGGCGGCTCTGCGCCATCAACGACAAAGCGGACACTCGCCGCGTTGGCATTTTCGTCCGACGCCGTCAGGAGAATCGGCTGACTTTGCGGTGCGGGCGAAGTATCGGTGGCGTGCGGCAGGAAGCTGTCGTCACGAAAGGTCCACAGATGTGTGTCGAGGAAATCGCGGCGCTCCTCACCCGCCGTCTGGATCGCGACCTTCCAGCCGCGCTCCAGCGATTTCTCGAGCAAAGGCGGCAACGCGTCCTCCAGCTTCGATTCCGTCAGATGGTAGAACAGAATTTCAGTCATCCGCAGACGTGCCGCCCCACTCGTTTCAATCTTCGTAATGGGCGCGAACGAGTTCGTTCAGCAGCCTGACGCCGTAGCCCGAGCCCCAGGACTGATTGATCTCAGTCAGTGGCGAACCCATTGCGGTGCCGGCGATATCGAGATGCGCCCAGGATGTTTCACCCACAAAACGCTTGAGGAACTGCGCGGCGGTGACGGAACCCGCCAGACGGCCCGAGCTGTTCTTCATGTCGGCGAATTTGGAATCGATGATCTTGTCGTAATCCTTGCCGAGCGGCATGCGCCACAGTTTTTCGGCTGTCACGTCGCCCGCCTGCGCAAGACGCGCTGAAAGCTCGTCATCATTGGAGAAAAGGCCGGCCTGCAGATTGCCGAGCGCAACCGTGATGGCGCCCGTCAGCGTCGCGAGGTTCACCATGAATTTCGGGTTGAAGCGGTCCTTGGTGTACCAGAGCGCATCGGCCAGAACCAGCCGGCCTTCGGCATCGGTATTGATGATCTCGATGGTCTGGCCAGACATGGAGGTGACGATATCGCCCGGACGCTGGGCATTGCCGTCAGGCATGTTCTCGACAAGGCCGATGACGCCGATCACGTTTGCCTTGGCCTTGCGGGCTGCGAGCACATGCATCAGGCCGGTGACGGCAGCAGCGCCGCCCATGTCACCCTTCATATCCTCCATATTGAGGCCGGGCTTCAGCGAAATGCCGCCAGTATCGAAAACGACACCCTTGCCGACAAAGGCAATCGGCTCGTCTTTCTTGTTGCCGCCGTTCCACTGCATCACCGCAAGCCGTGGCGGACGCGCTGAACCCTGCGCGACGCCGAGAAGCGCATTCATGCCAAGCTTCTTCAGCTCTTTCTCGCCGAGAACTTCCACCTCGACGCCGAGTTTGCGTAGTTCCTCCGCCTTTTCAGCGAATTCAACCGGGCCGAGAGCGTTCGGCGGGAGATTGACGAGATCGCGCGCCAGAGTAACGCCGCCCGCAACTGCCTCCGACACGGCAAAGGCCTTTTCCGCTTCCTGATACGCAGCCGTGACGATGACGATACCGACCTTCTTCGGCGTCTTTTCGTCATCGGACTTTTTCTTGGTCTTGTAAGCATCGAAGCTGTAAGCGCGCAGCAGAACGCCAAGCGCGAAATCCGCAGCCGCCTGCCCGCCTGCCTCTACGCCCGGCGCATCGAGATAGATGACGACCTTGTCCGCCTTCTTGAAATTGGCGGCGGCGGTGCCGCCGGCGCGCAGCCAGTCATGGGCGATCAGCTTCGACGGCTTGCCCAGGCCGATGACGAGCAGCCGGTCGGCGGTGGAACCCTGCGGCGCGATCACGTCGAGCGTCGTCATGGATTTTGCGGAAAAGCCCGAGATCTTCGCCGCCCTCTCGATCACGCCGCCCGGGTCGGCCTCGGAAGCACCGGCGACGGCCTGCGCCTCACCCGAGGCCTGCAGCACAACGGCCAGGGCATTTTCCAGCGAGGCGGAATTGGCGAAAGAAATATCGAATTTAGCGGACATGTTTTCCTGCTCTTCTTGGACGACTTGCACGATGCGCATGATCATGGCCTTTTCGGCCCGGGGCGCAACCCCGCATTCTTTAAAGGCCTACGGTCGTTAAAGGAAAGGCATTTTTGTGGAATGCGAAATCACGTCATGAAACCGACAGCTTGTTCCACAAAAAGACACAGGCGACGGAAAAATCGTCGCGCAAAACATATTTGTGAGCATGCCGGAATAGCCAATTGCAAACGATGCGATTAGATAAGCGGAAATTCGGCGAGCGATCGCACGAAAAAACAATGTCGAACAGGGCCGTATGAAGCTTCTTGAGAACTATATCCTGCGGCGGACAACGCAGATGTTTCTGGTCGCGCTGCTGCCGGTGCTGGCCATCATCTGGACCATCCAGGTTCTCCAGAGAATCAATCTCGTGACCGATACGGGCCAGTCGATGGGTTCCTTCATGGCGCTCGCGACGATGATCCTGCCGACGCTCATTCCCGTCGTGCTGCCTTTCGCGCTTGTCATCGGCATCACCCAGATCTTCACGACGATGAACAATGATTCCGAGCTTGCCATTATCGATGCGGCTGGATCGCCGCGTTCGGTGATGTATCGCCCGGTTCTCATTCTGGCCGCCGTTCTGAGCGCCCTTTCCTTCACCATCACCAATTTCATCGAGCCGCCGGCCCGCAGCTCCGCCCGGCAGATGGTGGCCGCCGCCTATGCCGACCTTCTGTCTTCGGTGATAGAGGAAAAGACCTTCCGCACCATTCAGGATGGTCTCTATGTGCAGATTGCGCAGCGGCAGGGCCGTATTCTCAAGGGCCTGTTCGTCGCCGACCGCCGCGATCCGAATTTCGACCTCATCTATTATGCCAAGGAAGGCATGATCGACGAAAGCGGCACCTCGCTGACCATGCGCGACGGCGAAGTGCAGCAGAAGACGCCCGACGGCAAGGTCTCGATCGTCAAGTTCCTGTCCTACGCCTTCGACCTTTCGACCATGTCGGAAAAGCAGGATTCGGAGCCGTCGCTCTCTCCCGGCGATGCCAGCCTCGGTTTCCTTCTCTCGCCTGACGAGAACAATGCGAGCTACAAGCGCTCACCGGAGAATTTCCGCAGCGAGTTACACAAGCGCCTGTCGGACTGGATGTTCGCCTTTTCCTTCGCGCTGATTTCACTGGTCATCGCCGCTGACGCCCGTTCGCATCGCGAGGCCCGCATGCATCCGATGGTCGCCGCACTGGTGACGGCCTTCATACTGCGGTGGCTTGGTTTTTATGTCACCAATCAGATCAAGCAGAGCGCGGCCTTCATTCCGCTGGTCTATGCCGTGCCGGGCCTTAGCGGCGCCGCTGCCGCCTTCATTCTGCTGACCGGCCGCAAGCCGAAAATGCCGAAAGTCATCGCCGATGCGATGGGTCGTCTGCGCCGTCTCTTCTCCAGCCGGATGGCGAAAAGCTCTGGGAGCGGCAACGCATGATTTTCAACACGCTCTCCCGGTATTTCCTGAAACGATATCTGATCACCGCCATCTGGTTCGTGCTCGGCGTATCCTCGATCATTTACCTTGCCGATTTCAGCGAGACGGCACGACGCATGTCCGGCCTGCCCGGCTATTCCGTTCCGGCCGCCCTTGGCCTGACGGCGCTTCGCCTGCCGCTGATCCTGCAGCAGACCATTCCCTTCATCGCCCTCTTCGTCGGCATGACGACGCTGATCTCGCTCAACCGGCGCTACGAGCTGGTGGTGACGCGCGCTGCCGGCATTTCCGCCTGGCAATTCATCCTTCCCTTCGTGCTCGGCGCGGTTTTCATCGGCATCCTGTCCGTCATCATTCTGAACCCCATCGCGGCATGGGGCCAGAACAAGTCGCTGGCGATGGAAGCCGGTCTGCGCAATGAGGCAGGCGGCGGCCGCCAGCAGGAGATCATTCCGTGGATGCGCCAGACAAGTGGTGGCCAGGATACGATCATCGGCGCCAAGAGCTTCGAGGACAACGGAACGATGCTTCTCGATGTGGTTCTGATCCACCTCGACAAGGACGGAAACATCGTCTCCCGGCAGGATGCGAAGTCGGCTAAATTGGAAGATGGTTACTGGCTTCTTAACGGCGTTTCGGAAACACGCGCAGGACATGTGCCAGTTCGGCAAGAGAGCACGCGGATCAGTACCAATCTGAGACGGGAATTCGTCCAGGAGCGCATGACGCAGACGGAAACCGTTGCTTTCTTTGACCTTTCTCACAAGATCGAAGTTGCAAAGTCCTTTGGACTATCTTCAAAGGCGCTTGAGACGCAGTATCATTTCCTGCTATCGACGCCCCTGCTTCTGGTTGCGATGACCTTGATCGCCGCGACCGTTTCATTAAAGTTCAGCCGCTTCGCCCAGTCGCGCTCCGTGATTCTGGGTGGAATCGTTTCCGGCTTCGTGCTTTATGTAGTAACCGTGCTCGTAAGGGCATTCGGGAGTGGTGGTGTTGTCCCTCCCACCGTCGCGGTCTGGGTTCCAGTCGTCGTGGCGTTGGCTTTGGGGGCAACCATTCTGCTTCATCAGGAGGACGGCTAAGTGGCGGTATATGACCGCGGGAATATCAGGCGGCTTTGGACGGCCCTTCTGACAGGTGCCGCTGTGTGCGCGTATTTGGCATCCAGCCCGGTCGCTTTCGGCCAGGATGGTTTGCTTGCGTCGGCAAGCCAAGACGATTCGAAACTCCTGCTTACAGCAAATGAACTGACCTATAATCGCGATTCCCAGCGCGTCATCGCGAAGGGCGTCGTTCGCATGAAATATTCGGGCTACCGCATGGTGGCCCAGCAAGTGGAATATAACCAGCAGACCGGCCGCGTGATTGCCCATGGCAACATCGAGCTGATCGAGCCGGGCGGCAACAAGATCTATGCCGACGAGATGGACGTCACCGACGATTTCGGTCAGGGCTTCGTTAATGCCCTGCGCGTCGAGACCACGGACAATACCCGTATCGCGGGTGAAAGTGCCGAGCGTCTCGAAGGCGACCTGATGGTCCTCAACAACGGCGTCTACACCGCGTGTCTGCCCTGCGCCGAGCGGCCCGAAAAGGCGCCTCTGTGGCAGGTCAAGGCGGAACGCGTCGTTCAGGACGGCAAGACCCATACGATCCGGCTGGAAAAGGCCCGTCTGCAGCTTTTCGGCCATTCGATCGCCTATCTGCCGTTCCTCACGGTTCCGGACAATACAGTGAAGCGCAAATCGGGCTTCCTGTTCCCGCAGATGAGCATTACCGACAATCTCGGTTTCGGCATCGGCGTCCCCTATTTCCACGTTCTGTCCGACACCTCGGACGTGACCGTCACGCCGACCTATTACACGACGCAGGGTCTGCTGCTGCAGGCGGAACTGCGCCAGCGCTTCGAAACCGGTATGCATACGGTCACGATCGCCGGCATCAGCCAGCAGAAGTCCGATACCTTCACGGCCGGCACCAGCGATGCGCTCAACGACAATCGTGGCATGATCGCAAGCAAGGGTGATTTCTCGATCAACCCGCGCTGGGCGTTCGGCTGGGATGCCATGGTGCAGACCGACAATAACTTTTCGCGCACCTATGGGCTGAAGGGTTATAAAAACGACGTTCAGACCAACCAGATCTACCTGACCGGCGCGAGCGAGCGTAACAGCTTCGAAGCCCGTGGTTATTATTTCAACGTTCAGGACACGGACAATACCGAATCCAAGGAACGCAAGCAGGCCATCGTCCATCCGGTTGTCGACTATCGTTATTTCGTGCCGGATCCGATCTATGGCGGCGAGCTTTCGCTGACCACCAACCTGACGAGCATCACGCGCTTGAAGCAGGATGCCTACGCGCTTGGCGGTTATCCGCGCTTCAGCGGGCTTGAAGGCGACTATACGCGCCTTTCCACCGAAGCCGAGTGGAAACGCACCTTCACGATGGACAGCGGCCTGCAGATCACGCCGATCCTCGCTGCACGCGGTGACGCGCTCTGGACGGATATGTCTCCCGCGGCCTTCACCTCGGGCGGCACCTCCTATGCCTATGAGGGCATGATGAATGACGGTGCGGCTTTCCGCGGCATGGTCACCGGCGGCCTGGAAGTGCGTTATCCCTGGCTGTTCACGGCACTCAACAGCAGCCATGTGATTGAACCCATTGCGCAGATTTTCGTGCGCCCGAACGAACAATATGCCGGCCGCCTTCCGAACGAGGACGCACAGGCATTCGTATTCGACGCGACCAATCTGTTCGAACGCGACAAATTCTCCGGCTTCGACCGCATCGAAGGCGGCACGCGCGCCAACATCGGCTTCCGCTATAACGGTACCTTCGACAACGGCTACGGCGTTCGCGCCATTGCCGGCCAGTCCTTCCATCTGGCGGGCGACAACTCTTTCGCCTCCTACGATCTCGTCAATGCAGGCGCCAATTCCGGCCTCGAATCCGACCGTTCGGATTACGTCGCCATGGCTGCTTTCGATGCGCCGATCGGTCTTTCTCTGTCTTCCAGCCTGCGTCTCGACAAGGACGATCTCGACATCAACCGGTCGGAAACCGGCATCAGCTATTCGGATCGCCGCCTCACCGGCAAGCTCAGCTATACGCAGGTCAAGGCGCAGCCGAAATATGGCTATAACGAAGACCGCGATATCATTCAGGCCTCCGGCACACTGCGTATGGACGACAACTGGTCGCTGTTTGGCTCGATCAACTACGATCTGAACGGAAAATTTGCTGCCGAGCGCCGTATCGGCATTGCCTATCAGGATGAATGCACGATCTTGACGGTCAGCTATTCCGACGAAGGCAATATCAATTCCAGCCGCCAGGCCGCCAATGACTGGTCGATCAATGCCCGTCTGGCCTTCCGGACGCTCGGCGATATCAGCATCGGTTCAGCAAACGATGACTGGAACGACATGGATATCGGCTGGAAGCCAAACAACTACTGAGTTTAGAGGCAGGTTACGCAGCATCGTGGCCTGCCTTTTTACCATTTGGCCAGTAAAGCCACGGTTTCGCCGCAACAACACGCCAATGTCGGCCGCGCATGGAACCTATCGGGTTTTCTTTCAACAAACCGACACATTGCCGTCTTGCGGATCGCGATGATATATACGTGGCAAATTTGCGGTGTGGATGCACAGGTGCAGGCCTGAAGAGCGGGAGAGTTCGATGATCCCCTCATCAGACAAAACAGATTGGCGGGACAGGGCAACAGGACCCTGCCCGACGAAAGGGAGAAGGATATGATGAATTTCGGAAAGACGGCTTTGCGTGGCGCTGCTTTTGCCTTTGCGATATTCGCCGTTCCCATGGCCATTGTGCCCTATGCCGGCCAGGCCTTCGCCGACAGCACAGTCAAGATTGTCGTCAACAAGACACCCATCACCAATGACGATATCGCCAAGCGCGTCGCCTTCCTGAAGCTGCAGCGCCAGTCCGGTAATCTCAATGAAAAAGCGCGTGAGCAGCTTGTCGATGAGGCGCTGAAGCGCGAGGAAATCGGCCGCGTGAAAATGTCGGTCAGCACCGACGATGTCGATGCGGCCTTCGCACGCTTTGCCGGCAACAACAAGATGACCCCGCAGCAACTGACGAAGGTGCTGTCGCAGGCGGGTGTCGGCGCCGACCATTTCAAGTCCTTCATCGCCATTCAGATGAGCTGGCCACGTCTTGTCAACGCCCGTTATGGCGCCCGCGGCAAGATGTCGACGCAGGATCTCGTGACCCGCCTGAAGGAACGCGGCGACAAGCCCGTCACCACGGAATATTTCCTGCAGCAGGTCATCTTCGTCATCCCGGAATCGAAGCGTAATGCCATTACCGGCAAGCGCAAGGCTGAGGCTGAAGCCTCGCGCAAGCGTTACCCCGGCTGCGACCAGGCCATGAGCTTTGCCGCGACCATGCGCGACGTGGCGATCAAGGACCTCGGCCGCATTCTGGCCCCCGAACTTCCGGAAGACTGGAAAGCTTTGGTGGAAAAGACCAAGGAAGGCGGCACCACCGGAACGCGCGTGACCGAAAAGGGCGTCGAATATCTGGCCATCTGCAAGCAGCGTCAGGTTTCCGACGACTATGCGGCGGAAATGGTGTTCAAGTCCGAAGACCTGATGAAGGCCAAGGACGGCGAAAACCCGAACGAAAAGAAATATATGGATGAGCTGCGCAAGAAGGCGCAGATCGTCAACACCTGATATTGATACAAGAGCCGGGTCTTTCCGTGACATATGCATCCCTGCCGCTTGCCCTGACACAGGGAGATCCAGCCGGTATCGGCCCCGACATCGCCATCACCGCCTGGGCAAAGCGCCGGGAGAGCGGCGTGCCGCCCTTCATCTTCATCGGCGACCCCGATGTGGTGGCGAGCCGTGCAGCGCTGATCGGCATTCCGGTCAATATCGAGACCTGCGATGCGGAGAATGCCGTCGGCCTGTTCGAACGCGCTTTCCCCATCCTCCCGCTTCCTGTCGGCTTCGAAGTGCAGGCCGGCCAGCCGCATGTCGGCGCGGCCCATGCCACGATCAAGGCCATCGAGACCGCCGTTTCCCTGACGGTCGAGGGCAAAGCTGCGGCCGTTGTCACCAATCCGATCGCGAAATCGGTGCTTTACGAGGCGGGCTTCGGCTTCCCCGGTCATACGGAGTTTCTGGCCGATCTCGCCTTGCGCCAGACCGGCGAACAGGTGACGCCTGTCATGATGATTGCCGGGCCCAAGGTCCGTGTCGTCCCGGTGACGATCCACATCCCCGTGAAAGACGTGCCGGCAGCCCTGACGGAAGAACTGATCGTCACGACCTGCCGGATCATCGATGCCGATCTCCGGCAAAAATTCGGCATCGAGGCGCCGCGTCTGGCGGTTGCCGGCCTCAACCCACATGCGGGTGAAGATGGCGCACTCGGCACCGAGGATCGCGATATCGTTCACCCGGCGACCATGCGGTTGCGGAAGGACGGGATCGATGCCTTCGGCCCCCTGCCCGCCGACACCATGTTCCACGATGCTGCCCGCAAGCGGTATGACGTGGCGGTGTGCATGTATCATGATCAGGCGCTGATCCCCGCCAAGGCGCTCGGCTTTGACGATTCCGTCAATGTCACGCTTGGGCTACCCTTCATCCGCACCTCGCCGGACCATGGCACTGCCTTCGGCATTGCAGGCCAGGGCATTGCCAATGAAGCGAGCCTTGTCGCGGCACTGAAGATGGCGGCGGAAATTTCCACCCGCAGCCGGGTTGGCGCATAATGGCGGCCATCGACGGACTGCCACCACTGCGCGATGTCATCCAGCGCCACGGGCTCGACGCGAAAAAATCGCTCGGTCAGAACTTCCTGTTCGACCTCAACCTCACCCAGAAGATTGCCAGAACGGCAGGGCCGCTCGACGGCGTAACGGTGATCGAGGTCGGTCCCGGTCCCGGCGGCCTCACCCGCGCCATTCTCTCGCTCGGGGCGAAAAAGGTCATCGCCGTCGAACGCGACAGCCGCTGCCTGCCGGCGCTGGCGGAAATCGAGGCGCATTATCCCGGACGGCTCGAGGTCATCGAGGGCGACGCCCTCCAGACCGATTTCGAGGCTCTGGTTCCCGTCGGCGAACCGGTGCGCATCATCGCCAACCTGCCCTACAATGTCGGCACGCAATTGCTGGTCAACTGGCTTTTGCCGAAACAATGGCCACCCTTCTGGCTTTCCATGACACTGATGTTCCAGAAGGAAGTCGGCCAGCGCATCGTGGCTGAAGAAGGCGACAATCATTATGGGCGTCTGGGCGTTCTCGCCGGCTGGCGCACGGTCGCGGAAATGGCCTTCGACGTCCCGCCACAGGCCTTCAGCCCGCCGCCAAAAGTGACCTCCACCGTCGTGCACCTGCTGCCGAAGGACAAGCCATTGCCCTGCGATGTTGCCAAGCTTGAAAAGGTCACGGAAGCCGCCTTCGGCCAGCGCCGCAAGATGCTGCGTCAGAGCGTGAAAAGCCTTGGCGGTGAAACCCTGCTGGAAAAAGCGGGCATCGATCCCACACGACGAGCGGAAACGCTGTCGGTGGATGAATTCGTGACGTTGGCGAACTGCCTCTAAGGCTGGACCAGACACGAAAGCTTGACGACACGGGTTCCCTTCAGGTCCGCGACAGAACTTGATCTGTGGCGCAACCTATAAATAATTTCCGATGATGAATTTTCGACGATCACGCGCCACGGGAAACCGGTGGCACGGCCACCTCTGCTAACGTGGCTGATTCGGAAGAAACCTTATGAAAAGCGCTGCCTATTTGGGAAATTTTCCGCTTTTCACCTTGAATGACATGATCCAGACCACAATCACCAAGCCCGATCACAACCGGTGCTTGACTCCAAACACACAACTGTAAATTATATATCCATTCCTATTGTACATTTTCCACTTCACAGTTTCAAATATCAGGGGGATCGCGTGAAGATAAGTTATGTTTTGGCCATCTCGCTATTCACGCTTTCCTCATGTGTTAGCGTGACACCTACTTTCGATGAAGCGCTGATGAAGCACATTGAGGCGCTAAACAACGATATCGATAAGATTGATGCCGCAGTATCTGCTGTTTACGAAGATAAAACACCGTTCTCCAAGGTCGAAGGCATATACGTCGACGCAGTATCAAATGTACGTTCGGCAATTTATATTGCCGAAGGCCGCGCAACTTACCTTCGAAACCACGTTTCCGGTAGACCCGCCCAGATTATTCACAAAGCACTGCTGATCTGCCAGGAAGCGCTGATGACACAGTTGGCTGCTCATCGAAAAGCACCCTTTAACGTTGAGACCGCGTCCACATTCGCCACGAAGGAAGCCTGTAGCGTTCCGAAGTTGTTTGAAGCCCGGTTGAAGTGAGGTTCACATGGCAAAGTCACTAGATCTGGATAAATTTGAACCGAAAGATGCGTCGGAACTCTATAAGGGCATTCTGCAGCAGGTTTCAGCGGTTCTCATTTCGCACTTCAATGAAGTCAAAAATGAAATTGCCGTTCATATTAAGTCGATTGCGCAAAAGGCATGGCTAACGCAGGCAGGCCTCAAGAGCGGTACGATTTCCAGAGAGCACGCGGATATGGCCATGCACACACAGGAACTGGCCCTCAGCAGCGTGCTGCTTTATTCTGAGTTCCTCGTTTACGACACCGTCCAGACAGTTCTGAACGCGGTTTTTGGTGTGATCGGTGCTGCAATCAGAAACCTGACGGGCTTCGATCTTGCTTTTGGGCGCAGCTAACTGGAACAGGCCTAACAAATTATCCCATACTGCCCGGGCGATGGGTTCTTCCCATCCCGGCGGATGAGTTAGCTTACCGGAAGCGCTTAAAGCTTCGGTTCTTCCTCAAGCAGCGCCCGCACGAAATCGAACATGCCGTGGCGGCGGTCACGGCGGACGCGTTCGGCCTTCACGATTGCTTCGACAGCCTCGAAGGCGGCCTGCAGGTCGTCATTGAGGATGACATAGTCATAATCGCGCCAGTGCTCGATTTCGGCACGGGAATTGAGGAGCCGGGTCTTGATGACCTCTTCGGTGTCTTCGGCGCGGCGATGCAGGCGCGATTGAAGTTCGGTCATGGTCGGCGGCAGGATGAAGATCGAAACGACGTCGGCTTTCATCTTGTCCTGCAGCTGCTCGGCGCCCTGCCAGTCGATATCGAACAGCATATCGCGACCGGCGGCCATGGCATCTTCCACCGGCCCGCGCGGCGTGCCGTAGAAATTGCCGTGAACTTCCGCCCATTCCAGCAGCGCATCGCTGTCCCGCAGACGCTCGAAATCGCGCTTGGAAATGAAATGGTAGTGGATACCGTCAATCTCGCTCTGGCGGCGCGGGCGCGTCGTAACGCTGACGGACAGGCCGATATTCTTGTCCTTGTCGAGCAGGTTGCGGGCAATCGTGGATTTGCCCGCGCCTGATGGCGAAGAAATCACCAGCATCAGCCCTCGGCGGGCAATCGTGACGGGAGAATTATTCACCGGGACCATGGGGTCTACTCCAGATTTTGGACCTGTTCGCGAAACTGGTCGATCACCACTTTCAGCTCTATGCCTGCTGCGGTTACCGCACTCGCATTCGATTTGGAACAGATTGTATTCGACTCGCGGTTAAATTCCTGTGCAAGAAAATCGAGCTTGCGCCCTACCGGCCCGCCATTGGTCAGCAGTTCCCGGGAAGCCTGAACATGGGCGTGCAACCGGTCGATCTCTTCGCGCAAATCCGCCTTGGTGGCAATCAGCGCCGCCTCGGCATGCAGGCGGTCGCGGTCGAGCCCGTGCAGGCCATCGCCGATGAGCGAGATCTGCTGGGCAAGTCTTGCCGCGATCTGTTCCGGCTGACGGGACGGATCATTCTCGATGATGTCCACAAGCTGCTCTATGCGGTTGATATGGCCGGACAGGATGGCGAACAGCGACGCCCCTTCCCGCTCGCGCATGTCCTTCAGCTTCTCGACGGCAACCGCAAAACCGGCCAGCACATCGCTATTACGTGTGGCCTGCGCTTCAGCATCGTCTTCCGCCTCGCGAAAATCGACGAGACCCCGCAGTGTAAGCAACGTATCGAAGCTCAGCGGCTTGTCTTCAACGACATCACCAAGCTCCTTCTTAAGTGCCAGAACCGCAGCGAGCGCATCGCGGTTGATCACGGCCTCAAGCCGGTTTTCCGCAATGGCGAGCGTAAGCCCAGCCTGAATATTGCCGCGGGAAAGATGCTCGCCCGCGATTTCCCGCAAGGCGGTTTCCAGCGCTTCAAGACCGGTCGGCAGACGCAGGCGTACATCGAGCCCCTTGCCGTTCACGGACCGCAATTCCCACGCCCAGCGGTAACGGCCGGAGGTTCCTTCGCTGCGCGCAAAGCCGGTCATCGATTGCAATGTCATATCTGGAAGCCCCCCGTCATGCCGTACAAAACCGGGCCCTGTGGATCACAGGGCCCGGTCGAGATTATCAGTTGTTGGCGGGTTTTTCCGCCTCGGCCCCGCCCGGCTGGCCATCCACGACAACATCGGGATTGGCGCCGGAAGCAGCCTTCTCAGCCTCGATCTTGCGCCAGCGGCGCACATTGGCGTTGTGCTCTTCCAGCGTCTTGGCAAAGACGTGGCCGCCGGTGCCATCGGCAACGAAATAAAGGTCATCCGTGCGCCAGGGATTGGCAACGGCCTCAAGCGCCGCCCGGCCCGGATTGGCGATCGGAGACGGCGGCAGGCCCTTGATGACATAGGTGTTGAACGGCGTCTGCTTCTGCAGGTCAGACTGGTAGATCGGGCGATCGGACGGTTTGCCATCGCCACCGAACAGACCGTAGATGATCGTCGGGTCGGATTGCAGGCGCATGCCCTTCTTCAGACGGTTGTAGAAAACGGAAGCAACATGGGCGCGCTCGTCATCCTTGCCGGTTTCCTTCTCGACGATCGAGGCAAGCGTCACAAATTCCTCGATGGTCTTGATCGGCAGGTCAGGATCGCGCCGCTCCCAGATCATGTCGATCAGCTTGTCCTGCGCCGCACTCATCTGGTTGATGATTTCTTCGCGCTTGGTGCCGCGGGTAAAGCGATAGGTATCGGGGCGCAAGCTGCCTTCCGGCGGCAGGGCCGAGGGCAATTCGCCGTCCAGCACTTCGTCTGCTCCAAGGCGCGCGAACATCTGCTTCACGGTCAGGCCTTCCGGCAGCGACACGGAATAAAGGATCGACTTGCCGGACTCCAGCAACATCATGATGTCCTTCATCGACGCGCCGGCCTTGATCTCGTATTCGCCAGCCTTCAGCGTCTGGTCCTTTTGCAGGTAGCTGCCGGTCATCAGGCGGAAGACGCGGGCGTTGGAGACGACGTCGTTGCGCTCGAGATTATTGGCGATCTCGATGATGCCGGCACCATTGCGCACCGTGAAATGGGTGTTCGTCTGAAGCGGACCGGGCTCCTGGAACGCATTGATCATGTAATAGAAAGCGGCAATGGCCAGCACACAGACCGCGACTGCAAGCGTCATCAGAAAATTCAGAAAGATTACAAGCTGGCCATGGGCCTTACGGGAGCGCTTGGGCGGTGCCGGTACTTTTTCCGGCCGCAAGGCTTCCGTCGGGGATTTCGGAATGATCGGGCCGCGATTGCCTTCGCCCGCGCCGTTCTGTCCGTATGGTCCCTGGCTGTTCTGGTTCGTGTCGCTCACCGTCGGTCCTTTTCAGTTCGGCGTTGTCAGCGCTTTTTGCGCAGGTAATGCGGCAAAAACAGGTTCGGAATGTCTTCCTGCACCACATGGAGATATCGTGAAGCATATCTTTCCGCTTCACGAACATCGTTTCGGACAAAGCCGATGGAGGAAGCAGCCTGCGGCCGGAAATCACCCCGAACCGGCAAACGCTTCATAAACGACTACAATATCGGCGCGAAAACCGGAATGACTTTCGCAAGCCGCAATGCGTTCTTCAAAGGAAAGAACGGCCTTTGTCAGCACCCGGTGGGAGGGCGCCAGCGCGGCGGCAGAGCCGCCGCCGGGGATTATGCTTCGTAACGACGCAGCACGAGGGAGGCGTTGGTACCGCCGAAACCGAAGGAGTTCGAAAGCGCCACGTTGACCTGCCGCTTGCGCGCCTTGTGCGGCACCAGGTCAATCTTCGTCTCCACATCGGGATTGTCGAGGTTCAGCGTCGGCGGAACGATGTTGTCGCGGATCGCAAGCGTGGCGAAGATCGCCTCGATAGCGCCCGCCGCACCAAGAAGATGGCCGGTGGCCGACTTGGTGGAAGACATCGAAATCTTCGCGGCCGATTCGCCGACGAGCCGTTCGACCGCGCCGAGCTCGATCGTATCCGCCATGGTGGAAGTACCATGGGCGTTGATGTAATCGATATCATCAGGCGTCAGGCCGGCGCGCTTCAGCGCCATCGACATGCAGCGATAGGCGCCTTCACCATCCTCGGACGGAGCGGTGATGTGATAGGCATCACCGGAAAGGCCGTAACCAACGACTTCGGCGTAAATCTTCGCACCGCGCGCCTTGGCGTGTTCCAGCTCTTCCAGAACGACGATGCCTGCACCTTCACCCATGACGAAACCGTCGCGGTCACGGTCATAGGGGCGCGAGGCCTTCTGCGGATCGTCATTATGCTGGGTTGAAAGCGCCTTGCAGGCGGCGAAGCCGGCAAGCGCGATGCGGCAGACCGGCGATTCAGCGCCACCGGCGACCATGACGTCGGCATCGCCGAGTGCGATCAGACGGGCGGCATCGCCAATGGCGTGCGCGCCGGTCGAGCAGGCCGTCACCACCGCATGGTTCGGTCCGCGCAGCTTGTGGCGGATGGAAACCTGGCCGGATACGAGGTTGATCAGACGGCCGGGAATGAAGAAGGGAGAAATGCGCCGCGGGCCCTTGTCGCGCAGGGTATAGCCCGCCTCGACAATACCTTCCAGGCCGCCGATGCCAGAGCCGATCATAACGCCGGTGGCGATCTGGTCCTCGTCCGTTTCCGGGTGCCAGTCCGCGTCGGCAAGCGCCATGTCGGCGGCAGCCATGCCGTACAGGATGAAAGGATCGATCTTGCGCTGTTCCTTGGGTTCCATCCAGTCATCGGCATTGAAGGTGCCGTTGGAACCATCGCCTACGGGAATACGGCAGGCGATCTTTGCCGGAAGGTCTTCGACTTCGAATTCAGTCACGAGACGGGCGCCGTTATGGCCGGCCAAAAGCCGTTCCCAGGTCACTTCCGTCCCACATCCAAGAGGAGATACCATGCCGGTACCGGTGATAACGACACGCCTCATCGCCAACGCTCCGCCCTTATCCAAATCATCGGTCTTCATGCAACGCCGGACATCAGGGATGTTCATTCGATGTTGCAGTATTTCAAATGTCAGCATGATGGCTGCGGGCGCCGTTTCCGGCCCGTGACCTCATGCATCGCCCGGAACACGCGCCGCTTGGGGCATGTACCGTCCTGCCTATAAAACATTGGCCCGGACGAGCCGGGCCAAGGACGGGAGGATATTGCACCTCCCCCATGAAGGTCGATCAGGCCTGGGCCTTCTCGATGAACTTTACGGCGTCGCCGACAGTCAGGATCGAGTCAGCTGCGTCGTCGGGAATTTCGACGCCGAATTCTTCTTCGAAAGCCATGACCAGTTCAACGGTATCGAGCGAATCAGCGCCCAGATCGTCAATGAAGCTAGCGCCTTCAACAACCTTGTCGGCGTCAACGCCAAGATGATCAATTACAATTTTCTTTACGCGTTCTGCGATATCGCTCATGTCGGTTTCCTCGACCTTTATTTTAAAGGGAATGCCTTACGGCACCCTGCCCTGTTAGAAGCCCTCATGCGCCGTTCAAATCCGGCACTGCTGGCAAACCCGTTCAACCCGGTCCAAGCTAGACATCGTCACGCAAAATCGCAACGGCTTCCTGTCTCTCCGGGACGACTGTTCACAGTCTTGGCCCGCTTAACATGGTTTCAATCGGTCGAAAAGCCTGAAAACGCGCTAAGCACAGCGTATGACAGGCTATTTCGCCGAAAACCAGTCGGCGGGGCCTTGCGGCGCCAGCTACCCAAGAAGGTGCTTAAACAGCGCCGCAATCCTTTTCATGACGGCCTCATGCGCCGTCAGATCATCGCCATGCCGCCATTGACGTGCAGGGTCTGGCCAGTCATGTAACCTGCCTCATTGGAAGCCAGGTAAAGAACGGCCGACGCGACTTCCGCACCGGTTCCCATGCGCTTCATCGGAATGGCGCCCATAATGGCGTCTTTCTGCTTGTCGTTCAGCTTGCCGGTCATCGCGCTTTCGATGAAACCGGGCGCCACGCAGTTGACGGTGACGTTGCGGGTGGCGATTTCCTGCGCCAGCGACTTCGAAAAACCGATCATGCCGGCCTTGGAGGCGCAGTAGTTGGCCTGGCCGGGATTGCCGGTGACGCCGACGATGGAGGTGATGTTGATGATGCGGCCGAAACGGCGGCGCATCATCGGATGTGTCAGCTCGCGCGTCAGGCGGAACATCGCCGTCAGGTTCACTTCGATGACGTTATCCCAGTCCTCGTCGCTCATGCGCACGAAGAGGCCGTCCTTGGTGATGCCGGCATTGTTGACGAGGATATCCACGCCCTCCAGCTCGGCTTCGGCCTTTTCGCCGAGCGCCTTTACCTCGGCTCGGTCGGCAAGGTTAGCCGGGAAAATCTTGACGCGGTCGCCAAGTTCCGCCGCCAGCGCTTCAAGCTTTTCAACGCGGGTGCCGTGCAGGCCGACGGTTGCGCCCTGGCTGTGGAGAAGGCGGGCGATTTCTTCGCCGATGCCGCCGGTCGCGCCGGTTACGAGAGCCTTGCGGCCTGTCAGATCTAACATGTTCCGTTCCTTCTTTAGAGCAATTCCGCAAAGCCTTTTAACGGAATTGCATCGGGAATTATCGTAAAACAAAAGGCCGTTACGGGGCGAAGCCCGTCTCAGCCGATAAGAGTGGCGAGAAGCTGGTCGATATCGGCAGCGCCGTTGACGGCAACGCCGTTCACCGTCTTGTCGATGCGGCGGGCAAGGCCCGTCAGCACCTTGCCGGAACCGATCTCGTAAAGCTGCGTCACATTGTTGGCGGCGAACCACTCAACCGTCTCGCGCCAGCGCACCTGGCCCGTTACCTGCTCGACCAGCAAAGCGGCGATCTCATTGGCATCGGAAACGGGTGTGGCGCGCACATTGGCGACAACGGGCACGACCGGGTTGTGTTTTTCGACCTTGGCCAGCGCCTCGCGCATGGCTTCCGCCGCCGGCGCCATCAGTGCGGAGTGGAAGGGTGCCGAGACCGGCAGCATGATGGCGCGCTTGGCGCCCTTTTCGGAAGCGATCGCCGCCGCCTTTTCAACGGCAGCCTTGCCGCCGGAAATAACCAGCTGGCCACCGCCATTGTCATTAGCGATTTGGCAGACACCGAGGATGCCGGCTTCCTCGCAGATTGCGGACACCGCATCATGCTCCAGCCCGATGATCGCAGCCATCGCGCCCTCGCCGACCGGCACGGCGGCCTGCATGGCATTGCCGCGGATACGCAGAAGACGGGCGGTATCGGCAACCGAGAAGGTGCCGGCGGCACAGAGCGCCGAATATTCGCCGAGCGAATGGCCGGCTACATAAGAAACCGTATCGGACAGTTTGAAGCCGCGCGCTTCGAGAACCCGCATGACCGCCATGGACACGGCCATCAGCGCCGGCTGGGCATTGGCCGTCAGCGTCAGCGTCTCTTCCGGGCCGTTCCACATGATATCGGAAAGCTTCTGGTCGAGCGCCTCGTCGACCTCCTGAAACACGGCGCGTGCTTCCGGATAGGTATCCGCCAGCTCCTTGCCCATGCCGACGGCCTGGCTTCCCTGACCGGGAAATGTGAATGCAATACCCATGGGATGTCGTCCTTCTTGTCTGGCCTTGCCTTTATTCTTTCGGACTTCCATTCACATTCCCGCCAGCGAAGTCAAGGCTTGAAGCCCTATGGCAGGCCTTTGTCAGGGGTTTTGCCGACCTGTTTTCCCCTTTCTTTTCATCATATTTTTTCTTGCACTGCGGCAAATCCCCATTACTTTCACCCCACCTTCCAAAACTCGTCAAAGCACCGGGACCTCTCCATGAAACAGAATCTACTGGGACGCACGGGCATCTCCGTGTCCGAAATCTGCCTCGGCACCATGACGTGGGGCACGCAGAACACCGAAGCAGAAGCCCATCAGCAGATGGACTACGCCATCGAAAACGGCGTCAATTTCTTCGATACGGCCGAGCTTTATCCGACCACCCCCGTTTCCGCCGAAACACAGGGCCGGACAGAGGAGTATATCGGCAGCTGGTTCGAAAAGACCGGCAGGCGCGATCAGGTCGTGCTCGCCACCAAGGTCGCCGGCTCCGGACGCGATTATATTCGCGGCGGCCGCGATATCGACGCCGCCGCCATCCGCGAGGCGGTGGATACCAGCCTCAAGCGGCTGAAGACCGACTACATCGACCTCTACCAGGTTCACTGGCCGAATCGCGGCACCTACCATTTCCGTGGCGCCTGGGGCTTCGACGCCTCCGCTCAGGACAAGAAGCGTACGCTTGCCGAAATCACCGAAAAGCTGGAGACGCTCGGAGAACTGGTGAAGGCCGGCAAGATCCGCGCCATTGGCCTCTCCAACGAAAGCGCCTGGGGCACGCAGAAATATATCGATATCGCGGAAGCGAACGGCCTGCCGCGCGTCGCCACCATTCAGAACGAATATAACCTGCTGTACCGCAGCTTCGATCTCGACATGGCGGAAGTCGCCCATCACGAAGATGTCGGCCTGCTCGCCTATTCGCCGCTTGCGGCGGGTCTGCTGACCGGCAAATACCAGAACGGCGCGCGCCCGGCGGGATCACGCGCCTCCATCAACAAGGATCTCGGCGGCCGGTTGCAGCCGCTGCAGGAAGCGCCGGTCAAGGCCTATCTAAAGCTTGCCGCCGGGCATGGGATCGATCCGGCCCAACTCGCCATCGCCTTCTGCCTGACACGCCCCTTCATGGCCTCGGCCATCATCGGCGCAACGACGATGGAGCAGTTGAAGGTGGATATCGCGGCGGCGGATGTGACGCTGTCGGAAGAGGTGCTGACGGGTATTGCCGCGATCCATCGGCAATATCCGATGGCGATCTAAGGTAGCTGGTTGCCATGGCCGTCCCCGAAAGCGCAACGGAACTGCGAACTGCAATCGAAAGCAGTTTTGAAAAGCTGATGCGCGAATTGGAAACAGTCCCGGTGGACCTTGCCGGGACGAGGGACATGGACGGCCATGCAGCCGGTACGCTGATGAGCGTCAACGACCTCGTCGCCTATCTGATTGGCTGGGGAGAGCTGGTGCTGAAGTGGATATCGCTTCGCGCCGAAGGTCGTGAACCGGATTTTCCCGAAACAGGCTATAAGTGGAATGCGCTGGGAGCCTTGGCGCAGAAATTCTATGGCGACTACGTCTCCCTGTCTTTCGCCGAACGGCAGGAACGACTGGACAGTGTGAAAAGACGGATCATCGACGCCATCAACGCATATGATCCACATCAGCTTTACGCCCCCGGCTGGTACGGCAAATGGTCGCTTGGCCGTATGATCCAGTTCAACACGTCCTCGCCCTACGTTAACGCCCGCGGACGGCTGCGAAAATGGAAGAAAGCCAGAGGAATAGCTTGATTTTGCGGTGCGGGGTTGTTTTCTGCGGAAAAATCCGTATAAGCGCGCTGTTCATAACACCCGGTCCAATTGGCTGGTGGCTGAACGGAGGGCTGGTTCCGGTAACGGAACAGCAGGAACCATAAGGTTTTTCCGGCCTCCCGTGTCTCCGCTCTCGACCGTCTCGAACAACGCTTTTCTTGCTTTAAGGCTTTACCGCCTACCCAAGAGCAGTCGTTGAGGCTTAGCGCCGTTGCCGGGTGAAGGACGAAACGCAAGAAAGGCAAAGCTTAAATGGCTCTTTACGAACACATCTTCCTTGCCCGGCAGGATATTTCTGCCCAGCAGGTCGACGCACTTGTCGAGCAGTACAAGGGCGTTATCGAATCGTTCGGCGGCAAAGTCGGACGCATCGAGAACTGGGGTCTGAAGTCCCTCACCTACCGCATCAAGAAGAACCGCAAGGCTCACTACGCTCTCATGGACATCGACGCTCCGGCGGCCGCCATCCATGAAGTCGAGCGCCAGATGCGCATCAACGAAGACGTTCTTCGCTACATGACCATCGCCGTCGAAGCCCACGAAGAAGGCCCGTCCGCGATGATGCAGAAGCGCGATCGCGACGACCGTCCGCGCCGTGACGGCGACCGTCCGGACCGTGGCCCGCGTGAAGATCGTGGTCCCCGCGCACCGCGCGAAGGTGGCTTCGGCGACCGCGAAGACCGTCCGCGCCGTCCGCGCGAAGACCGTGCATAAGGAGAATTGACCTATGGCTGACGCATCCTCTTCCCAGGCACGCCGCCCGTTCCACCGCCGTCGCAAGACGTGCCCCTTCTCCGGCGCCAACGCTCCGAAGATCGACTACAAGGACGTACGTCTCCTGCAGCGCTACATTTCCGAGCGCGGCAAGATCGTTCCGTCCCGCATCACGGCCGTTTCCCAGAAGAAGCAGCGCGAACTCGCCCAGGCGATCAAGCGCGCCCGCTTCCTCGGCCTGCTGCCCTACGTAGTAGCGTAATGAATTAAAGCGAGGCTGCGGTTTATCGCAGCCTCGCTTTTCTCGATCAGCTGACTCTTGATCAGCGGGTCGAAAATTATAATCCTTCCGCGTTGGGCGCGGATCGATACTCTGAAAAACCCATGTTGGGGATGAGGCTCTCAGGAGCGATCCTCTAACTGCTTAAGTTTCAGCAGGACAGCGAAGTGCAGAAGTTGAACCAGACAGTGCTGATCTCCGGCGTTCTCGCCGGCATATGCGCCGCGTTTCTGACGCTTGGCGCAACGGCACAGTCGTCCCTGTCCTTCCTGCTTTATGCCGGTTCCGCCATGCCGATCTTCATCGCCGGCATGGGCTGGGGCAACCGCGCCGCCATTATCGCGATCATCACCACGGCCATCATCGGCGCGCTGGTCATGTCGCCGCTTTTTGCGCTGACCATCGCAATCTTCACGCTGATCCCGGCGGGCTGGCTTTCGCATCTCGCCAATCTGGCGCGTCCGGCCTCCGAACTCGGCGGTCCGGATGATCTGCTTGCCTGGTATCCGCTTTCCGGCATCGTCCTGCATCTGTGCATTCTAGTTTCCGTCGCCGTCGTCATTCTCGGCTGGATGATCGGTTACGGTCCCGATCTCGTCACGCGTATGATCGACATGATTATGACCTCGGTTCAGAACCGCGAACCGTTGTTCGAACCCGATGTCGAGGCACTGGCGCGGACGAAGTCCCTGTTTGTACTTCTGCTGCCGATCGTTCAGGGCGGTCTCTGGGTCATCCTGCTGTTTGCCGCCTATTATTTCGCGACGCGAGTGGTCGGCACCTTCGGCAAGGGTCTGCGCCCGCGCGAGGACATCGCTTCGGCGCTGCGCATGCACCGCAACGCCATCTTCATCTTCCTCGCCGGCATCGTCGCCATCTTCCTCGGCGGCGTCGCGGCCATGGTCGGCGCAGTCATCTGCGGCACCTTCGGCGCGGGCTTTCTGATGGCGGGTTACGCCTCGTTGCACAAGCGCGCCCGCGGCAAGGACTGGCGGCTGCCGGTTCTCATTCTCGCATATCTTTCGGCGGTCTTTGTCTTTCCGCTGTTCATCATTCTCGTGTTCGGCCTGAGCGACGTGCGCAGCACGATCTCTCTTACACCGGCGCGGAAAACCGACAATTCGAACGAAACCAAACCATAGAAAGGATCAAGAAGATGGACGTCATTCTTCTCGAACGCATCAACAAGCTCGGCCAGATGGGCGAAACCGTAAAGGTTCGCGACGGCTACGCCCGTAACTTCCTGCTGCCGCAGGGCAAGGCGCTGCGCGCCAACGCCACCAACAAGGCACGTTTCGAAACCGAGCGCGCAACGCTTGAAGCCCGTAACCTCGAGCGCAAGTCGGAAGCCCAGAAGGTTGCCGAAGCACTTGAAGGCAAGTCCTTCATCGTCGTCCGTTCGGCTGGCGAAACCGGCCAGCTCTACGGCTCTGTCGCTGCTCGCGACGTCGTCGAAATCCTGGCTGCCGAAGGCTTCAACATCGGCCGCAACCAGGTTGAACTGAACACGCCGATCAAGACCATCGGCCTGCACAACGTCACCCTGCACCTGCATGCAGAAGTCGAGCTGCAGGTTGAGCTGAACGTTGCCCGTTCGGCTGAAGAAGCAGAGCGTCAGGCCAAGGGCGAAAGCCTCACCTCCGCTGACGCCATCTACGGCGTTGACGAAGACGCACTGCGTCCGGAAGACTTCTTCGATCCGGAAGCTGATCGCGACGGCGACGACGAATAAGATTTGGCTTAAAGGTCAAAGGAAAACCCCGGATGGCGACATCCGGGGTTTTTTGTTTGCATGGAATGTGTGGAGAGATACCCCCCTCTGCCCTGCCGGGCATCTCCCCCTCAAGGGGGGAGATCGACCCGCGGCGAGGTCACGGCCATCTCAACGTTTGAGAATGAAGCAACGGCAGAGCTTCTTGCTGATCTCCCCCCTTGAGAGGGAGATGTCCGGCAGGAGAGAGGGGGGTGCCCGCTATCCGCAGCCTCTACGCCCAACTACTTCGCCGCCGTCTCCGCCCCCTCAGGCGCCTTGCTCTTATCCACATGCACCACCACCGACATGCCCGGCGAAAGCTCCGCCGCAAGCGGCTGATCCGCATCGATCGCAATCCGCACGCCGAGACGCTGGGCGATCTTCACGAAATTACCCGTCGCATTGTCAGGCTTGATGACGGCGAATTCCGAACCCGTCGCGGGCGAAAACCGTTCCACATGGCCGGTCAGCTTGCGGCGATGCAGGGCATCCACGGAAATCGTTACGGGCTGGCCCACCTGCATGCCGGCAAGCTGGGTTTCCTTGAAATTGGCGATGACCCAGACATCGTGCGGCACGACGGCCATCAATTGTGTTCCGGCGGTGACATATTGACCAGTGCGCACGCCGACCTCGCCGAGCCTGCCATCCACGGGAGCGTGGATTTCGGTATTGGCGAGATCGATCCGGGCGAGCTCGACGGCGGCCTCGGCATTGGCGACGGCCGCCTGCAGCGAGCTGCGGTTGACGATGATGGTCTGCAGATCCTGCCGGGAAACCTCAAGCGCCGCCTTGGCCTGGGAGAGCGACGCCCTCGCCTTTTCAAGCCCGGCATGGGCTTCTTCTTGCAGGCTGGAGGTGCCGGCGCCACTCTTGATGAGATTATCCTGCCGGTCGGAGGCGAGCTGCGCCTGTTTCAGCGACGCCTCGGCACTGTCGACCGCCGCTTCACTCGAGCGGATGTTGGCGTTGGCGGCATTTTCCTGCTGTCGGGAATTGTCGAGTGCGGCCTTGTGGGTATCGAGCGTTGCTTCCGCCTGCGCCTGCTTCTGGCGGTAGATACGGTCATCGATCTTCGCGAGCAGCGCGCCCTGGCTGACTTCCTGATAATCCTTCACCGGCACGTCCACGACATAACCGCTCACCTGCGGGCTCATCGTCGTGACATAACCCCGTACGAAGGCGTTGTCGGTCATTTCGACGGTGGAAAGGAACGGCGGCAGCCGCCAAGCGTAAAGCACCAGCGCCACGCCGGCGAGACCGCCGAGCAGCACGAGAATGGAAACGGGGGTAAAAAACTTCTTCAGCATTTTGTCACTCTTGGAATGTTCAAGACTGTGGTGCCGGTGCGGCATCGATGTCTTCCCGGAAAAGGAAAGGACGGATGCGCAGCCATGCAAGGTGGATCAAAAGCGCGGCCAACGCCAGCGCGGAAACGACTGAAATCAGCAGGAACGTGTCATTATAAGCAAGCACATAGGCTTCCCTGCTGACCTGCTGGCCAAGCAGTGACAGCCCCTCTGCCTTCAGCAATGCCGGATCGGTGATGACATGGCTGTAAGCGCCGGAAAGCTGTGAGACACGCTGGGCGACCATGGGATTGGTAAGCAGGATATTTTCCACCAGAATATTGGAGTGGAACTTCTCCCGCAGCGTTACGAAACTGCCAAGCAGGCCGGTCATCAGCATCGAACCCGTGATCTGCGTGAACAGGAAGATGGTGATGAAGTTCACCAGATAGGGTGCACCCCGGGCCAGCGCGGCGGCGAAACCCTTGGCCATGACGGGCGGCAGGAACATGGCCGCGCCAAAGGCGATCATCATCTGGCTGAGATACATCTCACCCGGCCGCGTCAGATTGTTGGACTGGCTATCCATGAATGAACCGGCGGCGATCAGCGCCAGCGCAATCACATGGGCGGTATCGACGTATTTCGTCAGCATCAGCCAGGCACAGGCCGCACCGCCGAGAACGGTCGCCAAAAGCACAAGTGCATAAAGTGTCGTCGTCTGGTCGTTCAGCAGGCCGAGCTGCTGGTAAAAGCTGACCGCCGTTGAGGATTGCTCGGAGGAAACCGCACGGTAGACGAGCAGGACCGCAATAATGTGCAGGTTGGTTTTCGAGAAAATCCAGCGCAGGTCGAGCAGCGGATTCTTGCGCGGCAATTCGATGAAGGCCATCAGCGTCAGAAGTGCGATCGACGTCGCCAGCAGGGCGCCCAGCCACCATGTTTCGAACCACCAGTAGAACCGGCCGAGGGTGAGCATGACCGCCAGACAGCCGAGACCGCCTGCAAACAAGAGATAGCTCAGAATATCCATGCGCTCGATGACTTTCGCGCGCGGCGGCGGGGTGACCTTCAGCACATAGATCATGGCGAAAGCGATCAGCGCGAATCCCACTTCCATGGAATAGAGCGCGTTCCATCCGTCGATTTCCAACAGGGATGGCGAGACGATGCGGGCGAGCGGCGCTGACAGCAACGTGCCCGTCAGCGCTATGCTGAAACCAAGCGAGAATTTCCGCGCAGGCGGAAAGGCTTCCAGAATATAGAGAAAGCCGAGCGACGAGATCGGCGCGGCGGCCATGCCGCTGACAAAACGGATGACGATTGCCGAATGCAGGTCGGTCACGAAGAGGTTGAGACAGGAGGCCACGACAAACACGATAATCGAGACTTCGGCGAAGGGCCGCAGGCCATATTGCGCCCGGACCTTGAACAGCGCGATGGAAAACGTGGCGTAAGGCGCCATATAGGCCGCGGAAAGCCACGCGACCTCAGCCACCGTGGCGGAAAACTCGCCCTGCAACTGGTAGATATTGGCCATGACGAGATTCATGCCCAGGCCTTGTGTGATGAAGAACGACAGGCCCGCAAAAATGAAGCACAGCCGCAGCCAGAGCGGCCGCTCAACCGGCTGCGGTGCGGCGGCAGCGGCAGGTTCCGGCACGGTTTCGCCCGCGCCCGAAGCGCTCATCGGCGTCACTGCCGCTTCCGGAAGGTCGGCTGGTTTGGCAGTTCCTTCGGCATCCTGGGAAGCGGCCTTGTCAGCGGTTTGCGGTACGAGGTTGCTCATGATTGCACCCTCCCGGCCGCGAGATTTTGCAGATTGGCCGAAAGCCGGCGCATGACATCAAGCGCCGTCGCCAGTTCCTGCGAGGAAATGTCGGCGGCAATCTCAGAGCGCAGCGACTTTGCCATCGCCTGCACCGTCTCGGAGGTTTTCTCGCCCTCCGCCGTCATGTGGATGCGTTTGGCGCGGCGATCGGTTTCGTCGGAACGGCGCTCGATGAGGTTCTGCTTCTCCATGCCATCAAGCACCCGCACCAGCGTCGGCGTCTCGATTTCCATTTCCTCGGCAAGCTCGGTCTGCGTCAGCGGTCCACGCCGCGAGAGCGCAAAAAGCGCTCGCGCCCGCGCAAGCGTCAGCCCGCTCTCCCCCACCCGCGCGTCGAAAAACGCGCGCAGTTTCCGGGTGAAAGCGGAGACTTCATCGAGAAGCTGTTCCTTGTCGGTCTCGCGGGACATGTCAGCAAGCCTTATAATTAGCACACTACTTATTTTCTGCCTATTTATTCGTAAGACTGACGATTTTCAAGTTTCTTTCACGACGGGTCTGCCATGCGATAAACTCATGGCAGCGAATCACCTTGCCGGAAGACCCCGGCACCTTGTTCCCCACCGCCTGTGGATTGCTGGGGACAACTGAAGATGTGATCAAGCTTCGTAGAGCGGACGTCAGCCTGCCACAGAGTGTTGCAACAATATCATTGACTGCCATGCCCCAGAAAGCCAAACCCGAGGTTTAAGGACAAAGGCAAAGGGAGATCGCGCAAACCATGAACGACGCTGTGAGAAAGATCACCCCCGCGCAACCGGCGGAACCGCATTACCGTGAAGCGCCGAACAATATCGAGGCCGAACAGGCGCTGCTCGGCGCCATCCTCGTCAATAACGACGCCTATTACCGCGTGTCGGACTTCCTGAAGCCCGTGCATCTTTACGAGCCGCTGCACCGCAAGATCTTCGAGGTGGCGGGCGATATCATCCGTATGGGCAAGACCGCCAATCCGGTGACGATCAAGACCTTCCTACCCGCCGACGACAAGATCGGCGATCTGACGGTGGCGCAGTATCTCGCACGTCTGGCAGCGGAAGCCGTATCGATCATCAACGCGGAAGATTACGGCCGGGCGATCTATGATCTGGCGCTGCGCCGTGCGCTGATTCAAATCGGCGAGGATGTCGTCAACATCGCCTATGACGCCCCGCTCGACATGCCGCCGCAGGCGCAGATCGAAGATACCGAACGCCGCCTGTTCGAACTGGCGGAAACCGGCCGTTACGACGGCGGCTTCCAGTCGTTCAACGATGCCGTGGCGCTGGCAATCGACATGGCGGGCGCGGCCTTCGAGCGCGACGGTAACCTCTCGGGCATCTCCACCGGCATTCACTCGCTCGATGCCCGCATGGGCGGCCTGCAGCGTTCCGACCTTATCGTGCTTGCCGGTCGTCCGGGTATGGGCAAGACCTCGCTTGCGACAAACATCGCCTATAACATCGCCGCATCTTACGAGCAGGAAGTGCAGCCGGACGGGTCGTACAAGGCCAAGAACGGCGGCGTCGTCGGCTTCTACTCGCTCGAAATGTCGTCCGAACAGCTGGCGACCCGTATCATTTCCGAGCAGACCGAAGTGTCCTCCTCGAAAATCCGTCGCGGTGACATTACCGAGGCCGACTTCGAAAAGCTCGTCGCCTGCTCCCAGATGATGCAGAAAGTGCCGCTTTATATCGACCAGACCGGTGGTATCTCGATTGCCCAGCTTTCCGCCCGCGCCCGCCGCCTGAAGCGCCAGCGCGGCCTTGATGTTCTGGTGGTGGACTACGTTCAGCTGATGACCGGCTCCGGCAAGAGCGGCGAAAACCGCGTGCAAGAAATCACCCAGATCACCACAGGCCTCAAGGCGCTGGGCAAGGAACTCAACGTTCCGATCATCGCGCTTTCACAGCTCTCCCGTGCGGTGGAAAGCCGCGAAGACAAGCGCCCGCAGCTTTCCGACCTGCGTGAATCGGGCTCGATTGAGCAGGACGCCGACGTGGTGCTGTTCGTGTTCCGCGAGGAATATTACGTCAAGAACATGGAGCCGCGCGATATTTCCGATCCCAAATATACTGAATGGGAAGCCCTGTTCGACAAGGTGAAAGGCACGGCCGACGTCATCATCGCCAAGCAGCGTCACGGACCGACCGGCACGGTGAAGCTCGCCTTCCAGTCCGAGTTCACGCGATTTACCGATCTCGCCGATCCGAGCTTCAGCCAGTACGAAGAGCATTGATCCGGACATAATAGCCGAGAGGGTATGTTTACCGTCTCGGCTATATCCCACGTTCCGGAAACAAGGCCCGAGTCTTTTCAGAGCCTTGGTGGAATTTTCTCACAATCCGATTCCGCGCAGCAGCGCCACGGCCGCAACACCAAGCGCGGCGGCCGGCAGGAGGCTGAGGCGCAGCGCCGCGACGGCGGTTATTGCGCAGGCGATGGTTTCCGCCAGACCGCTCGCAAGCGCCGTCGGGGTGACCACGGCCATCAGGACGGCGGGAGGGACCACGCCGAGCGCCTTTTTCAGACGCGGTGTCAGGGTAAAATGACTGACCAGCAGCAGGCCGCCAAGACGCGTGGCGACGGTTGCCGCCATCATGGCAAGGATTGTCAGCAGCGTATTCGAATCGAGCGTCATGCCGGCTGCTCCGCCGGTTCCTCGTGGCCGAAGGCGGCAACGGCAAGTCCAGCCAGGGCGCCGGCGGCGATATACCAGGCGCCGGGAACAAGCGCATGGGTGAGACAGGCCGCGGAGGCACTTGCCACAAGCACGAAGCCGGTTTCCCTACCTTTCCAGAAGCCCATGAGCAGCACGATGAAAACGGCCGGAAAGGCGAAATCCAGACCGATGACCGACATGTCTCCCACAACCGAACCCAGCAGCGCACCGGCGAGCGTGGCAAGGTTCCAGACGAGATAAATCGACAGGGCGGCCCCGGTGAAGAAGGCTGCCGTCAATCGACCGGCAATGACGCGGAACTCCGACAGCGCCCAGGATTCATCCGTCAGCACCAGCATGGCCGCGTATTTCCGCCAGCCCCTGAAATCATCCAGCTTACCGGCGATGGAAGCGCTCATCAGCACATGGCGCAGATTGACCAGCAGCGCCGCAAAACCAAGTGCGCTCCAGCTTGCCGGATGGGTCCATAAATCCATCGCAACGAATTGCGAGCCGCCGGCAAAGACCAGCAGCGACATCAGCGACGCTTCGAGCGGCGACAGGCCTTTACCGATGGCGACCGCACCGAACACCACGCCGATCGGCACCATGGCGACCAGCAATGGGGCAGCCGCCCTCAGTCCCGCACCGAACTCGCCGCTTCTTCCCGATATGGACATCGCATTCTCCCTTTCGAAAGAGAGGGATTACGCTTGCGACATCCTGCGGTCTTGAACGAAAGTGATGTTATGCGGTTTTCTGCTGAAACTCCGCTTTTTGTTTTGTCGCATTTCCGAACGGAAAACCGGGGGCCACTTTCCTGGAAATGCTTTAAACTCAGGCGACCCGGAACTGCCCCGGCGTGACGCCGGTGCGGGCCTTGAAATGCCGAGTGAAATGCGCCTGATCGGCAAAACCGCACAAAGCCGCAACCTCGGCCGGCATCTCACCGGCGCGCAAAAGGCGGCGCGCCCTGCGGATGCGCACATCCGTCAGATAGGCATGCGGGGTGATGTGAAACTCTTTCCTGAAAGCGCGGATGAGGTGGGCGCGGCTGAGACCGGCGATGGAGGCAAGTTCCTCAAGGCCGATATCGGTCTCGTAATTGTCAGAGAGATAATCGCGGGCGGTGTAAACCGCCGTTTTCTCTCGGGTTTCGACCGGCAGAATGATGGCGCTGCCGTGCTTGCCGAACAAAGCCGCCAGAACCGAGAACATGCCCTCATCCGCCTCAAGAGCACCGGATTTCCCCTCCAGCCGCCGGTGCGCCATCTGAAAGGCGGCCGCCATCTGCGGATCGCGCGGCAGAAATCTGGGGAAGGATGGTGTGCCGTGGAAAACCCTGCCCGTGACATCCTCGATGATGTCGCGCAGCAGTTCCGTATCGGGATAGATCATCCGGTAACGATAACCACCGCCGCCCGGTGCGCCATCGTGAATCTCATCCGGATTGATGAGATAAAGATGCCCCGGCCCCGTCTGTTCGGTGGTGCCCTGGATGGTGGAAATCTGCGAGCCGCTTTCGATCGCGCCTATGGAAAACGTGTCATGCGCGTGCGGCGAATATTCGTGGGTGAGAAAAGTCGCGCTCAGGCACTCCATGCCGCCAAAACGCCGGTCACGCCAGAAACGCGTGGTTTCCGTCGTGGCAACGGGCATGAAATCAAGGGCCTGTTCCTGCGAAACATTGTGCATGAGCGAAGTTTAGAGCATTCCGTCCTTACCGTCTTGAACAAAAGTGCTAGGGTCCCAACCGGTTCAAGATCAACCGGACGCATGGCATGACAGACGACTTCGAAGATAGCTTCCCCGAAAACGAAACCGATGCTTTCGAGCACGCACCGCTGAGGCTGACCGTCGATCTCGGCGCTCTCGCCGATAATTGGCGGGACATGAAAAAGCGTTCCGGCAAGGCGCGGACGGCGGCTGTCGTCAAGGCCGATGCCTATGGTCTCGGCATCGAGGATTGCGGCGCGACGCTTTACCATGCCGGCGCGCGCGATTTCTTCGTGGCGACTGTGGCCGAGGGTGCGACCCTGCGTTCCTATGCCCCGGAAGCGCGTATCTTCGTGCTATCAGGCATATGGCAAGGCCAGGAACGCCAGGTTTTCGACAATGACCTGGTACCGGTTCTGGCCTCCGAGGAGCAACTTTCCTTCTGGATGGCGACGGTTGCCGAGCGTGGTGACCACCCCTGCGCGCTGCATGTGGATACCGGCTTCAACCGTCTGGGGCTGCCGCTCGACGACGCCTTGTTTCTGGCCGACGACGTGACGCGGCCGGCGAGTTTCGACCCGGTTCTGGTGCTGTCGCACCTCGCCTGCGCCGACACGCCCTCCTCGCCGATGAACAGGGTCCAGCTCGAATCATTCCGGAAGGTTAGCGCTGCTTTCGAAGGCATCGAATCAAGTCTCTCGGCTTCCGCCGGGATATTTCTCGGCCCCGACTATCATTTCGACCTCACCCGCCCCGGCATCGCCCTTTATGGCGGCGAAGCGGTCAATGACATGGCAAACCCGATGCGTCCCGTCGCCACGGCCGAAGCGCGGATCATCCAGATCCGTGAAGCGGGCGAAGGCCAGACCGTGAGTTATGGCGGCACCTTCCTGCTGAAACGGGCAAGCCGCCTTGCCATCGCATCTGTCGGTTATGCGGATGGATACCAGCGTTCGCTTTCCGGCTCCGGCATTCCGCTGCGCGAAATGGGCCATGGCGGCGCCTATGGTGTGGTCAACGGGCACAAGGTCCCCGTTGCCGGCCGGGTGACCATGGACCTCACGATTTTCGACGTGACGGATGCTCCGGCCAATGCCATCCGTGCCGGCGACTATATCGAGCTTTTCGGCCCGAATGTGCCTGTTGATGAGGCCGCACGGGCGGCCGGCACCATCGGTTACGAGATGCTGACGGGGCTTGGCCTGCGTTATGAGCGGCAATATCTGATGGCCGACGACTAGGCCGCACCTTGGCTCTTGGAAAGCGGAAGTGACCTGTGCTACAAGAGAACAAAAGGAGATCGAAATGCCCGAAATCCATTTGAGCGAGCAGGACGAGAAGTTCATCGAAGAGCAGGTGGCGGCGGGCATCTATAGCGATGCGGACGCCGTCATTCATGCGAGCCTGCAATTGCTGAGCAGTGGCGAGGGAAGACTCGCGGAGCTCCGGAAGATGATTCACGAAGCTGACGCAGAGTTCGAACGGGGTGATTACGTGACCTTTTCGACGGATGATGATCTGACCGCCTACATCATCGAACGCGCCAGAAACGAAAAGTGATAAAGGCCCGCGCGTATTCGCTGTCATCGCGCGCCATTCGTGATCTTATCTACATCTATAAATATCTGGAGGATAGAAATCCGGCCGCCGGCGAACAGCTCGTATCGGCCATCGAACGGAAAATCCGGGACTCGGCGCGGCTAGGTCTCACAGGGGTTCCCGTGACTGGATCAGTAGCGGCCTTCGCGCCGTCAATCATAAAAATCGCTGCATCTATTTTCGTGTAAAAGAAAACGAGCTGCGCATATTACGCATCGTCCATGGCCATCAACACGTTGGCGCTGAAGACGTAGAAGAAGAAAACTGACATCACATGGCCAAAGCCAAGACCCAATTCGTGTGCCAGAACTGCGGCACGGTTCACACCCGCTGGGCGGGAAAATGCGAAGGCTGCGGCGAGTGGAATACCATCGTCGAGGAAGATCCGATGGGCGGCATCGGTTCCGGGCCAGGCAAGACGCCGAAGAAGGGCCGCCCCGTCACGCTCACCTCGCTTTCCGGTGAAATCGAGGAGGCGCCGCGTATCCCGACCGGCATCAGCGAACTCGACCGTGCGACCGGTGGCGGTTTCGTGCGCGGTTCTGCGGTGTTGATAGGCGGTGATCCCGGCATCGGCAAATCGACGCTGCTCATGCAGGCGGCGGCCGCCCTTTCGCGGCGCGGGCATCGCATCGTCTATGTCTCGGGCGAAGAAGCGGTGGCGCAGGTGCGCCTGCGCGCCCAGCGTCTGGGTGCGGCCGAGACCGATGTGCTGCTGGCCGCCGAAACCAATGTCGAGGATATTCTGGCGACGGTTTCCGAGGGCAAACGTCCCGATCTCATCATCATCGATTCCATCCAGACGCTCTGGAGCGACACGGCTGATTCCGCCCCCGGCACGGTGACGCAGGTGCGCACCGGCGTGCAGGCGATGATCCGGTTTGCCAAGCAGACGGGCGCGACCATGGTGCTTGTCGGCCATGTCACCAAGGAAGGTCAGATTGCCGGCCCGCGCGTGGTCGAACATATGGTTGATGCCGTGCTTTATTTCGAAGGCGACCGCGGCCACCATTACCGCATTCTGCGCACCGTCAAGAACCGCTTCGGGCCGACGGATGAGATCGGCGTGTTCGAAATGTCGGACAAGGGGTTGCGCGAGGTTTCCAACCCTTCCGAACTGTTCCTCGGTGAGCGCAACGAAAAATCGCCGGGCGCCGCTGTCTTCGCCGGCATGGAGGGCACACGCCCTATCCTGGTCGAAGTACAGGCGCTGGTCGCCGCCACCTCGCTCGGCACGCCGCGCCGCGCCGTGGTCGGCTGGGACAGTTCGCGGCTTGCCATGATCCTTGCCGTGCTGGAGGCCCATTGCGGCGTGAAGCTCGGCCAGCACGACGTCTATCTGAATGTCGCCGGCGGTTACCGCATTTCCGAACCGGCCGCCGATATGGCGATTGCCTCTGCGCTGGTTTCCTCGCTTGCCGGTCTTGCCCTGCCCGCCGATTGCGTCTATTTCGGCGAAATCAGCCTGTCGGGCGCGGTACGGCCGGTCTCGCATACGGGCCAGCGATTGAAAGAAGCTGAAAAACTCGGCTTTTCCGCCGCACTTCTGCCTTCTGCTTCGGCTGAATTGCCGAAAGGCGGCAAGGGGCGCTGGACGGAAATCGAAAGCCTTCCGGACCTCGTGGCCCGCATCGCCGGCTCCGGCAACCGGTTCAAACAGGTTGAGGACGACGAATATTGATCCTTTCGCCAGGGGAAACAGTGGTGTAAGAGGATCGCAAAATTGGCAAGGCAGCGTCTGACAAGGCGTCGCACCTCCGGAGTTGGTATATGCCCATTACAATTTTCGACGGCATCGTCATCGCCGTTGTTCTTTTCTCCGCCATTCTTGCGATGGTACGCGGTTTTTCCCGCGAGATTCTGTCGATCGCGAGCTGGGCCGGTTCGGTCGCCGCCGCCTATTATCTTTATCCGGTCCTGCTGCCCTATGCGCGCAACTATACCGATGACGACAAGATCGCCATTGCCGGCTCGGCTGGCGTGGTTTTCCTTGTCTCGCTGATCGTGATTTCCTTCATCACCTCGCGCATTGCCGATTTCATCATCGACAGTCGCATCGGCGCGCTGGATCGCACACTCGGTTTCCTGTTCGGCGCGGCGCGCGGCATTCTGCTTTTGGTCGTCGCGGTCGCCTTCTGGAACTGGCTGGTGGATGTGAAGACGCAGCCGGAATGGGTGACGCAGGCGAAGTCCAAGCCTTTCCTCGACGGGCTGGTCGGCAAGCTGGAGGCGGTTCTGCCTGACGATATCGAGCCGCAGATCCGCGCCCGCATCCTCGGAAAGCCACAGGAACCGACGACCACGCAGGCGCCTGCGGAAGATGTGCCGGCCACAAATCCGCCGGCAACGAATAATTGACACAGTGTCGCGCCTTGCAATGCATGCAAGGCGCGCTATTTGTGCTAAATATCAAGCACGACACAGACGGACCGACCGGGGGAAATACTCACCGGAGAGGTCTTTCTTTTTTCTCGTTAGAGAGCAAGGGCAAGCCGGATGATTGAGCCGCTTTCGCATTCCCCGTTCCCTGGGGCCACTTTCAAGGAAGAGATCGACGGCGATACGCTGCATGAAGAGTGCGGCGTTTTCGGCATTCTCGGCCATGCCGATGCCTCGGCGCTGACCGCTCTCGGCCTGCATGCGCTTCAGCATCGCGGCCAGGAAGCAGCCGGCATCGTCTCCTTCGATGGCAAGCGCTTCCATCAGGAACGCCATATGGGCCTCGTCGGCGATCATTATACCGATCCGGCAACCCTTGCCCGCCTGCCCGGCTCCATCGCGATTGGCCACACCCGCTATTCCACGACAGGCGAAGTGGCGATGCGCAACGTGCAGCCGCTGTTTGCCGAACTGGAAGAAGGCGGCATTTCGATTGCCCATAACGGCAACTTCACCAATGGCCTGACGCTTCGCCGCCAGATCATCGCCACCGGCGCCATCTGTCAGTCGACATCGGATACCGAAGTCGTGCTGCACCTCATCGCCCGTTCGCGTCACAGCTCCACCGCCGACCGCTTCATCGACGCCATCCGCCAGATGGAAGGCGGCTATTCGATGCTGGCCATGACGCGCACCAAGCTGATTGCCGCGCGCGACCCGATCGGCATCCGCCCGCTGGTGATGGGCGAGCTTGATGGTAAGCCGATTTTCTGCTCGGAAACCTGTGCTCTCGATATCATCGGCGCGAAATTCGTGCGCGACGTTGAAAACGGCGAAGTCATCATCTGCGAAATCCAGCCTGATGGTTCGATCACCATCGACGCCCGCAAGCCGTCGAAGCCGCAGCCGGAACGTCTGTGCCTGTTCGAATACGTCTATTTCGCCCGCCCCGATTCCGTCGTCGGCGGCCGCAATGTCTATACGACGCGCAAGAATATGGGCATGAACCTTGCCAAGGAAGCCCCGCTGGAAGCCGATGTCGTGGTTCCGGTTCCCGATGGCGGCACGCCGGCAGCTCTTGGTTTTGCGCAGGAAAGCGGTATTCCCTTCGAATACGGCATCATCCGCAACCATTATGTCGGCCGTACCTTCATCGAGCCGACGCAGCAGATCCGCGCTTTCGGCGTCAAGCTCAAGCATTCCGCCAACCGGGCGATGATTGAAGGCAAACGTGTAGTTCTGGTGGATGATTCCATCGTGCGCGGCACGACCTCGGTCAAGATCGTGCAGATGATCCGCGAGGCCGGCGCCAAGGAAGTGCATATCCGCGTCGCCAGCCCGATGATCTTCCATCCGGATTTCTACGGCATCGACACGCCTGACGCCGACAAGCTGCTGGCCAACCAATATGCCGATGTCGAAGCGATGGCGAAGTTCATTGGCGCCGATTCGCTCGCCTTCCTGTCGATCGATGGTCTTTACCGCGCCGTTGGCGGCGAAAACCGCAACCCGGCGCGTCCGCAGTTCACGGACCATTATTTTACAGGCGATTATCCGACCCGCCTTCTCGACCAGAACGGCGAGGCCATGGGCAGCAAGATTTCCATGCTGGCCAGCAACGGCTGATTTTCCAGATCAACAAGCGGCCACCGGCTTCCGGGGCCGCTTTTTTCTTGCCTTTTGTTCAGGCAAGCGCATGCGACGATATGATCGCTTGCGAAAGGCCAGCGGCGCTTCGTAGAAGGAAGCGCAATCATTTCGGGGGAGACCATGACTATCGATCTCAAGGGCCGAATCGCTCTCGTTACCGGCGCTTCGCGCGGCATCGGCTATTTCACGGCGCTGGAACTTGCCAAGGCCGGCGCGCATGTCATCGCCTGCGCCCGCACGGTGGGCGGCCTTGAGGAGCTGGACGACGCCATCAAGGCCGTCGGCGGTACGGCGACGCTCGTTCCCTTCGATCTCTCCGACATGAAAGCCATCGATGCGCTGGGCGCCAATATCTTCGAGCGCTGGGGCAAACTTGATATTCTCGTCGCCAATGCCGGTGTTCTCGGCGTCATCTCGCCGGTTGGCCATATCGAAGCGAAAGTCTTCGAAAGGGTCATGAACATCAACGTTACCGCCACCTGGCGGCTGATCCGCTCGGTCGAGCCGCTGCTTCTGAAGTCGGATGCCGGCCGCGCACTTATCCTGTCTTCGGGCGCCGCCCATAGCTGTCGCCCCTTCTGGGGTGTCTATTCCACCTCCAAGGCGGCAGTCGAAGCACTGGCCCGCACCTGGGCTGCCGAGACGCAGAAGAGCGCGCTTCGCGTCAACAGCATCAATCCCGGCGCCACCCGCACCGCCATGCGCGCTCAGGCCATGCCCGGCGAAGATCCGACAACCGTGCCGCACCCATCAGAGGTGGCCGCGGCCATTCTTCCGCTCGCCTCGCCCGATCTGACCGAAACAGGCAAACTCTTCCTCGTGCGCGAGGGAAAATTCGTGGACTACCGCCAGCCGGAGTGAATATTTTCCGCCCGGAGCGGCGATACGGCCACCACGGTTGCTCTTGACCGGGCCGCACCGCCGCGCCATAAAGCAAGATATGAGAACGATGATCTGCACCTGCTGCTGAGATTTTTTTTGCTGGTTCGCCACCGGCCAGATCGTTTTCGTCTCCCGCAAGGTCAAGAAAGATAAACGTTCCGGCCAGGATAATATTCTGCCTCTAGGGAACTGCCGCATGTCCTTGCGCCTGAAATTTCACAATACACTCACACGCGAAAAAGCGGAATTTGCGCCGATCGACGCTGACAATGTGCGCATGTATGTCTGCGGTCCGACGGTCTATGATTTTGCCCATATCGGCAATGCCCGCCCGGTCATCGTGTTCGATGTTCTCTACCGGCTGCTGCGCCACGTCTTTGGCGAAGACCATGTGACCTATGCCCGCAACATCACCGATCTCGATGACAAGATCAACGCGCGGGCGTTGAGGGATTATCCGCATCTGCCGCTGAACGACGCCATTCATGCGGTGACGAAAAAGACCGCCGATCAGTTCCATGAGGATGTGGCCACGCTCGGTTGCCTTCCGCCGACCGTCGAGCCGCGCGCCACCGACTATATCCGCGAGATGATCGACCTCATCGAGAAGCTGATCGCCCGCGGCCATGCCTATACGGCAGGCGGCGAGGTGCTGTTCGATACCCGGTCGATGGCGGATTACGGCCAGCTTTCCAAGCGGCCGCTGGACGAACAGCAGGCGGGCGCGCGCGTGGCGGTGGAAGCCCACAAGAAGACCCCCGGCGATTTCGTGCTGTGGAAACTGTCCTCGGATAATGAACCGGGCTGGGAAAGCCCCTGGGGTCGCGGTCGTCCGGGCTGGCACATCGAATGCTCGGCCATGGCCGGTCGCTATCTCGGTGAAGTTTTCGATATTCACGGCGGCGGGCTCGACCTCATCTTCCCGCATCATGAGAACGAAATCGCGCAATCGCGCTGCGCCAACGGCACGCATGTCATGGCCAATGTGTGGATGCATAACGGCTTCGTGCAGGTGGAAGGCCGCAAGATGTCGAAGTCCGAGGGTAACTTCGTGACGATCTACGAATTGCTGCACACGGACAAATTCGGCGGTCGGCAATGGCCGGGCGAGGTTCTGCGCCTTGCCATGCTGATGACGCATTATCGCGAGCCGATCGATTTTTCGGTGAAGCGTCTGGAAGAGGCTGAACGCCTGCTCGCCAAGTGGCCGGCGGCGGAAGCCTCAGATGCCGCCCCGGACGAAACCGTGCTCGAGGCGCTCGCCGACGATCTCAACACGGTTGCCGCCGTTCAGGCCCTGCATGCGCTGGCGCATGCCGCCAATACCGATCCATCCAGGCTGCCCGCCTTTGCGGCGAGTGCTGCCCTGCTCGGTGTCCTGCCGAAGAAGACGGAAATGGACGAGGCCATCGTTTCCGCCGTCGATGCGCTGGTTGAGCTGCGTCTGGAAATGCTGAAGGCGAAGAACTTTGCGGAGGCCGATCGTTTGCGTGACGAGCTTTCCGAGAAGGGCATTCAGCTGAAGGATGGCAAGGACAAGGAGACCGGGGAACGGACGACGACGTGGGAGTTGAAGCGGTAATTTAGCGTTGCGGCTAGCGGCCTTACCCCCCTCTGCCCTGCCGGGCATCTCCCCCACAAGGGGGGAGATCAATCGCGGTTGTCGCTCGCCCATCTCTAACGCTTAATAGGGAGCGGGGGTTCGCTCCCAGCTGATCTCCCCCCTTGTGGGGGAGATGCCCGGCAGGGCAGAGGGGGGCCGACGGTCGCCACAATCTGCTTGCGGTTTTGAGTTACCTCAACCAATCTAAGTTGAGGCACTAAACAGCGAGCCAAATCATGCCGCATGCAGACGTAGATCCGATGCATCGCAAATATGCGAAGCAGATGCGTAAAGTCATGACGGATGCCGAGCTGAAGCTCTGGAACGCCATTCGCGCTCATCGCCTTGAACGACTAAGTTTTCGCAGACAAATGCCGATTGCCGGCTTTATCGTTGATTTCGCTTGTTCGGATCATCGACTCATCGTTGAGGTCGATGGTTCTCAACACACATCCGAGGCGGCGCTACGCAACGATCAGGAAAGAACTGGACGGCTTCAGGAAGACGGCTGGACAATCCTCCGTTTCTGGAACGAGGATATTCTGAAGGACATCGACAATGTCTGTCTCCGCATTATCCGAACGGTGAAGGAGGACCGGCCATGACGACATATACCGGCGGATGCCAGTGCGGCGCGATCCGTTTTCGCGCCAGCGGGGAGCTGAAAGACAGTTCCATATGCCATTGCCGCATGTGCCAGAAGGCCTTTGGTGCCTATTACGCGCCGCTGGTTTCGGTGCGCGGCGTGGAATTTGAATGGACCCGGGGAGAGCCGAAACGCTTCCAGTCCTCCAGTGTCGTCAAGCGCGGTTTCTGCTCCGAATGCGGTACGCCGCTCACCTATGAGGCGCCTGACGGTGTGGCGGTGGCGGCCGGGGCCTTCGATGATCCCGCCGCGCTGCCGCCGACCATTCAGTGGGGCGTGGAACGCAAGATCGATTTCGTCGACAGCCTTCACACGCTGCCTGCCGTTGCCACCGAGGACGACCTGACGCAGGTGGACTATCTCGCCGATCTCGTTTCCTATCAGCACCCCGACCACGACACAGAAAACTGGCCACCGGAGAACAAATAATGAGCGAAGCGGGATTTTCCGGCGGCTGTCAGTGCGGCGCCGTGCGTTTCCATGCGGGCAAGCTCGGCCGCGCTTCCATCTGCCATTGCCGCATGTGCCAGAAACATTTCGGCAATTTCTTCGGCGCGCTGGTCAGTGCCGATCAGGCGCACCTGACCTGGACGCGCGGCCAGCCATCCCTCTTCCGCTCCTCGGCAAAAATCCATCGCGGTTTCTGCAACAAGTGCGGCACGCCGCTGACCTATCATTATCCCGGCGGCGTGGAGATCGCCATTGGCGCTTTTGACGAGCCGGAGCGCATCGAACCGCAGGTGCAGGTCAATTTCCACAAGCGCATGCCGTGGATCGAACAGCTCTTCGGCAAGCCGGCAGTGGAACAGGGCGTCGACGAGGCGGAGATCACCTCCTATCAACACCCGGATCACGACACGGCCAAATGGCCACCCGAAGGAAACTAAGACATGACCGAAGAATTGCGCGGCTTTTACCCCGAGATCGAACCTTTCGAGACCGGCATGCTCGATGTCGGCGACGGCCACACGATCTATTGGGAAAGGGTGGGCACACGCGGTGCAAAGCCGGCGGTTTTCCTGCATGGCGGTCCGGGTGGTGGGGTGAACCCGACGCATCGCCGGGTTTTTGATCCGGCACTTTACGACGTCATCCTGTTCGATCAGCGCGGCTGCGGCCGTTCCACGCCGCATGCGGAACTGGAAGCCAACACCACCTGGCATCTGGTCGCCGACATGGAAAAACTGCGCGCACTGTGCGGCTTTGAAAAATGGCTGGTTTTCGGCGGTTCCTGGGGCTCGACGCTGGCGCTCGCTTACGCCGAAACCCATGCCGACCGCGTCAGCGAACTGGTTCTGCGCGGCATCTACACCGTCACGAAGCCGGAGCTGGACTGGTATTACCAGTTCGGTGTTTCCGAAATGTACCCTGATCGCTGGGAAAACTTCATCGCACCAATCCCTGAAGCGGAACGCGGCGCGATGATGCAGGCCTATAATCGTTATCTCACCGGCGCGGACGAAACCAAGAAGCTGGAATGCGCCAGGGCATGGAGCCAGTGGGAAGGCGCGACCATCTCGCTGGTCACCGATCCGGAACGGGTCGAGGATTTCGGCGAGGACAAATATGCCATCGCTTTCGCACGCATCGAGAACCACTTCTTCGTCAACGGCTGCTGGCTGGAGGAAGAGCAATTGCTGCGCAATGCCGGCAAGCTCAGGGATATTCCGGGTGTCATCGTGCATGGCCGTTACGACATGCCCTGCCCGCTGAAATATGCCTGGCAGCTTGCCAAGGCCTGGCCGAAGGCGGATTTCCATATCATCGAGGCGGCCGGACACTCGATGAGCGAGCCCGGCATCCTTGACCAGCTGATCCGCGCAACCAACCGTTTTGCAGGGAAATAATCAGTCTTTTCAGAGCTTTGGCCCGGCCGGATGAGAGAATGATTCACGCGGGCTTTCCAGCGGCTATCATCCGGCAGATTGCGACAGCAGCCCGTTTCAAGGGCAAACCGCCTTTTATTCATGCAGTTTTTCTCATGGACGCTTCACGGAAATGAATTGGCTCGCACCACGCCGATCCGGTATGAAGGGCCATCCCTAATAATTGGCGGTACTCCCATGGCACTCGATAAAACGCTCCCGGCCCAAGAGGGCGGCGATAGCGCGCGCGGTTTTGCTTTCGCGCTTTCCGCATATCTGCTGTGGGGGTTCCTTCCCTTCTACATGAAGGCGGTTGCGCATATTTCGCCGATCGAGGTCATCGTTCACCGCGTCGTCTGGTCGGTGCCGATCGCCGCTGCCGTACTCATAGCGATCGGGCGGACGACGGAAATCAGGGCGGCGCTGAAAAACCCGAAAATGCTTGCCATGGCGAGCCTTACGGCCGCTCTGATCAGCATCAACTGGGGTGTCTATATCTGGGCGATCGGTGCGGGTCGCGCGCTCGATGCGGCTTTGGGTTATTTCATCAATCCGCTGTTCAGCATCTTCCTCGGAGCAGTGCTTTTGAAGGAAAAACTCTATCCGGCGCAGATCGCCGCCATCGTTCTGGTGGCGCTCGCAGTCGCGATCCTCACCTGGCATGCGGGCAGCCTGCCGTGGGTTTCCATTGCGCTCACCGTGTCCTGGGGTTTTTACGCCTTCTTCCGCAAGACGCTGCCCATCGGCGCAACGCAGGGCTTCCTGCTTGAAGTCATGCTGCTGTCCATCCCTGCCGTGCTGGTCATGGCCTGGCTGGGGTTCAGCGGACAGGCGCATTTCATGGGTGGCAATGCGGCCGACACCTGGCTTCTGGCAGCCAGCGGCGTCATCACCGCCGTGCCGCTCATCCTCTATGGCAATGGCGCAAAACTGCTGCGGCTGTCGACCATCGGCATCATGCAATATATCGCGCCGACGATGATCTTCCTCATCGCCATCTTCGTCTTCAAGGAACCCTTCGACATGGTGCGGATGGCGGCCTTTGCGATGATCTGGGTCGCGCTGGCGATCTATACAGGCTCAAGCCTGCTGCGGCTCAAGCGATAGGGCCTACGGCGTCGGGATTTCTATCCTTCCTCATTCCCCGTGTTCGTCACAGGAATGAGCGAAGTGGAAGTTAATAGTCCACCAGCAATTGCGGTGTCGCGTCATAACCGAAACGCGGCTTGACGCCGAGAAGGCCTGCCGTCTGGGCGATGATTTCGCGGGTCATGGGGGCTGCTGTCGAGGCCGCCGTGCGCCCGCCATTCACGCCGGTCCTCGGAGCATCGATCATCGTCAGCACGACATATTTCGGCTTGTGCATGGGAAAACCGGCCACGAAGGCGTTGAAATTGATATCCTTGGCGTAACGCCCATTGATCACCTTGTCGGCGGTTCCGGTCTTGCCGCCCACGTGAAATCCCTCCACCTGCGCGCCACGGCCGGAGCCCTTGATGCCGTTCCAGTTGAACAGGTAACGCATATCCGCACTGGTCTTGTCTTTGATGACGGTGCTCGCCAGCGATACCGCAGCCTCTTTCGAACGCGGCAGGAAGGTCGGCGAAATCAGACTTCCGCCATTGATGAGGGCTGCTGCGGCCACCGCCGTCTGCAACGGCGTGGTGGCGACGCCATGGCCGAAGGAGATGGTGACGGAATTGATCTTCTTCCAGTTTCTCGGCTGGGTGGGGGTGGCCACACCGGGCATTTCCGTGTCCATTCTGGTAAGAAGCCCGAGTTTCGTCAGGAACTGCTGATGGCCTTCGACGCCGACCTTGTCGGCCACCGCCGCCGTGCCGATATTCGATGAATATTGAAACACCTCCGGAATGGAGAGCGGCCGGTTCCGGCCCTTGAAATCCTTGATGGTGAAGCCGCCCATGCGGATCGGCCGCGACGCATCGACCACCGAATTGAGTGTGATCGCCCCCGCATCCAGCCCCATGGCCAGCGTGAAGCTCTTGAAGGTGGAGCCCATCTCGAAGGTGGCGTTGCTCATGCGGTTGAACCAGCCCTTTTCATACTCCCTGTCGATGCTGCCATCGGCAAGGGTGCGGGAAGGTTCGTTCGGATCGTAATCCGGCACGGAGGCCATGGCCAGCACTTCGCCCGTCTCCACATCGAGGATCACCGAACCGGCGGCTTCGGCCTGATAGGCGCTTTTCGCCTTCACGACCACTTCGCGGACGATGTTCTGTACCCTGAGATCGATGGAGAGCCGCACCGGCTCCAGCGGCGCGCCGCTGGCAAGACCGACCGCGCGCAGATCGGCAAGCCCCTGCTGGTCGAGGTAACGCTCCATGCCGGCAAGCCCCTGATTGTCGACATTGACGTGGCCGATAATATGCGAAGCGGTGGGGCCACCCGGATAAAACCGTCGCTTTTCCGGCCGGAAACCAATGCCCGGTATGCCGAGATTGAGAATATCCGCCTGCTGCCGGGGCGTCAGCTGGCGTCGCAGCCACTGGAAGCCGGTATCCGAACGCAATCTGCGGTGCGTTTCACGCCAGTCGATGTTGGGAATGACGGTTGCGAGTTTTTCCACCACCTCGTCCGGATCGACGATCCTGCGCGGATCCGCATAAAGCGAGACCATATTGAGATCCGTCGCCAAAAGCATGCCATTGCGATCGACAATATCCGGCCGGGAAGCGACGGCATTGACGCCGGTGTTGATCCATGCGGTCGCCACCGGTTCGGCAAGTCCATATTGGACGAGACGCGCGGCGACGACACCATAGATGACGACAAAGGCGGTAATCAGGATGCCGAGCCTCATGCGCGCATCGCCCCTGCGGCGGGCGGCGGAGCCGAGGATCGCCTCACTGCCCTCTCCGGGACTTCTCCTGATAATGAAATGCGCCCGGCTTTTGAGCCGCACCACAAAAGCAATCATTTCCTGATGACACCCACCCTCATGGCGGCGAAAACGAATTCCGCGACAACCAACGCCCTATTGAGGCTGGCACAAGATCATTCGCGGGGCCATGGAAAGAGCGGGCGGACCGATGCCGCCGTTAAATCTGTATTAATATACATTTAAAATTGTAACGAGCCGCCAAGCGGCCGTTAACAATCGCCGCGTCTAGAGGCGGGAAATCACCGAGGGATCGCCTTCCGGGTTCTGCTGCGCCAGCGCCCGGTCGATGATGGCGGGCACGATATCCTTCACCTCGTCGATAACAAGGGGGTTGAGAAGGTGGGCGCGGTGGATGAAGCCCTGGTCGCGCATGTGCTGCACCAGTTCCAGCATCGGGTTCCAGAAGCCGTTTATATTGGCGAAGACCATCGGCTTGGCGTGACGGCCAAGCTGCGCCCAGGTCATGATCTCAACGATCTCTTCCAGGGTGCCGACACCGCCCGGCAGGGTCACGAAGGCATCGGAGCGCTCGAACATCATATGTTTGCGCTCATGCATGTCCTTGGTGATGACAAGCTCGTTCAATTGTCCGAGAGAATGGCGCGTTGCCTCCATATCGACCAGAAATTCCGGTATGATGCCGGTTACTTCGCCGCCATTGGAAAGAACGCCACTGGCAACCGCGCCCATGATGCCCTTGGTGCCGCCGCCATAAACGAGGCGAATGCCGTTTTCGGCAATGGATTTCCCAAGCGCGCGGCCTGCTTCCATATGGGCCGGATCACGTCCGGGCTGGGAGCCGCAATAAACGCAGATGGATCGAATCGGTGTATTTTTGTCCGTCATGAAGGGAAGGAACTATGTGCGATGCGGCACGTCAAGAAAATTTGGGAAATCCCTTGCAAATATGGCCTTTTGGCCACTCGCCGCTTGTCTGTCGCAAGGTAAGACGCTAGCAATCTCAACTCGTGTGAAAAGCTTGAAATACCCGGAGATTCCAGGATGAAAAACAATAAAGCCGGTTTGCTGGCGCTGATCGTGCTGGGCATTGCGTCCCTGCTCATGATCTTTTTCGTCCTGCCGCGGATTTCCAATGACGGCAAACCGATCGGCGACGCCATCAACGAGGCCGGCAACGCCGTGAAGAACAGCGTTGAAATGGGCAGTGACAAGGCGGGCGACATCCTCTCCGATGCGGCCGAGGAGACGGCCAACATCGCCGATAAGGTGGGGCGCCTGGCGGCTTCCGCAACCCAGTCGATCAAGGATCTGACCACTCTTTTCGCCGATAGCAAGGTTCCCTCCGACGCCGATTTCGCGGCGGCGCGCAAGAAGGTCGAGACCTCGCTCAAGGAACTGACGAATATCGAAATTCCCGAGTCGCTGGATGAAACGACGTCGCGGCTCATCACCACGGCCCGCACTGCGGCCGAACGCACCACGGCGTTCCTGCGCGGCCTGCCTGACAATGCTGCGGCGGCGGCGGCACAGGTGCGTCGTCTGGCGGGCGTCTTCGCCGGCACCGACGATGGTGCGCCCGAACCGGCAAAGCCGGCCGCAGCACCAGCCGATACGGCACAGTCTTCTTCCGGCGCGCCGACTTTCGACGTTCTGCGCGTCGAGCCCGATGGTTCGGCCGTAATCGCCGGCAAGGCGCAGCCCGGCGCAAAGCTCGAAATCCTCAGCAACGGCAAGGTGGTCGCCCAGACGACCATTGACGGCACCGGCGATTTCGCCGCCGTTTTCGACAATCCCCTTCCCCCAGGCGATCACGAGCTCGTTCTGCGTTCAACCGACGCCAACGGCAAGGCGACGCAGTCCGAGGAAGTGGCGACCGTTTCCGTGCCTGATGGCAAGGCGGGCGAGCTTCTGGCCATGGTTGCCAAGCCTGGCAAGGCGAGCCGCGTGCTGGCCATGCCGGAGGCAGCACCCCCGGCGCTTAAGCCGCAGGCCGCGCCATCGCAACAGCCTGCGGCCACATCTGAGACCAGCGCCAACACCGCCGCCGCGCCGCTCGCCGGTACTACAGCTCCGTCCGCCGCGGCTCCGCTAACGTCGAGCGTTCAGGTCACTGCCGTCGAGTTCGAAGGATCGAAGATTTTCGTCGCGGGTTCCGCGCCCGCGGGTTCGACGGTGCGCGCGCTTGTCGACGACACGGAAATCGGCAAGACCACGACGGAAGCCTCGGGTCATTTTGTCATCGAAGGCGATGTCGATCTTGCCGTCGGCAGCCATATCATCACCGTCGAGGAACTGAATGCCGACGGCACCGCGAAAGTGCGCGTGCGCGTTCCCTTCGAGCGGCCGCAGACCGATCAGGCAACCGTCGCCATGCAGGCGCCATCCACCTCATCTTCGGCGACCACGACCGCGGCACCGGCTGAAAACCAGAGCACGGCAAGCGACCGCGCCGCTTTCGAAAAGCTGCGCGCCGATGTCGCCAAGGCCTTCGGCATTCTCTCCAATCTCTACAGGGATCAGGCGACGCCGGCGCTCGACCAGGCCATTGCCGGCCGCTCCGCCGTCGTCATCGGCCTGAAATCGCTTTCGGAATTCCGTACAGCGGCCGCGACCGAGCCTGCCTTCACCGCCTTTGCGGGCGATATCACCGCCAAGGCGCGCCAGCTGCTGACATCGGTCGAGGCATGGCCGAACGACGTGGCGGCAATCGGCAAGGGCATCGCTTCGCTGGCAAGCCGGCTCTCCGAACTGCACATCACCGCGCCGCCCGCACCGGCACCGCAGGCCCCTGCTGGCCCGCAGACCTTCGAGCAGGCGCCGCTGGCCGAAAGCCAGAACAGCGTCATCATTCGCCGCGGCGATACGCTGTGGCAGATTTCGCGCCGCGCGTACGGACAGGGCGTGCGTTATACGACCATCTATCTCGCCAACGAGGACCAGATCAAAAACCCCGACCTGATCGAGCCCGGCCAGATTTTCGGCGTGCCAAAGGAAGCCCTGCCGAATGCGGAGGAACTTCACCGCAAGCGGCTGAAGAGCGGTTCCTGAGCATTTGAAGCGTTGCGGTGAACCCGTGACGACCCTATCTGTGACACGCGCGGCGGCTTGACCAGAGCCGCCGTCCTGCTGTCGGCTTCCGGCAGTGACCGGAGAGAATGATGGCCACGACCAAAAAAACAATTTCGGCGGATTCCAGCAATCCGACCCAGACGCTGATCAATCTCTGGCCCTATATGTGGCCGGAGGGTCGGTGGGACCTGAAGATGCGGGTGGTCTGGGCGACCGTATTCCTCATCGTCGCCAAGCTGGTGCTGATCGCCGTTCCCTATTTCTTCAAATGGGCAACGGATGCGCTGAATGGCAAGCTCGATATGGCAGGACTGGTCCCGGCCTTCCTGCTCGGCGCCGTCGCACTTGTTATCGCCTACAATCTGACGCGGCTGATCCAGGTCGGGCTCAACCAGCTGCGCGATTCCCTCTTTGCGAGCGTCGGCCAGCATGCGGTGCGCCAGCTCGCCTACAGAACCTTCGTGCACATGCACCGGCTTTCTTTGCGTTTCCATCTGGAGCGCAAGACCGGCGGGCTTTCGCGGGTTATCGAGCGTGGCACCAAGGGCATTGAAACCATTGTCCGTTTCACCATCCTCAACACAGCGCCGACCTTCATCGAATTCCTGCTGACGGCGATCATCTTCTGGGCTTCCTACGGTTTTTCCTATGTGCTGGTCACGGTCATCACCGTCTGGGCCTATATCTGGTTCACCGTGCGGGCCAGCAACTGGCGTATCGGCATTCGCCGCGCCATGAATGACAGCGACACCGACGCCAACACCAAGGCGATCGACTCGCTCCTGAATTTCGAGACGGTCAAATATTTCGGCAATGAGGAGATGGAGGCGCGGCGTTTCGACGTCGCCATGGAGCGCTACGAGAAGTCGGCGATCTCGATCTGGACGTCGCTCGGCTGGCTGAACTTCGGTCAGGGCGTGATCTTCGGCATCGGCTCGACCGTTATGATGGTGATGTCGGCGCTTGCCGTGCAGCGCGGCGAACAGACCATCGGCGATTTCGTCTTCGTCAACGCGCTTCTGCTGCAGCTTTCGGTGCCGCTCAACTTCATCGGTTTCGTTTATCGCGAAATCCGCCAGGGCCTGACCGACATCGAGCAGATGTTCGACCTTCTGGAGGTGGAAGCCGAAGTGACCGACAGGCAGGATGCAGAACCGCTCGCGGCCGGCCCAGGTGCCATCTCCTTCCGCGATGTGCACTTCGCCTATGACCCCGAAAGACCGATCCTGAAGGGCGTTTCCTTCGACGTGCCGGCGGGCAAGACGGTGGCGATCGTCGGGCCTTCAGGTGCGGGAAAATCGACGATCTCGCGGCTGCTCTATCGCTTCTACGATATTCAGGAAGGCTCCGTCACCGTTGACGGGCAGGACATTCGCGACGTGACGCAGAAGAGCCTGCGCTCGGTGATCGGCATGGTGCCGCAGGATACCGTGCTCTTCAACGACACGCTTGCCTATAACATCCGCTACGGTCGCCCCTCGGCAACCGACGAGGAACTGAGGGCGGCGGCGGATGCGGCACAGATCAGCGCCTTCATCGGCAAGCTGCCGGAGGGCTACGCGACCATGGTGGGTGAACGGGGCCTGAAGCTTTCCGGTGGTGAAAAGCAGCGCGTGGCGATTGCCCGCACGATCCTTAAAGCCCCGCCGATCCTCATTCTCGACGAGGCGACCTCGGCGCTCGACACCCACACCGAACAGGAAATCCAGAGCGCGCTCGATATCGTCTCGAAGAACCGCACGACGCTAGTTATCGCCCACCGGCTTTCCACCGTCATCGGCGCGGATGAGATCATCGTGCTGAAGGAAGGGCTGATTGCCGAACGCGGCACCCACAGCTCGCTGATGACGCAGAACGGTCTCTATGCCTCGATGTGGAGCCGCCAGCGCGAGGCGATCCGGGCGGAGGAAATGCTGCGCCATGTTCGCGAAACCGACGATCTGGGTGTCATCGACCGCGGCGAACCCGCCCATTGATGGCTATACCCCGGGGTAACTGGGCCGACGGACGAACCCCGCCATTGCCGCGCGGGGCGTTTGGCTGTAACCAGCTAGGCAAAATTTGTCGCATTGCCGTGTGGAGCGTGTCGTATCACGACCACATATAGACGCGGCAGACGAAAACCGGAGCAAGGAATCTCATGAATCTGTTCGACACCATTCGCAACACCATCGTACCGATCCACAAGGAAGGTTATGTCTTCGTGGCGGCCTTCTTCGTCGCATCGCTGGTGCTCGGCTGGATCGCCGAACCGCTGTTCTGGGTCGGCCTCGTCCTGACGGCCTGGTGCGCCTATTTCTTCCGCGACCCCGAGCGCGTCACGCCGCAGGATGACGACCTCATCATCAGCCCGGCCGACGGCAAGGTTTCCGCCGTGCAGAGCGTCGTTCCGCCGCTGGAGCTGGAACTCGGCAAGGAGCCGCTGGTGCGCATCTCGGTGTTCATGAACGTGTTCAACTGCCATGTGAATCGCGCGCCGGTACGCGGCCGCATCGTCAATGTCGCCTACCGTCCCGGCCTCTTCCTCAATGCGGAAGTCGACAAGGCTTCCGAAGACAATGAACGCAACGGCCTCGTCATCGAGACTTCGCACGGCAAGGTCGGCGTGGTGCAGATCGCCGGCATGGTTGCACGCCGCATCGTCTGCTGGGTGAAGCCGAATGAACCTGTTGATGCCGGTGAGCGTTTCGGTCTTATCCGTTTCGGTTCGCGACTCGATATCTTCCTTCCCGCAGGTTTCGAGCCGCGTGTATCGGTCGGCCAGACGGCGATTGCCGGTGAAACCGTGCTTGCCGAATTCGGCTCGGCCAAGGGTCCGGTCGTCAGCCGCCGCGGCTGACGGAAACAGGAAGGGCATGCGCATGGAAACGCCGATCGCCGAGCCGCAACAGAACGGCAAACCCGAGGGCCGCAGCGACAGCGGCCGTGGACCCCGGCTGAGGGAAATTCCCTTCCGCCTCGTCGTTCCCAACCTCATCACCGTTCTGGCCATCTGTGCGGGCCTGAGCGGCGTGCGTCTCGCCATTGAAGGCCGCTTCGAGCTGGCCGTCGGCATGGTACTGCTGGCCGCCTTTCTCGACGGCATAGACGGGCGCATTGCCCGCATGATGAAAGCGACGTCGAAATTCGGCGAACAGATGGATTCGCTGGCCGATATCGTCAATTTTGGTGTCGCCCCTGCCCTCGTGGTCTACGCCTACCTTCTCGATCAGGCGCGTTCCATCGGCTGGATCGCCGCCCTCATCTATGTCATCGCCGCCGGCCTGCGTCTGGCGCGTTTCAACGTCATGATCGAGCGGCCGGTAAAGGCGCCTTGGCAGAATGAATTTTTCGTGGGCGTGCCGGCCCCGATGGGCGCCATGCTGGTGCTTCTGCCTGTCTATCTCGGCTTCCTCGGCGTCGAGCCGGACAAGCCCTTTGCCTATGTCGCCGCCGCCTATACGGTCCTGATCGGTTATCTCCTCATCAGCCGCCTGCCGGTCTGGTCGGGAAAATCGGGCACCAGCCGCATCCGCCGCGATCTGGTGCTGCCGATGATCCTCGTCGTCGTGCTCTATGTGGCGATGTTGATGAGCTTCACCTGGGAGGTTCTGGTTCTGACCGTTGCCGCCTATCTCGTCTTCATCCCCATCAGCGCCCGCCTCTGGCACCGCCGCTACGGCACGCTGACAATCGAGGAAGACGCGCATGACGACGCGAACGGCGGCAACGGCCTCGATCGCGGCATTTAAAACCGCAGGTTTATTTTTTCTCGCTACAAGCCGGTGCAGGGTGTGACGCAAAATGTCGCAGCCTGAAAAGCCGGCTTCGTTTTTTTTGCCTCGAATCCGTCAAGATTAGCCGCGAAAGAAGTGGCTCACACGCATCGCAACGGCGATTGGCGTGAATTGTGGAGAGAGAGAAATGACGAACGAGACGAAGGCACAGCCGCAGGCGAAGCCCGACCTCAACAGCCACTACCGCCCGCTCGGACTGAAGGCCGTTGCGGCCGCAGCCCTGATGCTGAAGCGTAAGCCCGCTGCCAAAACCGCCTGAAAATATTCGCTTTTTTGATTTTCCCGGTTTTTGCGGACTACCCGGAAAACGGAGAGTTGCGGACGGAAGATCAACAAGCATGCGGCGCCTTTTCCGGGCGCCGTTTTTGTATATGGCGTTCCGCGAAACCGCGGATCGTCAATCATTTGCAAAATTGGCAACCTTCTGTAACGAAGCTGAAACGAAAATGTAGTAAAAATCTCGCCTTCCACAAGAAGGCTATACGAACAGCGACGTATAGATTAGTGAATACAAAAGAACTTTTCTATTCCGCATTTTTTTCCACAACAATGAATAAGCCAATTTTCGAATTCGCAGAAATGCGGATGACGAATATTCGGCGTTGGGGGAAGATTGTGAAGACAGGCCAGGGGGGCTTGGGACGGCCATGCAGGATAAAATCCTTCTGATTGAAGATTCCGTTGCTCTTTCCATGCTGCTGAAGACGCGGCTTTCGGAAGAAACGGAAGCCGAGGTTGTTCATTGCGACAGCATGGCCGCGGCCGATGCCCTCATGCAGGCCCATAGTTTCACGCTGGCGCTGACGGGTCTCAATCTGCCCGATGCGCCGAAAGGCGAGATTCTCGCACTTTTATCCGAGCGTAAGGTGCCGGCGATCGTTTTCACCGCCACGGTGGATGACGAGGCGCGCAAGCGCTACGCCGAAAAGAAGATCATCGACTACATTGTCAAGGACGGCCATCGCACCGTCGATGCGGTGGTCAGAACGGTCCAGCGGATTTTGAGCAACAAGCTTTTTTCCGTCCTGGTGGTCGATGATGTTCGCACAGCCCGCTCCGGTCTCGTGGAAATTCTGGAACGGCAGAATTTCAGGGTCAGCGAGGCCCATTCGGGCAAGCAGGCGCTGGAAATACTGTCGCAGGACCCGACGATCCAGCTTGTCATCACCGACTACCATATGCCCGACATGGACGGTTATGAGCTGACGCGCCGCATCCGCGACAGCCGCTCATCCGAAGATTTGCGGGTGATCGGCATATCGTCCTCCACCGACCGGTTGCTTTCGGCAAGCTTCCTGAAGGCGGGCGCCTCGGATTTCGTCTACCGCCCTTTCGTGCCGGAAGAATTGCAGTGCCGCATCGATAACAATATCGAGACGCTGAAGCAGCTTAAACGCCTGCGCGAGCTGGCCGAACGAGACCACCTCACCGGTCTGCCCAATCGCCGCTCCTTCTTCGAGCGCACGCGGGCGCTGATGGATGTCATCAACGGCAATGACGAGAGCGGCGCCGTCGCCATTCTCGACATCGACCATTTCAAGAAGATCAATGACACGCTGGGGCACGATGCCGGCGACAGGGCGTTGAAAAAGCTGGCCGAACTGCTGCATGACATGTGCGATGAACAACGCCATATTCCCGCCCGCCTCGGCGGCGAGGAGTTTGCCGTGTTCCTACGTGGGCTGGATGCGCGAGCCGCCTATCAGTTCTGCGAAGAGCTGCGTGGACAGGTGGAAAAGAACGGTCGGCAGCTGAGCGGCAGCAGCCTCGCCCTGACGATTTCGCTCGGCGTCGTGGAGATCGAAAAGGGCGAACCCTTCGACAACCAGCTGAATGCGGCGGACCAGCTGCTCTATCTCGCCAAGGCAAATGGCCGCAACCGCGTCTATTCCGACATCATGATCCAGGAAGGCCTGCAGAAGATCGGCCGGAACAGCTGAGCTTTTCTGAACAAGATAGTCTTGTGTGGGACCGAGCGCGTGCCGCGTAACGACGGCTGACCTCAACTTCCTCGGAAAGCATCTCAAAACAGCGACATCTGCCCGTCATCCTTCGCCGGTTTGATCTTCGCCAGCGGCGCGCTTTCCGGCACCGGCTCGATGAGATCGGCACCGACATTGGCGACCTTGTTGACCTTGTCCGATACCGGGATCATCTCGAAGAAATCATCCTGAACCGGCCGCATCAGGTCGACGATCTCGCGCGGTTCCTGGGTCTTGCAATCCAGCCAGCGGCTGAAATCCTCGGGCGCAATGACAACAGGCATGCGGTCGTGAATACGGCCGATCGCGGCATTGGCGGCGGTGGTGAGGATCGCACCGGTATCGACCTCCGAACCGTCGGCGGAAGACCAGGTTTCCATGAGGCCGGCGAAAGCGACTATGCCGCCACTTTTCGGGCGAATGAAATAGGGTTGCGGTTTGCCGCCCTCCTCCTTCGGCGGGCGTCGCCATTCGTAAAAGCCGGTTGCGGGCACCAGCACGCGGCGATGGCGCATGGCGGCGCGGAAGGAGGCCTTGCCGATGGCGGTTTCCGAACGGGCGTTGATGAGCAGCGGAAAATCCTTCGGGTCCTTTACCCAGCCCGGCATGAAACCCCAGCGGACCAGCACGGCGCGGCGATTGGGCAGGTTGCTGCCGCGCTCCTGCCGCTCCCCCTCCATCACGATCAATATGGGCTGCGTCGGTGCGATGTTGAAACGGGCGGGAAAATCCTCAAGGCCGATCAGATCGAGATAGTCGGCGATCTCCTCGGGTGTCGCCTTCAGCACGAAACGTCCACACATGCTTTTTCCTCAACCCCTTGGTCCGAACAGGATGATGGCGGTGCCGGCAAGGCAGACAGCGCCGCCGGCAATATCCCATTTGTCCGGCGCATGCCCTTCCACGCCCCAGAGCCAGAAAAGCGACGCAGCGATGTAAATCCCGCCATAGGCGGCGTAAGCCCTGCCCGCCGCCTCTGTCGGAACCAGTGTCAGAAGCCAGGCGAAAGCGGCAAGCGCCAGCATGCCCGGCAGCAATATCCACCCGGTCTTGCCGAGTTTCAGCCAGGCCCAGAAGGAAAAACAGCCGGCGATTTCGGCAAGAGCCGCCAGGACATAGATAAGATAGACCTTCATTCCACCGTCTTTAGCATGCACAATCGCGACAGTTCCGGACTATAACGCTCACTTCGGAAACCGGAATCGATTTTCCGGACCACGACACTATAGACAGGCCGCAGACGGCCGAAACAAGCGAAACCATTCATGACCCTTCGTATCAAGCCCCGCGCTGCCTCCTCCGCCATCGTCAGGAACGGAGACCGGCTGCTTCTCGTGCGCCGTATCAACCCGCCCTCGAAGGACATGTTCGCCTTTCCGGGCGGGCGCGGCGAAGACGGCGAAACGGCAGCCGAGACGGCGCTGCGCGAATTGCACGAGGAAACCGGTATCGTGGCGCGAAGGCCGCAGCTTTTCGCGACCTATGATCTTCCCTCCCGCGACGCTGAAGGCGTGCTGACGAGCCATTATTTCCTCTCCGTCTTCACCGTGGAGACGGATGCCGATCCCGTCGTGACTGTGGGCGACGATGCGGCGGATGCCGGGTGGTACACATTGGCGGAAATCCGCCTTCTGCCTGCGCCCGAAAGTGTGGTCGAATGCGCCGAGCGCCTGCTTGCATGATTGCCAGTCAGCCAGAATCGCTATTATCTAGGACTGATCCGCCCGCCGGATGGTCACGAGCCAACAGTTCACGAGTATGTGTGGGGCAGAATAGAATTTTGATACGGCCAACCATCTTCCTGTCTCTTTTTCTGACCATGCTTGCCATATCAGGGCAAGAAGGCATCGCTTTTGCGCAGCCTTCAAAACCGGCTTCCGAGGCACGTCCGGCGGAAGCGATACCGCCCAAGCCCGCTCCTTATGACGACAAGCTGGCACGGCTGTCGGAAATACTGGGCGCGGTGCAATATCTGAGAACCCTGTGCCCCTCTTCCGGACCGGAGGACTGGCGCAGGTCGATGAGCGATCTTCTGGCTGCGGACACGGCCAACGAACCTGAACGACGTCAGCGCATGACGGCTGCATTCAACCGTGGATACCGCTCCTTTGCGGCCATCCACACCAGTTGCACACGCGCCGCCATCATGGCAGAAGAGAACTACCGTAACGAAGGGGCAACACTCGCGCAGGAAATCGCGTCCAGGTTCGGAAATTAGAGGATTGTTAACCTCTTTTCGCCGCAGCCCGTGCCGTTTTGATAAAAGGCTGCTAGTGTTGTTAACAGGGTGGTAAGGACTTGCCCGCCCTGTCGAGGATGAAAAATGCAGACAAGCCGTAACGAAATCGACGATATGATCGTGCATGAAAAGATGCAGGTCGCTCTGGAACACCAGAACGAGGCATGGGCTGACGGCATGGCCGACGGCATCGAGCCGGAGATCATCGCCGATGCCGCCATCGCTCTGGCCATGCGCGAAACCATCCGTATCCATGGCGAGGCCGGCGCTGAAGCAATGCTGGAATCGCTGCGCCAGCGCATGCTTCAGGGCGAATTTTCGCCGCAGCGGGTAATACAGTAAAGCCGGGGTCTATCATGTCTTGCCTGAGCAAGGGCCTTTTGCGCTCTTCCGCCCTGCTGTCCATTCTGCTTGCCCTGACCGCCGGTCCGATTGGCGTGCCGAGCCGCGCCTTTGCCCTTTCCGAGCTGAAGCCGGCGCAGAACACCGAAAGCGAGCCGAAGGCCGAGAGCGAGCAGCCGCAGCAGGCCCAGCCTGCTGAGCCGGACGAGATCGAAGGCGATTCGGAAGGCATTCCCCTGCCCGACCCTTTGGTGGACCGTTCCGCTGGCCAGGCAAACCAGCAATCCGCCAAGCCCGATAACACCCCGGAAATGTCTGTTGTAATCGAGCACGACATTTCCAAGGCGCCGGAACCCGTGCGCAAGCTGCGCCAGCAGATCATCGACGCCGCCGCGTCAGGCGATATCGAAAAGCTGCGGCCCTTCATCGCCGCCGGGCAGAACCAGTTCCGCATCGACGGCAGTGACAGCGAAGACCCGATTGCAGCGCTGAAAAGCTATTCCGGCGATCCGGACGGGTTGGAAGTGCTGGCGATCATCATCGATCTCCTGTCGACCGGTTATGCCCATATCGATGCCGGCACCCCTGACGAAGCCTATGTTTTCCCCTATTTTGCCGGAAAACCGCTGAATACGCTGACTGCACCGGAAAAGGTGGAGCTTCTGCGAATCATCACGGCGGGCGATCTGGCGGACATGCAGGAATTTGGCAATTACAGCTTCTATCGCGTCGGCATTTCGCCTGACGGCAAGTGGAAGTTCTTCACCGCCGGCGATTGATCGCATCGCAGTGCTTGCCGTTCTCGGGCAAAAATCCTAACTGTGCGGAATGAGCATTCCGGCAAATGCATCTGCATCTTGCCTGCTATCCGCATAGTCTCGACGAACCGAACGGTGACACCATGCCTTCCGCCTTTCTTGCCGACCGCCGCCTGATCCGGGTTTCCGGCACCGGCGCCGAGGAGTTTCTGAACAACCTCATCACCGCAGATATCGAGAATCTGCCGGCAGGCGAGGCCCGGGCCGCGGCACTTCTGACGCCGCAGGGCAAGATCCTGTTCGATTTCCTGATCTGGCGCGATGGCGGGGACTATCTGATCGAAACGGGCGCCGCCGAACAGGACGCATTGCTGCGCCGCCTGACCATGTACAAGCTGCGCGCACCGGTCGACCTCAAAGTCGAGACGGTAGAAGGTGTGAGCGTTTTCTGGACCGAGACTGCACCGGTGGCAGGCGTCAGGGACGGCCGTTTCGCCAAGGCCGGAATCGATCTCTTCAGGCTACCGGGCGCATCGGCCTCGGGCGATGTTGCGGCCTATGATGCGCTGCGCGTTGACCATGGCATTGCCGAATCCGGCCGGGATTATGCGCTGCAGGATGCTTTTCCCCATGATGTTCTGATGGATGTGAATGACGGCGTTTCCTTCAGGAAGGGCTGCTTCGTCGGTCAGGAAGTCGTCTCGCGCATGAAGCACCGCGGTACGGCAAGACGCCGCGTCGTCACCGTTTCGGCCGGAGGCGCGTTGCCCGCCAGCGGGGCGGAGATTACCGCCGATGGAAAACCGGTCGGCACGCTTGGAACCGTTTGCGGCAACAGGGCGCTTGCCATCGTGCGGATCGACCGCATTGCCGATGCGCTTGCTTCGGGCACGCCGCTTCTTGCCGAGACTGTTCCCGTGACCGTGGCCCTGCCGGCCTGGAGCGGCCTTTCCTTCCCGGCGGTCGATCCCGCGGCTCGGGCGGAGGATTAAGAGTGACGCCCGCAAAAAGCCCGCGCGCCTGGCAGCGCATGCTGTCCGGCCGGCGGCTCGATCTGCTCGACCCTTCGCCGCTCGATGTGGAAATTGCCGATATCGCCCACGGCCTTGCCCGTGTCGCCCGCTGGAACGGCCAGACGCGCGGCGACCACGCCTTTTCCGTCGCCCAGCATTGCCTCATCGTCGAAACCATCTTCTGCCGCATGTGCACGGGTGCGACGCCTGATGACATGCAGATGGCGCTTCTGCATGACGCGCCGGAATATGTCATCGGCGATATGATCTCGCCGTTCAAATCCGTGGTCGGCGGTGGTTACAAGACCGTGGAAAAACGGCTGGAGGCCGCCGTGCATCTGCGTTTCGGCCTGCCACCACATGCATCGCGCGACTTGAAGGACCGCATCAAGAAGGCCGACACGGTCGCCGCCTTTTTCGAGGCGACGGAGCTTGCCGGTTTTTCCACCGCCGAGGCGCAGAAATTCTTCGGCCTGCCGCGCGGCATTACCCGCGATATGTTCGACATTACGCCCCTGCCCTCCACCGAAGCGCAAAAGCTGTTCATCGAACGTTTCGAGGCTATCGAGGCGCTGCGCGCGGTCAGGACGGGGAGCGCGACATGACGGCCATTGTCGTATCGCCGCTGTCGCGGATCGCGGAGATGGCCGTGAAACACAAGGCCCGCGAAATGGTGACACTGATCGCCAAAGAGCAGGCCTTTCACCGCCCTGCCGTCATTGCCGCAGATCGGCATCTGACGCTTGCCATGAACGACATCACATTCAAGGGCACCGCTGATCTCATCGCGCCTGATGATGCGCATGTGCTGAGGCTGATCGATTTCGCCCGCGAATGGGACCAGTCCGCGCCGCTGCTCATCCATTGCTGGATGGGTGTTTCGCGCTCGCCCGCCGCCGCCGTCATCGCAGCGCTCAGCCTTTATCCTGACCAGGATGAAATGGAGCTTGCGCTGCGCCTGCGCGCCGTCTCACCCTATTCCACGCCGAATGCCCGCATCATTGCCATCGGCGACCGTCTGCTTGGACGCGACGGCAGGCTGGTGGCGGCGATCAAAAAAATCGGCAGGGGCGCGGATACGGATGGTAACGTGCCCTTCGTACTGCCGCTTGGCGCCTGAGGCCGTTTTAGCGGAACCCTCACGGCGTCCAGTCGTTACCAACCCTGAACAGCAATAAAAATCACAGGATAATTCATGGAACAACAGGCAACGGATATCATCGTCGCATCGCAGGCGGCGTTGCAGCAGGCGAGCGCGCTTGCGGTGCAATATTCCTTCTCGGTCGTTGGTGCGCTTCTGCTGCTGATCATCGGCTGGCTGGCCGCCACCTTCCTGCAACGCTGGGCCTTTCAGGGCCTGTCGCGCATTCGCGGCTTCGATGCGACGCTCGCCGGCTTCTTCGCAGGCGCCATCCGCTATGTGGTTCTCATTCTGGTACTGGTCATGGTGCTTGGCCAGTTCGGGGTGCAGACCGCCTCCATTCTCGCCGCCCTTGGCGCCGCCGGTCTGGCCATTGGTCTGGCGCTGCAGGGCACGCTGCAGAATATTGCCGCCGGCATCATGCTTCTGGTGCTGCGTCCCTTCCGGGTCGGTGAATATATCGAGACCGGCACGGTCAGCGGCACGGTGATCGAGATCGGGCTCTTTGCCACCGAACTCAAGACCAGCGATGGGCTCTATCGTCTCGCGCCCAACTCCACCCTCTGGAACGTGCCGATCACCAATTACAGCCGTTTTCCCTCGCGCCGTCACGAACTGAGCCTGACGGTCAAGACTGACGAGGATCTCACGGCCGCGCAGAATATGCTGATGAAAGTCGTGCGCTCGGAGAGCCGGGTTTTGCTGGACCCCGCCCCCGTCACCTTCGTCGATTCGGTCAGCGCCGACAGCGCCACCGTCAAATTGCGCTACTGGGTGCGCAGCGACAGTTATTTCGCGACAACCCGCGACGTGACGAAGGCCATGAAGCTCGCCTTCGACGAACGAAAGGCGGAAGTGAACGCGCAGCCTGCCTGAGACCTCACCTCTCCCCCCTCTTTTCAAGCGCGGTGGCTGCAAGAGCCATCGCGCTTTTTCGTTGCGTTGCGTTGGAGCACACACTTGCATCCCGCTGACGTGGCCTCTATAGGTCGTTACGTAATGTTATTACGTAACTTACTTTTATGGATATGAGAGGGCCGAAACAATGCAGAAGATACTCACCCGCGTCACCGGCGCTGTCGCACTTGGTTCCATGCTGCTGGCGGCGACCACGGCAATGGCTGCCGGTGGCGACAAACCCGCAGCCCATAGCCACGACCATGGACACGATCACGGCCACCAGATGACCGAGGCGGAAAAGCAGATCTACAAGGGTTATTTCGAGGATGCGCAGGTGAAACCACGTGCGCTTTCCGACTGGGAAGGCGACTGGCAGTCGGTCTATCCCTACTTGCTGAACGGCTCGCTGGACCCCGTCATGGCCGAAAAAGCGGCCCATGGCGACAAGACCGCCGCCGAATACCGCGCCTATTACGACATCGGTTACAAGACCGATGTAAACCGCATCGTCATCAAGAGTGACAGCGTGGCGTTTTATAAGGACGGCAAGCCCGCTGAAGGCACCTATGTCAGCGACGGCCATGAAATCCTGACCTACAAGAAGGGCAATCGCGGTGTCCGCTACATCTTCAAGAAAACCGGCGGCGATGAGGCCGCACCGCAATTCATCCAGTTCAGCGATCACTCCATAGCCCCGGTCAAGGCGGGCCATTACCATCTCTACTGGGGAGCTGACCGCAAGGCGCTGCTGGACGAAGTGACCAATTGGCCGACCTATTATCCCTTCCTGATGGACGGCGGCGATATCGTGAAAGAAATGGCGGCGCATTGAGACCGTAACTTAGCGGTCTTCCGCAGCATGCGTGAATGACGCGAGCGGTTGCCGCTTGTCACCTTCTCCCCGAGGGGGAGAAAGTCGCGGCAGCGGGATGAAGGGGCAAGCTCTCGGCTTATCGCTGGCGGTGCCCCTCATCTACTCCTCCGGGGCATCTTCTCCCCGGCGGGGAGAAGAAAGGCTCACTGCCCCATGGTCGAACGATGCGCCCAGCCGGTCATGCGCTTTTCAAGCCAGGCCATAATCGCATACATGACGATGCCTTCCACCGCGAGCATCAGCAGGCCGGCAAAGACGAGCGGCACATTGAACTGGCTCTGGGCCGAACTCATCATGTTGCCGAGGCCATAATTGGAAGCGACGGTCTCCGATACGACCGAGCCGACGAAGGCGAGCGTGATGGCGATTTTCAGCGAGCCGAAGAAATAGGGCATGGAACGCGGAATGCCGACCTTCAGCATGATATCCATCTTCTTTGCGCCGAGCGCCCGCAGCACATCTTCCGTTTCCGGCTCTATGGTGGCAAGCCCGGTCGCGACATTCACGACGATGGGAAAGAAGGAAATCAGGAAGGCGGTCAACACGGCGGGGACCGTGCCGATGCCGAACCAGATGACGAGGATCGGCACAAGCGCCACTTTCGGGATGGCGTTGAAGCCGATCATCAGCGGATAAAGCCCGGCATAGATGGTTTTCGACCAGCCGATGAACAGACCGATGGCAAGACCGGCGGCCACAGCAATGGCAAAACCCAGTGTCGTCGTATAAAGCGTCTGCAGCGAATTCTTCCAGATCGGCGACCAATATTGCATGATGGCCTGTCCAACCCTTACCGGTGACGGCAGAATGGTGGGCGGCATTTTCAGCGCATGGACGAGCAGTTCCCACAACACGAAAAGCGCCAGCGTATAAAGCCATGGAGCGGCTTTCACCCAGTTGACGCGGGCGATCAGCGGCTTGCGCGACTCGGCCGCAACGGTGCTTTCCAGGATCGCGCTCATGCCGCCACCCTCGCCTGGGCGATCTCGCCATGCAGTTCCTGCACCATGTCGTTGAAACCCCTGTCGTACATGATATCGAGCTGGCGCGGGCGGGCAAACGGAACGCGGTGTTCCGCGAGCACGCGGCCCGGCCTTGCGCTCATCACGAAAATCTTGTCGGCCAGAAATGTCGCCTCGCGCAGATCATGGGTCACAAGGATGATGGTGACACGCTGTGCGGCGTGCAGGTCGCGGATGACGCACCACAATTCCTCGCGGGTGAAGGCATCGAGCGCGCCGAAAGGCTCGTCCAGCATCAGTAGTTCCGGTTCGTGGATCAAGGCCCGGCAAAGATTGGCGCGCTGCTGCATGCCGCCGGAAAGCTGCCACGGGTATTTTGAACCGAAACCCTTCAGGCCGACGATTTCCAGCAACCGCTCGGCTTTCGCGACATATTCCGCCTTATGGGCGCGCAGGCGTCGGCGATGTTTCTCGACGATTTCCAGCGGCAGCAGGATATTTTCGAGCGTTGTGCGCCAGGGCAGCATCGTCGGGTTCTGAAACGCCATGCCGACAATGGAAACCGGCTCCGTGACCTGCCGCCCGGCAACGATGACATTGCCCTTCTGCGGAATATGCAGCCCGGTCACCAGCTTCATCAGGGTCGACTTGCCGCAGCCGGAGGGACCGACCACTGCGGCAAATTCACCCTTGTCGACCGTCAGGTTCAAGCCGGATACGGCCAGCGTGCCGGCGGAGCCGCCGTAACGCATGTCGACACTGTCTATTTCCACGAGATGTGACATTGCTGTCCCCGTTTTAAGTTGCTGATCGGGCGGTTGAACCCTGCAGCGTTGCAGCTTGTTTCTTCTCCCCGCCGGGGAGAAGGTGGCCCGAAGGGTCGGATGAGGGGGCAGCGCCAGCGATAGACCGAGAGCTTGCCCCCTCATCCCGCTGCCGCGACCTTCTCCCCGGCGGGGAGAAGAAGCATGCCGCACCCGCTCACTCCGCCCATTACGGAAGCATGCGCTCTTCCTTGGCCGGCAGGTAGGTCGCGTCGAACACCTGCTCCGCCTTGACGTTGCCCTTCAGGCCGAGGGAGACTTTCAACGTTTCGACGGAGGCCGCAAGCCGGGCAGGATCGACGCCGCCCATGCCGTTTTCCACCACATAGGGCGTCTTGATATTCATGCTGTTGGCCATGTTGAGGCGTTCAAGCTCGATGGCGCTGTCGAGCGTCTCGTTGCGCTTGAGCACAGCCGCCACGCCCTCTTCGGGGTTCTTGACTGAATCGGCGAAGCCCTTGGCCAGTGCTTTCAGAAAGCCCTTTACTGCTTCCGGGTTTTTCTCTGCGAAATCAGTGTTTACCAGCACCGCATTGCCATAAAGATTCAAGCCGTGCTCGGCCATCAGGATGGTCGAGATATCGTCATCGGCGATGCCCTGTTTCTTGAGGTTGAGGATCACCGAAAAGGCAAAGCCGAAAACGGCGTCGACATCGCCCTTGGCGAGCATCGGTTCACGCACCGGAAAACCGATCGATTCGATCTTGATCTTGCTGTCGTCGAGACCCGCCACCTGTTTGAAGGCCGGCCATTGCGCGAAAGCGCCATCCGGCGGCGGCGCGCCGAGCTTCTTGCCTTCCAGCGACTTCGGATCACCGGTGACACCCAGCGACTTGCGGCCGACCACGGCGAAAGTCGGGCGCTCATAGACCATATATACGGCCTTGATCTTCTGGCTCGGATCTTCGTCGAGGAACTTCATCACCGAATTGATATCGCCGAAACCCATCTGATAGGCGCCGGTCGCCACGCGCGGAATAGCTTCAACCGAACCGTTACCGCTGTCGATGGTGACATCGAGACCCTCAGCCTTGAAGTAACCCTTGTCGAGCGCCAGCAGGAAACCGGCGGCGGGGCCTTCGAACTTCCAGTCGAGCGTGAATTTCACCGGTGTTTCGGCCCGCGCCTCGATGATCGGCAGCGAAAAGCCGGCGGTTACACCGATGGCGGTAATGGCCAGAGCTCTGGTCAACAACCTGCGCGTTAAAATCATCTGTTCCCCCTGATGGTTTTGTTGGATTGGTTGCATAAGACCCAATTCCAACCCTCAAGGCAAGATAAAATTGCATACAAAATAGCCGTTATTTTGTGTGCTTATTTTATATGCACAAACAATCACAAGACAGGCAAAAAGCCGGCAATCTGCCCATCGCGAATGCAACGAAGCGAAAGCAGTATCGTTCACCCAGAGAACACAGCGTTCTCATTTGCCGGGGTTGCGGATCAGGGGCAGCGTGCGACAAATAGGGCCATGAACAGCAGGCGAAACGGCGGGACGGCAAGATGAATTCTGCACTGGGCATACACCACATCACCATGATCACCCGGAAGGTGCAGGCGAATGTGGATTTTTACGCCGGCTTTCTGGGCTTGAGGCTGGCCAAGCGCACGGCCGGCTTCGAAGACGCCATGCAGCTTCACCTGCTTTATGGCGATGACATCGCCTCGCCCGGCTCGCTTCTGACATTTCTCGTCTGGGAAGATGGCGGCCAGGGCCGTGTCGGGTACGGCCAGACGCTGGAAATTTCCGTGGCGATCGATCCCGCTGCGATCGGCTTCTGGCTGACGCGGGCGCTGAGATTCGGCATCCGCGCGGAAGGCCCGACTGACGAATTCGGCGCTCCGGTTATCCGGCTGAAAGATCCTGACGGCCTGATCGTCAAGCTGGTCGGCACCCGCGCCTTTGCCGATGCCACGCCACATGTGACCGACGATATTTCCGCAGAAGACGCCATTCGCCGAATCTATGGTGCGACGGTGCTGAGTGAAGTGCCGGAAGAAACCGTAGCGTTTCTGGAGAAACATTTCGGCTACCGGCAGGAAAGCCAGGCGGGTGCGATCCGCCGGCTCGTTTCCGACAGCGGCGACATTATCGACGTGCGTGACGCCACCGGCTTCTGGTCCAGCGCGCCGGGCACCGGCACCGTCGATCACATCGCCTTCCGGGCGAAGGACATGGATGAGCTGAACACGGTTCTAACCGGGCTGAAATCGCTGAATTCCAGCACCACCAACGCCCATGACCGGAAATATTTCCACTCGCTCTACGTCCGCGAACCGGGCGGCGTGCTGATCGAAATGGCGACCGATGGGCCGGGCATGACGGTCGACGAACCGCTGGAATCGCTCGGCGAAAAACTGTTCATCCCGCCGCTCTTCATGAAGGACGAGGCGGATGTGCGTGTCGCCCTGCCGCAATTCTCGATGCCGGGCGAAGAACGCATCATCTATCGCGACCTGCCCTTCGTGCACCGTTTCTACACGCCCGAGGAAGCTGATGGCAGCACCATCATCCTGCTGCACGGTTCCGGCGGCAGTGAAACGAGCCTGATGCCGCTGGCGCACCGGGCAGCACCGGGCGCCACCCTTCTGGGCGTGCGCGGCCGCAGCACGGAAGAAGAAATCGCCCGCTGGTTCCGCCGTTTTCCCGATTTCAGCTTCGACCAGCAGGATATTGTCACGGAAACAGAAGCCTTTGCCGCCTTCGTGGAGGGGGCAATCCGCGCCTATGGTCTTGATCGCTCGAAACTGCGGTTTATCGGCCATTCCAATGGCGCGAACTTCTACGCCGCCTTTGCCGCGCTCTATCCCGAACTTGCAGGCGACGCCCTGCTCTATCGCCCGATGCCGGTTCTCGAAACATGGCCGCAAACCGATCTTTCCGGCCACAATTTCCTGCTCGTGGCGGGACAACGCGACAAATATCTCGACAAGGCGAGCGAACTGCAGGGAAAGCTCACGGCGAGCGGTGCAAAGGCCGAGATGGAAACCGTTGAGGACGGGCACGAGCTCGGGCTTACCGATATCGAAGCGGCGCGGCGGTGGCTGGCGGGTGCTTCCTGATTCGAGCGGTACATCGGATCGAGCGGAGGCCACCCATTTCTTCTCCCCGTCGGGGAGAAGAAACAAATGGCATATGCTTACCCCCGCGCCACCCACACCATTCATCAACCGGGCCTTGCATAAATTCACCAAAAGGGCTTTAAAAACAGCTTCGTAATTGGAGAGTCCGTTTGGAAATCCCGCTGTTTATCCTCGCCCTCGTCGCGGCCTTCATCTACACGCTGGTCGCGAGCATCCGCAATTCAAGCCGAATCAAGTCGCTCGAACGGGAGGTGCACAGCCTCAAGCGGCTGATGGCTGCGGGCGTGACGTCGGCTGCGGCAGTGCAAACGGAGAGCACGGAATCCACGGTAAAACCGGATTTCGAGGCGGAAGAGCCAAGCACGCCCCCTGCGGAAGACACAGCCTTCCAGGCTGAATACGCATCCGAGCCCGAAGACGCCGCCGCCATGGCAGCATCGGAAGAGCTGGCGCGCGAGGAGGCCCAACCTGCGCCTGCCGCCGAGGCCGTATCCACCCCGGCAACGAAGGAGAGCTTCGAAAGTCTGCTCGGCGCGCGCTGGGCGGTCTGGGCCGGTGGACTGGCGCTGGCGCTCGGCGGCATTTTCCTCGTTAAATATTCGATCGAATCGGGCCTGCTCAGCCCGGCCGTGCGGCTTTCGCTCGCCGCCATTTTCGGTCTTGTTCTCGGGCTTGCCGGCGAAGCGATCCGCCGCAAGGCGGTGCCGGGCATCGCCACCACCTATTCCAACGCCATGATACCGGGCGTGCTGACGGCGGCGGGCGCATTGACGCTGTTCGGCGTGGTTTATGCAGCCTATGGCATTTACGACTATATCGGTCCCGGCGCGGCTTTTGGCCTGCTTGGCCTCGTCGCTTTCGCCACCATCGGGCTTTCGCTGCTGCACGGGCAGGCGCTGGCCGGTCTCGGCCTTCTCGGTTCGATGCTGACACCCGCGCTGATTTCCACCGAAACGCCGAATATCTGGGCGCTCTTCGTCTTCCTCACCGTCTCCTGGCTGGCAACGGCGGCAGCGGCGCGCAGGCAGGGCTGGACCGTGGTTCCCTCTCTCGCCAATGCCGGGCTTGGCCTCTGGGCGCTCGGCTATATCGGCTTTTCCGAAACGATCAGCGCCGAACCGCCAACACTTGCCCTGCTCGTCATGCTGGCGGGAACAATATTCCTCTGGCCCGGCAAGGCATTCGACACGCCGCCCGCCCAAACTGCCGAAACCGCAGCGCCCGAGCGACGCGCCGTCCGCGCCATGCGGCTTCTGCTACGCCCGTCACTCGCCCTCAATCTCACCGTCTCGATGGCCGTGATCCTGCCGGCAATCGGCTTCCTTTTTGCCGATGGCGGAGTCGATACTCATCCGGCCCTGATCGTTTCAGCGCTCATAGCCGCCCTTGCGGCCCTTGGCGCCGCCCGCCACTATGCGGTATGGCCCGCTATTATCGCAGCACTTGGCGCGCAGGCTGCGGTATCGCTGATGTCACGTCAGGGTCTCGACTTCATCGGCGTCATCAACGATACGGCCGTATCGCTTCCGCCCGTGTCGGTTGGCTACACGGCGGAAATCGCCATGGCGCTCGGCCTCGGGGGCGTCTTCGTGCTGTCCGCCTTCTCCTTCCTGAAGCGCAAGGGTGCTGACGACGCGGATTTCGCCCAGCTCTGGGCTGGTATCGCCGCGCTATTCCCGGTCTGGCTCGCCACCGCAAGCTTTGTCGAATACGGCAATCTTGGCCGCGACTGGCTGCACGCCGCCTATGGCCTCGGCCTCGGCTTCGTGTTGATTGCAGGTGCCGAATGGCTGCATCGGCAGAACAATGAGACCTATCGCAAACCGCTCAACATCCTCGTGCTCGGCTCCTTCGCCGCCTTCGCGCTCAGCCTGCACACGCTGACGGAGGGGCTGGTGACAACCGTTCTCCTTTCGGTCATCGGCTTCATCTATGTGCTGGCCAGCCGTTACCGCAACTGGGAGGTTCTGCCCTGGGTGATGGCCGTGGCAAGCGTTGCCGTTCTCGGCCGCATCGCCTGGGAACCCACCATTGTCGGGCCGCAAAATCTTGGGCTCACGCCGGTCTTCAACGCGCTTCTTCCGGGTTACGGCATTCCCGCACTGCTGGCCGTCGCCTCGGCATGGCTGCTGCGCGACTGGCCGGGGGTCAGGGCGAAGAACTTCCTGCAGGCGATTGCCAGCGTCATGGGTCTTCTCGCCGTCGCCATCCTCGTCCGCCACGCAATGAATGGCGGCACGCTGGATGACAGTGTGCCGACGCTTGGCGAACAGTCGATCTATACGCTGCTGACCATTGGCTTCTCGGGCGTGTTGATGACGCTCGATCTGAAAAGCCCCAGCCCCATCTTCCGCTACGGCTCGATGATTGCCGGCGTGATTGCCGTCATCAACGTGCTGACGATGCATTTCTTCACGCTCAACCCCTATTTCACCGGCGAAAATACCGGCCGCATCCCGTTCCTCAACCTGCTGCTGATCGGTTACCTCCTGCCGGCGCTCGCCTATGGCGGCCTTGCCTATTACGCGCGGGGAAAACGTCCACCGCCCTATGTCAGCATGCTGGCGGTGGCGGGCGCAGCGCTCGGTTTTGCCTGGGCCACGCTTTCAGTGCGCCGCTTCTGGCAGGGCGAAAATATTGCCGACTGGAAGGGTTTCCTGCAGGGCGAGACCTACAGCTATTCGGTGGTCTGGCTGCTGATCGGCGTGTTGCTGCTCGTGCTTGGCTCGCGCTTTAATGCCCGCAGCCTGCGTCTGGCATCGGCCGCCTTCGTGCTGATCTCGGTTGCCAAGGCGTTCCTGATCGACATGAGCAATCTCGAAGGCGTGCTGAGGGCGCTGTCCTTCATCGGGCTCGGCGCGGTGCTCATCGGCATCGGCCTGTTCTACCAGAAGATCCTCACCCGGAAGCCGCAGGCATGATCGCGGCCGAGGCTTTCGCGCCCTATGCGGCGCTTGCGCAGGACCTGATACCGCACGCCGCAGACAGCGGCGACGGTTCGCATGATCTTGCCCATATTCACCGCGTCTTCCGCAACGCCATGCGCATCCATGCGGGCGAAGGCGGCGATGGTAACGTGCTGGCCGCCAGCGTGCTGTTGCATGATTGTGTGGCGGTGGAGAAGAACTCACCGCTGCGCGCGCAGGCCTCGCGGCTTGCGGCGGAAAAGGCATCCGGCATTCTGATGGGGCTCGGCTGGAAACAGGCGGATATTGACGCCGCCGCCCATGCCATCACCACACACAGCTTTTCCGCCAATATCGAACCGCAGACGCTGGAGGCGAAAATCCTTCAGGATGCCGACCGGCTGGACGCCATCGGCATGGTGGGGGCGGCGCGCTGCTTTTATATTGCCGGGCGCATGGGCTCAGCACTTTATGATCCGGTCGACCCGCTGGCGAAGGACCGGCCGCTTGACGACCGCGCCTTTGCCATCGACCATTTCGAAACCAAGCTGTTCAAGCTGGCCGACGGTTTTCGCACCGAGACAGGCCGGCAGATGGCCAGGGCCCGCCATGAGCGGCTGAAACAGGTGCTGGACCTGTTTCTCGACGAGATCTAAGGAGACCCTAGATGCGTGTGACCGAACTCAACATCTATCCGCTGAAAAGCGCGCGCGGTATCCCTCTCTCCGAAAGCGCCGTTTCGGCCGAAGGCCTGCCGGGTGACCGCCGCGCCATGCTCACTGATCCCTCCGGCCATTTCATCACCCAGCGCGAATTGCCCGCCATCGCCACGGTTCTGGCCCGGCATGAGGATGGCGGCATGGTGCTGGCGCGCGACAAGGACGGCGAGATTTTCGCAAGGCCATCCGGGCAGCGCATGGATGTGGCGGTGTGGAAATCGATCGTCAGCGCCAATATCGCCGATGACGAGACCAATGGCACGCTCTCGGCATGGCTGGGGCGCGAGGTGAAGCTCGCCTTTTTTGATGATACCTCGAAACGTATTGCGAGCCTCGAATGGACGGGCAACGAAACGCCCGTCACCTTTGCGGACGGCTACCAGATCCTCGTCACCACCACGGCCTCGCTTGCCGCGCTGAACGACAATATGCGCGCCAATGGCGAAGACGCTGTTGGCATGGAGCGTTTCCGGCCGAATATCGTGCTTGACACGGACGAGGCATGGGCTGAGGACCGCTGGGCGGCCATCGAGATTGGCGGCATTCGCTTCGATCTCGTCAAACCCTGCGCCCGCTGCATCATGACCACGCAGGATCAGACCACCGGCTCGCGTGATGTGCCCTCCCCCATGAAAGCCATGGGCCGCATCCGCATGTCCGGCGACCGGCGCGTGCCCGGCCCGCTCTTCGGCTGGAACGTGACGCCGCGCAGCCAGGGCAAGCTGTCCGTCGGCGATGTGGCAAAGGTGGTCGAGGAACGGCCGGAAGGCTGGACGATCAAACGGCGGTAAGTTGCTGGTTCGGGTCAAACCCAACCCACAGCCCACAGCGCAAAGTTTTCATAGGCTGGCGCGCCCTCTCTCCATCATTCCTGCGCCTGTCACAGGATGAGGAAAGGACGGAGCATCACCGCATCACGGCTTGTGCGCCCCGACGATCAGGAAAATCGGGCGGCGATCTTCGTGCTTCAGTTCAGGCCGCTCGGCCATCAAGGCCGGATCAGGCCTCGGCTCCGCCAGCCGCGTCAAAACAAATCCGGCAGCCAGGAGACCATTGAGAAGGCCTGACACCGTGCGGTGATATTTGACCACATCGTCCGCCATCCAGTTGGAATGGCGCACGCCCTGACTTTGATAATTATCGAGCGGCCAGTGCAGGATTTCGCCATCCTCGCCATAAAACCAGTCCTGTTTTTCCAGCGCCGTGAAAACGGGATGTTCGATGGAAAAGATGAAATCGCCGCCGGATTTCAGCACGGCAAAGACCTTCGCGAATGCCACGTCGAGATCGCGGACGTAATGCAGGGCGAGAGAACTCAGCACCACATCGAAACTTTCCTGCGGAAAATCGATGTCTTCGATGGCGGCGCGGCGGTATTCGATGCCGGGCCCGCCATTTATTTCGGCGGCGCGGTGCAGCATGTTTTCCGAGAGATCAACGCCAACGACATGGCGCGCGCCCTGCTCTGCGGCAAAACGGCAATGCCAGCCGAAACCACAACCGAGATCAAGAAGGCTCCTGTCTTTCAGGGGCGGAAGCATGGCACGCAATTCATGCCACTCGCCGGCCTGACGCAGGCCCTCCACGGAGCGCGGCATGGCGCTGTAACGCTCAAAAAACCCTGGATCGTCGTAGATATTCTGTTTCATCGTCTTCTCTCCGGCCGTATTCCATCAATCGCATGAATAGTGGCCGTCAAGAAAAGTCGCTAGTGGGACTGGCTGACAAAAGATAATATTCATCCCATCATAGCGGAATCTGCGGCAAGCCATGTCCCTCTTTTTTGGGACGAGGCGCCGCGATGGGGGAATATTCATGTTGCAAGCCACACGCCAGACAATGCCCTGGCTGATTATCGCCGCCGGGTCACTGATTGCCGTCATGACCTTCGGGCCGCGTTCGGCCATGGGCTTCTTCCAGCTGCCGATGCTTGCCGATACCGGCTGGGACCGTTCCACCTTCGGTCTCGCCATGGCCCTGCAGAACCTCTTCTGGGGTCTCGGCCAGCCCTTCTTCGGCGCCATCGCCGATAAATACGGCACGGGCCGCGTGCTTGTTCTCTCCGGCCTGCTTTATGCTGCCGGCCTCATCTGCATGTCCTTTGGCACCTCGCCCTTCTGGCTGCATTTCGGCGGCGGCGTGCTCGTCGGGCTCGGCATTGCCGCCGGTTCCTTCAGCGTCATCCTTTCGGCCTTTGCACGCCATGTCACGCCGCAGCAGCGTTCGCTCGCCTTCGGCATCGGCACGGCGGCGGGCTCAGCCGGCATGTTTCTGTTCGCACCGATCAGTCAGGGGCTGATCTCCACCTATGGCTGGTCGGACAGCCTCGTCTGGCTTGCCGCGATGATGATGCTCGTGCCGCTGCTCGCCTTCTTCATGCGCGGCAATTCCTCTTCCGGCAGCCAGTCGCAGGCGCAGTTCCAGCAGACGGCAGGCGAAGCGCTGAAGGAGGCGCTCGGCCATAAAAGCTACCTGCTTTTGACCACCGGCTTTTTTGTCTGCGGTTTTCAGGTGGCCTTTATCACCGCGCATTTCCCGGCCTATCTCGGCGATATCGGCATCGAACCGCGCTACGCCGTCATCGCCATGGCGCTGATCGGCTTCTTCAACATCATCGGGTCGCTTGCCGCCGGTGTCATTGCCCAGCGTTATTCGAAACCCTATCTGCTCGCCTATATCTATATCGCCCGCTCTGTCGCCGTCACAGCCTTCCTGCTTCTGCCGCAATCGCCGCTTTCGGTCATCATCTTCGCCGCCGTCATGGGCATCCTCTGGCTTTCCACCGTGCCGCCCACCAATGCGCTGGTGGCGATCATGTTCGGCACACGCCATCTCGGCATGCTCGGCGGCGTCGTGTTCCTGTCGCACCAGATCGGCTCGTTCCTCGGCGTCTGGCTCGGCGGCTTCCTTTACGACAGGCTGGGTTCCTATGATCTCGTCTGGTGGCTGGGCGTCGGCATGGGGATTTTTGCGGCCATCGTGCATTGGCCCATTCAGGAGCAACCGGCCCCGAGGCCTGCAATGGCCTAGTCAGACAGCCTTATCGAGCGCGGGCGGCATCACCTTCCCCTCAGTCGCCCGGCCTTCCAGCGCCTTCAGCGCCGCCTGCACGAAACCGTCGCGGGCGGCGTTTTCGTTGAGCCCACGCGGATCGTAGACATGTCGGTTGAGGAAATGGGCGGTGAGGCGGAAAGCCGCCGCAAGGCTGTCAGGATCGGCGGCCTTCGACTGGCCTTCGCTCAAGAAAGCCGGAAGCGACAGCATGCGCTCCGCATAGGGCGCGCCTGCCGTGCGGCAAACCGCCCGGCCCGTCTTTGGCGATACATAGATGAGGTCGGTGCGCAGCCCCGTCGCCGCGCATTCGGTCAGATCAAGCCCGAAACCGAGATCGTTCAGCACTGCCAGTTCAAAGCGCACGAACAATTCCCCGGCATCGACGGGGTCGTGGAGATTGTCGAGAATGATATCGAGCGCCTGATAGAGATGCGGGTGCGGATCACGCTCCGGCAGAAGCCTGAGAAGAGCACCCATGGCCTGTACGCCATAAACCGCGGTCGCCGTCTCCATCAGTTGTGCGGCGCGCAATTGCAGCGGCTCGATGCGGAACTCGCCGAGATGATCGTGAAGGCGCGCGCGCCAGATGACATCCACCCGGTTTCCGGCCTGTAGCACCGGCTGCATGCTGCGGGAACGGCCGGAACGGACCAGCCCCAGATGGCGGCCACGCGAAGGGGTCATCACCTCGGCGATGACACTCGTCTCGCCATGGCGTTTTACGCCGAGAATGATTGCCTCTTCCTGCCACTGCATGAAACGCGTCCGAATTTCGATTCAAGGCCGATCATACCCGATCTGGCGGCGAAACGTTATTCTTTTACGGCATTGTCGACCGTGCCGACGAGGTTGAGGACGAAATCGATAATTTCGTTTTCCCCGAAGGGCTTGCCCAGCAATGGCGCATGCATGAGATCATCCGGAAAGCCCGTCGTGTCGCCATAGCCGCTGACGAAACCGAAGGGAATTCCCCCATCGCGCAGCCCGCGCGCAAAATCATAGCTCTTGCCGTCGGTAAGGCTGACATCGAGAAGCACACAATCGGCGCCGTCCTCTTCAACGGCCTGTCTCGCCTGCGCCAGCGTCGTGGCGATGACGACGGTTTCCACCCCCATGGACTGGAGAACCGCTTCGACATCAAGCGCCACCAGATATTCATCCTCAACGATGATAACCCGTTGTGGCACCATATGTTTTCTTCTTCCTAAAAAGATGGCCGCAAGGCTCGAAGCTGCGGTTTCCGACATGATTCTCCAGTGAGATATCACGACAGGAGTCGCAAATTACGGCTCCACCGTCATTTAAAAAAGACATGTCGAAAGAAGATCAGATGAAGGGTCTTTGCCGCTTCTCTTCGCTTTCCCAGCTGGCCACATGGCTCAACCCGGCATCATCAAGCACCAGACAACCCTTGTCGGTCCAGCGAATGAGACCGCGATCGACCAGCTTTCTCAAGGTCTTGTTGGTGTGGACAATGGACAGGCCAAGTGTATCCGCCACATGCTGCTGGGTGACCGGGATCGGCGTTTCCCCCTGTATGAGATGGACCGCCTTTGCCTTGCTGTAGAGGAAAACAATCAGATAGGCGGCGCGCTCCAGCGCCGTGCGCCGGCCGATGCTGAGGAGATGGCTGTCGAGCATGCGTTCCTCACTCGCAGCGATCCAGGTCAGGTCATAGGCAAGCGTCGGATGGTCGGTGAAGAGATTATTGAGGCGCGAGCGCTCGAAGACGCATAGGGTGACTGGCGACAGCGCCTCCACCGAATGCTGCATTTCCCCCATCACCGTGCCCTGCAGGCCGACGAGATCGCCGGGCATGACATAGTTCAGTATCTGCCGCCTGCCGTCTTCCAGCGTCTTGTAACGGAAAGCCCAGCCCTGCAAAACGGTGTAAAGATGGGCGCTATGCGAGCCTTCCATCAGGATGACGGAGCCGCCTTCCACCGCAAGTTCCCCCGTCTTGAAACGCGAGACGAAATCTAGCTCGGAGGAGGAAAAGTCGCGGAAATGCGGCAGGTCGCGCAGGGGACATTGCTGGCACGGGGTGGTGGAAATTCCGTTCGGTTTTTTTGGCGACATGAATATCCGTCATCGAAAAAAGGTTGCGCCCAATTGTTTTGGAACAACCCGCCCGAACGTATTCGGTTCCCGATGGTGGGTGAAGATATTCAGTTCGCTATTTGTACGTCGTTCCATCCCCCAGCGCCCTCATTCCTGTGCTTGCCACAGGAATGAGGGGGTGAAGCGGATGTGCTTCAGTTTCGGGGGAATTCCAGTCCCATTTCGCGGAAACGCTCGGGGTCATCACCCCAGTTCTCGCGCACCTTGACGAACAGGAAGAGATGCACCGGCTGTTCGAGGATTTCCGACAGTTCCTTGCGCGAGGCGGTGGAAATGGCCTTGATCGCGTCGCCGTTCTTGCCGAGCGCAATCTTCTTCTGGCTGTCGCGCTCGACATAGATCACCTGCTCGATGCGTACCGAGCCGTCCTTGCGTTCTTCCCACTTTTCCGTCTCGACATGCGAGGCATAGGGAAGCTCCTGATGCAGGCGCAGGAACAGCTTCTCGCGGGTGATTTCGGCAGCGAGCTGGCGCATCGGCAGATCGGAAATCTGGTCTTCCGGATAATACCACGGACCTTCCGGCAGAGCCTCCACCAGATAATCCATCAGATCTTCGCAACCCGAACCGTTGGTGGCCGAAATCATGAAGGTGCGGTCGAAGGCCACCGTCTCATTGGCGGCGGCGGCAAGCTTAAGCAGGTCTTCGCGCTTCACCTGGTCGATCTTGTTGAGGCAGAGGATCTTCTTCTGCGGAACATCCTTCAGGCCTTCGAGAATGGCCTCGGCGTCGCCTTTAAGACCACGTTCGCTGTCGATCAGCAGCAGGATGAGATCGGCATCCTTCGCGCCGCCCCAGGCGGAGGTGACCATCGCGCGGTCGAGCCGACGGCGCGGCTTGAAGATGCCGGGCGTGTCCATGAAAACGATCTGCGCATTCTTGTGAATGGCGATGCCGCGCATCACGGCGCGCGTCGTCTGAACCTTGTGGCTGACGATCGAGACCTTGGCGCCCACCAGCCTGTTGACCAGCGTCGACTTGCCGGCATTGGTCGGGCCGATAAGGGCCACGAAACCGGAACGGGTCGGAAGGTTGTTGTCTTCGCCTTCAATGGCGGGGTTTTCGTGATCGGTCATGATATCCATCAAGGTCAGAGGTATTCAACATGCGGCCTTATCGGTCCGCCATGCGCTCGATTTAGCACCCTATGGCGGGCGCTCAGTTCTGGGTGGAGCCCTTCTGCCAGACGCCTTCGCGTTCCAGCAATCTGGTTGCCGCCACCTGCTCGGCCGCGCGCTTGGAGCGCTCGACACCGGTTTCCGGCTTTACGCCGGGAATTTCGACAGTCACTGTAAAGCGAGGATCGTGATCCGGTCCGGAGCGATCGTCAATCCTGTAAGAGGGCGTGGTCGCAAATCTGGCATGCGCCCATTCCTGCAATTCGGTCTTGGCGTCTCGCCGTCCGGCATCCACGCTCGTTGCGCGGCCCTGCCAATATTTCAGAATGAACTTGCGCGATGCTTCCAGCCCGCCATCCAGATAGATGGTGGCGATCAGGCTTTCGACCACATCGGCGCGCACATTCAGCATCGCCTTGCCGGTCAGCTTTTTCACGTCGGATCCGGTACGGATGAAATTGTGCAGCCCCATCTCGTCGCCGATCGCGGCGCAGGATTCGGCGCTTACGAGCTGGTTGAGACGGACGGAGAGTTCACCTTCGGTGGCGTTACGGAAAATGGAGAACAACAATTCCGCCACGCAGAGGCCGAGAACGCGGTCCCCTAGAAATTCCAGCCGCTCGTAATTGCCGGCCGCGGCGGAGCGGGCGCTGGCATGGGTCAAGGCCCGGTCGAGCCGGGCCTTTTCCTTGAACTCATATCCGATCAACGCTTCCAGACGGGAAATTTCGTCCGCGGAAAGCGGCTTGGTCTTACTCATCCCACAACCTTGAACAGGCGGTCCCAACGCATGTTGGCCGGCCATTCCCAAATGCGGCTGAACGGCGTGTCGTTGCCCAGCGAGAAGAAGATGACGCTGGCGCGGCCGATCAGGTTTTCTTCAGGCACGAAACCGACATCGAAGCGGCTGTCGAGCGAATTATCTCTGTTGTCGCCCATCATGAAATAATGGCCTTCCGGCACCACGAATTCACGCGTGTTGTCGCCGCGCGAATCGGGCGACTGGTCCAGCGTGTCGTAGGTGACGCCATTATCAAGCGTTTCGCGGAAAACAGGCACATTGGCGCCCGGATCGGCGCGATAATCTGACGTGAAGGTGCCGTCGGGCTGCTTCGGAACCGGCTGACCGTTGATGAACAGCACGCCGTTCGTCACCTGGATGCGATCACCCGGCAGGCCGACGAGACGCTTGATATAATCGACTTCAGGATTGGGCGGCAGGCGGAAGACCACGACGTCGCCGCGCTTCGGCTTGCTGAATTCGAGAATACGGCCCGAAAACAGGTTCGGCGAAAAAGGCAGCGAATATTTCGAATAGCCGTAGGAGAATTTGTTGACGAAAAGATAGTCGCCAACCAGAAGCGTCGGCATCATCGAGCCCGATGGAATCGTGAAGGGCTGAAAAAGCACGGTGCGGATGACCATGGCCAGCAGCAGCGCCTGAATGATGACCTTGACGTTCTCCCAGAGGGCGTTCTGCTTCTTTTCAGCTTTTTCCGACACTTAAAGACCTGCCTGATTGTTTCCCGGCTTCTTCGGCTTCGCGAAGGCTTCCGGGCCGTTGTTTGTAGAGCCTGCGGCGGTGGAGCGGTTTCACACTGCCGGCAAGGCTTTCATATTTCTGCGACTTCTCTAGAACCTTTCCAGCCCGAAGGGAAGCGCTTCTGTCACACGCCCGCAAATAGAGCGCCAATGCGGCAAGGCCGGGGCCTCAATCGATCACGGGAAGCGCTTCTATGATCACAAATGCCTGAGCATAGGGAAAATCGTCCGTGATCGTCAGGTGAATATTGGCGCGGTGGCCGGCGGGCAGCAAGGCCGCCAGCCTCTCCCCCGCCCCATTGGTCAGCCTCATGGTCGGCTTGCCGCCCGGCAGATTGACGACACCCATGTCCTTCCAGAAGACGCCATTCGCAAGGCCGGTTCCCAGCGCCTTGGAACAGGCTTCCTTGGCGGCAAAACGTTTGGCGTAGGAAGCGGCGCGGTTCTTGCGGCCATCGGATTTCGCGCGCTCGATATCGGTGAAACAGCGATGGGTGAAGCGCTCGCCGAAACGTTCGATCGACTTTTCAATGCGGCGGATGTCGATCAGGTCGCTACCCAATCCAATGATCATTTCAGCATCTCCAGAGAAGCATTCTTGTTGGCGGCGCGATGCGCGAGATTTTCCATCTTGCGGCGCTGGAAACCGCTGATGAGGCCATAAACGGCGATATAGGCGATGATTGCGCTGATGCCGGCCGGAAGAAGCGCGCCGATGGTCATGGGCTCCAGCACCGGCGTCCATATCTGCCGGAATTCAAGATGGCTGAACAGCGCCACGAAATCCACATGCGCGGCACTTTCCGTCTTCTGCCGGCCGAGAATGAAGTGTCCCAGCTCCCAGGTGGATGCCCAAATGAACGGAAATGTCAGCGGATTGGCGAAGGTGGTGCCGAGCGCCGCCGCCACGAGATTGACGCGCAAGAGGAAACCGAGCGCCATGGCGATGATGATGTGAACGCCGAGAAACGGCGTCCATGCCACGCCCACACCGATGGCGACACCGGCGGCAACAGAATGCGGAGAGGCGGAAAGCCTGAGCAGCCGCAGCTTCATATAGCGCAGCGAACGGGAAAAACCCGTTCGCGGCCAGAACAGGTCGCGAATCTTCTCTGAAAAACCAACGGGTTCACGGCGGCGAAACGGCATGGGGGCAGTCTATTTCATCGCCCCGGCCGAGCCAAGAGCATGGTAGACAACAAAGGACTTTTGCTGACTTATCCCCACGTCCGTCATTCTGGCCCTTGAGCCGGAAACCAGCCTACGCGTGCTCGTGCAGCGTCGACAGATCAATAACAAGCCTTGCCGGACACTCTGACGTCATCCTCGGGCTTGTCCCGAGGATCAGCAAGCGATTGATTCAATTCGACGTGATTAGATCCTTGGGGCATCCTCGAACTTGTTCCCGGGACCAAGGAGACGTTGAGGAAATACGCTCCCTCTCGCCGTCAACTTCATTGCAAACGCAGCATGTCATATCAGTCAAACCGGACAGCTGTGTGTGGGACACCCGCTAGAAGCGCGTATTCACCTTGGTCTACGAGACGCAGGAATGCACAGGCCGATAGGGCTGCATCTGCTAGCCCCATACGCATGGCGATGGGCTGCCATGCGTTGAGTGCATTACCGGCGGAACAGGCCGCGGTCGATTTCGCGCTGGCGGAATTCGAGATCGACGTTCGATACCGAACCGCTGAGATATTCGAATTCGCGTTCCTGGGTGGTCTTGCCACGGACGGCACGGGCGATCTTGCGAAGCGGAGTAAACATGATTTTCGGTCCTTTCGGTTTGGAACTGGCGTTTCTCATCGGTGTTTATCCACCGGCACGCCGCGTTTCCTTCTCTTCAATTTCTGAGGAGAAAATAGTCGCAAACCACTTCCACGACCAGAGACAGGAAAAGGCCGCTGCCATGCGTTTAGCGCATAACAACGGCCTTTCAGTATCTTCAAAGGATCAAAAATGCCTCAATCGAAGGCACGCGTCACCGTCGAGACGCAGTCGAGATCCTTGAGCTGCGACAGAAGCTGGTTCAGCTGCCTGAGATCCCAGACTTCGACATCCAGCGCCAGCTCGGAGAAATCCGTGCCGATGCGGACCATGTTCAAGCCCCGAATATTGACATCGAGCGTGGCGATGGACTGCGCCACGGAGGCGAGCGTGCCCGGCTCGTTCAGCGCATTGATCATCACCCGCGCCATGAAGCGCGACTTGTTCGCTTCATCGAGGTCCCAGCGGACATCGATCCAGCGCTCCGGCTCATCGTCGAAACGCTGCAGCGCCGGCGCCTGAATGGGATATATGGTAATGCCCTTGCCTTTTTCCATGATGCCGACGATGCGGTCACCCGGAACCGCGCCGGCGGCACCGAAATGCACGTCGACATTGCCGGAAAGGCCGCGGATGGGCAGCGGGTCCGGCCCATCCAGCATTTCGGCCGCGCCATCGTCCTCCAGAGCGGAGCGCGACTTGCCGGGGATCTTGAAGACCATGCCGGAAGCGCTGCGCATGTTGAACCAACCATCGTCACCGGTCATCTTCACCGTGACGCGCTCGTCCTGATAATCCGGATAGACCGCACGCAGCACATCGAGCGAGGAGACCTCACCGCGCCCGACGGCGGCGATCGCGTCTTCCACATCCTTCTGCGCCAGACGATGAAGAACGGGCTTCAGTGCTTCACGCGAGAAGGCCTTGCCGGCGCGCTCGAAGGTGCGCTCCAGAATGCGATAGCCGAGGCCGGAATATTGCTTGCGGATGGCCATGCGCGTGGCGCGACGGATGGCCGAGCGGGCCTTGCCCGTCACCACCACCTCTTCCCATGCGGCAGGCGGCACCTGCACGCCCGAGCGGATGATCTCCACCTCGTCGCCATTGTTAAGCCGGGTCACGAGCGGCATGATCCGCCCGTTGATCTTGGCGCCAACCGTCGTGTCACCGATATTGGTGTGCACCGCATAGGCGAAATCGATGGGGGTCGCGCCGCGCGGCAGCGCAATCAGCTTGCCCTTGGGCGTGAAGCAGAACACCTGGTCCTGGAACAGTTCCAGCTTGGTATGTTCGAGGAATTCTTCCGGGCTGTCGCCTTCGGCGAGCGATTCGATGGTGTGGCGCAGCCAGGAATAGGCGTTGCTTTCCCGAGAGAGCAGATCGCCCTCCCCGTTTTCGCCATCCTTATAGAGCGCATGGGCGGCAATGCCGAATTCGGCGATCTCGTGCATGCGCTTGGTGCGGATCTGCAGCTCGATGCGCTGGCGCGAGGGTCCGACGATGGTGGTGTGGATGGAGCGATAGTCGTTCTGCTTCGGCGTGGAGATGTAATCCTTGAAGCGACCCGGCACCACGCGCCAACGGGTGTGCACGATGCCCAGCGCCCGGTAGCAGGCGGGAATATCGTCCACCAGAATACGGAAACCGTAAACATCCGAAAGCTGCTCGAAGGAAAGCGACTTCGCCTGCATCTTGCGGAAAACCGAATGGGGCTTTTTCTGCCGCCCTTTTACGTTGGCCCCGATCAGGCCGTTCGCCACGAGAAGCTCACGCAACTCGTCCTCGATCTTCTTGATCAGGCCCTCATTGCGCGTTTCCAGTTCCTGCAGGCGGTTCGTCACCGTCTCATAGGCTTCCGGGTTGAGATAACGGAAGGACAGGTCCTCCAGCTCGTCGCGCATGTCCTGCATGCCCATGCGGCCGGCGAGCGGCGCATAGATTTCCATGGTCTCTTCGGAAATGCGGCTGCGCTTGTCGGCCGGCATGTATTCCATGGTGCGCATATTGTGCAGGCGGTCGGCGAGCTTGACCAAGAGAACGCGCACGTCGTCGGAAATGGCGAGCAGCAGCTTGCGAAGGTTTTCGGCCTGTTTCGCCTTGCGGGTAACGAGGTCGAGCTTCTTGAGCTTGGTGAGGCCTTCCACCAGCCGGCCGATATCTTCGCCGAATAGCTCGTCGATTTCCGCGCGGGTGGCGGTGGTGTCCTCGATCGTATCGTGCAGCAGCGCCACCGCGATGGTCGATTCGTCGAGATGCATTTCTGTGAGGATCGCGGCAACTTCCAGCGGATGCGAGATATAGGGGTCGCCATTGGCCCGCTTCTGCTGGCCGTGTTTCTGCATGGCGTAAACATAGGCCTTGTTCAGCAGGGCCTCATTCGCATCCGGTTTGTATTTTTGAACTCGCTCGACGAGTTCGTATTGCCGCATCATGCGATATTCCACAAAAAGAAAGCGCGCCAACCTTGGGGTCGGCGCACAATGCTGCATCAATAGGGATCAGATTATGACGGCAACTATTGACAGACGGTAACCACCGCCTGCCAATGGCGTCATAAAGTCAGATCAATAATCGTCATTTTTTTCCGGCGGCACAAGGCCTTCGATACCGGCCAGCAGTTCTTCTTCCGACATCTGGTCGAAAGTGACGGTTTCCGGCTGGTCGTCGTCTTCGCCATCAGCAATAGCGGAGGCGGCGAGCGTGACCGGATCGGGCTCGGGCTCGTCCACTTCCACATGCTTCTGCAGCGAATGGATGAGGTCTTCCTTGAGATCGTCGGGAGACAGCGTCTCATCAGCGATTTCGCGCAGCGCAACGACAGGGTTCTTGTCGTTATCGCGGTCAACCGTGATGGAAGAGCCCTGCGAAATCTGGCGCGCACGGTGGCTAGCGAGAAGCACCAGCTCGAAACGGTTGTCTACTTTATCAATGCAATCTTCTACTGTGACGCGGGCCATTGCCTGTCCTTTGTGGGTCGTAATGTCGTGGATCAGAGCGCCGTGCGATATTAGCGATGCACCGGCTGTGCCCTAACCTATTGAATCTGCGCCTCGCGCCTTGCGAAAAACACTCAAGATTTCTCGTGACGAAGCTTTCCAGCTTCCGATACAGCCATTGGCCGCGGAATTCAAGTTTTTCCTGTATTTGGCGTCTTTTGGCAACTTATCCGCCATGTTTGGCGTCTGATGAACAAAATGTCTAGAAGAATTGTCTTGGAATACGGGGGAAGGTAGCTTACTTAAAACGCAACGGCGATGCGCAAAATTCGTTGATACGACATGATTTTTTGCGTTAGCGACCGGAAATAAAAGCCAGATAATGGCCTTTCCAAAAAAAAGGAATGGGATGGAATGTTCGATCCACGGGAGAAAATTGCGCTCTTCATAGACGGAGCCAATCTTTATGCAGCATCGAAAAGCCTGGGGTTCGATATTGACTATCGCAAGCTTCTGAAGGCGTTTCAGAAGCGTGGCTATCTGCTGCGCGCCTATTATTACACCGCTCTTATCGAAGATCAGGAATATTCCTCGATCCGCCCGCTGATCGACTGGCTGGATTATAACGGCTACAAGGTCGTCACCAAGCCCGCCAAGGAATTCACCGACGCACTCGGCCGCCGCAAGATCAAGGGCAATATGGACATCGAACTGGCAGTCGACGCCATGGAGCAGTCCGAGACCGTCGATCACCTGGTGCTGTTTTCCGGCGACGGCGATTTCACCACGCTGGTGGATGCGCTGCAGCGCAAGGGCCGCAAGGTTTCCGTGGTTTCCACCATGGCCACCCAGCCCGCCATGATCGCCGACGATCTGCGCCGCCAGGCCGATCACTTCATCGATCTGATGACGCTGAAGGCCGAAATCGGGCGCGACCCGAACGAGCGCCCCGTTCGTCACGCCGAAGGTCCAGAGACCGTCTGATTCGGTTTTTGTACCGCTGATATTGCAAAAACGCGTCCGTCCAAAAGACGGGCGCGTTTTTGTTTCAAGCGTCTCCAGCAGGACAAAATTCCTTTTAGAATTAACAAACATCAAATTCAGCCAGTCGAAATTATATCTTGGTTAATTTTAGACGTGTCTAAATCACGCAACGGCGCCAGAGACGTGAATTGGGCGCCAGATCAGGATGACTAGACATGCATGGCCAAGAAAAAACCGACCGACAACTCGATGAAAGACTGAATTTTCTGGGGCTTGGCCACGGTGAGCGGCAAAATCTTTCAAACATGAAGGGCGTCATCACCGGCTCTCTCGACGCCTCTCTCGATCGTTTTTATGCGAAGGTCCGCTCGGTGCCGGAGACCGCGAAGTTCTTCGCGAACGACGCGCATGTACAGCACGCCAAGGCCATGCAGCTCAAACACTGGGCAAGGATCGCCTCCGGCACATTCAACGCGGATTATACCGATGCCGTGACGGCTATCGGCCGCACCCATGCAAGGCTCGGGCTGGAGCCGCGATGGTACATCGGCGGCTATGCGCTGATGCTCGATGGCATCGTAAAGGCCCTGATCGAGTCCGAGTTGAAGGGCCTCTTCATGGAAAAGAAGGCCCGGAAGGTGAAGGACGCCCTGTCCGCCACCATCAAGGCCGCGCTTCTCGACATGGATTATTCGATCTCCGTCTATCTCGACGTGCTTGCCGCCGAGCGGCACAAGGTGGAGGCCGAACAGGCGCAGATGAAGAAGGAGCAGGAGCATGTTCTCGCACTGCTCAACAGCGCCCTCGACAGGCTGGCCAATGGCGACCTCACCTCCAGCATCGGTGAAAAGACCGCACCGCAATTCCAGGGACTGATCGCCAATTTCAACGCCGCCGTCGGCAATCTCTCCGGCGCATTTGCGCAGATCGTCGAGGAAGCGAACAAGATTTCCGGCAATACGCGCGAACTGACGTCAGCGACCGACGACATGGCCCGCCGGACGGAGCAGCAGGCGGCCGCCCTTGAGGAAACCGCCGCCGCCGTCGAGGAAATCACCACCATTTCCAAATTGTCGGCGCAGCGTTCCGAAGAGGCCAAGGCCATCGTCGAAAGCTCGGCCGTCGAAGCGGCACGCTCGCGCGATGTGGTGACGGAAGCGGTGAAGGCGATGGGGGCCATCGAGGACTCATCGCAGAAGATCACCCAGATCATCTCCGTCATTGACGAGATTTCGTTCCAGACCAATCTTCTGGCGCTGAATGCCGGCGTGGAAGCCGCGCGCGCCGGCGAGGCTGGCAAGGGTTTCGCCGTCGTTGCTCAGGAAGTGCGCGAACTGGCGCAGCGTTCAGCCAACGCCGCAAAGGAAATCAAGACCCTGATCTCCAAATCCTCCGCGGATGTGATGCAGGGCGTCTCGCTGGTCAACAAGACAGGCGAATCCTTGAATACGATCGGCAACAAGGTGGATCATATTCAGGAACACATTGCCTCGCTGACCAAGGCTGCGCAGGAGCAATCCGTCGGCATTCAGGAAATCAGCGCCGCCATCAACAGCATGGATAATCTGACCCAGAAGAATGCGGCGATGGTGGAAGAAACCAATGCGGCCACGCACAATCTGAGCGATGTCAGCGCCAATCTGGCGGCGCTCGTCAGCCGGTTCAGCGTCTCGGCAACGAAAGCTCATGTGGAGCGGACTTACAAGGCGGCGTAACGGGGCCCGGCGCGCAACACACTCCCGTCATCCCGGCCTTGAGCCGGGATCCAGCCAGTCCAAGTCCTTGGGCTGAAAGAACTCTTTCCACGGCGCAGACGCGCCGTGACTGGATGCCGGATCAAGTCCGGCATGACGGAGGAACAAGCGGTGAAAGGCAGCAAGCCCCCTGCCCGGCAAAATTTATTGCCGCTCAGGCGTTACCACCCTTCAGCAAGCGCGACTTCTGCCGGTTCCAGTCGCGTTCCTTCTCGGTCTCGCGCTTGTCGTGCAGCTTCTTGCCCTTGGCGAGCGCCAGTTCCAGCTTCGCGCGGCCCTTTTCGTTGAAATAGACCTTCAAGGGTACCAGCGTCATGCCTTCGCGGTTGATACCGGCGCGCAGGCGGTTGATCTCACGCTTGCTCAAAAGCAGCTTGCGGCGGCGGCGCGGCTCATGGTTGAAGCGGTTGGCCTGCAGATATTCCGGCAGGTGGGAATTGATGAGCCAGATTTCATCGCCCTCGTCCGACGCGTAGGATTCGGCGATATTCGCCTTGCCTTCGCGCAGCGACTTGACCTCGGTGCCGGTCAGCACGAGCCCTGCTTCATAGGTATCGATGATTTCGTAGTTGAAACGGGCCTTGCGGTTTTCCGCAACGATCTTGTTCACCACGCGCTGGCTGCCTTTGGGGGCCATGATATTTCAATCCCTTGTTTTTCTTATTGCGCCTTCGGCTTACCGCCGAGAGCGGTTTTCGAACCTCTATTTAATGTTGTCGTCGCAAAAAGAAAAGGCGCGCCGAACGGCTTCTGTTTCGAAGCGGTCCATGGCGCGCCTTTTAGGTTTTCAGGCGTGTCTCAGTTCATCAGGCCGGCATGCTTCAGCGCCGCATCGATGGCCGCTTCCGTGGCCGGTTCCAGCGTGCTCATCAAGGGCGAACGGACCCGGCGATTGCCGCCGCGGGTCTTCGACAGCGCATATTTGGTGCCGCAGACGCCGGGCTCCATGAAGATGGCCTTGTGCAGCGGCATCAGGCGATCCTGATATTCCAGCGCCTTGGCGTAATCACCCGCGAGCATCGCCGCCTGGAATTCCGAACAGAGGCGCGGCGCGACATTGGCGGAGACAGAAATGCAGCCGACGCCGCCATGGGCGTTGAAACCGAGCGCCGTACCATCCTCACCCGAAAGCTGGATAAAATCCTTGCCGCAGGAAATACGCTGTTCGGAAACGCGATCGATCTTGCCCGTCGCATCCTTCACACCGACGATGTTCTTATGCGCCTTGACCAAGGCGCCCATGGTTTCCGGCGACATATCCACCACCGAGCGCGGCGGGATATTGTAGATGACGATCGGCAGCTTCACCGCTTCTGCCACGGCGGAAAAATGGGCGAACAGGCCCTTCTGGGTCGGTTTGTTGTAATAAGGCGTCACCACCAGCAGCGCATCCGCACCGGCTTCCTGCGCGTGCAGCGCAAGCTCGATCGCCTCATCGGTATTGTTGGAGCCAGCGCCCGCAATGACCGGAACCCGTTTCGCCGCTACCTCGATGCACAGCTCGACGACACGTTTGTGCTCGTCGTGGGAGAGGGTTGGAGATTCCCCCGTCGTGCCCACGGGCACAAGTCCGTTGCTGCCTTCGGCGATCTGCCATTCCACATGGGCGGCAAATGCCTGTTCGTCCACGGCGCCATTGTCCGTGAACGGGGTAATGAGGGCGGGAATTGATCCCTTGAACATGCAAAGCTCCTGGCGCCGAGCCGGTTCATGCTTCGGCCGCATTCGATGGTTAAAACCGGCACACATTAGAGCCAGCCCTTGGCGCCGACAAGCGCAAAGGCAGCGTATTTTGTCCGAAATTGTCGGAAGTGTGACAGTCTCCCGACCGTGATCGGCAAGCGCAAAAGACCGGCGCCGAAAAGAGACGTCGCTCGCGGGCAGGTGAATAAAAGTTGATTGAATTGCGGGGCGGGAATTAAGATTTCATTAAGGCTGAAATCCCAAGATTCCGGTGCGGGACATCAGACCGTTTTCGGCAATCCCGCTGCAATGAAGCGATATTACAAGAAAGTCGACAAATCCGTTACACGATGAAGAGCGGCATGAAAAAGACAGTCTGGGGATTGATGGCGGCGGGCCTTGCCGCAACCGTTTGGAACGCACTGGCCGGGCCGCTGCCGGAAGGTGCGGCGCCGCTTCCCTATGTCAAGCCGAATGCACCTGCTGTTCCGGCCTTCATGCCGGCCTCGCCCGAGATCACCGGCGCCATACCGCGCCTCAACCGCGCCGATGATACAAGCCAGTTGAAGGCGGGTCTCGACGCGCTTTCGAGCCGTGATGCGGCCCGCGCGATTGCGCTGCGCAACACCATGCCGACCGGCAGCCTTGACCGCCATATCCTCACCTGGGCTATTGCCGTTTCCGGCCAGAAGGACGTCGCTTCCGCCGAAATTGCCGCTGCCCAGCGCGAGCTCTCCGGCTGGCCGGGTGCGGCGACGCTGCGCGCCAATTCCGAAAAAGCGCTTTACCGCGAAGATCCGCCCGCACCCCAGGTGCTTGCCGCCTTCGGCAATAGCCGCCCGGAAACCGCCGAAGGCACCGTGGTGTTCGCCAAGGCGCTCGCCTCCTCCGGCAAGGGTGCGGAATCGCAGAGTCTCATTCGCCAGCTCTGGGTCAGCGAAGGCATGGACAAGGACATGGAAGACCGTGTGCTTGCCGAGTTTCCCGCCTATCTGACGCCCGCCGACCATAAAGCGCGCATGGACTATCTGATGTATCGCAGCCGCATCAGCCAGGCGAAGCGTTTTGGTGATCTCGGCAAGGCGCAGTCGCTTTACAACGCCTGGGCGGCCGTGCTGCAGCGATCCGCAACCGCAACCGCGCTCCTCGGCAAGGTCGACGCCTCCTGGCGCAGCGACCCTGCTTATCTCTTCGCGCGGGTGGAAAACCTGCGCAACCAGCAGAAATACCCCGAAGCAGCAGCCCTTCTGCGGCAGGCGCCGAAGGAAGCCGCCAAGCTCGTCAATGCCGGCGAATGGTGGAACGAGCGGCGCATCATCGCCCGAGGCATCGCCGATCTCGGTGATTTCGCCGAGGCCTATCGCATTGTCGCCAATCATTCTGCCACCTCGGCGGTCGATACCGCCGATGCGGAGTTCCATGCCGGCTGGTACGCGCTGAGGGCGCTGCGCGACCCGGCGACGGCTTCGCGTCACTTCAACACGCTGCTTCAGACCTCGAACCGGCCGCTTTCGGCGTCGCGCGCCTATTATTGGCTAGGTCGGGCGGCGGAAGCCGGTGGACCGGGCGACGCCCGCGACTTCTTCACCAAGGCAGCCGCTCACCCCGGCACGTTTTACGGCCAGCTCGCCGCCGCGCGAATCGGCGCAAAAACATTAAACGTCACCTATCCGAGCCCCAGCAGCAGCGACCGCGAACGTTTCGCCGGCCGCGAAGCCGTACGCGCCATCGACCGGCTGGAGGCGGCCGGTTACGGCTGGCGTGCCGACAGCCTTTATCGGTCGCTTGCGGAACAGCTCGACAGTCCCGGCGAGCTTGCCATTCTGGCGGCAAGGGCTGAGGGCAACGGCAATCACCAGGTCTCGCTGCAGATCGGCAAGACGGCCTTCAGCCGCGGCATCGATGCGGCAGCGCTCGCCTATCCGCTCGGCGTCATTCCCGCCAGCGCCAATATTGCCGGCTCCGGCAAGGCGCTCGCCTATGCGATTGCCCGGCAGGAAAGCGCTTTCAATCCCGCCGCCGTCTCCGCCGCCAATGCCCGCGGCCTGCTGCAGCTGCTGCCCGGAACCGCCAAGGGCGTGGCCGGCCGCCACGGCCTGCCCTACACGCAGGCGATGCTGACCAGCGATGCGGGCTACAACGCCACGCTCGGCGCGCATTATCTCGGTGAACAGATCGACAGCTTCGGTGGATCCTACATCCTCACCTTCATCGCCTATAATGCCGGACCGAAACGCGTGCCGGAATGGATCTCGCGATATGGCGACCCGCGCGGCAAGCCGATCGACGAGGTGGTCGACTGGATCGAACGCATCCCCTTCCCCGAAACGCGCAATTACGTGCAGCGGGTGATGGAGAATTATCAGGTCTACAAGACGCGGCTGGGGCAACAGGCCGATATTGTCGATGATCTGCGCCATGGGCGTGCGGGATAAGGCAGCATTCTTCCGCCAATCGCTGATCGTTCTAAAACATTCAAGCATCGGTTCGCCCGGTGCTTTTTTGTTTTCCGTGTTTGAATAACGCCTCTCAGCGCCGGAAGCCATCAAACGAAAAACCCCGGCGTTTCTGCCGGGGTTTCCATCACTGACAATGTCAGATCAGATTAGAACGTGCGCTGAAGGCGAACGAAGCCGGTGACTTCGTCGTCACGACCATCTTCGTCGTAGTAGTTAGCGGTGATCTTGGTGGCCAGACCTTCGGTGATCTTGTAGTCAACCGTCAGACCAGCAGTCCAAGCGTCACGGTCGCCAACGAAGTCGCCGTCAGCAGGGTTGACGTCCAGCGTACCGAGGTATTCGAAGCCGGGGGTAAGCGTCAGGCGATCGGTTGCCTTGATCGCGTACTCAACGGCAACAGCCCATTCAGACTTTGCGTAGTAAGCGTTGTCGCCAGAAGCCCATACACCAGCAAGACCGAAGGTGCCCGGACCAATATCTGCGAACAGCATGCCGCGGATAGCAACGTTTTCTGCGTCGAAGTCGTAGCTGGCGATCAGGTTAGCCGTAACAGCGCCGAACTTGCCGCCGATCATGCCGCCGATACCGACGTTGTTGTCAGCGCCGTACTGGAACTGGCCGTACTGGCCTTCCAGTTCGTCAACCGAGAGCGCAGCCTGGAAAGAACCAGCGTCATAGGTGTACTTGATCGAGTTGAACAGGGTGTTGGTCGACAGAATGTCGGTTTCACCGTTCAGATCGTCATCCCACCAGCTGTAGAACTTACCGACCTTCAGGCCGCCGAGTTCGATGAAGGCCTGGTCAACGAAAACGCTCGAAGAAGAAGCAGAACCGTTGTCAGCATTGCCGCGGAAGCCGATGAAGCCACGCAGAGCGCCGAGCTCGGTGTCGGTGCGGGTGTCAACTTCGAACTGAGCGCGGGTGAACGAATCCCAGTCGGACGTGCCAGACTGGTTACGGCCGAAATTGGTCTGGAAACGGATGTAACCGCCAAACTTCAGGCAGGTTTCGGTGCCGGGGATGTAGAAGAAGCCGGTGCCGAAAGCGTCGCAGACGCGAACGTATTCCAGGGGCTCGGGCTCGGCAGCGACGATAGCGTCAGCGGCCTGTGCGCCGGATACTGCTGCGAGAGCTGCAGCGGAGCCGATGAGAAGGCTCTTGATGTTCATGGTTGACCTCCAGTCAAACGCTTAATCTTCTAAGCAGCGGGTGGGAAAGCACTCAGAAATGCGTGCCGCTTATGAAGCTGATTAGAGCCAAAACCGGACGGATCGGCAATCGTAATCATGACGAAAGGAAGACAGTAAGGTGTCCTTAGTTTTTCATTGTTGCGAAATAGCTACAATTCTAACCTGCCTCACCAGATTCATTACCGAATAGTTAATTTCCAATCTATTTCAGATGCTTAGCTGATGAATCCAACATTCATCCAAAAGCAAGTGAAATGCCTTTAGAGAGCCTGGCCATAATCAGGACGCAGGAAATTGTCCAAAAGTTGATCTGCCACGTCGCAGAATCGTTCATCTTGCAATCTGGCCGCCCGCAATTCCGATTGATCTGGCGTTGCTATCTGTGACGAGCACAAGGTGATTCGGCGAATCTGGATCACGATGAACCCTATTCGGCAACGCGCATAAGTGTGGTCGAAACGATATCATCAATTGATCATCCACACTCTAAGATCGCCATAACGCAAAAAAGCCCGGCTCGAGAGCCGGGCTTCCATCACTGACAATGTCAGATCAGATTAGAACGAACGCTGAAGGCGAACGAAACCGGTAACCTGGTCGTCACGGTTGTCGATGTCGACGTAGTTAACAGCGATCTTCGTGGAGAGGCCCTGAGTGATCTTGTAGTCGAGCGTCAGACCAGCCTTCCAGCCGTCGTCGTTCGAGAAGTCGTCCCAGGAAACCAGGCCGTAGTTGCCGTAGTACTGAACGCCGGGGGTGATCGTCAGCTTGTCGGTTGCCTTGATTGCGTATTCAGCAGCAACTGCCCACTCGGAGACGTTGTAGTAAGCGTTTGCGCCAGAAGCCCAAACACCAGCCAGGCCGAGCGTACCCGGACCAACGTCAGCCGTTGCGATCAGACGTACAGAGCCGTTTTCACGGTCAACGTCGTAGCCGCCGATGAGCTGGAGCGAAGCTGCACCGAGCTTGGCGCCAACGCCGAGAGCGATACCAACGTTGTTGTCAGATTCATTGAAGCCCTGAACGTTGATGCCTTCGAGTTCGTCAACCGAAGCGCCTGCCCAGAAGGAGCCAGCGTCGTAGGTGTAACGAATGGAGTTGAACAGAGCGTTGGAAGACAGCTCGTCCGTTTCGCCAGAAAGGCCATCGTCCCACCAGCTGTAGAACTTACCGACCTTCAGGCCGCCGAGTTCGATGAAGGCCTGGTCAACGAAAACGCTCGAAGAAGAAGCAGAACCGTTGTCAGCATTGCCGCGGAAGCCGATGAAGCCACGCAGAGCGCCGAGCTCGGTGTCGGTGCGGGTGTCAACTTCGAACTGAGCGCGCGTGAACGAATCCCAGTCAGAGGTGCCGGACTTGTCACGACCGAAGTCGGTCTGGAAACGAACGTAGCCCTGGAACTTCAGGCAGGTTTCGGTGCCGGGGATGTAGAAGAAGCCGGTGCCGAAAGCGTCGCAAACGCGAACGTATTCCAGGGGCTCAGGCTCAGCAGCGACGATAGCGTCGGCAGCGTGAGCGCCGGATACTGCTGCGAGAGCCGCAGCGGAGCCGATGAGAAGGCTCTTGATGTTCATGGTTGACCTCCAGTCAAAGTTTTTAAGTGGGTCTGGGTACTTTCGCTGAAGGACAGCATTCCCTGCCCCATTCCCGTGTTCTTAGAAGCCAAACGATCCACCGCCTCGCTTCTGGTGGTGAAAATACAAAAGGTTTCGCCGCTTGCAATCGCCAACATCCGATAAATAGCATTTACGTATATGCTTCATTTCGGTTTGTTGCGGAAACAACACACAGTGCGCACCCGGCCGGCAGACAGCTTTACCATGCGTTAAGAAATTGCTTGAAAATCCGTTAGTTAGCGAGGTTAACAAGGTCTTTCTAAACTACCGGCCTTTTCGGCGAAGCCTTGCCTTGCTGGGCAAGGATGATGGAAATTTTTGCTTCCTCATACCCCTTAACCTGACATGCCGCCACGGCGCTCATGGAGAAAGGATAGAAAACCATGCCGTTTGCCACCGATTCCTCGCGCAACGATTCGACGCGCTTGCTCAGCGCTGGTTACGATACTGCCGGTACGATATTGAAGTCGACACCGCCAAGTCTCTTGATTCGCTCGTTTCTTCCATAATCGAAACCTGAAGAGCGCGGACGTCTGCGGCTTCATGGTGCGAGGTCGACATGGCTGTCGCGCACCGAAGCACGAAGCGCGGGTCGGCTATGATTTGGAGCTGAGGGATATGTAGGGCTGAAGTTTCCGGTCTGTGCCAAAGTGGCGGAGAGGATGGGATTCGAACCCACGATACGCTTTTGACGTATACTCCCTTAGCAGGGGAGCGCCTTCGACCACTCGGCCACCTCTCCGGTGCGGCCTGATTATTGCTTAAAAAAAATGATTGCAAGGCTTTTTCGCCAAGAAGCACAAAAACCTGTTGGCTGAACATCGCCCCCGCGAAACTTTGCGGGCAATTCGGGAACTTCTTGACCGACCGTACGTTCTGCCTTCGGTAACAAAAGAGGTGTTCTAATGGCTCAGACCAAACTGAATGTTGTCGAAGACACGATCGAAAACCAGATTGCGGAGTTGCGTTCGCAGATCGCATCCCTCTCCAAATCCGTATCCGCCCGCGCGGAAGGGGTGAGCGAGGATGCATCCGAATTTCTGGATGAGGCGCGCGGACGCGTCCGCAAGGCCGCGCATAATGTACGCGCTCAGGGCCAGAATGTCGTGGAAGCCGTAAAGGAAAATCCCGGTACGGCAACCTCCCTGCTGACGATCGTTGGCGCACTCGGTTTTGCCATCGGTTATGCCGTCGGCACAAGCACACAGCAGAACTCGTCGAACAGCAGCCTTTATCGCTGGCGCTGATCGCTGCATGGAATTAAAATTCAGGCAAGGCGGGTCAACCCTGCCTTGCCTTTTCGTATGGGTTTGAAATGTAATGAATGGGGGCGGATATGCGGTTCAGCGACGATCTTGAAACGGCTTTGTCGGATTTTGCGAGGGATCACGGCATAGACAGGGATGAGGCCATCCAGCGCATCATTCGCGCCGCCCTTATCAATAGCGGTTATCTCGCCTCCGGCGAAGAAGGTATTCCGCCGGAAAAGCTGAACGCCAGCAACGACGACTGAATTAATATCCCGACCGCGATGGCGCAGGCGCTGCTCCGCCCTTGTAACGGGCCGACAGCGCACGCAGGGTGTTGGCGAATTCCGTGACATCCGCCCCGACGGCGACGAAGGACGCGCCGAGTTCGAGATAACGGCGATTATAGGTTTCGTTAAAGGTGAGAATGCCGGCAGCCTTGCCCGCCTTGACGATCTTGACGATGGCCGCCTCAATCACCGCCTGCACTTCCGGCTCGTCTATGCGGCCGAGATAACCCATATCCGCGGCCAGATCCGCCGGGCCGATGAAGACGCCGTCCACGCCCTCCACCGCGAGAATATTATCGAGATCGTTGATCGCCGCGCGCGTTTCGGCCTGCACCAGCAGGCAGACGCTATCGGAGGCGCTGTCGGCATAGTCGGTTATTGTGTTGAAGGCGGAAGCGCGGGCAACGGCCGCGCCCATGCCGCGAATACCGCGCGGCGGATAATGCATGGCGCTGACCAGATCCGTGGCCTGGGTGGCCGAATCAACCATCGGCACCAGAAGCGTGCGCGCACCCGCATCCAGAAGCTGCTTGATCATCCAGCTTTCGCCGACCGGCACGCGCACCACGGGTTCCGCGGACGACGTGGCAAGGGCACGCAGCTGGTCGATGATGCTGCGCAGATCGTTCGGCCCATGCTCGCCGTCGATCACCAGCCAGTCGAACCCCGCCGTACCGGCGATTTCCGCCGTGATGGCCTCGCCCATATCGAGCCAGAGGCCGATCTGCGGCTTGCCGGCATGGATGGCGGTTTTGAAACGGTTTTCGGGAGCAGGCATGATATCCTCAGGAAAGCAGTAATTTCAGATCGGCGGAGAAGTCCGCCAGGATGGCGCGATCCGGCTCCGCGCCGGTATCGAGCAGTTTCTTGCCGGCAACATAGGCCTTGGCGTCATTGACGGCATCGACGGCGACGAATCGTCCATCGCGGAAATACCAGACGGACCAGCTGCCTTCGCGCGCACCGGGCCGGAGCACCGTCTCGTCGTAACCCAGGTTGAAGCCGGCAATCTGCAGCTTGGCGTCATATTGATCCGACCAGAACCACGGTTTCGGATCATAGGCGGTTTCAGCCCCGGTGAGCACGGCAGCGGTCGCCTCCGCCTGATCGACCGCATTCTGTACCGATTCGAGACGCACGTGCTGGCCTCGCCACGGCAGCAGCGCGCAATCGCCCACCGCATGAATGGCGCTGTCGGATGTGCGGGTATGGTCGTCCACCACGATGCCATTGCCGACATCGAGGCCCGATTCGCGGGCAAGGCGGTCATTCGGCGTCACGCCGATGCCGACGATGACGAAATCGACATCAAGCATAGAGCCGTCGGAGAGTTCGGCAGCGGCCACCCGGCCTTCCATGCCGACAAGGCGCACAAGGCCGGTCTTTTCGCGGATGGAAACGCCATGGGCCTGATGGATGCCGCGCATGATATCGGCGGTTTCTTTCGCCGCCACGCGCTGCAGAATGCGGTCGGCCATCTCGATCAAGGTCACCTCGAGGCCGAGCTTGCGGGCGACGGCGGCCGCTTCAAGGCCGATATAACCGCCGCCGATCACCAGCAGCCTGCGGCCGGGCTTCATCTCCTCCATCAGCCGGTTGGCGTCGCGCTTGTCGCGAACCGTCAGGACGCCTTCGAGATCACCGCCGATGCTGGCGGGCAGCAGGCGAGGTGCGGCCCCGGTTGCCAGGACCAGCCTGTCATAAGAAAGCGTGCTGCCATCCTGCATGCGCACGGTTTTTTCAGCGCGGTCTATCTCCTCCACCCAGGTGGAAAGCCGAATATCGACATTGTTTTCGGCGTACCATTCCTCCGGGCGGAACATCAGCCGGTCGAAACTCATCTCACCGAGAAGGTATTTTTTGGATAGCGGCGGACGCTGGTAAGGATAGGCATCCTCGGAACCGATGATGGTGATGGGGCGCTCGTCCTTCAGCGCCCGAAGCTTCGACGCCAGCGCGAAAGCGGCCTGCCCCGCCCCGACGATTACCAGCCTTCCCGTCACAGTTCACTCCCAGAACAACCACGAAGCGCCGATCCTGCCGACCCTCGCGAAGCCATATTACCGGATCAGGCGTAACGCCAAGTACGGCCCCAGTCAACCGCGCAGCAACGCCAGCCCGGTGCAAGCATGACGCATTATCAGCACAGGCTGCGGCACGACTGCAACCTGATGGGACCGAACGCATTTCCATAGTGGAAACATCGGCTTCCCCGACGGAAGATTGGTCGAGATCGACACACACTAGAGATAATTGCGCGCATTTCCTTCATGCCCTGGCAAGGAAGCGGCGTTAAAATCGGCACGAAAGAGGCAATCCGGGAGGTTGTCATGGCTTTACATATGGATATCAGTCAGAACGTCCCACAGGACGAGATGTACGAGAAATTTCAGATCGACCGGCCCGGCAAGATCACCTTCATCGGGCATCATCTCAGCGCCAAGGACACCATGCGCTGCCTGGTGCGGACCATTTCCCTCTACGGCGCCGAGCTGGATGTCAGCCCCGATCTGGAAATGCCGGCCAATTTCTATCTGGAAATTCTGGGCATCCGCGACGAGATCGGCTGCACGCTGATCCGCCGCGAGGAAGAAAAGGCCACGATCGGCTTCAACATGCTGATCGATGCGGAATTCCTGCACCATGTGCGGCGCCTGAGCTTCGAGACCAGCGTCTGACCTTGTCACGACAGGCCGATGGTTTTTTCCATCCCTTCTTCGCGACGAAAAATTCTGTTCCAAAACAGCCATGCCGCAACCGGCCGCGCCTTGCGTCCGGTTTTTTTGCACCTATTGTGAGCCGGGTTTTAAACACAGGTACCGGAACTTTCAGCCAATGTCCGCTTTTTCACGCCTTACACCACTTGCCGTCTCACTTCCTTCCACCGTTCCCTTCGTCGGCCCCGAGGCCATCGAGCGGAACCGCGGTTTGAAGGTGGAGGCGCGAATCGGCGCAAACGAAAGCGGCTTCGGCCCCGCCCCTTCCGTGCTGCTGGCCATGCGCGATGCGGCAGCGGAAACCTGGATGTATAGCGATCCGGAAAATTTCGAGTTGAAGGAAGCGCTTGCCATTCACCACGGCGTTGCACGCGGCAATATTGCCATCGGCAGCGGGGTTGATGGCTTGCTGGGCGAGATCGCCAGGCTGATCGTCGAGCCGGGCACGCCCGTCGTCACCTCGTTTGGCGGCTATCCCACTTTCAATTACCATGTAAACGGTTTTGGCGGGAGGCTCGTCACCACGCCCTATGTCGACGATCACGAAGACCTCGACGGTCTTCTCGACCTCGTTAACAGGGAAAATGCGCCGCTGGTCTATTTCGCCAACCCTGATAATCCGATGGGAAGCTGGTGGGAAGCGAGCGAGGTGGTTGCCTTTGCCCGCGCATTGCCGGAAACCTGCCTGCTCATTCTGGACGAAGCCTATTGCGAGACCGCGCCCGCGAGCGCCGTTCCGGCCATCGATGCGCTGATCGGCCAGCCGAACATCCTGCGCATGCGCACCTTCTCGAAAGCCTATGGACTCGCCGGCGCGCGCGTGGGTTACGCCATCGGCACGCTCGGCAATGTCGAAGCCTTCGACAAGATCCGCAACCATTTCGGCATGGCGCGCATTTCGGTCGCCGGCGCCTTGGCGGCGCTGAAGGACCAGGCCTATCTGCATGAAGTCGTTGGCAAAATCTCCGCGGCCCGCGAGCGGATTTCGGTAATCGCCCGCGAGAACGGCCTTTCACCGCTCCCCTCCGCCACCAATTTCGTCACCATCGATTGCCACCGCGATGGTGCTTACGCCCGCGCCATCGTCGATGGGTTGATGGAGCATGGTGTGTTCATCCGCATGCCGGGTGTTGCGCCGCTCAACCGCTGCATCCGCGTGAGCGTGGGGCCGGATGACAAGCTTGATCTTTTCGAACAGGCGCTGCCGAAGGTTCTCAAGGCGATCGGGTAAGTTCCCAACCAACCCTCATTCCTGTGCTCGTCACAGGAATGAGGGTTGGAAAGTCCGCACATTGCGCGCATCGATTCAACATCCTCCCGCAACCCCCTGCCCAGGAATCATTTTCCGGCAACGAGAGCTCATCAGACATAAGAAAACCGCGCCGGCCTTGTTCCTGCCGGTCGCGGTTTGATGTGTCAGCGCAAAAGCCCTTTTCAAAGCCCTCGCCGCGTTCCCCTTCGGGTTTACTTTCGTTTTGACCGGTCGTCGGGACTGGAGGGAACCGGACCGGAAATCTCAATAATGGCTTGGGTAAATCAGTGCATCGTCATCCAGTCGCGGGCGGCGCGCAGCGCTTCGGCGAGTTCCGATTTCGTCATGTTGCGGGCGAGATCAGCGCGCAGTGAAGCGGCTCTTTCCGATCCGCGGATCGCGGCGATGTTGAGCCATTTATGCGCTGCGATCAGATCCACCTTGCAGCCCCGGCCGGTCGCATAGACCAGGCCGAGATTGCAAAGAGTGTCGGCGCGGGTTTCGCCACCGGCAGCCATTTCGATATCGCTGATGTCAAAGCGTGCCATTGTTTTAATCCCTGTCTTTCTACCTGTTTCACCATTCGCCTTCTTGTCGAGGCTACCGTCCGGACCCGCCGTCTTTTGCGGCTTTTTTGTCCTTTCGTCCGGCAGGTTTTCCCTGCGCTTTTGATGAGTTCACTATGCCACGGGGCTTTCAACGGTCGCTTAAAAGGCATGATTAATGGGCCGCAAACAAACTGCAAACGATTGGTAAAATTGGGTTTTTGTTAAATATCACGAGCCGCGGAAATTAAGGACTTTGCGGCGAATTTTACGAAAACTTTAGAAATGGATTTAAACCCTTCCTTCACCACGATCAAAACAGCGGTTTTCGAATTCTCCCTTTTTCGCTCCTCCCGCTGCTGCAAATGCCGCGCCGCGGCCACAAATTTCTGTTTCCTTTTACGTGAACGTCAAATACTATCCGCGCTGCCCGTCATGAGGATGAAACGGGCAAAGGATATTGCGGTGTGAGGAGCAATCGTTGCGCCGCAGGGCGGCTTTGGGCCAGAAATGGTGCATTCGCATGCCAAATGGGTTTGATCTGCGCATCGCCTCTTCGGGCCTGTCCGGCCCAGGAAAGCCTGCGCGAATTTCGGGAGGAATTTTATGAAGCGTATGATGACGATTGCCGCCGCCCTCATGCTGAGCGGCAACCTTGCCTTTGCCGGCGAGGCGATCGAAGGCAATTGGAAGACGGCCAGCGGCGAAACCGCCGTGATCGGCCCCTGCGGCGGCGCCTTCTGCGTAACGCTGAAGACCGGCAAACACGCCGGAAAACAGATCGGCAAGCTTGCCGGCAAGGGAAACAGCTATTCCGGCGAAATCACCGATCCCGCCAATGACAAGACCTATAGCGGCTCCGGCACCGTTTCCGGCAACTCGCTGAGCATGAAGGGCTGCGTGCTGAAGGTTCTGTGCAAATCACAGACCTGGACACGGCTGTAATCGACAAGGCGGCGGGTGGGCTTTCTGTCCTCCCGCCTGCGGTCCCGCGCCTGACGGTGCGGTGCGCTGCCCAAGGATCGCGCCCGAAATTGCGGACAGACGCCGCATGGAAGCCATATATCCCTTGATGTATCGTTGCGCCCAACCCCAACGAGAGCAACGCATGCGCCCCACCCTTTCGACAATCCTGATCGCGGGCACCTCCCATGTCGGCAAAAGCACCCTTGCCGGCCTGCTGAGCGAAAGACTGCGCTGCGAGGCAATATCGACCGACAGTCTCGCCCGCCATCCGGGAAGGCCCTGGCCGGGCATTCCGGCACCGGTGGAGGAATATTACTCACAGCTCTCGCCGGAAACGATCCACTGGTTTCTGAAGATACATCATCAGAACATCTGGCCGCTGATCCGCACGATGATCGACAGCAGGTCGGGCACCGGCGCTCCCGCAATCTTCGAGGGCGCGGCCCTGCGGCCGGAATTGATATCGCCGCTGCTCGGCAGCACGGTCGCCGGTGTCTTTCTCCATGCCGGCAATGATTTTCTTCTCGAGAGAATGCGTTCTCACGCGCAATATGAAGATGCGACAGCCGACAGGCGGCGGATCATGGACGCTTTCATCGAGCGTTCGTTGCGGGAAAACACCGACATGCTGGCATCCGCGCAGGAACACCATGTACCGGTTGTCGATGTGACCCAGCCTCAGGCATTCGAGACCCTGCTGACCGATCTTGCGGCACGCGCGGAGGCCCCTCTGTCCTGATCGAAAAGCGGGTGGTCCGCGAGATGCCCAGCGCCATTGCCGCGCCGATCCACCATGTCACCACCCGTTAACATCCCTGAACACCATATGAACCGGGGTCTCAGGGTCCGTTCAGTCCGAGTGTGGCAAAACTCTGTCCATCAACTCCAATAAAGGGGAATGGACATGGCAAAGCTGATCAGCCGACTGGCAATCTTCGCGTTTCTCATGGCGATCTTCGCCATGTCCTTCGCCTCGCTCGTCGTTAATCCGAACCGCAGTTTCCAGCGTGTGAATGCCGGTGCGGCAATTGCCTGCCAGCACAGCCCCTCGCCCGCCGCCAATTGCCCCGTCGTACTTTGAGGACCGGCCGATGACGACTAGTTTTTCCAACGGCCTGTTTTCCGCACTGAGACTGGTGCTCATGGCCTCGATCTTTCTTGGTCCGGTGGCCGGACTTGCGGTTTACAAGGCCGATCCCCGCCCCGCCTCCAAGGGCGCCGGTTTCGTGCTCCTGATGAGCCTTCAGCGCGGCGCGCTCGGCTGAGTTTCCGCCGCCCCAATATTGCTCCAGCCGCTTTTTCCGTTTCTTTTCAGTTTCTTCGTATTTCTGTCGCTTGCCTGTCGAATTTGGCCTCTTATAATGAGCCATGACAATAGCAAAACGAACGATTCCGCCCTTCACCTTCATCAGCCCCGAGCCTTTCGCGCCGCAGACATTCACGGACCCGAAAGAAGCTGTGGCGGCTTTGACCGCGCTTTACGAACGCAATACGGCGTTCCTCATCAACTCCTTCACCGACCTTGCCAAGGGCGCGCCGATCACCGGCCGTTACCGCGCCTGCTACCCGCAGGTCAGCCTGGAGACCGCCACCTTCGGCCATGTCGATTCGCGTCTCTCCTACGGCCATGTCACCGCCCCCGGCGTCTATACGACGACGATCACCCGGCCGGAGCTTTTCCGCCATTACCTGAAAGAGCAGCTGGGGCTTCTGATGAAGAACCACGGCGTTCCGGTGACGGTTGCTGAATCGGCCACGCCCATTCCGCTGCATTTCGCCTTCGGCGAAGGCGCTTATGTCGAAGCGGCGGCGGCATCCTCGCTCTCCGACGTGCCGTTGCGCGATCTTTTCGATACGCCCGATCTCAACAATACCGACGATCTCATCGCCAATGGCGAATATGATCAGGTGCCCGGCGAACCCGCGCCGCTCGCACCCTTTACCGCACAGCGCATCGATTATTCGCTGGCCCGCCTCAGCCATTATACGGCAACCAGCGCCAGCCACTTCCAGAACTTCGTGCTGTTCACCAACTACCAGTTCTATATCGATGAATTCGCCGCATGGGCGCGGCAGATGATGAAGAATGGCGGCGAAGGCTACACAGCCTTCGTGGAGCCGGGCAACATCATCACCCCTGCCGGCTCCGACAAGCCGGAAACGGACGCCGTTCTCGGCCGCCTGCCGCAGATGCCCGCCTATCACCTGAAGAAGAAGGGCCATGCCGGCATCACGCTCGTCAATATCGGCGTCGGTCCCTCCAATGCCAAGACGATCACTGACCATATCGCCGTGCTGCGCCCGCATGCCTGGCTGATGGTCGGCCATTGCGCCGGCCTGCGCAACAGCCAGCGGCTTGGCGATTATGTTCTGGCGCATGCCTATGTGCGCGAGGACCATGTGCTTGACGACGACCTGCCGGTCTGGGTGCCGATCCCCGCGCTTGCCGAAGTGCAGCTGGCGCTGGAAGGGGCAGTCGCGGAAGTCACCGGTTACGAGGGCTTCGAGCTGAAGCGCATCATGCGCACCGGCACCGTCGCCACGATCGACAACCGCAACTGGGAGCTTCGCGATCAGGCCGGCCCCGTCAAGCGCCTGTCGCAATCGCGCGCCATCGCGCTCGACATGGAATCGGCCACCATCGCGGCGAACGGTTTCCGCTTCCGCGTGCCCTACGGCACCCTGCTCTGCGTCTCCGACAAGCCGCTGCATGGGGAATTGAAACTACCGGGCATGGCGACGGAGTTTTACCGCACACAGGTCGCCCAGCATCTGCAGATCGGCATTCGCGCTGTGCAGAAGCTTGCGGCAATGCCGACGGAAACGCTGCATTCGCGCAAGCTTCGAAGCTTTTACGAGACGGCGTTTCAGTAAGATCGCACATCTTCGCCCTCAAGGTGGTGATGTCTGTTCATACACCTTGAGGCCGTGCGATGCGTGTGACTATCGACCTTGATGACGACTTGATGGCCGAGGCCATGGAAATCACCGGATTGTCCACCGTCGAGGCGACGGTTGGACGGGCTCTGAGAGAATTCGTCCGGGTACACTGGCAGAGACGTGCGCTTGAGGAACTGCGGGGGATTGGCTGGGAAGGCAATCTTGATGAAATCCGAGATGGCTCGGGCAAGGACGACGTCTAGCGGGCAGTGACGAAGGCCTGGAAACCTCTCCGTCGTCATCCTCGGGCTTGACCCGAAGATCCACCATCACACGCGGCAATGGATCCTCGGGGCAAGCCCGAGGATGACGTCGAGTGTGAGGGATGCTTTAACAGTCTGCCCACACAGACTGAATGAAGGCGACGTGTGCCTTTAAACCACCTTCACCGTCCCCTCCACACGCACGGGGAAATTCACCGATCTGGCGATAAAACATTTCTCATGCGCGTCATGGTGCAATTCGTCGGCTCTCGTGGGATCCCCCTTCGAAATGGTGATCACCGGCTTCAGCACCACCTCGCTGAATTGTCCGGCGCCGTCCTTTTCCATCAACAGCGTGCCTTCGGCATTGTCGACATAGTCTTCGACGATGATGCCGTTGACGGAGCAGAAATGCAGGTACCAGAGCTTGTGGCAGGCCGAGAGTGAGGCGACGAGCAGGTCTTCCGGGTTCCAACGGGAGGCATCGCCGCGGAAGGCAGGGTCGGAGGAGCCGGCGATATCGGCTTTTCCCGAGGTGGAAATCGTATAGTCGCGTTCATAGTCGCGGTAGCCGGACGTCCCCTTGCCGCGATTGCCCGTCCATTTCACCTGAACGGCGTAATGATGTTCCTGTCCTGCCATGTAATTACTCCTCCCTTATCGTATCACGCAGGTGGTCGAGCCCCTTGCGCAGCGTCTCGATGATCTCATCCACTTCCGAACGGCTGATTGTCAGCGCCGGCGAGGCCAGCATGCGGTCTCCCGTGGCGCGCATGACGAGGCCGTTTGCCAGGCAATGGTTGCGCACCGCGGTTCCGATATCGTCGGGCTTCGCAAAACGTTTGCGTGTCGCCTTGTCGGCCGTTATCTGCAGGCCGCCCATCAGGCCGACATTGACAGCCTCGCCCACCAGTTCGTGGTCCTCAAGGCTTTTCCAGCCTTGCGAAAAATACGGGCCGATATCGTCGCGCACCCGCTCCACCAGCCCTTCGGTCTCGATGATGCGGAGATTTTCAAGCGCTGCGGCGGCGCAGACGGGGTGGCCGGAATAGGTGAAACCATGATTGAAGTCACCGACCTCAGACAACATCACGTCCGCCACCCGATCCGAGACGATGACGCCGCCTATCGGCAGATAACCTGATGACAGGCCCTTGGCGACGGGCGCGAAATCCGGCTCCACACCGAAATGCTGATAGCCGAACCAGGAGCCGAGACGGCCGAAACCGCAGATCACCTCATCGGATACGAGCAGGATGTTGCGCGCCTTGCAGATGCGGGCGATTTCCGGCCAATAGGTTTCCGGCGGCACGATGACGCCGCCGGCGCCCTGAATGGGTTCGGCCACAAAAGCGGCAACGTTTTCCTCACCGAGCTCGTCGATCTTCGCTTCGAGTTCCCGGGCGACCTTCAGGCCGAATTCGGCAGGTGAAAGATCGCCACCCTCGGCGTACCAATAGGGCTGGCCGATATGGGCGATACCCTCGATCGGCAGGTTACCCTGCTCGTGCATCCATTTCATGCCGCCGAGCGAGGCTCCGGCCACCGTCGAGCCGTGATAGCCATTGCGCCTCGCAATCACCTTCGTCTTCGTCGGATGGCCGAGCGCCTTCCAGTAGACCCGCGCCATGCGGAACCAGGTATCGGTCGCTTCCGATCCGGAATTGGTGAAGAACACATGGTTCATGTCAGGCCCGGCGCGGGAGGCGATTTTCTGCGCCAGAAGTGTCGCCGGCGGCGTGGTGGTGCCGAAAAACGCGTTGTAATAGGGCAGCTCGTTCATCTGGCGCTGCACGACATCGGCGATCTCGCGGCGGCCATATCCAATATTCACGCACCAGAGGCCGGCAAAGGCGTCGAGATATTTCTTGCCGGTGCTGTCATAGATGAACACCCCTTCCGCGCGCTCGATGATGCGGGTGCCGGCGGCATTCAGCTTGCCCATATCGGAAAAGGGATGAAGGTGATGGGCGGCATCGATGGCGGCGAGGTTGGACAGCGGCTTGGAGATTTCATTCATGACAGATCGCACTCCCATAAAGGCAACGGCGCTCACGCCACCGCGCCCGCCGAACATGGCCGGGCGGATTCGATTTGGCAAGGCTGGCGTTTTTTAGGGGGAGCGAATGGAACGAGCGGTTGCCGCTAGTTTCTTCTTCCCGCCGCGGAGAAGGTGGCCCGAAGGGTCGGATGAGGGGGTATCGTTGCCGGACTTCGGAGACCTCGCCCCCTCATCCCGCTGCCGCGGACTTCTCCCCCTCGGGGAGAAGAAACAAGGGTAATCGCCCAATTCACAGGCGGTTGCACTATGCGAAAAACGCCCGCCCCACCAGCACCTTCAATTCGCCCGCATGAACTTTCAGCGCCACATCCCGCTCCATCGGCAGCAACTCGCCATCGATGACACATCGCAGGTCATGGCGCTTCTTGGGGAAATGCAGTTCCACATCCGTCACGGTCATGGCGGTGACGGCGGCGTTTTCCTTCAGCCTGCCGCGCAGAATGTCGAAAGCGAGTTTCGCAACGCCGGAGGGACGCAGCGGATCGGCAAGATAAAAGCCGAGATGGCCGCCCGAGACATTATCCGCCACCATCAGCGAGCTCTGGCCGAACTCGTTGTTGGAGACGGAAATGGCCGAAACCTTGCGATGCTGCGTCCTGCCATTGACAGTATATTGCACCTCGAACACCGGCGGATTGAGGATGACGTTGATGGCGGCGCGGATGCTCGCCTTGATCTTGCCAAGACGGGAGGCGAAAGCGAGATTGTTGCGGTAGCGCACCATGCGCGAATGCAGACCTGCGGAAAACTGGTGGACGAAGAGGCGGCCATTGGCGCTGGCGATGTCGACACTGGCAATCTCGCCACTCGCCAGCGTTTCCAGCGCCTGGCGAATATCGAGCGGCAGCTTCAGCGAGCGGGCGAAGAGGTTCATGGTGCCGGCCGGAACGATGCCGAGCGCGATGCCGTGCTTCCAGGCGATGGCCGCTGCTGCGGAAATCGTGCCGTCGCCGCCGCCGGCAATGATGGCTTCAATGCCCGGTTCATCGGCGGCGCGTTCCATTTCCTCGACGATATCTTTTCCGGAGACCAGACGGCAATCGATCGTGTGGCCGGCACGGGTGAAAACGTCGCGGGCGTGTTCGCAATAGGCTTCCATGTCAGTGGTACGAAAAGTGCCGCCGTCGCGATTGAAAATTGCAATGAGCTTCATGTTTCCAACCCGATCCAGTAACGCAGCCGCGCGTAAATGCCTGTCGTCATATAGAGTTCCGAACACCATCGCGTGAAGATGCTCTTTTGCCGAGAATCGCTCTACCGCAACGCATCATTTCATGTTAGGGATCACTTAAGGTCATTTTCATGACCGCGCATCTCCAGTCAGGGCAGACCGCTCCCATACGGTCTTGCCCTTTTTTCTGTGGGCCCTTCCCGTTTTTCAGGTCACGATGAGCCAGTCGAATATTTCCGAAGCCCGCCCTGGCGCGGAGAATGAAACCGTTTACACGGCAGCGCCAGCCGTGGCCCTCTCCCCGCTTGCCATCGCACTTATCGAACTGGCGCTTGCCGCCGGCGGCTTCGGCATCGGCACCGGTGAATTCGCCATCATGGGCCTTTTGCCTGACGTTGCCACCACCTATGGCGTCACCGTTCCGCAGGCGGGTTACGTCATCACCGCCTATGCGCTCGGCGTCGTCATCGGCGCGCCGATCATTGCGGTGCTTGCCGCGCGCATAACGCGTCGTACCCTGCTTCTCGGCCTGATGGGGCTTTTTGCGGTCGGCAATATCCTGAGCGCCCTTGCACCTGATTTCCTGAGCTTCACCGTCCTGCGCTTCATCACCGGCCTGCCGCATGGCGCCTATTTCGGCGTTGCGGCGCTGGTGGCGGCCTCCATGGCGCCCATCCACAAGCGCGCCCGCGCCGTTGGCCGCGTGATGCTCGGCCTCACCATCGCCACCCTGCTCGGCACCCCGCTTGCCACCTTCTTCGGCCAGCTTCTGTCCTGGCGCGCGGCCTTCATGCTGGTCGGCGGCATCGGGCTGTTGACGGTCGCCCTTCTCTGGCTGTTCCAGCCGCGTGACAGGGTGGAGGAAGGCGCCAGCGTGTGGCGCGAACTTGGCGCTTTCCGGCGCGTGCAGGTGTGGCTGACGCTTGCCATCGCCGCCGTCGGTTTCGGCGGCATGTTCTCTGTGTTCAGCTATATCGCCAAGACCACCACCGATGTGGCGATGATGCCGGTTTCCACCGTTTCCATGGTGCTGGCGCTGTTCGGCATCGGCATGAATGTCGGCAATGTCGTCGGCTCGCGGCTGGCGGATATCTCGCTCAACGGCACGATTGGCGGCATGCTGGCCTTCAACGTGCTTGTCATGACCGTGTTTGGCATGACGGCGGACAATCCATTCATGCTCTGCCTCTGCGTCTTCCTGATCGGCTGCGGTTTCGCAGCCTGCCCGGCCGTGCAGACCCGGCTGATGGATGTGGCGCAGGATGCGCAGACGCTGGCTGCCGCCTCCAACCATTCCGCCTTCAACATCGCCAACGCGCTTGGCGCCTGGCTTGGCGGCCTCGTCATCGCCATGGGTTTCGGTTACGCCTCGACGGGTTATGTCGGTGCGGTTCTTTCCCTTCTCGGGCTTGGCGTTTTCCTCGTTTCCGTCACCGTCGAGCGGCGCGCAAAAGCCGGCTGAATGCCGGTTTTTTAACCGCTTGAATGCCCTTTCCGGGACCCGCCCGGAACCTTACGGAAATTTCACAATAGGCCCGCTTGACTCTTTTTCGTTTCAGGCGCAACACGGCGTTACGCACGGGCCGTGACCCGGAACTGTGCGGATTTCAACGGAGCATCATTAGATGTCTAGCGACAGTAGTAGTCGATTGCCTTTGCCGAAAGCGGCGAACGGGAACTGATCCGACCTCTGTCGGCTCACCACCGCGTTCGCCGTAATCGGCGAATCGACGGAAAGGTGAGCAATCATGAACTTCCACACTCTCTCCCAGAGAGCCAGCAAGGCCGCACGTCTTCTCCGCAGCGGAAATGCCGGTTCCACCACCATCGCAGAACGTGTCGAGCACCTCAACACGCTTGATACCGACGCAGCCGTAGCTGCCCTGCTTGCCATGCCGCAGGCAAAGGCCGTTGCCATTCTCGACCGGCCGGAACTGCATGACGCAGCCGCCATCATTGCCGGCATTCCGCTCGAACAGGCCGCCCGTTTCGTCAACCTCATGTCCGACGACCGCGTCGCCGACGTCATGGCGGAAATGGAAGAAGAGCCCCGCGCCAAGCTGTTTGCCCGGCTGGACCGCACCACGGCGCTCTCCATCCAGCATCTGATGGGCTATCCGCCGCGCACCGCCGGCTCCATCATGACCACGGAATTCGTCAGCGTGCCCGACAGCTGGACGGTGGAACAGACCCTTTCGCACATCCGCGTCGTCGAGCGGTCGCGTGAAACGGTCTATGCCATCTATGTGCTGGCGCAGGACGGGACACTCTCCACGGTGGTGACGCTGCGTCGCCTGCTGACCGGCGAACCGGGCGCTTCCATCCTCTCCGTCGCTTCGAAGGAGGGCATTGCCTATGCGAGCCCCCTGATGTCGCAGGAGGATGTCGCCCGGCTGATCCGCAAGCACGACCTTCTGGCCCTTCCCGTTGTCGATGACCATTCGCATATCCTCGGCATCGTCACCGTTGACGACGTGATCGACACCATGATCGCCGACACCACGGAAGACGCCCACAAATTCGGTGGTATGGAGGCGCTCGGCAAGCCCTATATGACGATCGGTTTTCCGGACATGATCCGCAAGCGCGCCGGCTGGCTCGCAGCCCTGTTCCTCGGTGAAATGCTGACGGCCAGCGCCATGCAGCATTTCGAGGGCGAACTGGAAAAGGCCGTGGTGCTGACGCTGTTCATTCCGCTCATCATGTCGTCAGGCGGCAACTCCGGTTCGCAGGCCACCTCGCTCATCATCCGGGCGCTGGCGCTCGGCGAACTGAAGCTTTCGGACTGGTGGCGCGTGCTGCTGCGCGAAATCCCGACGGGCCTGACGCTCGGCTGCATTCTGGGTGCCATCGGCTTCCTGCGTCTGACGGTCTGGCAGCAGGCAGGTTTCTACGATTACGGCGAACACTGGCTGCTGGTCGGTGCAACCGTTTTCGCGGCGCTTGTCGGCATCGTCACCTTCGGTTCGCTGGCCGGTTCCATGCTGCCCTTCATCCTGCAGCGCCTGCGGCTCGACCCCGCCAGCGCCTCTGCCCCCTTTGTCGCCACGCTGGTGGATGTCACCGGCCTTATCATCTACTTCTCGGTGGCGCTGGCGATCCTCAGCGGCACATTGCTCTAAAGACAAAAGGCCCGTTCGAAAGAGCGGGCCTTTTCATTTGCGATGGGAAAAAGCGAGAAGCCCTGCCCTCAGCCGCCGGCATTGATGACGCCCGTTCCCAGTAGGGCGAGCAGGATGAAACCGATGACCACGCGGTACCAGACAAAGGGCATGTAGCTCTTGGTCGAGACCAGCTTGAGGAAAACCACGATCACGGCGTAACCGACCACGAAGGCGATGAGGGTCGCAAGCCCGGTCTGCCCCCAGCCGACCGGATTGTCCTCACCGATGCTCTTGAAGAGCTGGTAGAAGCCGGAGCCGAAGACGGCGGGAACGGCGAGCAGGAAGGAATAACGCGCCGCCGCCTCGCGGGTGTAGCCCAGAAGCAGGCCGGCGCTGATGGTGCCGCCCGAACGCGAAACACCGGGGATGAGCGCCATGGCCTGCGCGAAACCGAACAGGATGCCATCGCGCCAGATCAGCTGGTTGAGCTTGTAACGCTTCTCCCCGATCCTGTCGGCAAGACCGAGAACGATGCCAAAGACGATCAACATCACAGCGGTGATATAGAGGTTGCGCAGCGAATGTTCGATGGCATCCTTGAAGAACAGGCCCAGAAACACGATCGGCACCGAACCGACGATGATCAGCCAGCCCAGCCGGGCATCAGCCTTGTTATATTCGCCAAGGCGCAGGTTCTGCCGCAGCCAGGCGGCTGCAATCCGCATGATATCGGACCAGAAATAGACCAGCACCGCCATTTCCGTGCCGATCTGGGTAATTGCGGTGAAGGCGGCCCCGGGATCCGCGCCGGAGGGCAGGAACTCCCCGGCAATCCTCAGATGCGCGCTTGAAGAAATCGGAAGAAACTCCGTAAGTCCTTGCAAAAGGCCGAGAAATCCGGCCTCCATCCAACCCATGCTCATGTGCTTTGATGTCCCTGCTGCGAATCGAGTTTGCAGCATTATGCATCAATCGGGGCAAATCCGTGTTGCATCGCACCATGAAAAATGGCCCTCACGGGACGTGCTTTTACCTGTGATTTCTCTCAGGCCGCCTTCTCCGCAGCCTGCGGAAGCTGGGTGTATTTCGCGCCGTTCTTGCAGACGACATGGGCGTCCCCCCAGCTTTTCAGCGCCGAGATGACCGGCCGCATCGTCTCGCCAAGCGGCGTCAGCGCATAATCCACCCGCGGCGGCACCACCGGGAAGACGGTGCGCGAAATCAGGCCCGCTTCCTCCAGTTCCCGCAGCTGCTTGGTCAGCATGCGCTGGGTGACGCTGGGAATATGGCGGCGCAGCTCGTTGAAGCGCAGCGTGCCTTCATTGATGAGGTGATAAAGGATCACGCCCTTCCATTTGCCGTCGAGAAAACTCAAGGCCGATTCCACCGGGCAGCCGGGAAAGTTGCCGGTGAGCTTGGCGCGCGGTCGCGACATCACAGTATCCTTTTTGTATGTATCATCACAAAATGTGCATTCTTGCGATCAGCGTTCATATGTATCAAGTAAGAGGCACGCAAACAAGCAAAGGAGACTGTTCATGCGCGCCATCGGTTACAGGACCAGCCAGCCCATCACGGCGAAAGACGCCCTCGTCGATATCGACCTGCCCCAGCCGGAAGCGAAAGGGCACGACATTCTGGTGGAAGTGAAGGCCGTTTCGGTAAACCCCGTCGACACCAAGGTGCGCCGCAACCAGACGCCGGAAAACGGCGAACCGCGCGTGCTCGGCTTCGATGCTGCCGGCGTGGTGAAGACCGTCGGCGACAAGGTCTCGCTGTTCAAGCCCGGCGACGAGGTATTCTACGCCGGTGTCATCAACCGCCCCGGCTCCAACAGCGAATTCCATCTCGTCGATGAGCGCATTGTCGGAACAAAGCCCAAATCATTGAATTTCGAGGAAGCGGCCGCCCTGCCGCTGACCGCGATCACCGCTTATGAGACGCTGTTCGACCGGATGCGGGTGAAGGAACCGGTTCCGGGCGCAGCCAACGCCGTTCTGGTCATCGGCGGCGCTGGTGGCGTCGGCTCCATCGCCGTCCAGCTTCTGCGGGCGCTAACCGACCTCACCGTCATCGCCACCGCTTCGCGGCCGGAAACGATTGCCTGGGTGAAAGAACTCGGCGCGCATCACGTCATCGATCACAGCAAGCCGATCGCGCCGCAGGTGGAAGCGCTCGGGCTCGGTGCGCCGGGCTTCGTCTTTTCCACCACCCATAGCGACATTCATGCCGCCGACAGTGTGGCGACCATCGCGCCGCAGGGCCGTTTCGCGCTGATCGACGATCCGGCCGGCGGTTTCGACGTCATGGCCTTCAAGCGCAAATGCGTATCGATCCATTGGGAAATGATGTTCGCCCGCGCCGTCTTCCAGACGCCTGACATGATCGAGCAGCACCGGCTGCTCAACCACGTGGCCGAGCTTGTCGATGCCGGCAAGATCAAGACGACGCTGACCGAGGTTTTCGGCACCATCACTGCCGCAAATCTCATCAAGGCGCACGCGCTGATCGAAAGCAACAAGGCCAAGGGCAAGATCGTGCTTTCGGGCTTCTGATCAGCAACGAGGCGTCCGCATCGCGGGCGCTTCTCTCCGCTTACGGATGTATTTGGGCCGTGCGCAAAACCGCGCGGCCATTCCTGTCAATCGTCGTCCGGGTCTTCCGGGCACGGCCAGGAGGCCGGCGCGGTGAGGCCGTTCGGTAATTTGGTCTTGGCGTCACCGCAGGCAATATCGATCTGTTTCTGGTCGAGCCCGGTGGCGGTGGAAAGATCGACCCCTTCAATCCGGGTCAGGAGCAGGAAGGCGCTGGTGAAATCGACAGGACCGCCAAGCTTCGCACCGCCGAAGCGGGCGCGTGACAGGTTGGTGAGCGAGAATTTCGAGCCGTTCAGCGTCGCACCCTCAAAATCAGCACGGCCGAGTTCAGCCTTGGTGAAATCCGTGCCGTCCAGCTTGGTGTTTTCGAATTTGGTCCGCTGCATTTCGGCATTGACGAATTTGGCATTGGTGGCGTCGGCGGCGGAAAAATCGCTGCGATAAGCTTCCACCTTGGTCAGGTTGGCGCCCTGAAGGTTCGCCTCGCCAAGGGCGGTACGGATGAGCTTGGCCTTTTCGAGATTGGCGCCCTTCAGCGAAGAACCGCGCAGATCCGTATAGGTGAAATCCGTGCCGTAGAGCATCGCCGAATCGAGATTGCTGCCGCCCAGCATCAGCAGACGCTTGTTGCATTCGCGCCAGTCGATGCCGGCCATGGCATCGGTACGGCAGCTTGCGGCCACCAGCGGGCCGCCGCTGAAAGAAACGGCAATCATCGCAAGCGCCGCCACACCGGCAACGCACCCTGTCTTCCGCACGATATTCAGCCTTTGAAAGCCGGACATTCTTTCACTCCCTGTCGTCTTGCGACGGCACCTAGGACCATATGCACGTTCAAGGCGTTACCGCATCGCTTAACCACAATCCACGGGCCACGCGACCATGCAACACCCCAACATCCTATATGTAAGAAATCGAAGAGCAATCCACAAATACTGACGGGGGACGGGCCATCAACGCTGCTCTTTCGTCATGCCGGACTAGATTCGGCATCCAGTCACGGCGCGTCTGCGCCGTGAGGAGAGTCTTTTACGATCAAAGACTTGATCGCGCCGGCCCCCGAATCAAATCCGGGGTGACGGCGTTCAAACGCCACGGCGTCGCTAAACGACGTCAACGATCCAGACGGTTCGGACCCACCATCACATATTGGCGTAAACCGGCCCTTCGCCACCCTGCGGCGGCACCCAGTTGATGTTCTGGTTGGGGTCCTTGATGTCGCAGGTCTTGCAGTGCACGCAGTTCTGCGCGTTGATGACGTAGACCTCCTGGCCGTCCTTCTCCACCCACTCATAAACACCGGCCGGACAATAACGCGTGGACGGGCCGGCAAAGACGTCGTGTTCGGAGCGCTTCTGCAGCTCCATGTCCTTCACCTGAAGGTGGACCGGCTGGTCTTCCTCATGGTTGGTGGAGGACAGGAACACCGAGGACAGGCGGTCGAAGGTCAGGACGCCATCCGGCTTCGGATAGGCGATCGGCTTGTGCTTCGAAGCCGGTTCCAGGCTTTGCGCATCCGTCTTGCCGTGCTTCAGCGTGCCGAAGAAGGAGAAGCCGAACAGCTGGTTCGTCCACATGTCGAGACCGCCAAGGCCGACACCGACGAGCGTGCCGAATTTCGACCACAGCGGCTTGACGTTGCGGACCCGCTTCAGGTCCTTGCCGATATCGCCTTCGCGCCATTCGGCCTCGATCTCGGCCACCTCATCATGGGCGCGGCCGGCGGCAATCGCCACGGCGATCTTCTCCGCAGCCAGCATGCCCGACAGCACCGCATTGTGGCTGCCCTTGATGCGCGGCACGTTGACGAAACCGGCGGAACAGCCGATCAGCGCGCCGCCCGGGAAGGTGAGCTTCGGCACCGACTGGTAGCCACCTTCGGTAATTGCGCGCGCACCATAGGAAATGCGCTTGCCGCCCTCGAAGGTGTCGCGGATGGCCGGATGTGTCTTGAAACGCTGGAATTCCTCGAAAGGATAAAGATAGGGGTTCTTGTAATTGAGGTGCACCACGAAGCCGACGGCAACGAGATTGTCCTCCAGATGATACAGGAACGAGCCGCCGCCGGTCTTGAAACCGAGCGGCCAACCGAAGGAATGCTGCACGAGGCCCTGTTTGTGGTGTTCCGGCTTGACCTGCCAGAGCTCCTTGATGCCGATGCCGAATTTCTGCGGCTCGCGATCTTTCGAGAGGTCGAATTTGGAAATCAGCTGCTTGGCGAGCGATCCACGCACGCCCTCTCCAACAAGCACATATTTGCCGTGCAGTTCCATGCCGCGGGTGAAGTTCGGACCCGGCTCGCCGTTCTTCTCGATGCCCATGTCGCCGGTGGCGACACCGATGACGGCGCCTTCGTCATTATAAAGCACTTCCGTTGCGGCAAAGCCCGGATAGATCTCGACACCGAGAGCCTCCGCCTTTTCCGCCAGCCACCGACAGACCAGCCCAAGCGAGACGATATAATTGCCGTGATTGTTCATGAGCGGCGGCATCATGAAATTCGGCAGGCGGATGGAGCCGGCCGGGCCCAGGAACATGAACTGGTCGTCCTTGACCTCGGTCTTGAAGGGATGCCCCTCCTCTTCGCGCCAGCCGGGCAGAAGACGGTCGATGCCGATGGGATCGACCACCGCGCCCGAGAGGATGTGCGCACCGACTTCCGCGCCTTTTTCCAGAACGACGACCGAGAGCTCGGGCTCCACCTGCTTCAGGCGGATCGCGGCGGCAAGACCCGCAGGACCCGCGCCAACGATCACAACGTCGAATTCCATCGCTTCGCGTTCGGGCAGTTCCATCGCTTCCGTCATCTCGTCCTCTCAGATCGCCGGTCCCATCCGGCTGTTGTTATATATCCGCTTACCGGCATCGTCGGCGCATCGCCTGCGCCGGACAAAAAGCCATCCGCGACACCGCATTTACCAGCGTCTGTCTTCGCAAAGCAGGACGCCTTTGTCGAGCTTCTATAGCGGCAAAACATGTCGCACGCCAGTCAATTGTCAGACAACCTGATGATTGAATTATTACTTTTACGTTCACGTAAGATTTAAAATAGAAGCTGGGAGTGTAGGCGTCAAGGGTAGTCGGCATTTGTGCCACTCTCGCGTTTACCGCGGCTGAAACGCCCATTCGGCTCGCTTCATCAATGGCGGCGTTTCCGTTTGCGCCAATACCGGACATCAACGACACTCTTTTCACGAGATGGGATAGCCAAAACCGCCTCGTGCCATATCTCAGCCATAACGTCAGCTATTCTGTCGCTGGCGGAGACGGTAAGCCTTTAATTGGCTTCGGTCCACTAAGCATCGCTCCCTGGATCCGCACCAGTTGTTCGTCTCGCTGAGAGCTATACGAAAGGTTGGACGTAGCGAGAATAGCCAGTGGAAAGTCGGAGTTGGCAATCGCATGGTCGATGATCCGCACTAGCGCCGCATCTCGCTCACCAGAATACGTAAGCATCTCAGCGCTGCGTACTAAGTTCCAATCCGCGTCGCTCACCCCCTTGATTTCGGCGATCTCTTTCTCGGGTCGACTCATCATGTATCGCGGCAACGCGGTCATTCCGAACATGTAGAGAAAATAGATGCCCAGCATGCCGCCGATAACAACGATCGGAGTCAACGCCTTAACAAAACCGGAGACAGACTCATCTGACTGTCCTCCCGCTTGAGCTTTCGAAAGCAGAGGGGGTATCAACCCGAAAAGTGCCGCAACCACGGTGAGAATAGCGGCTATGAAACCCAGAAAATCCAAAGCAAAATCCTCGAAAACTGCGAAATTTATCGGCGGAAAGCGGACAGCTCCCTAGTGGCTAGTTTGGGGGCGAGGAGAGGATGTATTCGATGATGGTGTCGGTTCCTCATTCTTTTTTTCTGCCTCGATCTCCGGGTGCTTTAGCATCTCCAAAAAAGCAGCACTCTCTGGTGCAGCCCCGGGGCCGATGCAACCATTATAAAAGTCCGCGACTTTGATAGCTGAGCATCGATCGGAATTCGCTCTCATAAGCTCAAACAACTTGTCTGCGTCTAAGGACAATCGCGCGACTATTGGATAGCCGTCCGAGTCGCTGAACTGAAAGAAGATGTCGGTCGGTGGAGCCTCCTTGTTTTGTAGTACAACCTCGATCATTTCGACTGAGTTTCGATAGGATTCCTCCTGCGTGAGCAGGGGAATAATGTCGAACATCAGGAGGTTTGTGCCAGGGCTGATAACCGCGCGTTGATCGTCACGAAGTCGAACCTTTGTTGCGGCCGCGAGATATTCGCTATGAACGTCCGCTCGTACGAAAACGCCAGCCGCATCCCCACGATTGGTGACAAGCAAACGCACCGTTGTTCCCTCCATCGATATCATCGGGGCAGACATATCGGACTTCGGCCTATGCAACAGACCATATAGGTTTGGTAGGGCAATGCTCAGGACAGACACGAGTGCAGTGAGCAAGGCAAGAACGGTGTTCGAGATCGAGAACAATCCTCGCCAGTCCTGATACGATTGGCAATGAGTACAGATCTTTGCCTGCGGCGGAATGGACAGGTGGCATTGCTTGCAATTCTTGATATCGGCAACCAATTGGTCCATAAGATCGTAACCAAAGACATTGAAAATTGGGCGGTCGGTGGTTGCACCATTTTTCGCGCGTTTGAGTTAGCCGTAAATCAAACGCAACCCATAGTCTATGTGTTTTTAGCGTTATCCAGCGCGGAGTTGCAACCTAACGACGGCAAACCAATGTCCGCTTCGGGCCACAAGCCGATTAGCTAAGATCACTCTCCAACATCAAACCGCCCACTCCTCATCCGTCGTAAACACGATCGTCAACCAGCGGTCACTGCCCTCGCCGCCCAGCGCTTCGCCGATCTCGTCGCGGATCGCATCCCATTCCTCCAGACGCCGGGCCGGCCAGTTCTTCGGCACGATGAAGAAGAGTTCGATCTGACGGCCGCGGCCGACGCGGGCGACATAGGAATAGTGCGAAGCGAAGCCGAATTTTTCCACCGTCTCGGCGGCCACCCTGTCCACATGCTGCTTGAATTCCAGCGGGGTCACCAGAAGGATGTCGGCCAGCGCCTGCTTCACATTGCCGAGCGGCATGGGGATGATCACAAGGCAGACCAGCGCCAGCACGGCCGGGTCGATATAGGGCGAAAGCCATGCCTGCGATGTTCCCGTCAGCCCATAACCCACGGCGAAGGCGATAAAGAGCGCGATGCTCAAAAGCGCGCTCATCAACCAGCTTTTGGCATCCAGCGCCACGAAGGCGGATTTCAGTCGGCGGTTCTGCCTTTTGACGAACCACGCCATGGCGAGCGAGACGGCGAAGCTGAGGAAGGTGACGATGATGGCGTAGTCGAACTCGATCAATCTGCCGCCATCCATCAGGCTGTCGATGGCGTTGATGAGCGCATAGATGGCTGCGCCCATCAACAGCGTGCCGTTGAGGCCGAGCACCATCGGCTCCAGGTGCCAGAAACCCATGGTGAAACGCTCCACCAGTCGGCCGCCCGGCCTTGGCGCTGCGGAGGCGGCGATCAGCCGCGCGACCAGCAGCGCCAGCACCGTCATGAAAGCGTCGGTCAGCGCATAGACACCATCGAAAACCACCGCGAAGGAGCCGGAGAACAGGCCCGCGCCGATACCGAAGAGCGCCAGGAGAACCGTGACGGCAATGGAGAATTTCAGCAGGGATTGTTCTGTCATGACGTGTATTTTTCCTTCAAAACCGGGCGCCACCTTCATAGAGGATTTTCGCCATTCTTCGAATCGCGAAAACGCTCTAACTCTTTGTTTTGTCGCATTTCCGGACGGAAAACCGGGGTCCACTTTTCCTGGAAATGCTCTATAAACAGCACATAGCGCACTCACAAGACAGGATAAAACCCATGGATTTCGGCATTTCCGGCAAACGCGCCCTCGTTCTCGCCTCCTCTCGTGGCCTTGGGCTGGGCATTGCGACGGCGCTGGCGAAAGAAGGCGCGCATGTCCTTCTCGTCGGCAGAAGCGGCGATAAGCTGGAGGCAAACTGCAAGGCGATCAATGCGCTCGGCAAGGGCAAGGCCGACTGGGTCTGGGGCGATCTTGCCGATGACAATTTCGTCGCCGCCATGGTTCAGGCGGTCAAGGACAAGCTCGGCGGCATCGATATTCTCGTCAACAATACCGGCGGTCCGACCCCGGGCCTTGCGCAGGAGATGACGGTCGAAAAGCTCGATACCTTCTTCCAGTCCATGGTGCTGCGCGTCATCACGCTCACCAATGCGCTTCTGCCTGAGATGAAAGAGCAGGGTTTCGGCCGCATCCTCACCGTCGCCTCGTCAGGCGTGTTTGAGCCGATCGCCAATCTTGCGCTTTCCAACACGCTGCGCGGCGCGCTGGTCGGCTGGAGCAAGACGCTGTCCAGCGAAGTAGCCTCCTTCGGCATCACCTCCAACCTGCTCCTGCCCGGCCGTATCCATACCGACCGCATCGATGAGCTTGACGGCGCCAACGCCAAGCGTCTCGGCAAGAGCGTCGAGGAAATCCGAGAGGCCTCCGTCAAGAGCATCCCGGCCGGCCGCCTCGGCACGGTGGAGGAATTCGCCGCCGCCGGCGCTTTCCTCTGCTCGGTTCCGGCAAGCTACATCACCGGCACGATGCTGAGAGTGGATGGCGGCGCGGCGAAGTCGAACTAAGGCCGAATAGATACGAATCCCGTCAGGAGGCCGCTCCGTAAATCACGTAACGGTTCCGGCCGGTATTCTTGGCCTCGTAGAGGGCGGTGTCGGCGCGGCGCAGGACATCGCTCGCGCTCTCGCCTGGATTTGCAAAGGCAATGCCCGCCGAGCAGCTATAGCGGAAATCCGGCACGTCGCTCAGCGGCGATGCCGCGGTCAAAGACAACAGCAGTTTCTGCATGATGATCTCCGCGCTCAACATGCGCGAACCGCCGAAAACGAGCAGGAACTCCTCGCCGCCGATCCGCCCGACCAGATCGTCGCGGGCGACCGCAGCGGAAAGCCGGGCGGCGAAGTCTTTCAGAACCAGATCGCCGCAGGCATGGCCAAAGCGGTCGTTCACCGACTTGAAGTGGTCTATATCAATGATGATGACGGCAAGCGCCTCGGCCTTGTTGGGGCCGAGCCGGTGATTGAGAATATCCATGACGTAGCGGCGGTTGCCGAGACCGGTCAGCTCGTCGCTCAGGGCGGATTTCAACGCCCTGTCCCGCTCCTGGCGAAGATCGCGCAGTTCAACGCCGAGTTCGGAAATATCGGTGACGACGCACAACATCCAGCCACCCGGCAGCGTCGTCTCGGTCGTCAGCATCCAGCGCCCGTCATTGAGGCCGGTCTCGATGGTGCGGAAGGGCAGCTTGCCGCGCCTCGTTCTCGCGGAGCGTAGCCACAGTTCGAAATCGGAGGTCTCGATGGCCGTGCCGGCGGAGTTGCGGTAACCGCTGCGCATGAGATCAACCCATGTCGGAAACTCGTCCGGGCCGAGGCCGAGCGCGGTGCGGAATGCCGTGTTGGCGAAACGCAGTTCATCGCCGCCGTCGAAAAGCGCATAACCCTGCTGCGACGCCTCCATCAGGTCCATGAGATGGCGGTTGAAGCTGTCCGCATCGCCGCGAACGCGGGCGTTTCGCGCCGGCGACACGTCTTCGAGGGTGGAACGGGCCGGCTTTCGGGACATCGGGGCTCCGTCTGCAAACACAACAAATACAAAAATAAATCTGCTCTTTAACGCTATATTTCAGCCTTATACTCGCTTTATGCGAAAAAATATTTAATGCGGGCGGCAGGGCGGCCTTCCACCCATGGCGATTACTTCATGCAAATTTCACAATAAACCCGGGTGCGGGTGCTTGCCATTCCGTCGGCCCTGTGCAATCAACCGCCCTCCTCTGACATCGGGGTGCCAAAGGCATCCCTTATTTTCGCGCTGGGCCGCCTTTCAGGCCGGGCGGGTTTTTCTATCGGCAACAAGGATATGGCGATGACGCAAAAGCGGGCTCTCGGCCTCGATTTCGGCACGACCAACACGGTCATGGCTCTTTCCGACGGCGGCGGCGAAAGCCGTTCCATGCGCTTCACCAGCAGCGCAGGCACGGATGACAGCATGCGCACCGCGCTCTCCTTCATGAAGGATGCCGGCCTGGGTGCGGCCGCCCTGCATGTGGAAGCGGGCCATGCCGCCATCCGCCAGTTCATCGACAATGCCGGCGACTGCCGTTTCCTGCAGTCGATCAAGACATTTGCGGCCTCGCCGCTGTTTCAGGGCACGCTGATCTTCGCCAAGCGCCAGAGCTTCGAGGATCTGATGGACGTGTTCCTGCGCAAGCTGAAGACCTATGCGGGTGAGGAATGGCCAGGTGACGTTTCCACCGTCATCGCCGGCCGGCCGGTGCGTTTCGCCGGCAGCAATCCGGATGAGACGCTGGCGCTTGCCCGTTACAACGAGGCGCTCACCCGGGCAGGTTTCCCTGATATCCATTATGTCTATGAGCCGGTGGCGGCGGCCTATTATTTCGCCCAGAGCCTGAAGAAGGACGCCAATGTGCTGGTGGCGGATTTCGGCGGCGGCACCACGGACTATTCGCTGATCCGTTTCGAAACCCATGCCGGCAAGCTTTCCGCCACCCCCATCGGCCATTCCGGCGTCGGCGTGGCAGGCGACCATTTCGATTTCCGCATGATCGACAATCTGGTCTCGCCCGAGATCGGCAAGGGCAGCAAGTTCAAAAGCTTCGACAAGGTGCTGGATGTACCCTCGGGTTATTACGTGAATTTCGGCCGCTGGAACCAGCTGTCGATCTTCAAGACCTCGAAGGAATTCACCGCGCTGAAATCGCTGGTGCGCTCGGCGCTGGAGCCGGAAAAACTCGAACTCTTCATCGATCTGGTCGACCACGACGAGGGCTACCCGCTCTATCAGGCGATTTCCGCCACCAAGATGGCGCTGTCTTCTGCGGAAGAAGCGGAGTTCAACTTCTCACCGCTCGGCAAGGCCGGCCGCAAGATGGTGAAGCGCAGCGATTTCAACAACTGGATCGCTGACGACCTTGCCAAGATAGAAGAAGCGCTCGACGAGGTTCTGGAAAAGACGAAGGTTGCGCCCGAGGCGATCGACAAGGTGTTCCTGACCGGCGGCACCTCCTTCGTGCCGGCGGTGCGCGAGCTTTTCACCCGCCGTTTCGACGCCGACCGCATCGAAAGCGGCGGCGAGCTGCTCTCGATTGCCCATGGTCTCGCCATGATCGGCGAAAGCGGCGATATTCAGCGCTGGACAGCGTGATTTACGGGTTCCCCGGGCGGGGAACATGGGGTAATTTCCGCCCATGATCGCCGCTCACGACCTCTCCCCGGCCGAACTCGCCGCCCTCCTGCATTTCCATGCGGATGCGGGCGTGGACTGGATGCTGGAAGAGACCCCGGTCGACCGTTTCGCTGAATTCGCCGCCGCCCGCCCTGCCCGATCCGCGCCGGCACAGGATGCGGTGACATCGGCACGCCAGACTGAAAGGCCGGCGGATCGCCGTGCCGACGCACCTCAGCGGCAGGCGGCAACGCGCAGCGCCCCGGCGCGTGGCGCGCCAGCCGCGCCCGCTCTTCAGCAGAATGTCGCCATGCCCGACGAGCAGGCCGTGGCGGCGGCGCGTTTTGCGGCGGAAAGCGCGAGATCGCTTGCCGAGCTGAAAACCGCACTTGAGGGTTTCAGCGGCTGCAACCTCAAGAACAGCGCGCGCAATACGATTTTCACCGCAGGTGATGCCGCCTCCGCCATCATGGTCATCGGCCCGATGCCTGACGCGGATGACGACCGCGAGGGCCTTCCCTTCGCCGGCAAGACCGGGCTTTTGCTCGACCGCATGCTGGCGGCCATCGGGCTTGAGCGCAGCACCATCATGCTCGGCAATGTCGTGCCCTGGCGGCCGCCGGGCAACCGCCCGCCGACGCAGGCCGAGATGGATATCTGCCGCCCCTTCATCGAGCGACAGATCGCGCTTGCCGAGCCGAAACACCTGTTGCTTCTTGGCAACTTCACCGCACGTTTCTTCTTTGGCGGCACCGGCACCATCCATACGCTGCGTGGACAGTGGCGTGATGTCGCAGCCGGACACCTGGTTTTGCCGGCTCTCGCAAGCCTGCACCCACAGGAACTGTTGAACGCGCCAGCGAGTAAGTCATTGGCATGGCAGGATTTATTGGCTTTTCAGGCAAAGATCACCCAAGGCTGACTGCCTCATTCCTACTCAATGTAAATGAATTATGAAAAAAGCCATGCGCATTACGCATAACAGCGGCGCATTTGGCCGGCTTGCCGAATCCATGCTGCGCTGCGATATAGCGATCATGTCTTGGGAGGAATTCGGTTTAAGGAACCAAGGCAATGACCACTCGCTTCCGTCCGGTACATTCCGGCTTTGAAACGCTCCGCCTGGCGGGCCTCGGCCCTCGCTCCAGTCAGGGCTACCATCGTTTCGGCGCAGCCGCAAACGAACAGATGACCGCACGCGCTGCCATGCAGCAGGTCCGCGTGACGCGTCCCTCGGCAGTCTTCGCGGATTTCCGCGAGCGCTGAGAAGCACTCAGGCCAGTCTAGCACTGGCCCATAGATATGATTGCGCGCTGGCGTCTTTCTTCGGGAAGGCGCCTTTTGCTTTTGCGTGTTTTCACGATTATAGACCTCCGTCATGCCGGACCCGATCCGGCATCCAGCCAGCCCAAGTCCTTGGGCTGAAAGGAGTCTTTCCAACACGCAGACGCGTGTCGACTGGATTCCGGCTCATGGCCGGAATGACGGACACACAAAACGGCCAGCGTATAGCGGCCGAGGAAACATCCCTCACCCCTGCGGCGTCGAAGCCTTGCGCGCCGCCCGTCTCGCCAATCCCAGCTGATGTTCGCGGAAAATGATGAAGATACCGGCGAGGATCACGATCGCCGTACCGATCAGCATTGTCACCGTCGGAATATCTCCAAACAGAATGTAGGACACCGCGATGCCGAAGACGATGGAGCTGTATTCGAAGGGCGCGATAACGGAGACTTCCGCATGGCGGTAACTCTCCGTCAGGAAGATTTGCGCGACGCCGCCGCAGATGCCGCTGGTGATCAAGAGCATCGCCTGCGTCACGCTCAGCGAATTCCAGCCGAAGGGCACGCTGATGAGCGATAACAAAGTGGCGGTGAGCGAAAAATAGAGCACGATGGTCGGCGTCTTTTCCGTTTCCACCAATTGCCGCACCTGGATCATGGCCAGACCGCCCAGCGCCGCGCCGCATAGCACGGCAATGGCCCCCAGCCCCTCACCCGCGGCAAAGCCGCCCTCACTCAGAAGCGTCATCTTCGGCCACAGAATCACCAGCACGCCCATCATGCCGACAAACACCGCACTCCAGCGATAGATGCGCACCTTTTCATGCAGGATGAAGGCGGCGAAAACGACGGCGAGAAGCGGCGAGGCATAACCGATGGCGATGAATTCCGGCAGCGGCAGCATGGTCAGCCCATAAAAACCGCAGGCCATCGAGAGGATGCCCAGAAAACCGCGCTTGAAATGGCCGAGGAGATTGTTGGTGTGCAGCGCGCTCGCCAGCGCATGCAGCCAGGCGAGATAAACGACGATCGGGATGATGGCGAAGGCGGAACGGAAGAAGGTGATCTGGCCGGCCGGCACGTCACCTGCGGCCTTGATGCAGGTCTGCATGACAAGAAAAAAGCCGACCGAAATCAGCTTCATGCTAATCCCGCGAAAGGGATTCATCGGTTCGGCGTTCATTGGCAGTTACTCATATCGGCTGCGCAAACACGCCATCGGGAGATTTTCATGCGGGAGAGGACGACGCAGGGGAAGTGGATGTCCCAAGGCTAGAGCATTCTTCCGGGGCTTTACAACAAAAAATGTTATTCACTCATGAATTCCGTTGATCTGGCTGGGGTTCGTTATCATGGGCTCAGGGAACGATCGCAGACGAAAAGCGACGCGTGCTAAAATTTGAAGAAAATAAAATATAATTTCAGCAATCGTTCAACATTTGCTGCCATGGTCCACGGGTCCGGCGGCGGGAGGATTGTCTGCATGGCCGGCAAAGCTTTCCATCGCGGGACAGAACGTCCTCCGACGCGCACATGAACGTGACGAATACTCTACCCATTTTACATCCGGGACTTATGGCGACATGATGCCGGGAAGACCACGCCAAGTTATTCAGGGACAGTCATGCGAACAGACACGGGCCAGATCGTTCACCTGGCAGATTACCGCCCCACCGATTTCGTTCTGGAGCGGGTGGATCTCACCTTCGAACTCGACCCCAAGAATACCAAGGTCGAAGCCCGTTTGATCTTTCACCGGCGCGAAGGCGCTGAGCGGCAGGCGCCGCTCGTCCTTGATGGCGACGAGCTGAAGCTCTCCGGCCTGCTGCTCGACCAGGTGGAGCTTCCCGCCGGCCAATATGAGGCGACGCCCGACAGCCTGACCATCCGCGATTTGCCGGCCGAATCTCCCTTCGAGATCTGCGTCACCAATTACATCAATCCGCAGATCAATACGCAGCTGATGGGGCTTTACCGCACCAATGGCGTTTATTGCACGCAATGCGAGGCGGAAGGTTTCCGCCGTATCACCTATTTCCCCGACCGGCCGGATGTTCTGGCGCCCTATACGGTGACGATCATCGCGGCGAAGGAAGGCAATCCGCTGCTGCTCTCGAACGGCAATTTCCTCGGCGGCGGCAATTACGATGAAGGCCGTCACTTCGCAGCCTGGTTCGATCCACATCCGAAACCCAGCTATCTCTTCGCGCTTGTCGCCGGCGATCTCGGCGTGGTGGAAGATACCTTCACCACCATGTCCGGCCGCGAAGTGGCGCTGAAGATTTATGTCGAGCACGGCAAAGAGCCGCGCGCGGCCTACGCCATGGATGCGCTGAAACGTTCGATGAAATGGGACGAAGAGCGTTTCGGCCGCGAATACGATCTCGATATCTTCATGATCGTCGCCGTGTCCGATTTCAACATGGGCGCGATGGAGAACAAGGGTCTCAACGTCTTCAACGACAAATTCGTACTGGCCGACCCGGAAACCGCCTCCGATGCTGACTACGCCAATATCGAGCGTATCATCGCCCATGAATATTTCCACAACTGGACGGGCAACCGCATTACCTGCCGCGACTGGTTCCAGCTCTGCCTGAAAGAAGGCCTGACGGTCTATCGCGATCAGGAATTTTCCGCCGACATGCGCTCGCGGCCGGTCAAGCGCATCGCCGATGTGCGCCACCTGAAATCGGAGCAGTTTCCCGAGGATTCCGGCCCGCTGGCGCACCCACCGCGCCCGGATACCTATCGCGAAATCAACAATTTCTACACAACGACCGTTTATGAAAAAGGTGCCGAAGTCACGAGGATGATCGCCACGATCCTCGGCGCTGATGATTTCAAGAAGGGCATGGACCTCTATTTCGAGCGCCATGACGGCGAAGCCGCAACCGTCGAGGATTTCGTCAAGAGCTTCGCCGATGCGAGCGGCCGCGACCTCTCGCAATTTTCGCTCTGGTACACGGAAGCGGGCACACCGCTCGTCTCCGTCTCATCGGCTTATGATGCGGGCAATGCCACCTTCAGACTGACGCTGGAACAGACCGTGGCGCCGACGCCCGGCCAGCCGGTGAAGCAGCCGCGCCATATTCCGCTGTCGCTGGCGCTGATCCTCGACAATGGCCAGATCGCCGAACCGCAAGCCGTCGAAGGCGGCGAGTATCGCAATGGCGTGCTGCATCTGAACGAACGCAACCAAACCTTCTCCTTCACCGGCATCTCGTCGAGGCCGGTGCTGTCTATCAACCGCAGCTTCGCGGCACCGATCAATCTGGATTTCGAGCAGAATGCGGCCGATCTGGTGCAGATCGCCCGGCACGAGACTGACATGTTCGCCCGTTTCCAGGCGCTGACCGATCTCGCCCTGCCGGCGCTGATTGCCGCCACCAAGGCGGTGCACAAGGGCGAAGAAATACAGACGGATGCGGCTCTCTCCGCCACGCTCATCGAAATCATCGGCAACGACGCGCTTGAGCCGGCATTCCGGGCGCAGGCGCTCGCCTTGCCGAGCGAAACGGATATCGCCCGCGAACTCGGCGGCAACACCGATCCCGATGCCATCCACAAGGCGCGCAATGCCACGATCAAGGCGATTGCCACGTCCGGCCTAGAAACGCTGCGGCAGCTTGCCGATAGTGCTGCCGATGGCGAGGCTTACAGCCCCGACGCCGACAGCGCCGGACGCCGTTCGCTGCGCAATGGCGCCCTGAGCTTCCTCGCCTTTGCCGAGGGAACACCGGAGCGGGCGGCGAAGGCCTTTGCCGACGCCACCAACATGACCGATCTCGCCCATGCGCTCAGCGTCCTGACCCAGCGTTTCCCGGAAAGCACGGAAACAAAGGAAGCGCTTGCCGCCTTCGAAAAACGCTTTGCCGACAATGCACTCGTTCTCGACAAATGGTTCTCGTTGCAGGCAGCCATTCCGGGCGAAGGCGCGCTGGAGCGTATCAAGGGGCTGATGAAATCGAAACATTTCATCGCCACCAATCCGAACCGGGTGCGCTCGCTGGTCGGCACGCTTGCCTTCTCCAACCCCACCGGCTTCCACCGAGCCGATGGCGCGGCCTATCGTTTCCTTGCGGAACAGATCATCGCCATCGACAAGCGCAATCCGCAGCTGGCCGCCCGCATTTTGACCTCCATGCGCTCCTGGCGATCGCTGGAGGCAAGCCGTGCCGAACATGCGAAAGCCGCGCTTTCAACCATTGCCGAGGCGAAGGACCTGTCGACGGATGTAAGCGACATCGTCGGGCGTATCCTCAAGGGCTGATCGTCCGCCGAAGCTCCACCATTCTGATCCATGCCGCGACGCCGTCTTGATTTCCATCAAGGCGGCGTCGCGCATTGCGCAGCATCTTTGTGTGCGAAGGGCCGACGTTGGCTCGGGATCAGATGGGAACTTCAGATGACGGACATGTCCAGAACCAGCGCCTCGTTTCAACGCTTCATGACCGACGCCCCGGCTCACAAGGCGGCATGGCTTCAGGCCGTGCAGGGCCTGGGCGCGGCCTCCACACTCGATGTGAAGACGCAGAGCCTGATCTATATCGGTATTCTGGCCGCCCTGCGTCTGGAAAGCGGCATCGCTTTTCATGTGACGGAAGCCAAGGCGCACGGCGCAAGCCGGGAGGATATCATCAGCGCGGTGCTGACCGGTCTTCCCGCCGCCGGCAATGGCGTGATCAGCGCGCTTGGCCCTGCTCTCGATGCCTTCGATGGAGGCTGAAACCCGTTCCACGCGGCATCTCGAAACCGCCGGAATTGAAGTGCCGCTCACTGTTTTTCTTCATGAATCCCGCTTTTCCCGAAGCGGGAGCAGATTGTCCCGAAAAAATACGGAGTCGGTTCAAGGGGTTAAAATTCTTTTAACTTTTGCCTCTGGACACGGCGAATCGCATTTGATTCATTAGAGATATTCGAGCGGCGGCGCTTCGAATCACTGGGGACATCTAAAAGGCGGGACAATGACGAACGTGCGGCGGGCGACTGCGGGCGATGAGCGGCCGTATGCCAAATTTTCTGATCTTGCGGCCTGGGGCGAAAGGCTTTCCAGCGACCTGATGGGTTTGATGAATGGCTCCGACCGCCCGGCGCCGCAGGTCGAAACCCTGCTGAAACGTCTGATCCCCATTCTCATTCTCGCCTTCCTCGTTGTTGTCGCTGCCTCGCGCATGCTTGGCATCGTTGCCGAATACAGCCGCATGGAAGAGGCCGCCCGCCACTCCACGGCGCTGACGGCGCTGACGGCGAAAGCGGCCCTTATTAACAACGGTATCGTTTTCACCGCGCAGGACCGGACCCGCGCCGAGGCGAGCCTCGTCGCCGCATTGCCGTCGGGCAGCCTTGCCGATGGCACGATGGTGCTGCTGTCAGGCAGCAATGGCCGCATCTTCGCGGGCGCCGGCAAGGAGGCGATGCTTTATATCGGCACCTCACTGCCCGCCCTGCTTCCAGAAATCGCCATCGTGCAGCGTTTCCCCGGCTCGCCCGGCACCATCGAGACCAACATCGATGGCCAGCAGCATTATGCGACGATGATCCCCTTCGGTGATGACGGCGCCATGGTGATCGCGGCGCGTTCGCTGCAGCCGATCCGCTCCTTCTGGCGCAGCGAAATCGCCATGAACGTCACGCTGTTTGCCGGCATCTCCTCCATCCTGCTCGTTGTGCTCTACGCCTATTACATGCAGGTGAAGCGCGCCCGCGACGCCGACGACATCTTCGCCGAATCCAACCTGCGGGTGGAGACGGCGCTGTCGCGCGGGCGCTGTGGCCTCTGGGATTTCGATCTTTCCAGCCGGCGCATGTTCTGGTCCGGTTCGCTTTACGAAATTCTTGGGCTTCCGCCGAAGGCAGCACCGCTCTCCTTTTCCGATGCGGCCCGCATGATGCATTCCGAAGACGGCAATCTCTACGAGCTTGCCCGCGCCGTCGGCTGCGGCAACCTGCGCCAGATCGACCAGATTTTCCGCATGCGCCATTCCAAGGGTCATTATGTCTGGCTGCGCGCCCGCGCCCAGGTCATCCGCACCAATAACGGCCCGCGCGTCATCGGCATCGCCATGGACGTCACCGAACAGCACCGCCTCGCCCAGCGTTATGCCGAGGCGGACCAGCGCCTTGCCGACGCCATCGAATCCACCTCGGAAGCCTTCGTGCTGTGGGACAAGAACGATCGCCTCGTGATGTGCAACACCCACTACCAGAAGGCCTATGGCCTGCCTGACAGCGTGCTGGTGGCCGGCACGGAAAAAAGTACGGTCCATGCCGCAGCAGCCCGCCCCGTGGTTGAACGCCGCGTTGCCGATCCGGACCAATCCGGCCTGTCGCGCACCATGGAAGTGCAGCTTGCCGATGACCGCTGGCTGCAGATCAACGAGCGCCGCACCCGTGACGGCGGCCTCGTCTCCGTCGGCACCGATATCACCCTTCTGAAGCGCCATCAGGAACGGCTGCGCGATTCCGAACGCCGGCTGATGGCAACGATCGGCGACCTCTCCGCCTCGCAGCACAAGCTGGAACGGCAGAAGACGGAACTTTCCGACGCCAACGCCAATTATCTCGCCGAAAAAGAGCGTGCGCAGGCCGCCAACCGGGCGAAATCCGAATTCCTCGCCAATATGAGCCACGAGCTGCGCACGCCGCTCAACGCCATCCTCGGCTTTTCCGAAATCTTGCAAAACGAGATGTTCGGGCCGGTCGGCTCGCCGAAATATTCCGAATATGCCCGCGATATCCATGACAGCGGCAAACACCTGCTCAACGTCATCAACGATATTCTCGACATGTCGAAGATTGAAGCGGGCCATATGCGCATCAACCGCGAGACGATCGATCTTGCGCCGCTGATCGAGGAGACGCTGCGGCTGACCGCCATTCAGGCCCAGCAGAAGAACATCACCGTGCAGCAGAAGGTCTGCGCCGGGCTGACCATGCAGGGCGACCGCCGCGCCATGAAGCAGATCATGCTCAACCTGCTCTCCAACGCGGTCAAATTCACCGGCGACGGCGGCCGTATCGCGCTGCGCACCCATGTGCATGAGGCCGCGATGATCCTCACCATCGCCGATACCGGCATCGGCATCCCCGCGCAGGCGCTCAACAAGATCGGCCAGCCTTTCGAGCAGGTGCAGAGCCAATATGCCAAGAGCCAGGGCGGTTCCGGGCTTGGGCTGGCGATTTCCCGCTCACTGGTGAAGCTGCATGGCGGGACGATGAAGATACGCTCATGTGAGGGTCGCGGCACGGTGGTGACGATCATTATTCCGCATACGGCGGGCGTGTGTGGGACGGTGCATTGAAGCTTGGTGTGTTTCGCGCGCGCCCATTTGCGCTGGAGGGTGCGGTTTACCCCCCTCTACCCTGCCGGGCATCTCCCCCTCAAGGGGGGGAGATCGATGCGCGTCGCTCTTCAGCCCATCTTTAACGTTGCGAATGAGCGAGCGTTAGCTCCCAGCTGATCTCCCTCCTTGAGGGGGAGATGCCCGGCAGGGCAGAGGGGCGTATCGCCCCACCCACCGAGATCAGCCGCCATTCTTCACCACCGCCACAAACGCCTTGCGCACTGCTTTCGCCAGCCGCTTCACCTCTCCCTCAAGCGTTGAGATATCCGGGCAATCCCCCGCCCGGCACACGAGGTCGATCAGGCCCGCCGGCGCCTCTTTCGGATTGAACGTCCCATCAATGCACAGCCGCACGATCTGCGAGATTTCGGTATAAAGCCCCATTGCCGCCATGCAGTCATCGAAAGCCTGCGGCTCCATGACAGGCGCGGCGAGCGCCTGAAACGCCTCGGCCGTATTGCGACCCGGTTCGTGCGCAGCAAGCCCTTTCACCGGCCCAACCAGCGCCAGATATTGGGCGATGAATTCGAGGTCGATCAGGCCACCGTTGATGAGCTTGAAGTCCCAGTTGTTTTCCGGCGGTTTTTCCTGCTCGATGAGGTTGCGCATGTCCAGCACGTCGACGGAAACCTTGGCCGCATCGCGCTTTTGCGAAAGGATGGAAGCGATGATGCGGCGCGCATCTTCCATCAGCGAGGCATCGCCGCAAATCAGGCGGGCGCGGGAGAGCGCCATGTGTTCCCAGGTCCAGGCTTCCTCGCGCTGGTATTTCTCGAAAGCGGAGATGCGCGTCGCCACCGGCCCCTTGTTGCCGGAAGGGCGAAGCCGCATGTCGACCTCGTAAAGCACGCCTTCCGCCGTCGGGGCCGACAAGGCAGCAATCAGCCGTTGGGTAACGCGAGTGAAATAGCGCACCACATCGAGCGGCTTTGCACCGGTGGATTCATGGGCGGCATCGTCATAATCGTAAAGCAGGATGAGATCGACATCCGAACCAGCCGTCAGCTCGAAGGAGCCGAGCTTGCCCATGCCCATGACGGCGACACGGCCGCCAGGATAGAGCCCATGCGCCGCTTCCATCTCCGCCAGAACCGCATTCAGCGCCGCCTCGATCACCAGATCGGCCAGGTGGGTGAAAGCGCGGGCGGCGACTTCGCCGCGGATTGCGCCGGTCAGAAGCCTGACACCGATCAGGAAGCGCTGTTCGGCGGCAAAGATACGCAGCCGGTCGAGAATATCCTCGTAATGGCGGGCGTTGGAGAGGAAATTGCCCATGCGGTGGGCGAGATAATCGCGTGTCGGGATGTCGCTCATCAGCGCCGGGTCCAGCATGCCGTCAAAGACATGCGGGCGGGCGGCGATGATTTCGGCAAGGCGCGGTGCTGATGACATGATGGTCACCAGCAGGTCGAGCAGCGCCGGATTGTTGCCGAGCAGCGAAAACAGCTGGATGCCGGCCGGCAGGCCGGAAAGGAAATTATCGAAACGCAGGAGCGCCTCATCCGCCCGCTTGCTTTCACCGAAGGCGCGCAGCAGGTCCGGCGTCAGCTCCGTCAACCGCTCGCGCGCCTCGACCGATTGGGTGGCCCGGTAACGGCCATTGTGCCAGGTGCGGATGACGCGGGAGATATCCTCCGGCCGCTCGAAGCCGAGGGCGGAGAGTGTTTTCAGCGTATCGGGATCGTCCTTCTGGCCGGTGAAGACCAGATTGCCAGCCTCGCCGGAGAGTTTCGTTTCCTGCTCAAACAGCGCGGAATAACGCCGCTCCACCAGCCGCAGCACTTCTTCCAGCTTTTCCGAAAAAGCCTTGGTGTCGTCAAAGCCGAGCATGAAGGCAATGCGCTTCAATTCGGCTTCGGTATCGGGCAACACATGGGTCTGTTCATCGCGCACCATCTGGATGCGATGCTCCACCTCACGCAGGAACCAGTAGGCGTCGGTCAGGCTGTCGCGCGTTTCGGCATCGATCCATTTCGCCTCGGTCAGTGCAGCAAGCGCCTCCTGCGTTGCCCGCACCCGGAGCGCCGGCATGCGACCGCCGGCGATGAGCTGCTGCGTCTGGGCGAAGAACTCGATCTCGCGGATGCCGCCGCGCCCGAGCTTGACATTATGACCCTTCACCGCAATCGCGCCATGGCCCTTATGGGCGTGGATCTGCCGCTTGATGGAGTGGATATCGGCAATCGCCGCGTAATCGAGATATTTGCGGAAGATGAAAGGCGTCAGCTCGCGCAGGAAGTTCTCGCCCGCCTTCATGTCGCCGGCCACCGGCCGCGCCTTGATATAGGCGGCGCGTTCCCAGTTCTGCCCCCTGCCCTCGTAATAAAGCAGCGCCGCTTCCACGGGAATGGCGAGCGGCGTCGAGCCGGGGTCGGGCCGCAGCCGGAGATCGGTGCGGAAGACATAACCATCGGCCGTGCGCTCCTGCATGATGCGCACCAGACGGCGCATCATGCGTCCGAAATTCTCCGTCGCATCATAGGGATCGTCCATGATGCCGGCGGAGGGTTCGAAGAACACCACGGCGTCGATGTCGGAGGAATAGTTGAGTTCGCGCGCACCGAGCTTGCCCATGCCGAGCACGATGAGGCCCGATCCTTCGCTGGGGGCTGCGACATCCTTCAGTTTCAGCTTGCCGCTCTCATGGGCCGACAGCAGCAGGTGATCGATGGCGGCAGAGAGCGCTGCATCCGCCATGTCGCTCAGCCAGCGGGTCGTATCACGCGCGGTGAAGATGCGGGCGAGATCGGCAAGTGCGGCGATAAAGGAAAGCCGCCGCTTGGCTACTCTCAGCCGCGACATCACCTCGTTTTCGCTCGGTATACCGCCCTCGTTCCCGGACTTCCAGCAATCGCGCGCCTCGCGGACGAGACCGGTCAGCAGCGGCTCAAGCGGTTTCGAAATCGCCAGCGACAAAAGCCCTTCATCCGCCGACGCCATGTCGCGCAGATAGGGAGACAGCGTGAAAGCCGCAGCGATAAAGTCTTTGAGCGCGCTTTCACCGGCAAGCAGCGCGGCCACCGCCGGCTCACCCTTGCCGATATCCTTCAGCGTCGAAAGAACGGATTTCAGTTCCGTCTGCGTATAGGGGCGGATCATCCCCGGCAGAACCTCGCTCAGCCGCCTTTCAGCGGTTTCCCGTTTCGTCACTGTCTCTCTCCCTCTTCCGCCTATTCTCTCGCCGCTCTTCGACCGTGCCCGGCTTTCAGGACCGGATGCACCGCATCCGAAACGTTCCTGCCGCCGCACCTTTGCCGAAGCCTCCCGGCGCATGCATGTGGCGTTGTAACAAATGCGGGCCGCTTTGCGATCAGAAAACCGCCGGTGGCGATGTTTTCCAAAGCGCCGCACCGCGTAATGTCTCCGCAATTGTGCCCGCGTAGCGTCATCCTCAACGAAACCCGACTCCCCGGTTTTCCAACGCTCGATGCTGCAACGGATATGATCATGAAACAGATTTTTACAGTAAAATGGCAAAAGAACCTGCGCGCGATGGCCCTTTGCCTGACAGCGTTGCCTGTTGCGCAGGCGATCTGCACACCGGTCTTCGCCGCCGATATCGGTAAATCGGACAGGGTGGCCGATCCGCAGGGCAATTTCGACAATGCCCGCTACAGCAGTTCCAGCGAGTGGAAGATCACGCTCGGCGCAGGTGCGGCCTATGCCCCGAAATATGAAGGTTCGGACAAGCTGGAAGTGGGCGCCGTCCCGCTGGTTTCCGTCCAGTATGGAGAAACCCTGAGCATCGATTTCAGCGGCGTTACCGTCAATCTTCTGAACCAGAACGGCTTCCGGCTGGGCGTCAAGGGTGGCTGGGAAGCGGGCCGCAAGGAAAAGGATGACAAGAAGAACCTGCGCGGGCTGGGCGACATCAAGGCCGGCGGCGTGGTCGGCGGCGTCATCGCCTATGGCGTCGACCCCTTTGAAATCTACGCCAAGGTGGACAAGACCATCGGCGGCAGCGAAGGCCTCACCGCCACTGTCGGCGCAAGCGTCTCGCACAAAGTCGACCAGTTCATCTTCGGTGCGGATCTCTCCGCCACCTGGGCGGATGACAACCACATGAAATCCTATTTCGGTGTCACCTCGGCCCAATCCGCCCGCTCCGGCCTGCGCCGTTATGACGCCAAGGCAGGCTTCAAGCGCATCGACGCCAGCGCCTCGGTTTCCTATCTCATGACGGAGAACTGGATGATCACCGGCACCGGCGGCGTCGGCTTCCTGCTGGGCGACGCCAAGGACAGCCCGGTGGTGAAAAAGGATATCCAGCCCTTCGCCATGATCGGCGTGGCCTACACGTTCTAAGCCGCGCGGGAGAAATACACGTCCATCCCCCGCCCGTCCCCATGAGGAAAGGCGTCCCTGCCCTCACGCCTCCTCATCCAGTGAAACGCCGCAAGGCGTTTCACTGGGCCGCCATGTTCAAAGAATCCTGTCGCTGTATTCCGGCGGCGCCACCCAGCACTCTTCATGCTTTCCGAACCAGCGGTAGCGATTGCGGGCGACAAAGCGATAAACGGGATCGCGCAGAAATGCGGGAATGATGCGCAATACGGTAACCAGTCGCCAGGGCATGCCCAGCGCCTCATATATGCTCAGAACAGCATCGCTGTCCTGCCGCACCCTGCCGTCATCCACGACCAGCATGCTGACGGGATCTTTCGGGTCCATATCGTAACGACGGTAAATTTCAGCGCCGATCTCGCTCTGCATGGAGGCCAGGCGGAAATATCCGGCCCTGTCATGCCGCAGTACGAATTGCGCATTCACGGAACACAAGACACATTCCGCATCGAACAGAATGATCGGGCCATGCCCGTCGTCGATCAGAGGAACCGTATCTGCCACCCGTCACACATCCTTTCGTCCATCGCGCGCGATTTCCGAACAGAGCCATTGCAGTCGATCAACCGAACCATTCTCCAGATCATCTTTCAATATAATCTTGAAAAACAGTCATTTCCCGGCAAGCCTTGCTCATCCGCAGAACTCACCGGTGTGAAGACCCACTGGCTTCATCAGCCAGCGATGCTTACGCCCTGGGAATGGGAAACACCATCGAAACCGTCAGCCCCGGGCAGGCCGTATTCGAGGCATCCGTGTCGGATAGCACCAGCGATCCGCCATGCAGTTCCATGACGGCCTCCACCAGCGACAGGCCGAGCCCGGTTCCCGGCTTGGAGCGGCTTTCATCCAGCCTGACGAAACGTTTCAGCACCTCGCCGCGCTTGTCGGCGGGAATGCCGGGACCGTTATCGGCGACGGAGAGCACGATGGCCTCCGGCTCTCTTGCCAGACGGACGACGAGTTTCTTGTCACCTTCGCCCTCGCAGGCATATTTCATGGCGTTGTCGATGAGGTTGGAGAGCGCCTGGCCGATCAGTTCGCGGTTGCCCTTTACCGAAAGGTCAGCCTCTATTTCGGCTTCCAGAGCAAGCCCGGCATCCTCGGCTACAGGCTCGTAAAGTTCGGCGCTGTCGGCGGCAATCGCCGAGACGTCGACATCGGTCATTTCCGCGGCAATCGAACCGGCCTCGACGCGGGAAATCATCAACAGCGCGTTGAAGGTGCGGATAAGCTGGTCTGACTCGGCGATGATGCCTTCAAGGGCCGCGCGCCGTTTCGTCTCGTCATTGTCGTCAAGGGCGGCGGCCGCCTTGTTGCGCAGCCGCGTCAGCGGCGTCTTCAGGTCGTGGGCGATATTGTCGGAGACCTGCCGCAGGCCTTCATTCAGCTTCTCGATGCGGCCGAGCATGGCGTTCAGCGAGCCGGACAGGCGGTCGAATTCATCGCCGGATCGGCCCTGCGGCAGACGCTGGGAAAGGTCGCCGGCCATGATCTTCTTGGTCGCCGCAGACATGCGGTCGATGCGTTTCAACGCATTGCGGCCGATACCGAACCAGATGAGCAGCGCGCCGCCGCCCATGATGGCGAGCGCCACCATCAGCGCATTGCGCACCAGCGCCCGGAACTTGGTCGGCTCGCCGAGATCGCGGCCGATCAGGATGCGCAGGCCGTTGTCCAGCATGAAGATATTGGCGGTGGCGAGATGCTGCACGCTGTCGCCGCTTTCGGAATAACGCTCGTAGCGGAACGGGAAGCCCGTCCAGCCCTCCTTGTCGAAGACACCGGGCTGAACGGAGGCAACGTTGCCGGCAAGGATTTCACCATTCGGCCCGGCGATGACATAAAGGCTCGCACCCGGCTGGCGGGCGCGGCGCTCCATCATCCTGAGAAGCGGGTTGATGCCGCCGCGATTATATATCCGCTGCACATCCGAGACTTCCTGCAGCACCGCATCACGCGTCTGCTGGTTCAGCAGCCTTTCGGAAAGGGCGGTGACATAAAAGACGAGGAAGGCGGCGCAGAGCGCGAACAGCAGGATATAGAGCGCCGAAAGGCGCACCGCTGTCGACCGGAACACTATTCTGAGGCGGGCCATTTTCGCCAATCAGCCCTCGTCCTTCATCATGTAACCGGCGCCGCGGATGGTCTTCAGAAGCGGCTTCTCGAAGTCCTTCTCGATCTTCGAGCGCAGACGGGAAACATGCACGTCGATGACATTGGTCTGCGGATCGAAGTGATAGTCCCAGACATTTTCGAGAAGCATGGTGCGGGTCACCACCTGGCCGGCATTCTTCATCAGATATTCCAGCAGGCGGAATTCGCGCGGCTGCAGCAGGATTTCCTTGCCGTTGCGGCGCACATCGTGCGACAGCCGGTCGAGTTCGAGATCGCCGACCCGGTAGATCATGTCCTGCTCGGGCTTGCCCTTGCGGCGGCCCAGCACCTCGATGCGGGCGAGCAATTCGGAAAAGGCGTAAGGCTTCGGCAGATAATCATCGCCGCCGGCGCGCAGGCCGGTCACGCGGTCATCCACCTGCCCCAGCGCGGAAAGGATCAGAACCGGCGTCTCGATACCGCGGCGGCGCAGCTCGCTGATGACGGAAAGCCCGTCGCGGCGCGGCAGCATGCGGTCGATCACCATCACGTCATAGGCATTCTCGCAGCCCATGAACAGGCCGCTCTCACCGTCGCTCGCGTGATCGGCGACGATCCCGACTTCGCGGAACGCCTTGGTCATATAGGCCGCAGCCTCTAGGTCGTCTTCAATGACTAGAATCTTCATGTGCGGGACAATAGCGCCCTCGCCCTTTTCCGCACAACCGGAAACAGATGCGGGAGAGACTTCCTGAACCTTGTTTTCCATGGAATTTCCTCCGAAGATCGGGCCTTAAGCACCATCGCGCTTCCAGGCTGAACAATCGCCTATGGATCAGGCGGGTGCCGCTTGTTTCTTCTCCCCGGCGGGGAGAAGAAAAGGGCCATAGCGCCCTGCCATACTCAACCGCCCCGTCTCAAGAGCGAGATGCGATGCCGGGTCCCAAAAGAAGCCGGCATCGCGTTTCAGCGTATCAACCCTGGTCGATATCCAGAGCGATGAAGCGGCTGCCATCATCCGTCTGGATCTGGAACAGCGCCTTGGAGCGTCCGTCCTTCTTGGCCTGCTCGAGAATCTTCTCGATATCGGCGGCGGAAGCGACCTGCTGGTTGTTCACCGAGGTGATCTTCTCACCCGTCTTCAGGCCACGGGCAGCGGCATCGCTGTCGGGGTCGACATCGGTGATGGCAAGGCCATTGCCGTCATCGGCGGGAGAAACCGTCAGGCCGAGACTGGACAGCACCTTCTCGCTGGAAGACTGGTCGCCCTTGTCGTCGTTCTGGGTCGGCGTCGCCTTGGAGGCGTCGTCGCTTGTAAGATCACCCAGCGTCACTGTGACCGACTGCGACTTGCCACCGCGCCACAGCGAGATTTCAACCTTGGCGTTGGGCGCCATGCCACCGATGCGGCGCGACAGGTCGCGGGCATCCTTGACGGGCTCGCCATTGACGGCGGTGATGATGTCACCCTGCTTGATGCCGGCCTTGTCGCCCGGCGAGCCGGACTGCGGCGAAACGACGAGCGCGCCGCTTGCTTCAGCGAGGCCAAGCGATTCGGCGATATCCTTGCTGACCGGCTGGATCTGCACGCCGAGCCAGCCGCGTTCGACCTTGCCGTCCTTCTGCAGATCGGCAATCACGTCCTTGGCGACGGATGCCGGAATGGCGAAGGCGATGCCGACATTGCCGCCCGACGGCGAGAAGATGGCGGTATTGATGCCGACCACTTCGCCATTGAGGTTGAAGGCCGGGCCACCCGAGTTGCCACGGTTCACGGCGGCGTCGATCTGCAGGTAATCATCATAGGGGCCGGAGCCGATATCGCGGCCGCGGGCCGAAATAATGCCTGATGTCACCGTGCCGCCGAGGCCGAAGGGGTTACCGACGGCGACGACCCAGTCACCGACGCGGATCTTGCTGTCATCGGCAAACTTCACATAGGTGAACTTGCGGTTCACATCGACCTTCAGGAGCGCAAGATCGGTGCGCGGATCACGGCCGACGAGCTTGGCTTCGAGTTCGGTACCGTCGTTCATGACGATCGTATAGGCGGAGCCATCATCGACGACATGGTTGTTGGTGACGATGTAACCATCTTCGGAGATGAAGAAGCCGGAGCCCTGAGCGACGGGACGAAGCGGACCCTTGCCGTCACGGTGGCGATTCGGACCACGTTCGGAGCGATCCTGGTTCGGACCACCGAATTCCTTGAAGAAGCGCTTCAGCGGATGGTCATCAGGCAGCTGGTCAAGGCCACGGCCGCCAAAATTGAAGGAGAAATTGCTGGAGTCATCGGAAGCGGGCTGCACGTTCGACTGTACGCGAACGGAGACGACGGCGGGCGATACCGCATCGACCACATTGGCGAAGCTTGGAACCTGCGGCGCATTCACCTCGACGGGAGCGGCGAACGAGTGGAGGATCGGGGCGGCGATGCCGGTGGAAAGCATCAGCGCCGCAAGGCCGCCAACGGTCGTGGCCTTCAGAGCCGTCTTCAGCGAGGCCGTCTTCAGCGAGGAATGGCCGTTTTGCGAATGAGACATGGTGTACCTTCTTTCTTCATTCAGACTGGGCCCCGTTTGACCGGGGGAGAAGCGGTGGATGATGAAGATATAGGAGGCGACACCTTACGGCGAAGTGTCTGACGAATGAAAAATCCGTAATGTTGAAAAAGTACCGGGGAATGAAATGGAAACCGGTTATTTTTCAATGAGATTGCGGATTCGCTCTTCTTCGTCCGCGCTCAGCTTCTGTGGCTGTTCCTGGCTTGCGCGGCGGCGGGAAAACACGAAGACGGCGAAAATCCCCGCAAGGGTGAGACCAATGGGCGCGCCCCACAGAAGCACGGTGCGAAGGCTGAGGCGCGGTTTCAGGAGCACGAACTCGCCGTAGCGCGACACGACGTAGTCAATGACAGCCTTGTCGCTGTCGCCTTGAACCAGCCGCTCGCGCACCAGGACCCGCAGATCGCGCGCCAGTTCGGCATTGCTGTCGTCGATCGACTGGTTCTGGCAGACCATGCAGCGGAGCTGAGACGTCAGGTTCCGGGCGCGCTGTTCCAGCACCGGGTCTTTGAGGACTTCGTCGGGGTTGAACGCGAAGGCCGGAGAGGCTGCCGCGAAGATGAGGGTGAGAAGAAGCCCGAGCGCTACCACAAACTCCCTCATTCCGCCGCCTCCGGCATCGCCGTTCGCACCGGCTTCGCCTTGCGATTCGGCGCACCGACCCGCAAACGCCGGTCCGAGAGCGAGATGAACCCGCCCGCCATCATGAACAGCGTGCCGCCCCAGATGCACAGGATGAAGGGTTTCCACCAGATGCGCACCACCATGCCGCCATCGGTCATGGGATCGCCAAGCGAGACATAAAGCTGGCTGAGGCCGAAGGTCAGGATACCCGCTTCCGTCGTCGGCATGCGCCGCGCGGTATAGAGCCGCTTGGAGGACCACACATCGGCCACTTCGACACCCGCCTTGCGGATGGTGAAATGGCCGCGATCCTCGGTGAAATTCGGACCGACGGCGTGGCGGATACCGTCGAAGGTGAGGCTGTAGCCGCCCGCTTCCGCCACCATGCCCTCCTTCATCTCAAGCACCGTTTCCGTCTCGAAAGTGGTGACAATGACGATGCCGAGCACGGTGATGCCGAGCCCCATATGCGCCAGCGCCGTGCCGAAGGCCGAACGCGGCAGGCCTTTGAGGCGGCGAAATGCGATGCCGAAGGCCAGCTTGCCGAAATTGGCGCGATACCAGAGATCGGCAAGCGCCCCGAAGATCAGCCAGAAGCCCGCAGCGATGCCGAGTGCGGCCAGCACCGGACCGCCATTTTCGATGTACCAGAGCGTCAGACCCGCGAGAGCCGCAAGCGCCGCGGCCACATAAAGCCGCTGGAATGCGCCGAGCAGATCGCCGCGCTTCCAGGCGAGCATCGGGCCAAAGGGCGTGACGATCAGGATCGGGATCATCAGGAGGCCGAAGGTGAGGTTGAAGAAAGGCGCGCCGACCGAGATTTTTTCGCCCGTCAGGGTTTCGAGAATGAGCGGGTAAAGCGTGCCGATCAGCACGGTTGCCGTGGACACCGTGAGGATGAGGTTGTTGAGAACCAGCGATCCCTCACGCGAAATCGGCGCAAACAGCCCCCCGGCCTTCAGCGAGGGCGCGCGCCATGCAAAGAGCGCGAAGGCGCCGCCGATGAAGACGGTCAGAATGCCAAGAATGAAGATGCCGCGGCTCGGATCGGTGGCGAAAGCATGCACGGAGGTCAAAACGCCGGAGCGGACAAGGAAGGTGCCGAGCAGCGACAGCGAAAAGGTCATGATCGCCAGAAGCACGGTCCAGATTTTCAGCGCCTCGCGCTTTTCCATGACAAGCGCCGAATGAAGCAGCGCGGTTCCGGCAAGCCAGGGCATGAAGGAGGCGTTTTCCACCGGATCCCAGAACCACCAGCCGCCCCAGCCGAGTTCATAATAGGCCCAGTAGGAACCCATGGAAATGCCGGCGGTCAGGAAGGTCCATGCGGCGAGTGTCCACGGCCTCACCCATCGCGCCCAGGCGGCATCGATGCGCCCTTCCAGCAGCGCTGCGACGGCGAAGGAAAAGCAGACGGAAAAGCCGACATAACCGAGATAAAGCAGCGGCGGATGGATGGCGAGGCCGAAATCCTGAAGGATCGGATTGAGGTCCTGCCCCTCGGCCGGCACCGGCTCCAGCCGCAGGAAGGGATTGGAGGTGAGCAGGATGAACAGCAGGAAGGCGACCGAAATCCATGCCTGCACCGCAAGAACATTGGCTTTCAGCGTTTCCGGCAGGTTGCGGCCGAAGGCGGCGACGAGCGCGCTGAAAAACACCAGAATGAGCAGCCACAGCAGCATGGAGCCTTCATGGTTGCCCCACACGCCGGTCAGCTTGTAGATCATCGGCATCAGCGAATGGGAGTTTTCCCAGACGTTGCGCACGGAAAAATCCGAGACGGCATAGGCCCGCGTCAGCGCCGCGAAGGAAAAACCAACGAGCAGGAACATCATGACGGAGCCGAGCGAGGCGACATCCATCAGCGCCCGGTCGTTGCGGCGCGCGCCGATAACCGGCAGCGTCGAGACGATCAGCCCCACCCCAAGCGCCAGCACCAGAACGTAATGGCCGATCTCGTTGATCATTTGGTTGCTCCGGTCTTGTCGGGCGACGTCGCACTGGCCGACGGCGTCGCGGCGGCGGGTTCCTCACCCTCTCCGCCATGCTGCCACAGGCCCTTGTCCTTCAGCCGGTCTGCCACTTCCTTCGGCATGTAATTCTCGTCGTGCTTGGCCAGCACGCTGTCGGCCACGAAGCCGTGGGTCGCGGCGTCGAACATGCCTTCGGTCACCACGCCCTGCCCTTCGCGAAAGAGATCGGGCAGAATGCCGGTATAGCTGACCGGCACATTGGCCTCGCCATCCGTCACCGTAAAGCTCACCGTGCGGCCCTCGCCGCGCTTGATCGAGCCTTCCGCCACCAGCCCGCCAAGGCGGATGCGGGTGCCGGGGTTGACGGGCGTCTTCTCCAGATCGGCGGGCATGTAGAAATAGGCAATCGACTGGCCAAAGGCGAACATGACGAGCAGCACGGCTGCAACGATGAAGCTCATGCCGCCGCCGATGATCGCGAGACGTTTCTGTTTGCGGGTCATTGCGTCACTCCCTGCGGCGCAGCATCCTGTTGCCCGTTCGTACGGATCGGCCCGGCGGAAACGCCAAGTTCCTTCGCCAGCGCCAGAAGCTGCCTGCCCTGTTCACCCTCCGGCGGGAAAGCCTTCAGCCCCGCCCGCAGGGCCTCTCCGGCCTTGGCTTCGTTCTTCAGCACCGAATAGGCGCGTACAAGCCGCACCCAGCCTTCAAAATCGGCGGGGTTTTCCTTGAGCTTGGCATCAAGGCTCGACACCATGCCTTCGATCATCGCCTGCCTGTCGGAAGCCGTCATATCGTTGGCCGCCGCCATATCCTCAGCGTTCGGGCCGGGCGCGGCAGGGTTCGCCGCGCCGCCGGTGCGGGCGATATGCTCTTGAACCAGCGGCAGCCACGGCGCGCCGGCCGGCGCATCGGCCGCCAGCGCTGCAAAGGCCGCGCGTGCTTCCTCCGCCTTGCCAGCCTGCTCCAGCGAAAGCGCCAGATAGAAGCGGGCGCGCGGATTGCCGGGTTTCAACTGTTCGGCCTGCGCAAACGCATCGCGCGCGGCCTCGATGACGATGCCGTCATTGCCGGCAACCAGCGTTTCGCCAAGGCCCGTCAATCGTTCGGCGCTCGGGCCCAGAATACGAAGCGCATTGCGATAGGCAAGCTCGGCGTCGCCAAGCCGCAATGTCTTGAAATAGATCGGCGCGAGAATGTCCCAGCCCGCGCCGTCATCCGGGTTCTGCGCCAGATGCCTTTCGGCCCGTGCGACCAGCAGGTTCATGTCGTTACCGGGCTTTTCAAGACGTGCCTCGAGCGGCATGTCCGGCACCTCCGGACTGCCGTTCCAGATGTAAAGACAGAGGCCGAGTGCGGGCAAGAGAATGGTGATGAGGCTGGCGGCGAGATTGTGCCGCAGCGGACGCGCCTCTCTGCCGGGCTGCTCTTCCGTCTCGGCGGCAGCGAGAAGCCGGCGGCCGATTTCGGCGCGGGCATAATCCGCTTCGGTTTGCCCGATCAGGCCGGCGGCGCGTTCGCGGTCCAGCTCGGCCAGCTGGTCGCGATAAACGGCAACCTCACCGTCGCGGCGCGTCTCGGGCGCCTCGGTCTTCCGCATCAGCGGGTACATCAGGACGATGGCAACAGCCGCCGTCAATATCGCAACGACAATCCAGAACATAAGGCTCAATTACTCGAATGCGCGGCACATGGAAACATGAAGCGCGGGGATGACGCGAATTTGAGACATCACGCCGCACCGCAGGCCATCTCCCGGCTGCACCGCTATGCCTCTTCTTGTCATCGCAAAAGGCCCGTGACCTTGATTTACGTCAAACTGGTTACGTCAGCGGCGACCAGCTTCCATCGGCATTGCGGCAGGCTGCACCGCGCGCCCTGGTTTCCCGTCCGTCGACCGTCAAGGTATGCGAATATTGCCGGCAATTCTGATTGCCGACCTGATAGGGCGCATTGGCGACCACCTGGCCCTTGGCGTCATCGCCCGTCCAGGTGACAGGCGTGCCGACCGGGGCTGTTTCCAGCGCCTTATATTCGGCTTCCAGCGCCTTGGTCTGGTCACCCCTGTCAAGCTCAACGCCGCTTCGCCCGACAATGCCGCCTTCCAGATTGGCAAGAAAGGGCGTCGAGGGCTGCGCAGAGCGGCCAAACAGGCCGCCGCCCGCCGGGCGGGTGCCCGTAGTGGTGCAGGCGCTCAGCATCGATACGCACAGGATCGAGAGAAGTGCCGGGCGTGACACCAGCGAACGCATTGTCACGGAGCGGCAGCCATCATACACGTCAACCAAACCCTGTCCTCTTTCCTACCGCATTGCACCTAATATACCGGCATTGAATTTCTTGCCTTTTTTCTTGCCTCACGCAAGCTCTTTCGAAAGGCCCGGCAAAATCAGATCGGCTTTAAGGCCGCCGATGGCGCTGCGCGACAGCGAAAAGCGGCCATGGTACTCTGACACCACCTCGGAAACGATCGACAATCCGAGACCCGTGCCCGGCCGGCTCTCGTCCAGCCGCCTGCCGCGCTTCATCGCTTCGCTGATCTGTCCCGGCTCCAGCCCCGGCCCGTCATCCTCGACAGTCAGCTCCACCCAGGAGCGACGGGCGATTTCGGCGTCGGACGATGGGTGCGTGCCGGTCGCAAGCGTGATGACCACGCGCGTCTGCGCAAAACGCGCGGCATTTTCCAGAAGATTGCCGACAACCTCCTCCAGATCCTGCTGCTCCATGCCAAGCACGGCGCCGGCCTGCTCGAAATTCAGGACAAACTGCTTGTCGGGGTTCAGGCGACGCATGACGCGCACCAGCCGTTCCAGTGCCGGTTCCGCTTCCACGCGGGCAAGGATAGAACCGCGCTGGGCGGCGATGCGGGCGCGGGAGAGATAGGATTGCACCTGCGCCTGCATGGCATCGGCCTGCGCCCGCACCAGATCGCCATGCTGCGGGTCCAGCGTGCGCGCTTCGTTGAGAAGAACGGCGATCGGCGTCTTCAGCGAATGCGCGAGGTTGCCCACCTGCATGCGGGCGCGCTCCACGAGGCGGCGATTGCTGTCGATGAGCGCGTTGACCTCATTGGCCAACGGCTGGATTTCGCGCGGGAATTCACCTTCTAGGCTTTCCGCCTCCCCGCCCCTGATCTTGCCAAGCGCGACGCGAGCCTGATCGAGCGGCCGCAGACTGTAGAGAATGGCGAGGCCATTGACGACCAGACTGCCCACACCGAAAACGGCGAGCGCCAGATAGAGGCTGTTGGAGAAATCCCGTACATCGTCTTCCACGACATTCAGATTGCCGGAAACGCGGAAACGCGCGGCACGCCCCTCGCCATCCAGCACGACTTCGGTTTCCGCCACACGCACCTGATTGCCGGCCTCGTCGGTCACGGCATAAAAGCGCTCATAGCGGTTGTCGAAGGGCGCATCGAGAATGCTCGGCACCGGCAAGGTGGAGACGCCCAGCGACGAGGAAACCAGCGGCGCGGTCTGGAAATTGCCAAGCGGCTCGACAACCCAGTACCAGCCGGTATCGGGCTGCGAAAAACGCAGGTCGCCAAGCTGCGGGCTGCCGGCCAGCGTATTCTCGTTGGAAATCGTCACGGAATTGATGACGTTGTAAAGCTGCGCCCTGAGAAGATCGGTGAAGCTGCGCTCCACCCCCTGCCGGTAAAGCGTCGAGATGACGACGGCGATCACCACCAGCGCCAGCGCCGACCATAGCGAGGCGAGCAGCAGAACGCGGGCGGTGAGAGAATTACTTCGCATCTGCCGGCGCTTGCATCCGGTAACCGAGACCACGGATCGTCTCGATCAGATCAACCCCGAGCTTCTTGCGCAAACGTCCGACAAACACCTCGATCGTATTGGAATCGCGGTCGAAATCCTGATCGTACATATGTTCGACCAGCTCCGTGCGCGACACGACCTCGCCCATGTGATGCATGAGATAGGACAACAGCCGGAACTCATGCGAGGTGAGCTTCAGCGTCGTACCGTTGACGGTCGCCTTGGAGGATTTGGTGTCGAGCCGGACCGGGCCGCAGACGAGTTCGGAGGAGGCATGGCCGGCGGCGCGGCGGATGAGCGCGCGCACACGGGCGAGAACCTCTTCGACATGGAAAGGCTTGGTGACGTAGTCATCGGCTCCGGCGTCAATGCCGGCGACCTTGTCGCTCCAGCGGTCGCGGGCGGTGAGGATGAGAACAGGCATGGCCTTGCCGGCCGCACGCCATTTTTCGACGACGGTAATGCCATCCAGCTGCGGCAGGCCGATATCGAGAACGATCGCGTCATAGGGCTCGGTATCGCCGAGATAATGCCCTTCCTCGCCGTCAAATGCCTGATCGACAACATAACCGGCTTCTTTCAGCGCGTCGGTCAGCTGCCGATTGAGATTGGCATCGTCCTCAACAACGAGAATACGCATTATCAGCCCTTTCCTTCCGTCCCGGCCCGCGCGCGGGGTCGGTCATGCTAAATGTTTCGGATTGTTTTCCGATATTTCGGCGATGCGGGCAAGCTACATCGGCACGCGCATCGTCACCTTGCGCGGGCGCTCGCCATTACCCTGGACGAGAACGGTGACGACACAGGACTGACCATCGCCGGAAGGATAGACCGAAAGCAGCTGACCACCGGTTTCGCGCACGACGCGGGCAACGGCTGCGCCGCAGTCGCTCGCCGCCAGTATGTAATGGCCCTGCAGATCAGCCTCGGGCGCCGTGAAACCGGAAAGCCCGGCTGCAAGCGTCGCGATGATGAGAGGTGATGCCATTGCACAAACTTCCAAAAAACCGGGTGCGTCTCGAACCGTATTGTGACCGAATATGTAGCGCAAAGCGTCTGAATGGCAAATGAATGCCGCCCCCGCCGCAAGGGCGTAACGCGGGAGCGGCGTCTTTGCATGTGCTGTCAGCGAATGGCGCTGGTCGCCGAAAGGCGGCCGTAAAGTGCGATCAGGCCGCCAATTCCGCCCGCAACCGTCACCAGCCCGTCCGCAAGTTCGCCTTGCAGACCGGCGGGCAGCTCAAGGCCGGCAATGCTGAAAAGCGGCGCGAAAACCGCGACCAGAGCACCCCAGATCGTGCGCGATTGATACCACGCTTTGGTACTGTCCATAATCTCATCCTTTGCGTTGTTTTTCAGACACATGTCAGATCGGCAGAACGGCCTTGGCCGCCACGCCCGAGGGCACCGCGCGGCCGAGCTGGCGGACACGCACGGAAATGTGATCCCGCAAGGCCGGGAAATCTGTGAGTTCGTCTGCGGCGGGGTAAAACCACACGGGTTCTGAAACCTCCGCCACGCGCCGCACCGTCTCGCCGTCCAGCACCTCGACGCGATAAAGCTCGAAGGGCTCGTCCAGCGGGATCTCGCTCGCATCCCAGCCGTCGGCCTCCACCCGGCCCCGACGTTTCCACCTGAACAGCACGCCATCCCCGCGCCGTTCGGCGGAAAGATGGACCGGCGCGAGCGGCGTCAGCGCCCGCAAGCCTCCCTCGAAGGCAAAAGGCCCGCTCATTGCGCCCGCCATTCCCGCAGCTTCCGCGATCCAGCTCAGGCGTCGTCCGCGCTCGCTCGCGGCAAGACCCAGCGGCTGCACCGCCTGATCCAGAACCACCACCGGCGCACCCTTTGGCGCGCCTGCGGCCAGTGCGTCTTCCGTGCCAGCCAGTCCCCGCAGGAGAGAGGAAAGCCGCCAACGTGAGGGTGCGATTTCTTCGGCCTTTGCGAAAGCGACGATTTCCCACACGCCGTTTGCGGCCTTGATGGCGAGACGGTTCTCGCCGTTCAGCACCGAAAGCTCCGCGGCCGACGACACTTCACCGAAGGGCAGATCGACGAGGATGGCGTTTTTCCGGTCGAAACGGCCGGGAGGGCCTGATATCAGCGGCATTGCCAGCGCGCCGATCATCGCCGGCCGGTCAAGCAGAACGCGCTGCCGGTAACCTTCCCTGCCCGGCGACGCGGAAATGATGATGGGCCGCCAGGGCTTTGCGAGGGCGGCAATCCGCGCCGAATCCTCCGGCGCGGTGCCGTCATGGCAGGGAAGATCAAGAAACAGTACCTCGGGCGCGAACCCTTCCGCACCGCTTGCGGCGTTGCTGCGCCGTTCCTCCGCACCACCAGCGAAAACCGAAAAGGCGGCGGAAAAGGCCCGCGCCTCCACCTGCCGCACCGCGCCGTCCTCAATGCGGCTCACCAGAAACCGCCCGGAAGGCGCTTGCGGAAAGGCGTCTTCCGGCAGGCGGATGCAATCGCCGGGTTCGAGGGTGATTTCGGAGGGCGGCAGGGCAAAGCGCAGGCTGCGCTGCGCCTGCCGGTTGTCGCGCAACAGCGCCTCGACCGCCGCCTCCGCAGTTTCCGCAGGCAGGGCGGCGTTGAGATCAAGCCGCATGACCCGGCTACCGGCATTGTCGATGCGGCGGGACCTTGCACTCCCCTGCTCGTAATCCAGCGCCGGGTTGAAAGACGTCAGCACGGCCTCTGCCGCAAAATCGCTGTCATGGCCGCGACTTTCCGACCAGAGCGGCTCGTCCTCCAGATCGGCCAGCACGGCAATATCGCGGACCGGCAAAACCGCAGTGTTGCGGGAGCGGAAGCGCAGGGTTCCGCCATCTTCCGCCACATCCACCTGGAAAGCCGCCATCAGCGGCTCCAGGAGATTGCGGGCCGAGGTCACGTCGCCCTGCACATAACCGGTCAGATCACCGCTGACGGCGGACACGTCGAAGGCGGAAAAGCCGTGATCGGTGAGGATGGCGGCGATGGTATCGGCGAGTATGGCCGTTCCCAGCCGGCCATTCAGCCAGTGGCCAGTGCGCCAGTTCGCCCCATCGCTCCATGCCGCGCCATTCTGCGGAAAGGCGGGAAAAGGCCGTGCATCCCAGGTCCACAGATAGACCCTGTCTGCATCGACCATCGCTGCGGCCTCACGCCAATGGTCGAGATGCGCCTCGAGAAACCGCCGCTGCTGGCTGTCGGCGCGGCTTCGGCGGGAGAAATAAGGAAAGGCGTTTTCCGCCGATTTCGGATCGGGAAAGACATTGGGGCGTGTCGCGCTCTTGTCCACCGCCGGGCAGCCGAGTTCGGTGAACCAGATCGGCTTCGAGCCCGGCACCCATGCGGTCGGCGTGGATTTCTCCACTCCCCGCACCCGGTCGTGATGGAGGTTGCCCCACCAGTTCCTGATATCCTTGTAGCGGAACACCCAAGGCTTGCCCTTCAGCCCGTCCGTAATCGGCGTGCGCCGCCGTGCTGCGCGGTCTGCGTCACTGAAATAATACCAGTCGAAGCCCTCACCTGCCGTGATGGCATAACGGAATGCGGCGGCATCATCCGGGCCGGTCATGCCATCGGGACTGCCGTTCGCGGCATCCTCGTCACGCCAGTCGGAGAGCGGCATGTAACTGTCGATACCAACAGCATCGATCTCAGGGCTCGCCCAGAGCGGGTCGAGGTGGAAGAACACGTCGCCCGAACCGTCTGCCGGCTGGTGGCCGAAATATTCGCTCCAGTCCGCCGCATAGGTCAGCTTCACCGCCGGCCCCATCACGGCCCGTACGTCGCCCGCCAACCGCACCAGTTCCTCGACAAAGGGAAAGGCATCATTCTCGTCTCTCAGCGCCGTCAGCCCGCGCAGTTCCGAGCCGATCAGGAAGGCATCCACCCCGCCCGCCCGAGCCGCCAGCGCCGCATAATGCAGCACCATGCGCCGGTAACCTTCATGGCGATTGCAGAAGGCGGAAACCTGCGTCCGTGCGCCAGCGCTGCGATCCGCAGAACCGGCCCTGCCGGGTGCGGGAAAGCAGGTGATGCGCCCGCGCCAGGCATAGGCGTCCTGCTCGCTTTTGCCATAGGGGTCTGCAAGACCGTTACCGACGGGAACATCCATCATCACGAAGGGATAAAGGCACACTCGCAAACCCCGCGCCTTGAGATCGGCGATGGCCTGCAACACGCTTTCGTCGTTGGGTGTACCGCCATAGGCGGGACCGCCGCCGTGATGGCTGACGAGATGCGCCTCGCCGCGCGAAAGACCGGCGACGGACCATGGCATCGTTTCCCCATCCCGGCCGTCCACCTCCACGCCGGGCAGAATGCGGCATTCACCCACCCGCATATCCGTGCCGAACCAGCTCACCACCAGCGCCACGCTCTCAAGATTGGGGCAGAGCGCCTGCAATTCGTCGATTGCCGCCTGCCAATCCGTCGCGGCGGTCAAACCATTGCGGTTCATGATGCGGCTTTGGCCGATGCCCGTTCGTTCGGAAACCTGCACGGTGGCGTAACCATGTTCCGTTGCGCCGGGGATGACGGTGATGGCGCGGATGGCTTTTTCCAGCCGTCCGACCGGCCGCACCACTTCGAACTGCATCAGCGGGATACGGTTGCCATAACTATCGAGCGGCAGGCGTTCGAACACCACATAGGCCAGTCCGCGAAAGGCCGGCGCATTGCCCGCCCCCTGCTTCGCCTCGATCAACGGATCGGGCAATTGCGTCTCGCTGCCGGGATAAAAACGCATCTCGATGGCGCTCAGGTCCAACTCCCGCCCATCGGCCCAGACACGCCGCACCATGGCCGCCTCACCTTCGCACAGGCCGATGGCGACATTGGCAAAATAGCGAAAGGTTTCGACCTTCGGGCCACGGTTGCCCTTGCCGCCGCGGCGCTCCACCTCGATGCTTTCTTCAAAACGCGTCGCCCAGATCAGCGTGCCGCCGATCCTTGCGGTGCCATAAAGCCGGCTGATCGCCGCCCCCTCATCCGCCCCGGGAATGCGCGCCGTCGAAAGCCGCGCGCCCGTTACCGTCCGCCCGTTCGAAAGCAGTGTGCGGTCGATGGCATTACCCGCCAGCGCCCCCGCCGCCCGGCCGATCATTGCGCCCAAAGGACCGAAAATGCCGCCGAGCGCCGCACCCGCCGCCTGAAAAACGATTGTCGCCATGCTCGCCTCGAAAAACTCAGGGATCGGGAAAACGAAAGATACCGGCGATGCGCCGCCTCCAGCCCGGCACCAGCGCCGAACGCACCACCGCCGCCTGTTCATAGGCATGGATGAAATGCTGTGACCCGGCCAGAATGCCGAGATGTTTGGCCGCCGCATCGGCCCGCCAGCGAAACAGCAGCAGGTCTCCCGACCTTGCCTCTTCCATGCGCGGAACCGCCAGAAAATGGCGTTCCGCCGCCGCCATCAACCGGTCCTCGCCGCCGCGTTCAGCCCAATCAGGCGCATAGGGCGGCGGCAATTCCGGTTCGTGGCCGTAAATTCCGCGCCAGATGCCGCGAACGAGGCCGAGGCAGTCGCAGCCGACCCCCTTCAACGAGGCCTGATGCCGATAGGGCGTGCCGATCCAGCCTCCGGCGAGCGCCAGCACTCTTTCGCCGGTGTCGCTCATGGAAACAGCGCCCCACCGTCATGGCTCTCACCGCCGCTCGCATAGGAATAGGCGAAATCCGCCCCCGGCAGATGCGGGAAGCCCCGGAAATTCAGATGATTGGTGAATTTCGCCCGGCAAGTGGTGAAACTCTTGTCGCAGCCGGCGGTGACAGAAAACGTGTCCCCCGGCGAAGGCAGCTGTTCCGGCGGCAGCCAGAAGGACAGATGCACGCCGCCGTCACGCCGCTCGTGGCCATCGAGGTCGAAACTCTTGGCCGCCAGCAGGCCGGCCAGAAAGCGGAGCTTTCCCCGGCTGAAAAAACCATCGGCAAAGGCATCGAGCCCTGACACGAGCAGGCCGCCCGAGGCATCCACCGCCACAACGTTGCCATGGCCGGTAAACGGCTCGAGATCGACACCGCAACGCCTGTCCCCGAGTGCGGCATCGCAGCGACGCCCATAGACCCTGCCCTGCGGCTGGCCGAGGCGATGGGCAAGGCTGCGCAGCTCGGCGCGAAACGCCCCGCCAGCCCGTGTCACCTCGCCAATCTCGCGCATGTTCAGCAGCATATGCTGGTCAGGCGCCTGCCAGTTGACGAGGAAAAGCTCCACCCTCGCACCATCGAAACGCCCGGCGGCCAGATCGTCTTCCGCAATCGCCTCGCTCGAAAAACCGCCCGCCACCTCCCCGGCACTCGCGCCCAGCCCCGTTTCGCTGTCGCTGTCGCTGGCCGCAAAGCCGCTGGCGGCAAGGTAGGAGGTGCCGCCGAACACGATCATCTCATCATGATCGGTAAAACCAATCGTGACGCCATCCTTCAGTGTCACCTTCCAGCAATGGCATGTGGTCGTCGCATCTCCCTTGAGATGCTCGGCAAGGGCGGCGGGAATGGTTTTCATGGCAGGATTTCCATCAGTGGAATGGAGGGAATGCGGCCCGCCTCGAAAGCGGTCAGGTTTACGTCGATACGGTCGATCGCGAAACGAACCGGCACGTCGAATTCAAAACCGGCACGGATTGCAGCGCCGGCGGGCGGCACGCGCCCCGCCCGGAAGAGCACCATGCCGGTGGCGTGATCGACCGAAATATCGGCCGCTTCCGCCTTCACCCCCTCGACCGAAACAATGACCGAACCCTCCGCGGGTTTATCGATCCGCCGCGTGAAGGAGCCGCCGGCATCGGCATAGGTCTTCAGCAACTGAAAACCCGCCGTCACCCCATCGCCGGTACCAATCCTCTGATCGGTCGAGGCAGGCGTCTCTCCGGGCGGGCAGGATTTGAAATCCACGGGATCGCGAAAACGAAAGCCGTAAAGCTCACCGCGCCGCGCCTCAAAAAAGGCGAGCACCTCATAGAGATCGGCGACGGAGCGGATGCCGGATCCGGCGTCATAGCTGCGTCTGGCGTTCCTCCAGCGCTGGTTGCGACTCTCCCGGCCATTGGACAGGTTGACGATATCCGTCCGCCTCACCGGCCCGCCGCTGACGCCGAGCGCGAGCCGCAGCGGAAAGCGCACTTCATGAAATGCCGCCATGTCGTTGTTCCTGGATTCTTTTCAATGGTCTGGGAAAGTGAGCGCGCGTCACAATCCGCGCTGGCCGCGCCCGACGCTGCGCGCCAGCATGGCGGCGATCTGGCCTTCACTTTTGCGGAAGCTCGCAGCATCCGTCGCCGTCACGTTAAAAACGATCTGCGCCCCGCCGCCGCCCGCAGGTGCGGCAACACCGAGGGCGCCATCCGAACCGCGCTTCAGCGGCAAAATCGCTTCCGCCCCCGCCTCGCCCATCAGGCCAAGCCCGCCGCCCATCGGAAAAAAGGCGGGGCTGGAGACCACGCCGCCATCGGCAAAAGGCGTGATGCTGCGCCCCGGCACCCCGCCATCGGCAAAGGCGAACAGCGAACCGCCGCCGTTCAACAACCCGCCGACGGCATCGCCAATCATGCTCTCCAGCGGTTTCAGCCCGGCCGAAAGCGCGATGCCGGACAGCCGTTGGCCAAGCCCGCGCAACACATCGTCCAGCCCCTTGCCGCCGGTCGCCGCCGCCTGCAGGGCCGAGGTCAGGGCCGCACCGAACCGCTCGGAACGCCGCTCGAGATCACCCATCACCTCCGAGAGCGCCTCCGCCTCTTCCCGGTTCTCCGCAATCGATCTTTCGCCCGTCATCGCGCTTGCCTTTCTGATTCAAACCGGAGCCGCAAAATTTTGAAATGCCATTCGTTTTTGAGATCAACTCACCCATCCGGAAACTGCCGCATCATCCCCTCCATGGCCTGACGGTCAGGGCCGCGCGAAACGGCGTTGCCGCCCGTCATCGCGAAAAATTCGCTCGGGGTCATCAGCCAGAAGGTTTCCGGGGAAAGCCGCAGCAGGAACAGGCCGGTATGGATCACCGCGTCCCAGGGGAATGGGCGCGACGTCGCTTCGCCTGCTGCGGCATTCAAGGGTCCGGCGGCGTCCCGCCTTTCAAACCGCCGAAAGTCGCGGTCAAAAGATCGGCGACGATCGCGGCATGGCCGGCAATGCCGCCTTCCACCGTGGCGGCGGCCACATCCTCGTCGGAAAAGACGTTGCCCGCGCCGCGCAGTCCCGCGCCGATCACCCGGATCATGTCCGCCGCCTTCATGCGCCCGCTCGCGAAACGTTGGGCGAGCGCGGTGAGGTCATCGGCTTCAAAGGCGGTTTCGAGTTCGGCAAGAGCCCCGAGCGTCAGGCACAGGATGCGCCTTTCACCGTCTATCAGCGCTTCTATCTCGCCGCGATGGCGGTTCGCCCGCCCGTAACGCAAACGCTCAGGCATCATAGCACTCCGAATGTGAGAAGACCGGCCGATTCCAGCGCGATCTCGAATTGCACTTCGCCATCGTGGCGGCCGGAATATTCGAGCGCGACGATCTGGAACGGTCCGGCAATGGCGCCGAAATCGGGAATGACGATCTGCCAGCCGGGAATGCCGCCTGCAAAAAATGCGCCGCGCACCAGCGCATCGCTCGCCTGGTCCTTGAAGATGCCGGAGGCCGTGAGCGATGCCCGCTGCACGCCAGCGCCGGCGAGAAGCTCGCGCCAGCGCCCGGCGCTTTCGGCATCCGTCACGTCGACGGCCTGCGCATTGAAGGCCAGCCGTTTTGTTCTCAGCCCCGCCACGGTCGCAAAGACGCCGGCATTGTCGATCTTCAGCAGCAGGTCCTTGCCTTTCTGCGCCACCATGTTGTTTCCTTTCGTTTCAATTGCGGTTGCGGGGGTGCGGCGGGCCTGCTACCAAATGGTTTCCCGCACCTCGCACCCCGCGATCTCACCATGTCCGACGCCGCCTCCATGACGTCCCGCGTGCGCCTTATCGGCGTGCTGGCGCTTGGGCAGATCATCAGCTGGGGCAGCGGTTTCGACATGCTGGCCATTCTGGCGCCACGGATCGGCGGCGAACTGGCGATCGGCAACGAGATCGTTTTTGCCGGCCTCACCATCATGATGCTAATCAGCGCGCTTTGCGGCCCGCTGCTGGGAAGAATGCTCGTCCGTCGCGGCGCGGCGCCCGTGCTGGTGGCCGGCTCAGTCCTCTTTGCCGCCGGTTTTGCCGTGCTCGCCTTTTCGGGCGGTGTCACGAGCTATTTTTTCGGCTGGGGCGTGATGGGTCTGGCCGCAACCTGCGGCTTGACGACGGCTGCCCATACCGCCGTGGTGGAGCGTGTGGGCGCGGAAAGCGGCCGGCTGCTGACGCTTCTGATGCTGTTCACCGGGCTTTCGGGCGCGGTTTTCCTGCCCGTCACCGCGCTGGCGGAACAACATCTCGGCTGGCGCGGCACACTTCTGCTCTATGCCTGTCTGCAGCTCTTCGTGCTTCTGCCGCTCTATCTCTTTGTCCTTCCCGACCGTCCGCCCCGCAAGGAAGCGAAGCGGCAGAAAGCCGACGCGCTTTCATCCACGCCAGTCGATACACGCCGGGCTTTTCTGCTTCTGGCGGCCACGACGACGATCAGCGCCTTTACGACCTTCGGCCTGTCGCCGCTCCTGCCGCTGCTGCTCGTTCAGGCGGGCGCAACGCAATCGCTTGCCGTCCAGCTGGCATCGGCGCGCAGCCTGCTGGCAATTACGGCGCGCGGGCTGGATTTCCTGCTTGGGAAACGCGGCAGCCCCTTCCTCACCGCCATGATCGGCTTCTGTCTTCTGCTGCTGTCGCTGCTGCTGTTGCTTGGCTTTGCCCCGGCCATGCCGGCTTTCATCGGTTTCATCATTTTTTTCGGTTTCGGCGCCGGTGTGCTCACCGTCAGCCGGGCCGTGCTGCCGCTGGCGGTATTTTCCCCGGAGGAATATGGGCTGCAGGCCGCGCGTATCTCCCTGCCGCAGAACCTCGCAATTGCCGTTGCACCTGTTATTTTCACGCTGGCGCTCGACCGCGGCGGGGTGGCGGCCATGCTTGGCGTCGCCGCCGTGCTGATCGCCATTTCGTTTGTGCTCCTGATCGTCCTGTGGAAAACCGTGCGCAGGCAGAACGCCTGAAACGGCACTACTCCGTCACCGCCCTGAAGCGCATCTCGACGATGAAATTCCGGGTCTTCGCCTCGCGGCGCGAGCGGCTGGAGAGAAGATGCAGATTGACGAGAGAGACCCCGGCAATCGGCAGCGCCGCATCGTCGAGCAGGCTCGTCACACGAGCGGTGATCTCTCCCGCACCCTTGCGGCCATTGGCATCGCTCCAGATCTGCAGCGACAGGAAATGCTCCTCGGCCTTTTCCGTGGCGGTCGAATAATCCCTGCTTTCAAGATCGCCGATAACGATGCATGGCAGAACCGCGCGCGGCAGAAGCCGGTCGACAATGCCGCCGGGGATGAGCGCCGTCAGCACCGCATCGCCCGTCAGCCGTGCGAAAATCGCCTGAAGAAGCGGGTTTGCGGCGCTCATCGGCTTTCCTCCTCGCAGCGGCAGACGATAAAGCGACATGTCTCATCCGGGTCCATCACGGCCCGGATCGCCAGAATGCGACGGCCCTTGCGAAAGCGCATGCCAACGGTGATGTCATCGCGGTAAGCCAGCCAGACGCGGTGGGTGATCGTCACGCCCTCGGCCGAGGCCCGTTCATGGGATGCCTCCGAAACGGGTTCGATCGCAGCCCAGAGCGACCGCAGGAAATTCCAGCTTTCCGCAGCACCACCCTGCCCGTCCGGCGTTTCGGTCCGCACGTCCAGTTCCAGCCGCGCCGTCAGCTTGCCGGGATCGAGAAAAACAAGGTTCATGTCTCAAAGCCCCACACGGCAGAAGGGCGCAACCAGCCGCTCGTAGCCGGCGGGAACGGCGGCGGGCTGGTTTTCCGGGGCGACAGCACCGCGAAAGGCGAACATCTGCGCCACATGCATCAGTATGGCGCGTTTCAGCGTGTCGGGCACATCCGTTCCCGCTTCGCCGTAACCGGTAATGAAATCGATCTCGATGCCGTTCATCGCCCGGCCGGGAGCCGGCGGAGCGCGCAGCCACAGCCTTGCCGGCCGCGCCGCACCGTCCAGCAATTTTTCCCCGACGGTGATATCCGCCGAATGCCCCTCACCGTCAAAAACCAGAATCGTTTCGATGGCTTGCACCGGTGTCCTGCCAATCAGAATCACGCCCGTCTGCGGCCACCGGTCGAGATAAAGCCGCCAGGTCTGGCGGAGGAGGCAAAGCCCGCTCGTGCGTTCCAGATGCTCGCGGGCGGTGCGGATGAGCGCGGCAAGAAGCACGTCCTCGTCGTCGCTGTCGAGGCGCAGATGCGCCTTGACCTCGGCAAGCGTCAGCGGCTCCGTCTGCGGCGGATGAATGAGGGCATAGGTCATGGGGTCTCCGGAAGGACGGCAATCAAAGAGTGAGCGAGCGGTGGCGGCTTGTTGCCTTCTCCCCAAGGGGGAGAAGGTCGCGGCAGCGGGATGAGGGGGTGACGGTAGAGATATTCCGCAATGTTGCCCCCTCATCTGCCCTTCGGGCATCTTCTCCCCGGCGGGGAGAAGAAAGGGCCCCAAGGTCCGCGGTCAATTCACCCCGAATTTGACCAGCTTGATCGCCTCGAAGTTCTGCACGCCGCCGCCCACGCGTTTAGTGGTGTAGAACAGCACATAGGGTTTGGCCGAATAGGGATCGCGCAGGATGCGCACGCCCGTGCGATCAACGACGAGATAGCCGGCGCGGAAATCGCCAAAGGCGATGGCAAAGCTATTGGCCGCCACATTCGGCATGTCCTCCGCTTCCGTCACCGGGAAGCCCATCAGCGAGGCCGGCTGGCCCGCGGCGGCGGGCGGGTGCCACAGATAGGCGCCGCTGGTATCCTTGAAGCGGCGCAGCGCCCCTTGCGTCTTGCGGTTCATCAGGAAGGTGCCGTTCTGGCGATGGCCGGCCTTCAGCGCATAGACGGCGTCGAGCAGCACATCCATCGGCCCGGCGGAAGCAAAGCCGGACGAAACGCCGGTCGCGACATAACCGATGTTACCCCAGCTCCAGCTATCATTGGCGACGGTGGTATAGGAGAGGAAACCCTTGGGCTTGCTGGCGCCATCGCCGGCGATGAAAGCGGCGGCCTCCTGTTCGGCGAAAGCGATGTCCACCTCGGAAGCAATCCAGGCCTCGATATCGACTGCGGCGTCATCCAGCAGGCCCTGCGTGGCCGCCGGCATGGCGTAAAGCTCCATCGTTGGAAAGGAAAGCTCGGCAAGCTGCGGCGTTGCCGTCTGCGGTCGTGCCGCCGTTTCGGAGACCCAGCCGGTCGTCATGCCGCCGGGCGAGAAGGGTTTCTTCAGCACGGCGGCGGAAACCTGCCGCACGGTTGCCAGTGCGCGGATCGGCGAAATCGCCGTCATGCGCCGGCCGATCTCGCCATCCGTCTCGCTCGGCAGCAGGAAGCCGCCATCGGCTCCGGTCGAGCCGGCAAAGGCCTTGGCCTCGAGATCGCGCAGCGCGCCTTCCTCACCGCGGCGGATATAGGCCTCGAAAGCGGCCTTGTGCTCCTCGGCATCGTGGGAAAGCGCGTCCTTGCGGCCAAGTGCGGGGCGCGCTTTCCTGAGCGCCAGATCGTCCATGATCCTGCGGTTGTCGTCGAGCGTCTTGTCGATGCGGTCGAGCTTGTCGCGGGTCACGACATCAGCCCCCATCTTGCGCTCGATATCGGCAAGCCGCTGGTCGTTGGTTTCGCGGAAGGCCTCGAAGGCCTCCATGAACTCATCGAAGGCGGCCGTCACCGTATCGGGCACGGCCTTCACCTGCGGTGCAACAGTCATCGGGGCCGGTTTCGTCATCTGTTCTGTCATGTCGTTTCCTTGTGGGTGATTGTCCGGAAGTCAGCGTTTGAATGCCGTGTCGAACAGCGAGCGGGCAGCGCGACGCATGTTGCGCACCAGCTCGGTCTCGCGGTCGCGGAAGAAGCGGGCGTGCTTGACGTCGGAAACTCGCGCGGACGGCAGCATCGGGAAGGTCACGACCGAAATTTCCCAGAGATCGGCCTCCAGAATGCGCCGGACGCCTGAGCCCGCCGCCTTGCCGGAGCGCCCATCCTTACTGGAACGCCCCTCTTTACTCGAACGTACGGTGCGAAAGCCGATCGACAGCCCGTCCAGCGCGCCGGTCTTCATCAGCGAATGCACCTCGCGGGAGCGGGCGACGCCGGGCGCGAGGACGCCCTCCACATAAAGGCCGCGCTCATCCTCGCGGATGGTGCGCCAGGCGCCGATAGGCTCGGCAGGGTCGTGCTGATAGAGCATGCGGATGCCGGCCGCGCCACGCTCCTCGATGGAGCGGCGGAAAGCCCCGCGCTCGATGACATCCTGACCGAGATCGATCTCGCCGAAGACGCTGGCATAGCCGGAAAAGGTGCCGTCGCTGGTAATGCCGCGCAGCTCCAGATTGGCGAATTTGCGCGTGGCGGGACGCGGCCCGCGATAAACGTGCATGGAAAACTCCTGCGATGTGAAGGAAGTGTCAGGCGCGCGGGCGGGCGCTGTAACGGTCGGCGATGCGCACCAGCACGCCCAGCCCCCACCACGCCCCCATGCTGGCGGCGGCGGACCCCGCCACCATGATTTCCCGCCCCGAAAGCGCGCCGGCAATATCGAGCTGCTGCACGATCCACAGGCCGATCGGCCCGCCGAAGATCATGCCGCAGGACACGCCGGTGATGAAACGGCTTGCGGCCTCGCGTTTGCTTTTCGGCAGGAGGTAAACGAGCGATACACCCGCGCCCGCCACGGCGCCGGTGATGCGGGCGGCCCAGATGCCGGCCTCATTGGCGAATTCAGACATGGGTAATCATTCCGTTCTAGGATGTTGTTATCGGGCGGACGCGCCGCGTCGCACGCAGGCGCTTTTTGCGCGCCTGCGCCGGGTGATTTTGTGAGTCTTCGGAATCGCTTGGGCAGAAGACCTCACAGGGAGATTCCGCTTCTTCAGAAAATGATTGAACACGAGGCCGGGGCTTCGATCCCGCCGGGTCGGTGATCAATAACCGACGGCTTCGCGCTTTTCTTCGTCACTCAGGAACGAGGCCGCGCCGATGCGTGCCCAGAGCGCATCCCGCTCGCCGGCAAGCCCGGCAATCCGGTCGAGATCAGGTTCGAGCCTCAACCCCGAGCCGAAGACCGGAGAAAGCCAGCCGCAGAGCCTCGCCGCCGTGCGATAAACGAGCGGCAGGACGGTCAGACGATAAAAGGCGCGGTTCGCCTCCTGGTAATTGGCATAGGTATTGTCGCCGGGAATGCCGATCAGCATCGGCGGCACGCCGAGCGAGAGCGCGATATCGCGCGCCGCGCCGTTGCGGGCCTCCAGAAAATCCATGTCGCGCGGCGAAAGACCCATGGCCTTCCAGTCCAGCCCGCCTTCCAGCAACAGCGGACGGCCGGCATTCATCGCCCCCTGATAACCTTCCTCCAGCTCACGCTTCAGCCGCTCATATTGCTCGGTGGAGAGATTGCCGCCTTCCTTCGGCTGGTAGACCAGCGCCCCGGAAGGCCGGGCGGAATTGTCGAGCAGGCGCTTGTTCCACTGGCTTGCGGCATTGTGCAGATCAAGCGCGGCCCCTGCGGAAGCGAGCGGTGCAAAACCCGCCCGATCATCCAGCGGATGAAAGAGTTTCAGGTGCAACAGCCCTAGCCCGTCGCGCTCGGCGGCGATGCGCCGGGATGCCCGGCCCTCGGCACGGTAATCAAAGGCCACCGGCCAGCCGTCCGATCCTTCGACGATGCTCACCCGGTCGGGCCGCAGGAGATGCAGTTCACGCAACTGCCCACCCACCGTTAACGGCTCGATATAGGCATTTCCGGCCAGCATGAGGTGGCCATAAAGCGCCTCGAAAAAATCCGGCCCACCCATATGGGCGCTCGGTTTTAAAAGCAGCGCCAGCAGCGGATGATCGGCCAGTTCCTCTTCGCCATCATAGAGCAGCCAGCTGACCGAGGCGGATGTTTCCGCCACCATGCGGGCGGCGCGGTGCGCCACCGGGTTTTTCATGAAACCTTCGCGGGCAAGTGCGGCATAGGACCGGCCGGACCAGAAGGCCTGCCCGCCCTGCACCGCCACCGCCATGAAGCCATCAGCCATTTTCCGGCTTTCAGGCACGGCTCTGCCATCCGCCGGGCGCTTGCGCGGCAGGGAAAAGGGAAATCGCATGGAGTTGTCCTTGTTTTGATGGCCGCTCAAGTCCCGATGCCCCTCATCCCTGTGCTTTCACAGGGATCCAGCCAGCCCAAGTCTTTGGGCTGGGAAGAGTCCTTTCGCCGCGCAGACGCGCGTCGGCTGGATTCCTGTGACAAGCACAGGAATGAGGGAGATGGGGCCTCAGCCCTACGACAAAGGAAAGATTTGCGCCCGTTATCAGTAGACTACGTGCGGATGCGAGCCACCTTCGCAGGCGGAAGCGGACGTTACCGGATCGGCGCTTTCACCGCCGTATCGCTGTCGAAATCTGCGGCAACGCGGGTCTCGCGCAGCGGCTTTACCGTGCGGGTCGAAAGATCATAGGCGGGATCGGCCTTGTAAGCCGCCAGCGCCGCCTCGTTTTCGAACTCGCCATAGACGATGAAATCGACCGAGTTGCCCCATTGGTCCTTCTTCACGTTCTCGCCGATTTCCAGTTTCAGCGAATGCGGTATCGCGGTGAGGCCGGAAAGCCCCTTGCGCACGGCGTCGCGGTTTTCCTCGGGAACGGTGAAAAAGACGATATGGCGGATCACGGTGTCACCTGTCATGCAAACTTAAAAAGGCGGCCTTTTCGGTACCGGGTAACGGGTTATCATCTGGCCCGCCCGGGTTCAATCCGGGCAGCGACAAGCGCGTGATGAAATGCGCGCCCGTAACCGCCTACAAGCCGCGCCCTGTCGCTGCCATTGATGATGGCCCGGGCACCATCCCAATCCTCGCACCTGTCGCTGAAGAAATCTGAGAGCCTGCGGCCGGTGAAGCCGCCGCCCGACATGCCGTGAATCAGGATCGTGGTGGCCACCTCCGCCTCCATGGCCCGCTCCGGCCGCTCCAGAAGGTCAACGCCAGTCAGCGCCGACATGGCCTCGTAATTGCGCCGATGCGTCAGCTGCACGAAGCCGCGCCCCAGCCAGCTCTTACCCTCGGTGTCCGGCCGCCAATAGGGCTTGCGCACCATGGGCAACCTGCCCGCCGCAAAGGCGCGGTCGAGCCTTGTCATCGCTTCCGCGTCGCTTGCCGCCAGGGTTTCGCGCACGGGCTGCATGGTCGCTGCCGTCTCGTGAAAGGCCGTCGCCAGCATATAGGCGAGCCAGCGCGGATCGCCGCCCGGCATCGCCTTTTCGAACCCTGCCAGCATCGTTTTCGTGCCGGCAAGCTGGGCGGTGCGCAGGCGACCGCGAAAAATAGAAATCCGCGCCGACGCGAAGAATCGCGCCTCGTCATAAGCCATGACTGCTCCTGAAAATGATGGGCGATATGACGCCGGGTTTTTCCACATGACAGTCGCCGGAACTAAATCGATTTGAAAAAACCTTAATCGATTTTAATCCGCGCCCCGTGGTTTTGGGGTAAAAAATTCCTTGAATTCCGGAACCTTAGCGCGCTAACTCCATTCACCGCGCAATCCTGCAGCGTTAACCATTCAAGGAGGAATGCCATGACAGCGACAATCCCCCAGACCGTTTATGACCGGCTCGAAAACGAGTGGCGCCAGATGCGCGAAACCGGCTCCCAGCCGAAACCGGCACAATCCCCGAAGAAGTAATATCCGCCAGACGCCCGAATTCGGGCGTTGACGGTACCCCGCTTTTCTTCTCCCCGCCGGGGAGAGGAAACAGGCGGCATCCGCTCGACCGGTAATTGCTCTCATTCACGGGAGCCAATCGTCGCTGACCTCACATCCCCCGCACCTTCGGTTCACTCACCACCATGGTCGTCAACGCCGTGATCGCCCAGACGAGCGCATCCAGCCGGTCCGGCGAGCGTCCTGAAGAAAGACCATCCGGCCCGAAATCCGTCATCTGGTCTTCGAGCTTTTCAAACCGTGCGGCGTGGCACACCCTGCCCTGCTCGTAGAGTGCCGCAACCGGTTCGGCGCGGGTGAACTTGCCGCGGCTTGCCCGCACCAGTGTCAGCGGCAGGTTGGCGTCCACGCTCTGCAGCATGGCCCGAACCATCTCTCCGCCCTGATTGACTTCTGCAACGACCCGGTCCGCCTCGTGGCCGCGAAAGGCGGCGACCACGGCGCGGGCCCAGCCGGCCGGCGTTTCACCCTCCACCGAACAATCTGCCAGCACCGTAAGACGCCCGGATATGCCGAGCCCCGCCACGACAATGCCGCAGCAGGAATGTTCACCGGCACCTGCGGGCGGATCTACCGCCACGACGATGCGCGCAAGCGGTTCATGTCCCGCATCGATGATCGCTTCCAGATCGGCGCGTTTCCACAGCGCGCCCTCGCGCTCATCGATCAATTCGCCGCCGATTTCCTGACGCCCCAGCCGCGTGCCGCCGTAACGGTCCTGCATGGCTTTCAGAAAACCGGGCGAGAGATTCCGCGCATTCATCGCCGTCGGCATTCGCGCCACCCGTGTCGAGGGATCGGCGAGAAGCGCCTTCAGCAGCGGAATGGGCCGCGGCGTGGTGGTCACCAATTGCCGGGGGACCTCACCCAGACGCAGGCCGAATTGCAGCATGTCCCAGGTTTCCTGCGGATATTTCCATTTGCCGAACTCATCCGCCCAGGCCATGTGGAATTGCGGGCCACGCAGGCTTTCCGGGTCTTCCGAGGAAAACACCTGCGCCATCGCGCCATTCGGCCAGAGCAGCCGCCGGCGCGACACCTCGAAGGCGGGGCGATGGCGGCGGGCGATGCGGCAGATGCCGGAAATGCCGTCGATCATCACCTCGCGGGCGTCGCCCAGCGTCTCGGCGACGAGCGCGATGCGCAAATCCGACTGCTTGCCGGCGGAGGCGACATGATGCACCCATTCCGCCCCGGCTCGGGTCTTGCCGGAACCACGCCCGCCGATCAGCAGCCATGTCCGCCAGTCGCCTTCCGGCGGCTGCTGCGGCAGGTTGCCGATGAAGCGCCAGTCGCGCAGGAGGTTGAAGACCTGTGCCTGAAGGCTCACTTCGGTCAAAACGTCCGCCATGCCTCAATCAGACCCCGCCGGAGTGCCGGACGCTGCCATCACCTCCAGCCTCTCGCGGCATTTCTGCTCGGCCAGCTCGTCGATGCGTTTGAGGAAATGCGCCACCGCCGCCTCATAATCCTGCGTATCGTTTTCATCCTCGCCCATCAGCGCTTGCCGCTCTTCCGCCAGCACCCGTTGCAGCGCGTCGATCCGCTCCAGAGTGCGGACGATGAGCGACAGCTGATCCGTTGCAACTTTCACATCGGCACGGGCCTGCTTGCCTTCCGTGTCGTCGGCATCAGGCAAAAGCCCCGCCTCGCCCGACTGCCGAAGATTGCGATACATGCAGACTTGATCGCGCATCTCCTCCGTCAGCTCGTTCAGCAACTGCCGCAGACTGCCGTTGCGCGCCGCATCTTCGGCGGCCAGCCTGTCTGCCCGCGATTTGATCTCAGGCGCGGCCTCATCCGCATAAGCAGGCCTGTCCGGCCAGGCTCCGTAGAGCGCCGGGTCGCAATTATGAGCATTAGTCATCGGATTGGCCTGGGAGGGAAATGGAGATGAACATGGGCATGCGACGCGGTTCATTTGCGGGTGGCGCCTCCCCACAGCCCTCATTCCTGTGCTTGTCACAGGAATCCAGTCGACGCGCGTCCGCGCGGCGGAGGGAGGCTTTTCAGCCCAAGGACTTGGGCTAGCTGGATTCCTGTGACAAGCACAGGAATGAGGGAAGAGAGCAAAGCCTTGTTATTCGTAAAATCCAGCGCTCTGATATTTCTGAACCAACCGCGACCCAGCCGCAAATCTCCGACTGTAGCCAAACACTATCAAACCACCGTCACGCTGTAAAGGATTATTTTCCTATCATCGTGATTTTTGTCCTCACCACAGGATTTGCACCCTCGTCCGCCACATATTACACTCGACGCCGGATGGTGAGCAGAAGGGGCGAGTCAAGTTGGTGAAACAATGGGTTGGGCGGTTGTTTGCGGGCCTTTCGGCAACCGGCATCGTCTTTGGCGCTATTCTGTTCTGCGCCTCACTTACCCCGTCGCTCCTGCCGCGAACCTGGCTGATGCAGGGTGTGCTGTGCGGCTTTTCCTTTGCCATCGGTTATTTGATCGGTGTCGCCCTGCATGCCGTCTGGGCCTATCTCGAACTGCCCGAGCCCTCGCGCCACAATATGCGCGGCATTCGCTTTCTCATCGCGCTCGCCGCCGCCATCACCGCAATCGCGTTTTTATGGCAGGCGAAGGACTGGCAGAATTCCATCCGCGTTCTGATGGAGCTCGATCCGCTGCCCAGCGCCCACCCCACCAAGACCGGCGGCCTTGCCGTGCTGGTCGCCGCCGTACTTATCGGCGCAGGCCGGCTTTTCCAGCTTATCCGCCGGTTCTTTGCGGCGCGCAGCGGTCATTTCCTGCCGCGCAGACTTGCCAATGTGCTCGGCATCGCGGCAGCAATCGTCCTCTCATGGATGCTGCTGAACGGGCTGATCTTCGATATCGGTCTCAGATTTGCGGATTCTTCGCTGAAACAGGTGGATGCGCTGATCGAGCCTGACGTGCCGCGCCCTTCCGATCCGCTCAAGACCGGCAGCAGCGCCTCGCTGATGGCGTGGGAATCGCTCGGCCGACGCGGCCGCGAATTCGTCGCCGAAGGCCCTGATGGCGCAGACATATCCGCCTTTACCCATCGCCCGGCAAAGGAGCCGCTCAGGGTCTATGCGGGCCTCAACTCGGCTTCGACGCCGGAAGAAAGAGCGGCCTTGGCGCTGGCGGAATTGAAACGGGTCGGCGGTTTCGAACGCAAGGTGCTTGTGGTGGTCATTCCCACCGGCACCGGCTGGATCGATCCGGAAGCACTCGATACGGTCGAATATCTGCATGACGGCGATATCGCCAGCGTCGCCGTGCAATATTCCTATCTTTCCAGCTGGATCGCCTTGCTGACGGAGCCGGATTACGGTGTCGAGACGGCACGCGCTTTGTTCGAGGCCGTCTACGGCTACTGGACCACGCTGCCGAAGGAAACGCGGCCGAAGCTTTACCTGCATGGCCTCAGCCTCGGTTCGCTCAATTCGCAGAAATCTTCCGATCTCTACGATGTGCTGGCAGACCCCTTCCAGGGCGCGTTGTGGAGCGGTCCGCCCTTTTCCAGCCCGACATGGCGCATGGCCACCAATGGCCGGGTGAAGGGCACGCCGGAATGGCTGCCGCGTTTCCGCGATTCCTCCGTCATCCGCTTCGCCAACCAATATACGACAGCCCATATGCCCGATGCGGAATGGGGGCCGATGCGGATCGTCTATCTGCAATATGCCAGCGACCCCATAACCTTCTTCGAGGCCGCCTCACTTTACCGGCGGCCGCAATGGATGGTGCATCACGGGCCTGACGTTTCCACATCCTTCCGCTGGTTCCCGGTCGTCACCCTGCTGCAGCTCGGTCTCGATGTCGCCGCCGCCACCACGGCACCGATCGGTTACGGCCATGTCTATGCGCCGGAACATTATATCGATGCATGGACGGAAGTAACCGCGCCGGGTGGCTGGAGCCCTGAGGAAATCCAGCGGCTGAAGATGCTCTTCAAAGCCCGCCGCGGTTCCACCGATCCGGCGTGAGCGCGGCGGGCTCGCCTGGAGCCTCAGCCCTTCAGCCGGTCCAGATTGTCGGCGATATAGGTCTCCAGTGAACGCGGCGCATGGCCGGTCAACGTTTCGACATCGCCAGTCACCACGGCCGTCCAGCCTTCGCGCACGGGATAAAAGATCGAGGCGAGAAACGAGGCGTAGTCCTGCGGCACGCCCGCGCCGGTGAGAATGCCGATGAAGACCTCATCCGAAACGGCAGCGTAAGAAACCGGCTTGCCGATCGCCTGCGAAATCAGCGCGGCCGCTTCGCCGTAACCTAGGGCTTTAGGACCCGTCAGGTTGAAAGCCTTGCCATTGAAGGCGTCAGAGGTCAGCGCGGCGGCGGCGCTGTCGGCGATATCGCGAACATCGATAAAGCTCGACTTACCCTCGCCCGCCGGAACGGCGACCTGGCCATGGTCGATGCCCGCCTTCCAGTAGCTGTGGAAATTATCGGCGAACCAGTTGGGGCGCAGGATGACGTGAGGCGTGCCCGAAGCGATGATCTTCAGCTCGATCTGGCGATAGGGAATGGAATCATCGGCATCAACGCCGAGGACGCTGAGGAACACGATCTTCACCTTGCGGCGCGCGGCCTCCTCGACAACAGGCGTCAGCGCGTCGATGGCATCCAGACGACCGCCAGCCAGAATGAGGAACAGACGGTCAACGCCGTCGAAGGCATCCGCATAAGTCGATGCGTCGGTATAATCGAAACGCACGCCTTCCGCGCCGCCCGTGGCGTTGCCGCTACGCGAGGCCGCCTTCACGCTTTCGCCTTTGGAAAGCAGCGCTTTCACCAGCGGCGTGCCGATGGTGCCTGTCGAACCGATTACGAGTATCTTGCCTGCCATCTCAAATCTCCGTAGTATCTAATGGAAACCATGTTTCGAAAACACAGGTACTGCGTTTACGAAATCATGAAAAGAGAGCACTTTTCGGTTATCTGGTATCCTCGCGGAAACCGGCATGGCCCTGAAACGACGGAACAAACCCATGGAACGTATCTATGACGTCTATGAAGACCGCTGCCCCACCCGCATGGTGCTGGACAGGATCGCCGACAAATGGGCGCTGCTGATCCTCGACCGGCTGCGGGTGGAAGCGGTGCGCTTCAACCTGCTACGGCGGGAGATCAAGGGCATTTCGCAAAAGGTCCTGTCGCAGACGCTCAAGAAACTCGAGCGCGACGGGCTGATTTCGAGGCAGGTCTTTCCGACTGTGCCGGTGACGGTCGAATATTCGCTGACGCCGCTGGGGCGGACGCTGACCGACACGGTGGCGGCGCTTGCCCATTGGGCGGAGGGCAATATCGACGCGGTGATGGCGGCGCAGAGGGCTTATGATGAGCGGGCGGTGGTTTAGGGTAAGGTCACCGTCCTTAACCTCCCTCATTCCTGTGCTTGTCACAGGAATCCAGCCAGCCCAAGTCCTTGGGCTGAAAGGACCCTTCCCGCCGCGCAGACGCGCGTTGGTGGATCCCTGTGACAAGCACAGGGATGAGGAAGGAGAGAGCGTCCGGAATACCATCAGCGCTGCGCCTGTCGCACTCCCCAAATCCCTACCGTGAAATCCGCGTCGAAAGAATGATCGACGACAACGTCCGCTCCACGCCGTCAAGCGCGCCGATCCTGTCGATCAACCGGTCGAGGTCAAGGATCGAAGGAGCGGCCAGAATGGCGATGAGATCGAAGGTCCCGCTCACCGAATGCAGCGTCGTCACCTCCTTGATGGCGGCAAGTGCCGCCGTCACGCCAGGCAGCGCCTTGGGTGCAATGGTGATCAGCACATGGGCGCGCACCAGCCCGGAAAGATAGCTTTCCGAAAGCCTCAGACCATAACCGGCAATCACCCCGTCCGCCTCCAGCCGCTCAATGCGGGCCTGCACCGTGGTGCGCGAAAGGCCGAGTTTGCGCGCCAGTTCTGCCACCGGCATGCGGGCATTTTCGGAAAGCAGGGCGAGCAGCGCCCGGTCCTTGTCGGCAATCGTCATAGTGACCAATCCTGTCGTCTAATTGCTCAATATTAATCCTCTATTCGCACATAGTGAAGCTGCGAATCGTCAAAAAAAGCTGGCATTCTGTCTTTTAAGCGCATCCGGTGCGCAGACATGCGAATTTACTGCGGGGAACAAAAACATGAAAAACATTGTGGTTATCGGCGCGGGCAATATCGGTTCGGCAATCGCCTGGATGCTGGCCGCATCAGGCGATTATCGCATCACCGTCGCCGATCGTTCAGCCGATCAGCTGGCCAATGTGCCGGCGCATGAACGGGTCGACACCGAAATCGTCGACATTACCGACCGTCCCGCTCTGGAAGCACTGCTAAAAGGCAAATTCGCCGTGCTCTCCGCCGCCCCCTTCCACCTGACGGCGGGTATTGCCGAAGCGGCCGTTGCTGTCGGCACGCATTATCTCGATCTCACCGAAGACGTGGAATCCACCCGCAAGGTCAAGGCTCTGGCGGAAACGGCCGAAACCGCGCTCATTCCGCAATGCGGCCTCGCCCCCGGCTTCATCTCCATCGTCGCTGCCGATCTCGCCGCCAAGTTCGACAAGCTGGACAGCGTGCGCATGCGCGTCGGCGCTCTGCCGCAATATCCGTCCAATGCGCTCAACTACAACCTCACCTGGAGCACCGACGGGCTGATCAACGAGTATATCGAGCCCTGCGAAGCGATCGTCGAAGGCCGCCTCACCGCCGTTCCGGCCCTTGAGGAGCGCGAGGAGTTCTCGCTCGATGGCATCACCTACGAGGCGTTCAACACCTCGGGCGGTCTCGGTACGCTTTGCGCGACGCTGGAAGGCAAGGTGCGGACCATGAACTACCGCACCATCCGTTACCCCGGCCATGTGGCGATCATGAAGGCGCTTTTGAACGACCTCAACCTGCGCAACCGCCGCGATGTGCTGAAGGACCTGTTCGAAAACGCCCTGCCCGGCACCATGCAGGATGTGGTCATCGTCTTCGTCACCGTCTGCGGCACCCGCAACGGCCGCTTCCTGCAGGAAACCTATGCCAACAAGGTCTATGCCGGCCCGGTTTCCGGCCGAATGATGAGCGCCATCCAGATCACTACCGCCGCCGGCATCTGCACGGTTCTCGACCTGCTCGCGGAAGGCGCGCTGCCGCAGAAGGGCTTCGTTCGACAGGAGGAAGTGGCGCTGCCGAAGTTCCTCGAAAACCGGTTTGGCCGGTATTATGGCTCGCATGAGCCGCTGGCGCGGGTTGGGTGAGAAATATAAACCGGGCGAGAAAATATCTCCTCCCATTCCTCCGTCATACCGGCCTCGAGCCGGTATCCAGCCAGCCCAAGTCCCTGGGCTGAAAAACCCTTCTCGCCGCGCAGACGCGCGGCGGCTGGATGCCGGATCAAGTCCGGCATGACGGCGAAGGTGACGAATCCATTACGTCCCGCAAAATGTCCTGAACACCCGCTCATGGCTCATCGGCGGCTGCATATAGACGAAATTATCCGGCCGCTCTTCGAAAGGCGTCGCTATCGCCTTCAGCATGGCGTGGAAGGGCTCGAAATCATCCTCTTCCACCGCCGCTTCGATCAGTTCCTCGATACGGTGGTTGCGCGGGATGATGGCGGGATTGGCAGAGAGCATCGCGCCTGACCTTTCGGAATCGGAAATACCCTCACGACCGGCTCTTTCCCGCCAACGGGTGAGAAATTCGTCCGCCCCCGCGATATCGATGAACATGCCGCGGAATGGCTCGGCGTCGCCATTGGCCGCATGGGAAAGACGCCGGAAGGTCAGCGTATAATCCGCTTCAGATGCCTGCATCAGCGCCAGCAGCGCCTGCACCAGATCCATGTCGCCCTCTTCCTCGGTCGTCAGGCCAAGCTTTTCGCGCATGCCGGTAAGCCAGCGTTGGGGAAAGGCGGCGGCGAAATTGGCGAGAACGGCATTGGCGAGTTCGGCGGCTTTTTCTACCTGCGGATCGAGCAGCGGCAGCAGGCATTCCGCCAGTCTTGCGATATTCCATTGCGCGATGCCCGGCTGATTGTTGAAGGCGTAACGGCCCTGCGCATCGATGGAGGAAAAGACCTTGTTGGGGTGATATTCATCGAGGAAAGCGCAGGGGCCGAAATCGATGGTTTCGCCGGAGACCGCCATATTGTCGGTATTCATCACGCCATGGATGAAACCCACCATCATCCAGCGAGCGATGAGTTCGCATTGCCTCCCGGCGATGCCACTCAGCAGGGCGAGGTAAGGATTGTCTGCCTCTTTCGCCTCGGGATAATGACGGTCGATCACGTAGTCCGCGAGGTTTTTGATCGCCTCGTCATCCTCGCGCCCGGCAAAGAACTGGAACGTGCCGACACGGATATGGCTTGCCGCCACGCGGGTGAAGACACCGCCCGGCAGGCCGACTTCGCGCTGCACCCTTTCGCCGGAGAGGACAGCCGCCAGCGCCCGCGTGGCGGGAATGCCAAGCGCAAACATCGCTTCCGACACGATATATTCGCGCAGCACCGGGCCAAGGGCCGCACGGCCGTCTCCCCTGCGTGAAAACGGCGTCGGGCCGGAGCCCTTGAGCTGGATATCGCGGCGGTTGCCGTTACTGTCGATCACTTCACCAAGCAGAATGGCGCGGCCATCGCCCAGCTGCGGCACGAAGCCGCCGAACTGGTGGCCGGCATAGGCCATGGCCAGCGGCTCGGCCCCCTGCGGCAAGACATTACCGGAAAAGATCGCCGCCAGCCTTTCATCATCAAGGCCGGCCACATCGAGAAGGAGTTCGTCGGCCAGCCCGCGATTGAAAGCAATGAGGCGCGGCGCCTTCACCGGCGTCGGCAGCACGGCGGCGCTGAAGCGTTCCGGCAGTCGGGCATAGGAATTGTCGAATTTCATCACGGATAAACTCCCTGCTTTGCCCCTATATGGGGCCGGAAGGCGGCGGATGCGAGCGATAAATGCCGCGCCTCCTCCATCGCCTCATTCAATTTTGCGCAATGAACTTTCCCGCGCCATCATCGTTCCTATGCTTGACCAGCAGAATGCCGAACGGAAAGGAAAAGCAATGACCGTTGTTGAAGCCGCAGCCGAACCGGAAAGCGCCATCCGCACCCTCCACACCGAACTGCCTGTCAACGCCACCTTCCATGTCTGGCTGAAGGCGAAAAAAGATGCCGAGCCCGGCGCCGTCTCCTTTTCCAACCAGAATGGAAAATTCGCTGAAGTTTCAAGCGTCAACACGGAAGAGTTCGGCTTTCGAATCTACCAGGTGTTTGGCGGCGGCCATGTGGAACTGAGTTACGACACCGTCACGACAGCCGTTTCCGTCATCTACTGGTTCACCGCGTCGGATGTGCTCGAGACCGGCATCACCGTTGTCCATACCAAGCCTGATAATGCCGCACCCGAACTTCCCGGCAGCTATCACTTCCGTCCGCCCTTTGGCTGGATGAACGACCCGAACGGCTTTGGCCGCTTCGAGGGCCGCCCGCATCTGTTTTATCAGCATTATTCTCACGGCCTGCGCTGGAACACCATGCATTGGGGCCATGCCGTCTCCTCCGATTACCTGCGCTGGCGGCACCTGCCGATCTTCCTCTTCCCTTCAGAGGATCTGACGACGCGGCCGGACAAGCGCGGCGGCGCCTATTCCGGCTCGACGATTCCGCTGGTGGAAGGCACCGGCATCCGCGTCTTCTTCACCGAGCAGGTGCAGGACCGCATTCCCGAGCAGCAGATACAGCTGACCGCCACCTCGTCCGATCTCATCATGGCTGGGCAGGCCGAGGTCATTCTCGGCACCCGGCCGGACGGACAGGGGCTGACACCGGATTTCCGCGACCCTTACGTCTTTCGTGGCCCGGATGGCCTGTGGAAAATGGTGCTTGGCAGCCAGAGCGATGGCGGCGGCGTCATTCTGCTCTACGAAACGCTCGACCCCACGGCGGCATCGGGCTGGACCTATGTCGGCAAACTCTGGGTGGAAACACGCTACAAGACAACGGCCATCGAATGCCCCTGCCTGCTGCCGCTCGATGGCCCGGTCAATGCCCGGTCCACCCGCTGGGTGTTGATCTACGGGCTGATGCATTCGGAGGACCCGGAGACCGGCCGCAAGAACCTGACTATGGCCGATGTCGGCTGGTTTGACGGCAAGGCCTTCACCAAGGAATCCGGGCAGGAGCTGGATTTCGGCACCGATAATTACGCCTTCCAGGCCTTTCTCGATGGCGACAGCATCATCGGCATGGGCTGGCTGGCAAACTGGGCGGATGCCAATCCGGAGATCGATTTCCCGACCTCGATGACGCTGCCGCGCCGGATTCATTATGTGAATGGCGAGCTTCTGACCCCGCCCATCGGCGCGGCGGAAAGCCTGCGCAGCCATATTCTCGACCGCACGCGGCTTGCCGCCGGCGAACGCGTCACCTTCATCAACGGGGCGGTGGAAATATTGTTCGAGCTTGCCTCACCCGGCGCGCCCTTCGAACTGATGCTCGATCATCCGACGGTTAAGCTTGGCGTCGTTTCCGATGAAACGGGGCTGTGGATCTGCCATGAGGACGGGCGCGACGGCCCCTCACCGCATTATATCGCCAGGGGAGCCAAGGCATCCCGCATCCGCATCTTTCTCGATTATGGCTCGATTGAGGTCTTCGCCAATCGCGGGCGATATGTGGGCACCAAGCGCATCGAAGGTTTCGAACCCGTGCGCTCGGCGCTGCTGAAGGCCGCCCCCGGCGCGGTGGTGCATGCCACCAGCTGGGCGCTGAAACCGTGAGGAACCTTTTGACGGATTGGGCGGTTGATAGACCGAAACCGCCCAATCCGCCGAAAGGAGAAACGGCATGACCAAAATCCGCGACACCAGCGATCCGATCCTGTTTCCAACCGAAGCCAATGAAAACAAGGCAGAGAAGAAACGCGCCGGCAAGGGCATCATCATCATTATCGGCGCAATCGCCATCATGTCCTTCGTCGTTTATCTGGCGGCGATCACCATCGCCGCCACCCAGTCCTGATCAAGGCCGCGAAGGGCCGTTCACTTTGTTGGGTCGCATTTCCGGACGGAAAACCCGGTTCCACTTTTTTTGGAAATGCTCTAGCGCCTTTCACCCCGCAACCCGCTGGCGGTCATGATCGCCAGCAGCGATACGACCACACCCAGCCCATAAAGATAAACCATCGGCATCGTCACATCCGCACGCTCGATCTGCGCCACGAGATCGCTGGCGGCGGCGACAGTGCCGCTTGCGCCAGCACCGGCCGCAGAGCCGAGCGTCGCGACCGTCGGCAAGAGCGCACCCGTCATCTTGCGTTCCTCTTCCGGCGCTGCTTCCATTGCCGCCTGGCTGATGCCGGCCCAGGACATGCCGAAGGCCGATCCGATCAGGATTTGCCCGAGCAGCATTTCTCCCCAGTTGCCGGTCGCCAGCCCCAGCCCCAGCAGGGCGCAGCCCGGCACCATCTGGTAGGGACCGTAATGCAGGCACAGTTCCCGCAGGCGGCTAGAGCGCAGGCTGCCGATCAGCATTGCCACGAAGCTCCAGGCAAGCGGCATCGTCACCACGATGAAACCGGCAAAGGTGGGCTCATGCTGCCAGAGATTGATAGCGACATAAGCGAGATAGACGCTGCCCAGCGCATGGGCATAGGACATCAGGAACAGCACCCAGAAACCGCTGCCGAGCACCGTCTTCAGCCGGAAGGAATTCTTCGGGAACAATCCGACGGAAGGCCGTGTGCCAGCCCGCAGCGACGCCCACAACAGCGCCGCCCCCGCCAGCAGGGAAATCGCCCGCAGGCTCGCATCCTCGAAGGCGGAAGGAGCGGAAAAGGCCAATGCGCCGACAAGGCAGAAAACCAGCGGCACCAGCGGTTTGCGCGTCGCCGCCACCGGCCGCTCGGCGGAGACGGCAATGGTGGTATAGGCCAGAAGCAGCAGGATCAGCGGCGCCGACAGCAGGAAGGTGGCGCGCCAGGAGATGTGTTCGGTGGCAAAACCGCCGGTCAGCGGGCCGATGAAGGAGGCGACCGCCCAGATCGCCGCCTCGATGGCGAAGACCTTCGGCAACAGGCCGGAGCGGAAACCGGCGGGAATGAGACTGTAGCAAACGGCGACGATCAGCCCGTCCGCCAGTCCCTGCAAGGCCCGGCCGACGACGACCCACAAAAAGTCACCTGCAATTGCCGAGAGAACCGAACCGAAGGAAAAGATCAGGCAGCACAGAAGCAGGACGGCGCGCGCGCCAAAACGTTCGCGAAACAGCACCGCAGTCACGCCGCCCGCCACGGAACCGACGAAATAAAGACTATAGGCCCAGCTGTAAAAACTCGCGCCGCCGATTTCGTTCACGGCCACGGGCAAGGCCGTCACGACAGCGAACTGATTAAAAGCGTGCAGGCCGATACCGGAGGAGATGACGGTCAGAAGCGAGAAATTCGCCCCGCTCAGCAATTCGCTCCAGCCGTTTTTCTCCGCCATTTCGATACTCGACAAAGCCGTATCCTTTCCATTTTTGCGATACGGCGGGCAAACTAGAACCTCAAGCGCCATTGAGGTCAAGACGGCTTTTTCAGGTCATTTGTTCTGAAGGAATTCTCGCGCGGCAGGAACCCTCCGCGCGCCCGGCCGTTTGCCGAAGAACCGACAGAAAGGACACCGTCATGGACCGCAAGAAAATCCTGCCCCTTAACGAAGACGCCATGAACGAGGATCTGCTCGATCTCGACATCGACGCCCTTCCCGCCAAGGGAGAGATTCCGCAATCCATCGAACAGGAAATCGAGGAAGAAGAGGCCGAGAGCGAGGACGATCCCTATCAGGAAAGCGACGAGGCCCTGCCCGACGATGCCGAGGAACGGGTGATCAACCGCAATCCCTCACGGGAAGGCGGGGCTTTCGACGAGGTTTAGGGAAGACTGACGGTGCGACCGGACACGAGGCGCGTGAGCATATAGCGTAGATGATCCTGCCCGCCGAAAAAGACCGCGAGAATACGCACGGTCTTTTCACCCTCATCGATATCGAAATAAAAGACAGCCTGATTTTTCGTTACCCGGCGAAGGCCGGGTAATATTTCGGGCAACAATGTTCCCTGGAAGGGCGCTTTATGAAGCGCTTCCATATCCGCTTCAATCGACCCCACGCGTCGTACAGCGCGCGTGAAAGCTGCTGGCAAGGCGTCGCCGAGGTCGAGATAGGACTGGATGAGATGGTCGAGAATGAGGCCGAGGTCTTGATCTGTCTGTGTTGAACGCAGGACCTTATAGGCCATAGCCGGCCTTTCTGGCCGCTATCATGGCTGCTGTTCTTTGTTTACCTTCCTCAACGGAGACGAAGTCGTCCTGCTTACGATCTGCCAGCAGGTCGCGAAGCGCAGCAAGCTCGGCGTCCCTCAACTCGGTCTCCTGCCGAAGCAGTTCCAGCCCACGCTGGACGACGGCACTGAGGCTGGCGTAACGCCCTTCCTCCACCAGCCTGCGCGCGAAGCTGTCCTGTTGATCGGAGATGGAAACTGACGCCTTGACGGACATTGTGGCACTCCCTCGACAGGACAGATCATGCTACTCAGTAGCACATCTTTCCTGTTCATTCCAGCAACGAGATGCTTCAACCCGCCCTTTCCGGCGAATAACCGGCTTCGCGGATCGCCGCTTCCGCAGTTGCGGCGTCGCCCGTTACCGTGAGCCGGTGGGCGGAAAGATCGATGCTGACGGCGGCATCGGGAAGCACCTCAGTGAGAGCGCCGCGCAGCGTCTTTTCGCAATGGCCGCAGGTCATGTCTGGAATGAGGAAGGTGGTTGCACCCATGGTTTTCTCCTTCTGGCCGGTAGCGATATTTTCGCGCCGGTTGTCATAAAGTTCAGTGGGTTCGCACAGGCCTGGCGTCGCTCTTCTCAGCGCCGGCGAGATCATCGAGGATGGGGCAGTCGGGCCGGTGGTCGCCGCCGCAGCAATGGGCGAGATGGGACAGCGTCTTCACCATGCTCTTCATCTCGGCGATCTTCTGTTCGAGATCAGCGATGTGGACGAGCGCAATTTCCTTCACCGCCGAACTCTCACGGCTTTTGTCCTGCCAGAGTTTCAGCAGCGTCTCGGTCTCCTCCAGCGAGAAACCGAGCGTGCGCGCCCGCTTGATGAAGCGCAGATTGTGCACGTCCTGCTCGCCATAGACCCGGTAATTATTGCCGGTGCGGGCGGCGGGGGTGATGAGGCCAATCTGCTCGTAATAACGGATCATCTTGGCGGAAACGCCCGATGCTTCCGATGCCTGGCCGATATTCACGATGTCACCTCCCGATGGGCCACCTTCGCCCGTTTCAACCTCAGCGCATTGGCGAGAACGAAGACGCTGGACAGCGCCATTGCCCCCGCGCCAATCATCGGCGACAGCGTGATGCCGAAGGCCGGATAAAGCACGCCCGCCGCAACCGGTATCAGCGCCACGTTGTAGCCGAAAGCCCAGAACAGGTTTTCCTTGATGTTGCGGATGGTTGCGCGACTCATCTCGATGGCGTTGACCGCACCCGTGAGATCGCCGCCGACCAGCACCACATCGGCGCTTTCGATGGCGACATCCGTACCGGTGCCGACGGCGATACCGATATCAGCCTCGGCCAGCGCCGGCGCATCGTTGATGCCGTCGCCGACAAAGGCGAGCACCTTGCCGCCTGCGCGCATCTCGTGGATCGCCTTCACCTTGCCCTCGGGCAGCACTTCCGCCACCACGCGGGAAATGCCGACCTGCCGGGCGATTGCATTGGCCGTGCGGGCATTGTCGCCCGTCACCATGGCCACTTCGATGCCCATCGCCTGCAGCGCCCTGATGGCGGCGACACTCGATGGTTTCAGCGGATCGGCGACGGCGATCGCAGCCGCCAGCCTGCCGTCGATGGCGGCATAAAGCGGCGTCTTGCCCTCGTCACCCAGCCTTGCCGCCGCATCCGCGAAGATATCCACGGAATGGCCAAGTTTCGCCATGAAGCGATCCGCGCCGACCTCGACCCTGCGGCCATTGACGGTGGCGGCGATGCCGTAACCCGTGACGCTTTCGAAATTTTCAACGGTCGGGGGTTCAAGTCCCTCTCCCGCTACCACACTCCGGTCTTCCGCAGCCCGGACGATGGCTTCGGCAATCGGATGCTCCGAGCGGTCCTCGACGGCGGCGACGAGCGCCAGAACCTCGTTGTCGGCAAACCCTTCCGCCACCACGAGGTCCGTCAGTTCCGGGCGGCCCTTGGTCACAGTGCCGGTCTTGTCGACCACAACGATTTCAGCCGAACGCAGCTCCTGCAGGGCCTGTCCCTTGCGGAACAGCACGCCCAGCTCCGCCGCCCGGCCGGTGCCGACCATGATAGAGGTGGGCGTGGCGAGACCCATGGCGCAGGGGCAGGCGATGATGAGCACCGCGACCGCATTGACCAGGGCGAATGTATAGGCGGGTTCCGGGCCGAATATCGCCCAGACGATGAAGGTCAGCACCGCAATGGCAATGACAACGGGCACGAAGAGCGCAGTGACGCGGTCCACCAGCAGCTGGATCGGCAGCTTGGACCCTTGAGCCTCCTCCACCATGCGGATGATCTGCGACAGCATGGTATCCGCGCCCACCTTGGTCGCCTTGAACTTGAAGGCGCCAGTCTTGTTGATGGTGCCGCCGACGACCGTTGCGCCGACCGTCTTTTCCACCGGCACCGGCTCGCCTGAAATCATCGATTCATCGACATAGGACGAGCCTTCGACGACTTCGCCATCCACCGCCAGCCTTTCGCCGGGACGGATGACGACGATATCGCCGGCCACCAGATCATCGGGGGAAATATCGATGGTGGCGCCGTCGCGCTCCACACGGGCGGTCTTCGCCTGCAGGCTCATCAGCTTGCGGATGGCGTCTCCGGTGCGGCCGCTGGCGCGGGCTTCGAGAAGCCGCCCGGTCAGGATCAGCGTGACGATGACGGTTGCCGCTTCATAATAGACGAATTGCGCCTCTTCCGGCAGTAGATCGGGCGCGAAGGTCGCCACGACGGAATAGGCGTAGGCCGCCGTCACGCCCAGCGCCACAAGAGAATTCATTTCCGGCGCACCGCGCAGCAAAGCGGGAAAACCGGTCTTGAGAAAGCGCAGGCCCGGTCCGAAAATCACCGCCGTCGCCAGCACGAAATAGATGTAATAGAGGTTCTGCGTCTCGATGATGCCCATCAGCCAGTGATGCATCGGCTCATAGAGATGGCCGCCCATTTCCAGCACGAAAAGCGGCGCGGTCAGGATCGCGGCAATCGTCAGGTCGCGTTTCAGCGCGCCCTCCTCACCCGCATGCTGCATGTGGTCATGGCCGCCGGTTTCGCCCGCCATCTGACCATGGCCCTGATGATGTCCCTGGTGCTGGTTATGATTGTGATGGGCGGAATGATCGTGCGGTTTCGGTGTCTTCAGCGCGAACCCGGCAAGCTTTGCCGTTTCCACCAATGCGTCCCGTTCGCGCCGGCCGCCGATCGTTTCCACCGAGACCTTGCCTGAAGCCGCGTCTACCTTGACGGCGATTGTGGTGGCGACCGCTTCCAGAACGGCCTTCAGCCGCCCGGCCTGCGCCTCGCCCTGCAAGCCTTCCACCGTAAATTCCTGCCGCTCCGGCGCGATATCATAACCGACCTTCTTGATGGCGGCGCCAAGCGTGCGCGCCGAAAAACCCTCGGCGGGCTCGACGGTAAGCTTCTTCGTGGCGAAGTTCACGGAACTCGACATGACACCGGGCACCTTGGCGGCAGCCGTTTCCACCCGCCGCACGCAGGAAGCGCAGGTCATGCCCTCCACGGGAATGGAAACCGGTTCATTTCGATGGGCGTGTTTGACTGTCTCGTTCATGGGAAATCCCCTTTCGAGACCCTATGTAGAGATTCCCATGATGGGAAGGTCAAGGGAAGGGAAAGTTTTTGTTGAACACACAATCGTGAGCGCAGCCACGCTTATCGCCGCCGCCCGCTCGGCAAGAAAGAGTATGGAGGGGGCGGCAATACACGCGTTGAATTTGATGCTCATTTGAGCTACAAACAAATCTCTAAAAAGGAGATTGATCATGACCGCAAATGCTTATGTGAGAGCGCGCATCGATCAGGCACTCAAGGACGACGCGACTGCCGTGCTCGACAGTCTGGGACTGACTGTTTCCGACGTCATGCGAATGATGCTGACGCGCATTGCCCGAGAAAAAGCACTGCCGATAGAACTGACGCAACCGAACGCTGAAACGCTCGCCGCGATTGAAGAAGCGCGCGCCATCGCGGCTGCCAGGCGCAATCGTTTCGGCACGGCGCAAGCCTTGTTTGACGCCCTTGATGGTAACAAGCGGTGACGGATAAGAAAGGTCACGGAAAAGAGGCGGCATCGAAGCGAACGGTGCTGCCGCGCAGTTCGGATTTCACCAGGCAATTTATCAAGGACTGGCAACGGCTGAACAATTCCGGGCGTTATGACATGGTGAAACTGAAGGAGATCATGCTCCTTCTCATTTCCAACGAAGCGCCATTACCGGCGCAGTTTCGTGACCATGAATTGACCGGAGAATGGCACGATCATCGCGAATGCCATGTCAGCGGGGACTTTCTGTTGATCTACAAACTTGATGAGAAGCAGAACCTTCTCATCTTCACCTGCGCAGGAACGCACGCCGAGCTTTTCAGGTAAAGACGCGATCTGAAAGATACGATCTCGCTACCGGTGCACGGCCAGCCGCGGAATATCGCGCAGGAATGCATCGCGCACGGCGGGGCCGAGCGGCTCGTCGGACGGTTTGTCGGAAACGCGCAGCCTTGCGAAGACGATGTGCTGGCCTTCGCGCTCCGCCCAGCCGACAAACCAGCCGAAGGGACGGTTGCGGTCGGGGTTGCCCTTTTCGTCACGCATGTAGCCGGTGCCGGTCTTGCCATGCACGGCCCAGCTTTCCGGCGCATCAAAGACCGGAACGATTGCCCTTGTCTTCGCCTGCGCATCACGCGAGACCGGCAGATTGCCGGCCAGGAGGCGGCGGAGGAAGCCGACCTGCTCCACCGGCGAAACCGTCAGCGACGATCCGAGCCAGGAATGGGTCAGGCCGTTATTCTTGCCCGGCTCACCGGAAACATCGGCATTGCCGTAACCGAGACGCTTCACATAGGCGGCGAATTTATCCGGTCCAAGGCGACGGGTGATTTCACGCGAATACCACAGGACCGAATCCTGTTCCCATATCGAGGGATCGACCGTCTTGCGGTCGGAGGCGCGCGCCTCCGTGCCGGGTTTCCAGTCCCAGGCGGGCGTCTTTTCATCCTGAAGAATGCCGGCATCGTAACCGATCAGCGCCAGCGGCACCTTGAAGGTGGAAGCCGGCGCCACGCGCTGGTCGCAGGCGCCCTGCTGGTTGATGATCGCGCCGGTCTCGATTGAGGTGACGAGCGTGCATTCGAAGGCCTGGGGCTGTTGCTGGGCATCAGCGGAAAACGGCAGGAGCCCCGGAAGGGCAAGGCATGAAAGAACGATGGCGGGCAGCCGGTAGCGCATGCGTTTTGATGTCCCTCGTCCGCTTTGCGGATCATTTGCCGGAATGGCCGGAAGCTGTCTTTGATTTCAGACAAGTCGATCCCGAAACCGTGACACGCTTTCGGACGACATGCCTTTAGGAGACTGATGGGGCAGGAATAGGACCAAAACGAAAATCGACGTTTTCCGTCACATCCGCTCCTTTTCGCCCGCCCTCTCGCCGACCGTCAGCGGCCAGTCGACCACATAATCCTCGAAGTCGTCAACATCCACATCGGCCTCGCTGACCGTGCGGCCGCGTGCGGAAATGCCCGCCTCATGCACCGTTTCCGTATCGCCGGAAACAAGATAGTGCCACCAGTAGAGATCCTTGCCATCACGCACCAGCGCATAGGCGCAGGTGGGCGGCAGCCAGCCGATCTCATGGACCTTCTTGAGGTCCAGCTGGATACAGTCCGGCACGGTGGCGCGGCGGTTTTCGTAGTCGGAGCATCGACAGCTCTCGCCATCGAGCAGCACACAGCGAACCGAGGTGAACGCCACTTCGCCGGTGTCCCAGTCCTCCAGCTTGTTGAGACAGCAGAGGCCACAGCCGTCGCACAGGCTTTCCCATTCCTCACCGGTCATCTCGGTCAGCGATTTGGTTTTCCAGAACGGCGCGTCATTCATCGTTAACATTTCCGTTTCATTTTGATCACTTGGACAGGAGTGTTTAACCGGTCCCTAATCCTTTATATCGTATCGCCAAGGGCTGGTTTGTACGATATTTTAGCATATTGGCAGGCGGCAGAGGGGTCATTGGCCCGCGAACTGCCGCCACGTCAAGCAATTCCGACATAACCATGCCACGGTTTTGCGTCGGGAATGGGTTGAACAGCAGAATATCGACGATCGCGTTGCGTTGAACAGGAACACATCGGCACGTGCAGGAAGAAAAAGACGATAAGAACGGCCGTAAAAAACGGCACATCCTGCTCCGGATCGATAGCTTCATCGACTCCGGCCTGTGGACGGCTGCGGCAAGGCTGGTGGATTTCTGGGAAGACGTCACCATCGCCTCGCGCAAATTGCATGTGCGCGGCTGGAAGAAGCTTCTCGTCAACCTCACCTGCGACGCGCTGACCTTCGGAACGGCGGGTTGCGTCGTGCTTCTGGCGCTCGCGATGCCCGCCTTCGAGGAAACCAAGAAGGACTGGCGTTACCGCGGCGATTTCGCCGTCACTTTCCTTGATCGTTACGGCAACACCATCGGCCATCGCGGTATCATTCATGAAGATTCCGTCCCGATCGACCAGATGCCTGACCATTTCATCAAGGCGGTGCTGGCGACCGAAGACCGGCGTTTCTTCAACCATTTCGGCATCGACTTCATCGGCCTTGCCCGCGCCATGAGCGAAAACGCCCGCGCCGGCGGCGTGGTGCAGGGCGGTTCGACGCTGACGCAGCAGCTCGCCAAGAACCTGTTCCTTACCAATGAGCGCTCGCTGGAGCGCAAGATCAAGGAAGCCTTCCTCGCGCTGTGGCTCGAGACCAACATGTCGAAGAAGGAAATCCTCAGCCTTTATCTCGACCGCGCCTATATGGGCGGCGGCACCTTCGGGGCGGCGGCGGCGGCGCAGTTTTATTTCGGCAAGAACCTGACCGATGTGACACTGGCCGAATCCGCCATTCTGGCCGGCCTGTTCAAGGCGCCGGCCAAATATGCGCCGCACGTCAACCTGCCCGCCGCGCGTGCCCGCGCCAACACCGTGCTTTCCAACCTCGTACAGAGCGGATTGATGACCGAGGGCCAGGTGATCGGCGCGCGGCGCAATCCGGCCACCGTCATCGACCGCGCCGATGTGAAGGCGCCGGATTATTTCCTCGACTGGGCCTTCGACGAAGTGCAGCGGCTGGCCGCCGAAGGTAAATTCAAGGACCATACGGTGGTCGTGCGCACGACCATCGATACCGGCCTGCAGCAGGCGGCCGAACAGGCGATGGAAATGGGCCTGCGCGAATATGGCGAAGGTTACCGCGTCAAGCAGGGCGCGATGGTGATGATCGAAAATGGTGGCGGCGTGCGCGCCATGGTCGGCGGGCGTGATTATGGCGAAAGCCAGTTCAACCGCGCCACGGCGGCGCTGCGCCAGCCCGGCTCCTCCTTCAAGGTCTATACCTACTCGGCCGCCATGGAAAAGGGCATGAAGCCGGAGACGCTGATTTCCGATGCGCCGGTGACCTGGCGCGGCTGGTCGCCGCAGAATTATGGCCGCTCCTATGCCGGCAAGGTGACGCTGCAGATGGCGCTCGCCAAATCCTACAATACCGTGCCGGTCCGGCTCGCCAAGGATGTGCTCGGCACGCAGGTCATCGTCGACACGGCCAAGGCCATGGGTGTCGCAACACCGCTTCGCAGCGACAAAACCATTCCGCTCGGCACTTCGGAAGTGACGGTTCTCGACCAGGCCACCGCCTATGCCGTGTTCCCGGCCGATGGCATGCAGTCACGCCGCCATGGCATCGAGCAGGTGCTGGATTACGAGGGCAATGTTCTCTACGATTTCAGCCACAACGAGCCGCCTGCCAAGCGCGTGCTCTCCGAAGACGCCAATTCCAAAATGAACCAGATGCTGGTGACCATTCCCGTCATGGGCACGGCCCGCCGCGGCGCGCTTGACAATGGCATCGTCTCCGGCGGCAAGACCGGCACCTCGCAGGCTTACCGCGACGCCTGGTATGTGGGTTTCACCGGCAATTATACGACCGCCGTCTGGTTCGGGAATGACGAATTCACACCGATGAACAACATGACCGGCGGCGCGCTGCCCGCCATGGCCTTCAAACGGCTGATGGATTACGCCCATCAGGGCATGGAGCTGCGCCCCATCCCCGGCATCCAGAACCCGTTGCCGACAGGCGCGCGCCCGCAGCCTTCGGCGGAAGTGGCAGCCGCAGCCACCAGCACCCCGGCCCTGCCGGCCCTCACCCGCCCACGCTCGCTCTCTGCCGAGGCCACCCGCGTCATTCGCTCCATCGCCAAGAAGATGAAGGATGCTTCGGCCTTGAGTGTGACGACGCAGAAGGTGGCGGATGCGTCTTTGCGTGACGGCGCGGAGGATGCGGCGCGGCGGTGATGTTGCGGGCAACCGGCCAGGATTTCTGACGGAGAGTGTCGCTCACCCCCCTCTGCCCTGCCGGGCATCTCCCCCTCAAGGGGGGAGATCGATATGCGGCGAGGTCTCGCCCGTCTCAACGTTAGCGAATGAAGTGGTGGTAGCACCGCTCGCCGATCTCCCCCCTTGAGGGGGAGATGCCCGGCAGGGCAGAGGGGGGTAAGCCACTCACTCTACGGCTCCCGTCTCTCCAAATCCGGCGTCAGTCATCTCACCGCAACAACACCGCCCTCGCCGTTTCCACCATATGTGATGTCAGCGCACCGAGACGCTCCGCCGCAAGCCTGTTCACCTGCCAATAAAGCGGAATATCAAGCGGCGTGCCGGGAACGACCTCCACCAGCCTCCCCGCCTCAAGATGCTCCCCCACAAGCTGCACGGGATTGAGCCCCCAGCCCATGCCGGCAAGGCTTGCCTTCACGAAACCGTCCGTCGAAGGCAGCCAGTGGGTGGGATAGGAGACATCCTCGCCCAGCGCCTCCCTGATCCAGCTCGCCTGCAGCCGGTCCTTCTGGTTAAAGGTCAGCCCCGGCGCCCGGCCAAGTGTTACGGGCGTCACGCCATCCGCGAAATGGCGGGCCATGAAATCCGGGCTGGCGGTGGCGTGATAGCGGAGCACGCCGAGCGGCGTTACCCGACAGCCCTGCACCGGCTTGGCGTGGGCGGTCACGGCGGCAAGCACCCTGCCCGCGCGCAGCCATTCCACCGTATGATCCTGATCGTCCACTGCGATGTTGACGAGATAATCGCTGCCGCCGGTGAATCTTGAAACCGCATCCAGAAACCATGTGCCGAGGCTGTCGGCATTGGTGGCGATATTGAGCGTCACGCGTTCCTGTGCCGATCCCGCTTCCGCCAATGCCGGAAGCTGGCGGAACAATTCGCTTTCCAGCATGCCGACATGATCCATGTGCCGGCAAAGCCACTCCCCCTTTTCCGTCGCCACACAGGGGTTACCGCGCACGATCAGCACCACACCCAGCCGCTCCTCCAGCTGCTTGATGCGCTGGGAGACGGCCGAAGGTGTGACACACAGCACCTGCGCCGCCTTTTCGAAACTGCCGGTCTGGGCAACGAGCGCCACGGCGCGCATGGCAGGGTAGTCGAGCATTATGGCACCTGATGTAGGGGGTGGTGGGGGTGGCACGAGGCTCTTCGAGGCGATGGGCGACACCCTCTCCCGCCCTCATTCCTGTGCTTGTCACGGGAATCCAGTCGACGCGCGTCTGCGCGGCGGGAGAGTCTTTTCAACCCAAGGACTTGGGCTGGCTGGATTCCTGTGACAAGCACAGGAATGAGGGTTGAGAGATGGCAACGTCGTGGAAAATCGAAAGGTTGAAGAGAGAAGTGCGCCATTAGCTGAGCTTATCCGAGTTGAGTTTATTTAACTGGATTAAATCATCTGGCGGAAATATCCAAGCACTCGGTCCGGATGCAACGCCTTCGGCCATTCCACATGGACAGAGGCAGGGGCCACGACGCGCATGGACATCCAGATCTTCTTCACCGGCCTGACGATGGGCCTCAGCCTCATCGTCGCCATCGGCGCGCAGAATGCCTTCGTCCTGAAGCAGGGTCTGGCGCGCTCGCATGTGTTTGCCGTCTGCGCCACCTGCGCGATATCAGATGCGCTGCTCATCACCGTCGGCGTGTTTGGCTTCCAGCGGATCAGCGCCATCATGCCGGCGCTCGATCCCATCATGCGTTATGCGGGGGCCGCCTTCCTCATCTGGTATGGCGCAAAAAGCCTGCATTCGGCGCTGCGTTCCTCCGAGACGCTGTCGGTGACCGAGCGGCAGGAGGCGAGCCTGTGGCAGACGCTCGCCATCTGTCTGGCGCTGACCTTCCTCAATCCGCATGTCTATCTCGATACCGTCGTGCTGCTCGGCACCATTTCCACGCAGTTCCCCGGCTTTGAGAAAACCTTTGCGGCGGGCGCGGCCACCGGCTCGCTGGTATTCTTCTTTTCGCTGGGTTATGGCGCGCGCTGGCTGCGGCCGATTTTCGAAAAACCCTCCGCATGGCGTATTCTCGAAGGCATCATCGCCGTTACCATGTGGGCCATCGCCTTCAAGCTCGTCATGGGCGCATAGGCAAGGAATTTCGCGCTCCAGTCACTTTCACGAGGACTAAACAGGCCGCGCCATTTTCCAAACGGGGAATCAGTGATAGTCCTCGACCTGTTCAAAACGGGAAAACAGCGTGTTCCGAGTTCCATTCCTTGTCGGCATCGCCCTTCTGATCGCCTTTGGCGGCGGTATTGCCGCAACACTCGCAGCACTTGAGGCGACATCCGGCTTTGGATCGATCCGCATCGGCTCGTGGGATGCCTTTCCCGAAGCGCAGACGATCGAGGCCGACCCTTACGCCAAATCGCACCGCGCCGATGCCGGCAAGCTGCTTTACGGAACGGCCGAGGGGCTGGCCTTCACCGCCTCCGTCGACAGCGATGGACAACGCCTGAGCGGCGAGTGCCGGTACCGGCTGGCCGGCGCCGTGCCGCCCGCCCGTTTCTGGACGATTTACACCGCCGACCAGCAGGGAAATGTTCTGGCTGAAGATGCCGGGCGGCCCTTCGCGCTGAATTCCCGCACGCTTCTGCGCAGCGCCGATGGCGGCATCGACATCACCATCGCCCCTGACGCCCAGACCTATAACTGGCTGTCGGTACCGCAGGGCCAGACCTTCAAGCTCGTCATGACCCTGCTCGACACACCGGTTGCCGGCAGTTCCGGCCTGATCGACATATCCATGCCGCAAATCCGCAAGCTGGGGTGTGGCAATGCTTAGGGTCCTGCTCGCCATCCTCACCGGTCTCGTCGGCGCAGCCGTGCTGCACGTCATCATCCTTCTCGCGATCCCGCATTTCAGCAATCGCGACGCCAATACGCGCGCGGTTGCGGAAGGAAAACCGCATCTGTTTCATCTTCTCGAGGAGACGACGGAGAAAAAGACGCTTGGTAGCGGCGATCCCTTCATGCGGGTGGCCGTCTGCACCTTTAACATCGAGGAACAGCCGATCCGCTTGACCGCCGTCGGTGCGGTACCCTTCTGGTCGGTCGCGGTTTACGACAAGGCCTCGAATGAGGTGTTCAGCATGAATGACCGCACATCCGCCGCCGGGGTGATGGATATTCTGGTGGCTGATGCGGTGCAGATAGCCGCCATCCGCAAGGCGCAGCCGCCCTCGCTTTCGCAGGCCATTCTGGCGGAATCGGATCAGACGGAAGGATATGTGGTTTTGCGGACCATGGTGCCGCAGCCGAGTTTCGGCGAAGAGGCGGAACGGTTCCTGAACGAGGCGAAATGCCAGCCGACGCCGTGGAAATAGCGTCCGACATCATCGGCAATCAGGATTTGAGGGCGGTTTCCACTGCGGATTTGCCCTTGCGCGCGACTTTGCCGGTCGGCTCGGTATCACGTTTTTCATAACGCACGCCGGTAAACAGCACGACCTTCGCCGGGCCGATCAGCTTTCCGACAACGCCGGCGGGACGCAGGCTTCGTCGGGCGTCGCTGATTGGAATAATCTCTGCCATGCTCATCTCCTCTTCGGGACATGATTGTCAATGTTGCCCATGGGAACCGCGCAAGCCTCATCTTGCGTCGGGAATTTCATCACCATCACATTGCGCATAGGCCAGCCCACAGACTGGTTTTCGCACGATCCAAAAATCCAAAAAGATTCTTATAAGGGGATCGTGCGCAGATTCAGGCTTCGCATGCCATTTTTGCATTTATTCCGTCGATAAGAATAACATGGAATCCTAATACTGCCCATGAAATTACAAACAGACAGAGGTTAATGATCCGTTAACCCTAATTGCCGGGCCGTCACTTATTCCTCCCGGCGCCACACCCCTTGAAAACAAAGGCCATGCGGTAAAGTTCCACGGCATTTCGTCCGTTGTGAAGGTTTTAAAATTTCCTTGTTGATAGAGGCAGATTCCCTCTTGCTACCCCCCATAGTTAACAGGACGTCAACGCATTTGCTCTAATTTGAACCGATATTGTGTTTGCGTTTGTTGGGTAGTGCGTTGACCGACCGGTTTCGAGAACTTGAGAGGCCAAGAGCCGTGAGGAAGAAAGATGTGGTGCTGATGGCCACCGTGACGAATTTCGAGACTGTTTCGCATCCGTCAAAAACGGACCTTCGGCAGTTCGCCGAACTTTTCATGCCGCTTTTCAACGCCTCCACCGACGAAGCCAAACGAGAGGCGATCGCCGCACTCTCGCAGCATCCGAGCGTGCCGTCAGCCGTCGCCTTCTTCATCGCCTGCCAGCCGATTTCGCTTGCAGCGCCCTTTCTCATTTCCTCGAAATGCCTCGATGACGACACGCTGATCACCATTGCCCGCACGCAAGGCGCGGCGCATGCGCGCGCCATCGTTCGGCGCGAGGATCTCTCCCCCACCGTCATCGACGCGCTTGTCGGCCTGCGCCACGCGGAAGATCTGAAACGGCCGGAAGAGGAAAAAGCTCCCGCCGAACCGCAGGTGGCGGCAAGCCCAGAAGAACCGAAAACGGAAGAAAAGACTGACAACATCGCCGCCGCTTCCGCACTCGAAGAAGAAATGCGCCAGCGGATCAAGCAGATGGCGCATCACCTCAACCGCCCGGAAAGCGACGTCCTCGGTCTTCGCCGCCTGAGCGAGGTGCAGGAGGCGCTGCTGGTGCGTTTCGCCCGCGAGCGCAACGCCCGGCAATTCGCGGTGGCGCTGGCGGATTCGCTGTCCTCCAGCTACTGGCTGTCGGAGCGCATCATGCTCGATATATCAGGCGCGCAGCTGGCGACGACGCTCACCGGTCTTGGCATGGAATTTTCCGAGGCGGCCTTCGTGCTGCAATGCTTCTATCCGCATCTCGCCGCCGCCGAAGGCGACATGAGCCGCGCCGAAGCCCTGCTCGATCGCCTCGACATCGTGGAATGCGAAGAGCGGCTGGAAAGCTGGCGGCGTGCCGACAGCTATACGCATGGCCGCGAGCGGCCGAGCCGCAGCGCACCGGCTGTGCAGAGAACTGGCACGCAAGGGTAAGCAAGGCCTGGCCTTGCGTCTTTTGCGACGCGAGGCCCTTCGCGGACCGAAAGCCGGGTCTGCTTTTCCTGCCTCTAGGCCTTGGGCTGGTCCACCAGCGTCAGCAGAGTTCCGATCTCGTCGGTTTCGATCTCCACCACCCAAAGGTCGCTGTCGAAACGCCGTTCCCTTTCCAGAAGAGCGGCACTTTCCTCGCCATCCGCACCCGCAAGACGCGTTTCGAAACGGCGCTCGGCACGGATTTCCTCATCATCGGCGAAACTTTGCGGCGCGGGCCCATAGAGGTTCTCGCGGCCATCGCGCAGACGCTGGCGAACAAAGATCGCCCCCGCCTCCTCCGCCCCCTTCTTTTCGACGGCGGCAAATCCGCCGGCGGCGAAGACGCGGCGGATGAGGGCTGAGACGAACATTTCGGATTTGAGGCGCATGGGGTGCTTTCGATGGAAACGGTGGGGGCTCTCACTGCTGGGTTACGCGGACGAAGGTGCGTGGGGCTTACCCCCCTCTGCCCTGCCGGGCATCTCCCCCTCAAGGGGGGAAGATCGATCCGCGGCAGGCGCTCGCCCACCTCAACGCTTGAGAATGGAGCAGTGAAAGAGCCTCTTGCCGATCTCCCTCCTTGTGGGGGAGATGCCCGGCAGGGCAGAGGGGGTAAAGCCCCACGCACCCTCGGCTGCTGTCAAAACCTCAAAGCGCCCCGATCGACTTCAGCTTCTTCAGCACAACCTCGCTCGGCTCGCCGGTTTCCGGCAGGCGGTAATGTTTCTCAAACGCGCGGATGGCATTGCGGGTCTGCTGGCCGGCAACGCCGTCCACCTTCACATCGGCATAGGCGATATTGATCAGCCCCTGCTGGATCCTGGCGATCAGCTCGCGGTTTGCTGGCTTGGCGGCATTGGCCGAACTGTTGAGGGAGGCCGGTTCGGCCTTCGGGCGCGGCGCTTCCGCCTTGCGGATGGCGGCGGCGACGGGGTCGATCTCGACGCCGCCGGTGCTATCGGCGGGCCGATCCCTGGGGATCGCGGCAACCGTTGCGCCATCGATCCGGAGTGCCGCCAGCACGCGGGTCGTCGGCTCGCCGGTCTGCTCCATGCCGAGCGTTTCTTCGAAGAACATGATGGCGGCGGCGGTGCGTGGACCCATGCGGCCGTCCGCCTCGCCTTCGTAAAGCCCACGTTTCTTCAGTTCGGCCTGAATATCGGCAACGATCTGCTGCGGTTTCTGGCTTTCGGCGGCGGGTTGCGCCGGCGTTTCGGCCGCTGGCTGTTGCGCCGTTTCCGTCTCTGCCGGTCGTTCTATGCGAAAGGTGGTGACGTTGCCGTGCGTGCCGAGCGGCTCGGCCGGGCGATAACCGGCAATGCCGTTCGGGTTTTCCGCATCGCGCGTGCGCAGGAAAGGCGACGGATGCACGCCCGGCTGATACCAGAGCGCATTGGCGGCGACAAAACCGAATACGACCGCGAAGGCGCCGCAGCTGCCGACCATTTTCGGATGGCGCAGGATTTCGCGCCCGATGGCCGAAACCACCAAGGAAACAATCCCGGCGCCAATCTGGGCCGTTGTTTTCTTAGGCGATTTTCGCTTTCGCGGGGCCATCGTCACCATCCTTTTTCATCATTGCGGCCATGTCACCGCGCTGCCGGATGCGCGGCGGAAATTCCACCATGCTTTCGGCTTCGGCACCTTGGCCCTCACCCGCCATGCCGGAACCGTCGGCAGGCAAAGTGATCGTTACGACCGTTCCCTCGCCGGGCTTGCTGGTAATGGCGAAAGTGCCGCCATGCAGTGCCACAAGCCCCTTGACCAGGGACAATCCCAGACCCGTGCCCTCATAGCGACGGGTATATTCATTCTGAACCTGCATGAAGGGCTGGCCCAGGAGTTCAATCTTGTCGGAAGCGATGCCGATGCCGGTATCGCTCACCGTCAGTTTCAGCATCGCGCCCTCACGCGCGGCGTCGATCGACACCACACCACCCGCATCGGTGAATTTTATGGCGTTGCCGGCGAGATTGATGAGAACCTGCCGGATGGCGCGCTGATCGGCCGAGATTTCGCCAATGCCGCGCTGGATGCGGCTGGTTAAAGTCAGGCCTTTTTCCTTCGCCTGCAGGCCGAGCATGGCCTCGCAGGAAGAGATGGTCTCGGCAATCGGGAAGCTTTCCATCATCAGCTCGTAACGGCCGGCTTCCAGCTTGCTCATGTCAAGCATCGTGTTGACGACCGACAGGAGATGGGCGCCGGACTGGCGGATGAGGCCGACATATTCCCGCTGGCGATCGTTCTCCAGCCGGCCGAAATATTCGCCGGCGAGAATATCGGAAAAACCGAGGACGGCATTGAGCGGCGTGCGCAGCTCGTGGCTGACGGCGGCAAGGAAACGCGACTTGGCGTCATTGGCCGATTCCGCCTCCGCCGCCTTGCGGGCGACATCGCGGCGCAGGCGTTCCATCTCGGTAACATCGGAGAGCTGGGCGACGATGCGGCGCAGCCGGCCGCTGGCGCTGCGGATCGCCGTCATCTCTATACGCGCATGCATGAACTGCGCCTGACGCGACTTTGCACCGGTCTCGAAGCGGAGTTCAGCGGTTGCCCTGTCCTCGCCCTGCCGCAGCAGGTCGAAGGCCTGCATCAGCTCGATACGGTCGGAGACATAGACATATTCAACGAGGGCATGGCCCTGGCTGGCCTGTAGATCGGCCGGGAAGGTCGCGAGATCGCGGCCGGAGACGTGTTCGACGAAGCCGGTATCACCGATCATGAGCACGAGGCCCGGCACCTGCGTAGCGGCGATCAGGTCGTTATCGCCAGACGAGGCGGAAAAGGAGGACGCGCCGCGCGCGGGACGGGAAAAGGCGATCAGCAGCGCTGCGGCGGCCAGAAACAGCGCCAGCACCAGAGCGGCGCCGATGGGCAGCGCGATGGCGGGGCTGATGACGAGGCTGAAGAGGGCGGGCACCACGAAAAGACCAACAGTGCTGAAGGCAATCAGCCGGCGCAGGCGCGCAACGGTTCCGGCGCGCCTTTCGGCGTCCTCTTCCATGCGCGCAAGCCATCTGCCTGCGGCATGGTCGACCAATGCGACCGCTTTTTCTCTCATATTACGCAATACCAACACCGAATCCCTGAGGCGGTTCTAACGGCTCCGACAATAGAAGGCGGCGGCTTAAGGAATGGATAAAAAGAATGGCGTCAAAGGCCTGCCAAAGGCGTCGCAGTCCCATTACGGGGCATTTATTCCAAGCTTTGCCAATCATGGTTAATGACGGGTAAGCGACGGATTTCGCTTCATTTTTGCCATCATGTTAACTTTTGTGGCAAGGCGGACCACAGCTTTCGCCCGGAACGCGCGGCCTCTGTCGCAATTATGCTTAACATGGACTGTTAAAATGCGAATGAATTGATGGCGGGCGTCCCGATACGAGGAGAATAGATACAATTTGAATTAAATTGCGTCGCTTTTTGCAATCGGCTGTTCGCCGGTCGCGTGTAGCTTCTTCACAAGCCCGAAAAACGGGACAAAGGCCGATGACCCGGAACCGGGCGGGGCTTTAGAAAACAAAGATCATCTGGCAGGGTAGTCTGACAATGTGGTTTCTGATCAAAGGAACATTCTGGTTTTCACTGGTGCTGGTGGCGCTGTCCTATTTCGGCAGCAGCAACGATCCGACCAAGGAACCTTCGGCATTTGATCTTCCCAGCGCCGTTTCGGCAGCCGGTGAAGCCTATCGTTATGTCAGCGCCATCTGCATCGAAAAGCCCGATGTCTGCGTCAAGGGCGCCGAAACCTTCCATGCGCTCGGTGAACGGGCAAAGGAAGGCGCGAAGGTCGCCTATGAACTGCTGGACAAGCAGCTTGCCTCCGGTGAAAAATCCGCTCCCGCCGCTGAAGTCGCAGCGGAGATCGAAAAGCTGGCTGACGCTCCTGTCGTCAGCGTCGAATTTCCCGGCAATACCGACATGCTGAAGACCGGCACCGTCATTCCCCTGCCGCAGAAGCGCCCTGCTCCCTGATCTTGCCAGCCCCTGATCTTGCAAGCCACCGCGCCGCAACTTTTTTGCGGACGGAGATTTCCGTCCGCCGACTGCCTGCCAAACTTGCCCGCGGAAACCTGTTTTCCGTGGGCTTTTTCGTGGCCCATGGTTCAAAACCGGCCGCACTTCGCCTATATCCTAGCAAAGACCTGCAATAACGGATGATACGGCGCACAAATGGCCTCTCTCGAAACGATCCTTGACGATTTCGCTTTCCTCGACGACTGGGAGGACCGCTATCGTTATGTCATCGAACTCGGCAAGGCGCTGCCCGATCTGCCGGAGGACAAGCGCACGGCCGAAAACAAGGTGCATGGCTGCGCCAGCCAGGTCTGGCTCGTCAGCCATAGCGACGGCGCGGAAGACCCCCTGCTGACCTTCGAGGGCGATTCGGATGCGCATATCGTGCGCGGCCTCGTCGCCATCGTGCTCGCCGTCTATTCCGGCAAAAAAGCCTCCCACATCGCCGATCTCGACGCCATCGAGGTGTTCGACAAGATCGGGCTGGTGGAGCATCTGTCGTCGCAGCGCGCCAACGGCCTGCGCTCGATGATCAAGCGTATCCGCGAGGAAGCCCGGCTGCTGGCCGCCTGAGCGCTATCCCGCCGTCACCGCCGTTGTCATCGAAGGGCGATAATCCGCATCGCCCCAATGGTGATTGTTGCCACGGGCGCAAGCGGCTGGCGGCGCATAATGGCGGGCAAGCGCCAGCAGTGCGGCGCGCAGCAGCAGTTTTGCCGAGCGCGCCGGCCATTGCCTCTCCCGCTCCACCGTCTCCAGACCCTTTTCGAAGCAGCAGACATCGATGGCGACGCCCGACAGTTCGGGTCCCATCGCATCCGCCGCGCGGGAAAACCGCACCCGCGCCGCCATCGCCGCCTCGGTAAGATTGAGCAGGCCCCCCGCCTCCCCCTTGGTGCGGCTGGCTACTTTCGGCTCCCATGTCGCCGTCACCTTCGGATTGAGGTGACCGCGATGAAAATCGGCGGCGAGGCGCTCGCCTGCCGCCAAAGCATCTGCCGGGAAAAACACCGTGCCATCCCGCTCCTTCAGCCTTGAAAGGCTGGTCAGCGGTGAGGTGTTGAGGTTGCGACGGGCCGGTTGCTTCGCGTCATCGACATCCACAACAACAGTCTGCATATCCCGATGCTGTTCCTGAAAAACCTCATCGCGGTCTTTTGCCATTGCGCGTTTCAGATAAGAGGCGAGCGGCGGCGCGGCGAAAAGGGTGTTTTCCCGCTGTTCCGCCAGTCCGGAAGAAACGGCAAGCCGCACCGTCGCCGCCGGAAACCGCAGCGGGGGATGCCCAGCGCGCGCCCGGTGCACGACAATATCGCCGCCCTCCTGCGAAATCTCGGCCGCGCCCGCAGCGATGCAACGCAGCAAGCGCAGGAGGTGAGGATTTGAAGAGGCAGCCGGGACGCGTTTCACCTCATTCATCCCGGCCCCCTTTCATCACGTTGAAAATACTGCCGGTGAGCCGCTCGAGCGCGGCGATGAACTCATCGAATGCCGGTTCGTCACGCCGGTCCTCCACCACCTGGCAGGCATGGCCCACCGTCGTCCTGTCCCGGCCGAAGCAGGGCCCGATATCAGTCATGGGAATACCGAGCTGCACATGGCACACATACATGGCGATCTGGCGGATATGGCACTCCGTGCGCCTGATGTCGCGGCGCACCAGCGCTCGGTCACCCGTCAATTGCACCATCTCACCGGTGAGCTGCCGCACCAGACGGCAAAGACGGGGAATCTCATCCCGCCCGGCCGCAGACGGCCAACGACGAAAAGGACGATCACCGACCCGCACGCAAGGCCGCGCGGCGGCAGACAGAAACACAGTATCCGACGGCATATGCAACTCCTCTACGAATAGGAATTAATTCATACACCTGAGAACAGCTATGGGGAAGCGTAAATTTTGCGGAGAAGAATATGCGTTTGATATGGCTATATATTTGCAGAAATGACGAACACAATAAAGGATTTTTTTCCTCAACTGAAATTGCACGCGACAATAAAAAAGCCGGTCTGCGGACCGGCTGAACATTCATGTGAAGGTAGAAAAAGCTTCAGAGCAGCATAGGGAGCGGGCAAGTTCGCCTTGCCGCCTTCTCCCGGGTGGGGAGAAGGTGCGGCAGCGGGTTGAGTGGCGAGGGAAGAACAAGCCCCGCCGACCCGTCGTTACAATCAGCGGCTGGCCTTGCGGCGCTGGCCGAGACCCATTTCCTTGGCGAGCCGCGAACGGGCTTCGGCATAGGCGGGCGCAACCATCGGATAATCGACCGGCAGGTCCCATTTTTCGCGATATTCTTCCGGCGTCATGCTGTGATGCGTCGTGAGATGCCGCTTCAGCGACTTGAACGAGCCGCCGCATTCCAAACAGACGATATGATCGTCCTGAACCGACTTGCGGACAGAGACGGCAGGCTTCTGCTTTTCAACATTGACCGCCACCGATGCCGGTGCCGATGTTCCGCTAAGTGCCGTGTGAACATCCGAAATAAGGCCGGGAAGCTCAGTTACCGGAACGACGTGGTTGCTAACATAGGCAGCCACAATATCCGCAGTCAGTTCGACCAGCAGATCCTGGGCGTTACCGTATGCAGTTTCCGTCATTTAAGTATCTCCTGTTTATTAATCCCCTGAAGCGGGCGAACGCCGCATCGAGCGATGTGAAGTTACCCGGCGCCCCACCTTCGCCTTGTTGAAACCAACATGAAACCTACCCCTAGATTTCGAGCGAAAACCGGAAACGAATTGGTCCGAGATTCAACTTATGGCCCGCGACATGGGCAGCAATGGTCCGACGGGCCATAGATTAGACATTAATAAAATGCCTATGCCGACTATGAAGAGGCTAGATGCAAATCGCGATTAGCAACTTTACACTTAATTTGGATAACAGCAAAACAGCAAAAGTCAAATTCCTAGTGTCAATTTTTCAGTTCAAAACAGTCTAATTGGAATACAAAAAATTACGGGTAATAAAATACTATGCCTAGTAGTAATTGAAAATGAATACCCCCATTTATTAGGGGGATTTTCAACTTCAAATTTTCTTGATGTCATCAACTACCGATTTAACGGCAAGCGGATAACCTGCCTTGTGAGCGGCCATGGCAAGAAGATGTGCAGAGACCGGCGCGGTGAGGACAAAAAAGAAAAAGCCGGCCAGCGCCCGCGCCAGCGTCGGGATTTCCATGGAATGAATGCCGACCGCGAGAAGCAGCAGGCCGGAGCCCACCGTTCCCGCCTTGGAGGCCGCATGCATGCGTGTATAGACATCTGGCAGTCTATTGAGCCCGATTGCCGCGATCAGCGAGAAGATGGCGCCTGAGATCGTCAGCGCCGCAACGAGAATAGCCACGATCCAAGCCATCATCGCCTGCCCTTTCCTTTTTTGCCGTCGGCACCTGTTTCCATTGTTTTTTCAATGACTTCAGATGCCCTCTCACCATCGAGAACCGCCGTCGGCCTGCGCCGTCCATCCGGGCCGCGCGACAGGACGAAGCGGGCAAAGGCCACCGTTGCCAGAAACCCGACCAGCCCGAGCGCAATGGCGATATCGACGTAAAGATTGAAGCCGGTGCGGATGGCGATAACAGCGATAAAGCCGATGGCGATGCCCACCAGCATGTCGAGCGCGACGATGCGGTCCGGCAAGGTGGGGCCGACGACGACGCGATATACTGTCAGCAAAAAGGCGGCCGACAGAACAACCGATGCAAGTATAGTTGCAAATGAAACTGTCTGTTCTGGCGTCATATCTGAAACGCCTCCATGATCTTTCTTTCGAAGCCATTTCTGATGTCGTTTTTCGTGGCTTCGATATCGCTGCAGTCGATCGCGTGCACGTAAAGCGTTTTCCTGTCCGCGGAAACATCGACGGAGAGCGTGCCGGGGGTGAGCGTGATGAGGTTGGCGAGCAGTGTGATCTCGAAATCCGTCGTCACCGTCAGCGGATAGGCGAAAATGCCGGGCTGCACGTCGAGCTTGGGCCGCGTCACCAGCACGGCGACCTTCCAGGCCGAGAGCGCCAGCTCCTTGAAGAACAGCAGCACCAGCGACAAGACGCGGGTAAGCCGCAGCCAGTGGTTACGCCCGCCCGGAAGCTGGTGGCGGATGAGGCCGAGCGCCAGTGTCGAAACGATCAGGGCGAAGATGATGTTCGCCAGGGTGACGCTGCCCGTCACGGCGAGCCATACGGCAACGAACAGCAGTTGCACGAGATAGAGGCTCATGGTTTGCCTCCTTCGGAAAAGACCGACTGGATATAGGCCTGCGGGTTGCCGAGGCCTGCGGCCGCCTGCTGGCTGAGATTGAGCAGGCTTTCCGGAAACAGGCCGAAGAATACCACGAGCAAGGTCAGCCCCACCAGCGGCGCGAAAGACGGAGCCGCCGACGGCGACGCGTGCGGGAAGGAAGGCTGACCGGGGGATGCCGCAGCGGGACGCCAGAAACACAAAAGGAAGATCCGCCCGAAGGCGATCGTGGCGATGAAGCCGGAGGCGAGGATGGCGCCAGCGAGCCACCATGCGCCGATATCGATCGCCGACTTGACCAGCACCGCCTTCGGCCAGAAGCCGGAAAAGGGCGGCAGGCCGGAGCCGGCGAAAAACAATGCCAGCGCCAGCGCCGAAAACCACGGAGCCTGCTGGTAAAGGCCTCTGAGTGAGGTGAGGCTGAAGCTGCCGCCGAGACGGGCGGCATGGCCGGCGGCGAGATAAAGCGCCGTCATCAGCACCATGGAATGCAGCGCGTAGAAAATGGCGCCTGTGACACCGGATGGCGTGCCGATGGCGATGCCGGCCATCATGTAACCGATGCCTGATATGACGATGTAACCGAGCATGCGGCGGATATCGTTCTGGGCGAGCGCGCCCATGGCCCCAAGCACCATGGTGAGCGCGGCGGAGATGGCGATGACGATGCTGAGTTCTTCCCGCTCGACCGGAAACAGCATGACCATGACCCGCAGCAGCGAATAGATGCCGACCTTGGTGAGCAATCCGCCGAAAAGCGCGGAAACGACGATGCGCGGCGTGTGATAGGAGGCCGGCAGCCAGAAATTCACCGGGAAGGCCGCGGCCTTCATGGCGAAGGCGAGCGTAAAGAGGCTCGCAAGCGTCATCAGCGGCGCGGTCTCCCGCAGAGCTGTCGCCTTCTGCGCGATATCGGCCATGTTGAGCGTGCCGAAGATGGCGTAGAGATACCCGACCGTGATCAAAAACAGCGTCGTGCCGATGAGGTTCAGAATGGCGTATTTCAGCGCGCCGTCGATCTGCTCGCGCGTCGAACCGAGCACGATCAGGCCGAAGGACGAGATCAGCAGCACTTCGAACCAGACATAGAGGTTAAAGATGTCGCCGGTCAGGAACGCGCCGGTGACGCCGGCCATCAGCAGCAGCAGGAAGGGATAAAAACCGTAGCGCCTGCCGCCGGCGTCGATATCCGCGCCGGCATGGATGGCGCCCGCCAATGCGACGATGGCGGCCGCAAGCGACAGCAGCGCCCCCGTCAGGTCGGCGGTAAAGGCGATGCCGAAGGGCGGCAGCCAGCGGCCCATCACCATTGTGAACGGGCCTTCAGTGGCGACCTTCCATAAAAGTGCTGCATCGAGCAGGACCAGCAGGAAAAGCGCCGCGATGGCAACGGTCGCGTGATGGCGGATGGCATGGCGCATCATCATCAGCACCGCGCCTGCGCCGATGCAGAGCGCGATGGGGAGAATGATCAGCCAGTCGGCAAGAGGCACAGGCGTCGTGACGAGCGCTGCCGAGAGATCAGTGACTGCTGTTGTGGTGGTGGATGCCATGTTGTCTCAGCCTCGCCGCTCAATAACCGAGCGGCGGCAAGGGCTCGCCTGCGGGTTCTGCGGTGCGCATCTCGTCCGTGTCGTCGGTCTGCAGTTCCTGAAACGCACGCCAGGTCAGCACCAGAAGGAAACAGAAGAAGGAAAAGGAAATGACGATTGCCGTGAGAATGAGCGCCTGCGGCAAAGGATTGGCCGCCCCTGCGGGCAGCGTGTCCATGCCGGGCGGAATGATCGGTGGCACCTCGCGCGTCAGCCGGCCGGCGGTGAACAGCAGGAGGTTCACCGCATTGCCGAGAATGGCGATGCCGAGCAGCATGCGGATGCTGTGGCGCGACAGCATGAGATAGATCGCCACCGAAAAGAAGATGCCGACGAGAATCGAGAAGACCGCTTCCATCAGTCGCTTTCCCTTTCTTCCAGCGCCAGCGCAATGGAGGTGATGGCGCCGACCACCACGAGATAGACACCGATATCGAAGGACATGACGGTGGAGAGCGGCATTTCGACACCGAACAGGCTCGGATAGACCCAGAGCCCGGTCATGAACGGCACGCCGGCGGCCATCGAGACGAGGCCGGAAAGCATGGATAGCAGCAGCCCCGCCCCGGCAATCGACAGGGGATGAAACATGATGGCGCGCCTGACTGCCGTGACGCCATAAGCGATGCCGTAGATCGCCAGCGCCGAGACCGCGATCAATCCGCCGATGAAACCGCCGCCCGGCTCGTTATGGCCGCGCAGCAGCACGAAGATGGAAAACAGCACCATGAGGCTGGTGACGACAGGAGTGACGGTGCGCAGAATGAGCGTGTTCATGCCCGCGCTCCTTTCTTCTTCGCGGTTTTGGCCGGTCCCTTGACCGCGGCGGCCGGACGGATGCGGATCAGCGCGAGGATGGCAAGACCCGTTATCATCACGACAGCGATTTCGCCGAGCGTATCCGTGCCGCGGAAATCAACGATGATGACGTTAACCACATTGGCGCCGTGGGCGATGACCTTGGAATAGGTGTTGTAGAAGTCCGTCAGGCGGTTGTCGAAGCTCGCCTGCGTCGCGCGCATCAGGAACAGGGCAAAGCCGGTTCCGCAGGCAATGGCGATGGTGCTGTCGAGCAGCTTCTGGCCAAGGCCGCGATGATCTGACGGTGACAGGCGAAGCCTTGTCATCACCAGCGTCAGAATGACCACCGACAGCGTCTCGACCATGAATTGCGTGAACGACAGATCGGGCGCGCCGAACAGCAGGAAGATGACCGCCACCGCAAAGCCCTGAATGCCGAGCGCGATGATCGCAGTCAGCCGGCTCGACGCCGTCAGGACAGCGACAAGGCCCGCCACGGCGATGGCGATGAAGGTCAGCTCATGGACCGGCATGTCACGCGGCCATGACGGCATGGACGGCAATTCGCCATAGAGGAACAGGGGCACCAGCAGCACGGCGGCGATGACGGCGAAGGTGGCGGTGACGTAGAACTCCAGCCGGCCGGGCTGAATGAGCCGGGTAACGTGGAACGAGACTTTCACCAGCATTTCGATGAAGACGTCAAAGCCCCTGTCAGGCCCGGCCCCCAGCGCCGTGAAGGTGCGGGCCATCAGGCTGCGGACAGCGGAAAGCTGCGTATAGAGGACGATACCGAGCGCAATGGTGAGCAGCGACAGGCCGAGCGGCACGCCCATATGGGGAATGAGCGAGATTTCCACCGGGCGCGCCTCGCCGGCGATGGCGCTCGCCATGGGTGTCGAAATGTAGAAATGCGCAATGCCGGAAAAGAGAGCGATCGTCAGCCCCTTCAGAGCCAGCAGCGCCGGACCGAGCCACAGCAGCAGCGGACCTTCATGCGCGTGTTTCGGCGTTTTCACCGGCTTGCCGAGGAAGGGTTTCAGCCCCACGGCAAAGGCGACGGCGAACATCAGCCCGTTGCCGAGGATGGCGATGCCGGTGAACAGCACGGCACGCGGGTTGCCATGCGCCAGCGCATAATAAATCTCCTCCTTGGCGAGAAAACCGAAAAAGGGCGGCAGGCCGGCCATGGAAATCGCAGCCGCCAGCGCTGCCACAAAGGTGATGGGCATGGCTTTTCGCAAGCCGCCGAGCTTCGTTATGTCGCGGGTGCCGGTCTCATGGTCGATGATGCCGGCGACCATGAAGAGCGCGCCCTTAAACAGCGAATGCGCCACCAGATAAAGCGCGGCCGCCTCTATGGCATGGTCAGAGCCAAAACCCGTCAGCATGACCAGCAGGCCGAGCGACGACACCGTCGTATAGGCAAGCATCAGCTTGAGATCGGTCTGGCGCACGGCGAGAAGTGCGCCGGTGAGCATGGTCAGCCCGCCGAAGAAGGGCAGCAGGATCTGCCAGGCGGCGGTATCACCGAGCACCGGATTGAGGCGCATCAGCAGATAGACGCCGGCCTTCACCATGGTTGCCGAATGCAGATAGGCGGAGACTGGAGTTGGCGCTTCCATGGCGTTGGGCAGCCAGAAATGGAAGGGAAACTGCGCCGATTTGGTAAAGGCGCCGCCGAGAACCAGAAGCAGCGCGGCCAGATAAAACGGGCTGTCACGCAATATATCGCCGCCGCGCACCAGCATCGACAATTGCGTGATGCCGCTTATATCCCAGATGAAGATCAGCCCGGCGAGCAACAGAAGGCCGCCACCGCCCGTCACCACCAGCGCCTGCAGCGCGGCACGGCGCGAAGCTGCGCGCTCATGGTCGAAGCCGATCAGCAGGAAGGAGGTGATCGAGGTGAGTTCCCAGAAGACGAACAACATCAGCAGGCTGTCGGAAACGACGACGCCGAGCATCGCTCCCATGAACAGAAGCAGGAAGGACAGGAAACGGCCCTGCTGCGGATGGCCTTTCATATAACCGCCCGCATAAAGCACGATCAGCAGCCCGATGCCGGTGATGAGCAGCGCAAAGGTGAGCGACAGGCCGTCGATGAACCAGGAGAAGCTGAGATTGAAGCTCGGCACCCAGGCATAACCGCCGGTCACCACGCCGCCTGCCGCGATCTCGGGCAGCATCAGCGCAAAATGCACGAAGGCGAGAGCCGGCGCGATCGCCAGAACCCATGCCGCATTGTGACCGAACCTTTTCACCAGGGCCGGCGCGGCAAGCGCTGCCAGAAACGGCAGAAACAGCGACAGGAATGTCAGCGGCGTGACATCTGATGTCATTCACATCTCCCGGGATGTCCCCCATCCCTGCGCGCCACTGAATGGCGTTCTTCTTTCAAATCGGCTTTTCAGTTAAGGCATAGACACGGGCATCTCAACCCAAATCGGTACGCCCGGCCCATAACGAACGCGTTATGACGCCCATCCCCTTTCAATCCGCCTCAGTGATGATTATTTGAGGCGGGAACAGAAAGGATCATTCCATGAGCGATCTGACATCCCCCAAATTGACCAAGACCGATGCCGAGTGGCGTGAGCAGCTGACGCCGGAGCAATATCGCATCCTGCGCGAACACGGCACCGAGCGCGCCTTCACCGGTCCCTATTGGGATACATTCCAGAAAGGCCTCTACCGCTGTGCGGCCTGTGACGAGCCGCTGTTCCTCTCGGATACGAAATTCGATGCCGGCTGCGGCTGGCCGAGCTATTTCGAGCCGGTGAAGCCCGGCGCGGTGACGGAACATCGCGACGCGAGCCACGGCATGGTGCGCACGGAAATCCGCTGCGCCAATTGTGGCGGCCACCTCGGCCACGTCTTCCCGGACGGCCCGCCGCCCACCGGTCTGCGTTATTGCATCAATGGCCATTCGATGGTGTTCGAGCCGGTCTGATAAAGCTCAGGGTGAAAGGCCGGCTGCCCTTGCCGGCCTTTCACCCTGAAAAGGCTGTCTCGACAGCCGGACCGGAGAGTGAGATCATCGCCGTCTCATTCCTTCCGGATCACCGCCATGACACTCGAAACCATCCTCATTTTCATTCCCGCCTGTTTTGCCCTGAACATGGCTTTCGGGCCGAACAATCTGCTGTCAATGACAGTGGGTGCGCGCTACGGCATGGCGACGGCGGTAATGGCGGCAAGCGGCAGGCTGGTCGCTTTCGCGGGCATGATCGCGATTGCAGCACTGGGCCTCGGCGCACTTTTGATGGCCTCCGAGATGATGTTCTCGCTGATCAAATGGATCGGTGTTCTTTATCTGCTGTGGATCGGCTTCAAACTCATCCGCTCAAAGGCTGAGGTTACCGCCCCTGACGTATCCTCGGGCAACGGCAATGTTCTCAAAACCTATCTGCGGCAGGAGTTTTTCGTCGCCTCCGGCAACCCCAAGGCTATTTTGATCTTCACGGCCTTTTTCCCGCAATTCATCCAGCAGGACGCCTATTGGCAGAGTTTCGCCACGCTTGGCGTGATTTTCCTGCTGCTCGAGGTGGTGGCGATTGCCGTTTATGCCTTTGTCGGTTCACGACTGTCCGGTCTCATGCGCAATGCGCGCGCCTTGAAGCGCGTCAACCAGATCAGCGGTTCCATGATGATGGCCTTTGGTGTCATGCTCGCTTTCGCCCGGCGTCCGGCCTGAAGGGAAACCGCCTAGCCTGCTAGCCTAGTTTCAGCTCCATGCAGGTCAGGTCCAGCCAGCGGCCGAACTTGGTGCCGACTTCCGAAAACCGGCCGACGACCCTGAAACCAAGGCTTTCATGCAGGCGGATGGAGGCGATGTTTTCCGCCTCGATGGCGGCGATCAGCACATGCACGTCGTTGCCCGCGGCATGATCGATCAACGCCTGCATCAGCTTTTTGCCGATGCCGTGGCCGCGCGCATCCTTTTGCACATAGACCGAATGTTCGCGGGTATGGCGATATCCGTCGAAAGCGCGCCAGTCGCCATAGGAGGCGTAGCCTGCGACCTTGCCGTCGAGGATTGCGACGATGACGGGAAAGCCGCGCGACTTGCGGGCGGCGAACCATTCCTTGCGGTTCTCCAGATCGACCAGCACGTCATTCCAGATCGCCGTCGTATTCAGCACCGCGTCGTTATAAATCTCCATGATGCCGGAGAGATCGTCCACCGTCGCATCGCGCAGTTCCACCGTCATTTTATCCTTCGCCCTCGTCGTTCCCGAAAGCGTCACTGCCTGACGCGATCCCCACGACCCTTAAGCGATGAGGTGGCGCAATGTCCAGCGCCTCGCTCGCCTGTCGAAAACGTGGGCTTCAGGATGCCAGCGGAACGAGGCTGAACGAGGTGACCACGGCGAAATAGTGAACCGCGGCGGCGGAAACCACGAAACCATGCCAGATGGCATTCTGGAACCGCAACTTTTCCCAGACATGGAAGATGACGCCGAGCGAATAGATGACGCCGCCGGCAACGATGAGCCAGAGCGTGACCGGCGAAAGGTGTGTCGACAGGGGCTCGACCACCATGATGCCGCTCCAGCCCATGGCGAGATAAAGGCCGATGGCGACCCGGTCGTAACGGCCGGGAAACAGGCATTTGAGCAGGATGCCGCAGAGTGCCGCAAGCCAGATCAACCCCAGCATGACGGCAATCAGCGGATCGTCGATACCGCGCATCAGAAAGGGCGTATAGGTGGCGGCGATGAGGATGAAGATCGCCGAATGATCCAGCCGGCGCAGGAACCATTTCACCCTGGAGTGCGGCCAGATATTATAGGTGAAGGAGACGGAAAGACAGGCGACAAGGCCGAGACCGTAAATCCACGCGGCGGCGATCGCGCTGAGGCTGCCCCACGCCATCGCGTAAAAAATCAGCGCCGTCGCGCCGATAAGCGCAAACACGATGCCGACCCCATGGACGATGCCATCGGCGACAATCTCGTGAAAATCATACTGGCGCCCGAACCGCCACATCTCGCTCATGGTCCATTCCCGTCTGCGTGCTTTCATCAAAGCATGGAGCCAATATTAGACAGGAACAAGACAGCGGCCGGTTAACGGCAATCAAATTGCGTTCGAGACTGTTGCGAAAAGAGAGGTCCGCCGTTTCCCTCATTCCTGCGCTTTCACAGGAATCCAGCCGACGCGTGTCTGCGCGGCGAAAGGACTCTTCTCAGCCCAAGGACTTGGTCTGGCTGGATCCCTGTGACAAGCACAGGGATGAGGGTGAGAAAGGGCGGACGCAACATGTCACCACGAAAATATTTCACAAAGCTGCGGCGCATTCCTGGCAAAACGGCGTATAGGGCACCGCCTTCAGCCGATCCTCCGAAATCTTCTTGCCGCATTTGACGCAGGTGCCGAAGGTGCCGCTCGCGATGCGGTCGAGTGCTGCGTCGATGGCGCGCAACTCGTCCTGCCCCACCTGCCCCAGCTCGTCCAGCACCTCGTCATTGCTGCGTTCACTGGCGCGATCCTCGTCATCGGGATTGCGAGGCTCTTCGAAATCGGCCTCAATCTTGTGCAGGCGGCGATAAAGCTCGCGCTGGCGGTCACGCAGGATTTTCTCGTAAGTTTCGACATTCATGGTCTTTTCCTCCAGCCGGCGCGGGCGGAAAACCCGCCCGCAACCCAAAAACGTCAAGCCTTTATCGATCCACCAGCACCGAGCATTTGGCGTGGCGCACGACGCGGTCGGCGGTGGCGCCGATGAAATAATTGCTGAAATCAGGCGTGTGCGACGCGATGATGATGAGGTCAGCCTTGTGTTCCTCGGCGGCGGCGATGATCTCGCGCGCGGGTGCGCCGCTTCTGATTTCCTGGCTGCCCTTGAAACCGGCCCTGGTCTTGAGGTCCGAAAGCTTGGTCTTGGCGTCCTTGATGGCGTTTTCGATCAGGTCGACAGGCAGATCGATCGCCATATAGCCCGGCAGTTCCTCGACAACGTTGATGAGAACGATCTCGCCGTCCGGATCCAGCAGCGCCTTGGCCTTTTCGAGAATCTTTTCCCCCTTGTCGGTGGCGCTGAGGTCTACCGGTACGATGATCTTCTTGTACATGGCTGTCTCCTTTGGCTTGATCCGCCGTTTGGCGTGTCGGGCTAGACTTATATTTCCCCGCCCGCGCAGCCTTCACCTTGATCGAAGTCAAAGCCGGAGCCGGGCCCGAACGGGGCATTGTCAACGAATAGTAGACAGTCAATCGCCAGACGGTGATCTTTGCTGAACGACGAAACCAGCCCATATTCGCCTTCGACAAACGCCGCAAAGCGGCGTCGGCCGATAATTTCGGCGACCGATCCGCCCCGGGGCGCTTCGGATTCAATATGGAGATCATGATGAGTGAAATCAAACAATTCGCCCTGACGCGGCCGGCCTATGTCGGCCAGGCGCATCTCGTCGTTCACGATCTGCCGCGCGTTTCGGATTTCTACCAGAAGATCATCGGCCTTTCCGTTCTTGAAAAGAACCCTAGCGGCGAAGTGCTTGGTGTCGGCGGCCAGCCGCTTCTCACGCTTTCCACCTCCAGCATGGCGGAACGCGCGCCGCGCAATGCCGCAGGCCTGTTCCACACGGCCTTCCTGATGCCGAGCCGGAACGACCTGGCCCATTGGCTGGCGCATGCCGCCCATAACAATATCCAGTTTCAGGGCGCATCCGACCATCTGGTGAGCGAGGCGATCTATCTCGCCGACCCGGAAGGCAACGGCATCGAGGTCTATCGCGACCGTTCGCCGGATGAATGGACCTACCAGCCTGATGGCACCGTTGAGATGGCCACGCTCGGCCTCAACCTGCAGGCGCTTTATGACAGCGCGCCGAAGACCGCATTCACCGGTGCGGCGGAGGGAACCGCCATCGGCCATATCCATCTGCAGGTCGGCAATATTCCGCAGGCGGATGAGTTTTATCAGGATGTGCTGGGGCTGAAGATCATGGCGCGGTATCCGGGTGCGAGTTTCTTCGGCTCCGGGGCCTACCACCACCATGTGGCCGCCAATATCTGGAACAGCCGCGGTGCCGTGGCCCGCAAGGACAACATGACCGGCCTTTCCGGCTATTCGCTGAAATTCAACGAGCAGGCGGCGCTCGACACGGCTGTTGCCGCACTCGACCGGCTGGAAATCGCCACCGAAAGGCAAAGCGACGGTATCGTCCTCAGAGACCCTTGGGGAATTGGGCTAAAGCTTTCCGCATAAAGCAAAAAGGGGCGGCAGAAATTTCTGCCGCCCCGGAACCGCCACATTTTTCGAACGTTTGTCACCTTATTGGGGGACCGTTCGATGAATGAAAATGCCAGGCCGGAGAAGACCGGCAGCTTGGTCAGCACCGGGGCAAACGCCGGCGCCACCGCCGGAAGCATTCCGGCAACTAGAGCGGACCCGCTGGAAGTACCGGCTTCCGCCCCACGCCGTGACGACGCGCGCAGCCAGCAGCCACTCGGCCGCGAAGCGCTGGATGTGGTCGTCGCCTGGTCGGTGATCGGCATCTTCCTCATCATGCTGATGGCGGTCATCCACGAGTTGTCGCTCATCCTCATTCCGGTGGTGATGGCCATCGTGGTCGGCATGATCCTCGGCATCGCCGCTGAAAAACTCGGCTCCTACGGCATTCCCGGTTTCGGCGTTGCGCTTATCCTGTCGAGCCTCGTGGCGGCGGTGATGTTTTTCGTCATCAATTCGCTGACCGAGCCGCTCTCGCTCCTCGCTTCCGAAGGCCCGGCGCTGATTGAACGCAGCATCGATCGTTTCCTGCCCTATCTGCAAAGCCTGCGATGGCTGAATATTTCGGCGGCCAGTTTCAGCATGGGGTCAATGTCGATGGAATCGCTGATTTCGCGCAGCGGCGAGATCATCTCCGTGCTCGGCTCCAACATCACCCCCGCGGTCATTCAGGGCCTGATCTTCCTCGCTGCGCTGCTGATGTTTCTCTATAGCCGGCTGCGGCTGCGCAAGGCGATCATCATGGCCTTTCCGGCCCGCCACCAGCGGCTTCGCACCATCCGCATCATCGGCTCGGTGGAAGAGGTGCTCGGCACCTATTTCGCCACGGCGGCGCTGATCTATGCCGGGCTTGGCGTGACGATGGTGGTCATCGCCTATTTTGGCGGGCTGGCCATGCCGCTGCTCTGGGGGCTGTTTGCCTTCCTCTCCAGCTTCGTGCCGTTTCTCGGCATCACCGCCATGACGATTTCGCTGACGGTGGCAGGCATCATCACCCATGACAACATCGTCCTGGCGCTTCTGCCGGCGGCGATCTTCTTCACCATTCACCTGCTGATGGAAAACCTCGCCTTTCCGGCGGTCGTTGGCCGCAACATGGAGATCAACCCCTTCCTCGTCTTCGTGATGATCATCTTCTGGACGTGGATGTGGGGGGCGGCCGGCGCCATGCTCGCCCTGCCGCTGTCGCTGATCGCGATGACGGTGACGCGGGAGCTATTCCCCTCGCGCCGGGTTGTGCCAAACTTGCCTGCCTAGCCTTTTCCGAAAGGCGCATCAGGGCCGCTCAGGAAGCGAGCGGCATACCTTCGCGGGTTGCCATGCGGCGCTCGTGCTCGATCAGCCATTTCTTGCGCCACAGCCCGCCGCCATAACCGGTCAGGCTGCCATCCGCGCCCAGCACCCGATGGCACGGGACGACGATGGCGATCTGGTTGGCGCCATTGGCGCGGGCCACCGCGCGCACGGCGGACGGCCTTTCCATGGTGGTTGCAAGCGAGGAATAGCTGACGATCTCCCCCGCCGGAATTTCCCGCAGGCTGCGCCAGACATCGCGCTCGAAGGGCGTGCCGTGGCCGGCAAGCCGGGTTTCGAAGGCGGCCGAGCGGCCGGCGAAATAAGCCTTGAGCTCCGCTTCGATCTGGCCGGTCACCGCCGTACGGCCGAGCACCATATCCGCGCCGGTACGCGTCTTCAGCCGCTTCAGCTCGGCGGGAAGCGCCGGCCGGTCGGCGAATTCGAGGAGATGCAGGGCGTGATCGTCGGCGACGACGAGCATCGGGCCGATCGGCGTATCGATCCAGTCGCCCTTCAGGAACCCCTTGCCCTTCATGGCCATGGGTGAAGCGCCGAAGAACTGGTTGATGGCGGCGCGGAAACCGCTGCCGGAATCGTAACCGGCATCGATCTGTGCACCGATCACCGCTTCGCCGGCAGCAATGCTCTCCGCCGCATCGCCCAGCCGGCGCAATCTCGCGATTTCCAGGAAGCTCATGCCGAAACGGCGCTTGAAAGTGCGGCGCACGGTGGAAGGATCATGGCCGAGCGCCACCACATCCTCCTCGCGCCAGCGCCGCGCCGGTTCGTTTTCCAGCGCCGTCAGCAGCGAGGTGACGGTCTCATCGGCGGTGCCGTAGGACAACATCGGCTTGCAGCGTTTGCAGGGGCGGAAACCCGCCTCCAGGCATTCGGCGATGGTCTCGCGGAACCGGCAGTTCTCGATCTTCGGTTTGCGCGCCGTGCAGGTGAAACGACAGAAGATCTTCGTCGAGGTCACGCAGACATAGGCCACGCCCTCATAGGCGGGGTCCTTGTTCACAAGGGCTGAATACAGGGTTTCGGTGTCGGGGCGTTTGAACAGCATCATGGGGAGGATGCTAGCGCAAATTTAAGCGGCATGCCGCCGAAAAACGGGCGTGGATGTGGCTCATCTCCCTCTTTCCTGTGCTCGTCACAGGAATGAGGAAGGAGCTTCCCCTTCAATTCCCCGGCGGCGCAAAGGACGGGTCGTCCAGCCTTGTGAAAATCACGCCCCGCGCCTTCAGCGCCAGCAGGCCTTTCACCACGCCCTCGCCCGCTTCATGGGTGGGCTGGTTGATGTGGGAGATGATGACATCGCCGTCCTTGGCGGAAGCGATGTGTTTCGCCGTCGCCGCCGCACCCAGCAGCGAGCCGCCATCGCCATTGACGGAATAACCCGCGACCCGCATGCCAAGCCGGTTGATGGTGGCCATGGACGAGCCTGTGTATTTGGCCGTCGCCCCCCGGAACCATTGCGGCTGGATGCCGGTAGCGGCGACGATCGCCTGACGGCCACCCTCCACTTCCTGCTCGACCGCGGCTTGCGAACCGGCGGCGGCAATGCCGTAGATGGAAACGGGCTTGTCCACCGCCGGCACATGGTTTTCGCCGTGATTTTCGATCTCGAACAGATCCGGATGCGCCATGAGCGTGGCCAGCGCCTCGCTGTTATGTTTCAGCCAGCGGGCGGTGACGAAGATCGTCGCGGGAATGCGCTCGCGCACCAGCGTATCGAGGATGCGGTGATCGGTCTTGCCCATGCAGGCATCCAGCGTCATCGCCACCCGCACCCTGCCGTCATGCTGCGGCGTCATTTTCAGCGACGGCTCGACAAGGCCGGTTCCCGCAAAAGCGGCTGAAGAGGCGGAGAGAAACAGGGCGGCAATGAAGAGGCGACGCAGCATTTTATATTCCGGAGTGTGAAGAGGTGGCAATCCGCCTGCAAAGCGCCCGAATTATGGCGCGGTTTCCAGCACGGACAGGGCTTCCAGCGCCTCTTCCACTCGCTGGCGTTCCGCACTGGTGAGCGGCAGGATCGGCCGCGGCGGTTCACTCACCGTCAGCGATAGGATATTGGCGGCGGCGTAAACAACGCGGATGCTGCCGAATTCCCTGAACAGCGCCCAGAGCGGCTGGAAGGCCGCATCGATCCGTTTCACCTCTTCCGCATTGCCGGCCTGAGCCGCCCGCATCAGCCGCAGGGCCGGAACCGGCAGCAGGCCGGCAACGACGCTGTACCATGTGTCGCCGCCGGCAAGTGTGGCGTCCGCACAGCCCCAGTCGCCGCTGTAACCGATGGCGAAATCCTCCGACAGCTTGGGGCGCAGCCGCGCAAGTTCGCCGGCATAATCGGAATCCGCCGGCAGCGGCATCTTGATGGCGCGGATATTCGGGATATAGGCGAGCCGCACCAGAAGCTCGTCGCTGAAGGTGAACCGGGTGGTCGTCGGGTTGTTGTAGATCGCGAGCGGCAGGGCCGTCGCGCCAGCCACGGCGGCGAAATGGTGATAGGCCTCTTCCTGCGTCAGCGGCGTGTAGGACACGGGTGCCAGCAGCAGCGCATCGGCGCCGGCGGCTTCCGCATCCGTGGCAAGCGCAACGGCCTCATCGGTGCGCAAAGCGCCGACACCCGCCATCAATATGCGCCTGCCCTTAAGGATGGCGGCGGCGGCCTCGATGGCGCAACGTCTCTGTTCCCGCGTGAGATACATGTAGATGCCGGTGCTGCCGAGAATGCCGATGGAATCGACCGCCGCCGTATCCAGCCGCTCGATCAGGGCCGAGAAGGCTTCAACATCGACCCGCCCCGCCTCGTCGGCCGGCGTAATCGGAAAAGCCGAAAGTCCCTTGAATCGTCTCGTCATGTCTATGCCCCTCACTTCGATCGGAAGTCAGGGTTACAGAGCCGACCGCGCGGCCGCAACAAAAGCGGCGGCTAAACGCTGGCCTGAAATCGAAAAATTCCGTGCTCAGTCATAAAGATACAACTTCTTCCACTGCTCTTCGGGAATCTTGTCCCCCACACGGTAGTCGAAGGACTGGATGCTGAGGCTGTCGCTCTTCAGCTGGCACTTGTATTTGAGCTTGTACCATTCGCCCGCGCTTCTGAAGACCGCACCCGGCGCCTTGATGGAGTTCTTGCCCACTTCCGGGTCGCCGAACGTATAGGCGATGACCTTGTCCGGCCGCATGCCCTTCTGTTCCGTCGCTATCCTTTCCATCGCCTCTATATCGCAGCGCTGCTCCAGGCGTTCTTCGGGGGCCAGCGCATTCAGTTGCCGCATGACGCTGGCATCGATCGCGAAAGCGGGGGTGAAGGCCTGCAGGCTGAGGAAAAAGGCAGAGAGGGCAGCGGGAAGAAGCTTTCGCATGGGGTCCTGTCAGTTTTTTCGTTTGTTCTTGTCGATCGCGGCAGGCCGGACGGCCGACGCACATCATCGCCGATTTGCCGGATATTGCCAAAATGTGATCGAAAGCTGACGAAATTGTGCCCGAGCCGCATTCCGCCTGTGGAGATTTGAAACTTGATCGGCCGCAAGCCGCACTCTACATCTTGGTGCCGCCCAAGAATTTTTACAGGAAAGCGAGTTTCCCTTGCCGATTTTCAAGAACCTGCCCATTGCCCCGACCGCCGAAAAACGGCCCGTCCAGGATACGCATCACGGCATTACCCGCACCGACGATTACGCATGGTTCCGGGCCGATAACTGGCAGGCCATGTTCAAGGACCCCACCCTGCTCGACCCGGCCATCCGCGCCCATCTGGAGGCGGAAAACGCCTATATGGAAGCGGCCATGGGCGACACCAAGGCGCTTCAGGAAAAGCTGTTCGAGGAAATGAAGGGCCGCATCAAGCAGGATGATTCCTCCGTTCCCGTTAATGACGGGCCTTATGCCTATGGCACGCTGTTCGTGACCGGCGGCGAGCAGCCGCATTATTTCCGAACCCCGCGTGATGGCGGCGAAAAACATGTTCTGCTTGATGGTGACAAGGAAGCGGAAGGCAAGGATTATTTCCGTCTCGCCGGTCTCGACCAGTCCTCCGATCACAGTCACGGCATCTGGGGTTATGACGACAAGGGTTCGGAATATTTCACCCTGCGCATCCGCAATCTCGAAAGCGGCGAGGACCTTGCCGACGTCGTGGAGAACACCGGCGGCGGCGGCGCATGGGCGCCCGATGGCAAGAGCTTTTTCTATACGCTGCAGGACGAAAACCATCGCCCCTCGAAAGTTTTCCACCATATCATCGGCGAGCCGCAATCGGCCGACCGGCTGGTTTATGAGGAAAAGGATCCCGGCTTCTTCATGGGCGTCGGCGCGTCGGTGCTCGACGATTTCATCTTCATCGACATTCACGACCACGAGACCAGCGAATACCGCATTCTCTCCACCAAGGACCTGACGGCCGAGCCCGCTATCGTGGCGGAGCGCGAAGAGGGCATCGAATATTCGATGTGCGAAGGCGGCGACGTCTTCTTCATCCTTACCAATGACGGCGACGCCAAGGATTTCCGCATCGTGGAAGCGCCGGTCACCGCGCCCGGCAAGGAAAATTGGAAAGAGGTGGTTCCGCACGAGCCGGGCCGCCTGATCCTCTCCGTCGACGCCTATGCCCGCCACCTGATCTGGCTGGAACGCCGCGACGGCCTGCCGCGCATCGTCATCCGCGACCGCCGCACCGGCGAGGAACATTCCATCGCCTTTGCCGAAGAGGCCTATTCGCTCGGCCTGCATGGCGCGGCAGAATATGACACCGACGTCATCCGTTTCTCCTATTCCTCGATGACGACGCCGAGCCAGCTGTTCGATTACGACATGGTGACGCGTGAGCGCACGCTTCTGAAGACGCAGGAAGTACCATCAGGCCACAATCCGGATGACTACATCACCCGCCGCATCATGGCGCCTGCGCATGATGGCGAGTTGGTGCCGGTCTCCCTGCTCTATCGCAAGGATGTGGCGCTCGACGGTTCCGCCCCCTGCCTGCTTTATGGCTACGGCGCTTACGGCATCACCATCCCCGCCTCCTTCTCCACCACCACGCTGTCCTTGGCCGACCGTGGTTTCATCTATGCCATCGCCCATATTCGCGGCGGCAAGGACAAGGGTTTCGAGTGGTACGAAACCGGCAAGATGGAAGCCAAGCAGAACACCTTCAACGACTTCATCGCAGCGGCTGACCATCTGGTTCAGGAAGGTTTCACCTCCTATGAGGGCATCATCGCCGAAGGCGGCTCGGCCGGCGGCATGCTCATGGGGGCTGTCGCCAATATGGCGCCGGAGAAATTCGCCGGCATCATCGCCGCCGTACCCTTCGTGGACGTGCTGACGACAATGCTCGATGACACGCTGCCCCTGACCCCGCCGGAATGGCCGGAATGGGGCAATCCGCTGGAATCGGAAGAGGAATACGGCTGGATCGCCGCCTACAGCCCCTATGACAATGTCGGCGCCAAGGCCTATCCGCCGATCCTCGCGCTTTCCGGCCTTACCGATCCGCGCGTGACCTATTGGGAGCCGACCAAATGGGTGGCGAAGCTGCGCGAAAGGACAACGGGAGAAGCGCCCATCCTGCTGAAGACCAACATGGCGGCCGGCCATGGCGGCAAATCGGGCCGTTTCCAGCGGCTTGAAGAAATTGCCTTCGAATACGCCTTCGCGCTGAAGGTGGCCGGCAAGGACGCCGTGTGACGGCCTGACATTAAAACGGGCGGCGATTCCGTCGCCGCCCGACCCATGAGAGATAAAAATACCCACAAAAATCATCTTTTCGAACATTTATTCCAGAAAATATCGATTGTATCTTTTCTTTAAATTTCACTTGTCATATCATTGGATTTTTATTTCTAGTTATTGCAACTAATAATATATCCAACTTAAATCATAATAACTCTCATGTATTATTCGAAATAGGGAAATGTTCCAAAAATCGAATGCATGGCTGCGATGCGTCATTTCGCGTTGCAATATCACTTTTTGGCCGTATTATGCCGGTCGTTGACATATTCATGCGCCTTTTCGCCGCTTTTCTTGCGGCAATGCCGCAGCGTGTTCTGCGGATATTCTTCTCGCCGTAATTTTTCGGCTTTTCCACGCGCCATGTCAGTTCGCCCTTGGCAATCCGGGCTTTGCAGTGCTCCCGCTTTGCCAACTGAAAACACTGCATCAGACTTGGAGGTCTCCTATGAAGAAACTCCTGGCCTCGACCATTCTCGTAACGGGCTTTACCATCGCTGCCGGTGCAGCACATTCCGCCAATGCCGCCGATAGCTGCGGCAGCATCACCATCGCCGAAATGAACTGGGCATCCGCGGGTGTCGCGGCTTATGTCGACAAGTTCATTATGGAAAACGGCTATGACTGCACGGTCAATGTCGTCACCGGCGACACCATGCCGACCTTCGCTTCCATGAACGAAAAGGGCCAGCCGGACATGGCCCCCGAATTATGGGTGAACGCCGTGCGCGAACCGCTCAGCGCCGCCGTCAAGGACGGCCGCATGATCGAAGCGTCGAAAATCCTGAGCGAAGGCGGCATCGAAGGCTGGTGGATCCCCAAATTCATCGCCGACGCACACCCCGACATCAAGACCGTCGAAGACGCGCTAAAGCACCCCGAACTCTTCCCCGCCCCGGAAGACGCCAGCAAAGGCGCCGTGCACAATTGCCCATCCGGCTGGAACTGCCAGGTGACGACCGCCAATCTCTACAAGGCGCGCGAAGGCGACAAAAAGGGCTTCACGCTGGTCGACACCGGTTCGGCCGCCGGTCTTGACGGCTCTATCGCCAACGCTTTTGAAAAGAAGCAGGGCTGGCTCGGCTATTACTGGTCGCCCACCGCCATTCTCGGCAAATACGAGATGGTGAAGCTGGACGACGGCGTCGAACTCGACCGCGCCCATTTCGACGAATGCACGGCGAAGGTCGATTGTGCCGATCCCAAAGTCAACGCCTATCCCGTGGCGGATGTCTTTACGGTCATCACCAAGGACTTCGAAGGCAAGGCCGGGGTGACGATGGACTACATCAAGGCCCGCAACTGGGACAACAAAACGGTCGCCGAAATCCTTGCCTGGATGGATGAGAACCAGGGCACCAACGAGGACGGCGCGGAATATTTCCTCGAGAACCATGAGGACATCTGGACGAAGTGGGTTCCGGCCGAGGTGGCGGAGAAGATCAAGGCTTCGATGTGATTGGTTGATGGGGGAAGCTTCGGTTTTTATCCGTGGCTTTACCCCCCTCTGTCCTGCCGGACATCTCCCCCACAAGGAGGGAGATCGGCTGGGCGCACCCTTCTCCCAAATCCGCAACGTGTGTCATGGGCGAGACCTTACCGCAGGTCGATCTCCCCCCTTGTGGGGGAGATGTCCGGCAGGACAGAGGGGGGTGCCCCAGCCGCCGCCCGCCGCCCCCCCCAACCCAAAGGGAAAACAACAATAATGGCCCTCTGCAACTACCTGCCGGACCTGCTCTGCAAGTTCCCGGCTATCGACAACAGTACGATGCGTGTGGCACGCAAGACCATCGATGACGGTTTTCGCGACATCGTGCGCAATTACGGCGATGCGATCGACGTGGTCGTGCATCCGCTGCAGCTGTTCCTCAATGCCTCAGAGCGGCTGTTCATCCAAACGCCGTGGATCATCACGATGCTGGTCATTCTGGCCATCGTGCATCTGGCCGGGCGCAGCCTGAAGATCACCGGCGGCACCGCCATTTCCCTGCTCATGATCGGCGCCGTCGGCCTCTGGCGCGACGCCATGACGACGCTCTCCATCGTCGCCATCGCCACGCTGATCGCCATCGTCATCGGCCTGCCGCTCGGCATCCTGATGGGACGTTCGGAACGCCTGCAACGCCTCATCAATCCCGTGCTCGACGTGATGCAGACCCTGCCGAGCTTCGTATATCTCATCCCCGTGGTGGTGATTTTCGGCATCGGCAAGGTTCCGGGCCTGATCGCAGTGGTGATCTACGCCATTCCGCCCGTCATCCGCCTCACCAGCCTCGGCATTCGCCTCGTGGATCGGGAAGTACTTGAGGCGGCCGACGCCTTCGGCTCCTCCAATGGCCAGAAGCTGTTCAACGTGCAGCTGCCGCTGGCGTTGCCCACCATCATGACCGGCATCAACCAGACCATCATGATGGCGCTCGCCATGGTCGTTGTCGCCTCCATGGTCGGTGTCGGCGGGCTCGGCAAGAATGTGCTTCAGGCCATCAACAACCAGTTCTTCACGGTGGGCTTCCTGAACGGTTTCGCTCTGGTCGCCATCGCCATCATGTTCGACCGGGCGAGCCAGGCCTTCGGCAAGCGCCTGCAGAAATACCGCGAGGTCTCCCATGGCTAAAAGCATCGAAATCAGGAATCTTTACAAGATCTTCGGCAAGCATCCCGAGAAATATCTCGAAGCTGTGCGATCAGGCATGGACAAGGTCGAGCTGAACGACAAACACAACCATGTGCTTGGCCTCAACAACATCAACATCACCATGCCGGGCGGCAAGATCACCGTGGTCATGGGGCTTTCCGGTTCCGGCAAGTCGACGCTGATCCGCCACATCAACCGGCTGATCGACCCGACTGCCGGTGAGGTTCTCTACGACGGCGAGGACATTTGCGGCATGAGCACTTCGGCGCTGCGGAAATTCCGCCGTCACAAAACGGCGATGGTGTTCCAGAAATTCGGCCTCCTGCCGCATCGCACCGTGCTGGAAAACAGCGTCTACGGGCTCGATATTCAGGGCATGCCACGCAGCAAGAGCGAGGAAAAGGGCCGGTATTGGCTGAACCGCGTCGGTCTGGACGGGTATGAGGATTATTACCCGAACCAGCTTTCCGGCGGCATGCAGCAGCGTGTCGGCCTTGCCCGCGCGCTTGCCAATGATGCCGATATTTTGCTGATGGACGAGGCCTATTCGGCGCTCGATCCGCTGATCCGTGTCGATATGCAGACGATGCTGCTCGACCTTCAGCAGGAGCTGAAAAAGACCGTGGTGTTCATTACCCACGATCTGGACGAGGCTTTGCGGCTCGGCGACCATATTGCCATCCTGAAAGACGGCGAAGTGGTGCAGCAGGGCGACGGCCAGAGCATCATCCTCTCGCCTGCGGACGACTACGTCACCGACTTCGTGCGTGACGTCAATCGCAGCCGCGTGCTGCAGGCAACCACTGTCATGGAACCGCTCGAAAGCCGCCCCGAAGGCATGGCCGTGCAGGAGAACGCGACGCTGGAAACAATCGCCCGCGACATGTCGGAAGCCAATGAGACGACCGCCCATGTGGTGGACGAGGACGGCAAACCGGTCGGCAGCATCGGTCTGGACACGCTTGTGGCCGCGATGGTGACGCCTGCGCCGCAGGAGGCGGAGGTTAAGGTGGAAGCGGCGGAAGAGCCGGAGAAGCCTGGGGAAACGGTTGTTCCGGTGGAGAAAGAAACGGCTTGATCCGGCATTCCGGGAGCTGACTGGCCTTGCCCCACACTCCACGTCATCCTCGCCCTTGAGGAGAGGATGACGTGGAGTGGAGGCAAGCCGTATTTCAAGGCCAATCTTGAGCCCAGGCGCCAGCGCCCACATGCTCTCCCTCGCCGCCGTGCGAAATCAGGAGATAACTACCCCAGTACCGCCTTCAGTCATGCAAAAACGAAGCACTACTTCGCCGGCTGTCAACCCTCGGCGATCGCTGCAGCGCAGCAAGCGCAAGTTTCGGACAAGTCCCCGCCGTTAACTATTCGTTAACTTTTGAACGCGGAATCACCGACATGCAGATTGAAAGCAATATCGGCGGATATAATTACCAGGGGCGTGTTCGCGAGCTTGAAAAAGCCGGCGGCGCGCAGAATGCGGCTGAAGAACAGGCCGTCAAACGCAGCCCCGGCAACCCGACCGTTTCCAGCACCATTCTTTCCCAGTCGCTGGCCAATGTGCTGTGGGCTGTCGGCAATGGCAGCGCGCCCGCTTATCAGGATACGGCCGCGGCTTCCGCCGAGGACAAGGCGGAAGCACAGGCGGAATGGGTGCGCAGCGCCTATTCGGAATATACCGAATAAACGATTCCAATCAGGCCCTTGCCGGGCTCACTTCCACCGTCACATGGGACAGTTCATGTATGGCGGCAAGTTTCTGCTTGTAGAAAGCCGGCGCCTTCGGCGCCTGCGAATGGATCGCCACGATGGCGGCGTGATGCCCCGGCCCCACCTGCCAGACATGCAGGTCGGTGATGCGATCCTCTTCCGTCTCCACGCTTTCACGGATTTCCTGCGGTAAATCCTCCGCCGGCGGCAGCGCATCAAGCAGGGTCGTCGCCGTGGAGCGGATCAGCCCCCATGACCAGCGGGCAATGACCAGACCGCCTACGATACCCATGGCCGGATCAAGGAACGACCATCCGTTCCATTTGCCAAGCAGCAGCGCGACGATGGCGAGAACCGAGGTCAGCGCATCCGCCAGCACATGCAGATAGGCCGCGCGCAGATTATTGTCCCTGCCGCCCTTTGCGCCGGGGTCAGCATGGTGACCGGCATGCGAGCCATGATCATGATGGGCGTGGCTGCCATGGCCGTGATGGGCATGCGAGCCGTGGGCGTGGCCATGCCCATGATCGTGGTGATGATCATCCTTCAGCAGAACGGCGCTGAGAAGATTGACGGCAAGGCCGATGACGGCGACGAGGATAGCCTGGTTGAAATCGATTTCGACGGGATTGAATAGGCGCATAGCGCTTTCCACGGCAATCAGCAGCGCCACCACCGCCAGCACGATCGCGCTGGCAAAACCCGCGAGATCGCCGAACTTGCCGGTGCCGAAGGTGAAGCGCGGGTTGCGCGCCTCACGACGGGCATAAAGATAGGCCAAGGCCGAAATCAGCATCGCGCCCGCATGGGTGGACATGTGCCAGCCATCCGCCGTCAGCGCCATGGAGCCGTACCAGTGGCCGGCAACGATTTCCGCCACCATCATGGCCGCAGTCAACGCAATGACCATCCAGACGCGCCTCTCATTGCGCTCATGGTTCTGGCCGAGGAAAACATGGTCATGACCGGCTGCTGCGCGGTGTTCGGATGTCGTCGTCATGTCGCTCAATCCTGTTTGCTACTGGCCTGTCTGATCTGCTGGCCCGTTCGATTTCACCGGATGTAGGTCTTCAGCACCTGGGCCAGCTCTTCCGCCGCCCGGGCCCGTTCGTCTTCGTTTTCGGCATGCACCACATGCTCATGCAGATGCTCCTGCATCACCTCCCCCGTCAGTCCGGAAAGCGCGCCGCGCACGGAAGCGAGCAATTGCAGCACCTCGCCGCAGGGCTTGGCATCATCAAGCGCACGCTCCACCGCTTCCATCTGCCCTTTCAGGCGGCGGATGCGGGCGAGAAGCTTCTCCTTGTTGCGGATCGTATGGGACATGGGGACCTCATATACTATAGGGGGGTATACTATATGAGCGAGATTTTCCGTTCAAGCCCCGCTTGACGCAATCTTCGCGAATGTTTCGATCCTTAAAAAATCTCCCCATGAAACTTAGGGGACTCAGTCATGACGACTATCGCAGCAACCATCAGCAGCTATCATCCCACTCAGCTCCGGAGCCTTGAGCCGGCGAGAGGCAAGGAAACCCATTCCACCACCGAAGCCCTGCTGGAGCTGACCCGCGCCGCGCATCGCACCATTTCGAGCGTCGAAACCGCTGCCACGGCCATCGCGCCGGCCGCCGCCAGTGCTTCCTTCGGCCTCGCCACAGCACTCTGGAATCTCGACAGCGGCACCTCCACGACAACGCCCGCCCTGGACATGGCCGCATCGGCACAGCCAGAAGCCGCATCCGGCATCGAGAATGATGTCCTCAAAGCGCTCGCCCAGGCGCTTGGCGTGGATGACGCCGCCTGAGACCCATTGAATGACGGGCTGAAAAGCAATATCTCTAGAGACTAGAGCATCGACCCTGAACGGCGGAGCCACCCCGTTCTCCCGTCTTTGCCCGAGATATGGAGAAAGTCATGCTGTCCATCGGTGAATTGTCCAAACGTACCGGCGTCAAGGTGCCGACGATCCGCTATTACGAGCAGATGGGCCTCATCCGCGAGGCCGACCGTTCGGAGGGCAACCAGCGCCGTTACGAAAAGGCCGACCTCGACCGGCTGGCCTTCATCCGCCATGCGCGTGATCTCGGGCTGAACATCGACGCCATCCGCGAACTGATCGCACTTAGCCAGCACCGGCAGATGCCATGCGAGGGCGCGGACCGCATCGCTGCCGAACATCTCGCCCATGTGCGAGAAAAGATCGCCAGCCTCAAGAAGCTGGAGCACGAGCTGGAGCGCATCGTCTCCCACTGCCACGGCCATTCGATCGAGGATTGTTACGTCATCCGCGCGCTTTCCAATCATGACATGTGCGAGGGTGAACATTGATCGGAAAACCGGGCTTGACAGATTACGGATTCGGGCGCATTGCATTTCCCATGATCAACGAACGCGCACCCATCTCCTGCTCGTACTTTTGGGCCTACCTCTAAGGGCGGCTCGACAGATCATGTTGTCAACAAGCCGCCGTCAGGCGGCTTTGTTGTTTCTCAAGCGTCCTGACGGCACCGATAAGACCAAAGGACCGAAAAAATGACCGAAGATAGCTCCCTTACACTGGAAAGACCGCCCGTCGTCATCATTCGTGGCGCACGCAAGACGGACTTGCCCGAACTCAACGAGATGATCACGCTGCTTGCCTCCTACCACGGCGATGCGGCGGCGATCACGCCGGCGAAACTGGAACGCGACCTGTTCGGCCCGCTGCCCTGGGTGCATGGCCTCGTGGCCGAAGCCGATGGCGCGCTGATCGGTTACGCCCTGCTTCTGCCGCTCTACAGGGCGCAGGAAGGCCGGCGCGGGCTTGAGCTGCATCATCTCTTCGTGCGTGACGGCCATCGCGGCCATGGCACCGGTCAGCATCTGGTTTCCCGCGCCCGCGATATCGCCAAGCGTCTCGGCTGCGACTATCTTTCCGTCAGCGCCACAACAGGCAATGTCGCGGCGCATCGCTTCTACGAAAACATGGATTTCGCGCCCCGGCCGGTTACCGGCATGCGCTACATGCAGTCAATTGCCTGATTGGCATCAACGGAGACGACCATGACACGGATCGCCATTGCGCTCGCGCAGGATTTTGCTGACTGGGAACCGGCGCTGCTTGCTGCCGCAGCGCGCGGCTATCTCGGCGTCGAAATCATCTATGCCACGCCTGATGGCCGGCCGGTAACGTCCATGGGCGGGCTGAATGTAACGCCTGACACATCCTATGACGCGCTTGATCCTGTTGGCATCGATGCGCTTGTCATTCCCGGCGGTCTCAGCTGGGAAAAGGGAACGGCTGTCGATCTTGGCGGGCTGGTGCACCGGTTTCGCGACAGGGACCGGCTGGTGGCCGGCATCTGTGCGGCGGCGAGCGCGCTCGGCGGCACGGGCGTTCTGAACGATGTCGCCCATACCGGCAATTCGCTGGCATCGCACAGGGCCTATCCCGTCTATAGCGGCGAGGCGCTTTATCGCGACCAGCCGAAAGCAGTCAGCGATCGCGGCATCATCACGGCCGCCGGCAGCGCGCCGGTGAGTTTTGCGGTGGAAATCCTGAAACACCTCGGCCTCTTTGGTCCGGAAGCCGAGGCGGAACTTCAGGTTTTTGCGGCGGAGCATCGCTGAGGCGCAGCCGTCTCGGTTGTTTGCACTCCCTCTACTCCCCGTCATTCCCGCCTTGGGCCGGAATCCAGCCGACGCGCGTCTGCGCGGCGGAAAGACTCCTCTCAGCCCAAGGACTTGGGCTGGCTGGATCCCGGCTCGAGGCCGGGATGACGGAGGTGAGAACAGCGATGATTATCGCTGATCCAGCACCCGGCAAACACGTGCTGCGTGATCGCCGCCCTCCCCGGCAATCGCCCGGCGAATATCGCGGCTGTTCAAATGCAGGCTACGGCCGGCAGGTGAATTTGCACGTTTTATCTTGGCAAGTGCCGCCGCCACAAAGGCGGCTTCATGGTCGTGGAAAAAGGCAAGAGCCGCCTCTTCTGTAGGGCTCGGCCCCAGCACCGCCTTGAAGGCAAGGCGGTGCACGGCGCAGAAAGCGCCGTGACCGGGAACGGCAAAACGCAGCGCATCGAGTTCCTCACTCCATTCCGCTGCGTCCTGCATGGATTTACGCCTGCTGGAAGCGCTTCAGGAAAAACGCGCTCAATGTTCCGAGCAAAGCCCAGAAAACGAAGCTCGTGATGGTGGCGGCGACGATGAACTGACGCTCCAGCGGCAGCGGCGCCAGCGCATGTTCACCTTCCGGCGGCAGGGGTGCGCCCACCACATGCGGTGCGACGATCAACACCAGCGCCAGAACGATGGCCCAGGGTTCGCGGCGGAATGCGATCAGCGCTATGCCGCCCGCGGTTGCGGCAACCGTGGAAAGCCACCAGATCTGCCGCGCCTCAAGTGCGGCGGCCGGGCTGCCCGGCAGTTCCGGCGGCAGGCCGATCATCGGGGCCAGCATGACGGCGGTAAAACCGGCAACGCCCCAGAGAAGGCCTTCGCGCCAGCCGCCATTCGTGCCACGCAGCGAAATAAGGCCGGTCAGAACAAGCGCATAACCGATGGCGGTCAGGACATTGGCGGCAACGGTATAGGCGGTGCGCTCGAAGCCATCGGCCGGAGCCCAGGCCTCGTCATTGTGCTCATGGGCGGGAACCGCAGCACCGGGCGCCGTCGCATCATGGCTGTGAGGCGCCTCGCCACCGGCGCTCTCATAGGTTTCCGCCTGAAGGATGAGCGGCGTGGTGCCGAAAGCCTGCATGGCAGACACGGCGAAACCACCGAGAATGCCGACGAGAACCGCGGTAAAGACGATATTGCGAAAAGATGACATGCCGTTTCCCCTCAATGGCAGGGGAAGGCATTGGCATGACGCGTGTCATGCGCGGCATTGTGAACGGCTTCCACATGGGAAAAGCCGACAAAACCGACAACGAACAGGCCAAGCACGATCGCCGTCAGCGATTGCGCGAAGCTGCCCGTTTTTGCGGAAACGGCTGAATTGGCCGTATTCTGCTGGATGGACATGGTGACCCCTCTCCCGGCGCGACCCCGCGCCTTTAGACACGGCCGAACGGCGGGAGCCGCAAGACCGCATGCGATACACTTCACCACGGGGATACGAGACTGACACAGGGAGGCATTGATCTCGCCACCCTGAAATTCCGCTCTTCCGGACACCCCGCCGGCATGGACATTTCCGTGATGGCAGGTCTCCTGGCTTACGGGTCAAAACCTGAAACACCTTCCCGGCATCGCCCTCCCTGGAAACCTCGGTTCCCGGAAAATGGCTTGCCAGTGGCACTTCGTTTCAGGCTCTCCGCTCACAGTTGCGGGGGCAGCCACGAATGAGGATTTCTCCCTATCGTGTTCCCTTTTCACCTTCCGGAACGCCCGGAAGGAACCATCACAGGATTGTTATCCGATGGGTGGCGGCGGGAGTCAATGGGCGCGCATGCGCCCAGGGGCACCCTACCGCGCCGGAATGGCCTTCAGATAGGCGGCGATCGCATCGCGGTCATCCGCCGTCAGATGCGCCATGTTCTGCTGCACCTTGACCATGGAACCGCCGACGCTGTCGAATTCCGGGGTGAAGCCGGTTTCCAGATAGCTGGCAATATCGGCCTTGGCCCAGCTTCCGATGCTTTGCGAGCCGGGGGTGATGTCAGGAATGCGGCCTTCGCCTTCCGGATTGGGGCCGCCGGCCAGCCACTTATCGGCAAGGAAACCGCCGAGCGCATTGCGCGGCGTATGGCACTCGCCGCAATGGCCCGGCCCTTCCACCAGATATTGACCGCGCAGCAATTCGGCATTGGCATTGGCAAGCTCGACCCGCGGCGGTGCGGAGGGGTCGAAATAAAGGAACTTCCAGCCGCCCAGCGCCATGCGCAGGTTGAACGGGAACGGCAGTTCGTGATCCGGCGCATCGTTCTGGCTGGCCGGCAGGGCTTTCAGATAACCGAAGAGATCGTTGATGTCCTTCTGCGTCATGCGGGCATAGGAGGCGTAGGGAAAGGACGGGTAAAGGTGCTCACCGTTCCTGCCCACACCACGCGTCATCGCATCGCCGAATTCCGCCAGCGTCCAGCCGCCGATACCATGCTGCGGATCGGAAGAAATATTGGGCACATGAAAGGTGCCGAAGGGGCTTTTCAGCGCCTGCCCGCCCGCAAGCGTCAACAGCGCCTCACCCTTCGCATCGGGTGCGGCATGACAGCTTGCACAGCCGCCCGCCCAGAACAGCGTTTCGCCATTGGCCAGATCCGGTTCGCCAAGGCTGACCCAATGGCTTGGCGCCTGACGTTCCGGCGCGGTGACCCAGGCGAATATGCCGTAGCCGGCAATCGCCGCGACCACGGCCCCGCCAGCGAGTTTCGTCCAGATGGAGGACATACCCCTCTCCCCATTCTCACCTGACCCGGTCAGATGCCTTTCGAGCGTGAGAAAACGCCGCCGGGAAGCGGCGTTTCCAGAATCATTCGATTATTTCTTCAGACGGTAGGTCTGGTGGCAGGTGCCGCAATCGGCGCCGAGCGTCTTCATGGCGGTGGCAACGCCCGCCTGATCGCCGGGGAGATTGGCGAGAACGATGTCCGCATCCGTGCCAAGCTTGGCGGCCTTGGCCTTGAAGTCCTCGAAATTTTCCCAGATGGCGGGAGCAGCCGCGCTGCCGGTTTCGGTGCCGGCGGGGAACTGGTCCGGGAAAGCCTTGGCATTGGTGCCGATGGTCGTCACCGCAGCCTTGACCACATCAGCATCAAAGGGCTTCTCGCCCTTGGAGATGGCAGCGAGCGAACCCATGGCGCCGCCGATCTGCTTCATCATGCCTTCACGTTTTTCGACTTCGCCGGCAGCGTAGACCGCTCCGGCGCAAAGACAGCCGAAAAGCATGGCCGCCGTGATGGTTTTCAGTTTCATGCACACTCTCCTTGATTCCGGCTGGGACACCGGGCGCTAGATGGAACGGCGCGAGGATGCCCTTTCCGGATGGCGAAAAGAAGTCACATTGCGGTGAATTCCATCGTGAAAACAGAAGCCTAAGACAAGGCCTCCCAGAGCGTGAGAAGCGCTGCGGCAATCAGCATGAAACCGGCGGCGCGACCGATGAAGATCGTGGCGGCGGGCGAGGAAACAAGCCATGCCCGGCTTTTATCCGCCGTCAGCGCCAGCGCGCCATAGACGGTGAACTGCGTCACCGCCACCATCGCGCCCATCACCAGCCCCTGCATCCAGATCGGGCCATAGGCGGGTTTGAGAAATTGCGGATAGATCGCCATCATGAACAGATAGGCCTTCGGATTGGAAAGGCAGGTCAGCACCGCCCGCCAGAAGGCTTTTCTGACCGAAGCGCTCGCCTGGGCCTCGTCGCCGTTCACGACAATCGCGCTGCGCATCAGGCCGATGCCGATCCAGATCATATAGGCGGCGCCAAAGACCAGAAGCGGCAGGAACAGCGACGGCATCCACGCGGCGAGCATGCCGACGCCCAACGCACCGTAAAGCGAATGCACGATGCCGCCGGCGCTCATGCCGCTTGCGGCGGAAAGGCCGGTTCTCTTGCCACCCGTCAGCGCACTTGCCAGCACAAACAGCATGTCCATGCCCGGCAGAATGATGATGCCGAACAGGACCAGAAAGAAAAGCCAGAGATTTTCGGCGTAACTCATGTCAGTATCTCCCAAAACGGTTCATGGCACATTCGGGAAAGCCGATGTTTCTCAATGTGTTTCTCCGTTTATAGGAAAGGCCAACTGACAGCGTTGTGTCAGTTGCGTCGTAATATCCCCGGGAAAACGGCAATGCGCAAGGCGTCGAGACTGTTCGAAATCATCCAGATCCTGCGGGTGGCGCGCAGGCCCGTCACCGCGCAGACCATTGCCGAGGCGCTGGAGGTGACGGTGCGCTCGGTCTATCGCGACATAGCCGCCCTTCAGACCATGCGCGTGCCGATCGAAGGGGAACGCGGCGTCGGTTATATCCTGCGTCCCGGCTTCAACCTGCCGCCGCTGATGTTTTCCATCGAAGAGACGGAGGCGATCGTGCTGGCGCTCGCCATGGTCGCCCGCACCGGCGATGCCGAATTGCGGCAGGCGGCCAGGCAGGTCAGCGACAAGATCGCCGCCTCCCTGCCCGACCCCCTGTCGAAAACCCTCTCCGCCAATGCCCTGCACGCCTGGGGCAGCATCGCGCCGGTGCCAGCAGGCGTCGATCTTGCCACGGTCAGGCGCGCGGTGCGCGACGAGGAGAAACTGGAAATCACCTATCGCGATGAAGCCGGCGCGGAAACGCAACGACGGATTCGGCCGATTGCGGTGATCTATTATTCCGAAACGGTGAATATCGTCGCCTGGTGCGAACTACGGCAGGCGATCCGCAATTTCCGCTCGGACCGGGTGCTGAGCTGCGACACCACGGGCAGCTTCTTCAAGCTCGAAGGCGAGAAGCTGCGGCAATTGTGGATGAGCGGCTGGCAGAGCAACCAGCCGGGAAACAGAACTCCGGAACGCGCGACAGATTGAGCTGGCGTTGTGCGACGAGCACGAGATAGTGCAGCTCGCAGCCTTTGTTCTCTGTCGGAGCCGGAGCAGCCCTCTCCACCCTCATTCCTGTGCTCGTCACAGGAATCCAGTCGACGCGCGTTTGCGCGGCGGAGGGGAGTCTGGCCTAAACCACGGCAGCGTTTTGCAGCAAATACTCCAGTACCCGATCCTCCTCGCGCCCGAAACCGCGAATGGCGATTCGGTCGGCAAAGACATCGGCGATGGCAAAGGTGTTCTGGTCGGGCGTATCCACCATGCCCTTGAAATTCACGAAGTGGGTATGGCCCAGCGCGCCGTAATTGCCCTCGTGATTATGGCCGTTGAACCACGCGACGACCGAAGGATGCGCGCCGAGAAGCTCGAGGATGCGCGGCGCGTCCCACATGTTGTGGGCGTTTTCCGGATAGACAGGGTAGTGGCAGAGAACGATCACTTTTTCGCCTGCCGCATCCGCCTTTTGCAGAACCGTCTGCAGCCATTCGAACTGTTCATCGCTGAACGAGGCGTTCCAGTCCTGCGCATTGATTGCGCCCGCATCCGCCAGACGCTTCAGCCGCTCTGCAGCAAGCGCGCGACGCGGATCGCCGGGCGGCGGGGCGAAAAGGCTGACCTCGTTGCCGTCAAGCACGACGAAGCGGACGTCGCCGATGGAAAAATCATGCCAGGGGGCGGACATGCCGAGGCGGTTATGGATATCGGGCAAATGCTCAGCGGCGACGGCGAAATCGTGATTGCCCGGCAGCAGGACCGACCGGTGGCGAAGCTTGTCGTAAACGGCAAGGATCGCATCGAAATTTTCAAAGCCGCGGTCGATGATATCGCCCAGCGTCACCACGAAGGCCAGATCTTCGCGGTTGAAGGCGTCGATCGCGTCTGCGAGCTTTTTCGGGCTTTCAGCGTAATATCGGCCCATCTCGGGGCGCGGATCGGCATCGGCATATTGGGGATCGGCGACAATGCCGAAGGAGAAGAGAGGCGTGGTTTTTTCAGTCATGATGCGCCGCGATAAACCCGGCGGATGACAGGCTTGTGACAGAGAACGACATCCCAAAAGCAGAACACCCGGCGCGAGGGCCGGGTGTTCGAAAATTCCGTTCCGCAAGCCTTACTTGGCGGCGGCTTCGTAACGCTCCAGGACGTAGTCCCAGTTGATGAGGTTATCGACGAAGGCTTCGAGGTACTTCGGACGCAGGTTGCGGTAGTCGATGTAGTAGGAGTGTTCCCAGACGTCGACGCCGAGGATCGGCTCTGCACCGTGAACCAGCGGGTTTTCGCCGTTCGGGGTCTTGGAGATTTCGAGCTTGCCGTTCTTGACGGAAACCCACGCCCAGCCGGAGCCGAACTGCGTGGTGCCGGCGGCGATGAAATCAGCCTTGAACTTGTCGTAACCGCCGAGATCGGAGGCGAACGCCTGTTCCAGCTTGCCCGGCAGCTTGTTGCCGCCGCCGTCCTTCTTCAGCCACTTCCAGAAATGGACGTGGTTGTAATGCTGGGCAGCATTGTTGAAGAGACCAGCATTGGTGCCAAAGGACTTCTTCACGACTTCCTCAAGCGAAAGGTCGGAAAGACCGGCTTCCGCCGCCAGCTTGTTGCCGTTGTCGACATATGCCTTGTGGTGCTTGTCGTGATGGAACTCGAGCGTCTCGCGCGACATGTATGGTGCAAGCGCGTCGTAGTCGTAGGGGAGTTCAGGAAGTTCGAAGGCCATGGTTTTTACTCCTTTTTGCAGCGGGTTACCGCTCCTAGAAACCGTGTGAGCGGACCATAGGAGCGAACCTCTGTTTGGGCAACCTGTGAAATATCAAAATGTTCCGACAAAAGAGAAAATTCCTCTCAAGCCAGCCGCCACCACATTTGTTTCACAACCCTGGCGTACTGTTTTCCACCCTATCGGTTCGCTTTTGATGAAATTGCAGGAAGGAAATTCCATGACCCGCCCCAACTCCCGCTCCTTGATCCGCTCCATCCTCCTCTTCACCGCCCTATCATCGCTGGCACTCCCCGCCGCCGCATCCTCGGACGATGCCTGGAAAGAATTCGTGGCGGATGTGCAGACGGCCTGCCTTGCCGGAGCCAAGGACATGATCGAGGACGCCAAGGCGGTGGTCGATCCCGTCGGCAGCGAAAATTACGGCCTCGCCATCCTGACCGGCAAGGCCAAGGGCGCGGATGCGACGGTCAGCCATATCTGCGTCTACGACAAGAAGACCAAGGCGGTGGAACTGGGCAGCGAGCTTGCCGGGGATACGCTGAAGGTGGAAATTCCCGGCTCCACCCAGCCCTAAATCATATAAAAACAGCGGGATGGCGAAAACCGCTCACAGTTTTCGCCATCCCGCTCAAACTTTTTGTTTTGTCGCATTTCCAGACGGAAAACCGGGCTCCAGATTTTCAGGAAATGCTCCAGCTGATCAAAAACGGGGCGTTGTGTCGCCCTCGCCCAGCGCGCGCTGCATCAGGACGGTATCCAGCCACTGGCCGTGTTTCCAGCCAATGGATTTGAACGTGCCGACATGCTCGAAACCGGCCGCACGGTGCAGGCCGATCGAGGCGGCGTTGCCGCTATCGCCGATGACGGCGAGCATCTGCCGGAAGCCGCGCGAGGTCGCATCCTCAATCAGCGCATCGAGTAGTTTGCGGCCAATCCCCATGCCCTTCATGGCCGGATCGACATAAACGGAATTCTCAACCGCCGCGCCATAGGCCGGGCGCGGACGATAGGCCCCGGCATAGGCATATCCGGCTATCTTTCCGTCGATTTCGGCGACGAGATAGGAATAATTGCCCTCCACCAACAGGCGACGGCGCTCAAGCATCATATCCACGCCCGGCGGATCGATCTCGAAGCTGGCGCGGCCGTTCAGCACGGCATCCCGGTAAATTTCGGTAATGGCTGGAATATCCGCTTCCTCGCAAGGGCGGATGGTGCAACTGGATACTGTGAGAAGGGTCATTATCTCGTCCTGTGGTCATTCACGGCCCCATTGTGCATTGCGGCGCAGCCAAAATAAAGATTATCTGTCTTATACAAACGATAAGGTTTTCTTTGATGATGGACCTCGATCTGCGGCAGGTGCGCAGCTTCATGGATGTCGCCGATCTCGGCAGCTTTTCCGCCGCCGCCGACAAGGCGGGGCTGACACAGCCGGCCATCAGCCTGCATATCCGGCTTCTCGAAAAACAACTCGGCGTTAGGTTGATCGAAAGGGTCGGCAGGCGCGCGCAGCCGACGGCGGCGGGCCGGGATTTTCTCATCCATGCAAGGCGGATTGCGGAAGAAGTGGCGCATGCGATCGATACCGTAGCACCTCATCGCAGCGGGGTGACGGGACGCCTGCGCATCGGCACGGGCGCAACTGCCTGCATCTATCTGCTGCCGCCCGTGCTGGCCAAAATCCGTCAGGCCATGCCGGGTATCGAAATCGTCGTGCAGACCGGCAATACGCACGATATTTTGCGGCTTCTGGAGGCCAACACGATCGATGCGGCGGTGGTGGCCCTGCCCGCCAGTGGCCGCAGCCTCGATATCAGCGACATCCATCTCGATGAACTGGTTGCAGTTTTCCCGCATGGCGCCGTCACCGACAGAACGGTACTGAACGCCGAAACGCTTTCGACGCGGCCGCTGCTGCTTTACGAGGGCGGCAATACGCGCAGGCTGGTGGATCAATGGTTTTCGGCGAGCGGCCGCACCGTGCAGCCCGCCATGGAACTGGGCAGCGTCGAGGCCATCAAGAAGCTCGCGGGTGCGGGCCTTGGCCTCGCCATCGTGCCGCGCATGGCGATGGAGCATGAAAGCGCAACGTCGGGGCTTGAATGGCGCTCGCTGGAGCCGCCGCTGGAGCGCCGGATCGCGCTGGCGATGCGGCGAGACAAACATATGACCGCGCCGCTGCGGGCGCTTGCCGCTGCGCTGCCGAGCTTGCAGAAACGATAAAGCCCGCGCCGGTTTCGGGCGCGGGCTTTATGACACTTTTCTTCCGTCATGCCGGACTTGATCCGGCATCCAGCCACGGCGCGTCTGCGCCGTGAGTAGAGTCTCTCGCGATCAAGGACTTGATCGCCCTGGACCCCGGATCTAGTCCGGGGTGACGGAGTGCGGATGCTAGCTCCTCACCATATCCAACCTGGATTGTCTTCAGAACTCCGTCCAGTCGTCGCCCTTCACGGCCAGCGCCGCATTGCCACGCGAGGCGGCAACCGGGCGGGCCCTTGAAGGCGCAGCGACGGGTGCGGCAGGCGCACGGGCGGGGCTTGCGGCCCGCTGCATGTGCCTTGCCGTCTCCCGCAATGCGGAGGTCTGCTGGCCGAGCTGGAATTGCGCAAGCAGGGCGTGGAGGTTGGCACATTCCTGCGCGAGACCCGCACCGGCCGCGTTCATTTCCTCGACCATGGCGGCGTTCTGCTGCGTGGCCTGATCCATGTGGTTGACGGCGGTGTTGACCTCGGAAAGGCCAGCCGACTGTTCCTGCGCCGCCGTTGCGATGGCATCCATATGGGTGTTGACGGAAAGCACCAGCTGCTCGATTTCGGAAAGCCCGACGCCGGTGTCGGCGACCAGCTTCACGCCCTCACCCACCGCAACGGCAGATGTGTTGATGAGCTGCTTGATTTCCTTGGCGGCATTGGCGGAGCGCTGCGCCAGTTCGCGCACTTCCTGTGCGACGACGGCAAAACCCTTGCCCGCATCGCCCGCCCGCGCCGCCTCGACGCCCGCATTCAGCGCCAGAAGGTTGGTCTGGAAGGCGATTTCGTCGACGACGCCGATGATCTGGCCGATCTGGCGCGAGGAATGTTCGATGCGCTCCATGGCGGAAACGGCATCGCGCACCACCTTGCCGGAAAGATCGGCCTTTGACCGTGCTTCACGCACCGTGTCGCGCGCCTCGCCTGCTCGCTTGGAGGTGGCAGAAACATTGGCGGTGATCTCTTCCAGCGCGGCGGCGGTCTCTTCCAGAGAAGCGGCCTGCTGCTCGGTGCGGCGGGAAAGATCGTCGGATGCCGATGACACCTCATGCGCGCCGCCGTTCACTGTCTGTACGGACTGGCCGACGCTTGTGAGCGCTTCGCGCAGCTGATGCACGGAGCTGTTGAAATCGTGGCGCAGCGCCTCGAATTGCGGAGCGAACGGCGTGGCGATCTCGCAGACCATGTCGCCGGAAGCAAGACGGCGAAGGCCGCCCGCTAGCGAACCCGTGGCCTGATTGAGCCGTTCTTCGGCCTCGGCCTCGGCACGCTGCTGCAGCTCGATACGGTCCCGCTCGGCCCGCTCGCGGTTGGCGACGGCTTCCGCCTCCAGCTGCTTGTTGCGGATTGCCGCCTCGCGGAAGATTTCCACGGCGCGGGCCATCTCGCCGATCTCGTCGGAACGCTTTGCACCGGCGACATCGATTGCAAGATTACCGCCCGAAAGCTCCATCATCGCGTTGGTCAGGCGGCTGATCGGCCGGGTGACGCGGCCGACGATGACAGCAAGCGAGAGAATACAGAGCGCCAGCGTGACGACGAAGACGGCGAGATAGATCATCGCATCGATAAAGGCACCCTGTTTTGCCTTTTCGGCATTGGCATCCAGAACATCCATGGCGGCGGACGCGATTTTCGCAATCGTGCCGAGATTTTCGGTGACGGTGGTGCGCCAGCTATCCATGGTGAAGGCAGGCGTGCGGCCGTTGTTCAGGTCGTCGATGAGCTTGGTGCGCTGGGTGCTGAAATCACCCTTGAAATAGGTCTTGTCCGCGGTGGCGTAGATGTCCTTGAGCGACTGCGGCGTCGATTCATGCGCGACCAGATCGCCGGTCGCTTTCCACGCGAAAGCCGCACCGGCATCGGCTGCGCCGAGCTGCTGCATTTCCTGCGCGGTGAGCGGCCGGTTCTGGGCGACGGCGCCGTTGAGAATGACGGTGGCGCTGCCGCCAAGTGCGCGGGCGGACCAGCCATAGGAGCGCAGCTGGATCAAACCGGTCTGACCCTGATCGAGGGAGCGGACAGTGCCTTCAAGTGCCGTCGAACCGGCTTCAAGCGAGGCGAGGAAATCGCCGCCGAGCGTCATGACCGTCTTGTCGAGCCCGCTTTCGCGCCGGTCGAGCGGCTGCGAAACATTGGCGTCAACCTTTTTTCTGAGCTCGACGAACTGCGCGTAAACATCTTTCACACGCTTGAGCGGCGCTTGCAGCTGCGTGTTTTCGAGCGATGAAGACTGTGTGAGGAACGCCGTCATGGCGGCATCCACCTTCTGGCGTGCCGCCTGCACGCTGGCGATGCTGCCGGCCGACTTTGACGGATCGAGCGTCAACGCCGTGGCGCTGTCGCCACGTTCACTGCGGAAATTCAAAAGCGCATTGAAAAGAAGCTTGTCGAGCGAGGCGAGTTGCGCGACCTCGGAAAAGGTGCCGGCGCGATTGACCGAGCGCCACAATTCGTTGCCGACCAAACCGGCCAGCGCAAGGCTGATGGTAAGGAAAAATCCCACAAGTATATTACGAATGCTGAAAGACATCTGGCGGCCCTCGTTAGCCGGAGGTGAAGATGCCGCAAACTACAGTTCGTTTGTCTAAAATTGGATTAAATTCCCCCCGTCTTTTTGGGGAAAATATTGCACCGCAGAAAAGCAATGGCCACGGCAGGCCGAATGCCCGCCGTGGCCTCTTTACGAGATGATTGCCGATCTCAGACGTCTGCGCCGAGACGCGCCCAGTCCATGTAAAGATCGAGCGCCTTGCGGGCGACCGGGCCTGCCTGCAACTCGCGATCATCCAGCTTCACGACAGGCGAAACCTTGGAATAATTGCCCGAGCAGAAGATTTCATCGGCCTCGCGGAAATCTTCGACCGAAAGCGTCGCCTCACGGACATCGAAACCGGCCTGACGCAGAAGGCCGATCACCCGCGAACGGGTGATGCCGGCCAGGAAGGTGCGGTTCGGAACCGGGGTGAAGACGACGCCGTCCTTGACCATGAAGATGTTGGCCGAAGCGGATTCGGCGACATTGCCGTTCATGTCACGCATCAGGGCATTGTCGAAGCCGCGCGAGCGGGCTTCCAGAATGGCGCGGCCGCTATTGGGGTAAAGGCTGCCGGCCTTGGCGTCCGTCATTGCGGTTTCCGGCGAAGGACGGCGCAGCGGCGAGACGGTGAGCGTCAGCGGCTTGCCGGCATCCATCGGCGCTTCGAAAAGGCACAGCGCAAAACGGGTGGAACCGGCATCCGGCGCGACAACGCTGCCGGGCATGCCGTGTTCGGCCCAGTACATCGGTTTGATATAGATCGCCGTCTTGCCGTCGAACCTGTTGACGCCTTCCAGCGCCAGCGCCTCGATCTCTTCCGCCGTCATCGTCGGCTTCATGCCCATATTGGCGGCAGAGCGGTTGACGCGCTGGCAGTGCAGATCGAGATCGGGAGCGACGCCATCAAACCAGCGCGCGCCGTCAAACACCGTCGACGCCAGCCACATGGCGTGCGAGGTCGGGCCGATGAGCGGCGGATTGCCGGGCAGCCATTGACCGTCAACATAAGTCCAGGTGGTTGATCGGGGTGCGGTATCGACGCTCATGATGGTCTCCTGTCTCAAGCGTTTCCGTTAAACGAAAACGCTCCGTCTTTTTGTTCTGATGCATTTCCGGATGAGGAACGCTACGCGCGCTCAACCTGGGATGTGCTGGAAATCGGCCGGAGTGAATGCCTCTCCCCTGACGAGGTCAAGTTTTAATTGCCGCGATTTCTGATTTTGATGGAAAATAACAAAGCGACGGCCCGACAAAGATGTTTTATGAGGTGAAACAAAAGGTTGATGAATAGATTCATCACAATAATTCATCGATCCGATGATGGCGGGGCGATTTCACCCATGCGATGCTGACGATCTGACGGCAGTCCGCAGGAGGAAAACCATGGCATGGTCCGCCCACCAATATCTGAAATTCGAAGACGAACGGACACGCCCCGCCCGGGATCTCCTGGCCCATGTGCCGCTGGAGCGGGTGCTGAATGGCTATGACCTTGGCTGTGGCCCCGGCAATTCCACCGAGCTTCTGACTGACCGTTACGGCGTCAACGTCATTACCGGCATCGACAGTGACGACGACATGCTGGAAAAGGCGGCGGACCGGCTGCCGACCACCCGCTTCGGCAAGGCCGACCTTGCAAAATGGAAGCCGGCGCAGAAGGCAGACCTGCTTTACGCCAATGCCGTTTTTCAGTGGGTGCCGGATCATCTCGTCGTTCTTTCGCAACTGATGGACCAGCTGGAAAGCGGCGGCGTTCTGGCCGTGCAGATGCCTGACAATCTGCAGGAGCCGACGCATCGCGCCATGGAGGAGACCGGCGCGAACGGTGCCTGGAAGGACAGCTTTGCAGATGGCAGGCTGCGCCGCAAACCCCTGCCCGCACCTTCTGACTATTTCGATGCGCTGACGCCGAAATCCGCGCGGGTGGATGTGTGGCACACCGTCTATAATCATCCGATGAAGGATGCGGAAAGCATCGTCGAATGGGTCAAGGGCACGGGCCTGCGCCCCTATCTCGCCGCCGCCGGCGAGGAAAACCGCGAAGCCTTCCTCGCCGACTACACGCGGCGCATCAAGGAGGCCTATCCGCCGATGGCGGACGGCCGGTTGCTGCTGCGTTTTCCCCGGCTTTTTGTGGTGGCGGTGAAGAAGTAAGGACGTGAGATTGTCGCAGGTGGACGCATCCCCCACCGCCCTCATTCCTGTGTTTGTCACAGGGATGAGGAGAGCGCGGAATGCAGAAAGCGTGGACGGCCCCTGGCTTATCTTGCCAACCGGCCTAAACGCCAATGTTTAACCTGCAAAGGCATAGACCCGGAGGCGGTGGTTGTCGGGGTCGGCAGCGGTAAAGGTGTAGCCGAACTCCATTTTGGCGGGCTGCTGCAGCATGGCGACGCCCCTTGCCTTCCAGCTGGCGAAAGTCTCATCCACCTCTGCGTCGTTTTCGACACGGAAAGCGAGCTCTCCGCCGCCGCCCGCGACCGATGCCTTCGGCTCCACGGTATGTTGCGACCACAGGCCGAGCTTCATGCCGTTTTGAAGCACGAACAGCGAAAATGTCGGTGAGGATTCCACCGGCTCCGCACCCAGCAGGGCCTTGTAAAATTCCGTGCTGGCCGGCGGGTTATCGACGTAGAGGATGGTGAAATCGGGGTGGCTCATGGCTGTTCTCCTGTGTTGCGGATGAACGGTTTCTAGACCCCGCTACTGTCAGTTTTTGTCAGCATGATGCCGCCGCCGCTGTTTTTCCCGTTCGCGCCATTCTTTCAACAGGGCCTGGCGGCGGCGCGCATAACGGCTGTCCAGGGGACGGAAATCTTCGATGCGGTCGGCCCGGAAACTGCGGTAGTCCTGCCGCGTCTCGCACCAGCCCAGCACCACCCGCACCAGATCGAAAAAAGCGAGTGCGAAGGGCCAGATCACCCGCTCCGTCACGTCTCCCTTTTCATCGCGATAGGTGATGACGACCTTGCTTTCCTTGCGGATCGTATCGCGAATGGCCGCCAGATCGACATGGATGGCGGCGAGGCCCTGCCCCGGCCCGACAAGCAGGGTGGAATTATCGAGTTCCTCGCGCAGGGCATCGGGAAGCACGGCGCCGATCTTGACGAGTGCGGCGCGGGCGGCCTCGGCCAGCCCGGCATCGGCGCGGCCCGCCACCCAGCGCGAGCCGAGCACCAGCGCCTCGATCTCCTGCTGCGAAAACATCAGCGGCGGCAACAGGAAACCGGGTCGCAGCACATAACCCACCCCCGCTTCGCCCTCGATGTCAGCACCCTGCGCCTGAAGCGTTGCTATATCGCGGTAAAGCGTGCGCAGGCTGACGCCGGTCTGCGCGGCAAGGGCCGTACCGCTGACCGGCATGCGGTGGGAGCGCAGGATCTGCAACAGATCAAGAAGCCGTTGTGAGCGTGACATGCGACATTTCCTTCCACCCGCATAGTCGGATCGTACCGTTGACGATCCCGGCGATAGACGCGTAACGCCGCCAGCCGCCCGGTGCAACCATGCAAAAAAGGGTGGACAAGGCCGCGCCGCCATCATGTAGATATGGCCAGTGATATTCACGCCCCCTCACCCGCCACAGGCATTTCGAGTTTCCGCCATGATCGTTCGTCCAAAACCGAACCTGCTGCAGCTTTTCCTCATCGTGCGCGGTTCCATCATCGTCCGCATCTTTCCGCAGGTGCTTGCGGTGTTCCTGCTGTCGACGCTGGTTGTCTGGGCGCACAAGGACCGGCCGGATCTGGTACAGGCGTTGAACGGCGCGCCCTTTTCGCTGCTCGGCATCGCGCTTTCGGTGTTCCTCGGCTTTCGCGCCAATGCCTGTTACGACCGCTGGTGGGAAGCCCGCAAGCAATGGGGCGCGCTGATCACCGTCGCCCGCACGCTTTCGCGACAGACCGCCATGCTGGAAGGCCGGCAGGATGTAGCCGATCCCGTAACCCGCAGGCGGATCACCGATCTTGTAATCGCCTTCTGCCACGCGCTGGTCTCGCACCTGCGCCCCGGGGATGCGACCGCCACCGCATCCCGCCTCATTCCGGATGACCTTTCGGAGACCTATGCCCGCAGCCGCAACAAACCGGACATGCTGCTGCGCGAAATATCCGCCGCTGTCGTCTCCGCTCATGGCAAGGGGCAGATCAGCGATATCCAGCTGCAGATGCTGGACGCCACCGTGCAGCAGATGGGGGCCTCGCAGGCTTCGTGCGAGCGCATCCGCCAGACGCCGGTTCCCTTCGGTTATTCGCTGCTGCTTCACCGCACCGCGCATCTCTTCTGCCTGTTGCTGCCGTTCGGTTTCACGGATCTGCTCGGCTGGGCCACGCCTTTTACCAGCACGCTGATCGCCTATACGTTTTTCGGTCTCGACGCGTTGTCCGACGAGCTGGAAGACCCATTCGGCACCGGCCTCAATGCCCTGCCGATCAATGCGCTTGCCACCACCATCGAGATCAATCTGCGCGAGGCGATGGGCGAGACCGATCTGCCGGCCGACCCGCGCCCGGTGGATTATGTGCTGATGTGATATCGTCGCCGCCGGGTTGAAACCGATCGCGCGGACACCAGTTAATGAAAGACGGCTTCCCCGCCCGGCATCTGCCGCCGACCATGTTTTCAGCAAACAGGAGAGACATCCATGTATCACGTCAACGCCAATGGCGCGAATATTCCCGCCCTCGGTTTCGGCACCTTCCGCATTCCGGAAGACGATGTCAGGCGCATTCTGCCGGAGGCGCTGAAACTCGGTTTCCGCCATGTCGATACCGCGCAGATCTACAAGAACGAGGGTGCCGTCGGCGAGGTCCTCGCTCAGTCAGGCATTTCCCGCCACGATATATTTCTCACCACCAAGGTCTGGGTGGATCGCTTTCGTCACGACGATTTTCTCGCCTCCGTCGATGAAAGCCTTGCAAAACTGAAGACTGACTATGTTGATCTCCTGCTGCTGCACTGGCCGAAGAGCGATGTGCCGCTTGCCGAGCGCATGGGCGCGCTGAACGCGGTGCGCAAGGCCGGAAAGGTGCGCAATATCGGCATTTCCAACTTCAACGTGGCGCTGACCGAAGAAGCAGTGAAACTTTCCGACACGCCGCTTGCCACCAACCAGATCGAATATCACCCCTATCTCGACCAGACGAAGGTGATTTCGGCCGCGCGCAAACACGGGATGTCGGTGACGGCCTATTATCTGATGGCCGATGGCAGGGTGCCGAACGATCCCGTGCTGCAGGACATCGGCGCAAAGCATGGCAAGACCGCCGCGCAGGTGACCCTGCGCTGGGCCGTGCAGCAGCCGGATATCGTGGCGCTTTCCAAGACGGCGACTGAAAGCCGCCTCAAGGAGAATTTCGACATTTTCGATTTCGCGCTGACGGAAGAGGAAATGCAGGCCATCCACGCGCTGGCCAAACCGAACGGCCGCATCGTCAGCCCCGGCCACCTCGCACCCGATTGGGACGACTAAGCCGGCGGGGCAGTCCGGTTCGGTTTCATCGCTCGGTCAGGGCCAGCTTCGCACCCAGCGCCACAAAGGCGGCGGCGAAGCTGCGCCGCAGCCAGGCGAGAACCGCCGGGCGTGACATCACCTGCCGCCGGACCGAGGCGGCAAAACAGCCGTAAAGCGCAAAGACCAGAAACGTCATGGCCATGAAGATCAGCCCGAGATCGATCATGCGCCATGTCGGCAAAACCTCATCCGGCGCGATGAACTGCGGCAGGAAGGCAAAAAAGAAGATCGACAGTTTCGGGTTCAGGAGATTGATGAGGATCGCCTCGCCGATGACGCGGGCGGCCTTCTGCGGCTCCCCGGCATCATCGATCTTCAGCGCACCGTCTTCCCGCAGCGTATTCCACGCCATGTAGATGAGGTAGGCGACCCCCAGATATTTGACGATGCCGAAGGCCAGCGCGCTGGTGTGCAGAATGGCGGCAAGGCCGGTGATGGCGGCGAGCAGATGCGGCACGATGCCGAGCGTGCAGCCGAAGGCCGCAATCACGCTCGCCCTCGCCCCCTGCGAGAGACCGGCGGCCAGCGTGTAGACCACGCCGGTTCCCGGAGAAGCGGCGACGATGAAGGATGTGATGAGGAATTCGGGTGTCATGGTGCGGGTATGTCCTGTGGGTGGAGGACAGGAGCATGATGGCGCGTGGGGTGGGTGTCTTGGACGAAATTGCAGAGCTGATGCTCGGAGACTCGCGCGGTAATAGCAGGCTGAGGGGCTGGGCCAACCCACTCTCCCTCATTCCTGTGCTTGTCACAGGAATGAGGGTGGAGAAAGCATCTACGAAAACGCCGCCCGATAAACCGCCGGCGTCACGCCGAATTGCCGCACAAAAAACCGGTTCAGATGGCTCTGGTCAGTAAAACCGGCGGCAAAGGCCGCCTCGGCAGGCGGCGTACCGCTGGCCAGCGCATGCCGGGCCAGATGCACGCGCCGCTGGAGAAGATAGCTGTGCGGCGTCAGGCCTGTCGCCTTGGCGAAAGCCCGCAGGAAACGGAACAGGCTCATGCCGGCCTCGCTCGCCAGATCGGCGAGGCGGAACGGCCGGGCGGGATCGTCATCGATGATGCTTTTCGCCCGTTTTATGCTGTCGAGTGCGGTAGTTTCGCGCGGTTTGGCAGCCACCTCCATCGCACCCGCCAGAAGCATCAGCAGGGCCTCGTCGCCATGCAGGGTCTCGCCCGGCCGCTGCCTTGCGGTCATCGCCGAAAAGACAGCGCAGAACCGATCAGCCAAAGGCCTTGCATCAACGGGATAGGCGAATTCGAAAGAACCTCGATCCTTCTCGCAGACATCGGCAATGGCGTCGCGGACGATATCGATGTCGAGATAAAGCATCCGCCAGGCGCGACCGCCCGCCCCGAGCGGAATGCCGTCATGCACCTCGCCCGGATTGACGGTGATGACATGGCCGGCGCCGGCCTCCACCATGCCACGACCGGAGAGCGATTTCTGCGCGCCGCGTTCGATGAGGCCGATGCCAAACTGATCATGCATGTGGCGCGGGAAAGAACGATCGCTGTCCGCCACCACGGCGACGACGCCGGGCATGCTGGTTTTCGGCATCAGGAACTGGCCTTGGCCCATGAAAGCGCGCGCTCCGCAGAAAAGAACGCGACGCTATCACAGGGTGTCCCCATGCGACAGACGCTGCCGCTTACGGATGCATATGGTTGATCATCGCGAAGACCTGATCGAAATTGCCGTTCTGCGCGGCAAAACGCAGCGGCTTGCAGCGTTCCACCACCACTTCATTCTCGTCCGGACGATTTTCAAGAATATCCATCACCTCGGAAATGAAGGCGTCGAGCGGCATCGCCCTTTCGTCGCTCGCCTGCCCCTCGCCCATCAGCGTCGTCTGCACATAGGGCGGTACGATTTCGATGACTTCCACCGGTGTCTCCTTCAGCTGCTCGCGCAGCGCAACCGAATAGGCATGGATGGCGGATTTGGTGGCGCTGTAGGTGGGGGTCAGCACCATGGGCACGAAGGCGAGGCCCGACGAGACAGTCAGCACCGTGGCGGCGGGCTGCTTTAGGAAATGCGGCAAAAGCGCAGCCGTCAGGCGGATGGGCGCGAGGAGATTGGTGGCGATGGTTTCTTCGGCCGTATCAAGATAATCCGGTGCGGCGGCAATGTCTTCCGGCCGCATGATACCGGCATTGTTGATGACGGCGTTGAGGGTGGGATGGGCCTTCACCAGCGCGTCGGCAAATGCGCGAATGCCCGCGGCGTCCGCCGCATCCATCACCATCGAGGCCATGCCCGGGTTGGCGGCCGTGACCTCGTCGAGCACGGCCTGGCGGCGGCCGGAAATGATGACCCTGTTGCCTGCCTGATGAAACGCTTCCGCCAGCGCCCGGCCGATGCCCGAACCACCGCCGGTGATGAGAATGGTATTGCCCGTGATTTTCATTGGAACATCCTTTGCTTGTTGGCTGAAAGGAAGTTAGCTAGGATACTCTCCAATCGAAAGTAGGCACCCAAAAGATTTATACTTACCCGATGGAGAGTGTTAGATGAAACGGCACGCGGCCGACCCGGCCATCGAGAACCGGCGCAAGGTTCCGCCGCCCACGGATACCGATCCGGCGATAGAGGCGCTGGTTCAGGACATCATTGCGAAAGTGGCTGACAAATGGACGATGCTCATTCTGGAAGTGCTGGAAGAGCACGGCACGCTGCGCTTCACGCAAATCGGCAGGCTGGTGGGCAATATCAGCCAGAAGATGTTGACGAAAACACTGCGGCAGATGGAAAGCGACGGGCTGGTGCGCCGCACCGTGCACCCCGTCATTCCGCCGCATGTGGATTACGCTCTGACGAACCTCGGCCGCACGCTGGGCAGCGCCTTTTGCGGCGTTTGGATATGGGCGGAAACGCACCATGCCGAAATAGAAGAGGCGCGCCGCCTGTTCAATGAACAGCCGCCGCGCCCCGCGATGGAGTAGCTTCGCCTCAGGCGAACTGGCTGAGACCCGGAACCGAGGCGATCACCTGATCGACAACCTCATCGCCCGCATGCTGGCGGGCAACGGAGATGGTTTCCTTGGCGAGCGTGGAAATCTCGCTCATGCCGAGGCCCTGGCTCATCAGCTGCTGACCGAGACCCATGATGCCGCCGCCGCCGATGGCGCTCATCAGGCCGCCGAGCAGACCGCCGCCGCCGCCGGCACCCTCGCCATTATACTGCGCCACCAGATCGCTGGCGCCGGGAATGGCTTCGATCATCCGCGCGATCGGGCCGTCTGCGGCCTCGCGCTGGAGAAAACCGAGAATCATGCCAACGGCCTTTTCAGCCAGTTCAGGGTCGATCCCCGCCTTTACGGCGATCTGATCCACGACTTCGTTCATTCTTGCCTCCTGTTGAAAAACGACGCCAACATCGAATAACTGACGTTAACGTCAACGTAAAACAATCTCATGCTGCATTCAAGCGGCCACGAACAGGTGCGGCAACTTTCATCAAGCGGTTTTTCCTCATCGGCATCAAGCAGTTGTTGCGCCTTGAAACTGTCCTTATAAGATCATCACAACCAAACTATGAAAAGGCCGCTTTCGCGAGGAACGGTCACCGCATGCCAGCTACGCTTTTAATTCGGACATGACTTTTACAAAATCCGGCGCGATTTTAAGGGTCATGCATCAGCCGCAGGAGAAAATGGTCGATGTTGCAGGACGGACAGCTCTATATCGGGACCAGCCGCAATCCGGACGACAGCCTGAACAAGGGCGAATATCTGGAACTGAAATTCGGCAACCGCCACGGCCTCATCACCGGCGCGACGGGAACGGGCAAGACCGTGACGTTGCAGGTTCTTGCCGAAGGTTTCTCCAAGGCCGGCGTGCCGGTTTTCTGCGCCGATATCAAGGGCGACCTTTCCGGCATCGCGGCGGAAGGCGAAGCCAAGGACTGGGTGCAGAAACGCGTCGAACAGATCGGCTTCACCGATTTTTCCTACGGTAAATCCTCCGTCATCTTCTGGGATCTCTACGGCGAAAAAGGCCATCGCGTGCGCGCCACCATCGCCGAAATGGGGCCGCTGCTGCTTGCCCGGCTGATGGATGCCTCGGAAGCGCAGGAAGGTGTGCTCAACATCGCCTTCAAGATCGCCGATCAGGGCGGGCTGCCGCTGCTCGATCTCAAAGACCTGCAATCGCTCCTGAACTATATGGGCGAAAACGCATCGGAGCTTTCCAACCAGTTCGGCCTGATTTCCAAATCCTCGGTCGGTTCGCTGCAGCGCGGGCTGCTGGTTCTCGAACAGCAGGGCGCGGCCAATTTCTTTGGCGAACCGGCGCTGAAGATCGCCGACATCATGCGCGTGGGCACGGACGGGCGCGGCACCATTTCGGTTCTCGCCGCCGACCGGCTGATGATGAACCCGCGCCTTTACGCCACCTTCCTGCTCTGGATGCTCTCGGAACTCTTCGAAGAACTGCCTGAGGTGGGCGACCCGGAAAAGCCGCGCCTGGTGTTCTTCTTCGATGAGGCGCATCTGCTCTTCAACGATGCGCCACGGGTGCTGGTGGAACGCGTGGAACAGGTCGTGCGCCTTATCCGCTCCAAGGGCGTCGGCGTCTATTTCGTGACGCAGAACCCGCTCGACGTGCCGGAAACCGTTCTTGCCCAGCTCGGCAACCGCGTGCAGCATGCGCTTCGCGCCTATACGCCGCGCGAGCAGAAAGCGGTGCGCACGGCGGCCGACACCTTCCGCCAGAACCCGGCCTTCAACACCGCCGACACCATCACCACGCTCGGCACCGGTGAGGCGCTGATCTCGACCCTGCATGACAAGGGCGCGCCCTCCATCGTCGAGCGCACCCTCGTGCGCCCGCCTTCCGGCCGTGTCGGACCGCTGACGGATGCGGAGCGCAGGTCGCTGATCGATATCAGCCCCGTCGCCGGCCAATATGACAAGGATATCGACCGGGAATCGGCCTTCGAAATTCTCGCTGCCCGTGCCCAGAAGGCAGCGGACGCGGAAGCCGCCAGGCGCGCGGAGGAGGAAAACGCCTCCAGCCAGTCCGAAAGCGCTTCCGGCCGCTGGCGTCTGCCCGGCTTCGGCGATGAAGAAGCCGCACCGGCATCCACCGGCTCGCGCAATGGTGGCGCCCGCCGCACGGGTTACCAGCGCGAAACGGTAATCGAGGCGGCGATGAAAAGTGCCGCCCGTTCGGTCGCCACATCCGTCGGCCGCGCCATCGTGCGCGGGATTTTGGGTAGTTTGAAGCGATAGAAACAAGCACGCCGCCCGCTCCCGATGGGGCGGGCGGCGCTTGATTGGCACAGCGGTTACTTCTGGCGATAGAAGATCATGCCGCCGTGATAGAGAATGTCGTCGACGAATTCGCCGTCGGCCGTAAAACCGGTATCGTCCCAATAGTCGATATGGTTTCCCTTCACCTCATATCGCCCCTGATAGGCGCTTTTGCGGTTGCCCCGCGCCTCGTCATAACGACCATCAGGCAAAAGCTCCTGACGAACATGGCCATCACCGGTGACCCACATGCCGATATAAGGGTGGTTCTGGATTTGAGCCGTTTCGGTCATGTTCACGTCCATGGCGTTACTCGTTTTGCGGGAACCCGTATCGGCGGACGCCGTTGCGAGCAGAAGCGCGACGGATGTCGAAACAATGTTCATTGCCTTTGCCCTCCCGATGCGGCGTTATCGCGGCGCTCCTCGAACAGCTCAGCCAGCGTCCGGGATGCGGCGATGGCTTTGGGAAAACCTGCGGGAACCGTGATCAGATAGATCATTTCCTTCAGCTCCTCGTCGGTTGCGCCCACATTGAGTGCATAACCGGCGTGGACCTTCATCAGATCCCGCTCGCCAAGGGCCGCCATGACCGCAACGGCGGCCAGCTGGCGGGTCCGGTTATCCAGTCCCGGCCGCGACCACACCTCCCCCAGGGCGTAACCTTCGGTCGCTTCAGCGAGGAAAGGAAACTCCTGCCGCAAACGTTCCAGATTGGCCTGGGGCCGACCATTGTTGAGGCTGCGGATGACGTCGTCACCACGCCGCAGCCTGTCATCCAGACGCTGCGGATTGGCGATGGCGGCGGCACTTCCCGCAAGCATTGTAATCGCAAGCACGGTTGGAAAAATCGCTTTCATGTCGGCCTCCTCAGGCAGCGATGGGTCGGATGACGATTTCATTGACGTCGACATCATCAGGCTGCTCGATGGCGTAGCGCACCGCGCGGCCGATGGCGTCGGGTTTCAAGGCGATGGCCCGATAGGTCTGCATCAGCTCCGCAGCGGCCGGATCGGTGATGGTGTGGGCAAGTTCGCTTTCCACCACGCCGGGGTGAATGCAGGTGACGCGCAGGTCGCGGTTTTCCTGCCGCAGCCCGTCCGAAATCGCCCGCACCGCAAATTTCGTCGCGCAATAAACGGCCGCCGTGGGTGAAACGGCGAGCGCACCGATGGAAGCGATGTTGATGATATGGCCGGATGCGCGGGCGGTCATCTCGGGCAGAACGGCGGCGACGCCATAAAGCACGCCCTTGATGTTGACGTCGATCATCCGGTCCCATTCATCGACCTTGAGCGACGACATCAGCGATAGCGGCATGATACCGGCATTGTTGACGATGACGTCGACCTGCCCGAAAGCCTTGCGTCCGGCCTCCGCAAAAGCCTCGACGCTCTGTCTGTCCGTAACATCAAGCGGATGGGCGACGACCTCGGCACCCTTCCCGCGCAATTCTTCGGCCAGCACCTGCAAGCGGTCCATGCGGCGCGCGCCCAGCACCAGCCTCGCCCCGGCGGCGGCCAGTTCCCTTGCGATACCCTCACCGATCCCGCTCGATGCACCTGTGATGAGAACGACTTTGTTCAATGTCATGGCTTTCTCCTTGGTGTTACGGCCCGCTTTTTCTGAAAGCGACCGTTGCGGACAAGATAAAGCTTGGGCATTGTCGTGATAACCGCCTCAATCATAACCTCAATGGGTAGAATTTCTAACCAATGAACATCGATCTCAACGCGCTTTCGACATTCTGCATGGTTGCCGACGAGCGCAACTTCCGGGCCGTCGCGGACAGGCTCGGCATAACCCGGTCCGCCGTGAGCCAGACCATCCGCAAGCTTGAAGAGACTATGGGAATAGCGCTGGTACAGCGCACGACGCGCAGCGTCAGCCTGACGGAAGCGGGGCAGCAGCTTTATGCGGATGTGTCGCCATCCATCGGCAATCTCGTCCAGGCAGCCAATGCTGCATCTTCCCTGAGCGGCGCCGTGCGCGGGCAGTTGCGCCTTGCCGTTTCCTCGATTGCCGAGCGTTTTTTATCCGGGCCATTGCTTGCGAGCTTTGCGGACATGCACCCCGAGGTGCAGCTTGATATCGTCGTGACGGACGAGGAATTCGATATCGTCGCCGAACATTACGATGCCGGCGTGCGTCTTGGAGAACTGATCGCGCAGGACATGATTGCCGTTCCGGTTTCCGCTCCGCAGCGGCAGCTCGCCGTCTGCTCCCCTGGCTATCGGGACCGCTTCGGTCTGCCAGTGCAGCCCCGCGAATTGATCCATCACAGGTGTATCGGCTGGCGACCCCGTCCGGGTGTGGCGCCATACAGGTGGGAATTTTCCGAAAACGGCCGCGAATTTGCGGTGGCGGTGGAGCCTGATTTCACCACCAACGACATGCAGCTGATGATCAAGCTGGCCTGCGCCGGCGCGGGCATCACCTTCGGCATGGAAGAAACGTTCCGCCCCTATCTGGAGAGCGGGCAACTCGTTTCCATGCTGGAGGACCATTCCCCGACCTTTGCGGGATTTTATCTCTATTACCCCAGCCGTCGTAACCTTGCGCCGAAGCTGCGCGCCTTTATCGATCACGTCCGCCTGTCGAGAGAGCGGTGATCTGCCGGAGAAAGCCCCGGCAGATCATCAGAAAACAGGACTATTTCTTCTGCGAAACCAGCGAGAAATAGGCGCCCTGCGGGTCGACGCAATTGACGATCCAGCTTCCGCCGGGAACCTCCATCGGGCCGTTGACGACCTTGCCGCCGCCGGTGCTGACGCGGGTGATGGCTTCATCGATGCCATCCACATTGAAGTAATAACCCCAATGGCAGACGGGGACCTGCGGCATGCGTTTCATTATGCCGCCGACGGCTTTGCCCTTATAGGCGAAGATGCGGTAAGGGCCCATGTCGCCCATGTCGAAATCATGGTCCTTGGTCCAGCCGAACACGTCGCCGTAAAAGGCCATGGCCTCATCAACATTATCGGTGAAGAGTTCATGCCAGCCGACATGGCCCTGCTTTTCCTGCATATCCTCGGGAAAACCGCCGGTTTCCATCGGCAGCGGCGTCATGATACAGAGCACCGCACCAAAGGGATCGGCGACCACGGCAAAGCGGCCGATTTCGGGAATATCCTGCGGGGGGCGTCTGATCGCACCGCCCTTTTCGGCGAATTGTTTCGCCGTGGCGTCCACATCGTCAACATCGACATAAGCGGTCCAGTTCGGGGGAATGCCCTGGCCCTTGTGCTCGTCGGTCAGCTCCATGACGCCGCCCATGCCTTTGCCATCGGCCTCCAGCACCAGATAGGGCATTTCCGGCGAGCCGAAATCCTTGGTCTGCCAGCCGACGACATGACCATAAAAGCGGGCTGCCGCTTCCATGTCGGGCGTCATCAGCTCGACCCAGATGAATTTTCCATGTGTATCGGACATTGTCGTCTCCTATGGAGGTTTTGGCGGGTGTGTGTCGGCCATTGCCCGCCGCAGGACGCGGCGGCGCTGGTGCTCAGGTGAAATTCCGGCAGGGCTTCAGGCCTTGCGTCGGAATTCCGATGTCATGAAGGTCTTGAATGTGCCGTCCGGCTGCTTGACGCTGCCGGAAAAGCTGCGGTGATTATCATCATGCAGCACCAGCACGTCATGATAGGTAGCGGTGCTGCCGGAACCGTCGAAGGCGGGGCCTTCCGCTTCCAGCGTCAGGGTCTTGCCGTCCTCTTCCAGCCAGCCCTTGTAGACCCAGAGATTGGTCATCATCGACCCCACCCAGGTGCCGACAAAATTGCCCTTGGCCGGATCAAAACCGACCGTGATCACGGCTGTCATATCCGTGCCGTCAGGCATCTTGCCGGTGCCGTTGCCGATGATCCACAAACCGCCGACGGAGCGGACGGTCTCGGTGAATTGCTGCGACGGGTCGTCGGCATTGTAGTCCTCATGACCGGAACTGGAGGTCATGACCCAGTCTCCGACGATCCTCTTCAGGAATTCATGTTCCTTCTGCGGCTTGGCGATTTCCATTTCCATTTTCGTTTCCTCCTCGTCCGTCAGTTTTCAGTGGCAGCAGGAAGCGGCCTTCGGTGCGTCCTCATACTGGTCGTGACGGCGCACCCAATCCATTACCTCCTCTTCATTACGGCCTTTTGGCACCAGATCGAGAAGCATCAGCGTACCGAGCGTCTGCTCCGCGCCGCGGGCGTAAGTGGAGTAGGTGTGGTAGATCTTGCCGTCATCGCCCTTGGCGAAAACGCTGATGCCGTGCAGGTCCTTCAGGTCGCCATAGGGCGCCATGTCACGGTAATTATAGGTGATTTCGCCTTTGGTCATATCCTCGTCGCGGAACGAGGCCTGATAATCATAGTTGAAATCGCTGCCTTCGGCTGAAACCCACGGGAATTTCCAGCCCATGCGGTTTTTGTAGCTTTCGATCTTTTCAAGCGGCGCGCGCGACACCGCGACGAAACCCGCATCGCCATGCTTGAGGTGGATCAGCGCACCATCGACGTGATCGGCAAAGAAAGAGCAGCCGACACAGCCCTCCTCCCAGTCCGGCGCCAGCATGAAGTGGTAGACGATCAGCTGGCTGCAGGTGCCGAACAGTTCCTGTAGCGATTTGGGGCCGGAAGGCGCGTCGAAGATGTAGTCCTTCGTCACCTCTTCCCAGGGCAGCGAGCGGCGGGCTTCGTTCAGCCTGTCACGGGCTCGGGTCAGTTCCTTTTCCTTCACCAGCAGATCGCGGCGGGCCGCAAGCCACTCCTCCTTCGAAACGACGGGATGAGACATGATCTTTCCTCCTTGGATCCGTCTTTCACCACGGCACCGCTCCGCTTTTACGGAGGGCACCGCCTATTTCTGTGCTGAAAGGCAATTAACAGTCTGCGGAGCATCAAGTTCCGCTTGACTAATTAGGTTGATATCAACATATTTATCCCATGTCAAACGCCAGCGTGATTCCTTTTTCGACAACTCTTTTCGTGCGGGACGCCTGTCTCTGCCTCCATGCGCAGCGTGCGGCGCGGGCTTTGGCGCGGCTTTTCGACAATGCGCTGAAGCCGGTCGGCATCACCAATGGGCAGTTCTCGCTGCTGATGTCGCTCAACCGGCCGGAGCCGCCGCCGATGGGGCCGGTCGCCAATCTTCTGGCCATGGACCGCACGACTCTGACGGCGGCGCTGAAGCCTTTGGAACGGCGCGGGCTGGTCAGCATCGAACAGGACCCGAAGGACAAGCGCGGCAAGCGGCTGCGGCTGACGGCCGCAGGCATGGCCGTGCTCACCGCCGCCTTCCCCATCTGGCAACAGACCCATGCCGAAATCGAGGCCCGCATCGGCAGCGGCGACCCCGACCGCCTGCGCCGCGATCTTATCGATCTCGGCTGACGGGAAGCCGGCATAGCGCCACTTTTGTCGACAAGAATGTCATCTGGCCGTCGTGCCGGGGAGCGAAACTACGGAAAACGCGATCAAGGAGGAAAGATCATGCGTGTTATCGTTTTTGTAAAAGCCACCAAGAGCAGCGAAGATGGCGTCATGCCCACGACTGAGCTGATGGAGGCAATGGGGAAATTCAACGAGGAACTGGTCAACGCCGGCATCATGCAATCCGGCGACGGCCTGCACCCGTCGTCCAAGGGCAAGAGGGTCATTTTTGACGGCGACAGCCGCACTGTCGTCAATGGCCCCTTCCCGCATACCAACGAGCTGGTCGCCGGTTTCTGGATCTGGACGGTGAAGGATATGGACGAGGCCGTGGAATGGGTGAAACGCTGCCCGAACCCGATGCTGGAGCGCAGCGAGATCGAAATCCGCCCGATGTTCGAAATGGAGGATTTCGGCGATGTAGTGACGCCTGAAATCGCTGCCCATGTCGAAGAGCTGCGCGCGCGTGTCGCGAAGCAGTAAAAGCCGCTCAAGGTCGAGAGCCGGATTGAAACAGGAGAGTGCGGGCCTGCCGCATTCTCCCGCACGGCGTCCCCCTCGAAAAGCCATTGCCTCGAACAACCACCGCTGTTAATGGTGGAGCGGTTCAACCCGTTTCAAGAAAGGAGGCTTCGCATGGATATTTCCTGCTTCTGGCGCAATCGTCAGCTCTGCCACCTTTTTGCCCTGCAGACGCGTTTGCAGGGCTGACCGGAACACCAAAACTCTGGTTTGCCCAAAAGGCCGCGCAGAATGCAGCTTGTCTGCCGTTGCGCATGTTTTCACGACGGATCATCCCGAACCGAAACCCCGTACTGCATTGTCGCAGACCACGGTTCGTCACGGGTCCGTTTTGCCAGAGACGACTTCATGACCATCATCACGCTTCGAAACCTCGGAATCATTCTGGGAAAGCCGCTTTTTTCCAATCTCAGCCTCACCGTGAATGCGGGAGACCGCATCGGCATCGTCGCCGCCAATGGCCACGGCAAATCCACCCTGCTCAATTGCCTTGCCGGTGAGCTGGACGCGACCAGTGGCGATATCACCCGGCTGCGCGGACTGACGCAGTCCATCGTCCACCAGCACCTGCCCTCCCCGCTGATGGAAAAGACGATGCGGGACGCCGTGCTTTCCGCCCTTCCGGCGGAAACGATCGACAGCGAAAGCTGGCGCGCCGACATTATTTTCGACGCGATGCTGGTGCCGGAGCCGTTCCGTGAGCGCCGCCTGAAAGAATTGAGCGGTGGCTGGCAGAGGCTAGCCATGCTGGCGCGGGCATGGATCACCGAGCCGGATGTCCTGCTGCTCGATGAGCCGACCAACCATCTCGATCTCGAAAAAATCAACGTGCTGGAAAACTGGCTCGCTGAGCTGCCGCGCGATACCGCAGTTATCATCGTCAGCCATGATCGCGCCTTTCTCGACAATGTCACGAGAACCACGCTGTTCCTGCGGCCGGAAAATTCGGCACTGTTCCGCTTGCCCTACGGCCACGCGCGGATGGCACTGGAAGAGGAAGATGCCGCCGATGAGCGGCGTTTCCAGCGCGACATGAAAACCGCGCAGCAATTGCGCCGACAGGCCGCCAAGCTCAACAACATCGGCATCAATTCTGGCAGCGATCTTCTGACCGTCAAGACCAAGCAATTGCGCCAGCGCGCCGAAAAGCTGGAGGAGAAGGCGCGACCCGCCCATGCCGAGCGCTCCGCCGGCAAGATCCAGCTCGCCAATCGCGGTACCCATGCCAAGGTTCTGGTGACGCTGGAAGATGTGCCCGTTTCGACGCCGGACGGAACATTGCTGTTCCGCACCGGCCGGCAATTTGTCCGCCAGGGTGACCGCATCGTCATTCTCGGCCGCAACGGCGTCGGCAAGACGCGGCTGATGTCGCTTCTGCAGGCGGCGGTATCGGACGCGGGCCAGATACTGGAGGGCGTCAAGGCCACGCCCTCGCTGGTGGCCGGATATGTCGATCAGTCGCTTGCCGAAATCGACGACGACAGCACGCCGGCGGCGTTCATGACCCGCCGCTTCGATATTGGCGATCAGCGCATTCATGGCCTGCTTGCCGGCGCCGGCATCGACATGGAAATGCAGAAACGCCGTATCGCAACGCTTTCCGGCGGGCAGAAGGCGCGGCTTGCCATGCTGGCGCTGCGGCTGGCGGAGCCGAATTTCTACCTGCTGGACGAGCCCACCAACCATCTGGATATAGACGGGCAGGAAGCGCTGGAGGCGGAAATCATCAGCCGTGAGGCCAGCTGCGTGTTCGTCTCGCATGACAGGAGTTTCGTGCGGGCGGTCGGAACCCGTTTCTGGCTGATCGACAAGCGCAAACTTGTGGAAGTCGACGATCCCGAAGCGTTTTTCGCTTCGGCCTGATGGTCCTTGAGGGCCGAGGTAAAACAAGCAAACGCCCGTCAGCCCAAAAGGCTGGCGAGGCGTGGATCGCCAGCGAAATCCGCAACAGCAAACCCCGTTCTGCGCATCGGAAATTCGCACAGCGCCTGCACGCCCGTCTTCGACAGGCGGATGCGCCAGCTCATCCGTTCCACCGGCGCTTTTTCGGCAAAGGCTTTGGGTGACAGGACCGCAATATTGAGGCCGCCCTGGGGATCGCGCACCGAGCGGTAAAGGATCGCCTCGATCTTCGCCAGACGCGCCTGCTCGGCCAGCGCCTGGCATGGCTCGTAATTTTGCAGATCGGTCCACAGCGCCTCGTCCCGGCTCAGTTCCGGTTTCGTCAGGTCCAGCGCCGCATCGGTGGCGATACGGGCGGCAAAGGCGGAATAATCGGCGGGATTGGCGGGCAGCGGCGTGCCGGGGGATTCCGCATAAAACAGCAGCCGGTAGAAGGCCATTTCGGCGAGTGCGGTTTCCACCTTCGCGGCGGCGTAATAAACGCCCTCGGTAAAGCCCGCCCGGCGGAACCGCGAGCCGTGCGGATAGGCGGCGCCGTAACGGAAGGGCGTGGCGAGAAGATAATCGAAACCGGCGCATTCCGGCGGAAAGGGCCGTTTGCTCGCCTCCAGAATATCTTCCAGCAGCGATTGCTCCTCCACCGTATCCACCAGTTTCATCGTGGAAACCTGATGCTGCGCTTCCACCAGCCGCCAGTATTTTCCCGACGCGGCACGTTTTTCAGACAGGAGCGCGTCGGGCGTCCAGATAGGAGAGGACATCGATCAATCCGGTAATGGTGGTGAGCCTCTCGGCAGGCACGGCATCAAGCGCCGTATTATGATTGCGCAACCAGTTTTTGGCCACCGCCTCGTCGCCGCCGGTAATCGCGTCCAGCGAGCGAAAGACCCGGATCAGCAACACCGCAAGCTCGAAGGACTTGGCGCCCGGCTCCAGCAGGAAATCGAGCCGCTTCATGCGTGACACCGTCGGCGCGGAAACACCGAGAATATCCGCCGTGCGGGCAGCATTCAGACCCAGCCGCTCGGCAGCGGTCATAACGGCCTTGGTGACGACCCTGCCCTGCGAAGCAGGATCCATGGCGGTCTTGGCGTGAATATTCATGGCGCACATCCTTTCCTTGGAAAGAATATAGCATATTTCTTTCCACAAACAAGAAGGCCGGGATAAACCCGGCCTCATTGCTTACATGGAATTGCTCACGCGGATTGGATCAGGCCACCGAGACCGGCACTTCCGTGGAGGTGCGCATGGCGTGGCTGTAGGGGCAGACGATGTGAGCGGCAGCAACCAGCTTTTCAGCGACTTCGCGCTCGACGCCCGGAATATTTGCCTTCAGCGACACTTCGATGCCGAAACCGCCGCCATCTTCGCGCGGGCCGATACCGACGGTTGCCGTCACAGTCGTGTCTTCAGGAATCTTTACCTTTTCCTTGCCGGCGACAAATTTCAGCGCGCCCAGGAAGCAGGCGGAATAACCGGCTGCGAAAAGCTGTTCCGGATTGGTGCCACGGGCGCCATCGCCGCCCAGTTCCTTCGGAACGGTCAGCGTAACGTCGAGAACGCCGTCTTCCGACTTGGCGTTGCCGGCGCGGCCACCGGTGGCAGATGCTTTGGTCGTGTAGAGAATGGGCATGACATTTACTCCTTCGGGTTGGTGTTGAGTTCTTATAGCGAACAATTGAATTGTGCGCAATATAATTTTGCACATTGAATACGAAATCGTTTTTTGCGATAATTTTCACGAAATTTCGCCGCGCATCCATGCGGCAGGAACCGAAAGCGGGGGCTGATTGTTCCCTCCCCGGTTGATTTTGGAGCACGAAAATGGACGCAGAGGGCGACGAGAAGAAGATGGAAAGCCTGTTGAGGCTGGACCAGCAGATATGTTTTGCCCTTTATGGCGCGGCACACGCCTTCACACGCGCCTATAAGCCGCTGCTCGACCCGATCGGGCTGACCTATCCGCAATATCTGGTCATGATGGCGCTATGGGAAAAGGAGACGTCCACCGTCAAGGCGCTTGGCGAAATGCTGGGTCTTGATTCCGGCACGCTGTCGCCATTGCTGAAAAGGCTGGAACATGCCGGGCTGATCACCCGCAAGCGCGGCACCGTGGATGAGCGGCAGGTGCTGGTGGCCCTGACGCCCAAGGGCGCGAACCTCAAAAAAGAGGGCGTGAAGATCATGGCGGCGATCGGCAGCGCCACCGGCTGCGGGCTGGAGGAACTGGTGCAGATTCGCGACCGGGTGAATGCGCTGAAGGACAGCCTAACCCGGCCCTAACCCAAAAAAGAAAAAGGCGGCACAGGGCCGCCTTTTTATTCGAAGCGTTTTCGGCTTATTGCCAGACCACCACACGGGCCTTCTGCGGCACGCGGTCATAGAGGTCGATGACGTCCTGGTTCATCAGGCGCACGCAACCGGAAGAGACTGCCTTGCCGATGGAATTCCATTCCGGCGAGCCGTGCAGACGGTAAAGCGTGTCCTTGCCGTTCTGGAAGATATAAAGGGCGCGCGCGCCAAGCGGGTTCTTCAGGCCCGGCGGCATGCCGCCATTCTTGGAAGAATATTTGACCAGTTCCGGCTGGCGGGCGACCATCTCATCCGGCGGGGTCCATTTCGGCCATTTCTGACGCCACTGGATGACGCCCTCGCCCGACCAGGCGAAACCATCGCGGCCGATGCCGACGCCGTAACGCATGGCGCTGCCGCCCTGCTCCACGACATAAAGGAAGCGCGAGCGTGTATCGACGACAACGGTGCCCGGGCGCTCGCCGGTCGGATCGACAACCCGCTGGCGGTAATAACGCCGGTCGATTTTCTGATAGGGTACGGCGGGAATGACGTAACCGCCATCCTCAACCGAGCCGTACATGACGGCCAGTTCCGCATCGCTGACGCCCGGCGAAAACATCTGCCGGAAATCGGTGCCGATGGCGCTCGCCTGCTGGCGGATGGCGTCTCCCGTGCCCGATGAGGCGCAGCCTGCGAGAAGCGAAGCGGAGGAGAGGCCAAGAAGGGAAAGGAAGGTGCGTCTGGAAAGATCTGTGTCGGTGCTTGTCATAAGGCCGGTTTGTCCCACATTTCGAACGGCTATATCGCCGTTGTACGTCATTTGTTCCGTGTCATGCGTATTGCGAAAATAGTTAACCGACCGCTAAAAGCCAGTCACAAGGTGCTGGCGGAATGGGTCCCATATCTCTTTCTTTTAGAACGTGTTCAGATAACCACAATCTGCGCCCCTTGGGGCACGCGCTCGTAAAGATCGATCACATCCTGATTGAGCATGCGCACGCAGCCGGAGGACGTTGCCTTGCCGACGGACTGCCAGTCCGGCGTGCCATGCACGCGGTAAAGCGTGTCCTTGCCGTCCTTGAAAATATAAAGCGCGCGCGCACCGAGCGGGTTGTTGAGACCAGGCGTCATGCCGCCATTGGCGGCGGAGATGGAGGCGAGTTCCGGCTGGCGCTTGACCATTTCATCGGGCGGCGTCCAGCGCGGCCATTTCGCCTTCCACTGGATCTTGCCGCGGCCCGACCAGGCATAACCGTCACGCCCGAGGCCAACACCGTAACGGATCGCCTTGCCGCCGGACTGCACGAGGTAAAGGAAATGCTGCCTTGTATCGACAACGATGGTGCCCGGCGCTTCCGCCGTCTGGTAACTGACTTCCTGCCGGAGATAACGCGAATCGATGCGACCATAGGGAATGGCGGGCAGCGAGCGGTCCTCGTCGCGGATAGGGCCATACATGACCCGATGCAGCGGGTTGGAGACGGGCAGGCCATAGGCCATCGTCTGGCCCTGCGGCTGCTGCGCGTTAAAACCCTGCACCTGCGGCGCATTAAGCCCCTGCCCGCGCACCGGCGGGCCGTATTCCTGATGGAAGCGGGTTCTGAACAGATCCGGCGGGCGCGTCGAAAGCTGGCCCGGCTGCGGCGGCAGTTCCGGCTGGCGATTGGAGCTGACAGAATTGAAGTTGAACACCGGCGCTGTTTCCCTGACGAAGACGTCAGGGTCCATCCGGGTCGTATCCGTCACGAAAAGGCAGCCGCTCATTAGAGGCAGCAGCGCAAGCCCGACCAGAGAGGCCGCCCGGCGACCATTTTTCAAAAGGAGTGCTATCATCTGAACCGCTTCATGGAATCCAATCTACCGGCATGATGAACCGTGCGGCTGGCGCGAAGCTGGCGTCGGCTTTTCAAAAAAAATCGAAAAACTGCATTTTTCCTCTTGAAGCTCTAGTTGCTAGAGGTGCCAGATTGACTGTCGACTGGAATTCAGGAGCGAAACCATGAATATTTCGACACGCGGCAGTTTGAACGGGGAATCGGAGGAACTGACCTTCACGGTCGGCGGGATGGATTGCGGCAGCTGCGCGGCGAAGATTGAAACCGCGCTTTCCCGCCTGCCCGGCGTTGCCGACGTCAAGGTGTCGGTTGCCCGCGAAAGGCTGAACCTCTCGGTGGCCGAACAGAAAACCTCGGTCGACAAGATCGAGGATACGCTGCGCAAGCTTGGCTTCAAACCCGCTTTGCTGCCGCGCGAAAAGGCTCCCCAGGCAAAGGTCGAGGCCGATCATCACGACCATTCCTCCTGCGGCGGTCACCACCATGACGAGGCCGAAACGGCCGCTGAAAAGAACAATGCGCTGACTTTTTCGGTCGGCGGCATGGATTGCGGCAGCTGCGCCGCGAAGATCGAAACCGCGCTTTCCCGCCTGCCCGGCGTTGGCGACGTCAAGGTCTCGGTTGCCCGCGAACGGCTGAACCTTTCGCTGGCCGAGGACAAAACCCCGGTCGAAAAAATCGAGGACACGCTGCGCAAGCTCGGATTTAAACCGGCCCTGCTGCCGCAGGAAAAGTCCGCGCGCGAAAAAGTGGCGGATCACGACCATGACCACGGGTCGTGCGGCGGGCATCACCACGACCACGACCATTCAGATCATGACCATTCCGGGCACGATCACGCGTCCTGCAGCGGGCATGATCATGACCACTCCAAGCATGACCATTCTGGCCACGATCATTCCGGCCACGACCATGCGGGCCATTCGCATGGTTCCGCTCCGGCGGCTTCAGCGCAGGGCGCGGAAGTGGGCCATGCCCATGGCGCGGATGAAAAAGGTGTCTGGTGGCGCACAGCAAAGGCGCGCAACACCTTCACCGGCACCATTCTGGTCGCCATTGCCTATGCGGCGGAACTGACCTTCCCCGCATGGGGCGGTTATGCCTTCATCATCGCCACGCTGGTCACGCTTTTCCCGATCGCGAAGAACGCCTTCAATGCCGCCCGTTTCGGCGCGGTCTTCACCATCGAGATGCTGATGACGATTGCCGCCATCGGCGCGATCATCATCGGCGAGGCGGAAGAGGCGGCCATTGTCGTGCTGCTCTTCTCCGTCGGTGAATTGCTGGAAGGCTTCGCCGCCGCCCGCGCACGTTCCGGCATCAAGGCGCTCGGTTCGCTCTTGCCGAAGACGGCGCTGGTGGAAGAAAACGGCGCGCTTCGGCAGGTTGCCGCCGATCAGGTGCGCATCGGCCAGGTGGTCGTGGCGCGTCCTGGCGACCGTATCGCCGCCGATGGCGTTGTCATGGAAGGCCAGTCCAGCGTCGACGAATCGCCGATGACCGGAGAGAGCATTCCCGTCGCCAAGGAAAAGGGCGCACGCGTCTTTGCCGGCTCGATCAACCATGACGGCTCGCTGCGCATCCGCGTCGACCGCGCGCCGGAAGACAACACCATTGCCCGCATCATCACGCTTGTCGAAGAAGCGCAGGATGCGCGTGCCCCGACCGAGCGCTTCATCCAGAGCTTCTCGCGTTATTACATGCCGCTGATCGTGGCGATCTCCGTGCTCACCATCATCGTGCCGCCGCTCGCCGGCCTCGGCGACTGGGATACGTGGATCTATCGCGGTCTCGCTCTGCTGCTGATCGGTTGCCCCTGCGCGCTGGTCATCTCCGTTCCCGCGGCGATAGCCTCCAGCCTTTCGGCTGCGGCACGTCACGGCATGCTGGTGAAGGGCGGCGCGGTCATCGAAATGCTGGCGCGCACCGAAACCGTCGCCTTCGACAAGACCGGCACGCTGACGCTCGGCGAACCCGTCGTGACCGACGTGGTGGCGCTCGACGGCAACGAGGCCAACCTGATTGCGCAAGCCGCAACCATCGAGCATGAATCGAGCCATCCGCTCGCCCGCGCCATCGTCAATCACGCCGAAAAGCTGGGCGTGAAGCCCCTGCCCGGTTCCAACATCAAGGCGATTTCCGGTCGCGGCATGCAGGGCAATGTCGGCGGAAAAGACCTGTTCATCGGGGCACCGCGCTTTGCAACGGAGGTCGGCACCCTTTCGAAGGACCTCGCCGACCGCATTTCCGCACTGGAAAGCGAAGGCAAGACGGTGGCCGTCGTCATGGCCGGCGGGGCGGCAAGCGGCCTCTTCGCCATGCGCGACGAACCGCGCAAGGATGCTGCCGAAGGCGTGAAAGCGCTGAAGGAGATGGGCATTTCTTCGCTGATGCTGTCGGGTGACAATGCCCGCACGGCAAAGGCCATCGGCAACAAGCTGGGCCTTGAGGCGCGCGGCGAACTCCTGCCGCAGAACAAGGTCGAGGAAATCCGCAAGCTTGCCGAAAAGAAGACCGTGGTGATGGTGGGTGACGGCATCAACGATGCGCCTGCCCTTGCGGCGGCCAGCGTCGGTGTCGCCATCGGCTCGGGCACCGATGTGGCGATGGAAGCGGCGGATGCGGCGCTGATGCGCAACAATGTCGGCGATGCCGCCCGCCTCATCGGCCTGTCACGCGCCACCATGAGCAATATCCGTCAGAACGTGACGATCGCGCTCGGCCTGAAGGCGGTATTTCTGGTCACGACCGTCACCGGCCTTTCCGGCCTGTGGCTCGCCGTTTTCGCCGATACAGGTGCTACGGTTCTGGTCACCGCCAACGCCATGCGGCTGCTTGGATATTTCAACCGCAACAAAGCCTGATCGCAGCCCTCTCCCAAACCGGCCGAGCCTCGTTAATCCGGGCTCGGCCGGTCTCATTTTCAGCGTATTGACAAACTAATTGCGTCCAATAAATACCGCGTACCGCCGTTTCCCACGCGCGTGACAAACGATTCCACGCGCAGGAGCGCTGAACTTGGCTAAGACTGGCTATAACCGCATTGCGTACCGCGCGATCAAGATCGGCGGCAACATCGTCAAGGTTATTTTCTCCATCGATCTCTTCATCCGGCCCGGCAGAAGAAAGACGCTTCCGGAGTATCAGCCTGCCAGACGCAGCCCGAAATCGGAAAAAGCCATTCCGCGCATCATCTGGCAGACGAATTACTCCAACCGGGTAACGACGCCGATCTATGCGAATTTCCTGTTCAACCGCTGGCTGACGCCGGAATTCGAATATCGCTACCATGATGACGAGGCGTGCCAGGCCTATATCGACCGGCATTTTCCCGGGCGTTATGCCGATGCCTTCCGGCGATTGCAGGTTGGCGCCGCCAAAGCGGATTTCTGGCGTATTCTGGTTCTTCTGCAGGAAGGCGGCATCTATCTGGATATCGATTCCAATTTTGCGGCGCGCCCGGAAGATGTGATCGGCACGGATGAAGAAGCCGTTTTCATTGCCATGAAAAGCGGCGAAATCACAAATTACTTCATGGCATCAAAACCCGGCCACCCGGCGCTCAGGCTGATAGCCGATCGTATTGCCCAGAATATTGAAGAGGGAACGCTCGTCAGCGTCTATGACATGACCGGCCCGACGGTGGTGCATGCCGTCGTCAAGGAACTCGGGCTGCCGGTTCGCAATTACCGCGAGATGTGCACCCAGGGGCAATTCACCAACAAGCGCGCGCAATATGCCGACAAAAAAGACGGCGCATGGTGGGCCGAGCAGGCCAAGACGTCCATCGTCAAGAACTAGGACGCCATGCGCCCGCGTGCAGCGGCGCAATATCGCGTTTAGACGAAACCGTTGAAAAAGCGGATGCTTTCTTCCACCGCGCCCGGAACCACGCCATTATGGTTGCCGGGCAGCAGTTTTTTGTCGACCTTGAAGCCGGATGTCAGGGCGCGATCCACGAAAAGCTGGTGATCGCCGTCGAAGGGCCGCTCCTCCGTGCCACGCAAAAGCAAGGCCGGGCATTTGAGGCTGGGGCCGAAACAGACGGAAGAACGCATGATGAATTCGCGTTCGTCGGTTTCGTCGAAACAGATCTCGTCGCTATAGCGGTTGAAATAACGCCATGAATTGACACCGGCGGATATGGGCGCGGCGGCGCGGAATTTGCGGCTCATGGCGGCCAGAAGCGTCAGCGTGCCGCCATTGGAATGGCCGGCGATGAAAAACCGCTTTCTGTCGATGCCGGGAAGATTTTCCAGATAGGCCGCCGCCGCCAGCGCATCCGCCGTTTCGTCGTAGAAGCCGGAATAATTGCCATTCTGGCCGTTTTCGCCGCGAAAGGACGGAAGCAGCACAACGAAGCCCGCTTCCCAATAGGGCTTCATCAGCGCCCAGTGGCCGTCACCGGTGGCGTTGCCGCCGTGGAGGAAAAGCACAGCGGGTTTCAGCGTTTTTGACGGCTGATAATGGGAGAGCCAGGCGACCAGTTCGATGGAACCATCCGGCCCGCCGGGATAGGTGACACGCTCCGCCCCGGGCGGCGTGCCAAGCACCGAGGATTTTTCCGGCGCGGCCATCTTGCGCAGCAGATGCGTGTGGAAACGTCGGCGGGCCTCCGCATAATCCTGCCTTTCCAGCGGCAGAACTTCGGGTGTGGGAATGCCCGCTTTCACGGCGGGCGGCAGGATAACCGCCGCTGACAGCCCCATGGCGCCGGCCAGCACTCTGCGCCGCGTCATGCCCGGCGAGATCGGGCCGCTCTCTTCCTGTCCGAAGGGTGAGGAAAGAAAGCGTTTGTCTGCCATATGTTCACCTGACGAGGATGCTTGTAACAGCAGTTCAACACTGCGGCGGGAGGCTGTCCAATCACGGATTCGCGAATGACAACAATGTATTCGCAGCCATCATGGCAATTTCTGGACAAAACACTTTCCTTGCTCCTGCACTAGTCACGGGAATGAGGGAAGCGGCGCAGCCCCCTACCCCTCCGCACCATCGATCATCGCGACCAACGTCGAAAGCCTGTCCGCTTCCGCCGGCAGCTTGTCGGCGCGCAGCCGCGCAATGCGCGGGAAACGCATGGCGACGCCGGATTTGTGGCGGGTGGAGCGGTTGATACCTTCGAAGGCCACTTCAAGCACAAAACCGAAATCCGGCGTGGCGCGCACCGCCCGCACCGGGCCGAAACGCTCGACCGTATTGTCACGCACGAACTTGTCCAGCACCTCCAGCTCCGCATCGGTGAAGCCGAAATAGGCCTTTCCGACGGGCACGAGCTGTTCGCCGTCCTCACCTTCTGCCCAGACACCGAAGGTGAAATCGGAATAATAGCTCGACCTTTTGCCGTGGCCGCGCTGGGCATACATCATGACAGCGTCGATATTATAGGGATCGCGTTTCCACTTGAACCACGGCCCCTTGGCGCGGCCTGCCTGATAGGTGCTGTCGCGGCGCTTGATCATCACACCCTCGATGACAGGATCAGGCGGCGCGGCACGCAGCGTGTCGAGCTCCGTCCAGCTGGAAAAGCCGATCAGCGGCGATAGGTCGAAACGGTCATGCGGCGCATGTTCGATGATGTCAGAAAGCCTGCCGCGGCGCTCCAGATAGGTCTGCGCGCGGATATCGCTCTCGCCATCGAACAGCAGGTCATAGGCGCGGATGAAGGCGGGATAGTCGTCCAGCATCTTTGCCGTCACCGTCTTGCGGTTCAGCCGCTGTTGCAGGTCGGAAAAGGTGCGGGTGAGATTGTTGGACCGCGCCGTGCCGCCGATCAGCAACTCGCCATCCATCACGCCTTCGAAATCGATCGCCTCCAGAACATCGGGAAAGGCCCCGGAAATATCGTCGCCGGAACGGGAATAGAGTTTTCGTGTCCCACCGGCGCGGGACAGCTGCACGCGAATGCCGTCCCATTTCCATTCCGCGGCATAGTCGGCAGGGTCCAGCGCATCGAGGTCGCCATCGGCCACCGGCGTCGCCAGCATCACCGAGTGGAAGATGGCTGGTGTCGCCAGCACCGGCCGGTCCCACTTGCCCTCAAGCCACGCAAAAAGCGACGTATAGGGCGGCGTCAGACCGTGCCAGAGGGTCTCGATCTCGGTGATGTCTTTCCCCGCAAAATCCGCCAGCGCCTGACGCGCCAGCCGCGCCGAAACGCCGATGCGCAGGCTGCCGGTTGCAAGTTTGAGGAAAGCGAAACGCGAGGACGTATCGAGCCGGTCGAGCAGATCGCGCACCGCGCCGCGCACCTCCGTGCGGCCGAGTGAATTCATCAGTGTGACGACTTCGCCGAGACGCGGGTCCTGAGCCTCGGCGTCATCAGCGCCGCCGATATTGCCCCAGACCAGCGATATGGTCTCGGCAAGATCGCCCACATAATCATAGGAATAGCGGAACAGCACTTCATCCATCCGCTCCAGCACCAGCTCACGCAGCAGGGCCGGTTTGACGCTTTTGAGGTCGAGCGTACCGGCAATTGCCGCCAGTCCGTAACCTCGGTCGGGATCGGGCGTATCGCGGAAATAATCGGTCAGCAGCTTCAGCTTGCCGTTGCGCGACGGGGTGAGAACGAGGCGATCGAGAAGCGTGGCGAAGGCTTTCATTTCAATCCCCCTCATCCTCGTAACCGACAAGATGCAGCGGCTTGGCGGCAATGCCCTGCAATTCGCACCAGCGCACCAGCGCCTCCTCACGGCCATGGGTGACCCAGACGGCTTGCGGGGAAATTTCCTTGATCGTCTCTAGAAGTTCCGGCCAGTCGCAATGGTCTGATATGACCAGCGGCAGTTCCACACCGCCCTGCTTTGCCCTCTGCCGCACCATCATCCAGCCGGACGCAAAGGCAATCAGCGGCTCGTTGAAACGGCGCGCCCAGCGTTCCTGAAACGCCGAGGGCGGACCGACGACAATCGCGCCCTTGAAGGCGGAAGGATCGCTTTTTTCGAGCGTCGCGGGGCGCAGATCGCCGAGATCGATACCCTCAGAGACATAATAATCGCAAAGTCTGGCCAGCGCGCCGTGAATATAGATGGGATCGGAATAACCGTTGTCGCGGAGCAGCCGAATGACGCGCTGCGCCTTGCCCAGCGAATAAGCCCCGACCAGATGGGTGCGTTCGGGAAATTGTTTGATGGAGGTGAGCAGCTTGCCGATTTCCACCCGCGGCAGCGGATGATGGAACACCGGCAGGCCGAAGGTGGCCTCTGTGATGAAGACATCGCATGGCACCGTCTCGAAGGGCGCGCAGGTAGGGTCGATGCCGCGCTTGTAATCGCCCGAGGCGACGATGCGCAGGCCGTTCATTTCCACGGAGATCTGTGCGGAGCCGAGAACATGGCCCGCCGGATGGAAACCCACCGTCACGCCATTGACATCCACCGTTTCACCGAAAGCGACCGCCTGCTCGCTGCCGCAGAAATCCTCGCCATAACGGATGCGCATGATATCGAGCGTCTGGCGCGTGGCCAGCACCGCGCCATGGCCGGCGCGGGCGTGATCGGAATGGCCATGGGTGATAAGCGCCCGCGCCACCGGGCGGACGGGATCGATGTAAAAATCGCCCGCCGGGCAATAAAGACCCTTGGGCGTGGAGTTCAACAGCTGTTCCGGCTTCATATTCATTGAGATAGGGCCGCCCGCGCGAATGTAAAGTGCTGCGAGAATAACGCGAAACGGGCGTTAAATTTCCAGTGGCGGTGTTTTTGTTTAGCAAGCATCTCCCGTCATTCCGGCCTTGAGCCGGAATCTAGCAGCCGCGCGTCTGCGCGGCGGGAAGAGCTCTCAGCCCAAGGACTTGGGCTGACTGGATACCGGCACAAGGCCGGTATGACGGAGGAGAGGTTTCAGCACAAAACCAGCGTTCACAACTGCCTACCTGCCTACTCCGCCGCCTCTTCCGCCGGCTTTGCCTGCACCGCTGCTGGCAACCGCACCGGCTTCAACATCAGCGCCGCCGCAAGGCCGATGGCGGCGGTGGCGGCCGCGGCGAAAAAGAGTGGAGTGAAGGCATCCGAATAAAGCGAGGCGACTGCGGCCTGTGAGGCGGCGGGAAGTTCGGAGAGGATTTTCGGCGTCAGCTCCTCGATCTTGCCGACACCGGGAATATCGACGGCCACGCCCCTGAGGCTCGATGATACGATGGCGCCATAGACCGAGATGGCGATGGCCGCGCCGCCCATGCGGGTCAGCGTCACCGCGCCGCTCGCCGCACCTATATCCGCCTTGGGCGCGGAATTCTGCACGCCGATGATCGGCGCCTGCTGGCCGAGGCCAACGGCGAAACCCTGCACCAGCATCAACGCGGCGATCAGGGGAAGCGGCGTTCCTGCATGCATCTGCGTGAAGAGCAGCATGGCGATGAGGTTGATGGTGAGACCCGCCACCGAGAAGGGCTTGTAGACGCCGGTGATCGAAATCAGCCGCCCGGCTGAAAGCGAACCCATGACGATACCGCCGGTGACGGCGATGAAGAACAGGCCGGCATGGGAAGGCGAAAGCCCGGTCGTGGTCTGCAGGAACAGGGCGTAATAATTGACCATGCCGATACCGATGCCGCCGCTGGTCAGCGAAACGATCATCAAGAGCGGAAAGGTGCTGTCCTTGAAGAGCCTGAGCGGCACGACGGGTTCCGGCGCGCGGCGTTCCACCTGCACCCAGAGGAAAGCGGCGATGACGGCGAAAGCGATGATGCCGAGACTGGGGCCTGCGATCAGCGAGCCGAACAATTCGCTGCTGTCTGCCCAGAAGACCACACTGGCAATGGTGGCCGCCAAGAGGACCGCGCCGAGATAATCGATCTTCGGCTGGCGGGCCGGACGGCGATAGGGCAGCATCAGCGCCAGACCTGCAATGACGATAATGCCGAGCGGCAGGTTGATGAGGAAGATCGACCGCCAACCGAACAGGTCGCTCATCGTGCCGCCGAGGATCGGGCCGACACTGCCAGACGCCATGATGGTGAGGCTGGAATAGCTCTGGTAACGGGCGCGCTCGCGCGGTTCGAACAGATCCGCATTGACGGAAAAGATCGATACCATAATGCCGCCGCCGCCAAGCCCCTGCAGCACGCGGGCCGCAATCAGCGAATCCATCGACCAGGCCAGCCCGCAGGCCAGCGAGCCAAGCGTGAAGATGACAACCGCTGCGATCATCACATATTTGCGGCCGAACAGATCACCGAGCTTGCCATAAACCGGCATGACCGCGCTGGTCGCCAGAAGATAGGCCGAGCCGATCCAGCCGAAACGCTCCAGCGCGCCGAATTCACCGACGATGGTGGGCAGTGCTGTCGATACGATCTGGTTGTCGAGGGTCGCCATGAACATGGCCAGCATCAGAAACAGAAAGACGATGAGCCTGCGCCGATGATCCGACACAAGCGGCGCCACGGGGGCGGTGGACATATCCATGAAAAATCTCGTTGGCTTACGGCGGTTTTACTGCGGCAATTTGTGTGCTATCAGCATATATATGTCAATGGCAAGTTTTTGACATCTATGCTAATGCCGCTAAATGTGATCGGGAAATTGCATCGAAAGGGACGATGAAGCGTGACGACTGAAGAAAACTGGAACGAGGATCTGCCCGAGGACATCAAGCGGATCGGCAATACGATGACGCGCATGCGCATCATGATCGGCCGCCGCATCATCGGCCGCATGGCGCTTGCCAAGCTCGCTCCGGGTCTGGAACTTTCCCATATCGACGTGCTCGACATTCTGCGCCGGGCGGAAGGCGACGTTACCGTGGGTGCGATTGCCGAGGGCATGCGCATCGATCCCTCGCGGGGCAGCCGTGTGGTGGCGGATATGGTGGGGCGCGGCCTGCTGAGACGCGGCGTTTCCCAAGAAGACGGCCGCCGCAGCATTGTCGAGATCACGCCGCTCGGCACCAGTCTTTTGCAGGAAATGCGCCGGACCAAGATGAGCGTCATCGAGGATGTAATGGATGGCTGGCCGGCGGAGGATGTGGAGACTTTCGCCCGCCTGTTCGAGCGGTTCATCGACCGTTTCGAATGCCGGCTGTCGCCGGACACGGACCTCCTGACGGATCAGAAAAAATCATAGTTGACCCTGCGATCCGCAGCTTCACTTTAAAAGGGCTAGACCGTAACGTGCCGCCATCTGACAGGTTGAAGGGGTAATTTCGATGTTGACGATTTACGGTGTCTACCGTTCCCGCGCCACGCGCACGTTGTGGCTGGCAGGGGAACTTGGCATAGAATTCAAACATGTGCCGGTCATACAGGCCCGCCGTCTTGCCGATCCGCTGGCTGCGGATGCGCCGCTCAACACGCTGTCCCCGGATTTTCTGGCCGTCAACCCGATGGGCACCATTCCCTGCATCGAGGATGACGGCATGGTGCTTTACGAATCCATGGCCATCAACCTCTATCTCGCCCGCAAATATGGCGGACCGCTTGCGCCGGTCGATTTGAAAGAAGATGCGGCGATGCTGCAATGGTCCTTCTTTGCCGCCACCGAAATCGAAACCAATTCGCTGAAGATTTCCTCCGCGATCGCCGAAGGCCTGTCGGAAAGCGATAGCGGCAAGGCGGTGATCGATGTTGCCGCCCGCCTGCTGAAGCGTCCCTTCCGGGTGCTGGAGCAGCACCTTTCCAGCCACGAATACCTGGTGGGCGACCGTTTCACCGTGGCCGATCTCAACGCCGCGGAAATCGTTCGTTACGCACAGGGCCACAAGCCGCTGTTCGATGCCCATCCGGCGCTGAAAGCCTGGCTGGACCGCTGCCAGACCCGCACGGCGTTCAAGACGATGTGGGATACCCGCGCGGCCGAGGCGGCCTGAGCGGGAGAACACTCCGCCAGCGTGTCTCTCTGCCCTCATTCCTGTGCTTGTCACAGAAATGAGGGAGCAACCACAAGACCGAGCTGGGGCCTCTCAGCCCCTCTCCCCCGCAAGCGCCCGCTGCACCGCCGGGCGGTCGTTCATGCGGCGGAAGTGGTCATGCACCTTCGGGAAACGGGCAATATCCACGCCATCGCTTTCCAGCCAGCCGGACATGACGAAAAGATAGGGATCGGCAACCGAATAGGCCGTACCAAGAACCCATGGGCCGTGCAGCATGCCGTGCTCGATCAGTTCGAAGCACTCGCCCATGGTCTGCGGCACTTTCGCCTTCATATCGGCCAGCGAGCTATCCTCATTCGCCCAGCGGCTGCCGCGCCGGCCATGCGCATGGGCGACATGCACGGTCGAAGAAATGAAGGCGTTGAAGGACTGCATCAACGCGAATTCGAAGGGATCATCGAGCGGCGCGAGCTTCTTTTCAGGCGCCATCTGGGCGATAAAGGCGAGAATGGCGGGCGTCTCCGTCAGCACGCCGCTTGCGGTGGCCAGCGCCGGCACGCGGCCCTTGGGATTGATCTTTAAAAATGCCTCGGAGCGTTGCTCGCCCTCCGCGAAATTGACGCGATGGGCCTTGTAAGGCAGGCCGGATTCCTCAAGCACGATATGGCTGGCGCGGGAGCAGGAACCGGGGGAGAAGAACAGTGTGAACATGGATATGCGACCTCCAAAGCAATGAAGCGCCCGTTTCTTCCTCATGCGGACGCCGGCCCGCGGCGGCCATGGGATGGCCGTCACATACAGGGCACGTCATCATCGTGCCGGCAACCGGCCGCGTCAAAGGTTATTTAGAGCCCGACGACTCTGACATCGCCGACGTGGATGCCGTTCCAGTTGCGCATCTGCCGGTTCGCCATGCTGCTCAGCGCCTGCTGCTCGGCGCTGCCTTCATCGAAATAGCGGGCGAGCAGTGCGGATACCACGGCTTCGGCCGCGCGTGTCGTACCGTCTTCGCATTTCACCGCCATGGCGATACCCTTTTCCGGCAGGGCGGCGACGAAAACGCCCTCCGCGCCGGTCTTTGCGAAGATTTTTCCCGGCGCGATCTGCATCAGCCTCGTGCAGGCGCGGCCGGTGCCCGCCACATAAAAGGGTTCCGCCATGCAGGCCTCAATGAGACGACGCGACGCTGTCGCACGACCCGCTTCCAGCCCCCTGCCCGTCGCCATCTTCGCGAAACCATGCGCCAGCCCTTTGAGCGGTACGGCATAGGTGGGGATGGAGCAGCCATCCACGCCGCAATTGTCCTGGCCGAGAGCAGCACCCGTCAGGCTTTCCATCGTGGCGCGGATTTCCCGCTGCAGCGGGTGATCGTAACCGACATAGCCCCTGGGATCGGTGCCGGTGTGGCAACAGGCGCAGATGAAACCGGAATGTTTGCCGGAGCAATTATTATGCAGCGCTGTCGGCTTTTCCAGTGTGCGAGCCTGGTGGATGATGGTTTTCTGGTCCGAAGACCAGTGTGCGCCACATTCCAGCGTATCCACATCCCTGCCCGCCTTCGCAAGCATCGAAGCGGCGAGTTCCACATGCGCGTCCTCCCCGGAATGGGACGAACAGGCGAATGCGAGTTCGCGGTTACCGAAACCATAGGCATCCGCAGCACCACTTTCCACCAGCGGCAGCGCCTGCATGGCCTTGCAGGCGGAACGCGGGAAGATGCCGCGCTCGATATCACCAGACGAAAACAGCACGCCGCCATCGCCATCCACCACCACGACAAGACCCTGATGGCGGCTTTCGACGAGATTGCCCCTGGTGACTTCGACGGTAACGGAATTGTTCATTCTCTCAGCCTCAAAAAATTCTGATTTTATGTCGTTGATACCGCAATTGATTTTTCGATGCACGGGGCTGTCAGTGAAATTTGCAAAACGTCTGCTGCTGGCGATTGCCATTATCTATCTGCTGCCGGCACTGGCATCGGCGGGGCTATGGGCCATGAAGGACCATCCGCGCGGCTGGAACGCCGCAAGATGGTCGTCCTCCGGCATGCTGCCGGTGGCGTCGAGCGATGGAGAAGCCGCGGTCTACGTCTTTTCCGCCATGACCGGTGGCTTCAAGGGCTCCGTCGCCAGCCACGCCTGGGTCGTGCTGAAAAAGCCGCGTGCTACGAGCTATGACCGTTACGACAAGGTGGGCTGGGGCACGCCGATCCGCCATAATGGTTATGCGGCGAACGCCTACTGGTATTCAAACATGCCGCGTCAGGTGGTGGCCATTCACGGCGCGGAAGCGGAAAAGCTGATCCCGAAAATCGAAAAGGCGATTGCCGATTACCCCTATGGTCGGCCGGGCGGCTATCGCATCTATCCCGGCCCCAACTCCAACACCTTCGTCGCCCATGTGCTGCGCAGCGTGCCGAAACTGGGCGTCGTGCTGCCGCCGGACGCGGTGGGGCGCGACTACCTGCCGGACGGTGCGTTTTACCACATCGCCGACGACTGGAAGGATGCGAGCGTTTCGCTGGGCGGGTTGTTCGGCATTTCGGCAGGCGCCCGCAGCGGTTTTGAGGTCAATTTTCTCGGTCTTGTCGCCGGCATCGATTTTGGCCGCCCCGGCGTGAAGATACCAGGGCTCGGTTATTTCGGCGTGGCGGGCATCCGCGCCTAAGCCGTTACATTTCGCTGGCCTGAGCGGCGCGTCTGGCGCGGATGCTCTGGGCGATGAAGACCCGCGACAGGCCATGATAAAGCGGCTCGCGGGAGAAAAGCCGCGATGTCAGATATCCCAGCATCGATGCAGCCATGATGGGCATGACGCCTTCATGATTACCGGTCATTTCAAGAATGATGACAAAGGCCGTCATCGGCGCCTGCACCACGCCGGCAAAATAACCCGCCATGCCGACGATCGCGCCAAGGCCGATGCTGGTGCCGAGCAAGGTGGCCATGGTGCTGCCGAAACCCGCGCCCACCGACAGCGAGGGCGCAAAGATGCCGCCCGGGATGCCTGACATCATTGCCAGAAAGGTCGCCGCCAGTTTTTCGATGAAGAAGAATGCCGGTGCGGCCTCACCCTCGATTGTGGCGCGTGCCTGTTCATAGCCGGTTCCGAATGTCGCGCCTCCAGACGCTATTCCGATTGCCGCAGAGGCAAGGCCGCAGGCTGCCGCCACGGCCAGCATCCGCTTCAGCGGCATGGTCTGGGCAAAACGCCTGATACGGGCGGACAGTCGCAGGGCCGCGGCGCTGAACAGCGCACCAAATGCGCCGCCGCCGACACCGCAGATCAACACCAGCAGCCAGTCCATCGTCGTTTTCGCCATGACGGAGCTGGTGCCGAAATAGGTATAGCTGCCGACCAGCGCCAGCGAGGCGAGGCCCGACAGGATGACGGCGGTCAGCACAAGGCCGTTGGCGCGGGATTCATAGGTCTTGCTCATCTCCTCGATGGCAAAGACGATGCCGGCCAGCGGCGTGTTGAACGCCGCCGCGATGCCCGCCGCCGATCCCGCGAGGATGAGACCCTTTGCCTGCGCCATGCCGCCCCAGCGCGCCGCCTGTAGCATGATCGAAGCCCCGACCTGCACCGTCGGCCCCTCTCGGCCGATGGAGGCGCCGGAGAGTAGGCCGGCAACCGTCAGTACCACCTTACCGAAAGCGAGTTTCAGCGACAGAAGCCGCGAACGGTCCGCATCATCCCGCAGGTGCCGGGCGGCGATGGCCTGGGGAATGCCGCTACCGCCGGCATTGGGAAAGACCGTGATCGCAAGCCATGCGCACAGGGTGAAGCCGAGCGGCGTGATTATGAGCGGCAGCAGAAACGCCCATTCACCCGATGATGTCGCCGCGAAGAAAAGGTGCTGGGCCCGATCCGCAAGCCATGCAAAGCCGACGCTGATAAGGCCGACAGCGATCGCGCCAATCCAGAAAACCGCCCTCGGCCTCCACACCCGCCATGAACCCCACACGACACGGGAACGGCGGAGCATCTTCAGCTTTTTGTAGTCGACGGGCATGGCGGTCCAGATCTGTGATTTCGGTATTGTTTCTCGGGCGGGATGCCCGTTTATCTGCCTCCCCGGACGTGATTGCAAGGTTTTGCATTTGACAGGTCGCCCCCATCGGCGCATTCTTTGCGTCGCAATTGCAACGCACGGAGACGTAGACATGAAAACGGCAACGATCCCTTCGCTGCGGGTGACGGCGGATTTTCGCGAGGCTGCTGAAAGCGTGCTGAAGGAAGGCGAGACGCTTTCTTCCTTCGTTGAAGAGTCCGTGCGCAGGCAGGTGCAAATCCGTAAATCGCAGGCGGAATTCATTGCGCGCGGGCTGGCGTCACTCGAAGAAGCGGAGCGCACCGGCATTTATTATAGCACCGACGATGTTCTTTCGATGATGCAAAAGAAACTTGATGCTGCGAAAGCCGCGAAGCGGAAATGACGTATGAGCTTCGCTATACCAAAGAAGCCTTGGCCGATTTTGATCGCATCTATGATTTTCTGATCGCCTACGACATCGATGTGGCTGAGAAAGCAATCCGCGCCATAAGAGCAGGACTGGAGATTCTCGGCGATTTTCCTTTCAGTTGCCGCAAGGCATCTGCCGAAAACAGCCTCATACGCGAGCTCCTCCTGCCCTTCGGTTCATCAGGCTATATCGTGCTGTTCCGCATTGATGGCCCGGAAACCGTCACCATTGCCGCCGTCCGCCACCAGCGCGAGGACGACTACCATTGATCCTCACCGGTCGCTGACGGCCGCGCGCGGGTTCACCCATGGTTCCTGATTGGAACGCGGCAGCGGGGTCTTGCCGAGAATGTGGTCCGCCGCCTTTTCGCCGGTCATGATCGACGGGCCGTTCAGGTTACCATAGGTCACATGCGGGAAGATGGAGCTGTCGGCAACCCTCAGGCCCTCCACTCCGATGACCCGGCATTCGGGATCGACGACGGCCATCGGGTCGTCCTTGTCGCCCATCCGGCAGGTGCCGCAGGGGTGATAGGCGCTTTCCAGATGCTCCCGCAAAAAGGCGTCAATTTCCTCATCCGTCCCGACATTTTCGCCCGGCTGGATTTCGGGCCCGCGAAAATCGTCAAAGGCTTTCTGGCTGAAGATTTCGCGCGTCAGGCGCACGCAATGGCGGAATTTTTCCCAGTCTTCCTGATGGCTCATATAGTTGAAGCGGATGACCGGGTCGTCATGCGGATCGGCGGAGCGCAGGGTGACGTCGCCGCGCGATTTCGACAGGTTGTAGCCGACATGCACCTGAAAACCATGGCTTTTTGCGGCCGCCTTGCCGTCATAGGAAATGGCCACGGGCAGGAAATGATACTGGATATCGGGCTGTTTCAGACCGGGCGCGGAGCGCAGGAAGGCGCAGGCCTCGAACTGGTTGGAGGCGCCAAGCCCGCCTTTCGACAGCAGCCATTGCGCGCCCGCCACGCCCTGCCAAAACCATGGAAGCCAGGAGTAAAGCGAGACCGGCTTGGTGGAGACCTGCTGGAAATAAAACTCCATATGGTCCTGAAGATTTGCGCCGACGCCCGGACGATCCGCCTTCACTTCGATGCCCATGTCTTCCAGATGCGCAGCAGGACCGACGCCCGAAAGCATCAGCAGTTTCGGCGAGTTGAACGAGGAGGCCGAAAGGATGACCTCGCGATTGGCCGTGATGGTTTCCACCACGCCCTTGCGTTCGATCTCGACACCCACGGCGCGGCCGTTCTCGATGACGATCTTGCGGGCGAAACCATTGACCAGCGTGACGTTGCCGCGCTTCAGCGCCGGCTTCAGATAGGCATTGGCGGCGGACCAGCGGCGGCCATTGTGGATGGTCTGCTCCATCAGGCCGAAACCCTCCTGCTTGGAGCCGTTATAATCGTCCGTCAGTTCAAAGCCCGCCTGCGCGCCCGCCTGAATGAAGGCGTGGAACAGCGGATTGCTGACGGGGCCACGCTGCACATGCAGCGGCCCATCCGTGCCGCGCCAGCCTTCCTCGCCGCCATGGCTGTGCTCCATGCGCTTGAAGTAAGGCAGCACATCCGCATAGGCCCAGCCATGCGCGCCAAGCTCTTCCCAGCGGTTGAAATCCTCCGCGTGGCCGCGCACGTAAACGAGGCCGTTGATGGAGGACGAGCCGCCGATGACCTTGCCGCGCGGGGCGGTGATGCGGCGGTTGTCGAGATTGGGTTCGGGCTCGGAGAGATAACCCCAATTGTAGCGCTTCATGCTCATCGGCCACGCGAGTGCGGCGGGCATCTGGATAAAGGGGCCGAAATCGGAACCGCCTGCCTCGATGACGATGACAGAATAACGACCGTCTTCCGACAGGCGATAGGCGATGGCGGAGCCTGCGGAGCCCGAACCGACGATGACGTAATCTGCCTGCATGATTTGTGCTCTCTCTCAATGGCTCATGTGCGGGTGGGGTTACCCCCCTCTGTCCTGCCGGACATCTCCCCCTCAAGGGGGGAGATCGATCTGAGGCCAGGTTTCGCCCTTCTCAAATTTCGAGGGTGAAGTGATACGGCTCGTCCTGCCGGACAGAGGGGGGTAAGCCCCAATCCGCAACGCTGCCTTAATAAGGCGCGTCCACCTTCCCCGTGCTCACATAAACCGTCTTCAGCTCGCTATAATGCTCCAGCGCCGCCGCCGAATTCTCCCGCCCGAACCCGGACTGCTTGGAGCCGCCGAAGGGTATTTCCACCGGGCAGAGATTATAGGTATTGATCCACAGCGTGCCCGCCTCCAGCTGATCCACCACACGGTGGGCGCGGGCGAGATCGGCGGTGAAGACGCCGCCGGCCAGCCCGAATTCGGTTGCGTTGGCGCGGGCGATAACCTCGTCCTCATCGTCGAAATCCAGCACGCACATGACCGGCCCGAAGATTTCCTCGCGGGCGATGGTCATATCGTCGGTCACATCGGCGAACACGGTCGGTTGCACATAAGCGCCCTCGCCCGAGACATTGTTGGGAATGCCGCCGCCGGTGATGAGCGTCGCTCCTTCCGCCTTACCCTTTTCGATATAGGAAAGAACCTTCTCCTGCTGGGCCTTGGAGACCAGCGGGCCGAGATGGGTGGCGTAATCGAGGGGATCGCCGAGGATCATCGCCTCGGTGCGGCTTTTCAGGTTGTCGAGGAAACGCTCCTTCGCCTTTTTCTGCACGAAAACGCGCGTGCCGTTCGAGCAGACCTGGCCGGAGGAATAGAAGTTGCCGAGCATCGCGCCGCCGACGGCGCTTTCGATATCGGCATCGTCGAAGACAATCATCGGCGACTTGCCGCCGAGTTCCATGGTCACATGCTTCAGATGCCCGGCGGCGGCGGCGGCCACCTTGCGGCCGGTCGGCACGGAGCCGGTGAGCGAGACCTTGGCCACTTCGGGGTGGTTGACCAGAAGCGGGCCGGTGTCGCGGTCGCCCTGGATGACGTTGAACAGGCCCTTTGGCAAGCCGGCTTCGATGAGGATTTCGGCAATCTTCAACGCGCCGAGCGGCGTGTTTTCCGAGGGCTTGAAGACCATGGCATTGCCGGCGACCAGCGCGGGCGCGGCCTTCCAGCAGGCGATCTGCTGCGGATAGTTCCAGGCGCCGATGCCGACGCAGACGCCGAGCGGCACACGCTTGGTATAGGCAAAATCACCGCCGAGCGGGATATAATCGCCATTCAGGGCGGACGGCGCGATGCCGCCGAAGAATTCGAAAGCATCGGCGCCGGAGGTTGGGTCGGCGACGATGGTTTCCTGAATGGGCTTGCCCGTATCCAGCGTTTCCAGCGTGGAAAGCGCATCGTTGCGTTCGCGCATGATATCGGCGGCGCGTTTGAGGATGCGGCCGCGCGCCATCGGGCTCATCGCCGCCCATTCCTTCTGCGCGCGTTTGGCCGAGGCGATGGCGCGCTCGACGATGGCAGGTGTCGCCGCATGCAGCCTTGCGATCACTTCGCCGGTGGCCGGGAAGATGCTCTCGAACGGTGTGCCGGTATTATCCTCGACATAGTCCCCGTCGATGAAATGCGAGGCTTTCGGCTGCGCCTTGAGCGGCGTGGCGATGGTCATGTCGAAGTCTCCTTGAGAACGCGGATGGACGGCTTCGGGCGCTGTCCATCGGGAAAAGATTTAAGCTGCATGTCGAAATAATCCTCGACCAGCGCCGGCGCGGAGGCGAGGCCAAGCGGGGCGGAACGCAGGCTGTGCCTGATATAAAGCCCGTCGATCAGAGCCGCCGCCCCTTCCGCGATGCGCGCGGCATCGTCCGGCGGGCAAAGCCGGTTGAGGCTCGCCATGAGGTTTGAGCGCAGGCGGCGGGAATAAAGCACCAGCAGGCGGCGGGTTTCTTCCGAACGCTGCGCCTCGACATAAAAGGCGAGCCATGCCGCCACCGTTTCGGGCGTGAACTGGTCGCTCTGGAAGGAGACATGCACGATGGCGCTCAGCCTTTCACGCGGGCCGGAAGCGCGGGTCAGCGCCGCCACGGCATCGCGCCTCAAGTCACGCAGCAGACTGCGGATGGTTTCCAGAAGAAGCTGCTGCTTGCTGCCGAAATAATGATGCGCGAGCGCGGCCGACACGCCCGCTTCCCGGGCGATATCAGACATTGTCACATTCAGCGAACCATGGTGGCCTATGGTGCGAAGCGCCGCATCCACAAGCGCCTTGCGGCGCAAAGGCTCCATTCCGATCTTGGGCATAGGGGTCTCCTTGACGGATGGCAAATTATTCTTGATTGATCAATCAATCAATAAAAAACGCGCCATTTTATGTCGCTGATTTGCGATGGATCATATTTTCCGCCGCCGGACAGTGATAGTTTCGCAGGCATCGGCCAGCGCGGCGAACCCCATGCTGCCGCCCGGTTCACGGGGGAAAAACTAAACCGTGATATACTGCGAATTGGGAATGGAACGCGTTTCGTGCTAATATCGCTGATGATACAAATTTCGCTGGAAGCGGCGCCAGACGAAAGACGATAAAAACGCCCGCCTAGACCACGACGGCGCCCGATCCGCAAACCGGACATCGAAGGACCGCTCGCAGCGTTTAAAGAAGGGAGTGATATCATGCCAATGGTAACAGTATCGATTTCCCCGGAACAGGCAGCAAGAATGCGCGAGGCCGTGAATTGCGGCGCTTACGCATCCGGCAGCGAGGTCGTCAGGGCAGCGCTGAGACTATGGGCGGCCTCCGCTGAACATGGCGTCGGCACCGAGTCCGCAGAGTCTGTCGAGGCAGACCGGGAGCGCATGAACGTCGCGGATCTCTACGCCGCTCACACCGGGCACGTCCGCCGCGCATGAGGCCCGACGCAACAACCCCACATGCTCATGGGCCCACATGCTTATGGGGTTGTAACAAAACGTTCATCAAAGCTTCACAGTCGTGAAAGCTTTTGTTGACCTGTAATCTGCGATTGTTCGCCGCAAAAGAGACAGGCTCCCCTTACGTTAGCCACATGGGGACCGGCAACAGCGGAGAATAAAATGCAGGCCGTCACGCTGGAGAACGATGTCATCAGGCGTTTTGCCTCCGGGCACATGTTTCCCATGGCCAAGCTGGTGCTCGAAACGGCGTTCCAGCCGATTGTCGAGGCGACGACGGGCACGATCTTCGGTTATGAATCGCTGATGCGCGGCCATGATCGGCTCGGTTTTTCCAATCCGCTGGCGCTTCTCGACCAGGCTGCTGCAGATGGCGAGCTGAAGGCCTTCGAGCAGATGCTGGCAAGCCGGGCGCTCGCAAAATTCTCCACCCTGCCCGATTTTTCCTCCGCCACCCTGTTCCTCAATCTCGATGTACGGCTGATCCCGCATGGCGACGCCATTCTGGACAAGCTCGTCGGCCATCTGGCGCGGGCGGGCATTCCGGCCTCCTCCATCTGCTTTGAACTTTCCGAACGCTTCGATAATACCAGCGTGCCGGAGTTCACGGCGCTGATCGCCCGTATGCGCAAGGAAGGCTTCAAGCTGGCAATCGACGATTTCGGCGCCGGTCACGGCGAGATGAAGCTGCTCTGCGACTTCCCGCTGGATTACCTGAAGATCGACCGGCATTTCATCACCGGCGTCGACCAATTGCCGCGCAAGCAGCACCTTGTGCGCAACATCGTCAACATCGCCCATGTTCTCGGCGTCAGGGTCATTGCGGAAGGCATCGAGACCGAAGCGGAATTTCTGACCTGCCGCGAATTCGGCGTCGATCTGGTGCAGGGCTGGCTGATCGCCAGGCCAACTGTCTTCACCAGCGAATTGCCTGAAAGCTTTCCCCACATCAACCGCATCGGCGTGGCGCGACGCAGCAGCCAGACGCTGGATGAAATTCTCATCCGCCGGGAAATAGAGCGCCTTCCCACCGTCTTCGAGCATGACAGCGTCGACAGCGTCTTCGAACTGTTCCGCAGAAATCCGCAGCAGGCCTTCTTCCCGGTTCTCAACGCCAATGGCGAACCGCGCGGCGTCATCAACGAATATCACCTCAAGGAATATATCTACCGACCCTTCGGCCGCGACCTGCTCAAGAACAAGATCTATGAGCGCACCATTTCCCATTTCGTCGATCCCGCGCCGATCGTCGGCCTCGATGCGGATGCCGACCAGCTGATGAACATGTTCGCCAGCATGGGCGGCAGCGCCTGCATCATCCTCACCGAAAACATGCGTTACGCCGGCATTGTTTCCGCGGCCTCGCTCATCAAGGTCATCAACGAAAAACAGCTGAAGATGGCGCAGGACCAGAACCCGCTGACGGCGCTGCCCGGCAACCGCGCGATTGGCGGCTTCATTGCCGACCGCTGCAGCGACGGCGACGAGTCGCGTTTCTTCTGCTATTGCGACTTCGATAATTTCAAACCCTTCAACGACAAATACGGCTTCAACGCCGGTGACCACGCCATCACCCTGTTTTCGGCTCTGATGCGCCGCTACTTTTTTGCCGGTGATTGTTTCCTCGGCCATATCGGCGGCGACGACTTCTTCATCGGCGTGCGTGACTGGTCGGTAGGAGAACTGACGGAAATCCTAGAGCGGCTGCTCAGCGATTTTCACGACGATGTCGCCGAACTCTATTCGGACGAAGACCGCGCCGCCGGCTGCATGAAAGGCCAGGACCGCCACGGCAACGAGCGTGACTTCGCGCTGCTGCGCTGCTCGATCGGTGTCCTCACCCTGCCGAAGGGGCTGATCATCGCCAATCCCGAGCGTATCGGCAGCGAGATCGCAGGTGTGAAGGCCGCTGCGAAGGAAAATGAAAGCGGCTTCGTCGTCCGGGTGTTCGGCGAGACAAATTGACATCAGCGGCAAAGGGCCACCTTCCCTCGACGGCGCATCTGACCTACATCTTCAGGCGACGCCGACAAGTGAGGAGTTGCCCCTGGCCATGCCCAACACTATGACCCTGCCCGAAAAAATGCGCTTCATCGACCTTCCCTCCCACGGCGGCCCGGAGGTGATGCGCCTTTCGCAAGCGCCTTTACCGAAACCCGCAAAAGGCGAAATTCTGGTGAAGGTCGAGGCGGCGGGCGTCAACCGCCCCGATGTCGCGCAGCGGCAGGGCACCTATCCGCCGCCGAAGGATGCAAGCCCGATCCTCGGCCTCGAAATCGCCGGCGAGGTGGTCGCTCTCGGTGAAGGCGTCGATGAATTTGCGCTGGGCGACAAGGTCTGCGCGCTCGCCAATGGCGGCGCTTATGCCGAATATTGCACCGTGCCCGCCGGGCAGGCCCTGCCCTTCCCCAAAGGTTACGACGCCGTCAAAGCGGCCGCATTGCCGGAAACCTTCTTCACTGTCTGGGCCAATCTCTTCCAGATGGCAGGCCTTACCGAAGGGGAAAGCGTGCTCATCCACGGCGGCACCAGCGGTATCGGCACGACTGCCATCCAGCTTGCGAAAGCCTTTGGCGCCGAAGTCTATGCCACGGCGGGCTCGGCGGAAAAATGCGAGGCCTGCGTGAAGCTCGGTGCCAAGCGCGCGATCAATTACCGCGAGGAGGATTTCGCCGAGATCGTTAAATCCGAAACCGGCGGCAAGGGCGTCGATGTCGTTCTCGACATGATCGGCGCAGCCTATTTCGAAAAGAACCTTGCGGCACTCGCCAAGGATGGCTGCCTGTCGATCATCGCCTTTCTGGGTGGTGCCATGGCCGAGAAGGTCAATCTAACCCCGATCATGGTCAAACGCCTCACCGTCACCGGCTCCACCATGCGTCCCCGCACGGCGGACGAAAAACGCGCCATCCGCGACGACCTTATCGCAGAGGTCTGGCCGCTCATCGAGCGCGGTCAGGTCGCGCCTGTTATCAACCGGGTCTTCACGCTGGACGAGGTTGTGGAAGCGCATCGGCTGATGGAAAGCAGCAATCATATCGGCAAGATCGTGATGCGGGTGTCGTAATGCCCGGGCGCCCGTTATAAGTAACCCCTCTTGCATTACTGACGAATCGTACTACCTTCTAGTTATGTTCAACGTATCGGAAGGAGGTGATCCAATGTCTAATGAGATTTCGGTCTCTGGTGCAGGCAATGGAAAGGGTGTGTTTTCGACGGGGCAGCCCTCGGCGTAAAACATCTTGCCTTCGGAACGTTGAGAAACAGTCCCGGGTCTGTAAACAGGACCAAGCTCATGGAAGGGTCGCTTCGGCGGCCCTTTTCCGTTTCTGGCTACCTTTCCTGCTACCGATAGCTGAGTGTGAATAGGTTCAGCCCGGAGGTGGAAGGTGTCGCCTCGAGTTTCTCCTAAGTTATGGGATTTCTAACTGGGAAACTCAGCCTTTTAGCTGGCAATTCAATTTGTACCCAATCAACCCGACCGCAAACGTTACTCGTCCTTATCGTCCGGCATCTCCTCCGCCTTGCCGAGCAGCAGTCGATGATACCGCTTCAAGCGTTCAAAGTGTGCGTTCATCGCGCGAGCGACCTGAGAGGAATTTTTGACGGCGACAAAATGGCCAACGATTTGGGCGTAATGGCTTGCCTGTCTGGGAAGTCGCTGTTCAGGTTGCTTCCGATCCGTGATTTCCTCGTCCGACATCACTTGGACGATCTGGAATGGCTTGGGCATTTCAGGAAGCTCGACAGGCCTCTTGGGCAGAGTACCATTCATCAACTGAGAACACGGATCGAGGTGATGGAACAGCACCGCCTCGAGGCTATTAATTTCCCCCTTGTCCTCAACCGGAAAAGCCCAAACAAACGCTATCTCCCAGACGTCGATCTGACGATTAGCGATGATGTCTGAGCGGGCGGACGTCAAATGACGGGCCACTCGCGAGCGAATGCCGTCTTTTGATTGACCAACATAGATTGGCACGTTGTCTAGGTCAGCAAGGACATAGACGCCGATTCGGTTAGTGAGCGATCGTACTGCACTCTTTCGGAAAGCAAAATTAACGGCCAACGGATGTCACTTTGCCGCTACCTGTCTCTGCCACGCATCTCCCAATAGCCAGAGGCTCGAAGAGATAATGAGAGAGAAACCGAACAACAGGGACCGCCACGCCGTCCCCCGTTAGGTGATAAGCCTCGTTGTATTTTTTTGGTAGACGGTAGCTTTCAGCAAGGCCCATTAATCGAGCAGTCTCACGGGCAGAAATCAATCGCGACCGGACACGTTCACCCTCAACCACCAAAATCGTCTGCCTCGAAGATCCGCCATTCGGCGTACGAAGGCATCCGGCGATATCATCAAAACGGACCTCAGCGCGAACAACACGCCCATTGGCATCAGGTCTCGTACGCTTGTACACACCACCGACAACACGTCGTTCGGCTCGTTTGGCAGCTTCGACTTTTGCAATATTGACGGGCGACATCGAGGCTAGAAGTCTGTTGGTTTCAACAGAAGTATGCCACTTCACGTCAGCGGGGTGATCTTCGACAATGTCCGAAAATGTCGTGGTACGGAGTGGCGGAGAAGGTAGGTTCCACCAAACCCAATCAGCCTTCGCACTCTCACTGATGCGCGCATACGCATTTTGAAGACCGCGAGTGTGGAATGGTATTGTTGCGCCGGGAGACAATAGGCAAGGATCAATCTCAATGTCCTTGCGAACGCCTACCACGAACAAGCGCGGACGAGAGTGTGGCAAAAACAGCTCTGCATCAATAACCAGCGCTCCGTAGCGGTAGCCAGCGTCCGAAAATGTCTGGCAGATCGCCCGGAAGTCGCCCCCACGATGCGAGGTTAGGGTGCCGCAGACGTTCTCAAGCGCGATCACTTTGGGGCCACGTTCGTTACTGATCAGACCGCGCATTACGTCCCAGAACGGATAAAATGTCCCAGACCGTTCACCTTGGAGGCCAGCCCCGCCACCAGCCAGAGATAAATCCTGGCAGGGGAATGAACCCCAAGCAAGATCAGCGGTGTTCGAAAGCATATCGGCGGTCACCTTGCGAACGTCGCCAACAAAAAGCTCGCCGCCGGTTCCCCAATTGTCTTGATATGTCAGCCCCTTTTTGCCGTCAAAATCATTCGCGAAGAGGCACTCCCAATCGGAACCAAGACCGGCTCTCGCCATTCCACCACCGGCAAAAAACTCGTAAAATGAAAAGGTCGTGGACATAAAATCCTCACACCGCGCATTGTGTTCACCGAACGATGAACTAAATTGGTTTCTGATTTGTTCCTACTCTAGCACGGTTCAACGATGACCAGCAACCGCTTGCCCACAGCAAAGAAGAGCGCCGAAATGGCGTTAGTTCGGTCGAAGAATACGACCCCCGAGTTGATGGTTCGCCGAGCGCTTCACGCTCTGGGGATCAGGTTCCGATTGCACCGAAAGGATTTACCAGGGACGCCGGATATCGTGATGCCTGGAACGAAAACGGTGATGCGTGTCCAAGGGTGCTTCTGGCATGGCCATGGCTGTTCTCGAGGGGCGCGTAAGCCGAAGACCAACACCGACTACTGGGTGACAAAGGTAGCACGTAATGTAGCGCGAGATACGAAAACTGAGGCGGAGTTGACGACGCTCGGCTGGATTGTTGCGACCGTATGGGAGTGCGAACTAAAGGATAAGGATGGCATAACTGCCCTATTGCTCGATCGCCTGCCGCCCAAAATTGAAGAAAAAATCTGAGGCGTCAAATCAATCCTCACGCTGCAGAAATTCCCAGTACGCTGTTCAACTCTCTTGATTGGCGAAAGTTTCACGCGAATGGTGGCCCTTTGGCAGGTCAACAACAGGAAAGCGCCCAGAAGAGGACGTGGCTAGCTGTATACCGGATCGAGGCCGGTACACAGCAGAATTAGAAATACCGGGAGCCGCCGCTTTCCTTACTTCTTCCCGAACACCTTCCACCGCGTCGGACGGAAGCGCAGTTCCGCGCCCACGGCCACGGCGGCGTTGAGCGGCACCTCGATTTCGAGGTGATAGGGTTCGTGGCCGTTATTGGCGATGTCGATTTCGGCGATGCGGGTGCCGGCGAGGCGGCGACAGGTGGTGACCTTGCCGTAAAGCGCGTCCTTCTCCTGCGTCAGCACCACATCTTCCGGACGGAAGAAAAGCTCACCCTCGCCCGTGCCGCTCTCATCGATGCCGATGCTCTCTCCCTGAAACAGTACATGGCCGTCGCGGATCGTAATCGGCAGGCTGGAGGATTCGCCGATGAAGGAGAAGACGAAGGGGGAATTGGGCGTGTCATAAACATCGTCCGCCGTGCCGACCTGTTCGATCTTGCCCTGGCTCATGACGACGACGCGGTCGGCCAGTTCCAGCGCCTCTTCCTGATCGTGGGTCACGAAAACGGTGGTGTGGCCGGTGCGGTCGTGGAATTCACGCAGCCAGCGGCGCAGCTCCTTGCGAACCTTGGCGTCGAGCGCGCCGAAAGGTTCATCGAGAAGCAGGACCTTCGGCTCGATGGCGACGGCGCGGGCAAGCGCCACGCGCTGGCGCTGACCGCCGGAAAGCTGGGTGGGGTAACGTTTTTCGAGACCGGAGAGATGCACCATATCGAGAAGCTCGGACACGCGCCTGCGGATTTCCGCTTTCGGCGGGCGCTTGGCGGAAGGACGCACCTTCAGGCCGAAGGCGATGTTCTCCGCCACCGTCATATGGCGGAACAGCGCGTAATGCTGAAAGACGAAACCGACATTACGCTCCTGCACCGTGCGGTGCGAGGCGTCCTCATCCCCGAAGAAGATGTGGCCTTTGGTCGGCTGCTCCAGGCCAGCGATGAGACGCAGCAGCGTCGTCTTGCCGGAACCGGAGGGACCGAGCAGAGCGATCAGCTCGCCGGAACGAATATCGAGCGACACGTCGTTCAGTGCGGGAAAGCGATCGAACTGCTTGGTGATGCCGGAAACTTTCACTTCCATGAATATGCCTTTCAATGCTTGCCGGCTGCGTTGCCCGCGCCAAAGCGTATTTCGAGAATGGTTTTGAGAACGAGCGTCACGAGCGCCAGACCAGCCAGCAGCGTCGCCACCGCAAAGGCCGCACCCATATTGTACTCATTATAGAGTATCTCGACATGCAGCGGCATGGTGTTGGTCTCGCCGCGAATATGGCCCGATACCACCGAGACGGCGCCGAACTCGCCCATGGCGCGGGCGTTGCAGAGCAGCACCCCGTAGAGCAGGCCCCATTTCATGTTCGGCAGCGTGACATACCAGAAGGTCTGCCAGCCGGTTGCGCCGAGCGAAATCGCCGCCTCCTCGTCGCCATTGCCCTGCTCCTGCATCAGCGGGATCAATTCGCGCGCGACGAAAGGAAAGGTGACGAAGATGGTGGCCAGCACGATGCCCGGCACCGCAAAGAGGATTTCGATGCCGTAACTCTTCAGCCATGGCCCCAGCACGCTGTGCGAGGAAAACAGGATGACATAGACAAGGCCCGATATGACCGGCGAGATCGAAAACGGCAGGTCGATGAGCGTGATCAGGAACGCCTTGCCCTTGAATTCGAATTTCGCAATCGCCCAGGCGGCGGCAACCCCGAAGATCAGGTTGAGCGGCACCGAAATGGCGGCGACGAGCAGTGTCAGGCGGATGGCGGAGAGCGCATCCGGTTCGACGATCGCCTCCCAGAAGCTTTCCGCGCCCTTGCGGAAGGCTTCGAAGAATACCGATATCAGCGGCAGGACCAGAAATGCAGCGAGGAACACAAAGGCTATCGCAATCAATGCCAGCCGGGCGGGAAAACTCTCGCTGGCGGGGTCGCGGAACGGCCGGGGGGACGTGCGGGGAGCGGTCTCAGACATAACCGTACCTCTTGCGGCTCCAGGCCTGAATGAGATTGATGAGGAACAGCATGGCAAACGAGATGATCAGCATGATGGTGGCGATGCCGGTCGCGGCCGCATAATTGAACTCCTCCAGCCGGATGACAATGAGGAGCGGCGCGATTTCCGACACGTAAGGAATATTGCCGGCGATGAAGATGACCGAACCATATTCCCCGACACCGCGCGCGAAGGCGAGCGCAAAACCCGTAAGGATCGCGGGCGTGAGGCTCGGCAGCAGAACGCGGGTAATGGTCTGGAAACGGTTGGCGCCAAGCGTGGCCGCCACTTCCTCCACCTGACGGTCGATCTCTTCCATGACCGGCTGCACGGTGCGGACCACGAAAGGCAGGCCGATGAAGATCAGCGCAATGACGATGCCGGTCGGCGTAAAGGCGATCTTGATGCCGAAGGGTTCGAACAGCGAACCGACCCAGCCGCGATTGGCATAAAGCGTGGTGAGCGCGATACCGGCCACTGCCGTCGGCAGGGCAAAGGGCAGATCGACGATGGCATCGACAAATCGGCGGCCGGGAAAACGGTAACGGGTCAGGACCCAGGCGACGATGACGCCGAAAAACGCGTTGACCAGTGCCGCCAGAAACGCCGTACCGAAGCTGACGCGCAGTGCATTCAGCGTGCGGCTATCGGTGGCAATCGCAATGAAATCTGAAAAACCCAGTTTCGCCGTGGACCAGATAAGGCCGCCCAGCGGAATAAGAATGATGAGAAACAGATAGGTCACTGTGTAACCAAGCGTCAGGCCGAAGCCCGGTATGACGCTCGACTGCCGCCATTTCCACCTGTTTCCGGATGTATTATTGCTCATCAAGGCTCCGGATAATCTTTGTTTTGGCGCATTTCCGGAGAGAAAACCGGGGTCCACTTTTCCTGGAAATGCTCTCTGGGAGCCGGTGTTCCCCGGCGTTTATTATAAAGGATCGACCGGCACGGTGTCCGGTCGATCCAGCTGCTGTTTTTCAACGTCCCTTGCGGGCGGGCTGTTTCTCGTCAGCCCATCATCCGCTTACTTTGCGGGCTTGTAAATCTGGTCGAAGATGCCGCCGTCACCGAAATGTTCCGGCTGCGCCTTGGCCCAACCGCCAAACTGCGGGTCGTCAATGGTGACGAGCTTGATGTCGGGCAGCTGCTTCAGCAGATCCTTGGAGACCACGGCGGGGTTGGACGGACGGTAGAAGTGTTTCGCCGCAATATTCTGGCCCTCGTCGGAATAGAGATATTGCAGATAGGCTTCCGCCGCCTTGCGTGTTCCCTTGGCGTCGACATTGGCGTCAACCACGGCGACCGGCGGTTCGGCAAGGATCGAGATCGGCGGCACGACGATATCGAATGCGTCAGCGCCGAATTCCTGGCCGGCAAGATAGGCTTCGTTTTCCCAGGCCAGCAGCACGTCACCGATCTGGCGCTGTGCGAAGGTCACCGTGGAGCCGCGGGCGCCGGTATCGAGAACGGGAGCGCGCTTGTAGAGCTCACCGACATAGGCCTTGATCTTGTCCTTGTCGCCCTTGAATTCCTCATTGGCCCAGGCCCAGGCTGCGAGATAGTTCCAGCGCGCGCCGCCCGAGGTCTTCGGGTTCGGCGTGACGATCTGGATGTCGCCCTTCACCAGATCGCCCCAGTTATGAATGCCTTTGGGGTTTCCCTTGCGCACCAGGAACACGATGGTCGAGGTATAAGGCGAGGAATTATGCGGCAGGCGGGTGCGCCAGTCCTTGTTGATCTTGCCGGAGTTCTGGACGATGGCGTCGATATCGCTCTGCAGCGCCAGCGTCACCACGTCGGCCTCAAGGCCGTCGATAACCGAGCGCGCCTGCTTGCCGGAACCACCATGCGACTGCTGGATGGTGACGTCCTCACCCGTATCCGCTTTCCACTTCTTGGCGAAGGCTTCGTTGAAATCCTTGTAGAGTTCACGGGTCGGGTCGTAGGACACGTTGAGCAGCTTGGTCTGCGCGGCGGCCGAGCCAGCGCCGCCAAGTGCCAGTGAAAGGCTAAGCGCAACAACGCTCAAACCGGACAGAAGCTTGGACATCGGTATTCCCTCCTGATTGCGATGGCTTAACTCTACCGGTTGAGTAGAGTTGGTCAATGAGGCCGAATACGATCGAAAAAGTGTTTCCCGAGAGCGTTTCCCCGGGCAACAAATACAGCGCAGCATAAGCGAAAGGCGCAACAAGCGTCGTGTAAAACTTTTCTGAATGCAAAAGCATTTCACATTTTTGACGATTTTTTGCCGCGATAGCGAAAAATATTATAGGGTTTTAGACGATTTTTTCGTCTGAGCGGTATGAGGGGATGGGGGGGGGGGGGGGGACATGCAGCGTCCACCAGTCCATCGGCATGGCAGGCTCAAGCTCCCGGCGGTCGCGACGCACCCCTCCACCCTCATTCCTGTGCTTGTCACAGGAATGAGGGTGGAGGGACCGTACTGCACACCTATTGCGCCGATGGCTAAGCCGTCAAAAGCTCGGGCACTTCAACACCGGCCACGGCATCGGCGACAGTGGTGTTGAACAGGATGTTGCGGGTGGCATCGGCCACACGGGCGAAGACGTGGCGTATCTCGCACTGCTTCTCGCCATCGCAATCCTCGCAGCGGCGATAGGCGGTCTGCGAGAGGCAGGGCAAGGGGGCAAGCGGCCCGTCGATCAGGCGCAGCACCTCGCCGAAGGTGATATCAGAGGCCGGGCGTGCCAGGAGATAACCGCCCTGCTTGCCACGTCTGCTTTCGACGATGCGTTCCTTCTTCATTTCGAGAAGGATCTGTTCCAGGAATTTTTTCGGAATGGCCTGTTCGCGGGCAATATCGGAAATTTGCACAGGACAGCCGCCGTCGGCCTTTGCCAGCGAGAGAAGCGCCCTCAGCGCATATTTTGCCTTCTGCGAAATCATCGTAAAACCAGTAGACCACAAGCCCGGAAACCCGGCAATTCCGGCTTAGCGCAGAAGTTGTCACAATTCAAATCCAAGCTGCAAAGAAGGTGAACGGGCATCTTTTGCTCATACAAAGCGCGCGTGAGGCATTTTTGCTCTCAAGTGCAGCGCACAAAGACTGTCATTTCTGTTCCGGAGGCCTGATTTCAACAATAATCGGCCATGGAAATCCCGGACGTGACAATGACGATCAATTCAGCAAATGCCTCTGCCGATACCGCATCCCTCGACGCCACGCTTGCCGGGCTCGATCTTGCGGGACGACTTTCCTTCATCGCTGGTCTCGGCGGCCGTGCGGTCTTTACCACCAGCCTCGGCATCGAAGATCAGGTCATCACCGCCGCCATCGGTACACACCGGTTGCCGATCGATGTCGTGACGTTGGAAACCGGCCGTCTGTTCAAGGAAACCGTCGATCTCATCGATGAAACCGAGGAACGTTTCGGCATTGAAATCCGTCGCTTCCGGCCCGAGCAGGACGATATCGACGCCTATGCCGCGAAATACGGTCTCAATGGCTTTTACGAAAGCATCGAGGCGCGTCACGCCTGCTGTCATGTCAGAAAGCTGATCCCGCTTGGCAAGGCGCTTGATGGCGCTGCCTTCTGGATCACCGGTCTCAGGCGCGGCCAGTCGGGCAACCGTGCGACCACGCCTTTCGCCGAGTTCGACGCCGAGCGTAATCTCATCAAGATCAATGCGTTGGCGGACTGGGACATCGACCAGATTAACGCCTATGTCGCGTCCGAAAACATTCCCGTCAATCCGTTGCATGCGCGTGGTTACCCCTCCATCGGCTGCGAGCCGTGTACACGCGCCATCAAGCCCGGTGAGCCTGAGCGCGCCGGTCGATGGTGGTGGGAAAACGACGAGAAGCGCGAATGCGGTCTTCACGTCGCCGGTGCGGAACAGACACCCGCCGTTTCCGCCATCCCGCAACGATAATCATTCAGTACATTTTCCGGAGTTCACAATGTCCAACGCAGTCCACGAGACGGACAGCAAGAATACTGTCGCATCCAAGCCGCCGCTCGATCCCCATCTGAAGGCGCTTGAAAACGAAGCCATTCACATCTTCCGCGAAGTTGCCGCCGAATTCGACAATCCCGTGATGCTGTATTCCATCGGCAAGGATTCATCCGTGCTGCTGCACTTAGCGCGCAAGGCCTTCTTCCCCGGCCGCGTGCCCTTCCCGCTGCTGCACGTCAATACGGGCTGGAAGTTCAAGGAAATGATCGAATTCCGCGACAAGATCGTCAAGGAATATGATCTCGACCTGATCTCCTACACCAATCCGCGCGGCGAGACGGAAAACGTGACGCCCTTCTCCCACGGATCGGCGCTCTACACCGACATCATGAAGACCGAAGCGCTGCGTCAGGCACTCGATGCCGGCCAGTTCGACGCGGCCTTCGGTGGCGCACGCCGCGACGAGGAAGCAAGCCGCGCCAAGGAGCGCATCTATTCCTTCCGCACGCCCGACCACAAATGGGACCCGCGCAACCAGCGCCCGGAACTGTGGAACATCTATAACGGCATGGTCCGCAAGGGCGAGAGCGTTCGCGCCTTCCCGCTCTCCAACTGGACCGAGGTCGATATCTGGCGTTACATCGAAGCGGAAAACATTCCGCTGGTGCCGCTCTATTACGCTGCCGAGCGTCCTTACATCGAGCGCGACGGCATGATGATCCTCGCCGAAGACGAGCGCCTTGAACTGCTGCCCGGCGAAGAGGTTCAGCACGGCTCGATCCGCTTCCGCACGCTCGGCTGCTTCCCGCTGACCGGCGCGATCCGTTCCGAAGCCGCAACGCTTCAGGAGGTTATCGCCGAGCTGGAAATCGCCACGGTTTCCGAACGGCAGGGCCGCGCGATCGACCGCGACCAGTCCGGTTCCATGGAGAAAAAGAAGCGCGAGGGGTATTTCTGATGAGCGCCGCAGCCGCCAACACCCCCTCCTCTTCCGCTACCATCCTGCCCTTTGCAGAACATTCGAAGGCGGCGCGCGATACGCGCCCGCTGCGGCTCATCACCTGCGGCAGCGTGGATGACGGCAAGTCGACCCTGATCGGCCGTCTTCTCTGGGACACCAAGGCCGTCAAGGAAGATCAGGCCGCCACCCTGCACCGCGACAGCGGCAAGCAGAACGATCTCGGCCTGCCCGATTTCGCGCTGCTGCTGGACGGTCTTCAGGCGGAGCGCGAACAGGGCATCACCATCGATGTCGCCTATCGTTATTTCGCCACCGACCGGCGCGCCTTCATCGTGGCCGACACGCCCGGCCACGAGCAATATACCCGCAACATGGCAACCGGCGCTTCCACGGCCGATCTCGCCGTGCTGCTGGTCGATGCGCGCACCGGCATTCTGGAACAGACACGCCGCCACGCCACCATTGCGGCGCTGATGGGCATCCGGCAGTT